>BFBZ01000009.1_pt5 | contig 1226412 bp, 1151 predicted proteins | sample 1888401 | NCBI WGS metagenome assembly BFBZ01 (sample SAMD00112614, study PRJDB3348) | symbiont metagenome | host: Chara braunii
CCCCGCCACTATCGTGGGGGGAGGGAGAAGAAGCCGGCGCTCGCACCACAAAACATTTCTGGTTGTTGCGGATGGTGGCGCGGATCACTTCGCCGGGAATCGACAGGAAGCTCTCGTCGAACGAGCCCATCAACACCACCGGCCATTCGACCAGGCCCGCGACTTCGTCGAGCAGCACCTGATCCTCGACCAGCTCATAGCCCTGCGCGAACGCAAGTTCCTTGGCGTCTTCAAGGATGATGTTCTTGCGGCGCTCGGGATCGAGCACAACCTTGGCGGCTTCGAGCTTCGTCACGTAATCGTCGAAGCGGCGCACGTTGATCGCGGCGGGCGCCATGAAGCGATGACCATAGGTGGTCTGTCCGGCCTCGATGCCGGCGACGTCAAACTTCACGATTTCCGGCTCTTCGGTCTCGGGACCGAATGTTGCGATGATCGAATGCAGCGGCCGCACCCAGGTCAGCGCGCCCGGCTTCGCGGAACGCTCGCCCCAGCGCATCTGTTTCGGCCACGGGAAGGTGCGGATGATCAGCGGGATCATCTCCGCGATCACGTCGATGGCCGGGCGGCCCGGCTTCTCGATCAGCGCGATGTAGAAATCACCCTTCGGATCGCGCTGGATTTTCGCTTCATCGAGCGACTTGAGACCGGTCGCTTTGAGGAAGCCCTGCACGGCCGCATCGGGCGCGCCCATCTTCGGGCCCTTGCGCTCCTGCTTGAGGTCCGGCTGACGCACCGGAATACCGTGGACGGTGAGCGCGAGGCGGCGCGGCGTGACGAACGCCTTGGCGCCTTCATAGACGAGGCCCTCGGCAACCAGCTTGTCGGTCACCATGCGGCGCAAATCTTCCGCCGCCTTCGCCTGCATGCGCGCGGGGATTTCTTCGGAGAACAGTTCGAGGAGAAGTTCAGGCATCGCTTAAGCCGCCCTGCCTGCTTCGGTGTGCATCCACGCTTCGCCGCATGCCTTCGCGAGTTCGCGCACACGCAAAATGTAGCTCTGACGCTCGGTGACCGAAATCACGCCGCGCGCGTCGAGCAGATTGAACACATGACTCGCCTTGATGCACTGGTCGTAAGCTGGCAGCGCCATCAGATGCGCATCGCGCTTGCTGTCCTTCCAGCCGGCTTCGAGATACTCGCGGCAGGCGTTCTCGGCCATCTTGAACTGCTCGAACAGCATTGCGGTGTCGGAGTGTTCGAAGTTGTGCCGTGAATATTCCTGTTCGGCTTGCAGGAACACGTCGCCATAGGTCACCTTGTCGGCGCCTTCGCGGCCGTTGAAGTTGAGATCGTAGACGCGATCGACGCCCTGCACATACATCGCAAGACGTTCAAGACCGTAGGTGAGTTCGCCGGCCACCGGCGCGCATTCGACGCCCGCGACCTGCTGGAAATAAGTGAACTGCGAGATTTCCATGCCGTCGCACCAGCACTCCCAGCCGAGGCCCCACGCACCGAGCGTCGGGCTTTCCCAGTCGTCTTCGACAAAGCGAACATCGTTTAGCGACGTATCGATGCCGATGGCATCGAGGCTCGCAAGATAGAGCTCCTGAATATTCGGCGGAGACGGCTTCATGATGACTTGAAACTGATAGTAGTGTTGCAGCCGGTTGGGGTTTTCACCGTAGCGGCCATCCTTCGGGCGGCGCGATGGCTGCACGTAAGCCGCATTCCAGCGCTTCGGGCCAAGCGCACGCAACGTCGTCGCCGGATGGAACGTGCCCGCGCCCACTTCCATGTCGTAGGGCTGCAGGATGACGCAGCCATAGTCGGCCCAATAGCGCTGCAACGTCAGGATCAGACCCTGAAACGAGCGCTCGGGACGCATGTGCGGAGGCAGAGAATCCATCGGAGATCTTTAATGGTTTGGAAGGGCGATTTGCGCGCGGACCGTATCGGCGCAGGCTAACGGAATCAAGGCGATGGCTGCATCGCAGGGTCAATTCCTGACGGAATTGGCGGGATTTTAGCAACCGGCGGAACACCGATTTAACCGCCAGATCGAACAGGCGTCGGCTCGTTTCCCTTTGTTAGCAACTTGCCCCCTACCAAGACCACCATTGCAACCAACGACCGGGCTAACCGGCGGTGCTTTTTCGACAGGGGCGACGATGATTGTGTTTCAGGTTCTGGTCGCGGCGGCCATCATGGCCGCGCTGTGCATCATGACGATCAACGACGTGCGCCGGCATAGCTGATCGGCACGCCCTGTTTTTTCTCGGCCATGATCTGATCCGAAAACCGGTACCCACTTTTCGGGATCATGGCCGATAGGTTCCAGTGTCAGGATCGCGGCGCAATTTCGGAAGGCTGTCCCGTTCAGCGGGCTTGGCCTTGCGCGCATCATCGAGCTCGCGATTGATGCGTTTGCCTTCGCGAACCACAAAACGCACAAGCACTGCGCCTCCCAGGATTCCGGCAGCGATCAAAATCAGCGGCGGCATCATCGATCTCCCATCCTACAATCCGTAGCGCGCCCAGATCGCGCGCTCTTCCAGCGCAGAAATCAGGTCTTCCGAAAATCCCGGAAAACCCGGCAACGCCACTCCCGCGCCCGGTTTGCGACCGGCAAGCCCGGAGAGAAGCCCCGTCGCCGGCGCAATGACCGGCGTCTGGACCTTGTCGCCGTAGCGTGAACGCAGCACCGTGCGCAAATCGCCGATAGCGTCCGCAAGGCCGAGTTTCACCGCGCGCTCGCCCGCCCAGTATTCGCCGGTGAAGAGATAGTCGCCCTCGCCCTTGAGCCGCGCGCCGCGGCTGTCCTTCACCAGCGTGATGAAGCTGTCGTGAATCTCCCGCTGGATCGCCTTCAGCCGGGCGACGTCCTCGGAATTCTCCGGCAGGAACGGATCGAGCTGCGACTTGTGATCGCCCGACGTATAGAGCCTGCGCTCGATGCCGATCTTCTTGATGAGATCGGTGAATCCGAACGTGCCGCCGACGACGCCGATCGAGCCGACAATGGATGACGGATCGCAGAAGATCTCGTCGCCCGCGCAGGCGATCATGTAGCCACCCGACGCCGCCACGTCCTCGACGAACACCAGCACGCGCAGGTTCTTCTCCGCCGCCAGTTGCCGAATGCGCTGATAGATCTGCCGCGACTGAACCGGCGACCCGCCCGGCGAATTGATCACCAGCGCGACCGCCCTCGCGCCCTTGGTCGCGAAGGCCCGTTCCAGCGTCCGGGACACGCCGGCCAGCGACATGCCCGGGCGCAGCGGCGTCACCGCGCCGATCACGCCGGACAGCCGCACCACGGGCACCACGGCTCCGCCGCGCCAGCGCGCGGGCAGCAAACTTTTCAACCTCTCGCCAAAGTGACTTCCGCCGTCATTCCCGGGCATGAAACGTCCTTTATCTTCACGGTTTATTATTCGGTAACTGGCATCAGGGGTGCGAGCGCATTTGGCAAGCATTAAGCACGTCTTTTGTGCCCGAATTCCGTCTAAACATCTGATCGGACGTGATTTCTTCTAATTCCTCCGTTGCTCGCGGGGAAATGCGGCAAAAAACTGGAACGCACTTTGCTTTGCAACAACCATGTCGGGTTGCAATGGCGCAACCCAGAAGGTGCAGAGATGAAAATCTACCTCCTGATACTGCTGATTGGTGCTCTTTTCGCGGCTATCCGGTTCACGCAGACGCCGGAAGCAAAACCGGAAACGGTATCGCAATAAGCGGACTGCTCAACCGTTAAGCACTTTAGCGGTTGGCACTCAGTGATTTTGCGCCTTCGCCAACGGCAGGACGGCCTTCCCGTCGAGGATCGCCTGGGCTTCTGCACTGGCGCTTCCACCCTTCTCCTGAAGAGCAAAGCCGGGGTGTAGCACCATCGGCGCCCGGCCGCCCTTGATGGCGCTGACCAGCACACGGATCGCAGGCACGCCGGGGTTTGGGTGAACCGGCAGGATTTCGACACTGCCGAACCCGCGATCCAGCGCCGCCAGCACCTCCGCCAACCCATCCGCCCGCCAGATCAGCGTCAGCACGCCGCCGGATTTCAACACGCGCCGCGCCGCATGAATCCATGTCTCGAGCGTGTCGGCCGCCGCCACATGCGCCGCCTGCCGCGCCGGATCTGGCGAAGCCCGGTGCCTGCCAGCATCGTTGAACGGGGGATTCATAAGGACGACATCGGCGCTGTCGGAACCTAGCCCTGACGCTGCGAAAACATCGGCGCTTGCCGTAACGTCGAGTGCGGCGATGCACGCTTTCAGCCCATTGGCATCGGCGTTTGTGCCCGCCAGCAAAGCGAGGGTCGGGTCGATTTCGACGAGAATTAAATCGACGCCTGTCACGCGGCGCGCCACGCTGAGCCCCGCCGCACCGACGCCAGCACCGAATTCCACCACGCGCTGTCCCGACCGCGCCGGCGTCGCCGCCGCCAGCAGAATCGCATCGTGACCGGCGCGGTGACCGCGCTTCGGCTGACGCAGCCGCAATTGTCCGCCGAGAAACATGTCCTCGGTCACATCTGAAAGGTCAGTCTGGGCGGGATTAGTCATTGTCCCGTCAATCGCTGTCCCGCAGTTCATGGGCCAGACCTGCATCTTCGAGCAGCCGGCGCGCCGCCAGATTGTCGTCCTCGTGGACCAGGATACGGCGGGGAAGCACGCCCAGCGATCCGTCCATGATGCTCATGTTACTGTCGAGCACGAGATGATGAATATTGGCGCCGTCCAGCAACGCGCCGACCGCGGACACCAGCACCACATCATTGGTCCGTACCAGTTCGCGCAAAGCCACCGTCTCCCGCAGTTGGAACAGCCCCTCCGGGGTAGCCGTTGTTGCTCTTGCCGCATCGCACGGCAGTTTCTATTGTGCCCTCAAATTCATCCGGAGACCGGACGTGGCGGTTATTGTACCCTTTGAGAGCCACTCGACACCATCGATAGATCGGCTGGTCGAGCTTGTTGCGTCCGATATGGACCGCGTCAACAGCACCATTTTGTCGCGAACCGGCTCGGAAGTCACGATGATCCCGGAGGTCGCCAATCACCTGATCTCGTCAGGCGGCAAGCGCCTGCGCCCCATGCTGACGCTGGCGATGGCCAACCTCACCGGCTATGCGGGCGAGGGCCATATCAAGCTCGCCGCGGCGGTGGAATTCATGCACACCGCGACGCTGCTGCATGACGACGTGGTGGACGAAAGCGAATTGCGGCGCGGCAAGCTCTCCGCGCGGATGCTGTGGGGCAACGAGGCCAGCGTACTGGTCGGCGACTTCCTGCTCGGCCAGGCGTTCCGCATGATGGTGGAAGTCGGATCGCTGCGCGCGCTCGACATTCTCTCCTCAGCGGCTGCCACCATCGCCGAGGGCGAGGTGATGCAGCTTGCGGCGGCGAAGAACACCGCTACCACCGAAGACGAATATCTCGCGGTGATCCGCGGCAAGACGGCTGAGTTGTTCGCAGCGGCCTGCGAGGTCGGCCCGGTGATCGCCAATCGTCCGAAGGCGGAACAGACCGCTTGCCGGTCGGTCGGCATGAATCTCGGCATCGCATTTCAATTGGTGGACGACGTGCTGGATTATGGCGGCAAGGCTGCCAAGCTTGGCAAGAACGTCGGCGACGATTTCCGCGAAGGCAAGATCACCCTGCCGGTGGTTCTGGCGTTCCGCCGCGGCAACGATGTCGAGCGCGCGTTCTGGATCCGCACGCTGGAAAAGGGCGAGATCGGCGACGGCGATCTCGATCAAGCCATCGGTCTCATGACCAAGCATCGCGCTCTGGAAGATACCATGAGCCGCGCCCAGCACTACGGCGCAATGGCCGTCGATGCGCTGGCGCTGTTTCCGTCATCGCCAATGAAGACCGCACTCGAGCAGGTCGTCGCGTTCTGCCTGGCGCGCTCGCACTGATCCGCAGCGGCTGGACTCAGCTCAGCACGCCGGCGTGAACCCACCAGCCCGGATAGGTTTGCGAAATCGTCTTCGCGGCCTGCCGGGCATCTTCAACTGTTTGATAGATTCCGAAACAGGTCGCACCCGAACCTGACATGCGTGCGAGCCGCACGTCTTCTGTCTCGCGCAGCGCTGATAGTACTTCGCCGACGATGGGCTCGACCTTCAGCGCCGGCCGCTCCAGATCGTTGGTGCCTGTGGCGATCGCATCGATCCATTCATCGAACGATGCACCCTTCACGGGCCATCCCGGCGACAGCATCACGTCGCCGGCGCCTGCAAGAAACTCACCCTTGCCAAGACCGAGCGCTGTGAACACGTCCTTGGTCGCGACGCCGACGCGCGGATTGACCATCACGCATGGCATCGGCGGCACATCCAGCATCGACAGATTCTCGCCGACGCCGGTCATCGTGCAGGCTCGTGATGCGAGACAGACGGGTATGTCCGCGCCGGTTTCGCGCGCGACGTCGACGATGCGCGTATCGTCAATAGCAATGTTGTTCGCGCGGGCCAGCAGCCGCAGCGCGGCCGCGGCGTCCGCCGAACCGCCACCGATACCGGCCGCAACCGGCAGATGCTTGTCCAGCGTGAAATGACCGAGCGTGAGGCCCGGAATGCGTTCGCCGAGCAGCCGCGCTGCGCGCACCACCAGGTTATCGGACATCTCGCCGCAGTCCGGCGCACCGGGACCGCCGGTCGCGAGGCCAAGCTCCGGACCGGGCGTCAGCGTCAGCGTGTCCGCACAGTCTGCGAACACGACGAGGCTTTCGATGTCATGATAGCCGTCGGCGCGCCGGCCAAGAACGCGCAAGGTGAGATTGACTTTGGCGCGCGCGGTTTCAGTCAGCAGTGTCATCTTGTTTGCCGCTCCGGCCACAATGCGTCAGGCGGCGGGCATAGCAGTCGGCCATGCGCAGACTGCGTAAACTTGTCTGCGTACCCGCGCATCCATCAAAAGGTTGAAAGCTTATTCAAGAAGATGGATTGCCGGGTCAAGCCCGGCAATGACAATTCTGGCGATGACAGAACGATCAGGCGCCGACGGCCCTAACCGCCCTTGCCGTCTTCCTTCTTCTTCTCGGCGGCGGCCGCGTTGGACGTATCTTCGGGCAGACCGTCACGCAGCTTGGCCTCGATCTTCGGCAGTTCTTCCGCCTCAGGCTTCAGATCCTTCGCGTGCTGCCACTGAAATCTGGCTTCCAGCGTCCGTCCCACGCGCCAGTAAGCATCGCCGAGATGATCGTTGATCGTCGGGTCTTCCGGCTTGAGGTCGATGGCGCGTTCGAGCTGCTTCACGGCATTGTCGTAGTCCGCGATGCGGTAATAGGCCCAGCCCAGCGAATCCACGATGTAGCCGTCGTCCGGCCGCTGTTCGACGGCGCGGCGGATCATCTTCATGGCATCATCGAGATTGATGCCCTGATCGATCCAGGAATAGCCGAGATAGTTGAGCACATGCGGCTGCTCGGGCTGCATCTCGAGCGCCTTCTTCAGATCGGTCTCGGCCTTGGTCCACTGCTTCGAGCGCTCGTTGCAGATGCCACGGAAGTAATAGAACACCCAGTTCGGCTTCTCGGCGCCGGCCTGGGCATCGATGCCCTGGCTGTAGGTCTCGGCGCAATCCGCGAACTTCTTGCGCGCGCGCTCGATATTGCCGAGAGCCATGATGGCTTCGAGATCTTTCGGGTCCTCGCTGACGACGGTTTTCAGAATCTTGATGCCCTCGTCGGGGCGGTCCACTGCCTCGAGGTCGGTCGCAAGCTGGATTTGCGCGTTGCGCTTCAGCGGCGAATTCGCGGGAACGCGCTCATACACCTTGATCGCCATCTGCGGCTTCTTCACGGATTCATAAAGATCCGCCAGCGAAAGCAACGCGAGGGAGTGGTTTGGGTTCAGGTACAGCGCGAGCTGAAGATAGACCAGCGCGAGATCCTCGCCGCCGCGGCGCGTGAGCGATGCGCCGATGCCGTAAAGCGCCTCGGCCGCGCCCTGCTGCGGCGTCTCCGCAAGCGGCGACAGCTTCTTGCCGGCCTTGGTTTCGCGGATACCTTCCAGCACGAGAGGATGCCGCGCGAGTTTCTTGTCGAAGCCCTCATAGACGGCAGCGGCGGCCGCGGCATCCTTGTTGCGCGACAGCCAGCGCGCATAGGCGTCCGATACCCGCAGCGCCGAATCGTCGAGCTTGTAGGCGCGCTCGAAGCGGACGCCCGCTTCCTTCTGCTTGTTGGCCAGTTCCAGGATCATGCCGGCATGCAGATCCTTGAAGATCGGATACCACTCCGGTCCCGCCAGCTTGTCGATGTTGGCGATCGCAACCTGCGTGTTGCCGGCGCCGTAGCTCGCCCAACTGGACAGCAGTGTCGCCACCAGATCGGTGATCGGCCCGCGAACCGACTGATTGATGTTCTGCTGGGCGGCGGGGTACTGCTTCTGCTTCAGCGAGCGCACGCCCGCGACCAGCCGCGCGACGCGATTGTTCTTGTCGATGGTCAGGATTCGGTCGGCGAGCTTGACGGCTTCCTCGATATCGCCATCGGCGAGCGAGGCGATGAAGGCGCGGTCGAGCAGTTCATTGTTTTTCGGATCGGAGCGCAGCGCTGCGCGATAGAACGCCGCCGCCGCGGTCGCGTCGCGATCGACACTGGCGTGTCGCGCGGCGAGGTAGCTGCCGGAAACGGTCAGGCCGATCAGGTCGCGTCCGCTCGGGAACGAAGCCTGCTTCGCCTCCTCGCTGGCACCAGTGCGGGTCTGCGCCGCGAGCGGGCCTGCGCATGTCATCACCGACGCGAACGCGAGTGTGGCAACGGCCACGCGATTGAAATGAACTGAAAGCATCACGCTCGCCGGCTCCATCTGATGGGTAAGGTGCGCGACCGGTCAGGCGGCCAGCAGCCTCGGGACAATGGCTCTTTTGGCCGTCATCCGCAAGGATTCGGGCCGTCAAACGACGAGCCCAGCCAGTGTGGCGCAATCGTGGCGATCCGCCGTTCTCGCGCGAACGTGCTTACATCGACTGATAATTCGGCCCGCCGCCGCCCTCGGGAGGAACCCAGGTGATGTTACCGTTGGGATCCTTCACGTCGCAGGTTTTGCAGTGGACGCAATTCTGGGCATTGATCTGGAAACGCGGACCAGTGCTCTCCTCGACCCACTCATACACACCCGCCGGGCAATAGCGGTTCGACGGACCGGCATAGACGTCATGCTCGGATGTTTTTTGCAGATTCATGTCAGCCACCTTGAGGTGGATCGGCTGATCCTCCTCGTGGTTGGTATTCGACAGAAACACCGAAGACAGCCTGTCAAACGTCAGCTTGCCGTCCGGCTTCGGCGCAGGGATTGGCTGATGCGCCTTGGCGGGGTCCAGCGTCTTGCGGTCCGGCTTGGCATGGGAGAGCGTGCCGAACAGCGAGAAACCGAACAGCGTGTTGGTCCACATGTCGAGGCCGCCGAGGCCGACGCCGATGATGGTGCCGAACTTCGACCACAGCGGCTTGACGTTGCGGACCTTGTGCAGGTCCTTGCCCACGGCGGAATCGCGCCAGCCATTTTCATACTCAACGAGTTCATCGTTGGCGCGCCCAGCCGCCAGCGCCGCGGCGACATGCTCCGCCGCCTGCATGCCGGTGCCCATCGCATTGTGCACGCCCTTGATGCGCGGCACGTTGACGAAGCCCGCCGCGCAGCCGATCAGCGCGCCGCCCTTGAATGTCAGGCGCGGCACCGACTGGTAACCGCCCTCGGTGATCGCGCGCGCGCCATAGGCGATGCGCTTGGCGCCGTCGAACGTGTCGCGAATCTTCGGATGGGTCTTGAAGCGCTGGAATTCCTCGAACGGCGACAGATACGGATCGTCGTAGTTCAGATGCACGACGAAGCCGACCGCGACCAGGTTCTCGTTGTAATGATAGAGGAACGATCCGCCGCCGGTGGACATGTTCAGCGGCCAGCCGAAGGAATGCTGGATCAGCCCCTTCTTGTGTTTCGCTGGATCGATCTGCCAGACCTCCTTGAGGCCAATGCCGAACTTCGACGGCTCGCTGTCCTTGTCGAGCGCAAACTTCGCGATCAATTGCTTGGTCAGAGACCCGCGCGCGCCTTCCGCGAACAGCGTGTACTTGCCGAGCAACTCCATGCCGCGCGTGTAGGAGGGCTTGTGCGAGCCGTCGCGCGCAACGCCCATGTCGCCGGTGGCGATGCCGCGCACCTCACCGTTCTCGCCGTAGAGCACCTCGACCGCAGCGAAGCCCGGATAGATTTCGACGCCCAGCGCTTCGGCGCGCGGGCCAAGCCAGCGGCAAACGTCGCCGAGCGAGCCGATGTAGCAATGATGGTTGTCCATCAGCGGCGGCATCATGAAATTCGGCAGCTTGATCGCGGAACTGCCCGTCATCCAGAAGAACTGGTCGTCCTTCACCTGCGTCTTCAGCGGGCAGTCGGCGTCCTCGCGCCAATCCGGAATCAGCTTGTCGAGCGACACCGGATCGATCACCGCACCGGACAAAATGTGCGCACCAACTTCCGAGCCCTTCTCAACCACGACGATGGTCAGGTCCGGATTGATCTGCTTCAGCCGGATGGCAGCACTCAGGCCCGAGGGACCAGCTCCGACGATCACAACGTCGAATTCCATGGAATCGCGCGGCGGCAGCTCTTCGGTGCTCATGGTGTCATCTCAAAAATGCTGGTTCAGAATGCTTCTAATCATCGTTCTTCCCGATTTTCGGCGCAAGAACAACCCCGTTTCGCTGCAACGCAATCCGATCTAGATTGGTCTCGTGACCGCCCCTGAACAAATGCCCACCGCGCGCGAACTTCTTGCTTTCTATCTGGAAGCAGGGGTGGATTGCGCGTTGTCGGAGACCCCCGTCAATCGCCTGTCGGAAGAGGCGGCGGTGGAGGAACGGCCGGCGGCCAAGCCCGCGCTGTTCCGCACTGCGAACCCCGTTCCCCCGCCCGTGCTCGCCGAGCCTGCTCCCGCGCCCGACGCCGCGATCCAGTCGGCGCGCGAGATCGCACCCAGAGCAGCCTCGCTGGAAGAACTGCGTGCGCTGCTCGAACGCTTCGACGGCTGCGCGCTGAAATCCACCGCGACGCGGCTGGTGTTCGCGGACGGCAATCCGCAAGCGAAGATCATGTTCGTCGGCGAAGCGCCGGGACGCGACGAGGACCTCGAAGGCCTGCCCTTCGTCGGCCGTTCCGGCAAACTGCTCGATCTGATGATGGCCGCGATCGGCCTCGACCGCAGCAAGGTTTATATCGCCAACATCATTCCGTGGCGGCCGCCGGGCAACCGCGATCCGTCACCGCAGGAAACGCAAATCTGCCTGCCCTTCATTCGGCGGCAGATCCAGTTGGTCGATCCAGATGTGCTTGTCTGTCTCGGCAAGCCGTCGTCGCAGGCGGTGCTCGATCTCAAGGACGGCATCATGAAAACGCGCGGCAGGTGGTTCGACTACGACACCGGCTCGCGGAAGATCAAGGCGATGGCCACGTTCCACCCGGCCTATCTGCTGCGGCAGCCGATCTACAAGCGCCTGACGTGGCAGGACTTGCGCTCAATCAAAAAAGCCCTTCACGCCGACCGAGCGTCCTGACGTTCGGCATCCGCACAACGATATGCACCGCAATGCGTGCATGGCGGCTATCCTGATATCCGCCGTAGAATAATTCTCTATTTCCATCCATAAGCGCAGAAGGAACGACCAAGAAAACGCTGGGTGGAGCATGACGGTTATCGCGGCAGAGATGATTGACGATGTGCGTGCGCGCATGAACGTCAAGCGCCTCGCCGCAGCGCAGGCTCTGACCGGTGCAAACGCGGCCGTCATCTTCGCGACCGGTTCGATCGTCGGTGCGACGCTTGCGCCACGCATGTCGCTCGCGACCCTGCCGCTCTCGATCTACGTCCTAGGGCTTGCTGCAGGCACCTTGCCCACCGGCATGATCTCGCAAGCTTTTGGCAGGCGCGCAGCGTTCGTCGCAGGTACAGTGTGCGGCACGCTCTGCGGACTCCTCGCCGCTCTGGCAATCTATCGCGGCTCGTTCGCCCTGTTCTGCTTTGCGACTTTTCTGGGCGGCCTCTATGGCGCTGTATCGCAGTCCTATCGCTTTGCGGCGACCGATAGCGCAAGTCCTGAATACAGACCGAAAGCACTCTCCTGGGTCATGGCAGGCGGCGTATTCGCGGGTGTGCTCGGACCGCAACTCGTGCAATGGACCATGGACATCTGGCCGCCCTATCTGTTCGCCGTGAGCTTTCTCATTCAGGCTGCGGTCGCCATGGTTGCCATGGCCGTACTTGTCGGGGTCGATGCGCCGAAACCAGCGCCGACCGATCTTGCGGCGGGACGGCCGCTGTTCGAGATCGCGCGGCAGCCGCGCTTCATCGCAGCCGCCATTTGCGGTGCCGTGTCCTACACCGGCATGAACTTCCTGATGACATCGGCGCCGCTTGCGATGAAATTCTGCGGTCTCAGCCTCAGCGATTCCAATTTCGGCATTCAGTGGCACATCGTCGCGATGTTCGGACCAAGCTTTTTTACCGGATCGCTCATCGCGCGCTTCGGCGCGGCGAAGATTACGACAGCAGGCCTCATTCTGGAGGCGATCGCCGCGATGATCGGTGTGTCCGGAATCACTGCCATGCATTTCTGGACCGTGCTGATCGTCGTCGGGCTTGGCTGGAATTTCTCTTTCGTCGGCGCCTCGACGCTGATCGTCGAAACCCACCGGCCACAGGAACGCAACAAGGTGCAAGCGCTGAATGACTTCATCGTCTTCGGACTGGTGGCGCTCGGCTCCTTCACCTCAGGCCAGTTGCTCACCAGCTATGGCTGGTCGACGGTCAACATCGTTTTGTTTCCCGCATTCGCCATTGCCCTGGCCGGCCTTGCCATCTCCGCCGCAATGCGGCCGCGCGGCATAAACGCCTAGCCGACCGCGAACTTCACCACGAATACGAGCGCAAGCAGCATCACTGCGGGCTTTGCGTCCGCGAACCTGCCCGCGAGAATCTTCACCACCGCATAGGTAATGAAGCCGAGGCCGATGCCGGTCGCGATTGAATAGGTCAGCGGCATCCCGATAGCGGTGACCACCGCCGGCGCGTATTCCGTCACGTCACTCCAATCCATGTCGGCGAGGCCGCGCGTCATCACGCAGGCGACATAGAGCAACGCCGCTGCCGACGCGTAAGCCGGCACCATGCCGGCAAGCGGCGCGAAGAACAGCGCCAGCAGGAAAAAGAGCGCGACGAATACCGCCGTCAGTCCGGTGCGGCCGCCGGCCGCGACGCCGGATGCACTCTCGATGTAACTGGTGGTGGTCGATGTGCCGATCAGCGACCCGAACACCGCAGCAAAGCTGTCGGCCATCAGCGCCTGCTTCATGCGCGGCAGGTTGCCGTCCTTGTCGAGAAGACCTGCCCGATGTGTCACACCGATCAGCGTTCCGGCGTTGTCGAAAACATCGATGAACAGAAAACTGAATACCACGACCATAAAGGTCAGTTCGGTCGCGCGCGAGAAGTCGAGTTGCAACAGCGTCGGCGCCAGCGACGGCGGCAGCGACATCACGCCATTGAAGCTCGTCAGCCCCATCGGCAACCCGATCAGCGACACCGCGAGAATCCCGAGCAGCGTGCCGCCGGCGATATTGCGCGCGTTCATCGCCACGATCAGCGCAAATCCGAGCAGGCACAGCACGGGTGCGGGATGCGCGACGCCGAGCGGTCCTGCGGTGACCAGCGTCGCGGGACTCGCTACTACGATCTTCGCCTGTTCGAGCGCAATGATCGCGAGGAAAAGACCGACACCTGCCGAGATCGCAAATTTGAGATTTCGCGGAATGGCATCGATGACATATTCGCGCAGCCGGAAGATCGAGAGCGCGAAGAAGATCACGCCCGAACAGAACACCGCCGCGAGCGCCTGCTGCCAAGTGTATTTGTAGCCGAGCACGACGGTGAAGGCGAAGAAGGCGTTCAGGCCCATGCCGGGCGCGAGCGCGATCGGATAGTTCGCCAGAAACGCCATCGCCAATGAGGAGACCGCCGCCGCAAGGCAGGTGGCGACGAACACCGCGCCCTTGTCCATGCCCGCATTGGCGAGGATCGTGGGATTGACGAACACGATGTAGATCATCGTGAGGAACGTGGTGACACCAGCGATGAATTCAGTGCGGACCGTGGTGCCGTTCTGGATGAGGCCGAACTGGCGGTCGAAAAATGTCTCCAACGATGTTCCCGGCCGCTCGCTCATTGCATTCCTCTGTTATCGTGGGCCCTGTGTCGCCTGCTGCGGACGCACAATGCTCCAGCCGATCCGCACCAGACTCTGGCGGCCGCGGACCGTGTGCTCGAACGCGCGCGGCACTTCCGGCACGAGGCCTGGAAAACGCTGCGCAACATCAGCGGGCGGCAAGCCCGCTGTATCCGCCGCGCGCCAGACCACGACGCCGCCGGTCTCATTGAACAGCGCTGGCGTGATCCACGGTGTCTGCTGCGGCGTTGCATCGAACATCACATGCGGGCGCGACCGCGCTGCGAAGCCGATCAATGTCGAGAGTTGCGGATCGCCCGCCACCGAAGCCAACGGATGGCCGGTGCGCCGCTCGAAATTCTCGCCGAAGAATTGCCCGATCTCGCGCGCAGGCAGCGACGTCTTGACCTCACCGCCACCGATCCACGGCTGGACGAACACGATACCGAGAACGAGGACGGCGGGCGCTGCCATGATAACGAGCCAGACCGAGCGCAAAAGATGCTGCCGCCGTAGCGGAATGAGATCGCCTGCGGCGACGATGACCGCAAGCCCGATGAGCAGCAGCGCGATGCCGTCGCCGCCGATCACCTGGTCCTTGCCGAACAAGGCCGCGAGGAAACTGAGGGCAATCGGAGGGACCAGCGCAAAGATATAGACAAACAGCCGCGCAAAGGGATCGACCGGCGGGCGATAAATGATCGGCGCGTCTTCGGATTTGCGATCGACATAACGCGAATTGACGATCAGCAGCAGCGCGACGCCGAACAATGCGAACAGCAACCCGGCCAGAAGCGAGAGCCATCCGAGCAGGTTCCCCTGAATACCGGTTGCGGCCGGCAATGACGGTAACGCCACCGCGTTCGCACGCAAAAGCCAGATGACATACGGCAGCACCAGCACTGCAAGGACGACGGCCGCATACAGCGGATCGGCCGACATCATGGCCCGCCTGCCCTTCTGCGTCGCCAGCACGAAGCCGGCCAGCAGTACCAGCAGCGGGATCGATGCCGACGTCGTCAGCAGCAGCAGGCCGATCTCGACGGGCAGCAGGAACCAAGCACTGCGCCGCCCCTGCCCGATGATCTGCCAGGTATGCAGCAGCACCAGCGCCCAAAGCGGCCGCGCCAAGATGAGCGGACCGAACTCGATGCCGGGAAAGGAAAACGCCGTGATTGTCGCGGTCAGCAGCACGGCAAGGATCGCCTGCTGCGGGCCGACGATGGCGCGGCCGAGCTTGAACAGCGCCCAGAACGTCACAATGAAGCAAAGCTGCGACAGCAGATAAACGCCGAAGATATGATTGCCCGACAGACGGAACGCGACATCCGCGAGCCAGAACGCAGCGGGCGGGCCGAGATGGGTGCCGACCTGATGCTCTCTGCCGAAAGCGAGCACGGTCGCGACATCGCCCGGCGGGCTTCCGTACAACAGCCACGGCAGAAACAGCCACAGCGCTGCCTGCGCCAGCACCACGATCCAGAAAATCAGGCGGGGCCGCGAGCGAACCAGTTCGACGATCAGGGAGGTGAAGCGCATGAAACGTCCGAAACGGCTTTGCGAGGGACGCTCACTGATAAAGCGCAGAAGGCGATCAGGCAACCGAACCCTGATCCGTCATCCTGAGGTGCGAGCCCTTGCGAGCCTCGAAGGATGGCAAGCTGAAAATAAAATTCCTGCTTTATGCCGTCGCCCTTCGAGGCTCGCCGCAATGCGGCTCACACCTCAGGGTGACGGCGAAACTAAAATCCTGACTTCCTCGACCACGGTCGCAACCCTGTTCGGTGCGCTCGCGGCGGTTATGCCTTCGTGTTTTTCACGTGCAGCCGCAACCGGAGCAAAAAAGCGGCGATGATGAATCGTCGGCCCCAGGCGGTCGAGTGCTTCAAGATGGGCCGGAACGCCGTAACCCATGTGCTGTTCAAAGCCGTAGCCGGGGCAATCCTGCGCCAGCCGGCACATCAGCCGGTCGCGCGAGACCTTGGCGACGATCGAAGCCGCAGCGATCGATACCACGAGGCCATCACCGCCGATCACCGCCTCGCAATCGCAGGACGTGTCCAGCCGGTCGCGCCCGTCGACGAAGACATGCTTCGGCATTTCGGGCAGCGCATGCACCGCCCGCGCCAGCGCCCACAGAGACGCGCGCAGGATATTGTCGCGATCGATCCGCGACGGCGGCGCAAAGGTGACCGACACGAGCGAGGTCGCGCATATTTCTTCGAACAGCGCTTCGCGCCGTTCGCGCGTCAGGCGCTTGGAATCGTCGAGGCCCTTCGGAATCCGCTTCGGGTCGAGGATCACGGCCGCCGCTACCACCGGCCCGGCCAACGGCCCGCGCCCCGCCTCGTCGCAGCCCGCGACCGGCCAGACGCCGCGCTTCAACAGCGCGCGCTCGCGGCGAAAGCTTGGCGGCGCTGCGGCGATCACACCCTTGCGCTTGGTACTTTTCGCTTTTGGTCGAGCCGCTGCGGATTTGTCCCGAATCATGCCGGGATGCTGCGGCTAGTGTCGCAGCCCCGCAAGCCGGAACTTTCATCCGTGCCCGTTATTCAACGGCTCGGGTCTCAGAACAGATCAAGCTGCTCGTTTGCGGGCTTGGGCCGCGCGAAGTGGGCCGTCGTCAGCTTGGAGCGCCGTTTGTTGAGGCCAAGCTTCTCGCAGGCGATCTCGAAGCGCCGTCCGATCATCCAGGCCATCGGGCCGGTGCCCTTCATCCGCGTGCCCCACTGCGAGTCGTAGTCGCGGCCGTCGCGCATATCGCGGATCAGCGTGAAGACATGCCGGTATCGATCCGGATAGTTCGCCATCAGCCACTCGCGGAACAGATCGCGGACCTCAAGCGGCAGCCGCAGCAAAACGTAGCTCGCTTCCTTGACGCCTGCATGAGCCGCGGCGTCGAGAATGCGCTCGATCTCGGAATCGTTCAGCGCCGGGATCACGGGCGCAACCATAACGGTTGTCGGGATTCCCGCCTCGGCCAACAGCCGCAGCGTCTCCAGCCGTTTGGGAGGCGTCGAGGCGCGCGGCTCCATGGTCCGCGCGAGTTTCGGATCCAGCGTCGTCACCGAAATCGCAACCTTGGCGAGATTTCGCTTTGCCATCCGCGCCAAAATGTCGATGTCCCGAGTCACCAGCGCCGACTTGGTGACGATGCCGACCGGATGGCCGACCCGTTCCAGTACCTCGAGAATGCCGCGCATGATTTTGTTCTCGCGCTCGATCGGCTGATACGGATCGGTATTGGTGCCGATCGCGATCATGCGCGGGTCGTAACCCGGAGCTGCCAGTTCCCTTTCAAGAAGTTCCGGCGCGTCAGGCTTGGCGAACAGTTTGGATTCGAAGTCCAGCCCCGGCGACAATCCGAGATAGGCGTGGGTCGGCCGTGCGTAACAATAGACACAGCCGTGTTCGCAGCCACGATAGGGATTGATGGAGCGGTCGAAACCGATGTCCGGCGAGTCGTTGCGGGTGATGACCTTGCGCGCGGTATCAACGGCGACCGTGGTCTTGAACGGCGGGAGTTCTTCCAGGCTCTGCCAGCCGTCGTCGAAGGTGACCCGGGCTTCCGCCTCAAAGCGGCCGCTGGCGTTGGATTGCGCGCCGCGGCCCCTGCGCCGCTGACGGTCGATCGCGACTTCGATCTCGGGAAAAGGGGAAGGAACACCCGCCGGCTCGGAGGGCGACGTGACCGGCGGGTGCTTGAGGGCATGGGATGCATGGCTCATGAGTCCAAGATAGCAACCAAATAGAACAAAACAAGAACAATATTCCAGCTTCACCAGAAAATTTCGCCGGCTCTTGCGACCCGCCCCCTCGGTGTGCCGGGCGTTAGGGAATGCCGCAAAAAGCTGCACAGGACGGGCTGTTCTGAGTGTGACAAGATGATAACGATGCCGCACCAAGCATTTGACGGACAGGCATTCCAAGCACCGGCCCATGATCAGTGTCGTCATTCCCACCGAAGGCGTCGAGCAACCTGTTGTTGCCACCCTCGCTGCCCTCGTTCCGGGGGCGGCTGCGGGTATCGTCCGGGACGTGGTGCTGGTCGACAGGCCCGGTTCCGACGCCATCGAGCGGGTGGCGGATATCGCGGGATGCAATTTCCTGAAATTTGACGGTTCGCGGGCAGCCGCCCTTGCGGCAGGTGCGCAGCAAAGCCGGTCGCCATGGCTGCTGTTCCTGCTTCCCGGCGCTGTACTGGAGGCGGGCTGGATCGACGAGGCTGCCCAGTTCATGCAGCGGGTATCGCTCAGCGGGCGGCAGCGCGCGGGCATCTTCCGCTATGCGCGCTCGCCTTATGAGGAAGCGACGGTTCGCGACGGAGTGAAGTCCCTCGCCCGGTTTATTTCCGGCCCGTCCGCGGACCAGGGCCTGCTGATCGCCCGCGATCATTATGAGCGGGTCGGCGGCTATGCCCCGGCCGCGCGCCGTGCCGAGGCCAAACTGATCTCAAAGCTCGGCCGCACCGGTCGCGCCGTGCTCAGAACCAAGATTTTCGTGGCCGCCTGAATGAAGTTGACTCCGTCAACTTATTAGTTGACATCGTCAACAATTGGCGCAACCTCCGTCCGGTGAGACGGAGTATGCCCATGCCTGCACAGCCCGAATTTGAAAGCGACACCTCAGTTGCCGCCATCCGGCGGTTCAACCGCTTCTACACCCGCAAAATCGGCGTGCTGGAGCAGCAGCTCCTGCATAGCCCGTTCTCGCTGACGGAAGCCCGCGTGCTTTTTGAACTCGCGCAGAATGACAATCTGACCGCGAGAGAAATCGGAGCCAAGCTCGGCCTCGATGCTGGATACCTGAGCCGCATCGTTCATTCATTCACGGAAAAAAATCTGGTGACGCGCAAGCCTGTTCCCACGGACAAGCGGCAATACCGGCTGGCGTTGACGGCCAAGGGGCATCTCGCGTTCGGCCGCCTGAACCAGACCTCACATGCAGATGTCGCGGACATGCTCAAGGCGCTGCCGGCTGGCGGCGGGCAGCGCTTGGTGGACGCGATGGCCACCATCGAACGGCTGCTGGATGACGAGACCGGTCGTCCCGAAGCGACATTGCGCACGCACAGGCCCGGCGACATGGGCTGGGTCGTGCAGCAACATGGCGCGCTCTACGCCCGCGAATTCGGCTGGGACATCTCGTTCGAAGCACTGTGTGCGGAGATCGTCGCGCAGTTCCTGAAAGACTTCGATCCGTCGCGCGAACGCTGCTGGATCGCCGAAATCGATGGCAAGCAGGTCGGCTCGGTGTTCCTGGTCAAGCATTCCGACGAGGTTGCAAAGATTCGTCTCTTGCTGATCGATCCAGCGGGGCGCGGAATCGGCCTCGGCAAGCGGCTGGTCGATGAATGCATCGCATTCGCGCGGAGTTGCGGCTATCGCAAGATCACGCTGTGGACGCAAAGCATGCTGCTGGCGGCGCGCGGAATTTATGAGCGCGCGGGTTTCGTGCGCGTCGCAAGCGAACCGCACCACAGTTTCGGACAAGACCTGATCGGCGAGACATGGGAGCTGACGCTCTAACCGTTACGTCTTCGCCTTGCCGCGCTTCAAATGCTCGTCCAGCCGCGGCATGATCTCGACGAAGTTGCAGGGCTTGTGGCGGATGTCGAGCTGGGTCGCCAGGATGCCGTCCCAGGCGTCGGTGACCGCGCCGGTCGAGCCGGGCAGGGCGAAGATGTACGTGCCGCGCGCCACGCCGGCAGTGGCGCGGGACTGGATCGTGGACGTGCCGATCTTGGCGTGGCTCATCATGTGAAATGCGATCGAGAAACCGTCCATGCGTTTCTCGAACAGCGGCTCGACGGCTTCCGGCGTCACATCGCGGCCGGTGAAGCCGGTGCCACCCGTGGTGATGACGGCATCGACGCCAGGATCGGCGATCCACGCCTTCAGTTTTGCGCGGATCGCTTCGACGTCGTCGGTCACGATGTCGCGCGCCGCAAGATGATGTCCCGCCGCCGTGATGCGGTCCGCCAGCGTCGTGCCGGACTTGTCATCGGCAAGCGAACGCGTGTCGGAAATCGTCAGCACCGCGATGTTGAGCGGGACGAATTGCCTGGCTGCTGCGGTATCCACGGACACGGCGCTAAAGCTGCACGCCGGACGCGAACGTGTTGCAGGCCTGCACGCTGCCCTGCTGATAGCCGGTCATGAACCAGCGCTTGCGCTGCGCCGCCGAGCCATGGGTGAACGAGTCCGGCACGACACGCCCCTGTGCCTGCCGTTGCAACGTATCGTCACCGATCGCAGACGCCGTCTGCAGTGCCGCATCGATGTCGCCAGCCTCGAGGAAGCCCGGCCTCTTCTTCTCCTCGCGATTGACCCAGACGCCGGAGAGACAGTCCGCCTGCAACTCGACCCGCACCTGAATCGCGTTCGCCTCGGCCTTGCTGCCGGCCCGCTCCTGCATCTGCCGCGCCTTGTCCAGGATGCCGAGCAGGTTCTGGATGTGATGGCCCGCCTCATGCGCGATGATATAGGCTGCGGTGAACTTGCACGCGTTGCCAGTGCAACCGCGGAATCGGGTCTCGACTTCGCGGAAGAATCCGGTGTCGAGGAAAATCTGCTTGTCGGGCGGACAATAGAACGGGCCCATCGCCGATTGCGCCATGCCGCAGCGGCCGCCGTTGGTCGCATTTCGGAACAGCACGATGCGGGGACCGCGATAGGTCTGTCCGCTGGCGGAAAAGATTTCGCTCCAGCGATCGTCGATTTCGCCGAGCACACCGGCAATCATGCTGCCCATCTCATCGGAGGGCGCGCCGGCCTTCGGCGGGCTGCTGGTCCGGCGATCGGTCTGATAGCTCGGGGCCTGCTGCTGGCCGCCGGTGAGAACCTCTGCGCCCCCGATCAGGATGCGCGGGTCGATGCCGACCGCCCAGCCGATCAGGCCAAGTACGATGACGGTTCCAATTCCGAGCCCGCCACCGCCGCCCATCGGGAATCCGAAGCCGCCGCCTCCTCCCATGCCGCCACCGCTGTCGTCGCGGCGATCGTCGATGTTATCGCTGCGGCGGAAATCATCGTAACGCATCGGAAAATCTCCTCACTCAGCGGACGCGCCTGACCACAACGCGATGGAGCCGCAAAGTATCCTGTTAACGATTCATACATTGCCCGGCAAAAATTGCCTAGTGCGGCGTTGCATTGCCTCATGCGGCATTTCGATGTGTTTCAACCGTGCGACATGAATGCGGGCTGAATTTCTCAACGAAAGGCGCTATTTCCGACGCGAGTTGAATCGTGCGCCGATGTGCAACGCAGTTGCAACCAGCGATGCGACGCGAGTTGAAAACTAAATCTCAGATGAGTGACAAACCTGTTTTTGATTAAGCCGATTTTTACCTTGGCCATTCATGGTGATGACAGTCGGATTAGTTAGTCCCGCGTCGCCGGCTGCGTCGCCTGAGTCAGGTTTTGAGTCATGGTAGTGTCGCGTCGCGGGGCGTCTGCAAAGGCGCCCCGCACTCAATTTGAAACTGCTCCGAGTTCGCATATCGTCGTTGGCGATTGCGTCGCGGAGATGTCGAAGATGAAAGCCGGATCGGTCGATCTGGTCTTCGCTGACCCTCCATACAATCTGCAATTGAAGGGCGACCTCAAGCGCCCCGACGAATCCCATGTCGATGCTGTCAACAACGACTGGGACAAGTTCTCATCCTTCGCCGCCTATGATGATTTCACGCGCGCATGGCTGCTTGCCGCGCGCCGCGCCATGAAGCCGTCGGCGACGATCTGGGTGATCGGCTCCTATCACAACATTTTCCGCGTCGGCGCGATCATGCAGGATCTGGGCTTCTGGATTCTCAACGACATCGTGTGGCGCAAGACCAACCCGATGCCCAATTTCCGCGGCCGCCGCTTCACCAACGCGCACGAGACAATGATCTGGGCGGCGCGCGACGAGAACACCAAGGGCTACACCTTCAACTACGAAGCGCTGAAGGCCGCCAATGAGGACGTGCAGGCACGTTCCGACTGGCTGATCCCGCTTTGCACCGGCGACGAGCGCCTCAAGGGCGGCGACGGCAAGAAGGTTCATCCGACGCAAAAGCCCGAAGGTCTGCTGGCGCGCGTGCTGCTGTCGTCGTCGAAGCCCGGCGACCTCGTGATCGATCCGTTCAACGGCACCGGCACCACCGGCGCTGTCGCAAAACGCCTCGGCCGCAGCTATATCGGCTTCGAGCGCGACCAGACCTACGCGAAGGCCGCCGAGGCGCGCATCGCCGCCATCGAGCCCTTGCCGGAAGCAACGCTTGCGCCGTTCATGACTGCGCGCGGTGCGCCGCGCGTCGCATTCTCCGAGTTGGTCGAGCGCGGCATGATCGTGCCCGGCACAAAGCTGGTCGATTCCAAAAAGAAGCATGGCGCACTCGTGCGCGCCGACGGCGCGATCATGCTCGGCGACAAGGTCGGCTCGATCCATCGCATGGGCGCGCTGGCGCAGGGCTCGGAAAGCTGCAACGGCTGGTCGTTCTGGCACGTGGAGACCAAAAAGGGTCTCAAGCTGATCGACGAACTGCGCGCCGAAATCCGCAGCGAGATGGCGGCGGTCTGATCCGCCGCCTCATCACGAATGGAAGACGCCCTGCAGGCGTCACAGTTACGGGACGCGCTGACACCCCTCCAGAAATGCACGAACGAGCCCTGGCGCTTCCCTCGCCGCCACGGAGTGGATGCGCATGCGCAACAAAAATGTCCCCGGCATCGTCCGTAACACGATGCCAGGCGCCGCCCGGTGCCGCAGACTCGCCTGCACGATCGCCAATCCCAGGCCCGCCTCCACAAATCCCAACGCCATCGTCGGATTGTCAGCCTCGAACTGTATGCTGGGCATGAAGCCCGCAACGGCGCAGGCCTGCAGGAAGGCCTGTCGCGCAAGCGACGATCGGGCTGCAGGTGGGGCAATGAACGTCTGACCGTCCAGCCGCTGCGGCAAAAGCCGCCCCGCAGAAAGCGGGTGCCCTTCAGGGATGGCGAGCAGAAATTTTTCTTCGACGCAGAGACGGCTGTCGAGAATTCTGCCCACCTGTGGTGCGGAATAGGTCAAGCCGACATCCAGATCGCCTTGAGTGATCGCTTCAAACTGCTGGGCCGAACGCAAACTGCGCAACTCCAGTTGCGCGCCCAGGGCCCGTTTGCGCAACGACCGCAGGCCCGCGGCGATGACGCCGCTGTGGATCGCTCCCTCCACGTAGCCGACCACCAGCCGACCTGCGCGCCCCTGCGCAATGTCCTGTGCGCCGCCTTCCACCTTGGCGGCATGCGCGAGCAGAGCGCGCGCTTCTTTCAGGAAGGTGCGCCCCGTAGCCGTCAAGCGTAGCCGCTTTTTCTCGCGCACGAACAATCCGAGCCCCAGCCGGGCCTCCAACTGCTGCATCTGCCGGCTTAGCGGCGATTGCGAAATATGAAGCTGCGTTGCAGCCCGCCCTACATTCTCTGTTTCCGCGACGGCCACGAAATAGCGCAATTGCTGCAAATCCAGCATGAGACGTATCCGGTCTGAAGTTGTGCCACATCAGTCTTGGACGAGAGCATAAGCCATACTTAGCGTGAGATCACCAGAAGGAGAACTACGATGGCTCTTGCAAAGTTCGGCTTTATCGTCTCGGGCGCGCAGCTCGACCCCACACGCCACCGGTTGTCGATGACTTCACCTGCATTCGAAATGATCGCCGTCGGAGTTGGAGAGTTTGGTCAAGCTCCCGCCGTCGCGCTGCAAATGGTCGACGGCGGCGTGCAACTCATCGAACTGTGCGGCGGCTTCGGCCCGTACTGGACTGCGAGAGTCCTCGATGCCATCCAGCATCGTGTCCCGGTTGGCTCCGTCAGCTACGGGCCTGAATCCATCGACGGCATGCACGCCCTCTTCAAGGATTGATCAACCGCAATATCCGACGTCGTTTCGCAATTGCCCCCTTGGCCGCCTCTCATGCCATGACATTTCCAAAGCCGGGAGTGATCCACATGACAATCCTTATCGCAGGCGGCGGGATTGGCGGTCTGATCCACCGCCTGCCTTACTCTCGCCAGCACGGCTTTTTGATCTCGGTCGCGACCTCCGCCCAGCTCATGCCCATGTCATTTAGATCGCGTTCGCTCATCGCTCCGAGCTGACGCCGGTCGCGGCTGCGTTTCCGCCATATCCGGGCAATCTCCAGAGCACCTCGGATCGCGTCCAGCATCCAATGAGACACGACCAACGATGGCTGACCCTGCTGCGGCCGGTCGCCAGGGCAGATGCGGTCCACTTTCAGCGAGCCCTCCGCACTTCAGATTTAGGAAACGGACCGAGCACCCGTTCGATCAACGCAGAGTCGCAGTATTCCTTGACCTGCTTGACCTTGCCGTTTTCCAGTCGCCAGACCATGCAGTATTCGTTGTCATATCGCGCGCCGGCCTTCGTGACGTTGTCACCCTTCGCTTCGACCACCACATACTCGCCTTCGGCGACAAAGTTGAAGGCAACGGTCCTCGTGCGTTCGGTCAGCAAGGTTCGCAAATGGCCGAGAAGGCCGTTCGTGATTGCCTCCTTCCCTGCATAAATTCCCGACCACGAATACTGACCCATCACAACCCAGGTCACATCCTCCGCGAGGTTATCGACAAACGTCGTTCCGCCGCGGTTGGCGGCGTCGGTGTAAATCTGCTGAACGAGTTTCTTGTTTTCGGCTGCGCCCATGACGGCGACTCCATCATGTTGATTGATGGGTGGAGTATGGCGCCAGCCAACTCTATTCTTCCAATCGATAGTTTATATTGTATATATTCACTTCATGAATTTAGCTGCACTGGATCTCAACCTGCTGGTTGCTCTCGACGCACTCCTCCTCGAAGCCAATGTCAGCCGGGCAGCCATGCGGATCGGATTGTCGCAACCGGCGACCAGTCACGCGTTGCAGCGCCTACGTGACATTCTCGGCGATCCCTTGCTGGTGCGCGTCGGCGCGCGCATGGAACTGACACCTCGCGCACAAGCGCTGCGTGCGCCGCTGGCGCAGGCGCTGGATCAGGTGCGCGGCCTGTTCATGCCGGACGACTTCGACGCCGCGCGCAGTGAACGGCGCTTTCGCTTGATGATGCCGGACCTCGCCGTCGAACTGCTGATGCCGCCGCTGATGAAAAAGCTGGATGCCGCCGCACCCGGCGTGAGGATCGAGGTCGTACCCTGGCGCGGCCCCGCGATCTTTACCGCCGAATTCGCGCGCACCATCGACATGGTGATCAGCATCGGCGATGCCTTCAAGGGATTTCACCGGCAACTGCTTTACACCGACTCCGATGCGCTGGCGGTGTGGCAGGGACATCCGGCAGGGGCGCGGCTGAAAAACAGGGACACGTTTCTCAAGGCGCGGCATGTCGCCGTCGTCATTCGCGGCCAGAGCGAAGACCTGATCGACACGTGGTTGCAGACCAAAAAATTGGAGCGGCAGATTGCGCTGGTGGTGCCGAGCTACATCGAAGCACTGCACGTCGCGGCGCGGACTGACCTTGTGGCGTTTGTGCCGAGCCGCCTGATCGCGGCGCTGTCGAAGCCGCTGGCGCTGACCAGAGTTGCGCCGCCGCTCGACCCGGGGATCGACGAGCAGTTCATGTTTTATCCGACACGCGCGCAGGTCGATCCCGGGTCGATCTGGCTGCGCAAGCTCATGCTCGAGATTGGGAAAGAGCTGGGCGGGAGCCATGGAAAGGCCCCCTCGCGTTAGTTCGTGCCTTTTCGCAATTGCCCCCTTTCCCTCTCCTATGCGATGACACTCTCGAAGTCGGGAGCGTTCATCATGACCATTCTCATCGCAGGCGGCGGCATCGGCGGGCTGACGCTCGCACTCAGCCTTCACCAGATCGGCATTCCATGCCGCGTGTTTGAAAGCGTTGCGGAACTGAAGCCGCTCGGCGTCGGCATCAATGTACTGCCGCACGCGGTGCGCGAACTGATCGAACTCGGCCTGCTCGAGAAGCTCGACGCGGCCGGCGTGCGCACCAAGGAGCTGTCGTATTTCTCCAAACACGGCAAGCCGATCTGGACCGAGCCGCGCGGGCTCGAGGCCGGATACAAGTGGCCGCAGTTCTCGATCCATCGCGGCGTGCTGCATCAAATCCTGCTCGATACCGTGATCGAGCGTCTCGGCAAGGACAACCTGCTCAACAACCATCACATCGCAAGCTTCACCGAGACGCCGGAGGGCGTGTCCACGCGCTTCATCGACAAGGCGACCGGCGAGGACGCCGGCACCTATGACGGCTCGCTGCTGATCGCCGCTGACGGCATTCACTCCGCGGTGCGTGGCAAACTCTATCCCGGCGAAGGCCCGCCAATCTGGAACGGCCGCATTCTCTGGCGCGGCATCACCGAGAGCGAAGCCTTCCTTTCCGGCCGCACCATGATCATGGCGGGGCACGAGAGCCTGAAATTTGTCTGCTATCCGATCTCCAACATGCCGCTGCCGAACGGCAAATTCCGCATCAACTGGATCGCGGAGCGCTACTTCCCGCCGGATCATCAGTGGCGTCGCGAGGATTACAACCGCGCCGCGAAGCTCGATGAATTCCTGCCGTGGTTCGAGGACTGGCGGTTCGACTGGCTCGATGTGCCAAGCCTGATCCGCAACTGCGCGCATGCCTACGAATATCCGCTGGTCGACCGCGACCCCATCGACCGATGGACCTTCGGCAACGTCACGCTGATGGGCGACGCCGCGCATCCGATGTACCCGATCGGCTCCAACGGCGCGTCGCAGGCCATTCTCGACGCCCGTGTGCTGACGCGCGAAATTCTCAGCCTCGGCGAGACATCGGCCGCGCTTGCGGCCTATGAAGCCGAGCGCCGTCCCGCCACCACCGAACTCGTCAAGCTCAATCGCCGCAACGGACCCGAACAGGTGATGCAACTCGTCGAAGAGCGCGCGCCGGACGGTTTCAACGTCGTCACCGACGTGCTGTCGCATCAGGAGCTCGAAAACGTCGCCAACACCTACAAGCGCGTGGCGGGGTTTCAGGTCGATGCGCTCAACGCCAAGCCGCCGATCGTGCCGAAGCCGGAATCATCGATGCTGTCGAGCGCGGGGTAGTGTGCTTCACCTCTCCCCGTTTACGGGGAGAGGGAGTCGTTACTCCCCCAATCCATGCGCAATGACCTTGCGCATGACATTCGGCAACGCCTCGTCCTCGAGCGTTGCAATCTGTACCCAGCGCATTCCCTCGGGCGCGCGCGTGCGCGCAGCAACGCTTGCGGTGTAGACAACAAGTTCGAGCGGAAAATGCGTGAACACGTGCGTCACCACGCCCGCCTTGCGATGCCAGCGTGAAACAGTCAGCACAGGCGCCTGCTTGAGCGCGCCCTTGTCGTCATGACCGGCGAACCATTCCGACGTCGGCACCTCGGTCATGCTGCCGAGCAATCCTTTTTCAGCACGCGTGCGCACCAGCAGTTCGCCACCGCGCGTGACCACGAACGCCGCGCCTCGCCGCAGCGTGCCGGTCTTCTTCGGGGCCTTACGCGGAAACGTCTCCTGATCGCCGCGCACGCGGGCCGAGCAATCGTCGTTGAGCGGACACAGCGCACACGCCGGTTTCTTCGGCGTGCAGATCGTCGCGCCGAGATCCATCAGTGCCTGCGCACTATCGCCTGCGCGTGACGCGCCAAGCAAGGTCGTGGCCAGTTCCTGAATCCGCGGCTTGGCCTTCGGCATTTGCTCTTCCACGGCGAACAGCCGCGACACCACGCGCTCGATGTTGCCGTCCACCGGCATGGTTTGCCGGCCGAACGCAATCGCCGCAATCGCCGCCGCCGTGTAAGGCCCGATGCCCGGCAGCGCGCGCAGGCCTTCTTCGGTGTCGGGGAATACGCCATCGTGTTCGCGCAGCACGGCGACAGCGCAGGCATGAAGGTTACGCGCGCGCGAATAGTAGCCGAGCCCGGCCCACATCCGCAGCACATCGTCGAGCGAGGCCGAGCCGAGTGCCATAACCGTCGACCACCGTGCGGTGAATTTCTCGAAATACGGACCGACCGCCTTCACGGTGGTCTGCTGCAGCATGATTTCCGACAGCCAGACGCGATAGGGATCACTCGACTGGCCCGGCAGCGCGCGCCACGGCAACTGGCGGCGATGGCGGTCGTACCAGGCGAGCAGCGCGGCAGCGCGATCGGCTTCGGCGGCTTCCGGAGATTTCTTTCGTCGCGCCGCGGCGCCTGATAGGGTCATGGGACACTATGTACCGACGACAGCCATCCATGAACAAGCCCGGTCCCATCTCGGCGAAGCCGTTATCCGCACTGCTCGGCAGTGCGATCAACGACGTTTTCGCCAAGCAGGGCTTTGCCTCGCGCGAACTGGTGACGCGATGGGCGGATATCGTCGGCGCCCAGGTCGCCGCCCATTCGGAACCGCTGAAAATCCAGTGGCCGCGGCCGGTCGAGAACCAGCCGCCCAAACCGGCCACATTGGTCTTGCGGGTCGAGGGGCCGATGGCGCTGGAAATCCAGCACACCTCGGACGTCATTCTGGAGCGGGTCAACCGCTTCTTCGGCTGGAACGCGGTGGGACGGATCGCGCTGCGTCAGGCGCCGCTGTCGCGCCGGCCGGCGCCGAAAATCCGGAAAAAGCCCGATGCCGCTGAGGTGGCCAGAATCGAGGCAGATCTCACCAGCGTAGAGGATGGCGATCTGCGCGCGGCGCTGGCGCGGCTCGGCGCGTCGATCAAGCGAAATTGACGGTCCCAGCAGGGTGTCGAAGCGGCCCGGCATTGCCACAATTATCGTTTCAAGCTAGCGAACATCGGCAATCAGGGCGTGATCCAGCGCCGTTCGCACGTATTCCGGAGCAGACCGTTGAACATCACGCGCCGCACCTTTAACGCCGCCCTCTCCCTTGCTGGCCTTGCCGCCGCCGTTGGCATCTCGCCATGGCAATTCATCAGCGATGCCAGCGCCCAGTCTGCCGCCGAAATCAACAAGGCCGGCGCGCTCGGCGACATGGCGCTGGGCTCCAAGGACGCGTCTGTCACCATCATCGAATACGCCTCGATGACCTGCCCGCATTGTGCAGCCTTCACCAAGGACGTGTTCCCGAAACTGAAGACGGACTACATCGATACCGGCAAGGTGCGTTTTATCTTCCGCGAGTTCCCGCTGGATCAGGTCGCGCTGGCGGCCTCCGCGCTGGCGCGCTGCGTGGCCAAGGATGACGCGCCGAAGTATTTCGCCATCATCGATATCCTGTTCAAGCAGCAGAACGATCTGGCGTCGGACGCGCTCGGAACCATCAACCGCGTCGGCAAGCAGGCCGGCTTCAGCGAGCAGATGATCAAGGATTGCGTCCAGGGCGATCCTGCAATCCAGAAGGGCATCCTGGATGCGCGCGAGTTCGCCTACAAAACACTCAAGGTCAATTCGACGCCGTTCTTCTTCGTCAACGGAACCGTGGTGAAGGGCGAGACGTCGTTCGAGGCCTTCGAACAGCTCATCAAGCCGCTGCTCAAGAGCTGAGAGCCGCCCGAATTCGGGCACATTCGCCCGAAACACACTGAAATCCCTTGCAAATCCCTTGGGAAAAGCCCCGAGGCCCGGTTGCCCTCCGCGGCCGGCCTCGCCATTGTGCAGACAATCCGAGGCGCATACCGCGACTCAGTTATACTGGCACAGGCTCTCTATGACCTTGCCCCGGCTGGATAATTCGGCCCGGCCAACAGAGCACCGATTGCATGAAACTCACGCGTCTTCGCCTTCACGGATTCAAGTCATTCGTTGAACCGACCGATTTCCTGATCGAGCCGGGTCTCACCGGTGTTGTTGGTCCCAACGGCTGCGGCAAATCGAACCTGGTCGAAGCGCTGCGCTGGGCGATGGGCGAAACCTCGCACAAGTCGCTGCGTGCCGCCGACATGGACGCCGTGATCTTTGCTGGCTCCGGCAACCGCCCGGCGCGCAACCACGCCGAAGTGGCGATGACCATCGACAACTCCGATCGCTCGGCGCCCTCCGCCGTGAACGATCAGGAGGTGCTGGAAATTTCGCGCCGGATCGAACGTGAAGCGGGCTCGGTCTATCGCATCAATGGCAAGGATGTGCGCGCGCGTGACGTGCAGATTCTGTTTGCCGACGCCGCCACCGGCGCGCGATCGCCCGCCCTCGTCCACCAGGGCAAGATCGGCGAAATCATTCAGGCGCGTCCCGACCAGCGCCGCCGCGTGCTGGAAGACGCCGCCGGCGTCGCCGGATTGCATGCCCGCCGCCATGAAGCCGAACTGCGCCTCAAGGCCGCCGAAACCAATCTCACCCGCGTCGAGGACGTCATCGGCCAGTTGGCCGGTCAGATCGACGGCCTGAAGAAGCAGGCGCGTCAGGCGATCCGCTATCGCGAAGTCGCCGCCAAAGTCCGCAAGGCCGAGGCGCTGCTGTTCCACCTGCGCTGGCTGCAGGCCCATGCCGACGTCGCCGACGCCGGGCAGACCCATGACCTGAATGTCCGCGAACAGGCCGAGCGCACCCGCGAGCAGGCGGAATCCGCGCGCATCCAGGCAATCCGCGCCTCCGAACTGCCGGGCCTGCGTGAAAACGAAGCGCGCGCCGCCGCCGGATTGCAGCGGCTGACCAATGCGCGCGAAATGCTCGACCGCGAGGAAGCACGCGCCAAGGAGCGCGTCACCGAACTCGATCGCCGCCTGACGCAGTTCGCCGCCGACATCGAGCGCGAACAGCGCCAACTGTCGGACGCTGACGTCGCGCTGGCGCGCCTCGAATCCGAAGACGCCATTCTCAAGGACGAAATCAAGTCGCGCGTCGACAAGCGCAGCGGCGCGGACGAGCGCGTGGCCGAGGCGGAAGCGACCCTCGCCGCCGCCGAGCGCACCTTCTCCGAACTGACCACAGCGCTGGCCGACCTCACCGCCAAGCGCAACCAGTTCGAAGCCAATGTCCGCACCCATCGCGACCGCCTCGCGCGGATCGACCAGGACATCGCCAACGTCGAAGGCGAGGTCGCAAAGCTCAACGCCGAAACCGGCGGCCTCGGCGATCTCGGCGAACTCGTTGAAAGCATGGAAACCGCGCAGGGCATGCTGCTGGAATCCGAGATGAACACGCAGGCCAGCGAGGAGGCGCATCTTGCCGCGCGCGCCAAACTGGAAGCCTCGCGTGCACCGCTCGCCGATGCCGAAAAGCGCGTGCAGCGGCTGGAGACCGAAGCCAAGACGATCTCCAAGCTCGTCAACGGTGAAACCAAGAACCTGTGGCCGCCGATCATCGACGGCGTCAGCGTCGCCAAGGGTTTCGAGAAGGCGCTGGGCGCCGCACTCGGCGACGACCTCGACGCGCCGGTCGATCCGACTGCGCCGATGCGCTGGTCCAGCGTTGGCGTCGTCGCGGGCGATCCGTCGTTGCCCGCAGGCGTCGAAGCGCTGGCCGAGCATGTGATGGCTCCACCGGAACTGGCGCGGCGTCTGGCGCAGATCGGCGTCGTCAGCCGCGAGCGCGGCGCGCAGCTCGTTTCGCAGCTGAAGACCGGCCAGCGGCTGGTCTCACGCGAAGGCGATCTCTGGCGCTGGGACGGGTTCGTCGCGGCGGCGCATGCGCCGACCGGTGCAGCGCGGCGGCTCGCCGAACGCGCACGCCTCAAGGACATTGAAACCGAAATCGAACAGGCGCGCACCGATGCAGTGGCCAAGCGTCAGGCTTTGGAGACGGCAGACGCCGAACTCAAGGCAGCATCCGCCGCTGAAGGCGCTGCGCGTGAAGCCGCACGCAACGCCCAGCGCGAAGCCAATGCGGCGCGCGAAAAGCATGCTGCCGCCGAGCGCGAGATCAATCGACACGCGTCGCGCCGCTCTGCGCTCGACGAACGCAGCACACACCTTGCCGCCGACCGCACCGAAGCCCATGGCGCGCACGAAAGCGCCGTCGCCGCTTTGAGCGAATTGCCCGCCAGCGCTGAGAACGAAGAACGCCTCGCCACCGTGCGTGCCGACATGGACGGCCACCGCCGTCTCGCGGCGCAGGTTCGCGCCGAAGCGCAAGCCCTGGCCCGCGAAGCGGAACTCGCCGACCGGCGCGTGCAGGCGATCGTCGCCGAACGCAACGAGTGGCAGAGCCGCAAGGAAAATGCCGCGTCGCAGATCGCCACCGTCGAAACCCGCATTGGCGAGGTCAAAATCGAGCGCGCCGAGCTTGAGAACGCCCCGGAGGTGTTTGCCGAGAAGCGCAGCGCGCTGATCAGCGAAATCGAATTTTCGGAAGCCGAGCGCCGCACCGCCGCCGACGCGCTGGCGGCTGCCGAAGCCGCTATGGCGGAGACCGACCGCGCGGCGCGCGCCTCGCTCGATGCGCTGTCCACTGCGCGCGAAGCCTGCGCCCGCTCCGAAGAGCGCATGGAAGGCTCCAAGCGCCGCCTCGAGGATGTCGAGCGCGAAATCCGCGACATGCTTGAGGTCGAACCGCATGGCGCGGCGGCACTCGCGGAGATCACGCCCGAGACCGAACTCCCGGCCGTCGGCGATGTCGAAGCCGATCTTGAAAAATGGCGCCGCGATCGCGAGCGTCTCGGCGCCGTCAACCTGCGCGCCGAAGAAGAACTGCGCGAGGTCGAAGCCCAGCATCTCAACCTCACCACCGAGCGCGACGATCTGGTCGAAGCGATCAAGAAGCTGCGCACCGGCATCCAGAGCCTCAACAAGGAAGCCCGCGAACGCCTGCTGACCTCGTTCGAGGTCGTCAACGGCCACTTCAAGCGGATGTTCACCGAACTGTTCGGCGGCGGTCAGGCTGAACTGACGCTGATCGAGAGCGAAGACCCGCTCGAGGCTGGTCTGGAAATCATCGCCAAGCCGCCCGGCAAGAAGCCGCAGACGCTTTCGCTGCTGTCCGGCGGCGAGCAGGCGCTGACCGCGCTGGCGCTGATTTTCGCGGTGTTCCTGACCAATCCTTCGCCGATCTGCGTGCTGGACGAAGTCGACGCGCCGCTCGACGACCATAACGTCGAACGGTTCTGCAACCTGTTGCATGAGATGACGTCGTCCACGGAGACGCGCTTCATCATCATCACCCACAATCCGATCACCATGGCGCGCATGAACCGGCTGTTCGGCGTCACCATGGCGGAGCGCGGCGTGTCGCAGCTCGTCTCCGTCGATCTTGACGGCGCGATGAAGGTTCTCGACCAGAACGTGGCATAATATCCTCAGGCCGGCCCGGCCTGAGGACTTCCATGACGCCAGATCTTCCCTCCGAATTAAGAGCAGCACTCGCGCGCAAGGCCGATGGCCTGTCACGCAAGGACGCAGCACAACGCGCCGGAGCGATCTCGCTGGCCTATCGCAGCGGCGGTGGCTCTGGCCGCATCAGGACGAGCGAAGATGCACTCGCCTATGCGCTGGCGCGGATGCCAGCAACCTATGCCGCCATCGCCGCGAGCCTGAACGCGCTCGCGGAGGTCAATCCGGATTTTACACCGCAGAGCCTGCTCGATATCGGCGCGGGACCGGGAACGGCGACATGGGCCGCGGCGGAAGCTTTTGCATCGCTCGATGCCTTCACCTTGCTGGATGCCAATGCAGCGCTGCGCGATCTCGCCATCGACCTCGCACAATCGAGCCCGCGTCTTGCTTCCATGCGTTACGAGCCGGGCGATGCGCGCAAGCTGCTCGCCGTTGCGCCGGAAGCAGATTTTGTCGTTGCGAGCTACGTCATCAACGAACTCGGCGACAGCGAACGCACGGCGCTGACTGACGCCATGTGGGCGAAGACGCGCGATACATTGCTCGTCGTCGAGCCCGGCACGCCCGCCGGATATGCGCGCATCATCGAGTTGCGCGCGCGGCTGATCGCCGCGGGCGCGCATGTCATCGCGCCCTGCCCGCACGATGCGGAATGTCCGCTCAAGACGCCCGACTGGTGCCACTTCTCGCAGCGATTGCAGAGATCGCGCGCGCATAAACACCTCAAGGGAGCAGAGCTTCCCTTTGAGGACGAAAAATTCAGCTACGTCGCATTGTCGCGTGTGCGTGTTGCGCAGCGCCCCGCGCGAGTGCTGGCGCAGCCACAGACAACGAAGATCGCTGTGACCGCTAAAATCTGCGCAAGTGACGGGGTCGAGACCGTAAGCGTCCCACACCGGGATAAGGGTGGATACAAGCGCGCCAAAAAATGGAGCTGGGGCGACGCGGTTTTCCGCGACGGGCGCTCGACGCCGGAATAATCCTCCCGCGCCGGAGTTTGTCCTGATGACGCGGTCGCGTCCGACGCAAAATTTATCAGGAGTAAAACTGCGATGTCCAAAACATTCGCCGCGGTCGCGGCTGTGACCCTCATGCTCGCCTCGTCAGCCGCGTTCGCGCAGGCGGCGAAGGTCGCCGATACGCCGAAGGGCAAGGCCTATGTCGATGCCAAGGGCATGACGCTTTATACATTCGACAAGGACAGCAACGGCAAGTCGGCCTGCAACGGTCCCTGCGCCACCAACTGGCCGCCGCTAACGGCCGCCGCCGACGCCAAAGCCTCGGGCGACTGGACCATCGTCACCCGCGACGACGGCAGCAAGATGTGGGCCCTCAAAGGCAAGCCGCTCTACACGTTCGCGAAGGACACCAAGCCCGGCGACACCACCGGCGACGGCTTCCTGAACGGTGCCTGGCATATGGCCAAGCCCTGATCGGCGAAATTCGCCGCCAAAGGCCGCATTCATAAATCCCGCTCCTGTCATCAGGAGCGGGATTTTTCATGAATTTTATCAATTCATTGAACCGATCCGCCTCGAAGGCAATCTAATCAGAGCCGGGCCGCCGTGCGGCCCTGCCGCGCGCCGGTCTTTTCCGCTAGGCTCGGCCATTCGTTGTCCTCAAGGAGTTTCCCCTCATGTCGTCCGGCTGGATTTTACTCGGTGTCATCGTCGTCATCGCCCTGTTCGTGTTCGGCGCCTATAACCGCCTGGTGGCGCTGGCGCAGCGGGTCTCGCAGGCCTTCGCCGACATCGACGTACAGCTCAAGCAGCGTCACGATCTGATCCCGAACCTCGTCGAGACCGTCAAAGGCTACGCCGGCCACGAGCGCGGCACGCTGGAAGATGTGGTGAAGGCGCGCAACGCGGCGATGTCCGCGCAGGGACCGGCGCAGGTGTCGGCGGCGGAAGGCCAGCTCGGTGCTGCACTGGGCCGGCTGATTGCACTGTCCGAGGCCTATCCGGACCTCAAGGCCAATGCCAACTTCCAGCAGTTGCAGTCCGAACTGTCCGACATCGAGAACAAGCTCGCCGCCAGCCGCCGCTTCTTCAACAACGCCGTGCAGGAATACAACACCGGCATCCAGCAGTTGCCGGCAGCTTTGTTCGCAGGCGCGCTCGGATTCACCCGCAAGGACTTCTTCGATCTCGGCGAGCAACGCGGGCAACTCGAACAGGCCCCGTCGGTCAAGTTCTGACAAACTGACCACCTGCTCAGCACGGACAACGCATCATGGCCGCGTACGGTCTCTACACGCACATCGCATCGAACAAGACGCGTTCGATCTTGCTGCTCGGCGGCCTGTTCCTGCTCGTCTATGTCATGGTGTTCGCTGGCGCGCTGATTGCGGAAGCCGTCTCGAACAGCCAGCGGCCTTTTGACGATTACATCGTTCTTGCGACCCGCGACCTGATCCAGGCCTTCCCCTACGCAACCATCGGGTCCGCGCTCTGGATCGTGATCGCCTATTTCTTCAATCAGAAGATCATTGATGCCGTGACCGGCGAGCACGACGTGACGCGGCAGGAGCAGCCGCGGCTCTACAACCTGCTTGAAAATCTCTGCATTTCGCGCGGCATCCCGATGCCGAAGCTCAAGATCGTGGACAGCCCCGCACTCAATGCCTTCGCGTCCGGACTCAATCGCAGCCAGTATTCCGTCACGGTAACCAGTGGACTGCTGAACGCCCTGAACGATCGTGAGATGGAAGCGGTCCTCGGTCACGAACTAACCCATATCCGCAACGGCGACGTTCAATTGATGGTGGTCGCCGTGATTATCGCCGGCGTGATCGGCTTCGTCGCCGAGTTGTTCTTCCGCATGTTCTTCAACTCAAGCTGGAACTTCGGCGGCGGCGGGCGCTCCTCATCGTCCTCTTCAGACGGCGACAAGAAGGGTGGCGGCGCGTTCGCGATCATTCTTTTGGCTGTCGCTTTGATCGGCCTCGCATGGGGCCTGTCGCTCGTGGTGCGCTTCGCCCTGTCGCGCTCGCGCGAATTTCTGGCGGATGCTGGTTCGGTCGAACTTACGAAGGACCCGGACGCAATGATCTCGGCACTGCGCAAGATCGAGGGCCGCGGCGAGCTTCCGGGCGCGACTTCGGCGGTGATGGAAATGTGCATCGATAATCCGCGCGAGGGCTTCGTCGACCTGTTTGCGACCCATCCGTCGGTCGATTCCCGCGTCCAGGCGCTGGTGAAATATGCCGGGGGCCGCGATCCCGGCCCATTGCCGCTGCCGGGCGGCGAAGTCACGGATGAAGCCGGCCATGGCGTACCTCGATACGACGGGACATCGCCTGAAACGCGACCGGAGCCTCCACATAAGGGGCCGTGGGGCAGTTCCCCTGAGCCAGCTCCGTCGCCCACTGGCTCCGTTCTCGGCCCCTGGGGCCGCAGATAGCCCTTTGGGGTTAACAAAGCCGGTGGTTATTAATCATAACAGCGCCGTCAAGAATTGAATTATCCCTCGTTTCTGCCATGTTCCGGCGGAAAGCAGGCTAAGCTCCCGTCGTCAGATGGAAGTGTTTGGCGCGTAAAGGGGTCTTATGGCGAAACCGGCAGTGATCGTAGTGGGCGCGGACAAGGGCGGGGTCGGCAAGACCACCGTCTCGCGCACCGTCCTCGACTATTTCAACGCGAACAACATCCCCACCCGCGCCTTCGACACCGAATCGCCGCGCGGCACGTTGATGCGCTTTCATCCGGAGATCACCGAGATCGTCGACGTCACCTCTACGTCCGATCAGATGAAGATCTTCGATACGCTGAATACGTCCGGCACCAGTGTCACGGTCATCGACGTGCGCGCAGGACTTTTGTCCCCGACCCTCGCAGCGCTCCGCGACATCGGTTTCCTTGACGCCGCCAAGTCCGGCCAGATCACGTTCGCCGTGTTCCACATCCTCGGACCGTCCATCGCCTCGCTCGATGAGATCGCCGAGACCGCGAACTTCATGGACGGCGCGAAGTATTTCCTGGTGAAGAACTTCATCAACAACACCAGCTTCTTCGAGTGGGACCAGGCGACCTACAATTCGTATTTCAAGCGCATCAAGAACGCGACCGAGATCACCATTCCGAAGCTCAACGAAATGGCCTACGAGCAGGTCGAAGTAGCGTCGGTGCCGTTCCTCAAGTTCGTCGCCAACAAAGGCACAAAGGACGAGGCGGCGAATTACTCATTCGTGCTGCGCGGCTATGTCCGCCACTGGCTTGGCAACGTCTGGGGCGAATTCGACCGCATCAAGCTGACGGAAATCGTCGGCTCCAAGGACAAGCCGCGGACGCCGACCAGCGAGATCTGACATCGCGCAGATGCGCCGCACCTCCGTCTACATCGTTTGTTCTCCCCGCCCCGCGGTCGGCAAGACGTTGATCGCAAGGGTGTTGACGGAGTTCCTGCTGCTCCAGCGCGGAGCCGTATCGGCCTTCGACATCAATCTGCGCGAGCCGTCGCTGCTGAACTACCTGCCGCACGCGACCGAAACCGCCTCCATCAGCGACACCTTCGGACAAATGGCGCTGATGGACCGGCTGATCGTCAATGACGGTGTGCCCAAGGTCGTCGATCTCGGATTCCATGCCTTCGACGATTTCTTCAAGATGATTTCGGAAATCGGATTCATGAAAGAAGCGGACCGCCGTGGCGTCGATCCCGTCATCCTCTTCGTTCCCGACCGCGACCGAGCTTCCGCCGTTGCATGGCAGATGCTGCGCGCCACGTTCACAGGTGCCGCGCTGGTGCCGGTCGAGAATGAGCATGTGTTGTGGGGCGAGTTGCCAAAAGCGTTTGCGGGAGTGCGGCCGTTCAGGATCGCGGCATTGCCCGCGTTCCTGAAATCGATCATTGGCCGGCTGAATTTCTCATTCACGCACTATCTTCGCGACAACAAGGACCAGTCGTCGGAACTGCATCAATGGGTGCGCAACAACTACACCAGCTTCCGCGAACTGGAGCTGAATCTGATCCTGCACAAGCTGTGAGACCAACCTCTCATGTCGTCCCCGCCTTTGCGGGGACGACACTGCAATTGTTGTCTAGTGCCCGTCGAATGTCATCAGCGTGCGCACCGGCACGTCCATGGCGCGCAGCTTGGCCGCGCCGCCGAGTTCCGGCAGATCGATGATGAAGCAGGCCGCGACGACTTGGGCGCCAATCTGGCGCAGCAATTTCACCGCACCCTCTGCCGTGCCGCCGGTCGCGATCAGATCATCGATCAGGATGACGCGCTCGCCGGGCTGAATCGCGTCAGCATGCATTTCCATTTCATCGAGGCCGTATTCCAGCGAATAGGCAATCCGCACCGTGGTGTGCGGCAGCTTGCCCTTTTTGCGGATCGGCACGAAACCCGCCGACACCTGATGCGCCACCGCACCGCCGAGAATGAAACCCCGCGCTTCCATGCCCGCAACCTTGTCGATCTTGGAGCCGGCCCACGGTTGCACCAGTTCATCGACCGCGCGGCGAAAGGCCCATGCGTTGCCGAGCAGCGTGGTGATGTCGCGGAAGATGATGCCGGGCTTCGGATAATCCGGAATGGCTCGGACAGTGGCCTTCAAGTCGTCAGCGAGAGTCATCGTTTGTCTAATCCGGTTGAATCAAAGAACTCGTCATTGCGAGGAGCGAAGCGACGAAGCAATCCAGATCTCCATGTTGCTGCGCACTGGATTGCTTCGCTGCGCTCGCAATGACGGACATTATCGACTCGCAGGTTGCCCGAGGCGAAACGCATTCTCCACGATCCGCAATCCGACATTGCCTTCGAGCGACATCAGTGACTCGGGGTGGAACTGCACGCCGCCGACCGGCAAGGTCTTGTGTTCGATCGTCATGGCGATGCCGTCTTCGGTACTGGCGGTGACTTCCAACACGTCCGGCATGCCGTCGCGCTCGACATAAAGCGAGTGATAGCGGCCGATCACGACCTCGTTGGGTAGATTGCCCATCAGCGTGCCGCCGCGCACCTGAACGCGCGAGGGACGGCCGTGCGCGGGCGTCGACAACTGACCCAGCTTTCCGCCAAAATATTCGCCGATCGCCTGAACGCCGAGGCAGACGCCGAACACCGGAAGCTTCTTCTCCAGCGCCGCACCGATGAATTTCGAGATGCCGAAATCCTCGGGCCGGCCCGGTCCGGGTGACAGCACCAGCAGATCGTACTTTTCCGTCTTCAGCAGTTCGAGCGCGTGGTTGTGCCGCGTGACGCTGACCGTTGCGCCGACCTGCCGGAAATAATCCGCCAGCATATGCACGAACGAATCTTCATGATCGATCAGCAGTACCTTCTTGCCGGAGCCGGTAGCGTCCGGCGCGAACGCCGACAGCGGCTTCGCCGGATCGCCGCGCAGCGCCTGGAACAGCGCAGCCGCCTTGGTCTGGCATTCTTTCTCTTCCGCGATCGGATCGCTGTCGAACAGCAGCGTCGCGCCGACGCGCACTTCGGCAAGACCATCCTTCATGCGGATGGTGCGGATGGTGAGGCCGGTGTTGATGCTACCATCGAAACCGATGACACCGAGCGCGCCGGCATACCAGCGCCGCGACGAACGCTCGTGGTCCTCAACGAACTGCATCGCCCACAGCTTCGGCGCACCAGTCACCGTGACAGCCCACGCGTGGGTCAGGAAACCGTCGAGCGCATCGAAGCCCGGACGCAGCATGCCCTCGACATGATCGACGGTGTGGAACAGCTTCGAATAGGTCTCGATCTGCCGCCGCGCCAGAACCTTGATCGATCCCGGCACGCAAACGCGCGCCTTGTCGTTACGGTCGACGTCGGTGCACATGTTGAGTTCGAATTCGTCTTTTTGCGAATTCAGCAATTCCTGAATCTGCTTCGCATCGCTGATGGCGTCCACGCCGCGTGCGATGGTGCCCGAAATCGGGCAGGTCTCGATCCGCTTTCCGTCGGAGCGCACGAACATTTCCGGCGACGCCGCCACCAGAAATTCGCCGTCGCCGAGGTTGATCAACGCGCCGTAAGGCGACGGATTGATCTTGCAGAGGCGCTGAAACACTTCGGCCGGGGTGCGCTCGCACGGCTCGGCGAACAGTTGGCCCGGAACAGCTTCAAACAGATCGCCGCGCGCAAATGCCTTGCGGGCGGTCTCGACGGTTTCCTGATAGACGCCGGGCGCGTGATCGGCAAAGCCCTCACGCTTGGTCTTGGCGTACACACTCTGCGGCGTTTCGCGGTCGAGACCCTTGGTGGACTGTCCGTCAAACGAAAACTCGTAGCTGAGGATCACGCCGCGCCCGGTGGCGCGGTCATAGGCAAGAATGCGATCGGGGATGTACAGAACGATGTCGCGCTGATCCTTCTCGCGTGCGCGCTTCTGCACGAGGTCTTCGAACTGGAACACGAGATCGTAGGCGAAGGCGCCGAACAATCCCAGCAGCGCATCAGTTGGCGAGCTGAACGCCGCGATGATGTCGCGCACCAGCGACACCACCGACGCACGCCGCGTGCGCTGGTCCTCGTCCACCGGCGCGTCGCCACGCACGATGTGACCGGCAAGGCGCGTCGCGCTCTTTTCGGTAATGACTGCAGACGACTCGTTCAGGTTAGCTGCGAGGAACGACACCAGCACCTTGCCGCGCGCATTCAGCGCCTCGATGAAGAAATCCGTGCCGGTGGATTCCAGCCGCAGCGGCGGATCGGAAAAACCGAGGTCGAAGCTCTCATAGCGCCCCGGCACCGTGGTGCCGGACGACAGCACCACGCCGCGGCGGGTATCGAGCTGCTCGATCAGCCGGTCGAGGGCTGCGCCGCCGGTGAAATGCTCGACGGAACGCGCCACATCGAGGCCGCGGGCGGTCCGGTATTCGCTCTGCGCGGGAAGCGCGAAAACTGTCCTGTTCATCTGGTCCTCTTACGAAACTTGCTAGAGGAACGCCACACAGGACAAACGAAAAAGGCCGTCGCTCTGCGATGACGGCCTCGACGATTGAAATTCACGGGAATCGCACCGGCCACCTTCAGGAGGTGCGCCACCAGAGACGGGTCGGGTTGGACAGGGTGCTCATGGCGGGCAAAACATCATTGCCGGGGGGCGATGTCAAGACCCGAAAGCCTTCACAAATAGCGTGACCTTCCGCTCCCCCACATTCTCCTCGAGAGGGGACCAGCCCTGCCGGGTATAGAACCGGCGTCTTTCCTTCTCGGCGCAGAGATAGACCCGCCGGAAATTGAGCGCGAAGGCGTCCTCTGCCGCGCGCCCGACCAGCGCCGTGCCGACCTCCTGCATGCGATATTTCGGATCGACCCAGACTGCCGCGACCCATGGTGAGTACTGGGGGCGATCCTCAAGATCGGCCGCAATCACCGACGATGTACCTAGAAAAACATCGCCCCGATGCGCCACCAGCGCGAATGGAATCGGCGACGGATTCATGTTCTCGTGCAGGCGGCCGACAATATAGTCCGCCGGAAATCCCCGCTCCTTCCACCATCCCCGCCAGATGCGGTCAGCAACCGCGTCGAAGAACGCGGGCTGCTGACGCAGGTCGGAGATGGTGAAGTTCACCCCAAATGTTTCCTGAAGAAATCCGTGGCGCGGCCCCAGGCGAGTTCAGCGGCCTGGCGGTCGTGCACTGACGCACGCTCTTCGTTGACGAAGGCGTGATCGGCATCATAGCGAAACGCCTCGAAATCCTTGCCGGCAGCTTTCATCGCCTTCTCGAAGGCATCGACCGCCTGCGGCGTACACCAGTCGTCCTTGTTGGCGAAATGTCCCTGCAGCGGAATTTTCACATCGGCAGGCTTCGCCGCCTGTTCCGGCGGAATGCCATAAAACGCGACGCCCGCGGTCAGTTCAGGAATCTTCGCTGCGCCGATGATGGTCACCGCACCACCCATGCAGAATCCGGTGAGACCAACCTTTGCGCCATTGCGTTTCAGATACTGCACCGCGCCGCGCACGTTCTGTTCTGTCGCCTCGATGAAATTCAGGGAATTCATCTCTTTGCCGGCGGCATCGGCATCGTGGTACGGCACGACAACGCCCTTATAGAGATCCGGTGCAAGGGCATCGAAACCTGCAACGGCGAAGCGGTCGACAAGGCCCTTGATATTTTCGGACAGGCCCCACCACTCCTGAATGACGACGACGCCCGGCGCATTACCGCGCGCGGCATTGGCGAGATAGCCCGTTGCGTCCTTGCCGTCGGGACGCTTGAAAGTGATGTTCGTGCCCATGAGGTCCTCCGATACTTTTCAGGTTTCTTATACCGCGGGCGAAGCAACGCTCAAGCTCGCGATGGCTTTCTGAAGATCACGTTTGTATTGCAGGAAGTCGACAAAAATTCCGTGTTCCCCGCGATCCTTTTTCGGCGGCCTGGCGTGAAAAGCGTCGATCTTGTCGCGGAAATCAGCCGTAGTGTCGGCATTCTCCTTCTGCGCCTTGATGTAGGCGGCAATCAGGTCGGCCTGCAACGCGCGGCCCGGCCAGCCGACGCCCGCGCCTTCCAGCAGTCCCGCGACATAAAGGCCGTTCGGGCGCGACGGAAAGATATTGAGATAGAGCCGCGGCGCGTGCGCGTCCTTCTGCCAGTTCAATTCAGTCAGGTCTTCCAGGAACGGAAACGTGATCTCGTAACCGGTCGCGAGCAAGACCAGATCGACGTCGTCCTCCTGTCCGTCTGCGAATACCACCGTGTCTCCGCTAAACTCCCGGATCGGCTTGCGCAGGACCACGTCGCCCTGCCCCAGATGCTGCAACACCAGCGAGTTGACGATCGGCGTCTTGTCGTAAAGCCGGTGTTCCGGCTTCGGCAGACCGAAACGCTCCGGCGGCCCGACAAGAAACCTCAGGAGCGGCTCATGCAGCATCGAGCGCAGCCGCTTGGGAAGAATGAAGCGCTTCGGCTTGTGATTACCTTCGTCGGCGGGTTTTCCGGCCAGGAATTTCGGCACGAAATGATTGCCGCCGCGCACGCTCCACAGCACTTTCTTGGCGCGATGAATCGCATCGACCACGATGTCGCAGCCGGTGTTGCCCATCCCGACCACGAGAACGCGCTTGCCCTCGAAAATATCGGCGGTCTTGTAATCCTTCGCGTGCATGAGCTTGCCACGGAACTCGCCCGAAATCTTCGGCGTCAGCGGATCGCTGAGATGGCCGTTGGCGAAAATCACGCTTTCATAATCGTCGGTAGCACCGTCACCGAACGTCGCGCGCCAGCTTCCGTCGCGCTGTTCGATCTTTTGAATATCTGTCTTGAAACGGATCGACGGATACAGATCGAAGTGCTTGGCGAAGGATTTGAAATAATCCGATACCTGCGCGTGACCCGGATAGGCCGGCCAGTCCTCCGGCATCGGATAATCCGCGAAAGCCGTGGTGCGTTTCGAGGAAATCAGATGCGTCGAGGCATAGACCGCGCTCGGTGACGCGCCATAGAGCCACTGCCCGCCGACGTCGGCATTTTTCTCAACGGCCTGTACCGGCAGACCGGCTTGCTTGAGGCTTTTGACGGCGGCAAGCCCTGCCGGGCCGGCGCCGATGACAAGTGTCGTCATTTCGTGAGCTCCGCTCGCCCGTCACGATAGCGCTCAAATACCTCGCGCGCGTCGTAGTGCGGCGTGAACCCGAATTCGGATTTCAGCTTGTCGTTGGCAAGCACAGGCCGGTACTGGACGAACTTGACTGCCCCGGGGCCGAGCTTTGTGACGCGAAGCGACTTCAACAGCCACAGCAAAAACTTCAGCGGCCCGGGCGGGATTGCGACATAGAGTTTCCGGTTGAGTTCAGCGATCTCGCGCAGGCTCAATACGCCGTCGCCGGCCAGATTGTAGGTGCCGGGCTTCGGCCGACGAACAGCCTGCACCAGTGCATCGACCACATCACTGTCGGCGATCAGCGAAAACGGCGTCGAGGTGCCGCTGAGGCCGAGCACCACCGGCCGTTCGAACATCGCGGTGATCTGGTTGTTGGTGGTGGGTCCAAGCACCGTGCAGGGGCGAAACACCGTCTGCTCAAGATGCGGATAAAGGTCGTGCCACTCGACCAGCATTTCCTCGACTTCACGCTTGTTGCGCGCGTAAGGGAAGTCCGCATTGCCGCGCAGCGGATCGTCCTCGTGCAGCGGCACCGGATTGTCGGCGTAGTAGCCATAGGCCGCCCCGCTCGACGTCACGATCAGATGATCGACACCGGCATCGACGCAGCATTGCAGCACATTCTTGGTGCCGAGCACGTCGATTTCCCAGTCACGCTGCGGGTCGCCGCCCACGGCAACCACGGAGGCGAGATGCACAACGGTTTGCGGGCGGTGCTTCTGAAAAATCGCCTTCAGCGCCGGATCGCGAATGTCGCCCGTCAGATAAGTGACGTTCGCAAGCCGATCCTGGGCCACAACCTCGCGCATGTCGAGCGCGACGATTTCCGAATTGGTGCCGCTGCGCGCAAGCTCCGCGATCAGCGACCGGCCGATGAAGCCCGCCGCGCCGGTCACCAGCACGACGCCTTTCATGGCTTCAAATCCCACTTGAGCCTCGCTCATGCCGCCGTTTCCGTGCGTGGAGTTCGTTGTTCGCTTTGCGGATGCGGATCGCGGCGCTTCCACCATGCCGCCAGCGCCCATCCGGAAATCAGATGCCAGACGCCCCACCCGGCAGCGACCAGCGCCGCGCCGCCGATACCATCGAACTGATTGAGGATCAGCGCCAGACCAAGTCCCGAATTATGCATGCTGACTTCGATCGTCATTGCGCGCGTGTCGTAGTTGCTCAGGCGCAATAGCTTCGCAGTACCCCAGCCCAATGCAATGGCGATGGCATTATGAAGCACGACGAACGGCAGAATGGATTGCACGAAAGTCGTGAGGTAGCGCGCATTGGTGAAGATCGCGCCGCCGATGAACGCGACCAGAAAGAGAAACGACAGGATCTGCAGCGGACGGCGCAGCAGATGACCGAGCCGCGGCCAGTAGTGCACCGTCGCTAGGCCCAGGGCCATCGGCACGCCCAGAATCGCCATGGTCGAGCCGAGGAAAGACAGCGGCTCGATGCTGACTTGCCGCAACAGCGCGTTGGTATCGGGGTTGAGCCCCGCCCAGAACAGGATGTTGAGCGGCGTAGTGACAATGGCGAGCAGGCTCGACACGCCGGTCATGCTGATCGACAGCGCGGTGTTGCCGCGCGCCATGTGGGTGATGAGGTTGGAGATATTGCCGCCGGGGCACGCGGCCACCACCATCATTCCAAGCGCGATGCTCGGCTGCGGCTTCAGCAACATGGTGATCGCCCAGGTCACCGCCGGAAGCACCGCCAATTGCGCCAGCAAACCCGCCAGCGGCGCGACCGGCCTGCGAAACACCTCGATGAAATCGTCGATCCGCAGATCGAGCGCGACGCCATAGATGATCAGCGCAAGCACGCCGCCGAGAACCAGTTGTCCCGTCGGATTGATGTTCAGCAGAATGTCGTCGATCGGTGCGCCCGTCATGTGTCCTGTGTCCCCCGGACCGCTAAGGTTAGTTGAGTGGATCACAGGACGCCAGCATGCGGCATGCTGCATTGAAGCATGGACGCAGCAAAAAGGCCCCGCAGCGGGGGCCTTTCGCAGATTGCAATGTGCGGAAGATCAGTGGGCGTCAGCCCAGACCTTCTTCTTGGTGAAGTACAAGAGGCCCGACAGCACGATCAGGAAAAGCATCACCTGCAGGCCGGTCCGCTTGCGCGCCTCGAGATGCGGCTCAGCGGTCCACATCAGGAACGCGGAAATGTCCTTGGCGTACTGCTGCACCGTCGCAGGCGAGCCGTCGTCGAACGTCACCTGACCGTCGCTGAGCGGCTTCGGCATCTTGATCGAGTGGCCGGGGAAGATGTGGTTGTAATAGGAGCCTTCCGGCAGCGCGAAGCCCGCTGGCGCCTTGTCCTCGTAGCCCTGCAACAGCGCGTCGATGTAGTTCGGGCCCTTCTCCTGGAACTGGGTGAAGGCATCGAACACGAACTGCGGGAAGCCACGCTCGTAACCGCGAGCCTTGGCAATCAGTGACAGGTCCGGCGGAAAGGCGCCGCCGTTGGCGGCACGGGCGGCCTGCTCGTTGGGGAACGGCGCAGGGAAATAGTCAGCCGGCCGGCCGGGACGCTCGAACATGTCGCCCGCGTCATTCGGACCGTCCTTAATCTTGTAGTCCGACGCGAAGGCCGCCGCCTGCGCGGGCGAATAGCCCGGGCCGCCGGGATCGGCGAGATTACGGAAAGCAACGTAGTTCAGCGAATGACAGGACGCGCAGACTTCCTTGTAGATCTTGAGGCCGCGCTGCAACTGGCCCTGATCGAATTTGCCGAGAGGCCCGGCGAACGACCATTTCAGCGACGGCGGCGTTGCGCCGTGCGAGTCATCGGCGGCCTTGGCGTTGTTCATGCCGCCCAACATCAGCGCGCCGCCGACAGCGAGCGCTATCATGGCCGAAACCGGCGCTTTGCCCGTCTTCCGCAGCACGTCTTCAGCGATCGAGTTCGGCAGCGGACGCGCCTTCTCGATGCGGCTGAGCAACGGCAGCACAATCAGGAAGTAGGCAAAGTAAGCGAACGTCAGAACGCGGCCGGCCACGACATAGATGCCTTCAGGCGGCTTGGCGCCGAGATAACCGAGGCCGATGCACACCGCCACGAAGATCCAGAAGAACTGCTTGGCGAGCGGGCGATATTTCGACGAGCGCGTCCGGGCCGAGTCGAGCCACGGCAGGAACGCCAGCACGATGATCGCCGAGAACATCGCGATGACACCGCAAAGCTTCGCGTACTGCCCAAGCGGAATGCCGAGGAACGAGTTCGTGAAGGCGCGCAGGATCGCGTAGAACGGCCAGAAATACCATTCCGGGACGATGTGCGCCGGGGTGGAGAGCGGGTTGGCCGGGATGTAGTTGTCCGGATCGCCGAGATAGTTCGGGATGTAGAAAATGAACCAGGCGAAGAACAGCAGGAAGACCGACATGCCGAACGCGTCCTTCAGGGTCGCATAAGGCGTGAACGGCACGGTGTCCTTCTCGGTCTTGGGCTCGACGCCGGCCGGGTTGTTCTGACCGGCCACATGCAGCGCCCAGACGTGCAGAACGACAACGCCGGCGATCACGAACGGCAGCAGGTAATGCAGCGAGAAGAAGCGGTTCAGCGTCGGATTGCCGACCGAGTAGCCGCCCCACAGCAGCGTCACGATGCTGTCGCCGATATAAGGGATGGCGCCGAACAGGTTGGTGATGACGGTGGCGCCCCAGAAGCTCATCTGGCCCCACGGCAACGTGTAGCCCATGAACGCCGTCGCCATCATCAACAGCAGGATGATGACGCCGAGGATCCACAGCACCTCGCGCGGCTCCTTGTATGACCCGTAGTAGAGACCGCGGAACATGTGGATGTAGACGGCGATGAAGAACATCGACGCGCCGTTGGAGTGCAGGTAGCGCAGCAGCCAGCCGTAGTTGACGTCGCGAACGATCAGTTCGACCGACTTGAAGGCGAGATCGACATGCGGCGTGTAGTGCATCGCCAGGATGATGCCGGTGATGATCTGCACGCCGAGCATCATCGAAAGGATCGCGCCGAACGTCCACCAGTAGTTCAGGTTACGCGGCGTCGGGTAGGCGACGAAGGACGAGTGGATCAGTCCACCGATCGGGAGACGCCGTTCAACCCACTTCAAGACTGGGTTTTGCGGGTTGTAGTTGGATGGTCCGCTCATGATGCGATCCTGACAAAGAAGAAGCGACGCAATCGGGTCAGATGAAAGATCAGCCGATTTTGATTTTGGTGTCGGAGACGAAGGCGTATGGCGGCACGGCCAGATTCAGCGGCGCGGGCCCCTGCCGGATGCGGCCGGACGAGTCGTATTGCGAACCGTGGCACGGACAGAAGAAGCCGTCGTAGCTGCCTTCATGGGCGATCGGGATACAGCCCAGATGCGTGCAGATGCCGATCACGACGAGCCACTGGTCGTGGCCTTCCTTGACGCGCGACTGATCGCTCTGCGGATCGGGAAGGCTCGCGGTCGGTACCGCGCGCGCCTCGTCGATCTGCTTCTTGGTCCGGTTCATGATGTAGATCGGCTTGCCGCGCCAGAACACCTTGATGTCTTGTCCCGTGGCGATCGGAGAAAGATCGACCTCGATGGGAGCGCCGGCCGCGATGGTCGAGGCATCGGGATTCATCTGGGAGATCAGAGGCCAGGCCACTGCCGCAGCGCCCACGGCGGCCACGGATCCCGTCGCTACATAAAGAAAATCACGGCGTGTCGGCTCGGCCGAGGATGAAGACGTCACGATTGCAAACCCTTTCCGAACTGCAACCGGCGGAACCATCCCCTTCGACGCAATGCACACGCCGGGACAGGAAGCCGGTGCCCGCGGCCCCCCGCGGTGGCAGAATGATCACTTGTCCTACTCAACCGGGCAGAACATACGATCTAGAATCGATCTATTGGCACCCTTGCCGGGAGAGCGCAAGCCCGCTATCGGCACAATTAGTGCGACGCACTAAAACCGCCCGTCACAAAGATTTTTCCTGAGTTTTCCACTGGGGCCGAGGACCGTTTTTTTATGCGCGTTGTCCTTTTTCAACCCGACATCCCGCAAAACACCGGAACGATTCTGCGGCTTTGCGCCTGCCTGAACGTGGAGGCCCATATCATCGAGCCCGCCGGATTCCCCATTTCCGACCGGCATTTTCGCCGTGCCGGCATGGACTATCTGGATCGGGTCACCATTGTGCGCCACGATTCATGGACCGCTTTCGAGGCATGGCGAGCCCAATCGGGAGGCCGGCTGGTTCTTTTTTCGACAAAGGCGGCAACGCCCTATCTCGATCATATCTACCGGGATGACGACATCCTGCTGTTCGGCCGGGAATCCGCCGGGGTGCCGGATGACGTGGTAAACGCAGCCGACGAGCGGCTGGTCATCCCCATCGCGCCGGGGATGCGCTCCCTGAACGTCGCCATGACGGTGGCGATGGCGCTGGGCGAAGCGCTCAGACAGACACGCAGCGTGTTTTCGAGCGAAGTGGGCACCGGTTCGCATTAAGAAAACACGACAAACTAAAGGAACGAAGGGTTGAGTTACGCGGTCAAGGAAATCTTTCTGACATTGCAAGGCGAAGGCGCCCATGCCGGGCGCACCGCCGTGTTTTGCCGTTTCAGCGGCTGCAACCTGTGGACCGGCCGCGAACAGGACCGCGACACCGCCGTCTGCAAGTTCTGCGATACCGATTTCGTCGGCACCGACGGCACACTCGGCGGCCGCTACGCGAACGCCGACGACCTCGCGGCTGCAATTGCCGCGCAGTGGGAAGGCCCGCAAAACCACCGCTATACCGTGCTGACCGGGGGCGAGCCGCTGCTGCAGGTCGATACCGCACTGATCGACGCCCTTCACGCACGCGGCTTTACGATCGCGATCGAGACCAACGGCACTATCGAACCGCCGCCCGGCCTCGACTGGGTCTGCGTCAGCCCCAAGGCCGGATCGGAGCTTGTGGTCCGCAAGGGGCACGAGTTGAAACTGGTCTATCCGCAGGCGGAAAACACCCCGGAGGATTTCGCGGGTCTGGAATTCGAGCGGTTCTCATTGCAGCCAATGGACGGACCTGACATAGCGCAAAGCACGCAAGCCGCGATCGCGTATTGCTTGCGCCATCCGCAGTGGCGGCTCAGCGTCCAGACGCACAAGACGCTTGGTATTAGGTAAAACCGGACACGACCGATGTGGGAATTGACGAAATCGTTCCGTTTCGAGGCCGCGCATTCGCTGCCCGGCACGACGCTGGGCGAAGCCAGCGACGAAATCCATGGCCACTCTTTCCGCGCCGAGGTCAGCGTTCGCGGCACGCCCGATCCCGCCACCGGGATGGTGATGGATCTGGGTGTGCTCGAACAATCGATGGCTGACGTGCAGAAAATGCTCGACCACAAGCTGCTGAACAAGGTCGAGGCGTTGGGCGCACCGACGCTGGAAAACCTCACGCGTTTCATCTGGGACCGGGTCCAGCACGCGGGCAAGGTCACCCGCGTCAGCGTCCATCGCGACAGTTGCAACGAAAGTTGTACTTATTTCGGACCGCAGAGTTAGGCGCGGCTAGACGGAGACATCACTTGGAAAAACCCGTCACCACCATCGAGCAACGCAAGCAGCGCGCCCGCGCTTGGTTCGAGCAACTGCGCGACGATATTTGTGCGGCGCTGGAAAAACTCGAAGCCGACGCGCCGGCGGCGCTTTATCCCGGAGAAGCATCGCGCTTTGTCCGCACGCCATGGGAGCGAACCGATCACACCGGAAAGCCCGGCGGCGGCGGCGTCATGTCGATTTTGCGCGGGCGGCTGTTCGAGAAAGCCGGCGTGCATTGCTCCACGGTGCATGGCGAGTTCGCGCCCGAATTCCGCGCGCAGATTCCGGGCGCTGCGGACGATCCAAGGTTCTGGGCGTCGGGGATTTCGCTGATCATCCATCCGCGCAATCCGAATGTGCCGGCCGTGCACATGAACACGCGTTTCGTGGTGACGACGAAAGAGTGGTTCGGTGGCGGGGCCGACCTCACGCCCGTGCTCGACCGCAGGCGGACCCAGGACGACGCCGACACGCAGGCTTTCCATGCCGCCATGAAAGCGGCCTGCGATACCCATGCGGCGGTCGCGCCTTATGAGAAATACAAAACCTGGTGCGACGAGTATTTCTACCTGCCCCACCGCAAGGAGGCGCGCGGGATCGGCGGCATCTTCTACGACTGGCACGATTCGGGAGACTGGGACGCCGATCTGGCCTTTACGCAGGACGTGGGCCGGGCGTTCGCCAAGGTCTACCCGGAACTGGTGCGGGGGAATTTCGGGACCGCCTGGGCCGACAGGGACCGCGAGGAGCAGCTCATCCGCCGGGGACGCTATGTCGAATTCAATCTGCTCTACGATAGAGGCACCATTTTCGGGCTCAAAACAGGCGGAAACGTCGATTCCATCCTGTCGTCGATGCCGCCCATGGTGAAATGGCCGTAGGACGTTCCCCGGGGGGCTCAAAACCCCGAAAGTCCGGGAAAAAGCCCAAGAAACAGGCGCTTTTGGGTGACCTCCATCTGTGTCACCGAGACAGCACACTCGCCAACTAACGGTGCGGGATACCGCCCAACCGCCCGGATTCCATTTGGGTCCGGGCCGCCCTCGAAGTATTTTGCTTGCCATAGGTGTGGCGGAATCGCGCCGCCATCAAAGTTTCTAAGGGGCTCTCATGCGCAAGATTGCTGTTCTTCTCATTGCTGCCGCAGGCTTTGGCCTGTCGGGTGCGGCTTCCGCAGCCGATCTCGGCACCGCGCCTCTCTACCGCAAGGCCCCTCCCGTTCAGGTCTTCACCTGGACCGGCGCTTACATCGGCGGTTACGTCGGTGGCGCATTTGGGGCCAAGGACTCCGTGACCGGTGTTCCGGTTGATGGCACCGGCGCTCCGATCTTTGCCGGCCCCGCCGCTTCCTACAAATATGATTCCAGCTTCATCGGCGGTTACACAGACGGCTACAACTGGCAGGTCGCTCCGAACTGGGTGATCGGTTACGAAGGTGAAACGGGCTATCTCGGCACCAAGGGTTCGGCAGCCTATGCCGGCCGACCAACCTCGATCGCAACGACACGCGCTGACGGCCTCTACAGTGTCTGGAGCGCACGCTTGGGTTATGCCATCGACCGCTCGCTGATCTACGCCAAGGGCGGTGTTGCCCTTGCCCAGTTCGAAACCGGCGTGGTCGATGGTGGTGTTGGTACCCATACCGACACGGTTCATCGCCGTTACGCCCTCGGCTACGCAGTCGGCGGCGGCTGGGAATATGCGATCGACAACAAGTGGAGCGTGAAGGCTGAGTATCTCTATCTCGGCTTCGACAAGGACGTTACCAATACCGGCAACGCAAACGGCGGCGGCACCCAGGTTTGGACCACGACGAACCTTTCCGGCATTCACACCGTCAAGGCCGGCGTGAATTACAAGTTCGACGCTCTGGGATATCTCCTCGGTGCGTTCCGCTAAACTTCGGTTCTCTTAATTCAAAGCCCCGGACATGGTCCGGGGCTTTTTCGTTTTGTCACAAGTTTTGTCAGCTTTGCTTTGTCGGCATGTCATGACCGGCAACTAGGTTAGCGGCTCCTCACACCCAACAAGGAGCCGATCATGGGACTGAAAGCAGGCGACGTCGTTGTTCTTAAATCCGGTGGCCAGGCTTTGACCGTTGCCGAGGTCAATGACGAGACGGTCGCATGTGTCTGGATTGGCGAAGAAGGCGATCTGTTCCGCGAATCGCTTCCGTCCGCTGTCCTCGAACTCGCCCACATCGACCTGTCCGACGATGAGGACGAAGAAGAGCATCACGAAGACGACGAGGACGAAGGCGAAGATCATCACGCGAAGAAGACGGCGGAAGTCGCCTGAGATCGCTGCCGGTGTCCCGGCAGCCGTCACATCAAAGCCGATGATCCCGCGTGAACCGTGCGACGGTGTCATCGGCGATGGTTTTCAGCGCTGCTGCGTCGAGCGGAAACTGCATCGAAAGCCAGGCGTCTTCGGCCAGCGTCAGCACGTGACCGAGTGCCGGACCCTCCGCGATGCCCCGCGCGATGAAGTCTGATGCCTTGAGGGGAAAGACCGGCGGTGTCCAGCGGTCCGGCAGTGTCGCAAGTTCGCGCCACGACGGCGAGGTAAAATCTCGCCCTGCCCGCGCCCATGCGAGCATGATCCGGTCACGGTAGCGCCCTTCTCCCAGCCGGTAGAGCCTGCGCTGGGCGGTCGCCTCGTCCATGCCCGCCGCCCGCCACCAGCGATGCCCCATCGAATCAAGGCGTTTGATCTCGGCATTGGACAGCCGCCAGCGTTGTGACAGCCGTTTTGCGTCTTCGGTAACCGCGACCCCCAATGCGCCGAGGCGCAGGATTGCATCCGGACCAATTCCCAGTTCACGCTCGGCAGCGATCATGGCCGCGAACGCGCCATGAAACACCACGCCCGCCGTCAGCCGCAGCAGCAGCCCGGCATCGTCCATCGCCACCAGTGCGGGCGCGGCTCCCTTCGCGACCATCAGCTTGAGCATTTCCATGCGGATGCGCTCGGCCGATAGCTCGGCAAGGCCGTCGCGCCCGGCGATGCAGGCTATATATCCGGCGCGGTCGGGCTCGCCTTCGCCATAGGCCGCATGGATGCGGAAGAAGCGCAGGATGCGCAGATAGTCTTCGGCGATGCGCTGCGACGGCTCACCGATGAAGCGCACGCGCCGCGCCTCGATGTCCGCGAGCCCGCCGACCTCGTCGTGAACCACGCCATCCGGCGTCACCGACAATCCGTTGACGGTGAAGTCGCGGCGCAACGCGTCGCGCGTCCAGTCACGTCCGAACGCTACCTTGGCCTTGCGCCCGAAAGTCTCGATGTCCTCGCGCAGCGTGGTCACTTCGAAAGGCTGGCCCTCAATCACCAGCGTGACCGTGCCGTGCTCGACGCCGGTGGGCACAGCCTTGATATGCGCGGCCTTGGCGCGGCGGATAACCTCCTCGGGCAGCGTCGTGGTCGCGATGTCGATGTCGCCGACCGGAAGGTCGAGCAACGCGTTGCGCACCGCTCCGCCCGCAACCCGCGCCTCCTCACCGTCAGAATTGAGAAGCGCCAGCACGCGCGCCGTCGCGCCTGACGTCAGCCAGGAAGCGTCACGCAGCGAGCGCGTGGCATTCATTTCTCAGACCCCCGAATGAGCTTGCCGTCCTCGACATGCGCGGGCGTATAGGTCGAACCCGGAGGCGCGCCGGAAAAGTGCGCCAGCAGCACAAGGCTGACGATCACGAGCATGAATGCAGCCACCGCCAGTTTGCCAATGACATGCAGCGGCCACGACGACTTGACCCAGACATCGGAACGGCTTGCCAACAAAAACGCCGCGTAGACCGCGAATGGAATCAGGAAGATTCCGATCTCAGTGAGGACCGGACGGATCATGTAAGGTAGATCCGCTCATAGAGCGCGCGCAGCATACCTGCGGTCGCGCCCCAGATGTAACGCTCCTCGAATGGCATCTCGTAGAACGAACGCTGCATGCCGCGAAATTCCTTGCTGCCGAGCTTGTGATTGACCGGGTCCATCAGGAACGCCAGCGGCACCTCGAACGCATCGTCGACTTCATCGGGACTGATGGTGAGTTCGAAGCCCGGCCGCACTCGCGCCAGCGTCGGCAGAATCCGGAATCCGAAACCGGTCGCATAGACATCGAGATAGCCGATCGGATCGATGAACGCGCGCTTGAGGCCGATCTCCTCGTCGGCTTCGCGCAGCGCCGCATCCATCGGCGAAGCGTCGGTCGGATCAATCTTGCCGCCGGGAAACGAAACCTGTCCGGCATGTTCGTTGAGATGTTCAGCACGCTTGGTCAACAGCACCGTCGGCACGTCGCGCTCCACGATCGGAACCAGCACCGCCGCCGGGCGAACCGGACGTTCTTTCGCGATGATCTGCAGCATGGCGTCGGTGCCAAAATCGCCGGTGGGCGCCAGCACGTCGGCGTCGGTTAATCCCGGCGGCACATCGAAATTCAGCCGCTCGCGCGCCCGGCGGAAGAATTCGCCGGAACTCATATCGACCGGAGCCGCGATATTGGCGGATGCAGCATCTCTCAAAACACTTTTCGTCAACCCGAATCCTCTTTCGTCAAACAGCTTCTCGCGCTTGGGCTGCGTCCGCCATCGAAAAGAACTCGCCGCCCGACATGATCCCGAACATCTCGCGGCCATCGATGACACGAATCTCGCCCATCTCGACCAAATCATAATAGAGCGCGCGCGTGACCTTTGCCCACAAATCCGCTCGCACATGGAGGTAAGGCGTCAGTCCGCCGTCGGCGGCCGCCTCGAACCGCAGCCGATGATCGCCGCCGCATGGCACCCAGTCATCGACATTGGTGCGGAAGTTCAGCTTGCGCGTGCTGCCCTCGCCATCTTTCTCCATCTCCACGGCGAGAAAGGGCGCGTCATCGACGCGGAGGCCGACCTTCTCCACTGGAGTCACCAGAAAGTACTTGCCGTTCTCGCGCTTCAGGATTGTGGAGAACAGCTTCACCAGCGCCGGCCGGCCTATCGGCGTACCGAGATAGAACCAGGTGCCGTCGCTCGCGATTCGCATGTCGAGATCGCCGCAGAACGGCGGATTCCAGAGATGGATGGGCGGCAGACCTTTTGTCGCAGCACCGCGCGCCGCCTGGGTCAGGCCATCGAGCCGCTGAACCGGATTCGGTTCCTGTCTTTGCCCTTGGTTCGCCATTGTTTGCCCTGACCCTTGACGTTTCTGTTTGCCACGTTTGCTGCCGTTTGGCACGGATGCTGCAAGCCCAAACATGACAGGAACGACGGCTATAACCCGCGAAATCTCAACACAACCTTGCGGGATTACTCGCCACATCGTGATGAGTTTCAAGCCCCCCAGCCGGTAATGTGGGGACAGCCTGAGCAGGCGAATACATAAGAGAATACATGGCTTTTGCACCGGTTTAGCATGGGTCTCCGCTGGTGTCCTGAATAGGCAAGGAGCGACGAATATGGCTGGCGCAGACGGTGTTGAGAAACTTGAAGACGTGATCGTCCGCTCGGCCGAGCAGATCGCGGGTAATATCCGGACAGCCCGGGAAGCGGTCTCCACTGTCATCTTCGGGCAGCAGCGCGTCATCGAGAACGCGCTGGTGACAATCCTGTCCGGCGGACACGCATTGCTGATCGGCGTTCCAGGTCTGGCCAAGACCAAGCTGGTCGAGACGCTGGGCACCACACTCGGCCTCGACGCCAAGCGCGTGCAGTTCACGCCCGACCTGATGCCCTCCGATATTCTCGGCGCGGAAGTGCTGGACGAAAGCACGACCGGCAAACGCTCGTTCCGTTTCATCGCCGGTCCCGTTTTCGCACAGTTGCTGATGGCGGACGAAATCAACCGCGCCAGCCCGCGCACCCAGTCCGCATTGCTGCAGGCGATGCAGGAACAGCACATCACGGTGGCCGGTGCGCGGCACGATCTGCCGAAGCCGTTTCACGTCCTCGCCACGCAAAATCCGCTGGAGCAGGAAGGCACCTATCCGCTGCCGGAAGCGCAGCTCGACCGTTTCCTGATGGAAATCGATGTCGAGTATCCGGACCGCGATGCCGAACGCCGTATCCTGTTTGAAACCACCGGCGCGGAGCAGGCGACAGCGAAAGCGGCGATGACGGCGGAGACGCTATTGACCGCACAGCGGCTGGTGCGCCGTCTGCCGGTCGGCGATTCCGTGGTCGAAGCGATTCTGTCTCTCGTCAGGTCCGCGCGTCCGGGCGAAGACAATGGAGAACTCGGAAAATCGATCGCATGGGGACCGGGACCGCGCGCCAGCCAGGCGCTGATGCTCGCCGTCCGCGCCCGCGCGCTGCTCGACGGACGGCTCGCGCCGTCGATCGACGACGTGCTGGATCTCGCCGAACCTGTGCTGAAGCACCGCATGGCGCTGACCTTCTCGGCACGCGCCGAAGGCCGCACCATTCCCGATATCATTAAACAGTTGAAGTCACGGATTGGCTGATGGCAGCACGGCCGCAACCCGCACTCCAGGAGATCGAAGCAGTCCGACGCGCAGATGGTGAAAGCCGTTCGCTCGCCGCGTCGCTGCCACGTCTCGTGCTGGAAGCGCGGCGCATTTCGGCCAACGTGATCCACGGCCTGCACGGACGCCGCCGCGCCGGCACCGGCGAAAGTTTCTGGCAGTATCGCCGCTTCGTCTCAGGCGAGGCCTCGCAGAACGTCGATTGGCGGCGCTCGGCGCGCGACGATCATCTCTACGTCCGCGAACAGGAGTGGGAAGCTGCGCACACCGTGTGGCTGTGGCCCGACCGTTCCAAGTCGATGGCGTTTGCATCAAAGACCGCGCGCGACAGCAAGCTCGAGCGCGCACTGGTGGTGACCTTCGCGCTAGCCGATCTCTTGGTGTCCGGCGGCGAGCGCGTCGGCATTCCCGGCCTGATGAATCCGAGTTCGAGCAGCAACATCGTCGACAAGATGGCGCAAGCGATCCTGCATGATACCGCCACGCGTTCGAGCCTGCCGCCATCCTTCGTGCCGTCGGCGCTGTCGGAAGTCGTGGTGCTGTCGGATTTCTGGTCGCCGATCGACGAGATCCGCACCATGCTCGGCGGTCTCTCATCGTCCGGCGCGCACGGCACGCTCCTTCAGGTCGTCGACCCGGCCGAGGAAACGTTCCCCTATTCCGGCCGTGTCGAATTCGTCGAGCCCGAGGGCGGCGATGTCATCACCGCAGGCCGCGCGGAAACCTGGGCGAAGGACTACACCGCGCGCGTCGCCGCGCATCGCGCCGCCATTCGCGGGGAAACCAACAAGCTCAGTTGGCTGTTCTCGACTCACACCACGGATCGCTCCGCTGCGGAGCTGCTGCTTTATCTTCACAGCGGAATGATGGTCGCCAAAGGCAGCGGGGGCCGCGCTATGGCCACCGCAGGGCGCAGCTCATGATGGGTTTGCCGCTTTCCTTCGCCGAACCTTGGTTGCTGATGGGCTTGCTGAGCCTTCCGGCGCTGTGGTGGCTGCTGCGCGTGATGCCGCCACGCCCGCGCCGCATCGATTTCCCGCCGACGCGGCTGCTGTTCGACATCGCGCCGAAGGAAGAAACCCCGTCCCGCTCGCCGTGGTGGCTGACGCTGCTGCGCTTGTTCGCGGCTGCGCTCGTGATTCTTGCCGCCGCAGGACCGATCTGGAATCCCAGCGAAGGCATTACGCGGTCCAGCGCGCCGCTGGTGCTGCTGCTCGATGACGGCTGGAGCGCCGCATCCAGTTGGGAAGCCCGCATCAAGACCGCGGACGAGTTGATCACCAACGCGGAATCCGACCGCCGCGCCGTCGCCATCGTGCCGCTGTCGGAGAGCACCCGCGACATCACGCTGATTCCCGCCGGCACGGCACGCGTCGCACTGCGCCAGCTTGCGCCGAAGCCTTACGCCGTCGAGCGCGTCGAAACCCTGCCAGCGCTGGCGCGCTTTCTCGCCAAGACCGGTGACAGCGAGATCGCCTGGCTCAACGACGGTATCGACACCGGACGCGGCAGCGAGTTCACCGAGGGACTGACCAAGACCATTCAGGACCGTACCTTGACGATCTTCGAAGGCGGCACTGCGCCCGCGCATGCGCTGGTCGCCGCCGAGAACGCGGCAGCGAAGATGACGGTGAAGGTGTTGCGCGCCAATGGCGGCGGCGCGGACGTCGGACTGGTTCGCGCGCTGGACCAGAAGGGCTCGCCCATCGGCGAAGCACGCTTTGCATTCGGCTCGCAGGATCGCGAGGTGGAGGCGAACTTCGACCTGCCGGTTGAACTGCGCAACGACATCGCGCGGCTTGAAGTCAGCGGCGAACGCTCGGCCGGCGCGGTGCAACTGCTCGACAAGCGCTGGCGCCGCCGCGCCATCGGCATCGTCTCCGGCGCCACCAGCGATACCGCACAGCCGCTGCTCGCCTCGACATTCTATCTCACCCGCGCGCTGGCGCCGTTCGCCGACGTGCGGCTCGGCGAGCGCGTCGCGCCGGCGGTGGCGATCGGACAATTCCTCGATCAGAAGCTGCCGATGATCGTGCTTGCCGATGTCGGCACGCTGTCGCCAGACATTCGCGAGCGCCTCACTGCATGGATCGCGCAGGGCGGCGTGCTGGTGCGCTTCGCGGGGCCACGTCTCGCCGCTGGCGACGATGATCTGGTGCCGGTGAAACTGCGCCGCGGCGGACGCAGCTTAGGGGGCAGCCTCACCTGGGAGAAGCCGCAGCCGCTGGCGTCGTTCGCCGCCGACGGGCCATTCGCCGGTCTGGCCGTACCGAAGGATATTACGGTCACGCGTCAGGTGCTGGCGGAACCTGATCCTGCGCTGGCCTCGCGAAGCTGGGCCTCGCTGGCTGACGGCACGCCGCTGGTGACCGGAGAACATCGCGACAAGGGCATGGTCGTCCTGTTCCATATCAGCGCCGATATGCGCTGGTCGGACCTGCCGATGTCTGGCACCTTTGTCGAAATGCTGCGGCGAGTCGTCGATATGTCCGGCTACACAGCCAACGCGGGCGCAGGTGTCGCCACTGAGGGCGGCGCGGAGACTGTTGCGCCGATCCGCACTCTCGACGGCTTCGGTGCCTTCGGGCCGCCGCCGTCCACCGCAAAGCCTTTGCGTGCGGACTACCGCGACCGCGCCACGCTCGATCATCCGCCGGGACTCTATGGACCCGTCGATGGCCCGCTCGCAGTGAATGCGCTGGCCGCCGCCGACCGGCTCGCGCCGCTCGATACGTCCGGTCTGAAGGCGCGGCGCGCGACCTACACCAACACCGAGCCGCGTGATCTGCGTGGTATCCTGCTCTCGACTGCGCTGGCACTATTCCTGATTGACGCCATCATCGTCGCCATTCTCGGCGGCGGGCTGGCGGCCTTGCTGAGACGCCGGACAGCGACGGCCGCACTAATAATCGCGTTTGCGCTCGCGTCTGTCAGCGGCGTGCCCTCGCCGTCGTATGCGCAGGCTCCGAAAGCTCCGCCCAAAAGCGCACCTGCGGCCCCGCCCGCAAGCAATCCTGCCGCCGACGACTTCGCCATCAAGGCCGTCTCACAAACGCGCCTCGCCTATGTCATGACCGGCAACGCCGACGTGGATTCCATCGTCAAGGCGGGCCTCTCCGGATTGACGCTCTTTCTTGCGCAACGCACCGCGCTGGAGGCCGGGGAGCCGGTCGGCGTCGATCCGGCGCGCGACGAGCTTGCCTTCTTTCCGCTGATCTATTGGCCGGTGATCTCGGGCGCGCCGAAACCGTCGCAGGACGCGATCAACAAGCTCGACGCCTACATGAAACAGGGCGGCACCGTGCTGTTCGACACCCGCGACGCTGTCGAGGCTCCCCCGGGACCCGGCGGAGAATCGCAGACACCCGGCATGCTGACGCTGCGCGAAATTCTCTCCTCACTCGATATTCCCGAGCTCGAGCCGGTGCCGCGCGAGCATGTGCTGACCAAAACGTTCTATCTGCTGCGCGACTTCCCTGGCCGCTTCAACTCGGGACAAACCTGGGTCGAAACGCTGCCGCGCGTCGATGACGAAGAGGCAGCCGACAGGCCCGCGCGCGGCGGCGACGGCGTCTCGCCGATCATCATTACCTCGAACGATCTTGCCGGTGCATGGGCGATGCGAGTGGACGGCCAGCCGATGCTGCCGCTGACGCCCGGCGATCCGCGCCAGCGCGAAATGGCTTTCCGCGCCGGCGTCAACATCGTGATGTACACCCTCACCGGCAACTACAAGGCCGACCAGGTGCACGCCCCTGCGCTGATCGAACGATTGGGGCAATGAGCATGAACATTTTAAACATCGAGCCTTCAAACAATCATGCCGTCATGCCCGGCCTTGTGCCGGGCATCCACGCCTTCCTTGGGATTTGCAAAGACGTGGATGGCCGGGACAAGCCCTGCCATGACGATGAATTCAAAGTCTGCCTGCCATGACCTACGGCATCGCATTCGCGCCTCTCGTCCCTACACTCGTGCTGTGGGTCGGCCTCGCTGCGATCGTCGTCATCGCAGCAGTGCTGCTGTCCGCGCGGGCGCGCGGAGCCGCGGTGCGCGTCGCGGCGCTGGCGCTGATCCTGCTCGCGCTGGCCAATCCGTCGTTCACGCGCGAGGAGCGCGAACCTCTCTCCTCGGTCGCTGCTGTCGTGGTCGATAAGAGCCCCAGCCAGAATTTCGGCGAGCGCACACGCGAGACCGATCAAGCGCGCGAGGCGCTGGTTACGCGCCTGAAGGACATCAAGGGTCTTGAAGTGCGCGTCGTCGAGGCCGGACAAGCCGACGGCGAAACCGACGGCACGAAATTGTTTTCCGCCGTTCAATCCGCGCTATCCGATGTGCCGACCGACCGCGTCGCCGGCGCGTTTCTCATCACCGACGGCCGCGTGCACGATATTCCGGCCAACGCCGCAGCGATCGGCTTCAATGCGCCGGTGCATGCGCTGATCACCGGGCGCAGCAATGAGCGCGACCGCCGCATCGCCATTGTCGCAGCTCCACGCTTCGGCATCGTCGGCCAGAATCAAACCATCACCTATCGCCTCGACGATCAGGGCGTTACCGGTGAAAGCGCACGCGTCACGGTGCGTCGTGACGGCGATGTGCTCAGCGAACGCGCGGTGCGCAGCGGCGAGCAGGTCAGCGTGACGCTCGATATTCCCCATGCCGGCCCGAACATCATCGAGATCGAAGCCTCGAAGCTCGAGGGCGAACTGACACCAGTGAACAACCGCGCTGTCGTCTCCATCGACGGCGTGCGCGACAAGCTGCGCGTGCTGCTGGTGTCCGGCGAGCCGCATTCCGGCGAGCGAACTTGGCGCAACCTCTTGAAGTCGGACGCCAGCGTCGATCTGGTGCATTTCACGATTCTGCGCCCGCCGGAGAAGCAGGACGGCACGCCGATCAACGAGCTGTCGCTAATCGCGTTTCCGACCCGCGAGCTGTTCCAGCAAAAGATCAACGAGTTTCAACTCATCATCTTCGACCGCTACGCACGGCAAGGCGTGCTGCCGATTTCCTACTTCGACAACATCACACGCTATGTCCGCAGCGGTGGCGCGGTTCTGGTCTCGGCAGGCCCGGACTACGCCAGCCCGACGAGCATCTGGCGCACGCCGCTTGATGCGATCCTTCCCGCGGAGCCGACAGGCGTCAGCGAAAAGGCCTTCACGGCGCGGCTGAGTGACATCGGCAAGCGCCATCCGGTGACGCGCGGGCTGGAAGGCTCCAACAGCGAGCCGCCGCACTGGAGCCGCTTCTTCCGTCTCATCGACACGCGCAATCCCGCCAATCCTCCGATCATGGAAGGCGCGGACGGCAAACCGCTGCTGCTGTTGTCCCGGCAGGGCGAGGGCCGCGTCGCGTTGCTGCTGTCCGATCACATCTGGCTCTGGGCGCGCGGCTACGAAGGCGGCGGGCCGCATCTCGATCTGCTGCGGCGGATGTCGCACTGGCTGATGAAGCAGCCGGATCTCGACGAAGAAGCGTTGCGGCTGAAGGTAGAAGGCCGCGATCTCGTCGTGGTGCGCCAGACCATGGCCGACACGGTGCAGCCCGTCACGATTACGTCGCCGTCCGGCGCAACACGCCAGATGACGCTCACGGCGGGCGATCCCGGCGAATGGCGGGCATCGACCGGCGCCGACGAACTCGGCCTGTGGCAGGCCACTGACGGCGCGCTGAAGGCGCTGATCAATGTCGGTCCAGTGAACCCCAAGGAATTCGCGGAAGTCACCTCAACAACGGAAATGCTGCGCCCGCTGTTACAGACCACCGGTGGCGACGTCCGCCGCATAGCGGATGGCGGCAGTGTCGATCTGCCGCGTGTGCTGCCGGTGCGCGCCTCGACGGTGTTTCGCGGCGAAGGCTGGCTCGGCGTCAAGATGCGCGACGCCAGCGTGGTGCGCGGCATCGGCGTGCTGCCGATCTTCGCCGGTCTGATTGGCCTCTTGCTGCTGCTCGGCGCATTCGCCAGCACCTGGCTGCGTGAAAGCCGCTGATCATAGCAGCGTCGCACTCCCGTCATCCTGAAGTGCGAGTTGTTAGCCGCTTCAAAGGGCGAGCAGCCAGAAAGTGTCGATCAAGCCACACTTCCCGGCCAACGTCTTTCGCACTGCGGTCCCGTGTTGACACCCGCGCTCCGACCGGCAATGTTATATTATAACATCCGGAACCAGCCGCTTGCGGCGGACCGGATAGGCGTGGGGCGTATCCGGCAATGAATTGGCTGCGATCGAAGGCAAAAAGGCTGTCGCTGCTGGCGTTGTTCGCGCTGGCGCTGCAGTTCGGCCTGTCGTTCGGGCACTTCCATAACGATCTGGCCGTAGCAGCAGCCTCGGCGAGTCAGTCGCAGGCCTCCACGCCTGACACCGACCACGATCAGCACGCCCATCGCGATCTGTGCGCCATCTGCTCCACCGTGGCGATGACGAGCAACGCCGTTACGACAGCCACGCCGTCGCTGCCGTTGCCGCTGACTTTCGCAGCCTATCGAGCCGTACTCGATCCCGAGTCCGTCGCGCCCGACTCCCGGCGCGGCGCATTCCGGTCCCGCGCCCCTCCACAATCCTGACTCGAACTGTTGTCCAATCCCGGCGCTCGCCTGCAACGGCGACGGCGGGACATTCGAGGTTAGCCGCCCGGTCCCCACACGATGGGATCGGAGGCGGTGTCAGGATCAAAGCATCATGTCGTACAAGTTTATTCGCGCTTCGCTGGCTGGCGGCTCCGTCGTCGCGATAGCGCTTCTCGTCAGCGGCGCAGCGCGGTCGCAGCAAGCCGATCAATCTGCACCGGCTGCCGCCGGTACAGCGTTGCCGGAAATCGTCGTGCAGGCACCGAGCCCGATCCGCCGGCCGCGTCCGCATCCCGCTGCAGCGCCCGGCCGTACCGCCGCTGCACCGGCAGCGCCCCCTGCTCCCGATCCGGCGACATTCCCCGGCACGCTGCCGATTGTCACCGATCAGTTCGCCACCGTTACCGTCGTGCCGAACGAGGAAATCCGCCGCAGCGCGGCCTCCACCCTCGGCGATCTTCTGAACAACAAGCCCGGCATCACGGGATCATCGTTCGCGCCCGGCGCATCGAGCCGGCCGATCATCCGCGGCCTCGACGTCAATCGCGTCGGCATCGTGGAGAACGGCATCGGCAGCAACGGCGCGTCGGATCTCGGCGAGGACCACTTCGTGCCGATCGATCCATTGGCAACCAACCAGGTCGAGGTGATCCGCGGGCCTGCGACCTTGCGCTATGGATCACAGTCGATCGGCGGCGTGGTCAGCGCCAGCAACAACCGCATTCCGGAAACGCTGCCATGCAGCGCGGTGCCGTCGATCCAGACCTACGGCTACGACGTCAAGGCGCCGGAGCTCTCACCCTCGAATCCCTGTGCGAGTTTCGAGACGCGGAATTCGTTGTCGAGCGTCGATCTCGGGCGTGAGAGTGCGGTGCTGCTCGATGCCGCCGGCAACAATGTCGCGATCCACGCCGATGCGTATGCCCGCAAGACCGAGGACTACAGCACGCCTCACGGCATACAAAGAAACACGGCAACACAATCCATCGGAGGATCGGTCGGCGGTTCCTACTTCTTTGATGGCGGCTTCATCGGCGCGGCCGTGACGCAGACCAACAGCCTTTACCGCATTCCCGGCGTCGAAGGTGAGGAGTTCGGCACACGCATCGACGCAAAGCAGACCAAGGTCACGATGAAGGGCGAGTACCGGCCGGACTCCGCCGCAATCGACGCGATCCGGTTCTGGGCCGGCGCGACCGATTACAAACACAACGAACTCGGCCGCACCGACCCGGCGGATTTCTCGACCGACAGCGTGCGTCAGACATTTACCAACAAAGAGCAGGAAGGCCGCGTCGAGGTGCAGTTCGCACCGCTCAACGTTCGCTTTGCGGCGTTGACCACTGCTGTTGGCGTCCAGGCGTCGCATCAGGAATTGACCGCGCCGAGCCCCGACGATCCAAGCAGCCAGTTCAACGGGCTGTGGGACCCGAACAAGAACACCAAGGTCGCCGGTTACATCTTCAACGAGTTCAAGTTCAGCGAGACCACCAAGGCGCAGGTGGCGGGGCGCGTCGAGCATGTCGATCTCAACGGCATGACGCCGGAATTTCCGGCGAGTTTTCTCGGGATAGATCCCGTCGGGCCGACGCTCGCGCGCAATCCGAAATTCACGCCGAAGAGCGGAAGCATCGGCGTGATCCAGAACCTGCCGCTTGACCTCGCTGCGAGCCTGACAGCGCAGTATGTCGAGCGAGCGCCGAAGCCAGCCGAGCTCTTCTCGCGCGGCGGGCACGACGCCACCGGCACCTTCGATATCGGCAATCCCAATCTGAACATCGAAACCGCAAAATCGGTCGAGGTCGGCTTGCGCCGCGCGACGGGACCGTTCCGCTTCGAACTAACCGGTTATTACACACACTTTAACGGCTTCATCTTCCGGAACCTGACGGGCGTGATGTGCGATGGCGATTTCGCTTCGTGCGGCACGACTGGCACTGAACTGAAACAAGCCATCTACTCGCAGCGCGACGCCACGTTCCGCGGCGGAGAATTCCAGTTCCAGTATGATGTGCTGCCGGTCTGGGCCGGACAGTTCGGCGTCGAGGGCCAGTATGACATCGTGCGGGCCACCTTTACCGACGGCACAAACGTGCCGCGTATTCCGCCGCAGCGGCTCGGCGGCGGCATCTACTACCGCGACACCAACTGGCTCGCCCGCGTCAATCTGCTGCACGCTTTCGCACAGAACGACGTCAGCGGGGTCGAAACTCCGACAGCCGGCTACAACAATCTCCGGGCGGAGATCAGCTACACGACAAAGCTCGCGAAGGACGGCTGGCTCGGTCCGAGAGAGTTCACCTTCGGTCTGGTCGGCAACAACCTGCTCAACGAAGACATCCGCAACGCCGTTGCCTACAACAAGGATCAGGTTCTGCAGCCCGGCCTTGGCGTGCGCATGTTCGCGAACGTGAAGTATTGAGCGATCTCACGACATGGTCGTCCCCGCGAAAGCGGGGACCCATAACCACCGACGCATCGGTTCTGTGGGATGAAGCAACATCCGTTGCTCCACTCGGCATCCAGGGAGTCTGGATCCCCGCTTTCGCGGGGACGACCCGAATATGTGATTCAGCGGGGAGAGGGAGCGAATGTCCAATCCGGCCGAACGGCACCACTGACGCCATCGGACGCGCTATCCGCAAGCTCGCAGATCAGGAGCCGCGCGGGATCGACCGGCCCTGGCATCGTCACTTGCCCCTTCGGAATGCGCTTGAAGCCGACGCGGCTGTAATACGGCTCGTCACCGACCAGCAGCACAAGACGATGCCCCTTGGCCTTCGCATCCTTCAGCGCGCGGTCGAGCAATGCCCGCCCGACGCCACGGTCGCGGAACGGCGGCTCCACCGTGAGCGGTCCGAGCAGCAGTGCCGGCGTATTGCCGATGCAGATCGGCAATTGCCGCACCGAGCCGACCATCAGCGTGCCGATCCGCGCGATAAACGACAGATCGAGCAGATGATCGACATGCTCGCGCAGCCGGTAGGCGCTGAGCGCGTAGCGGCCGGGCCCGAATGTGCGTTCGTGCAGGCGCTCGATGGCCTGTGCGTCGCCTGCGGTCTCAGCCCATATGGTCAGGGAAAGGTCGGACATGTCAGGGGGCGCAATAGCATCTGACGCGGGCACGGTCCATTGCCGAGGGCCGCAAATTTATATCCAGTCCTCGATGAGGGGGCGGTTTTCAAGCACTTCCGCGATTCGCTGCCGGGTGCCCCGGGTGGTCTCCGGCGGCAGGTCCGCCGGACCGAAAAATCCGCAGGCAACGATCTCGTGATTGGGCTCTGGCATTCGGTCCTGCCGATACTGGCGCACGATATAGACCGCGACATGGTCGCGCGGCGACACCCGGCGGTTGAAGAATACGCCGTGGAGGCGCGGCTCCTCCGTCATCTCGATCCGGCCTTCCTCGATGAGTTCGCGCTTGAGCGACTCCAAAAAGGTCTCGCCGGTTTCCACGCCGCCGCCGGGCAGGTGCCAGCCGGAGACATAGCTGTGCTTGACCAGAAACACGCGATTCTCGCCATCGAGGACGACCGCGCGCACGCCAAGCGTCATGCCCCGGGCGAACCGCGAATAGAAATGAAAGACGCGCCGGAGCAGGGGCTCGAACCGCCGCCGGAGATCTTGAGTGTTCATCGTGCGAGATTCCGCCCGGCCATCGTGCTATGCAGTTCCATCCTCGTAGGAACAGCGTGAGGACGTTAAAGCGTGATAGCATTTCGGTCCCCAACGGTCACGTTTCGATGACGTCCTTCGTCCTTGCCCATTTGTCCGATCCGCATCTCGGCCCGATGCCGCGGCCGCGCCTGCGCGAACTCGCGGGCAAGCGCGCGATCGGCTATCTCAACTGGCGCCGCAAGCGGCACCTGATCCACCGTCGCGACGTGCTCGGCGAAATCGTCGCCGACATGCACACGCAGCAACCCGATCACATCGCCGTCACCGGCGACCTCGTCAACATCGCGCTGCCGCTCGAATTCACCGAGGCGCGTGCGTGGCTGGAGAGCGTCGGCACGCCGGAGAACGTGTCGCTGGTGCCGGGCAATCACGACGCCTATGTGCCCGGCATCCGGGACCATTTCCCGCAGTCATGGGCGGATTACCTGCGCGGCGACGGCGCAGCGCCCGACAGCGACGCGGCCTTTCCCTATCTGCGGCGCAGAGGTCCGCTGGCGCTGGTCGGCGTCTCGACTGCCGTTCCCACAGCACCCTTCATGGCGACCGGACGTCTTGGCAGCAAACAACGCGACGATCTCGAACAACTGCTGCCGCGACTCGCAGGCGAGAAACTGTTTCGCGTGCTGCTGATTCATCACCCGCCGATGACATCGCCCGGACGATGGGCGGCGCGGTTGCGCGATTCCGATGAACTGCTGGATCTGATTGCGCGCCATGGCGTCGAACTGATCCTGCATGGCCACGATCATCGTCACGCCACGGTCTGGCTTGACGGTCCGCGCGGACGCATTCCGGCGATCGGCGTGCCCTCGGCGTCCGCCATGGCACATGGGCACAATCACCCTGCGGCGTATAATCTGTTTTCGGTAACGCGCGACGGCAATGCGTGGCGGTGCGATCATCGCGTGCGCGGTTTTGCCGATGGCACGCTCGGCGAAATCAAGGATGAGCGGTTAGTTTAGAGCCCCCGAAGCGCCATCACCAGCGCGAAGCCGAACAGTGCAGCAAGGCCTGCGGCAAATCCGAACGCGAATGTCCATACACCGCTGCGGCGCTTGGCCGGTGTAACGGCCGCAACAGATGCAGGAGTCGGCGCCGGCGTGACAATCATCGCATGCTCGCGCTCGATCATGCGGCGCGCGATATAGTCGGTCACCGCATCGACCATCACCGGCACGTCATGGGATTCGGCCAGCACGATGCGGCCGAAGCGGGTGTCCTGCGTGAAGCGATAGATGCGCTTGTCGCGGCCCATCGAGATGTGCGCCACCGAATCGATCCACAGCCGCGGCGTGTCGCCCTGGCTGATGCCGCGGTCGAACATATCGACCCCCGCCGGAATTTCGGAGAACAGCGAATCGAGCGCCTCGTGAAGGATTTCCAGCCGGGCGACCTCGGCATCGCGCAGATCGACCACCACGCCGGTGCGGTCGGCGGCCTCGATACGGGCCTTCCGCAAGGCATCGCGCAGCCGGACCGGTGTCGATCTGCCTGCCGAATCGCTTGGGGCGCTCTGTTCCGCCATGACTTAGATACCTTTGTTTTGACCCCCTTAATCTATCAGTAACCCTATCGCCTGCAAGCGCCTGTGAGCCGGCATACCGCCGCTCCAAATAAAAAGACGGCCCTGTCCGGAATCGGAACAGGGCCGCTAAATGGGGCGGGCGACGAACCCCGCCCGGGAGTTAGGTTAAGCCGTCGCGCGCTGCGGTTCTTCCACAATGGAGAAACGCACGCCTGCGCGATGACGGTTCTCCTCGGAAACTTTCCGCCAGCAGTCCTCCGCTTCCTTGCGGGTCTTGAACGGACCCTGGACCTGGGCCGACCCTTCCACGAGCTTGTGGAAGTTCATCGAACCGAACTCGCCGCCAATCACCCAGAAATTGCTGCCACTCATTTGAGCCTCCGTTAGTTAGCTTGACGTGCAATAGCTTTGTTGAGATTCGGCCGTCAGCCGAACTGGTTCATCGTGTTGTGAGCGCCGCCCGCCTTCAGGGCCGCCTCGCCGGCGAAGTATTCCTTGTGGTCGTCGCCGATGTCGGAGCCGGCCATGTTCTGGTGCTTCGCGCAGGCGATACCCTGGCGGATTTCCGCACGCTGAACGTTCTTCACGTAGCCGAGCATGCCCTGGTCGCCGAAGTACTCCTTCGAGAGGTTATCCGTCGACAGAGCCGCCGTGTGATAGGTCGGCAACGTGATCAGGTGGTGGAAGATACCGGCGCGCTTCGCCGAATCCGCCTGGAAGGTGCGGATGAGCTGGTCGGCTTCGATCGCCAGCGGCGTCTCGTCGTACTCCACCTTCATCAGGTCGGCGCGGTTGTACTTGCTGACGTCCTTACCGGCGGCCTTCCACTCGTCGAACACCTGCCAGCGGAAATTCAGCGTCCAGTTGAACGACGGCGAGTTGTTGTAGGCCAGCTTCGCGTTCGGGATCACCTCGCGGACGCGATCGACCATTTCGGCGATCTGCGCGATGTTCGGCCGCTCGGTTTCGATCCACAGCAGGTCGGCGCCGTTCTGCAGCGAGGTGATGCTGTCGAGAACGCAGCGATCGACACCGGTACCGGAGCGGAACTGATACAGGTTGCTCGGCAGACGCTTCGGACGCAGCAGCTTGCCGTTGCGGCTGATGATGACATCGCCGTTGCCGATCTTGGACGCGTCAACTTCGTCGCAATCGAGGAAGCTGTTGTACTGGTCGCCGAGGTCGCCCGGCTTGTGGCTGACAGCGATCTGCTGCGTGAGGCCTGCGCCGAGCGAGTCGGTGCGGGTCACGATGATGCCGTTGTCCACGCCCATTTCGAGGAACGCGTGGCGGCAGGCGCGGATCTTCGCCAGGAACACTTCGTGCGGCACAGTCACCTTGCCGTCCTGATGACCGCACTGCTTTTCGTCGGACACCTGGTTTTCGATCTGCAAGGCGCATGCGCCAGCTTCGATCATCTTCTTGGCGAGCAGATAGGTTGCCTCAGCATTGCCGAAGCCTGCATCGATATCGGCGATGACCGGCACGACGTGCGTCTGGAAGTTGTCGATCTTCGCGATCAGCGCCGTTTCCTTGGCCTTGTCGCCAGCCTTACGCGCTGCGTCGAGTTCGCGGAAGATATCGTTGAGTTCGCGCGAGTCGGCCTGACGCAAGAAGGTATAAAGCTCTTCGATCAGCGCCGGCACCGAGGTCTTCTCGTGCATCGACTGATCCGGGAGCGGTCCGAATTCGGAGCGCAGCGCCGCGATCATCCAGCCCGACAGGTAGAGGTAACGGCGGTCGGTCTTGCCGCCGAAGTGCTTCTTGATCGAGATCAGCTTCTGCTGGGCGATGAAGCCGTGCCAGCAACCCAGCGACTGGGTGTACTTGGTGGGATCGGCATCATACGCAGCCATGTCGGCGCGCATCACGTCTGCGGTGTAGCGGGCAACGTCCAGACCGGTCTTGAAACGGTTCTGCAGGCGCATGCGCGCGACGGCTTCGGCGGTCACGCCGTTCCATGTGCCCTTGTCCTTGAGAAGGGTTTCAGCCGCGGCGATTTCGCTCTGATAAGAAGCCGGGCCTTGAATTGCTTGGTCGGTGATTCCGCGCGATTGGTAATTCATGGTGGTGATCCCTTGTGAAGTTGTCCCTGTTTCAACGCATCGCGTGGCCAATCGCTAGGGGTTTCGAAGATAACTTGTCAGACTTTACAAACTTCTGTTGTAATGGTGTAATTACTTTACAATTCCTGGTTATTGGATAGGGTGACCGCCCATGGCGACATCAGCAATCCGCTCGGTTTTTATGGGTCCGCGGCTGCGGCGGCTGCGGCGCGATCTGGGGCTGACGCAGGCCGATATGGCGGCCGATCTGGATATATCCGCGCCTTATGTGGCGCTTCTGGAGCGCAATCAGCGGCCGGTGACGGCGGACATGCTGCTTCGTCTCGCTCGCACGTACAAAATCGATCTCGCGGATCTCGCGGGCGACGGGGGCGCGGATCATACCGCACGCATGCAAGCGGTTCTCAAGGAACCGATGTTTGCGGACATCGATATTCCCTCTCTTGAAATCAGCGATATCGCAATCGGCTATCCGGGACTGGCGGAGGCATTTCTGCGGCTCTACACGGCCTACCGCGAAGAACAACTTGCACTGGCGGATCGCAAGGAGCCGGGATTGGCGGGGGCCGCATCGCGTTCGCGCCGGGGCGGTTTGGACGTCAACGATCCGGTTGCGGAAGTCCGGCGGTTTCTGGCTGCGCGCCGAAACAACTTCGCGGATCTTGACGATGCGGCCGAACGAATTCTGCATGGCCCTGCGGACGCGAACTGGTTTATCGAGCGACTAAGCAGTCATCACAAGCTGCGTGTGCGCCATCTACCGCCCGAGGTCATGCTCGGGTCCATGCGCCGGCTGGACCGCCACCGCAAAGAGGTCCTGTTCGACGATTCGCTCGACAGCGCGAGCTTCAATTTTCAATTGGCACAGCAACTCGCCTATCTCGAGTTCAGTGACGAGATCGAAGCGGCGCTGAAAGCCGGCAAGTTCACTTCCAAGAGCGGTAAACTGCTGGCGCATCGGTCGCTCGCGAGTTATGCCGCCGCAGCACTCATCATGCCGTATTCCGCATTCGCGAAAGCAGCGGAGACGCGCCGTTACGACCTTGAAGCGTTGGCGCGCCAGTTCGGAACCAGCTTCGAGCAGACGGCGCATCGCATCACAACGCTGCAGAGACCGGGCTCGGAAAAGGTTCCGTTCTTTTTGATCCGCGTCGATCCAGCCGGCAATATTTCCAAACTGCTCGACGGCGCCGGCTTTCCCTTTGCGAAGCACGGCGGAGCCTGTCCGCTGTGGTCGGTTCACGGAGTTTTCAAAACGCCGCGACAAATCGTGACGCAGTGGCTAGAGTTGCCCGACGGTCAGCGGTTCTTTTCCATCGCCCGGACAGTCACCGCCGGTGGGGGCTCGTTCGGCGCCGTGCGGGTGGAGCGTGCCATTGCGATCGGCTGCGCGGCCGAACACGCCAAGAAACTGATTTATACCAGCGATGAATCCGAACCTCGCGCCGATGCGCCTACGCCGATCGGCGTCGCATGCCGCGTCTGCCATCGTCCGACATGCGCTGCGCGATCCGAACTTCCGATTGGCCGTGAACTCCTCCCCGACGATTACCGGCGGCTCAGCGTTCCATTCGGATTCTCATCCGACTGATCGCTTGTGACGCGCCGCTATGTTTTCTATCCTGGCCTCACTTAGCGCCCTCCTCCACGCCCTGCCTCAATCCTTCATCACTCATTCGCAGATGCAGAATCTTTTCATGACCAGATTCATTCCCGCTCTTGTGATCGCGACGTGCCTGTTCGCAACATCCGCCTCCGCCCAACGCGGGGCCTCCTGTCATGGCGGCCAAAGTTTCGATCAGTTTCTCGCGCAATTGAAACAGGACGCGGTCGCTGCGGGCGTATCGCAGCGCGCGATCACAGCCGCCTCGCCCTACATGGTCTACGATCAGGGCATCGTGAACCGCGACCGCGGCCAGCGTGTGTTCGGCCAGATCTTCACCGAATTTGCCGGACGCATGGCATCGGAGTCGCGACGAGTGCGAGGCCAGCAACTTATCCAGACTTACGCGCAGGCCTTTGCCCGGGCGGAGAAGGAATACGGCGTTCCGCCCGCGGTGATTACAGCGTTCTGGGCGCTGGAGAGCGATTTCGGCGCCATCCAAGGCAAGCTGTCGACGCTGCGCTCACTGGTGTCGCTTGCCTATGATTGCCGCCGCGCGCAGATGTTTCACGACGAGACCATCGCCGCATTGAAGATCATCGATCGCGGCGATCTTTCACCGGCCGAGATGATCGGCTCATGGGCCGGCGAACTCGGCCAGACGCAATTCCTGCCGCGTCATTACTTCGACTACGCCGTGGACTACGACGGCAATGGACATCGTGATCTGCTGCACAGCGCCCCCGACGTGATCGGCTCGACCGCGAATTACATCGCGACCGGATTGAAGTGGCGGCGCGGCGAGCCGTGGCTTCAGGAAATCCGCGTGCCTGCGAATCTGCCGTGGGATCAGGCCGATCTCACCATCAAGCATCCGCGCTCGAAATGGGCGGCATGGGGCGTGACTTACGCCGACGGCCGTCCGCTGCCGAACGACAATCTTCCCGCCTCCGTGCTGCTGCCGATGGGCCGCACCGGACCTGCATTCCTCGCCTATCCGAATTTCGCGGCCTACACCGAATGGAATAACTCACTGATCTATTCGACCACCGCCGGCTATCTCGCAACGCGCATCGCAGGCGCCGCACCCATGCGCCGGCCGGCGGCGCCGGTCGCGCAATTGCCGTTCAACGAGATCAAGGAATTGCAACAATTGCTCGCGCGTCAGGGATTCAACGTCGGCAAGATCGACGGCATCCTCGGCCAGCAGAGCCGCATCGCCATCAAGACCATGCAGGTGAAGCACGGCCTGCCCGCCGATTCGTGGCCGACTGCCGAATTGCTGACGCGGATGCGCGGAGGGGCGCCGCTTGTCACCACGCGCTAAATGATCCCCGCGATCTTGCAAGCGTAGGGAGAACATCTACATCGGGCTGGCCTGCTTCACGGCAAGATTATTCCCTGAAAGGTCACCCATGACATTTTACGACGGTTCGGCTCCGGTCTTTACCCACACGCTGACGGCGCTGTCGGCAATCCTCACGAAGGCGGAAGCCCATGCTGCCGCGAACAAGATCGCACCCGAGGAACTGCTGAATGCACAACTGCATCCATCGATGTATCCGTTGACGCGGCAGGTTCAGCTTGCATGCGATTTTTCCGGAAAAGCCTGCGCACGTTTCACGCAAACCGAATTGCCGGTGATGGCCGACACCGAAACCACCTTCTCGGAATTGCTGGCGCGGATCGCAAAGGTTCTGGCGAACATCAAGGCGCTGCCACCCGCCAAATACGAAGGCGCGGAAAAGCGCGAGATCACATTTCCGGTCGGCCCGGGAAAAACCATGACGGTGACCGGCCAGCAGTTCCTCAACCATTCGGCCATGCCGCAGTTCTTTTTCCATTGCACGACCGCCTATGACATCCTGCGTCATAAGGGCGTCGAAATCGGCAAGCGTGATTTTCTCGGCGCGGTGTGACGCGGTTGCTTAACTTCGAGGCAGAGGCCCTCGCTGACGACACGGCCGTGTCGTCAGCATCTTTCGACTATCAAAGCCCGCGATGAGAGGCGGCCTATGTCGCCCCTTCCGCAATATCGAATGAATTTTCCCTGCAGACCGCGCGCAAAGCTACCCCGCGACGGAGCACATGCCTGCTATTCAGCGCAGCCATATCGGCACTATTCAATCGGCTGTGACTTGCGTTTTCGGCTTGGCGGTACTTACATGCAGCTGCATTGAAGTCTCTTTCAGGAAAGATCCGTCATGTCCGCCTCCAAACTTTTCGAGCCATACAAGCTCGGCGCTGTCACGTTGACCAACCGCGCCGTCATGGCTCCGCTGACGCGCAACCGCGCTGTCGCAGGCTTCGTGCCCAATCCTCTCGCCATCGAATATTACGGCCAGCGCGCATCGGCCGGACTGCTCGTCACCGAAGCGAGCCAGGTCTCGCAGCAGGGCCAGGGCTATCAGGACACCCCCGGCATCTATTCCAGGGAACAGATCGCAGGCTGGCGCAAAGTCACCGATCGCGTCCATGAACGCGGTGGCCACATCTACATTCAGCTCTGGCATGTCGGACGCATTTCTCACACCACGCTGCAGGTGAATGGCGACGCACCGGTCGCGCCATCCGCGGTTCGCGCCAAGGGCAAGACGTTCGTTGGCGGCACCTTTGCCGATGTGTCCGAACCTCGCGCCCTGGAACTGAGCGAAATTCCCGGCATCATTGAGAGCTTCAAGCGCGCATCCGCCAATGCGCTGGAAGCCGGTTTCGACGGCGTCGAAATCCATGGTGCGAACGGCTACCTGCTTGATCAGTTCGCCAAGGACGGCGCCAACAAGCGCACCGACGCTTACGGCGGCTCGATCGAAAGCCGCGCGCGCCTGATGCTGGAGGTCTCAAAAGCCGTCGCCGCCGAAGCTGGAGCGAACCGTACCGGTATTCGCATCTCGCCGGTAACGCCCGCGAACGATATTTCCGACAGCAACCCGCAGCCGCTGTTCGATCACATCGTCGATCAGCTCAATGCCTTGAAGCTTGTCTATATCCACGTCATTGAAGGCGCGACCGGCGGTCCACGCGACATCGCGCCGTTCGACTATGACAGCCTGCGCAAACGCTTCAGCGGCACGTACATCGCCAACAACGGCTACGACTTCAAGCTTGCGACTGAGGTGCTTGAAAAGAACAGGGCCGACCTGATCGCGTTCGGCAAGCCGTTCATTTCAAATCCTGACCTCGTCGAGCGGTTGAAGCTCGGCGCGCCGCTGAACGATTTCGACAAGGCGACATTCTATGGCGGCGACGCCAAGGGATACACGGATTATCCGGCGCTCGGGCGTCAGGCTGCGGCCGAGTAAGCCGCTTGCAGCATACTGGAATCAGAAAGGCCGGGAGCGATTCCCGGCCATTTTTGTTCGGGAATTTTTATGCGGGAACCGGGTCCAGTTGCCCAGCGAGGAACCGCGTGGCGGCGCGCTCTGCCTCTCGCGCGTTCTTGAAGACCCTGCCATCGAGTGGATTGAACTTATGCACAGCCGCGAAAAACCGGAAGCCCGATTTCTCGCGCACAACAATGCCCGCCGCTTCAGAACTGACTTCGATGATGTAGGTGTCCGACATGTTTCTTATCCCGTGCCCGTCTCTTGGGTTTCTCACGCGCACTAACTCCGAAAGGCTGAAAAGGTTTCAGTTCAAACCCTTCGACAACACACCGTTCTTTCCAATCGCATAAATCTCATATGCACATCCCGGGCCAATCTCTCGGACCGGATTTCCGGCCGAAATGACTCCAAAACGAACGCCAACTGACTCCTGCCTGTGCAATCCGCCGAACCTGTAGGCGCTTCGCGCGACAGTTTTATAACCGGATTGCATGTCCTGGAAGACGATCGGCCGCACCGCGGCAAAATAACAATGCCGGTTGTGCAAAACGCCGCAAAACGGGACGAAAGAATTCGAGCAACCGTCATGGTTGCGAAAAATAGACTAGCACTTCTGGGAAAAATCGATCGTCAGGCGCTGACGGATGGCGAAGCCTGCCCGATCGGCTGCGGACGGCCATCGTCGTCGATGGCGACGTAGGTGTAGTTCCCGTCCGTAACGAGAATCAGCTGCGACTCATTTCGACGTTGCACCCACGCTTCGATATGGACCGAGATCGAGGTGCGACCGATTCGGACCGTGGTGCAGAAAACCGAGACCACATCGCCCACATAAACCGGCTTGCGAAATGTCATCGCTTCGATAGCCACTGTGACAGTGCGGCTCTGCGAAACCTTTGCAGCATAAATGCCGCCTGCAACGTCCATCTGGCTGAGCAGCCAACCGCCAAAAATGTCGCCATTCTGATTCGTGTCGGCCGGCATCGCCATCGTGCGAATCGACAGATCGCCATGCGGTCCGGCAGGTGCAGGCGCGGCGTGAACGGGCGTGTCAGCCATCAATGAAATCCATCAAAAGAATCTTGTTCACGCGAATGTATCCCACCCGGTGTCGGGTTTGAAGCGGTCGTCGAACTTTGCTTCGAGTGCCTTCAACGCGGTAACGATATTCGCAGCGCCGCGTGTACGCGCATGGTTCAGCGGGCCACCCCGGAACGGCGCGTAGCCGGTGCCGAAGATCATCGCGCCGTCCACCACGTCGGCGTTCTCGACGATACCCTCGCGCAGACAGGCAACGCAGACGTTCGACATCGGCAGGATGAGACGATCGATCATCTCGTCTGTCGGCTGCACCGGCGACGGTATCTTGACGGCCTTGCCGTCCTTCCATTCATAGAAACCCTTGCCGGTCTTGCGGCCGAGTTCACCGCGCTTCACCTTGTCGCGCAGCCAGTCCGGCGCAGGCGGCAGCGCGTCGCCGAACTTCGAGCGCAGCATGTCGCCGACCGCCAGACAAATATCGAGCCCGACCTGATCGGCCAGCTCAATGGGCCCCATCGGCATACCGAACTTCTCAGCGGCGGCGTCGATGACGGCCTTGTCGACCTTCTCGTCGAGCATCACCATCGCTTCCAACATGTACGGCGTTAGCGCGCGATTGACGAGGAAGCCCGGCGAACTCTTCACCGGCAGCGGCAGGCGATCGATGGCGCCGACGAATTTCAGCGCGGTGGCCAGCGCCTGCGGATCGACCGCGTCGTGGCTCACGACCTCGACAAGCTGCAACCGCGATACCGGATTGAAGAAATGCAGGCCAAGCAGCCGCTCGGGATGCTTCAGCGTCGTGCGCAGATCCTGCAACGGAATGCTGGAGGTGTTGGTGGCGAGAATCGCGCCTTGCTTCATGATCGGCTCGAGGCCCGCATAGACCTTCTGCTTGAGCCCGAGATTCTCCGGCACCGCCTCGATGATGAGATCAGCGTTGCGCACGCCGTCGCCGTTCAGATCAGGCATCAGCCGGTCAAGCGCATCGCGCAGATCGGTCTTCTTGCGGATGATCTTTCCGAACAGATCCGCCGCCCGCTTGATCGCGCCGGCGATGGCCTCCGGCTTCATGTCGGCCAGCGTCACGCGCAGGCCCTGATTGGCGCACCATGCTGCAATGTCGCCGCCCATCGCGCCCGCGCCGATGACGTGAACGTGTTTCACCGTGTTTCTGCCGTCCGCGAGCTTCTTCATCTGCTCGCGCAGGAAGAACACGCGGATCAGGTTCTGCGCGGTCGGCGTCACCATCAGGTTGGCGAACGACGGCTTTTCCGCGGCGAGCATCGCCGCGCGATCGCCGCCGTGTTTCTCCCACAGATCGATCAGCGCGTAAGGCGCGGGATAATGCTCCTTTGGCGCTGTCTTCGCCGCCTCGCCGCGCATGCGATTGGCCAGCAGCCCGCGTACGGGACCGAAGTTCATCGCCTTCGCCAACAGACCCTGCTTGTGCGGGCGCAGCCGGCCGAAAATCGCGTCTTTCACCGCGCCGCGCACGTGACGCTCTTGCGTCACTGCATCGGCCAGACCCAACGACTTCGCCCTGCGGGCGTCGATGGTCTTGCCGGTGAGCATCAGCGTCATCGCCTCGAGCGGGCTGACGAGATGCGTGAAACGCGCGGTTCCACCAAGACCCGGATGCAGGCCGAGCATCACTTCCGGAAAACCAAAACGCGCGTTATCGATAGCGATACGGGTGTTGCAGGCCAGCGCAATCTCGAGCCCGCCACCGAGGCAGAAGCCATGGATCACCGCGACACTCGGAATCTTCAGCGCTTCCAGCCGATCGACGACCACATGGGCCTTGTTCATCTCAGTCTCGACCTGCCGCGGATCGGTCGCACCGCGAAATTCGTTGACGTCGGCACCCGCGATGAAGCCGGATTTTTTCGCGGAGCGGATCACGAGGCCCACCGGGCGCTCGCTTTCCAGCACACTGACGATCTGGCCGAGTTCCTCGATCACATCACCGGAGAGCGTGTTGGCGCTGGCATTTTCGCGATCGAACAGCAGCCACGCGATGCCGTCGCCATCGCGGGTGAGCTTGAAGTTCTTGTAAGGCCCGGCCGCCGGCTCCGGTCCGAGTTCGAGGACGCGGTCTTTCAGAACGTCCATGATCCTGCTGTCCATGTGCGTCCCCTTACACTGTCTCGATCAGCATCGCGCCGCCAAGCCCGCCGCCGATACATTCGGTGGCGATGCCGCGTTTGGTGCCGAGCCGCTTCATGGCGTTGACAAGATGCAGCACGATGCGGTTGCCGCTGGTGCCGACCGGATGGCCGAGGCTGATGGCACCACCATCGACATTCAGCTTCGTCTGATCGATCTGACCGGCCGCGCTATCAAGCCCCAGCACCTCGCGGCAGAACTTGTCGTCGTTCCACGCGGCGAGGCATCCCAGCAATTGCGCCGCAAAGGCTTCATTGATTTCCCAGGTCTCGATGTCCTGGAGCTTGAGCCTGTTGCGCTTCAAGAGTTCGGATGACGACAGCACCGGGCCGAAGCCCATAATGCCGGGATCGAGGCCCGCCCACTGGCTGTCGACGATAATGGCCTTCGGCTTGAGGCCATATTTGTTGACGGCATCTTCCGACGCCAGAATGGTCCAGCACGCACCATCGGTGATCTGCGACGAGTTGCCCGGCGTCACCTGACCCCATGGCCGCTCGAAGGCCGGCTTCAGCTTGGCGAGCTTGTCCACGGAGGAATCCGGCCGCACGCCGTCGTCGTGATCGTAGAATTTTCCATCTCGTGCGAAGGCCGTTTCGACCTCGCCTTTCAGGTAACCGTGTTCCTGTGCATAGGCGAGGCGCCGGTGACTTTCCACCGAATAGGCGTCGGCCTGCTCGCGCGTCACGCCCATCAGATGCGCGACCACTTCCGCCGTCTGTCCCATGTTGAGATCGGTGATGGGATCGGTCAGCCCGCGTTCAAGTCCGATGATCGGCTTGAAGTACGAAGGCCGTACTCTCAGGAACGCCGCGATTTTCGACAGCGAGTCCTTCGCAGTGGCAAATTTCGCAAACCAGCGCACGCCGGATTGCGGAAACACGAGGGGTGCGTAGCTCAGAGCTTCCGCGCCGCCCGCGAGAATCATGTCGGCCTTGCCCGCCTCAATGTAACGGTATGCCGTGTCGATCGATTGCATGCCGGAGCCGCAATTGATCTGCACCGTGAACGCCACCATGCGTTCGCCCATGCCCAGCCGTAACGCCGCGACCCGCGCGGGGTTCATCTCGTCCGCAATGACGTTGACACAACCGAGAATCACCTGATCGAACGCGCTTGGCGCGAACGGCTGTCGCGCCAGCAACGGACGCCCCGCCTGAACCGCAAGATCGACCGGGGTAAATGGTCCCGGCCCGCCCTGTGCCTTCAGGAACGGCGTACGGGCGCCATCGATAATGTAAACCGGTCGCGCCATCAGCTTGCGGCCCGGTCCGGCGAGGCCTGCTTAATGTCAGGTCGCTTTCTGTAGATCGGCGACAGCGCTTCCGGCGCGAAGTCATCGACTTCGATCACCAAAGCGACCGCATCGTGCGCGGCCTTGATCTGTTCGCCTTCGGCAACCGTAATGACGCCCTTCTTCACAGCCTCGCTCCAGTCGCGAACCCGCGCAATGTGCATCTTTTTTTCGATCTCCGTATTGGCGGTGACGAGCAGGAACGCTCTCTCCAGTCGCGCCAGCGGACCGTCGTCAGTGGGATGATAAAGACCCTCGGTGAGGCGGTCACGCACCGCGCCCGGCTCAAGAATCAGTTGCGCGCAGCGATGCACAACCTTGTCCGACGGGCCGAGCGGATTGGCGCCAAGCGGCTGAATCAGGAACTTCAGGATCACACCGACAAAGCGGTTCGGCATGTTGGCCATCACTTCGGCCAAGCGATTTTCAATGGTGCGGATGCCGTTCGCCATCACCCATTCGAGCGCGGCGAAATCGGCCTCCTGCCGGCCCTCGTCTTCCCAACGCTTCAGCGCCGCCGATAGCAGGTACAACTCCGAGAGGATATCACCGAGCCGCGCCGACAGCATTTCCTTGCGCTTCAGCGCACCTCCCAGCGTCAGCAGCGCCATGTCGGAGCACAGCGCAAACGCCGCCGAATAACGCGAGAGCTGGCGATAGTAACCGGTCGCAGCGCCTGCATCCGGGGCTGGCGCGAACGCGCCGCCGGTCCAGCTTCGGCCCCAGGCGCGGAAGGTGTTGGTGATGGCGTGGCCGACATGCTTCCAGAATGCGATGTCGAAGTCGGCAAGCCCCTTCTTCTGGTCGGGTTCGCCGATGGCGTTCATCTCGCTCAGCAGATAAGGATGCGCGCGCACCGATCCCTGCCCGAACACGATCAGGTTGCGCGTGAGAATATTCGCGCCTTCCACCGTGATCGCTACCGGCACCGAGCGATAGAGATTTCCCATGTAGTTCTGCGGCCCGTCGATCACGGCCTTGCCGCCATGGATGTCCATCGCGTCATCGACAGTAATGCGAAGCCGCTCGGTGGCGTGCAGCTTCATGATGCCGGAAATCACCGCGGGATGGATTCCCTGATTGAGCGCGGCGCAGGTCAGCCGCCGTGCGGCGTCGAGTTGATAGGCGGTGCCGGCGATGCGCGCCAGCGGCTCCTCGATGCCTTCGAACCTTGCGATCGGCACTTTAAACTGCTCGCGGATACGCGCATAGGCGCCGGTGGCGCGCGCGCAATAGGCAGCACCCGCCGACGATTGCGACGGCAGTGAAATGCCGCGACCCGCCGCCAACGCCGTCATCAGCATCTTCCAGCCCTGACCGATGCGCTCCTGCCCACCGATGATGAAGTCCATCGGAATGAAAACGTCCTTGCCCCAGTTCGGACCGTTCTGGAACACCTGCATCGCCGGCAGATGGCGATGACCGATGCTCACACCCGGCAAGTCGGTCGGAATCAGTGCAACCGTGATGCCGAGTTCTTCTTCGCTGCCGATCAGGTGGTCGGGGTCATACGCCTTGAAGGCGAGACCCAGCAGCGTCGCGACTGGGCCGAGCGTGATGTAGCGCTTATGCCAGTTCAGCCGCAGGCCCAGCGTCTCCTTGCCGTTAAAGTTACCTTTACAGATGATACCGGTGTCAATCATCGACGCCGCATCGGAGCCGGCTTCCGGACTGGTCAGGCCGAAGCATGGAATCTCACGCCCTTCGGCGAGGCCCGGTAACCACTTGTTCTGCTGCTCCTTGGTGCCGAAGTGCATCAGGAGTTCGCCCGGCCCGAGCGAATTCGGCACCATCACCGTGACCGCCGCCGTCACCGAACGCGACGAAATCTTCCGCACCACTTCCGAATGCGCATAGGGAGAGAAACCGAGCCCGCCGAATTCTTTGGGGATAATCATGCCGAGGAATTTGTTGCGCTTGATGAAGTCCCAGACTTCCGGCGGCAGATCGCGCCATTCCCAGTTGACCTTCCATTCGTCAACCATCTCGCAAAGCTGCTCGACCGGGCCGTTGAGAAACGCTGTCTCCTCATCGGTGAGCTTCGCCGGCGCAAAGGCCAGCAGCTTCGACCAATCGGGATTGCCGGTGAACAGATCGGCATCCCACCAGACGTCGCCGGCCTCGAGCGCCTCGCGCTCGGTGTCGGACATCGGCGGCAGGGCCTTGTGCGCCCACGCATAGATCGGACGGGTGATGAGGTCGCGGCGGAGGGAAAAGCTCATGGGAGGATCCTTTTGCCGAATTCGCCAAAGCTGGGGAGCCACAGGCGTAAAATGTTAGCGGGTCAAGGCTGGAAAACAACTTCGATGTTATGTCGCGTTTGACGCGAAAGCCCCTAAAAACGCCACCAATTCAATAACCTGCACGCCTGCCTAACGTTCCGGGCCTGCGTCCTAAACACTCAGACAGATCACCAGGACTTGAGCCGGAATTCTCCGATTACCGCGGCCGCACCATCTCGAACATTATGTCGGGCCGGACCTGAGCATAGTCCCCCATCCGCCCGGCGCGCAGGATCGGATAGGCATCAGCGGTCTGATAAACGCCGTTCTTGATCAGGCTCTTGTCGATATGGACCGCGACGACTTCGCCGAAAGTTACCCAAGCGTCAGCCTTCCTGCCATCCACGCCCTGAAGCTGGATCATCTGAGTCAGCTTGCACTCGAACGAAACCAGACTTTCGCCAACCCGCGGCACATCGACCTTGCGCGACGGCGCCTTGGTCAGCCCGGAAATGATAAACTCGTCGGTCTCGTGCGGCACGCTCGCCGAGGTCATGTTCATCTGCTGGGCGACGTGCTTGGTCACCAGATTCCAGGTGAACTCCTTGGTTTCCTGAATGTTGGAAACGCTGTCTTTCCAGCCGGTCGAGGAAAATCCGATGATCGGCGGCACATAGCAGAAGGCGTTGAAAAAGCTGTAGGGCGCGAGATTGACATGCCCCTTGGCGTCCCGGGATGAAATCCAGCCGATCGGTCGCGGGCCGACAATGGCATTGAATGGATCGTGCTTGAGGCCGTGGCCCTGGGACGGTTCGTAATAATGGAAATCATTCATGAAGAGACTTTGCCCGCACCGCTGTTGCCCGGCATCGTGCCGGGTGCGCTTAACGTAAGCGCCGCGAGGATAAAGTCTATCATTTGATCGAGAGTCGGCCCCGGCTTCCTGGCACACTGCTCGATCATCTGCGGATGAAAGAAACGGAGCATGGCCGTGCACGTGCTCAAGGCCGCCAGTTCGATATCGGCCACCTTAAACACGCCTGTTTTGGCACCCTCGGCGATAACCGCGCCAATGGCCATGGTGATGCGCTGGATATGAGCTTCGCAGACGTCCCAGCTTTCTTCCATCGCGATGGCGACCATCTCGTGGATCTTGGCGTCGCCGACGAAGCGCTCGGCGTTCATGCGGCTGACAGTTGCCAGCAATTCACGCAGCCGAACTGCCGGATGCGCGGTCTTGGCCGCGATAGCCTCAGCTTCGGTCTCGACCTCGTTCATCAACCGGCGCGCGACGCCCTCATGGATCGCCTTCTTGGAATCGAAGAAGCGATAGACATTCGCCGGCGACATCTTCAGCGCCCTGGCGATGTCAGCGACCGTCGTCTTGAGATAACCGATCTCACGAAACAGACGCTCCGCCGTAGCGAGAATGCACGCCCTCTTTTCCGAATCCGTATCGTCGCGAAGCAGTGTCATATCCGTATGAATACCAAGGCTCTTATTCAGCCGCCGTAGCGAGCGGCGGCGCATGCCGGAGCTGGCCCGGTTGCGCAGGCATCGGGACCTCGCCCTCACCCCGTTCGTCCAGACTCTTCCTGAACCATAGCGCATAGAGGCCGGGCAGGAACAGCAGGGTCAGGAATGTTGCAACGAACAATCCACCCATGATGGTGATGGCCATCGGGCCCCAGAAGGCAGACCGGGACAGCGGAATCATGGCCAGAATAGCCGCCAGCGCGGTCAAAATCACCGGCCGGGCACGGCGAACCGTGGCTTCGACGATCGCTTCGCGCCGGGTCAGGCCGTGCGCCACGTCGGTTTCGATCTGATCCACCAGAATCACCGAGTTACGCATGATCATGCCGGCCAGCGCGATCAGGCCGAGCAGCGCCACGAAACCGAACGGACTGTTGGCGACGTTGAGGCCCAGCGACGCGCCGACGATACCGAGCGGCGCGGTCAGGAACACGAGGACCAACCGCGAGAAGCTCTGCAACTGGATCATCAGCAGCGTCAGCATGCCGATGATCATCAGCGGGAACAGCTTGTTGATCGACGCATTGCCCTTCTCGGACTCCTCGATCGCGCCACCGATCTCGATGCGATAGGCCGGCTGCAGGCCGTCGCGAATGTTCTTAAGCTTCGGCCAGATCGCGTTGGTCACGTCGGGCGCCTGCACGCCGTCGACGATGTCGGCGCGCACGGTAATCGCCATGTCGCGGTTACGCCGCCACAGGATCGGTTCCTCGTGAGCGTATTCGATCTTGGCGATCTGCGACAGCGGCACCGCAACACCATTGCGCGAGTAGATCGTGAGATCGCCGACGCGACCGAGATCGAGCCGCTCCGATGGCACAGCGCGGGCGACCACGCCAACCTTCTCGATGCCGTCACGCAGCGTGGTTACCTGCACGCCGGAAATCAGCATCGCAAGCGATTGCGAGATATCCTGCGGGGTGAGGCCAAGCGCACGGGCACGGTCCTGATCGACGGCGAGCTTGAGATAGGGCGTCTGCTCGTTCCAGTCGAGATGCGGATCGACGGCGCGTTTCTCGGTGCGCATCACCTCGCGTACCCGGTAGGCGATGTCGCGCACGGTCTTGGTGTCCGGGCCAATGACGCGGAACTGAACCGGGAAGCCGACGGGCGGGCCGAAGTTGAAGCGGTCGACGCGCACGCGCGCTTCCGATAGTGCACCGTCGGCAACAGCCTTCTCAAGCCGCGCCTTGATGCGCTCGCGCGCCGCGACATCCTTGGACACGATCACGGTTTCCGAAAACGCCTCGTTCGGCAATTGCGGATTGAGGCCGAGCCAGAAGCGCGGCGAGCCCTGCCCGACATAGGTCGTGTAGGTCACGATGTCCTTGTCGTCCTTGAGCAGCGCTTCCGCCTTCTTCACACTTTCCTTGGTGACGTTGAACGCCGTGCCTTCCGGCAACCGCAACTGGAGGAACAGTTCGGGCCGTTCCGACAGCGGGAAGAACTGCTGCTGCACGTGGCCGAAGCCCACGATCGACGCGATGAACACACCGATGGTCGCCAGCACGACAGTCCCGCGCCGCTTCACGCACCACTCGATCACACTGCGAAGGCCGCGATACATCCGCGTCTCATAGATCGCGTGCGGATCGTGGTTGTGCTTGCCGTGGTTGAAGTTCGGCAGCAGCTTGACGCCGATATAGGGCGTGAAAATCACCGCGACGAACCACGACGCCACAAGCGCAATCGCCACCACCCAGAAGATGCCGCCGGCATATTCACCGACGGACGAATTGGCAAAGCCGATGGGGAGGAAGCCAACGGCCGTGACCAGCGTCCCCGTGAGCATCGGGAACGCAGTGGATTCCCAGGCAAAGGAGGCCGCTTTCACGCGGTCCCATCCCTGCTCCATCTTCACCACCATCATCTCGACCGCGATGATAGCGTCATCGACCAGAAGGCCGAGCGCGATGATCAGTGCGCCGAGCGTAATGCGGTGCAGATCCATCCCCATCGCATTCATGACGATGAAGACGATCGCCAGCACCAGCGGGACCGACAGCGCCACCACGATGCCGGTCCGCCAGCCGAGAGCCAGGAAGCTCACGAACAGCACGATGGCCAATGCTTCGACGAAGGAATGAACGAATTCGCCGACCGCGTGCTCGACAACCTGTGGCTGATCGGCGATCTGCTCGATGTTGAATCCTTGCGGCACCGCCGACATGAACTGCGCGGTGGCCTTCTTTACGGTTTCGCCGAGCTCCAGAATGTTGGCGCCTTTCGCCATCACCACGCCGATGCCGATAGCGGGCTTGCCTTCCTGGCGCACCTGATAATCCGGCGGATCAACGAAGCCGTGCGTGACAGTTGCGATGTCGCCGAGACGAAACACCCGGCCATTTCCTTCAACCGGCGTTTCCGCCACGGCCTTGACGCTGTCATAGGCGCCGGTGACACGCAGCGGCACGCGCTGCGACGAAGTCTCGACCGTGCCCGCAGGTACCACCGCATTTTGCTTGGCCAGGGAGTCGAACAACGCCTGCGTGGTGATGCCGAGCGTCGCGAGCTTGGCGTGGGAGAATTCGACGAACACCCGCTCGTCCTGGGTGCCGTACAGATTGACCTTGGTCACGTCCGGCGTTTTCAAGAGATGCTGGCGCAGCCCTTCCGCCACCTTCTTGAGCTGGGCATAATCCGCGCCGTCACCCGTCAGCATGTAGAGAACGGAATCGACGTCGCCGTATTCGTCGTTGATGTTCGGGCCGATCAGATTCGCCGGCAAGTCGCTGCGGATGTCGTTGAGCTTCTTGCGCAACTGATAGAAAAGCTGCGGCACGTCCTTCGCGGGCGTGTTGTCCTTGAACGCAAGCTGCATCGCCGTGAATGCAGGCTTGGTGTAGGTCGTCACCTTGTCGAAGTAAGGCAGCTCCTGCAGCTTCTTTTCGATGCGGTCGGCGACCTGCGCCTGCATTTCGGCGGCGGTCGCGCCGGGCCAGATCGCGTTGATGATGACGACCTTGATGGTGAAGGACGGATCTTCCGCGCGGCCGAGCCGCTCATAGGAGAAGAAGCCCGCGATGCCGAGCATCACGATGAAGAACAAGATGAGGGTGGGATGCGCAACAGCCCACGCCGAGAGATTGAATTTCTTCATCGGTCTCTCCTGAATCAGAACGACAGCGACGAGACGACCCGGACCTTCTGGGCCGGATCGAGCTTCTGCACGCCAAGCACCACGACGCTGGCGCCTTCCTCAATGCCACCGGTGATGATCACGTCGTTGGTCTCGTACGCCTTCACCGTCACGGACTTCAGCGACACGTCACCGGTTTTCGTATCCGCAACGTAAAGCGCCGGGCCGTCACCCTGACTGAACAGCGCCGACAGCGGCAGCCGCGCGACGCGCTCGGTCGCGGGATCGGCCAGCGTCAGCGTCGCCGTCATGCCGAGCGACACGGCATCGTCGGCATTCGGCAGCGAGAACTTCGCGAGATAGGTGCGTGTCGCGGTGTCGGCGGCGGGCGCAATCTCACGGAGTTTCGCGGTGTATTTCTTGCCCGGCTCCGACCACAGCGTGACACTGGCCGCGCCGGTCTTGGCAAAGTTCACAAGCGTCTCGGGGATCGCAACCACCGCTTCTTTCTCAGCGGAACGGGCCACGCGGATCGCGGTCTGGCCTGAGGCAACCACCTGCCCTGGCTCGATCAGCGTCGCAGTGATGACGCCGCGCGTGTCGGCAACAAGGTTAGCGTAGGACAGGCTGTTCTTGGTGAGTTCGACTGAGCGCTCGGCGCGGTTGAGACGTGCGCGCGCCTCATCAGCCGCCGCCTTCGCCTGATCGACCTGCGCCTGGGTGGACCAGCCACGACCGCGCAGATCGTTAGCGCGGCCTTCGGCTGCGCTCGCCTGCGCCAGCACGCCGGTTGCGGCGCTGAGTTCGGCTTCGGCCTGCTCGGCCTGCAACTTCAGATCGACCTCATCGAGCGTCGCCAGCGGCTGGCCGACATCCACGATCTGACCGACCTCGACCAGGCGCTTGGCGACCTTGCCTGGAACGCGGAAACCCATGTCGGTTTCGATGCGGGGCCGGATGGTGCCGACGAAACTGCGCTCCGGCGACTGCGACTGATAATGGACTGTCGCGACCAGAACCGGCCGGCCCTTTTCGCCTTCCGCAGCCTGCTCCTTGCTGCAGGCGCCGAGCGCCAATGCCGGTACGATCAGGGCGAGAACAGCCAAGCCGTTGCATTGACTGATGAATTTCTGGACGCGGTGCATCTGGAGCTCCCTTGGGACACTCCAGCCACCCTCTTACAACGACTGACGATTGTCAATAATCGTCAGTAGTCATTATGACGCACTGCAACTATCTGATCCGCAAGCACGATTCCCGCCTAGCTTAAACGACCTCACGAGAGTGTGTTTTCCTTAGGCCTTCTTCTCAGAAGGATCGCGGTGAATCGGATCGACCCACAATACGGTCTCCGGCTTTTCGACCGGCTCGATGTCGAGATTGATCGCAACCGCCTCGCCGTCACTGCGCACCAGCACACATTCCAGCACTTCATCGGGACTGGCGTTGATCTCCTGATGCGGCACGTAGGGCGGCACAAAAATGAAATCGCCGGGGTTGGCTTCGGCGGTGAACTGCAGGTTCTCACCCCAGCGCATGCGCGCCTTGCCGCGCACCACATAGATGATGCTTTCCAGATGCCCGTGATGGTGCGCGCCGGTCTTGGCGTCGGGTCTGATCGTCACGGTGCCCGCCCAGAGCTTCTGCGCGCCGACGCGCGCGAAATTGATCGCGGCCTTGCGGTCCATGCCGGCAGTGGACGGCACGTTCGGATCGAGCTGATTACCCGGGATGACGCGCACACCGTCATGCTTCCAGCGCTCGTCGTCGTGCGCGTGGGAATGATCATGCGAGTGATCGTGGGAATGATGATGGTCGTGCGACATAGGCCCGTTCTCTTGTTTCTCTCGCGGTTGTTGTTGCTGACATTGCAGACGCGCAGCACTCATCCGCACGTCAACAGATATATCAGTGGTCGTCAACGTCGCGGAATGTCATGCCACACCGCACTTTCGGCATAGCCCCGCGACCTCTCTATCTTAGTACGATTTAGGCAGTCCCAGAACCTTCTCGCCGATGAAGCTCAGGATGAGCTGCGGGCTGATCGGCGCGATGCGCGGGATCATGACTTCGCGCAGGTAACGCTCGACGTGGTACTCCTTGGCATAGCCGAAGCCGCCGTGAGTCATCACCGCCTGCTCACAGGCGTGAAACCCCGCTTCTCCGGCGAGATATTTCGCCGCATTCGCCGCCGGTCCGCATGGTAATCCCTGATCGTACTGCCACGCCGCTGACAGCGTCATCAGCCACGCCGCTTCGAGATCAATCCAGTTCTTCGCCAAGGGATGCTGGATCGCCTGGTTCTGTCCAATCGGGCGATTGAACACGATGCGCTGCTTGGCATAAGCGGCCGCGCGCGACAGCGCGAGCTTGCCGAGTCCCACGGCTTCCGCTGCGATCAGCACGCGCTCGGGATTCATGCCGTGCAGGATATACTCGAAACCGCGGCCTTCCTCGCCGATGCGATCCTCCACCGGAATCTCGAAGTCAGAGATGAAGAGTTCGTTGGAGTCGACGGCCTTGCGGCCCATCTTCTCGATCTCATGCACCGCGATGCGCGAGCGGTCGAAGTCCGCATAGAAAAGACTAAGGCCGTGGGTCGGACTCTTCACCTCTTCCAGCGGCGTGGTGCGCGCCAGCAAGAGAATCTTGTGCGCAACCTGCGCGGTCGAAATCCAGACCTTCTGGCCATTGACGACATACTTGTCGCCCTTGCGCACTGCGCGGGTTTTCAATTGCGTGGTGTTGAGTCCCGTATTGGGCTCGGTCACGCCGAAGCAGGCTTTCTCGCGGCCCTCGACGATGCCCGGCAGCATGCGCGCTCGCTGTTCGTCATTGCCGAACACCACCACCGGATTGAGTCCGAACACATTCATATGGACGGCCGACGCGCCCGACATGCCTGCGCCCGATTCCGAGATCGCGCGCATCATCATCGCGGCTTCCATGATGCCGAGGCCTGAGCCGCCGAACTCTTCAGGGATGCAGATGCCGAGCCAGCCGTCTTTCGCCATGGCCTCGTAGAATTCGTGCGGGAAGCCGCCGTCGTGATCCTTCGCCAGCCAGTAGGTGTCGTCGAACCGGCTGCAGATTTTCAGAATCGCATCGCGAATGGATTCCTGTTGGGCGCTGAGTGCGAAGTCCATTGCAACCGATCCGCTTGCTGAATGCGGCGCAATCTGCGCCGGCATGAAATGACACCTGACACATACGTGACCGCAACGGATTCAGCAAAAGGAACGGCACCCCATTTTGCAGCGCAACCATATGCCTTCCGCCTTGCCGACCGCAGCAACGGGACTATTGTTCGCATGGCGAAACCGGCATCGGAGCAACGCACATGGATATGAAAGTAAGCGATCATGACGCGCTGGTTGCGCTCAACCGCGACTACATCGACTCGGTGCAAAACTCCGATGTCCGCCGCTTCGACGAAATCCTCGCACCGGATTTCTACTGCTCGAACCCGGACCGTTCGCTGGTCGATCGCGCAGGATTCCTGAAACAGACCGCTATTCCAGTCACGATCAGGAATCTGAAAGCCGAGGACGTAATGATCCGCATCATGGGCGATTTCGCAATCATCCATGCAAGGACCAGCTACCTCATGCCGGACGGCAGCGCTGGCGGCGGACGCTATACCGACGTGTGGGCAAAGCACGACGGCCGGTGGCTCGCGGTCTCTGCTCACGTCACGCGGTAGGCATCCAGCGACGCCAAATCCCGCGCTCGACGGCGCTCAGGAAGCTTTCCACCTGTGCGTTGAACGCCGCCGGTTCTTCAAGATTGATCGCATGTCCGGTGTTCGGACACATCCATAGACCGGCACTTGGGATCGCCGCCTTCAACATCAGATTGGTCTCGATGCAGGGCGCGTCCTCGTCGCCCACCGCGAGCAGCACGGGCGTCGTCAGCTTCGCGAATTGACCCTGGAAATCATGCAGCGATGGCCGCAGCGTCTGATAGCGCGCCATGGTGTTCGACATTCCGCGCGGTGAGTGCTGGCGCAGGTGGTCCATGAAATCCTGCCAGCCGCGCGTATCCTTGTGCTTGAGCTGGATGCGGGTCGGGCTGTGTCCCATCTCTTCAGCCATCGCATCCATGCCGCGCTCGATGAAGCCGTGCGCGGTCGCCGGCGCTTCCTTGAGCCAGGCTTCGCGTAAAGACGGCGGAGATCCGGTCCCTGCTCCAGCGGCGACAATCGCTGACGCTTTTCCAGGATGCCGCAGTCCGAGCTGAAGCGCCGCATATCCGCCCATGCTGAGACCGACGATGTGGGCGCGGTCGATCCCAACGCCACGCATCACCGCGGCAATATCGTCGGCGGAAAATTCCCAGCCGTATAGATTGAGGTCGTCAGGAACGTCGCTGGGCGGATAACCGCGCGCATTGTAGGCAATGCAGCGATAAGAGCGCGAGAAATAGCGGACCTGGGTTTCCCATTCGCGGCAGTCCGATCCGAGCTCGTGAACGAAGATGATTGGATAGCCGCTGCCGGTCTCTTCATAATAGAGCTTCGCGCCGGACGCATCGACATATGGCATCAGTGCTCTCTCCCCGTTTTGGGGCGAACTATAGGCATCACTTCCGCTGTCTCACCAGCACGTCCGTGCGTTGCGTATCACTGTTGCGCAACACGCAACGCTTGGTGCGAACGCTCAGCGCGCCGCGGCGAATTTCGCCTCCATCGCGCGGCGAAACGCAACCGCATCGTCCTTGGTATCGATCTCAACATCCGACCAGCGGACGACATCGCCATGCGCGATGTCCTTCGTCAGTTTGACCCGGTGCGCCAGACCGATCGGCAACGCGCCAACCTTGAGACTGTCCGCGGCAGGCATCAGTTTGCCCCAGACCGTATAGCCGCCCTCGCCGTCAAGCATTTCGCCCGCACGCAAATTCTTCTTCGCAACGGCGGCGACGTCGCCTTTAAATCCCTGTGGTTGTCCGGTGGGCTCCCCGCGCAATGCCGCCGACAGCACCGAGATGTTCAGTTCAAGCCCGATCAGATGATACGGCTTGTACATCGCCGCATAACGGCCGGAGGAGTCGGTCTTCAGGCCGTACTGCCGAAAACAATCCGCCGCGTAATCGTTCGGCGCTTCAAGCACAACATAGACGCCCCAGCGCAGGTCGCGAAACACCGGACGGCTGTCGCGCTCCAGCGACGAGACGACTTCTACCACGCCGGATTTTTCGAGTACGCCGCCTTTGTCGCGCGGACGCATGATATGCGGCAGATCATCAACGCCGCAGGGCGGAAACGCCAGACCGCTCGCCGGCACGTCGAGCCCGGTTGCATTGGCGATGGCTGCCATCTCGATAGCGGATTTGGTGCCATCCAGAAACGAATTGAACATCTGCGGATTCATGCCCGCAGACTGCGCCTCGGCGGCAGTCAAACCATAGTGACCCCAGACGCCCGCGGGCGTCACGTCGTGATAGATCGGCAGATACTTTGTGCCCTTGCCTGCGGCGACGACCTTGAAGCCGGTGGCGCGCGCCCAGTCCACCATTTCGGCGGTGAGCGCCGGCTGATCGCCATAAGCGAGCGAATACACAACACCGGCACGCCGCGCCTCGTCGGCCAGCAGCGGACCGGCCAGCACGTCGGCCTCGACATTGACCATGACGATATGCTTGCCCGCCGCGATCGCCGCACGCGCGTGACGAATCCCGACGGACGGATTGCCCGTCGCTTCCACCACAACTTCGATGTTGCCGCCGGTCGCGGCGCCACCGTCCTTGGTGAATGTCGTGGCGGCGATCAGCGCGGCATCCCAGCCGACCGTGCGGCAGGCCTCGCGCGCGCGCTCAGGGTCGAGATCGACGATCACGGAGACTTCGAGGCCCGGCGTATGCGGCACCTGAGAGAGAAACATCGAGCCGAACTTGCCGGCGCCGATCAAGGCCACACGCACGGGTTTGCCTGCCGCACGGCGCTTTTCGAGAAGGTGATGCAGATTCATGGAGAGATTGACCTAGCGGTTGTCTGCGACTTGATCGTCGCTGAAGTATTATCGTCATGGCCGGGCATAGCCGTTCGCAGAACAGCGTCGCTGCCGCTCGCCTAGTCCCGGCCACCTACGCCTTCTTCTCTTTTGCTTTTAAAGGCGTGGATGCCCGGGACAAGCCCGGGCATGACGAAGTGCCTGCGCTATTCCGCCGCTTGGCGGTGGCTGCGCGCGTAATGAACCAGTGCGTCGTCATGCACGGTCTGGATCGGCGTAAAGTCGCGATGCGCGATGAACTCCGGCCGGGTCGGGGTGCGGATGTAGTTCGAAACCGAGTTCAGCGTCAGGTAGACGATCTTGCGCGGATAGGGCGTGATGTTGCCGGCTGAACCGTGGACGAGATTGCCGTGGAACATCAGCATGCCGCCAGGCTTGCCCGTGGGCGCGACAATACCGCCATCCTGAACAAGACGCGTCACAGTATCTTCATCAAGCGTCCAGAGCGGATAGGAAGTGGTCGCAAGGTCATGCGACGCCTTGAGATCGCCGGCGTTCTGGCTCTTCGGTACCAGCATCAGCGGACCGTTGATCGGCATCACCTCGTCGAGGAACACCGCGATGTTCATTGCGAGCGGGAGTGGCATGCCGTCGTCGCGCTTCCAGGTGCCGTAATCCTGATGCCACTGCCAGACGTCGCCGGTGAAAGCGGATTTGGCGTTGATTTTGTACTGATGCATGTAGACCTTCTCGCCGAAGATCTGCTCCACCGGTTCGATCATGCGCGGATGCGCGCCGAGCAGGCGAAACGCCTCATTATAAAGGTGTGCGGCAAAGGCGGTGCGCGGCGCGCCGCTTTTCTCGCGCCAGACTTCGGGGCGCTGCTCGTCATAGATCGACACGGCCTCACGGCGCAGAACGTCAACTTCCTCGGCGTTGAAAAGCTCGGGCAGAAAAAGCCAACCTTCAGTGCGAAACTGTTCGAGTTGCTCGGGGGTTAAACGCATGACGTATCCTCCTGATTTGATTTCTTGATTGTCGAAGCCGTCGCGGGTTTCACGCTTCTTGCGCGATCCCGGTATTCTGGTCTTGCATTCTGAATTCAGTATTCTAAACTCAGATTGCTGCGACCCGCACCCGCTGTCAAGCGACAACGATATTGCTGCGCGGCATGACAACCGGAGGAACGCTGCTGGAATCCCTTGCCCCGCCGAAAAGTCTGGTCGATCAGGCCTACGAGGTGATCCTCGATGCCCTGTGTGACGGCACGTTCAAGCCCGGCGAACGCCTGACGCAGGAAGACATCGCCGCGCGCCTGAATGTCTCGCGGCAACCCGTGACTCACGCTCTGGCGATATTGAAGGCGCAGGGATTTCTCGCGCAGGGACGTCAGGGATTGACTGTTACACCGGTCGATCCAGCATTTTTTGAGGCAATCTATCAGATCCGTTCGGCGGTCGAGCCGCTCGCGGTCAAGCTCGCGACTCCGCGCCTGACCAAGGAGGCCATCGCGCGCGGCCGCGCGCTGATCGAACACGGACGCAACGTCGTTGCCACCGGCGATGCGAGCGCAGCTTTGAAGGCTGACATGGACTTCCACTCATTCATCTATGAGCTGTCCGGCAATCCATTGATCGCCGAGACGATGCGGCTGCATTGGCGGCACCTGCGCCGTGCGATGGGGAAAGTCCTGCGTCATCCGGGCATGTCGATCAGCGTCTGGAAAGAACACGGCCGCATTCTCGAAGGGATGATCCGCGGCGACGGCGACGGCGCCGCCGAACTGATGCGCCGCCATCTCGTCGAGGCTTACGACCGCGTCGGAAAGATGGATGAGGCCGAATCGAAATCGGCCTGAAACCGCTACGCGGACTCCGCTGAGAGTCCGCTTGCCAGTGCTGAGTTTCATCTCTGAATTGATGTGGTAGCGAGAGGGAGTCGCTACAAATTCGGCAGCAAGCCTTTGCATGCAGACATATGAACGTCTCTTCGCGAAGAAGTCGCGCACCGCAACGTTCACCGCTCGCCGTCGATGAAGAGCTGAGCTTTTGACACTTGAATCCTCTGTTTGTCGTCCTTCGGATTCAGTCAGTGCATAACCGAGCCACCATCGACTACCAAGGTCTGACCGGTGACAAATTTACTGTCCTGAGAAGCAAAGAAGAGCAACGCGCCAATGAGATCATCTGGCATCGATTCTCGCTTGATCGCCCGGCTCGATACGATGGAAGCAGCGATATTCTGCCAGTCAGGATGGGACTGGACGTTGCTGCTCATGACAAGCCCAGGCGCGATCGCATTGACGCAGATGTTGCTGTCCCCGAGTTCCCGCGCAATAGCACGGGTCAACGCGATCACCGCACCTTTCGACGTGACGTAATGCAGAAGATAGGGACTGCCCTTGAAGACGGTACCGGACGAAATGTTGATGATATTTCCCCCACCGGCCCTTTTCATAGCAGGAACGGCCGCGGTGATCGCCTGCCAAACGCCGCGCACATTGACGGCCATAACGCGATCCCACTCCTCCGGTGCGATGTCCGCAAAACCCTGCATCTTGAGCGATCCGAACATACCGGCATTATTCACCAGCACATCCAGGCGACCGAATCTGGAAACCGTGTGCGCGACCATTGCGTCAAGTGACACTTGATCGGAAACGTCGGCCTTCACCGCGCTCGCCTCCCCGCCAGCTTTTGTGATCTCGGCCAACGTTTCTTCCGGCACTGTAATATCCGATACGCAAACCCTTGCACCGGCCGCGGCGAGCGCCAACGCGTAGATGCGTCCAATGCCTTGTGCCGCTCCGGTCACGATGGCAACCCTGTTTTCAAGACGCTTCGATGTCGTTGTCATTGCATTTTCCTGCATACAATCGGGATTTTACGGTGCCTTTGACAGCCTAGATCCAGCTACCTAGACCGCGATGGCGGCAAAGAGCCGTTTGCGATCCGCTTCGGATTTTCCATCGCCGGTCTCGATGATGCGCCCACGCTCCACCACACAGAAGCGGTCAGTCACCATGAGCGCTTGATGGACATTCTGCTCGACCAGCAAGATTGAGGCACCGTCGTCGCGCAGATCGCGGATCATCTTGAAAATATCTTCCACAATCATGGGCGCCAATCCTTCGGTGGGCTCATCGATCAACACGAGTTTTGGCTTTCCCAGCATCACGCGCGCCATCGCGAGCATCTGTTGCTCACCGCCTGACAGGGTGGTCGCAAACTGCTTCCGGCGTTCCGCAAGACGGGGGAGCCGCGCATAGATGCGATCGAGCGCATGCCGCTCATCCCGCGCACTGCGGCCTCTCACTTGCAGCAGGGCAATATTCAGATTCTCCCCGACCGTTAGGCCCGGGAAGATGCGTCGGTCTTCCGGCACAATGCCAACACCTAGATGACATATCTTGTCGGAGCTGCGGCCATCCAGCCGCACCCCGTCCAGAACGATTTGTCCTTGCGTCGGTGCAACCCACCCGGCAATTGTCTTCAGCAGCGTCGTCTTGCCAACACCATTGCGGCCGAAAATGCCGATTATCTCACCGCCGTCAGCTTCAAGATCAATGCCTTGAATAATATGGCTGAGGCCATAGTGAGTATGCAGCCCCTCAATTTTCAACAGCATTACGCGTGCCCAAAATAGGCTGCCTGGACGGCAGGGTTGGCGCGTACGGATTGGGGATCACCAGCAGCGAGCTTGCGGCCCTGATGCATGACAACGATGTAATCCGAGATACTCATCACAAGACTTACGTCATGCTCGATCAAGACGATCGTCACACTGTCTGCGAGGGACCGGATTAACTCTTTTGTCTCCTCGGTGTCGCCCTGGCTCATGCCTTGGGTCGGCTCGTCAAGCATCAGAACCTTTGGTTCGGAGGCAAGACATACAGCGATTTCCAACCGTCGCTGTTCGCCATGCGACAAGCTCCCGGCCAGCTCGTTGGCCTTTGAGCCAAGGCCAAAACGTTCGAGCATTTCGTCGACCTTGGCCAGCGCACGAATGCTTTTTCGGGTCAACAAGAACGCGTGTCGCCGCGGCTCCAGAATTTGCGCTGCGATCCTCAGATTTTCCCGCACCGTCAGATCGAAAAACAGATTCGTGATCTGAAACGAGCGCGACAGGCCACTCGCTTTCATCTGCTCGGGCGACTTTCCCGTCATATCGGCGCCGTCAACCAGCACCCGTCCGGAGCGGGGACGCAGCGCGCCACTCATCAGGTTAAAGAGCGTCGACTTACCCGCACCATTCGGGCCGATCACAGTGGTCACCCGAAACCGTTCGACATCGAAGGTCACGTCCTCCACCGCCTTCAACCCTCCAAAGGCAATGCCAAGCCCCTCAACCTTCATGACAGGTGACATCATGATTTGACCTCCTGCGAGACCACCGCCACCCGTCCAACGGGTTCGGATTCGGTGGATCGCGTCGGAGCTCGCAGAAGCCAAGGCTGGATGATCCCGATCAACCCTCGAGGTAGAAACAGGACTGAGCACATAAAGAGTGCGCCAACGACAATCAGGTGGTGCTCGGTCCAGCTTCCGATAATGGACTTGATGATGACAAACAGCACGCTGCCGTAAAGCGCGCCGACCAGGGTTCCTACTCCGCCCAGCAACACCGAGACGACGGCGTTGCCGGACACAGTGAACGACATCAGTTCGGGCGACACGAAGCCGCGCAACATCGGATAAAGCGCGCCGGACAGACCCGCCACCAATCCGGCAAGCACGTAGACCACCATACGCGCGCGCCAGGACGAATAGCCCAAGAAAGGAACGCGCTTCTCGTTGACTTTAAGTGCAATCAGAACGCGTCCGAACGGCGTTTCAAGAAGGTATGAAAGGACAGCGTAGAGAGCCGCCATGACGCCGAGAACGACCAGGAAAAATCCAACGGGATTGCCCGCGGACACCGACATCGTCCCGATGCCGATATCGATAACCGGAATGCCGATAATGCCGTCTGACGCTCCCAGTTCGCGGGTGTTATAGACAATCTTGCCGACGACCTGAGCGAGCCCAAGGGTGATCAAGGTGAAATAAACGCCGCGGACGCGATTGGCGATCAGACCGCCGATAGAGGCCACCACAAGCGAGACCCCTCCGGCTGCGGCCATTGCCAGCCAGAATGATGGCGTTCTGAGGAGTACCAGCGCCGACACATATGCGCCGACACCGAAATAGAGCGCCTGCCCGAGCGACAAGGCGCCGGTGTAACCGAGCAGCAGATCGACGGAGAGCGCGAGCCCCGCGAAAATGAGCGCTTCAGTGCTAAGCCGAAGATAGAATGCATTGCCGGATACGACACCGAAAGCGGCCAGAGCCAGCGCCCCTCCGACAAAGACCAGCATCAGAAGGTGGTTCGCACGCATTACCTGGGATTGGCGGTCAAGCATGACCCAGCCTCCCGAACAGTCCTTGTGGCCGGAACATGAGAAACGCAACCATCGTTCCGAATACGATCGGATCGGTCCAGACCGGTGAGATCACCAGGCTTGCGAGTGCCTGCACCTGCGTCAGGAAAATGCCGGCGATGACAGCGCCCCAGATCGACCCCATTCCTCCGATGATCACCACAGAAAACGCAAGCAGGATAAAATCGCGTCCCATCGTTGGAAACACCGAGTACAACGGAGCGAGTAAAACACCTGCGAGTCCGGCAAGCGAAACACCAAGTGCGAACGTCCCTGCATAGACCCAGCCGACCGGAACGCCCAACGACGAGGTCATCAGGCGGTCGTATGCTGCGGCCCGCACCACCGCTCCCAAACGGGTGCGATAAGTCACAAACGCAACGGCACAGATGATCGCCGCACCGACACAGATCAGAAGCAGCCGATAATTTGGAACTATAACTCCGAAGATTTCGAGTGCCCCCGACACTGGCGCATCAATGCGATGCGTGTTGGGGCCGTAAATTGCTTTCAGCACATCCTCGATGATCAAAGACAGGCCGAATGTCAGCAGAAGCGTCGAGACATGCCGGTCCTTGCCGTCGAACACGCGTCGTATCAAAAACCGCTCTGCGAGAATCCCCAATGGAGCCATGAGGATCGGCACCAGCGCGATCAAGATCCAGAAATTGACGCCGGTTGCCGCCAGGGAAAGACCTGCAAATGCACCCACCGCGTAGAATTCGCCGTGGCTCATATTAATGACGTCAAGCAAGCCAAAAATGATCGTCAGCCCCAGCGCGACAAGCACAACAGCCGTTCCCAGCGCCAGTCCATTGATGACCTGAGGCGCCAGAACAAATTGAATGTAGTCGATCATTCCCATGATGTTTTTCCAGCGTGCAGCATTGCGGCGCTTATGGAGCGCCGCAATGAAAGCATCAGAAATGAAAGCTCAGAAACGCGTGCACTGATCCGGGCCGATCGCATCCTCGGCAGCGACCTGACCGACGACATCGAACTGACCGTTCTTGATCTTCACGATGTACATCGGCTGCATAGCCTGATTGTCCCCGGCACGGATCGCCTTCTGACCCTGAGGGGTCTGCCATGACAGTCCGCGCAGTGCTTCGCGAACCTTGTCAGTGTCAGCCGAGCCGGCCTTTTCAACGGCAGCCTTATAGGCATAGAGAAGCCCATAGGAGTCCGCCGCGAACAAATCAGGATCTGTCTTGAACATCGCGCGGAATGCGCCGACGAACTTTTTGTTTTCGATGGTATCAATCTTGGGCGAGTAACCCGATCCCGTTACGTAGCCCTCTGCGGCCTTCCCAACGGCAGCAAGATTTTGCGAGGTGATCGTTCCTGACGAGCCGACCACGCCCGCGGTCCGCAAGATTCCGAACTCATCGAGCTGGGTCAGCAGCCGAACGGTATCGTTACCGGCGACCGACGTGTAGATCATGTCGGGTCGCGCCGCACGGATCTGGCCGAAGTATTGCGAATAGTCCTTCGAATCGAGTGGGGCAAAAACTTCACCGACCACCTCGATTTTGTTCTTCGCGGCACCGGCTTTGAGCGCAGCCACACTCGACCTTCCCATCTCATAGTCAGGGCCGACCGCAAATACCTTGGCGGCTGGCTTTTCCTTTCCAAGCCAGCTCGTCAGAGCATAGGACTGCTGCTCGGCACGCGCATTCACGCGAAATACGTTGGGCGAGCACTTATCACCCGTGATCGAGTCCGCGAACGAAACGGTGGTCGACACGAGCTTGTTGTTTCGTTCACCGAGCTGTCCAACCGCGAGCGTCGAACCGGAATTGACCATGCCCGTCAGAAAATCGACTTTCTCGATCTGAAACAACCGTTCAGCCTTCTGAACAGCGACGGAAGGGTTTGCTTCTTCGTCTTCGAAAATGAGGACAACTTTTCGGCCACCAATGCCGCCTGCGCCATTGATCTCTTGTGCTGCAAGCTCCAGACCCCATCGGACCGGCTGTCCAATACCCGCGTAAGTACCAGAGAGAGGTGTCACCACTCCGATCTTGATCGGCTCTTGCGCAAAACTTTGAGTTGATGCGCACAGCCCGATGAACAACCCTGTCGTCACGATATGCTTGATCTTTTCCATTTTTTCCTCCCTCATTTTGATTTCAATGACTCTGTGATTGGTTTAGATCATCACCTTGTATTTTCGGTCTTATGCAAGTGACCGAATTTTCTTTCGAGAAATTGCGGGGCAGTTCGTGCAAAAGAAAAACGTTCGTCAGGGAGCCACAACCGTATCCGGCCGCGCCGTGCTCGATCTCGATCGACACATCCCGTATTTTTTCACTTACATCTCGAACAGACTGTCGCGCGGCGCATCCGACACCTACCGGAAGCACTTCGGCCTTGGCATCACCGAGTGGCGCGTGATGGGCGTGCTCGCGGGAATGCCGGATATCAGTGCCAACCAGATCATCAACGCGATCGGACTCGACAAAGGCGCAGTCAGCCGAAGTCTGCACGTACTTGAACACGAACGACTTGTTACAAGTGAGCCGGATCCCAAGGACAACCGCTCGCGGATCATGCGACTGTCCAGATCCGGTAACGCGCTTCACGACCGCGTTATCGTTGCAGCACTTGCACGAGAGGAGCGGCTGCTGTCGGCTCTTTCGCCAGAAGAGATCGAGACCCTTATCGTTTGCCTGAGAAAGATACGCGCCAGCGTACCTTACGTGAACGCCTACGATCCCCTGAGTCCTACTTGGGGCAAACGGAAGAAGTAGCGGCACGCGAGCTTCTGTTTCGTGGGAGTGACTCTCGCGCATGGCCCTGCCTGTCATGAGCCAACCTCCAGAGCCGCCGCACGCGCCTGAATCTCCATTGTCTTGATATCGAACTGCGCCGCAGTGACCTGTTCCGGTGACAGCCGAATGTCATGCTTCAATAAACGCCGGCCAGCCATGTGATCCGCCGGACGATTGACGGATTCGACGCCAACGAGAATCCTTCTTCTGAAGCAAAAAACGGAGAAGCAGCCCTCCTCGATTTCGCCCGATACCAAAATTTCGTCGTGCCCGGCCGTGAGGCCGACAATCTGCAACTTGGCGTCGTTCTGATCGCTCCAGAACCACGGCACGCTTGCATACCGCACCGGGCGACCCACGAGCTTTGCGGCTAAAGCACGCCCCTGATCGGTGGCGTTCTGCACCGACTCCAGCCTCGTCAGCATACCGTCTGCACCGAACGGAAAAGCTGCACAGTCGCCGATGGCGGATATATTCGGGTCGCTCGTCGTCAGAAGCTCATCAACGACGATGCCGTTATTTACCGACAATCCCGCTGCAGCCGCCAGTTCGACATTTGGAACCACACCGATTCCGACCAGAACGAGATCCGCGGCGAGCTGCTCATCCGTGCCAAATTTAACGCCGGTCACTCGCCCATCGATGCCTTCGATCGCGGCAACGCCGGTATTCATGTGGATGGTAGCGCCGTCTTTTGCATGAAGGCTGTGAAAGTAATCCGACATCAATGAACTGACGGCGCGCTCCATGGGCCGCGGCGCGATGTCGAGCACCGTCGTCGCGATACCGCGCTTTCGTGCAACCGCGGCGACTTCCAGACCGATAAAGCCGGCGCCGATGACGACCAAGTGTCTGGCTTGCTCAAGCTTGGTCCGGAGAGCCTCGGCATCGACCGCTGTCCGAAGATAGCAAACCCCATCAAGGTCTGCGCCGGGAACAGACAACAGCCGGTTCCGCGTACCAGTCGCAAGAACCAGGTGATCGTATCGAAGAGTTTCACCCGAGCGCAGCTTCACCAACCGGCTTGAACGGTCGATTGTGGAAACCGGCTCATTCGACCGGACCTCTATCATCCTGTCGTCGAAAAATTTTGAGGGCCTGAGCGATAATCCGGCCGCCTGTGCGCCAGCTTCGAGGGCTGCCTTGGAGAGAGGGGGTCTCTGGTATGGCAGATGCGGTTCATCGCCAATCAGAAGGATGCGGCCTGCGAATTTCTCATCGCGCAGCGAAGCCGCGGCCTGGAATCCTGCCTGGCCCGCACCGACAATGATAACTGTTCCGGGTATCGTCATAGCTGGCTCTCGGGAAGATGAACCACCAGGCCATCGAACGCCTCGGTAACGCGGAGTTGGCAGCTCAGGCGGCTTTCGCCTCTCCGCTCTGATGCGGCAGAATCGAGCATCGCGTCTTCGACAGCGCTGACCGGAGGAAGCGCTTTTGCCTGTTCCTGGTTCAGATCCACGTAGACATGGCATGTCGCGCACATGGCGGACCCGCCGCACTCACCGGCAATACCGTCGAGACCCGCGCCAACGACAGCATGCATGAGGGTGGTACCGACCGGCACATCAAGGACGTCCTGACGTCCATCGGCCTGAATAAAGATGATCGAGGGCATCGAATTCCTGCGGCCTCAGGCGTGAAAACGTACAGGAAGGCGCTCGAAGCCTCTCAGCGTGTTGTGCAACTGGCGAACCGGAGCGCCGGTCATTTCTATGCGGCTCACCCGTCGCCCAAGCGCAGATAAGAGCACCTCAACTTCAAGCCGGGCGATCATCTGCCCGACACAACCATGAATGCCGGTCCCGAAACCGACATGACCCGTTGTACTGCGCCGGACATCGAAGCTATCGGGATTATTCCACTTGCGCGGATCGCGGTTCGCAGCAGCAATGGACACAAGGACTTTGCTGTCTTTTTCAATCCGAACGCCCGCAATCTCGGTATCGCACGTTGTTGTGCGGAAGAACGTCTGGAACGGCGATTCAAAGCGCATCATTTCTTCGAACGCCGCCTTCATCATTGCCGGCTCGTTCCTGACAACGTCCCATTGATCAGGATGGCTCGCGAAACAGAAAAGTGCGTTGGCGATCGCATATGTCGTCGTATCAATTCCGGCCGACAGAAAGGACCGGACCAACAGCGCAGCATGCCGCTCGTCGATCTCTCCCGCATCAACATGCCGGTAGACTTGTGCGCCGAGACCGCCGCTCGTAAGGTTTTCACGCTGGCAGGCCATTGTGACCCAGCGCGAGACCTCGTCGGCATTCGCCATTGCACTGTCGAATAATTCGTTGCGAGGGCCCATGCCGTTGAACACCATGTTGCCCCACGCGATCAAATGGCTCCGGCCTTCGACAGGAACGCCGACCGCATCGGCAAACACCTTCATAGGAAAGGCTTCCGCAAACCCGGTGACGCCCTCGACCGTTCCCGTCCTCACAACTTTTTCGACTAAAATTTCCGCTTCTCTTTCGAATGTCGCTCGCAGGGCGCGCAGCGCCGCAGGCGAGAGAATGCGTCCGACAATGGCGCGATTGGCGGTATGATCGGGCGGATCCGTCTCAAGCAAGAGGCTTGGCGTTCTCCAGCTACCATTCTTCCGCTGATCTGCAATTCCGACACCAGCGCCCGAACAGAATGTTCGCCAGTCAGTCAGAACAGACTGCACTTGCTCGTAGCGCGCAACCGCCCAAACGTTCCATTTCTCCAGCCAGACAACGGGCGCAAGATCTCTCATTCGCTGATGAGATGGATAGGGATCCAGAATGTAACCCGATGAAAATGGATCGATGTCGGTTGCCACCCGATCAACAGTTACGTCCACGCTCATCCTACCCTCCTCGCGACTGAAGCGAACGACCCGCCGCCTGGCGCCGCGCGACAAATCGCGAGGCTTGGTGATTTCGTTGGGTCTACTCGTTCGGCAGATCCAGGATCCTTCGGGTGGTTCGACAACCACCTGCGCCTGTGTTTCGATTTAGTTGCCACCTCAACTTTATTCTGTCAACCGATTTGGAGAATTGTACGGACGTGCAATTTCTATTTTTCTTTTTTGCGCCGCGTCTATTGCATCAGCATACGGAACGGCAAGTTCAGCAACAGACTCCACGAATGCTCTGTTCCACTCGCTGCCGCACCTAGTTACTAACTACGTCTTTCTGCAATCATTCCCGCACTTTAGCATTGCCCTGCGATGGAGCTTCACATCGAAAATTTGACTTGCCCTCCACGTAATCGCGCGTCGTGATTGCTATAGGGAAGGAGCAATTGTCACACTGTATCAATCGAAATGAATTGTCCCAGTCGCTGATTGCACTCGCGGTTGCCGGCAGCATCCGCTCCTTTCCGCGGTCGCAGCAGCAAGGTTGTGAAAATCGGTTGGCCCGCCGGCCTTGCCTCAAACATGGCGTACCTCACTTCCGGCAAGGAACTTGGCCTCTTCATAACGCGATCGGCGCGGACGTCGCATAGGGCGCAAATTGTGAGCGCGATTCGTGAGTATCGAACTTGGGCCGCTGACGGGTTAAGCTAGCAGTATTCCGAATAGTTGTTCGCATTGCCGCCGCATTCGTTTCATCGAATGGCCACCTCGAGCAATCGCCAATAACAACATGATCTCAAGTACTCTCAGACGTGATGATTCCTACCAGATTGTAGCGAAGGGCAGCCGACGGCTACCGGCAGACACGCACCGGAGGTTGGGCGAATAAGAAATGTCTGAACGAGAAAATCGGACAGAGGGCATATGAGCAGCCGTCGTTTGATACAAAAAAGTAGCCGGGCCACGTCGCAGACAGCGCGCTACGATGAAAAGCAAAAGGCCATCCTTGCGGCGGCTACGCTGGCTTTCAATGAGAAGGGCGTGCGTGGCGCGAACTTGGCCGACATCGCTGGCACCGTCGGCCTGACGACAGCGAGCGTCACTTACTATTACAAGAAAAAGGAAGAACTCGCGGCCGCGTGTTTTCTCGAAGGTATCGCGGCCTACACCAAGGTCAACCGATTTCCCTTGAAGTGACCGGCAAGGATCGCCGCGTTGCCGCTCTGATCGATGCCCATTTTACACTATGGAGCGATATCAAACGGCAAAAGCGACACCGTCCGATCCTGTTCGATGACATTCGCACGTTGAACGGACCGGTCTCCCAGCCGGTATTCGCTACTTACACGCAGATGTTTAAGCAACTTAGGGCGTTTCTTTTTTCTGACGACGCGCTTCCTGCGATGTCTCGAGGCGATCGGAATGCGCGAACCCACCTTGTATTAAGCAGTATGCTTTGGCTGCCAGGCTGGTTGCCAAGTCAGGAAATTGAAGACCACCCGTTCAGCTCAAAACGCATCGCAGACCTTCTGCTTCATGGCGTTGCTGCTCCGGACTGGGAATGCAACGACGCGGCAGTGACAATCCCAATGCCCGAGCCGGGACCCAGGGAAGCTTTTCTCCAGGCCGCGGCAAGCAGATCAACGACCATGGGTACCACGGCGCATCGGTAGAAAAGATATCTGCAAGCCTGAATGTTTCGAAGGGGTCTTTCTACCATCATAATCAGAACAAGGATGAATTGGTGGTAGATTGCTTCGAACTTACGTTTGCCGTGATCCGTCAAGCGCAAAATGCGGGACGTGCGATGCCCTGCTCCGGCCTCGACCGGCTTCGCGCCACCTGCACCGCACTAGTCGAGTATCAACTATCCTCACGCGGTCCGCTGCTGCGCAGCTCTGCACTGGCGGCGCTTCCCGGACCCAGCCGGCGGGAGATGGTGACCCGGATGAACCGCCTGTCGGATCGTTTCGCCAGCATGATCGCAGATGGGATCGTCGATGGCTCCATCCGTCCAGTTGATCCGCAACTCGGTGGGCAACTGGTCAATCCAATGATCAATGGCGCGGCCGAGTTGCAACGCTGGTGTCCTCAGGCGAATGTCGAGAACGTTACCCGGATGTATGTCGATCCGCTGTTTAAAGGACTTTATTGCGCATAAGATTCACAGAGAACTTTGCTGCTGCCGACCTTCGAGCCGCCAGAACTGTATTTGATGCCTTGCGCTATTAAAATCAGATCTGATGGCGCTGAATTTTCTGGTCAAACGCAGATATTCGCAGATCGAATGTTATGGAATTTCGTGGTGATTGAGCATTAATCGCAGATCCGATGTTATGGAATATAAAGGTCCGCTTTGCGCCAGCAACGGACGTCACGATTCCCGGAATTTTGTTTTGCGAGCCTGATTTCGGACCCAAGCCACTCAGCTCGCTTTCAGCTTTGAGACGGCTGCAGTTCTCGGGCGCTTCACGGGGCGTGGGTAGTCGCGTGTGGCTACGCGCTTCACCTTCTTCACGTCGACCTTCTTCACCTCCGCCTTCTTCATGTCCACCTTCTTCACGTCCGATGCCGCCTGTTTGGTGCCGCGGTTGTGCGCTGCATATTCTCGGCCGTCGACCGGTGCGACATGCGGCGGGTCCCTGCCGAGATATGGGCGCCCGATTCCGAATTCCTTTCCATGCGCATCGACCCACTTCCAGAGCTTATCGGAGGAAGCCCATCGCTCGTCGCGCGTTCCGCCCTGGACACTCACGATATCGGCCGCAAGCCCATGCCCGTAGCCACCGCGGGAGCTCCCGCCATGAAACGACTTGTTGCTCGCCGCCTTGAGGCCGCTTGCGATCGACTGGCGATAGTCATCACGGAATGCGCTGGTGATGCCGGGCGAAAGGCCCGCCGCCTCCGCCGCGTGAAGCATATGAAACAATTTTAGCTTGAAGCTCCGATCCATGCCTCCGATCACATAGTCCATCATCGACATGCGGACTCGTTCCGCCGCCTTCGGATCCTTCCACCCAAAATCTTGATCGACAAGCTTGGTGAAGGTTCTGGCGACGGTCACCATCTTACCCTTCCGCTTGACGGAGACGTTCCTCCGTTCGGGCACCTTGATGGTGTCCTCCTTGGGCGTCCGTTGATAGAGCGCCCACAGATATCGATCGACGCAGATCTCCATGACCAGACACTCGTCGACAATCTCAACGGGGTTGACGACCCTGTTTGCGCCGCCAATTTCGATATCCGACGGATCCGCACTTGCGACTCGCACGGACGCTGGTCGCGTTGGCGGCACATCCGGCGAATTGATCGAGGCCGCTTCGACAACTGGGTTCGGCTTGTCCAAAGCGATTAATGCTTCGGCAACTGCTCCTGCGAATTCGGCCATCGCACCACCGGTTTGACCGGGGTCCTCATTGAGCACTGAGCTTGGCTGCAAGCCGCCGGCAAGCTGGTGTTCTGTGAAGTGAGAGGAAGCGTTGATGTCGTTGCGTGGGGCCGCGACCGCTGTCTGGGGTCCTTCTGATCCCGTCGCAAGCAGGCCGACAATCCCGGTCGCGAGAAAGACTGATCGCAACAATGGCGACGGCTCTGTCGAAAGTCGCTGCAGGTTCATCATTCCAGCCTCATCGGAACCGGATTGCACAGCCAACCATGCGGACGCCGCTGATTGTTCGGGCAACGTTGTGACCATGCAATGGCGTAACCAAAGAGGTCGGGCCCTTTTCCTGGAGGTGTTGCCTGTGTGCAACGGCAGGCCTGCGAACGCTCGCTGTACGTTTTGTGCCAATTTCAGCTGCGAGCATGCTTGTTCCTCACGAGTCGGATATGTGAGGCTGGTTACGGCAGCGGACACGCGCAGCAACGGGGAAAGAAATGGTGGATCGATTGACGTCGGGGGAATCCACTGTGGCGACGCGCCATTGGGGATCTTCAGCCGCTGTGATGTTCGCGGCGATGGCCGCGCTGATGGCGTCGACCGTCGACGCTGCAGCAGCGAAACAGGCGCGCCGCGCGCAACCCGCCGAAACGACGGCGCCGCGCGAAGCAGGCGAGCCGATCATGGCGATCGTGTCGATCAAGAGCCAGCAGGTCACGCTCTATGACGCCGAGGGCTGGATCCTGCGCGCACCGGTGTCGACCGGCGTCAGGGAGCGCGAGACGCCAGCCGGCGTCTTCGCCATCGTCGAGAAGGACAAGGACCATCGCTCGACCATGTATGACGATGCTTGGATGCCGAACATGCAGCGCATCACCTGGAACGGCCTCGCGTTGCATGGAGGACCGTTGCCCGGTTATGCAGCCTCACACGGCTGCGTGCGAATGCCTTACGGCTTTGCGGAGAAGCTGTTCGACAAGACGCGGATCGGGATGCGCGTGATCATCTCGCCGGACGATGCGGCCCCGGTCGACTTTTCCCACCCGGCGCTATCGCTCTTCGTGCCGAGCGCCGAGGTCATCGCGGCGGCTCCGGCAAAGGCCGAGACTCTCTCGCGTGAGGCCGCGGACGCTGTCACGACAGCCGACGCGGCCAAGAAGACTGCTGCGACAGCCGCCCGCGAATCAGCACCGCTCGCAGCGTCTCTGCGCAAGCTGGAGCGGCTCAAGGCCCGGGCCGACGCCGAGCTCGCATCCGCCGACAAGGCGGTGGCCGCCGCCAAGACCGACCAAGCCAGGGCGAAGGCCGAAGATCGTAAGCAAAAGGCCGCTGCCAAGGCAGCGGAGCTGGGGACCCAGTTCGACACCGCCAAGACGGACGCGTCATCAAAGCTCAACGCAGCCAGCGCCGCAAAAGAAGCGGCCAAGACGGCTCAGACAAAAAGAGCCGACACCGCCAAGGCGGCGCTCGACGCGAAGCTCGCGCTTGAGCCGGTCTCGATCTATATCAGTCGCGCGACGCGGACGCTTTACGTCCGGCGCAACACGCATAAGCCGGCACCGGACGGGGGCGGCGAGGTGTTCGATGCGACCATCGAGGTCCCGGTCACGATTCGCGATCCCGGCAAACCACTCGGCACGCATGTGTTCACGGCGGTGGCGCGCAACGACGCGGGCCTGCGCTGGACCGCCGTCACGATCGAGAATGGGGATGACGCCAAAAACGCGCTCGACCGCATCACCATCCCGAAGGAAGCCCTTGATCGCATCGCGCCGACCGCATTGCCGCGATCCTCGATCGTCGTATCCGACGAGCCGCTGAGCGAGGAGACCAACTATCGCACCGAGTTTGTTGCGGTGCTGAGCGACCAGCCCCAGGGCGGCTTCATCACGCGCAAGCCGAGCGAGGTTCTCATGGCGGATGACAACGGCTGGGGCAACGGCAACCGAGAGGACGACGGCTTCGGCATCTTTTTCCAACGCAATCCGAATCCCCAACCGAGCAATACACGCCGGAGCGGCGGCCAGTTCTTTCCTCCGGTGCAACGAGGCTGGTGATAAGACACGGCACGCCGCGCGTTTGTCCGGTTGTCCGCTTCGGGTCAGAAGCGGACGTTTAGTGGGAAGTTAGGCTGGGCACTCGGCCGACCAATAGCGGTGGATCTCTCCTGAACTGCGTCAGCTTCTTGCCAAATGGGGTAATGGGGTGGAGTTTCGATGCACTGCGTCGATCCGCGGCGAGCTTTGGCGCGCGCGCAATACTGCCGAGTTTCGGTTTGCGAGCGCTGTAAATTCTTACGATCCCGCTGCGCCGGCTGCCAGACTCGCGTCTACCGTAGTGCCCTTGCGTATCGTCAACACTGTGACCGGCTGCTGCTGCCACAGCTTCGCCCGCGCCGCATGTCACCTTCAAATCCGCGATGAACTGATGCCGGAACAGGTATTGCGTCATTGTCTGCTTCACATGCGGGAAAACCTTCCGGCCAAGCGTCCGCATTCTTGGAGTTCACGTAAATAGTCATACGCCCTCCGTTCGATGCGCACTTATTTGCGAGGTAGCGCGCAGTGTCTCCCGCCCTCGCCGGAACGACCGCAATCAACACGCTCGTGAGCCATATTTCCCACCGTACGTTTTTACAGGCTGCCAGCTGAGACTGAGATGACCCTCTGCGGCCAGTTCGACAATCACGCGCGACCATCCGTTCGGAAGCGGCGCTTGGTATCACTCAGGATGGCCGCATTTTGGTGGAGTGGAGCGCTATTCCCACCGATTCCAGGCAAGAACCGCAAGACTAGGTGCGTATAGTAAGCTTGCGCGGAAACCGCGGTCGGAGGGATCGGCCTGAAGCGTTGCAAGCGCTCAAACCGCTCTCACGGCGCTTTTTTCCCTATCAGCCCGCTGAGCCAGAGTAGCAGTCTTTGCGCTTGCCTCCCCGTTCAGAACAGCTCGCATTTGTTTGACATCAATCTCGTTCTCCCACCGCGAGATCACGATGGTCGCGACGCCGTTTCCGATCACGTTCACCAACGCCCGTGCTTCGCTCATAAAGCGATCGATTCCGAGGATGAGAGCCATACCAGCGACCGGTATGGTGGGAACAACAGACAGAGTACCGACCAAGGCGATGAAGGAAGCCCCAGTAACGCCGCTGGCTCCCTTGGACGTCAACATGGCGACCGCGAAAATGGCAATCTGTTGCGTCAGCGACAGGTCCGTATTCGTGGCCTGCGCCACGAACAATGCAGCGAGCGTCATGTAGATCGACGATCCATCGGTGTTGAAGACATAACCGGTCGGCACAACCAGGCCGACGACCGGCTTTGAACAGCCCAACCCTTCCAATTTCGCCATCAGGCTCGGCAGCACCGGGTCCGATGACGACGTGCCGAGGACGATCAGGATCTCTTCCTTGATGTAGACGAGGAACTTCCAGATGCTGAAACCGGCCCACATCGCAATGGGTCCGAGAACGCCGAACACGAAGATGAGCGATGTCAGATAAAATACACCGATCAGTTTCAGCAGCGGTCCGAGCGATCCGATGCCATACCGGCCGACGGTGAATGCCATGGCGCCGAACGCTCCGATGGGCGCAAGACGCATGATCACGTTGATCGCTCCGAACACCAGTTCGGAGCCTGCATCGATCAGATCGCGCACCGGTTTGGCCCGGTCTCCGAGCCTCGATAGAACATACCCGAACAAAACCGAAATCATCACGACTGGCAGAATGTCGCCCCGAGCGAATGCGTCGATGATGGTATTGGGAATGATGTTCAGGACGAACTCGACGATCGACTGTTCCTTTGCCTTGCCGGCATACTGCGCGACGGCCTTGGCATCGAGGGTTGCCGGATCGGCATTGAAGCCTGCGCCGGGTGCTACGAAGTTGCCCACGATCATTCCGATCAGAAGCGCAATGGTGGAAACCACCTCGAAGTAAAGCAGCGCCTTCCCGCCAACGCGCCCGACCTTCTTCATGTCCTGCATGCCGGCTATGCCGGAGACAACAGTACAGAAGATGACCAGTGCGATGATCATCTTGATCAGTTTGATGAACCCGTCACCGAACGGCTTCATTTCCACTGCGAACGACGGATAGTAGTGACCGAGAATGACCGCGACCGCGATCGCCGTCAGCACCTGCACATAAAGTATCTTGTAGAATGGCTTTTTGGCCGGCTTGGTGACCATCTGCGACATCATGCTCTCCTCGACTGTTCCTGCCTGAGTTCATTCATCGTGCCGGCGCCTGATCCTGCCGTGCCGCTGCAAGCGGCATCGCAAGCAGGACAATGACGGGCTTATTGGTCTTGTTCTTCAATGCGCGCGCCTCGTTGGGCGCGACGCGGCACGAGTCGAATGGTTTGAGAATGCTTTCGCCATCCGGCGTTTCCACCGTCAGCTCACCCTCGACCACGAAGTAGATCTTCTCGATCGGAGAGGCATCCAGCGACGTATGTCCGCCCGGCAGGATCTGAGACATGCCAAGCCAGAGCGTATCCGACGGACCCGCCTCGCGGCCTTGCAGCCGCAGGCAGCGCATGTCGTGATGCTCCGGCGGAAAGTACGTGGGGGCCTGCTCAAGGCGCGTGATATGCATGATCAGGCCGAAGGCTTGAAGATAATGCGGTCACGCGACGAACCGATCACGGCGCGATATGCCGATTTAGCATCCGACAACGGATAGATCGCGTGGCCTGCGATCGGATATGGCTTCAGGTGCCCGCTTGCGAAGCCCGGAAGCGCTTCACGCAGCACATCGCCACTCGCCGCCGACGAGAACGCCAGCGTATCGATCCCCACATAGGTGTGGCGGCCGCGATAGAACTCAAGAATGTTGAACTGGACGATCTTGTCCACGGCGGCGATCAGAATCTGGCGACCGCCAAGCGCGAGAGATTTGTGAGCCGCCTGGAAATAGGGATCACCCACCGTATTGAAAACGATGTCTGCGCCCTTGCCGTCGGTCAGTTCGCGGACCCGGGCCGCGACATCAGAGGCGCTGGAGTTGATGACCTCGACAGGGCCATTGGCGTGGCCTTCATAGGGTTCATCTTTCCGGACGACGCCAATGACCTTCGCACCGCGCCAGGTCGCAAGCTGCACGGCCGCCTGCCCGACCTTGCCGTTCACGCCAAGCACAAGCACCGTTTCCTGCGGCGTTGGCATCCCTGTCCGGCGAAAACCTTCAATCGCCGTCACAAACGGCACGCCGATGCCCGCTGCTTCGTTCATCGAAATGTTTTTCGGCTTCTCGACCAGAGCCGCCGCCTCGACCACAAGATGCGTCGCATGGGTGCCGTCGCGACGAATGCCGAGATCGCCGGAAGAGCCGAACACCTCACGCCCGAGCCATTCGGCGGGACCGTCAACAACGACGCCGGCAAAGTCACGCCCTGGCGTGCGCGGAAATACCGCGTAGGGCATCAGGCCGGTCGCCGCCTTGACGTCGGACGGATTGACGCCCGCCGCTTTGATTACCACGACCACATCGTCAGGTCCGCGCGTCAGCAACTGCCTCTCGAGTGTTGGCGCGAGTGAGGCGGCATCCGCCGCCTTCGCATTCAGGCGGACCGACATCCCTTCGAACACAGGCGCATTCGCCGCGGATTTTGCCGTTGCCAGTGTCATCTCGAATCCTTTCAAGCCACGCGCGACGCGCCGGCGATGCGTGTCGGCAATCCAATGATTTCTCGTGCTTCGCGAGGCGTTGCGATCTGCGCGCCGAGGTCCTCGACGATGCGCCGCGCCTTCTCCACCATGGCTGCATTGGACGGCGCGAGTTCGCCGCGTGCCAGGTAGACCGAATCTTCGAGCCCGACCCGGATATGCCCGCCTGCGAGATAGGATTGCGCCACAGTCGTGAAAGCGGCCTTGCCGATCCCGATGGCGGTGAACTCGGCGCTGGCCGGCAGCAGGCCCCGCGCATAGAGAACGGTTTCGGGGCTTGGCTGAAAACCGTAACGCACACCCATCACGAAGGAACACAGCACCGGACTTTCGAGCGTCCCGTCCCGGATCAGATCGTTCATCAGCGCGATATCGCCGGAATCGAACAGCTCGACCTCAGGCTTCACGCCTGCCTCACGCATCACCTTCGCCATCCGCCGCACACTCCCCGGCGTGTTGATGACGACTTCGCTGCCTGAGTTCATGGTATTGAGATCGATGGTACAGATCTCGGGGCGAAGCGCGGCAATATGCGCGACGCGCTTCTCTGGTGCCATCAAGGTCGTGCCCGGCGCGGCGACGCGCGGCTCATCCTGCGACGGCACGAAGCGGCCACCCGGTCCCGTCGTGATGTTCAGGATCAACTGCGCATTCTTCGCGCGGATTCGCTCGACGACATCTCGGTAGTATTCGAGCTCCATCGACGGCTTGCCCGTTCCGGGCTCGCGCACGTGGATGTGCACGATGGCCGCGCCCGCTTCAGCCGCACCGAGGCACGCATCGGCGATCTGCTCGGGCGTAATCGGCAGATGCGGGGTCTGGTCCGGCGTCGTTAGGTTGCCGGTGACGGCGCAAGTGATAAAAATCTTCTGGCGAGGTTTGCGCATGTCTCGGGCTTTCTCAGAGAGCTCTGCCGCCATCGACGACGATGGTGGTGCCGGTGGAAAAGGTTAGAAGAGTCGCGCAGGACAGAATCGCAGCCGCAATGTCATCAACCGTCCCGATTCTCTTCATCGGTGTCGTTGACGCAGCCTTCTCGTTGAAATCGGAGCCGCGGTTGGGAACAAAGCCCGTGTCGACGACACCGGGTGCCACGGCTAGCACACGAACCTGGGGGGCGAGCACACGCGCCAATGACTTGGTCATGACATCGATGCCAGCTTTGGCTGCGCAATAAGCGATCGACGATCCTATTCCGTTCGTCCCCGCAATCGAGGAAAGTGACACGATCAATCCGTTGCCGGAAGATTTGAGCAGCGGCGCAAACGTGCGGATCGTGGCGAACTGGCCGCGCCAGTTTACCTCGAACATCCGGTCGATCAGATCATCGTCGAGCGCATCAAGATCGGCATGCGGCACGGGCTTGGTGAAACCGGCCGCGTTGACCAGAATATCCAGCCGTCCATAGCGAGTTGTGATTTCGTCGCGGAGGGCCGTCAATGTCTTTGTGTCGGCAACATCGGCGTCGAAAACAGAATGCTCCTTGCCGGGTAGGGCTTTCAACACGGCTTGCGCAGCGACCGCGAATTCCGGGCCGCGATACGTAATGATAAGCTTGGCTCCACCTTGCGCAAATTGCATCGCCGTGGCGGCACCGATACTGCCAGCGCCTCCGACAATGAGAACGACCTTGTCTTGCAGGGAAACAGAAAGGGGCATTTTCATCTCACTTGATGGGAGGCACCGGAAGCTTGGCTTCGCCGGCTTCCATCACAAATTTGTAGTCGAGCGTGTACCAGGGCGCCTTCACGTCTGCCGCAGGTGGCGTCCCCGCATCATGCCGGCGATAATCGCCGATCAGCGCGCGTGTCACACCGAACACCACGTCGCTCTCCAGATGCTTGTCGTCATCGACGAACACCTGCGTGATCAGCGTCTTGAAGCAGGGCTTGAAGCCAAGAAAGTGAATGTGCGCCGGACGATAGGGATGGCGGCGCTGCGCACGCAGCATGTCACCGACCGGTCCATCTGTCGGGACTGGATAGCCTGCAGGTTTCACCGATCGGAAATTAAAGCGCCCATTCGCGTCGGTGGTGAACTTGCCGCGCAGGTTCATATCGGCCTGCGTGTCATCCTGATTTTCGTAGAGACCGACGGGTGAGGATTGCCAAACATCGACCTCGACACCTTCGATCGGCTTGCCGTTCGTATCGACGACAACGCACGAGACGAACAATTCAGGGCCCGGCGTCGGAGAACGTACGATCGAGCCGCCGTTCGCAGTCTTCGGCGAATTCGCGCGCCAGAACGGACCGAGAAGGGCCGAGGCGGTTTCCGTCGCTCCGGCGTTGCCATTGTTGAGCAGACACACGAGCGTCGAAAAGCCGATAGCGTCTGCGAACAGGATGCCCTCGTTGTGGCGATCGTTGGTGGCCTGACCGATGCGGTTCAGGAAATCGATTCCGATGTCGTACTCGGACTCGGTCAGATTCACTTCGCGCGCGAATGCATGCATGTGGCGAACGAACGAGTCCGCGAGTTGCCGCAGCCGGTGACTGGATGTTCCGGCCATTGCGGCGAGGACCACCGGCGTCACGTCCTCCTGGGTTTCGATTATGCTGCTTCCCTCTCCGACCAGAGGCTTCTTTGGGGCCGACGATGCACTCATGGCTCTCTTCCCGGGTTCGTTCTGCACAACGTTATGCAATCGATTGCATGATCTCTACTGCAATCGATTGCATTATGTCAAGCGATTTGCCATACTCACGGTGAGTTGCAGCTTAAGTTACAGAATAACCTCATGAATCGCCCCGCACCGACGACCCTGAAACAGATTGCTGAAGAGCTCGGCGTACATCCGTCGACGGTGTCGCGGGCGCTCGATCCCCAGAAACGCCACCTGGTCGGCGAGGATGTCGTGACGCGGGTCGAGACTCTCGCCCGATCTCTCGGTTACCGGCCCAACCGTGTTGCAGCGAGTTTGCGAACGGGACGCTCGCGCCTGATCGGCGTCCTGCTGCCGGACATCGCCAATCCGGTCTTCGCCCCGATTCTTGGAGGGATCGCGGAAACGCTGTCAGCGGAATCCTATTCGCCGATCGTGGCCGATGCCGGTCAGGATGCGTCATTGCAGATTGCGTTCGTCGACAGCCTGCTGAATCAACACGTCGACGGACTAATTCTCGCGACCGTCTTCAGCGACGACCAGGTCGTCGGCTATTGCCTGGATCGCAACCTCCCCGTCGTGCTTGTGAACCGCGCCGAATTCCGCGACCGAGTGTCGTCCGTCGTCTCGGACGACGAGCAAGGAATGCAACTCGCAGTGGATCATCTCGTGTCGATCGGTCATCGCAAGATCGGTCATGTCTCGGGCCCGCTGCGCGTCTCGACCGGAGCCTTGCGGCGCGACGGTTACGTGCGCGCGATGAAGCGCCACGGTCTGCCCATTCATGTGCAAGAGGCGTCGCACTACACGCGCGAGGCTGGAGCAGAGCCTGCGACCGCGCTGTTGAAGAACAATCCCGGCATGACGGCTATTGTCGCGGCCAACGATCTTCTTGCACTGGGAACACTCGACGCCATTCGTGGCCTCGGTCTTGGCTGTCCGGCCGATATTTCGGTGGTCGGGCACAACGACATGCCGCTGGTCGATCTTGTTTCGCCGCCTCTGACAACGGTGCGCATCAGCCATCGCGAAATGGGCCGCGGCGCGGCGAAACTCCTGCTCAGAGAAATCGAAACGCGATCCGTCGCATCAGAGCACATCGTTCTGCAGCCCGAACTGATCGTGCGTGAATCAACCAGACCCTTTTGATCCGGCTCTTGCCGTGTTGAGATCCTTCTCCGGGCCGGCGCTAAATCGCTTGACCAGAAAATCGATGAACAGGCGGACCTTCACAGCGAGGTGCCGCGTCGGAGGATAGATCGCATAGAGCGTCAGCGGTGGCGCCTTGTATTCATCGAGCACAGTCCGTAACTCACCCGCGCGAAGTGCGGCGCCGGCGATGAATGTCGGCAGCAATGCAACGCCCCGGCCCTTCACCGCCGCGTCGCGCAACACCTCCGCATTGTTAGCGCACAGAAGCCACGACGGCTGAATCCAGTGATCGCCATCCTTGCCTGTGAGCTTCCACTGGTTGCCGGTGAGAAGAAAGCCATAGGTAAGCGCGACATGATTGCGTAATGCGTTCGGGTGAGTCGGAATGCCGTGCTGTTCCAGATAGGACGGTGATGCACAGACAACGCGTTCAATGGGCACTATCTTGCGCGCGATGAGGCTTGAGGATTCCAGGTCCGCGATACGCAGCGTGACATCGAATCCGCCTTGCACCGGATCGACCTGCTCGTCGCTGAGAACCAGATGGATCTGCAGTTCGGGATTGATCTCCATGAAATCAGCGATCGCAGGACCAAGTTGCAACGTCCCGAACGACATCGGCGCATTGACGCGAAGCAGGCCGCGCGGAGTGGACTGGAGATGCGCAACCGCCTGATCCGCTGCATCGATATCCGCCAGAATGCTTAGCGCGCGCTCGAAATACATCTGGCCGTTTTCGTTTGGACCGGCGTGACGCGTCGTCCGGTTGAGTAATTGAACGCCGAGGCTTTGCTCAAGTTCGCTGACATATTTGCTGATCGCCGAACGCGACAACCGCAACTGCCGTCCCGCTTCGGAAAAGCTGCCGAGTTCGACCACTTTGACGAACGCCCGAAGGCTGGCGAGCTTATCCATATCGATCATTCTCCGAAAAACGCCTCCGCGGCACCAACTCATTGTCATCAAATCATAGACAGAGATGCCATGAAAGCGCTGATTGTCTTCAAATGAGCATCGACCAATTATCCCTGCAACCGAGGCCGATCCGCCTCATACCGCAGGAGAAGAGACCATGTCCGGCATTCACCACGTCACCGCGATCGCTGGTAACGCATTGCAGAACTTCGACTTTTACACCCGCGCCCTTGGGCTGCGGTTCGTCAAGAAGACGGTCAATTTCGACGACCCAGGCACCTATCACTTCTATTACGGAGATGAAGCGGGCAATCCCGGCACCATCCTGACGTTCTTCCCCTGGGAAGGCGCAGCGCCCGGCCGCGGCGGCGTCGGCCAGACCCAGCAGACGGCCTTCCGAATTCCGGAGCGATCGCTCGGCTACTGGACGCATCGCTTTATCGAAAAAGGTATCGCCCACGAAGCACTGGAAAAGCGGTTCGGCGAATCCGTGCTGCCGTTCACCGATCCAGACGGCATGAGCCTCGCACTGGTCGGCGTACCGGGCGCGGAAAACGAAGCCGGCTGGAGCAATGGCGACGTGCCTGCCGAGCATGCGATCCGCGGCTTCCACGGCGTTACCCTGTTGCTCGAGAATGCCGGACGGACCGGTGCGATCCTGACCGATGTGTTCGGTTTCGAGGAAGCCGCGCGCGAAGGATCGGTAATCCGCTTCAAAGCTCCGGGCAACGCCACGGGCGGCGTGGTCGACATCTATGAGGCCAAGGGATTTCTGCCCGGACGGCAGGGAACGGGATCGGTCCATCACGTCGCCTTCCGTGCGAAGGACGACGCCGAGCAAGCCGACATGGCGAAGAAGCTGATCGAGAAACACGGTCTGCACCCGACGGAACAGAAGGACCGCAACTATTTCCGGTCGATCTACTTCCGTGAGCCTGGCGGCATCCTGTTCGAGATCGCAACCGACATTCCCGGCTTCGCCGTGGACGAACCGGTGGCGACGCTCGGTCAGGATCTGAAGCTGCCGAAATTCCTCGAGGCCCATCGCAAGGAAATCGAGGGCGTGCTCCCTCCACTTGGAAAGGTTGCGTGATGAGTAACGAACTCAACTTCATCCATCGCTTCGAGCCGGGCAACCGGCTCGAAGCACCTCCACTCCTGTTGCTTCACGGCACCGGCGGCGACGAGAACGATCTGCTGCCGTTGGGCAAAGCCATTTCGCCAGGCTCAGCGCTGCTGTCGCCGCGCGGCAAGGTGCTTGAGCACGGCATGCCGCGCTTCTTCCGCAGACTGGCCGAAGGCGTGTTTGACGAGAACGACGTGCGCAGCCGCGCCGACGAGCTTGCGGATTTCGTGGAAGCCGCACGTGCCCGCTACGGCATCGCCGCGCCAGTGCGCTGGGTTATTCGAACGGCGCAAATATCGCGGCAGCAATGTTGCTGCTCCGTCCGGATGTACTTGCAGGCGCAATCCTGTTGCGTGCGATGGTGCCGCTGTCGCAGCCGCCGCAGGCCGATCTGACCGACAAGTCTGTGCTCATCGTCTCAGGAAAACTCGATCCAATCATCCCCGCGAGCAACTCGACCCAACTCGCGGCCCTATTGACGAAGGCCGGCGCTAATGTTCAGCATTCAGTACTGCCCACTGGACATCAGTTATCGCAGTCAGACCTGACCATCGGTCAGGAATGGATCAAGGCCGCCCGCTTCCTTCAGGCGGATAAAGCGACCGCAGTCTGACAATTGAAAGACACCTGCAGGATGCGCCCGCAATGACGCATCCTGTTGCCTAGAACAGCCACTGCGCCCAGACCGCGACGAAGTCACCCTCCTTCCCGCCGGCCAGCTTGACGCGATCACCGGGGATGTAGTGAACATATGTTCCGGCGATATTCAGGTGCGTGTTTGCTGCCCACGCTACGGTCAGGCTCGTCTGCTGTCCGATATACTGTCCAGACCCGCCAGCCGTACCTTTGACCGGAACAAGCGCCGAGGAATAGATCGCATCTGCCGTTTCCTGCTTCCAGAACGGATTCCAGCCGACGTTCAGACTGAGCTTCGGCGTGATTGCGAAGGTGACGTTGGGCTGGAGGTCGAGCAGGTTCATCGGCGCGATAAGATTGGCTTCGGAGAAATAAGGCAATCTCGGAAACAATGGATTGAAGGTACCCAGCGTGCCGTCTTTCAAGTTTTTGTCACCGCTGATGGCGTCGGCTTTGAGGCCTAGCCGTGGCGAAAACAGCAGGCCGGCAAACGTGTACCCGACATCGGCCGAGGCGGTCCATGCGCAGATGTTCGACGCGCCAAAGGACCCGAACTGGAAAGCGCCCTCCATGTTCCAGTCAAATCCGTCGCGCTTTCCGAAAATCCGGGTACCGATGGTTTCGCGACGCTCCGTCGCGATCCCTTGAGCGAAGCTCGCGTTCCGGCGCTCGAGGCCAAAATAATACAGGTCTGCCTTCAAGCCAGGGATACCGGGAACGGCCGTCGTTGCGTAAACGCCCCAAAACGACTGGTTGTCATCCATGCCGTCATCGAAGACTCCCGGCTGGGGCGCGACCGGCCTCACGATGAAAGCATCGACATGAAAGTCCTTCGACACGTTCCATGTGCCTCGTACACCGTCGAACGAACGCCGAAAATTCGGACTGTCGCGGACCGAGACAAGACGCGACGATCCAAAACTCATTTCCTGACGCCCTGCCCGCAGTAGCGCGTCGCCCTTCTCCACCGGGAATGAAATCTCGCCGAAACCCTGCAGGAGATCGAGATCGTTTTTCTGGGTTGCGGGTGGCGTGCCAGACCAGCCCGGGGCCAATCCGCTCGCAAGCTCCACGAAGGTTCGAAAGTTGGGCCCGTAGTGAACATCCGCAAACAGGAACGCACGTTGCAGCAGATAGTCGTTGCGCGCGGGCGCCGCGAGCCCGAACAACGGATTGCGCGACGATTCGAAGCGCTCGCGCAGTTCGCCGCCCAACGTCATGTACCAGGAACCGTCCGCGGTCAGCGGGATGAATTTGATCGGATCGAACGGATCCGTCCGCTTTGCCGAATCACGCAAGGCGGACCAGTCTTCGTCGAAGCGCGAACTCTGATAGGCAGGACGACCGGTGACGTCTTGGGCGGCGACCGGTTGATTCGCACTCAGCAAAACTGCAAGCGCCAGCGCAAGCGGCAAAGCCCGCATGTCACATGGGCGCTTCATGAGACTCTGTCCGAAGCCGGCGGAAACGATCTCAATTCCATTGCGAGGAAATGGCGCACAACTGGACCGTCAGGACCGACATGATATTTCATCGTATCACGCTGCACATCGGCATCCGCATTCGACACACGATGATGCTGGCGCAGATGCTCCGCCCATGATTCCACCATGAACCATTCAACGATCTTCTCCGGATCGGCCGCATCCTCCGTAATGCCCCAGCCATAGGCGCCGTCACGGAGCCGCGCCTGTGACAGCTTCTTCAGTCCGTCAAAGAATTTCGGACGGTCATTGAGAGCGATACGATACTCGATCAGGATAAGCACCGGACCACGATCGTTTTCGACGGCATCGGCAGTGAGCGGCTCAGGCCAGTGACGTGATGGCGTGAGATCCGCCTCGCCTGCCGGCAACGCAATACGCTTGAGCACGAAGGCCGCCACAAGCAAGCCCACCGCGCTGATCAGCAGCGCCGTTGGGATACCTACAACTCCGGCAACGCAGCCCCAGCCAAGGCTGCCGCCTGCCATCGCTCCATTGAAGACCATGAGGTAGACAGCGAGCGCGCGGCCACGCACCCAGTTCGGGAGAATGGCCTGAGCGGCACCATTGAACGTGGTCAAGGCGACGATCCATGCTGCTCCGAGCAGCAGCAGCACCAGTAATGCGAGCCATTGCGGAAGAGGAAGAGCAAGGCTGCTCATGACCGCCGCGGTGACGACCGCCGATCCCAAAAGCAGCCCGTCCGCGTCGAGGCGTTGCCGCAGCGCCGGCAGCACCAACGCGCCGATGATCGCTCCGGCACCGACCGCGCCCAGCAGGACGCCGTAGAAACCGGCACCGCCGTTGAGTCCGCGCGCCACCAACGGCAAGAGAGCCCAGACCGCGCTGGCAAACGCGAAGAAGATCGCGGCGCGCAGCAGCACCACATGAAGTTCGTGGCTGGACCGCGTGTATCGCAGTCCGGCTCTGAAAGCTCCGAAGAAGCGCTCCGACAACGCATCGTCGGCTTGCGGCATACGCTTCCACCAAACCAGCGCAGCGATGACGAATACGTAGCTCAGGACGTCCGCACCGTAGGTCACCGCAGCGCCGAATCCCGCAAGCATCAGACCACCGAGCGCAGGGCCGACCGAACGAGCAATGTTGATGCCAAGCGAATTAAGGGCAACGGCGCTCTTCAGATCCTGCTTCGGCACAAGCTCGGGAACGATCGCTTGCCAGGTGGGCGCCATCAGAGCTGCGCCGATGCCGCCGACGAAGGTCAGACCAACCAGAAGCTCAACGGTCAGGAGGCCGAAGTGCGACAGAACCACAAGCGTCGCGCTCACCGATGCCAGCATCAACTGAATTGCGATCAGGAATTTGCGGCGGTCGAGAATGTCGGACAGAACGCCAGCCGGAATCGCAAGAAGAAATATGGGAAGCGTACCGGCAGCCTGGATCATTGCGACGGCGGCGGGAGACGCCGAGAGATCAGTGACGATCCACGAACTCGCCACATCCCGCATGAAGCTGCCGGTGTTCCCGAGAATGGTCGCGGCCCACAGCACGGCAAAGACCGATTGACGCAGTGGTGCGAAGCCGTCGGCCGGCTTGAAAGCGATGGGCTGGTCCACTGTTTCTTTGTTCAAGATGAGGACTCATGTTGGATTAAGTCGTGCCAGGCAACCAGCAGGAAACCGCCGACCAAGCCCAGATGTTCAAAGAAGGAATTGGCTGCCATGAAGCGTGCGGGCGGCTGCATCTCCCAGAAACGTAAGGCGACGAAGGTCGCCAGCAGCGTGAACCCGGCGAGCGCCAGTGCGCCGATCCAGCGATAGAAACCCGTCAGGATCAACACTGATGCGACAAGCTCGAGAACGATGGTCGCGATCGCAACTGGCCTTTCGGGCGAAAGCTCGAAATGATTCATCTCGGCGATCGCGCTCGGGAAATCAACCGCCTTGTTGAAGCTGCCCTGCAGATAGGCCGCGCAGAGACCGAGCAGTGCAACCCAGCGGACGATCGGAGCGGTCAGTATGGGCCGCACAATCGCTGAGAATTTCGTGTTGATGGCATCATGCGGTTTCAACTCGGCGCACCCCTTCCGTCGCGACTATCAGATCGCCCAGCAGGCACAACCGAGCGCGCCCCAGAAGGATTTCAGATCGGAGATCGGCAGCTTGCTCGACCAGGCGGTGGCATGGTCGTGGCCGTGAACGCCGCAACTGTTGGCGCATCCGCAGAGATTGATGGACATGCGTCGCAGCGAGTTCTTCCCGGCTCCCTCCGGTTCACCCCAGGCGGCATAACCCTTGAAGGTCCGCACTGGCGACCAGTCCGGCATTGCGGACGGTGGCACGTTCTCGTCCAGCGCTGAGAAGTCGCCGGCACCGTAGACCATCTTGCCGCCGACCACGGTGAGGTCCGAGGTGAGATGCGAAATCTCATCTTCCGAACAAGTGAAAAAATCCTTCGACGGGACGATGAGATCAGCGAGCTGGCCTGTAGCTATGCGGCCCTTCTTGCCTTCCTCGTTGGAGAACCAGGTTACGTTCTCCGTCCACATCCGCAGCGCAGTCTCGCGGTCGAGGCAATTGCGTTGCGGATAGATCCTCAGGCCACCAACGGTCTTGCCTGTAACGAGCCACGACAGCGACACCCACGGATTATATGACGCAACGCGGGTGGCATCCGTGCCCGCGGATACCTTCACGCCCTTCTCGATAATCTTCTTCACTGGCGGCGTGGCCTCCGCAGCCCCGAAGCCGTAGCGTTCGACAAAATATTCGCCCTGATAAGCCATGCGGTGCTGAACGGCGATGCCGCCGCCGAGCGCCGCGATGCGGTCGATCGACTGATCGGAAATGGTTTCGGCATGGTCGAAGAACCAGTTCAGGCCTTGCAGCGGAATATCCTGATTAACCTTCTCGAACACGTCGAGGGACCGGGAGATCGTCTCATCGTAAGTGGAATGAAGACGCCAGGGCCAGCGATTCTGGGCAAGGATACGCACCACCCCTTCCAGTTCGCCCTCCATCTCGGGCGGCATATCGGGACGCGGCTGGCGGAAATCCTCGAAATCGGCAGCGGAGAACACCAGCATCTCGCCGGCCCCGTTGTGACGGAAGTAATCGTTGCCCTGCTTGTACTTCGACGTTTGCGTCCAGTTCAGGAAATCCTCTTTCTCCTGCTTCGGCTTCTGGGTGAAGAGGTTGTACGCAAGACGAATCGTAAGTTGGCCCTCGTCCGACAGCTTCTGGATCACTGCATAGTCTTCGGGATAGTTCTGGAAACCCCCGCCGGCGTCGATGGCGCCTGTGACGCCGAGCCGGTTCAACTCGCGCATGAAGTGGCGCGTGGAATTGACCTGATATTCGAAGGGCAACTTCGGTCCCTTTGACAGAGTAGAATAGAGGATACCCGCATTCGGCTTGGCCAGCAGCAGGCCCGTCGGATTGCCGTTCGCATCGCGCGTAATCTCGCCGCCCGGCGGGTTCGGCGTATCCTTGGTGTAGCCAACGGCACGCAACGCTGCACCGTTAAGGATCGCGCGATCATAAAGATGCAACAGGAATACCGGCGTATCCGGGGCGACGGCATTGATTTCATCGATGGTCGGCAGGCGCTTTTCGGCGAACTGGTGCTCAGTGAAACCACCGACCACGCGGACCCATTGCGGCGGCGGCGTAATCGCAACCTGCCGCTTCAGCATGTTCATGGCGTCGGCAAGCGAACGCACGCCGTCCCAGCGCAACTCCATGTTGAAGTTCAGGCCGCCACGGATGATGTGGAGATGATTGTCGATCAGCCCCGGCAGCACGCGCCGGCCCTTGAGATCGATCACACGGGTATTGGGGCCGGCGTGAGGCATCACGTCTTCCTCACCGCCGACGGCAAGGAACACACCATCCTTGATCGCGACGGCACTTGCCGCAGGCTTGGAGCGATCGAGAGTAGTAAAGAGGCCATAGTGAAGAATCAGATCGGCGCTCACGCGGTTGGCTCCCTGTGAAGATATGTCGTCTGCGGCAAAAGCCGATGAAAGGCCGGGCAGCACCAGCCCCGAAGCCGCCCCGATGAACGTACGACGTGTCGGCATCACACTGTATCCTTCGCATCGGGAGAGACGAGCGGGGCTGGCCGACGCGTACCTTTCGGCAGATCGCCAAATACGTGCGGCTTAACCTGATGCTGCCACGAGTGAGCGGCCGGCTCCCTGCTCAGCAGGCTTCGCACCAGCGGCGGCAACTGTTCACCAATGAGGATGCCCAGAAGGCCGATCAGCGCCACCACCGGCGGCGCCGGCGAGCGAACGTTGATCAGGCTGTAGATGACGCCGACCAAAAGGCCGGCGCCAAGCGACAGAAGGTAGATCTTCATCTTTGATCCCCTAGTTGCGAAGACGACAGGTGCTATTCAGCCGCCTTCGCGCCGCCTTCCGAGGCGTGCTCGCCGAGAGCCCATTTCGAGAATCGGATCTGGACACCGTAGGGCGAATGCGCGCGTTGAATGTCCATCATCCCTTCGTAGGTCTCGCTGCGCGCCCAATCCTGCTGAAGCTCGTAGGCGTATTGCGAAGAGGTTATGGGAACCGCGCCTGCCTGAACGGCACGTTCCATTGCGCGGTTATGGGCTTCGAGTGAAAGGTCGCCGCAAGCGTCGGCAGCAATGTAGACCTCATAGCCTTCCCTCAACATATCCAGCGTCGGGAAAAGCACGCAGGCCTCGGTCCAGAGACCGGCGATGACGAATTTCTTGCGGCCAGTGGCCGCCACCGCCTTTCGAAAATTCGCATCGAGCCAGGAATTCATCGAGGTGCGGTCGATGATGTCGTGATTCGGGAACAGGTCGACGACCTCTGGCATGAAGGGGCCGGAGAATGATTCCGCGGCCACCGTACTCAACACCGTCGGGATTTTGAAAAGTTTGGCGGCCTTTGCGAGGATCTGGACGTTGTTAATCGTGACCAAACGGTCGTGCGATTGAACACCTTGAAACATCGCGGGCTGAAAATCGATCAGCGCAATCGCGCTGTTCTGCGGGGTGAGCATTTCGAGCTTGGACATCGAGATTCTCCACAATTCCATGGGTAAGTGCGGGCAGCAAAGGAAATTGAGTTCGGGCGTGGATAGTGCACATCGCTGGCCGTCATTGCTTGGACAAACGCGTCGCTCGTTGCACGAACTCGCTGTGCTTGGGCCAGAGGCGACAAATTGACCTACTGTGCTCGCGCGGAAATCCCCATAAGCGCTTCACCTCGCGCGAGAGCGCCGACCTATCCAAAACCGCTTCCGAACGTCCAAGCCGCAATGAACGATTCAACTAAGGTGGCGTCCGCCCATCACGTCGCTGAAGGAGAAAGAGATGGCTTTGCTGAAATTGCGGGACGACACCGAGCTCTACTACAAGGATTGGGGCAGCGGGAAGCCCGTTCTCTTCAGCCATGGTTGGCCACTCAGCGCCGACATGTGGGACGCTCAGATGCTGTTCTTCGCGAGCCATGGCTATCGCGCGGTGGCCTTCGACCGCCGAGGCTTCGGCCGGTCCAGCCAGCCGTGGAGCGGTTACGATTACGACACCTTCGCAGACGACATTGCGGAACTGATCGACCATCTCGATCTGAAGGAAATCGCACTTGTCGGCTTTTCAATGGGTGGCGGAGACATCGCGCGATACGTGGCACGCCACGGCTCTACGCGCGTTTCGAGGCTCGCGCTGATCAGCGCCGTAACACCGCTGTTCGTCAAGACCTCCGATCACGACGGAGTTGACAAGACCGTCTTCGATGGAATCAAGACGGGCCTCATCAAGGATCGACCGCAATTTCTGGACGACTTCAGTGCACTGTTCTATGGCACGAACCACGGCGTGAAAGTGTCTCAGGCGTGTTCAAGCAAACACTCCAGATCGGCCTGCAAGCGTCGATCAAGGCGACGATCGATTGTGTCACGGCGTTCTCTGAAACCGACTTCCGCCCGGACATGGCAAAGATCGACGTCCCGGCGCTCGTGGTTCACGGCGACGACGACCAGGTCGTGCCATTTCCATTCACCGGAAAACTTGCAGCCGAGATGATCAAGGGCGCTAAACTGAAGGTCTATAAGGGAGCCCTGCACGCGACAGCAACAACGCATGCGGATCAACTTAACGCGGATCTTCTGGAATTCCTGAAGGCGTAGACCGGCAATCGATATGGAGGTAACCAGATGACGGAACGTGATGCGCTGAAGCTCATCGAGCCCAAGGATTGCGCCCTGCTGCTCGTCGATCAGCAGGCCGGCCTGGCGTTCGGCGTAAGCTCAATTGACCGGCAGGTCCTGCTGAACAATGTCGTCGCGCTGGCAAAGACCGCGACGGTATTCGGCCTTCCAGTCGTCGCCTCGACTTCGGCGACGAAAGTCTATAGCGGCCCTCTCATGCCGGCCGTCGCCACGGTCCTCCCTCAGGTAACGCCGATCGATCGTCGAAGCATGAACGTCTGGGAAGACGACAAGGCGCGCGAAGCGGTGTCAGCGACCAGCCGACGGCGTCTGCTCGTCTCGGGCTTGTTGACGGAAGCATGCGTATCCTTCGCCGTGCTCTCGGCAATCGCTGCAGGATACGAGGTGTATGTCGTCGGAGACGCATGCGGCGGCTTGACGCCGGACAGCCATTCTCTTGCCCTGCGCCGCATGGAAGCCGCTGGAGCCCGTCTCACATCATGGATTCAGGTTCTGTTGGAGCTGCAGCGAGACTGGACGAGAAAAGAAACCTACGACGGCGCCAGAGGCATCGTCGAAGCTCATGCAGGCGGCTATGGGATCGGTCTGTCGTACGCCCGTGACATGATCCACCCGACATAGGGGACGTTATCCTTCCGACCGGGCCCGGCGCCACGCGCCGGGACTGGTGCCGACATTTCGAGAAAAGACCCGCGTGAAATAGCTTTGATCACCGAAGCCGCATATCAAAGCGACATCGGCCAGCGGAAGCTTCGTGGCCAACATCAGACGCTTGGCCTCATCGATCCGTAATTGCGACAGAAATTCGTGCGGGGCAACGCCGGTACTGCGCCGAAACGCGCGGGCGAAATGGCTGGGCGTCAACTGGCATTCGGCCGCGACGTCCGAAATGGTCAGGTGGCTTGCGAGTCGCGCGCGCATGATCTCCTTCGCACGCCTCTCCTGCCATGGTGCAAGACCGCCCTGTGATTTTCCGTCCCGCGCACGGAGCCCTCCATAAGTCTGCGCGAAATGCGCAAGCAGACTAAACCCTATATGATCGACGAAGAGCTGATTGGTCGTCGCATCCTGTTCTACCGCGCTTAGAAGAATACTCGAAAGAGTCGAAAGAAAGGGATCGCGCTGATCCCTGCTCCATTTGAGGGTCGAAACCGGCTTGGCTCCATGCTCGTAGGCGAATTCGTCGAGCGCCTTCCTCGGAACATAGTATTGGACGGCGTCGAACGGCCCCCTGAACTCACACTGGGGGTTGTCACGAAGATCAATCACGCTGACAGTCCCTGCACCAAAAGCTTCCGAATATCGGGGCCGCCCGGCCAGCCAACAAGAATGCCTATCGAGGTCACCAAGCTGATGCAGAATGCTGAAGGCTGGCTCGGAAGGAATCGGCATAGTTCGTTCTCGAACGAAGCGGGAACATGTAAGCCGGGTTACAGCGAGCGCCAACTGTCCTTCGCGCTCGATGCGCCAGAGACAATCGCCCTCCATTCCAAGATGCTGACTGAGGCGACGGCCGTAGAAGCCATCCGACGTGGTATCAGACTGTTCCATCGTTGGAGCTTCTCATGCTTCAGCCATTCGATATGCTATCGACCATGATCGGTTGCGAGAACCGCTTCTTTGGCCGTTTTACACGGACGATTTTTCCGCAATGGACAAGATAACTGGCATTTCTGTCTTCGTTCAAGTCGTCGATTCCGGCAGCTATGTCGCCGCCGGAAGGGCGCTTCGCCAAACGGCTTCCTCAGTTGGCAAGACGATCGCCCGCCTCGAAGAACAGCTCGGAGTTCGCCTCTTTCACCGAAACACACGCAGCATCAGCCTCACGACGGAGGGCACCCGCTTCCTCGTCAGATGTCGCGCGATCATGAACGAGATTGCAGCCGCCGAATCGGATTTCGCCATCGCCCGCGATAGTCCGCAAGGCAGACTTCGCGTCAGTGCGCCTCTCGTGAGCGATGCCTGGAATGCCGTCTTTGCCGAATTCATGCATCTGTATCCGGAAATCGAACTCGAGCTCAGCCTTACGAACCGAAACGTCGACCTGATCGAGGAAGGCTTTGAAGTCGTGCTTCGGATCGGGAGTCTCGAAGATTCCCGTCTCCGCATGCGAAAGATCGGCTCGTTCCGGCTTCTGCTGGTGGCGTCGCCTTCCTACTTGTCGAGACGGCCTGAACCAAAGTCCCTCGACGATCTTGTCAAACACATGTGTCTCAGGAACCGGAATTCATTAACGTGCAAACTCTATCCTTGGCCACTGGGTCCGGAATACCTCCGCCGGAGCGAGCAACTCGTCAACCGGCTTGTCGCCGATCATAATGCCATACTCATCACCGCCGCTCTCGACGGACACGGCATCGCTTGCGTGCCTGAGTTCTGGGCGCGGGATCACGTAGAGGCAGGCGAACTCGTCCCGCTGCTGGAGGCGGAGACAAGCAATCAAAGAACTGTCTCTGCACTCTGGCCGACGGGACCGGCGTCGCCCAGGACAACAGCATTCGTCGACTTCATGGCCGATCGACTTCCGGCAGTTCTCGAGCCCATCCGATAGAACTCGTTATTTCATGGGCGGAAGTATACTTTCCAGTTCAGAGCGCCGTCCTTCCAGAAACGGAGGGAGCTTTAAGCTGGTCCCAAGGGTTTCAGGAGCTTCGTCGACCGCGAAACCAGGTCCATCGGTTGCAATTTCGAATAGAACGCCACATGGCGCCCGAAAACCTACCGCATTCAGGTACGTACGTTCGATGGGATCGGTAACCGCGATTCCATGGTCCTTCTGAAGCTTTTCAATCATCTCCGAACGATCATCGAGATCAGCAGCGCGGAAAGCCACGTGCCGTATCGTTCCACCTCCCAGCCGCCCTCGGGACCCGGGTCCGATCAGACGCAGTGTAAGCAATCCACCCGGCCCGTCATGGGCGGCAAAACGCATCACATCCTGCGCGCTGGAAACGCATTCAAATCCCAGAACATCCTGAATGATATCGATGGTGGCGTCTGCCGCGCGCACGCTGAGGGTCACTTCGTGAAGCCCAAGTACCGAGTCGGAGCCCAGACCAACCGACTGGTCGTTCCCCGACTCCACCAGGGCAAGAGAGGTTCCCTCGGGATCCGCAAAACACAGCATGGGATCTCCGATTGGAGATCGGTCCCGCCTGAACGCAACTGCGGCCTGATCCAGGCGCTCGGCCCACCTGTCCAGTGACCCTGATGGTACACGGAAGGCCGTCTGCACGACCTCGCCTACCCCCATCATTCCTTGCGGCACGCAATTCCACGCCAGAGCGCTGATAACGGTGCCGGGGCTGCCGGCCTTATTGCCGAAGTAGACGTGGTAACTTCCCGGATCATCATAGCAAACGGTCTTTTTGACGCGCCTAAGCCCCAGAATATCGCAATAGAAGTGCGCGACCCGGGGGGCGTCACCGATGATCGTCGTGAGATGATGGATTCCGCGCGAAGTCACTTCCAAGATCCGTCCGATGAGTATGGCGACGATCCGAGATCAACGGCATCGAGACGGCGCCTTGGGCGAAGAGCCGCGCGACGGTCATACAACCAAGCTGATAGCCTACGCTTCGACAGTCTTGGACTTTAGCGCGACAATTTCGATGCTAAAGAAGACAAAATGACGGCAGCCTCCCGCGGCACGAAATCGTACAACCGGCAGCGAAAATCTGCAATCTTTTGCCGGCTCGCACCATGAACATTCATTTCGCCTGCGCACTTGGCTGAACACCGCAATCCAAAACGAGAACTTCCGACCTACGGTTTAGGAAACCGTTTTCAGCTCAACAATTCCAACTAAATTCGTCGTGTTGGAAATGCGTTGCATCGACGGGCCACAGCCTATTTCCAGCGCTAGTTAGCTTGAGACCACCAATGTCCGCTTTGCGCCAAAAGCGGACCTTCGATTAAATTCTAATCCTGCGGATCCTTGGCGCTTCGCAAGTAGGGCCGATCATCAATGGTCACGGCAAGACCACGAACGAAATCGGCGATTCTGTCGATGTCATTGAGATCACATGTCGGCAAAGTCGTATGGACAGGGCCATCGCAGACAACGAACACAATGCTTTCATCACCCGGAAACATCAGCTGCTTTTCGTTTGCAGCACGATGAACTTCGATCTTGGGATGACGTCCAGCCTTGAACCCTTCCACCAATACGAGATCGACGGGTTTCATCATCTTTAGAAGGTCAGCAAGAGAGTACTCAGCTTCATCGCGCAACTCGTGAATCTGGGCATACCTTCGGGATGACGAAATGAGGACCTCTTCGGCGCCTGCTTGCCGGTGGCTGAAGGAATCCTCACCCGGTGAATCGACATCGAACCGATGGTGAGCATGCTTGATTGTCGACACACTCAGTCCTCCCGCGACGAGCTGGGGGATAAGGCGAGTCAACAAGGTTGTTTTTCCTGCACCACTCCATCCGGCAATTCCGATGATCTTCATGAATCTGGCCGCCTCACAAAACTGCCTTCCAACACGACGACGCCAGCGGCTTATCATCCAAAGGGGCACGCCGGATTGAACGGCTGAGCCATCACAATCCTTCGATTGCTTGCTTTTCCGATGAGCGTGTCTGCCCCTTACGGCGCCCCGGCCCTTTTCAGGGTCGCGACCGCATCCTTTACATCCGGATCGAGCCCTGCCCCACCTGCTTCAAGGTGCGCTAGGATCGCGGAGCGCATGCGAGGGTCCCAAAATTTTCTGATGTGTTCGGCGATGCCGGGCACGGCTTTCCCCTTGCCCTGGCTCATAAAGAACTTGCCGATCTGGTTGGCCATATGGACAAGCCGGTCAGGCGACGACATGAATTGCCCCTCGGGGTAGGATTCTATGTGGACGTGTGAAAACTTCAAACCCATCAGCCCGCGCGATTGCCGCGAGCGTGATATTCGCTCTTTCGGCCATTTTTACCGCCAGGGCCGTCGGCGCAGATACTGACACTATCATCGATGCGCCGATCGAAGCGGTCTTCTGAACCATCTCGACGGACACCCGACTGGTCAGAAGAACCATCCCGTCGCTGGCGTTAACAGCCGAACGCGCCAGCGAGCCGGCGAGCTTGTCGAGTGCATTATGGCGCCCGACATCCTCGCGCAAAGCAACGACACCCCGCTCGGTCGTCCAGAGTGCTGCCGCGTGAACCGCACGCGTCTCAATGTTGAGCTTCTGGAGGCGGGCTATACCCTGCATGGCCTCCATGATCTCGACAGGTGAGAAGTCGCGGCCAGAGTCGACCGTAGCGGCTGTCCGGGTCGCCTCGGCAATGGAGTCGATTCCGCACAATCCGCAACCTGTCGGTCCGGCGATGTGCCGGCGGCGTTCGCTCAACCGATCAGCGTTGGGCTGTTCAAGCCACATCCGCAGCTCGATGCCGTCGTCCGCCTCCAGTTCCTCAAAGGATTTGATGTCTCTCGAAGAACTCACAACGCCTTCGCTCAGACTAAAGCCGACCGCAAAATCCTCAAGATCCTGCGGTGTGGCCATCATCACGGCGTAGGTCCCGCCGTTATAGGTCAGGGCAACCGCAGTCTCCTCCGGGATCGAGCGGCGTCCTTCGCTGAAGCCACTTTCGCGCCAGACGTAGCGGTCCACGCTTATGGCGGGTGATTTCGCCAATTACTCCGCCGCCTCAAGTGGTGAGATCCGGCGCGAGTTGCGCGCCTGCTCGTCATATTCCTTCTGCCATTCGCTCGGCCCGTTGGACGGAGAAATTTGCACCGCGGTAACCTTGTATTCCGGACAGTTGGTCGCCCAGTCGGAAAAGTCCGTCGTGATGACGTTGGCCTGCGTGTCGGGGTGATGGAACGTGGTGTAGACGACGCCCGGCGCAACGCGCTCCGTAATCAGCGCGCGCAGGGTGGTCTCGCCCGCGCGGCTCGCCAACCGCACCCAGTCGCCATCGCGGACACCACGCTGCTCGGCGTCGTGCGGATGCATTTCGAGACGATCTTCGGAATGCCAGACGACGTTGTCAGTGCGGCGCGTCTGCGCACCGACATTGTACTGGCTCAGGATTCGGCCTGTGGTGAGCAGCAGTGGGAAACGAGGACCTGTGCGCTCGTCAGTCGCGACGTACTCGGTGATAATGAACTTGCCCTTGCCGCGCACGAAGTGATCAATGTGCATGATCGGCGTTCCTTCGGGAGCCGTCTCATTGCAAGGCCACTGCACCGAACCAAGTTCTTCGAGCCTCTGATACGACACACCCGTGAAGGTCGGCGTCAGCGCTGCGATCTCATCCATGATTTGAGACGGATGATCGTAGTGCATATTGTAACCAATCGCATTGGCGAGCTTCTGCGTAATTTCCCAATCGGCGAAGCCGTTGAGCGGCGTCATAACCTTGCGCACACGCTGGATGCGGCGTTCGGCGTTGGTGAAGGTGCCGTCCTTTTCGAGGAAGGTCGAACCCGGTAGGAATACATGTGCATAGTTCGCGGTCTCGTTCAGGAACAGGTCGTGGACCACGACGCATTCCATCGACGAAAGAGCTGCCACAACATGCTTGGTGTTTGGGTCGGACTGCAAAATGTCCTCGCCCTGGCAGTACATGCCCATGAACGTGCCTTCGATGGCGGCATCGAACATGTTGGGAATGCGCAGACCCGGCTCGTTGTTGAGCTTGACGTTCCACATGCTCTCGAACTGCTCGCGAACCGCGTCACCCGAGATATGGCGATAACCCGGCAGTTCGTGCGGGAACGAGCCCATGTCGCACGAGCCCTGCACGTTGTTCTGGCCACGCAGCGGATTCACGCCGACGCCGGGGCGGCCGATGTTGCCGGTCGCCATCGCGAGATTGGCAATCGCCATCACAGTGGTCGAGCCCTGGCTGTGCTCGGTGACGCCTAGGCCGTAATAGATCGCGCCGTTGCCGCCGGTAGCGAACAGGCGGGCGGCCGCACGCAGTTCTTTCGGATCGACACCGCTCTGGATCGCTGTTGCCTCGGGACTGTTCTTCTTGAGGGCGACGAACGCAGCCCATTCCTCGAACTCGGTCCAGTCGCAGCGCTCGCGAATGAAAGCCTCATCCGCAAGGCCTTCGGTGACAATCACATGCGCCAGAGCGGTCAGAACGGCGACGTTGGTGCCAGGCATCAACGGAAGATGAATTTCCGCCGCAGCATGCGGCGACTTCACCATCTCGGTGACGCGCGGATCGATCACGACCATCCTCGCGCCTTCACGCAATCGCTTTTTCAGGCGCGATGCAAAGACGGGATGCGCTGCGGCCGGATTCGCGCCGATGATGATGACAACATCGGTGTGCTCGACGGAATCGAAATCCTGTGTGCCGGCCGAAGTACCGAAAGTCTGCGACAGGCCATAGCCGGTCGGCGAATGGCAGACGCGGGCGCAAGTATCGACGTTGTTGTTGCCGAAACCGGCTCGGATCAGCTTCTGAACCAGATAGGTCTCTTCATTGGTGCAGCGTGACGACGTGATGCCCCCGACGGAATCGCGACCATACTTGGCCTGAACGCGCTTGAATTCCGAAGCCGCATAATTGATCGCCTCATCCCATGACACTTCGCGCCACGGGTCGGATATCTTGCTGCGGATCATCGGCTTGAGAATGCGCTCCTTGTGCGTGGTATAACCCCACGCAAACCTTCCCTTGACGCAGGAATGGCCACGATTGGCCTTGCCGTCCTTGTAAGGCACCATGCGCACACGATTGGCCTTGCCGTCCTTGTAAGGCACCATGCGCACAACTTCTTCGCCGCGCATTTCGGCTTTGAACGAGCAGCCGACGCCGCAGTAAGCGCAGGTCGTGACGACGGAGTGTTCGGGCTGGCCAAGGTCGAGCACCGACTTTTCGATCAGTGTCGCCGTCGGGCAGGCCTGCACGCAGGCGCCGCACGAGACGCATTCGGACGCCAGGAAAGCTTCGTCCATGCCAGCGGAGACGTGCGAAGCAAAGCCGCGGCCGTCGATCGTCAGCGCGAACGTGCCCTGCACTTCCTCGCAGGCGCGCACGCAGCGCGAGCAGACAATGCACTTCGACGGATCGTAGGTGAAATATGGATTGGAATCGTCCTTCGGCATCCAGTTTTCGTTGGCGCCGTCCTTGGCGAAAACGTGGTTCTCTCCTTCATAACCGTAACGAACATCGCGCAGACCGACCGCGCCGGCCATATCCTGCAACTCGCAGTCACCGTTCGCCGCACATGTCAGACAATCGAGCGGGTGATCGGAGATATAAAGCTCCATCACGCCCTTGCGGATTTTCTTCACGCGCTCGGTCTGGGTGTGGACGACAAGCCCGTTCATCACCGGCGTGGTGCAGGATGCCGGGGTTCCCGCGCGACCTTCAACCTCAACAAGGCACATGCGGCAGGAGCCGAAGGCATCCACCATATCGGTGGCGCAGAGCTTTGGAATCTGCGTGCCCATTTCCATCGCGGCACGCATGATCGAGGTACCTTCGGGCACCGTCACGCTCTGACCGTCGATAGTCAGCGTCACCATCTTCTCGGACTTGGAGAGTGGCGTTCCGTAATCGACTTCGTGAATGAGCGACATGGCGTTTGTCCTTACTCAGCAGCTTGCAGGCGCGGTGTCGCACCGAAATCTTCCGGAAAATGCTTCAGCGCACTCATCACAGGATACGGCGTGAAGCCGCCGAGCGCACAGAGCGAACCGAACTTCATGGTGTTGCAAAGGTCTTCCAGCACAGCGATGTTCGCCGCGCCTCGATCCCCCGCCCGAATCTTGTCGATAGTCTCGACGCCGCGCGTCGAGCCGATGCGGCACGGCGTGCACTTGCCGCAGGATTCGATGGCGCAGAACTCCATCGCAAACCGCGCCTGCTTCGACATGTCCACGGTATCGTCGAACACAACGATGCCGCCGTGGCCGATCAGACCGTCCCTGGCCGCGAAGGCTTCGTAATCGAATGGCGTATCGAACAGCGCACGCGGGAAGTAAGCTCCGAGCGGACCGCCGACCTGGACGGCGCGAACCGGCCGTCCGCTCGCCGTGCCGCCACCGATATCGTCGATCAATTCGCCCAACGTGATGCCGAATGCGACCTCGAACAGACCGCCATTCTTTACATTGCCCGCGATCTGGATCGGCATCGTGCCGCGCGAACGGCCCATGCCGAAATCGGCGTAGGCCTGCGCGCCGCCGTTGAGAATGAACGGGATGGCGGCGAATGACAGCACATTGTTGATGACGGTCGGCTTGCCGAACAGGCCGTGATGTGCAGGAAGCGGCGGCTTGGCGCGAACGAGGCCGCGACGGCCTTCCAGACTTTCCAGCAACGAGGTTTCTTCGCCGCAGACATAAGCGCCCGCACCGACACGGACTTCCATGTCGAACGCGCATTTCGAGCCCCCAATTGCCTTGCCAAGATAGCCGGCCTTGCGCGCAGCAACGATCGCGGCGTTCATGACCTCGACCGCATGCGGATACTCCGAGCGGATGTAAATGTAGCCGCGGGTCGCACCGACCGCGACACCGGCAATGGTCATGCCTTCGATCACAACGAACGGATCGCCTTCCATAATCATGCGGTCGGCGAAGGTGCCGCTGTCGCCCTCGTCCGCGTTGCAGACGATGTATTTTTGGTCTCCAGCCGTCTGCGCGACGGTCGTCCACTTGATTGCGGTGGGAAAGCCTGCGCCGCCGCGGCCGCGCAGGCCGGAAGTCTTCACATCGGAGAGAATACCGTCAGAGCCGAGCGTCAGCGCACGCTCAAGACCCTTGTAGCCATCATGGGCGCGATATTCTTCCACCGAGCGCGGATCGATCACTCCGCATCGGGCGAAGGTCAAACGCGTCTGACGCTTGAGCCACGAAATCTCGTCCGTAACGCCCAGCCGCAGGGCATGTGCGCCATTTGACGATGCCGATTCGAGCACGGAAGCGACGTCGTCAGCAGTCACCGGTCCGAACGCGACACGCCCCTGCGCGGTCGCGACTTCAACCAACGGCTCCAGCCAGTAGAGTCCGCGCGATCCGGTCCTGACGATCTCAACGGCGACGCCGCGCGCCGCCGCCGCTTTCTCAAGCGCAACGGCAACCTCGTCCGCACCAACGGCGACGGCACCTGCATCACGCGATATATAAAAACGCAGGGTCATCGCTGCGCCTCCGAGACAAGCGCATCCAGACGCTTCGTATCGAGACGGCCGACTACACGGCCATCAAGCATCGCGGATGGCGCGGTCGCGCACAGACCGAGACAATAGATCGGCTCCAGTGTCACGCGCCCATCGGCCGTCGTGTTTCCAATGGCGACGCCAAGCTTTTTCTCGGCATGCGCTGCGAGCGCATCACCGCCGGCAGCCTGGCAGGCCTCGGCGCGGCAAAGCTTGAGCACATGCTTGCCAGCAGGCTCGTGACGAAAATCATGATAGAATGTGAAGACGCCGTGGACTTCCGCGCGCGACAGATTGAGCGCATCGGCGATCATCGGAACCACCGGCTCTGGCACGTAACCAAAGGCATCCTGAATCGCGTGCAGGATGACGATGGTCGGACCTTCAAGGTCCTTGTGGGCGGCGATGATCTCAGCGCCCCTTTCGGTATTCCAGGCTTCGTATGCTGACGGCATGGTTACTCTCGATCGCGCACATCGCGGTTCGGCTCACAGAAACGAGAATCCTTCTAAAGATCAATAAAGCTGTCTCATGCGGCGATAGGGAATGGGCATCGATAAGAAACACGAATGATGCAATCCGGAATCGTTATCGACGCACAGGGCCCGTTGGTAGAGCCAGCGCCATGGACACAGCGGAATTGGGATCAGGATTCCAGTGAGGGCGCGATTTCACGCGCGATCTGAACCAGCGCAGCGATGAGCGGCGTCAATGGGTCGCGGGGCGGCACCACCAGTCCGATACTGTACGTCACAGGGGGATCGACAATCGGAATGATCCGCACCGCATCCGACAGACCGAGAGTTTCTGCGAGTTTTGCCGGCATCACGCTGGACCAGCGCCCAGTCTTCACATGCGTATAGAGAACGATGGTCGAGTTCGATGTCAGCGTTGGCATTGCCTCGGTTCCGGCGTCACGCAGAGCCTTGTCGATGATGCGGCGGTTCTGCATATCCGGCGTGAGAAGGCACAGAGGCACCTGCCCGACCTCTTTCCACGTGACCTGATCGCGATCGCCGAACATGCCGTCAGGCGACGTCAGTAACCGGTAGCTCTCATGGTAGAGGGGAACGGTGCGAACTTTGCCCACCGGTTCATTTTCGATGTAAGTCAAGCCGGCATCGACCTCCAAATTCTCCATCAACCCGAGCACTTCAACCGATGTGCAGGACACGATCCGGAAGCGGACGTCGGGATGACGCGCCCTGAAAGGCGTGGTGAGCGATGCCACCATCCCAAGCACGGTGGGAATCGCGGCGATACGGATCTCCCCCGAAAGGCCGTCCTTGAGCGCGTGGATTTCCTGACGCATGGCGCGGACATCGCCGACGATGCGCCGCGCCCAATCGAGTGTGCGCTCGCCCTCGGGCGTGAAACCGACAAAGCGCGATCCACGCTGCACCAGCATGACCCCAAGGATTTCCTCGAGTTGCTTGAGACTCGTGGACATCGTCGGCTGCGTAACGCCGCAGGCTTCGGCTGCCCGTCCGAAGTGTCGCTCTTTTGCCAGCGCAAGCAGAAGTTCAAGCTTGTCGATCAAGAACAGAACCCCCGCAAGACAACCCAGCCGCCACCATACAAGCGGGCTTGAAGTGGGAAGCTTTTCGGAGTGAACACGCCCTTTGTCTTCCAAATTTTCTGGAGAATAACGGCTCGCGCTGGAATATGCATTTCAATTCCTATATCCGCGCACTCGTCGAGAATAGATCGCCAAAAAGAACAGCTTCTGTTGACTAGAATGAACACCATGTTCGCAGGAACGCAAATATGCTAAAAATCCCATATGAAAGAAGCAGCACCTGTACTCGCCCTGGAACTGGTCTGGACGAGTGAACGGCAACCGAACATTCCGGTCAATCCGCGGTTGTTCGCGCTGCTCGATGCCATCAGCCAGACCAGAAAATTGACCGCTGCCGCAGCGAAGGTGGGGCTGCACTATCGCCAGGCGTGGGGACTCATCACGTCATGGTCGGACACACTCGGCCAACCGCTCGTCCTCAAGGAACGCGGAAAAGGGACTTCGCTCACAACATTGGGCGAGGGCTTGCTGCAAGCCCACAGACATACGCGCCAAAAAATGGAGCCGCATCTAGCGAAAGCAGCCCGTGACATCGATCAGAAAATCCGGCCGATGCTGGCCGCGCCTCACGAAACGGTACGCATAATCGCGAGCCACGATCTGCTGCTGATGGAACTACGCAATCTGCTTCAGATGGGTACTGGTCCAAAGCTGGATATTCAAATCGCCGGTAGCGTTGGCGGCATTACGGGCCTTGGAAAGTCACGCTGCGATATCGCCGGCTTTCATTTTCCCGAGGGGGACCTCGGACAGGAGGTTCTGCGCGAATTCAAACCCTGGCTGCGGCCACGCACGCAAATTCTCGTTCACTTCGTGCGCCGGATGCAGGGCCTCATCGTTGCGCGCGGCAATCCGCTGAACATCAGAAATATCTCCGACATCATCAAAACGAAAGCACACTTCATCAATCGGCAGCGCGGGTCGGGAACGCAGATCGCGTTCGACCTAATGATGGAGCGCGAGGGCATCGATAAGAGAAAGGTCAATGGATACAATAACGAGGAATACACCCACGCCGCCATCGCATCAGCCGTGGCAAGCGGTGTTGCCGACGTCGGGCTGGGTATTGAAACTGCCGCGCGAAAGCTGAACATCGGATTTGTGCCGCTCTTCGCTGAAGACTATTGCCTTCTGCTCAAGCGCGATACGCTTGAGAGACAGGATGTTCAAAGCATCATTGCGACCATGAAATCAAAGGCGTTTCGCAAGATTTCCGGCACGCTCTCCGGCTACGATGTTTCTCGATCTGGAACCGTCCTAGAACTTAATGACGTAATCGCCAAATATTAGCTCCGCATTATTAAAGCCAACGCTTACGGCGGCGGTACGACTTCATATCGCGAAAACTCTTGCGCCCCTCGGATGATATCCCGAGGTAGAATTCCTTCATGTCGGTGTTCTCTGCCAGAGTGGCCGACCCATCCATCATGATGCGGCCGCTCCATGATGCCGAGAACTGGAGCCCTTTGCACACCCCGTTTTCCAATTTCTGTACTTCGGCACCCCCCATGCTGTAGACTTCACCGTAATGAAAGATGGGGACTTGCCATGGACACGAAGGTTCATGCAGCGGAACTAAGAAAGACATGCGACGACATGCGACGACATGCGCGACGATCTCGACCGCGAGCGCAAGACCATGATGCGTATGTGGGCCAAGCGCGAAGAACAGCTCAAGGGCGTTCTTGATTCAACTACCGGCCTCTACGGCGATCTGCAGGGCATCGCCGGACGCGCCATGCAGGAGATCGAAAGTCTCGATGTGCTGATGATCGAAAATGGCAGAAACTGAGTATGGAAATTGTAGCCAACATTCTGCGCGTAGCCTGAACATTCCACCTCTATTGACTAGCACCAATAGAAAAACGCCCTCAGACGGCGGCCATTTTAGCCGCCCACAAAAAAATATTTTGAACTGAATAATCAATTACTTCAAAAAATGAATCCTTGCGAGGCCACCATCTGACTGCCGGCGCTTGTTGCGTTTGTCGCATTTGCTCCCGAATGACGCTCGCCCATCATGATGACGAGGGAGACAGTATTATGAACATCGAACGACAATTGATCGAAAGCCTGTTGGAGGGACGCGTCAAAGCACATGAACTGTGCGGGTCGACCTCACAGCTGATTACAGCATTTCTCGCAGTTGGACGCTTCGAAGAGCTTCCCCAACCTTATGAGAATAAGGAAGGCGCATGGGCACGCCTCGATACCCGGCAGCGAGACGTTGTGCGGAAATTCAATCCAACGTTCCAAGCGGCACGTTGGGCCGGACCCAGCAGTTACGATCCGCTGTTCGTGCGCAACGAAACGGATGATGAAACATGGCCAACAATTTTACCGAGGTCTTGGCGAATTTCGGAACTGAAATCACGCCAGACGGATCGGTCGTTTGCACAGACTGGACGAAAGCTCACCGTCCAGTGCATCACTCATTCGTTCCCGTTGCAGTAACTGCGCTCGCGATTATCTCGCCCGAATATGCGAACGATAAATTCGCGAAGACACTACTTGCAGATGTCGTACTGAAGCGGTCTTCGATGGGCGACCCTGCCGCCATCGCTTTAGCTCGAATCTGTGGTGAAAACATCTCCACCGGGTTCAATCCAGCTAAATTCCAACTACACCTTCTCGATGTTCTCAGACGTTACGCAATGCAGCCGTTCTTCGCTCGCTTTCCAGCCAGGCCCGCGATGTACGGCAACGATATCCGACCTCTGGGCGCAGCCTACGATGATGGCGGAGATTGGGACGAAAAGGAATTGTCTCTTTGACGCAAGAACTATCGGACACTCCCGCCTGCCAACCAGATGATGGTCGCGACCATACTGTTGCTCTACCACGGCCGCCTGGAGAATCGCTGGCTTACCCGCCTTCCCCATAGATGGCACGCGGTCGACGCAATCACTTGCATGAAAAAATCGAGATACTTAGGCGACTGGGCAAAACTAGTGGCCACATATCCAGGCTGGTGAATTTGAGATTTAGCGGAGTTGCAACGCCCATCTTACGCCAACAGCCGACATTCTCCGATCAGTATCGGAAGCCATCGACGACTGCCTCAGGAATGAACGAGGGAGATTTTTTCTGGCGATGCGTGTCCCGGTCGTAGAAGGTTGTGGCGACCGTATCGTTGACCGCGAAGACCTCCTTTGCAGCGCGTATCCGGCTTCGAGTGGGCGCTTGCTCGCTACATCCCACACGGTATAGCTCGTAGCATGGCGAATAACTGGATCATAGTCGTTCAAACCGGCAGCGCTATCCGGCGGCATCATACGCAGCGCGCAACCCTTCGCGGCCTTGGCCTGTTCGGCATCCGGCACGTGCGGCTCCTCCCGGACACCCCTGAAATCCGCGGCATGATCCGCAAGGTCCAACATTTGGTCCGTGTCTTGGAGGGGCCGCTCATGGGGGCGCTCGCCCCCGCCATGACGAAAGATTTGAATGTGCTTCGACGGTTCAACCGACGCGTCACCCGCACCGAGCAGTCGGCATTCTGGAAACGTTACGCCGACACGATCCCAAACGTCGTCATGCGCATGGACAAAATGAAGCTGGAGCGAGCCGGTCTGGCGCAAGTCGCGATGCAAGGCGTCGTGTACTCCTTTCTGGAAGATTTCAACCAGGACGAAATCAATGCCTTTGTCCTCGATTACCGGCAGTACACGCAAAATAACGATGCCATCTCCATTGGCTCGCTCGGACGCATCAACGCCCGGCCTTGGATGCAATCCGGCGCACGAAGGAACTTCGAGGAAACCCGACGGCGCTATAATCGATCGCTCGATGCCGATTCAAAGCTCGCCTTCGGCGACCGCCCCATGGCCACCCGCGAGACCGTCGTCTATGGCGGATTAGCGCATTCCAATGAAGCGAAGGCGGACCTCTTCGAGGAATGGGAAAACTCAGGTATCATGGGATTTGTCTGGGCCGAGTTTTTCGCCGCCATGCGCGATCTGATGAAGCATTTGAAGATGCTTCGAATGCTCAACGAACAAGTTCTCGTAATCGCCGATCCGAAGCCATCGGATGCGCGACCCGCCAACTAGATTCCCCAATTCGGATGCTCGCGAGTGACCGCTCTGCGCCAGAAGCAGACGCTCATAGACCTCTATTCATGATTGCGGGTCTTGCACACCAACACGTGATCAGCGACATCGAAACGCCGCCGGACCTTCAATGCCTATAACACGACGACTCTCGCGCCTTTCGGTACGCGATTATAAAGATCGATCACATCCTGGTTCAGCATGCGAATGCAGCCAGATGATACGGCCTTTCCGATGCTCCCCGGCTCGGTGGTGCCATGGATGCGGTACAGCGTATCCTTGCCGTTCTTGAAAAGATAAAGCGCACGAGCACCGAGCGGATTTTTTGCTCCGCCCTCCATACCTTTGGCCCATGGCCGATAGCGAGCGGGTTCGCGGCGGATCATGTCCGGCGTCGGCGTCCAGCGCGGCCAAGCTTTCTTGGCCTGAACAGTCGCAGTGCCGCTGAACTCCAGCCCTTCTTTTCCTACGCCAACGCCGTAACGCAGAGCTTTGCCATTCTCCATCATGAGATAAAGAAATCGCTTGTACGGATCGACAATGATCGTGCCTGGCTGTTGCGTTGTCGGATAGTCGACGACCTGCCGCAGGTTTTTCGGATCCAGCTCTGTCGTATCCACGGCATCGACATCGAACAGCTCGTTCGCCGGAGCCGCATAGCGCTGGACCACGTCGGGGCTGGCCACGCGCGCCACTTTTGCCGATGGCGGCGACGATGTCGTCGTACAGGCAACGAGGGCGACAGGCAGAAGAGTGGAGAGCACGAATGCCCTCCACATCGCTCGCATTTTATGGCTCATCTGACTTCCGTGCATGTAGCTGCTTCGACGATGCGGCGACGCAAAGTCATTTCGACTTGGCGGCGAGCGCGCGTGCATCAGCGACGGCTTTCTTGAAGCTGTCGTAGTTCAGCGCGGAGGTGACCCTGTATTGCCCGATAAGGTAGGCCGGCGTGCCTTGCAAGCCGAGCGACTCGGCCTGTGCGAGATTACGCCGGAGCAGCGCGGTAATCTCGTCGGCATGAGCGCTCAGATCAGCATAGAGCCGATCCATATCGACGCCCGACGCACGGATGGCCTCCCGCATCTGCTCGGCCGGAATTCTCCGTCCGGGAATCTCCATCAGGGCGCGATGAGCCACATCGTATTTGCCTTGGTATTTTGCAGCCAGCACGAGGTGCGCACCAGTGATGGACGCTTCGGTCAAGATCGGCCAGTCCTTGTAGACGAGGCGGATCTTGCCGTCGGCTTTGACCAGCCGTTCGAGATCCGGCTCTGATTTTTTGCAAAACGGACAATTGTAGTCGAAGAAGGAGACGATCGTCAGGTCGCCTTTGGGATTGCCAGCGACAGGGGCCGCCGGATCGTTGAGGATGGCGTCACGCGTAGTATCGGCATCGTTCGCGCGGGCTGACTGGACACCGACCGCGATGAAAAGCGCGAGCGAAACAAGGGCCCAGCGCAACAACAGAGCTGGTCGCGACCTAAACGTGGGCACTGTCGGCATGGTGGTTGTGGTCATTACTGTTCTCCGGATTGGAATGGATTGGATTGGCCCGATGGCGGTCGCGCATCACGAGCGACGGGCGCTCGCGAGCCGGTGGATAAAGGTGTCCGCATCGATAGGGCCGACAGTGCGCGTCTGCGGGATTTCTTTGCCTGCTTCGGCATCGAAAAAGATCATGGTCGGCGGACCGACGACATCGAAGCGTTGCATCAGCGCGCGGCTGGCGTCGTTGTAGTTCGTCACGTCGGCGCGGATCAGAACGACATCGCGCAAATGCTGCTGCACGGTTTTGTTGCCGAAGATATTCCGGTCGATGGCCTTGCATTCGATGCACCAGTCCGCCGAGAAATCGAGCAGAACCGATTTGCCCGCGGCGCGCGCCGTTGCCATGGCGGCGTCGAAGGCTGCCGGCGACGTCACGGTGTGGACATCGGATCCCGCGACCTCCTCATTGTAGGTAAGCGAAGCGAACAGAGGCAGCGCGCGCAGCACGTTGTTCCCCGCAACTGAACCAACCAAGAACAGCACGCCACAGGCGAGCGCGATCGCTCCCGGAATTTCCAGCCCGACGCGGCAACTGCGCCAGAACCGTTTCGAGACGATCGACCCCGCGCCGCAATACAGGCCGAGGCCGATCAGCCATGTGCCCCATAATGCCAGCGTGAGCCACTCGGGCGTCACGCGGGAGAGCATCCAGACCGCCATGGCGATGAAAACGAATCCGAAGACATGCTTGATGCGCACGAGCCATGGACCCGACTTCGGCAGCAGGCCGGCTCCGAACGTGCCGAAGGCCAGCAGCGGCATACCCATGCCAAGTCCCAGCGCGAACAACGCGGCAGCGCCGCGCGCGAGATCACCAGTTTGCGCCACATAGAGCAACGCGGCCGCGAGCGGCGGCGTCACGCACGGCCCGACGATCAACGCCGAACCGAAGCCGAGCAACGCTGCCCCACCGATCGAGCCTCCCGTGCCGGACACCGAGCCAGACAAGCGGTCTGCCCACCGCGCCGGAAGCTGCAGATCGTAGAACCCGAACATTGACAGCGCGAGCGCCACGAACACAAGACTGATGACGCCGAGTGCGATCGGCGTCTGCAGTACGATCTGAAGGTTCTGCCCCGACCAGGCAGCAGCGATTCCGAGCGCTGCATAGGCCAGCGCCATCGCGAGGACGTAAGCGCCCGACAACATGAAGCCGCGGCGCGCCGAGAGATTTTCTCCTGATCGCGCCAGCATGCCGGACAAGATCGGGATCATCGGAAAAATGCACGGCGTGAACGACAGCAGCAGTCCGAAGCCAAGGAAGGCCGCGAGCATGGCCAGGATGTGGCCGCTCAAGAGGCGAGTTGTCGAAGACACCTCACCCTGCAATCCAGGATCGCCAGCCGATGGTGGGACCAGATACTCGCGTGTCTCATCGGTTTGCGGGGCGGCCGTCTGGATATCGCGCAGCGGGGCAGCCACTGCGCCGTTTGTCACTATCATCGTCACGAGATCAATGCTTTTCCGGACAGGCGGATAGCAGATGCCCCGCTCGGCACAGCCCTGATAGGTGATCACGGCATGTCCAGTGGCCGGCAGATCAGCCATCGCCACGTCGGCCGCGACGCTGTCGTGGTAGACTTCCGTCGATCCGAACGTCGGATCGTCCTTGATCTGCCCCGGCGGCAGCGTGACCGCGACGGCATCTCCCGCGGCGGTTTTCACGATGATCTTATCGCGGTAGAGGTAATTGCCCGGCGCAATGCGCCAGTCGAATTGCAACCCGCCTTCGGCTGCGCGTTTGGCCGTCAGGGCGAAGACCTGATCGACGGGCGGCGGATTGCCGGACTGAGCTCCCACCGGCACAGTTATGCCAGGCAGATACAGGCAAAGCCCGAGCAAGAAGGGGACGACCCGATGCAGACGAACCCCTGGCATGGCGATGTTTGCTCCTCGATGATAATCACCGCCATGTCGCGGGCCAACCTTAAGGCAGCCTTAAGCCGGGCGTTGGATGTCAATGGCGGAAGGAGATCGCGATGCGCATCCTTGTCGTGGAAGATGATCCGGTTCTCTCGAACGGATTGAAAGTAGGACTCGGATTGTCAGGGGCGACGGTCGATACCGTTGCGACCTGCGCCGACGCATATACGGCGCTTGCAACGAGTACGTTCGATGCCGTTGTGCTCGACCTGATGCTTCCCGACGGATCCGGCCTCGATGTCCTGGCCGGCATTCGCAAAACCGGCGACAAAACTCCGGTACTGCTGCTGACCGCTCTCGATGAGGTGAGCGACCGGATCAAGGGGCTCGACACCGGCGCGGACGATTATCTCGGCAAGCCATTCGACCTCGACGAACTTGCCGCACGAGTGCGCGCCGTCGCGCGACGTCAGTCCGGACGCGCCGCAGCGCACCTTACCCACAACGGAATTGTGCTCGACCCCGCTGCCCTCACCGCGACCGCCAACAACGCTCCAGTGAACCTGTCGCGCCGCGAATTCGCAATCTTGTCGGCGCTGATGGAACGTCCCGAGATGGTGCGCTCAAAGGACGATCTGGAATCTCGCCTTTATGGATGGCAGGAAGAGGTCGAGAGCAACGCTGTTGAGGTTCACATCCACAACCTGCGCCAAAAGATCGGCCGCGACATGATCGAGACGGTGCGCGGACATGGCTATCGCATGAGGGCCGCCGGCCAATGACATCGCTTCGCACCAGACTGTTTGCGATCCTCGTCACCGCCACCGGATTGATCTGGCTGTGCGCGGTGGCATGGATCTATCTCCAGACAAAAAATGAAGTGGAACACGTTCTCGACACGCGCCTACAGGAAGCAGCTCGCATGGTCAGCTCGCTGGTCTCCGGCAGTGGCGGCGTCGGATCGAACAGCCCTCCGCTCGATTCCACTGTCGCGCCAGAACTACCCAACTATGAACGCCAATTGTCCTGCCAGGTCTGGTCGATCGACGGCCGTCTTGTGGCTCGCTCCAGCGGCGCCCCCGGCGAAAAATTGAGTCAGGAATCGAACGGGTTTTCCGAGCGCACGATCAATGGCGAAACATGGCGGGTGTTTGCCGTGGAAGACGCCGTCAAGGGAACCCGCGTCATGGTCGGCGACCGGCTGGGCCTGCGCGAGCGTCTCATCACCGATATCATCAAGGGGCTGCTGGCACCCACTCTGCTCATCATTCCATTACTCGGCCTCCTGATCTGGACGAGTCTGGGACGAGGTTTGCGGCCGTTGCAAGCCGTGGCGGATGAACTGCAACAACGCGATGCAGACGATATGCGCGCAATCGACGCCAAACATGCTCCCAGGGAAATCCATCCTGTCGTGAATGCCATCAACAAACTGTTCATTAAGGTCGACGCCGCCCGACGACACGAGCGCGAGGTGACGGCCTTTGCAGCACACGAATTACGTACGCCACTCGCCGGCCTGAAGACGCAGGCGCAAATCGCGTTAAGTGCATCGGACAACGCGACGAAGGAAGGCGCATTGCGCCAGATTCTCGTCTCCGTCGATCGAACCTCCCGTCTCGTCCGCCAATTGCTGGCGATCGCAAAACTCGATGCCGGATCGGAGACAGATCGCAGGGAACCTCTGATTGCCGGTCAGTTGATCGGCGAGATCGCCGATTCGCTAAAGCCAGACCGCGGGTCGATCTCCGTCGAAATCGATCCTGAACTGTATAAGCTTAGCCTGCGAGCGAACCGGGACATTCTGACGCTCGCGATACGCAACCTCCATGAGAATGCAGTTCAGCATACGCCGGACGGAGGAACAGTGTCTTGGCGCGTGACGCCCGACGGGAGCGGCGTTGAGGTCGAAGACGAAGGTCCCGGGATTACGGCCGCCGAATTGCCTCTTGTTTCGCAACGGTTCTTCCGTGGCCAGCACAAGAGTGCATCCGGAACGGGCCTTGGCCTCGCCATCGTAGAGGCCGCCGTCAAGCGCCTGGATGGAACGCTCATTCTGACCAACCGCCCGGACAGAAGCGGTCTAAGTGCAACTATTCTCTTCCCCGAGCGCTGAATAACAGTACGTTCGATCGCAGAGAAAGCCACGTTGTTGGAGTTGGACGGCAACGAGGACAAGCCTCGAGAGGAAGCGGGAGTCGATTTAAATGGTTCTGCGATTTAAACGAGGGGAGGGATCGGATCGAACCCTACAAATGCTCTGACATGCTTTCCCGGCAGGAACTACCAACCTCGAAACGCCCCAGTCCGCGACTTCACAGGCGAACCTAAGGATCAGGTACGCTGAAGATCTCGATCAATCCGCCCCAGAACCACGACGAGATCCTCGAATTATGCAATGTTCAATCATAGATCGAGAATCGCCATGGCTCGCCCAAGCGTCGCCATCATCCGCAGATCACGCCTGGTTAAAAGCTCCAGCGTTGATCGCACATCAAATACGACAGATTTTGGCGTCCTGTAAGCAAATCGCGCCATCATATTGCCTACCGCTTTATGATAAGCTCGGGGATCGCGGTACGCTGCGCAGGCCATCATTCCCAAGAGGATAAGGCGCAGAATATCTTCTGCCTTTGACTGGGGCGTTACCAGGCGAATGCATCGGAGCATAACAGCCTCCGCCAACTTCTCGTTTTCGTTATTCGCCGCGATGTATGCGCAACAGCGAAGCACAGGTATCGCATCCTTGAGGTTAGGAATATCCGGATCGGAACGCTCAAGCAACCGCAGCACGTCATTGGATAAAGGTTTACCGACAGCACCCGTATGCGCGATTGTTTCCAGCCCCCTCGCATTCTTGAATGATTTCTGACGCCGCAGAATCGATTTTACGCGCTCAAATACTTCCTTCTGTTGATCTGTGACATCTTGAGAAACGAAGTCATCCATCGGACCGGCAAAAAAAGCAAGCATTCGTGTCTGTAGACTCGCGATCTCCTTATCCACGATTCTTATCCAGTTTTTTGGTTGCTTGGATTTAGCAAGCTGCATGATCGCGTTGTGGCAACGCCCCATCAGTTCATTCTTTAGGTACTGTGGATCAATCCATTCCGATTCCCAATCGCGGGGCCACTGCTGCGTCCAGAACACTATACCAGGTGTAGGAAGCTCCAAGTTCTCGGATCGACCACGCCATGAAATCTGCAGTCTTGGTCAAACCACTAAGCGCTGTGGTCAACACACCTGCATGTGTCAGGCTTGCTAAGCGGAACCAATACAACGGGACATCGCGATCCCTGAGCACTGCTCGCAGACGCACCGTTGACACAACCATACTAGCCGCAAACAGTTCACACTGTCGTTGTAACTGTGCCTGATCTCCAAATATCTTGTCGAGGAACTTTCGCCCGAGCTCCATCGCTCCGGTGCCGCCTTTCTCGACGGCAGAATTAAGGGCCGCTCGTATCCGATCCACGGCGGACATAAGCTCAGCCGACAGCTCCGCTCCGTGCAGAACCGCTTCGCAATGGGCGTCGACGTCATTTGAAACGTAAACACCTGCCACGTTATCCGCGAGCTTTTCGAGCAGACCAACATGGTGGAGATAGGTCACCGCCAGTTGGTCCAGATACACTACAGTGTTCGCGTCGATGGACGTGCCGTTTGCCCATCCTTGGTCGACTTGATTCAGATAGGCTTTTGCGTTGGCAGCCGTTGTGGCATCGACTTAGAACAAAACTGCGAACTCTTATGTTGTTGAAATTACGGTGTAATTTCAATGGACGGCCGGAGATTGACTGGACTACGGCCCCTCACCCCGCTAATTGGTTGTCATCTGCCTAGGTTGCCGTCTCGGAGTGGCGCGCATCAAGGCGGAGGCGTCCAGCATCTAGCTAACCCCGCGCGCGTTTCCACGCATACCCGGGGACGGGACTCCACGAGCATCTGGGAACATCATTCTCAGGCACGCCCCTCCGGACGGCCCATCAACTGCCTCGGCGTGACCACCATGCAGACGCATAATTTTCTGCACGAGATCGAGACCTAGGCCCGCTCCCCGTCCACCCTGCTGCAGGCGATAGAACGGTTCAAACACCTGTTCACGCTCTTCGATCGGGATACCGCCCCCCTCGTCGCCAACCTCAATCCAGCCGGCACGCGCCACGCGAACCAGGATCGTGCCACGACGCCCGCCGTGATCGATGGCGTTCTGCACGAGGTTGGTCAATGCTCGTTCAAGAGAGGTTTGGTCTCCTTTCACGATGATATCCTCGTCTTCCGGTTCAAACGACATTTCGTAGCCTGCGGCGAAGGCCAGCGGTGCCAAGTCAAGGACCACACGTCGAGCGATGCCGACGAGATCAACCGAACCAAACTGATTGAGTTGTTGATCGAGGCGCTGGAGATCAAGAAGCTGGCCGGTCAGCACCGTTAGACGGGTCGCGTCTTCGAGCAGACGTGTTTTTTCCGGTCCAGTTGGAAGCGACGAGACCCGCGTTGTCAGGATTGCGATCGGGGTTCGAAGCTCATGGGCTGCATCGGTGAGGAAGCGCTTGTGACGCTCGTAACCCTTGTCGAGACGACCCAGGGCGTCGTTAACCGCTTTGACCAAAGGAACGACCTCCATCGGAACCTCTTCCACCGACAATTGTACACCGCGCCGATCAATGTCGATCCGTTCTGCTTGCGCTGCGACTTGTCCCAATCCTGCCATGGCTCGGCGAACCACGAATGGCGTCGCGAAGGCGGTCGCAAGCGCCATCAGACAGACAATGGGCAGAATAACGTTCACGAATAGAGGCGGCGCGGCGGCGATGACCCTGCGAACCGAGATGCGCCCTTGTGTCCCCGTCAGAATCTGAATCTTTCCAGCAGCGGAATTAACCCATTTGACGAGCCCCGCAGGCGGTGAGGCTTCACCCACGCTCCATCCGAGCCGGGCGTCACTGATGTGGTCGAGCGCATCAGCGATTGGCATAAAGTCCGGCGGCACGGAGCCCTCCGACAGGCGGTGCCCTTGCGCATCCCGGACGATGAACCACAGATCGGAAACGTCCGATCGCAGACTTGCGAGTTCAGATGTCGGACGCAGGATCAAGCCGCCGCCGGCGTCGCGCTCTACCGCTTCCTTGATAACATCGAGGGTATTGCCTTCATAATCACCATCTACAACGCCGCTACGCCACAATGCCGCGACGACCAGCATGATGAGCAGGATCAGCAGCGTCAGCATAGTCGCTTGCAAAACGACGAGACGCCCAACGAGGCGCCACTTAAGGGAGCGCGGTCGCAACACGTTCATGGGATATCACGCAGAAGATACCCGACGCCGCGAATACCGTTGATCGTTACACCGGCGTTCGCATCTCCGAGCTTGCGGCGCAGACGCGAGATATGCGTGTCGAGCGCATTGGGCTGAACCTCGTCGTCGAGGCCAAAGACCGCTTCCATAAGGGACGAGCGCTGCACCATGCGTCCCATGCGACGCACCAGCGCCTCCAATACGAGCAACTCGCGGCGCGGCATTTCCAGCGGTTTTCCCTCAATGCTCGCCTCACGATGGATGAAGTCGAACGAGATGCGCCCGATCCGCACGATATCGGATTGAACGCCGGCGGGTCGCCGCAAGAGAGCCCGCAATCGCGCCAGCAATTCCTCAAAGGCAAACGGCTTGGCAAGATAATCATCCGCACCATTGTCGAGGCCGGCAACCCGGTCCGCAAGATCACCGCGTGCAGTGAGCACAAGGACCGGCACGATGTTGCCGCTGGCGCGCAGCTTCGGAATGAGAGATAGACCATCGCCGTCAGGCAACTGACGATCGAGCACCACAGCATCGTAGTTGCCGTCCGCGACGATCGCCTCAGCCTCGGACAGGTTTTGCGCATGATCGACCAGCATATCGTGCCGCGTGAGAGCAGCGCGTAGCGCGGCGACCATTTCTGGCTGGTCTTCCACCAACAGAATTCGCATCCGCTAGTCTTCCTGCCCCGTCACTTCCGGCCCCTTCCATCTTACCCGGTTCATCTATCGCCCTTCCATTGCAGCAACCTTGCATGGAATTTCCGCGAATGCCGTTCCCATGGATTATTTTCTGCAAAGCGCATTCACGACAGGCTCGCGCAACCTACGCATGAGACATAGCACACCGGACAGGACGATTCCGTATCGTCGCCGATGGATATCGCTCTGCCTTTCTTATGCCTGTTTCCTATACCCCGCCTCCCGCCTTGAAAGAAATGCAATGGTCTTGAGATCAAATGATCACCCTGAACCCAGCATCGCACGCCCACGAGTGCGGACAGCCGGGATGCCGGTTGCTGACATCCTTTCGTTTTTTCTCTCATGGATACGCAATCCATTGCGTGTCGCCGCAGTGGCGCCATCAGGCCCCGCCGTCGCAGCATTGATGACGCAGGAAATCGGCGCCGAGACCGGTCCTGTCATCGAGCTTGGTCCAGGTACCGGTCCATTCACATATGCGCTGTTGGATCGCGGAGTGAGGGAGCGGGATTTGACCTTGGTTGAATATGGTTCCGATTTCATTCGCTTGTTGCAGACACGTTTTCCGCAGGCGCGCGTGGTTTGGATGGATGCTGCGTGGCTGGATAAATACAAGCTGTTCGAGAACGCACCGGTGGGCGCTGTCATCAGCGGACTGGGGCTTCTCACGATGCCCCCGCACAAAATTGTCGCCATCCTCAGCGGTGCCTTCGGCTATCTGCGCCGGGACGGTGCCTTCTATCAGATCACCTACGGCCCGCGCTGCCCCATCGCAGACCCCATCCTCGATGGCCTTGGCCTCCAGGCAACCTGCATCGGCCAAACGCGTCGCAATGTGCCCCCGGCTTCGGTCTACCGCATCACCCGGCGCAAGCCGTAACCGACTGAGGCACAATGGAAACGTCGAGCACGATCGTAACACTGCTGAGCTTCGGCTTCGTGGGAATTGGCTGCCTGGCCATCGTCGAGAAATTCGTCCCTCTCTTTCCATCTTACGTCTTGTTGATGTTTCTCGGAATGAGCGTCTCCGATGGCTCAACTCTCACCATGACAATCATCGTGACCACCATCGGATCGGTCATCGGAGCCATCGGCTGGTATGGACTTGGCAGGGCGCTGGGATCAGAACGAATCGAAGCGTTGGTTGCACGCTATGGGAAATATGTCTTTCTCAGACCATCGCTCTACGGACGGTTGACGAACGCTTACCGCAGCAATCACTTTTGGGTAACGCTGATCGGCCAGACCCTTCCGACCGTGCGGATCTATCTGGCTCTACCCGCCGGTGTGCTCAGGCTCGAGCCCCGAGCGTTTCTCGCAGCGACATCGCTCGGCACCTTGATCTGGAACATGCCATTTCTGAGCTTAGGATATGCCTTGCGAGGCAGTGATCGCGATCCGGTCAGCATCGGCTTTTGGGTAGCCATTGCCCTCATTGCAGCAGAATTCACAATTCTCCTGGGGCTTCGTTTCTTCAACCGCTCCGCACCGAGGTCTTCCAGCATCACTGCAGACGAACACAATGGCGGCGTCTGAACACGCGAGCTTCTGAAGTTTGTTGGACCCGAGATTGCCGCCCCGGGTTCTGAGCGAGGTTCATACCGTTTGATGGCAACGAGGTGTTCCATCATGCGGTCCCCAATCCTCCGAGGAGAATGTATGAGAGCTTCACTGTCTCGATTAAAACCCAGCACCGGCGTTCTTGAGCAAGCCGCCGCGATGACCATGATCCTCTTTTCGAGCTACAAGCTTGTTCCCCTTCTTGCTGACGACCAACGCCGCGGGGCTGGTTTCGCGTTCGTCCTCTTGATGGCAAGTGTTTATTGGCTACGCTCGGCCCTCAACAGGCGAGCCATCCGCAGTGCGACGAAGGCCATCATCAGTTTCGCAGAACTAACCGCGATGGTGGTCCGGCATGACAAGGCTGGTGACGGACACCCCAATTGCGATGATTTAGCGAACAAGAACACCCCTCTCGATCCCGGCGAGACTCTCTCATCAACGGCAGCATCATCCCAGTACGAAGCCGTTACTAAAATCAGGACGCTCTTTATTTCTGACGTACACCTCGGCACCAACGGATGTCAGGCCGACCAGCTGATCAAATTCCTTAGCAGCTACGATGCCGACACCGTATTTCTCGTGGGTGACATCATCGACGGGTGGCACCTGAAGTCAAACTGGTATTGGCCACATGCGCACAACAGTGTCGTGCAAAAACTGCTGTGCATGGCATGTGACGGAACGCGCCTCGTATACATTCCCGGCAACCATGACGAATTCTTGCGCGATCATGCCGGCTCATCATTCGGCAGTATTGATGTTGTCGATCACGCGATTCATAAAGGCGCGGATGGTCGGGACTATTTGGTCATCCATGGTGATCAGTTTGATCTTGTCGTCAGCCACGCCCGCTGGCTCGCCCTTCTCGGCGATTGGGCCTATCGAGCCGCACTGACTTGCAATGCAAAGCTCAACTTCGTCCGCCGACGGCTTGGTCTCACCTATTGGTCATTCTCTGCCTGGGCGAAACTGAACGTCAAAAACGCCGTCAACTACATAGGTCGTTTCGAAGAAGTGTTATCCGCCGAAGCACAACGACACAATGTGAAGGGCGTGATTTGCGGCCATATTCACCATGCTGTCATGCACGACGACTTCGGTGTGCGCTATATCAACACGGGAGACTGGGTGGAATCCTGCTCGGCAGTGGTCGAGCACTACGATGGCCACTTTGAGATCTTGCGATGGGTGGGGTCGCCATCACCCCCCTTGATTGAAACGGCGGCGGTCCCGCTAGCAAAGGTCGCTGCGTAATGCGGGTGTTAGTTGCGACCGATGCTTGGCGTCCGCAAGTGAACGGTGTGGTTCGCTCTCTGGAAAATTTGGCGACTGAGGCGCCTTCCTTCGGCGTTCACATCAACTTTTTAACTCCACAGGATTTTCGGACGCTACCGCTGCCTGCTTATAACGAAATACGGCTTGCTTTGGCGTCGCCCGGCGCAGTCAAACGTGCCATCGCCGCAGCACGACCCGATTCCGTGCACATCGCAACCGAGGGTCCCATAGGCTGGATGACGCGACACGTTTGCCAGAAGGAAGGATATCCCTTCACGACGAGCTATCACACCCGCTTTCCAGAATATCTTGCAGCTCGGCTGCCAGTGCCGCTGGAGTGGAGTTACTCAGCATTGCGACGCTTTCACAACAGCGGTGCGGGCATCATGGTGGGCTCACCGACACTCAAGGAGGAGTTGGAAGCCCGGGGATTCGGCAATCTCATGCCTTGGTCGCGGGGCGTCGACGCTCACGTCTTCCGCCCGCGCATCGAGCGTCCGCTCGCATTCCCTAAGCCGGTCTTTCTGTTTGTCGGCCGGCTTTCCATTGAAAAGAATATCACGGCCTTTCTGACGCTGGACCTTCCCGGCTCGATGGTCGTTGTCGGCGATGGGCCTTTGCGCACGAGATTGGAAACTGAGTTTCCGAACGTGCACTTTCTCGGTACTCGTACCGGAGAGGCACTTGCAGAGGTTTATGCATCCGCGGACGTCTTCGTCTTTCCGAGCCTCACCGATACTTTTGGAATCGTACTCCTTGAGGCCTTGGCATGCGGCCTGCCGGTTGCGGCATTTCCAGTTATGGGACCGCTCGATGTGATCGGACGATCGGAGTGCGGTCGTCTCGACATGAATCTGAGGCGCGCGGCTCTGGGCGCATTAGACATCTCTCGTGAAAAATGCCGCGCTTACGCTTCAAGTTTTACGTGGAGGGAAAGCACGCGCCAGTTCATCGAGAATATCAAACGTGCGCATGAGGTCTGACCCAATTGCCAGTGAATTGGTGTTTTCCTTCGCCTAAATGGGCGATGTATTTGCTGGTTATCAATGCCAGAACCGAACCTCTTGCGAAAGTTTCGCAAAGTCATCGGCACCATGGTAGCGTGATCGCGATTGCCAATGAGAAACACGCCGCTGGCCCCATACGAGCCCTTGTCTTCCGCACCGCGACCGCGGAAGCACTTGCGCCCGACGCGGCACAGTTTGGCGCGGTTCTAGGATTCAACTATCTCCATCTGGTCCGCGACCTGCCTGGCACGCTGCGCCACATCCACGCCTTACTTGCAGCGGGGGGCTTGTTCATCTCCAAGACACCCTGCGTTGGGGATATGAACCCACTCATCCGGTTTGCCTTGCCCGCGATGCGCGCGATCGGCAAAGCGCCCTATGCAGGCGTCTTTCGGGTGGCGGATCTGAGCCAGCATATAAGCACCGCAGGCTTCGACATTCTTGCCACTGAAGACCACGCAGCGAAGGGCAACGACAACCGCCCTTACATCGTGGCTCGCAAGAGGTGACGTGAACGGCCGAGGGTGAGTGGAAACCCGTCCTGTCCTGCTTTTCGATGCAAGTCCAGGTGCTGTTCGCATGTCTAGCCTATCCAAGGCCCGCTTCGTGATTTGCACGGCCGCTGCTTTATGCACACAACGAACGGCGGCAAACTGCGGTCGCGAGTAGCTTGTAGTCGTCCCAGCGAGCCTTCGATTCCGAAGGCTTCTTCACCTCGAACAGGTACATGTCGTGCACCATGCGGCCGTCCTCGCGGATCCGGCCGTTCTTCGCGAACATGTCGTTGATCGGCGTTTCCTTCATGACCTTCATCACGGCTGCCGCATCGGTGGTGCCTGCCTTCATCACCGCGTTCAGGTAGGTGGTGACGGACGAATGGATGCCCGCTTGTGCCGACGTCGGCGCGCGCTTGGTGCGCTCCATGAAGCGCTTCTAGAACGCGCGAGTTTCGTCACTCAGATCCCAATAAAACGCCTCGGCCAGCAACAGCCCCTGCGCCGTCTCGAGCCCGACGCTGTCGATGTCGGAAATAAATGCCAGCAACGGCGACAACTTTTGTCCGGATTGGCTAAGACCGAACTCAGCCGCCTGCTTAATCGCATTGATGGTATCGCCGCCTGCGTTGGCGAGACCAATCACGTTTGCCTTGGAACTCTGCGCTTGGAGCAGAAACGACGAGAAATCCGACGTGTTGATCGGGTGCTTCACGTTGCCGAGCACCTTGCCGCCCGCCTTGACGACGACATTCGAGGTGTCGCGCTCCAGTTCCTGGCCGAACGCGTAGTCGGCCGTGAGGAAGAACCAGCTATTGAGCCCCCGCTTCACCGTGGCGAGGCCCGTAACGCTGGCCAGCGCATAGGTATCGTAGGTGTAGTGGACGGTGTAAGGACCGCACGCCTCGTTGGTCAATCTGACCGCGCCGGGACCATTGAACATGATAATCTTGCCGCGCGTCTTGGCCATTTCTGCCGCAGCTAGGGCCGTCGAAGAACCTGCCACGTCTACAATGGCTTCGACGCCCTGATTGTCGATCATTTCACGGGTGAAATTCGCGGCCAGATCGGCCTTGTTGAGATGGTCAGCGACGATAATCTCGACCTTGCGGCCAAGGACCTCTCCGCCAAAGTCCTCGATGGCCATTTTGGCTGCGGCCTCGCTACCCGGCCCCGTAATGTCGGCAAAGAGCCCCGACATGTCGAGGACTGCGCCCAACTTAAGCGGCCCGGAGTTTTGTGCCATGGCGGCCGACGTGGCGGAGGTCATAACATGTCCATAGCTCCCACCCTCCAGAAATACCTAGCCGCTGAAAACATCCAATACGAGGAGATCCCGCACGAACTCAGCATGACGTCCACTCGCACGGCTGAGGCATGCCATATCTCGGGCGATCGCCTTGCCAAGGGCATCGTGCTGCGGCGCGACGGCGAATATATGCTGGCTGTGGTGCCCGCATCGCATCACCTCCGCCTGTCGGAACTGAGGACAAAACTCGGTGACAATGTCGACATGGCAGATGAAACCGAGATCAATCAGCTGTTCCGCGACTGTGCACACGGTGCAGTTCCTGCCGTCGGCAAATGCTACGGCTGGATATCATCGTTGACGATAGCATCGAGGCACAGCCGGAGATCTACATGGAGGCCGGCGATCACGAGACGCTGCTTCATATGAGTCACGCACAGTTTGTGCGGCTGACGGCCGACGCACCACATGGGCGCTTTAGCGCACACGACTGAGGATTGGTCGGTCGCAACTGAAGCTGGGCACATTGGTCGGATAATCCGCGGCGACCGTCGCAGTCCCAAATGGGAAGATCATGCTGCTGCTTAACTGTTCATGCGGCGGTGCGACGCCTCTTTATGTCTCATGCTCCGCATCGAAATCGTCTTCGAAACGCAAATGCTTTACGCTGCGGCCGCGGCGCCGCACAAGCTTCAGGGCCTCTACCCCGATCTTAATATGCCTTTCGACATAGTTCGCGGTCACCACCTGATCCGACGCTTCGGTCTTTACGCCCTCGGGGATCATTGGCTGATCGGACACGAGAAGCAGTGCGCCGGTCGAAATGTGGTTGGCAAACCCTGCAGCAAAGATTGTTGCAGTCTCCATGTCGATCGCCATACTTCGTGTACGACGCAACAGATCCCTGAAGCGATCATCGTGTTCCCAGACACGACGATTGGTCGTGTACACGGTACCTGTCCAATAGTCGTGACCGAGATCGCGGATCATCGTTGACACCGCGCGTTGCAACTGGAACGCGGGCAGCGCGGGGACCTCCGGTGGCAGGTAATCATTCGAGGTACCTTCGCCCCGAATAGCTGCAATCGGTAGAATTAAATCGCCAATATGATTCTTGCGTTTCAACCCGCCACATTTGCCAAGAAACAATACGGCTTTCGGCGCAATGGCGCTTAACAGATCCATCACGGTCGCGGCATTCGGGCTTCCCATGCCGAAGTTAATCAGAGTGATTCCATCGGCAGTCACGTTAGGCATCGGTCGATCTACGCCCTTTACCAGACCGCCATGTAGCGTGGCGAACCATTCGACGTAATTGTCGAAATTGGTCAGAAGAACATACTCTCCGAATTCGGCGAGCGGCGTGCCGGTGTAACGCGGCAGCCAGTTTTCTACGATGTCCTTTTTCTCTTTCATTCCCTTTGATCTCATCTGGAGGCGCGCAACAACGCAGCCTATCAGGCTAGTGGATAGAACCGTTCCCTGTCCAATGTGACACGCCTGGATTTGCAGGATTCCACTAATCCGTTTGTAACCCGATTCCGGACGCGGAAGTCATCGCGCTGACGCCTTACACAGGCTTTGGGGAAACCTGACGTAGGCAGCTTCGGCTTCGCGCCGGATGCGCGCGGCCCATTGCCTTTGCGATGTTGGGCGGGAATCCCGGCCGCGAAGTCGCTGTCACTTGTTCAGGAGGGTGGTAGCGACAGCGCTTGTCTGGTCCGATCGCGTAGGAATGATGCTTGCTTCTGCGACCTCGCGCGCAATCAGTTGTATAGTTGAGAAAAACGGGGGCCGTGCTGCATTGCATGCAAGTGCACCTGAAACCCAGTAATGAAGGCTCGCCATGAAAGTCAAAGACATGATGCACAAGGGTGTCGACTGGGTCAGCCCCAACACCCCTGTCACCGAGCTCGCGAAATTGATGCGGGGGCATGACATCGGCTGCATTCCGATTGGGGAGGACGACCGACTGATCGGGATGGTGACCGATCGCGACATCGTCTGCAAAGGGCTCGCGAGCAACACCTTCGATGCTGGCCGCGCGACGGCGCGCGATGTGATGACCGAAGGCATCCATTGTTGCCGGGAGGACGATGATCTCGCAAGGGCAGTGCATCACATGGAGAAGCTGCAAGTCCGCAGGCTGCCAGTGATCAACAAGAGCAAGCGGATGGTCGGCATCATCAGTCTGGGTGACGTCAGTCATTCTGCGTCCGGTGATTTGCTGTCCGAGTGCGTCAAGAGCGTTTCGGCGCATCACTGAAACACGGTTGGCGCTCCTCTCGCGATCCGGTGGAGGGGCTTGAACGCGGGCAAGTTGGCACGATAGTGGAGCAGCTCGATGACAGAGCTTTGCTCGTCAAGTTCGGCGATGACGAAGGCCGCGCCTACGCGATCGCCCCATGTCCGCAGGCGGAATTGCTTGTCCAGCGCTACGTACCGGAGCCCGCCTGCCGCCTTCCAACACGCAGGACAACCTGAACTACATCTCGTTCGGCATCATGGCAGACGTTGAGAAAACGCCTGTCCGGCATCATCTTGCGAATTGGAGGTACTCCTTTTGAGCCGTATTTGACCGAAAAACCGCCGCACTTGCGGGCGCAAGTTCGACGGTGATCCTGGGAAAGCAATAGGCGCATCGCCTTCAACCCTGAGGTTCTCCCGCGCGTTGCAGGCATGCGCAGATGCCGGCGTAACCGGAATTGGCTTGAGCGGATTGGCGCGGGACGTGTTTGGCCAGTAGGCCCGCGTCTTCCGCCTCGTTCCCGTCTCGCAACAATTGCGAGCCAACCAACAAGGAACAGCGCATGTCTGATCCGATCACCAGTCTTCACTACACGCCGAACGCAAACATCGTCAGCGGCCAATATGTACCCGCCAGCGACGGCTTCAACTTGGCAGATGTCAGTTCTGTCGCTGAGCTCAATTCCTTGCCACCCGGCGTCAAAGGCCTCGTGTGGCTAAACATGGGTGACGGTGTCACCGCTTCCTTCCAGAGCGTCGTGAGCCAGTACATCGGCAATCCAAATCTTTATGGCTTCTACCTCAAAGACGAACCAGACCCGTCGCTGGTTGCAGCCGCCAATCTCAAGGCCGAGTCGGATTGGATCCATGCCAATGAACCAGGCGCGAAGACATTCATTGTCCTGCTGAATGTCGGCACCCCCACGAATCCATCATACATAAACACTTACAATTCCGCGAACACAGACATCGATTTGTTCGGCCTCGATCCATACCCCGTCAGGCCGCAGTTCAACGGAGCTAACTACAGCGTCATTCCCGCTGCCGTAAGCGCAGCCGAAGCAGCCGGGATCAAGCAAAGCCAGATTGTACCAGTGTATCAAGCCTTCGGTGGCGGAGGGTTCCCCACCTACACGCTACCAACCGCCAGCCAGGAACAGCAGGCCTTGTCGACATGGGGATCGGTTGTTCCAGCGCCCGCGTTCGACTTCGCCTTTAGCTGGGGTAGTCAGCTTGGCGATTCGTCGCTGAACAGTTCCCCAGCGCTGCAGCAGGTCTTTGCCGCTCACAATACGCCGACGTCGAGCACGTCGGCAGTGACCTCGATCATCGACGCGCCGGCCGCTGGTGTCCTGAACATCGGCAACACAGTCACCATCACGGTCAACTTCAGCGGGACAGTGATCGTATCTGGGACGCCGACGCTCGGTCTCAACGACAACGGGACCGCTACCTATACAAGCGGGTCGGGCACCAACGCGCTGACCTTTAGCTATAGGGTTTCATCGAACGACACCAACGTGTCGTCGCTCGCTGCGACGTCGGTCAATCTCAACGGCGCAACAATCACGGATGTCAATGGCCTGACCGCGAACCTGTCGTTCTACGGACTAACGCAAACCGGGCCGCAAATTGTCACCGCAATTCCAGCGGTCGAAACCCAGTTCTCCGGCATCTCGAACACATCCACCTACCCGCCGCACAACGGTCTCGCCGCGGGCCCGAGCAATATCGTCATGGCAGAGGGTTCACGGATCGAATGGACGAATCTCACCGGCGGGGCAGCGACGCTGCAATCGGTTTACCAATTCTTCAAGCCGCTCGGGTCCGTCGCGACCAACGCCTTGTCCTATTCGCGCTGTGCCTACGACAGCGTCAATCAACGCTACATTGTCACCATCAACAATACCGCTTCCGGCGGGACGATCAGCAACATCGACATTGCTGTTTCCAAGGACTCGAACCCGAACGACGGCTGGTATTTTGCGTCGCTGAACACGTCGCTCACCATCAACAATCAGTTGACCTCATCCAACCAGCCGGTCGTGTCGGTCGATGGGGCGAATATCTACATCACGGACGCTCAATACAACGTCAACGGCTCGGGCTTCGCAGGGACAGAATGCTGGATCATCGGTGACACGGCTGGGGTCGGCGGCGGCATCTACAACGGCGGCGCACTGACGGTCACTGCCAACCAGCTTGTGCCGCCGGACCATGGCATCTACCGCGTCATCGCCGGCAACAATGGTACCAGCTACTATGCTTCCACCAGTTCTACGGGCATCGAAACGGTCGTCGCGCTGCAAACCTACAATGCGGCCACGAACACGTTTGGACCATTGAGCACGCTGGCTCTCGGCAACAGCGATCAGGGCAACGGGAACACGAGCTTTACGGCGCAACAGCAGGGGACGAACCTCTTGCTGGACGCCGGCAGCACGCAAATCCGGAGTATGGCTTACGCGAACGGGTTCCTCTACGGTGTGTCAGAGGTGAAGCCGGTCGGATCGAGCGTCCCGGAAGTCCACTGGTTCAAACTCGACGTCACCAATCCCAGCGCCCCGACCCTCGTGGCGCAAGGCGACCTCTCGGGCGCCACGATCGGCGCCAATGTGGCGACGTTCGACGCTTCCATCGCGTTGGACGCTGCAGGCGACGTCATCATCAATTTCGCCGCCAGTGGCCCGAACATGTATCCGGCAGACTACTTCGTCTACGACCGGGCCACCGATCTGACGTACACGTTCAGCGCACCGGTCCTCTATCAGGCGAGCACGAGCTACTTCAACTCCGGCAATGGAGCCAGCACGCAACGTTGGGGCAACGATTCTTCGGCGATCGCGGACCCCAAGAGCCCGAACGCGTTTTGGATATCGGGCGAATATGTCGCCAACGCGTGGTGGCAGACTTCGGTAGCTCAGGTCGCGATCCAGCCTGTCGCTGCGACGACCGCGCCGACGGTTCTTTCAATCGTGACATCCGGGATGGGGATCACCAACGGCGGCGGCGACCTCAATGCGGGCAAGGTGATCACGCTGACTGTCAATTTCAACGAGGCCGTGACCGTCAACATCGCGGGCGGCATGCCGACCCTGACGCCCAATGACGGTGGCGCCGCGACTTACACCGGCGGCTCGGCCACCAGCGCGCTGACCTTCAGTTATACGGTTCAACCCGGACAGAACACGTTCGACCTCGTGGTGTCGTCATTCAATCTGAACGGGGCGACGATCCAGGATGCGGCCGGCAACAGCGCCGACCTGTCGGGCGCGACCAACTACAATCCGGCCGGCACGCTCCAGATCGATACGACCGCGCCGGCAGCGCCAACGGGCCTGTCTCTCGACACCACGACCGACAGCGGCACTAAGGGCGATGGTATCACCAACTTTACCCAGGTGAAAATCGACGGCACCGCCGAGCCCGGCAGCACGGTCACACTGTACGATACGAACGGCATCACCGTGACCGGCACTGGCACGGCAGACGCCACGACGGGCGCGTTCGGCATCACAACCTCGACGCAATCGAACGGCACGCACAGCATCACCGCCAAGGCGACGGATGGAGCCGGGAACACCGGTGCGGCGTCGACCACCTATGGGGTGACAATAACCTCGACCGCGCCACCCGCCCCGACAGGCCTGTCGCTCGACACCACAACGGACAGCGGCACGCAGGGCGACAGCATTACCAACTTTGCTCAGGTCAAGATCGACGGCACGGCATCGGCTGGTAATACGGTGACGCTGTATGATTCGAACGGCACCACGGTGCTCGGCATCGGGACGGCAAACGCCACGACAGGCGCGTTCGGTATCACGACCTCAACGCTGTTGAACGGCACGCACAGCATCACCGCCAAGGCAACGGACTCGATCGGGAACTCCAGCGCGGCATCGACCGCCTGTGCGGTGACGGTGGACACGACCGCGCCGGCAGCGCCAACGGGCCTGTCGCTCGACACCACGACCGACAGCGGCACCAAGGGCGATGGCATCACCAACTTTACGCAGGTGAAGATTGACGGCACGGCCGAGCCCGGCAGTACGGTCACACTGTACGATACGAACAGCACCACCGTTCTCGGCACAAACGCTGCCGACGCGACCACCGGCGTCTTCACCATTACGACCGCGAGCTTGTCAGCCGGAACGCACAACATCGCGGCAAAGGCGACGGATGCCGCCGGCAATATCGGCGTGGCGTCGGCTGCTTACTCGCTGACGATCGATACGACCGCGCCGGCAGCGCCGACGGGCCTGTCGCTCGACACCGCGACCGACAGCGGCACCAAGGGCGACGGCATCACCAACTTTACGCAGGTGAAAATCGACGGCACCGCCGAGCCGGGCAGCACGGTCATATTGTATGACACCAACGGCACCACTGTGCTCGGCAGCGGGATTGCGGACGCCACCACGGGTGTGTTCGGCATCACGACATCGACGCTATCGAATGGCACCCACAGTATCACCGCCAAGGCGACGGATGCTGCCGGCAATATCGGCGTGGCGTCGTCGGCTGCTTACTCGCTGACGATCGATACGACTGCGCCGGCAGCGCCGACGGGCCTGTCGCTCGACACCACGACCGACAGCGGCACCAAGGGCGACGGCATCACCAGCTTTACCCAGGTGAAGATCGACGGCATCGCCGAGCCGGGCAGCACGGTCATATTGTATGACACCAACGGCGCCACTGTACTCGGCAGCGGGATTGCGGACGCCACCACGGGTGTGTTCGGCATCACGACCTCGACACTATCGAGCGGCACACACAACATCACGGCGAAGGCGACGGATGCCGCCCGCAATATCGGCGGGGCGTCGGCTGCTTATTCGCTGACGGTCGATACGACCTCGGGGACCAGCAGTTCCTCCGAAATCGACACGCAGTTTTCGGGGATAACGAACGCGTCGAGCTATCCGCCGCACAACGGCCTGGCGGTCGGGCCGAACAACATCATCATGGCCGAAGGCTCGCGGATCGAATGGACCAACCTCTCAGGCGGCTCGCCGACGCTCCAATCGGTCTACTCCTTCTTCCACCCGCTCGGGTCGACCGCCGCCAACGCCCTGTTCGATCCACGCTGCATCTACGACAGCGTCAACGGCCGCTTCATCGTCCTGATGGAGAATATCGGCTCCAACGGCGCCATCAGCAATATCGACATCGCCGTCTCCAAGGACTCCAACCCCAATGACGGCTGGTACTTCGCCTCCCTGAACACCTCCCTCACCATCAACGGTCAACTGACCTCCTCCGACCGCCCCTCGCTGTCGGTCGACGGCACCAACATCTACATCACCGCCCCACAGTACAACGTCAACGTCTCAGGTTATAGCGGCACAGAGGTGTGGGTCATCGGCGACACCGCAGGCGCCGGCGGTGGCCTCTACGATGGCGGCACCATGACCGTCGTCGCCAACGAGATCACCTCGGCCAGCCAGGGCGCTTTCTCTGAGGTCGCCGGCAATAACGGCAAGACCTACTACGCCTGCGACTATTCCACCGGCAGCCAGGTCGTCGTCGCACTGCAGACCTACGACACCACCACCAAGACGTTCAGCCCTGTCAGCACCCTCTCGCTCGGCAACATCAATCAGGGCGGCTCCTATACCGCCCAGCAGCAGGGCACCAGCCTCCTGCTCGATGCAGGCGACAAGCGCATCGCGAACCTGCAATACGCCAACGGCTTCCTTTACGGTGTCTCGGAATTCAAGCCAATCGGCTCCAGCGTTCCGCTGGTCCATTGGTTCAAGATCGACGTCAGCAATCCCAACGCGCCGACCCTCGTGGCCCAAGGCGACATTTCAGGGGCCGCGATCGGCACCAATGTCGCGACCTTCAACCCGTCGATCGCCGTCGACAGCGCGGGCGACCTCGTCATCAATTTCACCGCCAGCGGTCCGAACATGTACCCTTCAGACTACTATGTCTTCCAGGCGGCCACCAATCCCGCCGGCGCATTCAGCGTCCCCATCCTGTACCAAGGCAGCACCGGCTTCTTCAATTCGGGCAACGGCTCCTCGGTCCAACGCTGGGGCGCCTATTCCTCCGCAATCGTCGACCCCAACAATCCGAACTCGTTCTGGATCTCCAACGAATACATCGCCAACAACTGGTGGCAGACCGCCGTCGCGCAAGTCGAAATCAAACCAATCGTGGAGGCCCCGAAACTGACGATCAGCAACACATCGCTAAATCTGCCAGCCGGCGGCTCCGTCGCATTGGGTATCAGTACTGCCCCTGTCGATTCGGACGACACCGTATCAGTGACGATCAACGGTTTGACGAGCTACGAATCGATAACGGACAATCTCGACCAACTCACTTTCGGCGGCAACTCCGTCACCTTGAGCGCGGCCGAGGTCAATAGCGGGCTTACCCTGCACTCGTCCTACACCGGTTCAGACAAGCCAGTGAACGCACTGACCGTGACGGCCAGCAATACGACGCCCGGTGAAGTCACAACCTCTGCGCCGCAAACCATCGCGGTCACGGATCCCCCTGTGACGACGGCCGCCGCGATGCTGAGCTATCCGCCGACTGGCTATGCCCTGAACGAGGACATGAAGCTGGCGTCGCTCAATCAAATGACGGCGTTATTCGATCAATTTATGGCGGCCGGGTTCCACAACAAACCCTCTGGCGCCGGTCAGATCATCCCGACGTCGCTGCTGAACGGTGGTGAGGATCAGACGTTCTTGGCCAAGCCGTGTCACTGATCGCGCTGAGCCACTCCACAAGGGCGAGCTGACGATCCGCGAAAAGGCATTGGCCCCCGACCAAGCAGATGTGAGCAATTCGCTCAACAACCTTGCTGCGCTCTACCACGTTCAGGGCCATTACGCCGCTGGCACGGCGCAGTATGGCGGCGTATGCCAAGCGCCGGCTGCTGCCGGAAGAGACAACCGACGAAGGTCGACTAGCCTTCCAGGAACTGGTTGCGGTCGCCCTCTGTGCGAGGGTGTGGATCGAGACTGCGAAATCCGGGACAACGAATACGGTCCCAACATTATCGCAAACGCCAAGTTCGCAGTTTTATCCCGAATGGTGGCAATTTGGCGCTCCCGAAGAGTTTCGAACTCTTGCCCTGATATCTATAGTCAAGCGAATGTCCGCTTTGGGTCAAAAGCGCCCCCCGCCACTTACATTTGCGCAGTGATGCAGTGATGCAGTGATGCAGTGATGCAGTGATGCAGTGATGCAGTGATGCAGTGATGCAGTGATGCAGTGATTTTAGAGCCTAAGGATGCAACGCAAGTATCTTTCGATCGCTATACGCATCGAAAATAATTACTGGAAAACTCATGGTCGCTTAATGACCACTTTTTGGCAGTCGGCGGATGTCGCCTGAAAATGCCAGGTCTTGTCCACAAATTTTGCGACGCGCACTGAATTTGATCGTTGCTGACCGAGCTGGGATGCTTGGAGCATCAACAGGACGATCAGATCATGAGCGTTTTAGCCTTTGTGCAGAAGAAAGGCGGGACCGGCAAGACGACAACCGCCACCAACGTGTCAGTCGCAGCGATGATGCGGGGCTTCCGCGTGGCCCTCATCGACGTTGACCCTCAACGATCTGTGCTGATGTGGAAAAACGCAAGGGCCGACGTGCGGCCTTATGTCGAAGCCCTGGCTCCGGCGGAGCTACCGCATTGGCTCGAAGAGCGTAGAGGCGAGTTCGATCTTGTTCTCATCGATACGCCCGCCCATGACGGTGATGCGCTGGCGCGTGTTGTCCGGCTCGCCGATCTGACGGTGATCGTAACGCAACCAACCCTACTGGCGAACGCGGTGGCCGCTCACCTGCGAGGTGTATTTAATGATTTCGGCATCCCTTACGCGATTCTATTGACGCAGACCCCGTCCGCGCTGACGCGACGTCTCGACCATTGGATAAAGAGCCACCGCCTGCTTGGGACCGTAGTCGATACGCAACTCGCCTACCGGATGGATTACCAGGACGCCGTTCCGCTTGGGTTGGCCGTCATCGAATACAATCCCCATGGGCGTGCTGCAGAGGAAGTCCATAGCGTCACCGACTGGCTGCTCAACAGGCTGGAGTTGGTCCGATGAACAGACGCATCGATCCCAAAGCAGCTTTCGACGCTTCCGATAGGCAACTGCAGCAGGCCTTGCGAAACAAAGGCAGCAAGGCGACACCCGCCGACATGCGGACAACCTTCTCGGTCAGCCGGGACATCCATGATGCGCTCCGCCTGCTCGCGGCCCGCCACAGATGCAAGCTGAACGACTTGGTCGCCATTGCAGTGGAAGACTGGATGGCAAGGCAAGGCGCTCTGCCCGGCAATCTTAGCCGGGCGGATATTCGGCGCCGCCTCGCTCCCGCGACCGCGGACCAAGCGCCCTCTTCGTCGGTCGGCGAAACAGTTCCTGACCGGTTTTAGCTGCGCGGCTCCGGTGCTTAAATTATCGAGGTCATTCCACTACCGAGCAACAGCCAAACCTTAGCTGCAGTCAAATTGATTGGCGGCCAACTCCTCCGACTGCCGCGTGATGCGTTTTGGCGATGCCGCCGAGAGGGGAGTTCGATCACAAAATGCGGGAGCACGTCCGCGTTTGCGGGGTTTGGGATACACCTAGTGAATAGGCGTTTCAATTGAGATCCCTCACAAAGTGCTTCCGGCTTGCCAGCGCGTCGCCGACCATGTCTCCCTACAGCAGGAGACTACCATGAGTTATCAGTTTTTGCACATCGAAGCTTACGGCCGGAAGGGCGCGCACAAGAAGAACTCGTCCGTCCGCAGATCGTCCATGTTCGATATCCGAGACGAGATGATCCGCATGCCGCACGCTTGCAGTCATGTTGCCGAATCACTGCCGCCGCTCGTTCTATTCGGTATGAAACCCGAGGATACGTTTGTTCTGACGAATGAACGCGCTGGCCATGTCATCGACAAAAGGGCTCGGAAGCTGCGCTGCGATGCGCCAGTGGTTATCGCTGGCGTTGCCTCCTGGCCAAAGCCTGTGGTCGACGTCAAGAATGATCCGGAGAAACTGAAGCGCTACCAGCAATGGCGGGAAGAGACACTCGCGTGGCTGAAGCGTCGATGGGGCGACGATTTGAAAACCGTCCTGCAGCATCTCGACGAGGCGTATCCCCATTTGCACTTCATCGTGGTGCCGAAGCTTTCTCCCGATTGCCGTCTTCGCATCTCAAGCATTCACCCGGGACATCGGGCCGCGGAAAAGACCGCCGAGGCTGGCGGCACAGGTCGGGATCAGAAGAAGGCCTATAAAGAAGCAATGGCCGCTCTTCAGGACGGCTACTATGAGCGAGTCAGCGTTCGGTTCGGAATTCTGAGAACTGGGCCACGCCGTCAGCGTCTCACGCGCGCAGAATGGACTGAAAAAAGGCGTCAAGCCGAAGCGCTGGCTCAAGCCCATGTCGATGTTCAGACGTTTGCATCCAACGTGAAGGCGATTGCAAAAAGCCGCATCGCTGCGCGGGAAGCGGAAGCCGATGAGGCGGCTCGGGCGAAGATCGACGCCATCACGACGCAGTCACATCACCGCATCACGATGCTGAAACAAAAAGCAATCGAACGGATCAGCGGCTTGAAGGGCCGCGTGACCGAATTGGAAGGCGCGCTGTCGAAAAGGATGCGATAATTGCGGCACAGGCTGCCGAACTCGAAGAAGTCATGGCCCTTCTGCTGGAAAACGGTCTCTCACCAAATTTCGGAATTTAACGGGCAAGAATTTGCGAGAATGTATCCGCGGATGTATCGTGATACATCCCTCGTTCCGCAACAATGAATGGCTAGTCTATTTGATTTCAAGAGGTTATGCGGGAAGTGGTAGCGAGAGAGGGACTCGAACCCCCGACCCCAGGATTATGATTCCCGTGCTCTAACCAGCTGAGCTACCTCGCCACAGGTTCAGACCGCCTTCGCGGTCGCGAACGGCGGCATATAAGAAGTCACCCAAATGCCTGTCAAGCAATGACAGCCCAAGGATGGGCGCAGCGGCCATCTTATTGAGCCGACAAGCGCAATTCTTTGCATTCGGCGGATTCCGGGGCAGAAAATCTCACTTTGGCCGCACCGAGGGGTCGCCGCCCGGGCTGCCGGCGGCGAGATCACCGGCATCGTTCCGCCCTGCGGCGTCGGTGCATGCATTTCTGGATCGACACCGGGCGGCGGACACAGCACTCCATCGGACTTCGCGAGCTTGTCGCCTAAGGATTCGGCCCGGCCGGTGGTTGTTCCACGCGGGGCAACGGTGCCTTCGTGCGGAACGGCCTCCGTCGGCGTGCAGTTCGACGCCGCACGATCGGGATTCGGGGGTGCGGTTTGCGCAGGCGGCGTGGCCGGCGCAGGTGGAGCCTGTGCAAAAGCTACCGCAGGCAGCAGAGCGAGCGCGCAACCGGCGGCCATCGAGAGTCTCACTGTCATGAAGGAGAAACGATGGCGCGGCGCGGATATTCCCGCCGCAAACGATTCAACTCAGCTCTTGCGGTAGCGGATCAGCGAAAAGTGCCCCATCGGCGGCATTGGACGGCGCTCGACCAGCGTCACGCCGCCATGTTTTGCCGCCCAGTTCACCAGCCGCTCCCACGGAAACTCCGGACGCCAGCCGAGCCGCCGCGCCAGCGGCGCGAAGGCAAGTTCGAAAATCTTGCGCGGACCGCTTTCCGCGCCGATGTGGTTGACCAGAATGAGTTCGCCGCCCGGCCTCAGCACACGCATGAAATCGTCGAGCGTGGCTTCGGGGTCCGGCACCGCCGTAATGACGTATTGCGCCACCACCGCATCGAACGCGCCATCCGGAAATGCGAGATTCTTCGCATCCATCACTGACAGCGTTTCGACATTGGTGAGATTCTGTGCACGCACGCGCTCCTGCGCCTTGCGCAGCATGGGTTCGGAAATATCCACGCCGTGCAGCTTGGTCGTGCGCGAATAATCCGACAGCGACAGTCCGGTGCCGACGCCGACGTCGAGCACGCGTCCGCCGATGGCGTCAGCGACCGCGATGGTCGACTTGCGGCCCTCATTGAACACTTTGCCGAACACCATGTCGTAGACCGGTGCCCACGCGGCATAAGCCTTCGCCACTCCGGCACGATCGATGTCGTTGGTCATGTCCCCGCCCTGTTACGCAACACTTGTTATTGTTCCGACACGATCCGCGCCGGAAATCTCTCCCATTCTTGGAGGATCAAGGGTTATCCGGCAAGGGCTTCGCGCAGGCCGGGCGCTGGCCGGACCATGCGCGGTGCGGCGCTGATGAAGCCGCCGCCGAGCACACGCGCCTGTCCCGCAGGCGCATCGTAGAACACGCAGGCCTGTCCCGGCGACACGCCCTCTTCGCCGTCGACGAGTTCGACTTCGTAAGCGTCGCCAACACGGCGCAGCCACGCCGGCTGCGGCGCACGGGTGGAACGTACCCTCACGAACATCTCGAGGCCGTCGCCGACGGCACGGTCGAGCGGTCCGTCGCCGATCCAGTTGATGTCGCGCAGCAGAATTCGGCGAACGTTCAGCGCCTCGCGCGGCCCGACCACCACGCGGCGCGTCTCAGCATCGAGATGCACCACATATAGCGGCGCGTGCGCCGCGATGCCGAGGCCGCGGCGCTGACCGATGGTGAAGCCGACGATACCCTGATGGCGGCCGAGCACGCGGCCGTCGAGATCGACGATGTCGCCCGGCTCCATCGCGTTCGGCTTCAGCCGCTCGATCACATCAGTGTAGCGTCCGGTCGGCACAAAACAAATGTCCTGACTGTCGTGCTTGTCGGCCACTGACAGTCCGAACCGGCGCGCGAGTTCCCGAGTCTGCGCCTTGGTCATGTCGCCGAGCGGGAAGCGCACGTCGGCGAGTTGATCCTGCGTGGTCGCGAACAGGAAGTAGCTCTGGTCGCGGTCGGCGTCTGCGGCGCAAACCAGCGCGCGCGATCCGTCATTGAGACGGCGCGACGCGACATAATGTCCGGTGGCGAGCGCCTTGGCGCCAAGCTCACGCGCGGTCGCGAGCAGATCGCGAAACTTGATCGAGCGGTTGCACTCGATGCACGGCACAGGAGTCTCGCCGTGCACGTAGCTTTCGGCAAAACTCTCGATCACCGACTCGCGGAAGCGACTCTCATAATCTAGCACGTAATGCGGAATGCCGATGCGGGCCGCGACGTCGCGCGCGTCGTGAATGTCCTGACCGGCACAGCACGCGCCCTTGCGGTGGGTCGCCGCGCCATGATCGTAAAGCTGCAACGTGATACCGACCACGTCGTAGCCCTCGGCCTTCAGCAGCGCAGCCGTCGCCGAGGAATCGACGCCGCCTGACATAGCGACGACGACCCGGGTATCTTCCGGGCGACCTTCGAGGTCGAGGCTGTTGAGCATGATGGGGCCGATCTTCTTTTGCCGGGCAGCGGCGCCGGTCCTTGCCGGCTGCACTTTACTTATAGTCCGACCCTACGCGAGGCAATCGCAGGCCGCCTTGATCTATTCCAATGAAAATTCGGCCTCTTTGGGGGGAAATTCTTGCCGCCGGGCAGAAAGCCCCCGGCTCGGGATCCGGTTCCAGACAACGGAATCCTGAACAACTAATTGAATTATATATGTATTTCCATTCTCCTCCGGTGGCCCGGTCCTTGCTGAACAAGGTGAGCAGCAACGTGAAAGGCCGCCCGTGTTCAGCGTCACCCCGGAACCAGCCGTCTCCAAACCCGCCTATGATACGCAGGCGAAACAGCCGCGCCCGGATCAACCGCGGTCGGACGGTTTTGCTGCGCTGGTGGACAGCAATGCGGCGGCGGCTTCGGACACCCGGTCGACGCCGGATGCGCCTCCTCCGCAGCGCCGCGGTCAGCGCGATGCGCGTAGGACCGACACGCCACCGGCGAACAACGATGCACCGCAATCCCGGGCTTCGTCCGCACCGAACGACAATTCGTCCCAGAAAGACACCGGATCTTCCGCTTCGGCGAACGCCAACACGGGCGGCGACAAGACCCCCGGCAAGGTCAAAGCCTCGGGCGACAAGAAGGCCGAGGGTGAGAAGACTCAGGACGCAAGCCCCGATGCGGCTGCCACGGTTCCGGCAGTCCCCGCCATCATCGCAGACGCTGTCGCGGTTGTTGTCGCAGTCACCACCGAGCCAGTTGCGGCGCCTGCCGACGGAACATCATCCACACCTGCTGCCATTGCTGCGTCTGCAGCCGCTGCAGCAACCGCCGCCATCGCTTCCACTTCATCTCCCGCGCAGAAGGGCGATCCATCGCTCGCGGAAACACCAGTAACGACAGCGGCCACCGATACAGGCACAAGCATCGCAGCCGAGCTGGCCACCGCCGCGCCAGCCGATGGCGCCGTGCCTGAGGCCAGCGCTGCAAAGATCGTTGCCGCAGCGGGCGTGATTCACTCCGCGAACGGCAAGACCGAAGCGTCCGCAAAAAATGCCGAGGCGGCCGGAGCCACCAAAGAGAGCAAGGACGGCAAACAGGCTGCCGAAACATCTTCCGCCGTGACCGATCAGGTCATCAAGCCCGAGACCGCGTCGGACACCGACGGCAAGCCTGGACAGCACGACAAGGCAGCCTCCGACACCGCAACCGAGACGCCGGAGCGCGCCGCTAAGGCGACATCGCAAACCGAACACCGTGCATCGAGCGCGCCCGCACCGCTACCGGCGCCTCAGTCCGATCCGGGATTGCAGTTGTCCGCAGGCATGCCGCAGCAGCCGGTTCAAACCCACGCCGCGAATCTGACGGCGATACCGGTCACGTCGGCACAGGCAGCGCTGGCCGCGAACACCCCGGTGCCGCTGAACAGTCTTGCGGCCGATATCGCGCTGCGCGCCGCAGGCGGCAACAGCCGCTTTGAAATCCGCCTCGACCCCGCCGAGCTCGGCCGGATCGATGTGCGACTCGAGGTCGACAAGCACGGCAATGTCACCTCGCATCTGACGGTGGAACGTCCTGCGACGCTCGACATGCTGCGCAACGATGCGCCGAAGCTCCAGCAGGCGCTGGAAAATGCAGGCCTAAAGACCGGCGACTCCGGATTGCAGTTCAGCTTGCGCGACCAGTCGTCGTCGGGCCAGAACAGCGATAACGGCTCCAGCCGCAATTCGCAGCGCGTCATCATTACCGACGAAGACACCGTGCCCGCGCAGGTCGCGGGACGAACCTATGGCCGCACGCTCGGATCGAGCGGCGGCGTCGACATCAGGATCTGAGGAGACCACCATGGCGGTTGATGCAACCACAGCACCGATACCGACTTCCGCGCCGGCCTCGTCGTCGTCCAGTTCGAGCTCAAGTTCCTCCAGTTCAAGCAGCAGCAGCGCCGGCGGCATCGCGAATAATTTCCAGTCCTTCCTGATGCTGCTGACCACACAGTTGCAGAATCAGAATCCGCTCGATCCGCTGGACACCAACCAATTCACGCAGCAGCTCGTGCAATTCGCGCAGGTCGAACAGCAGTTGAAGTCCAACGATCAATTGGCGTCGCTGGTGAGCATCGAAAAGAGCGCGCAATCGACCCAGGCCCTGGTGTTCGTCGGCCAGACGGTGGCCGTGGATGGGAGCACGGCGCATTTCGACAGTAACGCAACCTGGAATTTCATTGCTCCGTCTGACAGCAACGCCACCATCACCATTACGGACAAGACCGGACAGACGGCTTATTCCGGCAGCTTTCAGATCGCGAAAGGCAACGCCAGCTTCGTCTGGGACGGCAAGGGCAACGACGGCGTGAAGTGGCCTGTCGGCGACTACAAGATGACGGTGACGGCGAAGGATGCCAGCGGCAAGAATGTTGCGATCACGACCGAGGTGCAGGGCGTCGTGGATTCCGTCGATCTCACGGCAAGCCCGCCTCTGCTTTCGATCGGCGGGCAGAACTACACGACCGATCAGGTCAAGCGCATCGTGCGGCAAAGCACATCCAGCTAAGCGGATTTGACGATTCGCGCGCTCCCGCAGCGGTTCCAAGCCGAGTTTCACATCCCCGCAGGCCGGTTCCGCAAGGACCCGGCCTGTCCCGCTTTGGGCAAATCGAAGGAGAATCGTATTGGAGGCTTGGGCTTAGGCAAATTTTAAGCCGCAAGGGGTAGCTTGGTTCCTACGAGTTCAGTTGTTTCGAGTTTGTGAGTACACCATGACAGAACCCCACCGCCCGAGGGTGAAGTACGTCATCGGGCCCGATGGCAGTCCGCTGACGATCGCGGATCTTCCCGCGCCCGGTACCAAACGGTGGGTTATCCGCCGTAAGGCCGAGGTTGTGGCCGCAGTCCGCGGCGGCTTGCTGTCCCTCGAGGAAGCCTGCAGCCGCTATACCCTGACGGTTGACGAATTCCTGTCCTGGCAGTTCTCCATCGACCAGCATGGTCTGGCCGGATTGCGCACAACCCGCATCCAGCAGTATCGCCAGTAAATTCCGGCGCTTCACCGTCCCTTTCATCGCAATTTTCCGAAAACCGGCCTCTTTTCGAGAGGCCGGTCTTTGGCATTTCCAGATTTCTCCTCAGCCGTTAACCGGCGTTAACCATATGGAAACCATACCTAGGCAAATTCTGCCCAGTCGGTGCGTGGCGCCGAATCGTTGGGGCTGGTTCGTTGCAGGGTCTGTTTTCATTCCTGAAAGGTCTGGGTGCGGCGAGAATGGCGGCCATGGCCGCCGTAACGCTGGCCCTCGTCGGCTTCTTCGGCTTCGTGATCATGCGGGTCTCCGCCCCGCAGATGACCACCCTCTTCACCGATCTCAGCTATGAAGACTCCTCGGCGATCCTCAAGGATCTGGAACGCCAGGGCATTCCCTACGACATGAAGAACGACGGCGCCGTCATTATGGTGCCGAAGGACAAGGTGACCCGGCTGCGCATGAAGCTCGCCGAAGGCGGCCTGCCCAAGGGCGGCGGCGTCGGCTACGAGATTTTCGACAAATCCGACGCGCTCGGCTCCACCAGCTTCGTCCAGAACATCAATCACCTGCGCGCACTCGAAGGCGAACTGGCGCGCACCATCAAGGCCATCGACCGCATCCAGGCCGCGCGGGTGCATCTGGTGCTGCCGGAACGGCCGCTGTTTTCGCGCGAAACCCCCGAACCTTCGGCCTCCATCGTGCTGCGCGTGCGCGGCGCACTGGAGCCGCAGCAGGTCCGCGCCATCCGTCATATCGTCGCCTCCGCTGTCAACGGCATGAAGGCGCAGCGCGTCTCCATCGTGGACGAATCCGGGCAGTTGCTGGCCAACGGCGCCTCGGGCGACACCACCGGTGACGGCAGCGGCGACGAGCGCCGTGCGTCCTTCGAGAAGCGCATGCGCGATCAGGTCGAGGCCATCGTCTCGTCGGTGGTCGGCTCCGGCCGCGCCCGCGTGCAGCTCTCGGCGGACTTCGATTACAACAAGATCACCCAGACCTCGGACAAGTTCGATCCCGAGGGCCGCGTGCTGCGCTCCAGCCAGTCCCGTGAAGAGTCCGCGGCAACCGCTAATGCCAATGACGGTCAGGTCACCGTCAACAATGAGTTGCCCGGCGCGCAGGGACAGGGCGGCGGCGCCACCGCCAAGGACCAGAGCAAGAAGAGCGAGGAAATCAACAATTACGAGATTTCCCGTGTCACCAAGACCGAGGTGACCGAGGCCGGCCGCGTCAACCGCATCTCGGTCGCAGTGCTGGTCGACGGCAGCTACAGCAAGAACGACAAGGGCGATGTCGTCTATACGGCGCGCCCGAAAGAAGACCTGGAAATGATCGGCACGCTGGTGCGCTCCGCGATCGGCTTCGACGAGAAGCGCGGCGATCAGGTCCAAATCGTCAATCTGAAGTTCGCGGAATCGCCGTCTGTGATCCCGGCCGAGGCGCCCAAGGGCTTTCTCGGCATGTTCCAGTTCACCAAAGACGACATCATGTATTTCATCGAGCTCGGCGTGATGCTGATCCTCGGCGTCATCGTCGTGTTCATGGTGGTGCGCCCGCTGCTCAAGCGCGTGCTCGCCGCCGATGCGGCCGCAGCCCACGCCGCACTGCCGGCGCTGCCCGAGGCTCCGCCGGCACCGGCCCAATCGCAGCAGCAGATCGCCAACAACGCGACCGCGCAGATGATCGACGTCGCGCAGGTCCAGGGGCAGGTCCACGCCCAGTCCGTGCATCGCGTCGGCGAACTCGCCGACCGCAATCCGACCGAGACCGCCTCCATCATTCGTCAGTGGCTTTCAGAACCGGCTTGATCCGACATGGCAACGACACCCGCGCTCACGACCAACGTTCAAAGTGCCAACACCAGCGACATCGCCGGAGTTGTCGCCACGCTGGCGAGCCGTCAGAACGGCCGCGCGAAGACCGCGCCGCTGTCCGGACCCAAGCGCGCCGCCATCATGATGCTGGCACTCGGCGAACAGTATGGCGGCAAGGTCTGGTCGCTGCTCGACGACGACGAGGTGCGCGAGCTTTCGGTTGTCATGTCGTCGCTCGGCACGGTCGAAGCCGATGTCGTCGAAGACCTGATGCTCGAATTCGTCTCGCGCATGTCGGCCTCCGGCGCACTGATGGGCAATTTCGACGCCACCGAGCGGCTGCTGCAACAATATCTGCCCTCGGATCGCGTCAACGGCATCATGGATGAAATCCGCGGACCGGCCGGCCGCAACATGTGGGAGAAGCTCTCCAACGTGCAGGAAGAGGTTCTCGCCAACTACCTCAAGAACGAATACCCGCAAACCATCGCCGTGGTGCTGTCGAAGTTGAAACCGGAACATGCCGCGCGTGTACTCGCGATCCTGCCCGAGGACATGGCGCTCGACGTCGTCAACCGCATGCTGCGGATGGAAGCGGTCCAGAAAGAAGTCATCGAGCGCGTCGAACAGACGCTGCGCATCGAATTCATGTCGAACCTGTCGCAGACTCGCCGCCGCGACGCTCACGAGGTAATGGCAGAAATCTTCAACAATTTCGACCGCCAGACCGAAACCCGCTTCATCACCTCGCTCGAAGAGGACAACCGCGAAGCCGCCGAGCGCATCAAGGCGCTGATGTTCACCTTCGACGACCTCGTGAAGCTGGATTCGGGCTCGGCGCAGACGCTGATGCGCCACGTCGACAAGGACAAGCTGGGCGTCGCGCTGAAAGGCGCCAACGAGAGCGTGCGCGACTTCTTCATGGGCAATATGTCGAGCCGCGCCGCCAAGATGCTGCTGGACGACATGGCTGCGGCAGGCCCGGTGCGGTTGCGCGACGTCGACGAGGCGCAGGCGCTGCTGGTCAATCTCGCCAAGGATCTCGCGGCCAAGGGCGAAATCATGCTGCAGAAAAACCGCGCCGACGACGAGCTGGTGTACTGATGGGCGCACCGGCAAAATTCCTGTTCGATATGGACTTCGCCGCACCTGAGCCGGCGAAGGAAACCGCGCAGGACCGCGCCGCGACCGCCGCCAAGGTCGCCCAGCAGATCGCGGAAGCCGAGGCACGCGGCTATCGCGCCGGCTTCGATGCCGCGCGGCACGAAGCCAAGGCCGAAAGCGACCGGCGCGTGGCGCTGGCGCTGGAGGAAATCGGCATCGCGACCAAGGCTATCGCCGGCCGCTTCTCGACCATCGAGGACCGGATGGAAACCGAGGCGGTGGACGTCGCGCTCGCGGTGGCGCGGAAACTTTGCACCGAACTGATGGCGGCCGAGCCGCTGACCGAGATCATGGCGCTGGTCAGCGACTGCTTTCGGCATCTGACTTCGACCCCGCACATCGTGGTGCGGATCAACGACGCGCTTTACGACGCGGCGCGCGAGAAGATCGAGCAACTCGCCAAGCGCAGCGGGTTCGAAGGACGGCTCGTCATTCTGGCCGAGCCGGACATCGCCTCCGGCGACTGCAAGATCGAATGGGCCGACGGCGGCGTGACGCTCGACCGCGCCACGATCGAAGCGAAGATCAACGAACTCGTCGGGCGCTATCTGGCGTCCCGCAATCAGGCCGGCATTCCCGGCCATGAGGATCGACCATGAGCGACACAGACAACAACGTGCCCCTTCCCGAACTCAACGCGGCCGATATGCCGCCAGTCGACGATCAGACCTTTTATGACGACGAAGATCACGCTGGACGCATCGCCGCCGATCTCGAAGCGGTATTCGACGTGCCGGTTCAGGTGTCGGCGGTTCTCGGCCGCTCCAAGATGGACGTCGCCAACCTCTTGAAGCTCGGACCGGGCACCGTACTCGAACTGGATCGCCGCGTCGGCGAGGCCATCGACATCTACGTCAACAACCGGCTGGTCGCACGCGGCGAAGTCGTTCTCGTCGAGGACAAGCTCGGCGTCACCATGACCGAAATCATCAAGGCGGAGCGCGCCTAATCCCATCTGACAACCGGCGCCGGAAACGACGCGGGCAGGATAACAGGAGAACACCATGCGGCTTCTCATCGTTGGCACACTCAAGGGCCAGCTTACCACCGCCACCAAGATCGCCATGGAGAATGGCGCGACGGTGACCCACGCCGAGGACTCGGAACAGGCGATGCGCGTGGTGCGCGGCGGCAAGGGCGCCGACCTGCTGCTGGTCGATGTTGCCCTCGACATCCGCGATCTGGTGATCCGGCTGGAAGCCGAACACATCCACGTCCCGATCGTCGCCTGCGGCATCACCACCGATGCACGGGCCGCGGTCGCTGCGATTCACGCCGGCGCGAAGGAATACATCCCGCTGCCGCCCGATCCAGAACTGATCGCAGCGGTGCTCGCCGCCGTCGCCAACGACTCCCGCGACCTGATCTATCGCGACGACGCGATGGCCAAGGTGGTCAAACTGGCCCAGCAGATCGCCGGCTCCGACGCCTCGGTGATGATCACAGGCGAATCCGGCACCGGCAAGGAAGTATTGGCGCGTTATGTCCATACCCGCTCAAACCGCGCCCGGAAGCCGTTCATCTCGATCAACTGCGCCGCGATCCCGGAACATCTTCTGGAGTCCGAACTGTTCGGCCACGAGAAGGGCTCGTTCACCGGCGCGATCGCGCGGTGATCGGGCGAGATGACGGAGAGCGAGGGCGCCAGGTGCCTGCTGGACGAAGTTTCAGAAATGGATGTGCGGCTGCAGTCGAAGCTGTTGCGCGCGATTCAGGAGCGCGTGATCGACCGCGTCGGCGGCACCCGCCCGGTGCCGGTGGACATCCGCATCATCGCGACATCGAACCGCAACCTCGCCGATGCGGTAAAGGCCGGCACTTTCCGCGAAGACCTGCTGTTTCGCCTCAACGTCGTGAACTTGAAAATCCCGGCTCTGCGCGACCGCCCCGCCGACATTCTCGAACTGGCGCAGCACTTCGCCAAAAAGTATGCCGACGCCAACGGCTGTCTCTTATACACATCTCGAACTGGCGCAGCACTTCGCCAAAAAGTATGCCGACGCCAACGGTGTTCCGCTGCGGCCAATCTCGACGGAAGCCCGGCGCGTGCTCACCACCAACCGCTGGCAAGGCAACGTCCGCGAGCTTGAGAACACCATGCACCGTGCGGTGCTGATGGCGAGCGGCGACGAGATCGGGCCCGACGCCATTCTCTCGCCGGATGGCGACCGGCTTGATCTGACCAAGACGCCGCCCGCGGTGGCGCACGCGACCTTCGCCGCCGAACAGGTGACGCGCGCGCTGGTCGGTCGCACCGTGGCGGACGTCGAGCGCGACCTGATCCTCGAGACGCTGAAACATTGCCTCGGCAACCGCACTCATGCGGCGAACATTCTCGGCATCTCGATCCGCACGTTGCGCAACAAGCTCAACGAATATGCCGACGACGGCCAGCCGATCCCGCCGCCGGGCTCGGGCGAAATGCGGGGCGTTGCGGCCGCCTAAATCGCACTGACATCCGGTTCTGATCAAACGCCAGCGCAATGCGCTGGCGTTTTTCTTTTAGACGGAAGCCTTGCGCTCCACATTGGCGCTGCGGCTCGGTACCCCGAATTCGCGGCGGCAAACTTCGGCCAGTGCGGCGACACCGTCGCGAATTTCAGCGACGGACGGACTCGCAAAGCACAGCCGCAACCGGCTCTTGCTGTGTGCGGCATTGACCGACCATTCGGTGCCGGGATTGATCGCAATGCCTGAGGCCAACGCCGCCTGATACAGCTTCATCGTATCGACATTGTCCGGCAGCTTGACCCAGAGAAAGATGCCGCCCGGCGGGTCATCGAATTCGGCCGCCGTGCCAAACTGCTCGGCCAGCGCCTCCATCATCGCCTCCAGCTTGACCCGCAGGCCCCGCGCCAGTTTCGGCACATGATCGTTGAAATGCGTCGCACAGAATTCCGCCAGCACCATCTGCTCCAGCGCGCCCGATCCCGCATCGGTCTTGATGCTGAGGATGCGCGACAGCACCGGCCACGGCGCCACGATGTAGCCGACGCGCAGCGCAGGCGCGACCGACTTCGAGAACGAGCCGATGTGGATGACGCCGCCGGCCTTGCTCATGGCGTAGATCGCGGGCGGGCGCTGGCCGTTCCAGATCAGATCGGCGTAGCAATCGTCCTCGAAGATCGGCACGCCGTACTCGGCGGAGAGCTTCAGCAGTTCGGCGCGGCGCTGCTCGCTCATAATAGTGCCGGTCGGATTCTGCACCGTCGGAATGATGTAGATGTATTTCGGGCGAATGCCCTTGGCCTTGAGGTCGGCCAGCGCCGCCGCGACCGCATCGGTTCTCATGCCGTCATGATCGAGCGGAATGCCGACAATCTTGACACCACGCCGCGTCAGCCGCGTGATTGAGCCTTGATAGCACTCCTGCTCGATCAGCACCGTGTCGCCCGGCGACAGAAGAATGCCGTTGACCAGATCGAGGCCCTGCAGCGAGCCGGAGGTGATGAGGATTTCATCAGCAGTGCAGGTGATCCCCGCGTCGCGCTTGAGCTTGCCCACCAGAAATTCGCGCAGCGGACGATAGCCAAGCGGACCGCTGTTCAAGCCATAGGTCGCGAGCGTCACGCCCTCGCGGGTCAGCACCGCGGCGGATGCCGCCAGCAGCCGATCGACCGGCACCTGATCGGCATCGTTGTTGCCGCCGACAAAATTGTATTTGGGGAAACCGTTCCACTTTGCAGCGGCAGGCGGCAGTCCCTCGGCCAGTAGCGGCGTGAAATCGAACGAATCCGATGCAGAACTCATGGCAGCGTCTCCCCGTTCTTATTGTTGTCATGAGGGACACCCTCATTGTTTTTTATTGGCCATTTGGCAGCAGTCTATAGAGACGCGGCGCACCCGCGCAACGGCCTCGCATCGCACATCAGGCGCGGGATGGCCGGCCGGTTCGTTCATAGATGACGGGCGGCTTGGCGGCCGGATCGCTGCCGGATGTGTACTGGCGGTAAAAATTGAATGCGAACAGGCCGAACACCGCGATCACGAATATCAAGACAACAGAAATTATGAGTCGTTTAAGAAGAACCATCTCAGGTGAATCCACTCACCGCTCTTTTGACTGGGCATGATCCATTCCGAAAACCGGTTTCCATTTTTCGGGATCATGCCCTAGTGCGGATGCAGCGCGGCGCGCTTGGCGACATGACGTTGTAGCAGCCAAAGCAGGGGCGCGTAGATCAGCGTCATGAACAAGCCGAAAAAATTTCCGATGCTGGGAATACCATTCAGCACCACGGAATAGAGTTCTGCGAATCCGCCCAGGACAACGATCAGCGTCACGATCCCGAATCTTTCACGATAGCGCTCCACATGGGGAATCGAGAGCAGCAGCACCAGTCCCATTCCTGCCATCATGCCGGAAAGAAGCCGGAAATAGTTATCGACCGTAATCGTGCCAACGCCGTGCATGAACTGGACGCCCAGCATCACGCCGGCGATGCCGAGACCAAGTAATACCAGTGCGCTGAACGCCGTGGCGATCTGGAGTAAAAGCCGTTCCATGGGCGCGACCTGGTAATTTTGGACCTTGCGGACTGAACCATATATGAGAAGCGGCGGCGATGGCCACGGCTCTTTCGTCAAGGCTGTTTCGTCACGGCCGTCCGTATTATTTGCTCATTTTAGTCCGCGAGTCAGCTATGCACATCTGCCTCGCGGGCATTCACTCCCATCCCTCTTGATAGACTGTCCGGCACGTTTTCATGCCTACTTTCACACCGCATCAGGACCAGGCGCTTCGCGCCGTCGCCGACTGGCTCAAGGCCAAGCCGGGCAAGGGCGGAACGCCACAGGTGTTCCGGCTGTTCGGCTATGCGGGCACAGGCAAGACCACACTGGCGCGGCACATCGCCGACGACGTCAATGGTGCGGTGAAGTTCGCGGCGTTCACCGGCAAGGCCGCGCTGGTGATGCGCAACAAGGGCTGCGACAACGCCTCCACGATTCATTCGCTGATCTACCGCACCCGCGAATCCGGCGAGGAACAGCCGAGCTTCGAGCTGTGGGACGACGCGCCCGCCTCCAAGGCCAAGCTGATCGTCATCGACGAATGCTCGATGGTGGACGCGGAACTGGGCCGCGACCTGATGTCGTTCGATTGTCCGCTGCTGGTGCTGGGCGATCCGGCGCAGTTGCCGCCGATCCAGGGCGGCGGCTTTTTCACCGACGCCGAGCCCGACGCGATGCTCACCGAGGTTCACCGTCAGGCGCAGGACGATCCGATCGTACGGATGTCGATGGCAGTGCGCGAAGGCCGCACGCTCGACCTCGGTACCTTCGGCGAAAGCGAGGTCGTGCGGCGCGATGCGCTCGATCCGGATCGCGTGATGGCGGCGGATCAGGTTCTGGTCGGCCGCAACAACACCCGGCGTGCCTACAACATGCGCGTGCGGCAGAAGCAGAACATCGAAGATCCGTTGCCGGTGGCCGGCGACAAGCTGGTCTGCCTGCGCAACAACCGCAAGAAGGCGCTGTTTAACGGCGGCCTGTGGCGGGTGAAATCGCGGGCGCAGTCGAAATCCAAGATCATCACCATGCGCGTATCGCCCGACGAGGACGTCAGCAGCGCGAAAGTGACGAAAGTCTCGGTGCGCGCCGACTGCTTCGGCGGCGGCATCGAGGATATTCCGTGGGAGCAGCGCCGGCCCTATGACGAATTCGACTATGGCTACGTGCTGACCGTGCACAAGTCGCAGGGTTCGCAGTGGAACGACGTCGTGCTGTTCGACGAGAGCTTTGCCTTCCAGGATAGCCGCGCGCGATGGCTCTACACGGGCATTACCCGCGCCGCAAAACGGTTAACGGTGGTTGTCTAATACTTTTTGCGAATGCCTCCTTTCGCATCGCAAAATGCAATTTCCTTGAGCAAGTGCCTTTTCAACACCTATGGTCTTCCCGAGCCAGCCCAGAGAGCCGGCTTCGCCGTGGGGGCATGGCGCAACGCTGAGGAACGCCGGGGAATGACTGATTCCGTGAGCGGGGGGCTGAATGCCTCCGGCCGCAATATCGCTGGGGCCGGCGAACGGCTGAGCCTGCGCTTCAGGCAACTCGCGCTATGGCTCGGCGCCCGGAACGTATTCGATCTCGCCTCCTGCGCCGCATTGGCCGCGCTCGTGATCGTCGCCGTCTGGACCTTTCAGGACTATGCGATCTCCAACGACGAAGGCGTGCAGCATCAATATGGCGAGCTGATCGTCGCCTATTACAAGAGCGGCTTCACCGACCAGTCGCTGTTCAAGCTCGACAATCTCTATCTCTACGGCGGGCTGTTCGATATCGCAGCGCTCGGCCTCGCGCAGATCCTGCCTGTGGACCAATACGAGCTGCGTCATCTCCTTTGCGCGCTGATCGGCATCGGCGGCATCGGTGCCGCGGCGGCAACCGCACGATTGATCGCAGGACCGCGCGCGGCGTTCTTCGCCATCGTGGCGCTGGCACTGTGCGGCTCATGGTACGGCGGCATGTACAACCATACCAAGGGCATTCCGCTCGCTTCCTTCATGGCCGGCGCGACGTACTTCCTGATCCGCGCCACGCGCGATCTGCCGACGCCGCGCATGCGCCACATGATTGGCTTCGGCGTGATGACCGGCGCGGCGCTGGGCATCAAATCGCTCGGCCTGCTGCTGGTCGGATATGCCGGCCTCGCCATCCTGATAAATCTGCCGCGTCCGGTGATCGGCCACTGGCAAGAACGCACGCGGTTCGCGATGCGGTCGGCGCTGTGGTTCCTGCCGGCCTTCGTGATCGCCTATGTCATCATGATCGCGGCATGGCCATGGGCGGCACTGTCGCCGCTCAATCCGATTCGCGGGCTGCTGTCGTTCGGCGAATTCCACTACCACATCCGCACCATTCTGTTCGGCAAGTTCTACGAGATGGCCGACGTGCCGCGCTCCTACGTGCCGACCTACATCGCAATCCGCCTGCCGCTGCTGACCCTCGGCGCGACGCTTCTGACGCTGGCGCTGATCGCGTTGCCGGTGCGCATCGGCGGCATTGGCGGCACGCGCCGCCGCGAACTGGGGCTGATCGCGTTTGCCGCGATCTTCCCGGTGGCGTGTCAGGTCGTCACCGAAGGACCGGCGCTCGACGGCTGCCGCCATTTCCTGTTCGTGTTTCCACCGATCGCGATCCTCGCCGGTGTCGGGCTCAGCACGTCGATCGGCGCGCTGGCGCGGCTACATCGCAATGTCTTGATCGTGTGGCTTGCAGTTCTTGCGACCTGTTTCACATGGACAGCAGGAAAGCTGTATCACCTGCATCCTTACGAGTATCTCTATTACAACCAGTTCGTCGGCGGACTGGAAGGCGCGTCGCGGCGCTTTGTCACTGATTACTGGGTCAACGTCATGCCGGAGGCCGTCGAGGAGCTGCATGACTACCTCGACCGCACCGAACCCGAAACCGCACAGACCAATGTCTATCGCGTCGCCGTTTGCGGCGAGCGGGTCTCCTACGAGGAGTACGCGCGGCCCAACCTGCACTGGATCAGGATGTATGACTGGCGTCTCGCCGATTTCTATATCGCGCCGACGCACATGAACTGCGACCGCAATCTTGCAGGAAAAGTCATCGCCAAAATCGAGCGGATGGGCGTGACCATTGGCGTAGTGAAGGATCGCCGCGCGATTCGCGAACGCGAAGAATGACCTGCATCACAATCTGATCGCACAAAATCGTCATACTTCGATACCGATTATTAATCTGCATTTCGTGTTAGCTATGTCATTGTTTAGCGCTTCGCAGTGCGAAGGGTTATGATCCGCCAGCCTGAAGCCATCGACCAGGGACCTCGTAAGAAGGAACAGTTATGAAAACATCAAAACTTCTCGCAGCAGTGTTGTTTGCCGGCACGACGACGCTCACCTTCTCGCTGCCCGCCTCAGCCGCGCCGCTGCTGAGCGACACAATCCTGTCCGGCGTGGCCTCTGCCTCAAGCAACGTCGAGAACGTGCAGTACTATCCTGTTCGCCGCTATGGTTATGGTCCCGGTTACGGCTATCGCCGCGGTTATTATCGTCGCGGCTACGGCGACACCGCAGCGGGCGTCGGCATCGGTCTTGCCGCGGGCGCGATCATTGGCGGCGCCATCGCCGCGTCCTCTGCGCAGGCCCAGCAGAATGCAGCCTACTGTGCGCGGCGCTACCGCTCCTACGATCCACAATCCGGCACGTATCTGAACAACGACGGCAACCGTTATCCTTGCCCGTAAGCAGATCTGTCTCGCATATCGAAACCGCCGGACCTGCGTCCGGCGGTTTTTTTCATGCCATGCACAAAATGAGACATGAGCGTTCTACCGAATTCCGCACTGGCCTGACGAAAGGTGCTCGGCTAGGCTTCGCGCAACTTCGGCAACGAAGGCACAAGAAACCGACGAGGAAACATCCATGCCCTTTCGCATCGCGTCACGCGTCCCCGCCTTCTGCGCCATCCTGACGAGTATCGGAATGACCCTGCTGCCAGCCACCGGACTAGATGCTCAAACGGCGCAGCCGCTTCCCACCGCGGCGCAGACCGACCCGAAGACGCTCGGCATGATGCAGGGCTTTCCTCCGCCGCCGGACAAGACCATCCGTTTCATCGACGGATCGAGTTCGCGCTTTCCAAACACGCGCTGGGCATTCAGCCACATCCGCGAGCTGGTGCCGACCGCGAACGTCTCGCGCGGCGAAGGCGCGGTCGCGCCGCTGCCGCGCGCCGAGCGCGATCTCGGCAATGTCGCGATCACGACCATGGACGGCAAGGCGATCACCTTCAACGACGCGCTGCAACTGACCTACACCGACGGCATTCTTGTGCTGCACAAGGGCAAGGTCGTCTATGAGAAATATCTCGGCGAAGGCAGCGCGCAGCGGCCGCACATCGCGTTCTCGGTGACGAAATCCTTCGTCGGCACGCTGGCGGCGATGCTGGCCGCGGATGGCAAACTCGATCCCGCAGCGCCCGTGACGAAGTACGTTCCTGAACTCAAGGACACCGCTTACGGCGATGCCACCGTGCGTCAGGTGATGGACATGACCATCGGCGTGAAATTCTCGGAAAACTATTCCGACCCACAGGCCGAGGTGTTCGACTATGCGCGCGCCGGCGGCATGGTGCCGCTGACCCCGAACTATCAGGGTCCACGCACCTTCTTCGACTTCCTCGTCAAGCTGAAGAAGGAAGGCGAGCACGGCCAGGCCTTCGCCTACAAGACCGCAAATGCCGAAGTGCTGGCCTGGATCGTCAAACGCGCCAGCGGCCTCTCCATGGCCGATCTCTTGTCGCAACGGATCTGGTCGAAGCTCGGCGCGGAGAACGACGCCTATTTCATGGTCGACAGCATCGGCACGGAATCCGGCGGCGGCGGCCTCAACACCGCGCTGCGCGATCTGGCGCGCTTCGGCGAGATGATGCGCAACAAGGGCAAGGTCAACGGCAAGCAGATCATTCCCGCCGCAGCCGTCGCCGACATCGAGATGGGCGGCAAGAAAGAGGACTTCGAGAAGGCCGGTTATACGCTGCTGAAGGGCTGGTCCTATCGTGACATGTGGTGGATCACGCACAACGAGCACAACGCCTACACGGCGCGCGGCATCTACGGCCAGAGCATCTATATCGATCCGAAGGCCGAGATGGTGATCGTGCGCTACGCCTCGCATCCGATGGCCGCCAATGCCGCCAACGATCCGGTCTCGCTGCCGATGTACATGGCGGTGGCGAAGACGCTGATGAAGTAAGCGCTCTGTCGCTTCACACACTGTGCGAAAAATAAATCGCGCGCATAATGCAAAGATGTCGTCCCGGCGAAAGCCGGGACTCATAACCACCGAACCTCGCTTTGACTCGAAAGATCGCCCCAACATCTCCACCAAGTAAAAACTCAGGGAGTATGGGTCCCCGCTTTCGCGGGGACGACGTGGAGAGATCGCCTAAGCCACGTTTCTTTCAAGCGTCACATCTGTCGCTCTCGCTGAACAGGTGTCGAGCACCTGCCGTAGCTCCTCCTCCAGAAATTCATTGGCGATGATGAGCGCTTTGAGTGCGCCGCGAATGTCGCCACCACAGGTGGCGATCGCGCTGTCTACGGCACGGTCGTAACGGTCGATATCCCTCTGTGTGGCCGGTGCGAACATAATGACTCTCCGATGTTGGCAGAGATTCCGACGGGCCGGATGCTTCGCCCGGCGCGTCGCGGTCTGATTTCAATGTTCCCTATTTGTTCTTTTCCGGAGGGCGCTGTCAAGGGCCGCCTGATTTTCACACCGCTCATTTCTGCGCAAAGAAAAACCTTCCGGCGGCGCACCACCGGAAGGTTTTGAGTCAGAGCCGATTGTCTCGGAGCAATTTGTCTCAGGGCTTCTGCAAGTAAGTGACCAAGCGATCGGTGCTGACGCTGATCATCTCGCTGAAGCCCATCTTGGCGGCCATATCGCGTTCGGCGATCGAGTTGAAGCGCGCGACGAGTTTCCATTTGGTCTGCTGGCCGTGATCTTCGAACGTCACAATGTTGACGCAGGTCGGCGGTCCGCCAGCTCCGCCCTTGCCATGCTTCTCGTCCTGCCAGACCAACCGCTCGGGTCTGACCACTTCCACGAAGACGAAGTTGAACGTGAACTCCTGACCATCCGGCGCGCGCATAACGTGGTGCCATTTGCCGCCGGGGCGAACATCCATCTCGCACACCGGATTGGTGAAGCCATGCCCGCCCCACCATTGCGACACATGCTTGGGATCGGTCATCGTATCCCAGACGAGATCCCGGGGCGCGTCGAACATGCGGCTCATCAGGATCACCGCCTCGGTCACGGAGTCCGCTTCTACGCTTACACTCATGGAGCTTCCTTTCGTTACCTGCTGTCTTGGTTCGGATTGGTCTGGTGGATCGCGACGCGCTCAGCCGGAGTCCGGCTTCTTCATGGTCTTCAGATACGCGGCGAGGCTATCGAGGCTCCGATCCCAGAAGCGGCGGTAGTTTTCGAGCCACGCCGAAAGATCTGCGAGAGGGGCTGCTTCGAGATGACACGGCCGCCACTGCGCCTCGCGCCCGCGCGAAATCAGACCCGCCGTTTCCAAGACTTTCAGATGCTTAGAAACCGCCGCGAGACTCATGTCGAACGGCTCAGCCAGCTCAGTTACCGTTGCGTCGCCGGTCGCCAGCCGCGCCAGGATTCCCCGCCGCGTCGGATCCGCAAGGGCGAAAAGCGTTGAGGACAGGCGGTCTTGCGGCATCGGAGGCCTATATTCAACCTATTAGTTGATAACCTATTGGTTGAATACGATGCAACGGGTTCCATGTCAAGCGATGGATCGCTGGCCCGTCCCGGCGAGGGCCGGGGCGACCGGGGGACTCACGTTTTTGTGTGGAATTTTGCCGTAACGGCGGGGTCTTATCCGCGTATCTGAGGGACTGGCGAGCGCGCCGGTATTCGCCAAAAACCATCGGAGAGAGTCACCATGAACCTCACCCCATTCCGCCGAACCGCCCTCGCCTTTGCCGTCGCCGGTGTGATGGCATTGGGCGAGCTCGCATCGCCCTCCTTCGCCGCCGAGGACGTCTTCATCATTCCGCCGCCGGCCGCCGATGTCGCGCCGACCGACGGGCTCAAGACTTTCGTCCTCGCGGGCGGCTGCTTCTGGGGTGTGCAGGGCGTCTATCAGCACACCAAGGGCGTGAACAAGGCGGTCTCCGGCTATGCCGGCGGCAAAGCCGATACCGCGCAATATGAGATCGTCGGTAGCGGCCGCACCGGCCACGCCGAAGCGGTGCAGATCACCTACGATCCGAAGCAGGTGACGCTCGGCAAGTTGCTGCAGATCTATTTCTCGGTGGCGCACGATCCGACCCAGCTCAATCGCCAGGGCCCGGATAGCGGCACGCAGTATCGCTCCACCGTGTTCACCTCGGACCCGCAGGAGCGCAAGGTGGTCGAAGCCTATATCGCGCAGCTCAACGCGGCGAGGGTGTACAAGAAGACGATCGCCACCACGCTCGAGCCGCTGCAGGGATTCTATCCGGCGGAGGATTATCACCAGGACTATCTGACGCTGCACCCCAACCAGCCTTATATAGTGTTCAACGATTTGCCGAAGATCGAGAACCTGAAGAAGATCTTCACCGACAATTATCGCGACAAGCCGGTTCTGGTGCGCGACGCGCGCGCTACCAACTGATCGCGCGATGAACCAACAACAAGAGGAGCAACAATGACCGACATCAGGACCAAGCCCGGCTCCGGCACCATCGAGAAATCCGAGAGCGAGTGGCGGGCGGAACTGACGCCGATGCAGTACGCCGTGCTGCGCGAGAAGGCGACCGAGCGTCCGTTCACCGGCGAGTATGACCACTCGTTCGACCCGGGCACCTATGTCTGTGCCGGCTGCGGACAGACACTGTTCGAATCCGACGCCAAGTTCGATTCCGGCTGCGGCTGGCCGGCCTTCTCCGCACCCGCCGGCGAAAGCGCGGTGGCCGAAGAGCGCGACATGTCTCACGGCATGGTGCGCACGGAAGTATTGTGCGCGAAGTGCAACGGCCATCTCGGCCATGTGTTCGAGGATGGACCGGGACCGACCGGGCTGCGCTACTGCATCAACTCGGCCGCACTGAAACATCACGGAAAGTAACTTTTTCCTCGCAAGGGTGACATGCACGCCGTGTGGCCTTGCCGCACGACGCGCGTGACCTATGTGACGTGTCCCGGCACACGCCCAATAAAAATAAGCACGCTCAGAAAACTTGCCTTTCTTAGAAGTCAGGAATGCTTCATGTCGACCCGCTCGCGCCAGATCGTTCTGGCCATTGGCCTCACCGGCCTTCTCATCGACGCCGTCGCCTCCCACCCAGCCTTTGCGGTGAACAGGGTCACGCTGTTCAAGCTGGTCACCCCACAAAAAGAAATTGTGATCGGCCTCACCAAGACCGAACTGGCGGCGATGCAGGCCAAGACCGCTGAGGCGGTGACGAAGGTGCTCAACGACACCGGCGAGTTGCAGGCGTGGCAGTACGAGACCAAGGCCGGAATTAGCGGCGTGTTGGAAGAAGCGCCGATCCGCAAGATCGCGGTCTCGGCCGGTCCCGACATCCGCGTCGAGTCCTACAGAACGTCGCTCACGATCCGGCCGATCACCGATGAAATCATGATCGAGGCAATCCGCTAGCGCTCCATTGGGAACGGAAACGGCGCGCAGCGCTTGTCCTTCGGGAAGGCGACGGCGCCAACGCCGCCGCCCGGGCTGAGGAGGCGCACCATGTCCATCGGACTGATACTCGTCATTATCCTGATCATCTTTTTGCTCGGCGGCTTCAGCGGCCGCTTCGGCGGCTACGGTTACGGCTTCGGCCACGGCGGAATGGGCATCGGCGGCACCATTCTGGTGATCCTCGTCATCCTGCTTCTGCTCGGCAAAATCTGACAAAATCGCTGCTTGCCAAACAGGCAAACCGCCGTGCGAACCGGCGGTAGTGACGCCGCCGGTTTTCGCGTCCGCTAGAGCCTTGAAATTCAAGCGGTTATTCGACCCAAGCCCGCTCGACCCATGCCGTTCATCATAGGCCGTATGACGGGTCGCAATTGGCGAAAAAAGGCCTATATTAGAGTCTGTTCTGGAATGAATGACCCAGGCCGCGCGGCTCTCCCGACAGACTCGTCCCCCGGCCTCCTTTTTCATCGACTCCACATCAAGAAGGCCGAGATCATGGCTGCGTTCAATTACAACACCGAAGCCGAACTCTTTCCTGCGGCGATCCGCAAGAAGAAACGCGCGGGCTTTGCCTATCGCCGGTTTCCGACCGCAGCCGAAGCCGTGCAGTTTGCGATCGAGCAGCTTCCCGCTGACTCGCTGAACGGCGCCTATCTCCAGGTGGACGAGGCCCGCTTCGACCAGAGCGGCATTCGCACGCTGTACGAATCTGCCGAGTTTCCGCTCCAGCGCAACCGTCCGGAGCCTGTCGTAGCACCCGTCGACGACGAGAAGCAGACCGCCACGGGCTGATTGCTTCTCCCTTTTTCGGATCATTGCTTTTTCTGCGCATGATCTGCTCCGAAAACCGGGTCCCACTTTTCGGGATCATGCGCGTGGCTGCTTGTCCATCCACTTCTTGAGGATACGCATGTTGCGCATGTTGGCGCGGAACATGACGTCGAACGCGTCGCCCGCGAACGGCACCAGACCGACCACGCCGTCCAGCGCAACGTTGCCCAGCATCCGCGCCACCAGATATTTCGGCGCGCCGAGCGCCCGCGCCTCGCGCACGATCCACAGCGAGATCGCGGTGGTGAGCAAATCGCCGACGATCGGCACGAGGCCGATCAAGCCGTCGATGCCGTAGCGGATCTTGGTGCCGGGCAGCACGAAGGCGACGTCGAGCAGCTTCGACAGCGCATCGATCCGCGCAAAGCGCTGCTCGCGCGTGAGCGGCCCGAACGAAATGCCGTTCAGACTCTGAAAATCGAAACCCGCGCCCGCCGCGCCGAATGTCCCGGCGCCAGCGAAGGAGCCGCTGAAAGGGCCACCCGCGCCATGAAAGCCGTCGCGCACCTCGTTGCCGTCCTGATCGATGATCGGCGGACGCCGCGCGCCGGAGCGGCGCGTGGTGGTGCGGTCGAAGATATCGTCAGTCATCCTGGCGCTCGTCATGATGGCGTCGGTTCCTCTTGTCCTGAAAGCTGATTGCCCGCAAGCACCCCTACATAGGAACGGGCAATTGCGGCGCAAGTCGCGCGCAAACCCGCCAGTCCGGCGAAATGTCGCATCGCGTATGCTCAAGACTTGAGCGCCAGCGTTCATTACCAAATGCCCATCTTTTCCAGCTGCCGTTCGACCACCTGCCGCATCCGCGCATTGACGCGCGCGATGTCCTCGGACGGCGCGTTGAGACGCGGCTCCTTGAGCTGACACACCATGTCGGGCCCCTGACAGCAGCGCGCGCGGCGGCATCGCTTGACGGGACAATCGCGCCAGTTCTCGTAGGCGTCCGACAGCGCGCGCATGAAATGTTCGATGCCCGCGTCGGACAGAAGATACTCCCGCATGGCGTCGGAAATTTCCGGAAGCTCGTCCTGCGTGTCATCGGTCTCTGTCGTCGTGCTCATGCGTGTCTCCTTTCCTGTGTGCGATTTTTCTGTGCGTGAGTCCGCGCGCGACTCATTGTCTTCCCGCGCGAAAAACGCGGATGTCCCTTCAGCGATGTTTTCAAACCGTGTGCCGCCTCTCGAACAGAGAGGGAGGAGGAGCGCCGAAAGACGCGCCTTGAAGTTTTAAGTGCGCGGCCGGCTTCGTGTCGCCACGAGAGCTTGGGCCGCGAAACGCCTTTCAGCGCTCCGCCGCGGCGATTTCTGTCCTCGGGATCGTACTTCCGGGACAGGACGGGCGTACCCTGATCCGGCCGGCTTTCGCCGCCTTCATCCTGTCCTCGTCCAGCCGCGAACGGCAGAGCTCCGTAGTGAGCCCGGACGATGACCCGAGGCCTCCCGGGAACGGAGGAGGACGTCCCTCCTCGCGCGCGCGGGCGCCGCATCCCGCCCCGCGCATCGAAGCGTCCTAGGACACGCCCCTCAAGTGAGGCGGGATGAATAGGAATATAGTCACATTTTTGGGTTTGTCAAGCAACCAGTTATTTCCTGGCTAAAGCCCTGCAAACCAAATGCAGTTAGCCACAGCACCATCAAAATCAAAACTTAGTTTTGTCAAACCTGATGGCCGACGCACAGAACCGTCTATGGCTAACGTTTGCGTAGCTGCTACGCCTTTATCGAGAACCTGTTGGTAATAACATCGCTGATAGGTGGGTCGAGTAGTATCACTTAAATCGAAACTCCATCCGGTAACGACTTCTCCCGAGCCGTAAGCAGTCGCTCTGAATATCGTGTATCGAGTGAATGGCAGTTCTTTGTTCCCGCTCGTCGTATCCAATTGAAGCTGTCGCTTGGATGGTTGAGGAACGTCAACCTTAAGATCGCCAATCACACGAACGGACGAGTCCTTATCAAGTTTGACAATCGTGCCTTCACTGAGCTTGACCGTTTGACCTTTCGCCAATGAAACTTCGGTTGAGGTAAACTTCATACTGCCAGAAACTGTGGTCTTAACGGCAGCACGCCTGAAGGCATCGCCAAGAGCATTTGCAGCTATTTCGGCAGCGGGTGCGACCGAAATCATTTGGCCATATCCATAAAGCGCAACCGCTGAACCAAGCGCAATGAGACAAAGAGCGATCGCCCAACCAGCGCATATCCATCCAAAAGCCCGCGCTTTGGTAATGCGCGCATCGGAAGCTAACCTAGAGTTAAGGACGGCCGCAAATGCTCCAAGATCATTGCTCTCAGGAGACACGCTCATTGAACGTCCCTTTTGAACCAAACGCATCTATTAAAAGCGGCAGACAGATCAATCGACTTTGATCCGTCTTTCGGAGTAACCATAATTTCGTCGTTGCCTACTTCAACTTGTACTGCGATGTCGGGGTCATCTCCGCGCTCATGGTAATAGCAATATTGCGAAGTCGGCGCGGTCTGTGCACTTGTGAGAAACTTCCACCCCGTCAGAACACTCCCTTTTTCATACGGCACGGATTTGAAAATAGTGAAATTCGCGATGGTGGGATTTCGAGATGCCGGCCGGGGAATATTCTGAGGAACAGAAATAGTCGGAGTCTGAACTTTGATTTCACCTTCTGCCAGAACTTTAGCGGAAGGATCTAGTAAAAGTCGGGAACTGCTATCCAACGAAATCTCTTGCCCCTTTGCCAATGATATCTCACCTGGTTCAAGCTTCACCGTTCCTTCGGCTGTCCCGCTGAGTTGAATATCAGACAGCGCCTTGGCGAATGCTTGCGAAAGTGTGACGGCGTTGTCTGCATTACGGGTAATGAACGAATAGCCATAAAACGCTACTCCGACAGCGACACCTAGTCCCAACCCAACAAAACCAATTCCGACAGCACGCCAAAAACCTGCGACTCCAGAGATGTAAAACATCTCAGAAGCAACTCGGTTACGAAGCGCGCTAGAAAGAAGCTCGTTCAGTTTGCTGGGATGAATATTCATCCACTCGTCTTTCTCAAATTTACGATTTGCTACGCACTTGTTCCGATGCGGCGGCTACCGCATCAGAAGCTTCCTTGCGAATTGCAGAAACTAAGGGACCAAAAAGATAGGCTGCAGCTTCGTCCGGTATCGCAACTACGGAGGATTTCTCTTGCGGCTTTATTCGTCGAACCGCAGTCATCGCAATCAAGGTCGAAGAAAAAGCTGCTGCAATAGACGAAACAAATATGAGATAAAATTCTAGCGACTTGATCTGGCCTGGCGTTACGTCTTTCGGATTAACACCAAAGAGCATCGCCGCAAGGGAATGAAGCTGAGATTGGAAAATCGACTCATTATTGGCCGTTTCAGCTTTTCTAATTTCCTCGTTCAAGAATCGGAGCTCTTCACGCTCTGGGGCTTTTTCGACTAATATCTGTGATTGTTTAAAAGCAGATTCCGCATCCGCAAGTCTGGCTTTCGCTGCCCCCATCTGCGAGTTAAGTAATTTGAGCGCAGGGTCTTCTTTACATTTCAGAGTGGTCGTCGGAGGAACGCCAGGTGCCGGACTTGGTATTGTGATCTGACCGCAACTCTGCATCGGCCGATTTAGCTGAGAGTTTAAATTTTGAACGGCCGTTTCAGCATTTTTTTGATCCACCATTCTTTGGCTAACATCAGACTCCAATTTTGCAACTTGACCTTCCAACTCCAACCTTCGATTTTTTAGTGTCGCCAAAGCCGCATCTTTGATGTGAGTATCTTCTAAACGAGGCGTAAACGAAGATGCTCCGATGGAGTATAGCGAGTTGGATGTTACGGCGACCGCACACAAAACACCTAACAGCGCAGCTAACTTGATATTCCAAGAGTTCTGCGTTCGCACGGCTACGGCAAGAGGAACACGTGCGAGCTCAACCATTGCCATCGCAATGGGAAACAACAACGCTTGAACTATCTTGAAAGTTGATTGATCTGGTAGTTGCGCCACCGTGACGTAAACATTCGTCAGGATCAGCCCTATGATTACGAACTCGACACCGAACGCGAGTACAATCTGTTTCGCATTTATCGAATAACCACGTTCGCGATCTCGCTCTAAACGTGCAAGAGCGCGTGGCGAAGGCGTCGAAAAATCTTCCAGTGCAAAATCAGGCTTGTTGAGCGCAGTCCCCGAGTAATTCATCCCCGCCCCCGCACACGCAATTCAACATACTAAACGCAAGAATAAACCTCACGACTATATGGGGCATGGGGGACAGGCACAACTCACAATTGCAGGAATTTATGACGCGATTTACGTGTCCGCTCTCTCGCCGCGCTGCCGAACTAACGGTCTCACCCCACATGCCTCGGCACTTCGAGTCCCGGCAGCGGCTCGGCTTCTTCCGGCTCTGCCTCGCGGATGCTGTAGCCGTGCTCGAGCACACGCTCCGGCTTTCCGGTCGAATCCTGAACCAGCGCATCCACCACAAGGCCGGCATCGCCGGCATAGTTCCAGACATCGGTCGCGGTCGGCAGCGCGCGGCTGATCTGATGGTCTTCAACAAAGAGGGCGTAGGGCATGAACGGCTCCCGATGAGTCATGCTCAGGAACACATGCTCCTGAAATCCGTCAACGCCGAAACCGCCTGCTAGTTCATCATCATGCCGAACAGAAACAGGATCGCCAGCGCGGCGAAGGCATAGCGAAGCGGACGGTCTTCCGCGATCTTGTCGATGAGCTTCATGAGTCAGTCCTTTTGCCCCGTTTGAAAATGACAAAACGGAGGCAATGAATTCGTTCCACTCCCGTTCATCTTATTTCCGGTAATGACCGTCCCGGCGGACAAGGCCGGGGAACTTTCGCCAGCCTCGCCGGTTGGGTCCGCGGTTACGAAAGGACAGGTCATGAAAAAGATTGCAATTGCCCTCGCGACAGTCGCAACCATCGCCGCGATCTCCGCGCCCGCCGAAGCGCGCGGTGGACGTAACGCAGCCGCGATCGGTTTCGGCCTCGCTGCCGGCGCACTCGTGGCCGGCGCCGCTGCCGCCAACTCGTATAACTATTACGGCGGACCCGCTTATTATGGCGGGCCAGCTTACTACGGCGGCCCGGCTTATTACGGCGAGCCGGTTTATGCCGAGCCCGTCTACGGGCCGGCTTACCATCGTCAACGCGTCTACCAGCGCAATCACAACAACGACCCGAACCCGGTCGACATGAATCCCTACAATCCCTGGTAACACCGAACCAACGCGAAAAGCCCGGAGCACGCTCCGGGCTTTTTTCCTGGAAGGTTACCTGGAAGGTTACCTTGGAAGGCTTGCTTGGCAGGCTTCCTTGGCAGGCGCGCGTCACGCGCAGACTCAACTCGCCTTCCCCGCCTCCGGCGCGAAGACGATCCTGTAGCGATAGCCCGCCTCGGGAAATTCCGGCTCGAACTCCGCGTTGATCTGTTGCAGCGTCGTGAGGATAAGCCGTGATCCGAAATTGTACTGGCTGGGTGGCGCGACCTTCGGCCCGTTCAGTTCGCGCCAGTCGATGCTGACCTGCTCGCCCTCACACTGCCAGGTCACCTTGATCTTGCCCTGAGGCTCGGAGAGCGCGCCGTATTTCAGCGCGTTGGTGGCGAGTTCGTGAATCACGAGCCGCAACGCGCGCGCATGGTTCGCGCTGAGGTGAACATCGGGTCCGTTCAACTCGATCCGGTCCACGCCGTGAGGCCGCTCCACACCGGCGGCGAACAGCGCGCGCAGCGTCGCGCACTCGGGGCGGCTGTCGTCCAGCAGGCCGTGCGTATCGGCCACAGCGCACATCCGGCCGATCAGCGCCTCCGCGACGTCTTGGTCCTTCACCGTCTGACGGATGAGCGACGTGGTCACGGCGAGAACATTCTTGCTGCGATGCTCGATCTCGCCGACGAGCAATTGCCGCTCGCGCTCCTTCGCCTCCATAGCGAACAGCAACTGGCGGTGAACCATGGCCAACGCGACCACCAGCAGGCTGGACAGGCTGAACAGCGTGAAGTTCGCGGCATGCACCGCATCGATTGGAGGGAACGAGAAAGGCGAACCTGTAAACGCCCACCACACGATGAAAATCGACAGCACGATCGCAAGCAGGCCGGCGGACAATCCGCCGAACAGCGCGGACACCAGCACCGCCGGAAAGAAGGTGGCGAACGGCAGCGTCGGACCCAGCATGCCCAGCAGCAACCGCGCCACAGCGGCGAGCGCCACACACACCACGCACAAGGCGATGGAAAGCGCCGGGCCGAGTTCAGCTCTTTGAAGGAAGAGTCGTCGCCATCTGTCGGTCACTGGAAATCCTGCCTGACAAGAAGTCTTCCATAAAACGCAAAGGCGGAAAAGCGCGGCACCCGCAAGCAGGCGTGCCGCCGCCTGACTATTTCGGACGACCCAGTCGCGCGCATTTGCGTTGTCCGTTTGCGCCTGTCCGCACGCGCGACGCGGAATTGTTTTGCGATTTAAAAAATTGTTCGCTTGACTGCGCGAGAACAAATAGAGAACATGCGCCTCACTCGTCAATACGGAACATCGCCATGTTGGATCGTCTCGCCTCCGGCCCGCAGTCGGAAACGGAGCGGCTGGATATTGCAGCCGATCAGGCCATCGCCGCGTGCGGCGGCGACATGCGCAGCACCGTGCGCGCGCTGATCCTCGCCAACGAATTCCTGGAATACGAACTGTGCGAGATGTTCAAGGCCGTGACCAACGGACATCACCACGGACGCGGGCGCGGGAAAACTTCGGGCGACAAGGCCGACTGGTTCGACTGAAACGCGGCCGCATCGAAACGCCGCGCGACACAAGACAATCGCCGGACCTTTCGATCCGGCGATGATGTCTTCGCCAGGATTGATCTCTGGATGAGACCTCCTGAAGGCCGGGCTACTTCTTGCCGCCCTTGCTCTGCTGATAGCTGGAGCCCGCGCCCTTCGGCGCGTTCTTGTCCGCCTTCGGCTTTTTCTTTTCCTTGTTGCCCTTGTCCTTGCCTTTTGCCATCGCGTCCTCCTGTTGCCGGTAAGATACCGTAGCACCTTTGTTACGTGCCCTGCGTATCAATATGGCGCACGGGCCGGACAAAGCGCCTCAGCCATCTGAAACGCTTTGGCCGTCCGCGCGTTATCGGGGGTCATGAAAGGACACACACCCATGAGCGCGAACCAGATCAAACAGCATATGGAAGTCATCGGCGCCGACGGCGTGCATGTCGGCACCGTCGACCGCGTCGAGGACGGCCGGATCAAGCTGACCAGGGCCGACAGCGGCGAAGGCCGCCACAGGGGTCATCATCATTACATCGATGAAGGTCTGGTCGCCGGGGTGGAAGGACAAAAGGTCCGGCTGTCGGCCAATGCCGACGTCGCCGTGACGTTTGAGGAAGAGAAATAGCGCGGCTTAAGGCGAGACGCTTAAGCCGACTTGCGCAGCGCCGGCTCGGCCTCGAGCGGCGTTGCGTCGAACACCGCATAGCCGTTCTTGCCGTCCTTCTTGGCCATGTAGAGCGCCCGGTCCGCGGCGGCGATCAGCCGTTCCGCATGCAGGCCGAGCTCAGACCGCCATTGCGCCACGCCGATGGACGCTGACAGCGCCAGCGGCGCGCCGTTCCATTGCACGGCCTCGTTCTGGCAGGCTTCCAGCACATGACGGGCGACCATCGCGCCTTCGCGCAGTGTGGTCGCGGGCAGCACCACGCAGAATTCGTCGCCGCCCATCCGCGCAAGCAAATCGCCGGTGCGCAGCCGGCTTTGAGCCGCGCGGGTGAACAGCCGCAGGCATTCGTCGCCGGCGGCATGGCCGTTGGTGTCGTTGATATCCTTGAAGCCGTCGAGGTCGATCATCAGCAGTGCGAAGGCTTCGCCGGAGCGGCCGGAGCGCACGCATTCCTCGTCGAGCCGCGACAGCAACTGGCGGCGATTGGCCGCGCCTGTGAGATCGTCGAACAGCGCCAGATCCGCAACCTCGGCGCGCAGCCGGTCGATCGCCATCAAGAGGAAGCCGAAATTCCACATCATCGACAGGAACACCAGCATCAGGACCAACACCGCCTGAAACGGATTGAAGTCGATCAGCGAGACGTTGCCGCCGATGTTCAGCAAAGCCGCGACCGAGCGGAAGATGTAGATGCCGATCATCATGACGGCGATAACGCCCGCTATGCGCGCGCCGGGCTTGATACGGCCGCCCTCGCGTGAGAACAGCAGCTTCAGCGTCAGCGCGATCGGCAGCACCTGGCCCTGCGAATAAATCAGAATCCGCATCGGCATGTTGTCCTGCCAGACGAAGAAGGCGAGACCGGCAAAGCCGAGCCCGGAGATCGCCAGCGAGAGGCGCCATGACACGGGCCGGCCGTAGAAACGCTCGACGCCCATCATGGCAAGACAGCACGCAGCGATCAGCGATGTGCCGCCGGCCAGCAACGGTATCAGCAACAGGGTCTGCGCCTGCGGATCGATGAAGCCGCGCGTCATCGAGATCGCAGCGCCGGCGGCCGCGGTAAACGCGGAAGCAGTCCAGAACCGTGCGGCATCGAAATTCGGATAGCTGCGGGCAACGTAAGCCCAGACAACGCCGATCGCGACGAAGTTGACCACGAAGACGACCCAGAGCGTCGGGACACTCAGCATGTGTGAGTCCAGGGTGCACGGTTGCCCGCGTCTTGTGCCCTGTCCCTGCAATTGATCATCATTGATCGACCCATCACCCGCTCCCGATCCCGAATGTTCGGAATCTGCCTCCCCCGAAGCCGGATGCATCCTGTCAGGTGCGCGCTTAACGGAGTCTGACCGCGATCGGATAAACCGCACCGTGGTTGTGAATTGATGAATGACGCAGGCGAAGTGCGGAAACGAAAGCCGTCCGCACGCGCCTTGCGCCGCCGCGAAAGCAAAACGAAAGGCTTTGCCGCCTGTTAACCGTGAACACGCAGGCCTTCGTCCACAGAAAAAATGGCCCGCGGTGTCATGATTTCGGCACAACATTGAAAAACAGGCGACAAATTTCAACGAATCGGTTCGGATTGGAATCGAGGCTGCGCACTGGCCTATCGCCGAGCACGCCTCGCGACGTTGACGTCAACTCAAACCCTATGAGGGATGTTATGGCGAAGAAAGCCAAGAAGGCGAAGAAGGCGAAGAAGACAGTCAAGAAGGCCAAGAAGTCGAAGAAGAAGTAGTTTTGATCATTTTTTGAAGTGGCTCGGGCGGAGTCGCTTCGCCCGAGCTGCCGGTTTTGAGCTTGCTCCCGGCCCGTGCATCCTGCGCCTGAGTTTCCGCCCCCACTCATAACCGCATACTTATTGCCGTCCTCGCGAAAGCGGAGACCCATGGCCGCCGAACGTCGTGGCAATGGTGCGAAGCTCGAGCATCTCTGCCAAATCGATAGCACAGAGAGTATAGGTCCCCGCTTTCGCGGGGACGACGTGAAGGCATTGCGTATAGCTGCCAAAGCCATTCAATCCTCGCTCACTCCGTTCGCAATCTCTCCCCGCAAATACACGCCGGCTGCGACCGCGCGCCGTCATAGTTAGGCATTGACCTAACTATTTACATAGCTATAGTTAGCCACATGACTAACCAACAAAGCCGCCTCAACGATACGTTCCATGCCCTCGCCGACCCCACCCGGCGCGCGGTGCTGGCCACCCTCAGTTCCGGGCCGGCCACCGTCAGCGATCTCGCGCAGCCGTTCGACATGGCGCTACCGACGTTCCTTCAGCATCTCAAGGTGCTGGAGGAATGCGGCCTCGTCCGCTCGAAAAAGGTCGGGCGGGTGCGCACATGCCACCTCAAACCCAAGCCGCTCGAAGACGCGGAAGGCTGGATCGGTGCGCAGCGCACGATGTGGACGAAGCGGCTCGATCAACTCGACGACTATCTCAAACTGCTCAGCAAGGAGACCAGCAAGTGACCGCGTACAAAATCGACCCCAAACTCGACCTCGTTCTCGAACGAGTCGTCGATGTGCCGCCCGAACTGGTCTGGAGGGCCTGGACCGAGCCAAAGCATCTGATGCCATGGTTCACTCCCGCGCCATGGAAGACGGTGGATTGCGAGATCGACCTGCGCCCCGGCGGCATCTTTCGCACCGTGATGCGTTCGCCTGAAGGGCAGGACATGGACAACAGCGGCTGTTATCTCGAGGTTGTCGAGAACCGCAGGCTCATCTTCACGGACGCGCTGTTGCCCGGCTTCCGGCCGCGCGACGGTGGATTCTTCACGGGCATTGTCTCCATCGCGCCGGAGGGCAAGGGGACCCGTTATACGGCAACCGCGATCCACAAGGACGAAGCGGGACGGAAGTCCCACGAAGAGATGGGCTTCCACAGCGGCTGGGGCACAGCGCTCGATCAGCTTGTCGCGTACGCCAAGACGAATATGTAGGGCGCTCCCTCGCCCTGCTTGCGGGGAGAGGTGAACAACATCGGTAGAACAGCTTACGCCGTCATTGCGAGGAGCATAGCGACGAAGCAATCCAGTTCTTGCTCTTCAGAAGACTGGATTGCTTCGCGCCGCTCGCAATGACGAATTGAATGTCCTCACCGCCCCGCGAGACGATCGGCGAAATAGGCGATGGTCTTGCGGTAGATGGTCGCCCTGTTCCACTCGCGCATGGCTTCGAAATTCGCGGAACCTTCGTGATAGTCGCCCCCCGCGCGGAAGCCCGCCGTCTTCAGGAGATTGGCGGTGGACGCCAGCACGTCCGGCACGCTGTGGCGCAGGTCGACATGGCCGTTACCGTCGAAATCGACGCCGTACTTGATATAGGACGACGGCAGAAACTGGGTCTGGCCGATCTCGCCGGCATAGGCGCCGACCAGGTCGCGTTGCGGAAGATCGCCGCGCTGCAGGATCTTCAGCGCCGCGATCAACTCGCCCTGAAACAGCTCGGTGCGGCGGCAATCATGCGCCATGGTGGTCAGCGTGCGGATCACCGGCATCTTGCCAAGATCGCCCTTGCCGAAATCCGACTCCAGACCCCAGATCGCAACCACGATCTCAGGCGGCACGCCGAAGCGCTGCTCGATGCGCCCCAGAAGCGAGGCATGACGCTGCAGCATCGCCTTGCCGGTGTTGATGCGCCCCGGCCCGACGCGCGTCGAGACATACTGCTCGAAGGTCTTGTTGAAGGTGCCGCGCTGGCGGCGGTCGAACGACAGCACCGCGGGGTCCTGCGTCACGCCCGCGAACGCTTGGCTAATCACGCTTTGCGAAATCCCCGCAGCCGCCGCCTCCTGCGACATCGCCGCGACGAAGCTGTTGAAGTCACCGCCGCAACGGGCGGCGTGTGCGGGTGCTATGAGGGAGAGCGCGGCGAGAATAATGGCGAGGCGAAGTCTAAACATCATGAACTCCGTTTCAATATGGCCGAGATTCTACACTGTCATGGCCGGGCTTGTCCCGGCCATCCACGCCTTACTTTCATTGCTTTTTAAAGACAGGCCGGGACAAAGCGCGGACGCTCCCGACCTTATTTCGGCATCGCCTTCAAAAACGCCCGCAGCACCGCGACGGAATTTTCCGACGCGAGCTTCTCGAAGGTCTGCATCTCGTTCTCGCCCGCGCCGCCGCCGGCGAGGTCCGACAGCGAGCGGAACGCGAGAAATGGCACGGCGTTGGTGGTCGCCACGTGCGCGACGGCGGCGCTTTCCATGTCGAGCACCTGCGCCTTGAAGGTGTCGAACGCCCAGGTCCGGAACGCCGCGTTGTCGACAAAGGCGGTGCCGGACACGCCGTTGCCGCCGACCACCACCTTGGGCGGATGAACCAGACACGCCGCCTCGATGCAGCGCTTCAGCTCGACGCTAGAGGTGGCCGTGCGCGCGATCTCGAACAGTTTTGCGTCCACCGGAAACCAGAATTGCCGGTCCGGCTTCGATTGCCCTTCGCGGACCGCACGCACGCCCCGCGCAAAGATCATGCCGTAGTTGGGAAACTCCTGCTTCGACCACGACGGCAGTTGAAAGCCTTGCTGTGTCTCGCGCGCCAGAATGGTTTCGAGATACTGGCCCCAGCGCTCGGACACCACCACATCGCCGATGTTGAGCGAGGGATCGACGCCGCCCGCGATGCCGGAAAACAGGATGGCGCGCAGATTGAAGCGGTCGATCGCCATCTGCGCCGTCATCGCGGCATTCACCATCGAGACGCCGGACAGCACGAGCACGACATCGTGACCCTCGACACGGCCGGTGATGAAATCGACGCCCTTCTCCTTGTGCGAGACCGGCTGCTCCACGATGGCGAGCAGCGCCTGCCATTCCGGCTCAAAGGCTGAGAACAGCGCGACACGCGGCGTGGTGTCTGTCTCTTATACACATCTTCTCCTTGTGCGAGACCGGCTGCTCCACGATGGCGAGCAGCGCCTGCCATTCCGGCTCAAAGGCTGAGAACAGCGCGACACGCGGCGTGGTGTCGATCGGCTGGCTGGCCGCTTGGGCAGAGACAGGCATGAGGGCAAGAAGCGAGATGAGAAGCAGGCGCAGGACAGGCATCGGGCTACCGCATTGAAGAAGACGATCCGACATTATCCAAGATGCGCGCATTCTGCTACGCTTCACGCGCATCAGGTCTGCTGAGCCGATATGCGGCGCGCGACATAGTCCCGTTCACAAACGAATCTAAATTAAAAGCCGCGCTGTTCTCGCTCGCGCTCGGAACATCAACGTCTCCCGGAGAAATCACGTGTCCCATCCCGCCCTCGTCCCGAACGCCGTCGCCGTCATCACCGGTGGTGCGTCCGGCATCGGTCTTGCCGCCGCAAACAATTTCGCCAGGCTCGGCCTGAAAGTCTGCATTGCCGATCACGATACTGAGCGGCTCGCGCGGGCGGCCGAACTGCTGACCTATGTCGCGCCCGGCGGCAGCGAGAACATCATGTCGCTCGCGGTCGATGTCAGCCATCGCGACCAGATCGAGAAACTTGAAGCGGCCGTGCGCGGGCGGTTCGGCGGCACGGACGTGCTGATGAACAATGCCGGCATTCAGCCGGGCAGCGCGATGTTCGGCCCCGTGGATGCGTGGCAACGCGTGCTCGGCGTCAACCTGTGGGGCATCATCAATGGCGCGCAGGTGTTCGCGCCCGGCATGATTGCGCGCAAGCGTCCGGGGCTCATCATCAACACCGGATCGAAACAGGGCATCACCACGCCGCCGGGCGATCCGGCCTACAATGTCGCCAAGGCCGGCGTGAAGGCGTTCACCGAAGCGCTTCAGCATGAACTGCGCAACACGCCGGACTGCCACATCAGCGCGCATCTCCTGATCCCCGGCTTCGTGTTCACGGGTCTCACCGCGCGCGGCCGCACGGAAAAGCCCGCGGGCGCATGGACGGCGGAGCAGACGGTGGATTTCATGATCGAGCGACTTGAAGCCGGCGACTTCTACATTCTGTGTCCGGACAACGACGTGCCGCGCGCGCTCGACGAGCGGCGCATCGCCTGGGCGGCGGGCGACATCATCGAGAACCGGCCGCCGTTGTCGCGCTGGCATCCGGATTACGCGGACGCGTTCAAGCGGTTCGTGGACGGCGTGAAGTAACAAACGCATGCGCTCAGCATGCGGCTGTCCGTCATCCTGAGGTGCGAGCACTTGCGAGCCTCGAAGGATGACCGATCATGACATGCCGTCGCCCTTCGAGGCCTCAGCTTCGCTTCGGCACCTCAGGGTGACGGCACATATTGTGCGCCGATTCAGCGCTAGCTGCTGCCGATGAAAATGCCCGCGGCGAGCACCAGCGCGCCGCCGAGCACCACCTGGAACGCCGCGCGCAGAAACGGCGTTTCCATATAGTGGTTCTGAATCCACGCGATCGCCCACAGCTCGCAGAACACGACAATGCCGGCGATGGCCGTCGCGGTCCAGAATTGCGGGATCAGATAGGGCAGTGCGTGGCCGAGGCCGCCGACCATGGTCATCAGCCCCGACGCGAGGCCCCGCTTCAGCGGCGAGCCGCGCCCGGAAATCACGCCGTCGTCATGCGCGGCTTCGGTGAAGCCCATGGAGATGCCCGCGCCAACCGACGCCGCAAGGCCGACGGTGAATGTCGTCGTCGTCGATTGCGTCGCGAACGCCGTGGCGAAGATCGGCGCCAGCGTCGAGACCGAACCGTCCATCAGGCCGGCGAGACCGGGCTGCACCCATGTCAACACGAACTGACGCCGCGCCTTGTGGTCTTCCTCGTCGCCCGCGCCGCCCGCCAGAGTCGCCGTCTGGATTTCCTCCGCGCGATGCTCGTGCGTGCGCTCGGCGGCGGCGAGATCGCCGAGCAGTTTTCGCGTGTCGGGATCGGTCGAGGCCTGCGCCGCGCGGACATAGAACTGCGCCGCCTCAACCTCCATCCGCTCGGCTTCCGCGCGGATGCGCTCAAGCCCGAGATTCTGCACGAGCCACGTCGGCCGGCGCGAATAGTAACCCGCCACATGCTCGCGCCGGATCAGCGGGATCACCTGGCCGAAACGCTTCTTGAACCGGTCGATCAGCAGCTGGCGATGGCCGTCTTCCTCGCCCGCCATCTCGTCGAACATCTTTGCCGTCGCCGGATACGGCCCCCGCAACTGCTCGGCATAGCTGGCGTAGATCCGCGCATCGTCCTCTTCCGACGAGATGGCGAGCGCCAGCACCTCGGCCTCGGACAGATCGCGAAATTGCCGCCGCGCGGCGAAGCCCTGAAACATGGCCAAAACTCATCTTAGAATGATTCTAAAGTGAGTTTTAGCGGGGTTTGGGAAGGGGTGCAATGGTCGTGTCGATTGGCTGCCAAGCAAAATTCGCGCGTCTGTGCGCGCAGTCTGCCAATCTAATGCGATGGAGCGCTATGCTGAGTGCCGAACCGACCGTCCCGTTCCTCCCTCAGCTTTTGAAGGTTCTCCGTGCCGACGATGACTCGAACATTGCGGCTCTCGGACGAAGCCGCAACCGCCATTCCGGTGAGCGTTTTCACGCCGGTGCAGGAAGATACCGATTGGTGATGCGTCTTTTCGATCGGCTGGCCCGTGCGAACATTAGAACGCAAGGTGTTCGGCATCGACGCCATCCAATCTCTGGAATTAGCGCTGCGGATGATCGGCACCGAACTGTACACAAGCGAGTATCACAAAGCGGGTCGGCTGATGTGGCTCAAGCCGGGCGCGGGCTACGGCTTCCCTGTACCCAACATCATCCGCGATACGCTGGTGGGAGAAGATCGGGATTTTCTCTGAGAGACTTCGCAAACTCGCAGCGTGGTCGCCTATGGTTTGCGCCTCACGCTTTGCCGAGCAAACAGTGGATAAGTCGCCTTCTTGCAAATTAATTTTTCGGCATCTTCAGGCTGATTGGTGAGAAAAGCCCGCAAATATTGAGAAAATGAGCAATAGACTATCGGACTTCTTGCGGGGTTACCCTGTTCTGCCGATCAAAAAATAACAAGGAAATCAAGAACCCTATCGGCATAGTGACGAGCACCTGGAGAAAAAACCGTCGGTAGCAGTCTTTGGCCACAGCATTGAGAACAGACTAAGTAATTGATATTGCTAATAAACGTAAAACAACCCTGTTCATAGGATTCGGCAGCCGCTTGATTTCTCTTGGAAAGTCGTGGCTACTCAATCGGTGGCTCCCAAGGTTTCTCCTGATTTTTAATGGAGAGCCATGTCATGAGCCGCGAACCGCCCCAGCTTCACTTGAAGCTCTTGGGCTTCACCATCACCGCAACAGGTCTTGAAGCTATCCGCGCCGTCAGGTGGCCGATCGCCGCTGTCATCATTGCAGTAGCGGGGTTGATCGCCGTTATGGCTTTCAGTCGTGTTTGAGCGTTCTTTGGGGTGTGTTGTCCTCCCGGACACCATTCTTGGCGGCTTCTAATAATGTTCTGTTTCACCCATGAGCTGGAATATCTACGGTCAGAGAATCGCACGCCCGCGCGGGCATACGCGGGGAATGCATTGGTAGGAACGCGTCATGAGACACAGCGACGAACTCGACGTAGCCAACATCATACGCGACACGTTGATTGGCGAAGACCGGGATTATCAGTGAACATTCTGCCAAACAAAAACGGCAGACCTTTCGATCCGCCGTTTGCTCAATGAAATCTCGCCAATTGAATTAGTTATCCAAGAAGCTCCGCAGCTTCCTCGACCGCGACGGATGCTTCAGCTTGCGCAGCGCCTTCGCTTCGATCTGACGGATGCGTTCGCGGGTCACCGAGAACTGCTGACCGACTTCTTCCAGCGTGTGGTCGGTATTCATGCCGATGCCGAAACGCATGCGCAGCACGCGCTCCTCGCGCGGCGTCAGCGACGCCAGCACGCGGGTCGTGGTCTCGCGCAGGTTCGACTGGATCGCCGCATCGATCGGCAGCACCGCGTTCTTGTCCTCGATGAAATCGCCGAGATGCGAATCTTCCTCGTCGCCCACCGGGGTTTCGAGCGAGAGCGGCTCCTTGGCGATCTTGAGAACCTTGCGCACCTTCTCCAGCGGCATGCCAAGCTTTTCGGCGAGTTCTTCCGGGGTCGGCTCGCGGCCGATCTCGTTCAGCATCTGGCGCGAGGTGCGCACGATCTTGTTGATCGTCTCGATCATGTGCACGGGGATGCGGATCGTGCGCGCCTGATCCGCGATCGAGCGCGTGATCGCCTGCCGGATCCACCACGTCGCATAGGTCGAGAACTTGTAGCCGCGGCGGTATTCGAACTTATCGACCGCCTTCATCAGGCCGATRTTGCCTTCCTGAATGAGATCGAGGAACTGCAAACCGCGGTTGGTGTATTTCTTGGCGATGGAAATCACGAGACGGAGATTCGCCTCGACCATTTCCTTCTTGGCCTGACGGGCTTCGCGCTCGCCCTTCTGCACGCCGTGCACGATCTTGCGGAATTCGCCGATCTCGAGACCCGTGAGGCCCGCGAGCTGCTGGATCTCGTGGCGCAGTTCCTTGATGCGGTCCTTCTCCACCGCGACGAAATTCTTCCAGCCCTTGGCGGCCAGTTTCGAGACGCGGTTGAGCCAGCGCGGATCGAGCTCCGAGCCCTGATAGTTGCGCAGGAAGTCTTCGCGGCCGACGCCGTGGCTGTCGCCGAGGCGGAACAGGCGGCCTTCATAGGACACGAGCTTCTTGTTGATGTCGTAAAGCTGCTCGACCAGTGAATCGATGCGCGCCTGATTGAGCCGCAGCGACTTCACCTCGACGACGATTTCGTCCTTCAGCTTCTTGTACTTGCGCTCCTGCGCAGGCGAGAGCGTCTCGTTCTGAAGCTGGTTCTGGATGTCCTGCTCCTGCAGGCGGCGCAGCTTCTTGTACTCGCTGGCGATCTTGTCGAAGGTCTCGACAACCTTCGGCTTCAGCTCGGCCTCGATGGCCGCGAGCGACATCTGGTTCTCGAACTCGTCGTCCTCGTCCATGTCCGCTTCGGCAGCGGCTTCACCGGGACCCTTGGCATCGTCGCCCGCGGGGCGGAACGGCGTCGCCGACGGGGGTGCTGCCGGCGGCGCGGGCTGCACGGCCGCGATCACCTGCACGGTGCCGTCGGCATTGATGACAGCGTTGGTCGGCTGACCGTCCGGCCCGACAGGGCCAGCGATCATCGCGGGGTTCATGTTGTTCTTGGCGTCGGGACCCGCATAGGTCGCTTCGAGATCGATGATGTCGCGAAGAAAGATTTTTCCTTCGTTGAGTTCGTCGCGCCAGATGATGATGGCCTGGAACGTCAGCGGGCTTTCGCAGAGACCAGCAATCATCGCTTCGCGGCCGGCCTCGATGCGCTTGGCGATGGCGATTTCGCCTTCGCGTGACAAGAGCTCGACGGTGCCCATTTCGCGCAGATACATGCGCACGGGATCGTCGGTGCGCTCACCCGGCTCGGACTTCTTGGTTTCGGTGACGGCCTTTGAGGTGACCTCGACGAGTTCGTTATCGGTCTCGTCGGCTTCCTCTTCCTGCTTCTCTTCGTCCTCGTCGTTCGCGTCGTCGGACTCGGACACGTTGATGCCCATGTCGGAGAGCATCGCCATGATGTCTTCGATCTGTTCGGGCGAAGTCGTATCCGAAGGCAGCACTTCGTTGAGTTGATCGAAGGTCACGAAGCCGCGCTTCTTGGCCTGCTTGATCATCTTCTTGACGGCGGCGTCGGAAAGATCGAGCAACGGTGACGGAGCGTCTGCGCTATCCTTCTCAGGAGTCTCGGCGGCCTTCTGATCCTTGGCGGTGTCTTTGATCGCTGCCGTCTTTGCCTTGGTGGCCATTCACTGCTCCTGAAACGCGCTCACGACGTGGGCGCACAGCCCGCGTATTTTGTTGGTCCGCGTGATGCGGAAAGGGCGGCGCTTTTGAGGGCACCACCCGGGCCGATTTGATCTGTGTCCCAAACTCTTAATGCGAGGCCGTTAAGCCTAGATTAACCCTGTTTTTGGGGCGAAAATCCCGGTTTGGCGAGTCTTTTTAAGGCCTTGGCGGCGGGTTTAAAGGCCTGCCGCAACGTTTTTTCTCAGCTTGTCCGCTGGAACCGGCCAGAAGATTCGCCGAAACCTTCGATTAGCGCCTCAAGGCCGTCCACTTCGGCAAGCCGGGCTTTCACATCGCGCAGCCAATTCAGGTTCTGATCGCTGCTGTCTTGCCCAAGCGCCAGTTCGGCATCCTTGAGTTCTCTAAGTAAGGAGTGCCATTGGCGATGCAAGGCAACAAGCTGATGCCAAGTGGCAAGAACATCCTCATGCGCCGCGCCCGGCTGGGCGCCCCACACATTCTTGGTGGTGAGCGCGCGCTCAACCCTTTGAATTTGCTCGTTATATCCGTTCTTCTCAAGAGCCGCCCGCAATCGCGCGCTTTCCGCAGCCGGATCGTCGGTGTGCGAATAATTTGAAAAGGCCCCGATAATTCCGGCGCGCAGCTTGATCGCCTCGGGATGCGCCAGTTCGAGAGCTGCAACTTCCTCGAGATGATCGTGCAGCAGCCAAGGGTGATTGATCAGCGACTGCAGGATCAGGGCCTCGCGCCGGGACAGGGCGCTGCGCTGGCCGCGCATGATCGAGGAACCCGCCAGCTGCGGGCTGGCGACCTGATAAGGCGAGCGATTGATGGTGCGCGGGCCTGTGGATAGTCCGCCCCGGCCGCCGCTTTGTCCCGGTCCTCCGGGCTGAAACGGCGCTCTTGGCTGGAAACGCCGCCCTGATTCGCCGCCAAACCCGCCCTGATTGGGGCCCCGGAAACCGCCGCCGCGGTTGCCGCCCTGATACCCTCCTTGAGGCGCGAAAGCATTGCGCAGCCGCTCGGAAAAATCCTGCCGGTAATAGCGCCGCACCACTTCATCGCGAACGCTGTTGGTCAGCTCACCGATACGCGCTTCGAGCGCCGCACGGCGCTCCGGCGTGGCGAAGCTGCCGCCTTCGATTTCACGCGACCACAACACTTCGGCGAGCGGCTTTGCGACACCGAGCACCTCCTCGATCGCAGCACGGCCGCCGGAGCGCGCGAGATCGTCGGGGTCCTGTCCTTCCGGCAGCAACGCAAAGCGCAGACTCTTTCCGGGCTTCAAATGTGGAAGCGCCAGGTCTGCCGCACGAAACGCCGCGCGCTGGCCCGCGCCGTCGCCGTCGAAACAGAGGATCGGCTCGTCGGCCATCTTCCACAGCAGCGCGAGCTGGTTCTCGGTGAGCGCCGTGCCGAGCGGCGCAACGGCTCCGGCAAAGCCTGTCGTGACCAGCGCGATCACATCGACATAGCCTTCGGCGACAACGAGCGGCGCGCCGTCGTGCGTGGCCTGCCGCGCGGTGGCGAGGTTGTAGAGATTGTCGCCCTTGTGAAACAGCGGGGTTTCCGGCGAGTTCAGATACTTCGCGGGAACACCCTTTTCGAGTGCGCGGCCGCCAAAGGCGATGACGCGGCCCCGCACATCGGTGATGGGAAACATCACGCGATCGCGGAAGCGGTCATACGGCACGGGAATGTCGTCGCCCGCGATCAGCAATCCGGCCTCGACCATGTCGTCGACCGGAATGCCGAGCGAGCCAAGATGTTCCTTCAGCGCGAAACGCTCGCCCGGCGCGTAGCCGATACGGAACTGCAATTGCGTCGCCGGCGAAATGGCGCGGTCGCCGAGATAGCCGCGCGCCTTGGCGCCGTTGCGCGACGCCAGCGTGTCAGCGAAGAATTTCGCGGCGAGGTCCATCACGTCATGCAGCGTCTTGCGGCGCTGCTCGTGGCGCGCGGCATCCGGCGTCACCGCCGGCAGCGGCATGCCCGCCATCGACGCCAAGCGCTCGACCGCTTCAGGGAAACCGACGCCTTCGGTTTCCATCACAAAGGAGATGATGTCGCCGTGCTTGTTGCTGGAGAAGTCGTGGTAAAAACCCTTCTGGTCGTTGACCGTGAAGGACGGCGTTTTCTCCTGATGGAAGGGTGACAGGCCCTTCCATTCCTTGCCCGCCCGCTTCAATTTCACGCGCTTGCCCACGACTTCCGAAACCGGAAGCCGGGCGCGCAGTTCGTCGAGAAATTGAGGCGTGAAGCGCATAAGACTTGAAGGTTAGGGACTCGGGGGTTTGCCAACCGATCATCAATATAGGCTCGCGCGGCGTTTGGCCCAATCCCCTCCGGATTGTCCCCGCTGACCACAAGCCTTATTGTCCGGCACCTGTCCGAAGTCGCCCTTTTATTCAACGAAAGCAAGAAAAATGGCCGCAACCCCGAAAACGCTGCTCCAGATCGCCGGCGCGCCGCTCCATCCGAGCGCGCGCGACAAATCCGCCCTCGTCATCATCGACGCCCAGCTTGAATACACCAAGGGCGGCCTGCCGCTGGACGGCGTCGACGCCGCCATCGTGGAAGCCGCCAAGCTGCTGAAGCTGGCGCGCGAACACGGCGTTCCGGTGTTCCATATCGTGCAGCACGCGCCATCGGGTCGTCCACTGTTCGCCGAGGATGGACCTTATGCCGCGATCGTCCCGCTGCTGACGCCCGCAGCGGGCGAAGTCGTGGTGCGCAAGAACTTGCCGAACTCATTTGCGGGCACCGATCTCGATGCGCTGGTGAAGAGCACTGGCCGCACCGAACTGATCATTGCGGGCTTCATGACGCATATGTGCGTCAGCGCCACCGCCCGCGCCGCGCTCGACCTGAAATATCGCACCACCGTGGTCGCCAACGCGACGGCTTCGCGCGATCTGCCCGATCCGCTCGGCGGCACGATTCCCGCGAGCGTCGTCCATCGCGTGGCGCTGACCGAACTCGCGGACCGCTTCGCCATTGTGGTGAAGGACACCGCGGCTCTGACGGCAGCGGCGAAGGCGGTCGCCTGAACGTGACCGCACGATGATGCGTTCGACCTTTGGCTAATCTTGCCGTGGCCGCGTCAGCGATTAGGTAGGGAGCGTTCCCTCCCCGCCTTTCGCCCGGCGAGCCGCCTCAAGAGATTATCATGTCATCCACGCCGCAAGAGGGCGCGCCAACCGCAGCGCCCAGCCCATGGCTTGTTTTCGCACTCGCCATCGCCTGCGGCGCCACCGTCGCCAATGTCTATTATGCCCAACCTCTGATCGGGCCGATCAGCCAGTCGTTCGGCCTTGATATCTCGGCGGCAGGCCTCATCGTCACGACGATCCAGCTCGGCTACATCGCCGGGCTGTTTTTCCTCGTGCCGCTTGGCGATCTGGTCGAAAACAAGCAGCTGATCCTGACCGTGCTCGGCGGCCTGATCTTCAGCCTCGTCGCCGCGACGCTCTCAACACAACCCTGGATTTTTGTTGCCTGCTCGCTGCTGCTGGGCGTTACCGCAACGGCCACGCAGATGATCGTTCCGCTCGCCGGCCACATCGCGCCCGAGCGCATCCGCGGGAAAACAGTCGGCACGGTGGTCAGCGGCCTGCTGTTCGGCATTCTGCTCGCGCGCCCGGTCTCGACGCTGCTCGGCGGCGAGTTCGGCTGGCGCGTGATGTACAACATCTCTGCCGCGATCATGTGCGCCACGCTGCTGATGCTGGCGTTCGTGCTGCCGAGGCGAAATCCGAAGCCTGACCTAAGCTACGCAGCTCTGATCGGCTCGCTCTGGCATCTTCTGCTGACGGAGCCGGTTCTGCAGCGCCGCGCGGCCTATCAGGCCTTTCTGTTCGGCGCATTCACGCTGTTCTGGACGTCGCTGCCGCTGCTGCTTCAGGCGCCGCCATTCTCGCTCGGGCATTTTGCGCTTTCTGCGGTGATGCTGAGCGGTGTCGCGGGCGCTTTCGTCGCGCCTTACATCGGGCATCTGGCCGATCATGGCCACAGCCAGAGAGTTACCGGCATCGCCATCGCTCTGGTCGCGCTCGCCTTCGTGTTGACGTGGCTCGGCGGCGCACATTCGGTGGCGATCTTCGTGATTGCCGGTGTCGCGCTCGACGCCGGCGTGCAGGCGAATCTCGTGATCGGCCAGCGCGCGATCTTCGGCCTGCATCCGGACATCCGCAGCCGGCTCAACGCGCTCTATCTGGCCGTGTCCTTCCTCGGCGGCGCGCTCGGATCGGCGTTAAGCGGCTATGCGGTCGCGCACGGCGGCGTGGCGACGTTCAGCATCATCGGATTGGCATTCGCATTGGTGACCGCGGCCCTGTTCGCGACGGAATTCCGCGCGCGACGCAATCCTTAAACCGGATCGGCCACGTCAAACCGGCCCGACTTGATCCATTCCAGCTTCTCGACGGGCAAATTGTAGACGTAGACCCACACTTTAACTGTGGCGCCGCTGGACAGCGTCACGTCCTGAAGAAGCCGCAGATATTGGGTGGGCTCGGCGTCGTCCGGGCCGCAGCCCTCGTAGCGGTCCAGCGCCGTCAGAAGATCCGGGTCCCGCAGCGTGTAGACATCGCCGAACACCCACTCATCGGATGCGCTTGAAGCGATGACGCCGGGATAATGCGTAACGCGGTAAAGCCGGCCGTTGTAGCGCGCACCATCGAGATAAGTCGCGCCAGCTTCCAGTTTTCTCGCCATCGCATGCTGTGAACTGCGCATCAGGGTGCCGTAAACAAACAGACGCTCGCTCATCGCAATTAGCTGACCTTCGTTTCAATGACTTCGTCACTCACGATGACGAACTTGTTCAGCACCGTCTGCCCGAAGGTGGTCGAGATTGCAACGTCGGCGGCGTCGCGGCCCGTGGCCATCAGGATGCGGCCGATGCGCGGCATGTCGTGGCGCGCGTCGAATGTGTACCACTTGCCGGAGAGATAGACTTCGTACCAGCCAGACAGATCCATCGGCGCCGGATCGAACGGAATGCCGATGTCGCCCATATAGCCGGTGACGTAGCGCGCCGGAATGTTCATGCAGCGGCACAACGTCAGCGCGAGATGTGCGAAGTCGCGACAGACGCCCTGCTGTTCCTCGAAGACGTCGAACGCGGATTTCGTCGGCCGCGCCTGCTGGTAGTCGAACCGCACATGGTTGTGCACCCACGTATTGATCGCCTGCACCCGCGCCCAGCCGGGCGGCGTGTTACCGAACTGCGCCCAGGCAAAATCGGTGAGCCTGTCGGTTTCGCAATAGCGGCTCGCCATCAGATAGAGCAGCAATTCGTCGGGCAGTTGCTCGACCGGCATCTGCAGTGCTTCGGGTGCGATCGCATCGGGCACGCCGGTGTCGCGCACCAAAGCGTCGCCGCGAAACGTGATGCCGCCAGGCGGCGCGGTGAGCCGCCCGCAGATGTTGCCGAAAGTGTCGTGATAATAGCGGATGCGCACGTCGGGTTCGGTGACGATGGTTTCCTCGCCGACGATGTCACGCGCGCGCGAGGGGTGAATCCGCATCATGACGACCATCGGCGTTTCCGCCACGGCGCCATAGGAAATCTCAAAACCCACCCGGATCAGCATGCCCGGTGTCCTGAATCCGAAGTTCGCCTCATTTTGCAGCATCCTCTATTGCGAACTTCGGATTCTAAAGGACACCGGGAAATTATAGCTCTAGTGTGGTTTAGGTTCGCAAGTCCGCAAAAGAGTGAGTTGCAGAAATGATGCGGACTTGCGAACCACCACACTAGTCCTCCAGGTCTTCCCCGACCGAGAGGACGTGAATGGTGACGTCCATTCCGAGATGGGCGTCGGCCGATCCCACATAAGTGCCGTGCAGTGGAACGGCCTGTTGCGGATCGCGCGACACCGCGACGCGAATGAGATCGCGGCTGCCGACAATGCCGTTGGTCGGATCGAACTCGACCCAGCCAGCCCCAGGCAGATAGGCCCGCACCCAGGCGTGGGTCGAGCCGCCGCCGACATAACCGTGTGCCTCATCGCCGGGGATGAAGATGTAGCCGCTGACGAATCGCGACGCGATGCCGAGCCGCCGCAGCGCCTCGATCATGAACAGCGCGAAATCGCGGCAGGTGCCTGAACCAATACTCAAGGTGTCGAGCGGATGCTGCGTGCCGTGCTCGTGGCGTTTGCGGTAGCCGAACGATTCCCGGACGCCATGGGTCATGCCGACCAGCAGATCGAGCGTCCTGGTCCGGCTTCCGTCGCTGAGAAACTGCCGCGCCCAGACCGCCAGCGCGCCGTCCGGATCGCAGTATTGCGGGGTCATTGACGACGCCAGGTCCGTCAGTTCGTCATGATCGTAGACGAACGGGTAGTAATAGGCCTGGTCATCGGGGGTCAGGACGATGTTCTCCAGGGGATAGTGATCGACGGTGACGGTCGAATCGAACACCAGCCGGTCCGACTCGGTGTCGAAATCGGCGATGGCGACGCTGTTGCCGAAGACGTCGTGAATGCGGCGCAGCGAAGACGGTTGCGGCGAGATGTCGAGCCGCTCTGACAGCACACGGATGTCGTGACCGTCGCGCGGGCGCAGCATGATCCGGTGCTCGCCGAACGCCACCGGACGGTCGTAGCGATACTCAGTCTTGTGGTGAATCGTCAGCAGGGGCATCGTCTTGTTCAAGCCGATTGAATTCGTCTGCGAATCGTACATGCTGTTTTTGCTGCATTTCCGGCTAATTGTTGGGCTTGGATGCCGCCGTGATAGGCAACGAAAGCAAAATGGCCCTGCCCGCTCCAGCCGACACTTTACGACTCCTGGACAACGACGAAGTTCCCCCGGTCATCGAGGAAAACGTCGAAAGCCGTTCGCCCTTCTTCTTCACCTGCGATCACTATGGCCGGCTGATTCCGCGCGCGCTCGGCGATCTCGGGGTGCACGCGGGCGAGCTGGAACGCCATATCGCATGGGACGTCGGCATCGCCGGCGTGGCGACCTTGCTGGCGAAGGAGATGGACGTCCATCTGATCGCGCAGCGCTATTCGCGCCTCGTGATCGACTGCAACCGGCCGTTCGACAGCCCGGGATCGATCCCGCTGATCAGCGAGGCGACGGAAATTCCCGGCAACGGCGGGCTGACCAGCGAGCAGGTCGCGGCGCGGCGGCGCGCGGTGTTCGCGCCGTATCATACACGCATCGCGCAGGCGCTGGATCAACGGAAGGCCCAGGGGCTGCCGACCATTCTGGTGTCGCTGCATTCGTTCACGCCGGTCTATGCCGGCATCGCGCGGCCCTGGCACGTCGGCACGCTTTACAATCGCGACAACCGGCTGCCGCATCTGTTGCGCGACATGCTGCGCCACGAAGGCGATCTCGTGGTCGGCGACAATGAGCCTTATGCGGTGAGCGACGCGACCGACTACACCCTTCCGGTGCATGCCGAGAAACGCGGCCTCATGAATACCGGCATCGAAATCCGTCAGGATCTGATTGAAGACCAGTCCGGTCAGCATCAATGGGCAGAGCGGCTCGCGCGGCTGTTGCGTGAGATCGAAGAGGCGCTGCATGCCCGGAAGCTGATGCCCGCTGAGTAAGCGCTAGCCTTTGATCGCGATGTAATACGCCACACCCCAGATCGCGATGGCGGAAAGCCAGAGAATCCACACGCCGGTTGCGCGCGTCTCCAGCACCGCCTGCGACGGATTCTCCGGATTGACGTGAACCTCAACGACCTTGCCGTTGGGATATTTTTTCGCGAGGCGCTCGATCATCCAGCGCGATGTGGACGTAACCTGCCCGCCATAGCTCGCCTGCGTGCCGGAATAGTCGATGTTGTTGTAGCGATAGGAATACGACACCTTTGACTGGAATTGGGTCGCGCCGCGCGAGCGGCCTTCCTCGGGTGCCGCGCGAAACTCCTCCAGGCCGGATGTCTTGATCTTTCCCGGCACCACCGGCCATGTCCTCACCTTCGCAGCCTGCCGATGGAACGCCAGCGCGAACAGCGCGATCGCCGCGCCGAACGCCCCGAGCGCCACGGTCATGCCCGACATTTCAGGACGGGGAAGTTTCGTCGAGATGAAATCGGTCAACTTGTGAAAGCCGATCGCGGAGCCGAACACCAGCACGACCGTGATCGCCACCATCCAGCCGATGCAGCCCCACATGCCCTGCGGCATGTCGCGATCGAGCACGGCATCGCTTCGCTTGTTCGGATTGTAATAGACTGTCACCGCCTTGCCGATGGGATAGCGCGCGATGGTTTCCGCGACCTCGAAGTTGCCGCGGTCCTCGCCGATGGTGACGCGGTTGTTGCGGTACGTCTGCCCCGCGACCGAATACTCGTAGGTGATGTTCGCGAAATTGCGCTCCTCGAAGCGGTGCCCCTCTTCGCGATCGCTGTCGATCACTTCTACTTTCCGGACCTCGGATTTCGAAATCACCACCTTGCCGGGCACGCTCGGCCAGTCGCTCGCGGCGCGCACCTCGAGATATTTGTAGATCGCCGCGAAAACGATGAGCCCCACCGGAGCCAGCAGCATCGCATAAACGAACCACGGAATGTCCGGCAGCATGATTATCTCGCGCGCGTGAGTGCGAGCCAGACGCCGCCGCCGATCATGACGCCGCCGGAGATGCGCGACACCAGCCGCACGCGCTGCGCCGACAGCAGCTTGCCCGCACGGCCAGCCAGCAGTGCGTAGGCCCCATCGGACAAGGCGGCAATGGCCATGAAGGTGATCCCGAGCAGCGCGACCTGCGGCAGGTGATCCTGTTTCATGTCGACGAACTGCGGAATGAAGGCGCCGAAAAACACCAGCACCTTCGGGTTGCTCAGCAACACCAGAAACCCTTGCAGAAAGAAGCCGCCCCGGGGCGGAGGCGGCGGCGCGTCCGTCGCCGACACCACGCCTGTCGACCGGAACAGCTTGATGCCGAGCCAGATGAGATAGGCGGCGCCCGCAAAACGCACCCATTCGAACCAGTAGCCCATCGTCGCCATCAGCGATGTCAGGCCAACCGCAATGATTGGGATCACGATCGCAAGTCCGGCCTGCGCGCCGGCGATATTGGTCAACGCGGCGCGCGTGCCATGGCGAAGTCCGTTGGCGATGACCAGCGTGACGATTGGGCCCGGCAGAATCGCGAGCGCGACACAGGCAGCGACGTAAGCAAGATAGAGCTGAAGCGACATAATGTTCCCCGATGCACGAGTGGCATCAAAGAATGAGACGCTGCGAATAAGCAAGCGGTTCACCCCGACGACGAATGATTTGAGGTGCTGCTTGACAGGCAACCATTTGGTTGCCTATTATCCTGACCATGGATGAGGTCTTCAAGGCACTGGCCGACGGTTCACGGCGCTCACTGCTGGACAGGCTTCATGCCCGCAACGGACAGACGTTGCTCGAACTTTGCGACGGCCTCGCCATGACGCGGCAGGCCGTGACCAAGCACCTCGGGATTCTGGAAGCGGCGAACCTTGTCACCTCGATCAGGCATGGCCGCGAGAAACTGCACTACCTCAATCCCGTTCCGATCCACGAGATCGGCGAACGGTGGATCAGGAAATTCGAGCGCGGCAAGCTCGCCGCGCTCAGCGAACTAAAAAAACAACTGGAGAAGCGTGATGCGTAAGCCGGAATTCGTCTACACAACCTTCATCAAGACCACGCCGGAAAAACTCTGGCATGCCCTGACCGACACGGAGTTCACACTGAGCTACTGGTTCGGATGCAGCCTGACCTCGGACTGGAAGGCCGGCTCTCCCATGCAGATGCACATGGGCGGCAAGGTGGTGAACGAATGCGTCATCCTGGAGTCCGATCCACCGCACAGACTGTCCTACAGCTGGCATTCGGTGTTCGACGAGGAGATGATCAAGGAGCGGCCTTCGCGCGTGACGTTCGTGCTCGAACCGGACGGCACCGCCGTCAAGCTTACCGTCACCCACGAGGACTTCGCCGAAGGCAGCAAGACGTTGCCCAGCATTTCCGGCGGATGGCCGCTGGTGCTGTCCAGCCTCAAAAGCATTCTCGAAACCGGAAAGCCGCTCGATTTCGACATGGCCCGCGGCGCGTGAGGACCGTCATGGACATCAGCAAGTTCAAGCCCTCTCTCGTCTACACCATCTACATCGCTTCAACGCCGGAGAAGGTCTGGGAGGCGCTGACCTCCGCCGAGTACAGCAAAGAGTATTTCTCGGGCTTCGGCGTTGAAGTCGAAGAGAGAGTCGGCGGCGCCTTCGTGCTTCGCGCGCCGGACGGCGCGGTGCATATCGACGGCGAAGTCATCGCCTACGATCCGCCGCGAAAGCTCTCGGTGACATTCAACGTCAACTGGAAGGGACTGGTCGAGGCGCTCGGCGTGACGCTCGTGACCTACGACATCGAACAGGCTGGCGACGCCGTGCGTCTGACCATGACCGAGGCCAACGAACGCGAGATCAGCGAGGAAGTTCTCTCGGGCGGCCGCGCGGGCTGGCCGGCTATCCTCTCCAGCCTCAAGAGCGTGCTGGAAACCGGCAAGCCGCTGGTGGTGAAGATGGAGCCGCCGGTGCGAATGCTGGCGGCGCTGAAGAAGCTGGGAGTGGAGATTCCTGGAGGCTAACCCAGATTTCGCAATTCCCGCCGCAATACCTTGCCGGTGGCCGTCATCGGCAAGGTGTCGGCGAACTGGATGTGGCGCGGGTATTCATGCGCCGCGAGCTGCACCTTGACGAAATCCTGAATCTCTTTCGCCAGCGCATCGCTCGCCGCAAATCCCGGGCGCAGCACGATCCACGCCTTGATCGCTTCGGTACGGATCGGATCGGGAATCCCGACCACGGCGGACATCGCCACCGCGGGATGCTTCATCAGCGTGTGTTCGATCTCCGACGGGCCGATGCGATAGCCCGCGCTGGTGATGACGTCGTCCTCACGACTGACGTACCAGAAATAGCCGTCATCATCCTGCACGCCGAGATCGCCGGTCAGAAGAAAACCGCCGGCATATTTTTTCGCCGTCGCGTCCGGGTTCTTCCAATATTCGAGCATCATCACCGGGTTGGGCGCCCGCACACCGACGATGCCGCGCTCATTGCGCGGCAATTCCTCACCGTGTTCGTTGACGATGCGCACATCGAAGCCCGGCGTCGGCTTGCCCATCGATCCGGGCTTGATCGGAAACAGGCTTGAGTTGTTGCCGAGCACGAGATTGCATTCGGTCTGACCGTAGATCTCGTGCGCGTTGACGCCGAAGGTGATGCGCATCCAGTCGAGCAGTTCGGCGCCGAGCGACTCGCCACCAGAGAAGATGCTGCGCAGCTTCACACCGTCATGCTTGACGCCGGCCTGCCGCATCAGCTTCAGCGCGGTCGGCGGCAGGAACACGTTGCGCACGCCGTGGTCCGCCATCAGTTGCATCGCCGCTTGCGGTTCGAATTTCTTGGCGCGATGACCGAGCATCGCCACGCCGTGATACCAAGCCGGAAACAGAGCATCGAACAGCCCGCCGATCCATGCCCAGTCCGCAGGCGTCCACATCAGATCGCCAGGCTTCGGGAAGAAATCATGCGCCATCTCGACATTCGGCAGATGGCCGAGCAGCACGCGATGAGCATGCAGCGCGCCCTTCGGATTACCGGTGGTGCCTGACGTGTAGATGATGATGGCGGGATCGTCCGCACTGGTCTCGACAGTCGTGAAATCCTCCGAGGCATCCTCGATGGCCTGCCAGAACGATTTCGCGCCGGCATGGAGCGCGCCGCTGGTGACATAAATGTCCTGCAGATACGGCAGGCGATGACGGATTTTCGACAGCTTCTCCCAGCCGCCTTCGTCCGTAATGACGGCTTTCGCGCCGCTGTTCGAGAGGCGGAATTCCAGCGCGTCCTCGCCGAACAGCGTGAACAGCGGCACCGAGATTAATCCAGAGCGGAACGCGGCCAGATGCGCGATCGGCAATTCGACCGATTGCGACAGGAACACCGCGACGCGGTCGCCGCGCGCAAGCCCGTCGGCCTTCAGCACATTGGCGAAGCGCTTGGACAGATCGCTGATCTCGTCAAACGATAGCCGGCGCGTGCCGCCGTCCTCATCGACATAAATCAGCGCGAGCTGGCCGGTGCCGTCGGCATGGCGGTCGCACGCATCCGTGGCGATGTTGAACGACGCCGGAATGTCCCAGCGGAAGTTGCGATACAGTTCGTCGTAGTTGTCGGTTTCGGTGAGCATGGCGAATATCCCGCAACAGGCGCGATACCAACCCTCTCCCCTTGTGGGAGAGGGTGGCGAAATCGAGCGAAGCGAGATTGAGCCGGGTGAGGGGTCAGCGCAATATCGAGAAATTCAGACCCCTCACCCGCCCTCGTTTCACTCGGGCACCCTCTCCCACAAGGGAAGAGGGAAAAACTCACCCCGCCAGCGCGGCCTTCACCAGTCCGCTGGCCTTGCCGAAATCCATCTGCCCGGCGTACTTCGCTTTCAGCGCGGCGATCACCTTGCCCATGTCCTTCATGCCGGCGGCGCCGGTGTCCTTGACGGTGGCGGCGATGGCGGCCTTGATCTCGTCGTCCGACATCTGCTTCGGCAGATAGGCCGAGATCACCGCGATCTCCTCGCGCTCCTGCGCTGCGAGTTCGGGCCGGCCGCCCTTGTCGTAAAGCGCGACCGATTCCTGGCGCTGCTTGATCATCTTTTGCAGCACGCCGAGAATATCCTCGTCCGACAGCGGCGGCTTGCCCTGCCCGCGCGCCTCGATGTCCGAATTTTTCAGCGTCGAATTGACCATGCGCAGCGTCGAGAGCTTGCGCTCGTCCTTCGCCCTCATCGCGTCCTTGACGGCGTTGTTGATGTCATCGCGCAGCATGGGATTCTCCTTCACGGCGCGGCACTCGCGCCATCAAATGGTTGCCGTTGATTTAGGGCGTTTTGTGCGTCGGCACAACCAAGAGAGCTACATCTCCAGCCAGTCGAGCAGCGCCTCCGTCACGGCCAGCGGCTTCTCTAGCTGCGAAAGATGGCCGCAATCCGGGATCTTCACCAGCTTCGCGCCTGCAATGCTGTCGGCGATTTCGGTTGAGAGCTCATTCGGGACCATGTTGTCGGTGTCGCTGGTCAGGACCAGTGTCGGGCATTTGATCTGCGCCAGCGTCGGGCGGGAATCCGCCCGCGTCATGATCGCCTCAAGCTGCCAGACGAAGGCATCGGGCCCGACATCGTCCGCCATGTCGAGCACAATCCTGTGCAGGCGCTCATCGCGCGCCAGCGCAGGATGCACGAAGTTCGCGAACAGCCGGTCCATCACGGCGCGGTAGCCGCCAGCCTTGACCTCGGCGATCCAGCCGCGACGACGCTCGGCGGCTTCGGGCGTCTCCGGCCGCGCCGAGGTATTGAGCAGCGCCAGCCGCGCGATGCGTTCGGGTGCCTGCCGGAACATTTCCAACACGATGTAACCGCCCATCGAATGACCGGCGAGCGCGAACCGCAACGGCGCTTCGGCGAGAATGCGGCGCGCGATCGCAGCCATGTCGCCGCCGCGGGCGTGGTTGGCGAGGAACACCGGACCCTGCCGCCACAGCGCGGGGATCTGCGGATCATAGATACGCGGTGAACACGCAAGGCCGGGAACGAGCACGACGGGAAGTGAAGTGGGCACTGCCGCCTCTTTCAAGATTGGATGGCCGCCGATTGACGGCGTCTCACAAGCTGGCACAACTCAGGCTACATCTCCAGCCAGTCGAGCAGCGCCTCGGTCACCGCCTGAGGTTTTTCGAGCAGCGACAGATGACCGCACTCCGGCACCGTCACCAGCTTCGCACCTGCAATGCCGTTCGCGATCTCGACCGACATCTGGCTCGGAACGCTGTTGTCGGTGTCGCTGGTCATCACAAGCGTCGGGCATTTGATGGTTGCAAGCGTCGGGCGGGAGTCCGCCCGCGTCATGATCGCCTCGACCTGCCAGACGAACGCATCGGGTCCGACATCGTCGGCCATCTCGGTCACGATGCTTCTCAGGTTTGCGTCACTGGCCCGCGACGGATGCACGGCGCCCGCGAACATCTTGTCCATCATCGCGCGGTAACCGCCCTGCTTCACTTTTGCGATCAGGCCGCGCCAGAACTCGGCGAAGTCCGGCGTCTCGGGCCGCGCGTAAGTGTTGAGCAACGCCAGCCGGGCGATGCGCTCGGGCGCCTGCCGGAACATCTCGAACACGATCGCGCCGCCCATGGAGTGACCGGCGAGGGCGAAGCGTAATGGCGCTTCGGCGAGAATGCGCCGCGCGATCGCGGCCATGTCACCACCGCGCGCGTGATTGGCGACGACCACCGAACACACGTGCCACAATGCCGGAATCTGCGGTGCAAAGATGCGCGGCGAACACGCCAGCCCCGGGACGAACACGACGGGAAGCGCGTTGGGCATGCGGGCTCCAAAATATCCCTGAACACTCAACTCGTCATGCCCGGCTTTATGCCGGGCATCCACGTCTTCCTTTGCGATCAATCAAGACGTGGATGGCCGGGACAAGCCCGGCCATGACGGTTGATAGATCACTCACGCAACTCCGCGCTTGCGGCCTTCCCAATAAGGTGCGCGCAACGCCTTGCGGTCGATCTTGCCAAGTCCTGTGACCGGAATCACATCGACGAAATCGATGGTCTTCGGCGACCACGGCGCACCGCGCTTGTCCTTGACGTGCGCCTGCAGCTCAGTCACGCCGCTGTTCGCGCCAGTCTTGAGCACGACGAAGGCCTTCACCGCCTCACCCCATTTGTCGTCGGGAATGCCGATCACGGCGGCGGAGGCCACAGCGGGATGCGACATCAGCGCGTCCTCGACCTCGCGCGGGTAGATGTTGAAGCCGCCGGAGATGATCATGTCCTTGGTGCGGTCCACAATATAGAAGTATCCCTCGGCGTCTTTCACCGCGACGTCGCCGGTGTGCAGCCATCCACCCTTCAGCGTTTCGGCATTCGCCTCCGGGCGCTTCCAGTAGCCGTCCATCACCAGCGGTCCGCGCACGCAGATCTCGCCGGGCTCGCCGACCGCGACCTCGCGCATGTCCGAATCGAACAGCTTCACATCGACACCCGGACTCGCACGTCCGCAGGAACCAAGCCGCCCCGGCTTGGTCTCATCGTGATCGATCTTGCGCATCGAGGTGATGACCTGCGGCGCTTCGGTCTGGCCATAAAGCTGCACAAACACCTTGCCGAAGATCTTCATGCCTTCGAGCAGGCGATCTGGCGACATGGGTGCCGCGCCGTAGACGATCATCTCCAGCGACGACAGGTCGTGACGCTTGCGCAGGTCCTCATTGTCGATCAGTGCGTAGATCAGGGTCGGCACCAGGAAGGTGGAATTGATCTTTTCGGCAGCAACCACGCCGGCATAGACCTCCGGCTCGAAGCCCTGCACCAGACGCATCAGCCCGCCACGCATCATCACCGGAAACAGCGTGACGCCTGCGGCGTGGCTGATCGGGGTCGCGGCAAGGAAGCGGATCTGCTCGGGCCAGTCCCAGTCCGAATACAGCAGCAGCGTCATCGTCACCAGCGCGCGATGCGACAGCATCACGCCCTTGGAACGGCCCGTGGTGCCGCCGGTGTAGGCGAGGAAGGCGATCTCGTGCGCCTCGCTTTCATTGACCAGCGGCGCAACTTCAAACTTCGCGAAGTCAGCGAATATGTCGCGCACGCCATCCATCGGCCCGATCGAGTAGAGGTTCTTGAGCGACGGCACCCGGCTCTTGATGGCGAGACCGCGGGGGCCGAACTTTGCGCCCTCCACGATCAGCAGATCGATCTCGGCGTCCTCGATGATAAAGGCGTGGTCGTCCTCCGCCGCCATCGGATGCAGCGGCGTGTAGCGCACGCCCATCACCAGCGCGGCGCAAATCGCAGCCCAGGATTCCGCCCGGTTGCTAGCCAATATAGAGAGCGCGCTGCCCTTCTTGAGGCCGAGCGAGCGGAACAGGCTGATGAACCGGCCAACGGTGTCGCCGAATTCCCGATAGTTCCATCTCACCTTGCCGTCGGCAATGGCGGGCTGGTCGCCGAATCGCGCCACCGCATTGACGATCAGATTGCCAATCGTTCCGCCCGAATGAAGGTGTCGCAAATCCGGCGCAGCGCCCGTTGAGCTCATGAATCCATCTCCCACCCTGTCGCAGCTCTTTGACCGGCCGCGTGGGGGGCAGATTAGGGTTCTCTTGACACCTGTCAAATTTTCTCAAAAACGCCGTGGGATTGCAGCCGGATGCCTTTGACGCGCCGCGGCACAGGGGTTATGTGATGGGCTTATGACCACATCCGATAATTCCCAAGCTTGGCCGGACCTGAAACCGACCGCGCTCCTCGTGCTTGCCGATGGCACCGTGCTGGAAGGCTTTGGCCTTGGCGCGGAAGGCCAGGCGGTCGGCGAAGTCTGCTTCAACACGGCGATGACCGGATATGAGGAAATCCTCACCGATCCGTCCTATGCCGGGCAGCTCATCACCTTCACATTTCCGCATATCGGGAATGTCGGCACCAACGACGAAGACATTGAAACGGTGAACATGGCGGCGACGCCGGGCGCGCGTGGCGTGATCCTGCGCGCTGCGATCACCGATCCGTCGAACTACCGCGCCGCCAAGCATCTCGATGTGTGGCTGAAGGCGCGCGGCATTATCGGCCTGTCGGGCATCGACACCCGCGCGCTGACCGCGCTGATCCGCAGCAAGGGCATGCCGAATGCCGTGATCGCGCATTCGCGGAGCGGCCAGTTCGATCTGCACGGCCTCAAGGAAGAAGCGCGCGAATGGCCCGGCCTCGAGGGCATGGATCTCGTGCCGATGGTGACCAGCGCGCAGCGCTTCACCTGGGACGAGACGCCGTGGGAATGGGAAAAGGGTTTCGGCAAGCAGGACAAGCCGGAGTTCAACGTCGTCGCCATCGATTACGGCATCAAGCGCAACATCCTGCGCCTGCTCGCGGGCGAAGGCTGCAAGGTCACGGTCGTGACCGCCAAGACATCCGCCGAAGACATTCTGGCGATGAAACCCGATGGCGTGTTCCTGTCGAACGGCCCCGGCGATCCGGCGGCCACCGGCGAATACGCCGTGCCAGTCATCAAGAAGGTGATCGACTCCGGTACGCCGACGTTCGGAATTTGCCTCGGCCACCAGATGCTCGGCCTTGCGCTGGGTGCGACGACGAAGAAGATGCATCAAGGCCACCACGGCGCCAACCATCCGGTGAAGGATCTCACCACCGGCAAGGTCGAGATCACGTCGATGAACCACGGCTTCGCGGTGGACAAGACCACGCTGCCGAACAACGTCACCCAGACGCATATCTCGCTGTTCGACGACTCGAACTGCGGCATCGCTCTGGAGGACAAGCCGGTGTTCTCGGTGCAGTATCACCCCGAGGCGTCGCCCGGCCCGCGCGACTCGCATTATCTGTTCAAGCGGTTCGCGGACCTGATGCGCGAGAAGAAGCGGGCTTGATCTAGGTTAGCGCAACTCTTCGTGAGAATTCGATCTCACAATCGACACGTTCAAACCATCAGTTCTTTCCGATGAAGAAGCCCGGCTTTTTAACAATAGCCGGGATTTTCATGGGGTGCGCGCACGCCTGAACCACTGAAATGTGCGCTTGCCGAATCGGGGCGAAGTGCATGCGTTGGTTCTATGAACAAGTCCGTTGAAAATGGCCTGAGCAAGGTTCCCGAGATTACCCTCGCCTTTTGGGTGATCAAGATCGCCGCAACGACATTGGGTGAGACGGCCGGCGACGCCGTGTCCATGTCTCTCAATTTAGGCTACGCGGTCAGCAGCGTGATCTTCATCGGCATCTTTGTCGCCGCCATCGCCGCGCAGATGTCCGCGAAATCGTATCATCCGTTCCTGTACTGGGCGGTGATCGTTGCCACCACGACGGCTGGAACGACCATGGCGGATTTCGCGGACCGTTCGCTCGGCATCGGTTATGCCGGAGGAACGTCGATCCTGTTCTTGCTGCTCATGACCGCGCTCGGCGTCTGGTATCGGTCGGCTGGGTCTGTTTCGGTCGACAAGATCACTTCGCCCAAGATCGAGATATTTTATTGGGCAGCAATTCTATTTTCCCAAACACTGGGCACGGCCCTCGGTGATTGGATGGCTGACACAAATGGACTCGGCTACGAAGGCGGAGCGATTGTCTTCACCGCAGGTCTGTTGGCGGTTGTAGCGGCCTATTTCCTCACGAACGTGTCCCGCACGCTGTTGTTTTGGAGCGCATTCATTCTCACCCGCCCCCTTGGCGCCACGGTTGGAGATTTTCTCGACAAGCCCATCGCCGATGGCGGCCTAGCCTTTAGCCGCTTCTACGCATCCGCACTGCTCGCAACATTCATGGTCGTCTGCATCTTGTTGTTCTCGCAAAGAGCCGGCAAGCCGGGGGCCCAAGAGACGGCATAAACCTCACGACTTCACATCGCGCTGAGCTCGGCACGGTCGAACTCGTCCTCAAGGCGATGGAATGCGGCGTCACCGATGTCGCCGTTGTTGCGCATGTCGAACAGCTTGCGCCGTGCCGCGACGATGCCCTCGCGCCGGACCGGGTCGCCTGGCAATTCGCTTGAGGTCAGGCCATCGGGATTGCTTTCCGCGTCCTCCAGCATCTTGCGATATTCGAGACGAACGAACTCCGCCTCCGGCGTGGTGTTGCCGTCGATGGCTTCCAAGGCTGCGTGAAACGCAGCGCGCCGCGCCCAACTCACCTCCTGCCCTACCGGATCGTCGTCATCCAGCGCCAGCAGGCTGATCAAGGGCCGCAGCGTGACGCCCTGAATCACCAGCGTGCCCAGCACCACCGCGAACGCCGTCAGCAGGACCAGTTCGCGATACGGGAAACCCTGAGGCAACGCGAAAGCCGTCGCCAGCGTGACGATGCCGCGCATGCCGCACCACGAGATCAGAAAACGGCTTTTGAAGACCGTGCCGATATCGGTGTCGGACTTCCTGAAGTATCCGAAAAAGACTTGCAGAAACGCGGCATAGCCAAGCACCCAGGCGACCCGCGTAATAATGACGGCGGCAAGCACCACGCTGGCGAAGATCACAGACTGGGTTCGCAACGAACTGTCGAGCCCGAACCAGATCGGTTTCAATTGCATCCCGATCAGGATGAAGGCCAGCACGTTGAGGAGATAGACCGCGGTTTCCCACACAGCATAGGAGGGCACGCGAAGCTGCGCGGAAATCCGCGCAGACGCGCTGCGCGCTATGGTGATGGCATAGACCACGATGGTCAGGATGCCGGAGATCTGCAGCTTCTCGGCAATAAGCCAGACCACGAACGTGCTCAGGAACTGCATGATGATCGAACTCGGCACGTCGTGAATCCGACCGATCGTTACGGACGACATCCGGGCCAGCACGTAGCCGACGACAAGGCTGCCGAACACCGTAACAAAAAGCGTCGGCGCGATGCTTGAAACATCCAGCGTGGCGGCCATCGCCGCGCCGACCGCAATCCGGTAAATAATCAGCGCGGTCGCGTCGTTGAGAAGGCTTTCGCCTTCAAGGATGGTGAGCAGCCGGTGCGGCAGCTTGAGCGTCTTCAGAACGGCGGTGGCGGCTGCCGCGTCCGGCGGCGCGACGATGGCACCAAGCGCGATCGCCACTGCCCACGGCATCCCGGGAATCAGCCAGCGCGCGACCGCGGCAACCACGATCGTGGTTACAGCCACCGCCCCGACCACGAGGGCGACAACCGGAAACCAGTTTCTGCGCAGATCGCGCAACGAGGTATCGAACGCGGCGTCGAGCAGCACCGGCGCGACGAACAGCGCCAACGCGAGATCGGGCTCCAGCGTCCAGTTCGGCGCGTTGGGAAGAAACGCAATGGCGACGCCGCCGAGCGCGAGAAAGGTCGGATAGGGGACGCCAAGCCGCCGCGCCAGCGCCGACAGCAGCATGGCGCCGAGCATCAGGCCGATAAACCATTCAAATGCGTGCAAATCAGCGTCCTATTGTGTCGTCCCCGCGAAGGCGGGGACCCATACTCACTAACCCATCGTTGAAAAATATTCTAACGCCAGTGAGCCAAAATCGAGACGGGGATTATGGGTCCCCGCCTTCGCGGGGACGACGTGGATAGACGGCAAAACATCACCTCGTCAGCTTACGTGGCCGCCCGCACTTGCGGACGCGGAATGAAAATTCTAGATTGAATGATCATGATCATCTAATAACTGCGAGCGCGATCACATGACAACTCCGCCGATCTCAGGCTTGGATATTTTCAACGGCATCAAGAACGGCACGGTGTCCCCGCCGCCGATGGCGCAACTATTCGGCATCGACGTCATCCATGTGGAGCCCGGCTATGTGGTACTGACCGCGACACCGAAGCCCGAACACAACAATCCGATGGGGATTACGCACGGAGGCTATGCCTCGATACTGCTCGACACCTGTATGGGCGGCGCCATCAATACATCACTCAAGCCCGGTCAGGGCGTGGTTACGCTCGAATACAAGATCAGTTTCATGCGACCGATGTCGCCGAAAACCGGGCCGGTGCGCGGCGAAGGACGCATCATCCATGTCGGCCGTCAGGCGGGAATGTCGGAAGGACGTCTGTTCGATTCCGCCGGCAAGTTGCTGGCCCACGGCACAACAACTTGCCACATCGTTCAGATGGTGGAGTAGAGACTCCCATTGGGCATGATCTGATCCGAAAGCCGGTTTCCACTTTTCGGGATCATGCCTTTAGGCCTCGTTGCCACCTTCCTGGCGGCTGGCCTCGAACAGAAACCAGGTCCGGCGTTCGGCAGCGTCGATGAAATTCTCGAGAATGCTGGTGGTCGCCGAGTCGTCGTACTTGTCGGCGACTTCGTGCGCCTTGCGCATAGCAACGATGGTCTTCTTGTTGTCTTCCATCAGTTCGCGCAGCATCTCGCGCGGCGGAACAAACTTCTCGTCGTTGTCCTTGATGCTGGTCAGCTTGGCGAGATGCCCGACGGAGCGCAGCGTCGTGCCGCCGATCTTGCGGACCCGCTCCGCCAGGTCGTCGATCGAACCGAAAATCTGCTCCCCTTGCTCATCGAGCATCAGGTGATAGTCGCGGAAATGCGGGCCCGAGACGTGCCAGTGGAAATTCTTGGTCTTGATGTAAAGCGCGAAGGCGTCGGCCACCAAGGGGTTGAGGGCCGCGGTGATCTTGTCGACCCCTTCCTGGGGCAGATCGGTGGGGGTGTCGAGATCGGGGGAAACATTGGACTTGGTTTTGCTCACGGCGGGGCCTTCCTGCTAGGAGATACAAATCGGGCGATGGACAGGGATCGCCGGACAATCTAACGCATCCTGCGCCCGCCAAGTTCCCCGGCGGGAACCCCTCATTTTGGAGGCATGATTTTCCTGAAAACCCTTTCGGTTTTCGAGATCATGCCCAGTCCGGACAGGCCGATGGACGACTGGATCGATTATTACGATTCAACGCACACGATTTATGTCAGCAAGCTGCATCGCGACGTGCATTTTCGCGTGATCGCGAATGACATTCTTGCATATGTGCCATCGCCGGACGCCGTGGTCCTCGATTATTCCTGCGGTGAAGCACTGTCCGCGGCGCAGGTCGCCGCGGCCTGCCAGAAGCTCATTCTTGCCGAACCTGCGCCCGGCGTGCGCGGACGACTGACCGCCCGCTTCGGCCCGAATCCGAAAATCGCCGTCCGCTCGCTCGATGAGCTTCCACAATTGCCGGACGGTTCGGTCGATCTCGCGGTGATGATTTCGGTGGCGCAGTACATGACGCCGGCTGAGCTCGATCGGGCCTTCGCCCTGATGCGGCGTCTGCTGAAGCCCGGCGGCAAGCTGGTGGTCGGCGATATCCTGCGCCCCGAAGTCGGCGCTGCAACCGACGTGATGGCGCTGCTCAAACTCGCGGCCAAAAACGGCTTTCTGACTGACGCGCTGTGGGGGCTAGCGCGCACCGCGCTGTCGGATTACTGGCAATTGCGCCAGAGCATCGGACTGCAGCGCTACGGTGAGGCGGCGATGATCGCAAAGCTCAATGCCGCCGACTTCAACGCAACGCTGGCCAAAACCAATGTCGGCTACAACCCGTCCCGCATGACCTTCGTCGCGACGGCCCGCAACTAAGGGGAATCCGGCCGCATTAGGGTTAAGGCGCTGTCCTTGTAGACACCCCATTTCGTTAAGGTAGCGTCGCATCCGGCCCGGTGGCGGAAGCGTCGACGCGGAAGCTGTGCAAGGCTTTTCATCCTGGTTCAAATCCAGGCCGGGCCTCCAATCTCTCCCTCCTGAATTTGCGGATCGCAGGCGATCCGGGAAATGCGCCGGAGGCGTCGCGGGCTGCTTCGCGGCGGCCTCGGCACTCACCCGGTGGCGCACAGGGCAGGAAAGCCGGAAACTGCATAAAAATGCCGGTTAATTGCGGCCTTAAAAGCCTTTCAACGCTCGGGAATCTGGTCTAAAGACACCCCCGCGCGCATTGGCTAACCCCAAGCGCCGGGTTCAAAGGACGCGCGAACGCGCGCCCTTTTTTTATGCCCAGTTTCCGCATCGATTCCCTGCCGTGAGACTTAATGCCTAAAAGAACTGACATCTCGACGATCCTCATCATCGGCGCTGGCCCCATCGTGATCGGCCAGGCCTGCGAATTCGATTATTCCGGCACCCAGGCGGTCAAGACGCTCCGCGAGGAGGGCTATCGCATAGTCCTCGTCAACTCCAATCCGGCCACCATCATGACGGACCCGGAACTGGCGGATGCGACCTATATCGAGCCGATCACGCCGGAAATCGTCGCCAAGATCATCGAGAAGGAACGCCACGTCATTCCGGGCGGCTTCGCGCTGCTGCCGACCATGGGCGGCCAGACTGCGCTGAACTGCGCACTGTCGCTGCGCCGCCAAGGCACACTGGAAAAATTCGACGTCGAGATGATCGGCGCCACCGCCGATGCGATCGACAAGGCCGAGGATCGCGAGCGCTTCCGCGAGGCGATGACCAAGATCGGCCTCGAGACGCCAAAGTCTCGGCTCGCCAACGCTTCGGATCTGAAGAAGCAGTATCGCGACCAGTATCTTGCCGAGAAGGAAAAGCTCTCCGGTGAGGCGCTTGCGGAACACGAACGCCAATGGACGCTGCATGAAGGCGACCGGCGCAAACGCTATCAGGAGCACGCGCTCGGCCAGGCGCTGATGGCGCTGTCCGAGATCGGCCTGCCCGCGATCATCCGTCCGTCGTTCACCATGGGCGGCACCGGCGGCGGCATTGCCTATAACCGCGAAGAATTTCTCGACATCATCGAGCGGGGCCTCGATGCCTCGCCGACCAACGAAGTGCTGATCGAAGAGTCCGTGCTCGGCTGGAAAGAGTACGAGATGGAGGTTGTCCGCGACAAGAAGGACAACTGCATCATCGTCTGCTCGATCGAGAACCTCGATCCGATGGGCGTGCACACCGGCGACTCGATCACCGTCGCCCCTGCCCTCACGCTGACGGACAAAGAATACCAGATCATGCGCGACGCCTCGCTGGCGGTGCTGCGCGAGATCGGCGTCGAGACCGGCGGATCGAACGTCCAGTTCGGCGTCAATCCGGCGGACGGCCGCATGGTCGTGATCGAGATGAACCCGCGCGTGTCGCGCTCCTCCGCGCTGGCCTCGAAAGCCACCGGCTTCCCGATCGCCAAGGTCGCGGCGAAACTCGCGGTCGGCTACACGCTCGACGAAATCGCCAACGACATCACCGGCGGCGCGACCCCGGCATCGTTCGAGCCGACCATCGATTACGTTGTCACCAAGATTCCGCGTTTCGCCTTTGAGAAATTCCCCGGCGCATCGACCACGCTGACCACCTCGATGAAGTCGGTCGGCGAAGTGATGGCGATCGGCCGCACCTTCCAGGAAAGCTTGCAGAAGGCGCTGCGCGGTCTTGAGACCGGCCTCACAGGTTTGGACGAAATCGAAATCGAAGGCCTCGGCCAAAGCGACGACAAGAACGCTGTGCGCGCTGCGCTTGGCACGCCGACGCCCGACCGTCTGTTGCAGGTGGCACAGGCGATGCGGCTCGGCTGGTCCAACGACGAGATCTTCACCTCGTGCAAGATCGACCCGTGGTTCCTCGCCGAGATGCGCGGCATCGTCGAGATGGAAGCCAAGATCAAGAAGCACGGCCTGCCGGGCAACGCCCACAGCATGCGCACCTTGAAAGCGATGGGCTTCTCCGACGCGCGTCTTGCAGTGCTTTCCGGCCAGACCGAAGCCGAGGTGAAATCACTGCGGCGGACCATGAACGTGCGCCCGGTCTTCAAGCGCATCGACACCTGTGCCGCGGAGTTCGCATCGCCCACCGCTTACATGTACTCGACCTACGAAGCGCCGTTCGCGGGCAAAGCTGCGGACGAAAGCGCACCATCGGACAAGAACAAGGTCATTATCCTTGGCGGCGGACCGAACAGAATCGGCCAAGGCATCGAGTTCGACTATTGCTGCTGTCACGCTTGCTTCGCGCTGCATGACGCCGGCTATGAAACCATCATGATCAACTGCAATCCGGAAACGGTCTCGACCGATTACGACACCGCGGATCGTCTGTACTTTGAGCCGCTGACGGCCGAGGACGTGCTGGAAATCATCGACACCGAGCGCAGCAACGGCAAGCTGCACGGCGTCATCGTCCAGTTCGGCGGCCAGACGCCGCTGAAGCTCGCGCATGCGCTGCAGGCTGCCGACGTGCCGATTCTCGGCACCTCGCCCGACGCCATCGATCTTGCGGAAGACCGCGACCGCTTCAAGCGCGTGCTCGACAAGCTGCGCCTGAAGCAGCCCAAGAACGGCATTGCCTATTCGGTCGAGCAGGCGCGCCTCATAGCCGCCGACCTTGGTCTGCCGCTCGTCGTGCGCCCATCCTATGTGCTCGGCGGCCGCGCCATGCAGATCATCCGCGAAGAGTTCCAGCTCGGCGACTATTTGCTCGGCACGTTGCCGGAACTGGTGCCCGCCGACGTCAAGGCGCGCTATCCGAACGACAAGACCGGCCAGATCAACACGGTGCTCGGCAAGAACCCGCTGCTGTTCGATCGCTATCTGTCGGACGCGACCGAAGTCGATGTCGATTGCCTTTGCGACGGCAAGGACACCTTCGTGGTCGGCATCATGGAGCATATCGAGGAGGCCGGCATCCATTCCGGCGATTCGGCCTGCTCGCTGCCGCCGCACTCGCTCGATGCCGCCATGATCGCCGAACTCGAACGCCAGACCCGTGAACTCGCGCTCGGCCTCGACGTGGTCGGCCTGATGAACGTGCAGTACGCCATCAAGGATGGCGACATCTACGTGCTCGAGGTCAATCCGCGCGCGTCACGCACTGTGCCGTTCGTCGCCAAGGTGGTCGGCATTCCGGTCGCGAAGATCGCCGCGCGCATCATGGCCGGCGAGAAGCTCGCCGACTTCAAGCTCAAGCCGCGCAAGCTCGACCATGTCGGCGTCAAGGAATCCGTGTTCCCGTTCGCGCGCTTCCCCGGCGTCGACACCGTGCTCGGGCCGGAAATGAAATCGACCGGCGAGATCATGGGCATCGATCGCTCGTTCGCGGTTGCCTTCGCTAAGAGTCAACTCGGCGGCGGCACGCGCGTGCCGCGCAAGGGGACGGTCTTCGTGTCGGTCCGCGAGATCGACAAGGCACGCATTCTTGACGCGGTGAAGATGTTGTCCTCGCTCGGCTTCAAGGTGATCGCCACCTCGGGCACTCAGCGCTTCCTCACCGAGAGCGGTGTTCCCGCCGAAAAGATTAACAAGGTACTGGAAGGCCGGCCGCACATCGTGGACGCCATTACCAATGGCGACGTGCAACTCGTTTTCAATACCACTGAAGGACCGCAGGCTCTGGCTGACAGCCGTTCCTTGCGACGTGCTGCCCTCTTGCATAAAGTGCCATATTACACCACTCTTTCAGGTGCGCTGGCAGCCGCACAGGGCATCCGGGCCTATCTGGGCGGGGATCTCGAGGTCCGTACCCTGCAGGGTTACTTTCCCGATCTCTAAATTTTGTTTGGCCGGTCTCCGCGGCCGGCGTGGTATAAAACGGAACCAGCGGCAGGAACCGCCCGGTCGTGGCGATGTTCTCTTTTGTTCCCCGGCGGCTGCAAGATGCCAACGGGATCACATCGAAAATGTTTCGTGCTTGCGGCAAATGTCCACCGCGCGAAATTCAAGGACGACGACGAAATGGTTGAAAAGGTACCGATGACACAGGGCGGTTACGCCGCTCTGGAAGTTGAATTGAAGCAGCGCCAGTCGGTGGATCGCCCGCGCATCGTTGAGCAGATCGCCGAAGCGCGTTCGCATGGCGATTTGTCGGAAAACGCCGAGTATCACGCCGCGAAAGAAGCGCAGTCGCACAACGAGGGCCGCATCGCGGAGCTCGAGGACAAGCTTGCGCGCGCCGACATCATCGACGTCTCGAAACTCTCTGGCGACACCATCAAGTTCGGCGCGACCGTTACGCTGATCGATGAAGACACCGAGAAGAAAGCCGTCTGGCAGATCGTCGGCGAGCCTGAGGCCGACGCCAAGAAGGGCCGCATCTCGATCACATCGCCGCTCGCGCGTGCGCTGATCGGCAAGAAGAAGGGCACGTCGGTGGAAGTCGTGGCGCCGGGCGGCGCCAAGGCCTACGAGATCACCAAGGTGGACTGGAAGTAAGCCGGCCACCAATTCACGATTGCGTCTAGCTAATGGCCGGGTCAGACCCCGGCCATTTTTGTGTCCACAGCGTCGCACTGATTGAGCAGGACAATCCGGAGTGGAGAGACCTGTCCGACATGCTAAGCTGAAGAAAGATGGGTCCCCGCCTTCGCGGGGACGACGATGGTTTATTACATGCCGCGCTCTCGCCTGACGCTAATACTGGCGGTCGTTCTGACTGCTACCTGTGCGCGCGCGGCCGAGATCGACATTCCACCGCCAGCCAAACCGAAAGAGCTGTCGGTTCACGTCAATCAGCCGAGTTGCGCGCGCTGGACCGATGAATGCGTGAACTGCACGCGCGGAACAGACGGGCAGGCGCCGACATGTTCGAACATCGGCTTCGCCTGTCAGCCGAAGGCCATTCGCTGCATCGGCGCGGAGATTCCGCAGAGTGAACCGCAGAAGAAATAGCCGGGCCGGTATCGCACCGGAAACCAGGGCACACGCATAACACTGCCTATCCGGAATTATTCCAGCCCGTTCCACGGAATCGTTATTGATTCCCGGCTGTGGCCAGCTTCCGATTCCCCGTCCGACGCGATAACAAAGTGCGTGGAATCAAACAGGGGGTTGTCCATGCAGTTCGAATTTCTTGCGCCATATCGACCGCAGCTGCTCAGCGTGCTGCGCATTATCACCGGCCTGCTGCTGTTTCAGTATGGCGTCGCCAAGCTGTTCAAGTTTCCGGTACTGCCGTATTTCGCCAATATCCCGCCGCTGATCACGGTAGCCGGCACCATCGAACTGGTTCTCGGTGCACTGCTCGTCCTCGGCCTGTTCACGCGCCTGACCGCTTTCATTCTCTCCGGTGAAATGGCGTTCGCCTACTTCATGGGTCACATGTTCAAGACCGGCGAACCGGTTTGGCACCCGCTGAACAACGGCGGCACCGGTGCGATCCTGTTCTGCTTCACGTGTCTTTATCTGGCGAGCGCAGGTCCAGGCCCATGGAGCATCGACGCGTCGCGCGGCAAGTCTTGATAGCTTGACCGTTATTTAAGAAAGAACACGACAGTCAAACCCGCGCCGACGGCCACCACCGCGGCGCGGATTATTTTTTCCGGCACGATGCGCGCGAGACCGACGCCGTAGTAGCCGCCGAGCGACGATGCGGCGATCGTCACCAGCGCCTGCGGCCAGTGCACCAGACCGCCCGCGATCAGCAGCACGGCCGACACTACCTGGATCAGGAACGCCATGAGGAGCTTGGTCGAATTGGCCTTGTGGTAGTCGCCGCCCGCGATGATCGCCAGCGCCGCCAGCATCATGATGCCAATACCGGCTCCGAAGAATCCGCCGTAGATCGCGACGATCATCATCACACCGTAGGCGACGAGCTTGGCGGTGGTGTGCTGACCTTCGGACCATCGTGCAACGAACAGGCGAATCTGCCTGCTGAATGCGAACATCAGCGTCGCAACGAGGAGCAGCCACGGCACCAGCGGACGAAAGCCGCCATCGCCGAGCCAGATCAGCAGCAGGGCGCCGACGCCACCGCCGATGAGCCCGATAAACGCGAACGGAATCATCTCGCGGAAATGCTCGCGCACTTCGGCGCGATAGGCCGCGACGCTGGTGAGATTGGACGGCGTCAGCGCCACCGCGCTGGTCGCGTTGGCGTCGAGCGTCGGCAATCCGCTGAAGACAAGCGCTGCGAACGTCACGAACGTGCCGCCACCCGCAATGGCATTCATCGTACCCGCGACGAATCCTGCCGCCGCGAGCACGGCGATCTGAAACAAAGTCAAACGTTGGCCCCTTCACGCAAGTGGGCGCGAGGGAAGCGCCCGGCAGCGCCGCTTCTATATCACCAGGCCATGAAGGAGAATGGCGTCCTTCGAAGGGACGCCATGTTGAAACGTTATTCTTTTGCAGTCATTGCTGCAGTCAGCCCCGCGCTGTTCGGCAACAAGCGCAATGCCCGATCACAGAAGCTGTGTTCAGCCGTGCGGGACTTTCAATTCCAAAGGCACATCCGGCGCGTCCTTTGAATTGTGCAGCACCAGTGAGGTTCGCACGTTGCGCACGTGCGGCGCGGCGGTGAGGTGCGAGACGAAGTTCTGAAAGGTCGCCATGTCCGGCGCGACGCATTTGAGAATGAAGTCGACCTCGCCCGACAACATCCAGCACTCGCGCACCAGCGGCTCCTTGCGGACGAAATCCTCAAACGCGCGCAGATCGGCGTCGGCCTGGCTCGACAGATGCACCGAGGCGAACACCGTGACGTCAAAGCCGAGCGACGGCGGGTCCAGCAATCCGCGGTAGCCGCGGATATAGCCCTCCTCCTCCAGCGTCCGGACCCGGCGCAGGCACGGCGGAGGCGAGATGCCGACCCGCTTGGCCAGTTCCACATTGGTGATCCGGCCGTCGGCCTGAATTTCACTGAGGATTTTCAGATCGATTTCGTCGAGGCTCTTTGACACGGGTATCTCAATTTTTGAGCGGCCGGGTTTTCCAGCCGATTCCGGCACAGTTCTAACCAGCAGCCGCGCTTCACGCAATTTTATTTCGCGACTGCGGTATGTCATGTCGAGCTGGGGAAAATTTCAGGATATGGGTTGCATATCTTGCATAGCTCGCAAGAAAGCCTACATTCGGAATGGACACTTTCTATGCCGCAGCGATGCCTTTGCGGGCATTTCCCGCCTCTTCGCTGACCAACCCATGCAACAAAGCTACTAAGGGTCGCGTTATGGCCGCTCCCATTCATGCCAAGGTCGTCATCATTGGATCAGGGCCTGCGGGCTACTCTGCCGCCATTTACGCCGCGCGCGCGATGCTCGAGCCGGTGCTGATCCAGGGCATCCAGCCCGGCGGCCAGCTCACCATCACCACCGATGTCGAAAACTATCCGGGCTTTGCCGACGTCATCCAGGGCCCCTGGCTGATGGAGCAGATGGAGAAGCAGGCGGCGCATGTCGGCACCAAGATCGTCACCGATCACGTCAACAAGCTCGAATTGAGTCAGCGTCCCTTCCGCATCACCACCGACAGCGGCGACGTCTATCTGGCTGACTCCGTGATCCTGTCCACCGGCGCTCAGGCGCGCTGGCTCGGCATTCCTTCGGAAGAAAAGTTCAAGGGCTTTGGCGTCTCGGCCTGCGCCACCTGCGACGGCTTCTTCTATCGCAACAAAGAGGTCTTCGTGATCGGCGGCGGCAACACCGCTGTCGAGGAAGCGCTGTTCCTGACCAACTTCGCCTCGGCCGTGACGCTGGTGCATCGCCGCGACAGCTTGCGCGCCGAGCGCATTCTGCAGGACCGCATGTTCAAGCACCCCAAGATCAAGGTGATCTGGGACAGCGAGATCGACGAAATCCGCGGCTCGGAAAACCCGTCGAAGGTCACGCATGTGCGCCTGAAGAATCTCAAGAGCGGCGCCGTGACCGAACACGCTGCCGACGGCGTGTTCATCGCCATCGGCCATGCGCCGGCGACCGAACTCGTCACCGGCCAGTTGAAATTGAAGCCGTCCGGCTATGTCGAGATCGCACCGCACTCCACCGCGACCTCGGTGCCCGGTGTCTTCGCGGCGGGCGACGTCGCGGATGAAACCTACCGCCAGGCGGTGACCGCCGCCGGCCTCGGCTGTATGGCGGCGCTGGAAGCGGAACGCTTCCTCGCTCACAGCGCCACAGAACGCGCAGCGGCGGAGTGACCATGCCACGAACACGCGATGGATTAAGCGATATGGATTGGGACAAGCTGAAGGTGTTTCACGCCGCCGCCGAGGCGGGCAGCTTTACGCATGCAGGCGAACAACTCGGCCTGTCGCAGTCGGCCGTCTCGCGCCAAGTCAGCGCGCTTGAGCAGGAACTGTCGGTTTCACTGTTTCATCGCCACGCGCGCGGGCTGATCCTGACCGAACAGGGCGACCTCCTGTTTCGCACCGCGCATGACGTGTTCATGCAACTGCAGGCCGCGCGCGCCAAGCTCACCGACAGCCGCGAGCGGCCCAGCGGCGACCTGAAGGTCACCACGACACCGGGCGTCGGCATCAACTGGCTGATTCCCCGGCTCGGCGAGTTCACCGCGCTGTATCCCGAGATCCGTATCTCGTTGATCGTCACCGACGAGGAACTCGACTTGTCGATGCGCGAGGCCGATGTGGCAATCCGCACCCGCAAGCCGACCCAGCCGGATCTGATCCAGCGCAAGCTGTTCTCGATGGGCTTTCACGCCTATTGCTCGCCGGAATACGTCAAGCGCTATGGCACGCCGCGTACGCTGGATGAACTGGACTCGCACCGCATCATCGTGCTCAGCGACCAGAATGTTCCACAGCACTTGCAGAATCGGAACTGGCTGGTCGAGGCCAACCGCAACGGCTCCGGTCCACGCGAGGCCGTGTTCCGGGTCAACAACATCCTCGGTCTGGTCCGGGCCTGCCAGCAGGGTCTCGGCATCGCGGCCCTGCCGGACTATCTGGTCGAGGACAACAACCGGCTGGTGCAACTCTTCGGCGAGGCCGACTCGATTCAATTGGATACGTATTTTGTCTATCCCGAAGAATTGAAGTCGGTGGCGCGCGTGCAGGTTTTCCGGGACTTTATCGTCAGCAAAGCGCAGCGCTGGCCGGGCTAGCGTCCGGTATCCGACGTTTGCTTCATCTTACAGCGCCATCCGAGCAACCGTCGGATACGGAAGGACACTAGCAAGCCATTGTTCTAGTGATCCTTTGGTTCGGCCTGCGAAGGATATGATCCGAATGTCAGAATCGGATCACTAGCCCGTTCAAACAGACGTTTGAGCTTCCCATCCTAAGCATGACTGACATACCGGGATCGGAGTTGTCCGCATGGGACGGCGAGGATCATACTCCCTTCACACTGAGTGAGCGCGTTCGCACATTGTCCCCCTCCTCCAGCGGCGTGCGCATTCAGTTATCCCTCTTGGAAGGTGATTGTGTCGGCCTCACGTGGCCAAAAACTAAACAGGCCGGGCTCTTTAGCCCGGCCTTTTTTCTGCGCACCCGTTCCATATCATTCGGACATCGTCCGATAAGAATTACGAATGAAGCTTTGCGCGTGACAAACGCAACGCATTGCCAATCACGCTGACCGACGACAGCGCCATTGCTGCAGCGCCCAACATCGGCGACAGCAGAATTCCGAACGCCGGATAAAGCACACCCGCCGCGATGGGAACACCGGCCGCGTTGTAGAGAAACGCGAACAGCAAATTCTGGCGGATGTTGCGCATGGTCGCCTGCGACAGACGTCGCGCTTCCACCAGCCCCATCAGATCGCCGCGCAGCAGCGTGATGCCGGCGCTCTCGATCGCCACATCCGTGCCGCTGCCCATGGCGATGCCGACATCGGCCGCCGCGAGTGCGGGCGCATCGTTGATGCCGTCGCCGGCCATCGCCACCACGCGGCCCTCGCCGCGCAGCCGCGTCACCACATCGCTCTTGCGCTCGGGCAGAACGTCGGCCTCGACCTCGGCGATGCCGAGCGTCTTCGCCACCGCCTGCGCAGTCGTGACGTTGTCGCCGGTCAGCATGACGATGCGCAGCCCGTTCGCGCGCAACTGCTTCAGCGCCTCTTGTGCACTCGTCTTGATCGGATCGGCGACGGCGATGACGCCCGCCGCGCGGCCATCGACCGCCACGTAGATCGCGGTGGCGCCGCGCTCGCGCTGATCGCGGGCATCCTTCTCGAGCACCTTCGTGTCGATGTTCGACTGCTGCATGATCGTCGCGTTGCCGAGCACGACGCTGCGGCTATCGACGATGCCGCTTGCGCCCTTGCCGGCCGGTGAATCGAAATTCTGAACATCGCGAAGCGCAATGCCTTGCTCCTTCGCCGCGTTCAGGATCGCAAACGCCAGCGGATGCTCGCTGCCGCGCTCCACGCTCGCCGCAAGCCGCAGCAATTCGTCGCGCGCGAAGCCATCAGCGGCAATCACGGCGACCACCTTCGGCTTGCCTTCCGTGAGCGTGCCGGTCTTGTCGATCACCAGCGTGTCGACCTTCTCCATCCGCTCCAGCGCCTCGGCGTCGCGGATCAGAATGCCGGACCGTGCACCGCGGCCAACGCCGACCATGATCGACATCGGCGTGGCGAGGCCGAGCGCACAGGGGCATGCAATGATGAGCACCGTGACCGCCGCGACCAGCGCGTAGGTAAAGCGCGGCTCGGGACCGAACACGGCCCAGGCGGCAAAGGCCGCAAGCGCCGCGGCGATCACCACCGGCACGAACCAGCCCGCGACCTGATCCGCCAGACGCTGCACCGGCGCGCGCGAGCGCTGCGCCCGCGCCACCAGATCGACGATGCGCGCGAGCATGGTGTCGCGGCCGATCTTCTCGGCGCGGATCACAAGACCGCCGCTTTGGTTGACGGTGCCGCCGATCACCTGCGCACCTTCGGCCTTCTTGACCGGCATGGCTTCGCCGGTGACAAGGGATTCATCGACCAGCGACGATCCTTCGGTGACAACGCCGTCGATCGGAATCTTCTCGCCGGGCCGTACGCGCAAGAGATCGCCGACCGCAATGGCGTCGATATCGATGTCCTCGTCGCCGGTTGCCGTGATGCGCCTCGCCGTCTTCGGCGCGAGGCCGAGCAGTGCGCGGATCGCGCCGGAGGTTTGCGCGCGGGCGCGCAGTTCGAGCACCTGTCCCAGCAACACCAGCACCGTGATAACGGCGGCGGCCTCGAAATACACCGCGACCGCGCCGTGGTGATCGCGGAACGCCTGCGGGAATACCTGCGGCGCCAGTGTTGCGACCACGCTGTAGACGTAAGCAACGCCGGTGCCCATCGCGATCAGGGTGAACATGTTGAGATTGCGCGTGACAAGCGAACGCCAGCCGCGCTCGAAGAACGGCCAGCCGGCCCAGAGCACGACAGGTGTCGCCAGCGCGAATGAAACCCAGTTCGCAGTCTGTGCAGGGAGCAGTTGGATGCCGCCGAGATGCGCGGTCATGTCGATGACGAACACCGGCAACGTCAGCACGAGCGCGATCCAGAATCGCCGCGTCATGTCGATCAGTTCGGGATCCGGTTTGTCGTCGAGCGAGACGGTTTCGGGCTCGAGCGCCATGCCGCAGATCGGGCAGCTTCCCGGCCCGACCTGACGCACCTCGGGATGCATCGGGCAGGTGTAGATGGTGCCTTCGGGCAGTTTCTCTTCCGGCGCAGACGACTTCGGCGCCAGGAATTTTTCCGGCTCCGTCTCGAATTTCGTAACGCAGCGCGCGGAGCAGAAGAAATAATCCTGATCCTTGTATGCAAAGCGATGCTTCGCCGTCGCCGTATCCACGGTCATTCCGCAGACCGGATCGATCGCCTGGGTTGAGGCGGTTTGATCCCGATCAACGCGTCCGTGACCCGGCGCATGTGAATGACTGTGCGCGCCGTGAGACGCATGCTTGTCGTGGCTGTGACCGCCGGAACCTTGATTGTTATGTCCGCCGCAGCAACTGCCCTTACCGTCGTCCAGATGTTCTGCTGATGCCACGATCCTAAGTCCTTGCTTGCAATTGATACCCTATGGGGGTATATAGTATCCCATGCGCAAGGAAATCAAGTCGTCGTGCCTGAAAAGGCTGAAACGGATCGAAGGCCAGGTTCGCGGTCTCGCGGGAATGGTCGAGGACGATCGCTATTGCATCGATATCGTGACGCAGATCGCCGCCGCCCGCGCCGCGCTGCGGCGGGTCGAGGAGGAAATCCTGCGCGATCACGTCGCGCATTGCGTGGAGCATGCGATCACGTCGGGCGACAAGGCCGACCAGCGCCGCAAGATCGCGGAACTGATGGATGTGGTGAGCCGCGCAGACCGATAGCTGGCGAGAGAAAGATCGTCTCATCGTCACATGGTTTATTGCGCATTAGCCATTTATTCCGCGAGGGGCATCTCGTTCGCATACGAGAAGTGACTGCGGCACAGCGCTGATCGGAATTTGTTCGCCCTGCGTACGCGCAGGTCAGTGACAGCGCATGCGCTGTGCCGGCCGACGTATCGGACTTGCACCGCCGGATTTACTTCTTCTTACGCAATTCCCCTTACGTGCCGATGCAATAGCGTTGTTCGCGTTGCAGGTAGCAGAATGCTGAAGGTTTATAATTGTATCGCCACAGCCCATGACTTGCGGCTTGTGGGTCTCGCCGCTGTCATCTGCTCTCTGGCTTCGCTCGCTGCGATCAACCTGCTCAGACATGCCCGCCTGTCTGCCGGCCGCATGCGCATCGTGTGGCTGACAGTCTCCGCCATCTCGACCGGATTCGGCATCTGGTCCACGCATTTCATCGCCATGCTCGCATTCTCGCCCGGGATTCCGAGCGGCTACAACATATCCTTGACCGCGTTGTCGCTGGTCGCTGCCGTTATCCTGACAGGCGTGGGCCTCGCGATGGCGATGTCGCCCGCATGGCGGCTTGGGCCATGGCTCGGCGGTGCCGTGGTCGGCGGCGGCATCGCCACCATGCATTATCTCGGCATGGCCGCTTTCGAAATCGAAGGCGTTATCCTCTGGGACCCGGCGCTGGTGGCAGCCTCCATCCTGCTCGGGACCTTGATCGGCGCAACGGCCTTGCCGGCGGGACTCCACAGCCAGTCGGAGCGATGGAAGGCCGCCGGCGCGCTGCTCCTGACGCTTGCGATCTGCAGCCATCATTTTACCGCGATGGGTGCCGCATCGATCATCCCCGACCCGACCATGAAGGTGTCACAACAGGCCCTGCCCGCCGCGTGGCTTGCCTTCAGCGTCGCTGTCGCCAGTTTCACGATCATCGTCCTGGCGCTGGCCGGCCTCGCACTGGACATCCGCGATCAGCGCCGGTCCGTTCTTGAAGCCGACCGGATGCGCGGTCTCGCCAACGCCGCGGTCGAAGGCCTGCTGGTCTGCGACGGCGACGTCGCCGTCACCGTCAACACCAGCTTTGCGAAGCTCGTCGGATCGTCGTCCGAAAAGCTGATCGGCACCCGGCTGGAAAGCTACATTCCTGACGCGGGTGCGCGCGCGAAACTGTTCGCGGCACCGAACCAGCCCATCGAGGCCGACCTGCGCCATGTCGACGGGTCGATGATTCCGGTCGAACTGATCCTGCGCCCGATCGATTTTGCCGGACAAGCGCATCACGTCATCGCCGTCCGCAACCTGCAGGCGCGCAAACAGGCCGAGCAGCACATTCGCTATCTCGCGCACCACGATGCGCTGACCTCGTTGCCGAACCGCGGCACGTTCCATGCGCGGCTCGATCATGAAATTGCAGCGACGCTGGCGGGCGGACAGAAGTGCGCGGTGCTCTGCTTCGACCTCGACAGGTTCAAGGAAGTCAACGACCTGTTCGGACACGCCGCCGGCGACAAGGTCCTTCAGACCGTGGCCTCACGCGTCACTGCGATTCTCGACCAGACGTGCATGGTTGCGCGCCTCGGCGGCGACGAGTTTGCTGTCCTTATCCCGGGACTGTCCAGCCCCGCAACGGCGGGCCGGCTGGCCGATCGCATCCTCGATGCGCTGCGATCCGATGGCGACAAGTCCGACAGCGACAACATGACCTCGTGCAGCATCGGCATCGCGATCTGCCCGGACGACGCGGACAATCGCGAGGCGCTGCTTACCCACGCCGACACGGCGCTCTATCGCGCCAAGATGGAAGGCCGCGCCACCTATCGCTTCTTCGAAGCGAAGATGGGCGCCGAAGTTCACGACCGCCGGGTGCTGGAGCACGATCTACGCCAGGCGGTGGTTCGCGGCGAATTCAATCTGGTCTACCAGCCGCAGGAAGACATTCAGACCAAAACCGTCGTCGGCTTCGAGGCCCTGCTGCGCTGGACCCACAAGACCCGCGGTTCGATTTCTCCGGCGGTGTTTATTCCGATCGCGGAAGAAACCGGCGCCATTCTCAGCATCGGCGAATGGGTTCTGCGCGAAGCCTGCAAGCAGGCCGCGAGCTGGCCGCAACCTCTGACCATCGCCGTCAACGTTTCGGCGGTCCAGATCTACAACGAGAATTTCGTGCAGCTCGTGCATGAAGTGCTGCTGGAAACCGGGCTCGCGCCAAGCCGGCTCGAGCTCGAGATCACCGAAACCGCACTCGTTCGCGACCTCAATCGCGCGCTGACGACGTTGCGGCGTATCAAGGCGCTCGGCGTGCACATTGCGATGGACGATTTCGGCACCGGATACTCATCGCTTTCGAATCTGCGCGCGTTCCCGTTCGACAAGATCAAGATCGACGGCTCGTTCATCAAATCGGTCAACACCAACGAACAGGCCGCGACCATCGTGCGCGCGGTGCTGGGTCTGGGGCGCGGTCTCGGTTTGCCGGTGCTTGCGGAGGGTGTCGAGACAGCCGCGGAACTCTCGTTCCTGCAATCCGAATTCTGCAACGAGGTTCAGGGCTATCTGGTTGGACGTCCCGCGCCGATCGAGACTTTCGCGACGCTGACGCATGCGGGTGCCGCAGCGGCGCTCGGCGACAACCTCCCCGCGCTGGCCCAATCGGCCTGACGGGCCTGCGGTTCGTGTTCGCGGCGTGAGGTCTGAAAAGCAAGAATGGTACAGTTGGGTGGGATCGAACCACCGACCTCCGGATCCACAATCCGGCGCTCTAACCAGCTGAGCTACAACTGCATTTTCAATCGAACGGCAGCCAAAGGTCTGCCCCGCCAGCGGCGGCGATTTCGCGGGAAACTAGGTGCAACGCCGCGCTTTGGCAAGCCGCTTTGGCAGGAGGATGAGCGCCGTGAACAGCCCGGATATTGGTGACCGCCGGGGTGAAATCGGTTCAGCACGCGTCATGGTCAGCCAAGAAAGGGCTGGGAAAACGGAGCGTGACCGTGCCGCGCCCCGATAGTTTCGCCCTGAGGCGGCGTCAGACGCCGGTCTTGAACACCTTTGCCGCGCCGGCCTTGATCGGCTCAACAGTGTCGGTCGCAACTCTCTGGGTCAGTGCGGCAAGATCCTGGGACTGCGCGGTCAGGACTTCGAACTGCTTATGGGCATGCGCGTTCACCAGCGCAAAAGCTTCCGGCAGCGACTTCACGCCGAGCAGGTTCTGGGCGAAATCGAATGCCGATTCGGTGTTGGTCTTGGCGATGTCGATCACCTTCGCAGTGAAGTCGCCGGCACCCTTGGTGGCCGATGCGTAAACGGCTTCAAGCGCCCCGTTGTTGGATTCGGCCGCTTCCTTGAGCTTCTGATAGCCCTCGCGAGCTTGCGAAACGCCCTGCTCGGCCAACGCGCGGACCTGCTCGGGAACCTGGAACGGGGTGACATTCGAAAACGGATCGTGCGCGCTCATGGAAACGTCCTTGTGCTGGAATTCAGGCCGCCAGCCTGAGGCTAACGGCGCAACTGCCCGCGACAGGCTCACAGCCCGCCACAGGATCAGCGTCGTCGGCCACTATATGAAAACTTTTGTGCGTTGCAACAAGATAGCGCGCATGCCTGATCCGGCAGGTCCGCCGGATCAGAATACGGTTAAGGGCCCAGATTGCCAGGCAGACCCTTTTTTTGCGGCTATCTGGGCTTGGCAGCATCCATGGCCGCGCGGGTCACGGTCTGGCCCATCTCGCTGGCCTGCTCGGCCAGGACACGCATCTGGGCCTGCACGTACTCGGTGTGGAGGCGCATGACCTCGGTGAGATCCTTGGCATGAATAAGTTGCTGCGCGTAGGCCAGCGAGGCCTGTACGTTCTTTTCGGCAAAAGCGATCGCCTTGGCGCTGATCTCCTTGGCCGCGTCGCCGGGGCCGCCTACCGTTGTGCCGCCAAAGGCAGCCGCCGTCTGCTGCGCGGTGCTGATGAAGGATTCGAACGCCTTGCGCGCCTGATCGAGGCTGGTTTCCGCCATTGAACGCATTTCCTTCGGGATTTCGAAACGATCGCCTGACATGTCGCATCCTCCTGTTGCATGCCGGAGCCATTGGGCGGCCCCGGCTGTCCCGCATAGTTATCGCCTGGCGACATCGCGCATATGACGCAGCGCAGCGACGGCTTCGGTCGGCCTATCGTGAACGTTTGAACAGCTTTTGCAACAACTCAACGTTCGGACGGCGCCGCAGTTCGGCGCGGCCCCCTAATTAACGTTATCGCTGGTTTGGATGGGTAGGCTCTCACCGCACCGATGGACCTTGCGGCGGGCACGCCATACTAATCATTTGTTAAGATTGTTTGATCCTGTCCCTCTGGCGCCGAATCGGCGCCACAACAGCGAGACGAAGACTCAATTGCCGGGTTGTTCAAGATGAGCGAAGCCGACTTCCTGCTCCATGGCATCCGCGATCCGCGCCTTGCGGTTCACGCGACGAGCGCCATCCCTGCGTGGGTCTGGTCGCTCGATGGCGCACGGATTCTGTGGGCCAATGCGGCTGGCGCGCGTCTGTTCAATGCACCCAATGCCGCAGTCCTTGCGGAGCGCACCATCGGCGCTGCGGACCCGCATCGCCGCCAGGCCGCTCAACTCGCGGCACGGCTCTCGCCGAGCGGCGCGCCGCGTCTTGAACGGCTGCGAGGCTTCGGCGTGCCGCTCGGCCGCCTGCTGACATGCTCATGCGCGCGGCTGACGTTCGCTGACCGCACCAGCGGACTTCTCATCGCCGCCACCGAGCCGGTCGGGCGCCCGATACCGCTCACCGAACGTCTCGCCAACTTGGTCGATAGCTTGAGCACGCCAGCTATGGTCTTCACACCGAACGGTGCGCTGGCCGGCGTCAACGAACCTGCCAAACGTTTCGCCGCGCTGTTCAGCGATCTCACCGGCCCGGGATTTGACGACGCGCGCAGCGGTGCGCTGCGCGATGGACAGGCGATGCTGCAAATGGATCTTGGCCGCGTCACGGTGCATCGTGTCGGCAGTGGCGATGCCACCGCGCTGGTCGCTTTGATCGGCGTCAGGGCTGTGCCGAAGCCGACACCGAAGCCGACGGCAGTGGTCGTCGCACCGGAGATAGACACAGCGCCGGTCAACGAACCTGCCGTCGAACATCGTGCGCCTGAATCGGCTGCCGACGTTCCGCAAAGCGACACGATGCGCGAGTCATTCGCCGAACCATCTGCCGAGGTCATGCCCGTGGATGTTTTCGAATCCGTGTTCGACGAAACCGCGCAGGAGTCGCAGGTTCAGCAATCCTCCGGAGCCGAGATCCCGCCTCAGCATCTCGACACGCAGGAAAGCGAGGGCGACGTCTCGGCAACGCTGCTTCAGATGGACGGCCCGCAATTGTCAGAGCGGCGGCATCCGCTGCGCTTCATGTGGCAGATGGACGACGAAGGGCGCTTCTCGCTCGGCTCAGATGAATTCACCCGCCTGATCGGCGCGCGCACGGCCGCTGCCTTTGGGCGTCCGTGGAGCGAAATCTCTCATGCGCTCGGGCTCGATCCGGAAGGCCATGTGGCCGCCGCCGTCGCCACCCGGGGCACATGGAGCGGGATCGTCGTGGACTGGCCTGCGGACGGCGTAGGCGCGCGACTGCCGGTGGAGCTTTCTGGATTGCCGATTACCGATCGCGCGGGACATTTCAGCGGCTATCGCGGGTTCGGCGTCTGTCGCGACATCGAAGGCATGACGCGCCTCGCCGCGCAGCGCCGCGACGATGTGCTCTATGGATCGCGACCGGTAACGGCGAAGTCCGATAAGCCAGCAGCGCAGGACGAACCGACGATACAGGACAACCTGCAAGACGTGATGCAGGATAATATCCAGGACAGTATGGACGAACCACCGCGCACCGTCGTGACACCACCGGATACAACGCAACAGACCACCGACAGCACGCGAGACAGCTTTCCGACAGACGCCTTCTTGAGCACACAACTGAAGCCGCCCGTGGACATTCCGCAGAACGTCGTACCGTTTCCCGTCGCCGAACCGAAATTGCCCGTGCTGACGCCGGTCGAGAGCAGCGCTTTCGACGAGCTTGCGCGGCGGCTATCGGCGCGGCTGGAAGGCGATGTGGCGAACGAAGCCGCGCCTGATGAAACGGCGTCAACGGATTCGCGCGCAGCCGACGCCGCGATTCCGGAGATTGAGGCTCCATCCAGGCTCGAGACTGAATATCCAACGGCGTTCGTGCCGCGCGAGCCCGCTCCGCCCCGCGCCATCTCCGTGCAGGACCCGCAACTGCTCGATCGGCTGCCGGTCGGCGTGCTGGTCTACCGCCTCGACCGGTTGATCTACGCCAACAGCGCGTTTCTCGCCTCCACCGGCTACGACAGCCTGCATGCGCTCACCGAGGCCGGCGGCCTCGATGCCCTGACCGTCGAGTCGGGCGCAGGCACAGCCAGCAGCACATCGGAAGCAGGCACGCCTGTCGTGATTGCCGCAACCAGCGAGGACGGCCCCGACAAGGGCAAGCCCGTCGACGCGCGGCTGTTCGCAATCACATGGGACGGCGAGCCGGCGCATGCTCTGGTGTTCTCCGGCCCGCGTACCGAGCCGCGCATCGAACCCGTGGCGGCGGCCATAGCTCCGGTCATCGTTCAGACCGAAGACACCACGCAGGCCGAGGAACTGGCCACCATTCTCGACACCACGGCCGAGGGTGTCGTGATCTTCGACGATCACGGCAAGCTCCTGTCGTGCAACCGCAGCGCCGAGGCGCTGTTCGGCCGCAACGACACCGAGATCGCGGCGCTGCATCTGGCCGATCTGTTCGCGCCTGAAAGCCAGCGCGCGGTGACGGACTATCTGGAAAGCATCAAGACCACGAGCGTTGCGAGCCTGCTCGATCACGGCCGCGACATGCTGGGCCGGGTGCGCGACGGAGGCATCATCCCGCTGTCGATGACCATGGGCCGGACGCGGCCAGGCAGCGAACGCTTTTTCGCGATCTTCCGCGATCTGTCGCAAGCGAAGAAGAACGAAGGCGAATTGATGCAGGCGCGGCGGCAGGCCGAGCGCGCGATGACTGCGAAGGCCGACATTCTCGGGCGGATCAGTCATGAGGTCCGCATGCCGCTCAACGCCATCATCGGTTTCTCCGATGTGATGATCGACGAGCGCTTCGGCGCACTCGGCAACGAGCGCTATGTCGAATACATGAAGGACATCCGCGCCTCCGGCCAGCGTGTCATGGCGATCATCGACGATCTGCTCGACCTGTCACGCATCGAGTCCGGCAAGATGGAATTGTCGTTCGCAAGCCAGGACCTCAACAGCATGGTCGAACAATGCGTCGCGGTGATGCAGCCGCAGGCCAATCGCGAGCGCATCATCATCCGCACGTCGCTTGCCCATTCGCTGCCGACCGTGAAAGCCGACGCCCGCGCGCTACGCCAGATCGCCCTGAACCTGATCGGCAATTCGATCCATCTCGCCAATGCCGGCGGGCAGGTCATCGTCTCGACCGCCACCACCGATTTCGGCGACATCGTGCTGCGCGTCCGCGACACCGGCCCCGGCCTCAACGACAACGAGATCGCGGCGGCGATGGCGCCGTTCCGCACGCCGGGCGCATCGGACCAGACCGCCGACAGCTCAGCGGTGAACCTGTCGCTGACCAAGGCGCTGGTGGAAGCCAACCGCGCGCAATTTCACATCAAGACAGCGCCGCATTCCGGCACGCTGATCGAGGTCGTGTTCTCGCACGCCAGCGCGATCGCCTGATCGCCACTCTGGAATCCCTCTAAATCAGCGATCTCGCGACATCGCGCCGCGTGAATGTGCACGCCCTCTGCGCTACAGAACCGGCATCGTCGCGCGCTGCAACGTTCAGCGCTGCGCTGCTCATCAAAGCCGCCGGAGTCTCATCATGTCACGATCTCGCATTCTCGCCGCCGCAACTGTCGTCGCATCCGCGATGACCCTGAATGCGGCCGCATTCGCCCAATCCGGCGAGGTCAACGTCTACAGCTATCGCGAAAGCAAGCTGGTGCAACCGCTGATCGACGCCTTCACCAAGGACACCGGGATCAAGGTCAATGTGGTCTCGGCGAGTTCCGGCCTCGAGCAGCGCATCAAGTCCGAGGGCGCCAACAGCCCTGCCGACGTGCTGCTGACGGTCGACATCGGCCGCATCGACGAGGCCGTGCAGGCCGGCGTGACCCAGCCGATCAAGTCCGAGGTGGTCGAGAAGATCGTGCCAGCGCAGTATCGCGATCCCGATGGCCACTGGGCCGGCATCTCGATGCGCGCGCGCGTGATCTATGCCTCGAAGGAGCGCGTGAAACAGGACGCCATCACCTATGAAGAGCTCGCCGATCCGAAGTGGAAGGGCAAGATCTGCATCCGCTCCGGCCAGCACATCTACAACAACGCGCTGTTCGCGGCCTATGTCGCCCATCATGGCGAGGCGAAAGCCGAAGAATGGCTGCGCGGCGTGAAGGCCAATCTCGCGCAGAAGCCATCCGGCGGCGACCGCGAAACCGCGCGCGACGTCGCGGCGGGCAAATGCGACATCGGCATCGGCAATACCTATTACTGGGCGCTGATGATGAACAACGATCCCGACAAGAAGCCATGGGCGGAAGCCACCAAGGTGATCCTGCCGACTTTTGCCGGTGGCGGCACGCATGTGAATCTCTCGGGCGTGTTGCTGGCGAAGAACGCGCCCAACCGCGCCAATGCCGTCAAGCTGATCGAATGGCTGCTCGGCGAACACGCCCAGCATCTCTATGCCGATTCCAATTATGAGTATCCCGTGCGCGCCGGTGTCGCCGTCAATCCGACCATCGCCAGCTACGGCAAGCTGAACGCCGACACGCTGCCGATCGCGAAGATCGCCGCCAGCCGCAAGGCGGCCTCGACGCTGGTGGACAAGGTCGGGTTTGATAATTGAGGCTTAAACCGCTTGCGATTGCTCCCGACGTGACGCCGGCGTGAGCACCTCACGCATCGCAGAACCTGCCGTCTCGGCGCTCGCGGTTTTCACCGCGGCGCTCGTCGCGACGCCTGTGATTGCCATCATCGTGCTCGCGGCCCGACCTGCGCCCGATGTCTGGCAACACCTGATCGACTACGTGTTGCCGCTCGCCTTGTGGGACACGGCGTTGCTGCTGTTCGGCGTCGGGCTGGTCGCGCTCGGTGCGGGTGCCGGCAGCGCGTGGCTGATTTCACTGCATGACTTTCCCGGACGCGGACTGCTGCTGTGGCTGCTGCCGCTGCCGCTCGCGATTCCGACCTACATCGCAGCTTACGTTTATGTCGATCTGTTCGAACCGCTCGGCCTCGTCCACCGCACGCTGACGCTGTGGCTTCCATCGCGCGACGCGCTGGCGCTGCTGCCCAGTCCGCGCTCCCTGCCCGGCGCGATCCTCATCATGGGTATCGTGCTCTATCCTTATGTCTATCTGTCGGCACGTGCGACATTCCAGCTGCAGAGCGCCGAATTCGCCGAAGCCGCAAGGACCTTGGGCGCGAACCGCTGGAATGTGTTCCGCCGCATCTCGCTGCCGATGGCACGTCCGGCGCTCGCCGTCGGCCTCGCCCTTGTCGCGCTGGAAACGCTGAACGACATCGGCGCCAGCGAGTATCTCGGCGTGCGCACGCTCACCGTGTCGATCTTCACGACCTGGCTCAATCGCGGCAGCCTGGCCGGCGCCGCGCAATTGTCGTGTCTGGCGCTGGTCATCGTCGCCGGGCTGATCACGCTGGAGCGCTACGGCCGCCGCAACGCCGTTACGGAATTTTCAGCGGAAAGCCCCCGGCTGACTGCGCGCACCGCGCTCGGCGGCATCAAGGGCTGGCTGACATTCGCCGCGTGCGCCCTGCCTGTTCTGCTCGGCTTCATCGTACCGGTGTTGTTTCTTCTGCATCAGAGCGTGCACCGGTCACTGCTGACGATGGATGCGGCGATCTGGCGCGATGCATTCAACTCAGTGACTTTCGCAGCGCTCGCAACACTCGTTGCGCTCGCTCTGGGATTTGCAACGATCCTCGCGACCCGCTGGCGTCCGGGGACGTGGCGGTCGTTCTCGGCCAGCATCGCGCAGATGGGCTACGCGCTGCCGGGGCTAGTGCTCGCGCTCGGTCTTCTGACGCCGGTGCTGGTGATCGACAATGGGTTGAACACGCTCGCCGCGTGGCTCGGGCTATCGCTGCCCGGCCTCGTGCTGATGGGCTCGGGTGCGGCCGTTGTGACGGCTTACGTGATCCGCTTTCTCGCGGTGCCGACCGGCTTCATCAGGGCCGGATTCGAGCGGATTCCACTCGATTACGACGACAGTGCGCGCAGCGTAGGCGCAAGCGAGATGACCGCGATGCGGCGCATTCACCTGCCGCTGCTGCGTCCCGCGCTGCTCGGCGCCGCGATCGTCGTGTTCGTGGACTGCCTGAAGGAATTGCCCGCGACGCTGCTGTTGCGGCCGCTGAATGTCGAGACGCTCGCAACCTCGATCTATCAATATGCCAGCCGCGGCAGCTTCGAGGACGGCGCGCTCGCCGCGCTATTGATCGTGGCGGCGAGCATCGGCCCGGTGGCATGGCTGACGCGGTTCTCCGACATTCCGCAGGGGCCGGCGTAAGGGTCCGTTACCGCGTTGCCGGTCATCGCGGTGGAAAGTAACATGGGCCACTTGTGCAGGAGGCCACCATGCTTGCAGGACAGCTTGCACTGATCGTCGCCGCTTTTTTCGCCGGAGCAGCGTTTTATGTCGGCTTCGCCGAGCAGCCGGCGCGTTTAAATCTCGACGACCGCGCCCTCCTCACCGAATGGAAGCCGTCCTACAAGCGCGGCTTCGCGATGCAGGCGCCGCTTGCGATCGTCGGTTTCCTGCTGGGACTTCTGGCGTGGTGGCAGACCGGCCAATGGCTGTGGCTGATCGGCGCGACGGTCCTGGTGGCGAACTGGCCCTACACGGTGCTCGGCATCATGCCGACCAATCACAGGCTGATGGCAACTGACACCACAAACGCGGGACCGGAGTCCCGCGCCCTCATCGAGACATGGGCCAGATTGCACGCGGGACGCACCGCGCTCGGCATCGCCGCGACAGCGATCTTTCTGTGGGCGTCGGTGAACTGAACTGAAGAACGCGCCTTAAGCGTTCTTCAGCGCCACGCGGAAGTCGGCTTCGGTGTTTGCCTTCACCTCATCGAGCGTGACGCCGTCGGCGAGCTCGATCAGCGCCATACCGTCCTTGCCATGTTTGTCGATGGTGAACACCGCCAGATCGGTGACAACCATGTCGACGACGCGCTCGCCGGTCAGCGGCAGGTTGCAGCTGTGCAGCAGCTTCGGGCCGTCCTTGGCGGAATGCTCCATCACGACGATGACGCGCTTGACGCCGGCGACGAGATCCATCGCGCCGCCCATACCCTTCACCATCTTGCCGGGGATCATCCAGTTGGCGAGATCGCCATTTTCGGACACCTGCATCGCACCGAGGATCGACAGATCGATATGGCCGCCGCGCACCATCGCGAACGAGTCCGAGCTCGAAAAATAGCTGGTAGTCGGCAATTCAGTGACCGTCTGCTTGCCGGCGTTGATGAGATCCGGATCCTCTTCGCCCTCGTAGGGAAACGGCCCCATACCCATCATGCCGTTCTCGCTCTGGAGCTGAACGTCGAGGCCATCGGGAATGTAATTCGAAACCAGCGTCGGAATGCCGATGCCGAGATTGACGTAGAAGCCGTCGCGCAATTCCTTCGCGGCGCGGGCTGCCATCTGTTCGCGGGTCCAGGCCATGGGACTCTCCTTTAGAGAATAGGTTACGCGCGCTTGCGCAGGGTGCGCTGCTCGATCCGCTTCAGCTTCGGATCGACCGCGATGATGCGCTTCACAAAAATGCCGGGGGTGTGGATGTGATCGGGATCGATCTCGCCGGCAGGCACCAGATGCTCAACCTCCGCGATGGTGACCTTTGCCGCCGTCGCCATCATCGGATTGAAGTTGCGCGCGGTCTTCCGGTACACGAGATTGCCTGCGGTATCGCCCTTCCAGGCATGCACGATGGCAAGATCGGCGACGAGGCCGGTCTCCATGATGTATTTCTCGCCGTTGAATTCGCGGACTTCCTTGCCTTCGGCGATCAGCGTGCCCACACCGGTTTTGGTGAAGAATGCCGGGATACCGGCGCCGCCGGCGCGAATGCGCTCGGCCAGCGTGCCCTGCGGATTGAATTCAAGTTCGAGTTCGCCTGCGAGATACTGCTGCGCGAACAACTTGTTCTCGCCGACATAGGAAGAAATCATCTTCTTGATTTGCCGGGTTTCCAGCAGGCGGCTGAGGCCGATACCGTCGACACCGGCATTGTTCGAGACAACCGTCAGGTTCATGACGCCGGTTTCGCGCAATGCGTCGGACAGGGTCTCAGCGATACCGCAGAGGCCGAAACCGCCGGACATGATCATCATGCCGTCTTTGACAACGCCATCGAGCGCGGATTTCGCGTCGGGGTAAACCTTGTTCATGAGGGTGCAACCTGATGGAGGGAAATAGACGGGCCAACCGCTTTACCGGGCGATTATTAGGCGAAACCTTCAAGGCGCGTCAATCGCGCTGCCGGGCCCGGCCTCGGCGGTTTTGCCGCGGTCACGTTCAACCCGCCATTTCGTTGGGAAGTCTTCGGTTTGTGGCGCGGATGGCGGGCTTTGGGCCGCGGATGGCCTTGAAAGCGTCAAGAAAAACAATCAAGTTGCAGCCTGCGCTGCGGCGGGACACCCGCCGATGCCCACACCGCAACCTTACCGGATGAACTCATTGACGATGGCCCAAGGGATAAAGCGCCTGGGGATGCCGATTGCGGCATTGCTCGCTGCCGCGCTGATCGGCTTGATCGCCATTTCGTGGATGATCGATCCGAATGCCGTGCGGCTCTCCGTCGAGCGGCAGATTCGCGCGGCGACCGGCCTCGATCTCAAGGTCGACGGCGATGTCCGCGTTTCGGTGTTTCCCGGCAGTTCCATCACGTTGCGGCAGGTGGGGCTGAAAGGCGCCGGTTCGCGCGGCGGCGGCATCGTCGATGAACCGCTCACCGTCGCTGAACTGACCGCCAACCTTCGCCTGCTGCCCCTTCTGATGCGGCGCTACGAGATCGCCGACGTGACGCTGGAGCGCCCGCGGATCAACGTGAAGCGTACCGCCGACGGCTACAACAACTGGACTCCGATCATCGAGACGTTGGCCCGCACCATCAAGCCCGGCATCGACAGCCCGGTATCGTTCTCCGAAATTCTCATCAAGGACGGCGTGCTCGCTTATCAGAACGATGCACGCAATATCGACGAAACCATCAACGGCATCGATCTGTCGCTGGCGTGGCCGTCGATCTCGCGCTCCTTCGCCGCCACCGGCGAGTTCGACTGGCGCGGCGAGCGCATCGACGGCAGCCTCAGCATAACGGACTTCATCGCAGCATTGTCCGGCGACCGTTCCGGCATCAAGGTCCGCGTTGCAAGCGCGCCGCTGAAATTCGCGTTCGACGGCGCGGTCGCCAACCGCACCAGCCTGCTAATGGAAGGCACGCTCACCGCCGACAGCCCGTCGCTGCGCAACGCCATGCGCTGGGCTGGACAGGCCCCACCCGGCAGCGGCGGTCTGGGACGGTTTTCGCTCAAGGCCCGCACCAATGTGGTGGGCGAGTCGATCGCGCTGACCAACGTCAACCTCGAACTCGACGGCAACACCGCCGAAGGCGTCATCACCTACAGCAACAACGACCGCCAGACGGTGCAGGCGACGCTTGCCGCCGATGCGCTCGACTTCACGCCCTATGTCGACACCATCCGCCTGCTCGCCAGCGGCGCGCGCGACTGGAACAGGCAGTTATTCGACATGCGCGGGCTCTCCGCCACCGATCTCGACATGCGCCTGTCGGCCGCGAAGGTGACCATCGGCACCTCGAAACTCGGACGCACGGCGCTCGGCGCCAATCTCCGCAACGGCACCCTGGCGCTGAGCATCGGCGAAGCGCAGATTTATGGCGGCATCCTTAAGGGATCGCTCGGCATCGCGCGGGCCGACAACGATGCCGATGTGAAAGCCCAGTTCCAGTTCACCGATGTGGATCTGGCGAGCTGCGCCAGCGAACTGTTCGGAGTCAGCAGACTCACAGGTCGCGGCAATCTCAACTTTGCGCTGGAAGCTACGGGGGCCAGCCCGTTCGCGCTGGCGCAATCGCTCGACGGCACCGCGACTTTGACGGGCCACGACGGCGCTATCGGCGGGCTCAACATCGAACAGTTGCTGAAACGGCTGGAGCGCCGCCCCTTGTCGGGCGCAGGCAACTTCCGCACCGGCTCGACACCGTTCAACTCGCTGAACATTGCCATCCGCTTCAAGGACGGCGTCGCCACCGCCGAAGATGCCCAGCTCGAGGCAGACACCACGCGCATCATGCTCACCGGCACAGCGTCGGTGCCGTCGCGTGAATACGATCTGAAAGGCGTCGCCAGCCTGATTTCCGCGAGCGACGCGCCACCGGCGTTTCAACTACCGTTCGTGGTGCAGGGTCCGTGGGACGATCCGCTGATTTTCCCGGATTCGGATTCGCTGATCCGCCGCTCGCCGGCATCGGCGCCGCTGCTGGATTCCCTGAAGGACCGCAAGACACGCGACGCCGTCAAATCCGTGATCGAGCGTTTTACCGGCGGCGGTAAAAAGCCGGCAGCGGAACCTGCAGCGCAACCGCAAGCCGCGATCCCGCAGCCCGTTTTGCCTGCGCCCATTGCACCGGCAATTCCCGCTGCTGCTCCGGCGCCGACTGACGCCCCCGCACCGGCTGCGGAGACACCCGCATCACCTCCGGCCGACAAAAATCCATCCGAGGTGTCCGCTCCGACGGCCGATACGCCCGCCGCGAATACCCAGCCGCCGGCCGCTGCCGAATCCCGTCCGGAAAAAGCAAACTAGAGCGGTGCTGCGCTTTCGCCCTGCTCGCTTGTCAGCTTCGAAGCCAACGACGCCACGACGATCACCAGCGCCACCGCTGCAATCACCAGCGTGCAGATCGCGTTGATCTCCGGCTTCACGCCGAGGCGCACTTCGGAGTAAATCCGGATCGGCAACGTGGCCGAGCCCGGCCCGGTGGTAAAGCTCGCGATCACCAGATCGTCCAGCGATAACGTGAAGGCCAGCATCCAGCCTGCGACAATCGACGGCAGGATCAGCGGCAACGTCACCGCGATGAACGCCTGCACCGGCGGACAGCCGAGATCCATCGCGGCCTCTTCAAGGCTGCGGTCGAGCGCGTTCAACCGTGACTGCACCACCACCGTAACGAAACACATGGTCAGTGTGGTGTGTGCGATGGTGACGGTCCAGAAGCCGCGCCCGGCATCGATGGCGACGAACAGCAAGAGCAGCGACAGCCCGGTGATAACTTCAGGCATCACCAGTGGCGCATAGAGCATGCCGGAGAACAGTGTGCGTCCCCTGAAGTGCTCGCCACGCGACAGCGCCACCGCCGCCAGCGTGCCAAGCACCGTCGCCGCCGTCGCCGAGCAGAACGCCACGCGCAGGCTCATCCACGCCGCAGACAGCATAGCCTCGTCGTTGAAGAACTCGGTGTACCAGCGCAGCGACCAGCCGCCCCACACCGTCACCAAGCGCGAGGCGTTGAACGAATAGATCACGAGAATGGCGATGGGCAGATACAGGAACGCCAGCCCCAGTGCGACCGAGGCGAGATTGAACGCGGAGAAACGGGTTTGCCGCGCAGCCATCAGTGCGACTCCAGATGGCGGCGTTGCAGCTTCTCGTAAACCAGCAGCGGCACCAACAACACGACGAGCAGCACAACAGCGATCGCCGACGCCACCGGCCAATCCTTGTTGGTGAAGAATTCGAGCCACAGCGTCTGCCCGATCATCATGCGGTCGGAGCCCGCCAGCAGGTCGGGAATCACGAACTCGCCGACAATGGGGATGAAGCACAGCAAGACACCCGCGCCGATACCCAGCAGCGACAATGGCAGCGTCACCAGCCAGAAAGCCTTGAAACGCGAGCAGCCGAGATCGGCGGCGGCTTCCAGCAACGCGTCATCCATCTTCGACAAGGTCGCGTAGAGCGGCAGGATCATGAACGGGAAGTACGAGTAGACAATTCCGAGATACATCGCAGAATCGGTCGCGAGCCAGACAAGCGGCTTGTCGACGATGCCGAGCGCAAGCAGCAACTTGTTGAGCAAACCGTCGTGCTGAAGCACGTTGATCCACGCATAGATGCGGATGAGGAACGACGTCCAGAACGGCACGATGACCAGCATCATCGCCACCGGCTGCCAGCGCTGCGGCAGCCGCGACATCCCGTAGGCCACCGGATAGCCGATCAACAGCAGAATGGCGGTCGACGTGATCGCCACCACCAGACTGCGGACATAGGAGAAGATGTAGAGATCGTCAGAGGCCAGCAGTTTGAAATTATCGAACGACAAAGCGGACAGCGCTGCCTTGACCGAATCCCATCCGGCGGCGAGGTCTAACACGGGCACGTAAGGCGGCTGCGCGATGGCGGTCTGCGACAGCGCTATCTTCAGCACGAAGCCGAACGGCACCAGGAAAAACAGAGCCATCCAGAGATAAGGCCCGATGGCAGCGAGTCGCGCCGGACGGGTGAAGATGCGGCGGCCGCTCATCGATCCAGCACCACGACATCGTCGGGCGAGAACGACAGATTCACCCGCTGCCCGGCCGTAAAACCATCGGCGGCCGCGCGCGTAGCATTGGCCATTGCGACCCGAAGCACCGCTCCCTGATCGAGCTTCACACTGTAGACCGACACGCCGCCGAGAAATCCGGTGGAGGTGAGAACCCCTGCGAACGTATTGACGGATGCAGCCGCATCCCGCGCCGGTTTCGACAGGCGGATTTTCTCGGGGCGAATGGCAACGCAAACATTGCCTATCGCGGACGACGGCGCGTGTGACGCAACGATCGTGCCTGCATCCTGCGCGACAATGGTGAAATGCCCGAATTGCCGCGCCGCAACCTGCCCTTCGATCAGATTGATGTCGCCGACAAAGCCTGCGATCCAGCGCGAATTCGGCGCTTCGTAGAGTTCGCGCGGCGGCGCGACCTGTACCAGGCGCCCCTTGTCCATCACCCCGATGCGGTCTGCGACCGTCATCGCCTCTTCCTGATCGTGGGTGACGATGATGAAAGTCATCCCGAGCCGGCGCTGCACCTGCATCAGCTCCGCCTGCGTACCCTCGCGCAGTTTCTTGTCGAGTGCCGCCAACGGCTCGTCAAGCAGCAGCACCTGCGGCCGCCGCGCGAGCGAGCGCGCCAGCGCCACGCGCTGGCGTTGCCCGCCGGAGAGCTGGTCCGGACGCCGTGCCTGCAAGCCATCGAGACGCACCAGCGCGATCATCTCGGCGACGCGCGCCGCGATCTCGTCTTTCGGAAGCCCTGCGCGCTTGAGGCCGAACGCAATGTTGCTCTCGACGGTAAGGTGCGGAAACAGCGCGTAGTTCTGGAACATCATGTTCACGGGCCGCTCGTGCGGCAGCACATGCGCGATGTCCGAACCGTCGAGATAAATCGCACCCGCGTCGGGCGTCTCAAATCCCGCCAGCATGCGCAGCAGCGTGGTCTTGCCGCAACCGCTCGGGCCCAGCAGCGCGAAGAACTCACCGGCTGCTATGTCGAGCGACAGATCGTCCACCGCCGTGACGCCGCCGAAGCGCTTCACTACCGAACTGACACGCAGCAACGAAGGCCGGACCGCCGTCATGCCGCAGCCATGAATGTTTCAAGCGCCGCGCGATCCTGCCGCGACATCGTCAGGCCGAGTTTCGAGCGTCGCCACAAAACATCGTCAGCAAAGCGAACAAATTCCGTGGTCATCAAATAGCGCACCTCCGAGCCGGTGAGGTCATCGCCGAACACGGGGCCGAGGTCATCCATGCTTTTTGCCGCACCCAGAATCTGTTCTACCCGCGTGCCGTACGCAGCGACGAGCCGTTGGGCATGACGCTCGCTCAGGAAAGCCCAGCGCTTGCGTGTATGCGCAACCTGATCGTCAAGCACATCCCAGGAATCAATCTGAGAATTGGTTGATTCAAAATCGCCGCCGGGCAACGGCGAGCGAGCGGTCCACGGCCGTATCGAATCCGGCGAGGCCTTGAAAAACGATGTGAGCCGCGCAAGTGCGATCTCCGCGCGACGCCGTGCGCCGGTGGTAACGCCGCCAATCACGGTCAGCAGCGGCGCCTTGCCGGACTTGCGGTCCAGCTTCATGAAACCCTCACGACCGGCGGCCATGTGACCGCCAGCCATCGCGTGAACAACGTCGGCTGGCTCAATCCGCTCGCGAAAATAGCGGCTGACCGCTGCACAGAGGTAGGCGATGTCGCTGGCCCCTGCCGCCATCACCGCCGGATCGCCGTCGAAGCTGCGTTCGGATGTTCCGATCAAGGTGAAATCGCGGTGATACGGAATGGCGTAGATCATCCGGCGGTCGTCGTTCTGGAGCACGTAAACGTCGTCACGATCGAACATCCGCTTCACGACGATCTGGCTGACTTTTGCAAAGCTCGCTTGAACCGCGGGCAAATGCAAGACGCTTTCAGCGACGGAGCGCGTCCATGCCCCGCTCGCATTCACCAGCGCCCGCGCGGTGACGTTCTCGCGATGGCCGCGATTGACCACGGCCAACCTCCAGACATCGGAGCGCTCGGCCCACACGCAGCGCGCACCGGTCCGGATCGCAGCGCCGCGCACGGCGGCATCCACCGCATTGAGAACGACGAGCCGCGATTCATCCACCGTGCAATCGGACCAGGCCAGCGCCAGCCCGAGCGAGCGTTTCAGCGGATGCCCGGCTTCGTGAATGGTGAGATCCAGGGCCTCGGAACGGGGCAGATCGCCCTTCGGCGCAAGGCGGTCGTAGGCATAGAGGCCCGCGCGCAGCATGGCCGGCGGGCGCTCGTCGGCATGAACCGGCAGGACAAAGCGCCTCGGCCGCACCAGATGCGGCGCGGTGCGCAACGCGATGTCGCGTTCGGTCAGTGCACGGCGGACCCGCAATGCATGTCCTCGTTCGAGATCGATGAAATTGCCGTGCATCAGGTGGGGAGACGCCAGTGCCGCGCCACCGCCGAGGTCGTTCTGCTCGAACAACACGACCCGCAGGCCGCGTCCAGCAGCGTCGCGCGCGATGCTCACGCCGTTAAGGCCGCCCCCGATGATCGCGATGTCCACATCAGCCATACCGCTGATGATCTCCGACGACGATCATCGTGAGTCAAGCCTTGCGGATATCTAGGGCGATGAAGGGCTAACCGACCTTGCGAGGGATTTTGATGATGCCTGAGGCGGGCCTTTCCCGGCCGATCCATTCCGCGTAATCGACAATCGGCGCAGGCTTGCCGAGGAAATAACCCTGCACCTGGTCGCAGGCCTCGTCGGCGAGGAAGCTGAGTTGTTCCTGGGTTTCGACGCCTTCGGCGACGATGGAAATATTGAGGCCGTGGCCGAGCCCGATCATGGCCCGGATGATTGCCGCGGATTGGGTGTTGCGTCCGAGATTCATCACGAAGGCGCGGTCGATCTTGATCTTGTCGAACGGGAACGACTGCAGGTAGGTCAGCGAGGAATAGCCGCTGCCGAAGTCGTCCATCGCGATCCGTACGCCAAGCGCCTTCAGCCGTCGCAACAGCGACAACCCGCGGTCGAAATCTTCGATCAGCACGCCTTCGGTGATTTCCAGCTCAAGCCGGCCGGGCGCAAGACCCGTCTCGATCAGGATGGAGTGCACCAGGCCGACGAGATCGCCATGCATGAACTGCGCAGGCGACAGGTTGACCGAAATCTGCAGATCCTTCGGCCACGCCGCCGCCTCGCGGCATGCCTCGCGCAGAATCCACTCGCCCATCTCGACGATCAGACCGCTTTCTTCCGCCAGCGGAATGAAATCGCTGGGCGGGACGAAGCCGCGCACGGGATGGACCCAGCGCGCCAGCGCCTCGAAACCGAGAACGTGATCAGTGCTGATCTTGTGGCGGGCGCGCGCCTGCGGCTGATAATGCAGCGACAATTCACCGTTCCGGATCGCGGTCGACAGATCCTGATGCAGCGCGCGGCGGTCACGCACCTGCTGGTCCATTTCCGCGGCGAAGACGCTGACGGAGCCGCGGGATTTTGCCTTGGCCCGGAACAGCGCGGCGTCGGCATTAGCCAGCAATTCCGCCGCGGTGCTGCCGTTGCGGGGGAAGATGGAAATACCCGTCGTCAGCCCCATACGATGCGAGCGGCCGTCGATCACGATTTCGTCGCGCATCGTCTCCAGTAGACGATTCGCAAGCTCCTGCGCCGCGTCCGGCTGAACGCCGTCGATGATCAATCCGAATTCGTCGCCGCTCAGTCGCGATACAACGCCGCCCTGCACGGCCCTCTCGAGCCTGCGCGACACTTCGATCAGCAGCTTGTCGCCAACCTCATGGCCAAACACATCGTTGATCTCCTTGAGGCGATCGAGATCGATCGACAGCACGGCGAATTCCTCGGTGGTGTCCTTGCAGGCCTCGATCATCTGCGACAAAGCGAGCAGGAACGCCGCGCGGTTCGGCAGATCGGTGAGCGAGTCGTGGTAGGCCATATGGGCCATGCGCGATTCCGTCTCGCGGCGATCCGTGACGTCTTCGTTGGTCTTGATGAGATATTGCGGCTCACCGTTTTCATCGAGCACCGTGACACGCCGGGTCAGGAACAGGCGCAACCCATTGGGGGTCTGGATCGGATGTTCTTCGGTGACAATGCCCTTCTTGCGAACGGCATCCTCGTCACGCTTGAGGATGAACCGCGCATCCGCCGGGTTGTAAATGTCCTCGAGGGTGCGGCCAACGACGTCCTCGCGCTGGCAGCTCAGCGTGGTTTCGGCGGCGCGATTTGCGAGAACATACTGGCCGTCGCTCAGCCGCTTCACGATCAGCGCGACCGGGATGTTGTCGACCACCAGTTCCAGAAATTTCTTCGCACTCTGGATTTCGCGCGACAGCGACCTGCGGTCGGTGACATCCTCGAACAGCGACACCAGAAATTCTGGCTCGTTCTTCTCGTTGCGCGCGATCACGCGATTGCACGCCACCAGACGCATGCTACCGCCATGCTCGATGAGCAGTTCAGTGCGCGTCTGGCCCGTTGCTGAATCGACCGCCGCCTGATCAGCCTCCGCAACCATCTGCGCAGCTTCGGGCATGTAAACGCTAGTGGCGGTGTTGCCGATGATCTGGTCGCGGCTGACGCCGGCGAATTGCTCGAACGCACGATTGGCTACGATATAACGGCCGTCATCAATGCTCTTGGCCGCGACGCAGACCGGAATGTTGTCGATCACCGATTCGAGGAAATTCCTGTTCTTTGCGAGTTCCTTGGCCAGCTTGCGTTGATCGGTACAGTCCTCGTGGGTGGACACCAATCCGCCATTGGCCAGCTTTCGGTGCTTGATCAGGATCGAGCGGCCATCGCGGAGGTCGCAGACATAGCCGTCTGGGTGGGCCACATGACGGTAGTAATCATCGACCGATATGTCGATCGAGCCACGCTGCCTCCTCAACTCCACAAGATCGGGACCCTTCATTCCAGGGAACAGATCGAAACGGTCCAGCCCATAGATTTCAAGGTAACGATCATTGCAGAACACGATGCGCCTGTGCGCATCGACCATGACAATACCCTGGGTCAGATTATTGAGAGCGCTGGAGACAAAGGCGGCGCGCCGGATATTGGCGTGCCGCGCGCGCCGTAACGCAGTCGATATCCAGAGGATGACTGAAGCCAGAAACGCGACGACCACGAAGCCGCCGATCAACAACTGCCATATCATGGCGGTCTGCATGCTTTCCGTCGACAATGCCGAAAAAGTACCGTCAGGATTGGCGACGATCTGCGCGGTCGCGCTCCCGCACGCGAAAGTTGGGGCGTAAAGGCACACAGCGATCCCGGCCGGGCTCGCTGCGGTCGCTCGTGCTTGCTTCTGCCAGCCGGTCATTACCATTCCGCGGAATTCTTCGCGGACACTCTCTGGTTGTACCCGTCTAAATCGGGTAAACGCGTACTCTTCCTCGGGCGAAATGTGACTTAAATGCGGGCAATTGGCCGTCTATGCTTAACAACGTCCTAACGTCGAATCACTCACAGTGCGCAGCGCTGGATATAAAATGAGCAAGAAACGAACTTATCCAGCAAAGCGGACCATCGATGGACAGGATTGAGTGTGTTGTCGTCGGCGCGGGCGTTGTCGGTCTTGCCGCTGCGCGGCGTCTGGCGCAATCCGGCCTCGAGGTTGTAGTCGTCGAGGCCGCTGGAGACATCGGGACCGGTACATCGTCGCGCAACAGCGAAGTGATCCACGCCGGAATTTATTATCCCGCGGGCAGCCTGATGGCGCGGATGTGCGTCGCCGGGAAGCAGATGCTCTACACATACTGCGACGAGCACGGCGTGCCGTACCGGCGTTGCGGCAAACTGATCGTGGCGACGGCGGACAACGAGGATGAAAAGCTGGCTTCGATCAGGTCGCATGCCGCAGCCAACGGCGTCGACGATCTGCAGATGTTGTCCGGAGCAGAGGCGCGCGCGCTCGAACCCGCGTTGAATTGCACCGGCGCCTTGCTGTCGCCGTCCACTGGCATCGTCGACAGCCACGCCTTCATGCTGGCGCTGCGCGGGGAGATCGAAGACGCCGGCGGCGCGCTTGCATTTCATGCGCCGCTGCTGCGCGCCAAAGCCGTGCCGGAAGGTTTTGAGGTCGAGATCGGCGGCGATAGCCCGATGACGCTGCAGTGCCGACTGCTGATCAATTCCGCCGGGCTCGCAGCTCCGGCGATCGCCCGCGCCATTGATGGCATGCCGACCGACAGCATCCCCAACATCTATTACGCCAAGGGAAATTACTTCAGTTGCAGCACGCGCGCGCCGTTCTCGCGGCTGATCTATCCGGTGCCAGAGCCGGGCGGCCTCGGCGTACATCTCACCATCGATCTCGGGGGGCAGGCGAAATTCGGCCCCGACGTGGAATGGATCGACGAAATCGATTATGCTGTGAACCCGGCGCGGGCGGAACGGTTTTACCCCGCGATCCGGCGTTACTGGCCAACGCTGCCGGACGGCGCGCTGATGCCGAGCTATGCCGGAATCCGGCCCAAGATCGTGCCCCCTGCGGTGGCCCGGCAGGATTTCGTGATCCAGGGGCCGCAGGCGCATAGTGTCGCAGGGCTGGTCAATCTGTTCGGAATTGAATCGCCCGGCCTGACCTCATCCCTCGCCATTGCAGACGAGGTGGCTCGCCTCGCCGGAGTGCGGACTTAGGAGCGCGATCAGCAAAAGTGGGAACCGGTTTTGCGTCCGATCGTGTTCAAAATCGTAGAGCGCATCCGCGCAACGACGGCCTCGCAACGGCCAAATGTTGCCGTTACGAGCATCGTCTTGAACTTCCGGGAGGATTCCGCAGGGAGATCAGTGGACCGTAGCGAGCTTGATACGCTGGATCTGATCTTTGAGCACCAGTTTGCGGCGCTTCAGTTCGATAATATGGAGGTCGTCGGTGGAAAGATGCTGCAGAGCATCGTGCAATTCGTTTTCCAGAACTTCGTGTTTCCGTTCCAGTTCAACGAGATGCGCCTGAATCGCCATAAGAAGTCTCCTTTGTGAGTGGACCTCAGATTGGATCTGGACAAGGAAGTGTACATGAGCAGCGGCATCTGTCGACAACGGAATGAAATCGCCCAGCCTAAATTTTGTGGTCAATGGAAACGAATTGTGAGGGAACCAGTCCCGCGATACCGTTGCTGGAACTGGTAACAATTTTCTGCAATGACCATCAGGCGGGACACATCCGGTAAGACTTGCTGAGAGTCTGACCCATTTACTTATCGAAAGTCATGGCAGAGCAGGACAACAACGAATTCGCTCTGGAGCTGGCGCGGTTACAGCAGGAGCACCGCGATCTGGATGCCGCCATCGAGGCGCTGCATCTATCGCCGGCGCCGGACCTGCTCAGATTGCAGCGCCTGAAAAAACGCAAGCTGCAATTGCGTGACCGCATCGCCTTCATCGAAGACCAGATCACACCCGACATCATCGCCTGACAATCGAAACGCTCGGGCGTTTAAAGCGCCGCCAATGAGCGGCCCCGGCGCGCGGCCTTTCGCGCATACATCGCGCGGTCTGCCGCCTCCATGACATCTGCCGCCGCATCCGTCGCACCGATCACTGCGACGCCTGCAGATGCGCCCGCAACCACGGGGCGGCCCTTGAACACGAATGTGAGCCGGTCGATGGCCTCTTCCAGCGCCGACGCCTTCGCCAGCGCATCGGCTTCCGTCAGATTCCACAGCAGCAGTCCGAACTCGTCACCGCCGAGCCGCCCCACCACATCCGACGATCGGACGTGGCGCATCAGGACCGCGACCGCGCCTTTCAGCACCACATCGCCCGCCGCGTGACCGAACGTGTCGTTGATCGGCTTCAGGCGATCGACGTCGAGTACGATCAGGGCACCGGTCGCCTTGTAGCGCCGGATGTAGGCGATCGACCGGTCGAGTTCCCGTTCGAAGCCGCGGCGGTTGTAGATGTTCAGCAAAAAGTCGGTGTCGGCCCAGGCCTGAAGCTCATCGATCCGGGCCTGCGCAGCGATGAGTTCCGCTTTCAGGGCCGCGAGCTGCCGCCGGGTCCTGGCCGACGACGAAGCCGCTGCTGGCTTCTTGGGCTTGCGTTTGGGTTTGGGTTTGGGTTTGGGTTTGGCAGCCGCCTTGCTATGGGGCTTAACGGCACGCTTCTGCGGCTTCTTCGCCGCCAGGCGCCGCGTTGCCGTCTTCCTGCCCCGTTTCTTCAATTTCCGCCCCGCCATTGACCATGAAACCATAACGGATTCGCGCTGGTGTCCTAAATCCGAAGTTCGCCTCATTTTGCAGCACCTTCCAAAGCGAACTTCGGATTTAAAAGGACACCAGAAATTATAGATTCTAGTGTGGTTTTGGTTCGCAAGTCCGCAAAGGATCGCGCTGTAGACATGATGCGGACTTGCGAACCACCGCACTAGCTTGCCACGCAGGGACGCAACCCTATAATCCGCCCTCTTTTTTCGGCCCCTTTTTAAAGATTCCGAATGACAGCCCCCGTCGCCATCATCATGGGAAGCCAGTCCGACTGGGCCACCATGCGCCACGCCGCAGAAACCCTGACCACGCTCGGCGTCCCGCACGAGGCTCGGATCGTCTCGGCGCACCGCACCCCCGAGCGGCTCTACACCTTCGCCAAGGGGGCCAAGGCGGCCGGCTTTAAGGTCATCATCGCAGGCGCCGGCGGCGCGGCTCATCTGCCCGGCATGGCCGCCGCCCTGACGGAACTTCCGGTATTCGGCGTGCCGGTGGAATCCAAGGCGCTCTCCGGCGTGGATTCGCTGCATTCCATTGTGCAAATGCCCGCCGGAATTCCGGTCGGCACCTTGGCGATAGGAAAGTCCGGCGCTATCAATGCCGCCCTACTCGCTGCAAGCGTGCTGGCACTCAACGATGCCGGCCTTGCAACCCGGCTTGCGGCATGGCGCAAACAGCAGACCGAGGCCGTGAGCGAGCGCCCAGAGGACGAAGCTAAGTGACATCTTCAAGTCGGGTGACGCTGAAACCAGGCGACACCATCGGAATTCTTGGCGGCGGCCAATTGGGCAGGATGCTCGCGCTGGCCGCCGCGCGCCTCGGCCTGCGGGCGCAGGTGTTTTCTCCGGACCCGGATTCGCCGGCCTTCGAGGTGGTGCAGAACGCGACCTGCGCGGAATATGCCGATGTCGAGGCGCTGGAACTGTTCGCCTCCGACGTCGACGTCATCACCTATGAGTTCGAGAACATTCCGTCTTCGACGGCGATGATCCTGTCCGCCCGCCGGCCGGTGCTGCCGGACCCGAAGGTGCTCGAGACCACGCAGGACCGGCTCGCCGAAAAGGACTTCGTCACCAAGCTCGGCATCGGCACCGCGCGCTATGCCGACGTCTCCTCAGCGCAGGCGCTGAAAGCGGCGATTGGACGGATCGGCCTGCCCGCGGTGCTCAAGACCCGGCGCTTCGGCTATGACGGCAAAGGCCAGGTTGTGGTGCGCGAAGGCGCCGATCCAGACGCGGTGTGGGCCGATCTCGAGACCCGCTTCGCGATTCTCGAAGCCTTCGTGCCGTTCGAGCGCGAGATTTCGGTCGTCGCCGCACGAAGCGCCGGCGGCGAAGTGGTCTGCTACGACGTCACCGAGAACGAGCACAGCGACCACATCCTGAAATTCTCGCATGCCCCCGCGCGCATCTCCGACGAACTCGCGGCGCAGGCCCGCAGCATCGCGGAAAGGATCGCTGCCGCGCTCGACTATGTCGGTGTGCTGGCTGTGGAGATGTTCGTGGTGCCCGGCAAGGATGGGCCGACCCTGCTGGTCAACGAGATCGCGCCGCGTGTGCACAATTCCGGCCACTGGACGCTGGACGGCGCGTCGGTATCGCAATTCGAGCAGCATGTCCGAGCCATTGCCGGCTGGCCGCTGGCCCACCCGGTCCGCCACGGCGACGCCACCATGACCAACCTGATCGGCGACGACATCCTTGACTACGGCAACTGGCTGACCAAGCCCGGTGCCACGGTCCATCTGTACGGCAAAGGCGCACCCCGCCCGGGCCGCAAAATGGGCCATGTGACCGAGGTCAAGGCTTCGCAAAAATAGAAATAGAAAAGGCTGCCGCGATCACTCGCGACAGCCTTTCATCTGAAAATCAGACGTCACCTACCGGCGACGATTCCTTCCGGCTCATCACTCAGCCAGCGATAGACAACGCCGCCGATGACGCCGCCGATCAGCGGCGCGACCCAGAACAGCCAAAGCTGCTGAATGGCCCAGCCGCCGACGAACAAGGCAGGACCGGTGCTGCGCGCCGGGTTCACGGACGTATTGGTGACCGGAATGCTGACGAGATGGATCATCACCAACGCAAGGCCGATCGCCAGCGGAGCGAAACCGGCCGGCGCCTTGCCGTGGGTCGCCCCCATGATGATGAACAGGAACATCGCCGTCATCGCCACTTCGCACACGAAGCCCGCCAGAAGGCTGTATTTGCCGGGCGAATGGTCCGCATAGCCATTGGAGGCAAAACCGCCCGCAAGATCAAACCCCGCCTTGCCGCTGGCGATAATGTACAGCAGGCCTGCCCCCAGGATCGCGCCGATAACCTGGGCAATGATGTAAGGAACAACCTGCCCCGCCGGGAAGCGACCGCCTGCGGCAAGCCCGACCGTGACGGCCGGATTGAGATGGCAGCCGGAAATATGGCCGATGGCGAACGCCATGGTGACGACGCTGAGGCCAAAGGCAAACGAGACCCCGAGCAGGCCAATACCCACCTGCGGAAAAGCCGCCGCGAGGACCGCGCTGCCGCAGCCTGCAAATGTCAGCCAGAACGTGCCGATAACCTCGGCGGCATACTTCTTCGCATTCATATCACGTCTCCCTGAATCGTGGTGTTGGATCACCCTAACGACGGGAACCGTCAAAATCGGAGTTCTAGACTTTCCCAAATCCCCCGAATCGCGCGGCCCGGCCCGCCCAATTTGCCCCGAAATCGTGACGTTTGGGTCCCTGAAAAAGACCGTCCACAGGTGGACATTCCCGGTTTGATCTGGTACATCCGCGCCTTCGATGAGAAGGGCGTGGTCTTTAGCCGGTCCTTCGTCGTCTCCTGATTTTCCTGATTGAAACCAAAGAGGATGCCGCGTGCAGGTTCTCGTTCGCGATAACAATGTCGACCAGGCTCTCAAGGCGCTGAAGAAAAAGATGCAGCGCGAGGGCATTTTCCGCGAGATGAAGCTCCGCGGTCATTACGAAAAGCCCTCCGAGAAGAAGGCCCGCGAGAAGGCGGAAGCCGTTCGCCGCGCACGCAAGCTGGCGCGCAAGAAGCTGCAGCGCGAAGGCCTGCTGCCGATGAAGCCGAAGCCGGTGTTCGGCGCGGGTCCTGGCGCAGAGCGTGGTGCTGGCGGCGGCCGTGGCGGCGCTGGCGCAGGTCCGCGCGGACCGCGCTAAGCGCTTCAATCAAATTTGAATATGAAAACGCGGGCCTTGCGGCCCGCGTTTTTGTTTGAGCGGGGACTAGTCCTTGCCGTCAATGAAGGCATGCGCGACGTCCGCTGCGCCATAGTCATCGAGGTTGACGTGCGTGCCAAGCGGGAACGGCACGAACCGTTTCGGACCATGCGCAAGATCGAATAGCCGCCGGCCCAGCCGCTCAGGGACGACCGTATCCTTCTCCCCATGCATGATCAGCAACGGGACTTTCACACCCGCGATCCGCTCATCCGACCGAAAGCTGTCCCGTATCAGCCAGCGCACCGGCATGTACCAGAACGCGGACGACGCCACATCAATCAGCGATGTATAGGGCGCTTCGAGAATGAGTTTGCCGACTGGTTGGCTCGCAGCGATAGCGACCGCAACGCCAGTGCCGAGCGAATAGCCCCACGGCACGATGCGCTCCGGCGGATAATGTTTAGTAGCAAATGCATAAGCCGCTGCTCCATCATTCAACAATCCGGCTTCGGTCGGCTTGCCGCTGGAGCCGCCGTAACCACGGAACGACAGCGCGACAAGGCCGGTGCCGTCGGTGGTGACGGCGCGAAAGCGCGGCGCACGCCATGCTAGCACTTCACCGTTGCCGTGAAAGAACAGCACCACCGGCTTTCCTTCTTTCGGCGGCACATGCCAGACGATGACCTTCTCGCGGTCTTTGGTTTCGAGAACGGCTTCCTGCGCTTCGGGAAATCCCACCGTGGCAGGATTCGTCCGCGTCATCTGCGGCGCAGGGTAGAGCAACGCCCGTTGAAACAGATACAGCGCCGCAGCCGTCGCAACGTAAGCCACGACTGCAATCACCACAATCAATTGAACGGTTTTCATAGCCTTCCTGTGCTGACGCGACGGCGTCAGTCATCGGATCATGGCAATGAATACCCGGCAACTGGAGGCGAAGAATAAAAAAACGCGGGCCTTTCGGCCCGCGCTTGCGTTTGAGTATTCCTTGGGAGGGAAAGTTCACTCAAACAAGGTCTCAAACATTCAGGTTCATCCAGACCGCTTTCGGCTCGGTGAAGTTTGCAAGAGCTTCGGTGCCATGTTCGCGGCCAAAGCCTGAATCGCCCGCACCGCCCCACGGCAACCGCACGTCGGTGTAGCCATAGGTGTTGATCCAGACCGTGCCGGCGTTCGCCTTCTTGGCAAAGCGCTGCACGCGGCCGATGTCGCGACTCCATACGCCAGCCGCGAGACTGAATGCGGTGCCGTTGGCGATCCGCAGCGCATCGGCTTCGTCCCTGAACTTGATGACGCTGACCACAGGGCCGAAGATTTCTTCCTGCGATATCCGCATCTCGTGCTTCACATTCGCGAACACGGCCGGGCTGATGTAGTAACCGCGGTCGCCGACATGCTGGCCGCCGGTGACAAGCGTTGCACCTTCCTTCTGGCCGATATCGACGTAATCGAGAATCGACTTCATCTGCTTCTCGGAAATCACCGGACCGAGCGCCGTCGTCTTGTCGGCGGTGTCGCCCATGCGCAGCGCCTCGGCGCGAGCGGTCAGCCGCGCGACCACTTCGTCGTAGACCTTCTCGTGAGCCAGCACGCGCGAGCCGGCCGAACACACCTGCCCCGCGTTGAAGAAGATGCCTGCCGCAGCAGCCTTGGTCGCGGCATCCAGATCGGCATCATCGAAAATCACGTTGGCCGATTTGCCGCCGAGTTCGAGCGACACGCGCTTGAAGTTGCCCGCGGCACCACGGAGAATTCCGCGCCCGACGCCGGGCGATCCCGTGAACGTCACCTTGTCCACGTCTGGATGATTGACCAATGCATCGCCGACCACGCGGCCGGGACCCGGCACGATATTGAGCACGCCCGGCGGCAAACCCGCCTCCAACGCGAGTTCGCCGATGCGCAGCGCAGACAGCGATGTCAGTTCAGCGGGTTTCATGACGATGGTGCAGCCGCAGGCGAGCGCAGGCGCGAGCTTCCACATGCCGATCATCAGCGGGAAATTCCACGGCACGATCGCGGCCACAACGCCGACCGGCTCACGCACGGTGTAGGTCAGCGCATCGCTGCGCGTCGGCACCGTGTCGCCGTGAATCTTGTCGGCCCAGCCGGCGTAATAGGTCAGCGTATCGATGGCGGCGGGCAGATCCTGCCGCAGCACCGCAGCGATCGGCTTGCCTGCGTCTCGGCTTTCCAGTTCGGCCAGTTCATCGCCGTGCTGCTTCATCAACTCTGCGAGCCGGAAGAGGATGTGGCCGCGCTCGGCGGGGCGCATGGTGCCCCAGGTGCCTTCGAAGGCGCGGCGCGCGGCAGCGACAGCACGCTCGACGTCGGCTTCGTTGCCTTCGGAGATGATGGCGATGACCTGCCCGGTGGCGGGATTGAGGGTGTTGAAGGTGCGCCCCGACACTGACTCGACGTGCTGGCCGTCGATCAGAAGCTGCTTGCGGAGAACAACAGCGGCGTCGCGGGATGTGTCGTGAGAAAGATCATATGCAATCGACATCATATTTCTCCTGTTCTTTCCTCTAATTTGTTTATTAAATATGCCATAGTAAATATGATATGATGTGCCGATGGATCACGATCATATGAAATCCATTTCATAATATGGTGGAACGATGCTGCATATCGAGATCGAGCCCGTCTGGCGCTTCCACAAGGAAGGCAGCCCACAGACCGCCGTGGTCATGCTCGGAATCCTCAACCAGATCCGCGAAACCGGAAAACTCACCAGTGCGGCGGAGCACGCCCACCTCTCCTACCGGCACGTCTGGAATCTGGTGGAGCAATGGTCCGCGTTCTTCGGCGTGCCGCTGGTCGAAACCCATCGCGGCAAGGGCACCACGCTGACGGCCTTCGGCGAAAAGCTGGTCTGGGCCGGACAGCGCATGCAGGCCCGCCTCGGCCCTCAGCTTGAAAATCTGGCGCAGGAACTCGCGACCGAGATCAAGCCCTTCCTGCATCAACGGCCCAGCGTCATCCGCGTCCATGCCAGCCACGGCTTCGCGGTCTCAAGGCTGCGTGAGCTGCTCGACAAAGAACCGGGTATCGGCGTCGACCTTCGCTATGTGAGCAACCAGAACTCGCTGGTATCGCTGGCGCAGGGCGCCTGCGATCTGTCCGGCGTGCATATCCCGCGCGGCGAGCTGCGCGCGCAAGCCATCAAGGCCTGCCGTGACTGGCTCGATCCGCGCGAGGACCGCGTCATCAGCTTCGTGACGCGCGAGATGGGCCTGATGGTCAAGCGCGGCAATCCGCTCAAGATCGGATCGCTGAAAGACCTCATCGACACCAAAGCCCGCTTCGTTAACCGCGACCACGATTCCGGAACGCGCACGCTGTTCGATCAGTTGCTGGCGCAGCACAGCATCGACGAAGCGAAGATCAACGGCGCACAGCAGATGGAGTTCACCCACGCCGCGGTCGCAGCCTATGTGGCGAGCGGCATGGCAGACGCAGCCTTTGGCGTCGAAGCGGCGGCGCGGCAGTTCGATCTCGATTTCGTGCGGCTGCTGACCGAGGATTATTTCTTCGTTTGCCGAAGAGCGTTTCTCGACACCGAACCGATGCAGCGCGTGATCGACGTCATGAAGGGCCAGGCATTTCACGACGCGGTCTCGCAACTCCCAGGCTACGTCGCGGCGAACCCAGGCGCAGTCAGTACGGTCAGGGAATTTCTGGATATCGTCGATGCCGGAACGACTGCAAATGCCGAGGATACAACCATCCGGGCGAAACCGGCGACGGCAAAGGGTCGGGTAAGATCGAAGACCTAGTTGCGTTCCGGGATCACGGCGTGAAACACCGACCTTGCCGCCGAAACGACGCCCTCGGCAACGGAACGATCCCGCTCACGAGCGTGAAGATCGAGCGGCCGCGATGGAATATCCGCAGGTGGCGTCAGACGTGAATCATCACTCGCCTCATCCACAGGCCGGGGAAACGGCGCCGGCGGCGCAGTGATCGCAACTTCCGGCGGCGGTGGTGCGACGGTGACCGCAGGCGGGAGTGGCTGAACCGACGGCTGTGGCGCTGCGGGGGCCGGGGCATAGACGACGCTGTTGACCCTGGCCCGTTCAGGCTGCGGCTTCGCCGGCTCTTCGGTACGCGCGGCTTCCGGCGCACGGGGCACCTCGGAGGATTGTGGGGTAGCCTTGCGCAGCCGCTCGATCGCAGCGCGCGCCAGATCGTTGGCATCGCGCTCGGGCGCGACATTGGCCTCGGCAGGCAACGGCGCAGGCGCAGGCTTCGCCGCGGTCCGTTCCCGTTTCTCGGCAGCGGCCTTCTCACTGGCGAGCCTTTCGGCTGCTAGCTTCTCGGCAGCGAGCTTCTCGGCCGCCTTCTTTGCGTTCTCTGCCCGGTCAGCCGCCGATCGCTCCGCAGCGGCCTTTTCGAGGGCAAGCTTTTCAGCCTTCAGCCTGGCAGCCTCGGCTTTTGCGCTCTCAACTTTCGCGGCCTTGTCGCCGGACTCATCGGCTTTCAGTGTCTGGGGGGTAGCGTCCTTCGAGGTCTGAGCCGGGGCCGAAACAGCGGCCTTTGGTTTGTCGGCCTCGGACTTGGCGTTGATGTAGTGCGTGACGATGTACGCCCCGACCACCGTCGCCACGATCGATGGAACGACCTCTAAAAAGTACTTCGTGAACAGCTTCTGGATCATCACAACTCCCCGCGGGTGTTGCATGCGGGAACTTTAGGGCCGATTGAGGGATCAACTGCGACAGATCGGTGGCAAGTGCCGAGAAACTGCCGGGTAACGGCTTTGTCAGGACGTTACCCGGCACCCGGTCGTTGCGGAGAGAAGCTACTTCGCCTTCTGGATTCCAGTTACGGTCATCTGCCCGTTAACCTTGTCGGCGTCGAACCTGACCTTGTCGCCAACCTTGACCTGCTTCAGCATCTCCGGGCTCTGGGCCCTGAAGACCATGGTCATCCCCTCGTCCATATCCAGCTTCTTGATCGGGCCATGTCTGAGGGTGATTTTTCCGGCAGCCTCGTCGATCTTCATGACGGTTCCATCTACGGGCAGCGACTGGGCAAGCACCTGCGTTCCGGAGATCAAACCCGACAGCGCCACGAGGCAGGACGTTACAAGAACAAGTTTCCGCATGTTTTTTTCCTCTGTCTTTCTGATCCGTTACTTCACCACGACCGTGCCGATCATCCCGTCTTCGCGATGACCTTCGATCAGGCACGAGAACTCGAATGTTCCGGCCTTCGTGAACTTCCAGACGATTTCGCCGGATTTCTTCGGCGAGAGCTGAATCCCGTTCGGCTCATCGTGCTCCATGCCGGGGTTCTTCTTCATCGCCTCGGCGTGCTTGAGATTCGCCTCGGTGGTGGCGAGCAGAAACTCGTGGTCTTCGTGTCCGTCGTTGCGGATGACGAAGCGGACCTGTTCGCCGCGCTTCACCTCGATTTTCTTCGGCTGATAGAACCGGTCGCCCATCTCGACGATGATCTCGCGCGAGGGCTTTTTCGGATCGCCGGGTTCTCCGGCGTCGTAAGACGCATGGCTTTCGTGCGCCGACAGTCGGTCGAATGTTGCTGGCAACAGCACCAGCGCGGCGGCGATCATGACGATTTTGGATTTTCGCAAGGCATGCATCTTCAGTGTCCTTTGTGGTTCATGGGAGGTTTGATCACGTTCATCTCGATCGCAGGCTTCGACGCCGGCGGCGGCGAAGCCGATTGTTTCGCGGGAGGTGCGGTCGCGCTCGCGACCTCGTAGGCGACCGTTCCAGCGGGATTCTTGTAAGGAGGCGGGTCCGAATAATCGTTCGCCGCCAGCCCCTCGCGGATTTTTACGGTCGTGAACATGCCGCCCATCTCGATCGGGCCAAACTGGCCGAAGCCGGTCATCATCGGGAGCGTGTTGTCCGGCAGCGGCATTTCCATCTCGCCCATGTCGGCCATGCCGGCGGTGCCCATCGGCATGTAGTCCGGCACCAGCTTGCGCACCGACTTGACCAGATCGCGTTTCTGCACCCCGACGAAATTGCGGATGTCGTGCCCCATCGCATTCATGGTGTGATGGCTCTTGTGGCAGTGGAATGCCCAGTCGCCCGGCGCATCCGCAACGAACTCAAACGCACGCATGCTGCCGACCGGCAGATCGATGGTGACTTCCGGCCATCGCGCGGTTTCGGGTACCCATCCGCCATCGGTGCAGGTGACGAAGATTTCGTGACCGTGGAGATGCATCGGGTGATTAGTCATGGTCAGATTCCCCATCCTCACCCGCACACGGTCACCGAGCCGGACCGGGAGAGCATCGATTCCCGGAAAGACGCGGCTGTTCCATGTCCACATGTTGAAGTCGGTCATCTCCGCGACTTTCGGGAGATACGATCCCGGCTCGATGGCGTAGGCGCTGGCGAGGAATACGAAATCGCGATCGACCGGCATGAATTTTCGATCGCGCGGATGCACGACGAAGAAGCCCATCATGCCCATGGCCATCTGCACCATCTCGTCGGAATGCGGGTGGTACATGAACGTGCCGCTCTTCTTCAGCACGAACTCGTAGACGAATGTCTTGCCCGGCTTGATGTGCGGCTGGGTCAGGCCCCCGACGCCATCCATGCCGTTCGGCAGGATCATGCCGTGCCAGTGAACGCTGGTGTGTTCGGGCAATTTGTTGGTGACGAAGATCCGGACCTTGTCACCCTCCACCGCTTCGATGGTGGGGCCCGGCGCCTGACCGTTGTAGCCCCACAGATGCGCCACCATGCCCGGTGCGAATTCGCGCTTCACGGGCTCCGCGACCAGATGGAATTCCTTCCAGTCGCCGTTCATGCGCCAGGGCAGTGTCCAGCCGTTCAGCGTCACCACCGGCTGATAGTCCGGCCCGCTTGCGGGAAACAGCGGCGGCTGCATCGTGGTGGCGGTCGATGTTGCGGCCTCGGGGATGCTCGCGGCCTGAACCCGGCCGCTGACGACACTGGCGCCGGCCAGCACCGCCGCCGATCCGAGAATTGTTCTGCGGGATATCATGATGCGTGCTCCCTTCAATGCTGAGGTTGTTCGGCGGATGCGCCGGATATCGATTGCGCGGTTTCGTTCCGGCCGGGGACGCCGCCGCCCATGACCGCGGTATTGAGATCGGTGGTGGCCAGCCAGAAATCCCGCTTCGCCTCGATCGCTGCCGTCGTCGCGGCGATGCGCTGACGCGCCTCCGCCAGCAGCGCGAACACGTCGATCAACATTCCGTTGTAGCGAAGCAGGGTTTCGTCGGAGATGATCTTGCGCAGCGGCAGAACCTCCCGCTGATAGTGACCTGCGATATCGAAGGCCGATCTGTAGGTGCGATACGCATCGCGCGCTTCGGAGCGAACATTGACTGCTCTCTCCATCAGGCGGTTGACCGCGTGCATGTAGGTCGCCTCGGCTTCCCTGACTCGGACTTCGCCGAAATCGAAAATCGGGATCTGAAGTTCAACGTCAAAGCCGCGCTCGCGGAATTTCTCTCCGGTTGCCTTGTCTCTGATGGTCTTTCCGGCAAACCCGGCATCCAGCACATTGATGAAGCGCGTCGCCTGCGTCAGCCCGTAGGACTTCGCCAGCGCATCGAGTTCGATCCGCCCGATCTGGAGATCGACGTGACGGCGAACCGCCTCAGTCTCGATCCCCGGCAGAGATTGCGGCCGCGACGGCAGCGGCGGAAGCGCACTGGCCATCTTGAACGCCAGATCGTCGCCCCACAGTCCCATGGCGCGGATCAGCGATTCCCGCGCGCTGGCGCCACGCTGGCGTGCCATCGCAAGTTGCGCTGTGAGATCGGCGTAAAACACCTGCTCCCGCGCCTGGTCCAGCTTGTTCATCCCACCGGTCTCGCCGAGACGGGTGGCGAATTTCGCCGCGGTCTCGGCGCCGGATTGGGCCTCTGCAAGAAAGCCCGCAAGCTCGCGCGCGGCTGTGGCGCGGTAGTAGGCGCGCCGCGTGTCGGCGGCGACCCGAAGCGTTTCACTCAAGGCCGCAATCTGTGCCTGCCGGAATCGCGCCGCCGCGATCTCCGAGCGGACCGGCAATGTCGCGAGCGCCAGCACATTGGCGACGATCTTGCGTTCGACCTCGACCTCCACGGACCCTGCGATCCGCGACAGCGAAATGGCCGGATTGGGCGGCAGGCTTCCCTCCACCGCACGCGCTTCCGCGATGGCGAGTTCGTTGTAAGCCGCCTGCAGTCCGCGATTGTTGAGAAGCGCGATCTGAACCGCTGCATCAGCCGACAGTTGCTTCGAGAGCAGCCGCGTCGTTGCGGTACGGGCGGAGGCCGTTTCGTCCGGCGTGCGCAGCGCGGCCGCATCCTTGCCGAGGTCTTGCGAGACCGTGGACGTGACGACACCCATCCCGCCATCCGGCGAGAACGATGCGCAGCCCGACAGCAGAAGGGCGCTGCCTGCAATCGCCCACGATCTCGTGCGTCGTAAGGCACTTCGAATGGTTGCGCGATCGGTAAAAGTCCTAAAATCCTGAGCTGGCATGTTGCACCTACTCGCTGGATTTCGGAGCTGGCGTCACAAGCTCGTTTTGCTTCTGCCAGGCTGAGGGAGCGACCGGTCTCTGGCGCGTGTAACGCCCGAGTGTGGAGTTGTATTCAGCGCGCGATGTCCGCGCGCCCGGGTCGGACGGGTCAGGTCCTGCCGATATGGAAGGCTTGGTGGCGCAGCCTGCGAGATACAGCAGGGCGAGCGATAGAAATAGTGCTTTGAACGGCACCGGCACGAGTGTCGTCGCCACCGGACCAACGGCAGCGAGCCTCGCCAGATTTTGCGCGGGCATCATATCCTCGAATGTCAAACGGCTTCGAAAGCGCGCGACTATTCAGTCGCGACGCCGGCGATCACAGCGACAGGAGGACGATGGGAGGACGGTAAAGACGGTCGGGCGCATCGCCCGCAATGCCGGCGTCGGAAAACGCAACAACCGACGCATGACTGACTGTTTGAGGCACCAGTTCAAACAGATCGGCGGGAAGCGCGCTGACGCACATCACGCCGCAGCAGGCGGGCACGACAGACTTGCCTTTGGAATGACCCGAACCGGAATGGTCGTTCATGCCGGCATGATCATTCATCGCGGCATCGCCGGTCATCGCCACATCAAGATGACCGTGACCATGATGAGCGTGGTCTTGATTGGCCAGAGCCTCACCATGATGATGCGAGTGCTGGACCTGCATCGCGCCTTGCGGCAGATCGAGGCAATGTGCTGCCAACGCGCTGTCCGCAAACGAAAACCCGGCGATCGGAGCGACAAGGCATAGGGCATAGAGCGCAACAAGAATGCGCGCAGCTTTCACCCTCATGACCCTGGTCAGTCGCATCAACATCCGAACCGGTACTCTTCGCAGCCGCCAAGCGGCTAAAGACAGGGATACAGTCGGAGCATGAAACAGGCAAGACACTGAACTGCGGCAATCAGGACATTCGCCCGTAGTTTGTTGCCACATTTCGCACAGCGGTCCGCTTCAGCGCAGATGCATAGCGGGGGCGATATGGACGAAAGACGCACGGCGGCGTAGCAAGATACCGGTTCCCCGGTTGTGCGCATGGCCCGGGGGCCGATATCTAAGCGACCGGCAATTCTCTTGGAGTTTACGATCTTGACCGAACATCAGCCGACAGCCTCCATCGACGCCGTCGAACAAGGTCTGGCATCGGCGGGCTACATCGCCAACCGTCAGATCGCGACCGCGGTTTATCTGGCGGAGCGGATCGAAAAGCCCATCCTCGTCGAAGGACCGGCCGGCGTCGGCAAGACCGAACTCGCAAAGGCCATCGCGGCTTGGCGCGGCCTCAAGCTGATCCGCCTGCAATGCTATGAGGGCCTCGACGAAGCCAAGGCGCTTTACGAGTGGAAGTACGCAAAGCAGCTGCTCTACACGCAAATTCTGAAAGACAAGCTCGGTGAGGTGCTTGGCGAGGCGGAAACGCTGCCGGCGGCGCTGAACAAGCTGCACGATTTCGGCGACGTGTTCTTCTCCAAGGAGTTCGTCGAGCCGCGGCCACTGCTGCAGGCACTGGAACAACCGAGGGGCTGCGTGCTGCTGATCGACGAGATCGACAAATCGGACGCGGAGTTCGAATCGCTGCTGCTCGAAATCCTCTCCGACTTCCAGGTCACGCTGCCCGAACTCGGCACCGTCTCGGCAATTGCGCCGCCGACCGTGATCCTGACCTCCAACAGCGAACGCGATCTCGGCGACGCGCTGAAGCGGCGCTGCCTCCATCTTCACATCGGCTTTCCCGAGCAGAAGCTCGAGGAACGCATTGTGGAGAGCCGCGTGCCCGGCATTTCGCAATCGCTGAAGCGGCAGATCGTCGGCTTCATCAACGACGTCCGCACTCTCGATTTGAAGAAACTGCCTTCGGTGAGCGAGACCATCGACTGGGCACGTGTCCTTGTCTTGCTGCAGGCGAACGAACTGGATCACGAGACGGTCAAGGACACGCTCAATGTCCTCCTCAAATACGAGGCCGACATCGAAACCACGATGCCACAGGTCACCACCTTCATTGGCAAGACACGCCAGCTAGTGTCCTGAATCCGAAGTTCGCCTCATTTTGCGGCATGCTCCATAGCGAACTTCGGATTCAAAAGGACACTAGCAATCATAACTTCAGTGTGGTTTTTGGTTCGCAAGTCCGCAAAAGAAGGCGCTGTAAAAACGATGCGGACTTGCGAACCACCACACTGGAACGTCTTCGGTTAAACCGGATGAGAGAGAATCTGCATCGCTTTTTTCGAGCGGCCCGCGGGGCCGGGGTGCGGATTTCGCCTTCCGAAAGCATCGATGCGATGCGGGCGGTCGCCGATGTCGGCTTTGCCGACCGGGACGTGCTGCGCGATACGTTTCTGCTGACCCTCGCCAAGACACCGCAGGACAAGCAGTCGCTGAGCGAGTGCTTCGACCTGTTCTTCCAGCAACCTGAAATCAATCCGCCGACAGCGCAGGACAATCAGCCCGAAGAGTCCCAAGAGAAAGACAACGCTGAAACGCCATCCGGTGAAGGCGCAGCTTCTGCTCCTTCAGGACTCGGCCCCCTCGCCCAGATGCTGATGTCGCAGGATCGCAACACCATGGCGGCTGCGCTCGCGAATGCCGCAAGCGCCGCACAACTCTCCGACATCCGGTTTTTCACCCAGCGCGGCATTTATTCGAGCCGGATTCTCGAGCAGCTCGGCATCGCGCAGCTGAGGGACGATCTGGATGCATTGACCGTCAGCAATCCGGCAGAGGCCGAACGGCTGGCGGCCGCGACCGAAGCGCTACGCGACACTGTTCGCGACACGGTCACACAGGCGCTGGCGCTGTACGGCCGCGAAGAGAGTGAAAACCTGCGCAACGAAATCTTGCGCAACGCGCCGATGTCGCAACTCGACCATCGGCAGATCGAGCAGATGCGCGCGCTGATCCGCCAGATCGCGCGCCGTTTGCGCGAACGCTACAGCAAGCCGCGCAAGCGCCAGCGGCGCGGCCATCTCGACGTACGCCGCACGATCCGACGCAACGCGGCGTGGGGCGGCGTGCCGTTTCTCACCACATGGAAGCGCCGCCACCGCGACAAGCCGAGGATCATCGCCATCTGTGATGTCAGCGGATCGGTCGCGCGGGTCTCCGACTTCTTCCTGCTGCTGATCTACAGTCTGCATGAGGTCGTCTCGGACGTCCGCTCCTTCGCCTTCTCCGGCCATCTCATCGAAGTCAGCGACATTCTCGAGGAGAAGGAAGCCAACGAGGCCATGAAAGACATCATGACGAAAGTCGGCTTCGGCTCGTCGGACTACGGGAAGTCCCTCGCCGACTTCGAAAAGCTGTGTCTCAGCGCCGTGACGCCGCAAACCACCGTGATCGTGCTCGGAGACGCGCGCACCAACAACCTCGATCCGCGCGCCGACATCCTGCGTCGGATCTCGGAGCGGTCCAAGCGGCTGGTGTGGCTCAATCCCGAAGGCCGCATGGCATGGGGCTGGGGCGACTCAGAAATGCCGCGCTACGCGACCTATTGCAGCGTGGTGCGCCAGTGCTCAACTGCGAAACAGCTCGAGCGTGCCATCACCGACATCGTCGCGGCGTATCAATAGGCGCTGAGCGATTTCTGTTTGGGCATGATCTTGTCCGAAAACCGGTCCCCGCTTTTCGGGATCCTATGGCACCAGCACCAGGAACATGAACACCGCGAACATCACCAGATGCACCATGCCGAACATGATATTGGTGCGGCCGGTTCCAAACGTGGCGAGACTCACCAGGAAGGTCATGATCAACATCATGCTGTCGCGGGTCTCAAGACCAAGCACCAGCCGCTTTTCCAGAATGTAGGTGGCAATTGCAACGGCAGGCACCGTCAGGCCGATGGTGGCCAGTGACGAGCCTAGTGCAAGGTTGATGCTCTTCTGCAGATCATTCTTGCGAGCGGCTGCCAACGCAGCAATGCCTTCGGGAAGCAGAATCAGCAGCGCCACGACAACGCCCGCAAAAGCAGGCGGCGCGCCGATGGCGGCAGCGCCGGCGTCCACCACCAGCGAGAACTTCTTCGCCAGCATCACCACACCGACCAGCGACACCAGCAACAGGACCGCACTGATCGTCAGCATACCGCCTCCCGGCGCGTGGCTCTGATCCTCTCCGCCCGCGCCCGCGATGAAGTAATCACGATGGCGAACGGTCTGGGTGTAGAGGAACACACCATACAGCACGATGGTGACGACGCTGACAAAGCCGAGCTGGCTGGCCGAATAAATCGGGCCCGGCGTCGTCTCGGTGTAATTCGGGAGGATCAACGTAATCGTGGCCAGCACAACCAGCACGCTTAGATAGACGTTGGCGCCTGTGACCTGAAAATCCTGTTCGCGGTAGCGCAGCCCGCCGACAAGGATGCAGATGCCGACAAGGCCGTTGCACACGATCATCACGACGGCAAACACCGTGTCGCGCGCCAGCGTCGGCACGCCGTTCTCGCTCAGCATGATGGTGGCGATCAGGGCCACTTCGATCACCGTCACGGACATGGTCAGCAATAGGGTGCCGAATGGCTCGCCGATCCGTTCGGCGATCACTTCGGCATGGTGGACGGCAGCAAACACTGTCCCGAACAGCACCACCAGAAGAACGGCGGCGAACACCGCGCCGGCGGGCGTGCGGGTGAAGCCGATCCCCAGCGAGGGAATTTCGGTGGCGACGAACAACAAAACGGCCAGCGTCGGGTAGACCCAGGCTGACCGTGGCATGTGTGTATGTGCACTCATGCGCGCGATATTACCGGCAGAACGGAAAAAGCCTAGTCAGTCCGGGGAGGATTTGCACCGAGAAGCGAGATACCTTAACCAAAAAGGACTTCTTTTTTGGAAGGAAACGGAAAAATGTTCTCTCATGTCATGATCGGGACCAACGATCTCGATCGCGCCAAGGATTTCTACGACAAGCTGCTGGGCACGCTCGGCGTGCAGCCGGCGTTTGTTGATCGCCATCGCATCTTTTACCGCACCAAGACCGGGACTTTTTCCGTCTCGAAACCGATCGACGGCAAACCCGCCACGTCAGCCAATGGCGGGACCATTGGCTTTACTGCGGCTTCGCCGGAAGAAGCCGATGCCTGGCATGCGACCGGGATCGCAAATGGCGGCACGACATGCGAGGATCCGCCGGGCATTCGCGGGATGGGCGACGTCAGAATGTACATCGCCTATCTGCGCGACCCGGACGGCAACAAGCTCTGCGCGGTGTATCGGTTGCCGAAGGCATAAACAAAGGAGGCCGCGCGCAGCACGGCCTCCTTGCTTTCGCGAATTCAATGGCGAGCGTTCTGCTACATCGCCTTGACGATGTTTTCGGTCATCTTCTTGGCGTCGCCGAGCAGCATCATCGTGTTGTCACGATAGAACAGCGGGTTGTCGACGCCGGCATAACCGGAGGCCAGCGAGCGCTTGATGAACATCACGGTGCCGGCCTTCCAGACCTGCAACACCGGCATGCCATAGATCGGCGACTTCGGGTCTTCTTCCGCCGCCGGGTTGGTCACGTCGTTGGCGCCGATCACGAAGGCGACGTCGGCCTGCGCGAACTCCGAGTTGATGTCCTCAAGTTCGAACACCTCGTCATAAGGCACGTTGGCTTCGGCCAGCAGCACGTTCATGTGGCCGGGCATGCGGCCCGCCACCGGATGAATCGCGTACTTCACCTCGACGCCTTCCTTCTTGAGCGTGTCGGCCATTTCACGAAGGGCATGCTGCGCCTGCGCCACCGCCATGCCGTACCCCGGCACGATGATGACCTTCTGCGCGTTCTTCATGATGAAGGCCGCATCGTCGGCGGAGCCGAGCTTGACCGGCTTGACCTCGCCGGTGCCGGCCGCCGCTGCGCCGCTGGTCTCGCCGCCGAAGCCGCCGAGGATGACCGAGATGAAGGAGCGGTTCATCGCATGGCACATGATGTAGGACAGGATCGCGCCGCTTGATCCGACCAGCGCACCGGTGATGATCAGCGCCGAGTTGCCGAGCGTAAAGCCGATACCGGCGGCCGCCCAGCCCGAATACGAGTTCAGCATCGAAATCACGACCGGCATGTCCGCGCCGCCGATCGGGATGATCAGCAAAGCTCCGAGCACCAGCGCGATGATGGTGATCATCCAGAAGTCGAACGAACTCTGCGAGGCGACGAGACCGTAGATGAAGAAGATCAGCGCCAGCGCGAGAGCGATGTTGATGATGTGGCGGGCCGGCAGGATGATCGGCGCGCCACTCATGCGGCCCGACAGTTTCAGGAACGCAATCACCGAACCGGTGAACGTGAGAGCGCCGATGGCGACGCCGAGCGACATTTCAACGAGGCTCGAGGCATGGATATTGCCGCGGGTGCCGATGTCGAAGGCGGCGGGCGCGTAGAACGCTCCGGCAGCGACCAGCACCGCCGCCATACCGACCAGCGAGTGGAACGCCGCGACCAGTTCCGGCATCGAGGTCATCGGCACACGGCGCGCGATCACCGCGCCGATACCACCACCGATGGCGATGCCGAGGATGATGAGGATCCAGCCGGTCGTGCTGGTCGGCGGATGCGCCGCGAGCGTGGTGGCGATGGCGATGGCCATGCCGATCATGCCGAAGAAGTTGCCCTGGCGAGAGGACGCCGGGCTCGACAGACCGCGCAACGAAAGGATGAAGAGGACGCCAGCGACGAGATAGAGAAGCGCTGCGAGATTCGCGTTCATGTTCCCTGCCCCGTCACTTCTGCTTTTTCTTGTACATGGCGAGCATGCGCTGGGTGACCAGGAAGCCGCCGAAAATGTTGATGCACGCAAAGATCAGCGCAACGAAGCCGAACGCACGCGCCCACAGCGGGCCGTCGTCGTTGCCGACCTGCGCCACGCCGGTCGCCAGCAGCGCGCCGACCACGATGACCGACGAGATCGCGTTGGTCACCGACATCAGCGGGGTATGCAGCGCGGGCGTCACCGACCACACCACGAAATAACCTACGAAAACGGCAAGAACGAAAATCGACAACCGAAACACGAACGGGTCGACAGCCTCAATTCCATGCATGTCGGCTCTCCTTATGCTTTCGGCTGAAAATTCGGATGAATGACGGCGCCGTCCCTGGTCAGGGCGGTGGCCTTCACCAGTTCGTCGTCCCACTTCACAGCGAGCGACTTGGTGGCCTTGTCGAACAGCGTCTCGATGAATGAATAGAGGTTGCGCGCGTAAAGGCTCGATGCCGACGCCGGAACCTTGCCCGCCAGATTGGTGTAGCCGACGATCTTCACGCCGCCCACATCCGCCACTTCATTGGCCTTCACGCCTTCGACGTTGCCGCCGCGCTCGACCGCGAGATCGACCAGCACGGAGCCCGGCTTCATCGACTGGACCATGTCGGCGGTAACAAGCTTCGGCGCCGGACGGCCGGGGATCAGCGCCGTGGTGATGACGATGTCCTGCTTCTTGATGTGCTCGGCCGTGAGCGCGGCCTGCTTGGCCTGATACTCTTTCGACATTTCCTTGGCGTAGCCGCCGGCGGTCTGCGCGTTCTTGAATTCCTCGTCCTCAACGGCGAGAAATTTGGCGCCGAGACTTTCGACCTGCTCCTTGGTCGCAGGACGCACGTCGGTCGCGGTGACCACGGCTCCGAGACGGCGCGCCGTCGCGATCGCCTGCAATCCAGCGACGCCGACGCCCATCACGAACACTTTTGCGGCAGGCACGGTGCCGGCCGCCGTCATCATCATCGGGAAGGCGCGGCCAAAGGCCTCCGCCGCCTCGACCACAGCGCGGTAGCCCGCAAGGTTGGCCTGCGAGGACAGCACGTCCATCACCTGCGCGCGGGTGATGCGCGGCATCAGCTCCATCGCAAAGGCCGACACGCCGGCATCGGCCATCGCCTTCAGCGCGGCGTCGTTGCCATACGGGTCCATGATCGCGATGACCAGCGCGCCCTTCTTGTATCTGGAAAGCTCGGAGGTCTCCGGGCGCTTCACCTTGATGACGAGGTCGGCGTCCTTGACCGCGTCGGCGCTGACGGCAGCACCCGCGGCTTCATAGTCCGCGTCCAGCAGCCCCGACTTGATGCCGGCGCCCGGCTCAATCGCGATATCGATCCCCAGCGCCTTGAATTTCTTGACCGTGTCGGGCGTCGCCGCAACCCGCGGCTCCGCCGCATCAACTTCCTTCGCTATCGCAATCTTCATGACGCCTCCCGCAGCCGTTCGGCCGCGCATGACTTAATCACCGGCAGGGCTGCCGGTACAACGAATTCGATCAGGTGAGGAAAATCGCCATCAGGGCGACAATGGCGATGACGGCGAGCGTGCCGTACTTCGTCATCACGAGAAAACCCTCATAGGTTTGCTCGTGCGCAGGATAGTCCATGCCATCCGCCTGCGTGTAAGCGACTTCGTTGTGGTCAGCCATCGTCCCCTCCAAGTACCGATCTTAAGGTAGCGCGAATTAGCCCAAATGCGGAACAAGGGCAACGTCCGCCTCTTTTCTTGCCGCAGATTAAACCGTTGTCATGCAAGCTATGCAACGCGTTGCATGGGTATTTTTCACCATGCGGAATTGACCGGGTGCCCGACCCGGCCCCTTCTTGCTACCCCATGGCCTCCAGCTCGGCGATCAGGCTCTCGATCACCGACAGGCCGCCATCCCAGAATTTCGGGTCCTTGGCGTCGAGCCCGAACGGCTGAAGCAGTTCGGAATAGTGCTTGGTACCGCCTGCCGACAGCATGGCGAGGTAGCGTTCCGCGAAACCTTCCGACGCGTTCTCATAGACCGCGTAAAGCGAGTTCACGAGGCAGTCGCCGAACGCATAGGCGTAGACGTAGAACGGCGAATGGATGAAGTGCGGAATGTACATCCAGTAGGTTTCATAGCCAGGCTTGATCTCGATCGCAGGCCCGAGGCTCTCGCCCTGCACGCTGAGCCAAATTTCGCCGATGCGCTCGGCGGTGAGTTCGCCGTTGCGCCGCTCGGTGTGGATCGCACGCTCGAACGAATAGAACGCGATCTGACGCACCACGGTGTTGATCATGTCCTCGACCTTGCCGGCGAGCAGCGCCTGGCGCTGCTTCACATTCTTGGTCTGAGCCAGCAGACGTTTGAAGGTCAGCATCTCGCCGAATACGCTTGCGGTCTCCGCCAGCGTCAGCGGCGTCGGCGCCATCAGCGCACCGTTTTTGGCGGCGAGCACCTGATGCACGCCATGACCCAGCTCATGGGCCAGCGTCATCACGTCACGCGGCTTGCCCTGATAGTTCATCAGCACATAAGGATGTGCCGAAGGCGTGGTCGGATGCGAGAACGCGCCAGGCGCCTTGCCGGCGCGCACCGGGGCATCGATCCAGCGATCAGTGAAGAAGCGTTCCGCGATGCTCGCCATCTGCGGCGAGAAATCACCATACGCTTTCAGGATGGTGCTCTTCGCATCGCTCCAGCCGATCTGGCCGGTCGCAGCGAACGGCAGCGGTGCATTGCGGTCCCAATAAGGAAGCGACTTCCTTTTGAACCAGCGCGCCTTCATCTTGTAATAGCGATGCGACAGCCGCGGATAGGCCACACGCACCGAGGCGACCAGCGCATCGACCACTTCGCGCTCGACGCGGTTCGCGAGATGGCGGGAATCCGCAATGTCCTGAAAGCCGCGCCAGCGGTCGGAGATTTCCTTATCCTTGGCCAGCGTATTGGTGATCAGCGCAAAGGTGCGTTCATTGGCCTTGAAGGTCTTCGCCAGCGCCTGCGCGGCAGCCTTGCGCTTTTCCGGCGCGCGATCCTGCAGCAACGTTAGCGTCGGCTCGATGGCGAGTTCCTTGCCGCCGACCTTGAAACGCAACGCGGAGATGGTCTGATCGAACTGCCTGTTCCATGCCGCGTAGCCGCTGACGGATTTCTCGTGGAACAATTGCTCGACACGATCCTCAAGCTGGTACGGCTTGTCCTTGCGCAGATCCTCGATCCACGGCCGATAGTAATTGAGCGCAGGAACCGCCATCGCGCGTTCGATCACCGCGTCATCGGCGCGATTGAGTTCGAGCGCAAAGAACAGCAAATGGGTCGAAGCTGCCGTGATGCGCTCCGACACGTCGCCGTAGAATTTTGAAATCGCCGGATCGACGGTGTTTCCGGCATGGGCGAGACCCGCGAACGACGCCAGCCGTCCCGCCAGATCGTCGATTGCCTCGTAGCTCTTGATCGCCTCGGCCAGCCATTCGCCGCCATTGGGCATGGCCACCTGCTCTGCGATCTTGCCCTTGTAGGCTGTCTCGAAGGCCGCGCAGTCAGCGTCTAGCTTGTCGAGATCGCGGGTGACTTCGGGCGCATGGATCGCCGGATAGAGATCAGCGAGATTCCACTCGGGCAATTTTCCCGCAGCGCTCGATGCCATCTTGTGCGAGGATTTCGCCTTCGCAGCGGGTTTGGATTTTGCGGGTTTGCGGAGAGCGGAGGAACGCGAGGCCATGCTTTTCAACCTATGAGACGTTACGGACCGGCTTTATCGACGCGACATTATCCACAGAACGCCAACACGATCTCAACCCTTAAGAGGTCGTTAATCTGCGTCGGCGAGAGTGCCCCGATTCGAGACATGTTGTTGAGATAGTCCAGAGTTGCGGGGAATGCCATGGTTGCGACCATTCTGATTGCCGACGACGACGCCGTTCAACGTCGTCTGGTCGAGAACATGGTGCAACGCTGCGGTTACGACGCCGTGACAGTCGACAGCGGCGACGCCGCCCTCGCACATCTGATCGATCCCGATACAAAACCCGTCGATGCCATGGTGCTTGATCTCGTCATGCCAGGCCTCGACGGCATGGGCGTGCTGGAAAAGATTCGTGATCTCGGTTTCGATCTGCCGGTGATCGTGCAGACCGCCCACGGCGGCATCGACAATGTGGTGTCCGCGATGCGCGCAGGCGCGCATGATTTCGTGGTGAAACCGGTCGGTGTCGAGCGCCTGCAGGTGTCGCTGCGCAATGCCCTCAACGCCAGCGCGCTGAAAGGCGAACTTCAGCGCATTCGCCACCGCCGCGAAGGCAAGCTTACCTTCGCCGACATCGTCACCCGCTCCGAGGCGATGGATCACGTCATCTCGATGGGCAAGAAGGCCGCCGCATCCGCGATTCCCGTTCTGATCGAAGGCGAATCCGGCGTCGGCAAGGAATTGATCGCCCGCGCCATCCACGGTTCCAGCGAGCGCAGCGCGAAGCCTTTCATCACCGTCAACTGCGGCGCGATTCCGGATAATCTCGTGGAGTCGCTGCTGTTCGGGCACGAGAAGGGCGCATTCACCGGCGCGACCGAACGCCATGCAGGTAAATTCGTCGAAGCCAACGGCGGCACGCTGTTTCTCGACGAAATCAGCGAACTGCCGCTTGCGGCGCAAGTGAAGCTGCTGCGCGCCCTGCAACAGGGCGAAGTGGAAGCCGTCGGCGGCCGCAAACCCGTGAAGGTCGATGTGCGGATCGTATCCGCGACCAACCGCAATCTGCTCAACCAGGTGAAAGCAGGCGCATTCCGCGAAGATCTGTTTTACCGGCTGCACGTGCTGCCGCTGACAATTCCTCCGCTGCGTATGCGCCGCGAGGACATCCCGCATCTGGTGCGGCATTTCATGGCCCGTATCGCAGCCGAGGAGAACCGGCCCGTTACCGGCGTCAGCGGCGACGCCATGGCAATGCTCGGGCAACTGGACTGGCCCGGCAATGTCCGCCAGCTCGAGAATGCAGTGTACCGCGCCGTGGTGATGAGCGACGGCGGCCAGCTCGGAGTGCAGGACTTCCCGCCGACCGGCGCGATATCGCCGGGCTCGCCCTCTATCCAGGCCGAGCCCATGATGCTGGACAGCCCGCCGTCCCCAACAGACATCGTTTCAGGTATTGAAATACCTATCGCGCCAGCTCCCGCCCCGGCCAAATTCATGCCGGCCTACGGCACGCTCGCCATACTTGGCGAGGACGGCGAGGTCCGCCCCCTGGAGGACATGGAAGCCGAGACCATCCGCTTCGCCATCTCCCACTACCGCGGCCAGATGTCCGAGGTCGCACGGCGATTGAAGATCGGCCGCTCGACGCTTTACCGAAAACTGGACGATGCGGCCGCTGCTGCCAGGGAACCTGCCGATCCTTCGCGATGAACAACGAATCACCCGGCATGGAACGAATGCACGGCTTTTTCGCTTCTTAAGTTGAACCGTTGCGGCGCGGTGACAGACATAAGAAAAGCGCGCGGCAATGCGCGCAAACCGTTGCGGGAAATGCTGATTTGAAGTCATTTCCTTGAGATGACTTCAAGTTGATCCGGCGGCGTCTGGCCGCTTCAGACCGGCGCGTGTACCGTCTCGCGATGTTTTTTGGTGCGGGATAGCGTAGCAGACTCCGATTGAGCCGGTGTTTTGCTTCAGGTTCTAACGGAAACCAACATGAGCTGTTCCATGGCGGGGCAGCTTCACCCAAGGGGCGCGAGAATGCGTGACTTTTCGACCGGCCACCGCAAGGGCCCAGCAGGCTTTGACCGGGTCCTGATGGCCGTGACGGCCACTTTCCTTTCCCTTGCCGCGACGTCGGCGATTGCTCAGAGCGGCCCGGCGAAGAGCCCCGCCGATCTCGCCATTGATGCAGCCGTCCCGCTTCCCGAACCCGCTAACGTTCCACCGCCGACCGCGGCCGATATCAAGCTCCCGGACACCGTGGCGACCGCGCCTGCGGCCGATGCTGCAAAGAAAGACGAGCCAGCACCGAAGAAGGAAGAGGCTGCAGCCCCGAGCACACCCGCCACCACGGCAACCATTCCTCCGGCCGCAGCGACGCCCGCCGCCACTGCACCGGCGACTGCGACAGCAACGGCTCCTTCAGCGGCGCCAGCCGCAGCGCCCGCAACTGCGGCACCCGCCGTCGCTACCGCCGATCAGCCGGTTGCCGAGAAGCTGCGCGATCTGATCGCAGCTAAGGGCGCGCGCTATTTCGATCGCAAGAACGAACGCACCGCCGTCGAGAATTTCTACAAGGATCGCAACTACGCCCCGCTCTGGAGCGATGCTGGTGCTGCGACCGCGCGCGCCAAAAGCGTTATTGCGCGTTTGAAGGACGCGGGCAGCGAGGGCCTTAACCCGGCCGATTATCCGACCCCTGATTTCTTGGCCTCGGCCGGTCCCGATGCACTGGCCGATGCTGAACTGAAATTGACCGAAAGCATGCTCGACTACGCGCGTCACGCCCAGAGCGGCCGCATGCACTTCTCGCGCGTGAGCGCGGATATTTCCTATCCGGAGCATCCGGTCGATCCGGTCGAAGTTCTCATCAACGTCTCGACCGCGAGGGACGCGTCTGCGGCGCTTGACGGCTACAACCCGCCGCACAAGGCCTATCAGGCATTGAAGGCCAAGCTCGCGGCGCTGCGCGGCGTGACCGAAGACACGTCCAAGCAGATCGCCGAAGGCGATGCGCTGAAGTTCGTCAAGCCGACCAAGAAGAACCTGAATCCGGTCGTCGCGGAAGATCCGCGCGTGCCGGCTTTGCGCGCCAAGCTCAACGTCACCGAGAACGCCGACGATACGCATTACGATGCCAAGGTCGCCGACGCGGTGCGCAAGTTTCAGGCGAACAACGATCTCAAGGCGACCGGCATTCTCGACAACGCCACCGTGCGCGCGCTCAACGGTCCGCGCAGCGACCGCCAGATCGACATCGTGCGCGCCAACATGGAGCGCTGGCGCTGGCTGCCGCGCGAACTGGGCGCGAAGGCGCTCGGCGACGCCTACGTGATCCTCAACATTCCGGACTACACGCTGAAGCTGATGCACAACGGCAAGCAGGCATGGACCACGCGCGTCGTCGTCGGCAAGCCAGGCAAGCACGCAACGCCTGAACTGACGGAAACGATGAAGTTCATCACCGTCAATCCGACGTGGAACGTGCCGCCGTCGATCATTTACAACGAGTATCTTCCGGCGCTCGCGCAGGATCCGACCGTGCTGGATCGTATGGGCCTGAAGCTCGCCCGCGCACCCGACGGCAGCGTGCGCATTTCGCAGCCGCCGGGCGAAGCCAACGCGCTGGGTCGCATCCGCTTCAACTTCCCGAACAAGTTCCTGGTCTATCAGCACGACACGCCGGACAAGCATCTGTTCGCCAAGGAAGAGCGCGCCTTCAGCCATGGCTGCATGCGCGTACAGAACCCCGATCAGTACGCGGCGAACCTGCTCAGCATCGCGCTGCCGAAGGAAGGCTACACACCGGAAAAGATCAAAAGCCTCTACGGCCGCAGCGAGCTCAACATCAACTTCCCGACGCCGATCCCGGTCAACATCACCTATCAGACGGCGTTCGTTGACGACGCGGGCAAGCTGGAGTTCCGCAAGGACATCTACGGCCGCGACGCCAAGATCATCTCGATGCTCAAGGGCAGCGAAGGCAAGGACATGGAGACGGTCGTCTCCCACGCCCAGCCGAACTATGTCCGCCCGACCAATGTACGGGTTCCCGGAGACAGCTTTGCCAGCAACAGCGGCATCGGCTTCTTCGAACGCCTGTTCGGCGCACCGACCCCGCCGCCTGCTCCGGTCCGCGGCCAGCGCCGGGCCGTCCGTTAAACACAGGTCTGGGGAACCGGGAAAAGACCGGTTTTCCTCGATTTCCACGGTTAAAAGGGCTCCGCCGGTGCGGGGCCCTTTTCGTTAACCATTGCCCCCAAACCATTCCGCCCCGGATCGGTTTACCGGCCCTTTTTTGCCATACTCCGGGGGGCATACTTCGGGTCACGGCCCCGTGACCCGGTTTAGGGTGGTCCGGTCCGGACAGACTTGGGAAAACTCGTAAGACTTGGGAAGACGTGAGACTTGGGAAACCAGGACCTGGGAAACCGGGACTTGGAAATCAGGACTTGGGAAAACTAGGACTTGGGAAAACTTCACTGAGACGGCGTTATCGAGACGGCTTGGGGTGGGTAAATATCGATTAACCCTCAGCCTTTAAGACTGCGTTCATCCTCTCCCGTTGCGTGGGGTAACGGGGGATCACCAAAACCAACAGGCGCAAGATCAAACTGGCGTCGAACGGGATTCTGAGTGGCGGGCGGTTATCCACGCACCTATGGGCTTGAATGGCTTTCGCGCACCGGCGTGCGCGTCGGTCTCGCATCATTGCTTTTGATCGTGACCAATGCCCGCTCCGTCCATAACGCGACCGCCGACGGCGACACCCGCACCCTCTCCTTCCACCACACCCATTCTGGCGAAGACCTCACCGTCACCTTCAAGCGCACCGGCCGCTATGACGAAGCCGCGCTGAAGAAACTCAATTACTTCCTCCGCGACTGGCGCAGCCAGGACCAGACCACGATGGACCGCCGGCTGTTCGACATCGTCTGGGAAGTTTATCGCGACGTCGACGGCAAACAGCCGATCCAGATCATCTCCGCCTATCGCTCGCCCGCCACCAACGCCATGCTCCGCCGCCGCTCCTCGGGAGTCGCGCGCTTCAGCCAGCACATGCAGGGCCACGCGATGGATTTCTTCATCCCCGGCGTGCCGCTCGAACAGATTCGTTTCGCCGGATTGCGCCTGCAGCGCGGCGGCGTCGGCTTCTACCCCACCTCCGGATCGCCGTTCGTGCATCTCGACGTCGGCAGCATCCGCCACTGGCCGCGCATGACCCACGACCAGCTCGCGCGCGTGTTCCCGGACGGACGCACGGTGCATGTGCCGACGGACGGCAAGCCGCTGAAGGGCTATGAGCTTGCGCTGGCCGACATTCAGCGCCGCGGCAATGGTGAGGACGTCGCAACGCCGTCGAAGTCGAAGAGCTTCCTTGCCTCACTGTTCGGCCGCAAGTCGGCGGATGACGAGGAAGAGGCCGGCAACGATGCAGTGGCAAGCGGCAAGGTCACGCAGGTCGCGATGGCTGCCGCCGACAAGGCGAAGGACGCGGCGAGTGCGACCGTCGCCGCCGCAGAGAAAGCGCTCGAGCGCGTGCCGCTGCCACGCGCGAAACCGGCAGGCGCCGCGAACTATCAGGTCGCATCGGCGGACTCGAAGACCGTTGCTCTCGCCAAGCCACAACCTGCTCTCAAGCCCATTCCGACCGACGAATACACCCCACAGTCGCCGGTCGACATCATCAACGCGCGCGGCTTCTGGGATAGCGAACCGGCGCCGAAGCCCTCCACCCAGGCGCAGATCGCGGCTCTCAAGGCCCGCGGCGCAGTCACCGCCGCCGATCCGCAGTCCACAGCGAGCCTGCCGCAGAATGTCTCGCAGGCGCTGGCCTACGCGCCTCCGTCCGCGCCGCTCGATCGTGCCCAGATCGTCGCCGCCGGCGCGCCGATGCCGCGCAGCACACGTGTCGCTTCGCTGGCGCCTAATCCCATGTCCGGCGCAGACATCAACGCAACGGACACGCCGATCGCAAAGAGCCCGCGGGGCGGCGCGACCGTGGTTCGTACCAAAGCGACCGATCGGACCAACGATATCTGGCTCCGCGCAATGATCCTCGCGCCAAGCGCAAGCACGTCAATGGTCGCCTCGATCCTCGGCGATCAGGATATGACGGTGATGCGTACTCACTTTGCCAAGCCGAATGTGGCGGTGGCGATGACGTTCTCCGAAGATCCGCAGATGGGCATCGTCTGCGAGAAGTTTACCGGTTCTGCGATTACGACGCTGTCGACGACGCCGTTCGGGATGCGCACCGCCTCGCTGCGGTAACAAACATCCACCTCAGATGATCTTTCGTTGTTCAGGCGGGGACGACGATTGACTGTGTTGCGCTCGCGTGCGCTCCATCGAATTCCGATTCAATTTTCAAACAGCCACGCGTGATTGCTCTCGCGCCATCGCGCGAGGTGAGCTTTCAGTCGCGCCCCTCAAAACACGAGGGGCATGGAGCGCCGCGAGGCGCACCTTGTATTCGTTTCGCTTCCGGCATCGCGTGCGAGGCGATGAAACTCCGGAAGCGCGTCGCCTCACGGCGCTCCGCAGACAAGTTTACGCAGTCTGCGCAAGCTTGACTGCTATTTGGCGGCGATTTGTGAGCCGGGGACCGTACTTCCGGGTGAGGATGGGGGAGCTAGTCGACCCCTGATCCGGCGGGCTTTCGCCCGCCTTCATCCTCGCCTCGTCCAGCCGCGAACGGCAGAGCCACGTAGTTGGCCCGGACGGTCAACCCCGGCCTTCCGGACGTGTGGGTGCGAACCACATCGCGCAGACGCCGCATCCTGCTCCGCCTTCAAGACGCCTCTAGAAAGCGCCCCTCACGAACAGGACATGCCGAACATAAGAGAGGTCTGGAGCGCGGGGATTCGTATCCCCATCACGAAATGTTGCAGGCGACACTCGCTCGATATTTTCCGCCGTCATTCCGGGGCGCGCGCCTTCGCGCGAACCCGGAATCCACGGCCGCCAGCCAGATTCCAACAATGTGAAGGCTTGTGCCCTCAGAGCATCCCGAGCGCCTGCATGTAGGTCTCCAGGATGGTTTCCTGCTCCTGACGCTCATCGGCATCCTGCTTGCGCAAGCGGATGATGGTGCGCAACGCCTTGACGTCGAACCCGTTGCCCTTGGCTTCGCCGTAGACATCCTTGATGTCGTCGCTGATGGCCTTCTTTTCTTCCTCGAGCTTCTCGATCCGCTCGATGATGGCCTTGAGCTGCCCCTTCGCGAAGCTGTGCGCGGTGTCGTCATTGTTTTTCTCGGCAGGCATAGCCATCGGAGATACTCCTGAACTCGGTATGAGGCTTTTGGAAAGCGTGCGCGGCGGCACGTCATTGGCGGGTCACACTCAAGAGTGCGGCCTGCCGCGTCAAGGCAACGCACCGGGTCATCCACAGTGACCCACAGGAGAAAGAATCTCGCAGAAAAGGCGCGGATTTAACTTGCCTTTGATATCGGCGAAGCCGCGCGGGCCCGCACTCAGTGACCGGCGTGGCTCTTCTTCAGCGCCGCCTGCTGGTCCGGCGTCGCCTCGCTTTGATACGTGGCTTTCCAGGTCTCATAGGGCATGCCGTACACCGCCTCGCGGCTTTCATCCTTGCTCAGCGCCACACCCTTGGCGTCGGCGGCATCCTTGAGCCAGTTCGACAGGCAATTCCGGCAAAAGCCCGCGAGGTTCATCAGATCAATATTCTGCACATCGGTCCGTCCGCGCAGATGCTCGACGAGGCGGCGGAAAACCGCCGCTTCCAATTCCGTCCGGGTCTTGTCATCGATGGTCATGGTTACTTTTTCCGCGGTTGCTCTGTGACATCTAACATGGGGTGACGTCATATGCTTTTCCATATCGTGGAAAAAGCCAGCTTGACCCGCCGCAAGCCGCGTAACTGGGTTATTAACGCCCGTGTGGTGGTTTGGCGAAACGATCAAGCGCCCCTATACTGGCGGCCGCTTGATCGGATGAACACAAGGTTTTCACTTTTTCCGGTCATATTCAATGTGTTACGCGACATCCACCCGGTTGATGCATCCTGATTAAATGACAGCCCGCAATTTCCGCAACGCAATGTCCCGCCGCTCCATCACCGCCGCCCTCTCGGGGCTTGTGGCGCTGATGGCGCTGTGCGCGTGGAGCGATCCGGCAGCCGCGGATTTTCGTCTCTGCAACAACACGTCGAGCCGGGTCGGCATCGCGCTCGGCTACAAGGACAATGAAGGCTGGGTCACCGAGGGCTGGTGGAACGTGTCGTCCCGCGCCTGCGAAACCCTGCTGCGTGGCACGCTTGTCGCACGATTCTATTATATCTACGCCATCGACTATGACCGCGGCGGAGAATGGTCGGGGCAGGCCTTCATGTGCTCGCGCGACAAGGAATTCACCATCAAGGGCACCGAGGATTGTCTGGCGCGAGGTTTCGACCGCACCGGCTATTTCGAAGTCGACACCGGCGAGCAACGGGCATGGACCGTCCAGCTCACTGAATCCAACGAACAGAACCCGCGCTCGCCAGGCCTTCCCGGCATGCCGAATGCGCCGGGGGCTGCACAACCCGGCGCACTTCCCGGTGCAGCTCCTGGAAATCCGAAATGAGACGTCTGCGCCGTATCAAGATCCTCGCCACACTCGGACCCGCCTCATCGGACAGCGCGTCGATCCGCAAGCTGTTCGAGGCGGGCGCCGACGTGTTCCGCATCAACATGAGCCACACGCCGCATGACAAGATGCGCGAGCTGGTGGCGACCATCCGCAATGTGGAGAGCAGCTACGGACGCCCCATCGGCATTCTTGTCGATCTTCAGGGACCGAAGCTGCGGCTGGGCAATTTCGAGAACGGCTTTGTCGAACTCAACAACGGCGCGATGTTCACGCTGGATTCCGATCCCGCGCCCGGCGACAAGACCCGTGTCCATCTTCCCCATCCGGAAATTCTGAAAGCCCTGCGGCCCGGCCACGCGCTGCTGATCGACGACGGCAAGCTTCGCCTGATCGCGGAGGAAACCTCGCCCGACCATGCGCTGGTGCGCGTGGTGACCGGCGGGAAAATGTCCGACCGCAAGGGCGTCAGCCTGCCCGACACCGATCTGCCGGTCTCAGCGATGACGACGAAGGATCGCGCCGATCTCGAAGCCGCACTTGAGACCGGAATCGACTGGGTCGCGCTGTCGTTCGTGCAGCGCGCCGACGATGTGATCGAGGCCAAGAAGCTGGTGCGCGGCCGTGCGTCGATCATGTCGAAGATCGAAAAGCCGCAGGCGATCGATCGGCTCGCCGAAATCATGGAAGCGTCCGACGCGCTGATGGTCGCGCGCGGCGATCTCGGCGTCGAACTGCCGGCCGAGCGGGTGCCGGGCCTTCAGAAGCAGATGACGCGCATGGCGCGGCGTGCGGGCAAGCCGGTCGTGATTGCGACCCAGATGCTGGAGTCCATGATCACGTCGCCGGTTCCGACCCGCGCCGAAGTCTCGGACGTCGCCAACGCCGTGTTCGAAGGCGCGGATGCCATCATGCTGTCGGCGGAATCCGCTGCCGGCAAGTTCCCGGTCGAAGCGGTGCTGACCATGAACCGCATCGGCGAGGAATGCGAGCGCGATCCGACCTATCGCGGCGTCATCGCGGCGCAGCGGCCCGATCCCGAAGCGACCGCGGGCGACGCCATCGCCGACGCCGCGCGCCAGATCGCGGAAACGCTCGAATTATCAGCCATCATCTGCTGGACCAGTTCAGGTTCGACCGCGCTGCGCGTCGCGCGCGAGCGGCCGAAGCCGCCGGTGGTCGCCATCACGCCGAACGTCAACACCGGCCGCAAACTGTCGCTGGTGTGGGGCGTGCATTGCGTGATCGCGGAAGACGCGCATGATCAGGACGACATGATCGACCGCGCGGGGCGCATCGCGTTTCGCGATGGTTTCGCCAAGGCGGGCCAGCGCGTGATCATCGTTGCCGGTGTTCCGCTGGGAACGCCGGGCACGACCAACATGGTCCGCATCGCCTATGTCGGCCCGGACCGCGACGCCGACATCTGACGATCGCGATTAGTCCCCAATCCCTACTTCAGTACCCTTGCGGGTTGTGGCGCTGCGCGCCATGCTGCGGATTCTCTAAGCGACCTCGTTTGTCTGCTTCCTGCCCGGATGCAGACGATGAGGCCTGAAGGCGACGTCAGTTCGCCGAAAATGGACTGCGCGTCCAAACGAGGAGAAACGCCATGATCGACAGACGGAGGCTGATCAAAGGATCCGCAGCGACCTTCGGATCCCTGATTGCCGCAGCAGCGCTCGACCCGCTCAAGGCTCTTGCCGCAACCATCACATTGCCGTTCGAGAACGGCGAGCGGCCTCTGGTGAAATATCCTCAGAAGCGGCCGCTCATCGTTCTCACCGAACGCCCGCCTCAGCTTGAAACGCCGTTCTCGGTGTTCAACGAAGGCGTCATCACGCCGAACGATGCCTTCTTTGTGCGGTATCACCTTGCAGACATCCCGCTGGACATCGATCCCGACACATTCACCCTTGAAATCAACGGCAAGGTCGACAAGCCGCTGAAGCTGTCGCTTGCGGACATCAAGAAAATGCCGTCCGTAGAACTTGTGGCCGTCAATCAGTGCTCCGGCAATAGCCGCGGCTTCCTGAACCCGCGCGTGGCCGGCGGCCAGCTCGGCAATGGCGCGATGGGCAATGCACGCTGGAAAGGCGTGCCGCTGAAAGCGGTACTGGATCGGGCCGGTGTGCAGAGCGGCGCGAAACAGGTCGTATTCGGCGGTCTGGACGGCCCCGTCAGCGACAAGACACCCGATTTCGCCAAGGCACTCGACATCGACCACGCACGCGACGGCGAGGTGATGCTCGCCTACGGAATGAACGGGGAATATCTCCCGGTGCTGAACGGCTTCCCGCTGCGGCTGGTCGTGCCGGGTTATTACGGCACCTACTGGGTCAAGCACCTCAACGAGATCACCGTGATCGACAGCGTGTTCGACAATTTCTGGATGAAATCCGCCTACCGGATTCCTGACAACGACTGCAACTGCGTTGAGCCTGGAACCGCGCCCAAGGCCACGATCCCGATCAACCGCTTCACGGTGCGTTCCTTCATCACCAATCTCACGAGCGGCCAGAAAGTGAAGGCCGGCGCCAGAACGCAGTTGAAGGGCATTGCCTTCGACGGCGGGAAAGGCATCAAGGAAGTTGCCGTCTCCATCGACGACGGCAAGACATGGACGCCCGCCAAGCTCGGCAAGGACCTCGGCAAATATTCGTTCCGGGAATGGCGATTGCCGGTGAAACTGACGGCAGGTCCGCACGACATCAAGGTGCGCGCGACCAGCAACGGCGGCGCGACCCAACCGATGCAACCGCTGTGGAATCCCGCAGGCTATCTGCGCAATGTCGTCGAAACTGTCAGCGTCACGGCAGCCTGAGGAGAGCGGTCATGAAACGATCCATTTGCCTCGCAACAGCAGGCTTCGTCGCGCTCGGAGCCGGCCTGATCGCGGCCCACGCGAAACCGGTCAAGTACGTGCTCCCGGACGAAACCGCCGCCATGAAGCCCGGCCCCAATCAGGACGTCGCGGTGAACAACTGCACAGCTTGCCACTCTGCCGATTACATCCAGACTCAACCCCACGGGCCCAAATTCAAGAAAGACTTCTGGCAGGCGGAAGTGACGAAGATGATCAAGGTCTATGGCGCGCCGATCGACGACGCCGACGTCAGCAAGATCGTCGATTACCTCGCGACGACGTACTAGCCCAACAACGGTGTCCGGCGTTCCCGTGGAATGCCGGACACGATGCCAAAAGTCGCGCCGTCGAATGACCGCGGCACGCGATGACGGCAGCTCAGGCAGCCTTGTTGGCAGTCGTCACCGTTTCACGAAGTTCCTGCGCCGCGTGCGTGGCATCATCCACAGCACCCTGCGTGATCCGCATCATCCGCTGGGCTTCATCGCCGTACTGCGTGAAAGCAGTCTGCCAGAACTGGGCATAAGCTTGCTGCATATCCTGCAGCGACCGGCAGTCCTGGATCGTCCGGACCAGTTGGACGTCTTCGCGCAACCGCGCGCCGACGAACTCAGACCATTCCTTGCCAAGATTTTGCAAAGTGGTGCTGACGTGTGCGTTGAACTTCGCAGTCTCGGTAAACATGGTCCCGTTGAGCTCGCTCATCCGTGCGAGATCCGAAAACGGGAGCGTTCCCGCGGGTTTGCCGAAAACATTCTCATTGCTTGATGGGGTTGTCATTGTCCGACCTTCGTTCCGCTGGAGCAAGAAAAGGACGCGTGCAACGCCGACACTCCATCACCGGTCGATGGCAGTAGTGTGATCCCCAGCGGGTCGCGACCAAAAAGAAAAATTCTTCTGCTATGTACACGCGCGTGTGGCGCGCGGGGGCTGCCACCAACCCATCGGAGATACTTAGAGATTCCTGGCAAGGGTCAGCCATCATGACCCACCCGGAGCAACAATGAAGCGCGCGATCGGCGCTTCATTGTTGGTGTCATCCTGTAAGCGAATCCGGCTACTCGGCAGGCGACATGACGGCGACGTCGCGCCGCTCATACCGAACCACGAGCCAGCCGAACAACAACATGTCGCCGAGCAGAACAAACGACCCGATGCCGGCGAAAGGTTCGCCGGCCTTGTTCCCGGCATGGAGCATGGCAACGCCGATGGTCAGGGAAATGGTGCCGACGATCCAGACGCAGACCTGCATGAGCGCGGTCCGCGAGACCTCCAGGGACGGGTGAAGACGATAGAAAACGCCAAACAGAAACAATGACACCCAGCCCAGCAGGTTGAGGTGGGCATGCGCGGGCATGGCGGAGTGATCCTGCGAAATCGCCATGACGATGCCCCAGGCCATGCCGACAAACAACGCAATCACCGCGGCGTAAAAACTCAAGGACGAAGTTTTCATAAATATCTCCCAATCAAAATTTAGGAATGCGGCGTAATCCGCCAAGAGCGCGCGGAGCTAGCAGCGGATTGTTCCGAGATCAATACACGTCGGACGCCATTACCAGCGAAATCTACGCATTTTGCGTCTATCACTGACGTCAATCAGGATTGCGCGCCGTGACGGACAGAGCCGCCTGCACTTTTGCAGCCATCGATTCGATCTCGGCTATAACCACGTCAGCCGCATAGACCTGCGGCATGTGACCGCCGTTCGGCAGCACCACGAGTTTGGTCTGCGGCACGGCGGCCGCGAAGGGCCGCGAGTGAATGTCCGTCGAGACGGTCTTGTCGGCATCGCCGGTAACGATGGTCACCGGAACCTTGATCGCCGGATAGTTCGGCGACTGCTTCACCATTTCCGCTTTCAGCGTCGTGAGATCCCAGGCGTTATTGAGGAACACACGCGGCCGCAGCACCATGCGCACCGCGGCGGCATCGACATAACCGTCCGGCATGGTCTGCGGCGCAAAAACGTATCGCGTCCCGCTATCGACCAAAAACGATCCCAGCGGCAGCGTGATCGTGTAGGCGAGCAGCGGCCCGATCACGGGAACAGCCACGATCTTGTTGAAGGTACCGACGCCGCCGGGCCACGGATAGGCCACCGGAGACAGCATCACGATGCCGGCAACCCGCTTGGGGTAATCCAGCGCCATCGCCGGCATTAGCGATCCGGCCCAGGAGTGGCCGACGAAGATCGCCCGCTCGATGCCAAGCTTGCCCAGCGCCTCATCGATCATGCGGCCTTGAACGGCCGGCGTCGCATCCTCAACACGTTCGCGCGTGCTCCAGCCCAGGCCGGGGCGATCGATCAGGACTACGCGGCGATCCTTCGCCAGCCTGTCGCCAAGCGGCTTGCGCATCATTTCCAGGCTCGAGCTCGCACCATGGACGAGGACAATCGGCAAACCGGGGGCATAGGCCGGACCAAGCTCCACGATATGGAGACGCGCGCCCCTGACATCGATGAACTTGCCTTGCGGCGGATACATGCCCTCCAGCATGTGAACGCCGACCTGCGTGATCAGCGCCATCACCGCCAGCGCGATCGCTGCAGCCGTAACAATCATTGAAAGTGTCCGGGGAAATCTCTGCACGGCGAAAAGGATACGGACGGACAGCGGAAAGGTTTCGCTTCAACACCGAGCCGGTTTGAATCAAAAGTCTTTGGTTAAATATCCCGGCCCTCGACCTTTTCGGACAGGGACTTCACAAGGTCGGGGACGCGTTCGAGGTACGGATTAATGGCGAGCGCCTTGCGGAATGCGTCCAGCGCATGCTTGTCGTCGCCGGTCTCCTGCATGATCATGCCGAGACCTGCCAGCGCACCGAAGTGGCGCGGCTCACGAATCAGCACCTGGCGGATGTCTTCCATCGACCGGCTGTACTCGTTTTGCAGATAATAGATCGTCGCGCGCCGGTTCCAGGCCTCGACATAGTCGGGACGGAGCTTGATGACGGCATCGAGCAGCTTCAGCGCCACATCGATATCCTTGCCGTCCATCGCAACTTTAGCCCGCGACATCAGCAGCGCCGCCGTATCGCTCGGCGTCGCCGTCCACAGCGCCCAGATTCGGGCTTCGACCGCCTTGGCGCTCTCCTGATCCGGCGCCGCCTTCAGCGCGCCGAACAGAAAATCGAGATTTTTGGCGTTGTCGCCGGTGACGCGCGGCAGCTTGGCCGGCGCTTCCGGTAATTTCTTATGCTTGCCGGGCGGGGTGATCTGAGGCGCCTGCGCGGCGGCAGGCGCCGTGGCCATTGCCACAAGGGCCACAGCACCAATCGCGAGCTTGAGAAAAAGCCCGATCCGGGTAGCCGTGGGTGCCGACCGCAATGCCATAGAGGAAAGTCTAAACGCGGAAAGCGCCGCGTGCAAAGCACATGCGGCGTCAAACGGTCGTGATGTGTGAGGTGATGGTCCCGGTCAGTCGGCCGTTCGGGCCGAACACGTCAAACAACAGGCAGATAAATCAGCCCTGGCGCGCCTTAAAGCGGCGCTGAACCTTGTTGATGACGTAAACCCGGCCCTTGCGGCGGACCAGACGGTTGTTGCGGTGACGGCCGCGCAGGGACTTCAGCGAATTACGGACCTTCATGGGACAATGCTCTCTGGAAGGCCGCGTTGCAGGCCGAGTTTGGAACCGTTTGGTTGATGGGCAATATCCCGCAGGCCAAGGCCGCGCGAGACAGGCGGTTTCTATGCCATCGGGGACACAATTGTCAATCCAAACCGGGCCATTCTGAACCCTCCCGCCGGGTCAAAATGCCCCGAACGGAACCGGTTTTCGGGCTTTTTGTTGCTCGAATCCCGCTCTATTCAACAATCAGGCGCATCGGCACGGTGGTTCTTCTTCTTTGCCGAGGTATGCGTTAAAGACGGCACTGGGGCCGCTCAGAAGACAGATTTGGACCATTGACCGTCGAGACAACCACAGATCGCCGGGCAGCCGGCCTTGCTGACGCTGGAATACCCGGCCGCCTGCCGCTGCCTGCCGGTGTCATCCTGAATCTGAATCGCATCGAATGGGGACAGGCCGCACCGATCCTGTTCTATCATCTGGTGGCGCTGCTGGCGTTCCTTCCCTGGACCTTCAGCTGGACCGGCGTGATCGTCGCCGTCATCGTTGCCCGCCTGAGCGGTCTGCTCGGCATCAATATCGCCTACCATCGTCTGCTCACCCATCGCGGCTTTCGCTGTCCGAAATGGTTCGAGCATCTGCTCGTGGTCATCGCCATTTGTTGTGTGGAGGATACGCCGGCGCGCTGGGTCGCCGTGCACCGCCGGCATCACCAGCACGCCGACGAACAGCCCGATCCGCACAGCCCGCTGGTGAATTTCCTCTGGGGCCATATCGGCTGGCTAGTGGTGAAGAATCCTGAGCTGAACCGCCTCGGAATCTATGACCGCTATGCCAAGGACATTCTGCGCGATCCGTTTTACGTGGCGCTGGAACGCAACTGGCTTCAGCTCAAGATCATTCTCATTCAGTGGATTGTGTTCTTCGGCATCGGCTTTCTCGCCGAACTGGCGCTCGGCGGCACGCTCATGCAGGCCGCGCAGTTCGGGGCGAGCATCCTGATCTGGGGCGTGTTCGTGCGGACGGTGTTTGTGTGGCACCAGACCTGGGCGGTGAACTCCGTGACCCATCTGTGGGGCTACCGGAATTACCAGACCGACGAGGACAGCCGGAACAACGTCTTCATTGGTATCCTCGCGCACGGCGAAGGCTGGCACAATAATCACCATGCCGATCCGCGCTCGGCGCGCCACGGCCACAAGTGGTGGGAGTTCGACACCACCTGGCTGACCATCCGCCTGTTCGAGAAGCTCGGGCTTGCGACTGACGTGGTGGGCCCAAGTCCGCATGTCATGGCCAAGGCCGGGATAACGACAGGCCAGACCATCACAACGCATGGTCCCGACGGCACCCCGACCCATTAAGCGTGGCGCTTTCTCTTCCCATCCAGCCATCAATTAAAAAAGCCCGCCCCGGATGATCCCGGAGCGGGCTTTTTGCGATCTTGAAACCAGCTCTTATTGCTGCGGCACATTGGCGGTCTTCACGACGCCCGCCCATTTGTCCATCTCGGCATTGACGAACTTGGTGAAGTCCGGGCCGGCGAGCTTGCCGGGCTCGACGCCCTGCCCAGCAAACTTCTCGCGCGTGGCGGGCGCAGCAAGGATGTCCTTCATCGCCGCGACCAGTTTGGTGTAAGCGCCATTGCCGTTGGCAGCAGGCATGTAGAGGCCGAACCAGGCGGTCGCCTCGAAGCCCTTCACACCGGCCTCATCGAGCGTCGGCACGTCGGGCAGCGACGCGGCGCGCTCCTTGCTCGTCACCGCAAGCACACGGATGTTTCCGCCGGAGGCTGCAGGCAGAACCGTCGGCAGCGTGTCGAACATGATCGGGATATGTCCGCCGATCAGATCGTTCATCGCAGGCGCCGCGCCCTTGTACGGAACATGCACGATGTCGATGCCGGCCATCTGCTTGAAGAGCTCGCCTGACAGGTGATTGGCGCCGCCGATGCCGGCGGAGCCGAACGAATACTTGCCGGGCTCCTTCTTGGCCATCGCGATCAGCTCGCCGACGTTCTTGGCGGGGAAGCTGGCCGTGACGACGAGAGCGTTCGGCGCGCTCGCCACGAGAGCGACCGGAGAGAACTCCTTGCGCGGATCGAACGGCAGTTGCTTGTAGAGGCTCGGGTTGATGACGTGATGCGTGGCGGTCAGCAACAACACGCTGCCATCATTCGGCGACTTCGCCACGACCTCGGAGCCGATGATTCCCGATGCGCCGGGGCGGTTCTCGACAATGGTCGTGACGCCGAGTTTGTCGCCGAGATACTGCGCGACGAAACGCGCCAGGATGTCCGTGGTGCCGCCCGCCGGGAACGGCACGATGATCTTCACATTGTTGACGGGAAACTGCTCATTGGCGCCGGCGGCCGTCGAGGCCAGCAGGAAGACGGAGCAGATCGCGGCAAGTAGTGACTTCATGATTTCAACCTGACTTGAGTTGTATGGCGAGCATGTCGCTCGCCAGCAGGATCGGTCCAGCCGGTTCAGGGCTGACGCAGCAACTTTGCGCGCTCGACCAGCGAGCGTTCGGAGAGATAGAATTCGCCAGCCCACTGCTGGTATTCGCCGGGCGGCTTCTGCCACTGTGTCTGACCCAACTGCACCAGCAGCTTCTTGTACTCGTCGCTGTCAGCCGCAGCCTTGAAGGCCTTGTAGAGTCTATCGACAACCGCAGGCGGCATTCCCTTCGGCCCCACGAGTCCATACGGCGCGGGGTAGACGAGATCGTAGCCAAGGCTCTTGGCGGTCGGCACGCCGGGCAGCGACGCCACCGGCTGCGGATCGAACGACAGCAGCACGCGCATCTTGCCCGACTCGACGTAAGGCAAGATGGTGCCGATGGCATCGACCGTCGACATGGTGTGACCGCCGAGAACCGCAGTTACAGCTTCGCTGCTGCCCTTGTAGCCGACATGGGTGATCTTCACGTCTGCCATGCCCGCGAGCGCTTCCGCGAGCAGATGCATCGTCGTGCCGGCGCCCGCGGTCGCGACCGTGAGAACGTCGGGATTTTTCTTGGCATAAGCTACAAAATCAGCGGGTGTCTTGAGCGGCGAGTCGGCATTCACAGCAAGGACGAAGGTGTAACCGCCGAGACCGGTGATCCAGGTGAAGTCCTTGACCGGATCCCAGTCTACCTTCTGCATGTAGGGGTAACGCAACAGGCCCGCGGTCGCAGCCGCAATGGTGTAGCCGTCCGGCGCTTCCGTTTTCGCCATCGTCGATGGCGCCAGCGTTGCGCCCGCGCCCGGCCTGTTTTCGACGATGATCGGCTGGCCGAGATCCTTGGCGGCAAGTTCGGCGAGCTTGCGGAACGTGGTGTCGGTCGCGCCGCCCGCCGCGAAGCCGACCAGCAATCTGATCGGCCGGGTGGGATACGAGTCCTGAGCCTTGGAAATTTGTGACGTCGCGACGATCAGCGCTGCGACAATCGCTCCGTAACGCAACACGGCTGGTAACCAACTCATACTCATTCTCCCTTTCAATCTTATCCGGATTCTTATGGCCAAAGTTTGCGATCCGGTTGCTGTTAGCTGGTATGCTACAAGGCTCCTGACACGCTCCAGGATTTCCGGTTGTTCAAGGCCTCGACATCGAAGCCCGCAAGCTGCTTGTAACGGCGTTCGACATCCTGAAGCTCGCTCGCCGCATCGCCATGTGCGCCACGCCGCGCCATCGCGCTGACCCGCGCCATGACGTCGCCTGCCTGCCGCCGGTTCGCGAGTTGTACCTCGCTCGCCACGGGCCGGCGATGCGTCTCATAGGCGCGGAGCCCGTCGTCAATATTTGAAGCATTCGCCAGTTCGTAGGCCAGCACGCGCGCGTCGATGATCGCCTGCGATGCGCCGTTGGAGCCGAAGGGATACATTGCGTGAGCGGCGTCCCCGAGCAGCGCGCAGCGTCCGAAAACCCATCGCGGCAACGGATCGATATCCGCCATCGGATATTCGTAAGCTTCCGAGGCTGACGCCACCAACGCATGAACGTCCAGCCAGTCGAAGCGATAGTCTTTCACGAACTCAGCGATGGCGCTGGTCGAGACCGGCACGTTCCAGTTTCCGAGTTCAGTATCTGCTTTCATCTGATCCTTCGGACGGACCAGCAGCCAGTTGAGTACGCCGTCCGCGATCGGATAGACGACGATGCGCTGGGCCTCATCCCCGATGATGACCATCGAGCGCCCGCTCAGGAACGGCGCGGATGTCGTGACGCCGCGGTACATCACCCAGCCGTTCGACGCGAGCGGGATCGCAGAGCCGTACAAACTGTTGCGCACCGGCGAGCGGATACCGTCGGCGGCGATCACAATGTCCGCCGCGTGGGAGGGGACGCCGTCGGTGTTCAGATCGACCGCTTCGATAAGGACTTTATCGTTGCCCGGTTCGGCTTTCACACCGGTCACGCGCTGCGCAACATGGACCGACGACGGACCCAGACGCTGGCGCACGGCATCGACGAGAAGCCGCTGCAACGTGCCCCGATGAATGGAGTATTGCGGCCACTTGTAACCGGCATCGAGGCCGCGCGGCTCGGCCCAGATCAACTGGCCTGTTGGGTCGTAATAGGCCAGTTCCTTGGTCGGGACGCCAACCTCTTCAAGCGCGGCGCCGAGGCCGAGTTCGGTCAATTCGCGGACCGCATGCGGCGGCAGATTGATCCCGACGCCGACATCCCGAATCTCGCGCGCCGCCTCAAACACGGCGACGTCGTTGCGGCCGGCGGCGTGAAGACTCAGCGCCGCCGTCAATCCGCCAACCCCTGCTCCAACGATTGCGATCGGCATCGCGCTTCAACTCCGATCAGGCCGCGGCAGCTGCCGTTGCGACGGGGAATTCCACCATGGCTTCGCCGACAGCCACCTTCTCGCCGTTCTGGTTGGACACCAGCACGTCGATCAGCACGAAACGCGAATTCTTGGTGACCTGCTTAGCCTTGATGATTCCCTTGGGCTGAATGGTGTCGCCTGGCTTCACCGGCTTGACCCAGCGCGTTTCGAGGCGGCGATGAATGGCGCCCGCCGGATAGGCCCAGTCGGTCAGCATCCGGGTGATCAGCCCGAAGTTGTTCATGCCGTGCATGATGATGCCGCCGAAATTGGTCTTGCCGAAGTCACCCTTCATATAATTGTCGTCGAGATGCAGCGGGTTGTAATCGAGCGATGCATCGCAGAAGAGGCGAATGGATTCGCGCGAGACCGAGAACTTCGGGCCGTCGATGCTGTCGCCGACGGAAAGGCCTTCGAATGTCGTCGTCATGTTTTGAACTCCTCGCGTTCGCTTACATCGGCCGGATGGTCTGACCGCGGCCGGAACAGATCACGTCGCCGTGCTGATTGAAGAAGACGTTGTCGTGGACCACGAACAGCCGCTCGCGCTTGATGAACTTGTCGAGCGCGCGGGCCTGCAGCGTGATGGTGTCGCCGGGCCGCGCGGGCTTGTTGTAGCTCCAGGATTGTCCGGCGTTCACGGTGCCCGGTGACCGCATCCAGTCATCCGCTTCCGTGCAGGAGAACATCAGCAGGATGTGGATCGACGGCGGCGCGATGATCCCGCCCCAAGGCGTGGTCTTCGCATAAGCCTCATCGAGATAAAGCGGGTTGGTTTCACCGACAGCCTTGCAGAGGAGCGCGATGGCTTCCTTCGTCAGCAGGTAGGGGATCGTCTTGCGCGGTTCACCCGGAACGATCTCGTCCCAGACCTTTCGCAAATTTTCGTCCTTCCAGAAGTCGGTCTCGAAAGCTTGTGCTTGCGCCATGGCAATCTCTCATCTATTGTTCATCAGGCGAACTTTATAGCCGCCTTACGAACATTATGATCCGACTAATCCAGTCTGACAAGTCTGCGATGCGAGGTTTTTGAAATGGCCAAGGACAGCGACAGTTTTGTACGTGCGATCGCCAGAGGATTTTCCGTGGTGGAGGCGCTGGGACGCCCGCCCGGGCGACACACGCTTTCGGAGGCCGCGGTGGCAGCGGGACTGACGCGTGCAACCGCGCGCCGCATGCTGGCGACGCTGGTGGCGCTGAAATACTGCGAGGCCGACGGCCGCTATTTCAGCCTGCGTCCGCGCGCGCTCGGCCTCGGATTGTCCTATCTCAACGCGCTGCCCTATTGGGGCTACGCGCAGCGCGCACTGGAAGACCTGCGCAACGAGATCGGAGAGTCCTGCGCACTGGCTGTGCTCGATGAAACCGAGATCGTCTATGCACTACGTCTGCCGGCGCGGCGCATTCTGTCCGCCAATCTCGGTATCGGCAGCCGGCTGCCCGCGCATGTGATTTCGCTCGGCCGCGTGCTGCTCGCGGCGCAGGCGCCGGATAAGCGCGCAGAGCTTCTCGCCGCGATCGACTACAAGCAGATCACGCCGCGCACCCTGACCTGCCCCGTCAAACTCGGAGAAGAACTCGCACGCGTGGAAGCGCAGGGCTATGCCTGGATCGACGGCGAACTCGACCCCGCGATCTGCGGTATCGCCGTTCCGGTGCGCGATCAGGCTGGCCAGGTCGTGGCCGCCATCAGCATCAACACGATTTCAGGGACGGTGACCGAGGCCGAGGCGAAGAAAAAATTTCTCGTCGCCTTGAAGCGCACCGCACAGGACATCCGCACACAGACCGCGGCGAACGGGTAGTCACACCATTTCCCGCGCCGTACGTCGCGCCTGCTCCCGGTTTGCGCAAGGCTTTGGCCATGATACGTCCTGCGCAGAATGAGTGCTGTGGGATCCCGCCGCGTTTTCAGACAGGACAAAGTATGAGCGTCGAATCGGTTCGCGCGTTTTTCGCGAAAAATGCGCCCGACATTTCCGTGATCGAATCCGACAAGAGTTCCGCCACCGTGGCGCTCGCGGCCGAAGCCTTTGGCGTCACGCCTGCCGAGATCGCAAAGACGTTGTCATTGCGCGTCGGCGACCGCGTGCTGGTGGTGGTGACCTGCGGCACTGCGCGGCTCGACAACAAGAAGGCACGTGCCGTGTTCGGCGGCAAGCCGCGCATGCTCAATGCCGAGGAAGCACTGGACGCGACCGGCCATCCGGTCGGCGGCATCTGTCCGTTTGGACTGAAAATGCCGCTGCCGGTTTATTGCGATGTGTCGCTGAAAGCCTTCAGCGAAGTCGTTCCCGCCGCAGGCTCGATCAACAGCGCGGTGCGTATTTCGCCCGCGCGCATGGCCGAACTGACCAACGCCGAATGGGTGGACGTCAGCGAAATCACCGTTCCGGCGCAGCCTTAAGCAACTAACGCGGCGCCGGAACGTGCATCAGACAAACCTGTTCTCGATCCGGCCGATGTTCGAGATTTCCATCGCCACGACGTCGCCGGCTTTCAGAAACTTCGGCGGCACGAAGCCGATGCCGACGCCAGCCGGCGTTCCCGTGGCAATGATGTCACCCGGCACCAGCATCAGCCCCGCCGAGATGGTGGCGATCAATGACGGAATGTCGAAGATCAGGTCGCGGGTGTTGGCGCTCTGTCTCAGTTCGCCATTGACCCAGCATTTCACGTGGAGGTTTTCAGGCTCGAGTTCATCGCTGGTCGTGATCCACGGCCCCATCGGACAGAAGGTATCGAGCGTCTTTCCGAGAAACCACTGCTTGTGATTTTTTTGCCGGTCACGTGCGGTGACATCGTTGACCACGGTGTAACCGAAAACGTGACTGTAGGCGTCGGCCTTGGCGATATTCTTGCCCGGCTTGCCGATAATCACGGCAAGCTCGACTTCGTAGTCAACGCTCGACGTGACCTTCGCGTGCAGATCCACGTTGTCATATGGACCGATCACGGTATTCGGCCCCTTGGAGAATACGGCCGGGAATTCGTCTATCTCCGCGCCTTTCACAGCGCCCGCTTCGAATCCGCTGTTGGAGAACTCGCGCGCATGCTCGCCGTAGTTCTTGCCGACGCAGAAGATATTCCGGCGCGGGATGGCAATCGGCGCAAGCAGCCTCACGTCGGTCAATGCAATCGGCGCGCCTGTCTTCAGCGACGATTTAAGCTGATCATAGCGGGTGACGAGATCGACCATGTCATTCACGCCGTCGATCGGGCGCACGCTTCCGGCTGTGGAATCAACGATTCCGAGATGTGTGGAGTCTTTGTAAGAAAAGGACGCAAACTTCATCTTTGACTTTCGCTTGGTTGAAGAGAGGGCATAAAACGGCGCGGCTTATGCAGCCTCATTCGACCTTGCCGACTTTCTTCACGGCTGCGATCAGCCGTGCGCTGTCGGCGTCGACGAATTTGGTGAACTCGGGAGCGTCCATGTAGGCAACGGGACTGCCCGCAGTCTCAAAGGTCTTCTTCACCTCAGGCGCTTGTACCGCCTCCTTCATTGCCTCGCGCAGTTTGGTCATGATCGGTGCTGGCAGCGCCGTCTGCGCAAACAATCCGGCCCAGATATAGAATTCAACGTCCTTGTAGCCGAGTTCCTGGAATGTCGGCACATCCGGAAAACTTGCCACCCGCTGAGAACCCCAGCAAGCCAGCACGCGCATCTTGCCGTCATCGACCTGCGCGCGCAGCGTGCCAGGCGCCGAGGCCAACGCCTGCACGGTACCGGTAAGGATTCCGGTCAGCGCAGGGCCCGCGCCGCGAAACGGTACGTGAAGCAATTTGATTCCAGCATTCGCCGCAAACATTTCCATCGCGATGTGGAGCGTGCCGTAAGGACCAGACGAGCCATAGGGGATCTGGCCCGGACGTGCTTTCGCATCCTCAACGAAATCCTTCACCGTCTTCCACGGCGCCGAGGCAGGCACCGCGAGCATGGTCGGATCGGCGAGCACCCGCGCGACCGGTGCGAACTGCGACATCTCATAGGCGACGGGACGATCGAACAGCCGGTCGGCCTCGGGCAGCACCGCCAGCGACGACAGCGTCATCAATAATGTGTAGCCGTCGGGCTCCGCCCGCGCGGCCGCTGCATTGCCGACCGAACCACCGCCGCCACCGGCGCGGTTGTCCACGATCACCGGCTTGCCGAGAATACGCTCCAGCGCCAGCGCCACCGGCCGCGCGGCAAGATCAGCCTGCCCGCCTGCGGGAAACGGGACAATCATGGTGATGTTGCGTGCAGGCCAGGCCGCTTGCGCTTCCGCGTTGCCGGACAACGCGTGCAGTGCGACCTGCGACAGCGGCAAAACCGCAGCCGCCTTGAGAATTTCTCGTCGATTCATGGTGTCTCCCCGATGTTATTTTTATGGAGGAGCGGTAGCACACTCCCGAGCACACAGAAAAGACGACCGGACGAATCCGGCCGCTCCGGTCAATGCAAGCGGCGTTATGCCGCGCGGATGTTGGCAAGGAAGCGATCCACATCGGCGCGCAGCGTCGCTGCCTGGCCGCTGAGCTGTTCGGCCGAAGCGAGCACCTGAGTGGCCGCGGCGCCGGTCTCGCTGGCCGCCTCGTTGACGCCGACAATGTTGCTGGATACCTCGCCGGTGCCTTGCGCGGCTTCCTGCACGTTGCGGGCGATTTCGCGGGTCGCGGAGCCCTGCTCCTCGACCGCCGAGGCAATCATGGTGGCGATCTCGTTGATCGACCCGATGGTGCCGCCGATGCTTCCGATGGCTTGCACCGCTTCCGCGGTCGCATCCTGCATCGCCACGACCTGCGCCGAGATGTCCTCGGTGGCCTTGGCCGTCTGGCTGGCGAGCGACTTGACCTCGCTCGCAACCACGGCGAATCCCCGGCCCGCTTCGCCGGCGCGCGCGGCCTCGATGGTCGCATTCAGCGCAAGAAGGTTGGTCTGGCTGGCAATGTCGCTGATCAGCTTCACCACGTCACCGATCTTCTGCGCCGCGGCCGACAGACCCTGCACCGTCACGTTGGTGCGGTTCGCCTGCTCCACCGCATGACCCGCGATCTTGGTGGACTCGGCAACCTGACGCCCGATCTCGGACACCGAAGACGACAGTTCTTCGGTCGCCGCCGCGACGGTCTGCACATTGGCGGAAGCCTGCTCGGCCACCGCGGCCACCGTGGTCGCCTGATGGCTGGCTTCCTCGGCGGTCGCCGACATGCTCTGCGACGTCGTGCGCATTTCCGTCGCCGCTCCGGTGAGCGTATCGAGCGAATGGCGCACGCCCTTTTCGAAATCGTCCGCCATTTTGCTGAGAAGGGTTTTCTTCTCGGACTCGGACTGCACTTTCAGCTCGTCCTGTTCGCCGCGCAGGCGCGCGGCCTCGATCATGTTGTCCTTGAACACCTGTACCGATTGCGCCATACCGCCGACTTCGTCGCGGCGATCCCGCGCGGGCACTTCGATGGAGGTATCGCCTTCCGCAATCTTGCGCATCGCTGCCGTCATGCCGAGGATCGGCTTGACGATGCTGCGGCCAAGAACAAACGACATGCCGATCACCAGCAACAGCGCAACGGCGACCAGCGCGCCGATGCGCCAGACCTGCTGCCAAAAGATCGCAGCGACGTCATCGATATAAACTCCGCTGGCGATGGCCCATCCGTACGGCTTGAACTGGGTCGAATAGGAAATCTTCGGCACGGGCTCATCGGAGCCGGGGCGCGGAAAGCGGTAAGCAACGAATCCGCCGCCTTTGCCGGCAAGCTCGATCAACTGGCGCGAATAGTAGACGCCATCGGAATCTGGCACGGCGTTGAGGTTCCTGCCCTCGACTTTCGGATTGGGATGAACGCTAAGCGCTCCATCCGGACCGAAGGCGAGAAAATAGTCTTCCTTGCCGAAACGCAGCGAACGCAGCAGCGACCTGCCTCGCTCCAAAGCGTCTGCGTCTGAAAGCCCGGCCTTGCGAGACGCCTCGTAATCGCGCTCGATGGCCTGACGCGCCAGCAGAACGATATCCTGCAGCTTGGATTTGCGATCTTCCAGCAGGTTGTCCTTGAGGACCGAGAGACCGACACCTGCAACGGCAATCACGCCCAGGGCCGCCAATCCCACCATCATCAGCAGCTTGGAAGAAATCCGCAAATTTCCGAGCATCGTGCACCTTTCTGGGGCTCAAATCGAACAAATCGCCATGCGCTCTGCGCGGGTTCCATGGCTAGCCCAAATTGGTGAAACAGCTCCTAACGATGGGTTGAATGGTTGCCGACTGCAATTCTTCGGTTTTGTCCGGCGCAACAGGCGCTGATCACGCAGCCGTCATCGGGTCACCGTCAAAGGACCGGCTAGTGTTGTAGAATTGATTCGCCAGCATGACTTTCGCAGCTCAGACATGCAGCCTTGGATCAAATCGCCTTACGATTGGCACGATTGATGCTTCGTCTGTCCCTCAGAGGAGGTGATGTGATGCGATCAGTCATTTTCTTACTTCTGACAGTGGGACTGTTGGTGACCCGCGTGTGCTTCGCGCATGACGCGGATGGAAGGCCGAACTGGATTGCCGAAGGCGCCTACAAAGGCCCCGATGGCATCCACTGCTGCGGACCCAGCGATTGCGAACAACTGAGCGCCGACGAGGTTCAGGTCCGGCCCGATGGAATCTGGCTCACACGATTCAAGGAGCTGGTTCCGTACGAACAGGCGACGCCGAGCGAAGACGGCAAAACCTGGCGATGCCACAACCTTTCCGGCGAGAGGAGGTGCTTCTTCATGAAGTACGGCAATACATAGGGCATGATCCCGAAAGATCATGCCTCGAAGATGACGAGTCTGATTGAACGCAAGTCTGATTGAACAAATGTGAGTCAGACTTTCTCAGTCAGACAGACTTGGGCCAGTTGATCTGTCGCCGGACGCACGCAGTGCTTCCGGAGCTAGTGCTTAAATGCCGAGCGCGACACCATCCTTGCGATGGTCGGTGGCGCCGAGCAGAACTCCACGTTCATGATCGATCCAGATTGCCTGGCAGCCGCCGATCCCAACTTCTGCCCATGTCACCTCGTGGCCGCGTGCGACGAGTTCCGCGCCGATATCCTTTGAAAGCGTCGGCTCCAGCGACAGCACACCATCGAAGGCAAATGAACGCGGCGCTTCCGATGCGGCCTGAATGTCCATGCCGAGATCGAACACGTTGGAGAGAAAATTTCCATGGCCGGTCGCCTGATAGTGCCCGCCCATCACGCCGAACGGCATCACACAGCGCCCGTTCTTCATCACCATGCCGGGAATGATGGTGTGCATCGGCCGCTTGTTCGGCGCGAGCGCGTTGGGATGGCCCGGCTGGAGCCGGAAACCCCAGCCGCGGTTGTGCAGCAGCACGCCGGACTTCGGCGCATAGATGCCGCTGCCGAACGGCTGAAACAGCGAATTGATGAACGAGACCGCGTTGAGATCGCGGTCCACCACCGTGACGTAGACCGTGTCTTTATGTTCGATGTCGTCCCAGTCGACCTTTGCGGTGGCACGCGTCATATCGATCTTGCTGCGGATCGCGCCGATATACGCGTCCGAGAGAAAGTGCGCGGCATCGACCTTGCCGAATGCCGGATCGCAGAAGAATGCGTCGCGGGCGCGATAGGCTGCCTTGGTTGCTTCCGCCAGCAGATGCACGCGGTCGACTTCTGACAGCGACTTGATGTCATAGCCGGCAAGCGTGCGCAGGATCATCAGCGCCGCGAGCCCCTGCCCGTTCGGCGGACATTCAAGCACGTCGTGACCGCCATAGCTGGTGGAGATCGGCGTCACGTCCTCCGGCGCGTTCGCCGCGAAGTCCGCAACGGTGTGCACGCCGCCGAGGCCCTGCAGCACGCTCGCGATTTCTTCCGCGACCTCGCCTTCGTAAAAGGCCGCGCGTCCCTCGCGCGCGATGCGCCGCAGCGTCTTGCCGAGCGCGGGCTGCTCGCGCCGGTCGCCGATTTGAGGCGCGGCGCCGCCCGGAAGATAATGCGCCTTCGCCGCAGGATTGCTTTCGAGCCTCGCGCGATTGCGCGACCAGTCGGCGGCAACGCGCGGCGTGATACGGAATCCATTCTCGGCGGCATCGATCGCGGGCTTGAAAATTTCCTCCAGCGATTTGCTGCCATGCTTCGCCGCGAGTGTGCACCTGTCTCTTATACACATCTAGATGTGTATAAGAGACAGCCCTTCGCCATTGTGGTGGCGAGATCGGTCTTCGCAGGCGTGCGCCCCGAACCGTTCAGCGCCACCGGCGTGCCGCCTTTCGGAGAATAGATCACGAAGCAGTCGCCGCCGACGCCGGTCATTTGCGGCTCGACCACACCCTGCAGCGCCACCGCCGCGATGGCTGCGTCCATCGCATTGCCGCCGGCCTTGAGAATGTCGAGGGCGGCGAGTGTCGCCTGCGGATGCGAGGTCGCGGCCATGCCGCGTTCGCCCACCGCGATGGAGCGGGCCGGAGTGATGAAATTGCGCATTCAGGGAACCTTCGAGGATGGACGGCTATGTCAGGCGGGCTTAACCCGCCAAACCTGCACCGTACAAGAATAACAATGTGAAGTCCGTTACCGGGCCGCGCGTTTGGCGCGTCCCAGCTTTGCAGCCAGATAATCCGCCAGCACCTCGACGCGTGCGGGTCGCGGGCCGCCGGGCGGCATCACCAGATGCACCGCGCCTTCGGGTTGCTTCCAGTCCTTGAGGATGACTTCAAGACGCCCGTCGGCGATGGCATCGCCGACGATGAAATCCGGCAGGTCGGCGATGCCGAGCCCGGCCAGCAGCGCCGGTATGGTGGCTTCGCCGTTGTTGACGCGCAGTTGTCCCGACGGCCGCACTGTCGCCTGTTCGCCCGCTGCGTTGACATAGTGCCAGACGCCCGCTGTCGAGAGATACGCGTAGCCGAAGCATTTGTGCTGGGCGAGATGCATCGGATGTGTCGGCCGTCCGTACTTCTTGAGATAGGACGGAGCAGCCACCGTGTAGCGCCGCATGCCACACAGCCGCCGCGCCACCAGCGAAGAGTCCGGCAACCGCGCAATGCGCACGCCGGCATCAAAACCATCGCCGATGAGATCAACAGTTGCGTCGCTGAGATGCAGGTCGATGGAGACCTCAGGATAAGTGCTGAGGAATTCCGGCAGGAGCGGTGCAATCACCTTCACCCCGTAAGTCATCGGCACAGCCAGCCGCACCAACCCGCGCGGCACGGTGGACTGCGCCAGCGCTTCGTTCTCCGCCGCTTCGCCGTCCATCAGGAGCTGCGTCGCGCGTTCGGACAGTTTCTGTCCGGCGTCGGTGAGCGCGAGTTGCCGCGAGGTGCGGTTGAACAGCCGCGCGCCGAGGCGTTCCTCCAGCCGGCTGACCGCCTTTGAAACGGTGGCCTTGGACAGCGCGAGCTCGGCCGCCGCCCCCGCAAAAGACCGCATTTCCACGACCTTGGCGAAGATCGCCAGCGCCTCGAAGTCCGGAAGCCTGGACATTGCCCGATCTCCGCAAGTGTCAGAATTAGAAACAATGAGTTTCGATAGTTTCTATTTATGCACGATCCAGGGAGGCTTATCCAGTGTCCATCGAACGCTCCAATCCGGGCTCACACGCCCGGCGGCTCGCGAAGCACATTCAACAAAGGAACATCACATGATCGAACTTCGACCTTTCAACAAACTCGGCAGCGCGGATCACGGCTGGCTGAAGGCGAAACATCATTTCTCATTCGGCAGCTATCATAATCCCGCGAACGTCAGCCACGGCAGCCTGCGGGTCTGGAACGACGACGAGATCGCACCGAACACCGGTTTCCCTGCGCATCCCCATGCCAACATGGAAATCATCACCTTCGTTCGCGAAGGCGCGATCACCCATCAGGACTCGCTCGGCAACAAGGGCCGTACTGAAGCCGGTGACGTGCAGGTGATGAGCGCAGGCTCGGGCATCCGCCACGCCGAATACAATCTTGAGCCGGTGACGACCAAGATCTTCCAGATCTGGATCGTACCGACGCAAGACGGCGGACAGCCGACCTGGGGCGCGAAGCCGTTCCCGAAGGCCGACCGCTCCGGCAAGTTCGTGACCATCGCCAGCGGCTTTGAGAACGACAACGACGCCCTGCCGATCCGCGCCGATGCGCGCGTGCTCGCCACCACGCTGAAGGCCGGCGAGAGCGCCGAATATGCAATCGGCGAGAAGCGCTACGGCTATCTCGTGCCGGCCACCGGTTCGGTCGAGATCAACGGCGTGCGGGTCAACGCTCGCGACGGTGCTGCTGTTCAAAAAGAGGCGACGGTGAAGATCACCGCGCTGGAAGACACCGAAGTCGTGCTGGTGGATGCCGCCTGACGCACGATTGCCTTACGGACATCTTGAGGAGATGGATATGAGTGAAGCATCTGCCGTTATCGAAACGCTTCTTGCACGAAATCTCCTCGAGGTATTCGGCGAGCACGATCCTGCGCGGCGTCAAGCCGCGATCAGGGGACTCTATGTCGAAGACAGCGTCTTCTCCGATCCTCACGGCCGTCATCTTGGCCATGAGGCGCTGAATGGCGCCGTCGCCGCTCTGCACAAGCTTCTGCCCGGCTACGTCTTCAAGACTCTCGCCGCTCCGCAAACACTCGAAGATTCCGGCCGCCTCGCATGGGCGTTCGGGCCGCCCGAAGATCCGGAACGGATCACCGGACTCGATGTGATTGTCGTTCGCGGAAACCGTATTGCCGCGCTTTACACATTTCTCGACCAGCCTCCCTCCTAAGGCTCTCAGGAAAATACAACCCATCAAACACACCAACGCAAGGAAGACTCCCATGACCAAAGTTCTTGTTCTTTACTACTCCGCCTATGGACACATCGAAGCGATGGCGAACGCTGTTGCCGAGGGCGTGCGGGAAGCCGGCGCAACCGTCGATATCAAGCGCGTGCCCGAACTGGTGCCGCCTGAAGTCGCCAAGGCTTCGTATTACAAGGTCGATCAGGCCGCGCCTGTCGCGAAGATCGAGGATCTTGCGAACTACGACGCGATCATCGTCGGCACCGGCACGCGCTTCGGCCGCATCTCGTCGCAAATGGCGAACTTCCTCGATCAGGCCGGCGGCCTGTGGATGAAGGGCGCGCTGCACGGCAAGGTCGCCGGCGCATTCTCGTCAAGCGCTACGCAGCACGGCGGCCAGGAGACAACGCTGTTCTCCATCATCACCAACCTGCTGCACTTCGGCCTGACCGTCGTCGGCCTGGACTATGGCTTCCAGGGCCAGTCCGGCGTCGGCGAAGTGAAGGGCGGCTCGCCCTATGGCGCGACCACCATCGCGGACGGCGACGGCAGCCGCCAGCCGAGCAAGAACGAGCTCGACGCCGCGCGCTATCAGGGCAAGACGATCGCAGAGACTGCAAAGAAGCTGCACGGTTGATGGAACAATTGACGGCGGCGCCAGCGATGGCGCCGCCGTTTTCGTTTGCGCGCGAGTAATTGCGAAGCGATTATGATCGACGCGATACACGCAAGACTTCAATTCAGTCGCGCATGATGATCGCGAATGCATCTACGACCAATAGCGGTCGCGCAATTGCCACGAGAACAGACTAAGGTCTCTGCGCCGGGTTATTGAGTTCTTGAGGGAGAAATTCCAATGCCGACCATCAAAGTCAAAGACGGCACCGAGATCTATTACAAGGATTGGGGCTCGGGACAGCCGATCGTTTTCAGTCACGGCTGGCCTCTCTCAGCCGATGACTGGGACGCACAAATGCTCTTTTTCCTCAGCAAAGGTTTTCGCGTCATCGCACATGACCGCCGCGGTCACGGCAGGTCGAGCCAGACGGGCGACGGTCACGACATGGATCACTATGCCGACGATCTCGCCGCGCTGACGGCGCATCTCGATCTGAAAAATGCAGTGCATGTGGGCCACTCAACCGGCGGCGGCGAGGTGGTGCATTACATCGCCCGTCATGGCGAAAGCCGGGTGGCGAAAGCCGCGATCCTCAGCGCGGTGCCACCGTTGATGGTGAAGACAGCAGCCAATCCGGGCGGTTTGCCGAAAGAAGTGTTCGACGGATTTCAGGCGGCGCTCGCCGCCAACCGCGCGCAGTTCTATTGGGACGTGCCGGCCGGTCCGTTCTATGGTTTCAACCGGCCGGGCGCGAAACCCTCTGAGCCCGTCATTCGGAATTGGTGGCGGCAGGGCATGATGGGCGGTGCCAAGGCGCACTACGACGGCATCGTCGCCTTCTCGCAGACAGACTTCACCGAAGACCTCAAGAAGATCACGGTGCCGGTTCTGGTGATGCACGGCGATGATGACCAGATCGTGCCCTATGCCGATTCAGGACCGCTGAGCGCCAAGCTGCTGAAGAATGGCACGTTGAAAACCTACAAGGGTTTTCCGCACGGCATGCCGACGACAGAAGCCGAAACGATCAACGCCGACCTGCTCGCGTTCATCAAAGGATGAGTCACGAGAGATGGCGTTCGGAAACGCGCCGCATAAAACCGAAAGGCCCGCTCGATGAGCGGGCCTTTTATTTTGAATCACAACTGACCAACAGCGCGGCACGCAAGAGGTTTCCTGACAGGCCTGCGTCATCCGGAGGAACCGTTGACTGTTCCATTCGTTGTCCGGGCAGCATCAAGCCACGGAGAATAAAAATCACGGACAAGGATCGGATTACAGGCGCTGCGAAAGACGCCGCAGGCAAGGTCGAGCGCGCGTTCGGACGCGCGGCTGGCGACACCGCAACGGAAGCCTCGGGCCGCGCGCGCGAGGCTGGAGGCACCGTGCAAAATCTCTATGGCCAGGCGAAGGATGCCGCGCGTGACATCGGCGATACCGCCAATCGCTATGCACAGGACGCGGCCGACGCGGGCAGCGAAGTTTACCGGGATGGCAGCCGGGCGGTGGCTTCAGCCGTCCAGAACCAGCCGCTCGGCGCATTGCTGGTGGCAGGCGCCGTGGGTTTCGCACTCGCGCTCATGCTGAACCGGCAGCCCACGCGCCGGCGAACGCTGCGCAACTACTACTGATCCCGAAGTATAAGGTGAGCATCAGGCACGCATCGCAATGCGCGCCTGATAGCGCGTGCGCTGATTGAGAATAGTTTTGCATTGCACTGCTCCGAATGGACGGCGCGGCTGCGTTGTACCGACTCGGCATCCGGGATATAGGGAAGCCCTATACTTAAAAACATCAGGGATGGGGCTTTGCAAATGTTCAGGTTTACTGGATTGGCTGCGGCAATCCTTGCCGCCGGATTGACGATGAATGCCCCTGTCGCGCACGCAGGCACGTGGGAAGACGGGCTGAAAGCTTTTGCGAAGAAGGAATATGCCGCTGCCGCGAAACTGTTCCGGCCGCTCGCGGAAAAAGGCAATGCGGTCGCGCAGTATCGAATCGCGTTGATGCACAAAATGGGACTGGGCGTCTCGAAGGACCGCAAGCAGGCACAGAAGTGGAGCCGGCTCGCTGCGAAGCAGGGCAATACCGATGCGCAGGTGCTGTTGGGAAGCCTGTATTATAAAGGCGAAGGCGGAGAGTCCGACGACATTGCGCGTGCGTATATGTGGTACGACGTTGCCGCTACAAAGGGAAATGAAGAAGCAAAGAAAGAACTCGCAGCCATATCCACTCAATTAACCTCGCAACAGATCACTGAGGCCCGTGAGAAAGCGCAGAAGTGCGCAGCTTCCAGCTACGAACTGTGCGATTGATCCGTTTAGCCGGTTATCTGAATTGAACATGTGAATTCAAGCCCGGCCTCCCGCCGGGCCTTTTGCATCGGCGCACGCCGCAGCATCTCGCGAAGAGATTTCTCGATTTCGGCTTCGTAACGGGATGTTGCTTATTTGCCGAGATGCCGGCGCACCGCGGCAACGGCAGGCCCCACTTCCTGAATCGCGGCGGCGAGATCCTCTGACGACACGTGAAGCCTGGCGGCCCAGTAAGCCGTCGCGGCATTATCCTTCGTGTCGATGACGGGTGCGGGACGCACACCCGTATTCGACGACAGCACAGACGCGACTGTCACAAGACGGATCATGCTTCAAAATACCACGCATACGTCCGGTCCGCACGAAACTGCGCTCGCTAGTATTAATGAAGATGAAATTCCGCCGGGAACCGGCGCGTATTTGACGCGTTTGCGGGATTGAATTGCTATATCTTGGGATGCGCCAGACTGGCAGAGCGCCGCATATTCCGAGGCATGACGTTGGCCCAACCCTTTATCGTTTCCATCCCTCACAAGCTCGGCAAGGAAGAAGCAACCCGCCGGCTGAAGGCTGGCCTCGGCAACATTCGCTCGGAGTATGGAAAGATCTTTCAGGTGAATGAGGAAATCTGGAGCGGCGACCGCCTCGCATTCCAGGTGACCGCGTTGAAGCAGCATGTCGGCGGAACGGTCGATGTCGCCGAAGACCACGTCAAGCTCGAGGTCATGCTGCCGTGGCTGCTCGCGGGGCTTGTCCACGGCATCCAGGCGGCGGTTCGCGCCCGCGCGACACGCATGCTTGAGAAGAAGTAATCACATAGCGCGCCGCGCGATTCTTTCACGGCCGTTCATGCGCAAGGCCCGGCGTTGCTACACCGAGCCTGTTCGCTTCCGCTATTCCTTCATCCGCTCAACCGCTGTTGGCTTTCAGTTTCAGCCACGTGGTGTGGACGTTCTCTTTAACCTGCCCCCACTCGCTGGCGGCGACATCCCAATTCACGATCTGACGCGACGTACCGGCTGATGCGCCGCTCGCCACCGTCGATGTCGCCATCGAGTCATGAATGTAGACCACGCCGATGGTCAGCAGGCAGCCCAGCACCATTCCGAGAAAAGTTCGCATGTGATCGTCCTCCGACACATGCAACGCGGAGAAGCCCTGAGAGTTCCACACACGAAAACGCCCGCCGATCACATGACCGGCGGGCGCGATTGCCTGTAAAGAAGATCACCAGCAGAATGAACAGAACCGGTCGCCCTGCGGGTTCAGGAAGCGATACACCAGCGAGACGCGATAGGCCTCGTTCACGATCTGATGCACATTGGACGCAGCAGCAAAGCCGTTGGTCGTAACGTTACCAATCGTTCCACCAAAGCCTGCTCCACCAATGGGAGCGTGGCGCCATGTATACGTGTCGCGCAGATATTCACCCCGGATGGAAAGATCATCCGTCGCCTTGAATTCAAAGCCACCGCCGATGGTATTGCCGATCAGATGCTCGGGAGCGAATGTCCGGGTGACCGTTGCGGCCCCGAGAAGCGGCGCGCTCGGCGGCGAAATCACGACGCCGCCTGAGCTCGTTCCGATGCTGCCTGAGACCACGCCGTAGGCTTTTCCGATGGTGAAAAATCCGGACAGTTGAGGTGTGATGACGAAGCCGGCCATCAGGCGAAGATGATTTTTGGTCTCCACGGACAGATTCCCGGCCATCGCCAGACCAATGCAATTGGTGGCGGTCGTAAAGACATAACAGGTCATGTTGCCCCCTGCTGCGCTTCCGAACTGTCCCACACTTTTGCCGTTCACGAGGCTCGCCAGCGAGTTGCGCTCGAAATCGCCTTCGATGCCGAGCCAGAACCTGTTCCACTGCGCACGATAGCCGAGCAGAAGGTGATCGCCGGTCCGATCCATCTTGCGGGAAAAACCCTCGTTTCTGGAAACGTCCAGACCGGGCGTCGTGATGTCATCGATGGTCAGCGTCATACCGCCTTCTTGCTTGACCTCGTAGTTGTTCTGGGTGAGCCCGCCGCCGAAATAGAAACCGGCCCAGGTGTTGGCGTAAAGCGCCGGATCGGTGGTGAATGATCTCCAGTTGAGCGCAGCGGCTGCGGATGGCGACTCATTGGGATCGAAGCGATAGATCAGCGACGCACGAATGGCTTCGTTGGTGACCTTCACTTTCTCGCTCGGCGAGGTCATCGTCACGATGTTGCCGTTGACGTTGGCTTGAACAACCGCGCCGCTCGTTGTCAGGCCGTTATAGGTATCCTTCAGATATTCGAGCCTTGCGATGAGGTTCTCGCTGGCTTTCACCTGAATGCCGCCGCCGATGGACGAGCCGACCAGATTCTTGTTCGGAGCCAGGGAATTTCCAGAGACAATGGCAGGCGCACTTGGGCTGCTTGCCAGAGCGAAACCGACATGAGAGCCGACGGTATCGCTTCGGCCGAATGCCGCACCGCCGCTGACAAACGCCATGAAGCTGGGAGTAATGGCAAGGCCGGCTACCCCGCGCACATGCCCCCTCGTCTCGACCGAGCCGAATGCGGTCGGGCTTCCGCAGATATAATTGCCGGTCGTTCCGACGCCGCAGTAGCCGGGCTCCGCCCCGAACGGAATTGATGTCGGGACACGGTCGCCGAATGAATAATCTCCCTCGGCTCCGAGCAAGAACCGCTCGTACTGCCAGAGGTATCCGCCAAGGATGTGGCCGCGATTGAGGTAGTTCGTGGTTGCCAGCGAGATCGGCTCATTCGCTGTCTGGCCAGGCCCGCCCGGCACGAGGGTCTGATAGGCTGTTCCCTGACCGAGCGATTTCTTTTCGCGTCCGTATCCCGCACCGAGATAGAAGCCGCCCCACGACAGAGGGTTTGGAGCGACAGAAACGCTGGGCGGCGGGGCCAAGCGCATAGCAAAATTGCCGGCGGTTTGAGCGGATGCAGGCAGCGCCGAAAAGGCAAGCACCGCGATCGCCGAAAAAACGGCTGTTTTGGTCATGAAATCCCCCAGTTCCCCAAGGGACCCTAGGGTGGCGTCTGGGAGGTAACAATCGGCGGCGGGGTCGCAGGGCGGATTCCGATGTCCACCGTATCCCGGATGTCACGGGACTGCGCGCAATGAGACGGAATGGTGGGCGCGACAGGGATCGAACCTGTGACCCCCTCGATGTCAACGAGGTGCTCTCCCGCTGAGCTACGCGCCCTTAAAGACCATTGGTGCCGGGATGCGTCCCTATATCGGCTTGAGCTGCCTCAGGCAAGGACGGGAAACCGTGTTTTCGGGGCAAATTACCCCCCGATCGCCAGCCTCCTCAGGCCGCCAGCATCTTGTTCACTTCGCTGACCAGTTCGCGCAGATGCACGGGCTTGGACAGCACCTTGGCGTTTTTCGGCGCTTCGGAGTCCGAATTCAGCGCCACGGCGGCAAATCCAGTGATGAACATGATCTTAATGTCGGGATCGAGTTCCGAGGCGCGCCGCGCCAGTTCGATGCCGTCCATCTCCGGCATCACGATGTCGGTTAGAAGCATTTCAAAGGGCTCTTCGCGCAACCTCTGATAGGCTGAAAGGCCGTTATCATAGGACGAGACCTGAAAACCTGCATTCTCCAGTGCCTTCACCAGAAAGCGGCGCATGTCGTTGTCGTCTTCGGCAAGGAGAATTTTGTGCTGCATGGCGCTGGTCGTTGATTTCCGTGAAATGGAGAAGTCCCCTGCCTTCTATTTGCCAGAAGGGTAGTAAATTTCGGGTGAAGGCGAACTTCCTCTTGGCAGATCAGTTAGGTTTGCGGACAATGATGCTGCACAAAACACCTGCTTTTCCGGCAAATATGTGTTGCCCGGATAATTATATCGGCAGCGGCGAGCATAACGCCGCAATTAAGAACGGTGAGGACGAGGAAAAGAGGCGGCAATGACACGGTTCGAGGACGAGTTGTCGCCTCCGTTCGAAATTATCGAACCCCCGGTCTGGCGCGCGCCGATCATCTTCAACTCCCCGCATTCCGGATCAGTGTATCCGCGCGAATTTCTTGCGGCGTCCCGCATCGATCAGGCATCGCTGCGGCGTTCGGAAGATTCGTTCATGGATGAAATCATCGCGGACCTTACCGGCCGCGGATTTCCCATCGTCCGGGTCAATTTTCCGCGCTCCTATGTGGACGTCAACCGCGAGCCCTATGAACTCGATCCGCGCATGTTCGCGGGCCGGCTGCCAAGCTTCGCCAACACGCGTTCGATGCGGGTCGCAGGCGGTCTCGGCACCATTCCCCGCGTCGTCGGCGACGGTCAGGAAATCTATTTCGAGCGGCTCGATGTCGAGGACGCGCTGAGCCGGATTGAGGCGCTTTACAAGCCGTATCATCGCGCACTGCGCCGTCTCATCAACAAGGCACATCAGGCGTTCGGCGCGGTCATTCTGGTCGATTGTCATTCGATGCCGTCGATCGGCGTCTCGCGCGACGAGCCCAAGCGCCCCGATATCGTGATCGGCGATCGTTACGGCACGAGTTGCGCGAGCCTTTTGCCCGATGCCGTCGAGGAAACGCTCACGGAGCTCGGATATTCGGTGGGCCGCAACAAGCCCTATGCGGGCGGCTTCATCACCGAGCACTACGGCAACCCGGCGAGCGGACTGCATACGATCCAGCTCGAACTCAACCGCGCGATCTACATGGATGAGCGGCGGCGCGAGCGCGGCCCGCAGTTCCGCAAAGTGGCGGACGATTTCATGGTGCTGGCCGAGACGCTGGCCGCGATCCCGCTCGACAACCTCGGACCGTTCCAGGCGGCGGCGGAGTAGAATTTTCCAATCACTGTTCTTTTTGTACGCGGCCCAATCGCAAGGCGGTGCACTGTTTTTGGAAGCGGCGTGCCGAAAAGAAAAAAGGGCCACTCGCGAAAGCAAGTGGCCCAAGTCTAGGGAGGAAACGCCCAAGGAGGGCAGCGATAACGCGAGGCGCTATCGCACCGCAACAATATGCAATCGCAACGCACCCAAGGCAAGTATTTTTAAAGAATTAGCCATGTCTCTATCGCATGACAGACTTGCGACCTGCCCGATCGGTAAAAATGAAAATATCTTGTTTTTTCATATGCTTGCGGAAAATTCGAGGCCCTCGGAGGTGTCTTAAAAGCATAGAATCGCACCCATGATATGAATCATGATTTCGATTCTTAAGCATACAGGCTTTCGTTTTCACCTTCGCTTTGGAATCGAGACATAAGGAATGAACGTATCACCCGTCGGCATTGGCGAAGCAAAGCTCCATGAGATTGCTCCTGTGCCGGGACTCTTATAGGGCCGTAATCAATTCGTACTTACACTCCGCGGCTCTCGTGTTTGTTCCAAAGGAATTCCCGTGACGGTCATCGACTTCACCGCTTTCATCGGACGACTGGCGACCGCCTCCGGCGAAACCATCCTTCCCTTTTTTCGCACCTCGCTCAGCGTCGAGAACAAGAACAAGGGCCACGATCTCGACCCGGTCACCGAAGCCGACCGCGCAGCTGAGGCTGTGATGCGCCGGATGATCAAGGACAGCTTTCCGCTGCACGGCATCGTCGGCGAGGAATTCGGATCCGAACGCGCCGATGCGGAATACGTCTGGGTGCTCGATCCGATCGACGGCACCAAATCCTTCATCGCTGGCATGCCGATCTGGGGCACGCTGATCGCGCTGATGCATAACGGCGCGCCGGTGTTCGGCATGATGCATCAACCCTATATCGGCGAACGCTTCAGCGGCGACGGCGGCTCCGCGCGCTATGAAGGCCCGTCCGGAAAACGAAAACTATCCGTGCGGCGCTGCGCTTCGCTGGCGGAGGCGACGCTGTTCACCACCAGCCCGCGCCTGATGAACGATTCAGACCGCGCCCGGTTCGCGCACGTCGAAAGCGACGTGCGGCTGTCCCGTTACGGCGGCGATTGCTACGCCTATTGCATGCTCGCCGCGGGCCATCTCGATCTCATCATCGAGACCGAACTGAAGCCTTACGACGTCGCCGCGCTGGTCCCGATCGTCAACGGCGCCGGCGGCATCATGACCACCTGGGAAGGCGCGCCTGCACAGTCCGGCGGCCGCATCATCGCAGCCGGCGACAAACGCGTGCACGAGGCAGCGCTGAAACTGCTTAACGCGTAAGGCTTTTCTCGCGCGGTTCACACCTTCGCAAACATCTTCAGATGATCCGCCAGTTGCTGCACCGGCCGTGGCAGTGACGACCGGCTCCGCATGCAGATCGCGAGCCTGCGGCTGGTCCAGGGATCGGTCATTCTGACGGTTTTGATCCGGGTGGACCGGCTGTAGCGCCGCGCCGCCGCTTCCGGAATCACCGCTACGCCGACACCGGCTTCAACCATCTGGCAGATCGCATCGAAACTCTTCAATCGCGCACGCATCCGCGGACGCACGCCCAGCTTCGCGGCATGGGCAGCGACATGATTTTGCAGCGCGCTGCCTTCGGTGAGGCCGATGAAGTCGCGAGCCGCGACATCACGGAAACTGGTCTGGCGGCGTTGCGCCATCTCGTCATGGAGCGGCACGACCAGCACCAGACGATCGTCACAAAACGGGAAACGATCGAGGCCTTCGGGCAGCACCGCCTCGACGGCGATGCCGATGTCGGCCGCGCCTGACGCGAGGGCGTTGGCGATCTCAACGCTTTCACGCTCCTCCACGTCGATACTGATGGCGGGATATTTCGCGAGAAATGACGCCAGCGCTTTCGGCAAATGCTCGGTCGCGCCTGACGTATTCGCCAGCATATGGATGCGGGCTTTCAGCCCGCGCGCGTAGGCGGTGAGTTCACCCTGCATCGTCGCCACCTGATGCAGCACGATGCGTGCGTGGTCGAGCAGACTCTCACCCGCGGCCGTGAGCCTGACGCCGCGCCGCTGCCGTTCCAGCAACGCCACGCCGAGCGCAGCTTCCATGCCCTTGATCCGCGCGCTGGCCGATGCCAGCGCCAGCGCCGATCGCTCCGCGCCGTGGGTGATGCTTTGCGCTTCGGCCACCGCCACGAACAACCGCATATCCACCAGATCAAAATGCATGGCCAAGGCCCTTTACACTGCCTTCGCTAAGTCCGAAGGCTTGCTCCGTATTCTCCAAATTGTGCAGTTTGCCGCTCTCGGTCAATGTGCAGGCCATGTCCAGTTCAATGTCAGATCCGCTTCTCATCATTATCGCCGCCGTCTTTCTCCTGGCCGGCTTCGTCAAAGGCACCATTGGCATGGGCCTGCCGACCGTGGCCATGGGCCTGCTCGCCACCCGAATGGCGCCGGCGCATGCGCTCGCCATCGTGATCGTGCCCGCCATCGTCACCAACATCTGGCAGACCTTCGTCGGCCCCTATCTGCGCGACATCCTGCGCCGGCTGTGGCCGCTACTGATCGGCACCGTCCTCGGCGTCTGGTCCGGCGCGGGACTGTTGACAGGCCCCTATGCGCCCTACGGCACCATTGTGTTGGGCGTGCTGCTGGTGATCTATGCGATCGTCGGCCTCTCCAAGGTTCGCTTCAGCGTACGGCGCAAGAACGAAAGCTGGATCGGCGGCATCGTCGGCCTGATTACGGGCGTGATCTCCGCAGCGACCGGCGTTCAGGTTATTCCCTCGATGCCCTTCATGCAGGCCATCGGCATGGAGAAGGACGAACTCATTCAGGCTCTCGGCGTGTTCTTCACCACGGCAACCGTGGCGCAGGCCTATAACCTGACCGGCGCCGGACTGCTGAACACCTCGACCCTCCTTCCGGGTACGATCGGAATGATTGCTGCTTTCGCGGGCATGTATATCGGCCAGCTGGTGCGGTCGCGTATGGACGCTGACACCTTCCGGCGCTGGTTTCTGATCGCGATGCTGCTGCTCGGGATCTATCTCGCAGGCGAGATGTTGATGCGCATTCACGGCTGAGCGGGATCATGCTAGGCGTAGCCCATGATCCGGGTCACGCGCGACATCACGATTGACGAGAAGGACCTCGACATTGCGTTCGTCCGCGCCTCCGGGCCCGGCGGGCAGAATGTCAACAAGCTCTCGACCGCGGCGCAGTTGCGCTTCGACGTCGGCCGGGCTGCACTCGCACCGGATGTGTTGACGCGGCTAAACACCTTGGCTGGCCAGCGCATGACGAAGGACGGCATAATCGTCATTCACGCGCAGCGCTTCCGCACCCAGGAACGCAACCGCGCCGACGCCATCGACCGGCTGCTGGAACTGTTGCGCGAAGCTGCCATTCGTCCAAAACCGCGCCGCGCCACCAGACCTACGCTTGGCTCGAAAGTACGCCGCCTTGAAGGTAAAAAGCGCCGCAGCGACGTCAAGGCCAAGCGCGGCGCAACCCGCTACGACGACTGAGAAATAGCGGGTAAAACGCGCCTCTTTATCGGTACATTTCGCCCACTCCGCCGCTAAAATAGGCCGCCACGCGAATCGTTCCCGGAATGCCATGCCCGTCCGCCAACTGCCCATTCAGATCGTCAACCGCATCGCCGCCGGCGAGGTGGTGGAACGGCCTGCCAGCGCGGTGAAGGAACTGGTGGAAAATGCCATCGACGCGGGCGCCTCCCGCATCGACATTTTCACCGAAGGCGGCGGACGCAGGCGCATCGCCATTACCGACGACGGCGCGGGCATGACGCGCGACGATCTCGCGCTCTCCGTGGACCGTCACGCCACGTCGAAACTCGACGACGAAGACTTGCTGCGTATCCGCACGCTGGGGTTTCGCGGTGAGGCGCTGCCGTCGATCGGCGCGGTGTCGAAACTCGATATTACCACGCGCCACATTAGTGAGTCTCACGCTTGGACATTGAATGTCGATGCAGGAGCAAAATCCGATGTGGTGCCTGCGGCGTTGACGGGCGGCACGCGCGTCGAGGTCAGCGACCTGTTCTACGCGACACCGGCGCGCCTGAAGTTTCTCAAGACCGACCGCACCGAGGCCGAAGCCGTCCGCGAAGTGGTAAGGCGTCTGGCGATGGCGCGGCCCGACATCGCGTTCTCACTGTCAGGCGAGGAACGCGCGCCGGTGACATGGGCTGCGGCGCTACCCGGCGCTGCGGGCCGCTTGACGCGGCTCGGCGATATTCTGGGCGCGGATTTCCGCGCCAGCGCCATCGAGGTGCGATCCGAACGCGATGGCGTGAGTGTTGAAGGCTTTGCGGCGGCCCCATCGCTGACGCGCGCCAACGCGCTCGGACAGTATCTGTTCGTCAACGGACGCCCTGTGCGCGACAAGCTGATCCTCGGCGCGGTGCGTGCAGCCTATGCCGACTATCTGCCGCGCGACCGGCATCCGGTGGTCGCGCTGTTCGTGACGCTCGATACGCAGGAGGTCGATGCCAATGTGCATCCGGCCAAGACCGAGGTGCGCTTCCGCAACGCCGGTCTGGTCCGCGCGCTGATAGTACACGCGCTCAAGGATGGTCTGGCCCGCGAGGGCAAGCGTACCGCAGCGAATTCCGACGGCGCAGCGATCATGGCGTTCCGCCCGGGAAGCATTCCACGCGGCGGCTGGGACTGGCGGCGCTCGCCGAATTATCCCGCCGCGCCTACAGGCTTTGATGGCGCCGCGGTGCCCTCCTACGCGAATTCTTTTGAGACAAATGCGTTTGCCGAAGCGGCGCAGGCCGTATTCGACACCGGCGCACCGACCGCCGATCTGCGCGCCAATGCGATGCCCACAGGCGATCTGCTGGACCGTCCGCTGGGTGCGGCGCGCACGCAGATCCACGAAACCTACATCGTCTCACAAACGCGCGACGGCCTGGTCGTAATAGACCAACACGCCGCGCACGAGCGCATCGTCTATGAGCGCCTGAAAGCATCCCTCGAACGCAACGGCGTGCAGCGGCAGATTTTGCTGATCCCCGAAATCGTCGAGATGGATGAATCGACCGTCGAGAAACTCCTCGCGCGCGCGGACGAACTGGAGACATTCGGCCTCAGCATCGAATCCTTCGGTCCCGGCGCGGTCGCCGTGCGCGAGACGCCGTCGCTCCTTGGCAAAACAGACGCGGCGTCATTGCTGCGCGATCTCGCCGAACACATGGCGGAATGGGACGAGGCGCTTCCGCTTGAGCGGCGGCTGATGCATGTGGCCGCGACCATGGCGTGTCACGGCTCGGTGCGCGCGGGCCGCATCCTCAAGCCTGAGGAAATGAACGCGCTGCTGCGCGAGATGGAAGTGACGCCGAACTCCGGCCAGTGCAATCACGGCCGGCCGACTTACGTCGAACTCAAGCTCGCTGACATCGAGAAGCTGTTCGGACGAAGGTGAACGCTCACCTTAGTTTTCCTTTAAGCCACCTACCCCGCCGTCCGCTGAACTCAAAAAGCTTTTTCAGTAACCCAGCCTCAGCCGTTTGTATTTCAGGTTGAAGCGAGAACTGCCGCAGCGCGAGGCCCAGCTTTCGTACATCGGCTGATAGACCAAGTTCCTTGGGCGATGCAGGCGAGCGAATATCAAGCACGACCTGAATATCACCGTCAGCTACGACATGTACGGGAATTTGTGCGTGACGCCATGACCAATCCCGATCACCGCGACGCGCTGCATCGAATGACCATTCCGCCACTGGCACCTGGTTTGCGGTCAACGAGATATCGAGCTGAGAATGAGCCGCGGCCAGAAAAGGACTAACCTGCACGTTAAAAAAGAGGGGCTTCGCATCTGGCCTGATCGAAAAATTGATCTCGGCACGATCGCCATCGGACCAAATACCGAAATCTTCCTCGACGGAGCTCCAACCTTCTCCAAAATAGTGTTGTAAGCCCAACGCCTGCGTGGCGTTCGTCAAGGGAACATGGCTAAGACGCATATCGTGGGCTTGCGCAGCAAGCTCGATCATTTCGTCAAGATTTGCCGCGCAACTATTTTCTTCCCGGAACGGCCGCGCACAACGATGTGCCATAGCTTGCAGGTGTCGCCGGTCCCTGATCGCCCGCTCTACGGCCTCCACCAAGCCGCCCTTGTTGTTCTTTTCAAATAGCACCCCTGCCGCGCGGCCTTCCGAAACATGATCAGCCATCCATGTCTGGGCCGGTATGATAGCAACCTTTCCCATGGCAACGGCCTCGCAAAATACCCCGGAGACAATTCCACGGTACTCAACGGGATCGTAAGGCAAGAGAATCATATCGGCCCGATCGATCGTCGTCAGATATTCAAGATGATCCTGCTCCCCCGGAAGAAGCTCCAGGCCACGCCCGATGAGCTCCTTGTCAAAGGCCCTCTCCGGGTCGACGCTGTCGAACACCCGAACAAGAAAATTCACGCCGCCATGTTTTCGAAGAACCGTGCGCACCAACTCGAAAATCCGGTTCAGCATTTTTTCAGATCTACGGTTGGTGTGAACGTAGATCGTCAATTCTTCGACCGCGCGGGATTCGAGACCTTCGGTTATCGAGCCGTAATATTTCGGAACAGGCAAATAGAACGCGCGCCGTAAGCACAATTTCTCAAGATGCACCAACGCAGCCTTGTTGTTCAGCGAAAAGAACACTCGCTCTTCGCCGCTGACCCCGAGGAGCGAACGAGAAGCAAAATAGTAACTCCATGCACTCTCTATGAAGGTCCCAGCTTCAAAATTAAAAAACTCAGGCCCAAAGAATCTGAAGATGACAGAGGGGTTCGCTGAACCCGATCGCGAACGCATCCATTGAGCAAGACCAAATATGACCTGCGGCCGCGACGACGTGATCACAAGAATATCTCGTTCCGAAATATCCGCGATTTCAAGGTCCTTCCACAGCGGACTCAATGTGAATTGCGCACATGCAAAATCGTCGAGGAAAACATCCTTGCTGACGTTGTACCAGCGGACGAAGGGAAGAACTGCATGGGCATCGAGTTCTTCAGCAACCTTCGGATCAGCCTTTTTGGAGACATAAATCTTGGTCTCGATCCCCCGCGCCAGCGCGGCTTCCCGAAAACCGAGCACCTGATTAAAATAGTGACCGGAATATCCGACCAAATCGAAATCAGCGATGAAGAGACGAGGGCTTGTGACTGTCATCGTTTAGACCAATGCAAGCTCGATCGACCATTCATCTCGAAGCCAACTCATCTATTGGAGCCTTATGCGGCTCCTGGTCTTCCCGTCAGATCAAAAATGATATGCTGGGGACTCAATTTCGACAAAGCAGAGGAATACTGAACGGCCCGGGACGTGACGACGATCATCTCACCCCATTCAAGCAACTTATCGACATCATCGACCAGTAGATCGTCCAGACCGTCAAGGGCATTGTCAGTGTAATCATGTCGGGTCGTAAGGCCGCGCCCGCGCGACACATCCGGGTCAAATGCGCGGACACTGCGGCCAGCCTTGAGGAGCCGCTGCACCAGCGCGGCGATCGGGCTACCTCGAAGGTCGCAAACACCAGCCTTGTAAGCCAGTCCCAACACGGCAATGCGGGTGAGCCCGCTCGTCAGTATTTGTGAAGTGGCGCGGGCGATGACCCGCTCGTTGCTGGCGATGATGTGAGCGAGAACCGGAACCTCCAAACCATTGGATCGACACCAATGATTTAGAACTTCCACATCCTTCGGCAGGCAGGGACCTCCAAAGGCAAAGCCCGGCTTCAGGTAAGCGGGAGAAATGTTGAGGTCATTGTCGGTGCAGAAAATGTCCATGACGTTACCGCTGTCGACACCGACGAATCTGGAGATCGTATCAATTTCATTTGCGAATACGACTTTGAGGGCGTGCCAGGAATTGTCCGCATACTTGATGGTTTCGGCGACCTCGACGCTGGTGCGAAAAATTGGCGACCTGATGCCGGAGTAGATCGATGTCAGTCTGTCGCCCGTTTGAGCATCAATCTCACCTATGACAACGCGTGACGGAGCGCGGAAATCAGCAACCGCAGACCCTTCGCGCGTGAACTCCGGATTGCTGGCCAATCCAAAGCTCTCGCCGACAGAACCTCCACTTGCCTGCTCCAATAACTTCAGAATGTAGTTACGCGTGGTTCCGGGAATGACAGTCGAGCGAATGACAACCGAATGAAATTCCTTCTTTCTGGCAATGGCTTCGCCGATGGACTGAACGACGTTTTCGACAGCCGAGATATCCTGCGAGCCGTCAGCATTGCGCAACGTGCCGACACAGACAAACGTCACATCCGTGTCCGCAACCGCCGCCTGCAAATCGGATGTCCCGCGCAGCCGGCCACTGCGCCAGACTTCGGCTACAAGCTGATCGATTTGAGGTTCCAGAATCGGGGCGTGGCCGCGGGCGAAAAGATCGACCTTTCCCTGGTCGAGGTCGACGCCAACAACCTCATGCCCCATTTCACAGAGGCACGCACCGGTTACGGTGCCGACAAATCCCAGGCCAACAACACTTATTTTCAATGCTGCCTCATTGGCGGGCATGCTGCTCGCAAAAAAACAGAAATATCTAGATGAATTCAACAAATAGCGGGATCCGAACCTCCCATACCGAAAGGTCTGATCCCGTTCAAATTATCTCAGCCTGCGCGTAAAAATACAAACTCCGTCTCGTCATAGGCGCGCCGCTCAAGCTCTTCGAATCCCTCAGACGCAACGAACGCGGCCTTCGATTCCTCGACCACGACCAGCGCCTGCGGCGTCAGCCACTTTCCGTCGCGCAGCGAGACCAGCGCCTTATCGGCAAGGCCGCATTTATAGGGCGGATCGAGAAACACCAGCGAGAAAGGCTCGACCGGATAGGCCGGACCGAGATTGGTCGCATCGCGGCGATAGACCTTGGTTACGCCGCCAAGCCCCAGCGCTTCGACATTGTTGCGCAACAGCGCCCGCGCTTCCGCGCCGTTGTCCACGAACAGCGTGAACGCTGCGCCGCGCGAGACGGCTTCAATGCCGAGCGCGCCGGTGCCGGCGAACAGGTCCAGCACGCGTGCGCCGTCGATCGGATTCTCATAAGCATGCATCAGGATGTTGAACAGCGCCTCGCGCAGACGGTCCTGCGTCGGGCGTATGTCGTTCGACGAGGGCGAGGCGATATTACGGCCTTTCAGACGTCCACCAATAACGCGCATGGCTGACGCTCAGTCGTCCGTAAAATCGGTTTTGGGCTTTAGATCACGCTTGCCTTTGTAGCCGCGCGTCGGACGGCGCGGCGGACCATAGCCCCCTGCCTCATCCTCGTTGCGCGCACGGGCTTCATCACTGCCGGTGCGCTGGACCAGCACGCGGCGGCCCTTGCGATCCGCAATCAGCCCGCTTTTCGAACCGACGGGCTTGATACGGCCCTTGATGCGCTCCTTCGGGCCTTCCTTAGGACGCGGCGTATCATCGCCTTCCGCGACATCCTTCACCGGCTTGTCGAACTGTGCGCCGGACATCGCGACGATCTTGTCGCCAAGCTGATCACGCAGCACCCGCGACTTGATTTCCTCGACCTGGCCTTCTTCGATCTCGCCCAACTGGAACGGACCGTAGGAAATGCGGATCAAACGATTCACCTCGAGGCCGAGATGCGCCATCACGTTGCGCACCTCACGGTTCTTGCCTTCGCGGATCGCGAACACGATCCAGACGTTGGCCGCCTTGTCGCGCTCCAGCGTCGCGTCGATGGAGCCATACTTGACGCCATCGACTTCGACACCCCTCTTCAGCTCGTCGAGTTGCGCCTGCGTCACGTCGCCATGGGCGCGCACGCGATAGCGCCGCAACCAGCCGGTGTCCGGCAGTTCCAGCGCACGGGCGAGGCCGCCGTCATTGGTGAGCAGCAGCAGGCCTTCGGTGTTGAAATCGAGCCGTCCGATGCTGATCAGACGCGGCAGGCCTTCCGGCAGATTGTCGAACACCGTGGGACGACCTTCCGGGTCGTCGTGGGTCGTCATCAGGCCGCGCGGCTTGTGATACAGAAACAGCCGCGTGCGCTCGCGTTCCGGCAACGGCTTGCCGTCGATGGTAACGACATCGTTCGCAGTGATATCCAGCGCCGGAGAATTGATGACGCGGCCGTTGACCGCGACGCGGCCCTGCACGATCCATTCCTCGGCATCGCGGCGCGAGCACAGGCCTGCACGCGCGACGATCTTGGCGATGCGCTCGCCGGTCTTCTTTTTTTCAGGCACCTCGCGCGGCGGGCGCCTATCGAAATCGGGCTTGCGCTCGCGATAAGCACCCCGGCCGCCGAACGCCGGACGCTTGGCGAAAACCTTGCTGTCGTCCTCGTTATCGCGGCGCGGACGGTCGCGCGTTTCACTGCGCGGATGCTCCTGCCAGTCGCTTCGGCCACGCGGCGCGCGGTCCTCGCGCGGCTTATCAAAGCGCGGACGGGAAAAACGCGGACGTTCGCTCTGGTCGCGATCGTCGCGCGGCCTGTCGAATCGGGGCTTGTCGAAACCGCCGCCTTCGCGGCGCGGCGGACGGCTGTCACGCCGGTCATCGTCGCGTGACGGTCCGCGCTTCTGCCAGGGCTTGTCGTTGCCGCGATCTTCGCCGCGATTGAAATCCTTGCGCGGTCCGCGGTCCGGTGCGCCCCTGCGCGCGGGGCGCTCGTCGCGATTGAAACGAGGACGCTCGTCACGCTGCGGGCGCTCATCCCGATTGAAGCGGGCGGGACGGGCATCGCCGCCTTCACCGCGCGGCGTGTAAGGCCGCTTCTCGCCGAATTTCTTGTCCTGAAAACGCCCTGCGCCGGCGCTGCGAGGCGCGCGGTCGTCGCGGTCGCGCGGCTTGAACGTGCGTCCCTCGCCACGGTCTTCACGTGGCTTGAACGAACGCCCCTCGCTGCGGTCTCCCCGGGGCTTGAATGAACGGCCTTCGCCGCGATCCTCGCGCGGTTTGAACGAACGTCCTTCACTGCGCGCGCCAAAATCCTTGCGTGGGCCGCGATCGGGGCGGTCATCGCGCTGCGGGCGATCATCGCGGTTGAAACGCGGACGCGACGCCGGACGATCTCCGTCCTTGCGAAAATCATCGCGCTTGCCGGCATAAGGCTTCGCACCCGCGCGAGCAGCGTATGGGCGCTTGTCGCCGGAAGGCCGCTTGTCGCCAAACTTCTTGTCACCGCCCCGGGGACCGCCTCCGCTGCGCCCGCCCGGTCCTCCGGACCGGCCCTTGCCGCCGCCCTTGTAACCCGCTCCCGCTCCGCCTTCACGGCGCGGCGGACGGCCGTTGTTTTTGTCGTTATCGCGGGGCATGAATGATCTCTCAGGACTTTGGGCAGAACGTTGGGGCTGTCGCATGACGTCAAATCGGGCTGGCGACGGATCCACGCGCCCTTGTAAATCAGGGCGCATTCTCGCGCAAAACCGGTTCTCGCGTTTGCTGAAGCTGCTCTACTAACAGAGTTTATCGCCGGAAACGAGGCATGACGGCACGATCTTTCATGGATTTGGCACTGAAACAGGCCGAAATCGCCGAAAAGGCCGGCGAAGTGCCGATCGGCTGCGTGATCGTGCGCGACGGCGCGGTGATCGCGCAGGCGGGCAACCGCACCCTCACCGACCTCGATCCGACCGCCCATGCCGAGATTCTGGCAATCCGCGAGGCTGCCCGCATCATCGGCAGCGAGCGCCTGATCGATTGCGACCTCTACGTCACGCTGGAACCGTGCACCATGTGCGCGGCCGCGATTTCCTTCGCGCGCGTCCGGCGGCTTTATTACGGCGCAACCGATCCGAAGGGCGGCGCAGTGGACAGCGGCGTCAGATTTTTCGCCTCGCCCACCTGCCATCACACGCCGGAAATTTATCCCTCGGTCGGCGAGAGCGACGCGGCGGCGCTGCTGACAAATTTCTTCAAGGCTCGGCGCTGAAGCGCGGGATCATAAATCCAGCTTCATGCCTTCATGGGATGCCTCGAAACCGAGACGCTTGTAAAAGCGCTGCGCATCAACGCGCCGCTTGTTGGTGGTGAGCTGCAATTGCTTGCAGCCCCGCGCGCGCGACTTGGCGACGATCGCGTCAATCATCTGCTCGCCGATGCCGAGCCCGCGCAGTGAACGATCGACCCGCACGCCTTCGACTTTCGCGATCCAGCTCCCGTGATACGACATGCCGGGAATGAAGGTGAGTTGCATGCAGCCCATCGCGGTGCCCTCATGATCCCAGACGTAAAGCGTGTTGTTGGGATCCGCCGCGATGACATCGAACGCCGCGTGATACGCCGCCATGTCGCCAGAAAAATCCTCGCGCCCGCGCGCGACCTCGTCGTCCGCCAGCATTTCAACGATCCGCCGGATGTCTTCTCGCCGCGCCTCACGTAGTGCCATCAATCCTGCCCCTAAAAGAATTCAAGTAATGCATCAGCCGTTTCCTGCGGGTTCTCCTCAGCGAGGAAATGCCCGGAATCGATGGCGTGCCCGCGCACATCCGTCGCCCACCGCCGCCAGCCATCAAGCGGACTGCTGGCGGACACAGCAATGCCTGCGCCACCCCACAATGCCAGCAGCGGCACCGAGATTTTCTTGCCCGCATCGAGATCGGTCTTGTCGTGCTCAAAATCAGCATAGGCGCCCGCGCGATAATCCTCGCACGCCGCATGAATGCGCAGCGGATCGCGGAACGCCGTCAGGTAATGCTCGACCGCGCGCGGATCGAATGGGTTGGGCGCGTCCTTCTTTGCCCAGCTCTTGAAGGTGCGGCCGAAATAGTCGTCGGGATTCGACGCGATCAGGTTCTCAGGCAGCGGATTCGGCTGCGCCAGAAACGCCCAGTGATAGACACGCAGCGCGAAGCTGCGATCCATCTTCGCCCAGTAATCGTATGTCGGCAGGATATCCAGCGTCGCCACTCGCGACAGCCGGCCCGGATGGTCGAGCGCGAGCCGATAGGCCACGCGGCCGCCGCGGTCATGGCCAGCCAGCGCGAACTGAACGTGACCAAGCTTTTCCATTACCTCGATCATCGCCTGCGCCATCGCGCGCTTGGTGAACGGGGTGTGGTCAGCATCGGTCTTCGGTACATCCGACCAGCCGTAGCCGGGCAGGTCCGGAATCACGAGAGTGAACTTCTCCGCCAGCTTCGGCGCAACGCGATGCCACATCACATGAGTCTGCGGATAGCCATGCAGCAACAGCAGCGGCGGCCCCTTGCCGCCGACGCGCGCGAAGATGCGGCCGTTTCGCGTGCTGATCCATTCAGATGTGAAGCCGGGATAGAGATCGGCGAGATCGGACATGGGGCTATTCTCCCTTCCTTGTCATCGCCGGGCTTGACCCGGCAATCCATCTTTCAAGAAGGATGGATACGCGGGTCAAGCCCGCATATGACAACCCTTCTCTGCAGCAAGCCTCACGATCCCGATTGTTCCCGCGCCACTGCCTGCCAGCCGATGTCGCGGCGGCAGAAGCCCTCCGGCCATTTGATCAGATCGATAGCCTCATAGGCGCGGCGCTGCGCCTCGCTCACAGTCTTCGCCGTCGCGGTGACGTTCAGCACGCGGCCGCCATTGGCGAGAGTTTTTCCGCCGTCGGATTTGGTGCCGGCATGGAAGATCTCGACACCCTCGACTTTCGCGGCGTCATCGAGACCGTCGATGCGCGTACCCTTGGCGTAGTCGCCGGGATAGCCATTCGCGGCCATTACCACGGTGAGCGCGGGCTCCGGATGCCAGCGCAGATCGAAATGCTTCAATTCGCCATCAACCGACGCCAGCAGCGCCGGCACCAGATCCGACATCAGACGCATCATCAGCACCTGCGTCTCCGGATCGCCGAAGCGCGCGTTGTATTCGATCAGCTTCGGACCGTCTTTGGTGATCATCAGGCCCGCGAACAGCACCCCCTTGTAGGGCATGCCCTTCGCCTTCATCGCACGCAGCGTCGGCATGATGATTTCGCTCATCGTCCGCTCGCGGATGGCATCGGTGAACACTGGTGCGGGCGAATACGCGCCCATGCCACCGGTGTTCGGTCCCTTGTCGCCGTCGAACGCGCGCTTGTGATCCTGCGCAGCCGCCAACGGCAACGCGTTGTCGCCGTCGCACAGCACGAAGAACGAGGCTTCCTCGCCCTCCATGAACTCCTCGATCACCGCTTCCGCACCCGCTGAGGTGAACAGTGCGTCGACAGCAGCTTCCGCCTCGGCCAGCGTCATCGCCACCACGACGCCCTTGCCGGCAGCAAGCCCATCGGCTTTCACGACAATGGGTGCGCCGTGTTTGCGAATATAGGCCTTCGCCGCATCAGCATCACGAAAACGCTCATAGGCGGCGGTGGGAATACCGCTCGCGTTGCATATATCCTTGGTGAAGCCCTTGGAGCTTTCCAGTTGCGATGCCGCCTTGCTCGGACCGAACGCCTTGATGCCGGCTGCCGCGAGATCATCGACGATGCCGGCCGCAAGCGGCGCTTCCGGCCCGACGACAACGAAATCGATCTTGTTGGCTTTGCAGAAAGCGATCACGGCGGCATGGTCGGCGACATCGAGCGCGACGCATTCGGCCTCTTGCGCGATGCCGGCGTTGCCCGGCGCGCACCACAGTTTCGTCAGCAGCGGCGAGGCCGCCATTTTCCACGCCAAGGCGTGTTCGCGCCCGCCGGAACCGATCAAGAGGATATTCATAGGTCCAAGTTCATGGGATCAAGACCGGGATGAGGGTCGAACCGGGGTTTGTGAGATGATAGAAGGGTTTATCATGATGTCTCATCATCGCAACAGATTCGATTCCATATGACCGCAACTGCCGCCGAAGCCCTGTCCAATTCACCGGAATTCACCGTCTCCGAGCTCTCCTCGGCGTTGAAGCGGACGGTAGAGGATACCTACGGCCATGTGCGGGTGCGCGGCGAAATTTCCGGCTTTCGCGGGCCTCATTCCTCCGGCCACTGCTATTTCGCGCTGAAAGACGACAGCGCCAAGATCGAGGCGGTGATCTGGAAGGGCGTACACGGCCGCATGCGGTTCAAGCCGCAGGAAGGCCTCGAGGTCATCGCCACCGGCAAGCTCACCACCTATCCGGGGCGCAGCAAGTACCAGATCGTCATCGACCGGATGGAGCTGGCCGGCGAGGGCGCGCTGATGGCGCTGTTCGAGAAGCTGAAGGCCCGGCTGGCCGGCGAAGGGCTGTTCGACCGCGAGCGCAAGCAGCCGCTGCCCTATATGCCGAAGGTGATCGGCGTGGTGACCTCGCCCACCGGCGCGGTGATCCGCGACATCCTGCATCGGCTTGAAGATAGATTCCCGCGCCATGTTCTCGTCTGGCCCGTGCGGGTGCAGGGCGAAGGCTCCGCCGAGCAGATCGCGGCCGCGATCCATGGCTTCAATGCGCTGGAACAAGGCGGCAAGATTCCGCGGCCGGATTTGCTGATCGTCGCGCGCGGCGGCGGCTCGCTGGAGGANTGGCCCGTGCGGGTGCAGGGCGAAGGCTCCGCCGAGCAGATCGCGGCCGCGATCCATGGCTTCAATGCGCTGGAACAAGGCGGCAAGATTCCGCGGCCGGATTTGCTGATCGTCGCGCGCGGCGGCGGCTCGCTCGAGGATCTGTGGTCGTTCAACGAGGAAATCGTGGTGCGCGCCGCGGCGGAAAGCATGATCCCGCTGATTTCGGCGGTAGGCCACGAAACCGACGTAACGCTGATCGACTTCGCCGCCGACAAGCGGGCGCCGACACCGACTGCCGCCGCCGAAATGGCCGTGCCGGTGCGTGCCGAACTGTTCGTCGAGGTCACATCCTTGGAGCGGCGCGCCATGCTCTGCTGGCAGCGCGGCCAGGAAACCCGCCGCAGCGAATTGCGCGCGGCGGTTCGCGCGCTGCCGAAAGCAACCGAGTTGCTCGATATTCCGCGCCAGCGCCTCGACCGCGCCAGTGCGCAATTGCCCCGCGCGCTGCGCGCCAACGCACATGTCTACGAGCGGCGGCTGTCCGCGATCGGCGGGCGGCTCACGGTCACGACGCTTCGCGCCCAGATCGAACGCGGCAAGGAGAAGGTCGCGCGGCTGGCAACGAGCGCACGGCGCGGCATTGATCTGCACATTCAGCAGCGTGACACCCGCCTGCGTTACGTCTCCCAACTGCTCAATGCACTCTCGTACAAAGGCGTGCTGGAGCGCGGTTTCGCTTTGGTGCGCGATGAGCAGGGCCAGCCGCTGCACGCGGCGGCGAATGTCGGTTCCGGCCAGCGCCTGAGCATCGAATTCGCCGACGGACGGGTCGATGCGACGGCGGATGGCGAGGGAACACCTGCAGTGCAGCCGAAGCCCGCCGCGACCAAGCCAGCTTCGAAACGCACCACTGATTTCGGTGTCAAGAAGGTCCAGGGCGACCTCTTTTGAGCCACCGAAAAGGGTTTCGCACCCGGCCTCGCCGACCTATATTTAAGTCATCTCTCCGGACAGCAATCCGCCGGACCTCACAAGGACAGTGATCGTGCTCAATAAATTCGGGCCTTCCGGCCAGGGCGAAGCGCAGGTCGAATATCTCGATGGCGACTTCCGCGTAACATCTCCCGGCTCTTATGTCCGTTGCGCTGTCACCGGCGAACACATCCCCCTCGATGAGCTGAAGTACTGGAGCGTCGACCGGCAGGAAGCCTACGCAACACCGGAGGCCGTGCTGAGCCGGCACTATCCCGCGCAATTGAAGAAGGTTTGAGTATCTAGCGCGCTTTCTGGCGCGCGCTGGCCAGCCGCTGCGCCACGAAATCACGCAACGCCGCCTCATCACCGAAATCCAGCGTAACCGACAAGACGCGAATGCTGTCCGCGGGCCCCACGAGGCGCGCATCGCTGCGGATGCGTGCCATGTCTTTTTCGGTGGTCACCAACATCAAAGACTCGGCTTTGGCCTCTGCCGCCAGCGCCTCGATCTCGTTTGCCGTAAACGGATGATGATCGGAAAAAGCTCGTTCCTCGACCACATTCACGCCGCTGCTGCGCAACGTGGTGAAGAAACGCGCCGGATCGCCGATGCCTGCAAAAGCCAGTACGCGCGGTCCATGCAGCGCGGCGATTGAGTCCTCGTCGGGAACGAGACGCGCCCGCAGAACCGGCGCGTTACGTTTGATGATGAGACTGGCAGTACCGTCGGCGGCCCCTCCCTCACCGATCACGATCAGCGCATCGGTGCGCGCGACCTGTGGATCCAGTGGTGCGCGCAAGGGACCAGCCGGAAACACACAACCGTTGCCGACGCCGCGCGCCGCATCGATCACGATCAGCGACGCATCCTTGGCGAGCGCCGGATTCTGGAACCCATCATCGAGCAGAACGACGCTCGCGCCCTGTGCACGCGCAAGCGCGGCACCGGCGACGCGATCACGCGAGACAATCACGGGCACGATTGCCGCCATCATCAGCGGCTCGTCGCCAACGTCGGCGGCAGTATGCAGTGTTTGATCGACGCGAACGGGGCCCTCGATCGTACCGCCGTAACCGCGGCTAACGACGAACGGCTGCTCACCCATGCTGCGCAGGACTTTCGCAAGCGCCAGCGTCGTCGGCGTCTTGCCCGCACCGCCGAGATGATAGTTGCCGACGCAAAGAACCGGAATCCCGGCGGACGCCCCGGCGCGCGCCATGCGCCGCGCGCTCACCGCACCGTAGATCGCGCCGAGCGGCGCCAGCAATCGTGACATCAATGATGGTGGCCGATACCAGAAGGCCGGCTCACGCATCGGGCGCTCCCGCCTCTAGCCGCAACTGCAGCAGATAGGGCTCGAGCGCGCTGACGGTCTTGTCGAGTGCGCCGCCAAGCTTGCTAACAACACCTTCCGCAGCGCCGACCGACCGCTGCCGCGCAATCGGGTTGACCAGGAGGTGCCCGAGCGACTTCACGAAATCCTCGCCGGTCTCTGCGCGCAGGGCGCCGCCCGCCTGATCGAGGGCATCATAGATGTCGTCGAAATTGAACACGTGCGGCCCGTGCAGGATCGCGGCGCCGAGCTTGATGGCTTCGATCGGGTTCTGCCCGCCATGCGCCACCAGCGAGCCGCCCATGAACACCACCGGCGCAATCCGGTAGAACAATCCCAATTCGCCCATCGTGTCGGCGACATAGATGTCCGTTCCGCGGCCCGGCAACTCATCCTGCGAACGCAACGCGACCTGTAGTCCGGCAGCCGTCAGCATACGGGCGATGGCACCACCGCGATTGGGATGACGAGGCACGATAACGCTCAGCAACTGCGGAATCCGCGGCGCCAGCCGCCGATGCGCATCGAGAATCACTTCATCTTCGCCGGGATGCGTGGATGCCGCGACAAACACCAGCCGCCGCTGCGTGGCTTCCTTGAGGCGTTCCAGTTTCTTCACGTCCGCCGGTGGACCTTCGACATCCAGTTTCAGATTGCCGGACGTCACGACATTGGGACAGCCCAATGCGGCGAAGCGCTCGCCGTCACGCTCGGACTGCGCGAGGCAAAGATCGAAACACTCCAGAAGCGCGGAGATCGTGCCGCGCAATTTGCGCCAGCGTGGAAACGAACGCGGCGACATGCGGCCGTTGATGATGACCATCGGAATGCGCCGCTCGGCGCTCGACAAGATCAGATTGGGCCAGATGTCCGACTCGATGAACAGCGCGAGGCCCGGCTTCCAGTGATCGAGAAACGCCGAAACGAAGCGCGGCGAATCGAACGGCACGTATTGATGAATCACGTCCGGTGGAAACCGCCGCGCGACAATGGCCGCCGATGTCACCGTTCCGGAGGTCAGCAGAATGCGGATATTCATCGCCCGCAGCCGCTCGATCAATCCCGCAGCCGCAAGAACCTCGCCGACGCTCGCTCCGTGAATCCAGATCAGCGGCCCCGGCGGGCGGGCCGCGCTCGCAACGCCACGACGCTCGGCGATCCGCTCGGGATCTTCCTTGCCCTGCTTCAGCCGCCGCGCGATCAGCGGGCCCGCAAGCGGCATGGCGACGGCGGATAATCGCCGGTACGCCGCAAGCGTTGCGGGCAGCGCGCTAGGCATGAAGACCCTCGTCCCGGCCGACGAGACGGTAGGCGCGACTCGTGACCTCGTTCAACCGCTCTTCAAGTTGCACGCGCAGCCTCTGCATTGTCTCACCATCCGCATCGGGCGGCACCCACAGTATCTCACCGGCGGCGATGACGCCGCGCCCGAATGGCAAATGAATGACGGTTCGGTCCCAATTGTTAAGGCGCTTGAAACGGCTGGTGGCGATGGCCACCGGCAATATGGGACGACCCGACTCGCGCGCCAGCATGATGATGCCAAGCCCCGCCTTGCGCGCGATCTTCGGCACGTCCGCGGTCAGCGCCATGTTGATCTTCTCTTCCAGCGTTCGCAACATCATCTTGAACGCGCCTACACCGCCCTTGCGGTGAAACTCCGTTCCATGATCGCCGGAACCACGCACGGTCCCGACGTTGAGACGTTCCGCCGCGATCGCATTGAACTCGCCGTCGCGATGACGCGAGATCAGGACCTTGGCGGAATACTGCTTCAGCTTCAGGAACGGCATCATGAAATGCTGGCCGTGCCAGAACGCGATAATCACCGGCATGTCCGGCTCAATGTTCTTGTAAACCTCCGGCGGATCGAGGGTGAAGCGGTTGGTCAACCAGACAAAGCGCAAAAACTCGGCCGCCGTGTAACCGACGGCATGCTGCACCCACCGCGAGCGGCCGAGATTTCGAAGCAATCTTTTCAACGGGTGGACTTCGCATCTTGACCGGGATCGAGCAGCCGGTGGAGATGGACGATGAAATAACGCATATGCGCGTTATCGACGCTCTGCTGAGCCTTCGACTTCCAGGCCGCGTAGGCCGTAGCATAGTTCGGAAACAAACCGACAACCTCGACCTCATCGAGATTCTTGAAGGTAACGTGATCGAGGTCGAGAAGTTCGCCGCCGATGACAAGGTGAAGCAGTTGCGGTTGCACAGTTTCGGACATGAGTCACATTCCCAAAGCGATGACCGGCACTCCAATTGAAGCACCAAACCAGGATGCAAGCATTACAAAATCGGGTTTTCCCGAAAGTGCTTGACGATGTGCGCATGGCGCGCACGTCCCGCCGCCACCAGCAATCCATGACGAACGTCGGTCTGATTGTAAACCAGACGCTCACCGGCCAGTGTGGTCATTTCCCCGCCCGCTTCGTGCACGATTAAATCGGCCGCTGCAAGGTCCCAATCGCGGCTATGGCCGCCCGCAAACGCGGCATCAAGCCGCCCTTCCGCCACCCGCACCAGCCGCAGCGCCAGCGATCCGATCCGCGGATACAGGCTTTCGCCCTCCCGCATGCCGCCCAAACGTTCAACGAGTGGCTTGGGGCCCGCGATTTTCGGAAAATCAATCCCTGCGCCCGGTGCCGCCGTAATCGGCACACCGTTCAGCACGGTGCCCTGCCCGCGCGTTGCAAAAAAGAGCTCATCGCTCGCCGGCGCGAATACCGCGCCGAGGACCGGAAATCCATCCGCAACCAGCGCGATGCTTACCGACCAATCATCCTGCCGCGCGAGATAGGCGCGGGTGCCATCGATCGGGTCAACAATCCATGCCAGCGGTTTGCCGAGCCGTGACGGATCGTCAGCGCTTTCTTCCGACAGCCATCCGTAGCCCGGCGTCGCGGAGCGCAATCGTGTCTCAATCAGATCGTTGACCGCGATATCGGCTTCAGACACCGGCGACGACTTACCCTTGATCCAGCTTTTCAGCTCGGTGCGGAACAGGCTGAGTGCCAGCGCGCCCGCCTCGCGCGCCACACCCGAGAGCAACGCGGCATCGCGCATCAGAGCGTCGCCGCTGATGGTGTTGAGATCAGCGTCCGGCAATCGTCAAACCTTCGATGCGGACGGTCGGGGCGTTGACGCCGTACTTGAACACGAGGTCGTTGGCCGGAATCATCGATTTGAAGATTTCGAGCAGATGGCCCGCGATGGTGACTTCGCTCACCGCATAGGTCAGCTCGCCGTTCTCGATCCAGAAACCCGCGGCGCCCCGGCTGTAGTCGCCGGTTACGCCGTTGACGCCCGATCCGATCAGGTCGGTGACGTAGAAACCCTCCTTGATGTCGGACATCAATTCGGTGGGCGTGGCTTTGCCGGCTTCGAGATGCAGATTGTACGATCCCGGCGACGGCGACGACGACACGCCGCGATGGGCGTGTCCCGTGGTGGCCATGCCGAGTTCCCGCGCGGTCGCGGAATCCAGCAGCCACGTCGTCAGCACACCGTCGTCGATGATCGCCTGTTTCTTGGTTGCAACACCTTCGGCATCGAACGTCTGCGACCGCAAGCCGCGCACACGCAACGGATCGTCGATGATGCGGATGCTCTTGTCGAACAATTGCTGGCCGAGACGATCTTTCAGGAAGCTCGTCTTGCGCGCAATCGAAGCGCCGTTGACCGCACCGATCAGATGACCGACCAGCGATCCCGCTACACGCGGATCAAACACCACTGGCACCTTGCAGGTCGCAACCTTGCGCGGATTGAGCCGCGCCACAGTGCGTTCACCCGCAAGCCGCCCGACGCTCGCAGGCGACGCCAGATCGGAGACGTGGATTGCCGAGGTGAAATCGTAATCCCGCTCCATGCCGGTGCCTTCGCCGGCAATCGCCGTTACCGAAATGCCGTGGCTGGAGCGCAAGTAAGAGCCGTGAAAGCCGGTCGAAGTGACGAGCACCATGCCGCCGATGCCCGCCGAGGCCGACGCGCCGCCGGATCTCGACACGCCCTTGACCGCCAGGGCCGCGGCTTCTGCTTCGTGCGCGCGCCGCTCGAGTTCAGAGACCGACGGCACCTGCGGATCGAGCAGATCGAGATCGGGGAAATGTTTCGCCAGCAGCGATGGGTCGGCGAGGCCGACATACTCATCATCCGGCGCGACTTTCGCCATCGCCACCGCGCGCTCGGCCAGCTTCGCAACACCGTCGCCGCTGATGTCGTTGGTGGAGATCACCGCCTGCCGCTTGCCGACCAGCACGCGCAAACCGACATCGTCGCCTTCGGATCGCTCCGATTCCTCGACCTTGCCGTCGCGGATCTCGACACCCTGCGACACACCGCGCCCCTGCGACACACCGCGCACGGCAACCGCATCGGCAGCATCCGCGCCTGCGCGTTTCGCCGCTTCTACCAGCCGCTGAGCCAGCGTGCTGAGCGCAGTCTGGTCGAGAAGTCCGGATGTTGTTGATTTCGGCGACGGCGACAATGACGCGTTTGGTGAAGAGTTCACGAACAAATTCCCGAGGCTTGATTTAGAAGGCTTGGATTTAGGAGGCCTGGATTTATGAGACTTGAATCGAATGCAACCTATCATGAGATGTGGCTGTTTTACGCGGACTTCAAGCGTTTTTGCGGCCTGCGGAGAAAGATATTTGGGCGCTAGTGGTCCGGTTCTGACATTCGGATTCAGGGCACTGGCAAGGTCTCGTCAATCATCCGCGCCAACCTCTCATCAATCATGAGAATCGAAGCAATGCCGGTGAGACACGATTAACCAGCCTTCTTAAGCGAATTCCGACGCGGCTCTGGCATCGTCCACCCATCGACCGGGAACATAATTCCGGCGTGGGAGATAAAGCCGTGAGGCGTCAATTCGGAGTCGGTGGGGTGCAACCCGCCGGGTCGAGCTGCATGTTGCAGCTCGACCCCCATTCTTTGCCGGTCAGCTTTGAGGCGCGCGATGGCCGCGCCGATGGCGGCGTCAGGCATATCGAAATCAATCGCGAACGCGTCACTGTGCGTCGTGCCATTGGCGGCATCCGCATGGCGATCAACGTCCGCGTCAGTGATTTTCTCGGCATCGCCTGCCGTGAGACCAATGACGGACGTGCGCTTGTTCTGGTTCACCAGGATCCATCGCTGTCGGTGCCGCTGCTCGTCACGTCGGATGAGTTGCAACTCGACCTCGCGTGGCAGATGTGGGGCGATCTGTTTGCATTGCCCCAGATCGAGAACGAAAGCGACGCTGCGGGGGAACCGGCTGCGCGCCGCCGCCGCCGCAATGTCATCAAGGATCGGCGTCCGAAGTTTCTCGTGCGCCGCAAAGCCGGGCGCGCTGCAACGGAGCCGTCGATTCATCGCGGCGAACGCGAGATCATCGCACGGCACTGAATATCAGGAACTGCGCAGCACCGCGTCCGCGAGCAATCCGGCGAACAGCAATAGTCCTGCATCGCGGTTCGACTTGAACAGCCGCAGGCACAGCGCCGAGTCGTCGATCCGGATGGTCCGCACTTGCCAGACGAGATGCGCCGCGAAGGCCAAAAGCCCGATCCATGCAGGCCATTGCGATCCGCCACGCCACAGCGCCACACCAATCAGCAGCACCGCCAAACTGTAGAAAATCGTCAGCGCAAGTTGCGTGCGCTCACCGAACAACAGCGCTGTCGACTTGATACCGACCAGCACGTCATCTTCCGTATCCTGATGGGCATAGATCGTGTCGTAAGCGATCACCCACGCAATCGACCCCGCGTAAAGCACGATCGCCGTTGCATCGATCCGGCCGAGAATGACCGCAAAGCCCATCAGCGCACCCCACGAAAACGCAAGGCCAAGGGTCACCTGAGGCCAGTAGGTGATGCGCTTCATGAAAGGATAGATCGCGACAATGGCGAGCGAGCCAATGCCGGTCATGATCGCGAAGCCGTTGAACTGCAGCAGCACCGCGAACCCGACCAGCGCCTGCGCCACCAGAAAGATCGCCGCCTGCGTGACCGTCACCTGGCCCGACGGAATCGGCCGCGACCGGGTGCGCTCGACCTGTGCATCGAGATGCCGATCGGTGATGTCGTTCCAGGTGCAGCCGGCGCCGCGCATCACCATCGCGCCGATGAAAAACAGCACGATGACGAGCGGCAATCCGCGGATGTCATGAGCAATGCCTGCGGCCAGTGCGGCAGACCACCAGCACGGCAGCAGCAACAGCCACCAGCCGATCGGCCGGTCGAAACGCGACAGACGCAGGTATGGCCGCGCCCAAACTGGCGCGTGGGTGTCGACCCAGTTCGAGGTGGAGTCGGCGACGGGCGCTGCGGCGTTGCTCATGCCAAGCTTTTTAGCCCGGAGCCACGCCTGAGCCAATCATCGTGTGAGGACGTTACCGTTCAGCGTGTCGAAGGTGCTGCCGCCGCGCTTGGACGGCTTGGCCTCCGGAAGCGAGGCGGAGCCGAGCGCCTCGCTCAGACTCGGACCGGCCGGACCCACAGGCCCCTGCGCCGCCGCGGCACACACTCTGGTCTGCAACTGGGCTGTACCGGCATGTCCCTTCTTCATCTGCCCTGCGACTTCGGGAGGGATGCCGCACTTCTTCGCATTGGCCTCGACGAACGCGATCATCCTGGTTTCAGCCTGCGCAAAATTGCCGATCAGCTTGCACGCTTCCGCCGGCGGCGCCTTGCGCTTGCCGGCGGCCTGAATCAGCTTGGCCTTGGCCTCAGCGTCCGCGCGCAGCGGCATGAAGCCCTTCTGACATTCTTCCGCCCCCGGAGGCGGACCGGCCTGCTGTTGCGGAGGACCACCGAAACCGCCGCCACCGACTGGCGGAGCACCGGTCGAGAATGCGCTCGATGAAGGCGCCGGTCGCGCAGGCGCGGCAGTCGCGCCGTTCACCGGCGGAAACGGCGATGCTGCCGGCGCACCTCCCACTGGAGGAAATGGCGAAGCCGCAGGGGCAGCAGCCTGCCCCGGCAGCGGCGCCGGAAACGCGCCCTGCGCGCGGACATCCGCGGCTTGCATGACAAGCGTGGCGGCAGCCAGCGACAGGATGAGGCGATAGGCAGTCACAAATTCTCCTCCGGCGGGCCCAGTGTCCCTAGGCGACGTTTTACGATTCCTACCCTTCCTTAACAACCCGTGGAATTTGGCAGCAGCGCGGCGGTTCGCCACGCAAATGGCTGCCAATCTGCAATCATTGGGCTAGAAGGCGGAACATGAATGGATCGCACTGATGCCGAAACTCGACTTTCGCAGTCCCCGCCTTTTCGTCGATGCGCCGCTTTTGGCCGGCAACGGCATTGCGCTCGACCGTGACCAGTCCAATTACCTCGGCAATGTGCTGCGGCTTGAGGCAGGCGACACGGTGCTGGTGTTCAACGGCCGCGACGGCGAATGGCAGGCCACACTCGCTGGCCGCAAGCGGCCGGACCGCGCGGAGATCGTGAGCCAGACCCGGGAGCAGGATCACCTGCCCGATCTGCATTATGTGTTTGCACCACTGAAGCATGCTCGGCTCGACTACATGGTGCAGAAAGCGGTTGAAATGGGGGCTGCGGCGCTCCGGCCGGTGACAACGCGGTTTACCCAGGCGAGCCGCGTCAATATCGAGCGCATGCGTGCCAACGTCATCGAGGCTGCGGAACAATGCGGTATCCTCAGTCTCGCCGAGGTGTACGACCCCGAACCGCTCGAGCGTTATCTTGGAGCGCGCGACAGCCAGCGTCTCCTGGTGTTCTGCGACGAAGACGCACCGGCGGTAGATCCTGTCGCCGCCCTCACCCACGCACGCGCTGACGCCACAGGCGGCGCAGACGTGCTGATCGGTCCTGAAGGCGGATTTGCCGAGGACGAACGCGCGCTCCTGATGAAGCAGCCTCGCACCGTGCGCCTCGCGCTTGGACCGCGAATCCTGCGCGCCGACACGGCGGCGGTCGCGGCGCTCGCCGTGGTGCAGACGACACTCGGCGATTGGAGCAAACCGGATGCACGCTGAGGTTGTATTCCGGAACAAGTCTCATTAAGCCCTTTTCCGGATCGTCGTCGAAACACCCGCATTCCCGTGTTAAGGGACTGCCGATTCAAGCCTTTACACCCAGTGTGGTGGTTCGTAAGTCCGCATCAATCTTGGCGCAAGTCCTGTTTGCGGACTTGCGAACCAAAACCACACTGGGATCATATTTCTCTAGTGTCCGTTCGAATCCGAAGTTCGCTACGGACGGTGCAGCAAGATCAGGCGAACTTCGGATTCGAGACACTAGTGGACACCGAATAATGAGCCAGACCAGTGCCGCAACCGCGACCGGGTCCGCCGCACAGGCGGAAGCCTTGCTGCAAACATTTGCGCGGGCTGGCTACACCCATGCGCGTCCGCCGGTCCTGCAACCGGCTGAGCCGTTTCTCGACCTCTCCGGCGAAGACATCCGCAAGAGCCTTTATTTGACCACCGATGCGACGGGCGAGGAACTGTGCCTGCGGCCGGATCTCACTATTCCGGTGGCGCGCGAGTACCTCGCTTCAAAACGCGCAGGCGCGCCTGCGGGATTCTACTATCTCGGCCCGGTGTTCCGTTATCGCGGCGGGCAGGCCAGCGAATTCAACCAGGCTGGTGTGGAATCCTTCGGACGTCAGGATCGCGCTGCGGCTGACGCCGAAATGCTGGCGCTTGGTCTTGAGGCCGCAGCAGCGTTCGGCGTGACCGGTGTCGATATTCGCACCGGCGATGTCGCCCTGTTCGCGGCACTGATCGACGCGCTCGATCTTTACCCGGTCTGGAAGCGCCGGCTGATCAAGGATTTCAACCGCAAGGTCAGTCTCGCGCAGGACCTGCAGCGCCTGACGCTGGAAACCGGCAAGACCCGCAACGAATACGAAGGCGTGCTAGCGGCGCTCGCGGGCTCCGACCGCAAGGCGGCGCTGGCACTGGTCACCGATCTGATGTCGATCGCGGGCACCAGCAATGTCGGTGGCCGTACGGTATCGGAAATCGCCGACCGCTTTCTCGAACAATCGACACTCAAGGGCGGCGCATTGCCACGCGACGCGCTGAAACTGATCGAGCGCTTTCTGGCTATCGCAGGCGAGCCGGATGACGCAGCCGCGCAACTGCGCGCGCTGGCGTCAGATGCGAAACTCGACCTCGACGCCGCCATCGACCTGTTCGAAAGCCGCACCGGCTTCATGGCCGCGCGCAGCATCGATACGAAAACCATCCGTTTCTCCACGGCCTTCGGCCGCGGCCTCGACTACTACACAGGTTTCGAGTTCGAACTGCACGCTAAGGGCGGCGGCGCGGAGCCGCTGGTCGGCGGCGGACGCTACGACGGGCTGCTGACACGGCTCGGCGCGCGCGAGCCCATTCCAGCCGTCGGCTTCTCGATCTGGATCGAAGCGCTTTCGCAAGGGAGCGCCGCATGAGCACGCCGTTCGTCGTCGCCGTCCCGTCGAAGGGGCGCTTGCAGGAAAACGCCGAGGCCTTTTTCGCGCGGGCCAATCTGACGCTGGCCAAGCCGCGCGGCGCCCGCGAATATCGCGGCACCATTTCCTGCCTCGACAATGTCGAGATCGCCTATCTCTCGGCCAGCGAAATCGCGGCGCAGCTTGCGCGCGGCGCGGTGCATCTCGGCATCACGGGCGAAGACCTGATCCGCGAAAGCATTCACGACGCGGACAAGCGCGTCATGCTGATCGAAAGCCTAGGCTTCGGCAGCGCCAACGTTGTCGTGGCCGTGCCGCAGGCGTGGATCGATGTCCGCACCATGGCGGATCTCGACGATGTCGCGACCTCGTTCCGCGCCCAGCACAATCACCGCATGCGGGTGGCGACCAAATACATCAATCTCACGCGCAACTTCTTCGCCGCCCACGGCGTCGTGGATTACCGCATCGTGGAAAGCGCCGGCGCGACCGAAGGCGCGCCGGCTGCGGGCACCGCGGAGCTGATCGTCGACATCACCACCACGGGCGCGACGCTTGCCGCCAACGGGCTGAAGGTGCTGGATGACGGCGTCATGCTGCGCAGCCACGCCAACCTCGTGGCTTCGCGCGATGCCGACTGGTCGGATGAGGCGCGCGAGACCGCGCGGATCATCCTCGACCACATCGCCGCCAGCGCCCGCGCCCGCAAGTACAAGGAAGTCCGCACCCGCTTCGCGGCCTGCAATGACGCATTGCTGGCCGAGGCACACAACCGATTCGGCGTGGTGTCGCCGTTCGGTGGGCCGACCTCGTCGGGGATGGTGACACTGCACTGTCCACCGACGCAGCTTTATGCGCTGGGAAGTTTCCTGCGCGACCACGGCGCGGAAACCGTCTCGATCGCGTCGCTGGAGTATGTGTTCGATCGCGACAATCCGCTTTTCGCCAAACTCCAGGCTTTCCTGGGGCAATGAGATTCAGGCTTGCGGCGGTGCAACCAACCGTCGCGGCCTTTAGCGCCTTGGCGACAGCGCATCGCCATTACCATATGATGGTTGGTACGCACCTTCTGGAAACTGATCGATGATGCCGAGTGCCGATATCTCGAACCTGTCAGGCGGTAGCCGCGCTCCGGCTGCTGCGGGCCTGTCGATTGTCGTACCTGCCTTCAATGAAGCGGCCGGTCTGGCACGACTGCATGAGCGCCTGTGCGCGCTCGCCGGAACGCTCAAGCAAAAATATGGCCTCGCCTGCGAGGTCGTCTATGTGGACGACGGCTCGACCGACGCGACGCTAAGCATCGCGCGCGGCCTGCCGCCCACCGCGCTTGATGTGCAGGTGGTGTCGCTGTCGCGCAATTTCGGCAAGGAAGCCGCGCTGATGGCCGGGCTCGATCATGCCCGGCGCGGCGCGGTGCTGTTCATGGACGGCGACGGCCAGCACGCACCCGAACTGGTGGAACGGCTGGTCAGCCACTGGATCGATGACGGCTACGACGTCGTCTATACCGCCAAGGCGCATCGCGACAATGAATCCATCGTGCGCCGCCTGGGCGTGCGCACATTCTACACGCTCATCAATTGGGGCTCGCGGCAGAAGATTCCCGAGGACGCCGGCGACTTCCGCCTGCTGTCGCCGCGCGCGGCGGCGGCGCTGCGTCAACTCCCCGAACGCAACCGCTTCTTCAAAGGGCTCGCGACCTGGATCGGCTTCAAGCAGATCCGCGTCGATTACGAACCCGAGGCCCGCGCCCATGGCGTAACGACCTTCAGTCCCGGCCGGTTGCTCGGCCTCTCCATCGAAGGCCTGACATCGTTTTCGGTGGCGCCGCTGCGCGTGGCGAGCCTGCTCGGTATACTACTCGCCTCCGTCGCCTTTCTGTTCGGCCTGTCGATTCTGTGGGAGACCGTCGTCAGCGGAAAATCGGTTCCAGGTTATCCTTCACTCGTGGTCGGCCTGATGACCATCGGCGGCGTGCAGCTCATCATGATCGGCGTGATGGGTGAGTACATCGGCAAGATCCTGTCCGAGATCAAGGCGCGCCCGATCTACTTCGTCGCCGAGCACAGCGTGAAAAGCGCAGATGCCTCCGCCGTCTCCGACACGACGCCGCGGACCGCGGCTGAATGAGCGTGGACTCGCCGCCGCGCCGCATCTGGCTCTGTGCCGACGATTACGGAATGAGCCCCGGCGTCAACCGCGCGATCCGCGAACTGATCGAGAAGAAAAGAATCAACGCAACTTCCGTGATGGTGGTCGGTGCCGCGGTGGATCGCACGGAAATCGACGCGCTAACGAACGTGGTTGCTGCCAATCCCAACTGCGCGGTTGGACTGCACGCGACACTGACCGCGCCGTTCAATCCGCTGACCATGCATTTCAAGCCTCTCAACGGCGGACAGTTCTTGCCTCTCGGCAGACTGCTGCGTGCGAGCCTGCTAAGAAGGCTCGATCCAGAAATCGTGCAGGCCGAATTACTGGCGCAGATCGCGGCCTTCCGCGATCTGTTCGGCCGGGCGGCCGACTACGTCGACGGCCATCAGCATGTGCAGTTGTTTCCGCAGGTCCGCGACGCGTTCCTCGCCGCAGTGAAGGACGCAGCACCCGGCGCCTGGGTGCGGCAGTGCGGCCGCAGCCTGCCGCTGGCGCAGCGGCTGAACAATCCGAAAGCGCTGCTGCTCGATACGCTAAGCGAAACGTTCCGCAGAAAGAGCGCGCGCGCGGGCGTTGCGTTCAATTCCGGCTTTGCCGGCGCCTATGACATGGTGCGCGGGGGCAAGTTCGGCACGGCGATGCAGGGATTCCTGAGCGGCCTGCCTGACGGCGGCCTCATCATGTGTCATCCCGGTTTCGTCGACGAGATGCTCGTCAGCATCGACAACGTCACCCATCAGCGCGAGCGCGAGTTTGCATTTCTCGCCAGCGACGACTTCCCGCGGCTGCTCGATGCGAGCAACGTCACGCTGAACCGCGACTGAAGGTTCACCCGTCGAACTAAGTCGTTTTGTCGCACCGCGATAACCGGCTTTCCTAAATTTAATCCGCACCGGGACTTCTGGCGACACAATGCGGCCTTACATCATGACGCGCATTCGCGTGCCGGATGCTTGAGGAGGGAATCATGACACCGCAGGAACGCCAACTGGTTGACGATCTGTTCGACCGTCTCGCCAAAGTCGAGAATTCACCGCGCGAGCCGGATGCCGAAGCTGCGATCATGCAGGGTTTGCGCCGCGCTCCCAATGCTGTTTACGCCCTCGTGCAGACAGTGCTGGTGCAGGACGAGGCGCTCAGGCGCGCCGACGCCCGCATTCAGGAACTTGAAGGCGGTGCGCAGCAACCGCAGCCTTCCGGCGGATTTCTCGATTCGATGCGCGATGCGATTCTCGGCCCCGGCCAGGGACGCGGTTCCGTGCCGAGCATCCGTCCCGGTGATAGCGCGCAGCGCGGTCCCGTTTGGAACAGCGGTCAGGCACTCGGCCAGGCCGATGCTCGCATGGGCACTGACCCGCGCATGAATGACCCACGAATGAATGATCCGAGGTCAGGAAATCCGGGTGGCGGCATGTTCGGCGGCGGTAATCCCGGCGGTGGCGGCGGTTCGTTTCTTGGAACAGCGGCTGCAACTGCAGCCGGCGTCATCGGCGGCTCGATGCTGATGAACAGTATCCGCGGCATGATGGGCGGCGGCAGTCAGCAGAGCTTCAGCAACACTGCAGAGTCCGGTGGCAGCAAGATGCCATGGGACAACAGTCAGTCCTCGGGCAATCTCGCACGCGACGCCGGCCTCAACGACGTCGGCAAGAGCGGAAGCGACAACAGCCAGCGTCAGAGCTCCTACGATCAGGCCCAGGCGGATGCCGATCAGGACCAAGATCAGGATCAGGACGATGACGACGATTACGATTCCGGCGACTTCGACGACGGCGACAGTGATTTCGCCTGATTTGATTCCGGATCACAAACGAAAACGGCCACTGAAACCAGCGGCCGTTTTTTTTGAAGGGTACAGTTCGGTCAGATCACGATCACCTTGGTGCCGACATTGACGCGGCCGTAGAGATCGATCACGTCCTCGTTGCGCATCCGGATACAGCCCGATGAAACCGCGGTGCCGATGGTCCAGGGTTCATTGGAGCCGTGAATGCGATACAGCGACGAGCCGAGATACATCGCACGCGCGCCGAGCGGATTTTCCGGTCCGCCTTCCATGTGGCGCGGCAGATCGGGACGGCGCTTGAGCATTTCCGGCGGCGGCGTCCAGGCCGGCCATTCCTTCTTGGCGGAAATCGTCTTCACGCCTGACCACTCGAAGCCGGGCTTGCCGACGCCAATGCCGTAGCGCAGCGCCCTGCCGCCGCCCTGCACCAGATAAAGAAATTTGTTCGGCGTATCGATCACCAATGTTCCCGGTGCATGCCTGCCGTCGTATTCGACGACCTGCTTTTCAAATTTCGGGTCCAATCCCGGACGGCCCGGCTCGATCGAAACGTCGCCCTGCTGCATCGACCGGCCATAATGGTCCTGGCGATACTGCGGATCCATCGGCGGCAGTCCGCCGCGCGATGGCGCATAGCGCTGATCGTAGCGTGGCTGTGCATAGCCGGGATCGCCCGACTGCCCGCCGCTGAAAAGAAATTCAAGCAAACCGCCGCCACCCACACTGGGCCGCTCTTGATAGGCGACCCGGATCGGCATCGTCGGGTTGACCTCCGGCCGTCCGTAGATCACGCGGGGATTTGCGCCCGGCATGTCATCGTCAAATGCGAAAGCCTGAATTGAACTGACGCCGAGACACACTGCGCCGGCGACAAACGCGAGGGACATTTTTCTGGACATCGACGTACTCTGCACTGTTTCGTCGTGACGCGCGGACCGCGCCTGAACACGATCCATTTAAGTTTCAATTCGCGTCGGTTTGGTAAACGAAACCGGGTTTGGGATTCACCACGTCGGCATGTGAGCGCTGTTCTTCGCGGTAGCGTTTATTTTGGATGAACACCGCAGTCGCATGGTTAACCGTCGGTATGCTTCGCTGCGCCCGCAGTTGAACGCTCCGGTTCCCTTTGAAACCTCGCGTTAAATGACGCCGGGTTAAAAGCACTGCATCACAGAAGTGGGGAACCAATGGCTATTCAGCGTAAGCGATTTCGTATTGAGGCGATGCAGGGCGGCGAGATCCCGATGTTCGATCACGATGAGAGCGACGTTCCTCCGCATCACCATCAAATCATGAACGAGCTTCGCGCCATTCGCGCGCAGATGGCGTCACATCATCGCGGACCCGTTGCGGATCAGGAAGACACCCCGTCGGCGCAGGATCTGACGGCGGCCCAGCAGCTTCTCGGAAGCTATCGCGCGCAAATCGAGCAGTGCGAAAAGCTGAAGGTCGAACTTGACCTGATTCACGACGCCATTAATCGCACCAAGCAGGAAATCGCCGTGCTTCACGGCAAGAGCTTCAGCGGCGATGAAATGTCGAAAGTCACCGGCGAGCTCGGCGCGGTGGTTGGCGGCACCGAAGAAGCCACGCAGCAGATTCTCGAAGCAGCCGAAGCGATCGATCAGGCCGCAAGCGCGCTTGGCAAAGCGATGTCGCCGGATCAGCACGCCCGGCTCAGCGAAGAAATCCAGGACCGTGTGGTCGGCATTTTCGAGGCCTGCAATTTCCAGGATCTCACCGGCCAGCGCATCAGCAAGGTGATGGCGACGATGAAATTCATTGAGCATCACATCAACGTCATGATGGAGATCTGGGGCGGCGTCGATGCGATCAAGCAGCATGCGCCGGCCATTATCGACACCCGCGTCGGCGATGCCCGCCTGCTGAACGGCCCGAAGGCTCTCGACGAAGAAGGACATGCATCGCAGGACGACATCGACGCGATGTTCAACTAGGCCGTGGTCCCGAAGAGCGGCAACGACAGAAAAAACCCGGAACCAGTTCCGGGTTTTTGCTTATGAAGGCCGCCGGATCGCGATGAAGCAGCCGAGCGCCAGCAGCGCAATGGCAATCAGTATTTCCAGCGCCGTCAACCCCGACCACCGGTCGATCACGTAGGCCAGAGCGAAGGGCGACAACGCCTGACAGATCTGTGCGGGACGCGCAATGCGGCCGACAACACGCCCATAACCCACGGCCCCGAACAGCGCGAGCGGTAAGGCCCCGCGCGCGATGGTGACCACGCCATTGGCCGCTCCGAACATCAGCGCAAACACGGCAGCAACGGCAGGCGAAAATCCCGCCACAACAAGCAGGGTGAATGCGCAGGCCATCAGCGCCATCGCGGCCCGCACCAGCCAGAGCGGATGCAGCCGGCCGCCGGACATAAAATCCGCGATCCGCGTCAGGACCTGCGCTGGTCCGAACAGCGCGCCGATAAAAACCGCTGTGCCCGCATCGATCCCGCCGCGTTGCAGGATCGTCAACAGATGCGCCAGCGTTCCCGATTGCACGAAGGCATGGCCAGCGAATCCCGCCGCCATCAAAAGAAAAGGGACGCCGGCAGCCGGAATGACCTTTGTCGTTTTGACGGGCGGAGCGCCATCCGCTGCGGGCGGCGGCACATAGACCGCGTTGCGCGGAAGCACGAAGGCATAGAGCGGCGCGATGATGAACGCCATCACGCCCGCGAAGACGAAATAAACGCTGCGCCATCCGCCATGGGCGATCAGCATCTGGGTGGTCGGCCATGACAAGGTCGAAGCAAGGCCGCCGACAAACGTCACCAGCGTGATAGGCCGCCGTGATGCCATCCCGAAAATGCGGGTCAGTGCGGTGAATGCTGGATCATACAGATTGCACGCCATCGCGATGCCGAGCAGCACCCAGGTCGCGAGATAGATCCAGTACTGATCGGCGAGCGGAAGGATCACGAGCCCGAGCGCGCCGATCAGCGCACCGCCCGCCATCACGAAATGTCCGCCATGCCGCTCAACCAGGCCGCAGGCGAACGGCGCGGTGAGACCGGAGACTCCCAGAGCGATCGAAAACCCGAGAAGCGCCTGCGCCAGCGACCAGCCATGGGCGGCGGCGATGTGCGTCATTGTGAGCCCGGGCGGATAGAACAGCGCGCCCCAACCCAATATCTGCGTGATGCACAAAACGCCGACGGCGCGGTAAGGGCCCGAGATCAACATTCGCGGCCCGGCAATCGCAGCACTTCTATCTGGCAGTTCATTCCATCGTCAGGGCTGAGCCGGCACCCTCAAGCGCGCGGCGCGCAACGGACATACACCATGGTTCCGTAGCGGCTCGACGCATCCTTGTCGATGAACCGCGTCATCAGCACGCGTCCGTCGAATGAGACGATCTCGCGATCCTTTTCTCCGCCCGCCGGGCCCGCCGGACCGATGTAATTCTTGCCGCTCTGGCTGCCCTTCAGGCGCAGTTCCTGCGGGGTGGCTTCGTCGGGCAGATGCATAATGACGCCGCCGCTGGCGCCTTGTCCGATCACATAGGGATTCTTGCATTGTCCACGCGCAGCCGCTTCGGTGCGGGTGCGGTCATCCGGCTTGTGGAACGAAGCGAGACCCCAGCGCCCAACGATTTCATCGGCACGGATGGTGGCCGGAACCTCAGGAGCCATGGCTGGCTCCTGAACGGTGGATTGCGATCCCCCGAAGCCACTGAATCCCCCGAAGCCGCCGCCGCTGCATGCGCCGAGGAAGCCCGACAGGATCGAGACGGCTGCTAAAGTGACGATTTTGGAGGCGTTGGTTCGCTCGCTTATTGTGATCATGGTGTCTCCCGGCAAGAACACTTGGCCGCCTGCCGTATCGACAGACCCGCCATCACGCTGCGTGAGCTGACCCCCGTCAATACGCCGCGTCCCCTAAATGGTTTCCAGATCATCCTATATTGGCCTCACCAAGGCCTTAAGAGCCTCGCTTGACAGGATCGGCGGCAACCCATATTCCCGAGCCCGTCTTTAGCACTCTTGGAGCGCGATTGCTAAGGGGTAAGGCTTCATCCGGTCAAAGGGTTAGCTTCGCCCCATTATCCACGGCTCGCGCCCCACCGCACGTCAAATCTTACAAACAACGCCCAAAGGACAACCGATGGCCAAGACAACTTTTCGCCCGCTGCATGACCGCGTCGTCGTCAAGCGCATCGACGCCGAAGAAAAAACCAAAGGCGGCATCATCATTCCCGACAGCGCCAAGGAAAAGCCCTCGCAGGGCAAGGTCGTCGGCGTCGGCCCGGGCGGTCGCGATGAGGCCGGCAAGCTGATCCCGATCGACCTCAAGGTCGGTGATATCGTGCTGTTCGGAAAATGGTCCGGCACCGAAGTGAAGCTCGATGGCGAGGATCTCCTCATCATGAAGGAGTCCGACATCATGGGCGTCCTGAAGTAAGGGCGCCTGCAATGTCCTCACCCTGAGGAGGCAGCGAAGCTGCCGTCTCGAAGGGCGAGGACGAACAACCTCAGTATTCATCAGCCTCATCCTTCGAGACGCGGCAAGAGCCGCTCCTCAGGATGAGGATCATCATCAGGAGTAAACCCAATGGCTGCCAAGGACGTTAAATTTTCCGGAGACGCGCGCGACCGCATGCTGCGCGGCGTCGACATTCTCGCCAACGCGGTGAAGGTCACGCTCGGCCCGAAGGGCCGCAACGTGGTGATCGAGAAGAGCTTCGGCGCGCCGCGCATCACCAAGGACGGCGTCACCGTCGCCAAGGAAATCGAGCTTGAAGACAAGTTCGAGAACATGGGCGCCCAGATGCTGCGCGAAGTCGCTTCCAAGACCAACGACACCGCGGGCGACGGCACCACCACCGCCACCGTGCTCGCCCAGGCGATCGTGCGAGAGGGCATGAAGTCGGTCGCGGCCGGCATGAACCCGATGGATCTCAAGCGCGGCATCGACATCGCCGTGACCGCCGTCGTCAAGGACATCGAGAAGCGCGCGAAGCCCGTCGCGTCCTCCGCTGAAATCGCACAGGTCGGCACCATCTCGGCCAACGGCGACTCCACCATCGGCTCCATGATCGCCAAGGCGATGCAGAAGGTCGGCAACGAGGGCGTCATCACGGTCGAAGAAGCCAAGTCGCTCGACACCGAAGTTGATATCGTCGAGGGCATGCAGTTCGACCGCGGCTATCTTTCGCCCTACTTCGTGACCAACCCCGAGAAGATGACTGCCGAGCTGGAAGACGCTTACGTCCTCCTGCACGAGAAGAAGCTGTCGGGCCTGCAGGCCATGCTGCCCGTGCTCGAAGCTGTCGTTCAGACCGGCAAGCCGCTGCTGATCGTCGCTGAAGACATCGAAGGCGAGGCTCTGGCCACGCTGGTGGTCAACCGTCTGCGCGGCGGCCTCAAGGTCGCTGCCGTCAAGGCGCCCGGCTTCGGCGATCGCCGCAAGGCCATGCTGGAAGACATCGCGATCCTCACCGGCGGTCAGTTGATCTCCGACGATCTCGGCATGAAGCTCGAGAACGTAACCGTGAAGATGCTCGGCCGCGCCAAGAAGGTCGTGATCGACAAGGAAAACACCACCATCGTCAACGGCGCGGGCAAGAAGCCCGACATCGAAGCACGCGTGAACCAGATCAAGGCGCAGGTCGAGGAAACCACCTCGGACTACGACCGCGAGAAGCTTCAGGAGCGTCTGGCCAAGCTCGCAGGCGGCGTCGCGATCATTCGCGTCGGCGGTGCGACCGAGATCGAAGTGAAGGAAAAGAAGGATCGCGTCGAGGACGCGCTCAACGCCACCCGCGCGGCCGTTCAGGAAGGCATCGTGCCGGGCGGCGGCACCGCGCTGCTGCGCGCCAAGAAGGCCGTCGGCCGCATCAACCACGATAACTCCGACGTGCAGGCCGGCATCAACATCGTGCTGAAGGCGCTGGAAGCTCCGATCCGCCAGATCTCTGAGAATGCCGGCGTCGAAGGTTCCATCGTTGTCGGCAAGATCCTCGAAAACAAGACCGAGACCTTCGGCTTCGACGCGCAGAACGAAGAGTATGTCGACATGGTCGCCAAGGGCATCATCGATCCCGCCAAGGTGGTTCGCACCGCCCTGCAGGACGCAGCCTCTGTCGCCGGTCTCCTTGTCACCACCGAAGCCATGGTCGCGGAACTGCCAAAGGAAGCAGCGCCGGCGATGCCAGGTGGCGGCGGAATGGGTGGCATGGGCGGTATGGGTGGCATGGGCTTCTAAGCCGCCGCTCTTGCCACAACGACATCAAAGGCCGCCTGCGGGCGGCCTTTTTTATTGCTTCATACTCAAGAAATTCCGCGACAACCCGGCCGGGTTTTGAGATTGTCCGCCGTCTGCGAAATTTTGATTCAGGATCAAGACCATGCGCGCATTGATGATTGGCTGCACCGTCGCTCTCTTGGGCGCAGGTTCGTGGTCGGCAGCCCAGGCTCAGACCGGCAAGGACGCAAAGGCGGCACCGGCCGCGAGCGACGTCCGCTATTTCAACTCGCTGGGCGATCTTCTCGGCGATCTGCCGGTCGATGCCTTCATCAAGGAAACGCGCCAGGGCGGAAAGGTCGTCTCCGCGCTGCTCGACGTCTGCTATTCGGTGTCGACCACGTCGGATCGCAAGGATCGCTTCGCTATCGAGCTAAAGGTGGAAGGTGAGAAACTCAGCGGCAGCGGACAGAGTTTTGAGAACAAGACTCCGGTAACGGTCAACCTCATCCGCAAGGGCGGCAAATCGACATCGTTCGACGGCAAGATCACGCTGGGGACCACTCCCAACTCCGTGTCGTCGCCGGACAACGCCGATGTCGACGAAAGCGAATTCCAGCAGTCACAAGTGGTCGATGACGATCTCAACGAGGCGCCGAAGGATTTTACGCAGGTGTCGCCGCAATCGGTCGCCGTCCGGGTCAAGCGCGAAAATTTCGCCGACCTTGTCAAAAGCCTGAAGACCCAAAATATCCAGATCGCCCTCGACAGCATTGCGACGGACTGCAATGCGCTGCGCTCAGGCCAGCAGGTGTTGCGCCTGGTGGCCGATCCGGCGCGCGCGCCCGCACTGGTTGCGAGCCTCAAGACGGCGCCGGGCGTGACCGCGGCGGGCTGGACCTCCGGCACCTACGACATGGAGCGCGCGATCCGCTTTGCCGCAGGCGACTGGAGCGAAGGCGGAAAACTGAACCGGGACAAACTCGCGGCGACTCTCGCGGCGATTGCTGCGAAGGTCATGTCCGCGAAACCAGCCGCATCATCGTGGAACGACACTACCGGCGAACTGACCTTCACCATCAAGCGCCCGAGCCAGTTGGCGCCCGCGCTGGACCTGACCGAAACACTGGAAATCACCGCGCTGGTCGGTCCCGATAAACCCGGCGGCTCCGATCGCCTGATCGTCTGGCTCGCCGTGCCATCCAGCAAGACCACGGACGAGAGCCCGGGCACTCGCTTGCAGTTCGCAGACAATTCCGGCGGCGAGGAAGAAAGCACCTTCAACGACGACGACGGAATGATCAAGGCGATCGCGAACGAACTGAAGGGACAACGCTGGGACACCGACAAGGCATTATGGAAATAATCCACATCGTGCCTCTTTGTCCTAGTGTCCTGAATCCGAAGTTCGCCTCATTCTACGGCGCCTTCCGAAGCGAACTTCGGATTCAAAAGGACACTAGAAATTATAATTCTAGTGTGGTTTTGGTTCGCAAGTCCGCAAATGGAAGCGCTGTAGAAATAATGCGGACTTGCGAACCCCACACTAGGACTGGATAGCGCATGACGCGCTATGACGCCGTCATTATAGGCGCTGGCCTCGGCGGCCTCACCGCGGGTGCCATTCTCTCGCGTGCGGGCCGCAAGGTGCTGGTGGTCGAGCGCAGCAATTCGGTCGGCGGCGCGGCCTCGAGCTACAAGGTCGGCGACCTGTTCGTCGAAGGCTCGCTCCACGAAACCAGCGATCCGTACGATCCGCGCGATCCCAAACACGATCCTCTTACGAAAGCCGGCGTGCTCGACACGGTGAAATGGATTCCCTCGGGCACCTTCTATGAGGTTCGCGGCGGCCCGGTCGGCACACCGCTGACCTTGCCCGATAATTTCGAAGCCGCCCGCCACTCCCTGACGCAGCGCTTTCCCGAAGCGCGCGACGGCATCGCGCGACTGCTGGGCGAGATGGAACAGATCGCCTCCGCAACGGGAACGCTGTCGCACGGCACGCGCGCATTCAAAAATCCGCTGCAGGCGTTCGGAGCGCTCAAGAAACTCCTGCCCGCTGTTCGGGACTGGAATCTATCGCTGTCGCAGAAGCTCGACCGCGTGTTCGGCGACAACGAAGCGGTTAAATCGGCGCTGGCCGCCAACCTGTCCTATTACCATGACGATCCCGCAACGACGTGGTGGGTGTTCTTTGCCATCGCCCAGGGCAGTTACATGCTAAGCGGCGGACGCTATGTGCAGGGCGGATCGCAGCGCCTCTCCAGCGCTCTGGCACGCGCCATCAAGACGGCGGGCAGCGACGTGATCCTGCGGCGGGTGGCGAGCGCCATCGCCGTCGACGCAAACGGCCGCGTCACAGGTCTTACTCATACAGCGAAGGACGGCAGTGATCCGCAGACCGTGGACACGGCACGCATTATCGGCAACGCGGCACCGGAAACATTGGCCGCATTGTTGCCCGATGTCAGCGGCGCAAAGCTCAACGACGCCTACGGCCATCGCCAACGATCGATCTCATTGTTCGCACTCACACTCGGCCTGTCGAAATCGCCGCACGAACTTGGTGTCAGTAGCTATTCGACGCAGTTGCTGCCCGGCTGGATGACGAGACTTGCCGACTATGTGCAGGCGACAACGCTCATGGCGAACGAGCCGGGCGAACGGATGCCGCCACTCGCTATCGTCGATTATGCGGCGATCGACTCCGGCGTGCCTGCGCCGCCCTATGTTTTGTCGGTCGTCGGGCCGGACGCACTCTCGAACTGGGACGACGGCGATCAGGATGCATATCGCGCCAAGCGGGCGCGCTGGCAGGACGCCATCGTGGCTTATCTCGACGGACATTATCCGGGGTTGGCGGGCGCCGTCATCGCATCGTCGTTCAACACGGCGCTGTCGGTGAAGACCTATCTCGGCGCGCCGCAAGGCGCTGTGTACGGGTTCGCACCGCTGCCGCCGGGCTCGTTGTTCCGCACACCCAAGCGCACACCCGCAACACCGATACCGGGACTTTATCTTGCTTCGGCCTATGCGGGGTTCGGCGGCTATACCGGCGTGATCCAGTCGGCCGGCGCATGCGCCGACATAATTCTCGGCGAGCGCTGAAGCCTGCTCAATTCGTATTGAGCCGGAACCGCAGCGTCGTCGCGCCAACGAATGATACGAAATCCCCCTGCCGCGTCCATGTCGCCGCTTCGGCCAGCGCGTTCACCAGCGCATCGTCCGCTTGTGCGCGATCAGGCGAGCATCCGCTGTCCTGCATCGGACCGGGAACGAAGATGACGGTATTGTTGGCCACCGAGAACTGACCCTTGCCGCCCTTGCACCACAGATCGAGCTGCGCCTCGCCATTCTCGCCGATATCGAGCCGCGGAATCCGCTTCGATCCCGGCTGCGGACGAGCCTCGAGGGTCATTTCCAGTCCAAACGGAAACTCGCTGGCGGCAAGTGCCGGCGCGCATCCCATCGCACTGGCTGCGAAAGCAAGACCGAACACAGCGTGTCGCAGAACCGTCATGACTGATGACCTTCGGATATTTTCAATTGCGCGAGGTTCTAGTGTGGTGGCTCGCAAGTTCGCATCATCATTGCTGCACGCTCTGTATGCGAACTTGCGAGCCAAAACCACACTAGAATCATAATCGCTAGTGTCCTTTTGAATCCGAAGTTCGCTATGGAACATGCTGCAAAATAAAGCGAACTTCGGATTCAGGACACTAGACGTTCAGGGGCATGTTTTCCAGTGCGCACGCTGCCCAAATTGCGCGCGAATGTGATGGACAAAAAGCCAAATAAAAATCCCCGCGGCTCGCGCCGCGGGGATGATGTGATGTTCGTTGCGATGGAGTTACTTAATCACCATCGCCGTGAACGGATAGACGTAGGCCTGTAGGGTCACAAACAGACCGACAAGACATGCCAACACGATCGAGTGCCAGAACACGAAACGCAGGATCGTACCTTCGTGGCCGTACCAATTGGTCGCGGTCGAGGCGACGACGATGGACTGCGCGTCGATCATCTTGCCCATGACGCCGCCGGACGAGTTGGCCGCCGCCATCAGGATCGGCGAGATGCCGAGCTGTTCAGACGTGATCCTCTGCAGGTTGCCGAACAGCACGTTCGACGCCGTATCCGAACCCGTCAGCGCCACGCCTAACCAGCCGAGCAGCGTGCCGAAGAACGGGTACAGCACACCGGTTGCAGCAAACGCCAGACCCAGCGTCGCATCGACGCCCGACAGGCGCGTCAATGTGCCGATCGCCAGCATCGCCGAGATCGTGATCAGCGAAATCGCGCAGACCTTGATGGTGCGGCCGTATTCTCCGATCAGCTTGGCAGGCGAGAAGCCCATCAGAACGCCGGAGATAATCGCCGCGATCAGCATGCCCGTGCCGGTGAAGGACAGGTAAGTGAACGAGAACACGGCACCTTCCAGTGTCGGCTTCGCAGCCACCGGCGGCACCTTGTTGATCATGTTGTGCAGATCAGGAACGGGATAGTTCCAGGTGAAGATCGAGTTCGCCCAGGTCTTGAACGAGCCGTTACCCCAGATCAGCATCACGATACAGACGATGATCCACGGCAGCATCGCGCTCCAGAGCTGGCTCTGCGTCAGCGGAGTTGTATCCAGCCGCTTGGTCGGCGCCATCGTTGCAGCCGATTCATCCTTCCCGCGAAGCTGCGGCGACAGCCAGAGCTCCTTCGGCTGCCAGACTTTCAGGAACAGGATCAGCGCGCCCATCGAAATCAGCGACGCGCCGATATCGACGATCCATGGGTTGATGAAGTTCGAGATCACGAATTGCGGGACCGCGAACGAGACTGCGGTGACCAGGATCGCCGGCCACACCTGCATCATGCCGCGCCATCCGGCGAAGGCCCAGATCACCCAGAACGGAACGATCAGCGAAAACAGCGGCAGCTGACGTCCGACCATCGCGCCGAGAATGTACGGATCGAATCCGGTGACGGACGCGAGGCCCTGGATCGGCGTGCCGAGTGCACCATAAGCCACCGGCGCCGTGTTGGCGATCAGCGACAGGCCGGACGCAGCGAGCGGCGAGAAGCCGAGGCCGATCAACACCGCGCCTGTAATCGCGACAGGCGTGCCGAAGCCGGAAGCGCCTTCAAAGAACGCGCCGAACGAAAATGCTATCAGCAGCAATTGCAGGCGGCGGTCCGTGGTGACGCCGCCAATGGCTCGCTGCAGCAGTTCAAATCGTCCCGTTTCCACCGTGATGCGGTAGAGGAAAATGACGTTCAGCACGATCCAGCCGATCGGGAAGAAGCCGACGACGACACCGAGCAGCGACGCTCGGATCGACATGCCTGCCGGCATGGTGAAGACGAAGATCGTGATGATGTTGGCGATGATCAGCGCAATGACCGCAGCGATGTGCGCCTTGACCTTGCCGCTGGCGATCATCAAAAGCAGTGCAACGACCGGCACCGCGGCTGCGACCGTCGACAGCGCGGCATTGCCGAGCGGATTATAGATTTGATTCCACATTGCAGTTCCTCCCCACGTCATTGTTCAAGCGGCTGACCAGAGCGTGGTTGGTGAGCGCGCGTGCATGCCGGAGAGCACAAGCGTGTGATGAAACCGCAAGCGCTGGCCCAAGCCCCAAAACGCTCACAATGCCGCTAAATGAACGGCCTCCCCAGCCCTCGCCGTCGGCGGCATGCTAGAGTGAACACCGCACAATGGACAAGATGCCGCAGGAAGGGCGTTTTGCGACTTTAGTCTAGTATTTGAGAATTTCTAATATCTTTCAGGGCCTTGCCGCCCATCTAAGGAGAAAAATTCTGTGAACGGTATCGGCTCGACGCTCAAAACAGTGTGGCGGATTGCTGCACCCTATTTCCGCTCCGAGGACAAATGGGCCGGTTGTGGCCTGCTCGCCGCGGTGATCGTGATCGAACTTGCAACGGTCTGGATCAACGTCCTGCTGAACTCATGGAATAACCGCTTCTACAACGCACTGCAGGAGCACAACTGGGACAGCTTCGTCTCCGAACTCATCTACTTCACGATCATCGTGACGATCTTCATCGTGATCGCCGTCTATCAGCTCTATCTCAATCAGTGGCTGCAGATCCGCTGGCGCAAGTGGATGACCGAACGCTATCTCGGCGACTGGCTCGACAACGCCACCCACTACCGGATGCAGCTTCAGGGCGACGCCGCCGACAACCCCGACCAGCGCATCACCGACGACGTCAAACTGTTCGTCGACCGCACCCTGAACATCGGCATCGGCCTTTTGAATTCCATCGTCACACTGGCGTCGTTTGTCGTCATTCTCTGGACTCTGTCGAGCGCAGCACCCCTGCATCTGTTCGGCAAGGACATCGACTTTCCGGGATATATGGTCTGGGGCGCACTGATCTACTCCGTGATTGGCACGTGGCTCACGCATCTGATCGGCCGACCTCTCGTTGGACTGGACTTCCGGCAGCAGAAATACGAGGCGGATTTCCGCTTCAACCTGGTGCGCGTCCGTGAGAACTCCGAGCAGATCGCCCTGCTGGAAGGCGAGAGTGCCGAACGCCAGCGTCTGCTGACGCGTTTCGGATCCGTGGTCGAGAACTGGCTCGGCATCATGAGCCGCACCAAGAAGATAACTGCCTTCACCGCGAGCTACTCGCAGGCGTCCGTAATCTTCCCCTTCATCCTCGTCGCGCCGGCCTACTTTGCGGGAAAGATGCAGCTCGGCGGCATGATGCAGACGGCCTCGGCCTTCGGCAGCGTGCAGGGTGCATTGTCGTTCTTCATCACGACATACCGCACGCTGGCGGAATGGCAGGCCGTGGTCGCCCGCCTCGACGGCTTTGAAGCAGGGATCGGCTTGTCGAAGGCGCTCGCAATCAGTCCCGACTCGATCCAGACCGTTCCCGCATCCGATGCTGGCGTAATCGGCCTCGACGGTCTGCTGCTCAAATTGCCGAACGGCAAGCCGCTGGTCCAGACGTCAAACTTCAAACTGCGCAGCGGCGAGCGCACTCTGGTCACCGGGCCGTCTGGCTCGGGCAAATCCACGCTGTTTCGCGCCATCGCCGGCATCTGGCCATTCGGCAAGGGCGCAATCTCGATTCCGAAAGGCGCGTCGTTGATGATGCTGCCGCAGCGTCCCTATTTTCCGGTCGGCCCGCTGGCATCTGCGATCACCTATCCGTCGAAGGACGATACGTACAGTGAGGCGCAGCTCGCGGAGGTGCTGAAGCTCGTCGGATTGCCGGCGCTCGCACCGCGGCTTGCCGAGGAGGGGCACTGGAACAGAACGCTGTCGCTCGGCGAGCAGCAACGGCTCGGCATCGCAAGAGCGTTGCTGCATGCGCCGCAATACCTGTTCCTGGATGAGGCGACAGCCTCGCTCGACGAACCGTCAGAAGCAAAGCTCTACCGGCTGATCGTGGAGAAACTGCCCGACACCACCGTCGTCTCGATCGGGCATCGCAGCACCCTCGACGCTTTCCATCAGCGGCAGGTGTCCTTGGTGCGCACCGGCGAGCAATTCTCGCTCGGCGAGGGCGAGCGGGCAGCGGCCACCTAGTTGTCCGCATGGCGATGGCCGGAGCTGCAAGCTGTTACAGCCAGTGCTCCGGCCACGGCTGACGCCGCACCCAGCGATGCCAGACGAAGGCGAATGCGGTCAGCAGCAACGCGCCGGCCAGAACCGGCGCGACAATAAAGGTCCAGGGCAGGTTCGCTGACACCACCAGCAGCGGATCGATTCCGGCCGGCGGATGAAACGTCCGGGTGATGAACATCGCAAGCACTGCGAGACCGACTGCGACGGCTGCGGCCCAGGGCTGCGGCCCCGCAGCGTGAAGCACCATCAGCCCGACCAGCGTGGCCACCAGATGACCGCCGATCAACGCACGCGGCTGCGCGGGCGGTGCATCGGGTGAGCCGATGACCAGTGCAATCGAGGTTGCGAACGGAATCACGGCCAACGGGTAATTCAATGTGGCTGACAGCCATTCCATGACGCCGATCGCGAGCGCGGCGCCGAGACCCGCTATGGCGCCGGCTTTCAGCGTGTGCCTTCCCGCCTTGTGCCAAAGCCCGGACGGGTTTTGTCGCCAGTTTCCGCTCACAACGAATCCACTGGTTACAGCCTGTACAAAAGAAAAAGGGCGGCAGATTTCTCTGCCGCCCTTGAGGCTCTTGAGATGAAGAGGATTACTTCAGCGCGCTGAGGGTCACGTCGGCCGAGAGCTTGGCGATGAACGTGTCGCCGCACCACTTGGAGCCGAAGCCGCCCGGATTGATCGGGGTGGCATTGCCGCCCTGCGAAGCAGTGAAGTCGCTGGTGAAGGCGTTGCAATTACCCTTGCTGAGATCGGTGCCCGAGTAGCGCAGGTCGAGGGTGAACACCTTGTAGGTGAAGCCGACGCCGACGTTCCAGGTGTTGTAGTCGGCGTACTTGATGCCGAACCGGAAGGGGTCGCCGACGATGCCGGTGCCGTAGAACGCATCCGAAGTGCCGAGCCACTGGCGGCCGAATTCACCCGACACGTAAGCGCCAACGCCGCTCGTACCGAACCAGGTACCGGGGGCAGTGACCTTACCGGTGATCGATGCGTAGGTGCCGTCAGCGCCGGTGTTCAGGAAGTTCGGCGAGTAGAACACGTTGCCGCCCAGCGTGAAGTAGTCGTTAAAGGTGTAGTTCACCTTGCCGTAGACTTCGTAGAAGCTGACGTCCTTCTTCATCGATCCGAAGTTCGGAAGGACTTCGAAAACGCCAGGACCGCAATTGCCGGCGCCGTTGTCGATGCACTGCCCGCCTGGATACAGGTAGCCCCAGACACCGAAGTCGAATGCGACGGGGCCGAAGGTCGGGCGGATACCGCCGTAGATATCGACTTCAGCTGCTGCACGGTTGGTGAACGAGATGCTCTCGAACGACGAACCGACATAGAGCTGGAGGTTCGGGTTGATGTTGTAGCGCGGCTCGAAATAAGCGGTCACCGACGGCTTGTGGTTCGACTGGGTGACGCCGCGGAAAATGTAGTCGCTCATGATCGCCGAACCGAAGGCGATATCCCACGGCGACACGACTGCAACCGGCGGAGCCTTCGTGTAGACCTTGCCAAGATCGGCAGCCGATGCCGAACCCAGACCCATCGCAGCGACCGCAACTGCTGCGATCGACAAACTTACTTTCTTCATGACGATCCCCATCATCGTTAAAAATCCAGTCCGATTGCCGAAGGTCCGAATGACAAGCGTTAATCGACTGCATGAACTCGTGTGACGCCAATCTGCGGGTCAGCAGGAACTTGGGGAAGCAAAAAACCCAAGCAACTGCCGCCTTTTTAGGCGTTTGAACGGTTCAAAGTGATGTTCTGCCGCAGTGTGGCATTCTGACAACAAATTTCGGCCCCAATTGAAACCCTTTGGGCTGGATTTTCCCCAAATCACCGGCAACTGCGGCTTAAAGGGCTTTCGAGGCCCCTGGAATCGCCCGCCCCTCTCGATTCGCAGCCCCTGCCCGCTGCTCGAATCCAGATCGCCGCCCCAAAACGCGAAGGGCCGCAGCGGGATGCTGCGGCCCTTTGGAAGTCCTGGTGGAGCCTGCCGGAGCAAGCCCGCGTCTTTAATTGTTGGTGCCGTCGTCGCTACCGCCCGAACCGAAACCCGACGACCAGCTGGAGGTCGGGGCTGGCGTCGGAGCCGGGCTGGACCAGCTCGGTTCGCTTGCAGCCGGTGCAGGCTCTGGAGCCGGCGCAGCGGGCTTCGGAGCACGCTTCTTCGGAGCAGCCTTTTTAGGCGCGGCCTTTTTGACAGCGGCTTTCTTGGCGGATGATTTCTTCGCCGACTTCTTGGCTACTTTCTTGGCCGCCTTTTTCGCGGACTTCTTTACGGCCTTCTTGGCGGACTTTTTCGCCGACTTCTTCGCAGCCTTCTTGGAAGTTTTCTTCGCACTCTTCTTTGCCATCAGCTTTTTAGCTTTTTTGGCCTTCGATTTCTTCTTCTTACCTTTAGCCATTGTGGTCCTCCTGTTTCCGCCAACCACACTTTCAGCCGGCGTTCAGGCACTCCCAACGCGGGGGCCCTTCATCGATGTCGCCAATAAATCCGGTCGAGGACCGCCTGTCGCCCAGTCGAGCAGCTCAATCGTGTGCACCACAGGCACTGACGTTCCGTCGGCACTTTCCACCGAGCCTATCTGCACCATGCACCCGATGTTGCCGGCGGAGATAACGTCCGGCTTCGTCGAAGCGATGTTGGCGATCTTTCGTTCGCGCAGTCGCTTTGCAATGTCGGGCTGGAGGATGTTGTACGTTCCCGCCGAACCGCAACACAGATGACTCTCCGGTACATCTTTCACCACGAATCCGCTCTTGGAAAGCAATTCTTTCGGAAGCTGCGTGATTTTCTGTCCGTGCTGCAACGAACATGCGGAGTGATACGCGACGACGAGATCGCTTTTGCTTTGTGGCCACGCGATATCGAGGCCGGCAAGGTACTCGGTCACGTCCTTCGCCAAGGCCGATATTTGTGCGGCTTTCGCTGCATAAGCGCCGTCTTCGCGCAGCATGTAGCCATAATCCTTGATCGTCGTGCCGCATCCCGACGTGGTCACGAGGATGGCGTCGAGACCGTTCCGGTCGGCCTCGTTTGTCCACACCTCGATGTTCGCTCGCGCACGCTTCAGCGCATCGGTGTCGTGGCCCATGTGATGCGTCAGCGAGCCGCAGCACTGCTCATCCGCCACCAGCACCACCTCGATGCCGTTGCGGGTCAGGATCCGGATCGCGGCCTGATTGATGCCCGGCGACAGCACCTGCTGGGCACACCCCTGAAGCACTGCCACGCGGCCGCGCTTCTTGCCCTGGGCGGGGAATATCGTGCCACCGGCAGGCCCGGACGCAGGCAAATGTCCCGGCGCCAGCGCCAGCATGGCGCGCAGGCGGGCGAAAAATGTCGGTGTGGTCGCACCGGATGGCGCCGGTAGCAGTGCCGCGAACGGCCGGGCGATCCGGGCTGCGATCATGCTGGCGCGAAACAGGCCGGGGCGCGGCAGCACGAAGGCGAGGACCCCGCGCAGAAGTCGCTCCGGCAGCGGCCTGGAATATTCCTCCTCGACCTTCACCCGCGCCTGATCGACCAGGTGCATGTAATGCACCCCCGAGGGGCAGGTGGTCATGCAGGCGAGGCAGGAGAGACAGCGATCGATGTGCTTGACCACCTCCTGCGTCGGCTTGCGGTCGTTCTCGAGCATGTCCTTGATCAGGTAGATCCGGCCGCGCGGGCTATCGAGCTCGTCGCCGAGCAGGACGTAAGTCGGACAGGTCGCGGTGCAGAATCCGCAATGCACGCAGGCGCGCAGGATCTTGTCGGCTTCGCGAATATCAGGATCGGCGAGCTGTGCGAGGGAAAATTCGGTCTTCATTTAGCGCACCATCCGGCCGCGGTTGAGAATATTGCGGGGGTCGAAGCTCGCCTTGACGCGCTGGCCCAGCGCGGCGACGCCGGCCTCCTGCGGATGGAAAACGTCGACCGTGTTGCGCACCTGATCGGTGGCGCGCAGCAGCGTGGCATGACCGCCGATGGCCTTCAGCCGCTGGCGCAGCAGCGACGCATGGGCATCCGTCGATGGCGGCAGCGCCGCCCAGATCAGCCCGCCGCCCCAATCGTAGATCACGTCGCCGCCGGTCTCGCGCGCCAGGGCCTGACCGAACGCTCCGCCTGACGCCGGCGGACAAACGATGCGCCACACCGGCCACGCACCCAGCGACCCAGACGCCGCAAACGGCGTGACGTCGCGAATTGAGGCCCAGACCGATGCGGATGCCTCGTCCTCGATCATGTCCGCCGCGCCGAACCCGGCGAGCGCCTGGCTCACCGATCCCGCGCGATGAGGAACCGACGCGCCGATACCTTCCAGCCGGATCAGCGTCACCCCCTGTTGCGAAGTCCCAAGACCGATCAGTCCGTCACCGTTGCTGCGGAAGATCGAGGCCGGCAGGTGTGCTACGCCCGACACATCGTACGGCGATCCCAGCGCGATGGTCATGGCCCGGTTCGCGGTGACGTCGTCGAGACCGCGCAGCACCAGCGTCCGCTCAGTCTCCGCCTTTGGGAGCACCTTGAGCGTCACTTCGGTCATCACCGACAGCGTGCCCCATGATCCCGCGAGCAGCTTGCAGAGATCGTAGCCGGTGACGTTCTTGACCACCTTGCCGCCGGTCTTGAACGAATCGCCAAAACCCGAGACCGCATGGGCTCCAAGCAGGTGATCGCGTACCCCGCCGGCCTTGATGCGCCGCGGACCGGCAAGGCCCACCGCGATCGTGCCGGCAATGGTCCCCGCCCCGCGCGGCGTTCCCAGCAGCACCGAAGTATCCATCGGATCGAAAGCGAATTGCTGGTTCTTGGAATCGATCAGCGACAGCAGATCCGCCATTGGCGCACCGGCCTGCACGGTGACGATCAACTCGTTCGGCTCATAGGAGGTGATCGCGTTGAGCGCCGACAGGTCGAGCACCGCATTGGTGGCCATCGCCTGGCCGATCGCGCGCTTGCTGCCGTGACCTATAATTTCAAGCGGCTGCTCGGCGGCAAGTGCATCACGCACCGCCTGCTCGACATCCTTCGCATCACGTACTTTCAACGTATCCACGCCGACGCTCGTTTCTCTTTGTTGCAAATCAAATGACGCCTGCCAGTCGCCCGGCGTTGCTTGTGGTTGATGGCGCTCAGAATCGCGGAATGTCGGGAAAGGCGAGCTTGCCGCCATGGACGTGAACGCGGCCCAGCTCCGCACAGCGATGCAGGGTCGGAAATACCTTGCCCGGATTGAGCAGCCCTTGGGTGTCGAAGGCGCATTTCAGCCGCTGCTGCTGGGCGAGATCGATGTCGCTGAACATCTCGGGCATCAGGTCGCGTTTCTCGACACCGACGCCGTGCTCGCCGGTCAGCACACCGCCCAGCTTGACGCACAGCCTCAGGATGTCCGCGCCGAAAGCCTCGGCCTTGTCCATCTCCTCGGCGATGTTGGCATCGTAGAGAATGAGAGGGTGGAGGTTGCCGTCGCCGGCATGAAACACGTTGGCGCAGCGCAGGCCGTATTTTTCCGACAGATCACGAATGCCGGCCAGCGCCTCCGGCAGCTTGCCACGCGGAATGGTGCCGTCCATGCAGAGATAGTCCGGCGAGATGCGGCCAACGGCGGGAAACGCAGCCTTGCGGCCGGCCCAGAACAGCAGCCGCTCCTGCTCCGAGCTCGAAATTTGGCAAGTCGTCGAACCGCAGCCCAGCGCAATCTTTTCGACCCGGTCGATCAGTTCGTCGACCTCAGCTTTGGGACCATCGAGTTCGATGATTAGCAGCGCCTCGACGTCGAGCGGATAGCCGGCATGGACAAAAGCTTCGGCCGCATGGATGGCTTCGCGATCCATCATCTCCATGCCGCCGGGAATGATGCCAGCACTGATGATTTCGGCAACACACCGCCCAGCTGCCTCGACTTCCGAGAAGCCCACCATCAACGCGCGCGCGGTTTCCGGCTTTTGCAGGATACGCACGGTGACCTCGGTGACAACGCCGAGCAATCCTTCGGAGCCGTTGATGATGCCCATCAGATCGTAGCCATCGTTCTCCGGCGCCTTGCCACCGATGCGCAGTATCTCGCCGGTGATCAGCACGAATTCGCAGCCCAGCACGTTATTGGTGGTCATGCCGTATTTCAGGCTGTGAACGCCGCCGGAATTTTCTGCGACATTGCCGCCAATCGAGCAGGCGATCTGCGACGACGGATCGGGCGCATAGTAAAAGCCCTTGTGCGCGACGGCCTGGCTGATGGCGAGATTGGTGACGCCGGGTTCGACCACCGCAACGCGGTTGTCGAAATCGATCTCGCGCACGCGCTTGAACTTGCCGAGCCCGAGCAGCACGCCGTCCGCGAGCGGCAGCGACCCTCCTGACAGCGACGTGCCGGAGCCGCGCGGCACCACCTTGATGCCGTTGTCGTGGCAATACTTCAGAACCTGCGACACCTGTTCGGTGGTGTCGGGCAGCACCACGACCATCGGCGGCTGGCGGTAGGCCGTCAGTGCATCAGACTCGTAAGGCTGCATCTCGCGCTCGGTGGCGATGACGCCCTCGCCCGGAACGATCTTACGCAAAGCGGCGACGATCTCGTCGCGGCGGTCAAGCACCGCCCGATCCGCTTCAGGCATCATGATGGACATACGCGCACTCCAAAAACCGGCGCGTCGTATCACGCCTTGCTGTTCTGATATATCAGCATGTCTTGTACGATTTGAACAGTTCCAAACTGGAATAACGAATCTGAGTTCGCCGCATTTCAGCGCCTTGGCGATATCCGGATTCGAAAGAACGTGAGCCGGGATCGGGCGCGATCTATCCTGCCACCGCACCAAGTTCCCGCCGCGCGGGCATCACCGGCATCACTGCCTGCACCACCAGACCGCGGGCGCGCGCATCCAGCACGCCGACAGCGCGCAGCGCGAACAGCGTGATCGCCTGCACTGAATCGCGCAGCTTCACCGGGTCGTCGATGTCGTCGGGCGCGAGCGGCCCCACCAGTGACTCGTGCAGCGCGCCAATCAAGGCTGTGGCGGCCAGCGAGATGTCCTGCGCCGGAAGGTGCCCTGCCCGCACCGCCGCCTCGATCCGCGTTTCGACTTCAGCGGCGATCTCGCGGCGGCTGGCGAGACGGGATTCAGTAACGTCGACATCGACAGGCTCAGCAAGGATGCCCCAGGCGAGCTTGCGATTCGACACCACATGGACGGCGATGGTCGTCACGGCTGCTGCCAGTGCGGACGAAGGCCCCGGCGCGGCGTCGGCTGCGCGACGAATCGCTGTCAACTCGGCGCGCGACACATCCGCAATCAGTTCGGAAATCAGATCGGCCTTGGATGGAAAGTAGCGATAGACCGTGCCCGCAGCGACGTTGGCGCGCGTGGCAACCGGTGCGATCTGAACCGCAGCCATTCCGCCTTCGGCAGCAGCATCGCGTGCGGCCGAAAGGATCGCGTTGCGGCGTGCCGCAAGGCGTTTCACGACCTGATGAGTTCGCCTGTAAACCATTGACGGCGTTCGTCTCCCGAAAAGAAGTGAACATCAGTTCAAAAGCGAAGACAAGCGATTCGGTGAGTCGCGATTCAAATTCGCAGTGCAGCATAGATGCGAGCGAGAAAATCGAACCGAACGCGCGGGCTTCCGTCTCGTTCGAGCCCCTCCGGCTTTAACCGCTGAACCCCATCGCGCGCGCCAGCGCCGCTACGGCCATGCCGGTGATGACGGCGACGAACTCGTTGCGCCGGATAATGGTGATCGCAACCGCTGCGCCGATGGCGAACAGGACCACCGCGCCGCCATTGACCGCAACCGGCAGCGATGCAGCGACGATGATCGATCCCGGCAGCGCATCGAGCATCCGGCGCACGCGCGGGGTCACGTTGACGTAGCCCATCAGCCAGTAGCCGCCGAGGCGCGAGGCGACCGTGACCGCCGTCATCACGGCGAAGGCGATCATCACATCGGAACGCAGGAAATCGCTCATGCGCCCTGCTCCTGCGGCTTTGTCTGTGGATCGGCGGCAGGTGGATCGTCCATCAATCCTGCGCTGACCGCACCCGACACTGCGCCGGCGATGATGAACCACCATCCCGGCAGCAGCCAGTGGACCGTCAGCGCGACGATGCCCGATACCAGCCACGGGATCGCGCGGCGCGGCCCTTTCCACGCCGGCACCAACATCGCTGCGTAGAACGCCGGCACCACCAGATCGACACCGTATTTCTTCGGGTCGCTCAATTGCCCGGCCAGCAGATATCCCGGCAACGATGAGACGAACCAGAGGACGTAGAGCACGATGCCGCCGCCAACGAAGAATGACGCGTCCGCGCCGCCGTGATTGCGGTAACGTGTGGCGGCGAGCCAGCCGCCATCGGTAACCAGCAGCATTGAGGGATAGGACTGCCAGGCCGGCAACGTGCCGAACCATGGACGGAGACTCGCGCTCATCAGCGAGAAGCGGATGTTCACGGTGATGGTCAGCAGCGCCAGCGTCGCGATTGACGACACCGTCAACGTGTCCGGCCACGACGAGACCGCGACGAATTGCGACAGCCCGCCGTAGACGAAGGCCATCATCACCTGCACTTCGGTGAGGGTGAAATTCTTCTGTGCGCACAGCGCGCCGAACGCCATGCCGAAGGCGAGCGTGCCCGGCAGCATCGGCGCGATCGCGACGATGCCCGGCATGATGGCGTCACGCGACCAGTAGGCCGGCGCGTGAAAATGATCTGGCCTCGTCTCGGAGGTTGGGTGGGGCGTCGTCATCGATTGATCCGCAGGAGGACAATCATGCGTGCGGTGAATGCAGGACCGGGTCAAGTCATCCGCCTGCGGACCTGCCCATCATTCCGAACAGACCACGACACGGGTTTCTGAAGATGGAGGTCACGCAACGGTTGGCGCGAAGGCGCGCGAGCCGGAATGACGGTGGATAACGGAGAACGCTTCAACACATTCGATGTCGTCCCCGCGAAAGCGGGGACCCATAACCACCGCACGCCGTGGTGATCGAGAAGATCGCTCCAGCATCTCCTTCAAATCGATGGCTCAGGGAGTATGGGTCCCCGCTTTCGCGGGGACGACGCGGAGGGATTCCGAACGACGACGAGCCGGTATGACACCCTCGAAACATTTCGTGATGGGGACAGAAATCCCCGCGCTCCGGACCTCTCTTATGTTCGGCGTGTCCTGTTCGTGAGGGGCGCTTCTCGAGGGCGCTTTTGAAGCGGAGCAGGATGCGGCGTCTGCGCGAAGTGGTTCGCAACCACACGTCCGGAAGGCCGGGGTTGACCGTCCGGGCCAACTACGTGGCTCTGCCGTTCGCGGCTGGACGAGGCGAGGACGAAGGCCAGCGAAAGCTGGCCGGATCAGGGGTCGATGAACTCCCCCATCCTCACCCGGAAGTACGGTCCCCGGCTCACAAATCGCCGCAGTGGAGCGCCGTGAGGCGATGCGCTTCCGGAGGTTCATCGTGTCGCAAGCGATGCCGGGAGCGAAACAAGACAAGGTGCGCCTCGCGGCGCTCCATGCCCCTCGTGTTTTGAGGGGTGAAACTAAAAGCTCACCTCGCGCGTGGCGCGAGAGCGATGACGCGTGCGTGAATGGAAGTGGCTGTTTGAAAATTGAATCGGAAAGCCGAAGTGGCGCACGCAAATCCGCGCGATCGCATCATCCGACAAAACGAAAGGGCCGGCTTGAGAGCCGGCCCTTCAAAAGCAGTGTCAGCGCATCAGGCCTGCGGCTGCGGCTCAAGCCCGGCGTCCGGACGCGGGCGCGGCTTGCCGGCGGGCGGCACTGCCGAGGTGCGCGGACCGGTCGGCTCGAGCACGGACTCGCGATTCGGCTTCTTGCCGCCCAGGAGATCGGTAATCTCGTCGCCGGACAGCGTCTCGAATTCGAGCAGGCCCTTCGCCAGGGTTTCGAGATCGGCGCGCTTCTCGGTGAGAATGCGCGTGGCCTCGTTGTAGCCTTCTTCGACGAAGCGACGGATTTCGGAATCGATCTTCTGCACGGTGGCTTCCGACGCGTTCTGGGTGCGCGACACCGACATGCCGAGGAAAACCTCGTCCTGGTTCTCGCCGTAAGCGACGGTGCCGAGTTCCTCAGACAGACCCCAGCGCGTCACCATCATGCGCGCAAGCCGGGTGGCCTGCTCGATGTCGGACGAGGCACCGGACGTCACCTTCTCCTTGCCGAAGATCAGTTCTTCCGCCACGCGACCGCCCATCATGATGGCGAGACGCGAGGTCATCTGTTCGAGCGACATCGACAGCTTGTCGCGCTCGGGCAACTGCATCACCATGCCCAGCGCACGGCCGCGCGGAATGATGGTCGCCTTGTGGATCGGATCGGTCGCCACGACGTTGAGGCCGACGATGGCGTGACCGCCCTCGTGATAGGCCGTCAGCATCTTCTCTTCCTCGGTCATGACGAGCGACTTGCGCTCCGCGCCCATCATCACCTTGTCCTTGGCCTCTTCGAACTCGGCCTGGGTCACCATGCGCTTGTTACGGCGCGCGGCGGTCAAAGCAGCCTCGTTGACGAGGTTCATCAGGTCTGCGCCGGAGAAACCGGGCGTGCCGCGTGCGATGGTCTTGAGGTTGATGTCCGGCGCCAACGGCACCTTGCGGACGTGAACCTTGAGGATCTGCTCGCGGCCAACAACGTCAGGGTTCGGCACCACGACCTGACGGTCGAAGCGGCCCGGACGCAGCAGCGCGGGATCAAGCACGTCGGGACGGTTGGTCGCGGCGATGAGGATCACGCCCTCATTGGCCTCGAAGCCATCCATCTCGACCAGCAACTGGTTGAGGGTCTGTTCGCGTTCATCGTTACCGCCGCCAAGGCCGGCACCACGATGGCGGCCGACCGCGTCGATTTCGTCGATGAAGATGATGCACGGCGCATTCTTCTTGGCCTGCTCGAACATGTCGCGCACGCGCGATGCACCGACGCCGACGAACATTTCGACGAAGTCCGAACCAGAAATCGTGAAGAACGGCACGTTGGCTTCACCCGCGACCGCACGTGCGATCAGCGTCTTGCCGGTGCCCGGAGGGCCGACCAGCAGCACGCCGCGCGGAATGCGTCCGCCGAGACGCTGGAACTTACCGGGGTCACGAAGGAACTCGACGATTTCCTGGAGGTCCTGCTTGGCTTCATCCACGCCCGCGACATCCTCGAATGTCACACGGCCATGAGCCTCCGTGAGCATCTTCGCACGCGACTTGCCGAAACCCATCGCCTTGCCGGCGCCGCCCTGCATCTGGCGCGACAGGAAAATCCACACGCCGATCAATGCGATGAACGGCAGCCATGAAACCAGCAGCGAGACGAACCACGGCACGTTGTCACCGGGCGGCTTGGCGGTGATCGACACCTTGCCGTCATACAGGCGCTTGATCAGCGTCGGGTCGTTCGGCGCATAGGTGTGGAACGTGGAACCGTTGGTGAAGGTACCGTTGATGTCCGGACCCTGGATGACCACGTCGCGGACGCGGTTCTGGTCAACTTCGGTCAGAAGCTGGGAGAACGAAATGTCCTGCGAGGCAGCCCGCTGTCCTGGATTCTGGAAAAGCGTGAACAATGCCAACAGCAGCAAGACGATGATGACCCAGAGGGCGAAATTGCGCAGATTGGCGTTCATTGGGCTTCCTTCGTGGCCGCACCGATCACGGCCTCAGATTCTTGGGCCTGCAACACATTTTTCAGTGCGGGTTGCAGTACAATCTAGGTGCGGACCCCCTTGATGCCAAGGGAACCTCGCGGGACTATTTAACGCATCTTAACGCCATTCCGGGTGAAATAAGGGCGGTTTGCACGGGCTATTTCAACAGTGGTTAAGGCAAACCAGCCATCCGCCGGCCTCGCAGCGGCGCCGGGGCGATGTGGATACGGTTTTTTTGGATGCTAATGACGGCCCCGGCCAGCGTCTGTTTCAGCCACACACGCCCGGATCCCGGTTTTTCCTGGGCCACGGCCTGATCCATCGCCTGTAACAGCGCCTCGACCTTGCCGAGTTCAGCCGGCCCCTCGTGACCCATGCGGTTGATCGCGCGCAACAGAAGGCGGACCCGGATTTCGTCGGACAGCACCGTGAACGCCGCCAGATCCAAACCCGGCGCGGTATCGATGCTTGCCAGATAGCGCTCCGCGCCGTCGGTCATGATATCGAGCGCGGCATTGGCGCGGGCGAGACGTGATGCAAGCCGCGCCAGCCCCCGCGCATCGGCCCCTTCCGCCGCGAGCGCGGGCATCAGGGCGCGCAGCCGCGGACGGGTGAAACGCGGATCGTGATTGGTGGGATCGTTGGCAAACGCAATGCCGGCTTTTTCCAGCGTGGCGATCAGCCGGGATTTCGGTACGTCGAGAAATGGCCGAACCAGCACAACACCGTCGCGGTCCGATTGCCGCGCCATCGCCGCCAGCCCCGCGAGGCCGCTACCGCGCGACAGCCGCATGATGACCGTCTCGGCCTGATCGTCCCGGGTATGTGCCGTGAAAATATGCGAGGCGCCATGACGCTGCGCGGAGCGAGCCAGCAATGAGTAACGCGCGTCGCGCGCAGCCGACGGCACTCCGGTTTTCGGTTTTGCTCCTGTCCAACGGACGGTGCGGTGTTCGACATCCAGCGATTTGGCGAGGCGTTTGACATCGCGAGCCTCGCGCCCAGCTTCCTTGCGCAGGCCGTGATCGACCGTGACCGCGACAAGACGCGGTGCTTTTTTCAGCACCCGCCGCCAGCGCGCGGCGAGCCACATCAGCGCAACAGAGTCCGGACCGCCGGACACCGCGAGCACAATCGCCGGCGCAGATTTCCAGTCGGCGAACAAATGCCGCGCTTCCTGCGCTGAAATAGGCGATGTTTCGGCGGTGGACATTCGGTACGGAAGCCCGGTTTTCGCCCCTAACAGGGAAAGAATGCGGGCGTCAGAATAAACGTTCTACGCCGTCATTGCGAGGAGCACTTGCGACGAAGCAATCCAGACATTGCTCTGGATAAGCTATCCAACTGGATTGCTTCGCTGCGCTCGCAATGACGGACTGATCTTAGCAGCCGACGCGCTTCTGTTCGCGGGAAACGCCCTGCTTCACCCCGTTCGAGGCACGCGGATATTTCCGGGTGACTTCGCCGAACGCTGCACAGGCAGCTTCCTTCTCCTTCAGCGCAGCGAGCGACTGACCGAGCCGCAGCAGCGCGTCCGGCGCTTTCGCTGAGGTGTCGAACTTCGTCGTCACACCGAGAAAGGCTTCCGCAGCGTCGCGGTACTTCTGCCGCTGGTACAGGCTTTCGCCGAGCCAGTATTGCGAATCCGGCAGCAATGCATCGGACGGATATTTCGAGGCGAAGTTTCGCATCGTCTCTTCGGCGAGCGCGTAATCCTTGCGCTGGATGTAGCCGATGCCGAGATCGAATTCGTCGCGCGGCGTCGCCGACGGCGGCAAGGTCGTCAATGACGCCGTGGTATTGCCGGCAGGCGGCGCGGTGCGCTGGGCCGGCGCGCCGTAGGGATCACGCGTACCGCCGACATTCGACAAATTGAGTGGCTCACCTGCGTCGCGTCCGCCCGGTGCGCCGACCGGACCTTCCGCCACCGGCAATTGTCCACCGCCCAGTGCACGCGGCACGCCCGGTGCATTCGGATTCCGGCTCGGATCGAAGGCGTCACCGCGGCGGCCGCTGCTCGCGACGGGGGCGGCAATCACCGCCGGCGCTTCTCCGACGACGGGGGGCTGCTGGTAGCCGGGATTTTGCTGATAGCCGGGGTTCGGCTGACCTTGCGGCACGACCGCGACGTTGGGTGCGGCGGGACGAGGTGCCACAGCTTGATTGGCCGGGGCCGGCTGCGCGCCCTGCAACGCCCGCAACTGCTCTTCGAGCTGGCGGTTGCGATACTGCAACTCCTCGTTCTGGCCGGTCAGCGTGCGCAGCTGATTTTCCAGCCGCTCGATGCGGATTTCAGGATCGACATCCTGTTGCGCAAAGGCGCTGACAGGCAGCCACGCGGGTACGGCTGCGAGGACCGCACAGACGAGAATTTGAAATCTGGATGACATTTTGACCCGAAAAAAGCTAAGGGCGTCGCTTTCAAAGCGACCAAGATTGACCGGTTCAGTACGCCAAAAATATGGCTTCTGACAGCGGCTTATTTTCGTCCGGGCATGATCTTATCCGAAAACCGGTGCCCACTTTTCGGGATCATGCCCGCGCGCAAAAACAAAAACGGCGCCCGAGGGCGCCGTTTTTAAATGCTCTCAATGACGGCCTTACGAACTGGCGTTCAGCACCGTGACCGCGCGGCGATTCTGCGACCAGCACGAGATGTCGTTACACACCGCGACCGGGCGTTCCTTGCCGTACGAGATGGTCCGCATACGACCGGGATCGATGCCGCGCGATGCGAGGAAGCTGCGAACCGACTGCGCTCGCTTGGCGCCGAGCGCGATGTTGTATTCGCGGGTGCCGCGCTCGTCGGCGTGACCTTCGATCGTGAAGGCGTAGCGATTGTACTGCTGCAGCCACTGCGCCTGCTTGTCGAGGGTCGCGATGGCCTGCGGCGACAGTTCGGTCTGATCGCTCTCGAAGAACACGCGATCGCCGACATTGACCACGAAATCCTGCTGGCTGCCCGGCACGGCCGCGCTCGCCATGGCATCGCCGCCGACGCCGTTCTTGTTGGCACAGGCGCCCATCGACAGCGCCACGGCCAAAACGGCGGCCAACTTCAATCCCTGGAGGATACGCATCTGATGTTTCATTCCGGAGCCTCCACGCTCTGGTTCAAAATTACTAAGCGTCCGGTCTACAGGGGCTTGGTTAAGCGAACGTTCCGTCAACCTTGATGAGGAGTTGCCGAAGACGGTCAAATGCCTGACATCCGGCAAAACCGATACCGATGGTTAATGCGGTATGAATATGGCGCGATGGTGAATGTGCCAAGCAAAAAGGACCCCGGCCGGGGTCCTTCATATGCATATGCCGAAAATTTTGGCTGTTCAGCGGTGACCGGCGCGCGGCGGAAGCCCGCCTCAGGACCGCGGGGCAATGGTCGCCTTTTTGAACGGAAACTCGGGCAAGGTAACGACGGACGCCGAATCCGGCTGCGACTGGTTTCGTTCGAACAGCTTGCGCCGCTCGAAGAAGCTGGATCGGAAATACGGATAGCGTTCGAACACGCGCTCGCGCATCGCCGGATAATCGACCGCCATCAGACAGATCGGCTTGATCAGGCCGGGATACTCGCGAGGTCCGCTGATCGGCTTATGCAGAAACACCCGGCGGTAAAATGCCTGGTGTTCCGAACGCACGCTGGCGAGCCCGACATCGGCTTCAAAATATTCGCAGGCGACGTATGCAAGGCGAAGCGTCATATAGGGCAGTTCGGGAAACCGCGTCTCGCGATCCGGATCCGCGACAAAACGCGTCGGATCGACCAGCACCTGGCCTTTGGTTAAGTGGGGCTCAATCAGATCCGGAAACACATCGAACGACGGACAGGCCGGCATCTCAGGAGAGGCCACCGTGATTCGAAGCGAACTCATCAGGACGCCGTCGAGATAGACTCCGAATATCCAGGAATTCGGCAAATCGTCGTAGCGGTCGTAGACCATTTCGCTGGCATTCGGGGCAACGGCTCCCTCGCCGCGGTAAGCGCGATAGCGCAGCCGGTAAATCTCCTCCCTGTCAGCAGGAGCTTCGACCAGTCTGTAATCGACGGCATCGAGGGGGAAATTACTCCGCTCAGACGAACGGCCGGAGGTCTGCACTGCTGAAACCATTTTCTTGCTCCGACCGACGGCGCGGACGTTGTCTGCCACGGGCAAGAGGTTAATGCTTTCTTAACAGAAGGCAAAGCGTTGCATGAGTTAACCTTAACCAGGCTGTCAAATCGGCAAGATCGTCTCGCTCTCGAGCATATCGGTAGTACTAAAGTCGAGATGGAGAAGTTACCGGCGAGACCGTGCCTTAGCGCAATGTCTGCCGCAGAGGCACCACGGAATTGTTGGTGGCAGACGCATGCGAGGCCTTCAACAATTCACGCACGCGGGCCGCAGGGACGGGCCGGCTGAACAGATAGCCCTGCGCTTCGGTAATCGTGCCCTCGGCGCTGATCAACTCAAGCTGTTCGTTGGTTTCGATACCTTCGACCACAACTGACATGCCAAGGTCGGCGCTGAGACGCGCAACGCCGCGCAACAGTGTTAGCGGACGCTGGTTGCTGATGTCCTCAAGGAAGGATCGATCGATCTTCACTTTCTGAAGCGGGAAATTGTGGAGATAACTCAGGCTCGAATAGCCGGTGCCGAAATCGTCGAGCGAAATGCGCACGCCCGCTTCGCGCAACTGCGACAGCACGTCGAGGGTCCATTGCGTGTTGCGCAACAACGAGGACTCGGTGATTTCGATTTCGAGCCGATGCGCCGGCAGGCCAGACACTTCAAGCGCGTAGCGAACCTCGGTCATGACGTCGCGCTGATGGAACTGTTGCGGCGAGAAATTCACGGCGACGCTGACCGCTTCCGGCCATTTCATGCACTCCATGCAGGCCTTGCGCAGAATCCACCGGCCCAGATCGACGACGAGGCCCATGTCCTCGACGACCGGGATGATGTCGGACGGCGACACCGATCCGCGCGTCGGATGGTTCCAGCGCAGCAATGCTTCGCAGGTCGAAATCCGGCCCGACTTCAGATTGACCAGCGGCTGATAGTACAGTTCGAATTCCTCATGCGCGAGCGCGTGACGCAGATCGAGTTCGAGCACGCGCCGCGCCTCGACGGTATGCGCCATTTCCTCACGGAAGAAACAGAAGGTGCCGCGGCCGTCAGCCTTGGCGCGGTAAAGCGCCATATCGGCGTTTTTCAACAGAACGTCCGCCGAGACATCGGGCGACGTGAGTGCAATGCCGATGCTGGCGCCAATCTCAACCAGATGGTGGTCGATCTCGTAGCGCTCGCTCAGGCGATCGACGATACGGCGCGCCAGCGACGCGGCGTCTTCGGTGGAATGAATTCAGCGCTGGAAAACGACGAATTCGTCGCCGCCGAAGCGCGCGACGAAATCCTGCGGCCGCAGCAGCCGGCGCAGCCGCGCCGTGACCGCGCAAAGCAGTTTGTCGCCGCTGGGATGACCCAGCGTATCGTTGACCTGCTTGAACTGATCGAGATCGACAAAAAGCAGCGCCGACAGCGGCGCGCCGCCAATGGGAGCCGCCAGCAATTTCTCAATCTCGTCGCGGAAACTGACACGGTTCGGTAACCCGGTCAGTTCGTCGACACGTGCCATATGGTTGATCTTCGCCTCGGCGTTGCGGCGTTCTGTGATGTCCTCGACAAGAACGACCGTGCCTCCGCCTTCCATCGGCTGGAATGTCCATGAAAGCGCGCGTTCGCCGGAAGGGCTCGCGTCGATGGTGACGATCTCGCCAGCGCGCGATGCTTCGGCTTCCGCGACGATCGCCTGGGCGCTGGCCTGCGAGAGCGTATTGGCGGCGATGGCCTCCGACACGATGTCGCGGACGGTCGCATCTCCGTGAACCAGATTCTTGTTCAGCTTCATCATCTCGGTGAAGGCCCGATTGACCACCGCGATATAGCCGTCGGGGTTAATCATGTAGAGGCCGTTCGGCATGTTGTTCAACGCCGTGTCGAACTGGGCCGCGATCGATGCTTCCCGCTCGTTTGCCAGAAGCGCTTTCACAAAGATCGAGTGAAGGCTGAGGTTGATGTCCTTCAATCCCAGGAAGAACAGCACCAGCAATCCCGCCAGCCCGATATGGTAGAGATCGCCGTAGACGGCGAGCGCCAGAGACATCGGCCCGCAGGACAACAGTATGTGGAGCTGGACGATACGCGGGCGCCCGTAATTGCGCGCAGCGCCGCCGCCGGTATAGGCGATGGTCACCGTCGTGCAGAGCATATGGGCGATCGGATCGTCAGTGCCGAGAAGCACCACCGCGCACCAAAGTCCGAGTACCCCGGCGTAGAGCATCGCGCCGACCATGTAACGCGGTTCAAAATCGGCGGCCTGTTCGGGGGTAAGAACCGTGGTGCGCTTCTCGTATTTGCGCATCTGGAACGCGCGTGCGATACCGATGGTGATGATCAAAAGTGCGCACGGCCAGATCGGGGCGTAGCCGGTCTTGAGCGCTGTCATCAAAGCCGCGGCGGCGGCACAGATAGCCCCAAACAGCATGGGCCAGGAATTCTGGCACATCGAATCGACCAGCGCCGCATAGATTCGCGGCGACAGCGCTTCGTCTGCCGAACTCTCTTTCCGTTGAATCAATTGCATCGGTGTGCGCACATCCCTTTGGACGCACAGCATTACCCAGCGCTGATGAAGTCTTCCTGAGGGAATATCGTTACCAATTCGTAGCGACGCTCAATGCAAGTCAGAATTTTCCAGCAAATTCAGCTGGCTAGACGAATTCGATCGCCTAGCGAACATGGCCTGAGGCGCCGTTAATCATTCATTTAGGAAAGCAGCGGCGACCACGCAGGGTCGGACGCAAAGCCCGGTGTTGGCACTTTCTGTTCATTGCGGCCAGAGATATCCACCGTGAACAACGACGGCCCGCCTCCCGCTTCGCGGAAGAACATCACGACACGGCCGTTCGGCGCGAAGGTCGGTCCTTCATTGTGATAACCGGAGGTGAGAATGCGTTCGCCAGAGCCATCCGGCTTCATGATGCCGATGGCGAACTGGCCGCCGCCCTGCTTGGTGAAAGCGATGTAGTCGCCGCGCGGCGACCAGACCGGGGTCGAGTAGCTGCCTTCGCCGAACGAGATGCGCTGCGCGGCGCCGCCGCTTGCGCCCATCACATAAATCTGCGGCTTGCCGCCGCGATCGGACTCGAAACAGATTCGGCCGCCATCCGGCGCGTAGGACGGCGAGGTGTCGATGGCCGGCGTATCGGTGAGGCGCGTGGTCGATTTCGACCGCAGGTCCATCACGAACAGATTCGAGTTGCCGCCCTGCTGCAAGCTCATGATGATGCGCTGGCCGTCGGGCGAGAACCGCGGCGAGAACGACATGCCGGGGAAATTGCCGACGATCTCGCGCTGGCCGGTCTCGACGTTGAAGAGATAGACGCGCGGATCGCCCTGGCCGAACTCCATGTAGGTGATTTCCTGCGTGGACGGCGAGAACCGCGGAGTCAGCACGAGGTCGGCGCCACGCGTGAGATAACGCACGTTAGCGCCGTCCTGATCCATCATGGCGAGACGCTTGACGCGGCGCTCCTTGGGACCGGTTTCATCGACAAACACCACGCGGCTGTCGAAATAGCCCTTTTCGCCGGTGAGGCGCTCATAGATCTGATCCGAAATAATGTGCGCGATCCGACGCCATGATTCCGGCGACGTGAAATACTGCTGGCCTGTTAGCTGCTGGGCCTGAGGCACGTCCCAGAGACGGAACTCGGCCTTGAGGCGGCCGTCGCCCTGCCGCGTGGCGCGGCCGGTGACAAGCGCCTGTGCGTTGATCTGACGCCAGTTCGCAAATTGCGGCGGCACGTCGATGTTGGAAATGCGCTCGATGAAAGCTGCCTGATCGATCGGAGCGAACAGTCCGCTGCGCTTGAGATTGTTGGTGATGACCTGCGCAATGCCGACACCGACATCATTGTCGCCCTGCGAGCCGGGAACAAAGTTCGGTATCGCGATCGGGATCGGCTGGAAGTTGCCTTCGGTGACCGTGACGCGAGCCTGCGCCAGCGCCTTGCTGATCGGAGTTGCCAGCAGCAATCCTGCGGACGCAGCGCCGGACACCATCTGGCGGCGTGAAAGTTTCAAAGGGGTCGTCGCGCTCATCGCCTTCAACTCGGCCTGCAACTCGTCGTGGTCTCGCATGCTATCCAAACTTCATTCTGGCGATGTCGCCGTTTTGATTTTCGTTACGAAAATTTTTCAGTGAATGCGGGCTCGAAAAATTTCCACTCGTCGAAATAGGCCGCAGGCAGATTATACGGCTGGCACTCGATGATCGCACGCTGGGCGCTCTCCTGATAAACGCGGAAATAGGGGCTCGAGCCACCGGGCAGCGGCACCGGCATGGTTTCAAGCGTACCGTCGCGCTTCAGCCGGATGGTGAAGACGGCTTCGACCTTCTGCGCCTCGATGCCGCCATAGGGCTTCTTCCAGCAACGCTCGACCTGCTGGCGGAACATTGCACCCCAGGTCGCCGAATTATCCGCAGCCGTACCACGGGCAGTGCCCAGCGACGCCTGCGAGTTGATCGCAGCTCCGGTGATGGACGCGCGCGTCGGATCGCGCTTGTCGAGCAATGCCGCGATCTTCGACTGATCGAAGGTGCGCTCCGCTTTTTGCTTGTCCGGCGGAGGCGGCGTCGCCTTGACCTGTTGCGGCTTCGGAGGCTTCTTGGCCTCCTCCTTCTTCAGTGCCTCGGCGATCGGATCCACTTTGGCCTGATCCGGCTTCTTCTCCGCGGGCTTCTGCTCTTCCTTCGGCTTGTTCTCCACCACAGGCTTCGGCGGATCGGGCTTTTTCTCGACCGGCTTTTCTTCCGGCTTCGGCGTCGGCGGCGGTGCCGCGTCGGTGACGACCGGAGCTTTCTTGTCGTCGATCTTGCCGACCGCGTCATCGACTGGCGGCTTTGGCTCCGCGACCTTCTCCACCAGCGGTTTCGGATTTTCCTTTTTGCCGGTCTTCATGCCGGCCATGGCTTTCGCGAATTGATCTGCAGAAATGATATCGACCGGAACGGAATCCTCCGGCATCGACTCGAAGGCCCTGGTCGAGAACGACACCAAGCCCCAGCCGATCACCAGGGCATGCAAAGCGACAGACGCTGCGACTGTCTTGTCGATCTTCACGTCAGGTTCCCTGTTCGACCTCGGTCACCAGAGCCACGCGTTTGAACCCTGCGGCGGACAGGCGTCCCATCACGCGCATCACCGTACCGTAATCCACCTTTGTATCGCCGCGAACAAAGATACGCTCATCCATGCCGCCGCGCGCCTCGGTAATTGCCTTCAATTTCGGCACCAGTTCATCCATCGCTATCTCGGTGTTGTTGAGAAACACCTTGCCGCTGAGCTGGACCGACAGTGTCAGCGGCTCCTTGTCCTGGTCGAGGCTCTTGGCCGCCGTCTGCGGCAGGTCGAGCGGTACGCCCACGGTGAGAAGTGGCGCGGACACCATGAAGATGATGAGCAGCACCAGCATCACGTCCACCATCGGGGTGACGTTGATCTCGGCCATGACGTTGGCGCGGCGATAGCGACTGCGACCGCCGGACGACCCGCCTCCCATGTTCATGCCCATAACCGGTACCCCGAAGTTGAGCTCACCCGTTCGTCCGTCACGCGCGCTCGTCGATCTGGCGCGACAGGATGGCCGAGAACTCGTCGGCAAAACCTTCAAGCCGCTGGGCCTGCCGGTTCACCTCCGAGGTGAACTTATTGTAGAAAATTGTCGCCGGAATTGCGGCGATAAGGCCGATTGCGGTGGCAAATAGCGCCTCCGCGATGCCCGGAGCCACCACCGCCAGCGAGGTATTCTTGGACGCCGCGATGGACTGGAAGCTCGACATGATGCCCCAGACCGTGCCGAACAGGCCCACGAAAGGGCTGGCAGACCCCACGGTCGCCAGAACCAGCAGCCGCCGGTCCAGCCGCTCGACTTCGCGGGCGATCGACACGCTCATGACCTTGTCGATCCGCATCTGAAGGCCGGCGAAGGACCGCGAATGGCTCTCGAACGAGCGCTTCCACTCACGCATGGCAGCCACGAACAGCGCCGCCATCGATTGCGTCGGCTTGGCGGACAGCGCGCGGTACAATTCATCGATGGACTGGCCCGACCAGAACGCCTGCTCGAAGCGGTCCATCGCCTTCTTGGTACGCGCGTAGAGCAGCATTTTGTCGATGGCGATGGCCCAGACCCATACCGAGCAGGCAAGCAGGCCAAGCATGATCGTTTTGACGACGAAATGCGCGTGCCAGAACAGCGAGATCAGCGACACGTCAGCGGAGGCCAACGGCAACGCCGACTGCGCCACGTCTGCTGGATTCATGATCGGTATCCTCTCAAGGCGATTGTTCCAAATTCACGCGCGAACGCCGCATGGTCGCTGCCATCGGCCAAACGATAACCGCCGCAGCGAAAACGCTAACGCTGCCGATCGCCCCGTTCCGGTCTCGTATCGCGTGGGATGGCCTGTCCCAAGGCCGGACCCTGAGTCCCCTGCTAACGTGTCAAAACGAGGGCTGCCGGCGTCACTTTAGCTCGTATAACCAAACGCTAATCATAGTTAAGGCGAAGTTACCGTCACCCCGTTGGAACCGGAAAATGGCTTTGGTAACCGCAGCCTGTGACACCCGGGCGACCAGCTCCGGCGCAATCTAGGGTCCGGGCCGGGGCACCCTCCGCAGCCTCAGAACCAGAGGTTTCAGCAGCTGCGGCGACAGGTAAATCGGGAACTGCGCCAGCGCGAAATAGAGCCAGGTCAGGCCCGGCAGAACCCCGTCGGTTCCGGCCAGCATCAGGCCCATATTGCGCTGGGACGCCATCAAGCCGAGCGCCAGGGCGCGTTCATGTCCCGCCTTGCGGAACACCAGCGCGGTCGTGCCCAGCAGCACCGCAAAGATCACGAAGGCGAGCACGATCAGGAGCAGCACTCCGGCCGGATCGGCCCAGAAGCTCGCCGCCACAGTGCCCATCACCGCGCTGACAAACACCAGCAGGACGAGAATGTTGAAGCCGTCGATCGCCTGCCTGTGCCGCGCGATCGCGTCCGCACCGGCCACGCGGCGGATCACGGCCGCAGCAAGGATCGCTCCGGCGAGGATCGCGAACAGTTTCAATCCCAGCGCGAGCGGCGACAGCGTCAGTGTGCTTCCGAAGAACACGTAGGCGAACAGGGGCGCTGTGAGCGGCACCAGTGCGGTGCTCGTCACCAGCGTGATGAGCACCAGCGTCGAATCCAGTCCCATCAGCGCCACCAGCGCGGGCGACGCCATCATCGGCGAAGCCACCGCCTGCAGCATCAAACCGAGAAACAGATCGGGGGACGATTTGTCGAGGCCACTCACAGCGCCGCCGATCCCGAACAGCAGCGGGACGGCGACCGTGCTCCAGAGCGTGGCGCCGATCACCAGCGCCGGACGCGCGAGATATCCGCGCATGGCGGCAACATCGACGCGCATGAACGAAATACAGAGCAAAACAAACACCGCCTCGGTGACATGGGGCTTGAGCAGTGCGCCGAGCGGGGGAATGGCGATGCCGATGAAAACCAATGCCGCGATGGCGCGCGTGCCTTGACGGCCGAGCCAGGCGAGCGCCGCCACGGGCAGCGCAAAAGGGTTTGCAGACATGATGTCTCCAAGGGTCGAACGAAGAGTCGAACACCGACAGAACGATTCATGATTGATGGGAAGAATGATGCCGATGCACACCGCTGGGCACCAGGCGGCGAACAGTTCGCCGCGATCAGCCTACCAGGTGCCGCTGCAAGAAACGGATCGCCACCAGCGGCGGCGGAGAGATGTCACGCGCTCGATCATGCCTCATTGATACGCATCCAGCCTTTGATGGCAACTGGAAAGACCGTGAGCGCGGCTCGGGGCTGTATTCGAAGGGAGTGTGACGCCGGGCAACGACGTCCGCACTGTTTGTTTGTCACGCGGAATGGGATTTACTTGAAGAATGACATCCATAGTCCCGACAGCGTCTGGCTCGAGCATTTCCGCGCGTCGCGGCCTATTCACATCGTCGATCCTGATCCTGTCGAATCTCGTGCCGCTGGCAGGACTCTTGTGGTGGGGCTGGGACGCCTTCGTCCTGCTGTGCCTGTATGGCCTTGAAACCGCAGTGATCGGGTTCTGGACCATCCTGCGGCTGGCGACGATGTCGCGCGATCCCGGATCGGTGGCAAGGCGCAGCATCGCCAGCACGCTCGTACAGTCGGGATTTTTTACGATCCACTCCGGAATGTTCATGACCGCGCACATGGCGTTCCTTTACATCCTGTTCGCAGGCCCGTGGGCCGGGAAAATTCACGACGCGCGGGACTTCATCCGGCTGATCGTGATTGGCATGGGCTTGTGGATTCCATTGCTGGCCCTGTTCGTGGGACAAGGCGCAATCTTCATCAACGATGCGGTCAACCGCTTCGTTTTCGCAAAGGCACCGCGGATCAATGTCGACGACGGCGAGATCATGGGCGATTTCTACAAGCGCATCATCATCATGCATGTGGCCCTCATGGGCGGTGCTTTTATCCTGCAGATGATTGGCCAAACGGCGCCACTGATCGTGCTGGTGTTACTTAAAACCGCTTTGGAAATCCGGTTTCGGATGAAGCTGCGGAGAGAAAGCTCCCCCTCGCCGTAAACGCGTCCGCAAAACAAAACCGCCCACCTGTTCGACAGGTGGGCGGCTTCGTTAGCCAGTCAGGGGGACGGGGGCGTTATCCCTGCGGCTGATCGTTCGGCGGTGTCGGGCGCTGCTTGTGCTGCGCCATGAAGGCGTCGAACTCTTCCTTGTCCTTGGCGTGACGCAGGCGATCGAGGAAATCCTTGAACTCGGTCTGCTCTTCCTCGAGACGGCGCAACGTCTCCATGCGGTAGTCGTCGAAGGCGCGGTTGCCGCTCGACGGCGCATAGAAGCCGCGGCCTTCCATGCGGCTACGCATCCGCTCCATTTTCCACTGCATGCGTTCCATCTTGTCGGCCCAGCGGCCGTGACGATCATGAGACCAGCAACCCATGTTTCTGCTCCAAAGTGTGTAAGCCAGAGCGGCCAATCCGAGCGGCCACCAGATGATGAAACCAGCCACGATCAGGATGATCCGCCCGGGATGAAAACCCGGACGCCAGTCGTGCCGATTGTCGAAATTGTCCTGATGAGGTCCAGCCCAGGCAGGGCGGCCCCATCGGTCGAGGTGTGCAGTGTTGGCGTCTGCGGTGTTCGCCATAAGCGTCCTCCTGGGTTTCACGCTCTCGTGAATGTAAATAACATTTACATAGATAAAACATCCCGGGATTTTGTCAAGCGGAGCGGTTGTCGCAGCCGTGAAATTATTTCGAGGGAGCACCGGGGGGGCGTTGATCGGTCGGAAAACCAAGGCCCTTCAAATAGATCAGTACCCCTGCTTCCAGCAGATCTTCCGCCGACATCGGCAATTTGCGCCGCGCCGCATCGCCCCGTCCGAACAACGAGGCAATGCCGTGCGACATCGACCAGATATGGAGCGCCATCATCAACGCAGGTGGGCGTGGAACGTTGGGCGGCGCCATTGCCACCAGTCGTTCGGAGGCAGCACGAATGACCGCGAACGCCCGCTCCCCTGCAAGCAGCAAAGCCGGATTGGTCTCAAGCGGAATACCGGATTCGAACATCGCCGAATAATAAGCAGGATTCTCGCGCGCGAAGGCGAGATAGGCTTTGCCGACCCGCTGAAACGCGGTCGGTGTATCAGGCTGGCCGTTATCCCAGGCGGCAGTGAGTTGCGCCTCGAATTGCTCGAAGCCCTGCTGCGCAATGCTGGCGAGCAGTTCATCGCGATCGCGGAAATGACGATAGGGAGCCGCGGGGCTAACGCCCGCCGAACGCGCCGCCTCGGCGAAAGTGAATCCGCCCGGCCCCTTCGCGGCGATCAGATCGAGCGCGGCCTGCACCAGCGCTTCTTTCAGATTGCCGTGATGATAGCCGCCCTCGCGGCGGCCGCGGTTCTTGTCCCAACTCATGTGAATAGGTCTTACATGAGTTGAACGCGCGCGTCACCTGCGCAGAAATCTCAATTTGGAGCTTGAGAGGGTCCGCAAATGAGATCGACCGTGCCCCTGGCAATCGCTTCCAGCTCAGCTCGGGGCACACGGGCGCGCGAGCGGATCGCCAGCGCCTCGACGGTCGATGCGGCAATTTGCGAAAGAACCTGCACATTCGCCATCTTGGGCAACTCGCCGCTTTCCACCGCTGCCTGAAATCGTCTTGCGAGCGTGCGCTGGGTCGAGCCCAGGGCCTTCTGCACCAAGGGGCGAATCTCCGGATCGGCCATCGCTTCTGATGTGGCGGTCATCACGGTGAAGCAGCCGCGCGGACCGTTCTCACCTGCGAGGTAGACGTCGAGCGCAATCGCATAGATTTTTTCCAGCATCTGCCGAAGGGTCAGCGCGGGATCGAAAGCCGGCGCAAACGTCGCCGCCATCTCGGCGCGGTAACGCTCATAGGCCTTGAGAAACAGGTCGCGCTTGTCGCCGAACGTCCCGTAAAGGCTGGGCCTATTGATCCCCATGGCCTCGCTGAGATCGTCGAGCGAGGTCGCCGCAAACCCCCCGTCCCTGAATGTGTTCATTGCCTTGCCGAGCGCCACCTCCGGCTCGAAGGCGCGCGGGCGGCCGCGCTTCTTCGGCGCGGTGGGCGCCGCCGTGGCGGCTTTTTTCTTTTTTTGTACCATATCGCAAATAATTCTCTTGACCGCAGTTAATTTATGCGGAACGGTATAAAAATCAAGGAACGATCCGAATTCAATGAAGGAGACGCACCATGGATCTCTATTTCTCGCCGCTGGCCTGCTCGATGGCAACCCGCATCGCGCTTTACGAGATCGGAGCGGACGCCCGCTACCTCGAGGTCGATCCGAAATCCAAGATCGTGCTTCAGGACAATTCGGACTTCTTCCCGGTGAATCCGCTCGGCCTCGTTCCGACGCTGCGCACCGATGACGGTGCGGTCCTCACAGAGAATGCCGCCATTCTTCAGTATGTGGCGGACCGCTTTCCGGACGTCGGCATGGGATCGGCCAACGGCATCGACCGCAGCCGGCTGCAGCAGTGGCTGTGCTTCATCGGTACCGAACTGCACAAGGGACTATTCCTGCCGCTGCTCGACAGGAAGGCGCCGGCGGAGATGAAGAGCTACGTGCTGGAGAAGTACCTCTCGCGGCTCGATGTCCTGAACAAGCATCTGGAAGGCCGCGAATTCCTGCTCGATCATTTCAGTGTCGCCGATGCCTATCTCGGCACGGTGCTGAACTGGACCATGGCGACGCCGCCGATCGACCTGACGAAGTGGCCGGCAGTCAACGCCTACCTCACCCGCTTCCGCGCGCGGCCGAGCGTGGCGAAAGCGCTTGCTGAAGAGCTCGTGCTGTTCAAGGCCGAAGTCGCGCGCCACAAGGCGGCGGCGTAAAGCGGCGGTGCATCCCCTCGCATCGCCGCTATTTTTCCAACAGCCTCTTTTTGGATTCAGCCAGCGCGCGCGAAAATACCTTGGCGTCATCGAACGCCCGTGCGATCACCAGCGCACCCTGAATTTCCAGCACCGCATGTTCGGCCTTGCGGCGGGCTGCGCCCTTGTCGTTGCCAAGATGCCGCAGCGCCGCCGCCAGTGCATCCACCCAGCCGACAAAATAGGTCTTCACCTTGGCCCCAAAAATGTCGCGCGACGCGCCGAGCGCGACGACGCCTACGAGACAAACGCGCTGCCCGGAGCGGAAGTAATTATCTGTGGCGGCATACATCTCGGCGATGCCCTTCGCGGGATCGGATGAGGCGCGCAACGGCGTGTAGATGTTATCGACAAACCAGCGCTCAATGGAGGCCAGCACCTCCGTCGCCATCTGCTCTTTGCCGCCGGGGAAGAAATTGTACAGGCTGCCCTTGCCGAGTCCGGTGGCCTCAGAGATCAGCGCGAGCGTTGCGCCCTCATAACCATGCGCGCGGAACACCTCGGCCAACGAGGCCAGAATGTCTCCGCGTGCAGCTTCAGTTTTTGCCATTCCAGTCCTTCGCAAGCCAATTCATTTCGGCACCGGCGCAAGCCCGGGCGTCTCTGCGGGCCGTGGCCCCGGCGCCGGCCAGTGAAACCGGCGATCCGCTTCCTTGATCGCGACATCGTTGATGCTGGCCTCGCGGCGTTTCATCAAGCCGTGCTCGTCGAATTCCCAGTTTTCGTTGCCGTAGGAGCGAAACCAGCTTCCGGCATCGTCATGCCATTCGTACTGGAAGCGCACCGAGATGAAATTACGGTCGAACGCCCACAGATCCTTGATCAGGCGATAGTCATGTTCCTTCGCCCATTTGCGGGTGAGGAATTCAACAATCGCAGCGCGGCCCTGGAAAAACTCCGAGCGGTTACGCCAGATGCTGTCTTCGGTATAGGCCAGCGACACCTTCACAGGGTCGCGCGAATTCCACGCGTCTTCCGCCATGCGCGCCTTTTGCGCGGCGGTCTCTCTCGTAAACGGCGGCAGTGGCGGACGAGACATAGGTTATTCCGATTTGTACCGATAGGTACAATCTTGTATCAATCAGTACAACCCGTCAAGCGCGCCTCAACATCAAAGAGAATAAAGTTTAGACAGTCTCAGGCCGCGTCCTGATCGGCCTTCATGGCGATGCGCAGCGCCTTCGGGATCGGTCGGGCTCGTCCGCCCGAAACGAATGCAACCTTGACCCGCGCCTCGACCAGCACATCGTCGCCGCGCCGGACTTCCTGCGCCAGCGTGATTGATGCACCTCTGATGTCAGCAGGCACCGTCACGACATCGAGTACATCGTCCATGCGCGCCGGTTTGAGATATTCGATCTGCATGGACCGCACGACGAAGGCAAAGCCCGGCGCCTCGTTCTGCGCTTCCGCGAACAGTGCATGCTGGTCGGCGCCGAGCAGCCGCAGATAGTTGGTGCGGCCGCGCTCCATGAAGCGCAGATAGTTGGCGTGATAGACGATGCCGGTGAAATCGGTGTCTTCGTAATAGACACGCACCTGCATGACGTGCTTGCCGTCGCGGATCGATCCGTCGAGATGAATGGTCATGTTCCAGCTTTTGCGCAAAATACCCATCCGCGCAAGCGCGGCATGTGGTTACGAGACAGCGGCAGGCGCGCCGCCCAACGTCACAAGCACGATTTCAGGCGGGACACCAAGACGGAACGGCATGATGCTGCAGCCCAGACCGCCTGAGACGATGACATCGCATTTCTCGCGGCTGTGGCCGTAAGCGAATTTTCCACCGTACCGCGACGGCACCACCGGCGACCAGCCGAACAGCCTGACCTGGCCGCCATGGGTATGTCCGCTCAATTGCAACGCTACCCGCGCCGGCACGCGCGGCGCAACGTCAGGTTCATGCGCCAGAAGAATGACCGGCGCATCGTCAGTGACTTTTGCCATCGTCGCAGCAAGATCGTCGACGCCGATCCGGCTCATAGGCCTGAAACGCGTCGCAGGCAGATACGCCAACTGATCGCCAAGACCGGCCAGCCAGAAAGAACGGCCATCTTTGGTCAGGCGCTGCGCATCGTTTTCGTAAACCGGAATGCCGGCGGCTTCCATCGCGCGCCGAGCGACGGTGTGTCCCCGCCCCTCGCGTTGGATGATCTTGTCTTCCCACCAGTCGTGGTTGCCGAGAATCGCATGCACGCCGAGCGGCGCTTTCAGTCCGGCCAGCACCGGCGCCCATTCGTCCGCCGGGATGTAGCGCGTCACATGGCGATGCCCGGCGACATAGTCGCCCAGCATCACGATGACATCCGCGTTGAGACGATTGGTGCGATCGACGATAGCCTGGATACGATCCAGCGACATCCACGGATCGCAGGCATGAAGGTCGGCGATGACGGCGATCTTGAGCGGGAAATCGGCGGGCCACTGCTTCGGCGCAATGTCATAGCGCGCGATGCGAAGCCGCCCCGGCTCGATTCCGAATCCATAGGCTGTGGTCGAAGCGCTGAAAGCACCGAGCCCGGCGATGAAACGAAGAAAATGACGGCGTGAGATCATGAATGGTTAATTTGTGATGCAGCCCATTCATGACCGTAAATTGGAGCGAAATTACGGTTCCGCGTCTTCCTCACCGCCGCCAAAGAGCCCGAATTGCGCCGGATCGCGCGACGGCTCGGCAAGACCGAGATGCTTGAACGCATGCGAAGTCAGCAGCCGACCGCGCGGCGTACGTTGCAGGTAGCCGCATTGAATCAGGAACGGCTCGATGATGTCTTCGATGGCGTCGCGCGGCTCGGACAACGCAGCGGCCATGGTTTCGACGCCGACCGGGCCGCCGCCATAGTTCACCGCGATGGTCGTCAGATAACGGCGGTCCATCGCATCGAGGCCGGCCTTGTCCACCTCGAGCGCGCCGAGCGCGTTATCCGCGATCTTGCGATCGATAGCGTCGGCATCAGCAGCCGATGCGAAATCGCGCACCCGCCGCAGCAGACGTCCCGCGATGCGCGGCGTACCGCGCGCGCGGCGTGCGATCTCGTTGGCGCCGTCGGCGGTCATGCCGATGTTGAGCACGCGCGCACCGCGCCTCACGATTTTTTCAAGTTCTTCTTCCGTGTAGAAATTCAGCCGAATCGGGATGCCGAAGCGATCACGCAACGGATTGGTGAGAAGTCCCGCGCGTGTCGTCGCGCCCACCAGCGTGAACTTCGCTAGGTCGATCTTGACGGATCGCGCCGCCGGTCCCTCGCCGATGATGAGGTCGAGCTGGAAATCCTCCATCGCCGGATAGAGCACTTCCTCCACAGCGGGACTGAGCCGGTGAATCTCGTCGATGAACAGCACGTCGCGCTCTTCGAGATTGGTCAGCAGCGCCGCCAAATCCCCGGCCTTGGCAATCACCGGACCAGACGTCGCACGAAAACCGACGCCGAGTTCGCGAGCCACGATCTGCGCCAGCGTGGTTTTGCCGAGCCCCGGCGGCCCGACGAACAGCACGTGATCCAGCGCCTCGTTGCGTTTGCGCGCGGCGTCGATAAACACCTGAAGGTTGGCGCGCGCCTGCTGCTGGCCAACGAATTCGGACAGGTTCTGCGGACGCAGCGAGGTGTCGCCGATGTCGTCGGCGCGGCGCTCGGGGGTGACGATCCGGGGCGAAGTCATGATGTATGTTTAACCCGATGCAGCGGACGGGCAAGCCACCAGCAGAAACTGGCCGCGAGAAAGGCGAGGACAGCCAGCATGGTGAACAATGAAAATGCCTGTGAGGGTGACTGCACACTCGGCAGGATCAGCGCGGAGGACTCGCTGGGATGAACAAACATCCCGAAGACGACAAACCCCGCGACAGCGATACCGGCTGCGAGCCACGCCATCCAGATGGCATTGAGGTCCGCATAGATCGCGCTCCATGCGAAAATGGTTCCGGTCGCGACCGACGGTAAAAACGAGGCGAGAATCGCGACCGCCGCCAGCAGCCATGCAGCGAATGACGCAACCGTGCGCAACACATCGAGGTCGGCCACAGCGAGCAGCAGCTGCAACAGCGGCGCGCCGAGGACGATAACAAGCAGCGACACAATCGCCGCAATCGTCAGCGGTCCAACGATGGTGAAGACCGCAACGATGCCAAGAAATTTTGCGGCGCGCTTGAAGCCTTCGCTTTTGGCGCTCGGGGCTCCTACATCGCCGCTCACTTCGACAATTCCTTCAAACCGAGCCGGATGAGTTGTGCGGTCTCCGCTTTCTCGCCTGCACTACGCGAAGCGGCGGCAATCGCGGCCGCCGCCTGCGGCTGACCGTAGCCGAGGTTGACCAGCGCGGAGATTGCATCGGTGACGGGACGCGGCGCGCGGTTCTCGTCCAGCGCGCCAGATAGATGCACCACCGCCGGATCGAGGTTGGTGAAGGCCGGTGTCTTGTCCTTCAACTCGGTGACAATGCGCTCGGCGACTTTCGGACCGACGCCCGGCGTGCGCGCCACCGCGGCCTTGTCGCGCAGCGCAATCGCATTGGCGAGATCGTGCGGCGGCAAGGTGCTGAGCACCGCGAGCGCGACTTTAGCTCCGACGCCCTGCACGGTCTGCAGCAGCCGAAACCATTCGCGTTCCATGTCGGAGCGAAAACCGAACAGCTTGATCTGATCCTCGCGAACGTAAGTCTCGATCGACAGTACTGCCGCTTCGCCCGGCTGCGGCAGCGCCTGCAGCGTTCGCGCCGAGCAATGCACCTGATAGCCGACGCCCTGCACGTCGAGGATCAAATAATCCTCGCCATAGGAATCAATCAGGCCTTTGAGTTTTCCAATCACCGTTATGCCTGCCGTGTCGCGATGGCCGCCGCGGCGCCCGCCATCACGCTGCCGCCGACGCGATTGAGCAGCTTCATGGCGCGCGGACTGCGGAACAGCTTTCGCGCCCGTGCTGCTGCCAGCGCGTAACCTCCGAGAACGAGCACCAGCACCACGGCGATAATTGCGGCGAGTTCCGCGTAGCTCACGAGGTCAATGCGAGACACATCGATCAGCGTCGGCGTCAGCGCGAGATAGAACGCGATGGTCTTGGGATTACCGAGGGTCAGCAGCAATCCACCAAAAAATGAACGCAGCGGTTTGCCGTCGACGTTATCAGCTGCATTCACATCGATCGGCGCCGCTGGAGCAGTCCAGAGCCGGTAGGCGATGTAGAGCAGATAGGCAGCACCGGCATATTTGATGACGGTGAAGATCATCTGGAAACTGTTGGCGACGAACGAGAGGCCCAGCACAGCAATGGCAAGCCAGGTGATGTCACCGAGTACGATGCCGCCGATGAAGGCCGGCACGCCGGCGGTGCCGCGGCCGATCACGCGCGCCAGCAGCGCCGCGATTGCGGGTCCCGGCGAGGCCGCCGCAACCAGAATGGCGAGAGCAAAAATCATCAACGCGGTGACCGTCATCGTGAATCCCTGTGTCAGCTATCTTCGCATCGAACGCGCCGCGCCGCTACCCGTATGGCTGCCGCCGCTTCAGCGTATCGCGGCCACTTTCAACTTCAGTATCGCGCTCTGGCGGTGATGGGCATGCGTGATTGCGATGGCCAGCGCGTCGGCAGCGTCGGGCGTCTTCGGATCAGCCTTCGGCAGCAGCACACCGAGCATGACGCGGATCTGGGTCTTGTCGGCATGCCCTGCCCCGACCACCGTCTTCTTGACCTGGTTGGGCGCATATTCCGCAACCGCAATGCCGAACATCGCCGGCGCCAGCATGGCGACCCCGCGCGCCTGACCGAGCTTGAGCGTTGACGCGCCGTCCTTGTTGACGAAGGTCTGCTCGACGGCGGCTTCCGCAGGCTTGAAGTCCCCGAGCACGCGGGCGAGGCCTTCATGAATCGCGAGCAGACGCTCCGCCAGCGGCGAGGCTTCGCGCGATTCCACCGAGCCGCAGCCGACATAGATCAGCCGGTTGCCGTCGATGTCGATCACGCCCCAGCCGGTCCGGCGCAGGCCCGGATCGATCCCCAGAATGCGGACGGGTGAGCGAATCGGCAGAGATGTCATTTCCGGATGATAGCCCAAAGCCGGTGAAAGGTCCGGCTTCTACAACAGCGTTCCGCGCAGGATCAGCAGCGCAGCGCTGAAATAGATCATCAGCCCGGTGACATCGACGAGGGTCGCGACGAACGGCGCGGAGGCGCTGGCGGGATCGAAGCCGGCCCTTTGCAGAACAAAGGGAAGCATCGAACCGGCCACCGAACCGAACGTCACGACTCCGACCAGCGCGGCTGCCACCGTCAGCGCGACCAGAATCCAGTGCTCGCCGTAATCATAGATGCCGAGCTTCTGCCAGGCCACGACCCGCACCATGCCGATTGCGCCCAGCCCGGCGCCGAGAAGAAGACCAGTCGGCAGCTCACGAAACATCACGCGCCACCAGTCGGACAACTTCACATCGCGCAGCGCGAGCGAGCGGATCAGGAGCGACGTCGCCTGCGAGCCGGAGTTGCCGCCGGAACTCATGATGAGGGGGATGAAAAGGGTCAGCACCAGAGCCTTTTCCAGTTCGCCTTCGAAGTGCTGCATGACGCTCGCCGTCAGCATCTCGCTGATGAACAGCACCGCCAGCCAGCCGCCGCGCTTGCGGATCATGCCTGCCAGCCCGATCTGCATGTAGGGCTCTTCGGTCGCCGACATGCCGCCGAATTTCTGCACGTCCTCGGTATTTTCCTCGATGATCGCGTCGATGATGTCATCGACGGTCACGATACCCAGCAGATGACCGGCCTTGTCGATGACGGGGACCGCGAGCAAATCGTGCTTCGTGATCAGCCGTGCGACGTCTTCGCGATCGATTAGGGGAAGCGTGGTGATCGGCGCAGTCGTGGGAGCCAGGGCCAGGATTTTTGCGGATGGCTCTCCCGAGATCAGCCGCCGCAGGGTCACCGCGCCGACAAGGCGCCGGGTGACGGGATCGAGCAGATAGATCGCATAGACGGTTTCGCGGGTCCGTTCGACCTGGCGAATGTGCTGAAGCGTTTGTTCGACCGTCCAATTGCTGGGCACGCTGACGAACTCCGTCGTCATCATCGCACCAGCCGTATTCTCCGGATAAGCCAGCAGGCTGACGATCGCCCTGCGCGACACGTCATCGAGCCCGGCCAGCAGTTCCGTCTTCGCAGACTCCTCGAGTTGCTGCACGATGTCCGCCGCCATGTCAGCGGACATGCCCGCGAGCAAGGGCGCCCCGACATGACGAGGAAGCGCCTCGATGATCTCGGCCCCGAAATCCAGTTCGGGCTTGTCGAGAATCTCAATCGCGGTCTCACGCGGCAGCAGCCGCACAACATCCGCGGCGTCCGATGGCGGGAGCGTGTTGAGAATTTCGACAGTATCGGCGGCGTGCTCGCCGATCAGGCTCGCGGCCAGAACAGCCGCATTGAAAGCGCCTTCACGCGCTGCGAGGGTTTCCGTCATAGCTCACCTTCTGGTTCTGCCGGCAACGGCAGGGTCGGTGAGCTGGCAAGCGCTCTAGACCACTGGGACCGTTGTCGGCAAAGTACGTGGACTGTCGCTTGGCATAATTCGTTGTTTCCAGTGCAGCGGTCGCGGGCGGTTCAACAGCCGCTCGCTCGTGAAATGGTCCTTCGGCGCAGCGGCGTCAAGAAAAAATTGGCCGGGCAGGATTAAATGGCGTTTAGGCGTTCATCTTGGCCGCGAGCGCGTCTGAGACCTCGAAGTTCGCATAGACGTTCTGGACGTCGTCATGTTCGTTCAACAGGTCGAGCAGCTTGAACAGCTTTTCGCCGGTCTCGTCATCGACCGTGATGGTGTTCTGCGGCTTCCACACCAGCGCAGCCTTGCGCGGCTCGCCGAACTTCGCCTCCAGCGCCTTGGCCACATCGCGGAACGTCTCCTGCGACGCAAAAACCTCATGGCCGTCTTCGCTCGACGCAACGTCTTCCGCGCCGGCATCGATCGCAGCTTCCAGCATGGCGTCGTCGGATGCGGCCTTGGCGTCGTATTCGATCACGCCAACACGATCGAACATGAAGGACACCGAACCGGTTTCGCCGAGGTTGCCGCCGGACTTGGTGAAATAGGAGCGAATGTCGGAGGCCGCGCGGTTGCGGTTGTCGGTCAGCGCCTCGACGATCACGGCGACACCGCCTGGGCCGTAACCCTCATAACGCATTTCATCGTAGTTCTCGCCATCGTTGCCGATGGCCTTCTTGATCGCGCGCTCGATGTTGTCCTTCGGCACGTTTTCCGCACGTGCCGCCGTAATCGCCAGCCGCAGGCGCGGATTCATCGCCGGATCCGGCGTTCCCAGCTTGGCGGCGACGGTGATTTCCCGCGCCAGCTTGCCGAACATCTTGGACCGCATGGCGTCCTGTTTGCCCTTGCGGTGCATGATGTTCTTGAATTGGGAATGTCCGGCCATCGGGAGTCTCTCGGGAGTTCAGCGATGAAGTCTGGTGGTGAAGTTTAGTGATTCTCGGGCTTCGTTAACGCAAAAGCCTAGCGGGGCGGCGTTATAGGCCGGGAACGGCCAAAATTAAAGGCAGAAAGGCCGATTTTCGGTACGGCAGTACGGGAAACGGGGCCTGCGCACGGTAAAAGTTAACCATGATTTCACGCCGGAATGAGACACTACCCGCCTATTGCCCATATTTTTCAGAGATCCCTCATGGCGTTCGGTCTTTTTCGGAAGCGGCAGCCAGAACAGGCGATGCCCGATATTTCCCCTGAAGTCTCGCCGGCAACGGTTCCGGAATCTCCCGCAACCTCCGATCACGATTCAGCCCGCGAGATCCTCGAACTGCTCGAACTCGAACTGGTCGCGATGGTGCGCCAGCTTGAGCGCGCGGCGAGCTCGGTAGCGAGCGGCGCGCAATCCACCGCAACCACCCTGTCTGCCATCCGCCATCGCGCCGATGCGCTGACCGACCGCACCAGCGACGCACAGGCCACCGCCGAGACCTTCTCGCAGGCGGCGGAAAAATTCACCCAGTCGGCGCACGGCATCGGCGCGCAGGTGCGCGACGCCAGCAAGCTTGCGGATGAAGCGAGTGCCGCGGCGCGCGAAGCCAGCCTGAATGTCGAGCGGTTGCGCGAATCCTCCGCCGCCATCGGCAACGTGGTCAATCTGATCGCGACCATCGCCAAGCAGACCACGCTGCTCGCGCTGAACTCAACCATCGAGGCCGCGCGCGCAGGCTCCGCCGGCCGCGGATTCGCGGTTGTGGCCTCCGAAGTGAAGGCGCTCGCGGTCCAGACCCAGAACGCCACCGAAGAGATCAAGCAGAAGATCGACGCCTTGCAGCAGGACGCCTCAACATCGTTCGACGCGGTGCACCGGATCACCGCTGCGATCGACGCCATCAAGCCGGTGTTCGCGCATGTCAACGGCGCGGTCGCCGAACAGAATGAGACCACCAACGAGATCGCCCAGAACGCCGCGTCGGCTTCCCAGTTCATCGTTTCCGTCGGCACCAGCAGCGCCGAGATCGATACCGCGGCCAAGGAGGCCGAGACCCACGGCGAGACCGTCGCCCAGGCCGGCAAGGCTGTGACGATGTTCGCCGCGAAGTTGAAGACGCGCTGCGCGGTCCTGTTGCGCCAGAACGAAGGCGAAGAACGCAAGGCCGAGCGGATGCCGTGCCGGCTTCAGATCGAGATCGCGGCGCATCCCGCCCCGATCAAGGCCGAAGTGCTCGAACTCTCCATCGCCGGGATTTTGGTTTCCGGCGCAGGCGCGGACACCATTCCTCAAAATCAGATTCTGAAAGCCAAACTGGAGGGTATCGGCTCCTGCGATATCCGCGTGACCGAACGCACATCTGCGGGTGCACAGGCCGAATTCGTATCGCCCGATACTGCGCTCAAGGCGAAGATCGAAGACAAGGTCTGGAGCATTCACGACGAGAACACCGAGTTCGTCACACGGGCGATGGAAGCCGGCGACATCGTCACAAAGATCTTCGAGAACGCCGTTGCAAAGGGTGACATCACGCTCGAGGATCTGTTCGACGAGAACTACGTCAAGATCGAAGGCACCGATCCGGTGCAGTACCGCACGCGTTTTCTCGACTGGGCTGATCGCGCGCTCCCCGAATTCCAGGACACGATCCTGGGACACGACGCGCGGGCAGCGTTCTGCGCAGCGATCGACCGCAACGGCTATCTGCCGGTGCACAACAAGATCTACTCGCAGCCGCAGCGCAAAGGCGATGCCGCCTGGAACACCGCGAATTCACGCAACCGCCGCATCTTCAACGACGCAGCGGGGCTCGCGGCGGGCCGCAACACCCGCTCCTATCTGATCCAGAGCTACGCGCGCGACATGGGCAACGGCAAAACCGTGATGATGCGCGAGATCGACGTACCGATCCGCGTCAACGGCCGCCACTGGGGCGGATTCCGCACGGCCTACAAGATCTAAGAATTACCAGAAATCCGGCACAGCCCGATCCAGCATCGGGCCGATGCGCACCGGCGCCACGCGCGTGGCGAGACCGGTTGCATCGTCGGTTTCCACCGCAACGCCGCTCAATGTCGCCACACCCTCAGCGGGCTCGAAGCGTCCCGCAGGATAGCCACGCAAAAACCGTCCGATGGGTTCTTCGCGATCCATGCCGATGATGGACTGATAGTCGCCGGTCATGCCGGCGTCGGTCATATAGGCGGTGCCGCCGGGAAGAATCCTATGATCGGAGGTCGGCACATGGGTGTGCGTGCCGACCACGAGGCTGGCGCGGCCGTCGCAGAAATAACCGATAGCCTGCTTCTCGCTTGACGCTTCCGCATGGAAATCGACCAGCACCGCGTCAGCGGCTTCACGCAACGGACACGCATTTAACTCACGATCGATGATGGTGAAGGGATCGTCGAACGGCTGCATGAAGATGCGGCCGATGCCGTTAATGACCAGCGCGCGCTTGCCGGTCCTGGTATCGACCAGCGCTGCGCCGCGGCCCGGCGTACCCGGCGGAAAATTCGCGGGCCGAACAAGACGCGGGGCGCGTTCGATGAAGACGAGGGCCTCGCGTTGATCCCATGAATGGTTGCCGAGCGTGACGGCGTCCGCGCCCGCTTCAAGCAATTCATTGTAGATTGCTTCGGTGATGCCAAAACCGCCGGCGGCGTTTTCGCCGTTGACCACAACCAGATCGAGTTTCCAGTCGCGCACAAGACCCGGAAGCGTTTCGGTCACGGCCACACGGCCGCTTCGTCCCACCACATCACCGACAAACAGGATACGCACTCACAATCTCCGCAGATCAATCAGCTCGCGTTCCGTTAGCACACAATCGAGCTGTTCGTCGTGGGGAAGTCGCGGCACGATCTCGATTTCCTGCACTGCAAAAGCGAGACCGATCACCGTGATCCTTTTCATGATGCGAAGATTTTGCAGTGTCCGGTCGTAATAACCGCGGCCGTAGCCGATGCGATGACCGGCGCGGTCAAACGCCGCAAGCGGCACCAGCACAATGTCAGGATCGACTTCAGGTGCATCCGAGGACGGTTGAAAAATGCCGAAGGGCCCGCGCACTAACCCCTCTTCCGGCTGCCAGGCGCGGAAGATCAACGCGTGATCGCGTGCGATGATGACCGGCAATGCCAGTGCAGCGCCCTTGTCCGCGAGCGCACGCATGAACGGAAACGGATCGAACTCACTGTTGATCGGTGAATAACCCGCGACGATGACGCCTGGTGGAAGCTCAAGCGGCGGCTTGATCGCGGCGATGGCTTTCGCGGCGTCAGTGCGCGCCTCGACGCTCAACGCTTCGCGCCGCGCGAGCGCGCGGCTGCGAAGTTCGTTTTTCAGATTTTGCGACGAGTCGATTTCCATTCCCCACCGGAGCTCTATGTCGCCTCTTCCCGATCGCGGGGAAGGTGAGGTGAAGGCACGCTCATCGCGTGGAAAACAAAAGTGCGAAGCCACGATGGCCGTTGAAGCACTCGATCCCGGAGCACCTACGAAAGTAGGTGGGCACCATATGACCGGATCCACGGACCCGGCCAGGGACAGTTCCCTGAAGGATCGATAAGGCCCCGGGGATATTATGGCTTCTGACGCGCGACGCAGCCTCGCCCGGACAATGTAACCACGATCACGGCCATCCGCCAGCGGCGCGCGGAGGATAAAACGTGAGGATTAACCGATTGCGATCCCGTTGCGCGCCGGGCGGTTGAGCGCATGGGCCATCTTTTCGATCCGGTCGGAGGCCGAATTCAGCGCGTTGGCGACCGCCGACTGCGTCGCGCGGGCGCGATCCGCAGCCACCACACGAACATCCCGCAATGCGTTCAGTTCTTCTTCAAGGCCGCGGATGCGCTGACCGGCGTCCACCAGTTCGTCGGCAACCGTCAGTGCCGCCATCACGGTCAGGCGTCCATCACCGATCTCTCCGAACTTGCCGCGCAGGCTGGAGATACGAGCCTCCAAGCTCTCCGCCAGCCGCAGCAGCCGGCTTTCCTGCCCGGCTTCGCAGGCCATGCGATATTGCCGGCCATTGATGGTGACGTTGATGTGGCTCATGGGGATTCTCCCGAGTCGATGACCGAGCGGATGGTATCGATGGCAACATCGAGACGTTCGGCGATCTCGCGATTGGTCCGTTCCAGCGCGCGCGAGCGCACCAGCGTTCCATCGAGCTCGTTGGCGAGACGCGAACGGTCGGCGCCGAGCGCCTGGATCCGCGCGCCCAGTTCATCGTCGGCGCGATCCGACTCGCGCCGACGCTCCACGGCGCTTTCAAGCGCGTCGAGCGCCGCCGCCAGCCGCCGGGTGGCGAGTTCAATATCGCTCGGAGCCGCGGCTGGGGGCTCTGGATTGGCGAAACCGTTGGCACTGCGATCGGTCATCACGGAACGGCGGCCTTTTTGTTCTGTCCGGCATCGCAAAAATGGCGAACCGGCAAGCAGTTAGGCGGATAAATTTACGACCCGGGCGAGCCGCGCGCAACGCCGGTCCGAAGCTATGCACACAAAGCGCGAACTCGCGGCGAAAAGGCCTCAATGCCCTTGGACTCAAGGGTTTCGCGATGCTATCCACCCCGGGAAAGCTTCCCCGGCCGTGGCAATTTTGAGACAGGCGGCCACTTCCCACATCGAATGTCAGGCGGACCTCCCATGACTGTGCGTGTCGATCCTTCCCGTATGGCCAATGCGATTCGCGCGCTCGCCATGGATGCCGTCGAGAAGGCGAAGTCGGGCCATCCCGGCCTGCCGATGGGCGCGGCGGATGTCGCGACGGTTTTGTTCACGCAGTTCCTGAAGTTCGACGCCAGCGACCCGGCATGGCCGGACCGCGACCGCTTCGTGCTCTCTGCCGGTCACGGCTCGATGCTGCTGTACGCACTGCTGTATCTCACCGGCAATTCATCGATGACCATCGAGCAGATCAAGAATTTCCGTCAGCTCGGCTCGCTGACGCCGGGTCATCCGGAAAACTTCATCACGCCGGGAATCGAGACCACCACGGGTCCGCTCGGCCAAGGCATCGCCACCGCAGTCGGCATGGCGCTGGCGGAGCGCCACATGGCGGCGGAGTTCGGCGGCGACATCGTCGATCACCACACCTACGTGCTCGCCTCCGACGGCGATCTGATGGAAGGCATCAGCCAGGAGGCCATCGCGTTTGCCGGACACCTCAAGCTCAACAGGCTGATCGTACTGTTCGACGACAACGGCATCTCCATCGACGGCGCGATCTCGCTGTCGGATTCAGTCGATCAGGTGAAGCGCTTCGAAGCCGCGGGCTGGGCGGCCGAGCGCGTCGATGGCCACGATCAGAAAGCCATTGCAGACGCGCTGACGCGTGCGCAAAAGTCCGACCGTCCGAGCCTGATTGCGTGCAAGACCACGATCGGCTTCGGCGCGCCCAACAAGGCGGGTTCGGAAAAATCCCACGGCTCGCCGCTCGGCGCCGATGAAATCGCAGGTGCGCGCAAGAATCTGAAATGGGATTCGCCGCCGTTCGAAATTCCGCAGGACATTCTCGACGCCTGGCGTGCAGCCGGATCGCGCGGCAAAGCTGCCCACGAAGCCTGGACCAAGGCCATCGGCGCCAAGGACGCAGGCCTGCGCGCCGAGTTCGAACGCCGCATGAAGGGCGATCTTCCCGCCAAGGCGCTTACGGAAGCTGTCGCGAAGATGAAGGCCTCGCTCGCGGCCGCGCCGAAAGACATCGCCACCCGCACCGCATCCGAACACGCACTGGAGGTTCTCACCGCAGCCGTGCCCGAAATGATCGGCGGCTCGGCGGATCTCACCGGCTCCAACAACACCCGCGTCAAGGGCATGGTCGCGGTCTCCGCCAACAACTACGGCGGCCGCTACGTCAACTACGGCATCCGCGAACACGGCATGGCGGCGGCAATGAACGGCATGGCGCTGCATGGCGGCCTCATTCCGTATTCCGGCACGTTCCTCGTGTTCTCGGATTATCTGCGCCCGGCGCTGCGGCTCTCCGCGCTGATGGGCGAGCGGGTGATCCATGTACTGACCCACGATTCGATTGGATTGGGCGAAGACGGCCCGACCCATCAGCCCGTCGAGCATGTAGCGGCTCTACGCGCCATTCCCAATCTCAACGTGTTCCGCCCTTGCGACACCGTGGAGACACTGGAGTGCTGGCAGCTCGCGCTTGAGGCAAAGGAGCGCCCGAGCGTGTTGGCGCTGACCCGCCAGAACCTGCCGCAGCTTCGCTTGGCGAACGACGCCGACAACAAGTGTGCCGCCGGTGCTTACGAAATCTCCAAGGCCGATGGCGAGGCGAAAGTCTCGATCTTCGCGTCGGGTTCTGAAGTCTCACTGGCTGTGGATGCGCAGAAGCTCCTGGCCGCGCGCGGCATTCCGACGCGGGTGGTCTCCGTGCCCTGCATGGACCTGTTGCTGGAACTTCCGGAAGCCAAGCGAGCCGCGATCATCGGCAAGGCACCCGTGAAAATCGGCGTCGAGGCGGCGATTCGGCAGGGCTGGGATGCGATCATCGGTTCCGACGGCATCTTCGTGGGCATGGGCGGATTCGGCGCCAGCGCCCCATACAAGGACCTGTACCGGCATTTCGGGATCACCCCGGAGGCCATTGCCGACGCCGCGCAGGCCCGTCTCTAACCCTGATAACCCTGCTGGAACATTCAGGATTCAAGTGATTGCATCGCGGCGTTATTCGGGGCAAAAACCGCCCCGAAAACCGTCATTTCCGAACTAGCGAGGAGAACTTGAATGGCAGTCCGTGTCGCGATCAATGGATTTGGCCGTATCGGCCGCAACATCCTGCGGGCCATCTATGAATCCAAGCGCACGGACATCCAGGTCGTCGCCATCAACGATCTCGGCCCGGTCGAAACCAATGCCCATCTGCTTCGCTATGATTCCGTGCATGGCCGTTTTCCGGGCACCGTGACGGTCGAGGGCGATTCGATCAATCTCGGCAACGGCAAGATCAAGGTCACCGCGGTGCGCGATCCGGCGACGCTGCCCTGGAAGGACCTCGGCATCGACATCGCGATGGAATGCACCGGCATCTTCACGGCGAAGGACAAGGCGGCGGCCCATCTGACCGCTGGCGCCAAGCGCGTGCTGGTGTCGGCTCCGGCGGACGGCGCGGACGCCACCATCGTCTACGGCGTCAACCACGACAAGCTGACCAAGGATCATCTCGTGGTGTCGAACGGCTCGTGCACCACCAACTGCCTCGCGCCGGTCGTCAAGGTGCTGAACGACACTGTCGGCATCGAAACCGGCTTCATGACAACGATCCATGCTTACACGGGTGACCAGCCGACGCTGGACACCATGCACAAGGATCTCTACCGCGGTCGCGCGGCGGCGATGTCGATGATTCCAACCTCGACGGGTGCGGCGAAGGCGATCGGCCTCGTGCTCCCCGAACTCAACGGCAAGCTCGACGGCGTCTCGATCCGCGTTCCGACGCCGAACGTCTCCGTGATCGATCTCAAGATCGTCGCCAAGAAGGCCACCACCAAGGAAGAGATCAACGACGCGATCAAGCGCGCGGCGGCTCAGGAGCTGAAGGGCATCCTCGGCACCACCAGCGATCCGAACGTCTCGATCGACTTCAATCACGACGCGCACTCCTCCACCTTCGCCTTCGACCAGACCAAGGTGCAGAATGGGACGCTGGTACGCGTACTGGCGTGGTACGACAACGAGTGGGGCTTCTCGAACCGCATGGCCGATACGGCCGTGGCGATGAGCAAGCTGATCTAAAAAAGCAACGTCATCCCGAGGCGCGTGCTCGCGCCTCGAAAGATGATGCCGAGTAAAACTCCCACCCTTCGAGGCTCGCGTCGAGGCGAGCACCTCAGGGTGAGGATGGGGAAGAACGCAAGATCGCAATGTCCGGATTTCGCACCCTCGATGATGTCGACGTGAAGGGAAAGCGCGTCCTGCTGCGCGTCGACCTCAACGTGCCGATGGACAATGGCCGCGTGTCCGACACCACGCGGCTGCAGCGCATCGCCAAGACCATCATCGAACTGTCCGAGGCCGGCGGCAAAGTCATCATTCTCGCGCATTTCGGCCGGCCCAAGGGGCCGGATCCGAAGGAGTCGCTGCAGCCCGTCGCCATTGCGCTCGGCTACGTGCTGCTGCGCCATGTGGAGTTTGTGCCCGACTGTGTCGGCGAGATCGCCGAGAAAGCCGTCGCGGCGATGAAGAACGGCGAGATTATCTGCCTTGAGAACACCCGCTTCCACGCGGGCGAAGAAAAGAACGATCCTGCTTTCGTCGCACAACTCGCAAAGCTCGGCGACATCTGGGTCAACGACGCGTTCTCCTGCGCCCATCGCGCTCACGCCTCCACCGAAGGCCTTGGCTGCGTGCTGCCTGGTTATGCGGGACGCACCATGGAAGCCGAACTCGACGCGCTTGGCAAAGCACTAGAACAGCCGGTCCATCCCGTGATCGCTATCGTCGGCGGCTCCAAGGTCTCGACCAAGATCGATCTTCTGGAAAATCTCGTCAGCAAGGTCGATGCGCTGGTGATCGGCGGCGGCATGGCCAATACGTTCCTGCACGCGCAGGGTGTCGATGTCGGCAAATCCCTCTGCGAAAAGGATCTCGCCACCACCGCGCTGCGGATTCTGGTCAAGGCCAACGCCACCAACTGCAAAATCATCCTGCCGATCGACGCCGTGGTCGCCGAAAAGTTCGAAACCAACGCGCCATCGCGCGTCCACGGACTGGACGCCATTCCCGCCGATGGCATGATCCTCGATGTCGGGCCGCAGTCCATCAAGCGAATCGATGCCACCATCGACGAGGCGGCGACTCTGGTCTGGAACGGACCGCTCGGCGCATTCGAGATGACGCCGTTCGACCGCGGCACGGTTCAGGTGGCGAAATATGCCGCCGCGCGGACCAAGGCCGGCAAGCTGGTGTCGGTCGCCGGCGGCGGCGACACCGTTGCGGCGTTGAACCACGCTGGCGTAGGGCGGGATTTCACTTACGTTTCAACGGCAGGCGGCGCATTTCTTGAGTGGATGGAAGGGAAACCTTTGCCCGGCGTCGAGGTTCTTAGAGTACGCTAGATTTCAATCGGGCGCCCATGGCGCCGAATTAAGCACGCGGAGAACAACCACACATGGCTCGCATCACGTTGCGTCAATTGCTGGATCATGCGGCGGAGAACGACTACGGCGTGCCGGCGTTCAACATCAACAACATGGAACAGGCGCTGGCCATCATGGAAGCCGCCAGTTCCGTGGATGCGCCGGTCATCATTCAGGCTTCGCGCGGCGCGCGCTCCTATGCGAACGACGTCATGCTGAAGCACATGATGGACGCGGTGACGGAAATTCACCCCTCAATTCCAGTCTGCGTGCATCTCGATCACGGTAACGAACCCGCTACCTGCATGACTGCGATCCAGGCCGGCTTCACCTCAGTGATGATGGACGGCTCGCTGAAGGCCGACGGCAAGACGCCGGGCGATTGGGACTACAATGTCGGCGTGACCAAGACCGTCACCGACATGGCGCATCTTGGTGGCATCTCGGTGGAAGGCGAACTCGGCGTGCTCGGCTCACTGGAGACCGGCATGGGCGACAAGGAAGACGGCCACGGCGCGGAAGGCAAACTGTCGCACGACCAGCTTCTGACCAATCCCGACGAAGCCGTGAAGTTCGTCAAGGAGACCCAGGTCGACGCGCTGGCGATCGCGATGGGCACCTCGCATGGCGCCTACAAATTCACCCGCAAGCCAGACGGCAACATCCTCGCCATGAACGTGATCGAGGAGATCCATCGCAAGCTGCCGAACACCCATCTCGTCATGCACGGCTCATCGTCGGTGCCGCAGGACTTGCAGGACATCATCAACAAGTTCGGCGGCCAGATGAAACCGACCTGGGGCGTGCCGGTTGCCGAGATCCAGCGCGGCATCAAACATGGCGTGCGCAAGATCAACATCGACACCGACAACCGCATGGCAATGACCGGGCAGATCCGCAAGGTTTTGAGCGAGAACCCGAGCGAGTTCGACCCGCGCAAGTATCTCAAGCCGGCGATGGAAGCGATGACCAAGCTGTGCAAGGAGCGGCTGCAGGAGTTCAACACCGCAGGCCAGGCCAGCAAGATCAAGAAGGTGCTGACCACCGCCCAGATGGCGCAGCGCTACGCCAAGGGCGAACTCGCACCGAAGATCGCGTAACCATTTGATCGACAGGGCGGGATATTAGTCCCGCCCCTTTTTTGGCCGCAGTCTAGTGGTCCTGTTCTGACATTCGCATCCCATTTCAGCGGGCACTGTTGCGAATGTCAGAACAATCGGACCACTAGCGGTATAAGTTTCTCGTGGAGTTTTAGATTTGACATTCGCCTGACCGATCTGCTGGAAAGTTGGGTAGCGAATGTCAAATCTACTCCACGAGGGGCATCACACCGACATCATGGCCACAAAACCAGTCCCACCGCGCCCGACGCCACGGCTTTACCTTGCGACGCCGCTGGTTACCGATCACGCGCAGCTTGCGACACAACTACCTGCGCTGCTCGGCGCGGCCGATGTGGCGGCCGTTCTCTTGAGGCTTGCGCCAAGCGACGAACGCGGCATCATCCAGCACACCAAGGCGCTGGCACCTCCAGTCCAGAGGGCCGGCGCGGCACTGCTGCTCGACGGGCACTTTCAGCAGGTTGCGCGCGGCGGCGCGGACGGAGCGAATGTCAGCGGCATCGAGGCGATGCAGGAGGCCATGCCGACGCTGAAGCCAGACCGCATCCTTGGCGTCGGCGGTCTCGTCACACGCCACGACGCTATGACGGCTGGTGAAGCCGGTGCCGACTATGTGCTGTTCGGCGAGCCGGATGCGAAAGGCGAACGGCCTTCCCCGGAAGCGATTTGCGAACGGCTGGACTGGTGGGCTGAACTGTTCGAACCGCCCTGCGTCGGCTTCGCGGCGACGCTGAACGAAGCGCACCTGTTTGCATCGGCGGGTGCCGATTTCGTGCTCGTCGGCGATTTCATCTGGCAGGATTCCCGCGGGCCGCAAACCGCGTTGCGTGAGGCGGCCGACGCCCTCGCGCAAGGTTTCGCAGCATCTGTTGCAAAAACCACGATCAAGGAGGAATAGCACTGCGATGACCTCGCTTCGTTGTGCATTGTCTTTTGCAGTTCCGGTCGCAAAACGTCTTGCGATGACCGTTGCTGCGCTCGGCGTGTTCACAGCAGGCGCGGCCGCGCAGATTTCCCTGACGCCGCCACCGACCCAGCCGTTCCCACCGGCAAAATCCGACAAGCCCGCAAAGAACCCGGCAAAGTCCGCACCGAAGGCCGAAGCGCCGAAAGCACCTGCGCCAGCCGCGCAGAAGAAGAGCGCCCCGGCGAAAACCGCCACTCCGCCGGCTGCGCCTGCACCAGTTCCGGATAACCCCAATGCCGATCTCGCCTATGGCGCCTATCAGCAGGGGCTTTATCGGACCGCCTTCAACATCGCATTGAAGCGCGCGCAGGAGACAGGCGATCCCAAATCGATGACGCTGCTCGGCGAACTCTATTCCAACGCGCTCGGCATCAAGCGCGACGACGCCAAAGCGGCCGAATGGTACAAGCAGGCCGCCGACCGCGGCGACCGCGAAGCTATGTTCGCGCTCGGCATGATGAAGATCGCCGGCCGCCCTGCCCCGCCCAATCGCGAGGAAGGCGCGCGGCTATTGGCGTCATCCGCCAAACTTGGAAAAGCAGCAGCAGCCTACAATCTTGGCCTGCTCTATCTCGAAGGGCAGATTTTCCCGCAGGACATCAAGCGCGCCGCCGAGCTGTTCCGGCAGGCTGCGGATGCAGGCAACCCGGAAGCGCAATACGCGCTCGCGACGTTCTACAAGGAAGGCCGCGGCGTGGAGAAAAATGTCGTCGAGGCCGCACGGCTGATGCGCGCCGCCGCGATGGTCGACAATCTCGACGCCGAAGTGGAATACGCCATCGCGCTCTACAACGGCACAGGCACGCCCAAGGACGTTCCCACCGCGATCGCACTTCTGAACCGGGCCGCGCGACAGAACAGCCCGATTGCGCAAAATCGTCTCGCGCGCATTCTCGTCGATGGACTCGGCGTGCCGGCCGACAAGGTCCAAGGCTTCAAATGGCATCTGATCGCCAAGACCGCCGGCAACAGCGATCCCGACCTCGACGCGCAATTCGCGCAGCTTTCGCCGCTCGAAAAGGCAAAATCGGAAGACCTCGCGAAGAAGTGGTTTGGCACGAAATAAGCTTTATTTTGACGCGTTTCTTCACGCGAACCGGTACCCACTTCGCTTGAAACCGCTTTAGCGGGTGTTATCGCCCTTGACGCGCCTGCGCTTTGACGCCAAGCATCCCGCTTCACGCTCAGCCTTCATCCTGATCCGGCCTCGGTCGATCCCATCAAACCGAAACGATGCTTCATTCAGCGCTCATCAACGTCATGGTCAAAGCCGCGCGCCGCGCCGGCCGCAGCCTCAGCCGCGACCTCGGCGAAATCGAAAACCTTCAGGTTTCGTTGAAGGGGCCAGCGAATTTTGTGTCCCTCGCCGATAAGCGCGCGGAACAGATGCTCTATGAGGATCTGACGAAAGCGCGCCCGGGCTACGGTTTTCTCGGCGAGGAAGGCGGCACGCGCGAAGGCACCGACAAATCCAACACATGGATCGTCGATCCGCTCGACGGCACCACCAACTTTCTTCACGGCATTCCGCAGTTCGCGATCTCGATCGGCCTGCAGCGCGAGGGCGTGATCATCGCCGGCGTGATCTACAATCCAGCCACCGACGAACTCTACATGGCCGAGCGCGGCAAGGGCGCGTTCCTCAACGACACGCGCCTGCGCGTTGCGGCCCGCAAGCAGCTCAATGAGTGCGTGATCGCCTGCGGCCTGCCGCATATCGGGCGCGGCGACCATGAACAGTCCCGCCGCGAGATGGCTGAAATGCAGAACCGCGTCGCGGGCCTGCGGCGCTTCGGTGCGGCGTCGCTCGATCTCGCCTTCGTCGCGGCTGGACGTCTCGACGGTTACTGGGAGCGCAATCTCCAACAGTGGGACATCGCAGCCGGATTGATCATGGTGCGAGAGGCCGGTGGCGTCGTCAGCGGCATCGAGGGCGGCGACACGGCGATGGCGACCGGCAACGTCGTCTGCGGCAACGAGACGATCCAGCGCGAGCTCGTGAAGATCCTGAAGCCGCTCTAGCTTCACGGCGGCCGATAGAAGCATTCCAGCGACGCGCGCACCGCGAACCCGCCCGGACCATCGCACCATTATCCGCGTCCGCGCCGTGCGCGAAGCGCGCCGAATAACAACAATCACGTCTTCATCCGATTCCCACGCGCCCGGCATATTTTGCGATGCAGTTCCGCAGCCGGTGGATCAATCGGCGGCGGCATTCTTTTCCCGCCCCTGCTGTGCCATATTGATGCCCGACATTTTCCCGGAGAAGGATTGACCATCCGCCATGGCGAAAAATCACGCACCCAGCCCCGCAGCCGACATCAGCGTCACCAAACTGTCGTCACCCCGAATGTTTCTGGTCCGGATGCTGGTGTTCCTGATCCTGTGCGGGCTGGTGGTCGTGGTGCTCTACAAACAGATCTGGACGGCGTTTCTCGCCAATCCCGGCCTCAACGCACTGATCGGCGGCGTTCTGTTGATTGGCATCATCCTGGCGTTCCGGCAGGTGATCCGGCTTTATCCTGAAATCTCCTGGGTCAATCATTTCCGCATTTCCGATCCGGGCCTGGCGGTGGATCGCCGCCCGACGCTGCTGGCGCCGATGGCAGCGATGCTGAGCAATCGCTCCGGCCGCATGAGCATTTCGCAGCAGACCATGCGGCATCTGCTGGATTCCATCGCCACGCGGCTCGACGAGGCGCGCGACCTGTCGCGCTACATGACAGGCCTTCTGGTGTTCCTCGGCCTGCTCGGCACATTCTGGGGTCTGATCGAGACCGTCGGCTCGGTCGGCAAGGTCATCGAGGGACTGAAAGTCGGCGGCGATGCCGGCTCAGTCTTCGACACGCTGAAAGAAGGCCTCGCCGCGCCGCTCGGCGGCATGGGCATTTCGTTCTCGTCGTCGCTGTTCGGCCTCGCGGGATCGCTGATCCTCGGCTTTCTCGATCTGCAATCGAGCCAGGCGCAGAACAGGTTCTATACGGATCTGGAAGACTGGCTCGCCGAGACCGTGCAGGAGTATGCCAGCGACGGTCATGCCACCGGCGCAGGCGGCGATTTCAGTCCCGCGCTCGATCGCCTGCGGCACGCCGTAGAAGAAATGGGATCGAACCGCACCGCCACTACGGCAATGGCCAATCTCGCGGAAGCCATTCAGGGCCTCGTGCATCACATGCGCACCGAGCAGCAACTGATCCGCGAATGGGCCGACGGCCAGGGCGAGCAAAACAAAGAGATCAAGAATCTCTTGGAGAAACTCGCGCGTCAGCCCGAGAACAACTGAACCGGGGATAACCAGCATGGCGCTTTCGCGATCACGCCGCAGCGACCCGGGCTTCAATTACTGGCCGGGCTTCGTCGATGCGCTATCGACGCTGGTTCTCGCCATCGTGTTTCTGCTGTCGGTGTTTCTTGTCGTGCAGTTCTTCCTGTCGCAGGAGGTCACCGGCAAGGACAAGGCGCTTGAGCGGCTGAACGCACAGATCGCACAACTCAACGATCTGCTTTCACTGGAAAAGCTCGGCAAGCTGAACCTCGACGATCAATTGTCGCAGATGCGCGCCGGACTTGCCTCCGCCGAGGCTGAACGCGACCGCGTCAAAGGTCTCTATGACGGCCTTGCGGGCGCAGGCGCCAGCGCCGCCGGCCGCGCCACCGAACTCGGCAAGGCGCTGGACTCCGAGAAACAAGTCTCGGCGCGGGCGCTCGCGCAGATCGAGGTACTGAACCAGCAAATCAGCGCGTTGCGACGACAATTGGCCGCACTCGAAGAGGCGCTCGACGCCTCCGAGAAACGTGACAAAGAATCGCAGGGCAAGATCGCCGATCTCGGCCAGCGGCTGAACGTCGCGCTGGCGCAGCGCGTACAGGAATTGTCGCGCTATCGCTCCGAATTCTTCGGACGGCTGCGCACCATCCTCGGCAACCGTCCCGATATCCGCATCGTCGGCGACCGGTTCGTGTTCCAGTCCGAAGTGTTCTTCGACACAGGACAGGCGCTGCTCTTGCCGGAAGGCCGGGCCGAACTCGACAAGCTCGCTGCGGCGCTGGTCGATCTGGACAAGCAGATTCCCCCGGAGATCGCCTGGGTGCTGCGCGTAGACGGCCACACCGACGTGAGGCCGATCAACAGCCCGCAATTCAAGTCGAACTGGGAGCTGTCGTCGGCGCGCGCCATTTCGGTGGTGCAGTATCTCGTTTCACTCGGCGTGCCGGCGCAGCGTCTGGTCGCGGCAGGCTTCGCGGAATTTCAGCCGCTGGACCCTGACAAGACCGAAGAAGCCTACAAGCGCAATCGCCGCATCGAACTGAAGCTGACCGAGCGATGAGCGGCGCGACCCAGGTCTACCTATAATGAGCGCGTTCTTCATGCTGCGGCCCTACCGCGCGAGTGACGAAGACGCAGCGATCGACCTGTGGTTCCGTACCTGGCAGCAGGCCTATCCGTCGATCGATTTCGCGCAGCGGCGGGACAGCTGGCGGCTGCGCTGGCGCGATGAGCTTGTGCCTGTCGCGAGGATCGTGGTCGCTCTGCAAGGCAAGCGAATGACCGGCTTCGTCACCATCGATTCCGGCGGTTACCTCGACCAGCTTGTGGTCGCGCCGGAGGAATGGGGATCGGACCTCGGCAACGCCCTGATCGGAAAGGCCAAGGCGATATCACCGAAGGGCATTACGTTATTGGTCAACACCGACAACACCCGGGCCATTCGCTTCTATGAGCGTAACGGATTCGTCCACACCCATGACGACGTCAATCCGGTGTCGGGACGGAAGGTGTACGGCATGGCGTGGAAGCCGTAAGCTTTACACGCCCTCGAACTGCAATCGCGCCAGCCGCGCGTAGAGGCCGTTCGCCGCCACGAGCGACGTGTGGGTCCCCTGCTCGACGATGCGGCCGTTCTCCATCACCAGAATGCGGTCGCACGACAGCACCGTGGCGAGGCGATGTGCGATCACCAGCGTGGTGCGATGCTTCATCAGTTCTTCCAATGCGGTCTGCACCAGCGTCTCGCTCTCGGCATCGAGCGCGGACGTCGCTTCATCCAGCAGCAACAGCGGCGCATCGCGCAGGATCGCGCGCGCAATCGCAATCCGCTGACGCTGGCCACCGGACAGCGTGACGCCACGCTCGCCGAGCTGGGTGTCGAAGCCGAGCGGCAGACGCGTGATGAACTCGGTGGCATGCGCCAGATCAGCGGCACGCGCGACTTCCGCGTCGCTGGCATCGGGGCGGCCGAACCGGATGTTTTCGCGGGCGCTGGTTGCGAACACCGCAGAATCCTGCGGCACCAGCGCGATGCGCGAACGGACATCATGTGGATTGGCATCGCGGACCGGAACGCCGTCGACGGAAATCACGCCGCTCGCAGGATCGTAGAAGCGCAGCAGCAGGTGAAACAGCGTGCTCTTGCCCGCGCCCGATGGTCCGACCACAGCGACCTTTTCGCCAGCCTTGACCGAGAACGACACGCCGTCGACGGCAAGGTGCTCGGGCCGCGTCGGATAGGCGAACCGCACATTGTCGAACGCAACATCGCCGCGCGGCGGCACCGGCAATGCCCGCGGGTTCGCGGGCGCCGCGATCTCCGGCTTGAGGCGGAGAATTTCGAACAGCCGCTCCGACGCGCCCGAGGCCTGCGAGATTTCACCCCAGACTTCGCTCAACTGACCGAGCGCACCCGCCGCAAACGCCGCATAGAGGATGAACTGCCCGAGCCGGCCGGGACTGATCTGATGAACGAGCACATCGTGCGAGCCGACCCACAGGATCGCCACGACACTGGTGAAAACCAGAAAGATCACGATCGCAGTCAGGACTGCACGGGCGCCGGTTGAGTTGCGCGCGGCCTGATAGGCTCGCTCGACCTCGCCGCCGAACCGCGCCTTCGCGAGGCTTTCATTGGTGAAAGCCTGCAGCGTGCGCATCGCGCCGATCAACTCGGACGCATAAGAGGACGCATCGGCCAGCGTATCTTGCGCACCGCGTGAAAGTTTCTGCACACGGCGGCCGAACGCGACAAGCGGCAGCACGATCAGCGGAATCACCGCGAGCACGAAGCCGGACAGTTTCGGGCTGCTGACAACCATCATGGCGGATGCGCCGACGAACAGCACGAAATTGCGCAGCGCGATCGAGACCGACGCGCCGACCGCGGACTTGATCTGCGTGGTGTCGGCGGTCAGACGCGAGACCAGTTCACCGCTGTGCGCTGTGTCGAAGAACGCCGGTGACAATGAGGTCAGATGATTGAACACATCGCGGCGCAGGTCTGCGACGATGCGCTCGCCGAGCGTGATGACAAGGTAGTAGCGAATGGCGCTCGCACCCGCGAGCACCGCAACCACCGCGATCATCACCATGAAGTAGCTGTTGATCAGCGCGATGCCTTCGGGGCTAAAGCCGAAATCGATCATGCGGCGCACGGCCAGCGGCACCACCAGCGTCGCCGCCGAGGCGATGATCAGCGCAACCAGCGCCGCGAGCGCCTGCCCGCGATAACGCGCCACGTAGGGCGCCAGAGCCATCAGCGGCCGCAATTTCACGCCACGGGACTTTTTCGGCGATCGTTCGGGCTCACCCGGCGAAGGCCCGGTTGCGGGCACGGAGACGCCTTTGACAGCAGCCACCTCGCGCGCCAGCGCGGATGGCAGACCCGGGTCTTCAACGCGTTCCACTGCACTCATAATTTCGGCCACCGTATTGCTTCAGGCCCTCAAATAGGCCCCATGGCAGGCGCTGGCAAATGACGTTCTCGGCTTGTTTCACGGGCTATCCTGCGATATAGAGCGCCCAAATTCGTCCCGAACATCATTGATCTGTGGGCGCGCCGCGCCAGAGGATTTGCCATGAAAGCCGAAATTCACCCGGATTATCATACAATTAAGGTCGTCATGACCGACGGGACCGAATATCTGACCCGTTCGACCTACGGCAAGGAAGGCGACACGCTGAACCTTGACATCGACTCCAAGTCGCATCCCGCCTGGACCGGTGGAACCCAGCAGCTGCTCGACCGCGGCGGGCGCGTCTCGCGCTTCCAGAAGAAGTTTTCGGGCTTCCTCAAGAAGGACTGATCGTCCTTCCCAGGCTGTTTTCGGCCAAGCTATTTCCAAACAAAAACGCCCCCGCTTTCGCAGGGGCGTTTTTCGTTTTGGTGTGTTCTACTTAGCGCTCGAACGCAGCCTTGAGCATGTTCATCTGCGGCACTAGCGGATTGCCGATCGAAAGATGTTCGGAAGCCGGCGTATGAATCGTCGCATCGAGCCGGCGCACTTTCGTCTGCAGCGTCATCGAGCGCGCGACCAGTTCCTGCAATCGTGCCGGCAGCTTCGACAACATCTCCTCAGGAGCGGGATCGGCCGCGGTCAGCTTCACCTTGGTCTTTTCGCGATTGGCCTGGTTCAGCGTCATCTCGCCTTCCTTGACCGCGCGATGCAAGAGCAGCCACGATGCCAATTGCATGAGGCGCGTCGTCAACCGCATGCTCTCTGTCGCATAGCTGAGACTCGCGGAGCGCTCCAGCGCCTTGGCCTCAGTGCGGCCCGGCCCGTCCAGATAGGCGGCCGTCTCTTCGACGAGATCCATGCCTTCCCTGAACAAGGTCCCGAAGGCCGGTGAATTGGTGATCCGCTCGCTTAAGAGAACGAGATCGGCTTCGCCCTGATCGGACATGGTTAACGCCTCACGCGGTTACGCTAGTTTTTTTATGATGAATAAATCATTGCGCGCCGGGAACCGGGAGTCCAGCCCTTGCAGTAACAATGACGAGATATGGTTTCCAGCGTGATGCCGCGCGCGGCGAAAGAAGGCCGCAAAAAAAGAGCCGCCGTTTCCGGCGGCTTTTGAAAGTTGATAACAGGGAGGCGTCAAACAGAGTGGACAGGAGCCACTCGGTGTCCAAACGAGGACAATCCCAGTCATAAACCCGAAAGCTTAATACGCTGTAAATGAACGATTCTCTTTACGGTTCCTTTGCAAATGCGCGGAACCGCATTTACGATTTGAAAAACGCATTGGCGGCGTCGCGGCTGGCGCGCTTCTTCGCGGCATCGGCTTTCAGCCGTTCGATTTCGGCCGCGAGCCCCGCGATCCGTTCCTCGATATCCTCGACCGACAGCAGCGACAGATCCTGCCCCAATTCGTGAGTTATTTTCTTTCTCGGTTTGTCATCGTCGTCACCGGCCACGCTTCCCTCCTGTCGTTCACGCGATTATAGCTGCCTGTCGGGTTACATCATCATTCATTCCCCGCCCCGCCGCCGCAAGGATACATCATGGACAAGCTGCCCACGCATATGACCGCCGTCGCGATCAGCAAACCCGGTGGACCCGAAGTGCTCATCCCTGAGCAGCGGCCGGTGCCGCACCCCGGACCGAACCAGGTGCTGATCAAGGTCGCCGCCGCGGGCGTGAACCGTCCCGACGTGGCGCAGCGCAGCGGCAGTTATCCGCCACCGCCCGGCGCTAGCGATCTGCCCGGTCTTGAAGTCGCTGGTGAAGTGGTCGCGCTCGGCGAAGGCGTCACCAAGCGCAAGATCGGTGACAAGGTGATGTCGCTGGTCGCGGGCGGCGGCTACGCCGAGTACTGCCTGACCCATGAAACACACGCGATTCCGGTGCCGAGCAACTTCTCGATGATCGAAGCAGCGGCGACTCCTGAAACGCTGATGACCGTGTGGCACAACGTGTTCGAGCGCGGCGGATTGAAGCCCGGTGAAACGCTGCTGGTTCACGGCGGTTCGTCCGGCATCGGCACCACCGCGATCCAGATGGCGAAGGCGCACGGCGCAAAGGTATTCGTCACCGTCGGCGGACAAGACAAGGTCGATGCGTGCCTCAAGCTCGGCGCGGATGCCGCGATCAACTACAAGACCGAGGACTTCGTCGCCAAGACAAAGGAACTCACCGGCGGCGCGGGCGTCAACGTGATCCTCGACATGGTCGGCGGCGACTATATCGACCGCAATTATGACGCAGCGGCTGTCGAAGGCCGCATCGTGCAGATCGCGTTCCTCGGCGGCCCCAAGGCCTCGCCGAATTTCGCCAAGCTGATGATCAAGCGGCTGCATCACACCGGATCGACGCTGCGCCCGCGTTCGGTCGAAGACAAGGCCGCGATGGTGACCGCAATTACGGCGAAGGCTCTGCCCTGGATCGCGGAGGGACGGCTCAAACCTTTGATGGACAGCACATTCCCGCTGAAAGACGCCTCAAAAGCCCATGCGCGGATGGAATCCAGCCAACATATTGGCAAAATTGTGCTCGTCGTTTAGGGCTGGGAAACCGCTCGAAACCCTTTGATTTGCTTCATATTTGTGGCATTTATCGCGTTCTTACCGGCGGGCCGCGAACGGTCCGCCATGTCTAACGCGGAGAGCTGACTTTGCGCTCGATCAGAGGCTTCGCGCTGCCAGTGTTTCACATCCGAAGTTCGCTTCGTGTCGCAGCGCTCTCGTTCCTGCTGAGCTTGGTGTTATTCGCCGCCACTAAACCGGCGCTTGCGCTCGACGCGATCAGCGTGCGCAGCGACGCGCCTGCGATCGATCTCACCGGCGTGCTCGAATTCCAGCGCAGCGATACCGACCGCATCCAGGTTTCCACCGCGCCTGGCACCGACGGCATCGTCCGCCGCATCGAGGTGCGCGCGCGTGAAGGCGGTCAGAACTGGGTGGTGTTCGCGCTGACCAACAACACCGACGATCAGCTCGACCGCCTCATCGTAGTCCCGCACTATCGCATCGTGTCGTCCGGACTGCTGTGGCCCGATCTCGGTCTCTCACGTATCGCAACCATCACGCCATCGACCGGCGACCGGCCCGAACGTCAGGACAGCGCCACCGCCGATATCTTCCGCATCACGCTCGACCCTGGTGCTGTGATCACCTTCGTCGCCGAACTTCGTACCGACAAGATTCCGCAGCTCTATCTCTGGGAGCCGGAAGCCTACAAGGACAAGGTCAACTCGTTCACGCTCTATCAAGGTATCGTCATCGGCATTTCCGGATTGCTGGCGCTGGTGCTAACCATCCTGTTCGTGGTCAAGGGCAGCATCATGTTCCCGGCGGCGGCCGCACTGGCATGGGCGGTGCTCGTTTACATCGGCGTCGACTTCGGATTCTGGGGCAAGGTGTTCGACATGTCGGCCGGCTCCGAGCGCGTATGGCGCGCCTCGGGCGAGGCCATGCTGGCGGCGACGCTGCTGGTGTTCCTGTTCGCCTATCTCAACCTGTCGCGATGGCACGTGCGCTATTCGCACATTACCATGGGCTGGCTGGTGTTCCTCGGCGCGCTGGTCGCGCTCGCATTGTTCGATCCTGCTGTGGCATCCGGCATCGCACGCATCTCGCTGGCGCTGATCGCGGTGTTCGGTTTTGCGCTGATCGTCTACCTCTCGACCCACGGCTTCGACCGCGCGGTGCTGCTGATCCCGACCTGGTTCCTGCTGGTGGTCTGGGTGATCGCGGCCGGCATGACCATCGCTGGCGGCGTCACCAACGATATCGTTGGACCGGCGCTGCTCGGCGGCCTTGTGCTGATCGTTATGCTGATCGGATTCACGGTGATGCAGCACGCCTTCGCGGGCGGCGGCGCAACCAACGGCATCGTCTCCGACGTCGAGCGCCGCGCGCTGGCGCTAACCGGCTCAGGCGACCTGATCTGGGACTGGGACGTGTCCGCCGACAAGGTGTTCACCAGCCCCGAAACCGAAGTGCTGCTCGGGTTGAAGCGCGGCACGCTCGAAGGCCCAGCGGCCAAGTGGCTCGAAGTTCTGCATCCGCTCGATCAGGACCGTTTCCGCGCTGCGCTCGACAGCGTGCTTGATCAGCGCCGCGGCCGCCTCGTGCAGGATTTCCGGCTGCGCACGCCCGACGGCCACTTCATGTGGTTCGCGCTCAAGGCGCGCCCGGTGGTCGGCTCCGACGGCGAAGTGTCCCGCGTGGTCGGCACGCTGACCGACGTAACCGAGACCAAGAATTCCGAAGAGCGACTGCTTCACGATTCGGTGCACGACAATCTCACCGGCCTGCCGAACCGTCAGTTGTTCATCGATCGCCTCGGCGCGATGTCGAATTTCGCCAAGACGACGCCGAACCTGCGGCCCACCGTGATGGTGATCGATCTCGATCGCTTCAAGCAGGTCAACGATTCCGTCGGCATCGCGGTCGGCGACTCGATCCTGCTGACGCTGGCGCGACGCCTCGCCCGCATCCTCAAGCCGCAGGATACGCTGGCGCGCCTTGCCGGCGACCAGTTCGGCCTGATCCTGACCTCGGAGCACGAGCCCGCGCGGATCACAGCCTTCGCGGAAACCATCCGCAGGACCATCCGCGCGCCGATCGCCTTCGATGGCCGCGAGATTTTCCTCACCGCCTCCATCGGCCTCGCTCTGAGCGATCCGCAGGTGCCGCTGACCGAGGAGATCATCAAGGACGCCGAGCTTGCGATGTATCACTCCAAGCGCATCGGCGGCGATCGCATCGACGTCTACAAGCCGGCCATGCGCGCGCGCAAGACCGACCGCCTCGCACTGGAAGCCGAGCTGCGCCGCGCCATCGAGCGCGAGGAAATCACCATCCTCTATCAGCCCATCGTGCGGCTGGAAGATCGCACCATCGCGGGCTTCGAGGCGCTGGCGCGCTGGGACCATCCCAAACTCGGCCGCATGTCGCCGACGGAATTCATTTCCATCGCGGAAGAGATCGGCCTGATCGTCGAGCTCGGCCTGTTCGTGATGGATACCACAGCCAAGCAGCTCGCCATCTGGCAGCGCACGCTGCGCTCGCGCGAACCGATCTTCGCGAGCGTCAACGTCTCGTCCCGCCAGTTGCTGCGCCACGACCTGATCCACGACGTACGTGGTGTGATGTCGCGCTCTGCCGTGGCGCGCGGCTCGCTCAAGCTGGAACTGACCGAATCCCTCGTGATGGAAAATCCGGAGCACGCCGCACAGATGCTGCACCGGATCAAGGAACTTGGCGTCGGCCTGTCGCTGGACGATTTCGGCACCGGCCACTCGTCGCTCGCCTACCTGCAGCGCTTCCCGTTCGACACCATCAAGATCGACCAGTCCTTCGTGCGCACCACCAACCGTGGCGCGCGTCCGGTACTGCTCAAATCGATCGTCGCGCTGGCGCACGATCTCGACATGGAAGTGGTCGCCGAGGGCGCGGAGACCGATTCCGACGCTGTCGAACTGTTCCAGTTGGGCTGCGAGTATGCACAGGGCTTCGCCTTCGGCGAACCGATGGATGCTGACGCCACGCTGCGGCTTTTGACCGGCGAGAAGGTGCCGCAGCCGCGCAACCGCCGGCAAAGCATCCGGAACATCGCGGCACCCGCTGCTGCGCCCGGACCGGAAACCGGCTGAGGCTTCACGTCGATACTGATGAAGATTCCGGGTCCGCGCAAACAGCGCGTCCCGGAATGACAGGATGTTGCAGGATCAAAACCTACGCGTGGCCGGCTTCGTTCGACAGCATCGCCAGATCGATTCCGATCTTCTCCAACGCGCGCTGATATTTGTCTTCAGCATCGCGCCCGAAAATCAGATCGGGATCGGCAGGACAATGCAGCCAGCCGTTATGCTGGATTTCATTCTCCAACTGGCCCGGCGCCCAGCCGGCATAACCCAATGCCAGGATGGCATGCTTGGGACCTGCGCCAGCAGCAATGGCCTTGAGGATGTCCAGCGTCGCGGTCAGGCAGATGCCATCGTCGATCGGCAGCGTTGCGTCCTTGATGAAGAAATCGCTCGAATGAAGCACGAAGCCGCGACTGGTATCCACCGGGCCGCCTTTCATGACTTTCATGTCTTCGGCGCTGCCGCGCAGCTTGATCTGCTCGGCCTTGTTGATGATGTCGAGCTGAACCAGCAATTGCGGGAAATCAATGCTGCCGGCCGGGCGGTTGACGATGATACCCATCGCGCCTTCGGATGAGTGGGCGCAGAGATAGATCACCGACCGGGCGAAGCGCTCGTCGTCCATGACAGGCATGGCGATCAGCAACTGTCCATCGAGATAGCCGGCGCCGGACGTCTCGCCTTCGGCCATGATCTGACCACCGGCAGGTTTCTCAGCTTTTTTGCGCGTGGCCTTCATCGCAAACGACTCTCGTCCTGTTGTCCATCCTGATATTGGGCGCAATTTCTGTCAATCAAGCGTCGCGGCTGCGACAGCGGCGTTCGGTCGCGAAAAAGACTGGATCACAGGCAATTCAATGGTTCACAGAGACTTCGCCCTGTAAGGACGTCTGATGGCATTTATTGTTCCCGTTCGCGCCTCCGGCTTTGCCCTTGCCGCTGTCGCCAGCCTTTTCCCCTTCCAGGCGCGCGCGCAGGACACCTCGCCGTGGATCGCGGACACCTACTCATCGGTCCGGCTGATCGCCGGCTCCCGCAGCGGCAACGTGCTGCTCGGCGGCATCGGCTTCCAGTTGCAACCGGGCTGGAAGACCTACTGGCGCACGCCGGGAGATTCCGGTGTGCCGCCGCGGATTGATTTTACGAAATCCGAGAATGTCGACTCCGTCACCATCCTCTGGCCCGCGCCGGCTAAATTCCCCGACGGCGCAGGAGGCACGTCATTCGGTTACCAGAAACAGGTGCTATTGCCGCTGCGGATCACCACCAAGAGTCCTGACAAGCCGGTGACGCTGCGCGCATCGATCAACTATGCGGTGTGCGAAAAGCTCTGCATCCCGGTCGAGGCAGAGGCCGAACTGGCATTCCGTAGCGTGGCGAGCACGGAAGACAGCGCCATTGCGTCGGCCCTCGATACCGTGCCGAAACCGGCCAAGATCGGCGATGCCACGCCGCTCGCCATTCGCGACGTGCGGCGCGAGGACAAGCGCGTGCTGGTCGATGTTGTCGCTCAGGACGACAAGATTGCGGCCGGCAAGGAGATCGAGCTGTTTGTCGAAGGCCCCACACTGGACTGGGCGCTGCCGGTCCCCAAGCTGATCAAGCGTGAGCCCGGCGGCGTGCTGCATTTTGCCTTCAACCTCGATGGGCTGCCGCCTGGCGCAACCGCCGAGGGCGCTGTCCTGAAGCTGACGGTCGCAGGGCCTGGCGCCGCCTACGAATTCACCACAACGCTGCGGTAACAGCCGGTCGCGCTTTGCGCACCGCAGCAGCGGGCCTCCTGATTGGCCGATCATAGGGGTTCTATTCGCAAAACCGGTTCCCATTTTTGCGAAAGACGCGCTAAGACACCCTCATCGATCCCACGGAGAATTATGATGACCATCAAAGTTGGCGACAAGCTGCCCGAGGCCAAGTTTCGCGTCATGACCGCGGACGGCGTCCAGGTCAAAACCACCGACGACATTTTCAAGGGCAAGAAGGTCGCGCTGTTCGCCGTCCCCGGCGCCTATACCGGCACCTGCCACAAGATGCACATGCCGAGCATTTTTCTGAATGCCTATGCGCTCAAGGACAAGGGTATCGACAGCATCGCCGTGGTGTCGGTGAACGACGCCTTCGTGATGAGCGCCTGGAAGCGCGACACCGACCAGCGCGACGAGGCGATTTTTCTCGCTGACGGCAACGCGGATTTCACCAAGGCCATCGGCCTTGAGTTGGACGCCTCCGGCAACGGCCTCGGCATCCGCTCAAAGCGCTACTCCATGCTGGTGGACGACGGCACGGTGAAGCTTCTCAACCTCGAAGCCGTTCCGAGCAAGGTCGAGGTCTCCGGCGGCGACACGCTGCTGTCGCAGCTTTGATAATTACGTCATTGCGAGCGTAGCGAAGCAATCCAGAAAAGACTGGATTGCTTCGTCGCTTCGCTCCTCGCAATGACGATTGTAGGTAACGCCGGTAAGGCAAACCTCTACCGGTTCTCCGCCAAGCCGTCGCGCGCGAGCTGATCGGCGCGTTCGTTTTCGGCGTGGCCGGCATGGCCCTTGATCCAGTGCCAGCGAACCTTGTGAGCCTTCAGCGCCGCATCGAGCCGCTGCCATAGATCGGCGTTCTTCACCGGTTTCTTGTCGGCGGTGCGCCAGCCGTTGCGCTTCCAGTTGTGAATCCAGCTGGTGATGCCTTGCCGCACATACTGGCTGTCGGTGGTGAGATCGACTGAGGCCGGTTTCTTCAAGGCTTCCAGCGCCGAGATCGCCGCCATCAATTCCATACGGTTGTTGGTGCTTGGGTTCTCGCCGCCCTTCAATTCCTTCTCGACATCGCCGAAACGCAGGATCGCGCCCCATCCACCCGGCCCCGGATTCCCGGAGCACGCGCCGTCGGTGAAGATCGTCACATGCGGCAAGTCTTTATGGGAGAGCTTCGCGTCGCTCACGCGTCGAATCCCGAGTCTGCGCAGCCGTAGTCGCTCATGCCCTTCACGCCCTGATGGAAGCGCAGCTTGCGGACATATTCGAGCGGATCCTTCGGCTTGACCAGCGCACCGGGCGGCACATTGAGCCAGTCCACCAGCCGCGTCAGCAGGAAGCGGATCGCGGCACCGCGCGCCAGCAACGGGAACGCCTGCTGCTCGGCAGCGGACAGTTTTCGCTCGCGCGCATAGGCGCCGAGAAACGCCCGCGCCTTGGTGACGTTGAACGAGTGATCGATCTCGAAGCACCAGGCGTTGAGGCAGATCGCAACGTCGTAGGCGAACATGTCGTTGCAGGCGAAATAAAAGTCGATCAGCCCGGAGAGTTTCTCACCGAGGAACAGCGCGTTGTCGGGAAACAGATCGGCATGGATCACGCCTTTCGGCAGATCAGTCGGCCAGTGCTGTTCGAGATGATCGAGCTCAGTGCTCAAAAGATTACGCAATCCGTGCTGCACGCTGTCGGCGCGCGCGGCCGCCTGATCGAACAGCGGCCGCCAGCCCGTCACCGACAACGCGTTGGGGCGCGACATGGAAAAATCCGCGCCGGCCAGATGCATCTTCGCCAGCGCCTCGCCAACAGCGGCGCAATGCGCCGCGTTCGGCCGGCGCGGCCAGACACCTTCGAGGAAATCGATGATCGCGGCGGGCCGTCCCGCCAGCATACCAAGCGCCTCGCCGCTCTTGGTCACAACCGGCTGCGGACAGGTGATGCCGTGCGTGGCCAGATGCGCCATCAGCCCAAGGAAGAACGGCAGATCCTTCGCCGCGACGCGTTTCTCGTAGAGCGTCAGGAAGAAATAGCCCTTGCTGGTGTGCAGCAGGTAATTGGAATTCTCCACGCCCTCCGCGATGCCCTTGTAGGACAGCAGATTGCCGATCCCGTAAGGCACGAGAAATTCGGTCAGTTCTTCGGCGGTGACGTCGGTGTAAACCGCCATCTGGCGTCTCGATTCGGCTAGGGTCAGGATTTGGGATTTCTAGACGAATTCGCGACAAAACGACAGGACTTCAGGCCTGCCGCGCGGGGCGTTTACTCCGCCGCGTCGTTCCGCAGCGGCCGAGGCAGCGGGAAGAATTCGTTTTCCTGTGCGGCGGACACTGTCTCGACGCTCAGCTTGTAGTGAGCGGCGAACGCATCCATGATTTCCTCGACGATGACTTCCGGCGCGGACGCGCCCGCCGTGATGCCAAGCGTCTTGATACCTTCGAACTTCGACCAGTCGAGTTCAGAGGCGCGCTGCACCAGCACGGACACCTTGCAGCCTTCGCGCTCGGCAACTTCGCGCAGACGCTGCGAGTTGGACGAGTTCGGCGAGCCGACGACAATCATGGCCTCGACTTGAGGCGCAACCTTCTTCACCGCAAGCTGGCGGTTGGTGGTGGCGTAGCAGATGTCTTCCTTGTGCGGGCCGTCGATGTCCGGGAAGCGTTCCTTGAGCACAGCGACGATTTCCGCGGTGTCGTCGATCGACAACGTGGTCTGGGTCACGAAGGCGAGCTTGGAGGCATCCTTCGGCTGGAAGGTGCGCGCGGCGTCCATGGTCTCGATCAGAACCACCGCGCCCTTCGGCAACTGGCCGAGCGTACCCACCACTTCGGGGTGACCGGCATGACCGATCAGGATGATCTCGCGGCCACGCTTGAAATGGATCGCCGCCTCGCGGTGAACCTTGGTCACCAGCGGGCAGGTCGCGTCCAAAGTGAAAAAATTGCGCTTGTCGGCCTCGTTCGGAATGGCCTTCGGCACGCCATGTGCGGAAAACACCACCGGCGCGTCGGTCTGGGGAATTTCGTTCAGTTCCGCGACGAAAATCGCCCCTTTTTCGCGCAGGCTTTCCACCACATAGCGGTTATGCACGATTTCGTGACGGACATAGACCGGTGCGCCATAAAGTTTCAGCGCACGCTCCACCGTGTCGATGGCCCGCACCACCCCGGCGCAGAAGCCCCGAGGGGAACAAAGCACGACTGAGAGCAGCGGTTTTTGAGCTTCAAGGGTCATTTTGAGCCGGAATCAAGCGTTTGGGAGCTGTAAAAAAGGGACTTGGGGCCGCCTTCCCCATTCTGTCAAGGGCGATCCAGACCATTGCACGGCCCGCCCCCGACAGACTATATAGGGACGAATTCCCGTCATCACCGATGACCAGACGGCTTTACCCCCCAAAGAACTGGCGGGCGAGGCGCAAAGGAGATTTGCCATGAGCAATGCACCGCTGATGCCGAAGGCGACTGCCGTGTGGCTGGTTGATAACACCGCCCTGACGTTCGACCAGGTGGCCGAGTTTACCAAGATGCACCCGCTTGAAATCCGCGCCATCGCCGACGGCGACGCGGCGCAGGGCATCAAGGGCATGGACCCGATCTCGACCGGCCAGCTCTCCCGCGAGGAAATCGAGAAGGGCGAAGCCGACCCGGATTATCGCCTCAAACTCGGCGAATCCAAGGTGATCCTGCCGGAAGCCAAGAAGAAGAAGGGTCCGCGCTACACGCCGGTATCACGCCGCCATGAACGGCCGAGTGCGATCCTCTGGCTGGTGCGCAGTCATCCCGAACTCAAAGACAGCCAGATCATGCGCCTCGTCGGCACCACCAAGACGACGATCGCAAGTGTGCGCGACCGCACCCACTGGAACGCCTCGACGCTGACGCCGATGGATCCGGTGACGCTCGGCCTGTGCTCGCAGATCGAACTCGATTTCGAGGTACAGCGCGCGGCGAAGGAAAAGCCCGCCACCCAGCAATATGGCGGCGCGACGCTGCTCCCGGCCTCGGAGACCACACGCAAGGACGCCGAGCACGAGGCTGCGGCAACCACCGAGAAGCAGCGCGACGACATGAACGTCGACGCCGTGTTCGCCAAGCTGAAGACCATCGGCGGCAAGAAGGCCGAAGACGAATAAGCTTTTGCGCGATGCCCCAAACGGGGCGTGACGTAACCGCCCAACGAGTGGTACAGGAGTGTGATGCGCAACCGCGTCACGCTCCTTTTTCTTAGGGTGGCAGTTCTGACTGCCCTCGCCGCGACCTTCAGCGGCGCGCCAGCGTGCGCCGACAAGATCGTCGATCCTCGTACCGTCGCGCCGGAATTTCGCGAGGCGGCCGAGAAGCGCCACGCCGAGCAGGTCAAGCTGATCGAATGCAACAACGCCGCGAAGAGCGCGAAAATTCCACAGCGCGATCTGGCGAAATATGTCGGCGACTGCTTCGACAAGCCGGCTGAGAAGACGCAATAACCCAAATCCTCGCGGCACACTCGCTATCGAATGTATGGCCGCCTTCGAGGTCGCACGCCCACACATCCCGCGGCGCAATTTCGTGCGTCCGAGTTGTGATGTGCTTCGCGCGCATGCGCGAAGGCGATGGAGCCTCGGGAGGCGCCGGGGTGTTTGCGAGACACCCGTGAGGCGAACCTTGCGATCGGTCCGCCTGCGCAGCCTTGCGAGGGCCGCGCGCGCCAAATGACTTTGGCGCTGCGCCTCCCGGCGCTCCACCGTCGTCACTTCGCTTTGCCGTTCCAAATGGCGATCAATCATTCAGAACAATAATAGGATTATATTCTTAGTTGCTGAAACTGTCAAGCCGGGAGCCTGCTTCCCTGCTGCTTCCGCCACGCGACCCGAGCAGATACACTCGATCGAGCCTGATTGCGCGCAGGTCCACGACAAGGCTTTCAATGCATTATGAGATTGAAGCCGACTGGCACTTGTTGAACACCTGCAATTACAGGTGTCCGTATTGTTTTTTCTCGTCCGACATCCTCGGTGAAAAACTGCAAGCGCACGCGTCGCCGAAGCAATGGCAATCCGCTTTCGATGCCACCGGCTATATCTGGCTGCTTCACATGACGGGCGGCGAACCCATCATCTATCCTTCGTTCACTGAGTTGAGCGAAGCGCTCACCCGGCGGCATTTCATTTCCATCAATTCCAACCTGAGCCGGCCGTTTCAGTCTTTTGCGGAGCGCATCGATCCGGCTCGTGTCAGCTTCATCAATGCGGGATTTCACCTCGAAGAACGTGAACGCCGATCCGACAACAGCGCCTTTCTGAAGAACGCGGAGCTTCTCAAGTCGAAAGGCTTCCCGCTTCTGGTTTCGATCGTCGCCACGCCAAGCGCTCTCGAACGCTTTCAGGAAGCAAGCGACATTCTGGCGCAGATCGGCATCGTGCCGATTCCAAAAGTGCTGCGTGGACCGCACGAAGGTCAGCATTTTCCCGAGGCTTACACGGATCTGGATAAAGCAAGATTTCGCAAATTCGCCGAGCTGGCGCGACAATTTCATGAGCCATTGCTGTCGAGCGCTTCCGAGCGCCCGAGCATCGACATGTTCAAGGACGACGACCTGCTCGACGGCGAACCGTCATTCGCGGGGCAATCGTGCGATGCCGGGCATCGATTTGTAAAGATAGAGCCGGCGGGTGAGGTGATCCGTTGCGGCGGCCCGACGAGGTACGGAAATGTGCTCGCCGGAACATTCAAGCGCGCCGAAGGCCCGAAGCCCTGTAACACACGGCACTGCGTCTACTTCTGCCAGAAGTATGCAAAGCCATCAGCGCCGCACAGGCTCAATCCGTTTCGGAGGATCGTTCGGGAGCTTGGGATCTGGGCATCCTGATCGTGGCAGCGAAGGCGATACGTCAGAGCGCTTCCTTTAAGCGTCCCTACTTCTTCTTCGGCGCTGCGCCCTTCGCAGCTTTGCGCGCATCGGCAATCGCCAGCTTGAACTGCTCGGCGGTCAAACCGCCGGGCACGCGGAATGTGCCGACCACAAACGCCGGCGTGCCGCGAAAGCCGAACGCTTCTGCCTGATCGTTGTTGCGCTTGAGCAGCGCATCGATCGCGGGCTTGTTGGCCGCGAGGTCGGCCTTGGCTTTGGCGACATCGACACCGGCCTGTGCCAGCGTTTCGTCGATCCCCGCCTCCGTCAGACGGCCGACCTGGACGATCAGCGCACGGTGGGCGACCTCATACTTGTTCTGATACTTCGTGGCCAGCACCAGCCGCGCGGCATATCCCGACGGATCGCCGAGGATCGGCCAGTCCTTCAGCACCAGCCGCACCTTCTTGTCTTCATGGACGACCTGATCGAGCACCGGCGATATCTTCTTGCAGTAGGGACACTGATAATCGAAATACTCGACGATGGTGATGTCGCCCTGCGGATTTCCCAGCACGGGATTCTCCGCGTCGCGCAGCACGGCATCCTTGCTCAGCACATCGCCGGCCTCGCTCTGCTCTTGCGCCGGTGCAGTCCACGCCGGTTGCCATGCCAGCACGGCCGCAGCGAGCGCCACGGCCATCAGGCCGAAATATCTTCTGGTCGTCGCGATGGTCATGTCATCCGGCTTTCAAAACGGCTGGCGGCGCAACAGCGCTGCGCGCATCACGCCTTCTTCAGGAATTCCGTGCGCAGCACGAGGCCCTTGATCTTGTCGGTCCGGCCCTCGATCTCGTCCTCGTTGTCTGTGAGATGAATGTTCTTCACGACAGTGCCGCGCTTGACGCCGCTGGACGAGCCTTTCACCTTCAGATCCTTGATGACGACGACAGTATCGCCCTCTTTCAGCTCGTTGCCGTTGCTGTCCCTGACCGCCATGACATGTCCTTTGTGATGCACGGCACCTGCCGCGAGGCTAGTGTCCCGTATCCGATGTTCGCTTCACTCTGCAGCGCATTAGCGCGGATTGTTGAGCATGTCTTCCGCAAGATTGCGGTGAGCGCGTTCGATCCGCGAACTGCCCGAGCCCCGGCTGGCCGCAACGTCGCGGTCTTTCAGACAAGCCGCATAGGCCGACGAACCCGGCTGACCGCCGTTGGCGCGGCAATATGCGTCGTCATCCACCACGGCGGCCGGCGCAGGTGACCGTTCGAACTGGGCGCAGCCCGCCAGCAGCAAGCCTGCCGCCGCGAGCGCCATTGCAAACCGTGGCTTTCCTAAAAGCATGAAACGTCCTGTCTTGTCGCTGCCCTGCCAGCCGTGCTGCGGTTTACAAGGCAACGATGGCCATGTCACGGCGGAACATGCCACTGCAGAACCCGCGCTTACGCGAGTTCGAGTTCGCCGTCGACCGTGAACGAGAGCTCGACGGCGCCGACCGTGAGCACCATCTTGGCGGGCAGCTTTTCGCTGCCTTTCAGGCGGCCCTTGGCAATCGCCTCGCGCACAGCCTTTTCGATTTCGCGCTGCGAGGTGACGCCGACCTGCTTGAGGAATTTTCGCACGCTGGTGTTGAATACGTCCTCGTTCATGGTCGCCTCCTAGGTTCGGCCGCTAAGCGCCGTCTTGATCTCTTCCAGCACCACGGGGTCCTCGATGGTCGCAGGCATGGTCCACGGCTCGCCGTCGGCGATTTTCTTGATGGTGCCACGCAGGATCTTGCCCGAGCGCGTCTTCGGCAGCCGCGCCACTGTGATCGCGAGCTTGAACGCCGCAACGGGTCCGATCTTCTCGCGCACCAGTGCGACGATCTCCTTCTCGATCTCCGCCACGGGGCGCGTCACGCCCGCCTTCAGCACGAGGAAGCCGCACGGCACCTCGCCTTTCACCGAGTCTTTAATTCCGAGCACGGCGCATTCGGCCACATCCGGATGCGACGCCAGCACTTCCTCCATGCCGCCGGTGGACAGACGATGCCCCGCGACATTGATGATGTCGTCGGTGCGGCCCATCACGAAGACATAGCCGTCCTCGTCCTTGTAACCGGCGTCGGAGGTTTTGTAGTAACCGGGGAATTCGTTGAAATACGCTTCCTTGCAGCGCTCGTCCTGTTGCCACAGCGTGGGAAGATTCGCCGGCGGCAGCGGCAGCTTGATAACAATGGAGCCCATGGTGTTCGGCGGCAGCGGCTTCGCCGCTTCATCGACCACGTCGACCTGATAGCCAGGCATCGGCACCGTGGGCGAGCCGTGCTTCACCGGCAGCATGCCGAGGCCGACCGGATTGCCCGCGATGCACCAGCCGGTCTCGGTCTGCCACCAGTGATCGACCACCGGCACTTTCAACTGCTGTTCGGCCCACTCCACCGTCGGCGGATCGGCGCGCTCACCAGCGAGAAACAGCGTGCGGAATTTCGTGAGGTCATATTTGCGGATGAAGTCGCCGTTCGGATCTTCCTTCTTGATGGCGCGGAAGGCAGTAGGTGCTGTGAACAGCGACACGGCACCGTGCTGCGAGATCACACGCCAGAAGGCACCAGCATCCGGCGTGCCGATTGGCTTGCCCTCGTACATGATCGAGGTCGCGCCGTGAAACAGCGGGCCGTAGATGATGTAGCTGTGGCCAACCACCCAGCCGATGTCGGAGCCGCACCACCACGTCTCGCCCGGCTTCACGCCATAGAGATTGAACATCGACCACTTCAGCGCGACCAGATGTCCGCCGTTGTCGCGCACTACGCCCTTGGGCTTTCCGGTGGTGCCGGACGTATAGAGAATGTAGAGCGGATCGGTCGCAAGCACCGGCACGCAGGCCGCGGACTTCTTCGCCTTGATCGCGGCGTCGCGCAGATCGTTCCAGTCGTGATCGCGGCCCTTGATAAGGTCGCAGGTTTCTTGCGGCCGTTGCAGGATGATGCAGGCCTGCGGTTTCACGCTCGACAGATTGACCGCCTCATCGAGCAGCGGCTTGTATTTTACGACGCGACCCGGCTCGAGGCCGCAGCTTGCGGAGAGAATGAGTTTCGGCTCGGCATCCTCAATGCGGGTGGCGAGTTCCTTCGCCGCGAAGCCGCCGAACACCACCGAATGAATCGCGCCGATCCGCGCGCAGGCCAGCATCGCCACCATCGCCTGCGGCACCATCGGCATGTAAAGAATGACGCGGTCGCCTTTAACGACGCCGAAATCCTGCATCACGGCGGCAAGCGTCTGAACCTCGTGCAAGAGTTCCGTGTAGGTGAATTTCGTCACGCTGCTCGACAGCGGCGAGTCATGGATCAGCGCAACCTGATTGGCGCGGCCGCCCGCCACATGGCGATCCAGCGCGTTGTAGCAGGTGTTGACCACGCCGCCTGCGAACCAGCGGCCGTAAAGCCCCATGGACGGATCGAACACTTTCTTCGCCGGCTCGATCCAGTCGATCTCCCGCGCCGCCTCGCCCCAGAACCCTTCCGGATCGCGCAGCGAACGCGCGTGGACCTCGGCATAGCGGCTATTGGAAATGGGGGTCATGGCAATTCTCCTAGCGTCACTCTACCCGGAAATTTCCTGAATGTCGCAAGCGCGGCCCGTCATCCTGAGGTGCGAGCATCTTGCGAGCCTCGAAGGATGACGCTGCGACGCGGGATGCCATCGCCCTTCGAGGCCTCCGCTTCGCTACGGCTCCTCAGGGTGACGGCAACAACATTCATTTCGTCTTCCCCCTCAGCGGCATCTGCGCACCGATGCGCTCGATCTCACTGAAAAGGTTTTTGCGATTGGCCCGCGCGGCTTCATAGTCCGGCTTCAGCTTGAGCGCGGCATCGAAATCCGTCAGGGCGCGGCGGCGGTCGCCCTTGGCCCGCCACGCCATGCCGCGGCTGTTGAGCGCCTCGGCGTAGGCCGGATCGACCTTCAGCGCGGCATCGTAGTCGGCGATGGCGCGGTCGAGATCGCCCTTGATGTTGAAGTCGTCGCCGCGCGCGAGCAGGGTCTTGGCGTCCAGCGCTTTTGCCGCGTCATCCGATTTGCAGACGCTCATGGTGGTGACGGCGGCGCCCAGTGGACGTCCGAGGATCGCAGACAATTCCTGGCACTTGCCGTCGGTGCACAGCCGCCATTCGCCGGCCATGCCGGAATTTCCAAGCGCGACCTCAGGCAACACCGGCAGTTGCGGTTTCCAGCGAAACCAGCCGTCGACAAGCCGCGCATCGGGTGGCGGCTCCATCCCCGCGCCCGAGCCCTTGACTCGCGCCTCGACGATCTCAAGACCTTGCGGCGTGACTCGCCAGTCTTCCTGCCATTCGGTCTTCTCGACCGAGTGCGTCCACGACAGCATGAACGACGCCACCGCCAGCGACTTCACAACGCCGGCAGTGGCAAGACAGAGACCCACGAGTTCACCTCACGAGACGACTCAGGCCGTGGCGGCGATCTGTACCGGTTTCTTGCGCCACTGCCAGATGACGGCGGCAATCGCGATCGCGAAACCGAGTTCGTCGCTGTAGGCGAATTCACCCAGCAGGAACAGAGCCGCGACGAAACTCACGATACGCTCGACCACCGTCATCCGCGTGAACAGGAAGCCGATGGCGACCATGCCGAACAGGCCGATGGCCACCAGCGCCTTGATCGTCGCGTAAACGACCGCGCCATAGAAGCCGAGTGTCGCCTGCATCGGATCGCCGTTCTGCAGCATCAGCGCGGGCGAATAGACCGCGATGAACGGAATCACGTAGCCCGCCAGCGCGATGCGCATAGCTTCCCAGCCGATCTTGTCGGGATTCTCCTTGGCGATGGGCGCGGCGGCCAGCGCCGCCAGCGCCACCGGCGGCGAGAGGTCGGCCATGATGCCGTAGTAGAACGCGAACATGTGGCTGATGATCAGCGGCACGCCGAGTTTCGCGAGCGCGGGGGCTGCAAGCGCCGCAACGATGATGTAGGTCGGGATCGTTGGAATGCCGGTGCCGAGCAGGATCGACAGCAGCATGGTCATGATGAGCGCCAGGAACAGGCTCTTCTCGCCAAGACCGATCACCCAGCTACCAAAAATGGTGCCAACGCCGGTCTGCGTCATCATGCCAATGATGGTGCCGACGATGGCGCAGGCCATACCGACGGTGAGCGCCGACTTCGCGCTGTCCGCCAGCGAGTCGCGGCAGGCGGCCAGCGTGGCGCGGCCGCCTTGCGTGAAAGCCGCGATGGCGACAAGCACAGCTACGATGGCTGCAACATAGCGGATATCGACGGAGCTGCCGTTGCGGAACAGCGATCCGGCGATCAGTGCGAGGCCGATCCAGAACACATAGCGCAGCACGACATTGGAAAAGCCGAGCACGATGCTGGCACCGAGGATCAGCGCAACCGTGAGCGCGAGACCCATGCTTCCGGCATAGAGCGGGGTGAAGCCTTCAAACAGCATGTAGACCAGTGCTGCCAGCGGCAAAGCCAGATACCAACGATCGATCAGCGCCTTAAGCGCGCTCGGGATCTCGTCCTTCTTCATGCCGACGAGGCCATACTTGCCGGCTTCGAGATGCACCATCCAGAACGCCGAGGCGAAATACAGAATCGCCGGAATGACAGCGGCCTTCACGATGACCGAGTAATCGACGCCGAGCGTTTCCGCCATGATGAAGGCGACCGCGCCCATCACCGGCGGCATGATCTGTCCGCCCATCGAGGCGGTGGCTTCGACGCCGGCCGCGAAGGCTCGGCGGTAGCCGAACTTGATCATCAGCGGAATCGTGAACTGTCCGACGGTGACGACGTTGGCGACGCCCGAACCCGAGATCGTGCCCATCATGCCGGACGCAACGACGGCGACCTTCGCCGGTCCGCCGCGCGTGCCGCCGAACAGGCCGAGCGAGACGTCGGTGAACAGCTTGATCATGCCCGCGCGCTCAAGGAACGAGCCGAACAGAATAAAGAGAAAGATGTAGGTCGCCGAGACGTAGATCGGCACGCCGTAGAACCCTTCGGTGCCGAAGGACAGATGCGTGATAATCTGGTCGAAATCGTAACCGCGATGATTGAGCGGCGACGGCAGATACTGCCCGAACGCCCAGTAGAGCAGACACGCGCCGCACATCAGCGGCAGCGCGAGGCCCATCATCCGGCGCACGCCCTCAAAGATGAGAATTGCCAGCACGGTGCCGACCACGAGATCGAGCCGGGTCGGATCGCCGTCGCGCTGGATCAGGTCGGCGTAGAAAATGTACTGATAGAGACCGCAGAAAAATCCGACGCCGCCGATGATCCATCCTGCGGCGCGCTGGAAATTCGTCTTGGCGGTGAAGTTGGCGATCAGGCCGAAGGTGAGGAGCAGCAGGAAGCCGACGTGAATGCCGCGCACCGCCTGGCTCGGCAGGAAATTCCACGCCGCGACGATAAGTTGGAACACCGCGAAGGCGATGCCGATCACGTAGGCGAGATGGCCCCAGCCGCCGGGGCCAAAGCCCTCGGGAAAGCCGTGTTCGAAATTATCGAGTTCGACTTTGATTTTTTCTTCCGTGCCGTGCTCGTGCAACATGTCTTAAATCCCCACGCGCTTTGCAGCGTCCTAGCCCCAATATCTAAACTCGTCATGGCCGGGTTTATCCCGGCCATCCGCGCCCCGTTCAAATCTCTACCGTCATTGCGAGCGCAGCGAAGCAATCCAGCTGCAATTGCAGCAAATCAAAAGATGGATTGCTTCGTCGCTTCGCTCCTCGCAATGACGAAGACGTGGATGCCCGGGACAAGCCCGGGCATGACGTCTTTTATTCAACCAACATTTGTTTTCCGGCCGCCTTACTTGATCAGGCCCTTTTCCTTGTAATAGCGGATCGCGCCCGGATGCAGCGGCGCCGGGCTGCCGGTGGCTGCGGTCTCGAGCTTGATGTCCTTGCCCGCGACATGCGAGTTCGCGATTTCCGGCAGCGACTCGAAGATCAGCTTGGTCATCTGATAGGCGAGATCGTCGGATACGGCCGAACTGGTGACGAGATAGTTCACCACCGCTGCGGTCGGCACGTCTTCCTTCTGGCCCGTATAGGTTCCGGCCGGAATGACAACGGAGACGAACGGAGGCCCGATCTTGTCGACGATGGCTTTCGGCACCGACACCACATTGATCTCGGCCGAGCTGGAGAGATCCTTCAGCGACGCGACGCCGAGGCCAGCCGACTGCAACGTGGCATTGAGCTGACGGTTCTTCATCAGATCGACGGATTCGGCGAACGGCAGATATTCGACCTTGCCGAGGTCTTTATATTCCATGCCCGCGGCTTTCAGGATCGCGCGCGCGTTGAGTTCGGTGCCGGATTTCGGCGCGCCGACCGAGAGTCGCTTGCCCTTGAGATCGGCCAGCGTCTTGATGCCGCTTTCGGAAATGGCGACGATCTGGATGTAGTTCGGATAGATCGCGCCGAGGGTGCGCAGCTTGGTCAGCTTGGTCTTGAAGCCGGCTTCCGCATCGCCATCGACGGCGGCCTTCAGCGAGTCACCGAGCGTGAAGGCGAGTTCGCCACGGCCCTGCTCGATCAGGTTGAGATTTTCGACCGACGCCTTGGTGGCCTGCACCTGGGTCTTCACGCCGGAAATCTTGTCGCCGTAGATTTTGCCTATGGCGACACCGAGCGGGTAGTACACGCCGGATGTACCGCCGGTCAGAATGTTGATGAATTGTTGGGCATGAGCGGCGGGAGCGGACAGAGACATTGCAGTGACGGCAACGGCAGCAAGCAGTTTCTTATTCATTGAATTTCCTCGTTTGAATTTGGCGGGAAAGTGGACGGATGAGCGCTCGCGGTCAACCCGCCGGAGCGGCAAAATCGCGCGTTCAGCCCGACTGTTAGACCTATGTATGAGTTGGAACCGATGCCCTGAGATTGCCCGGGGCGAGACTGGTTGCATTGCACAATAGTCAATGGCGCGGGCATACCGTAAGAGTCGTCACCATTGGCGACGACGTAGTCGACCAGCAAATAAAAAATACGAGGCCCACAGGGCGCTCACATGGGAGAATTCAGGTTCATGTCCAAGCGATCCGCTTCCGCGCAACCTCATTCGGCTGCGCGCATCACACGCCGCTCTCTTCTTGCCGGCGGCGCAGCAGCATTTGCCGCCACGCCTTTCCTGACTCGCGCCGCGAAGGCCGCCGCATGGCCGGACCGTCCGGTGAAGTTCGTCGTGCCGTTCGCCGCGGGCGGCACCACCGACATTCTCGGGCGTCTCGTCGCACAGAAGCTTTCGGAAGAATACGGCCAGCAGTTCATCATCGAGAACAAGCCGGGCGCAGGCGGCAACATCGCCGCGGATTTCGTCGCGAAGGCTGATCCGGACGGATACACCTTCATCGTCGGCACGCCGGGCACCCACGCGATCAACAAGTATGTTCAGAAGAACATGCCCTACGATCCAATCAAGGACATCCAGCCGGTCACCATCATCGCGCGCGTGCCGAACCTGATGTCGGTCAGCCCGGACGTGCCTGCGAAATCCGTCGCGGAATTCATCGCACTCGCAAAGTCGAAGCCCGGCCAGTTGCTCTATGGCACACCAGGACTCGGCAGTACGGCGCACCTTGCCACCGAGCTGTTCAAGTCGATGACCGGTGTCGATATCGTTCACGTTCCTTATAAAGGCAGCGCGCCGGCACTAACCGATCTGGTGGCAGGCCGCGTCCATGTCATGATCGACAACCTGCCGGCCGTGCTTCCCTTCGCCGAAAACGGCAACGTGCGGCCGCTCGCCGTCAGCACAGCGACGCGCTGGCCGCTGCTGCCGAATATTCCCCCGATCGCCGAAACCGTGCCGGGCTATGACGCCGCGGCGTGGTTCACGGTGGCAGCGCCGGCGAAGGTGTCGAAAGACATCGTCACGCGCCTCAATGCGAGCGTGATCAAGTACATCAAGTCCGCCGACGGGATCGATCGCATCCGCAAGCTCGGCGGCGAGCCGATCGGCGGCACGCCGGAGGAGATGCAGGCGTTTGTCATCGCCGAAACCGAAAAGTGGGGCAAGGTCGCCGAATTCGCCAAGATCAAGCCTGAGTAATCACTCCGTCAACTGCTGCGGCGAGACCTTCGCCGCAGCAGCCAAAAATGTTCCACTGGCCAGCCTTCTCCCGATCGTGCCATTGTCGAAAATCAATGTCGCGTCCGATAACAGCAAACGATGCAACACAACCGCGCCGGGTCTGGCTGATCCTGACCGGCGTCTTGCTCATAGTGCTGCTCGGCGCGGCCGCAATTCTCTTTTCCTACAAGATCGAACCTCCGCCCGACAACGCGCGTGTCGTCACCGACGATCAGCGGCTGACTTATGCGAGCACCCCGTGCGTGGTGTACAACAAGCTCGACCGCGAACTGATTGCCAATCGCAGCGAGGTGACCGATCCGTCGAAACCGCTTCGGCTGTTTTCATACGCCAGCGAGAAGACCATCGCCGACATCAAGGCCGACAAGAAATGGACGCGCGATGCGGCCTGCGACTACGTGACGGGATTTGACCAGATCGTCACGCGCTGGATGCGCCTCATCGGCTACCGCTCCCGCTGGACGGACCAGGGGCAATGGCGCTGGTAGCAAATCTCTTTTCAAGCTGCTCCGATTTTAACATAGTCCTGTTTCATACCGCTGCGCCGGCAGGATCGTCCTAAAGCCGCGCGGTTTCGAGGATTGCTCTCTTGAATACGACGACCGACAAGCCCGCCAGACGGTCCCTGCTTGCGGCGGACGGCGTCGCCGCACCGCTGCGGCACGCGGTGTTCCGGCGAATCTGGCTGGCGAGCCTGCTCTCCAATCTCGGGCTCATGATCAACGGCGTCGGCGCAGCCTGGGCTATGACCCAGATGACGTCGTCCGCCGACATGGTGGCGCTGGTGCAGACCGCACTGATGCTGCCGATCATGCTGCTGTCGCTGGCGGCAGGCGCCATCGCCGACATGTACGACCGCCGCATCGTCGGCCTCGCCGCGCTGTCGCTGGGCCTCGCCGGCGGCATCGCCCTATCGGTACTGGCGTATCTCCATCTGATCACGCCCAACAGCCTGCTGCTGTTCTGTTTCCTGATCGGCTGCGGCAACGCCCTGTTCGGCCCGGCATGGCAAGCCTCCGTCAGCGAGCAGGTGCCGGCGGACACGCTGCCGGCGGCGGTCGCGCTGAACGGCATCAGCTACAATATCGCGCGCAGCTTCGGCCCGGCGCTGGGCGGCATCATCGTCGCCGCGGCCGGCGCCGTCGCGGCATTCATCGGCAACGTGCTGCTTCTGATTCCGCTGCTGGTCGTTCTCTATCTGTGGCGGCGAACGCTCGAGCCGTCGCGGCTGCCGCCCGAACGGCTGCGCCGCGCAATGGTGTCCGGCGTGCGCTACATTGTTCATTCGCCTTCGGTGCGCATCGTGCTGTACCGCACGCTGGTGACCGGCATCGCCGGAGGCTCCGTGCTGGCGCTGATGCCGCTGGTGGCGCGCGATATTCTCCACGGCAGCGCGCAGACCTACGGCGTCATGCTCGGCTGCTTCGGCATCGGCGGCGTGCTCGGCGCCATGAGCGTTTCGACCGTCCGCAATTATCTGACCAGTGAAGCAGCGGTGCGCCTCTGCGCCCTCGCCATGGGTATCGCCATCGGCGTGATGGCGCTCAGCCATTGGCCCGTGCTGACCGGCGCGGCGCTAATCGTCGCCGGCACCTGCTGGATGCTGAGCGTGACGCTGTTCAACATCGGCGTACAGATGTCGACGCCGCGCTGGGTCGCGGGCCGCGCGCTCGCCGCCTATCAGGCGGCGATTGCCGGCGGCGTCGCGATCGGAAGCTGGCTATGGGGACATGTCGCCAACGGTACGGGTGTCAGCAACGCCCTTCTCGTCGCGGGCGCGGTGATGTTCGTGTCACCTGTACTTGCGATCTGGTTTGCGATGCCGGCGACCGAGGGCACCAACACCGATCCGATCGAGATCCTCGCAGAACCGGAAGTGAATCTGGTCATCAGCCACCGCAGCGGACCGATCGTCGTCGAAATCGAATACCGCGTGAATCAGGAGAAGGCGCGTGCCTTCTACACCCTGATGCTGCAGGTGCAGGCCACCCGTCAGCGCAACGGCGCCTATGCCTGGTCGATTGCGCGCGACATCGCCGATCCGGAAATCTGGATCGAACGCTATCATTGTCCGACGTGGCTCGATTTTCTGCATCAGCGCAACCGCTCGACGCAATCCGAACGCGAGCTGCACCTGCGAGCCGTCGGATTTCACGTCGGGCCGGAACCGATCAAGGTCCGCCGCATGCTGGAACGGCCGCTGGGTTCGGTGCGATGGAAGGACGAGACACCCGATCGCACCAAGGCGAGCGACATTTCCATCGCGACGACCGGCACCGGCATCTGATCGCTGTGCTGTTCCGGACAGCAGCGCTCTAAACCACCGGAAATCGCAAACGTCAGTCGTCCGAGGACGCCGGCTTGTTTTCATGCCAGCGGTTGGCCCGCTCGAACATGCGCCAGTGAATGGCTTCGGTTTCCGCGAATTTTTCCGGGCTCAGCCAAGGCTTGAGAGCCTTGAGGGTCTTTTCCCACTCGGCGCGATCCGGTTTCGGCACATCGCCGAACAGCTTCGACAACTCACTCGAAACAATGCCTTTCGGCGATACAATTTTGTTCATGATCGTCGGCCCCGCACGCGAACGCCACAGTCACGCAAGCGTCATAGTTGAAACCATCTCGTAGCCCGAGGCGAGAATGATTCGAAAGAGTCGCTCAAACGCCTGTTGATAACTTGATTCGGTCAGCTTTACTGACCGATTGAGTCCGCTGTGAGTCAACGGCACGCGTGTTTGCGCAGGACAGCGCAAACCGCGCGACTCTGTCATCATATCAGCCATGATCGCGACGCCGACGTTTTGTGCGGGTATATCTCGGGAAGAAAATTTCAGGAGCAGGCACAACACGATGACCGAATTCACCGATCTTATGGCGAGCATGACGACCGACGGCGACACCTGCTCGGCCACCGCAACCGAGGACTGGCTGCAGGGCCGCACCATGTATGGCGGTCTTTCGGCTGCCTTCTGCCTTGAAAGTGCATCGCGGCAATTGGGCGAGTTGCCGCCGCTGCGTTCCGCGCAATTCTCCTTCGTCGGACCGGCGGCCGACACCGTGATGATCCGCCCGACGGTGCTGCGCAAGGGCAAGTCGACGGTGTTCGTCGGCGTGGACCTGTTCGGCGAAACCGGCTTCGCAACGCGGGCAACGCTCTGTTATGGCGCGGCGCGGACATCTGCCGTGTCCTACGGCAGCCTTGTAGCCCCCAAGGTGCCCGAACAGGATGTTTGCCCGCCGTTCTTCCGCAAAATCCCCGGCCTGAACTTCATTCAGCATTTCGATGGCAAGTTCGCAGGCGGCAATCCTCCCTTCAGCGAGAGCGAGAATCCGACATTCGCGCTATGGCTGCGGCACCGCGACGAGGCTCGGCCCGCATCGATATCCGCACTGGTCGCATTGACCGACGCGCCGCCGCCCGCGGCGCTCGTGAAGTTCGAGAAACCGTCGGGGCCGATCAGCACCATGACCTGGGGCATCGATCTCCTGACCGACAAGATCGAGACGCGTGACGGCTGGTGGCTGCTCGAGACCAGAGCCGAAAACATCCGCGACGGTTATTCAAGTCAGGCGACGACGCTCTGGAATGCCGACAGACAGCCGGTTCTGGTCTGCCGGCAGAACGTAGCGGTGTTTATGTGAGACGTCTTCGATGGGCGATGGTGCTGGCGGCGTTGGCGACGGCTTCGGTGCTGTCGTCCATCACCCTCGCCCAGACCCCGCAGCAGATGGATGAGTATCGGCGCAAGCTCGCGGAATACACCGCCGTCCGCCAGCAGTTCGATGAAGAAGCCTCGGCCTACTGGAGCGCGATCAGCGACAAGCGGCGCGCGCGTAACGCCAAGCGGCGCAACGGCGAAACCATCGTCGCCGAAGATTATGTGCTGACCCAGCCTCCGGTTTACAGCGGCCCGCCGAAGCCAGTCGATCCGTCGGCGCCGGCGAAACCTCCAACGCCGCGCAAGCCGCTTCCGGTGGTTGCGGACTTCCTCGCCAACGCGCAGGAGCACTTCCAGTTCATGCCGCGCAAGCCCGCGACCGAAATCGAATACAAGCGCGCCTATGCGAAGGTCGCCTCGAGTTTCGGTTTGACCAGGGATCAGGCTGTGCGGATCTACAGCTTCGAGTCCGGCGGCAACGGCAAATACGATGTGCAGGCCGGGCTGGAAGGATCCGGCGGCCGCGCGATCTCCACCGCGCTCGGCTACAATCAGTTGCTGACCACCAACACCATCGACCTTCTGGCCGAGCATGGCGGCATCCTCCTCAAGGCGCTGCGCGACAGGGCGCAAGAGGCCATAGGCCCGCAGAAGGCTGCGCTGGAGCGCAAGACAGCCATCGTCCAGCAGATGATCGCGTTCTGCAAAACCGTGCCCAACGAATGGGGCGCGCACGAGAAGCTCGGCGTCACGCCGCGCGGCATCGCGGTTCACGCGCTCAACCTCGATGTCGATGTCGGCCCGCTGCTGCAAACGCTGAAGCTGATGGACTCGGTGAATTTCGCCAAGCGCAAGGGCTACATGACGCCGCTCAGCGCCGCCGAACTTGAGATGATGAATCTGACCGGCGACGGCAACGGGTTCGACATGGTGTCGATGCCGCAAGCGATGCGCACCGTCGTGCCGCCGGCTTCGACATGGTCACGATGCCGGACGCGATGAGGAAGAAAATTCCGACGTCGAATTTCTTCCAGCGCAACGGCTATGAGCGCAATCCGGTGGCGATCCGCAACAATGTCGTCTCAAAGCTGCTGGCCGCCACCAATGCCCGGATGGACAACCAGATCGGCCTTCAGGGCGCGAAGGATCTTGCGGCGGCGTTTTAAGCCCGTCGCCCTTCGAGGCGCGGCCTTAGCAGGCGCAGCCTGCGTAAACTTGGCTACATGGCCGCGCGCCTCAGGGTGACGGAAACAGTGAACGTCATCCTGAGGTGCGAACCGCGCGAAGCACGCGAGCCTCGAAGGATGGAAGTGGGCTCACACTCCATCCAGAATAACGATCGTCGGCTTCTTCGGCAGCGTGTCGCGCGAGATGGAGAACGACCGTTCGGGCCGGATGTCCATCTCGAACTGCCCATTCATGCGCGCCATGAAATCGCTCAGCGGCGTAGCAAACCGATGCATCGGCAATACGATCGAGGAGCGCAGCCGCCGCGTGATGTCCGACATGCCGTCGAGCGACAGCGTGAACGTGCCGTCGATCGGCACCATGACAATGTCGAGGCGGCCGATCGCAGCATAGTGCGTCTCGTCGAGCGGGTGATGCAAATGGCCGAGATGGCCGATGCACAGGCCCGCCACCTCGAAGAGGAAAATCGAATTGCCGTCCTTCTGCAAGGCCTCGGAATCGAAGCGATACGCGCGGATGTCCGTGGTGACGTTGCGGATCAGCACATCCCCGACGGTGAGTGCGTGGTGCGCCGGCTTGCCATCCTCGCCCCAGCCGTGCAGCACATGGGCGATGCGCGGATCGGGATTGAGCGTGTAATGCGTCGAATGCGCACGGTTCATCGTCACGACATTGGGCGACTTTCCCGCCGTATAGGCGCCGCTGAAATCGGTGGCGATGGTGACACCGCCGGGCGTCTCGATGATGTAGGTCGAATGGCCGGCATAGGTGATGGCCACCTCTCCCTTCTCCGCTGCGACGGCGGACAGGTTGGCGAACATCACGCGGGGCAGTGACCGCGCAATGGCGAGGCATTCGCTCGTCGGCGGTTTCACCTGCGCCAGACTGGATGCAGGCGACAAAATGAGGCCGATGAAAGCGACGACAAACGCGGGGATGAGGCGCAGTTGAAACATCGAAGGCTCTCGCGAAGGCATGGCGGATACTCCGCCGGCGGCGCTTAGCCATCAGTTGTCTCAGGGCGCGATCACGGCGGCAATGACCAATGCGGCTAGCCCCATGATATGCGGCGTGCCGTGAGCCGTCGGCGATTAAACTCAGCGAGCGCGCACAGCAGCCAGAAACAGCTCGACGGCTGCTCGCCTCCGCTGCTCCAGCACCTTCGGATCGGTCGCGATAGCATAGAGCGACAGGCGCTCGGAAGTCCCCAGCACCAGATTAAGGAACAGGTCGGCTGCGATTGCCGGATCCTTCACCTTGATCTCGCCACGAGCCTTGTATTCCCGAAGCAGAACTTCAACAGCCCGAACCGCGCGGAGCCATCCTTCCTCAAGAGAGAGTTGCGCCAAATCCGGAAACTGAATGGCCTGGGCGGCCACAATGCGTCGCAGCGCGCTGCTTTCTCGTGTCAATGCGATCGCTAACACGTCCCGGCTCAGATTGTGCAGCGTCTTGTCGATGCGTTGGGGACTGACTTCCGCGGCTTCGGCGGCTGCGGATAACGGTGCGAGCCACCGACGAATCCTCTCTTGCAGGACAGCCGCGAACAGATCGCGCTTGTCACGATAGCGCGCATAAACCGTGGGCTTGCTCACACCGGCAACCTCGGCGATCGCATCGATCGACGTGCCTTCAAAGCCTCGCTCCATAAACAAGCTTGCCGCGACATCGAGCAAACGCTTGTCCAGTTGCATGGCCTCGGCGCGGGAGGGACGCCCCCCCTTTGCCGGCCGGATGGCGGCAGGCGGGCGTTCCAAAGCGCCGATTTCATTCTGTTTCATCCAGTTCTCCTTGCCCGTCACCTTTAGCTGGACTAAATAAACGATACGGTATAGTTTAGATTAAGGCCACAGAAAGATGGCCTTTCCAATCTCTTTTCAGTGGAGGGAGATCACCAAGCGGCCTTCACGCCGAAAATGCCGCCAGACCTTGAGCATTCGCGATACGGCAGCTGGTTCAGGAACACCCGTACGCCTGACCCGGAAGCCGTCACACGGCACCCCCCTTGGAAACCCCGTCCTCCGAGCTGGTGTCGTCGAGCGGCTGACCTGCGGGATCTAGCGCCCGCCTCCCCAGGTCAGCCGCTTATCCTTCCACGCAAGCGGGACACGACGGATTCAAAGGAAAAACAAGGATCAGACAATGACCATGCATTCGTTGCTCCGCGCCGTGATCCTCCTGATCATGGGAGTTATCATCGTCGCAGCGCCTATCCTTGCTTCGCTGTTCTTTTGATGCGACCCGGCGCTGATATTCGAACCTATGAGCGACGAATTTGGAAGGTCGCGCAATAGCTCGTCGAGCATCGGTCTCGACGAACAGCGCGGCCGGTCAGCGGCAGGAGGTGCGCAAACCATCGATGACGTGTTCGCCCGCAGCGCCATCCGGCGGCTCTACCAGATTTCGGGACGCCATTTCGTGCAATCGCATCACCGCGACAATGTCATGCGTGGACTTGTGATCCATGCCGCGCGCAGGCTCGGCCCTGACGCGGTGCCGGCTGAATTTGCGGCGATGCTGTGAGCGGCTATCGCTACTCGAAGGACGCGACGACGGCAGATTCAAAACAGTGACGGCATATTATGCCGTCACACATCTTATTGATTTTTCATTTAAAATGGTGCCCAGGGGCGGGATCGAACCACCGACACTGCGATTTTCAGTCGCATGCTCTACCAACTGAGCTACCTGGGCGCCGCCCCGAACGCTGCCCGGGGAGAGCGCCGGTTTATAGTGAGGCCGGGCTTCCCTGTCCAGCCACCGGGAGGTTTTCCCGGCCTCAAATCCGAAAGCCCGGGATCCCACAAAATCCACCGGATTCAAGGACTTCCGCGCTCAGTAGCACAACCTTGCCGGCTTATTTCGGCTCGTCCGCATCATCCTCGTCGTCGCTCTCGCGCGCCGGAATGGCATAAGACCCCGAGAGCCATCGATTCAGGTCGACATCCCGGCAACGTTCCGAGCAAAACGGCTTGGAAGCCTCGACCGACGGCTTGCCGCAGATCGGGCAGGGTTTCGCGGCAGCTACGGATTTCGCGCGGTCAACTGGCATTCAACCAGCCGAAGCGGATCGGAAAACCCTCACCGCCCATCAACGCGGTGGTCTCATAAAGCGGCAGACCGACGACATTCGTATAGGAGCCGACCAGCTTGACCACGAACGAACCCGCGATGCCCTGCACCGCATAGCCGCCGGCCTTGCTGCGCCATTCCCCGGAGCCGATATAGGACTGGATGTCGTCCTCGGTCAGGCGCTTGAAGCGCACCCGCGTTTCCACCAGCCGCTGACGGAATGTTTCCTTCGGCGTCACCAGACAGATTGCGGTGTAGACGCGATGATTGCGGCCCGACAGCAGGCGCAGGCATTGCGACGCCTCGTCCACTAGTTCGGCTTTCGGCAGAATGCGACGGCCAACGGCAACGACGGTATCGGCGGCGAGAATATAGGAGCCGCGCAACTCGTCATCGAGCTGCACCGACTTGAGCGCCGCATCGGCCTTGGCGCGCGCCAGACGGTTGGCGCAGGCGCGCGGCAGTTCGCCGCGTTTCGGCGTCTCGTCCACGTCGGCGGGACGCAACGCATCGGGCTCGATGCCGGCCTGATTCAGCAGGCTGAGGCGCCGCGGCGAGCCGGAGGCGAGAACGAATTTGGTACGGCCGAGCATGCGGGATTGTCAATTTCGGTCAGGGGTCAATGGGCGCGGAAACTATCCGAAGGTGACTGCGGCGACAACAGCGTGGCGGTGTGTTCAGGCGCGATTCTGCGTGATTTTTGCCTACTCGTTGGCCATGCCGGGAGGCCCGAAGCGCTCGTGGATGCGCTGGCGCAGGCTGTCCCGGACATGCCGGTAAGCATCGAGCTGCAATTCGCGGCGGCCCTCGACGCCGACCGGATCAGGCGTCGGCCAGTACTCGACCGCGGTCGCCGACGTCGTCGTCAATTGCAGCGCCTTGTGATGCGCTTCCGGCGACAGCGTCACGATCAGATCGAAGCTCAGACCTTCCCAGTCTTCAAGATCCTCAACGGTCCACGGCTTGTGGTTTGAAATGTCGAGACCGATTTCCTTCATCACCGCGACGGCGAACGGATCGAGGTCTGCCTTGTTGACGCCCGCCGACTGCACATACAGCCCGCGCGGAACCAGATGACGCAACAGCGCCGCTGCCGTTGGAGAACGGACGCTGTTCTGTCCGCACATGAACAGAACGGCTTGCGGAGAACGCGCCGCCATCCGTCAGGCTCGTCCACTAATGACAGGAAAGAGGCGCCAGCGCATGCAAATCATGCACCGCCCCCTTCGCCCTTCCAGTGCAGGACCGAAATCAGCGTGAACAGCCGGCGCGCGGTCTCGAAGTCGACCCGCACCTTGCCTTCAAGCCGCTCCATCAGGGTTCGCGAGCCTTCGTCGTGAATGCCGCGGCGGCCCATGTCGATGGCTTCAATCTTGTCCGGGGTCGCGGTGCGGATGGCCTGATAGTAGCTGTCGCAGATCATGAAGTAGTCCTTCACGATGCGGCGGAATGGCGTCAGCGACAACAGATGCACCACGCAGGGCGTGCCGTCCTCGCGCTTGATGTCGAACATCAAACGGTTGCCGGTGATGCCGATGTGCAGCGTGAAGGGACCGCTGAAGTTGCCATCCGGCACGAACAGATTCTTTTCGACGAGGTCGTAGATCGCGATGGCGCGCTCGTGCTCGATGTCAGGCCCCGACCGCCCGATGGATTCCTCATCGAGCGTCACCGCGATAACGCGATTATGGGAGTCTTCGTCCGGCGGGAGCTTGCTCATGTGAGATTAAGCCGCAATCCAACCGACCGTGCATGGGCGTCGAGCCCCTCGGCCTTGCCCAGCGTCATTGCGGCCGGACCCAATGCACGCAACTGATCCGGCCCGCACTTCAGGATCGAGGTCCGCTTCATGAAGTCGAGCACGCCGAGTCCCGACGAGAACCGCGCGGAGCGCGCCGTCGGCAGCACGTGGTTCGATCCGCCAACGTAATCGCCGATGGCTTCCGGCGTATGCGCGCCGAGGAAGATCGCGCCGGCATTGCGGATGCGCGCGCTGATGCTATCCGGATCGGCAGTGATGATTTCGAGATGTTCGGCGGCGATGGCATTGGCGAGCGTCACCGCTTCGTCGAGCGCCTTGACGAAAATAATCGCGCCAAAATCGTTCCACGAGGCGCGCGCAATCTCCGCACGCGGCAGCGTCGTCAGTTGCGCTTCGACGGCGCGTTCGACGTCGCTCGCGAGCGACTCGTCGTCAGTAATGAGAATCGATTGCGCGTTGACGTCGTGCTCGGCCTGCGCCAGCAGGTCGGCCGCGATCCAACTGGCGTTGGCGCTGCGATCCGCGATCACCAGCACTTCGGACGGACCGGCGATCATGTCGATGCCGACCTTGCCGAACACGAGACGTTTGGCGGCAGCCACATAGGCGTTGCCGGGACCGACGATCTTCGCCACCGGCTTGATGGTCGCGGTGCCATAGGCCAGCGCCGCCACCGCCTGCGCGCCACCGACGCGATAAATTTCCGACACGCCGCCGAGTTGCGCCGCCGCCAGCACCAGCGGATTGAGCTTGCCGTCCGGCGACGGCACCACCATCACAACGCGCTCGACGCCCGCGACCTTCGCAGGCACCGCGTTCATCAAAACCGACGAGGGATAAGCCGCTGTGCCGCCCGGCACGTAAAGTCCGACCGCCTCGATGGCGCTCCAGCGCCAGCCGAGCTCGACGCCGGCGGCATCAGTGAAGCGCTCGTCCTTCGGCAGTTGGCGCTTGTGAAAGACCTCGATGCGGTCGCGCGCGAACTTCAACGCGTCGAGCGTCGCAGTGTCGCAGGATTTCACCGCAGCGTCGATTTCCGAAGGCGTGATTCGCAGCCCACTCGCCTGCACATCGAGCCGGTCGAACTTCTTCGTCGCCGCGATCAGCGCCGCATCGCCATGCTTCGCAACGTCCTCGACGATGGCGCGCGCGGCCGCGTCGATGTCGGCGGAGACCTCCCGCTTCATGTCGAGAAAGGCGCTGAAGCGCTCGGTGAAATCGGCGCTGTGGCTGGCGAGACGGATCGGCATTCCAGGGTCCGGCAGGAGACTTGAGAGGCTGGTCATTGGCGTGATGCCAAATCACCGTCAACCCTTAACATTCTTGACGCCGAACCGCGAGCGGGACTGCGCGGATTGGTTGCTAAATGTCTGTGTCCGCTGGCAGATTGCGCTCCGCCGCCGGATCGCCCGCCAAGGCGTCCGGGCCGAGATCGGCCAATTCGCATTCGAGGCATTCGACCTCGAGCCGCAACACCCCACCGCTGGCAAACAGCAGCAGCACCTGGCCGCCCGGTTTCTTGCCCGGGTGGAATTCCAGCCCGAGCAGGGTCAGCGGAAGTTCCGGAGCCTCCATATCGATCTCGCGCGACTGACACGACAGCACGCGGTCGAAGCGCAGAGCCGAAATCAGGCGGCGCGGAACGCAATCGCCGGCGAGAATGTCCTCGCAATCCATCCGCCGCATGGCGACGATCAGACGCTTTTCGCTTTGCCGCCAGAGGATGTCGCCCGCGACCACCGCCGCATCCTGGATGTGCGCAGAGATCACCGCGAGATCGTCTTCATCCAGTGCGGCCAGCTTGCGCCGAGACGTATTTTTCTGAGCCGCTTTGTTCTGAGACATGGCCCCCGCCTGGATGTTTATCCGCTGATGCGTTCGATGGTTGCGCCGCAAGCCGACAGCTTTTCCTCGAGCCGCTCGAAGCCGCGGTCGAGATGATACACGCGATTGACGGTGGTCTCGCCTTCGGCCGCGAGTGCTGCGATCACCAGCGACACCGAAGCGCGCAAATCGGTCGCCATCACCGGCGCGCCCTTGAGTTTGGCGATGCCGTCAACGATGGCGGTTTCGCCGTCGAGGGAAATACGCGCACCGAACCGCGCCAGTTCCTGAACATGCATGAAACGGTTTTCAAAAATTGTTTCGGTGATGTGCGAGGAGCCTTTCGCGCACGCCATCAGCGCCATGAGCTGCGCCTGCAGATCGGTCGGAAAACCCGGGAACGGCGCAGTCGAAACCTTGACCGGGCTGATGCCGGCGCCGTTGCGTGTGACGCGGATGCCTTCATTGTTCGGCGTGATGGTCGCGCCTGCTTCAGTCAGCACGTCGAGCGCGGATTGCAGCAGTTCGGGCCGCGCGCCGGCAAGCTGTACATCGCCGCCGGTCATCGCAACAGCCATGGCATATGTGCCGGTCTCGATGCGATCCGGCAGCACCGTGTGCCGCGCACCGTGCAGTTTGGTCACGCCTTCGACGACGATGCGTGTCGTGCCGGCACCGGAAATATTCGCACCCATTTTGTTCAAACAGTCAGCGACATCGACGATCTCGGGCTCGCACGCGGCGTTGGAGATGACCGTCGTGCCTTTGGCAAGCGTCGCAGCCATCAGCGCCACATGGGTGCCGCTAACCGTGACCTTCGGAAAATCGATCTCCGCGCCGATCAACCCGTTCGGCGCTTTCGCGATCACGTAGCCACCGTCGATCTGCAATTCCGCGCCGAGCTCTTCCAGCGCCATGATCAGCAAGTCGACAGGCCGCGTGCCGATGGCGCAGCCGCCGGGCAGCGACACTTTCGCTTCCTTCATGCGCGCGAGCAGCGGCGCGATCACCCAGAAGCTGGCGCGCATCTTCGAAACCAGTTCGTAAGGCGCGGTGGTGTCGATGATGTTTGCCGCGGAGATATGCAGGGTCTGGCCCTGATACTCATGATCGCCGGGGCGCTTGCCCGCAGCCATGATATCGAGGCCATGGTTGCCGAGAATGCGCTGCAACTGCGCGACATCGGCCAGACGCGGCACGTTGTCGAGAATCAGCGTCTCATCGGTCAGCAGGCTGGCGATCATCAGCGGCAAAGCGGCGTTCTTCGCGCCGGAAATCGGAATGGTGCCATTGAGCTTGTTGCCGCCGACGATGCGAATGCGATCCATGCCAAACCTGCCCTTTTTGGATTATGGCTTTTAGCGCGTTTCGGAGGGGGTGGAAACCGCGTGCCGGACGCCCAGAAACCCGGCACTTCAGCTTAATACCTTAAAAATCGCTCGAATTGTGTCGATCTGGGCGCGGACGGCAAGCTTTCTGGTTGCCCGGCCCAAAACGCGATCAGGCCCCGGCCTTGTGGATGTCTTCCATTTCGAGGATCGGTTTCGAATAGCCGCGTTTGGCAACACTAAGCATGGCGCGGCCGACCTCCTCGGTGGTGGTGACATATCTCGGCGCGACCTGATGCAGAAAACTCAGCAGCGGCCCGGTCATGACATAGATCGCCTGAACCCACGCCGTTTTCGACCGGACGCCATGCAGCGGCTGGATCGCACCGGGACGGAACATGTAGGCCGCCTTGAACGGCAGCTTGAGCAGATCGTTTTCGGTCTTGCCCTTGACGCGCGCCCACATCACGCGGCCCTGCTCGGTGCTGTCGGTGCTCGCACCCGTGACATAGACGAAGGTCATGCCGGGATTGAGCCGCGCCAGCGGACGCGCCGCCGCCAGGGTGACGTCGTAGGTCAGATGACGGTAGCGCTCCTCGTCCAGTCCCAGCGAGGTCACGCCGAGACAGAAGAAGCAGGCGTCATAACCCGTGATGTCTTTTTCGATGGCGGAGAAATCGAGAAAGTCCCTGTGCACGATCTCGCGCAGCTTCCGATGCTGCTGACCGGTGGCGCTGCGGCCGATGGTCAGCACATCCGTGACGTCAGGATCGCGCAGGCATTCACGCAGAACGCCCTGTCCGACCATGCCGGTCGCGCCGAAGACAATGACTTTCATCGACGCTCCAAATATTCAGCCCGCGTCACACAGGCCGGAAACGCTTGATACCGAGGATAATCGTGAAGATAAAGAAAACCAGCACCACGCCCTGCGTGATCGCGAATGGCGGCTCCGCGCCGGTCGGCGCATAGACATTCAGCAATGCGACCTTCTGGAAGGACTGCGCGATCAGAACGAACACATTGAACCAGAGAGCAAGCATCGCGGTCACGACATAGACCGTGCGCCAGATTCCGGCGAGACCCTTGCCGTAAAGCGCGTAAACCGCGATCCCCAGCAGTACCAGCGAGATGATGGAGACGATATGGGACGGCAGCAGCTTCGTGAAAGGAAACAGGAAGCCGGTCACGCTGGTGAGGATCGTCAAGATGAGAAACAAGGCCGTCCATGCGGGCAACTTGTTCGATGCAAGAAGTCCGCCCGCAACGACGAACCCGAAAGCGATAGCGATCATACTGATGATGAGGTGGAAGACTGTGAAACCTGCCAACGACATGCCTAAAATCATGATGCGCCCCTGTTTTTAGAACCCATCCAGCGTACTATGGTACGGCTCCGATAGCTACACGTCGTCAGCGCCTTGCGGAAAAATCCGGCGACGGCCTGTCATAAAATCTTGAAGCTTTGCTTCAGTTTCGAACGAAGGGCCGCTTCAAGCCAATAGCCGTGACCGGAGCCGCCCCAACTCAGCGATTGAGGAAATCGATCAGTTTCGGAATCACCTGCCCTGGCGCTTCCTCCATCAGCCAGTGGCCAGAGCCCTTGACGATGACGCCCTCGACATTGGTCGCAACCAGCTTGCCCTGTTCGATCAGAAAAATCCCGCCCGCCTTTTCGCCCGAGAGAACCAGCATCGGCATCGGCAGCTTGGTCTTCGCAAAGCCTGCAAAGTCATCCGCATCCTTTTCGAAGGCGCGGAAAACCTCGAAGCCCGCCTTCATGTGTCCCGGCTGCGCATAGGCTTTTGCGTAGAATTTCCGGTCCTTCTTCGAAATCGACTTCGCCGGATCGGCGGCAAAGTCATTCCAGAAGTGTTCGAGATAAATCCGCTCGCGGCCGGTGACCAGCGCCAGCGGCGTCTTGCCGTAGAAGTGGAAGTGCCATAGGTCGCGCAGCAACCAGACATTTTTCCAGTCGCTAACGCCGGGCAAAAAGGCGTCCATCAGCACGATGCGATTGACCTCGGACGGGTATTGCGCCGCATACGCATAGGCAACCATCAACCCGATGTCGTGGCCGACGATCTTGACCTTGGTGTATCCGAGACTTTTGACCAACGCGTGGATGTCCTGCGCCATTTCCTTCTTGGTGTAGCCGCCATCGGGTGCTGCGGATTTTCCAAACCCGCGCAGGTCCGGCGCGATCACAGTATGGTTTCTCACAAGTCCGGGAAACAGCGGCCGCCACATGTGACCGGTCTCGGCGTAACCGTGCAGCAGCACGACGGGATCGCCCTTGCCGGCGATGAGGTATTGCAGCTTCACGCCGTTGACGTCCGCGAAGCGGCTTTCAGGCGCTTGCGCCGATGCGTCGCCTGATAGTGCAAGAAGGGCGGACGCTGCCATTAAGACGGCACAGATCGCGCCGCGAACAAACCGCCGGACATCATGCATGCTGAAATTCCTTTAAATCGATATGACTTGATGGACACTGAAACCTAAAACGTAATTGGCAAGCTCAGATAAGCGGCAGGCGCAACGAAGCTCTAGTAATAGCGCGGGATCTGACCATTGTGCGGGGTCTTTCGCGTCGACAGATCGAACATGATCTTATCGACATAGCACCAGCCCCAGCCCTCCGGCGGATCATAGCCTTCGATAATAGGATGTTTGGTGACATGGAAATGCTTGGTCGCGTGCCTGTTGGGTGAATCGTCGCAACAGCCGACATGGCCGCAGGTCCGGCAGATCCGCAAATGCAGCCAGACATCGCCGGTCTTCAGGCACTCCTCGCATCCCAGAGCGCTCGGCGTGACGTCACGGATTTCGGCGATGTGCTTGCAGGGCATGGTCGTGGCTCCCCAATCAGAGCATTGCGCGTCTAAGCGCCCTGCAAGCTAGACAGCCGGGATTGGTTTGTCGCTGAGAAATCCATGAAGCGCGGCAACCACCTGCGCGCCTTCGCCGATCGCCCCGCCCATGCGCTTGACCGAACCGGCCCGTACATCGCCAACGGCGAAGACGCCCGGCACCGATGTCTCGAGCCCCGACACCGGCTTGCCTTCCTCACACTGCGACCCGGTCACCACGAAACCGGTGCGATCAAGCTCAACGCCGCACCCTTTCAGCCATGAGGTCGCAGGATCGGCGCCGACAAACAGAAACACGTTGCGAATGTCGCCTGCCGCTTCGATTCCGGTTTTGCGGTTGCGCCAGTGGACGCGCTCAAGACCTCCGTCCGCGCCTTCCAGCCTGACGATCTCGGTATTGATCATCAGTTCGATGTTCGGCGTCGCCATGATGCGGTCGATCAGGTAGCGCGACATGCTGTCGGCGAGGCCGCCGCTGCGGATCATCATTCGGACTTTGCTGGCATGTCCCGACAAAAATACCGCGGCCTGACCAGCCGAATTGCCGCCGCCGACCAGAATGATTTCCTGCTGCGCGCAGAGCCGTCCTTCAATAGGCGATGCCCAGTACCAGACGCCGCGCCCCTCGAACGTGTCGAGATTTTCGATGGCCGGCCGCCGGTAGCGCGCGCCGCTGGCGACAACGATGGATTTCGCCTTCAGGAAATGACCGCATGCCGTCGTCAACCCGAATGCACCGCCGCTTTTCGAGCAGTCGAGCGATTTCGCTTCAACCGGAATCATCAAGTCCGCGCCAAACTTCTGCGCCTGATTGTAGGCCCGCCCTGCAAGGGCCTGACCCGAGATGCCGGTCGGAAATCCGAGATAGTTCTCGATGCGGGCACTGGCCCCGGCCTGGCCGCCGAAATGGCGCGCATCGAGCACCGCCACCGACAAACCTTCGGACGCCGCATACACAGCTGTCGCAAGGCCCGCGGGGCCGCCTCCGACGACGGCGACGTCGTAAAGCTTGTCCCGTATCGGGCCGCCGATCATTCCCATCGCATAGGCGAGGTCGATTTCGCTGGGATTGCGCAGCACGGTGCCATCCGGGGCCACCACCAGCGGAAGATCGGAGGGCGACGGCGAATAGCGCGCAATCAGATCCGCCGCGTCCGTGTCCGTGGCGGGATCGAGCACGTGATGAGGAATGCCGTTACGCGACAGAAAGCCTTGCAGACGCACAACGCCGCCCAGCGACGGCGAACCGATCAGCACCGGGCCTCCGACGCCGGCCTGGATCAGGGCAACGCGACGCAGAATCAGTGCGCGCATGATGCGCTCGCCGAGATCGGCCTCGGCAACCAGCAACGCGCGCAGACTGGCCGGCGGAATCAGCAGCGTCTCAACGTCGCCATCGGCGGTGCCGTCCACCAGCGCACGTCGGCCTGAAAGCTGTCCGATCTCGGCCAGAAACTGGCCCGGTCCCTGCTCGATCACCGGCGTGACATGTCCCAGGCCGTCGCGCTGAGTGATGGCGACTTGTCCCGAGAGAATGATGAACATGCCGGGACCGACCTTGCCGCTCTCGAACAGCAGTTCGCCGTCCTTATGCTGACGCACCTCGCCAAACCGGCGCATGCGGCCGATCTCTGTCTCCGTCAACTTCGGAAACGTCTGCTCGAAACGCGGGAAAGCCCGCGCTGCGGGGGCCGTTGACGAGGTTTCCGCTCCAATTGCCGTTGCTGGATCTGCCGCCATGTCGCACGCACCCCTGTCGAAATAAACTCAAATGCGCAGCGGTCCCCATCTGCGAGGATCACCGCTGCTTCAGGCTAGATCGTGTCTGCACCTCCGACAATCAAGCAAGAAGATGGGCAGCACCGGATGCTATCCATCGCGGTCGTGCCGACCTGTACCAGGCGTCCCGTCGCGCACCCTTGCATCATCCTCCGGCGTGACGATCGCCATTCCGGCGCGGCCGCGCGCCTGCGACTTGCGGCGCTTCAGATTGTCACGCAGCGCCGATTTCAGCCGCTCCTCGCGGGCCGATTTGGTGTTGCGCTCATTCTTGACGTCGTCCGTCATGACAGGCCTGCTTGCATGTTTCCTTGACCGGTATCGCCGGTGTGAAGGACTATTTGCAATAATATCGAATACGGCACGCAATGTGACAGGGAGAATGTGATGATGGCTGATGCACCGGGACTTGCGCCTTCGGCGCAGGAGACGCTCAAGGGCTGGCATCGCTTCGTTGAGACCAAAAGCCAGGACGCGCTGCGGCCGCTTTTTGCGGAAACCACCGTGTTCCGCTCGCCGTTCGTGCACCTGCCCATCCCGGGGCGTCCCGCCAGCCTGCTGATCCTCGGCGCGGTCGTGCAGATTTTCGAGAACTTCCGCTATCACCGCACGTTCGTGGCAGGACCGCACGATGTCGCACTGGAGTTCAGCGCCAATATCGGCGAACTGGACCTGAAGGGGATCGATCTGGTGAAATTCGATTCCGCCGGAAAAATCACCGAATTCGAGGTGATGATCCGGCCATTCAGGGCCCTGCAGGCACTGAGCACGCAAATGAACGATCGGATCGGCCCGGAACTGGCCAAATACAAGCCCGCCAAGGCCTGAGTTCCGGCCTGTCTCGGCCCGCCGAAACAAGGCGGCTCCGTGCTTGCGCCGGAGTGAGCCTTATGGCAAGGATCGCCCGCCTTTACAGGCTTTGACCTGATTCACGCATATGATGCGTTTCTGGCGTTCGCTGCCGTAGCTCAGTGGTAGAGCACTCCATTGGTAATGGAGAGGTCGACAGTTCAATCCTGTCTGGCAGCACCAGCCTTCTTTCCCTCGAAGCATCTGAATTTTCACGCTTATTCAACGCTTTGACGGAGTCGTCTGGCGACTGCCGCGGGGTCACGGATCGAGCTGTTTTGGCCAGAACGAAGCATGAAATCGCGTGCCAGCTAACACAAAATTGGCACACAAAATCACGTTTCGTTCTCGTGGCCGAATATTAGCCTGTTTGGGCAGCCGTAGGTGTTCCGTGAACCTGCTGAATCCATTTGTGACTGCATACTCTTCCGTTATTGGACGGCCCGATGTGACGCACTTCATAGTTTGCAGTCGAACTGAATAGAGCCAACCCGGTCCAATTCGCACCAGAAGCGGAATCCACCGCCGTAGCTTTGAGACACTCGACTCAACCGAGGCCAATTTCCGGATTGCATTTAGATCGTATCCGCCGTGGCAATAAGCGTCTCGCGCAGCCAGCGATGCGCGGGTTGATCATCGAAGCGCCGATGCCACAGCATGGCGCTCCGCAGCTTTGGTGCGTCGAACGGCAGCTCCCTGATTTCGATCGGATAGGCCCTGCGGAATTCCTGGGCGATCTGGCGGCCGAGCACGGCCACCAGATTGGATTGCACCAGCACCGCTCCCGCCGACAGATAAGGTGTCTCCAGCGCAATGGAGCGCGACAGGCCGCGCGCTGTTAGCTCCGCATCCACGAAGCTGATATCCTCGCCGCTGGAAGAGATTGCCAGGTGCGGCAGATGAGCAAAGGCGGACAACGTCAGCTTACGGCGCAAGGCCGGATGCCCTCGCCGCAACACCGCGACATAACGGTCTTCAATCAGCGGTCGCGAGACGAAGCGTTCGGCAGATGCTTCCCGCGCCGAGATGACGAGATCGAGTTCACCTCTTTCCAGCAGCTCGAGCAGATCGAGCGTACCACTCGGCCGCAGCGACAAACGGATGTGCGGCGCCTGCGCGCGACAGGCCGCGACAATTGGGGCCGCCAGCACGACCGCTGCATAATTGTTGACGGCGATCACGAATTGACGGTCGGCGGTCGACGGCGAGAACGTCTCCGTTTCCAGCGCGATCTGCAAATCGTTCAACGCCTTTCGCACCGGCAGCGCAAGCTGCTCGGCACGCGGCGTCGGCATCATCCCCGCTGGCGTGCGGACGAAGAGCTGATCCTTCACGAGGTAGCGTAGCCGGTTCAGCGCATGGCTCAACGCCGGCTGGCTGAGCCTAAGCGCTTCCGCCGCTCGCATCACGCTGCGCTCGCGCAGGATCGCGTCGAAGACGAGCAGCAAATTGAGATCGAATGTCCGCAGATTCATGGCGGCCTCCGCTACACTATTCATTTCATGAATTCGAATGTGAAATCAATGCATTTGATTGATTTTGTTGGTCCCCCGATATTCCCTCCATGAGCAAAAAACTCGATACCGGGACGGCTCTTTCGTCTCTCGATGACCGCCGCACAACCGGCTCTCGCGCGCAGGCTTTGGTCGCGGTCGTGACCGGAGGCGCGGACGAAGAAACCGGCGGGCCGGTCGATCTCGTGCGGTGGAGGCGCGTCAATCCGCTGGCGGACTGGATCCGGATCGACATGCGGGAGGCACCGAGGTCATCGGACGGGGCCTGGCTCAGACGACAATTGTCGGAACTGACGGACCGCAGACATATGCAACCCGGTCAGTTGGTGCTGCTGGGCTGGCGCAATGCCGGCCGCATCGCACTCGACCTCGTTCTGAACGGAGCACTCACCTGCGCGGGAATTGTTGCTGTCGATATTCCGTGCGCAACGCCTCGAGGCACGATTGCCCCAATGACCGCAGGCATCCGGCTCGTGTTGCACGAGGGCGAGGTAAGTCGCACCGACGAAGGCAATCTCATAAATGTCCTGCGTCGAGAGCACGCCGACACCCGGATCATGATGCTTCCCTCTGTTGGATTCGATGTTGCGGAAGCCACCGTTCGCGCCACCGGCACCTTCCTGTTCGAACTCGTGGCCAAAGCCAGTTCGCATGCCATCAGTCAAGGACGATCGAATCATGTCTAACGTCATCAAGTTCGGCGCCATCATCTTGTTCGCCAGCGTCCTGATCGGGGGAGCCATGGAACTCACCCGAACGCCCGATCCCGCAACTGTCGGCCAAAGCGGCAGTCCGCCAGCGGCTCCGAAAACAACGACACAAAAGGCCGCGCAAACGCCGGCGATCCCGGTTACAGCGGCGACGGTCCAGCAGCATGACGTGCCGATCGTGATTGAAGGGCTCGGCACGGTGCAGGCACTCAATACCGCGACCATGCGCACGCAAGTCCAGGGAACGCTCGACACCGTCGATTTCATCGAGGGACAGGAAGTCAAACGCGGACAACGGCTCGCGCAGATCGATCCCCGTGTCTATCAGGCTCAGGTCGATCAGGCGGAAGCAGCGCTCGGGCGCGACAAGGCGCTGCTGACGAACGCCCAAGCGGATCTCAATCGTTACCTGCCGCTGCTCAGCCGCGGCTTCTCGACGGGCCAACAGGTCGACACCCAGAAAGCCCAGGTTGCGCAACTTCAGAACACCGTCAAATCCGACGAAGCGGCGCTCGAAGGCGCACGGACGCAACTCAGCTTCACCTCGATCACCGCGCCCTTCGACGGCATTACCGGAATCCGCCAGATCGATCCCGGCAACATCGTTCACCCTACCGATGCGAGCGGCCTTGTCGTCGTGACACAGGTGCAGCCGATCACGGTCATCTTCACGCTCCCCTCCGCCGCCATTCCGCAAGTGCAACACGCGCTTGTGACCGGTCAGGCGAGCGCGGAGGCATATGACGCCACCAACAAGATCAAGCTCGACCAGGGACAACTTCTGCTGGTCGACAATCAGGTCGACGCCTCAACCGGCACAGTGCGCCTCAAGGCGAGATTCCCGAATGCACAGAAAACGCTGTGGCCAGGCGCCTTCGTCAACGTTCATCTCGTGATCGCTATACGGCACGATGCGTTGACGTTGCCGTTGCCGGCCGTGCAGCAGGGACCTGCGGGCCCCTTTGTCTACGTGATTGCATCAGATGGAACGGTGACGGCGCGGCCGGTTTCGGTCGGTCAATCGCGCGACGGACAAGTGATGATCGATAGCGGCGTCACGGCGAACGAAACCGTCGTGCTGGCCGGTCACTATCGCCTCACCGAAGGGGCAACCGTCGAGATCGTGCACGGGGACCAGCAGAGCCAGGTTCAGAACGCATCCACAGCCAGCGCGGGAATGTTGCCATGAGTATCTCTGCAGGCTTCATACGCAAACCGATCGCGACCGCGCTCTTGACGGTCGGCATCACGCTGGTCGGATTGCTCGCGTTCCGGCAACTCCCGATTTCTGCGCTGCCGTCAGTCGACACGCCGACCATCCAGGTAACCGCGCAGCTGCCCGGCGCTGATCCACAAACCATGGGCTCGTCGGTCGCAACGCCGCTTGAGCGGCAGTTCGGGCAGATCGCAGGGCTGACGCAAATGAGCTCGAGCAGCGGTCTCGGCAACACACAAATCACGCTGCAGTTTGCCTTGAACCGGAGCGTCGATGCCGCTGCGCAAGACGTCCAGACCGCGATCAATGCGGCTTCGGGACAGCTTCCGAAAACCATGCCGTCGCCGCCGACCTACCGCAAGGTGAACCCGGCGGATGTGCCTGTGCTCCTGATCGCGCTGATGTCCGACACTCAGCCGCTCACGAAGGTCAATGACTATGCCGACAGCATCGTGGCGCAGAAGCTCTCGCAGGTACCGGGCGTCTCTCTTGTCACCATCGGCGGCGCGCAGAAGCCTGCCATTCGCGTACAGGTCAACCCAGCCAAGCTCGCCGCGGCAGGTCTCGATCTCGAGCAATTGCGAACGACGCTTGGAGCCGCCACCGTCGACCAGCCGAAGGGCGTGCTTTACGGCCAACAGCAGGCTTACACACTCGCCACCAACGACCAGCTTCTCGTGGCAAGTGAATACGACAACCTGATCATCGCTTATCGCAACGGCGCACCGGTGCGGCTGCGGGATGTCGGCCACGCTGTGGCCGGTGCCGAGGACATTACGCTGCATGGCTGGTTCAACGACAAGCCAGCGGTCGTCCTTGCAATTCAACGCCAACCCGGCGCCAACGTGATCGACACGGTTGACCGGATCAAAGCGATCCTGCCCCAACTGGTGAGTGGCCTGCCGTCGGACATCAGAGTGGAGATCGCGTCAGACCGTACGCAGACGATCCGCGCAAGCGTCAGCGACGTGCAGTTCACCCTGCTTCTGACCATCGCGCTGGTGGTGGGCGTAATTTTCCTGTTCCTTCGAAAATTCTGGGCGACGGTCATTCCCGCTGTGTCGGTTCCGATATCGTTGATCGGTACTTTCGGGGTGATGTACCTGCTCGGCTACAGCCTCGACAATCTGTCGTTGATGGGCCTGTCCATCGCGGTGGGTTTCGTCGTCGACGATGCCATCGTGATGATCGAAAATATTTCGCGGCATATCGAGGAAGGCCTCTCCCCGCTCGACGCCGCACTTAAAGGCGCCAGCGAAATCGGCTTTACCATCCTGTCGATCTCCGTGTCGCTGGTGGCCGTATTCATCCCGCTCCTGCTGATGGGCGGCGTGATCGGCCGCATGTTCCAGGAATTCGCCGTCACCGTATGCGTCGCCATCGCGGTCTCCGTGCTGGTGTCCCTGACGCTGACACCTATGATGTGCGCTTATCTCTTGAAGTCCTCCCACGAGGACAACCCTGGACGGATATCGCGCGCGCTTGAAACCGGATTCCTCGCACTACAATCCGGATATGAGGCGGTGCTTCGTCTCGCGCTGCGCTTCAAACTCACAACGCTCGGTATCATGCTCGCGACCATCGCGACGACTGTTGTGCTGTTCGTTGTCATTCCGAAGGGCTTCTTCCCGCAGCAAGATACCGGGATGATCACGGGCATCACGGAAGCCGCATCCGATGTCTCACCGGATCAGATGGCAAACCTGCAGCGCGGCGTCATTGACGTCATCGCAAAGGATCCTGCGGTCGCCAACGCCACCGGCTATATCGGCCCCGGCGGTCCGACCGTCACGGAAAACAACGGCCGCCTGTTCATTCTGCTCAAGCCGCGCGATCAGCGCGACGTCAGCGCCGATGACGCGATCCGCCGTTTGGACAAAAGCCTTCAAAAGCTGCAGGGCATTCAGGTCTTCATGCAAGCCACGCAGGACATCAACCTCGCGAGCCGGCTCTCCAAAACCCAGTATCAGTACACGCTCACCGACGTGAACCAGGACGAGCTCAATCAGTGGGCGTCGCAACTTTACACCAAACTTCGAGGCCTGCCTGAACTCGCCGACGTCGCCAGCGACCAGGCCAATACAGGCCGCCAGTTGAAGCTTCAGATCGACCGCGACGCCGCATCGCGGCTGGGCATCGACCCCTCTTCCGTGGACAACACGCTCTATGATGCATTCGGCCAACGCCACGTCGCGCAACTGTTCACTACGCTCAACAGCTATTACGTCATCCTGGAAGTCGATCCGTCGTTTCAGCTCGGACCTTACGCTCTGAACCGGATTTACGTTCGCTCGTCGAATGGGTCCATGGTGCCGCTTAGCCAGATCGCCACGGTCGCAACCGGGACCGCACCGCTTGCGGTGAACCATCAGAGCCAATTCCCCTCCGTCACGCTCAGCTTCAATCTGGCGCCCGGGACGGCGGTTGGCACGGCGGTGGCTGCGATCCAAAAAGCGACCACCGAATTACACCTCCCCAACACCATCGCGACCAGCTTCCAGGGCAACGCACAGGCATTTCAGTCGGCGTTGAGCAGCACGCCGATCCTGATCGCCGCTGCGCTGATCGCCGTCTATCTGATCCTCGGCATGCTCTACGAAAGCATCATCCACCCGATCACCATCCTTTCGACGCTGCCTTCGGCCGGCATCGGTGCACTATTGACACTGATGGCATTCGGCTTCGGTCTCGATGTGATCGGATTGATCGGGATTATCCTGCTGATCGGCATCGTCCAGAAGAACGGCATCATGCTGATCGATTTCGCACTCGAAGCCGAACGCCATCGTGGGCTCACGGCAGAGCAATCGGTCTTCGAAGCCTGCCGAACTCGCTTCCGGCCGATCCTGATGACGACGATGTGCGCGGTGCTAGGGGGCGTGCCGCTCATGATCGGCACAGGAACCGGATCGGAACTGCGGCAACCGCTCGGCTTCGCCATGGTTGGAGGACTGTTGATGTCGCAGCTCTTGACGCTGTTCACAACGCCCGTCGTGTACATCTATCTAGACCGCGTCAATCACTGGCTCGGCCATTTGCGGCGCAAACCGCGCGAGCCCAACACGAATATCGCAATCCCGGATTCACCGTAAACCATGGCTTTCGCAACTTAAAGATTGAAGCGCGGCTGCTGTGCAATCGAGCGCAACGATATCCGCAACATTCCCGACCACCATACCGTAGTCTTTCAGATTCATGAGTTTCGCTGGAAATCGCGTCACCATATCCAGGCACGCCGCCAACTCGGCTGGCTGCCCTGCGTGCGCGACATCGGCATAGAGATTCGCCATCCGCACCAGCGAGAAATCGCCAAACGGCGTGAACGGATTGAGCACGTTATTGGTGGACAGAGAGCATGTAACGCCCCACTCCAACTTGCTGGTGAATCGCGTTCTCGCAGCGATGCGCCCAACTGCGGAACTTCGGTTTAGAAAGACTCACACAGAACTGGCAGGCCTATCTTTAAGCACTTGAGGCCGATTGATTGCCGTTCGACCTTCCGAAGCTACCCATTTGTAAGTACTCCGCCTCGCCCTTACGAGATGCACCCGTGTGCGGTGGTGGTACTCCGGTTTAGTCGTCAGTCAGGAATTCCGACCGCGCTATAGTAAGCGTCCGGCCGGTTGTCCGGCGACCAACAACAGGAAGCGACATCAGAACAAGAGATAAAGAGACGCGAGCTGGAGATTGCGATCCAAGCCCTCTCTCTGCATCGCATTTCGCTCGGGTTTCTCCGGGCAAATGCAAGTGTCCGCGGTCCATTGCCCGGAGTAACGCGTATGACTTTGTTGCATCGCTTGATTTCTTTCGAGGCGTTCTTTGCATTGCGTCCAACCAGAGGCTCCGCACTACGTATCGCAGCCGACGTCAGCTCCCTATGGGCGGCATTTCTGTTTGGCTGGTTCTTCATAGAAGACCGGAATCTCGCCGCTCTCGCCACCCAGGAAGCAAAATACATTTTCCCGTTCCTGGGGCTCTTCTCACTCCTGATCTTCATCACCTACGCCGATGCCGGCCTCTATACCTGCCGGCACGGCTACCCTCTCACGACAAAGATCAGCCGCATCATCCGGATCAACCTTGTGTTGCTGATCATTGGAGGCGTCATCCTTGCGTTTGCGCCGCCCTCTTCGGGCATCACGCCTCGCATTCTGTTGACGACCCTTACAGGCGCGACACTCCTCGCCTGCGTTGCGCGAATGATCTCCTTCGTTCTGCGCTCCGAGGATCGGGAGCCCAGCGGATCGGCCACGCATGAAAGCCCCGACGAGTCGCGGGTATTGGTGATCGGCGGCGCGGGCTATATCGGCTCTGCGCTGGTCGAAAAGCTGCTGAATCTTGGAAAGCATGTCACGGTTCTCGACGCCATGCATTATGGCGATGAGCCGCTTGCGCGCGTTGCCGGACATCCAGAGCTGACGATCGTCCGGGAGGATTTCCGGCACATCGAAGTTCTCACCCGCGCCATGAGCGGTATAGGCGCAGTGATACACCTCGGCGGCCTTGTGGGCGATCCGGCATGCGCGGTCGACCCTGACCTCACGGTCGACATCAACGTCACGGCGACCAAGCTCGTTGGCGAAATCGCCAAGGCGCGCGGCGCCAAGCGCTTCATCTTCGCAAGTTCATGTTCGGTCTACGGCGCTTGCGACGAAATGGTGGACGAAACCTCCCACTTCAATCCCCAGTCACTTTATGCACGCAGCAAAGTCGCATCTGAAGCGCTGCTCGGCGCACTCGACAGCGATGATTTCGCCGTGACGTGCCTGCGCTTCGCCACGGTCTACGGCATTTCCGGCCGTACACGTTTCGATCTCGTGGCCAATCTGCTGTGTGCCAAGGCCGTTCGCGACGGTGTCATCACGGTTTTCGGCGCGGATCAGTGGCGCCCCTTCGTGCACGTGGATGACGTTGCAAGAGCCATCATGACGGCTCTCACGGCTCCGGTGGAGCGTGTCGCTGGCGAAGTGTTCAACGTCGGCAGCGATACCCAGAACTACACGCTCGGCGAACTCGCGGCCCTCATCAAAGCGCAAGTGCCGGACGCCCGGGTCGTTTCCGACAACAACTGCACGGACAAGCGCAACTATCGTGTGTCTTTCGCGAAGATCCGCAACCAGCTCGGATTCGAACCGGCGTGGACGCTCGAACGCGGCATAACGCAAGTCATCTCGGTCGTGAGATCGAACGAAGTGGGTCACTATTCCCTGCCGACCTACAGCAATGTCCTTTATCTGAAGGAATGCGGCAGCCAGAGCTTCGGCAGCTTCAAGATTACGGGCTGGGAAACCGAATACATGAACATCGATCGCATCGCCCCGAGTCACGGGGTGAGACAGACAGCCGCGGCTTAGAGGACATTGCAATGCGATACCAGCAAGCACAGGAAATCCGCGCCTCAACAATTAGCCGGTCGCCGCGCGTCCCCAAACTTCTTAAACCCAAGGTCCACGAGCCTCTCGCAAACATCCCGTGCTTCCGGCCCGTGGTGGGCGAGGAAGAGATTGAAGCCGTGACAGCCGTGCTCCGTTCGGGATGGCTAACCACGGGAGCCAAGGCTCGCGAGTTCGAACAGAAATTCGCGGCCTTTCTCGGCGGCGGCATCGAGGCCGTGGCAGTGAACTCGGCGACAGCCGGGCTGCATCTGGCGGCGGAAGCTTGCGGAATAGGCCCGGGCGACGAGGTGCTGGTGCCGACGCTTACATTCACCGCCACCGCGTCCGTGATACGTTATCTCGGTGCGGAAGTCGTTTTCGTCGACGTCGATCAGAAAACCCGCACGATCGATCTCGAACACGCCGCGCGGCGCATCACGCCACGCTGCAAAGCCATCATCCCGGTCCATTTCGGCGGGTTTCCTTGCGATATGGTTGCGGTGCTGGACTTCGCCCGTCGCCATAACCTCAAGGTTATCGAGGATGCGGCCCACGCCCTGCCGGCGCATCGGTTCAATCGTCAGGTCGGCACCTGGGAGTCGGACGCTTGCGTGTTCAGTTTCTACGCCACCAAGCCGATCACCACCGGCGAAGGCGGCATGATCACGACCCGCAATCCGGAAATCGCCGCACGCGCACGCGTGATGCGGACCCATGGGCTCAATCGCGATGCGTTCGATCGCTTCAGCAAGGTCGGCGCATCGTGGGCATACGATGTCGTATCGCCCGGATTCAAATACAATCTCACCGACGTCGCCGCGGCTGTGGGTGTGGTTCAGCTCGACCGCGCCAGGGGCCTGCAATCCGGCCGGCAACGCGCCGCACAGCGCTATTTAAAGAAACTCGCCGGCTTGCCGCTCGATTGCCCCGCACCGGCGCCCGTCGGCAGCCTTCATTCGTGGCACATGTTTCCCATCCGGATTCACGAGACCGCGCGCATCACGCGCGACGATGTCATCGCGGCATTGACCGCGCAGGGCATCGGCACCTCGGTCCATTACCGGCCGCTGCACCAGATGACTTACTGGAGGCAGCGTTACTCCTTCAAGCCGGACGATTTCGTGGAAGCCGACCGTTATTTCTCCGGTGCGGTGTCATTGCCGCTCTTCCCCACCATGACCGATCATGAGGTCGATCGGGTCGTTGGCGCTTTGCGAAATTTGCTGGAGTGACACGTCATGCCCGCTTGCGATGCCAGCCTCTCCATAACGCGACCGTCTGCGATAACACTCTCGTTCAAACGCGCTCTGGATGTGGCCGGCTCAGCTTTCGGACTGATTCTGCTGTCGCCGCTATTCGTTGTCATTGCAATCGCAATCAGGCTGGAAAGCCCGGGACCGGCTTTCTTCCGCCAAACGCGGGTCGGGCTCAACGGCCGTCCATTCCGGATTTACAAGTTTCGATCGATGAGCACCGCAAAGGGGGCGAACCATACAGCCCTGACGGTGCGCGCGGACAAGAGAGTAACCCGCATCGGCAGATTATTGAGAAGAACCAAGATCGACGAACTGCCGCAGCTCATCAACGTCCTCGCAGGGGACATGTCGCTGGTCGGCCCCCGCCCCGAGGTTCCCGAGTTCATGGAGTTCTATTCTCCCGAACAGCGGGCGATCCTTCTCTCGATGCACCCCGGAATGACCGACTATGCCGCGATCCTGTTTCGCGACGAGAGCGCCATGCTCGATCAGGACCGGGACCCTGTCGCAGTCTACAGGCACAAGATCATGCCGATCAAATTCGGCCACTATGAACGTTACAGCCGCGAGATCGGCGCGATCAACGACCTGCGCATCATTCTGGCGACAGTTTTGCTGCTTGTGGTCGGGCATGTTCCCGAAATGTTGGGGATCGACTCCGAACTCCATGATCTGACCCGCGAGAACATAGCGCAGTGACATAGCGGTATACGGAACACAAAGGAGTGTTCAAATGAGCTCGATCTCACAGATAGACACACTCTTTTCCGGCATTTCAAACACGTCGAGCTACCCGCCGCACAATGGTCTTGCGGTTGGGCCGAGCAACATCGTGATGGCCGAGGGATCCCGGATCGAATGGACGAATCTGACTGGCGGCGCGGCCACGGTTCAGTCGGTCTACAGCTTCTTCTCATCGCTCGGAGCGACGGCAACCAATTCGCTGTTCGACCCTCGCTGCATCTACGACAGCGCCAGCGGCCGCTTTATCATCCTCATGGAGAACATCGGCGCCAACGGTACCGTCAGCAATATCGACATCGCCGTGTCAAAGGACTCCAATCCGAACGATGGCTGGTACTTTGCGTCGCTGAATACCTCTCTCACCATTAACGGGCAGCTGACCTCCTCCGACAGGCCGTCCATCTCCGTCGACGGCAGCAACATCTACATCACGGCACCGCAGTACAACGTCAACGTCTCGGGCTACGCGGGAACCGAGACATGGGTAATCGGGAAAACCGCCGGTGCCGGCGGCGGTCTCTACAACGGCGGCACGATGACGGTTGTCGCCAACCAGATCACCCCGTCGAACCAGGGTATTTTTTCCGTCGCGGCAGGCAACAACGGAACGACATACTACGCTTGCGACTATTCCACGGGCAGCCAGATCGTCGCCGTGGTGCAGGCCTATAACACCGCCACCAGCACGTTCGGTCCTGCGACCACCATCTCGCTCGGCAACATCGACCAGGGCGGCGCTTATACAGCCCAGCAGCAAGGCACAACCCTGCTGCTCGACGCCGGCGACAAACGCATCCAGGATCTCCAGTATGCCAACGGTTTTCTTTGGGGTGTCTGTGAGCTGCAGCCGATCGGCTCCAGCGCGCCGCTGGTCCATTGGTTCAAAATCGATGTCAGTAATCCGAACAGCCCGACGCTTGTCGCCCAGGGCGACATTTCCGGCGCGTCGCTCGGGACCAATGTGGCAACCTTCAACGGCTCTCTCGCCGTGGACGGTGCCGGCGATGTGGTCATCAACTTCACCGCCAGCGGTCCGAACATGTATCCTTCGGACTACTACGTTTACCAGGCCGCCTCCGATCCCACCGGCACCTTCAGCGCGCCGCTCCTGTACCAGGCGAGCACGGGCTTCTTCAACTCGGGCAACGGCTCCAGCGTACAGCGCTGGGGGGCCTACTCGACAGCGATCCCCGATCCCAACAATCCGAATGCAGTCTGGATATCCAACGAATACGTCGCGAACGGCTGGTGGCAAACCGCCGTCTCCCAGATCGAGATCAAAGCGACCAATGTCCCGACAATCGCATCGATCGCAACCTCCGGAGCTGGGATCGCTAACGGCACCGGCGATCTGAACACGGGCAAAACCGTGACACTGACTGTCAATTTCAGCGTTGCCGTGGCGGTCAGCACGGCGAACGGCTCGCCGACACTGGCACTCAACGATGGCGGCATCGCAAGTTACGTCGGAGGCTCGGGCAGCAGCGCCCTTGTCTTCAGTTATGTCGTTACGCCAGGCCAGAACACACCCGATCTCGCCATATCATCCATCATTCTCAATGGCGCGACGATTCAGGACGGGCTCGGCAACAATGCCGATCTTTCGGCTGCCATGAATTACAATCCAGCCGGAACATTGCAGATCGACACAGTCGCGCCGATAGCGCCAACGGGGCTGTCGCTCGACGCAACCACCGACAGCGGCACCAAAGGCGATGGCATTACCAATCTCACGCAAGTGAAGATCGATGGCACGGCCGAACCCGGCAGCACTGTGACATTGTACGACACCAATGGCACTACCGTGCTCGGCACGGGGCTTGCCGATGCCACGACCGGCACCTTCGCGATCGTTACGACTGCGCTTGCCAATGGATTGCACAGCATCACTGCGCAAGCGACGGATGCGGCAGGCAATACCGGTGCGGCATCGGTCGCCTATGCGGTGACAATCGACACCATTCCACCGGCTGCGCCGGCCAGCCTCACCCTCGACCCAGCCACGGACAGCGGCACCAAGGGCGACGGAATCACCAATTTCACGCAGGTAAAGATTGATGGCACAGCAGAGCCCGGCAGTAGCGTAACTTTATACGATACCAATGGCACCACCGTGCTCGGCACGGGAGTTGCCGACCCCACCACAGGCGCTTTCGCCATCACCACCTCGACCCTCACTGCGGGAACCCATAACATCACGGCCGCGGCAACAGATGCTGCCGGCAACATCAGTACGCCATCGTCCGCTTACGCAGTGACTGTCAACGCTGTTCCACCTGCGGCGCCGACGGGTCTCTCGCTTGATACATCGACCGATAGCGGCGTGAAGGGCGACGGCATTACCAACTTCACGCAAGTCCGGATTGACGGCACCGCGGGGCCTGGCAACACAGTAACGTTATACGACAGCAATGGCACAACAGTGCTCGGCTCGGGAATCGCCGATGCCGCAACCGGCGCATTCAGTATCCTGACATCCCCGCTCTCCAGCGGAACACACGCCCTCACTGCCAAGACGACGGATTCTATCGGCAACGTCAGCGTGGCATCGGCCTCGTATTCGATAACCATCGACACCACCGCACCGGCAGCGCCAACCGCTCTTTCACTCGACGCGACCACCGACAGCGGCGCGAAGGGCGACGGAATCACCAATTTCACGCAAGTGAAGATCGATGGCACAGCCGAACCCGGCAGCAGCGTGACGCTGTACGACACCAACGGCACCACCGTACTCGGCACTGGAACTGCCAATGCCACGACCGGCGTCTTCGCCATCACCACGACCGCGCTCGCGAACGGGCCACATAGCATCACTGCGCAAGCGACGGATGCGGCTGGCAACACCGGTACGGCATCGGCCACTTATGCGCTGACAATCGACACAATCGCACCGGCAGCGCCAACCGGCCTTACCCTCGATCCAACCACCGACAGCGGCACCAAGGGCGACGGAATTACCAATTTTACGCAAGTGAAGATTGACGGCACAGCTGAGCCCGGCAGCAGCGTGACCTTGTACGATACCGATGGCACCACTGTGCTCGGTACAGGAATTGCCAGTGCAACGACCGGTGCGTTCACCATTACAACTTTGCCGCTCTCTGTCGGAACTCACAGCATTACAGCAAAAGCGACGGACACCGCAGGCAACATCAGCACGGTATCAGCGGCCTACGCAGTCACCGAGACCGCAGCCCCACCTGCGGCCACCTCAGAGGTTGAAACTCAATTCTCGGGCATTTCCGACAAATCCGGCTATCCGCCTCACAACGCGCTCGCTGTGGGCCCCAACTACATCGTGATGGTGGAAAGCTCGAAAATCGAATGGACGAATCTGAGCGGCGGTGCGCCGACACTTCAATCAGTTTATCAATTCTTCAAACCGCTGGGGACGACGGCGACGAACGCCCTGTTCGATCCCCGCGCCGTCTATGACAGCGTGAATAACCGCTACGTCATCACCATGGACAATCTCGGTTCCAATGGTGCGATCAGCAACATCGACATCGCTGTCTCCAAGGACTCCAATCCGAACGATGGCTGGTACTTCGCCTCGCTGAACACCGCACTCACCATCAACGGGAAACCGACCAGCTCGGATACGCCCGTAGTGTCGGTCGATGGCACCAACATCTACATCACCGCCCCGCAATACAACATTAGCGGCGGCGGCTGGCAGGGAACAGGCGTCTGGGTCATCGGCGACACGGCAGGCGCCGGTGGCGGCATCTACAACGGCGGGACGATGACGGTCACCGCCAGCGAGGTTACGTCCCCCAATCAGGGAATCTACCGCGTCGTGGCCGGCAACAACGGCAACACCTATTATGCAAGCAGCTATTCCGCCGGCGGTCAGATTGTCGTGACCTTGCAGGTCTACAATGTGGCCACCAAAACGTTCGGACCGATCAGCACCATCGGGCTGGGCAACATCGATCAGGGCGGATCCTATACTGCCCAGCAACTGGGAACGAGCTTGTTGCTGGATGCAACAGACAAGCGCGTCCAGAATCTCGCCTACTCCAACGGCTTCCTCTATGGCGTGACCGAAGAAAAGCCGATCGGATCGAGCGTGCCGCTGCTCCACTGGTTCAAGATCGATGTCAGCAATCCGAACAGCCCGACGCTGGTGGCGCAGGGCAACATATCAGGTGCCTCGCTCGGCACCAACGTGGCGACCTTCAACGGCTCCATCGCTGCGGATGCTGCGGGCGACGTCATCATCAATTTCACCGCCAGCGGTCCGAACATGTATCCGTCGGACTACTACGTGTTCCAGTCGGCAAGCAACGGATCGGGATCTTTCAGCGCGCCGATCCTGTATCAGGCGAGTTCAGGCTTTTTCAATTCAGGCAACGGGTCCAGCGTGCAGCGCTGGGGCATCAATTCAACCACAATCGCTGACCCCAACAATCCGAATTCGTTCTGGATTTCGAACGAATACATCGCAAATGGGTGGTGGCAGACCACAGTCTCCCAGGTGCAGATCCAGTCAACTCCGGAAGCACCCACGCTCACTCTTGGCAGCACCGCCCTGACAGTGAATGCCGGGGGATCGGTGGCGTTGCCAATCAGCGTTGCCGCATTCGACGCCGACGACGCCGTGTCTGTCACGATCAGCGGACTGACAAGCTACGAGACCGTGACCGATGCACTCGACAAGACTGTCTTCAGCGGCAGCTCCGTCACGTTGACTGCCGCACAAGTCAACAGCGGACTATCATTGCAATCGTCATATGGTGGAACGGATCATCCGGTCAATACGCTGACAATCAGTGCAAGCAACACGACCGCCGGTGAAGCCGCAACATCGGCACCACAGACAATTATCGTCACTGACCCACCTGTGACTCCCGTGGCTCCCCTCACGGCTGGCGGAATCCCGCAAGGCGCGCTGCTCAGCCAGCTCACCGCGTTGATGGACCAATATACGGCCGCCGGTTTCCTCCACGGAGCTGGCAGCAATGGCTTCAGCCAGATCGTGCAAATGCTACCCACGCAGATCGGACTAGATGGTCCGCCGCTTCTGTCGGCGTCGCATCATGCATGACGCACCAAGACCAGCAGGGATTCAGCCGCCTCCGATGGCATGAGAGTAGCCGCCTTGAATTTCGTTTCCTGAAACACGGGACGTCAGCGAATGACACCAGAAAACGATTCAGGACTTCTTTCTCTCGTGCTTTTGCTTCGGATGAACGGCATTGCCGCAGAGGCCGAACAGATTCGTCATCGTATCGGGACGGATGCGATCGGCACAACGGAGATGCTCCGCTGCGCCCGAGATGTTGGCCTCAAGGCGCGCACCGTCAAGACAAATTGGACCCGCCTGGCACGAACTCCCCTCCCGGCAATCGCCGCTCTCGTCGACGGCGGCTTCCTGATCCTTGGCAGCACCGGGGACGACAAGGTGCTCATCCAGCGCCCGCCAGGGCTGCAGCCAGAAGCCATCAGCAAGGCGGACTTCGAAGCTTTGTGGGATGGCCGCCTGATACTGATGGCGCGCCGCGCAACGCTTTCCGACCTTTCACGGCGCTTTGACATCACCTGGTTCCTTGGCGCGATTCAAAAATATCGCCGCCTTCTCGGCGAAGTCCTCGTAGCCTCCTTCTTCCTGCAAATCTTCGCGCTCGTAACACCGCTGTTCTTTCAGGTGGTGATCGACAAGGTGCTGGTACACCGCGGGCTCGGCACGCTCGAAGTCCTCGTCATCGGCCTCGTAACCATCGCTATCTTTGAGGCGATCCTCGGCGCACTCCGCACCTATCTCTTTGCCCATACAACCAATCGGATCGATGTCGAGCTTGGCGCGCGGCTGTTCCGGCACCTGATATCGCTGCCGCTCGCCTATTTCCAGAATCGGCGCGCCGGCGACTCAGTCGCGCGCGTCCGCGAACTCGAGAATATTCGCAATTTTCTCACGAGCTCCGCACTCTCTTTGGTCATCGATCTGGTCTTCACGTTCGTCTTCCTGAGCGTGATGTTCGTCTATTCCCCGTTGCTGACCTGGATCGTGCTCGGCGCCTTTCCCTTCTACATCGCAATTTCGGCCGCTGCGACGCCTCTGTTCCGCCGATCCCTTGATGAGAAATTCAAACGCGGCGCCGAAAACCAGGCCTTTCTGGTCGAAAGCATCGTCGGGATGGAAACGCTGAAAGCGATGGCGGTCGAACCTCAGATGCAGCGCCGTTGGGAAGAACAACTCGCGGGTTATGTCGCCGCAAGCTTCCGGGTACTGAGCCTCGGCAACGTGGCAAGCCAAGCCGTTCAATTCATCAGCAAGCTTGTCACAGCCGCCATCTTGTTCCTGGGCGCCAAGCTTGTCATCGACGGCAGCCTGACCGTCGGCGAGCTTGTCGCATTCAACATGCTGGCCAGCAGGGTCAATGTGCCGGTTCTGCGGCTCGCGCAGGTCTGGCAGGACTTTCACCAGGCCCGCCTTTCCATCGAACGGCTCGGCGATATCCTGAATACGCGCCCGGAATCGTCGATCACGACTCACCGCGCTGCGCTTCCGCCGATCCGTGGCGAGATCACGTTCGAGCATGTCGGCTTTCGCTATCGCATAGATGGACCGGAAGTCCTGCACGATGTGCAATTTCACGTGCCGGCCGGGCAAGTGGTTGGCATCGTCGGACCTTCAGGTTCGGGCAAAAGCACACTCGCCAAGCTTGTCCAGCGCCTCTATGTGCCGGAGGCCGGCCGCGTACTCATTGACGGCGTCGATCTTGCCATGGTCAACACAGCCTGGCTGCGCCGCCAGGTCGGCGTCGTTCTGCAAGAAGACATGCTTTTCAATCGCTCCGTGCGCGACAATATCGCGCTCGCGGACCCTGCGTTGTCGATGGATCAGATCATTACCGCGGCGACGCTTGCCGGCGCACATGAATTCATTCTTCAGCTTCCCGAAGGCTACGATACGCTCGTCGGCGAACGCGGCTGCAGCCTCTCTGGCGGACAACGGCAACGGATCGCAATCGCCCGCGCCCTCGTCACCGACCCGCGCATCCTGATCTTCGACGAGGCGACGAGCGCGCTCGACTACGAGAGCGAGCGGATCGTCCAGTACAACATGCGGCGCATCTGCGAGCGGCGCACTGCTATCGTGATCGCTCACCGCCTTTCGACGGTACGCCGCGCCGACCGCATCCTCACGATCGACCGGGGACGCCTCGTCGAAGACGGAACGCATGAGGAATTGATCCATACCAACGGACGCTACGCCACCCTCCATGACATACAGGCGGGATTCCATGACCTCCGTCAAAAAAATCATCCAGTTCCCGGAACGGCAGAAGCCCTCTCGTCACTACGAGACGGCCTTCCTTCCCGCCGCACTTGAAATCGTCGAGACTCCTGCCTCGCCAACCGCGCGCGCGCTCGGCGCGGCGATCATCGCGCTTTTCGGTGCGGCGCTGGTATGGGCGTCGCTCGGCCGCGTCGATATTGTCGCAATCGCACCGGGCAAGGTCATTCCAACCGGCCGCACAAAAATTATCCAGCCGTTCGAAACCGGCGTCGTCCGGGCCATTCACATTCACGACGGCTCGGTGGTGATGGCTGGAGATATTTTGATCGAACTCGATCCCACGATCAATGCAGCCGACGTCAAGCACATGAAAATCGACCTCGTCGCCGCAGAACTCGACGTCGCGCGTCTTCGCGCGGCACTCGCGGACGGCGACAATCCGTTCGATGACTTTACCTCGCCGAACGGCGCAACCAAGGAACTCATCGAAACACAACGTCAGTTCCTCGCGACCCAGACTCAGGAGCATCGTGCCAAAATCGCCGAGATCGATCGCCAGATCGGTCAAAAGGAAGCGGAGCGGAACACCATCTCCGCCAACGTTGCCAAACTCGAGGCCACGACCCCCTTGCTTGAGGAGCGCGCGAATCTGAGGGGGTACCTCTATGAAAGCAAGCTTGGCTCAAAAATTACCTATCTGTCGGAGTTGCAGGATCTTGTGGGGCAACAGCACGAGATTCTTGTTCAGAAAAGCAGGGAGCGCGAGGCGGACGCTGCGATCGCTGCACTGAACGAGACACGATCCAGAGCGAAGGCAGAATACCGCCGCACACTGTTCGACGATCTGGCAAAGGCGGAACAGAAGGCCGGTGGCCTTGGCCAGGAGGTCATCAAGGCGGAACAGAAGGCCAAACTGCAAATCCTCACCGCGCCAATTGATGGCGTTGTCCAGCAACTGGCCGTCCATACCATCGGGGGCGTGGTCACACCGGCTCAGACTCTCGCTGTCGTCGTCGCAACCGATGGCGGTGTGGAGATCGAGGCTATGGTGTCAAACATGGATATCGGCTTTGTATCCCCCGGACAGAACGCCGAGATCAAGGTGGATACATTCAACTTCACGCGTTATGGCCTCATCCACGGGCGCATCGTCAACGTTTCGCGCGATGCCATTATTCCCGATAAGTTGCGTGACAAGTCATCCCAGACGGAGAGTGCAGCGAACGAACCCAAAGGTCAGGAACTCACCTATGCCGCGCGCATCGCGCTCGACCGCACACAGATGCAGATCGAGGATAAACTTATCCCGCTCTCTCCAGGAATGGCGGTGACAGCCGAAATCAAAACGGGATCGCGACGCATCATCAGCTATCTGCTCTCTCCGCTCACGCGGTACAGGCACGACATCCTGCGAGAGCGATAATTCCGATCGAGGAGTGCCCGGAGACAAGGTGCCTCAATCAGACAGCTTTGGACAGACCCCGCACGGCGGACGACAGATGGAGGCCTATCCAGGCCCCCAATACGCTGACCGTGAAATCCTCAATGCTTGAAGTCCGTCCGACAACGAACATTTGTGCCACCTCGAGCGAGGCCGCGCCGACGGCCAGCACAATACCAAGGGCAAGCCGCTGCCTGAGCGCGGGATAGCTTGCGGCAAGGAGACAGCCGACAACGATATAGGCGACAAAATGCTCCTCATAATTGTTCGATAGAACGTGAGGACGCAGACGGCCGGGCACCAGCGAGAGCACCACGACCGACAGCACCGCCAGCCAGCCGATAATCTTGGTCGCGGCGGCACTCATTCAGGACAATCTCGCACAGTCATCTTGCATCGTCTTATTGGCCACGCGGCTCGCTGGACAGTCCAGGCCGCAGAGTGACCTCCACGACATCGCCCGGCTGAAGCTCGGATTCTTCATTCGCAAGAATGCGCTGCTGACCCTTTTCACTGATCCGGATGACTGCGATCTGGGGCTCACTGCCGCTTCCACGTATAAACTGCGACTTGACGATGGTCGCATATTGCAGTTTCTCCGCTGTGCTCTGCAGCTTCGCCCGAACCTCACTGAGCCTCAGATTGGCGTCCTGCAACTCGCGGAGCAGCTCCATCTTGCGCTGAGCGTCGAGTTTTCCGATCTGTCGCGTGAAATCGTCCTGCTGCTGCTTGATCTGCATCAGTTGAGCCGATGTCTGCAACTTTCTTGTTGAAGACATCAACACTGCGCGGCGAGAGTCGGCAACGCGAGGACTTGGAAGAGAGCCCTTGCCATAAAGATCCATTGTCCTCTGCAACTCGTCTATGTCCGCCTGCGCGCCCTCATCGTCCTGCTTCTGCTGCTCCGTGAGAACCCCAACCTGGTTTTGACCCAGTGCGATTGCTCGCTGCAGGAACTCCTTCTGACTATCGTAGTCTGCCTGACGAGCCTTCAATTGCTCCGCCTCGACATGCACGATTTCGGAGATCGTCGATTGACCCAGCGGCAGATCCTTCAGACTGCTCCGATCGAGATTCTTGTCTTCCCCGAGCTCCGTCTTCAGGCGCCACACATGGGCCTGCTCTTTGGCAAACTCCGCCCAAAGCGTTTCATACTCGGCTCTCAAATCTGCCGACTCGAGAACGGGATTCTGCATACGGTAGCGCATAAGCTCATAACCGCCCGAAAGAGCCACCGCCTGCCGCACCGTCATCAGCGGTCGATAAGAATATTCGCCAGGTTTGGAGACGTCGCCATTGACGTATACCGGCCGGTATTCCACGACGGTCGCCGTCACCTCGTCGTGATCGATCATGATCTCGTTCTCGCGGCCATCCGATATCCGCTGCCGGAAGACCTTGGTGGCCAGGATCGCCTGAATTCTGGCCTGCGCCTCTGAAGGCGTGAGACCGGCTATCGCAAGATTGCCGAGCATGGGAAACGAGATCGATCCGTCAAGCTGCACGGGAACGCGTTGTTTGAGTTCCGGCGCTCTGGCTACCGAGATTTCGACCACATCGCCGACATGCAACCGATAATCAGCCCTTGCCTGAGGGGCCAAACACAACATGGCCGTTGCGAACAGCGCCCACTTCACACCGGACGCTCCATCTAGCCGAACGATCTTGCGAAAAAAGGAGACGCTGGTCCCCGGCGGCAATCGAATGGTCGGCATGATGCATCTCCCTGTGTCGGTGATCACTGACGCATTGATGATTGTTTTGGCGACGTTTCCGGCCAGGACAATCGCGTGACGTAATCCGCGACCGCGCCGCCCGGCTGCCCCCAGTTGCTGGACCAGATGACTTGCGACCCATCGGGCGAAGGCGATGCATGGGTCTCGCTCCAATAATCGTGCTTGGGATTGCGGGTCTGCGCGATCCGGCGCACCTCTCCGCTGCCGTCAATGCGAAGCGCGACAACTTCCTGGTAAAAAGGCGCCCAGCCCCGCTGTCCGGAGACCTCGGAAAAATTGCCGCCATAACTCAGGAAGACCCATCCGGGCAGATTGACATTGCGAAGTGAGGCGTGCTGGCCCTCGCCGTAAGGCGCAAGGTCAGTCACCTTGCCGTCGGCCAGCCGCCGCTTGATGATATGAAACTTGTCCGGATTATCCTTGCTGATGCCAACATAGACGTCGCTGCCGTCCGCATCGATCGTCATATCACCATGACCCGGACGATGATGATCGGTCCAGTGCTGGAGCTGCGCCCCATCGACCGTGAACACATATCCTTCGTCGATCCCGCTGGACAAATTTTGACTACAGAATATGTAGCGACCCGATGGTGAAATGCCGCAATAGCCATTAGTCCCGGGCAGGTCAGTGAGTCTGATATCCGGGAATCTAGTTTTCGTTGAAATATCGAATGCAAAGGCAATGAGCGTCCCGGACTTCGTCGTTGCGCGCACAACCAGTCTATTGCCATCTCTGGATGGATTGCCCTTGTACGGCCCGAACTGCAGATCGCGGTAGTCATCTCCGACGAAAACAATCGTCTTGGTGTCGCTTCGCGGCGCCCACGTATAGATTGCGCGACTGCTGACGCATATCATCAACCTTGCATCGGTCGGATGCCACTCGCATTCGTTAGGCGTTGAGCGCTGAAAGAGGGGGACGTGGGTCTGCCCGTCCAGGAAACAGAATCCGGAACAGCCGTTTGTGATCAGCAACAAACTCTGATCTGCGTTCCAGGCTTGCGAACTGGAATATCTGTGCGTGCAGTACGCCAGCTTGCAGAAAACGCCGCCGGGCATCTTCCCACCTGGATCCGTGACTCGGGTTACAAGCGTTCCGAAGGCCGGATCGTTCGCCTCTTGCAGGTAGCCGACATTTGGCATGGGAGGCGTCGCAAGAACCCGCGCCGCCGTCAGTTCATCATAGGCCAGCGCAACGGTATGCGACGCGACAATCAGCGATGCCGCATACAACACGCCTCGCGCTGTTAGTGCCTTGGTCCCGTTCATTTTCGAGCCGACCAATCAGCCGTTCTTTCAATCGAGGCACACCCGCCCGTGATCAACGAAATCTTCGAACTTACCACGGCTCGCTTTTTCGAAGAGCAGCCGCCGTGAACAGCGATGACTCGCTTCTCTTCGCTGGAGGCAGTGCCGGCATTACGCGCTGAGGCACGGACGGTTGAACGGCGATCTGCGCAAGAGGTGTCGAGCCGTTTCCTACCTGCCAGATGGAAAGGCCGTAGCTCATACCCCAAATTGCCGCCTGCGTACGGCTATGAACCCGTATCTTACGAAGGATCGACTTGACGTGAACCTTTACGGTCGCTTCGGAAATAGCGATCTTGCGTGCAATCGCCTTGTTTGAGCACCCATCAATGATACAGCGCAGAATGACCTTTTCCCGCGCTGACAATTGCCGCATCGGCGCGCTGTCCGCCGCCGTTAGCAACTCCTGTTTCAAGTCACTTTTGCACGCGCCCCCGTCATCGTGATGGCCTCTGCCATTCTCGTCGCAATTTTCATGGTCAAGCACAAATGGAAGAAATGCAGCAGGCAGGATTGTTTCGCCCAGCATCACCAGTTCAAGAAACTTGATGAAGGCAACGGAAGTTGCGACGTTGGCAAAATAGGCACTCGCACCCGCACGATAGACAGAGGCGGCATTGGTCAGTTGATTGGTACTATCCAACACCACGACGCGCCATATTGGATTGCGCGCCTTGATAAGCTTGATTTGATCCAGCACGGCTGCTGAATCATCGCCGGCGTCGAGAATAAACAAGATGCCGTCGCGCTCGGCCAAGGTATCCAGAACGGAGCTGTCAACGCTGGCAATTGCATCCAGTATCCGGAAATTCGCCGCTCCAAGAATACTAATAAGGCCTTCACGGAAGAGATTGTTCGATCCAACAATGACGGTCGCACGCATTTTGCTGCTCCCTAATTGTTCCCACCTCTGATCAATTCATTCGCTCCATTTTCGGAGTCATTATTGGCAGCACGTCAAACGAGACGCCTGAAATCAGAATTGCACATTCGTTTCGGTGGCGACTTCTCTCCTCCCTGCGAGCAACGCACACCGCATCCTCTTAAAGGAAAGCCGACTGAGCGACTGAAATTCCGACGCCGGCGATTGCAACTCTTTTATGAAATGTAAATGACAATCCCCGACATCCATATATATCGTTCGTTATGTGCGAGATGACAGTTTCCCGAGACAGGACGGCCTTTCGCGCCTGCGATCCGCAGCAGCGATTCAATGCGGAGTCTTGAGAAATCAGATTCCAGCGGGAGTGTGCACCGCGAGCGAATACGGCCGGACGACAACTTTTAGGCCTGCGACTGAATGGCCAGACCGGCTACCTCAAAGGAGGTAGTTTATTCCCTCACGAGTTACAAATTCTTGACTTGCTGCCTGCGTGGAAATGTGGAAAAATTTAGCCCTTTCTAAGCTATATCGTGCCTGAGGACACTCTCCGAAGGCCCGCATCGATACTGATTGGGGGCACCCATTTCAGAGGTGTGCTATGCGTTGCGTAAGGGTCGTTATTGCGGACCGCAATCCATTAGTTTTGCAAGGTCTTGCCAATCTTCTGAATGCGGAAAAGAATTTCAAAGTCATAGCTGGCTGCATCAACAGCTCCGAATGCATTCAGATTATCCGGGCTGAATCTCCGGACATCGCGCTCATCGATACCATGTTCGGCATACCGGGCTTCGACATTCTCGCGGCTATCGCGTCGGCATCCGTGTTCACTCGGGTGGTCTTTCTTGCGGCATCCTCCCAACTTCGTGAGCTGATTATCACATCCGCCAGCGCCCCCTACGGACTACTCCTCAAGGAAACAACGTTGGTGCATTGCCTGCGGCAGGTCGCGGCCTGTCAGAGATCGGTAAGCCGTGTGCTCCCCGACGATGAAAATGTTTCGCGGGATCGGCATCACTCCGCGCGCGCCGGCATATCCAGCCAGTCGCTTGCATGTCTGACCGAACGCGAGCGCGAGATCATGTATGAGATATCCGAAGGGCTTTCGAACAAAGAGGCTGCCCGGCGACTAAACATTTCCGAGGGTACGATTAAGGTTCATCTGCACCATATCTATCACAAGCTTTCCATCAGAAATCGGGCTGCACTTGCTGCGATGGCGGTCACTCATTCCGGGCCGACCTGGCTTGCGGTCTGAACGTCGGGCGTGAACTCAATTCCATCTCAGGATGTCCGCGGCATCGGATGATGTGACGCCATCTACGCCTTCGTCGCTCCGAGGCGCGTGAGCATTCCATCTGCTCGAATGATGTCGATCACAACACTGCATCGTGCCCTTTGCAGTTCTGCCGCAGGTCTCAAAATCCTCATCCACAATCGCAAAGACTTGGGACCATACCTCCCTATGGGTACTCCCTAATGCACAAACCCTGTCAGTCTTCCTGCTGGTAGCATTGCGGCTCCTCTGTTCGAGGAGGACCGTTTGGCAGAGCCCATGATGGGGTTCTTCACACACGCAGCAGGGAGATTGCAGCGACACCGAGATTCATGCGCGAGACTCATGCGTTTGTAGGACATACGTTCATGACCGACAGTTTTTCCTGTAACATCGATAATCCAGCTCGCCGCAATACATATCAATCCAGCAATAGCAGCCCGCAAATTGCAGGTACCGAGAAGGACAAAGCCCGATTTTTCGACGGTCGCTGCAAGAACCCGCACCTGCTCTGCATCGGAGGCGAGGACCATAATCTGCGCATTCCATTCTTGCTCGCGCTCCGGGATCGTGGTTATCGCGTGACTGCGGCTGGAACAGGCGATCCTGCTCCATTCATCCGACACGGCATCGACTTCCGTCCGTTTCGCTTCGACCGGTTTATCAATCCGCTCGCGGACGGGTCCGCAGTTCGCGCCCTAACCAGGCTCATCGCCGAAGTGCGGCCCCACATTGCCCAGAGCTTTGATACGAAGCCAAACCTGCTGGTCCCCCTTGCAGCGAGGCGTCTGCCGAATGTCCTCGCAGTACGCACAATCAACGGGCTGGGACAAATCTATTCATCGCGCTCGTTGACGGCCCTGACACTGCGTCAGATCTTTCCAACGCTCCATCGGGTGGCGGCGCGCTCCACCGCGCTGACGATATTTCAAAACCGCGACGATCAGGTTTATTTCGAACGCCATCGGATGATCGGCAAGGGAACAAGCCTGCTGATACCTGGCTCGGGCGTCGATATCGAGACCTTCGACAGAGCTCTTCTCACAGGCCCCTCCTCGAACGAGCTTCGTCAACAACTCAAGCTCGATGAATCAGAGGTTGTGATCACGGTCACCCGCATGACGCGTCAGAAGGGAGTTCCGACCCTGCTTGCGGCCGCAGCGTTGGTGAACAAGGTACGCCCCGGCGTGCGCTTCCTGCTTGTCGGGCCACGCGAAGGCGAGGGATCATCTGCGATCACACAGGCCGAAATCGATCGCCACGCTCCCTACGTGATACCCGTCGGCAAACGGTCAGACATCCCCGCCCTCCTCGACCTCGCCGACGTTTTCGCATTCCCGACAGAATATCGTGAGGGTGTGCCTCGCGTTTTGCTCGAGGCCGCCCTCGCGAATTTGCCGATTGTCACGACGAAGATGCCGGGATGCACCGACGTTGTCCGTGATCGGTGGAGCGGATTTCTCGTTCCACCACGCAATCCGCGCCTGCTCGCTGCGAGAATTCTGGACATGCTGCACGACCGCGAATCCGCGCGGGTGATGGGTGCTCGCGCTGGGCAACTGGTGAGAATGGAATTCGGCCTTCAGCTCACGGTTAATCGATACGCGGAAGCATACGCTGCGTTGATGGATCGATCGGCCCAGATCCCTTCGCATGGAGCGCGCGATGGAACGAGACACGAGATTTCATTGCAGGAGGCACCCTCATGATGCGGGACGCCCTGCTTGCTCTTGGCTTGCTGCTGTCAACGGCGTCGCAGTTGCGCCCCAATGGCGTGCCGATCGGGCCGGGTGAAATCTGCCTGGTCATCTGGATCGCCTTGATGCTGGGCGGGATGCAAGACCTGCTTCGCTCGAGGATGACACCGGCTCTTTCTCGAATGTTCGTCTTCTGGGTGCTCTTTACCATTTCCCTGTGCCTGGGCTCGGCGATGGCGTTTGCTATCAGCGACGTTCACGATCCTGATCTGTTCATCCACGACATCCTCGCATATCCGCTTCTCGCCGCTGTGAGCTTCCTGAGTACGGTAGAGCCCCAAGCCGGTTGCCATATTCATCGCGCAGCGTGGTTTCTTACGCTTTTCAGCACCGTGTTTTTTGGCGTTCAGCTCGCCCTTGCATGGGATTTCGTCGTCATCCCGAACATAGACCCCTGGTACTGGGACAGATTGCGCGGCCTGTCGGAAAATCCAAATCAGCTCGCCATCTTCTGCGCACTTATCACATTTCTGTCGATTCACTTCGCCGAACACGCCGTGGGACTACGCAGAAAGATCGTTGCTGTCTCCTGTTCGATCCTCTCCATGTATGTCGGCCGGCTCACGAAAAGCGATACGTTTGGCGTTATCCTGGTGAGCGGGCTTCTGCTCTTCGCGGCACTCAAGCTCCGATCCTGGCTACTGACGTCCAAGCGAAGCATCCCGTTCAGGAGCGCGGCTGCCGGCGTCATTGTCGTCACGTTGCCGATTATCGCCGCCACTGCACTGCTGTTCGCCAACCTGATCGAGGTCGAAGCGCTGGATGTCGCCAAGGAGATGGCAAAGGGCACACGCCAGGAAACATCCGAGACTGCCAACATCCGACTGCAGTCATGGGGTCGCGCAATCGATCGCGGTATCGAGTCGGGAATGCTTGGGTTGGGACCGGGCCCGCATATCGAAATTCCACCCGTTCTCGTCGCGGCCAGGCGGGAAGCGCCCGAACCCAAATACATCGAACATCCCCAAGTCAACGGCACACCGAATTTCGAAGCGCACAACACGTTCCTCGATCTCTTCACGCAGGGCGGATTGATCGCGGTTCTGTCCTTCACCTGGCTCATCGCAACGGCTTTTCGATCGGTCTATCGATCCAATCTGGACGCGCTAACGCTGGTGGTGTGGAGCATCACTGTCCTCAGCATCTTCCATCTGATCGTTCGCCATCCGCTGTTCTGGTTCGCAATCGCCTTCGTTCTGGTTGCCGGGACAGAAGCCCGCATCCCCTCCTTCTTGCTAAACCGGAGCAAATGACATGTGCGGAATTGCCGGCATCTTTCTTGATCAAAAAGCTGCCGATCCGCACCAGCTTGCGGCGATAGCAGCGATGACCACGACCCTGCATCATCGCGGACCCGATGCCAGCGGCACATGGATCGACGCGGATGGCGGGGTCGCCCTCGGTCATCGCCGCCTCTCGATCGTCGATCTGTCGGAGGCCGGCAAACAGCCGATGCTGTCTCACGGCAAAGGTTTGGCGATGACCTTCAACGGCGAGGTCTACAATTTTCCGGAACTGCGACTAAAGCTGGAGGAAGCTGGTTGTCATTTCCGAGGTCACAGCGACAGCGAGGTCATGCTCGCGGCGTTCGAGAACTTTGGTATCGAATCTGCGCTGACGCAGTTTTCCGGAATGTTTGCTCTGGGCGTCTGGGATCGCAAGGACCGCATTCTGCATCTCATTCGGGATCGCATGGGGAAAAAACCGCTGTACATCGCGGTCGTCCGCGGAGGCATTGTCTTCGCGTCAGAGCTCAAGGCCATTCTGGCTTACCCCGGCTTCGAGCCAAGGGTCGATCGCAACGCCATCGCCATGGTGTTACGGCACGGCTTCGTTCCCGATCATTGCTGCATCTGGGAGGACGTCTTCAAGCTGCCGCCCGGTACGATGCTTTCCGTGACCGCCGATGATCTGAAGAAAGGCAGTGTCTCGTATCTGCGCCAACGAATCCAACGCTGGTGGTCTCTCGCCACGATCGCACAAGATGGTCAGCAAAATCCGGTCACGACGGAACAATCCGATCTCGAAACTGAACTTGATCAACTGCTGCGAACCGTCGTGCAACAGCGGATGAGAGCTGACGTGCCATTCGGCGTATTCCTCTCCGGAGGAATCGACAGCTCAATGGTTGCCGCACTGATGCAGGCGCAATCGCAGCAACCTATTCGCTCGTTCACGATCGGCTTTGCCGAATCCGACTACGATGAGGCGCGACATGCCTCGCTGGTGGCGCGGCACTTCGGCACGGAGCACACGGAATTCCGGGTCACGCCGAACGAAGCGCTCGCCGTCATTCCGGACATTCCGCATGTTTGGGACGAACCATTCGCCGACGAATCGCAGATTCCGACGTTGCTTCTTTCCCGGCTGGCGAAGCGGCATGTCACAGTCGCGCTGTCAGGCGATGGAGGCGACGAATGCTTCGGGGGCTACTCTCGCCATGTCATGACGGCGCGTCTGGCGCCTTTCTTCCAGCTTCCGGCGAAGCTGCGCCAGATGACCGTCTCGGCGTTCCGTATGCTGAGCACGGAAAGCTGGGAGAGCCTGCTCCGCGGCTTGCCCCTCCCCGAAGACCTGCGCGCGACCTTAACCGCTGAAAATCTGGAAAAGCTCGTCCGGGTCCTCAATGCGAGGGACGATCACGAACTCTACCATCGGCTCATGACGTTCGGCCGTGGATGGCAATCGACGTCACCCGGATTGATCGGGATCGAGGATATTCCAAATCTGCCCGATGCGGCGGCCAGCCTCATCTACTGCGACATGGCCAGCTATCTCGTCGGAGACATCCTCGTGAAACTCGACAGAGCCACCATGGCGGCAAGTCTCGAGGCGCGCAGCCCGTTCCTCGATCATCGCGTGATTGAATTTGCGTGGCGCTTGCCGACGTCCCTGAAGATACGCGGCGGGCAAGGCAAATGGCTGTTGCGGCAGGTTCTGCGCCGCTACCTTCCGGAGTATCTTTTCGAGCGGCCCAAGCAAGGCTTCAATGTGCCGATCGGCCCCTGGCTCCGCGGCCCTTTGCGCGACTGGGCCCAGGGATTGCTCGATATGCATCGCATCCGGAACGATGGCTTTCTCGATTCTCGAAGTGTCCAGGCATGCTGGCAGGAGCACCTGACTGGCCGGCGCGACCAGTCGCGCTACCTGTGGTCGGTCCTGATGATTCAGTCATGGCTCGATGCGAACGGCAAAGCGGGGACGTCACTGCCTGCTCCCGACCACGCCGGAATCAAATGTCTTGTGGAGGTTGAGTCATGAATTGGACGCGCATAGACATGGACGCAGCCAACAGGATAGCTCCTGCATTCCGGCCGTTACCAAACGTGTACAACGCCGGATACGCGCAGCCGGGCGATGAGCCACCTGCTCCGGGACTTTACCTTGCGCAATTGCTTGACACCCTGCGGCGCCGCCGGAAGCTTATTCTCACGATTGCTATCTGCGGTACGCTGCTGGCAACCGTGGTTGCGTTATTGATTGCGCCGAAATACACCGCCTCAGCCCAGATCATCGTTGACCCTGCTCAGAACGCCAGCGGGCCACCTGCCTCGCCGACATCGGATGAATCGGCCGTTGATACGCAGGTCAAGGTGCTGACATCGCACGATCACCTGCAGCGGATTGTCCAAACCCTGCTGGCAGATCCGGAATTCCTCGCGATAGCGAAACGATCCGGGGCCGCAGCAATGACGGCATCCACGAACAAACCCTCCAAGTCTACAGCTACTGAAGCCGAAACGTCCTGGATGGGCGAACTTAACCGCCGCCTTCACATCTGGGTGGGAATGCTTTTTAGAGACAGGCACGGAGCGCCTCTCGATATCGAGGATCTCGAACGGCGTCTGAAAGTTGCTCAGGAAGGCCGCTCCCGGGTGATTACCGTCAGATATACGTCGCAGAATCCCGAAGAAGCGGCCATCGTCGCGAACAAGACTATTCAATTGTACATTGACGGCCAAAGCGAGCAGCAGTCGAAATACACATCTCGTGAACTCGCGCAGCTTCGTGAACGGATTTCTGAAGCGCGAAGCGATGTCGTGCAGAACACGGCCGCCGTCCAGAAGGCCGCCCAGGAACAGACCAAGGCTTTGCAGAATCAGGGCGGTGACGGGACGCGGGAGATCAACACCCGTCTTCGCGCACTTGAACGCGAAGCAGCGGCAAGCGCGCTGACCTATTCCAAGCTCCAGAGGCGCGAGAAGGAAATCCTCGACCAACGGGACGGGATGGGATCAGCCATCCGGATCGTTTCTCTCGCCACTCCGCCAGAGCAGCCAAGCTCCCACAACCCAATTCTCTTCATTCTGCCGATCCTGATCATTCTGCTGATCGGCGGAAGCTTCATCGCCGTGATCGCGGAGCAGGGCGACAGAGGACTGCGCAGCGAGCGCGACATCAATGATGCACTCGGGATCTCCTGCGTTCGTCTTGTCCCGCAGCTGCCTGGCATGGGAGACATGAAGCCTCATCAGTATATGCTGACGGAGCCCTTCTCCGCATACACAGAGACAATCCGCTCGGTTGTCAGCGAATTGTGGCTGGCCTCGCCCCGGAGCGCGCCAAGGACGGTGCTGATCAGTTCAAGCGTGCCTGGAGAGGGAAAGACCACGGCCGCCGTAAGCATCGCCGTCTGCGCCGCATCGCTCGGACGACGGGTTCTGCTGATCGATCTCGACTTCAAGCGGCCGTCCGTCGCACGCGAACTCGGCGGCAATGCCGAGCGGGAAATCTTCGATATCCTTCTGCGCAACCAATCGCCGACAGAGGTCATTGCGCATATTCCGGATCTTGGGATCGACTATCTTGCGATGTCCACTTCCCCGCTTGATGCCTTGCCGATTCTTGCCGGCCAGCGACTGCCGCTCCTGCTCCGTCAACTGAGCGAAAATTACGACAGCGTCATTATTGACGGACCACCTCTTCTCGGGATCGTCGAATCCCGGTTGCTGGCTCCCATGGTGGACAAGGTTCTCTTCGTGGTGAAGTGGGGCAGTACGAGACGCGAGGTCGCGCAGAACGCGATGAGCTTGCTGCGCAGCCCCGATGGTCTCACCGGGGGCGTCGACATCCCCATCGTTCTTCTGACGCAAGTCGATCTGCAAGCGCACGCAAACTATCGCTATGGCGATGTCGGCGAGGCTCTCGTGAAATACGAAAATTACTACTCGCGCTCGGTTCGGTCCTGACCGCAACAAAAGGTGGTTGCCATCGCAAAACTCGTCGCTGCCAGCGAGCGCTGTTGAAGCCGGAGTGCCTCGACCATGAGACAGATAGACATCCAGAGAGAGCTCAAAGTAACCGCACAACCGCGCACGGGAAGCTCCGTCTCCCTCGTTTTGTTGGCGGTTCTTCATGATTTCCATCGGGAGGAAATCTCTTATTGCTTCTGGAAAAGCAGCAGGAGCATTCATTCTGTCCTGACCGGTGAAGGTGATCTTGACCTTCTCATCGCGCGAAAAGATCAGCACCGCTGTGAGATCATCCTGCTCGAACGCGGCCTGAAGCTCTTTCCGTCGGTCCCCAGCCGGGATGATCCGGCAGCTCTGAGTTTTCTCGGTTATGATAATCTGACTGGCCGGCTGGTGCATGTTCACTTGCACTTCCGCCTGGTGGCCGGCGAGCGATTACTCAAGAATTACCGCCTCCCGTGGGAGGATGTGATCCTCGCACGCGCCATTCAGCATCCGTCACTCCCCATCAAGATGCTCGATCCGGCGAGCGAGGCGTTGCTGCTGATCATTCGCAGTTGCCTGGAGCTGCGGCGCCGGGATCCAGTCACACTGTGGCATTGGACCTCCACAATACGCAAATTTGCCATGGATCGCGAGACACTCGCGGCCCATCTCGATCGCGAAGCCCTCCACCATCTGGCCGCAAATCTCTTGAACCGGCCCCTTGCAACAGAAATCGTTGAAGCTCTCTACGACGAGAAGCCGTTGGAAGATCAGCGTGCACTGAGGCATCACATAGAGAAATTTCTTGCGCCTTACCGCACTTACGGCACGGTCGAGGCACGCTTGCGAGCAGCCGGCCGCGCCGTTCGCTGGATCGCCGGTGGTCTCAACAAGCGGTTATTTCACTTGCCCCGGCCATGGAGCCGGCGTGCACCCGGCGGCGGCGCCGTCGTGGCAATCGTCGGCGTCGATGGCAGCGGCAAGTCCACCGCCGTGGCTGCAATCAAGGCGTGGCTGGGATCGGAGATCGACGTCGTTCCCATGTACTTCGGTACCGGAGACGGCAGACCGTCACTCCTTCTGCGCCCCTTCAAGATGATGATGCCTACGATCGCGCGCATGCTCCGGGCGCGCCCCAAAGGGTCCTCGCATGGCAAGATTTCGAACCGAGCACCGGGCTTTCTCTATGGCACGCTTCTCACGGTCTGGGCGATCGTTGTGGCCCGGGAGAAGCGGAGCAAACTGTTGGCTGCGCGACGCGGAGCCAACCGGGGACTGATCGTTCTGACGGATCGATACCCCCAGAACGAAATCCCCGCCTACAATGACGGCCCTCTCCTCAACCGTCTTCCTGGTGCTCCGCGATGGCTTCGCCGTCTTGAAGCTTCTGCCTACGCCCTCGCGCATCGCCTGCCGCCGGACCTCGTCATCAAGCTGCAGGTCACGCCGAAAACGGCAGAAACGCGCGAGCCGAACATGGACCCGGCGGTCATTCGCGAACGCATAGACGCACTACAACACCTGAACTTCGCGGCGGGGCGTGTCGTGACCGTAAATGCCGAACGACCGCTGCCTGAAGTGATCCGCCTGACCAAATCCGAGATCTGGAATCTTTTGTAGGCCTGTTTCGGGGAGCTGGAGCATGATTATCGAGATCTTCGGTCCCCAAGGCGTCGGCAAAACGACTTTTGCACGCGCGCTTGCTGCTCAGTTGCAGAAGCAGGATCACACCGTGGATCTTGTTCTTAGCTACCGGCCTGCCGAGCGGGCGCGACCAGATCCGCGCAAGCACCCGGCGCCCACTCGCACAGCGGCCGTGGCGATCCGTCTGGCCCGGCCTGTCGTTGAGCTGCTGACAATGACGCTCCACCCGTTCGCCTATTCGAACGACGTCAATACGGCTGCGAGCCTGTTGAGAGCCCTGCCGCCGAAGAACTTTCTTTCGTCGATCAGATTGAGCCAGTACATCCTTCGCCTGTCTCGCTCCTGGCATCTTGCATCCGAGTCAAACCATATCACGTTGTTCGACCAGGCCTTCGTCCAGGCCGTGTGCTCGCTCGCGCTGTTTGGCCGATCAATTGATGAAACACTGATCGCGCACGCGCTCGACGTCATCCCGAAACCTGACATGCTGATCCAGCTCGATGCGCCTCCGGACATCCTGGCAGCCCGCCTTCGCGACCGGCAGCGTCTCCAAGGTTTGGTCGAACGCATGCTTGAGATCGATCCGAAGACGAACATCGAAGGCAAGCCGATTTTCGAACAGTTGCACAATCTGCTTCGAAGACGGGGGCAGGCAGTAACCTGCGTCAGCTCATCTGATCCGGATTCACTTGCCGATGCGGTGAACAGAGTCGCAGAACAGGTGAGAACGATGCTCCGCACGCGATATCAGAAGCGCCGCGCGATTCCGGAGAATTTCTCCGGTGAAAGACTCCCGCATGTTTGACAAGGTGCTCGGCAGCGGATCGGTCAGACGCGTTACCCTCGGGGGAATGACCGCGCTCGCCGTCTATGTCGCAGGCGCCGGATTAACGGCCTGCTCGCAACTCCTGATCGCGCGGATCGTCGGGGCGGAGACCTTCGGCGTCTACTCTTATGTTCTCGCGTGGGTCACGGTTCTTGCGTATTTCTCCGCGCTTGGCTTCGATATCGCGCTTCTGCGCTTTGTATCCGCTTATCGCGCCAACCAGGCATGGGGCCTGCTCCGTGGCGTTATCCGGTATTCCGAGCGACGAATGGCGATCGCCGGCACCCTCGTCGTCGTGGCCGGCGCGATCACGGTTGCGATTTCGGCTAACGAAATATCGCCGGAACTGAGAAACACCTTCCTTGCAGGATTCATCCTGGTGCCGGTCTGGGCCCTGTTGTGGATTCGAAGCTCAATCGTGCGAGCGTTTGGCGGAGTCCTGTCGGCTGTCGTTCCGGATCGGATGGTACGGGACGGCACTCTGATATGCATCATCGTGCTCTTGAGCTGGGGGCTGAAATGGCACCTCGACGCCCCAGTGATCATGATCGCGACACTCGCCAGCACGACTGCGGCTCTCGTCATGGCGAGCCTGGCCGTGCGGCGGCTTCATCCTCCTGAAATTGACGGCGCCGTACCGGACTACGATATCCCGGCCTGGCGAAAGACCATTCTGCCCCTCATGGCAATTACCGCGACAGAAGCCCTGCTGAATCGCTGCGGCGTGCTGGTGCTCGGCTGGATCGGGTCCACCAGGGATGCAGGCATCTACGCCCTTATATTCAGCATTTCATTCCTGGTGGCCCTGCCGCGAACCGCTGCCAACACCTTGCTTGCGCCCACCATCTCGGATCTCTTTGTCAGGAAACAACACCACGCGCTGCAAATCCTGACCGCCAGAATCGCATTGTGGACGCTGTGCGGAGCGGCTGTCAGCGCTCTTGCACTTTCCATTGTTGCTGGACCGCTTCTCGCCTGGTTCGGTCGAGGTTATGAGGCCGGAGTGACCGCATTGCACATACTCCTCGTCGGCCAGGTCATCGCTGCGAGTTGCGGATCGCAGCTATCGATTATGACCATGACCGGATGCGAACGGGGAGCTGCGCTCCTTCTCCTCCTGAGCGCTCTCTTCAATATTCTCCTCAGTGCCGTTCTCGTCAGCCTGCTAGGATTGACCGGCGCAGCGATCTCCACAACGGTTACACTCGTTGTCTGGAACATAGCGATGGCAGTCTTTATCTGGCATCGTCTGCGACTACTGCCGAGCCCTGTCTTCATGCTTCAATCGATATTCAGGGCGAAGGCGATTGTTCGCACGCCTCGCGGTAGCCACACGATCTGACCGGACACGCGCGCGCATCGCAAGCAACGCTTGCTGCTGATGAAGCGGCGCAGTCTGCTCCAGATGCGATCCAGATCGCCGGCAACCTTCGCTCCCTTTGCGCAAGCTGTCCGGTCGCGGCTACCACGGGGTATTGCTCGACCTGATCGGGCTCAATGTGCCGCGGTGACGCGCCACGTCAGCCCGCCTGCCGGCCCATTCGCCGCACCAGATTTTCGCCAAAATCGTCAATTGTTCCCGAAAATTTTAACCATGTGTCCCGATACTGCGCCCCGCACGTCTGTCTGGGAATTCGGGGGCTGGGGACTATGGGTTTACGCGATCGCGGCGAAAAACTGTTTCGTTTCAAGCTCCCGAGCCTGCGGCTCGGCGTTCGGGGAAGCCTGTTTCTGGCATTCGCCGTCATCGCTCTCATGGCGATTGCGATCAGCGGCGGAGCAAGCCTCCTGCTGTCCCAGCTCGGCGGCATGATGACCGAGCTGAGCAGCCGGAATATTCCCCGCCTGACTGCCAGCCTCCAGTTGTCAGGATTGAGCCAGAGCCTCGCCGCCCGCGGCCCTGCCATGCTGGCCTCGGACGATGAAAGTACCCTTCAGTCCCGCACCCAGGGCCTGAAAGAGGTTCAGGCTGCGGCCCTCGCAAAACTTCAGGAGATCAAGAATTTAAAGGCCGATCCGAGCGTGGTGTCCGCGCTTGAAGAAAACGTCAAAATGCTCGACGACACCATCAACAGCCTGCGCGCAGCTGCGAAGGAGCGATTGGACCTTGCCGAGCAACACGCCAAGCAGTTCGAAGAGGTCCGGACCGCCCATTCCTTCCTCGTCAACACCATCGGCAGTGCGGCTGAAGATGCGAAGGCGGGGGTCAACTCGGCGCTGGTGAATGCGAACGCCGAGCCAAGGGAGGCCATCAAGGCCATGCGCGGCGTCGATGTGCTCGCGAGCCTTCTGGCCGACGTGAATTTTGCAGCCAGCACCATCAATGCCGCAGCCAGCGCTGCAACCACGGACAAGCTGAGCGACATGGAGCACATCTTCTCCGTGACGTACGACAGCATCGAATCCTCTCTCAAGGCCCTTGGCCCGGCTGGAGAACCGCTGAAGGATCCGGTCAAGCGAATGATGGCGCTCGGCGACATGAAGAAAGGCGTCTTCAGGCTACGTCAGAAGGAATTGGACGCCATCGACTACGGCAAGCTGATCCTGGACGAAACCAGCAAGCTCAATCGCGGGCTCGATATGAGCATCAAGCGGCTGGTCGACGACGTGCAGGTTGAGACCGAAGCTGCTTCCGCCAAGGCGCACGACACGGTTACGCTGGCAACGATGGTGATGCTGGGGCTCGGCGCCCTCACGCTGATCGGATCGGCGCTATTCGTCTGGCTCTATGTCGGCCGCAACATCCTCGGTCGCATCGGCAACCTGCAGGACGTGATGCGCCGTTTGTCCGAAGGCGACCTTGCGGCCGAAGTCCGGCGCAGCCGCCAGCAGGACGAAATCGCCGTCATGGCGGGTTCGCTGGAAGTGTTCCGCGAAAGCATGATCAAATCGCGCGCGCTGAGCAGCGAACAGGATCAGGACCGCATCGCCAAGTCCGAGCGCGCATCGCGCATCGAAACCCAGATCGTAGACTTCGAAGACAAGGTTCGCGCCGCGCTCGATAGCCTGATGGCATCCGCCAACACCATGCAATCGACTGCGGAAAGCATGTCCACCTCTGCTGAGCACTCGAGCACGCTGGTGAGCACCGTCGCGTCCGCGGCGGAGGAAACATCGGTCAACGTGCAGACGGTATCGGCCGGCACCGAAGAGCTGTCGTCGTCCATCCAGGAGATCAGCCGTCAGGTGACGAGTTCGACCAAGATCGCCGCCAACGCCGTCACCGAAGCAGGCAAGACCGACGCGACCATGCAGGGTCTCGCAGACAATGCGAACCGCATCAGCAGCGTCGTCGATTTGATTCAGGAAATCGCATCGCAGACCAACCTGCTCGCGCTCAACGCCACCATAGAAGCGGCGCGTGCGGGCGAAGCCGGCCGTGGTTTCGCAGTCGTGGCATCCGAAGTGAAGAGCCTCGCCGAGCAGACGGCGAAAGCGACCGACGAGATCCGCGCTCAGATCGCCAGCATGCAGAACGTCACGGCCTCCGCGGTCGGCGCGATCCGCAGCATCGGTTCCACGATCGGCGAGATCAACGAGGTCACCACCGCCATCGCCGCCGCCGTCGAGGAACAGGGCGCGGCCACGCGTGAAATCGCCCGCAACATCCAGCATGCCGCGAGCGGTACGTCGGAAGTGTCGAGCAATATCGTCGGCGTTAGCCAGGCCTCGATTCAGGCCGGAGCCGCGGCAGGCGAAGTGCTGAACGCATCGAGCGAGCTTCGCCGCGAAGCCGATACCCTGCGCGCGGAGGTTGACGCCTTCCTGCTCAATATCCGGGCGGCGTAATTGCGTTTACGCGCTATGCCGTCTGGCATGGCTGCGTTCCTCGGAGGGACCCGGCCCAGATTGACTCTTCTGGGTCCCCATGATCCTTGCTAGTCTCAAATGCGGGGAAATCGCGAACGCCTTCAAGGCGTCGCTTTCCTGCAAATGAGATAGCGATGTCTTCAGGACAAAGGGTCAGCGCATGAGCATGGTGCCAGGTTCGGATGTGAGGGGCGGGATGTCGGTCGGGCGAGATGCGCTGATCGAACCGCGTAGCGACTGGACCCGCGCGGAAGCGCAGGCGCTGTACGATCTCCCCTTCGCGGATCTGATTTTTCAGGCGCAGAGCATCCATCGCCGCAACTTCGATCCCAATCACGTCGAGACCGCGAGTCTCCTGAGCATCAAGACCGGCGGCTGCCCGGAAGATTGCGGCTACTGTTCGCAGAGCGCCAAGTACGACACCGGCCTCAAAGCGACCAAGCTGATGGATCACGACAGCGTCGTCGAGACCGCGAAGCGCGCCAAGGAAGCCGGCGCGGAACGCTTCTGCATGGCGGCGGCGTGGCGCAATCCGAAGGACAAGGATCTCGACACGGTTTGCGACATGGTCAGCGCCGTGAAGGACCTCGGCATGGAGACCTGCGTCACGCTCGGCATGCTGACCGACAAACAAGCGAAGCGGCTGCACGATGCCGGCCTCGACTTCTACAACCACAACGTCGACACCTCGCCGGAATTCTACGGCAAGATCATCACCACGCGCACGATGCAGGATCGCATCGACACGCTGGGGCATGCGCGGGAAGCGGGCCTCAAGGTCTGCTGCGGCGGCATCATTGGCATGGGCGAGCAGGTCGACGACCGGCTCGGCATGCTGGCGCTGCTGGCAAACCTTCCCGAACATCCCGAGAGCGTTCCGATCAACATGTGGAACGAGGTCAAGGGCGTGCCGGTCAACGACACCGCCGAACGGCCCGATCCGATCGCGCTCGTGCGCATGATCGCGGTCGCGCGCATCATGATGCCGCGCAGTGTCGTCCGTCTGTCAGCCGGCCGTCAGTACATGACCGATGAATTGCAGGCGCTGTGCTTCGTCGCCGGTGCGAACTCGATCTTCATCGGCGACGTGCTGCTGACCACGAAGAATCCGCAGACCGAACGCGACGCCAACCTGCTGGATCGTCTCGGCATCAAGTCGAAACTCGACGATGCGAAGCACCATGGCCATACGCACGCCGACGCGAAGCCGGCCGCCACGGTTTCGGTGAGCGGCGCAGCGGCATCCTGACGCCGTTTCAAACGCTGGAACTGGTTGCCTGCATAGCAACCATGCCGGTGCCACTCGTAAAACGTGAGTTTCGGCGGGCCGGGACACTAGCGCGGAGGAATTTGCCGCGTTAAGCCGGGACTGAAAACAGCGATTGCGAGACGATGCACACCAAGACCGCCCCATTGACCGCAGCCCCGGATGGCCTGCGCTACCCCATCGAGACGCCGCCCAAACCGGACGAAGCGATCGAGGTCGCGCCCGGTTTGATCTGGGTCCGACTGACGCTGCCGTTCCGCCTCAACCATGTGAACATCTACCTGCTCGCTGACGGCGACGGCTGGACCATGGTCGATACCGGCATCGGCAACGACGCCACCATTGCGGCGTGGACCACCTTGTTCGAAGGTCCGCTCAAGGGCTTCAAGATCACGCGGCTGATCGTGACGCACGCGCATCCCGATCATGTCGGGCTTGCCGGATGGATCGTCGAACGCTTCGGCTGTCCGCTCCACATGTCGCAGGTCGAATACTTGCAGGCCGCGTATCACCAGCATCGCGGCTCACCGGAGCGCAAGCTGGCGCAGCGGCTTTTCTTCCGCCGTCACGGCATGGACGAAGAGATCACCGAAGCGCTGCTCGGCAAGGGCCAAGATTACCTCACGCGGGTGTCGATTCTGCCCGCGTCCTACTATCGCCTCACAAACGGCGACGACATCACGATCGGCGCGCGACAATTCAAGGTCATCACCGGCGGCGGCCACGCGTTTGATCAGGTGATGTTGTATTGCGAAGTCGACAACATCTTCCTCTCGGCGGATCAGGTGCTGAGCAAGATCTCGCCGAATGTCAGCATCTGGGCTGTCGAGCCAGAAGCGAATTCGCTCGGCGAATACCTCACCTCATTGGCAGAGTTAGCAGACTTGCTGCCGGACGAAGTGCTGGTGCTGCCCGGACACGGCGTTCCGTTCTACGGCGTCAAGACGCGCATCAAGCAACTCGCGGATCATCACGAAGAGCGCTGCCAGCTCATCGCGAATGCGTGCCGCACGTCACCGAAGACATCGGCGGAGCTCGTGCCGGTGGTGTTCCACAAGCACGTGCTCGACGCGCACCAGACCGGTTTCGCCGCCGGCGAGTTGATTGCCCACGTCAATCATATGCTGGCCCACAGCCGGCTGAAATCCGATGTCGGCGCAGACGGCGTGCTGCGTTTCTCCGCGACCTGATCTCGATACCAACGCCCTGATTGACTGGATTGATATGGGTCAATTCCTCGCCAGCGGCATATGAGCCCGGCGAAAACGGCCTCGACATCAAACCTGGAAAAGCTCTAAAAAGGCTTCGCGCGCGACAGAAGACCGCTTGGTAAATCCTTGGGCCGGCTGTCGTAATCCGGGTCCCCATCCAGGGTTTTTTGTGATGGATTACAACAAGTTCTTCGATGACGCCCTCAGCCGCCTCCATGACGAGCGGCGTTATCGCGTGTTCGCCGATCTGGAGCGGATCGCCGGCCGCTATCCGCATGCCGTGTGGCACTCGCCCAAGGGCCAGCGCAACATCGTGATGTGGTGCTCCAACGACTATCTCGGCATGGGCCAGCACCCGAAGGTCGTGGGCGCGATGGTCGAGACCGCCACCCGCACCGGGACCGGCGCTGGCGGCACCCGCAACATCGCGGGCAACAACCACTCCCTGATCCAGCTTGAACAGGAACTCGCCGATCTGCACGGCAAGGAAGCGGCACTGGTTTTCACGTCGGGCTACGTTTCCAACCAGACCGGCATCGCGACGCTCGCGAAACTGATTCCGAACTGCCTGATCCTTTCGGATGCGCTGAACCACAACTCGATGATCGAGGGCATCCGTCAGTCCGGCACGCAATACATTGTGTTCCGCCATAACGACGTTGCGCATCTCGAAGAGTTGCTGCGCGCTAACACAGGCCGCCCGACACTGATCGTCTGCGAAAGCCTTTACTCGATGGACGGCGACGTCGCACCGTTGGCGAAGATCTGCGATCTCGCCGAGCGCTACGGCGCGATGACCTATGTCGACGAAGTTCATGCGGTTGGCATGTACGGCCCGCGCGGCGGCGGCATCGCCGAGCGCGACGGTGTGATGCACCGGATCGATATTCTGGAAGGGACGCTGGCCAAGGCGTTCGGTTGCCTCGGCGGCTACATCGCCGGCAGCGCCAAGCTCGTCGATGCGGTGCGCTCCTATGCGCCGGGCTTCATCTTCACCACCGCGCTACCGCCCGCGATCTGCTCGGCTGCAACCGCGGCGATCAAACATCTGAAATCATCGTCGTGGGAGCGCGAGCGTCATCAGGACCGCGCGGCGCGTCTCAAGGCCATTCTCACAGCAGCCGGTCTGCCGGTGATGTCGAGCGACACGCATATCGTCCCGCTGTTCGTGGGCGATCCGGAACGCTGCAAGAAAGCCTGCGATCTGCTGCTCGAAGAGCACGGCATCTACATTCAGCCGATCAATTATCCGACGGTGCCGAAGGGCTCGGAGCGCCTCCGCATTACGCCGTCGCCGTATCATGACGACGTGCTGATCGATCAGCTCGCCGACGCGCTGGTGCAGGTCTGGGAGCGGCTCGATCTGCCGCTGCGCGCCAAGCCCCTCGCCGCTGAATAAGATATTCGTGAAATAGGACGACACACGCGTATCAGACTGCGCGGGCAGCCTCCCGCGACGGCATGTTCGACAGCACGATCCGCATCAGATCGGCGGCATTCCTGGCACCAAGCTTGTCCATGATGCGCGCGCGGTGAACCTCGATGGTGCGCGGGCTGATGCCGAGTCGCCTTCCCGCTTCCTTGTTCGATGCGCCATTCGCGACCAGCGCCAGCACATCCCGCTCGCGCCGGGTGAGAAGATTCCGGCCCTGAAAATCAGCAAGGCCGTCGATGTGTCCCGACGTCGACCGGCGATAGGCCGCAACAGCCTCGCGAACACGATCGATCATGACGCTTGCGGAAAACGGCTTTTCGAGAAAATCCCGCGCGCCGAGCTTCATGGCTTCCACCGCCATCGTGATATCGGACTGGCCGGACATCACGAATACTGGCGGCGCAAACCGCACATCCGCGAGGTGCTTCAGAATGGCGAGCCCCGAACTGCCCGGCAGATGGAGATCGAGGACCACGCATGCCGGCGTGACGCTTTGCAGGGCTTCGAGAAAAGAATCCCCGTCCGCGAACGTTTCTGAGGAAAAGCCCTCGATCCTCAGCAGAAGGGTGAGTGCATCGCGGACCGAAGCATCGTCGTCGACAATGGCGATCGGTGCCTCCCGGGCAACAAAAGGCAGCATCAGACCCATCGGCCGACCCCCCGAGTGCGTTACCTTGGTAATACAACTATTACGTGTATAAGCTGATTCGCTCCCTTTGCCAATATTTCGGCTCGCCAGGGGCACGAAGGCCGTGCCCGGATGCATAGGGCCACGGACCGGGCTAAGGTCATCGAAGGGCGCCGCCCATGAGGAACCAAATCGATGCTGCATGACTGGGGCGTGATCGCAGCCGCGTTCGGCTACATCGGGCTTCTGTTCGTCGTCGCCAGCTACGGCGAGCGGCTGACGCAGATCCAGCGCGGCCGCCTCGGCACATTTATCTATCCGCTGTCGCTCGCGATCTACTGCACGTCCTGGACGTTCTTCGGCTCGGTCGGGCTCGCGACGCGGACCAGCGTCGAATTTCTCGCGATCTATGTCGGCCCCATCCTGATGATCGCATTCTGCACGCCGCTGCTGATGCGCGTCATTCAACTGGCCAAGTCGCAGAACATCACCTCGATCGCCGACTTCATCGCCGCGCGTTACGGCAAGAGCCAGGCCGTCGCCGCGACTGCTGCTGGTATCGCCATCATCGGCTCGGTGCCCTACATCGCGTTGCAGTTGAAGGCCGTCGCGTCGTCGCTGGAAACGATCCTCAATCAGGATCAAGACGTCTCCAGCATTCCCTATATCGGCGACATTGCGTTTATCGTCACCATTACTCTGGCCGCCTTCGCGGTGCTGTTCGGCACGCGCCAGACCGATGCCACCGAGCACCAGCACGGATTGATGCTGGCAGTGGCGACGGAATCGCTGGTCAAGCTGGTGGCTTTCATCGCGGCGGGCGTCTTCGTGACCTTCGTCATGTTCGGCCCTGCCGATTTGTGGGAACGCGCGATGAAGACGCCGGAGGCGGTACGCGCCATCGAGGCGGCGCCCTCGATCGGCAACTTCCTCGCGATGACGCTGCTGTCGTTTCTGGCGATCATGCTGCTGCCGCGGCAATTCCACGTCAGCGTCGTCGAGAATTCGACGGAAGCCGAGGTGCGCCGCGCGCGCTGGCTGTTCCCGATGTATCTGATCGCAATCAACCTGTTCGTGATACCGATCGCCATCGCCGGCCTCGTCACCTTCCCATTTGGCGCATCCGACAGCGACATGTACGTGCTGGCGTTGCCGATCTCGGCTGGCGCGACGTCGCTCAGCGTGATCGTGTTCATCGGTGGCCTGTCCGCTGCCACCGCGATGGTGATCGTGGAATGCGTCGCATTGGCCATCATGGTGTCGAACGACATCATCGTGCCGCTGGTTCTGAAGCGGCGACCGGCCTCGCAGGGCGGCAAGGCCAACTTCGGTGGCTTCCTGCTCAAGGTCCGCCGCGTCGCGATCTTCGCCATCATGGCGATGGCGTATCTCTACTATCACGTGCTCGGCAACGCACAGCTTGCGGCCATCGGCCTGCTGTCTTTCGCGGCCGTTGCGCAACTGGCGCCGGCATTCTTCGGGGGGCTGTTCTGGCGCCGGGCCACCGCACGCGGCGCGATGGGCGGCATGCTGGTCGGCTTCGCGGTGTGGGCCTACACGCTGTTCCTGCCGAGTTTCGCCGACGTCGATCCGCGCGGAACGCTGTGGCTGACGCAAGGGCTGTTCGGGATCGCGGCCCTTCGGCCACAGGCGCTGCTCGGCACCGAAATGGCCCCGCTGATTCACGGCGTGTTCTGGAGCCTTTCGCTCAATCTGCTGACTTACGTCGTACTGTCGCTGATGCGCCAGCCGACGTCGATCGAACGGGTGCAGGCCGACCTGTTTGTGCCCAACGAGCTAGCGCCGATCGCGCCAAACTTCAGACGGTGGCGCACCACGGTGACAGTGCAGGATCTGCTCAGCACGGTGGCCCAGTATCTCGGGCCCGACCGCGCGCTGCAATCGTTCGAAACCTTCGCGGCCACCCATCGCATCAATCTCGACCGCGGCGCGCCGGCGGATTTTCTGCTGCTTCGCCACGCCGAGCATCTGATCGCTTCTTCAATCGGCGCGGCATCCTCGCGCCTCGTGCTGTCGCTGCTGCTGCGCAAGCGCGCGGTATCCGCGAAGGCCGCGTTGAAACTGCTGGACGATGCGCATACCGCGCTTCATTTCAACCGCGAAATGCTGCAGACGGCACTCAATCACGTCCGCCAGGGCATCGCCGTCTTCAATCCCGAACTCCAGCTCATCACGTCGAACCGCCAGTTCGGCGAGATCCTCGATCTGCCCGCGCAATACGCTCAGATCGGCATTCCGCTGATCGAGATCATCGAATACATCGGCAGCAACGGGCAACCGGGTAACCGCGACCAGACCATGCTGCAACGCAGGCTCGCCGCCTACACCACCGAGGGCGAGCCCTATCTGGAGCGGCTCATCGACCGCAACATGGTGGTCGAGGTTCGCGCCAATCGCATGCCGGGCGGCGCGCTGGTCATCACTTTTTCCGACATCACGCCGAGCTTCGAAGCGGCGGAAGCGTTAGAGCGCGCAAACGCGACGCTGGAAAAACGCGTGCGCGAGCGCACCGAGGAATTGACGCGGCTCAACAGCGAACTGGCGCTCGCCAAGAGCACCGCCGAGGAAGCCAACATTTCAAAGACCCGCTTCCTCGCCGCAGCCAGCCACGACATCCTGCAGCCCCTCAATGCGGCAAGGCTTTACGTGACCAGCCTCGTCGAGCGGCAGGATGGCGGCGAGGATGGCCGCCTTGTCGGCAATATCGACGACTCGCTGGAGGCCATCGAGGAAATTCTCGGGGCGCTGCTCGACATTTCGCGACTGGACTCCGGCGCCATGACGCCCTCGATTTCCAGCTTCCGCATGAGCGATCTGATGCGTTCGCTGGAGGTGGAATTCACGCCGATCGCGAAGGCAAGAAAACTCAAGCTCACCTTCGTGCCTTGCTCCCTGCCCGTCACATCGGACCGTGTGCTGCTGCGGCGGCTGCTGCAGAACCTGATTTCGAACGCCATCAAGTACACGCCCAAGGGCCGCGTCCTTGTCGGCTGCCGCCGCAAGGGAAAATCCCTGGACATTGGCATCTACGACACCGGTCTCGGGATTCCAGTTCTCAAGCGCGCGGAAATCTTCAAGGAATTCCACCGCCTCGACCAGGGCGCGCGGATCGCACGCGGACTTGGACTCGGGCTGTCGATCGTGGAACGGCTGGCCCGCGTGCTGAACCACGGTATTGCGGTCGACTCGAACCGCAGCGGCGGATCGCGTTTTTCCGTGACAATGCCGATCGCCAAGACCGTCACGCATACGGCGGCGCTGTCGGGCACCAACATATCGTCGAAGGCGCCGATGAGCGGCACGCTCATTGTCTGCATCGAAAACGACCGCGCCATCCTCGACGGCATGAAGACGCTGCTGACCGGCTGGGACGCCAAGGTGATCGCGGCGGTCGATCCGGCCTCAGCCGCGACAGCGATCGCCGCCACCGAGGAACGTATCACCGGCCTCCTGGTCGACTATCATCTGGATCGCGGCAACGGCATCGCCGCGATCCGCGATATTCGCCAGCGTTTCGGCGAAGGGATTCCGGCTATTCTGATCACCGCGGACCGCAGCCCGCATGTTCGCGACGCGGCGCGCGAGGACGGTATCGTCGTGCTCAACAAGCCGGTGAAGCCGGCAGCCCTGCGCGCATTGCTCGGACAATGGAGGACGCAGCAAATGGTCGCAGCGGAATAGTTTCGCTCAGGCGCGCAGCGAAAACCCGGTCGCGATTTCCAGTTCGGCAATGGCCTGCGGACCATTCAGCACTTTGACGGTAGTCATGCCCATCTCCCGGGCCGGCTTGAGATTGACCCCGAGGTCGTCGAGATAGACGCAGTTCTTCGGATCGACGCCGAGCGCATCGACCATCATGCGGTAGATGCGCGGATCAGGCTTGCGCAGGCCGATCTTGGCCGACTCGATGACGTGATCGAACAGCGCCATGACCTCCGCCACATAGATGGATCGTCCGCCCAGGCTGCCTATGCTGTTCGCGGGAAGGTTGTTGGTGATGCAGCCGGTTTTGCAGTGCTGCTTCACACGCCGCAACGCCTCGATCATCTCGGGGCGCGGATCGCCCACCAGCAGCGGCAAAACATCCCGGCCGCGAACTTCCGCGCCGAGCGCGCGCGATTCGGAGGCAAACAGACGATCGAACGTTTCGAGATCGATCTCCGCGCGCTCGAATTTCGCCCACGCATTCTCGAAGTGATTGGCCGCGTTGGTGCGGCGGATGATGTCTGCTGGTAGGCCGTGCTCCGCCTCGTACCGTGCGAAGGCCTCGAACGGTGACGTGGTGAACACGCCGCCGAAATCCCAGATGACCGCCTCGATCATTGTTCGCTCGCCATGACAACCCGGTGAACGGCTAACACACGCGCACCGCCGCAGCCAGCGTGACACCGGCTGCCATCCAGTTTGAAACGGCGTTTGATACGGCGGCTATTGCGCGGAAGTCTCGCCCTGCCGCCACTGTCCGCCGGCAATTTTCGCAGCGGCAATCACGGCCTGCGTCCGGCTCTCGACACCGAGCTTTTGCAGAATGGCGGAAACGTGCGCCTTGATGGTTGCTTCCGACACACCAAGCTCGTAGGCGATCTGCTTGTTGAGCAACCCTTCCGACAGCATCATCAGCACCCGGACCTGTTGTGGCGTCAGCGTCACCAGGCGATCACGCAGCCTGGTCATGTCGGGATCGGCAGCGGCGGAGAGATCGACGTCGGCCGGAACCCAGACGTCCCCGTTCATCACCTTACCGATGGCTTCGCGCAGCGTCTCGATGCCGAAGCGCTTGGGAATGAAGCCTGATGCACCAAAGTCCATCGAACGGCGGATGGTGCCGGCATCGTCACTGGCCGAGACGATGACCACAGGAATCGCGGGGAATTGCGCACGCAGATAGATCAGACCCGAAAAGCCGCTGATGCCCGGCATCGACAGATCGAGCAGGATCAGATCGACGTCCGATTCGCGATCGAGCAGCGCCGTCAACTCTTCAAACGATCCTGCTTCGTCGATGCGCGCCGACGCAACAACGCTCGCGACAGCTTGTCGCAGAGCGTCGCGAAAAAGCGGATGATCGTCGGCGACGACAAGATGCGTGCTGGAAACGATGCTCATCTAACCTGCTGGCAAGTGCTGATTGTGCCCAAAGGCCGCGTTGAGTGAGTGTTTACCGTAGCGGTAAGTCTTGCAACCCCGCGACGAAAACGACCTTAACGGACAAGGATTGTGCACTGCAAGATGCACACAACAGGCCTGTGCGCTGGCCGAAAGTCTTATAGGGCCGAGTTTCACGCCAATGTTACCTTGATTGCGAACTTCTCGCACTTTTTCAGCCGGCGAAAGAGCGGCGCGCAGAAGCGAATTTTCAGCAACACGTTTGGGGAGCATTGAAATGGCCACCGTGACTACAACCTCGCCGCGGACGGGCGGCATGACGAAGGACGAACGTTTCGTCATCTTCGCATCATCACTCGGCACCGTCTTCGAGTGGTATGATTTTTATCTTTACGGATCTCTCGCAGCGATCATCGGCGCGCAGTTCTTCAGCGCCTATCCGCCGGCGACCCGCGACATCTTCGCGCTGCTGGCTTTCGCCGCCGGCTTCCTTGTGCGCCCGTTCGGCGCCATCGTATTCGGCCGCATCGGCGACATCGTCGGCCGCAAGTATACCTTCCTTGTCACCATCCTCATCATGGGTCTGTCGACATTCATCGTCGGCCTGCTCCCGAACGCGGCCACCATCGGCATCGCGGCTCCGATCATCCTGATCGCGCTGCGCCTGCTGCAGGGCCTTGCGCTCGGCGGCGAATACGGCGGTGCCGCCACCTACGTCGCGGAGCATTCGCCTCCCGGCAAGCGCGGCTACTACACGTCGTTCATTCAGACCACAGCGACGCTCGGTCTGTTCCTGTCCCTGCTGGTGATCCTCTTCACCCGCACGATCCTCGGCGAACCTGAATTCGCGGCCTGGGCTCTTCACCCGCACGATCCTCGGCGAACCTGAATTCGCGGCCTGGGGCTGGCGCATTCCGTTCCTGGTCTCGATCCTTTTGCTCGGGATCTCGGTCTGGATCCGACTGTCGCTGTCGGAATCGCCGGCCTTCAAGAAAATGAAGGAGGAGGGCAAGGGCTCGAAGGCGCCGCTGACCGAATCCTTCGCCAAGTGGAGCAACGCCAAGATCGTGCTGATCGCCCTTCTCGGCGGCGTGATGGGCCAGGGCGTGGTCTGGTACACCGGCCAGTTCTACGCGCTGTTCTTCCTGCAATCGATCCTCAAGGTCGACGGATACACCGCAAACCTCCTGATCGCATGGTCGCTGCTGCTCGGCACCGGCTTCTTCATCGTGTTCGGCGCGCTGTCGGACAAGATTGGCCGCAAGCCGATCATCCTCGCAGGCTGTCTGATCGCAGCCCTCACCTTCTTCCCGATCTTCCGCATGATCACGACCAACGCCAACCCGGCGCTGGAGAAGGCCATCGAGACGACGAAGGTTGAGGTTGTTGCCGATCCGAAGGGCTGCGGCGATTTGTTCAACCCGGTCGGCACCCGCGTGTTTACCGCACCTTGCGACACGGCCCGTGCATTCCTTGCGCAGTCGTCAGTCAAGTACTCGACCGCTCCGGGCGCAGCAGGCTCCGGCGTCAAGGTCCTCGTGAACGGCAAGGAAGTGCCCTACACTGACGCCAAGACATCGAACCCACTGGTTGCGGCAGCAGTTGCCGCGGGGGGATATCCGAAAGCGGGCGATGCGGGAATCGTGAAGATGTCGAACCCATTCGATATCTTCCGTCCGCAAGTCGCAGCTGTGATTGGCCTGCTGTTCATCCTGGTGATCTTCGTCACCATGGTGTACGGCCCAATCGCCGCGATGCTGGTCGAATTGTTCCCGACCCGCATTCGCTACACCTCAATGTCGCTGCCCTATCACATCGGCAACGGCTGGTTCGGCGGTCTGTTGCCCGCGACAGCATTTGCGATCGTGGCATCGACCGGCGACATCTACGCAGGTCTCTGGTATCCAGTGATCTTCGCATTGATCACGGTGGTGATCGGCTTCTTCTTCCTGCCGGAAACCAAGGACGTCGACATCACCAAGTAACGGCTTGAAGATCAGGCAGCGTCAGCCGCCTGATCCTTTTGTCCCAAAGCAAAACGGCCGCGGAGCAATCCGCGGCCGTTTTTTAATGGGCATGATCTCATCCGAAAACCGGTTCCCACTTTTCGGGATCATGCCCTCGATTTTCTCGCTCAGATTTTTTCGGACAGCCGTTTCTGAAGACGGACCGCCATGTCGATCAGGCGATCCCAGACGCGGTCGAGCAGCGCCAGCAGCTTTTCATGCTCCGGCGGCAGTTGCAGTTCGATCTTCTTGTCCGGCGATGCTTTACTGTCTGGGGACGCCTGCGCGCTCTTCTTTGAATCTTCCTTCGGCAGCGGCGCGTCGATCTTCCCTCTGACCGTGTCACGCTGCGCAAGTTCGTCCTTCAGCCGCCTGTTATCGGCATGGAGCCGGCCAATCTCGGTATCGAGCGCCGCTCGTTCGTCCGGCACCAGACGGCATGTCCAGCCGCTCTTGTTGCTGCAGGTGGAAACCGCACCGGTGCGGGTATCGAGCCGCAGGAAACCATCCGCAACGGGCGACAGCGCGAAACGTCCGTTGTCGGTGTCGGGCGCAGCCTGGGCGAAAGCTTCAGAGTGGAACAGGAGCGGATTGAACGTCAGCGTCGCCGCCAATGCGACCGTTACGAAACCCGCACGGCGAAGCATGGCCGCCGACGAGGTTTGTACGATCATGTCCCTTGGTTGCATAAGTCCCTCGTCCCGACAAAATCGATGCCTGCTTCTGTCTAGACCTCAGAGGTGTAGGCTTTGCGTCCCGATTTCAACGCGTCGGCCAGCAATTCGATCCGGTCCTGCCCCCAGAAAACCTCGCCATCCAGTACCCAGCAGGGTGATCCGAAGGCGCCGGCCGCGATCGCATCCTGGCGGTTCTGATCGTACAGCGCGCTGATCTGGTCGGAGGCCGCATGCGCGACAAGCTTCGCGCCCGGCAAACCTGCCTCGTCGGCCAGCCGTGTCACAACGGCGGGATCTGCGGGATTCAGTTCCTCCTCCCAGAGCGCCGAGAAGGCGCGGCGCATGAAAGGGTCAGGATTCAGCCCCTCGCGGAGCGCTGCAAGCACGACGCCGTCCGCAAGACGCGGATCGGCAGGAAAGAATTTCGGCTTGCAGTTGAACTTGAGGCCGCGCTTGTCGCGCCAGCGCTGCAGCTCGATCATCCGGTAGCGCTGGCGTGCCGGGTGACGCTTGGCCAACGGCAAGCCCCCCGTCTCGGAAAACACCTCGATGAGAAGAACCGGCTTGTAATTGACCTTCAACCCATGCGTGGCCGCGAGATCCTGAAACACCGCGTGTCCAATGTAAGCCCATGGCGACTGAAGCGAAAAGTAGTAGTCAATCTGGCGCGCCATCGACCCTCCGGCTGCACGATTTCAGCTAACTCGAAAACTATCACGGCGAGCCAAGACAGCGCCAATGGGCATGCATTCGACATCGCAGTTATCGCAGTGCGGCGCGTGCGCGCAGCGGGCCAATTTTTTCCGGAATTTCCCAAGTCATTTCAATCCGATAGATGGTAATCAGGCAATCTTGACTTGACCGTAGGCCGTCAGTATGGTCCGCGCGGTTTCCGTGGGTGGCGGGGCGTTTTTCTCTGAAATCGCGCGACGGGGCGTGGGTGTCGACAGCAATGGCGAACGACGCACATAAGAATGGTCGCGGCGAAGGGGAACGAGACGAACTGCCTGCCGACGAAGCTGCGCTCTCCGCAAGGCTCGACCGTCTGTCTCATCGGCTTTCCGACGTCCGGAAAGATCGCCAGAACCAGACCGATCAGTCAGGAAGCGGGGCAGCCTCCGCCAACGCATCCGCGATGGCACGGGGTTTTCGCCTCTCCTCCGAATTGATTGCAGGCGTCCTTGTCGGAGCGGTCATCGGCTGGGGCATCGACCGTCTATTGTCGACCTCCCCCTGGGGTCTGATCGTGTTTTTTCTGCTTGGCTTCACCGCCGGCGTGATCAACGTGATGCGGGCAGCCGGCGTCGCAAATCGCGACGTATCCGATCGCTCCTGACAGGATCTGAAGTCCGATCCGGGAATCGCTCTTGGAATTTCCAGCCAGCCCCCGCTGGCGGATACGAACAACCGGCATTGCCGGTAACGATGCAGCCCGGTGCAAGCCGGCAACGATGAAAGACTTACGTGGATGGCCGATCCGATCCATCAATTTGAGATCCACAAGATCTTCACCCTGGGCCATATCGGCAACCAGGAGATCGCCTTCACCAATTCATCGGCCTTTATGCTGGGCGCAGTCGCTGTGGTCTCGCTGCTGATGATCGGCGGCAGCGCCGGCCGCCGCCTCGTTCCGAACCGTTTCCAGTCCGTGGCCGAACTATCCTACGAATTCGTCGGCAATACGCTGAGGCAAAGCGTCGGCGACGAAGGCATGAAGTTCTTCCCCTTCGTGTTCTCGCTGTTCATGTTCATTCTGACCGCGAACATGATCGGCATCATTCCCTACACCTTCACCGTCACCAGCCACCTCATCGTGACGCTCGCGCTGGCGCTGATGGTATTTCTGACGGTGCTGCTTTATGGCATCTACAAGAATGGCCTGAAATTCTTCAAGCTGTTCGTCCCGTCAGGCATTCCTCTCTACATTATGCCGCTGATCATGGTGATCGAGGTGATCTCGTTCCTGTCGCGGCCGGTGTCCCATTCCGTGCGTCTGTTCGCAAACATGCTGGCCGGGCACATCACCCTCAAGGTGTTCGCGGGTTTCGTCACGTCGCTGAGCGCGCTCGGCGCACTCGGCATTTTCGGTTCGATATTGCCGCTGGCGATGACGACCGCGCTGACCGGCCTCGAAATTCTCGTGGCTTTCCTGCAGGCTTACGTGTTCACCATCCTGACCTGCATCTACCTCAACGACGCTCTTCATCCCGGGCACTAACCGGATTTCACTTCCACTAACACCACCATCCCAAGAAGGAGTTTTTACTATGGATCCAGTCGCAGCAAAGTACATCGGCGCAGGCATCGCATGTCTCGGCATGGGCGGCGCAGGTATCGGCGTCGGCATGATCTTCAGCCAGTTCCTCAACGGCGCGCTGCGCAACCCGTCGGCTTCGCAGGGCCAGTTCGCGAACCTGATCTTCGGCTTCGCCGTGACCGAAGCGCTCGGCATCTTCTCGCTGCTGGTCGCGCTGCTGCTGCTGTTCGCCGTCTGAGTAAGGCCAGATGACGCGTTGCCGCGGTCTCAATTGAGCCGCGGCTGACGCCAACAGGAGACGCTCATGGCGACGGGTCAGAGCACTGCAAAGGGCACGACCGCCCATACCGAAGCAGACGGTCACGGCAAGGCGGGCTTCCCGCCTTTCCAGAAGGAGACGTTTGCCTCACAGCTGGTGTCGTTCGCGATCGCCTTTGCGCTGCTTTACTTCATCGTGTCGAAGTTCGCGCTTCCGCGCGTTGGCGGCATCATCGCCAACCGTGAAGGCGTGATCGAGAACGATCTTGCCGAGGCTCAGAAGCTGAAGGACGAGTCGGATGAGGCTCTGAAGGCTTATGAAACCGAGCTCGCCAATGCGCGCGCACGGGCTCAGGCAATCGGTTCCGAGACGCGCGACAAGCTGAACGCACAGGCCGAAAGCGACCGCAAGGCGCTGGAAACCAGCCTCGCCGCCAAATTGGCGGACGCCGAAAAAACCATTGCCGCGACGCGCGCGACGGCAATGGGCAACGTCCGCTCGATCGCATCGGACGCGGCCACGGCCATTGTTCAGCGCCTCACTGGCGTTGCGCCCGACAGCAAGACTGTCGATAGCGCCGTCGACGCGTCCTTGAAGGGATAACGACGATGTTCGAAGCAGAATTCTGGGTCGCCGTCGCCTTTGTCATCCTGATGGGTGTGTTCGGGTATTTCGGCGTTCACCGCACGATCCTGAAGGCGCTCGACAATCGCCGCGACCGCATTCAGAAGGAACTCGACGACGCCCGCCGCCTCAAGGATGAGGCTGTGAAGCTGGTAGAGGAATATCGCACGCGCCGCGCCAGCGCCGAACGCGAGGCACAGGACATCATCACCAACGCCAAGACCGATGCCGAGCGCATCGCAGCCGAAGCCAAGGCGAAGATGGAAGATTTCGTCGCCCGCCGCACCAAGACCGCCGAGAGCAAGATCGCTCAGGCCGAAACTCAGGCGATCGCCGATGTCCGCGCCGCGGCCGCCGAAGCCGCCGTGACCGCCGCGTCGTCCATCATGACGCAGTCGGTCAAGGGTCCGGTCGCCGACGACCTGATCGCTAAAGGCATTCAGGACGTTCGCAGCAAGCTGAACTGACAGCTCAAACAATTTCAACAAAAAGCCGGCCGCGATGATCTCGCGGCCGGCTTTTTGTTGAAATTGTTTGAGCGGATTATCGCTTCTTCTTGCCCCGCGCGGTGGGCTCCGGCTTCAGAGCCGCCGGATCGAAACCGACATAGAACACATACTTGTCGTTCGCTTCCGGTGTCGGTATCGGATAGGTGATGTCTTCGGCGACGAGACTGAATTCGGTATTCTCGCCTTCCATCGTCACGGTGGTCCGGAACGCTTTGGTGACGATCACCTTCTCCGGCGCACCTTCCTGCACGAGGGCGACACGCATCGGCACATCGACGGTCGGCGGCGCACCCGCTGGCCCTGAAATAATCCGGCCCATGATTCCGATCCGCGCCGTGATGTTGCCGCCCTGCAGGTTACAGTCGCGTGCTGTGCGCGTAATAGATCCTTGATAACGCAGATCGCTGCCGGACGCGGGCTTGCCCGGCAGCCCGACGGATAACGTAGAGGCGCCGAAACGAATGGCGACACTGGGACAGGTGAGATCGCTGTTCTCGGTCGCCTGCGTCGATGGACTCGATGAGGTGCTGGCTTCCTGCGACTTCGAGCCGAACAACTGGCTGAACCTGCTGCCGAACGACGAGCCAGATGACGAACTTCCACTGGACGACGAGCCAAACATGCTGCCGCCGCCGCACCCCGACAGCGCGGCCCCCGCCGCCACCGCCAGCGCAGCCACCACCGCGCGCTTCAAACGCTTGCCACCCGCCATCATTGTTTCCAGTTGGTTCCCCGAGTATCCGCGAGGGCCTTATAGCAGGGCAAAGACGGCGAACCAAAGGCGCTGGGACGCCGGGTCGCTGGCTGGTTAACCGCGGAAATCCTCGTCCAGCAGGCCGTAGAGGTAATGGTCCTGCCAGACCCCGTTGATGCAGAGATAGCGCCGCGCCAATCCCTCGCGGGCAAAGCCGCATTTCTCGAGCACCCGGATCGAGGACTGATTGGTGGGGATACAGGCGGCCTCGATACGGTGCAGATTGAGCTCGCCGAACAGGGTCGGCAGCAGTACGCGCAGCGCAGCGGTCATGTAGCCCTTGCCGGCATAGGGCTGGCCGATCCAGTAGCCGACGGTACCCGCCTGCACGATCCCGCGCCGCACATTGGCCAACGTCACGCCGCCGACCAGCGTTCCATCCTCCTCGCGAAAGACCACGAATGGATAAGCCCTGTCCTCGGCGACATCTTCCGCGTAACGGCGCAGCCGCCGCCGGAACCCCGAACGGGTCAGATCGTCGGACGGCCAGATCGGCTCCCACGGCGTCAGAAACGAGCGGCTCATCTCGCGCAGTTCGCTCCACTGTCCGTAGTCGGCCATTTGCGGCGCACGCAGCAGGAGCCCGTGTCCGCGCGGGGCGAGCGCCGGAGCCGTCGTCGTGGGAAGACGAAACAGGGCCATGCCGGACCCCTTTCAAGCACCAAGTGCGCACCGCGCACCCATCAGACGCCAATGATAACCTCAACCCCATACCGTTGTCGCGCAATTATCATAATCGCCGGTCAGGGCTGCGTACCGATCTAGTGAAGCAGGGCCTTGGCTTTCGGCCGCGCCAATCCTTCGGCAAGGCTCACCGCGGTGTCGAGCCCACGGCCTGCGCCTAGCGCAACCACAGCAGGGCGGCTGCGGCTGAGCAGACCGCGCGCCGCATTGCGCGTCGATTCAATGCTGACCGCATCGATCCGCGCCACCAGTTCGTCCGTCGTCAGCGGATGCCCATAGGCCAGGATGTGCCGCGCCATTTGTTCGGCACGGGTGCTGCAGCTTTCGAGGCCCATCAGCAGGCCGGCTTTCATCTGCGCCTTGGAGCGCGCGATTTCCGCGTCGGTCAGCGTCTCGACCGCGTTGTTCATCTCGTCGACGATCACTTCCACCATCTCCGGCGCGTCGGCGGGATCGGTCCCGGTGTAGAGCCCGAAGAATCCCGTGTCGGAATAGGCCGCGTGGAAAGTGTAGATCGAATAGCAAAGCCCGCGCTTCTCGCGCACTTCCTGAAACAACCGCGACGACATGCCGCCGCCGAGAATGTTGGTGAACACCTGCAGGCTGAACAGCGACACATCCGATTGCGGCAGGCCTTCGAGCGCGAGCGTGAGATGCGCCTGCTCGAGGTCGCGATGAATGACGCGGGTGCCGCCCTTGCCGAACATCGCAGGCACGGGCTTCGAGCCGGGCGTCGCATCAAAACTCACGAAGCGCTGTTCGGCTTCCGCAACGACGCGCTTGTGATCGACCGCGCCAGCGGCGGCGACGACCATTTCGGGGCCACGGTAATGCTTGGACAGATAGCCGTGCAGATTGTCGCGATTGAATCCGGCAAGCGTCTGCGCCGTGCCCAGCAATGAGCGGCCCATCGGCTGATCGGGATAACACATCTCGCTCAGGTGCTCAAAGATCACATCGTCCGGCGTGTCCTGCGCCGCACCGATTTCCTGCTCGATCACGCTCTTCTCGCGTTCCAGCTCCTCGGCATCGAACGATGGATTGGCGAGAATGTCGGACAGCACGTCAAGCGCCAGCGGCACGTCGGCTTTCAGCACGCGCGCGTAGTAAGCGGTCGTCTCGGTAGAGGTCGCAGCATTGAGATCGCCGCCGACCGCCTCGATTTCCTCGGCGATCTCGAGCGACGTGCGCGTGGTCGTGCCCTTGAACGCCATATGTTCCAGCAAGTGCGACATGCCGTGCTCATCCGGCTTCTCGTCACGGCCGCCGACTCCGGTCCACACGCCAAGCGCAGCGGTTTCCAGATGCGCCATGGTATCGGTGACAACCGTCAAACCCGAAGGCAGCTTCGTGACGTTGACGCTCATCCGGCGACTCCCTGCTTGGCAGCGCGGCTCACCGAGAGAATGAACCGTTCGACCTCGGTCTGATCGTTCTTCATGACCTTGATGTGTTCGGACTTTGTCATCAGGCCGTCGAGCCACGCCGGCAACGCCGGGCGAACCCCGCACGCCGCCTCGACGGCATCGGGGAATTTCGCGGCATGCGCCGTCGAGAGCACGATGTTGGGTACGGTCGAAACCGGCTTGTCCTGATCGGCCACCGCCAGCGCCACTGCCGTATGCGGATCGACCAGTTCGCCCGCCTCGCGCCATGCGGCGCGGATCGCGGCGCTGGTCTCGGTCTCATCGGCGCGACCCGCATCGAAGTCTTCGCGAACCTGTTTGAGCACCGCGTCGCTCAGCACGAAGCGTCCCGACTGCGAAAGCGAACCCATCAGCGCGCGCACAGTGGCGCTGTCGCGTCCCGTGGCCTCGAACAGCAGCCGCTCGAAATTGGACGAGATCTGAATGTCCATCGACGGCGACGTCGTGGCGTGGACCTGCTTCACTTCATAGATGCCGGTCTTGAGCGTCCGCGCCAGGATGTCGTTGACGTTGGCTGCGATCCGCAGACGGCGTACCGGCAAACCCATGCGCTTGGCGACATAGCCTGCAAAAATGTCGCCGAAATTTCCGGTCGGCACGGTGAAGTCAACTTCGCGCGCAGGCGCACCGAGGGCCACAGCCGACGTGAAATAGTAGACCACCTGCGCGACAATGCGCGCCCAGTTGATGGAGTTCACACCGGACAGCGAAACGGAATCGCGAAACTTGTGATGGTTGAACAGACCTTTCACGATGCCCTGGCAATCATCGAAGGTGCCTTCAATCGCCAGCGCATGCACGTTGGCAGCGCCGCTCGTGGTCATCATGCGCCGCTGCACATCGGAAATGCGCCCGTCGGGAAACAGCACGATGAGGTCTGCGTTGTCGCGGCCGGCAAAGGCATCGACCGCGGCGCCGCCGGTGTCGCCTGAGGTCGCAACCACAATGGTGGTGCGCTGGCCGCGCTTGGCCAGCACGTGATCCATCAGCCGCGAGAGCAACTGCATCGCGACGTCCTTGAAGGCGAGTGTCGGGCCGTGAAACAGTTCGAGCACAAAGCGATCCGGTGCGATCTGATTCAGCGGCACCACGGCCGGATGGCGGAACGTGGCATAGGCTTCGACCGCCATGCGGCCAAGATCGGCTTCGGAAATCTCATCCGCAACGAACGGACGGATCACCTCGACAGCAACCTCCCAATAGGGACGGCCGAAGAATCCGGCGATGGTCTCCCGGCTGAGCTGCGGCCAAACTTCGGGCACATAGAGACCGCCGTCGCGGGCGAGCCCGGTCAGCATCACGTCGCAAAAGCCAAGCCGGGGAACCTCCCCGCGGGTCGAAATATAGCTCGTCAAGCGATCCTCCAAAGGCTCAAGCCCCACCCAAGCCTTTGATAATAATGGATTAATAACTTTGCTACTAGCAAAGTCGAGCCGCACCATATCGGCTGCGATCCAGCTTCACAAGGAAACCAGATCGCCCTTTTAGGACTCAGGTCAGGTCTTCAAGCCAAGTCTTTCAAGTCAAGTCTTGGCGCCGCCCTCTGACCCAGAACCCAAACGCAACCGCGACCACCAGCGCCAGGCCGAACCATGTGATGGCGTATTGCAGGTGATCGTCCTTGAGATGGACCCGCAACGGACCCGGCTTCGGGATGCCGGATGCCGGCACTGGCGCTTCGAGATCGATATAAAACGGCGCGACGCCGCCCCAGCCGAGCGCCTGCGCCATGGCGAGATGATCGCGCGAGAACCACAACCGCTTTTTGGCATCCGCCTGCGGCGTGAACGAACCGGGCCGTTCCGGAAAGCGGATATAGCCGGTCAGCGCGATGGGTGCGCCGGTCACAAGCCGCGACACCGCGCGATCCTGTTGGGCGCGATCTTGCATGGTGTTCTGCACGAAGCCCGTATTGACGACCACGACGCGGCCGTCGGCCAGACGCGCAGGCATGAAGGCCCAGGTACCCGGCCCTGTTACGTCGTCGCGCACCGCGGAGCCGGAGCTGTAGACCATGACGTCCGGTTTGGGCTCAATGGTCGCGCTGAAAGAGACGCGCCGAAATTCATCGTGGTCAGGATTAAGCGCAGGCCACTCTGTCGTTAAGGGCAAAGCAACCGGCGCAATCGCAAGCCGCTCGGTGAGAGCTGCGATCAGCGCGTGCTTCTCATCCTTGCGCCGAAGCTGCCAGAGCCCGAGGCTGATCAAGACCGACACCATGATCAGCGCGATCACGGCAAGGCCAGCGATGCCGCGCGGGCGGGCGAGCTTATCTGTCGTCGTCATCTTTTATACTCACGCATGATCTGCTCGGAAAACCGGTACCACTTTTCCGGATCATGCGTCCGGCTTGCGCTCGACGAGTTGGCCCTCTGCGGCCTTGTGATGATACTGCAGGGCGATCAGCAGCGCCTTCATCGACCGCAATGGCAGCAGGGTCGTTATCAGAATCAGCGGCCCCCACAATGCTGCATGCACCCAGAACGGTGGCTGGTACTTGATCTCGACCACCAGCGCAGAGCCGACCACGATAAAGCCCGCAATCATGATGATGAACACCGCCGGACCGTCGCCCGCGTCAATGAACGCGTAATCGAGGCCGCACACTTCGCAGTTCGGCCGCAGCGTCAGAAACCCCGAATAGAGTTTTCCCTCGCCGCAGCGCGGGCATTTGCAGGCGATGCCGCGCATCGCTGTTTGCGACAACGTTGCGGGAGCATGCTCTGTCATACGCGTTACTCTTTTCCCAAGAAAAAGGGCGGCACGGTGGCCGCCCTTCCGAACCTTCGATGATCAGTCTGCGTGCACGTTAGTGCGCACCGTGCGCCATGGTCGATGCGCCATGTCCCCAGACATAGATCACGACGAACAGGAACAGCCAGACCACGTCGACGAAGTGCCAATACCAGGCGGCGAACTCGAAGCCCAGATGCTGGGTCGGTGTGAAGTGTCCGGCATAGGCGCGGAACAGACACACCAGCAGGAAGATGGTGCCGACCAGCACGTGGAAACCGTGGAAGCCGGTGGCCATGAAGAAAGTCGCGCCATAGACGTTGCCGGCGAAGCTGAATGCCGCGTGGCTGTACTCATATGCCTGCACGCAGGTGAACAACGCACCGAGCGCAACGGTCAGAATCAGGCCCCACTTCAGGCCCTTGCGATCGCCTTCGAGCAGCGCGTGATGCGCCCAGGTCACCGTAGTGCCCGAGGTCAGGAGGATCAGCGTGTTGAGCAGCGGCAGATGCCACGGATCGAACGTCTCGATGCCCTTCGGCGGCCACACACCACCGAACAGCGCCTCACGCGTGGCATGAACCGGATCGGCGGGGAACAGCGCTGCGTTGAAGTAGGCCCAGAACCACGCCACGAAGAACATCACTTCGGAGGCGATGAAGAGGATCATGCCGTACCGGTGACTGAGCTGAACCACGCGGGTGTGGTCGCCCTTGTACTGCGCCTCGCGGATGACGTCGCCCCACCAGCTTGCGAAGGTGTAGAGAACGCCGATGGTGCCGACACCGAATACGATCGGCGCGCCGGCGAACATCTTGTGCATCCATGCAACCGCGCCCAAAGCCATGATGAAGGCCGAGACCGAGCCGACGAACGGCCACGGGCTCGGATCGACAAGATGATAATCGTGGTGCTTGGCTTGGCCCGTTGCCATGTGGTCTCTCCGTGAGGCCGGTGTCATCCGGCGCGTGTCGCAGTTAATAACCTAAAACTCGGATCAAAGACTGCCCTTGCGCTTGTCGCCTTCCGTCGCCGCGAGCGGCTTCGGGGTCGGCTCTTTCGCCGGGTAGAACGTGTAGGACAGGGTGATGGTGTTGAGATCGTCGTACTCATGATCGGCGACCAGCGCCGGATCGACGTAGAACACCACCGCCATCTCGCGCTTCTCGCCGGGGCCGAACGACTGTTCGGTGAAGCAGAAGCAGTTGATCTTCTGGAAGAACGCGCCAGCGGTCAGCGGCGCGACATTGTAGGCGGCAACTCCTGAGGTCGGGCGCGCAGCCTGGTTGGTCACGGTGTAATAGGCGGTGACCACCTCGCCGATCTTGACGCTGATCTCGGTCTGCTCGGGCTCAAACTTCCAGGGCAAGCCGCCGCTGACATTGGAATCGAAGCGAACAGCGATGCGGCGTTCCAGCGACGACGCGGGCGCGGAAGTTGCGACCTGCGTGGTGCCGTTGAAGCCGGTGGCGCGGCAGAACCAGTCATAGAATGGCACCGCCGCGTAGGACGCGCCGACCATCAGCGCCACTACGAAGCCGCAGATCGACGCGACAAAGATGTCGCGGCTGATGCGAGGCGTCTTGCGGGGGCTGGCGGGCTGCTGCGTCATTTGCCGTTTTCCATTCAGATCGGCCGATGAAGGACAGCGGGGCCCTTCACCAAGGTGACAGCGAAAAACAGGATCACCAGCACGCCCAATGCAAGCGCGATAGCGATTGAGCGTTCGCGCTGGCGCTTCCTCTGCTCCGGCGTGAGAACAATGCCTTCCTGCGGCTTCTTGTTGTCCATGACGATGCCTGCGCTCATGACCAGATCATCCGCGCGACCGCGGACACCACGACTTCACACAACAGCACGGCAAACAGCGCGAACAGATACAGGATCGAAAACTTGAACAAGCCGCGCGTCGCGCGCAGCGCGGGGCTTCCGGTCCGATGGCGGTAAACGCGGATCGCGTACCACATCATACCGGCTCCGAGGACGACCGACGTCACGCCATAAACGGCACTGAAATATCCCAGCGGCCAGGGCGCAATCGCGACGGCGACCAGCACGATTGTGTAGAGCAGGATTTGCAGCCGCGTCGCATCGGGACCGGCGACGTTCGGCAGCATCGGTATCTTGGCGCGTTCGTAGTCGTCGGTGCGGAACAGCGCCAACGCCCAGAAATGCGGCGGCGTCCACAGGAAGATGATGAGAAACAGCAGGATCGGCTCCGGCGACAGCGAGCCGGTGGCCGCGGCCCAGGCCACCACTGGCGGCAACGCACCCGCGGCACCGCCGATCACGATGTTCTGTGCGGTCCAGCGCTTCAGCCACATCGTGTAGATGACGACATAGAAGAAGATGGTGAACGCGAGCAACGCACCGGCAAGCCAGTTCACCAGGATGCCGAGCGTCATCACCGAGAAAAACGCCAGCGTCAGACCGAACGCGAGCGCCTCACCAGGCAGGATACGGCCGCGCGGAATCGGACGATTCGCGGTGCGCGACATCAGTGCGTCGATGTCGGCCTCGTACCACATGTTCAGAGCACCAGCCGCGCCGCCGCCGACGGCGATGCAGAGGATCGAGGTAATCGCCAGCACCGGATGAAAATGCCCCGGTGCGATCACGAGTCCGACCAGCGCGGTGAACACGACCAGCGACATCACGCGCGGCTTCAACAGCGCGATGTAATCAGCGACGCCCGCCTCGGAGATACGAGGCGACAGATCGATCGCGTGATGGTCGACAATCGACACGATATCTTACTCACTTCCCTGAACGTTTCACCCGCCACGGACCTGTCGGCCGCGGCGGATGTCTCATATCGAACCCGGCGTTATTGAACGCGCGGCAGAACTTCGAACTGATGGAACGGCGGCGGCGACGACAGCGTCCATTCCAGCGTGGTCGCACCCGGACCCCACGGATTGTTCGGAGCAGGTACCTTGCGCGCAAAGGCCTGGATCACGCCATAGAGGAAGATCAGGACACCGAACGCGGAGATGTACGAGCCGATCGACGAGACCAGATTCCATCCGGCGAAAGCATCCGGATAGTCGATGTAACGGCGCGGCATGCCCGACAGGCCAAGGAAATGCTGCGGGAAGAAGATCAGGTTGACGCCGACGAAAGTCACCCAGAAATGCAACTTGGCGATGCCTTCGCTGTACATGTAGCCAAACATTTTCGGGAACCAGTAGTACCAGCCCGCGAAGATCGCGAACACGGCACCCAGCGACAGCACGTAGTGGAAGTGCGCAACGACGTAGTACGTATCCTGCAGAACGCGGTCGACGCCTGCGTTGGCCAGCACCACGCCGGTCACGCCGCCGAGCGTGAACAGGAAGATGAAGCCCATCGCCCACAGCATCGGGGCGCGGAATTCGATCGAACCGCCCCACATGGTGGCGATCCACGAGAAGATCTTCACGCCGGTCGGCACCGCGATGACCATGGTCGCCGCGACGAAATAGGCCTGCGTCGCTGACGACATGCCCACGGTGTACATGTGATGCGCCCATACCACGAAGCCGATGCCGCCGATGGCGACCATCGCGTAGGCCATGCCGAGATAGCCGAACACGGGCTTGCGCGAAAAGGTCGAGACGATCTGCGAGATCATGCCGAAGCCCGGCAGAATCAGGATGTACACTTCGGGGTGCCCGAAGAACCAGAACAGATGCTGGAACAGCACCGGATCACCGCCGCCGTCGGCCGCGAAGAACGTGGTGCCGAAATTACGGTCAGTCAGCAGCATGGTGATGGCGCCAGCCAGAACCGGCAGCGACAGCAGCAGCAAGAACACGGTAACGAGGATCGACCACACGAACAGCGGCATCTTGTGCAGCGTCATGCCCGGAGCGCGCATATTGAAGATCGTGGTGATGAAGTTGATCGCGCCCAGGATCGACGATGCGCCCGCGATATGCAGCGACAGGATCGCGAAATCGACCGCCGGACCCGGATGGCCCGAGGTGGACAGCGGCGCATACATCGTCCAGCCCGCACCGACGCCGTTGGCGCCCGGCTCACCCTCGACGAAGGTCGAGATCAAAAGCAGCGCGAAGGACGCCGGCAGCAACCAGAACGACACGTTGTTCATGCGCGGGAACGCCATGTCCGGCGCGCCGATCATCAAAGGCACGAACCAGTTGCCGAAGCCGCCGATCATCGCAGGCATCACCATGAAGAAGATCATGATCAGGCCGTGAGAGGTCACGAACACGTTGTAGGTGTGCGCCTCGTGGAACAGCTGTACGCCCGGATACATCAGCTCGATGCGGATCGCGACCGACATCGCCGCGCCGATAACGCCCGCCACGATCGCGAAGATAAGGTACATCGTGCCGATGTCCTTATGGTTCGTCGAATAGACGTAACGCCGCCACCCGGTCGGGTGATCGTGCGCATGGTCGTCATGAGCGTGATCATGTGTTGCAGCGGAGGTGACCATTTTCAAATCCTTTAAGCCTTGCAGTCCCGTCAGCCTTGCGGCCGTGAGCGTCATGCGCCCGGCCGCCCTTGTCCGTCGATGCGCTTACTGCGCGACAACCCCGATCGATGCGTAGGAGTTCGCCGGAGCGCTTGCATACTTCTTCTTTGCGGCCTCGACCCAGGTCGCGAATTCCTGATCATTCACGACGCGGATCGCGATCGGCATGTAGGCGTGATCCTTGCCACACAGTTCCGAGCACTGCCCGTAGAACATGCCTTCCTTGGTCGCCTTGAACCACGTCTCATTGAGGCGGCCCGGAATCGCATCGATCTTGATGCCGAATGCCGGGATGGCGAAGGAATGGATGACGTCGGCGGCCGTGGTCTGCACGCGAATCACCTTGTTCACCGGTACAACGACTTCATTGTCGACGCCGAGCAGCCGCGGCTGCTTGTCGGCAACCAGCAGCGAATCGAATTCGAACTTGCCGTTGTCGGGATAGGCGTAGCTCCAGTACCATTGCTTGCCGGTGGCCTTGATCGTCAGATCGGCCTTCGGAATGTCGAGCTGCTGGAACAGCAGCCGGAACGACGGCACGGCGATGCCGACCAGAATCAGGACCGGCACGATGGTCCAAACCACTTCGATCAGCGTGTTGTGGGTGGTCCTGGACGGAACAGGATTGGCCCGGGCGTTGAATTTCACCGCCACGATCGCAAGCAGGATCGCGACAAAAATCGTGATCGCGGTGATGATCCAGAGCAGAAAGTTGTGGAACCAGGTGATGTTGTCCATCACCGGCGAAGCAGACGGCTGGAGCGTGTATTCCCAGGGCGACGGCTGACCCAGTGTGCCGCCTGCCGCGAAAGCGGTCCCGGCCGCGGCCAGTACGGTGGCCGCCACCGCAAAACCCAGTACTCGGCGGCCATTTTGGCCCTTCGACATCTTCATGCCGCTCTCGCTCCTGCTTTCGTCACCCCAGCGGCCTCGCCGGGCGGCGAGATGCTCATAAGCCCGCTATTACCGTCGCGTTCTGAATTCCGGCCACGGGCCGAAGGTTAGAACGCGTCGAATTTCCCGTTCCTCAAACCATAATTCCATGCATACCGCAATGCACGTAATAAGGCGCGCGGAGGGGCTGAATCCCTTTGCCAAATGGGCCAAAACTGGCAGTCCAAAAGTCTGAGAATGCTTGACACTTGGATTGCCCGTTGTACCCACGGGCGGGATAGGCAGCGGAAACCCGATTCGCGGCTGTGAGATGGGTGCATCCCGGCGACAGGCTTTGCCCTCAAACAAGGCTTGCCCTCAAGACGCCGTCATTGCCCTATCAATCCAGCCGTCAGGCCGGCGGACTGCTGCGGAAAACTGCCGAGAATCATCGGGAATTGCCGAAATCATTGCCGAGGAATTGAGCCTGATGGGCCAGCGAAACCAACTTTTTTCAATCCGCGGCCCCGCGATTGCGCCGCTTTGGCTGGCGATTGTCGCAGGCCTGACCCTTTTGGCCGCATCCGCTCCAGCCAACGCGCAGGGAGCCGTCAAATCGGTCCACGGCGACTGGCAGATCCGCTGCGACACCCCCGCAGGTGCGCAGGCCGAACAATGCGCCCTGATTCAGAGCGTTGTGGCCGAGGACCGCTCCAATGCAGGGCTGACCGTCATTATCCTCAAGACTGCCGACCAGAAGAGCAAGCTGATGCGGGTGGTCGCGCCGCTGGGCGTGTTGCTGCCGTCGGGCCTCGGCCTCAAGCTCGACGACAAGGACGTGGGACGCGCCGGTTTCGTGCGCTGCCTTCCCAACGGCTGTGTTGCCGAAGTCGTGATGGAAGACACGCTGCTCAATCAGTTGAAAACCGCCAAGACCGCGACCTTCATTATCTTTGAGACGCCGGAAGAAGGTATCGGCTTCCCTCTGAGCCTGAAGGGGCTCGGCGAAGGCTACGACAAGCTGCCGTAGATGACCGTTCGGAGCAGCGGACACATCAGCCTGATGCCGAATTCGCGTAATAGTCGAGAAGATTTCTGGCCTCGTGCGACAACCAGTCGGCTTCTCCGGTCACATATCCCTCGATGCGTCCGGTCGGACCGATGACATATGAGATCGGCATCCCATAAATCGGGAATGGGGCGTCAGCATTGTCATTGCCCAGACTCCCGATGCGACCATCCGGATCGAGATAAATGTCGAGGTGCCGGAGTTTGAGCTTCTGCAGGAATGGCATGACGGCCGGGCCGCCATTGCGATCAAGAGATATTGCGGCGACCTGCAAGTTCTTCCGCCCCGCGGTTTCCTGCAACCGATCGAGAATTGGCAATTCGACCCGGCAGGCCGCGCACCAGGTCGCCCAGAAATTCACCAGCACCACCTTGCCTCGAAACGCCGCGAAATTCGTCGTCGTGCCGTCCGTCCGCGTTAACGGCAGGGACGGCGCGATTTTCACGGGGGCTAGAAGCGTGAACTGGCTTCGCGCCGTGCCGAATGCCGGTGGTCCGCCGGGCCGTGCGTAAGCCGGCATTGAAGCTGCGGCTGCGGACGTCATCGCACCCAGCACGCCGCCAAGAACGGTGCGGCGTCCAACGCGATGGTGCATTATGTCGGCGACTTTAGTCATACGGCTCACCATCTGCGATCTTATGAGCGGATATAAGACCAGCCGGCTTCCTGTAAGCCGATCAGGTAGGCCGGCCCGTTTGGTGTGGAGGTCGTACCCTCGACGAAAGACAATGGGTGTCCTTCGTTCTGTTCCATTCCCTTTTTCGTCGCTTCGCAGATGACGAAGCGGATGTCCGGGTTGATGGTCCGCAGGACTTTCAGCAGATCCTGCACCGGCGAGGTGTCGGCGCGGAACATATGCAGCCCGGCGTTATAGCCGACGATCTCGACCGTGAATCCCTCGTTGATCGCCTTGTAATACTTCGTCAGATGAACCGACGTCGAAATGACGGCCCGCATTGTCGTCGGATCGTCCGAGTTGATTTGCAGAACGAGGCGATGCGAACGAGGTGGAGCTTTCTGTTCTTTCGGGGCGGCCGTGACCGCCAGTGTCGCACCGAGCGGCACTGCAAATGCAAGGCCGTATCCGGCAAGGGTGAACCATCGCCTGCGATTAACATGCATCGTCTTCATCCTTGCGGCAGGTTACGTGTCGTATCGATCGAACAGGCTGTCGATCTGATCGCGATGCGCAAAGACAACGATGGCGCTCAGAATCAGAAGAATGATCGCAGGGACCGCCGAACCGCCAACCAGAAGCAGATGCGTTGCGATCGCCCCCACCATGATGCAGCTCAGGAGCACACCGCCGAACACGGCAAGGCTGGGCATCAGGATCAGGATCGCACCAATGACCTCCAGTGTGCCGGTGAGATAGCGGAACCATTGTCCGAATCCGATGTGCTCGAAATTCTCGACCATCATCGGCACGCCATAGATTTTCGCGCCGCCCGCCGACAGGAACGCCACGGCGAGCAGACCCTTGAGGGCCCATAAAATGGCTGATTTCCAGCGCGGCGGCCTTTGAACATCCGTCATCGACATCATCAATTTTCCCTGGCTTGAGCACAGATCGCTTTCTCCAGGCAAAATTCAGAACTAAGATGATAAAGACAAGTAGGATGCTTTTTCTGGTGTAGTATGAAATTTAAGACTGATACTGAAAGTCCTGACGAAATTTGCTCCAGTGAAGAGGCCGTGAGCCAATTTCACCGCGCATTGGGAATGCTGACCGGAAAGTGGAAGGGCGAAATTCTCTGGCTGCTTGGTCAGGGCAAACACCGTTTCGGCGAGTTGCGCCGGGCCATTCCCGGGGTCACCCAGCACATGCTGACATTGCAACTGCGCGACCTCGAAGCCGACGGACTGGTCAAACGTACGGTTTTTCCCGAGATACCGCCGCGCGTCGAATATGAGATCACGCCCTCCGCCCTGGCGCTGCGCCCCGTGTTCGACGAGTTGTTCAAATGGTCACAAGAGCATGGCTTTCCGAACGCGCGACCTGGGGCCCAATCTCTCGGCAAGCAGGATGAACAACCGAAACCGCCACGCTGAAGCCTGCTTTTGATCGCGGAGTCCCTGCACAACCGGCTAGCCCAGCCGCTCCGTCGTACCTATCTGCGAATAACCCGCCCACGCCAGATTCTCGGAAGCCAGTCTCTCGGAGTTCCCAATGAGCAGTTCCTCGCCTGTGTCCACCGCCACCTCGCTGCTCGATCGCGCCGGTCTCGATCGCGACGAGGTGCGCGCCCAGATTGTGCGCGGGCTCAGCGGCGCCGATGATGGTGAATTGTTTCTCGAATATCGCCAGTCCGAGGGGCTCGGGTTCGACAACGGCCGCCTCAAGCAGGCGACCTACGACACGGCGCAGGGCTTCGGCCTGCGCGCGGTCAAGAACGACGCGGTGGGCTACGCCCATTCCTCGGACGTATCGCTGCCGGCGCTGATCCGCGCCGCAGACGCCGTGCATGCGGTGCGGGGAGGTTATTCCGGAAACTTCGCGGCTGCCCCCGGCCACACCAATACGCGCCTCTATGGCGACGAGAATCCGCTCGACGGCCAGAGCTTCGAATCCAAGGTAAAGCTGCTGGCCGAGATCGACGCCTATGTGCGCGACAAGGACCCGCGCGTACGGCAGGTCTCGGTGTCGCTCGGCGCAACATGGCAGGTGGTGGAAATCCTGCGTCCCGACGGCGAAAGCTACCGCGATATCCGCCCGCTGGTACGCGTGAATATTTCCGTCGTGGCCGGCAATGGTGATCGTCAGGAAACCGGCAGCCATGGTTACGGCGGACGTGAAGGCTATGCGCGCTTCATCGAGACCAAGGCGTGGCGCTCGGCCGCCGACGGCGCAATCCGTCAGGCGATGGTCAATCTGGAATCGGTGCCGGCTCCCGCTGGCGAAATGGATGTGGTGCTCGGTCCCGGCTGGCCCGGCGTGATGCTGCACGAAGCCGTCGGTCACGGCCTCGAAGGCGATTTCAACCGCAAGCAGACCTCCGCCTTTTCTGGCCTGATGGGCCAGCAGGTCGCCGCCAAGGGCGTCACCGTCGTGGACGACGGCACCATCTCATCGAAGCGCGGCTCGCTGTCGATCGACGACGAGGGTACGCCGACCAACCGCACCGTGCTGATCGAGGACGGCATCCTGGTCGGCTACATGCAGGACCGCCAGAACGCGCGGCTGATGAACATGAAGCCAACCGGCAACGGACGCCGCGAAAGCTATGCCCATGTGCCGATGCCGCGCATGACCAACACTTACATGCTGGCCGGTGGCCGCGATCCGGCGGAAATTCTCGCCTCGGTGAAAAACGGAATCTTCGCTGCGAATTTCGGCGGCGGGCAGGTCGACATCGTTTCGGGCAAGTACGTCTTCCAATGCACCGAGGCTTACAAGATCGAGAACGGAAAGCTCGGCGCGCCGCTGAAAGGCGCCATGCTGATCGGCAACGGCCCCACCGACCTGCATCGCATCTCGATGGTCGGCAACGACCTGCAGCTCGACGATGGCATCGGCACCTGCGGCAAGCAGGGCCAGGGCGTGCCGGTCGGCGTCGGCCAGCCGACGCTGCGCATGGACCGTATCACCGTCGGCGGAACCGGATCATGAGCGAGATTCCACACACCGTGAAACAGTCGCGAAGCTGGACACGTTCGCTGGTCGAGATCGCGGCCGCGTTTCTCGTGGTGATGGTGGCCAAGGGTGCGCTGGCGGAGCCGTTTTATGTGCCTTCGGGGTCGATGGAGCCGACGCTTCTGATCGGCGACGCACTGCTGGCGTCAAAGTATCCGTACGGCTACAGCGCAGCGTCGCTGCCGGTGAACGTCGCTCTCCCTGCAACGGGTCGCGTGTTCGGCGCCCTGCCCGACCGCGGCGATGTCGTGGTATTCCGCTGGCCGGGCGACACGTCGCAGGTTTGGGTCAAGCGCGTCATAGGCTTGCCGGGTGATCACGTTCAGATGCGCGAGGGCCATCTGTGGATCAATGGACAGCCGGTCGAGCAGCGGCCGGATGGCGTCGGTCAGGCCGAAGATGAAGAGGGCCGCAACACGCCGGCGGCACGTTTCGTCGAGACGCTTCCCGGCGGCCGCGAGCAAACTTTGTTCAAGTTGCGTGAGCACGGCTTTCTCGACAACACGCCTGACGTGACAGTGCCACCGGGTCATCTGTTCGTGATGGGCGACAACCGCGACAACTCCGCCGACAGCCGTGTGCGCGTTTCCGACGGCGGCGTCGGGCTGCTGCCGGTGGAAAATCTGGTCGGACGCGTCGACGCCATCGTCGGCTCGTGGGATCTCGGCCTGAAAAGCCAGCCGATCTGGACCTGGTTGTCAGGATTCCGCATCGCGCGATCGTTTACCTCGGTGCATTAAAGCCTGCACAACGCGCGCGCGAACGCTCGCTCAAAAATAAGCGATCGAGCGTCCACAGATCGCCACCGCAATCCAGATCGAAATCGATGCCAAAGCTGTGGCGCGGGCACCGGACGGTAGCGGCGTCACCGGCGGCAAGTCCTTCACCTTCGGCGCAATGAAGATTTCGAACAGCGCGATGTTGAGAAGACCGAGCGCGATCAGGGCGAGCTTGATCTGAAACACACGGTTCATGATGACGTGGCTGGCTTCCGCCGTGAACAGAAACGTGCCCGAAATGACGAGGCAAACGAAGCCGACGATCGCGATACGGCGCGCCACCTTCAGCACATACCCCGGCGAGGTTGCCGCCAGAGCGCCCGCCATCCGCATGTCCATCACCGCGATGGCGCCCGCGAAGATCATCAGCGATACGATGTGACCGACATTGGCGACCATATAGAGCCAGCGCGACTGCCGGATGGCTGCGCCGAAACCCGACGCCTCGATTGCAACGAAGATGGCAGGCGCTGCCTCCGTCATCAGCGCAACTCGTAGATCTTGCCGTCCACCGTAATCCGTTCGGCGCGCATCTCATTCATCTCGACAGTCGACGGATAGCCATAGACGGACACCGTCTTGCCGACGGCAACGACGTCAGCCCGCGCCCCGCGCGCTTCCATGCGCGACGTGGGCGCCAGCGTCACGGTCCATATCTTGTCGGCGCCCTTTACCGCGATCGTCGCATGCGGATTCTCGAACGTGCTCGTCAGGATCGGACCCTCCACCGTGACCGGCTTGCTGGCATCGTAGCTCCCCCAGCCGTGATGCGCGACCGCGGCCATGGTCGTGACTGCAAGAATGGAAAACCCGGCAATTACAGCGCGAGTGTACTTCATCGGAACACTCCTGATGTCGTTCGACTTCATTTTAGATTTGCTTGACGCAGCAAAGCGAATCTGCGCCTGACACGCAGCACCTTAACGCGCAAATGAGGAAATCGTTTGCCTGCGGAGCCGGCTACCGCACCACGCCGGAAATGAACCCCGGCTTGCGGCGCGGCGGCTTGACATGGTCTTTCAGGAAACAGCGCGCGGATTTGCTGATGTAACCGGGCCGCGCGTAGGTCCATGCCCGGCACTTGTTGTCGGCTTCGCACGCCGCCTTGCAGGTCTCGCCCTTGGGATCGATACCCACATCCACATTGCGGTAGTCGCCGCCGAGCCTGTCCGTCTCGACTTCCAGTGCGCTGGTGCGCGGCTCGACAACGCCCGCACCGCGCACGCCAGACACGCAGCAGTTGCTCTCGATGCGTGGCGGTACGGTGTTCTTCAGCCAGCAGATCGCGGCTTCATCGCTGACGGTCGGGTAGTTGAAGCTCCACGCGCGACAACGGCGGTCACGCTCGCATTGCAGGGCGCACACGGCCGGATCTCCGGAGGGCAAAGGGGCGCGCGAATAATCGCCGCCGGGGCGATCGAAATTGGCCTGCGCATGGACCGGCTGGATGCTCATAAGCGACGTCAACGCAACCGCGAGCATCAACGCAAAACATGCGCTCAAACACGATCTGAAATTGCAGATTCGACGCATGCCATCGCTTTCAGCGGGGGACGGGGACCTTCAGGCCGTGCGTCCGGACGGATGACCTATTCAATCGCCGCGCTGATGTATGGCAGATGAACGGCAGATAAATGCCGGAACAACATTCTCGTGAGGTAACCTAAGGGCCTGACCTAAAATGCGTATTCGCCATAGACCGGATCGACGGAGTGCCCCCAAGCACCGTTGTATTTCTCGAGCATCTGCTCGGCGGGAGTGTGCCCACACCCCATGATCTGATCAAGCGGCTCCAGATACCGCGTCTCGTCGCGGCCGAGATGATCGATTCTGCCGCGCCGCGAAAGACCCTTGTGGGCCAGGGCCATGCAATCCTTTGCAACCTCGAACAGATACCGGTTGCCGATTTTCGCCTTGAAGCCGAGCCGCGGCACGTCGTCGCGCAGCGCCTGTCGCTCGTGTGCGGTCCATCGCTTGCAAAGATCCCACGCGGCTTCGAGGCTGTCGTTATCATAGAGCAGCCCGACCCAGAATGCCGGCAACGACGGCAATTGCTGCCACGGCACACCATCGGCGCCGCGCATTTCGAGATAGCGCTTCAGGCGCACCTCGGGGAAAATCGTCGAGAGGTGATTGGCCCAGTCAGACAGCGTCGGCTTCTCGCCCGGCATCATCTTGTTCTTGCCGTCGAAGAAATCACGGAACGACGATCCCGACACGTCGATGTAGTCATCGCCGCGTTTGACGAAATACATCGGCACGTCGAGTGCGTAATCGACCCAGCGCTCGAAGCCCATGCCGTCCTCGAAGGCCCATGGAATCATCCCGGCGCGCGCGTTGTCGGTGTCGCGCCAGATCTCGGAGCGGAACGACAGAAAACCGTTCGGCTTGCCTTCGGTGAACGGCGAATTCGCGAACAGCGCGGTGGCCACCGGCTGCAGCGCCACCGACACCCGCAGCTTCTTGACCATGTCGGCTTCGGAGCAGAAGTCGAGATTGGTCTGCACCGTGCAGGTCCGGTACATCATGTCGAGGCCGTATTGGCCGACCTTCGGCATATAGCCGGTCATGATCTTGTAGCGGCCCTTCGGCATCACCGGCATCTGCTTGCGCGACCACGACGGCGTCATGCCAAGGCCGAGGAATCCGATGCCGAGCGGCGTTGCGATCTCACGCACCTGCGCCAGATGCGCCATCAGTTCGGAAGCGGTCTGATGCACGGTCTCCACCGGCGCGCCGGAGAGTTCGAACTGGCCGCCAGGCTCCAGCGAAATCGCGCCGCCGCCGGTGACATCATGCAGGCCGATAATCTTGCCGTTCTCCATGATCGGCTCCCAGCCGAGCAGAAGCTTCATGCCTTCGAGAAGGGCGCCGATGCCGCGCGCACCTTCATAGGGAACGGGATTGTGACCCTCCAGCGTGAACGGTGTTTTCTCGTGTTCGGTGCCGATGCGGAATTCGGATTTCGGCTTCACACCCGCTTCGAGCCACGCGACCAGTTCGTCGCGCGACTGCAAGGGTGTCATATCAATCTGATCACGCGCCATGAAAAATCCGGATAAGAGGTTTTGCGTGACGCATCAGCGCACGATGCAGGAAGGCATCACGGATGCAGGCATCCGTAGTCACGAGAGGTAAAGAAAGGATCATCGCGCCGATGCAGTTTCTTTGGCGGTTTCTTTGCCGGCGTCTTTCGAGACGGCCACCGCCTGCGGCGCGCCGGCACAACAACCGAGGCGGTCGAGCAATCCGCTCAGCTTGATCGCGTCAGCATCCGATAATTTCGAACCGATGTGACGCTCGATCGCAGCGGAATATGAATTCCACATCCGCTTCTGCAGCTCGCGTCCGGCATCGGTGATCTCGACGAACAGGCCGCGCTTGTCCATCTTGCATTCGCGTCTGGCGGCAAGACCTTCCTCGACCAGGCGGTCGATCAGCCGCGAGGTGGAGTATTGCGGCAGCAGCATTTGCTTCTCGAGTTCGACCGGGCGCAGTTCGCCGCTCGGCGCACGCGACAATTCGAGCAGCGCATCGTACCAGGCCAATGGCGGAAATCCGGCCTTCTTCAGATCGTGCTCGACGGCGCCGAGCACCTTGCTCTGGACGCGCATCAGGCGGATCCAGACGTCCGTCGCCTCAGTCGAGGGTTTGCGTTTCATGGTCTCGTCTCTGGCCGTGGTTCCCGAGTTTTATCCAATAAATGCAGTTGCATCAATCTTGACATATGGCAGCATTTAGTGGACCGCCATAGGTGTTGCCAATGCCCCAGCAGCCAAAATCCGACAAAGGATACCTCCCATGAAACTCTATTACTCGCCCGGCGCCTGCTCGCTTTCGCCCCATATCGCCCTGAAAGAGGCCGGTCTCCCGTTCGATCTGGTCAAGGTCGATCTGAAGGCGAAGAAGCTCGAGGACGGCACCGACTACAATGCGGTCAATCCCAAGGGCCAGGTGCCGGCGCTCGGCCTCGACAACGGCGACCTGCTGACCGAAGGCGCGGTCATCGTCCAGATGATCGCCGACAAGGCGCCGCAGAAGAACCTCGCGCCTGCCGCCGGGTCCAACGAGCGCTACAAACTGCAGGAATGGCTGAATTTCATCGCCAGCGAACTGCACAAGAACTTCAGCCCGATGTTTCAGCCGGTCCTTTCGGACGATACCAAGGCGTTCTTCAAGACCCGCCTTGAGGGCAAATTCAAATACATCGATCAGGCACTTGCGGGCCGCGACTATCTGATGGGCAGCCAGTTCACGGTGCCCGACGCCTACCTCTTCACGATGCTGGCCTGGGCGGACCGCATGGGCCTGAATATTTCGGGGCTGCCAAATCTCATGGCCTACAAGGCGCGTGTTGCAGCGCGACCGAAGGTGCAGGAAGCGCTCGCGGCCGAAGGCCTGTTGAAAGCGTCGTAAAACGACGATCACATTTTCGGGACTAAAAAGGCGGGATCGATGATCCCGCCTTTTTACTATCCCATGCTGTGAAGGCTTACGCCGCGAGCTTCTTCGGCGGGAAGCGGCCGTAGAACGTCTCACCCTTGGCGGCCATGTCGACCAGAAGCTTCGGTGGTGTGAAGCGCGAGCCGTACTTCTTCTCGAGCTTGTGGCACAGCTCGACGAATTTCTTCGTGCCCATGAAGTCGATGTAGGACAGCGTGCCGCCGGTGAACGGCGCGAAGCCGAACCCGAGGATCGAGCCTACATCGGCCTCGCGAGGATCGGTGATGACATGATCCTCCACGGTGCGCGCGGCTTCCACTGCCTGCACCACAAGGAAGCGCTGCTTCAGTTCCTCGACGTCCAGCGTGTCTGGATCGAGGTGCTTCGGCTGCAGCGTGCTCAGCTCAGGCCAGAGCTTCTTCTGACCCTTGCCCTTCTCGGGATAGTCGTAGAAGCCCTTGCCGTTCTTCCGGCCAAGACGTCCGCGCTTTTCGACCATTTCGACCAGCAGCTTCTTCTGATCCTGATCGATCGCCTGCGTGCCGATATCGGCTTCGGTGGCCTTCAGAATCTTCAGCGCGAGATCGATCGCGATTTCGTCGTTGAGCGACAGCGGCCCGACCGGCATGCCGGCCATCTTGCCGACGTTCTCGATCATCGCCGGCGGCACGCCTTCCAGCAACATCTCGTAGCCTTCGCCGATGTAGCGCAACACGCAACGATTGGCGAAGAAGCCGCGCGAGTCATTGACGACGATCGGCGTCTTCTTGATCTGGCGGACGTAATCGAGCGCCGCGGCCAGCGCCACGTCGCCGGTGTTCTTGCCGACGATGATCTCCACCAGCATCATCTTCTCGACCGGCGAGAAGAAGTGAATGCCGATGAACTTCGACTGGTCCTTCCACTCTTCTGCCAGCGAATTGATCGGCAGCGTCGAAGTGTTGGTCGCAAAGATCGCGTCGGAACGCAGCAGCGGCTGCGCCTTGGCATAGGTTTCCGCCTTCACGCCGCGATCCTCGAACACGGCCTCGATAACGAGGTCGCAATCCTTGATCGCGTTGTAGTCGGGGGTCGCGGTGATGCGCGACAGGATCGCGTCGCCGTCGGCCTGCTTCATGCGGCCCTTGGAGACAGCCGCATCGACCGCGGCCTTGGCGTGGCCCTTGCCCTTGTCGGCGCTGTCCTGATCGCGATCGATCAGCACGACATCAATGTCGGCCTGTGCTGACACAAATCCGACACTGGCGCCCATGAAGCCCGCGCCGATGACGGCGAGCTTCTTCACCTTGGTCGCCGGAACGTTCTGCGGACGGCGCGCACCCTTGTTGAGTTCGCCCATCGACACGAACAGCGAGCGGATCATTGCCGCCGCCTCCTTCGAACGCAGGATTTTCGAGAACCAGCGCGACTCGACGCGCAACGCCGCATCCATCGGCAACTGCAGGCCTTCATAGACGCACTGCATAATGGCGCGCGCGGCCGGATAGTTGTCGTAGGTCTCGCGGCGCAGGATCGCGTTCGCGGCCGGGAAGAACTGCATGCCGGCCTTGGAGTAGACCGGGCCACCGGGCAGCTTGAAGCCCTTCTCGTCCCATGGCGCGACAGCCTTGCCGCCTGCCTTGATCCAGTCCTTCGCGGTCTTGATCAGATCCGCTTCCGGGACCACGGCGCCGACAATACCAAAGGCCTTGGCTTTCTTGAGATCGATGGCGTCGCCCTTCAAGAGCATCTGCATCGCATCCATCGGCTGGATCATGCGCGGGAGCCGCTGCGTGCCGCCACCACCGGGGAACAGTCCGACCTTGATCTCGGGCAGCCCGAGACGGGTCTTCGGATTTTCGGACGCGACACGATAGTGGCACGCCAGCGTCAGTTCGAACGCGCCGCCCAAGGCAAGGCCATTGATCGCGGCGACCCACGGCTTGCCGCTGATTTCAATGTTGCGCAGCGTCTGCGACAGCTTGCGGACCTCATCGAAGACGTACTTGTTGGCGACTTCCTCGCTTTTTGCTTTCAGCAATTCAAGATAGGCGCGGTTCATGCCTTCCAGCATGGTGAGGTCAGCACCGCCGGAAAACGCTTCCTTGCCGGACGTGATGACGACGCCCTTGATCGCCGCGTCCTTGGTGGTCGCATCGACGATGGCGGCGAGTTCGGTGCCGGTGGTTTCGTCCAGCACGTTCATCGACTTGCCGGGAATATCCCACGTCACCAGCGCAATGCCGTCGGCGTCGGTCTCAACCTTGAAATTCTTGTAAGTCATGTGAGTGATCCTCAAACGCGCTCGATGATGGTCGCAGTGCCCATGCCGCCGCCAATGCACAGCGTGACGAGGGCCGTCGATTTGCCGGTACGCTCGAGTTCGTCGAGCACAGTGCCGAGGATCATCGCGCCCGTCGCGCCGAGCGGATGGCCCATGGCAATGGCGCCGCCGTTGACGTTGATCTTGTCATTGTCGATCTCGAAGGCCTGGATGTAACGCAGCACCACCGAGGCGAACGCCTCATTGAGCTCGAACAGATCGATGTCCTTGAGCTTCATGCCGGAACGCTCCAGCACTTTCTTCGTCACATCAACCGGACCGGTCAGCATCATGGCTGGCTCAGAGCCGATGTTTGCGAAGGCGCGAATTTTCGCACGCGGCTTGAGGCCCCGCTTCTTTCCAGCTTCCGCGTTGCCGAGCAGAACAGCGCCCGCGCCATCGACGATGCCCGACGAGTTGCCGGCGTGATGCACGTAGTTCACCGCCTCGATTTCCGGATGCGACTGCACGGCGACGGCGTCGAAACCGCCCATCGCACCCATCGCCGCAAACGATGCCTGCAACTGGCCGAGCGACTGCATCGTGGTCGACGGACGCATGTGCTCGTCCTTGTCGAGAATGGTGAGGCCGTTGATGTCCTTCACCGGGATCACGGAGTTCTTGAAACGCCCTTCGTCCCAGGCCTTCGCAGCACGCTGCTGGCTCTGAACGGCGTAGGCATCGACGTTGTCGCGCGAGAAGCCGTATTTGGTGGCAATCAGATCCGCCGCCACGCCCTGCGGCATGAAGTAGCTCGGCACCGCCATCGACGGATCCATCGGCCATGCCGCGCCCGACGACATGATGCCAACGCGGCTCATGGATTCCGCGCCGCCGCCGATGGTGAGTTCGTGCTGGCCGGACATTACCTGCGCAGCTGCGAAATTCACCGCATCAAGGCCCGAGGCGCAGAAGCGATTGATCTGGATGCCCGGCACCGAGGTGTCGAAGCCGGCGTTCATGGCCGCGAAGCGCGCGATGTCGCCGCCGGCTTCACCCACCGGATCGACCACGCCGAGCACGACGTCGTCGATGCTGTCGGGTGCGAGGTTGTTGCGTTCTTTCAGAGCCTTCAGCGGGGCGGTCGCCAGTGCCAGCGCCGTGACCTCGTGCAGAGAGCCGTCGGACTTGCCTTTGCCGCGCGGGGTGCGGACATGATCGTAGATAAATGCCTCAGGCATGACGCCCTCCTTCGATTCCCAGGTTGTTGAGTGTTTTGCGTCGGAGACCCGCACCGAAGTCCGGCGCGGGGAAACTGAAAACTCAGAATGCTTCGGCAGGCAGTTCCATCATCGAGCCCGCGCCGGTCTGGATGCGCGCGAGACGCAACGCCGTTTCCGGCAGCATCCGCTCCATGAAGAATTTGCCCGTGACAAGCTTGGACTTCAGGTAGGGCTGCTCGCCGGATTCCGCCAGCTTGTCCTGCGCAACTTTCGCCATCTTCGCCCACATATAGGCGAGCGTCACCAGACCGAAGAGGTGCAGATAGTCGGTGGAGGCAGCGCCGGCATTGTCCGGCTTCGCCATCGCATTCTGCATCAGCCACATGGTCGCCTGCTGCAGGTGCTGCAGCGAGGTGCTGAGCGGTGCGATGTAAGGCTTCAGTGCTTCATTTCCGCCGTTCTCCTTGGCGAAGGCCGAAACCTCGTTGAAGAACGCAGTGATGGCACGGCCACCGTCGCGGCCAAGCTTGCGGCCGACCAGATCCAGCGCCTGGATGCCGTTGGCGCCTTCATAGATCATGGCGATGCGCGCATCGCGCACGAACTGCTCGACGCCGGTTTCCTGAATGTAACCGTGACCGCCATAGACCTGCTGCGCAGCTACCGCATTGGCGAAGCCGACGTCGGTCAGCATGCCTTTGACCACCGGCGTCAACAGACCCATGTGATCGTCGGCGGCCTGACGCTCTTTCGGATCGTCGGAGCGATGCGCGAGATCGCTTTTCAGCGAGGTCCACACCACCAGCGCGCGCGCTGCCTCGTTGAACGCGCGGATCGACATCAGCGTGCGGCGAATATCGGGGTGCACGATGATCGGATCGGCCGGCTTGTCCTTGGCCTGCGGGCCGGTCAGCGCACGGCCCTGGAGCCGGTCCTTCGCGTAAGCCGCGGCGTTCTGATACGCGACTTCGGATTGCGCGAGACCCTGAACGCCGACGCCGAGCCGCGCCTCGTTCATCATGACGAACATCGCCGCCATGCCCTTGTTCTCTTCGCCGACCAGCGTCCCGACGGCGTTGTCGAAATTCAACACGCAGGTCGAGTTGCCGTGAATACCCATCTTGTGCTCGATCGAGCCGCACGACACACCATTCGGTCCGGCGAGTGAGCCGTCCGCATTGAGCTTGATTTTCGGAACCACGAACAGCGAGACGCCCTTGATGCCCGCGGGCGCGCCTTCAATCCGCGCCAGCACCAGATGCACGATGTTCTCGGTGAGATCCTGCTCGCCGCCGGAAATGAAAATCTTGGTGCCGGTGATCTTGTAGGTACCGTCAGCCTGCTTGACCGCCTTGGTCCGCATCAGGCCGAGGTCGGTGCCGCATTGCGGTTCGGTGAGATTCATAGTGCCGGCCCATTTGCCAGCCATCATGTTCGGCACGAACGTGTTTTTCTGTTCGTCCGAGCCGTGAACCAGCAGCGCGGCCATCGCGCCCATGGTCAGCCCGCCATACATGGAGAACGCCATGTTGGCCGAGATCAGGAATTCGTTGACGGTCTGCGACAGCGTGACCGGCAGGCCTTGGCCGCCATATTCCGCCGGACCCGACAGGCCGAGCCAGCCGCCGTCCGCAAGTTGCCTGAACGCATCCTTGAATCCGGCAGGTGTGGTGACGCGGCCATCGTCGTGGCGCGTGCAGCCTTCGAGGTCGCCGGAATGATTGAGCGGCTGAAGCACCTTTTCTGAGAACTTGGCAGCTTCATCGAGGATCGCAGCGCGCACGTCCGCAGTCGCGTCGCTGAAGCCGGGAAGATTGTTGTAGCGGTCGATCTGAAAGACGTCGTTGAGAAGGAAGGTCACGTCTTCGACGGGTGCTTTGTAGATCGTCATGGAATGTCTCTCAGTTCACAATTGGACGTGGATTGCGCGGATTATTTGGGAATTGAGTCGCCTCAGCACATGGACTGGCTTTTCCACCATGACATCGAAATGCGACATGCGCGCCGTCGTCGGCGCGCTAGGATGTCAACGCCATCATGCCGACGCCTTCGATCATACTGACGCATTCGATCTCTTTGTAGAATTCAACCCCGCAGAATTGCGTCGCCCATTCCCGGCAAGACCTGCCGGTTCGAGTGCCCTACCCTGCCAAGGCTTCCATACACATCTGTACGGAAAAACCTAGCGCGCGGTGCCATTTTGTGTCAATACACTTGTGCATGGTTGGAGTTGCCGAAGCTTCACTCTCGAAAGACCGCCTCACCCGCGAGCAATGGATTGCCCACGGGCTGCGGACACTTGCCCGGCAAGGCGCCGCCGCCCTGAAAACCGGCATGATGGCCGAAGGCCTGCAGGTCTCAAGAGGCAGTTTCTACTGGCATTTCAATAGCATTGCCGATTTTCGCACCCAACTTCTGGCGACATGGCAGGAGCGCGCGACAGATGGAGTGATCCGCGAGATTGATTCGTCGATCGTCGGGCCCGCGCGCCTGACTTATTTGATGAAACTGGCTTTTAATGAAGACAGAAGCCTTGATCGCGCCTTCCGCTCATGGGCCGCCTCAGATACCGATGCCGCGAAAGTTGTCGCAACCGTCGATGCCGGGCGAGTCGCCTATATCGCTAAACTTCTTCGAGAATCCGGCGTTGATACCCGGGCGTCGATCCCTCGCGCAGAGTTCATTTACTGGGCCTATATCGGGCAGTCGTCTGTCATGAATTCCGCTCACGGAACAATAACGGAAGCGGATCTCGGCGATCTCAGCGGCCTGTTTACCCGGCCATCCTCAAGCTGACGCCCAAGGCCCGAGAGAATTAATAATAGGGCCGCCAGCGTTTCATTAACCCAGTATTTACCGTAACGCGAAAAAGTCGGGACTGGAAACAGGCGTCTCGCGTCGAAATTTGATTGTCTCTTCAAGGGGACGCGGGGGTCTGAAGCGCGCTGGCTGGAGCCCGCGCCGTGACCGGACCAAGGCATGACAGCGCGCGTATCGTGGAGTGTTGACGGAATCGAGCCTTCGGTCCGCGAAAGGGCTGAGGCTTCCGCACGACGTGCCGGTATGTCCTTGGGAGATTGGCTGAATTCCGCGATTGGCAGTCCCGAACCAAGCGCCCGGGAAGCCCAGGACGTCGCCGAAATCCACAAGCGGCTGGATTCCATCGCCCGTCAGGTCGAGCATATCTCGCGGACACCCGGCGCCCCGAAGGGCGACCCTGCCGTCGCCCAGCAGCTGAACGACGCCATTTCGCGGCTGGACGCCCGGCTGTCGCAGATCACCGATTCTCCCTCTTCCCCGAGCGCGTCTTACAGGTCCGCGCCGGCCGCACGTACAGCGGCCACCACGTCGCCCAGCATCTCGCCAATGGATTTCTCGATCGCAGAAATCATTGCACGGCAGGGCGAACTGGACGGCCTTGCGCCCCGCGCGCCTTCGGCGACGCGGATGCCGCCGCCCTCTTTCGTCAATCACGCCCCGCCGACGCAGCCGCAGGCCGATTATTCCGGCCTCGAGCGGCAGCTCTCGCACATCACCAGCCAGATCGAGACGCTGCGCCGGCCCGACGGCATGGAGCAGTCGATCGCTGCGTTTCGCAGCGAGCTGGCCGAAATCCGCCACGCCATCACCGAAGCGCTTCCCCGCCGCGCGATCGAATCGCTGGAAGGCGAAATTCGCTCGCTGGGGCGGCGGATCGACGAGACCCGCTCAAGCGGAATCGACAGCACGGCGCTGTCCGGCATCGAACGCGCGCTGTCCGACATCTACAGCGAACTGCGCACGCTCAAACCCGCCGAGCAACTCGCGGGCTTCGATGACGCAATCCGCAATCTCGGCGGCAAGATCGACAGCATCGTGCGCACCAGCGCCGATCCCAACACGGTCCGTCAGCTTGAGGACGCCATCGTCGCGCTCAGGGGGATCGTATCGAATGTCGCGTCGAACGACGCACTGAACGAACTCGCCGGCCACGTCCAGACGCTGTCGATCAAGGTGGATCAACTCGCCCGCGCAGGCGGCAACGGCGATATTCTGTCGGCGCTCGAGCAACGGATCGCAGTGCTGACCACAGCACTCGAGCAGCGCGACCGTTCCCCCGCAGGCGACACGGTTTATTTCGACAACGCCGTCCGCACGATTTCAGACCGGCTCGACAACCTTCAGGTCGGCAATGATACAGCCTCGTCGCTGAGCCACGTCGAGCAGCGCGTCCATCATCTGCTTGAGCGGCTTGAAGCGTCGGAGACACGCGGCGGAAATCTCGCGCGGGTCGAGGAAGGCCTGACCGACATCCTGCGCCATCTCGAAACCCAACGCACGAGCGGCACGCCCGCCGATCAGGGATACCGCGCGGCCGCGCCGATGGACGGCGATCTGGTCGACACCATCAAGCGCGAACTCTCCGACCTTCGGTTCAGCCAATCGGAAACCACTCGCAATACGCAGAATTCGCTCGAAGCCGTTCACAACACGCTCGGTCATGTGGTCGATCGTCTTGCGCAGATCGAAGGCGATCTGCGCAATTCACGAACCGCTGCTCCCGTGGCACGCGAGATGCCGCGTGACATGCCGGCGCCTGAGCCCCGTGCACGTGAAACCTATGCGCCCGAACCTCCGCGATCGGCGACATCTTTCGCCCCGGTGCCGCGTCCCGAAATGCCGAATCCCGCTGCTGCGCAGGCTCCGATCGCGCGCGCGCCGTTTGTGCCGCCAATGGCGGATTCGTCGACCGCCCGCGCGCTCGACATCGCCCAGCCCTATCACGACGCAGACCAACCCGCGCCCGCTTCGGTGCGGCAGCCGCCGATACCGCGCAGCCCGATCGATCCCAATCTGCCGCCGGATCATCCGCTTGAGCCGGGCACCCGCGTGCAACCGGCCAGAGGCGGATCGACTCCTTCGGAGCGCATCGCCGCGTCGGAAGTCGTTCTGAACGAGATTTCCGGAAGCGCACAAGCGCCGGTTAGTTCGACCAACTTCATCCAGGCCGCGCGGCGCGCGGCGCAGGCGGCCGCCGCAGCACCGCCTGCCGCGGCACCAGGAACGAAGCCAAATCGCGTCACCGCGCTCAACGATGCCGCCCGCAACGCAGCCAAGGCCGCGGCCGGCGGAGAATCCGGCATCTCCTCGAAAATTCGCGCGCTCCTTGTGGGCGCCAGCGTGGTCGTGATCGTGCTCGGCACAGTCAAGATGGGCATGAACCTTCTCGGTGGTCATGACAATGCAATGCCATCGCTTCCTGCTGAGTCCAGTGTGACAGCGCCCGCGCCAGCGCCCAGCGAAAACGGCCCGCGATCCGACATTGCACCGCCCGCGATGCCATCGATCACCTCTCCGACACCACTCGATCGTCAGTCAATGACGACGCCATCCCCGATACCCGCTGCACCTGCGGCAGCGGCACCGTTTGAGCCTGTTGTCACGCCTGCAGCTGCGCCCGTTTCTCCTGACGTGACGGGCTCCATCGCCGCGCCGCCGGAGCGAATTTCCGTGGCGATCCCGCCGGCCACCAAGCCAAAGACCAAGACCCCGCTGATTCCGGTCGCGGACCAATTGCCCGAAACCATTGGCAGCACCGCGCTGCGCACCGCCGCCAACAAGGGCGATCCGGGGGCAGCCTTCGAGATCGGCGTCCGCTATGCCGAAGGCAAGGGCGTCGCCTCCGACTATGCGACGGCAGCGAAATGGTATGAGCGCGCCGCGCAGGGCGGCATCGTACCGGCGACGTTCCGGCTCGGGACGCTCTATGAAAAGGGCCTCGGCCTCAACAAGGACCTCGATACCGCGCGCGGCTACTATCTGCAGGCCGCCGAGAAGGGCAACGCCAAGGCGATGCACAATCTCGCGGTGCTCGACGCGGATGGCGGCGGCATGGGGCCGAACTACAAGAGCGCGTCGCAGTGGTTCCGCAAGGCCGCGGAACGCGGTGTTGCCGACAGCCAGTTCAATCTCGGGATTCTCTACGCACGCGGCATCGGCGTAGAACAGAACCTCGCGGAATCCTACAAGTGGTTTAGCCTCGCTGCCGCCCAGGGCGACACGGATTCCGCGCGCAAGCGTGACGACGTCGCCAAGCGGCTCGATCCCCAATCCCTCGCGGCCGCAAAGCTCGCGACCCAGACCTTTACACCCGAGCCGCAGCCCGATGAGGCCAGCGCCGTCGGCGCACCGGCCGGTGGGTGGGACGCCGCTACAGCCGCGAAGCCGGTCGCGAAACCTGCTGTCAAACCTGTATCGGCCAAGAGTGCGGGTCCGCTGATCCTGGCCAGCCCATCGCGTTAAGATTAACGCGTGACGCGATCCTGAAAACCACATCCAGCATTTTTCGGCGCCACTCTCCGAATTCTTTAACGCACCAGCGAACGATTTCGGCTAAGCAGAGACGCGGCGCATGACCCGCGTCGCGGCAAATTCACTGCTGCGAGAGGCTCCTGGAGCATGATGCTGAAAGTGTGAGCGGTCCTCCGGACCGGACCATGCTCGAAGCCAACAAAATCTGGGCCCTCGCGCCAAAAATCAAGCGAACGCGCGTGCAACTCTTCCTCCCCATCGCCGACATTCCGGTCAATGTCTTTCTCATCCTGGCGATGGGCGCGGCGGTCGGCTTCGTGTCGGGCATGTTTGGCATCGGTGGCGGCTTCCTGATGACGCCGCTACTGATCTTTATCGGGATCTCGCCTGCGGTCGCCGTCGCCTCAGTGTCCAGCCATATGGCCGCGTCATCGTTTTCCGGTGCGCTGTCTTATTGGCGCAAGCGCGCAATCGACCCGGCCCTGTCTCTGGTCTTGCTTAGCGGCGGCGTGATCGGCACCGCGCTGGGGGTGTGGATCTTCGCGCTGCTGCGATCCGTCGGCCAGCTCGATCTCATCATCGCCCTCTCGTACGTGGTGCTGCTGACCGCCGTCGGCACGCTGATGTTCATGGAAGGCGTCCGCGCCATCCTGCGCGCACGGCATAGCGGCGCGACGATCACCCGCCGGCCGCGGGCGCAGGGCTGGATTCTCGGACTTCCGCTGAAGATGCGCTTCAAGCGCTCCAAGATTTATCTCTCGGTGATTCCCATCATCGGCATCGGCCTTATCGTCGGCTTTCTCGGCGCTATCATGGGCATCGGCGGCAGCTTCCTGCTGATCCCGATCATGATCTACATTTTGCGCGTGCCGACTTCGACCGTCATCGGCACGGCGATGGTATTGACCCTGGTCACGATGGTGGTCGCGACTATATTGCACGCCGTGACCAATCATCTGGTCGATGCTGTTCTCGCACTGGTGCTGATGGTGGGCGGCGTGATCGGCGCGCAGTTCGGCGCGCGAGCCGGCCAGCGCATCCGCGGCGAGCATCTGCGTTTGCTGCTCGGGCTTCTGATCCTGTCGGTCGGCATCCGCTTTGCCGTCGAACTGGTGATCCAGCCAGAAGAACTCTACTCCATTCGCGATCTGGGGATCGGCGGATGATGGCGAGAACCGCACTCACCCTCGCCCTTGTCCTGATCGCTTTTGCACCGGGCGGCATCGCGCGCGCCGAGAACCTGATCGTCTCGGTCTCCAACCACCGCATCACCGTGACGCCGAATTACTCAGGCGAGGAGCTTGTGTTGTTTGGCTCGATCGAACGCGACAGCAAGTCACTGCCGGCGGGGACAAGTTACGACATCGTTGTGACCGTCTGCGGACCGCGCGCCAACATGGTCACGCGGCGCAAGGAGCGCAAGCTCGGCATCTGGGTCAATGTCGACTCGCGTCAATTCATTCAGGTCCCGGCCTATCTCGGCATCTTCACCAACCGGCCCGTCGACAATATCGCTTCGCCGGATACCCAGCGACGGCAGCAGATCGGGTTGTCGAGTTTCCCGCTACCGCAACGCATGGGGCCGGACGTCGCCAATGTCGTTGCCAGCGACCCATTCCGGTTTGCTTTCGTGCGGCTGCGCACGGAGCATGGTCTTTACCGCGAGGAAACCAGCGCGGTGACGTTTCTGACGCCGACATTGTTCCGCACCGGAATCCCGCTGCCCGCAGAAGTGCCGATCGGCACCTATGACATCGACATCAAGCTGTTTGCAAACGGCGCCTTCGCGACCAAAACCGAAACCGCGTTCGAGATCGTCAAGGTCGGCTTCGAGCAATTCGTTGCCAATTCCGCACGCCAGCATGGATCGTTGTATGGCCTTGCGACCGCGCTGATGGCGATCATGACCGGATGGCTTGCGTCGGTCGTCTTCCGCAGGGACTAAACGAAAAATCCGATTCCCATGGCAATGACGCAGACGGCCATCACCGCCGTCGACAGCCATCCCAGCCAGTACAGCGGGCCGGTGATGACGAACTTGCTCATCACATCGTGACGCCGCGCGAGAAACATCAGCAGGATCATGACCGGCACGGCGAGGATGCCGTTGATGACCGCGCTCCAGTACAACGCAGAGATCGGATTGATCGGCGTGAAATTCAGGAGAATGCCGATGCCTGCCGACAGCGCCAGCACCGCATAGAACGCCACGGCTTCGCGCGGCTTGCGCGCAAGACCCACGGTCCATCGGCGGCCCTCTCCGATGGCATAGGCGGCAGAGCCTGCCAGCACCGGCACGGCCAGCAGACCGGTGCCGATGATGCCGAGTGCGAAGACGAACTCGGCCATTACGCCAGCAATGGGCCTCAGCGCTTCCGCCGCCTGCGCGGAGGTCTCGATGTCGGTCCTGCCGGTTGCGTTCAGCGTCGCCGCCGCGGTGATGATGATCGAGATCGCAATCAGGTTTGAAAACGCCATGCCGACCATGGTGTCGGCGCGGATGCGGTGAAATTCCTTCTGCGCACCGTAGTGCTTTTCGGCCAGCGGCTGCTTCTTCGCATCGACCCGCTGGTCTTCAGCCTCCTGCGAAGCCTGCCAGAAAAACAGATAGGGCGAGATGGTGGTGCCGAGAATGGCGACCAGAGTGGTGAGAAACGCCGATGTCCATTGAATCTGCGGGACGGCGATGCCGCGGAGCGCATCGGCCCATGAGACCTTCGCGAAAAAGAGTGCCGCGACATAAGCGAACAGGCTCAGCGTCAGCCATTTCAGAATGGCACTATACCGCGCGTAGTCGAGAAAAATCTGCGCCATCACTGACGCCACGCCGAATACGAGGACATAAAGAAATCCGGGACCGCCGATCAGGAGCTTGAGCGCGTCGCCCATGGCCGCAAGATCCGCCGCGATGTTGATGGTGTTGGCGAGGAACAACAGGGCCACGACGATGTTCAGAAGCCACGCGGGATAGTGCCGGCAGACGTTGCCCGCGATGCCACGCCCGGTGACGCGCCCGACCCGCGCGGAGATCTCCTGAATGGCGACCATCAGGGGGAACGTGAACAGCATCGTCCAGCCGATGCCGTAACCGAGTTGCGCGCCGGCCTGACTATAGGTGCCGATACCGGAAGGATCGTCGTCGGAAGCGCCGGTGACAAGTCCAGGACCAAGCCTCTTCAGAGAGCCGCGCAGGCTGAACGGCTCAGGCATTCCATTCTTCGGCTCAGAATGATCCGGCGCCGGCTTCTTCCGGTGATCGACTTTGTTGTGTGCCATGCCCATGTCCAGCCGCGCCAGACAACGGCCCTTGAATGCTTCGGTTCCACGAAGTCTGGCGGGGCCGCTGGCAACAGTCCATGGGATAAATCAAATCCACGATGCGACCGTCCTCACAGAGGGTGACCGCATCGCCTCTAAGCCGCGCGAGCGGATGACGCGGCCGGCCGCGTCACCAGATAGATGCCGAGTGCAACCGGTACAATTCCAAGAATATCCGCCAGCGTGACGTGCTCGCCGATCAGGAGCCAGCCGAACAGCACACCGAGCGGCGGCATCAGGAAGTGATAGGAGCTCGCAGCCGTCGCGCCCATCACGCGGATCAGATGCTGCCACAGCAGGTAGCCGACCAGCGATCCGAGCAAGGTGAGATACGCCAGCGAGAGCAGGAGCCGCCCGGTCGGCACGATCTCCGCGACGCTTTCGAACGAGAACGCGAACGGGATCAGCATCAGCCCGCCGGCCAGGTTCTGCACCGCGTTGCCGATCAGCATGCCGCCCTTCGGCGCAAGCTTCTTGTAGAGAATGGTGCCCGCCACAATCGACAGCAGCGCGCAGAAGGTGAAAATGAGACCTGTCGCGCTGTCCTGGCCACCGCCTGTGGACAGGCGATGCGCGACGATAAAGCCGACACCGCCAACGCCGAGCACGAGACCAATGACTTTTTGCACGGTCAGCCGCTCGCCAAGAAACATCGCCGCCAACACGGCGGTCAGCACGGGGTTGGCACTAACAACCAGCGTGCCGAGACCGGCGGAGACCGTACGCAACCCGACATAGCCGAGACCGAGATACATCGCATTGTTGGCGATGCCGATCACGGCGAAGGCCAAAAGATCGCGCTTCGTCAAACTGATTTCACCGGGCTTCAGAGCGGCAAGGCCCAGCATGATCAGACCGGCGAGCAGAAAGCGCACCATCAGCAGCATCAGCGGCGGGCAATCGACGAGCGCCACCTTGGCGACGGCAAACGACAGGCTCCAGACCACGCAAAACAGAGCAATCTGGAACGGCAGCCAGTAGCTGCGTGCCTTCGGAGCGGACAATGGAACGGCGACGGACATGAGGAAATCTCCTTCGCCTTCCGAAATAGGCCCCTTCCTTGCCATTTGGAAATTAAATGATAAAATCATCTCCAGTGGAAAAACGAATGGCTTTCGAACAGGTGGCCCATGCTCGATCTCGAACTCCTGCGCAGCTTCGTTTCTGTCGTGGAATCGGGCGGCTTCACCCGCGCTGGCGAGCGCGTTCACCGCACGCAGTCGACGGTAAGCCAACAGATCAAGCGGCTCGAAGACGATTTCGGCCGCGTGCTGCTCAATCGGAGCGGAAAGACAATTACGCCGACCGAGGATGGCGAGCGGTTGCTGTCCTATGCGCGGCGGATTCTGTCGCTGGCTGAGGAAGCGCGCGACGTTCTTGCGCGGCCCACGGCGGAAGGCGCGGTGCGGCTCGGGATTCCTGAGGACTTCGCCGCCTATCGGCTCACTCAGTTGCTGGGAAGTTTCGCGCGGTCGCGGCCCGGCCTGCGGCTCGACGTGCGCGCGGATCAAAGCACCTATCTGCGGCGCGATCTCGAACGCGGCGACATCGATCTCGCGCTGCTCAAGCGCGACGCCGGAGAAAAGGGCGGCATCGCGGTGTGGCCGGAGCGCGTGCACTGGGTGACCAGCAGAAAGAATCCCACCGACGTCAAGGCGCAATCGCTGCCGCTGGTGTTCTTCGCCATCGGCTGTCTCTACCGGACGCGGGCGATCCACGCCATCGAGTCCGCCGGACGCAACTGGCACATGGCCTATACCAGCTCAAGCCTGTCGGGCATTCAGGCCGCGGTTGCCGCCGGACTCGGCCTCAGCATTCTGCCGCAGATTGCCATTCAGGCCGATCATCGTGTGCTGACGGCGAAGGATGGATTTGCGCCGATCGACAAGACCGAGGTCGCGCTGGTGGCTTCGCCCGACGCAAGCCCGGCCACACTGCGGCTTGCCGACCGGCTGGCGGAATTCTGCAGCGACGTGCAGGCCAAGGCAGCGTAAATTTTAATAGCAGCGCGACGCTGCGATGGTATGCACGCGGCGATCGCCGAGCACATGCGCCGTGAAGGCGAGCGTCTGGAAGATCGCCGCGAAGGCAACGTCGCGAATGCTCAAGCCGCCGGTATAGGCGCCGAACGCCGGCATCACCGCGCGCATCCCGTCGCTGGCGAAACACCGTCGCTCCACTGACCGTCCGCGCGTCGACACCCGCGCCTTCGGATGCAGATGTCCGGCGATTTCGCCGACGGCGCCCGTCGGCTCGTGACGAAACACAATCGGTCCGATGGCGACTTCGTCCGCGACCACGCCGCCGAGATCGCGCGGCAATGCCGGGTCGTGGTTGCCGGAAATCCAGATCCAGTCGCGCCGCGCCCGCAAGGCCGACAGCGTATCGCGATCATCCGATGACAACCGTTCATGAGCATCGCGGTCGTGAAAACTGTCGCCGAGTGCGATCACGGCGCGCGGATCGTGTCGCGCAATCACCGCACCCAGTTGTGCGAGCGTCGCGGCGGTATCGAACGGCGGCAGCAGCACTCCGCGCTGCGCAAAGCTGGAACCCTTTTCCAGATGGAGGTCCGAGACGATGAGAAGGCGCTCGTCTTCCCAGAACAGCGCGCCGGCGAGATCGGCGGCAAAGGTAATGCCCGCGACAGCGACGGCTGGAATTCGATTTGTCGCCTGCGCGGGTCGCATCTCACATCAATCCTGGTCGGGCATTGCCTCTTTCACGAGTTCCGCGGCGGCTTCCGCCAGCAACTCGTCGGACGCTTCGCCATAAACTGCTTCGCGGCCGATTTCCAGCATGACCGGCACTGCCAGCGGCGAAACCCGATCGAGTTCCTTGTGGGTGATTCGACCCTTGATCCGGATCAGCATATCGCTCAGACGGCGAATATCCAGCAGTCCTGTGGCGGCATCCGCCCGCGCCGCGCGCAGCAGCACATGATCGGGCTGATGCTTGCGCAGCACGTCGTAGACGAGGTCGGTGGAGAACAGCACCTGCCGCCGCGACTTCTCCTCCCCGGTAAAGCGCCGTGGGATCAGCCCCGAGATTAAAGCGCAGGTCCGGAACGCGCGCTTCATCAACGCCGACTCCGCGAGCCATGCTTCGAGATCGTCGCCCAGCATGTCCGCATCGAACAATGCATCGAGATTGAGACGGCCGTTGCGGATCATCGACGACATGTCGCCGAGCGACCATACCGCCAACGCATACTCATTGGCGACGAAGCCGAGCGGTTTGGCGCGTCCACGCTCCAGCCGCCGCGTCAGCAGCATGCCGAGGGTCTGGTGCGCGAGACGGCCTTCGAACGGATAGCAGACGAGGTAATGCTTGTCGGCGCGCGGGAAGGTCTCGACCACAAGTTCGCGCGGACCCGGCACGCGCGAGAACGCAGCCTGCAGCGACAACCACTCGCGCACCTGATCGGGCAGGCTCTTCCACGCGCGCGGATCCGCGAGCAGAAGACGCACGCGCTCGGCGAGATAGGTCGAGAGCGGAAACTTACCGCCCATATAGGACGGTACTTTCGCATTGGCGTCGTTGCTGCGCGAAACATAAACCTCGTCTTCCATCAACGCTTCGTAGCGCACGACTTCGCCGCCGAACACGAAGGTGTCACCCGGCACCAGTCCCTCGATAAAATATTCCTCAACCTGGCCGAGCATGCGCCCGCCGCGCGCGATGGCGCCAGTCGAGCCCGATCCTTTGCTTCGGCCACGCACCAATTTTACTTTAAGCATCGGCTCTTCGACGATGGTGCCGACGTTGAGACGATAGCTTTGCCGCACCTTCGGATTGGTGACGCGCCAGCGCCCGTTCTTGTCCTGCTTGATGCGCGCGAAGCGCTCGTAGCTCTTCAGCGCGTAACCGCCGGTGGCGACGAAATCGATCACATCGTCGAAATCAGTACGCGGCAAATCCGCATAGGGCGCTGCGCCGCGCACTTCGTCATAAAGCTCATCGGCCAGAAATGGCGCGCCGCAGGCGCGTCCGAGCACGTGCTGCGCCAGCACATCGAGCGAACCTGTGCGCTGCGGCGGCGTGTCCTGCGCATTCTCCGCGACCGCATCGATGGCAGCGCGGCATTCCAGCACTTCAAAGCGATTGGCCGGCACCATGACGGCGCGCGACGGCTCATCCAGGCGGTGATTGGCGCGGCCGATCCGCTGCATCAGCCGCGATGCGCCCTTCGGCGCGCCGACATTGATGACCAGATCGATGTCGCCCCAGTCGATGCCGAGATCCAGCGACGAGGTACAGACCACGCCGCGCAGCTTTCCCGCCGCCATCGCATCCTCGACCTTGCGGCGCTGCGCGACATCGAGCGATCCGTGATGCAGCGCGATGGCAAGTCCGTCGTCGTTGATGCGCCACAGATCCTGAAACAACATCTCGGCCTGCGCGCGCGTATTAACGAACATCAGCGAGGTCTTGTTGGCCTTGATCAGATCATAGATCTCGTTGAGCGCGTGGCGCGCCATGTGACCCGCCCACGGCAGCCGCTCTTTGGTATCAAGCATCTCGACGATGGGGGCCGCTCCCGCATCCGCGATCACGAGATCGGCCATGTTCTGCGCGCCGCTCACCTGCGGCATCAAATAGCGCCGCAGATCATCGGGCTCAGCGACGGTCGCCGATAGACCCACCGCCGCCGCCTGCGGCGCAAGCCGCCACAGCCGCGCCAGCCCGAGCGACAACAGATCGCCGCGCTTCGAGGTCACCAGCGCATGCAACTCGTCGAGCACGATACGTTTGAGAGACGAGAAAAGATACGGCGCGTCGTCGGACGACAACAGCAGCGCAAGCTGCTCGGGCGTGGTCAGCAGAATGTCCGGCGGATATTTGCGCTGGCGTTGTCGACGCGACACCGGGGTGTCGCCCGTGCGGGTCTCGACCCGGACCGGCAAGTTCATATCGGCGATGGGACTCTCGAGATTGCGCGCGATGTCCACCGCCAGCGCCTTCAGCGGAGAAATGTAGAGCGTATGGAGTCCGCCGCTGCGGGTCACGCCGCGACCGGTCGATACGACTGCCGCGGACGGCCGCGATTTGGGCGCGCCTAATTCCACCAGCGTCGGCAGAAAACCCGCAAGCGTCTTGCCCGCGCCGGTCGGCGCGATCAACAGCGCCGAACGGTTGTCCCGCGCCTTCGCCAGCAGATCAAGCTGATGCACGCGCGGCGACCAGCCCCGCGCCGCGAACCAGCGCAGGAAAATCTCGGGCAGCAGATCGGGCGATGTCGGGGCCTTAGTGTCCACCACCTAGAAGTAAGGCGTCGCGCGGTCACGGTCGAGGGCAGCGACAGAGATTCCGCCCTGCCCTCGACCGTATTATTTTATTGGTTATTGACTGACCGGCTTTGCATCGAGATCCCAGTCCTTGCCGTTGAAGGTTCCGATGAACAGCGTCTTGATCGGCGAATAATCATCCGGCGACGTTGCGTAGGTAATGCCGGGCAAGAAGATCGGCGCCTTGTAGCCGGCCAGCGACGTAGCCTGCTTCAGGACATTGGCATGGGTCAGTTCGTCACCGCACTTTTCCAGAATGCGCGCCATGGTCACAGCCTGCGAATAGCCCTGGAACGCGATCGTGTTGTCCTGATCGACATTCGGCAGATATTTCGTGCGCAACTCCTGAAAGCCCTGCACGTCCGGATCGTTAGCCCATTTAGGGCTGCCGACTTCCTTGGTGTAGCTCGCGGCCACGATACCGATGGCGTTCTCCGCGCCGGCGGCGTTGAGAATCGATCGGCCACTCGACGTGCTGACCAACAGATGCAGCGGCTTCCAGTTAAGCTCGGCAACCTTGCGGATCGATTGCGATGTCGCCTTGCCGGTGGAGATATTGTAGAAAACATCCGCGCCAGATTTCGACAGATTGATCATCTGCGAATCGATGGTCGGATCGGTGAGGTCGTAGGACGCTTCCGCGACGACCTTCACCTTGCCGCCAGCTTCGGTCAGAATCTCCTTGAACGAATTCATGTAGTCGCGACCGAACTCGTCGTTCTGGTACAAGACGGCGACCTTGGCGTCCGGCTTCTTCTGCAACAGATAACGCGCGAGAATGCGGCCCTCGGTCGGATAGAGCGGCAGGCCTGGCGTGGACCATTTGAAATTCTTCGGATCGTTCCAACGCCCCGCGCCGGTGTTGAGAAGAAGCTGCGGGATGTTCTTGCCGTTGAGATATTTCTGCACCGCGGTCTGCGGGCCGGTGCCGAGCGAGCCGAACAGCGCGAGCACTTCCTCCTGCTCGACCAGACGCCGCGTCGCCTCGACGGTCTTCGGCACGCTGTAGGAGTCATCCAGCGTCAGGAACGTGATCTTGCGCCCGTTGATGCCACCCTTGTCGTTCAGCATCTGGAAATATGCCGCCTGGGTGCGGCCGATCACGCCGTAAAGCGAACCCGGCCCGGAATGCGGAACGGTCTGGCCGAGCTTGATCTCGGTATCGCTGGCGCCGGGATCGTATTTCTTCTGGGCGTAAGCCGCGCCTGCGGTCAGAACCGCCGCAGCGAATACGAATCCTGTCGCAAACGATAACATCCTCGTTTTCATTTTCTTGTTGTCTCCCTGAATGATTCCAGCGGCATTCTGCGATACCTTTGAAATCGGAATCGGCGATCATCCCGGATCGCGGCGCGATGCAGAACGGCATGCTGGCAGGCCCGAAACGCCTGTCTTGCGTTTAGGCGTTACGTCCGGGATTTTGGGGCGGCGAAACAGCGCAAGAGCGTAGGTTCACGCCTTGCTTGCAGTCACAACGAGGCCCGGCACGGGCTCTCCTGCTTCGGTGCGGGTGGACGCCGGGGTTATTGCGCAGAGTTGCAATCCTGCAGCAGCGATTGCATCGCGCAGATAATCCGCCGAGTGCGCGTAGCGCAGCCCCTGACCCAGGATCACGCCTTTACCCAGATGCGTTTCCACCGTGAACGCCAGCAGGCCTTGCGGCTTCAAGACGCGCGCGGCCTCGCGCAGCAGCGAATCCAATTCTGGCACGTAGACAAAGGCATCGGCCGCCATGACAAGGTTGGCGCTGGCTTCATCCTCGGCCTGCAGACCTTGCAGCATGTCGGCCACATCCAGCCGCGCATAAAGTCCCGTGGCGCGGGCGCGCTCGATCATGCCCGGCGACAGATCGATGCCGATGAACCCATCGGCCAATGAGGCGAACTCGCGCGCAGCGAGGCCGGTGCCGCAACCGAGATCGATGGCGCGCTTGAAAAACGCTGGCAGCTTCGCGGCACGGCGCGCCTCCAGCACCGCCTTCAGCAAAACTTCCGGCCCGCAATAATCCAGATCCTGCACCAGCGTCTTGTCGAATCGCGGCGCGTACTGATCGAACAGTGCCCGCACATAGCCCGGCGGCATGGCGGAGAGGTCTTCGATGCCGAGCCGCATCAGCCGCAGCTTCGCGCCGTGCCGATCGTCGGGATCGGCGTCGCGCGCACGCAAGTAAGCCGTAACAGCGTCGTCGCGCTGGCCCATTTGTTCGCGCAGGTTGCCAAGCGCGAACCATGCCGAGGCAAAACCGGGTTCAAGCTCCGCCGCCTGCGCCATCAGGTCGGCGGCGGCGGCAAGATCGCCACGCAATTGCAGGTCGCGTCCGAAATCATAGCGCCGGTCGGCGATGAGATTTCCCGATGACAGGAACAAGGACGCGGGCATGGACTTGAAATAAACCTCAGCAAAGGAGCGTTCTGGATTTACCAGACTCCAACGATCTCATGGAGCGACTATATAGCGCACATGCGCCCGCAAGACATCCTGATGCCCGTCGCCGCCGGCCTCTGCTGCAAGCCCGGCGGTTTTCATATCGACCCGGTGCGGCCGGTGGAGCGGGCGCTGATCACCCACGGCCATTCCGATCACGCCCGCCCCGGCCATGGCGCGGTGCTGGCCACCCAAGAGACCCTCGACATGATGCGGCTGCGCTACGGCGACAATTTCGCCGGCAGCACGCAGGCGATTGCCTACGGCGAAACGCTCAAACTCGGCAGCGCCCAAGTGACCTTCCATCCTGCAGGTCATGTGCTCGGCTCGGCGCAGATCGCGGTGAGCAGCGGCAAAACAAAGATCGTCGCGTCCGGCGACTACAAGGATGCACCCGATCCGACCTGCGCGCCGTTCGAGGTGGTGCCCTGCGACGTGTTCATTACCGAGGCGACCTTCGGGCTGCCGGTGTTCCGCCACGCCAACGTTGAAGGCGAGATCGCAAAACTGCTCGCATCGGTCGCGCTGTTTCCCGAGCGCGCGCATCTGGTCGGGGCCTATTCGCTGGGCAAGGCGCAGCGCATCATCGCTATGATCCGCGCCGCTGGCTATGACGCGCCGATCTATTTGCACGGCGCGATGGAAAAGATCACGCACTATTACGAGAGCCGCGGCATCGACCTCGGCGATCTGCGGATGGCGAAGGGCATGAAGAAGGCCGATCTTGCCGGCACTATCACGCTCGCGCCGCCCTCCGCCATTACCGACATCTGGACACGGCGATTCCCCGATCCCGTCGCGGCGTTTGCATCGGGCTGGATGCGGGTGCGCGCCCGCGCGCGACAAAAGGGGATCGAACTGCCGCTGGTGATTTCCGATCACGCCGACTGGGATGGATTGTGCGCCACCATCGATGCGACCGGTGCGGGCGAAGTCTGGGTGACGCACGGGCAGGAAGACGCGCTGGTGCACTGGTGCCAGTCGAAGGGCTTGAAAGCGCGGCCACTTGATCTGGTCGGGTATGGGGATGAAGACGAAGACAGCGCAGTCGCCGATGAGGCCGCGCCATGAATCGCTTCGCGCATCTGCTCGACCGCCTCGCCTACGAACCCGGCCGCAACAACAAGCTGCGGCTGATCACGAATTACTTTCGCGAGGTACCTGACCCCGATCGCGGCTGGGCGCTGGCGGCACTGACCGGCGCGCTGTCGTTTCGTCACGCCAAGGCAGGATTGATCCGCGACCTGATCGCGGCGCGTACCGATCCGGTGCTGTTCGCGCTGTCATATGATTATGTTGGGGACCTGTCGGAAACCGTCGCGCTGATGTGGCCAGCGGATAAGCGCCCCACCAATTCGCCCCCACCGCCGACGCTCACCGAGGTCGTCACCACCTTCAATACGCTAGGCAAGACGGAAATCCCGGCGCAGCTTGTGCGCTGGCTCGATGAACTGGATGAGACCGGCCGGTGGGCGCTCCTAAAGCTCGTCACTGGCGGCTTACGCATCGGCGTTTCGGCGCGGCTGGCGAAGACCGCCGCTGCGGCGCTGGGCGACAAGGACGCACATGACGTCGAACTGCTCTGGCCAGGACTCGTCCCGCCCTATCTCGATCTGTTCGCGTGGCTTGAGGGCCGCGCCGACAAGCCGGTCAATCGCGATCCAGCGCCGTTCCGTCCGGTGATGCTGGCGCACGCCATCGAAGACTCCGATTTCGCCAATCTCGCATCGGAAGATTTCACCGCTGAATGGAAGTGGGACGGCATCCGCGTGCAGGCTGTGAGCGGAAGGGACGAGCGCGGCAACATTCTCACGCGTCTCTATTCGCGCACCGGGGAAGACATCACCAAGAGCTTTCCCGATCTTGTGCCGTCGCTGCGGCAGCCTGGTGCGCTCGATGGTGAATTACTGGTGCTGCGCGACGGGAAGGTACAGACCTTCAACGTGCTGCAACAACGTTTGAACCGGAAATCCGTGACGCCGAAGCTGATGAAGGATTATCCGATTCATCTGCGCGCCTACGATCTGCTGAGCGACGGCGAAAACGATCTGCGGATGCTGACGTTCGCCGAGCGTCGCGCAAAACTGGAAAGCTTCGTCGCGCAGCTTGCCGATCCACGCATCGATCTGTCGCAGCAAATCCCATTTACAACATGGAACGATCTCACAACTGCACGGGCCAATCCTGCAAGCGCAGGCGCTGGCGGCGATTCTGATGCCGTCGAAGGCGTGATGCTCAAACGCCGCGATGCGCCGTATCTGCCGGGCCGCCCGAAAGGACAGTGGTGGAAGTGGAAACGCGATCCGCACATTATCGACGCCGTATTGATGTACGCCCAGCGTGGCCACGGCAAGCGCTCATCGTATTATTCCGATTACACGTTCGGCGTCTGGACCAAGGGCGACGACGGCGACCAGCTTGTTTCAGTCGGCAAGGCCTATTTCGGCTTCACCGATGAGGAGTTGATTCAAATCGACCGCTTCGTGCGCCGCCATACCACCGAAAAATTCGGTCCGGTGCGCCACGTGGTGCACGAGCCCGATCAGGGGTTGGTGTTCGAGGTGGCATTCGAGGGACTGGCGCGCTCGGCGCGACACAAGTCCGGCGTCGCCATGCGGTTCCCCCGTATCAGCCGTTTGCGCTGGGACAAACCACCGCGCGACGCTGACCGGCTGGAAACACTTGAACGAATGTTAATCTCCGAGAGCAGGATTTCCTCTCCGGCAGCAGCCAACAGCCATTGACGGCGACAAGACACTTCCCCATGTGGCGTGCTATTGTGCGATGACGCACACCACCGAGGAGACGACAATGCCGGATGACGTGAGAGAAATCCCAGCCAGGAACGACGACTCCCTGTCGCGTTTTCTCGGCGGCTCGCCCTTGGCGGTGCTGCTGCGGCTGGTGTTGCTGTCGCTGCTGGTCGGCGTCGTACTCGCCGCGATCGGCTTCGATCCGTGGAACATCATCTACAGCATCCGCCGCCTGATCGACTGGATATGGAATCTCGGCTTTGATTTCATCAACGGCGTGTGGCGCTACTTCCTGCTGGGCGCGGTGATCGTGATCCCAGTCTGGCTGATCTCGCGGCTGTTCAGCACACGCAAGCCGTAAAGGCTTTATCCGAAAACATGATGCGCGGGCCTGGCCCTGCGCATCATCTCGCGCGCGGCACTTGAGAAATTACTCCGGCCAGGGCTCGGCGGTGATCGTCGCAGCATCCGCGCCGACGATTTCGGAAAGACTGTCGCGTCCGGTCCGCCGCAGCGTGGACAAAAGATCCGCCTTGATATCTTCGACCAGCCCAAGACCTTTGTAGATCAGGGACGAGTAAAGCTGGATCAGCGTCGCACCGGCGCGGATTTTCATCAGAGCCGCACCGCCAGAATCGATGCCGCCAACGCCGATCAGAGGGAATGCGCCCTCGGCGCGCACATAGGTTTCCGCCACCATGCGGGTGGAGAGTCTGAGCAGCGGCCGTCCCGACAATCCGCCCTGCTCCTTCGCCCGCGCCTGTTCGCGCAACGTCGCCGGCCGCGACAACGTGGTGTTGGCGACGATCATTCCATCGACCCGGCGCGAGCGCGCGATGTGCACCACATCGTCGAGTTCCTGCAGCGTCAGGTCGGGCGCGATCTTCAGCAGCAGCGGCGAATCGCCTGCATTCTTGCGCACACGTTCGCGCGCATCGACCACCCGCGCCAGCAAATCGTCCAGCGCCGCTGCCTGCTGCAAGTTGCGCAGGCCCGGCGTGTTGGGCGACGACACATTGATGGTGAAGTAGCTCGCCACCGGCGCGAACAGTTCGATCAGCCTGACATAGTCGGCTGTGCGATCCGCCGCATCCTTGTTGGCTCCGACATTGACCCCGACGATGCCGCCGAAACGTGCGCGCGCCGCTAGCCTGCGCAGGACGGCTTCGGCGCCGTCATTGTTGAAGCCCATGCGGTTGATGACGCCGGAATCCTGCTCAAGGCGAAACAGCCGCGGACGCGGATTGCCCGCCTGCGGTTTAAGCGTCACCGAGCCGATCTCGACAAAGCCGAATCCGAGCCGCAGCAGCGCGTCGGGGGCCTCGGCATTCTTGTCGAAGCCCGCTGCCATACCAACGGGATTGGGGAAGTTCAGGCCGAAGGCGCGCGTTGCAAGCTTGGGATCGTCCGCACGCGGTTTCGCTGCCGGCAAGAAACGCAATCCGCCAATCGCGAGGCGATGCGCATCTTCCGGATCGAGCCGGCGCAGCAGCGGCAATGTGAAGGCATCGAACGCGCGGATCACGAGGCCAACTCCGGAATATCGTGCGAGCCGTCGGATCGGGCGCGCAGATCGAGGATCTTCGTCACCGCGCCGATATCGAGTTCGCCATAGAGATGCGGAAATAGATCGCCGGCGCGCGAGGGCTCCCACCTCAATGCATCGCCCAGCGCATCGGCGTCGACGGCGATCAGGAACAGACCGGTCTGCCCAGCGAAATGCTTGGCAACCGTACCTGCGACCTGCGACGCCGTGGAGAAATGGATAAACCCGTCGCGCCGATCGTCGGCGCTGCCGCGAAAGACGCCTTGCCGTTCGGCCTCGCGCCAGGCGGACGCGGGGCAAACCTTGTAGATTGTGGACACGGCTGGTCGATTCTCGCTTGTTGTTGAATTCTTTCAGGATTTTTCGAAACTGGGCCGAATGCCCTGCAGACCGTATCGGCGCGCTCCGGCCACTTCAAGGGCGGTATTTGGCAATCGCAGCGGATTGCGCGAACTAACGATTCGAGGTAATAATTCCTAAGCACCGATAGAATTCACTGCCCCGGTCCGGTCGGCCGGGCCACCGCTCCGGCCAACGCCCATGCTCACTCACGATCAAATCTGGAATGCGCTCGACCGCCTCGCCGAACGCGCGGGACTGTCGGCATCCGCACTGGCCAAACGCGCCGGGCTCGACCCCACCACCTTCAACAAATCGAAACGCGTCACGCCGGACGGGCGCGAGCGCTGGCCATCGACCGAGTCGGTTGCGAAGGCGCTGGCCGCGACCAGCACCACTGTCGATACGTTTGTGCAACTCATCGAAGACACCGCACGCACAGTGCAAGCCGTGCCGCTGCTCGGATTCGCCGAGGCCGGCGCTGGCGGCTATTTCGACGACGGCGGCTTTCCCGTCGGCAAGGGCTGGGACGAGGTCGGCCTGCCTTCGGTCAACGACGAACACGCTTATGCGCTGGAAATTTCCGGCGACTCGATGAAACCGGCCTATCGCGACGGCGACGTCATTATCGTCTCGCCGGGCTCGCCGATCCGGCGCGGTGACCGGGTCGTCGTCAAGACAAAGGACGGCGAAGTCACGGTCAAGGAATTGAAACGCCGAACCGCGAAAGTCATCGAGCTGCAATCGCTCAATCCGGCGCACAAGGACCGCGTGATTGACGCGAAGAATGTGGACTGGATCGCCCGCATCGTGTGGGCGAGCCAGTAGGCTTGGACCAAGTTTTTGTCATGGCCGGATTTGTTCCGGCCATCCCGACCATCGACATCGCGGACTATCAATCGAGGTCACCGGGACAAGCCCGGTGACGACAACCCGAGCTGAAAACTACGAGGCCGCCCGCTTCAGCGCCGCATCGATCATCGCGATCGCGTTCTGCACGCCATAGACCGCGACGAACGATCCGAAGCGCGGGCCTTTCTCCTGGCCGAGCAGCACCTGATACAGCATGTTGAACCAGTCGAGCGAGACGCCCGGACGGCCGTCCTTGCCCTTCTTCACCTGATCAAGAAACGGCTCACGGCGGCCGATTTCATAGACCACGTTCTGGATGTCTTCGGCGGACGCCTCCTGCGGCAATTGCGCGAGCGCATTGCGCAGATCGGTCAATGCGGCACGTTCACTCTCGGTCGGCTCGCGGAATTTCTTCGTCGGCGCCACAAAGTCGCGATAGTAGTTGATCGCGTAACCAACCATCGCATCGAGCTTTGGATGCGTTTGCGGCGTCACGCCCGGACGATAGCGACCGATGAAGCCCCACAGCGTCTCGGCATTCTCGGCATTCGACGACGACACCAGCGTTAGCAGCAACTGGAACGTGACCGGCATGTCGGCGAGCGGTGGATTGCCCGCGTGGATATGCCAGACCGGATTGCTCAAACGCTGCTTGGCATCCTGGCGCGGATAGCCGTCGATGAACTGCTGATAGTCATCGACGTTGCGCGGGATCACGTCGAAATACAGCCGCTTCGCCGCCTTCGGCTCGCGATACATGAACAGCGACAGCGATTCCGGCGAGGCGTAACGCAGCCACTCGTCGATGGTGAGGCCGTTGCCCTTCGACTTGGAAATCTTCTGGCCCTTGTCGTCGAGAAACAGCTCGTAGTTGAAGCCTTCCGGCGGCGTGCCGCCAAGCGCCGAGCAGATTTTTCCGGACAGCTTGACCGAATCGATCAGATCCTTGCCCGCCATTTCATAATCGACGCCGAGCGCAACCCAGCGCATCGCCCAGTCCGGCTTCCACTGTAGCTTGCAATGCCCGCCGGTGACCGGAACGGTGATGCGCTCCTTGGTATCGGGATCGTCGTAAGAAACGGTACCGGCCTTGGCGTCATGCGCCACGATCGGCACCTGCAACACGATGCCGGTGCGCGGCGAGATCGGCAGGAACGGCGAATAGCTCGCGGCCCGCTCTTCACGCAGCGACGGCAGCATGATCGCCATCACCTTGTCGATGTTCTCGAGCATCTTGAGCAAGGTCGCATCGAAGCGGCCGGACTTGTAGTACTGCGTCGAACTGGCGAACTCATAGTCAAAGCCGAACGTATCGAGAAAAGCACGCAGCCGCGCATTGTTGTGCTCGCCAAAACTCGGATGCGTGCCGAACGGATCGCGCACTTGGGTCAGCGGCTTGCCGAGATCCTGCGCGAGCATCTCCTTGTTCGGCACGTTGTCCGGCACCTTGCGCAGGCCATCCATGTCGTCGGAGAACGCCAGCAGTTTCGTCTTGATCTTGTCTTCGGTCAGCACGCGAAACGCATGACGCACCATCGTGGTGCGCGCCACTTCGCCGAACGTGCCGATATGCGGCAGACCCGACGGACCGTAGCCGGTCTCGAACAGCACTTCGTCCTTCGGCTGTTTCTTCAACCGCGCGACAATCTGCTTCGCCTGCTCGAACGGCCAGGCGTTGGATTGTTCGGCGAGCGCCCGCAGGTCGCTCGGGGTTGAAGGCATTTTACTCGACATCAAGGATCTCCGCGCAAGGATTCAGGCCGGCTGACGGCGCGCGAGCCACCAGCCGATCACCACCAGAAGACTGCCGAGCGCAGCGCAGACGATCAGCAACCCGGCTGTATTAGCCGCAACGCCTGCATAACCCAAGGTCTTGGCGTCGATAAAGGGATAAGGATAGAAGCCGGACATTTTTCCGCGCACCAGCACGAAGCCGAGATAGAACAGCGGGTAGATCAGCCACAGCAGCGGATCGTACCAGCGCAGCCCCGACTTGCGGACACAGGTGAACCAGAACGCCAGATATCCTAACGGCATCACATAATGCAGCAGAGTGTCCGCGATCCATTGCGCACCTTCGGGCGCCCAGAGATGACGAAGCAGCGCTACATAGATCAGACCGACCATGGCGATATAGGCCGCCACCGCCGAGCGCACGAATGGATGAACCAGCCATTCGTCCGGGCTGCCTTTGATGGAAAAGGCCGTCAGCACCAGCGCCGCGAGAATGTTGGTCTGAATGGTAAAGAAGGAAAAGAAGCGGATCGTGCCCTCTGTCAGCGAGAGCCCCATCGCATTGGTGGCCTGGGTGAGCAGGTAATATTGCAGCACAAGTGCCGCCCAGCCGAGCAGCGCAAGAAGCGTCGCGGCGGTTCGCTTGAGTTTCGCCGTTCGCGTGACCGTCATGCCCCGAACCCGCTGGTACTAAAACGGACTGACCGAAAAATAACGCAGCCACAAATCGGTGTATCGGCCTTTTTCCCAAAGCCGGAACATCGCCCAGTTTAGCGACTGCCGCAGCAGATCGTTGCCCTTTTTGACGCCGATGCTAACGCCCTCGCCAAAATACCGGCTCTCGGTGAAGGGCCCGCCGCTGAACGCGCAGCAATCGCCGGAATCGGTGCCGTTGATCCAGAACGCCAGCGCAATCGCATCACCGAAAATGAAATCGACTTCACCCCGGCGCAGCGCAAGGCGAAGGGCATCGTCATTGGGGAAGCTGACCAGTTGAGCGTCGGTGAACAACGTCTTCAAATAAGCTTCATGCGACGAGCCCGCGATGGCGCCGACCTTTTTGCCCTCGAGATATTCCGGGCGAACCTCCGCCATCACCGCGTCGCGCCGCGACACGAAACGCGCGGGAGCGCGGTAGTAGGGATCACTGAAGTCGAGCTTGGCGCGAAGCTGCGGCGTGACCGCCAATGACGCGATGATCGCATCGCCGCGATTGCCGTTGATCGCATCCACCAGCGTCTCGAACCGGCGCATCTGGATGGTGCACGCTACCTTGATCTCTTCGCAGATCATCCGGGCGAGATCGACGTTGAAGCCGGCCGGATTGCCATCAGGACCCGTGAAGTTGAAGGGCGGATAGTCCGTCTCAGTCAAAAACCGGATCACCGTCAATCGCGCCAAATCAGGCCGGTCGGGACGCCGCCGCGGATCCCAAAATCCCGGCACGGCCTGAGGCGCGACGGGTTGCTGAATGACGGCTAGAGGCGAGGACGACTGCGGCGGCGCGGCTGGCGCGCCCTGCGCACGCGACATTGCTGGCGCAACACACATCGCAGCACACCAGACGACCAATACCGCGGCTGAAAAAGCGGCATCGCGCAATCGGATATTGAAGGAAGATACCATCTGTGGTTGCATCGACCGGGGTTCCACGTGTCGGGTCTTATAGACCATCCGCGGGTGGATTCGAGTGCCGTTTGTAGCGTGGGGTGGCGGTCAAATGGCCGTGGCTGGGCGGGCGAACGAGGCTGAAAGCGGTAGCGGGGATGCCGGTCCGCGTCATTTCGCAGGCCTGGCGGCTTCCGCCCGAAACCTCACCACGCGCGTTGCAGGCCTTCTGGGATTTCCACCGTCACAGAACGACAATCGGCCTGCGTATCGCGAGCCGGGCCCTCCTGTGGAGCTCGACTGCCTGCGCGGCGTATTCGCACCATCGCTGTTGGCGGCGGCCGAGCGACACAGCAGAGAGATCGGCGTCGGAGCCGACCAAGTGCTGATCCAATGGGGCGTCATCGGGGAAGATACGTATCTGCAGCGTTTTGCCCGGCATATTGGCGTCGGGTTCGAAACATTTTCAACGACGGAGCGAAGCGATTGCCCGCTGCCGGATACCGGCCTGCGTTTTGCCGCGCGACACCGCCTGCTTCCCCTTTGGCATCGGGGAAAACCTGCGTTTGTCTGCGCCCCCCGAGGATATGCAACACGCCGCATCGCCCGCCTCGTCAGACAGTATCCCTGGCTGAGATCACGTATCCGCACCACCTCAAGCACAAGATTGAACGAATTTCTTGAGTACCATTCGAATAACACACTGGCGCAAATCGCGACCAATGATCTGGCCGTACGTTTCCCCGCCCTGTCCGCGGCTCCCCGTCCGTCTTCAAACAAACGCCTGGCATCATTCGCTCGCTATCTCGCGAGGCTTTCCGCTCCAGCCCTCCTTTTCACTTTAATGCTGCCGGCAGTTATTGAGATCGGTGGCTTGGTTCTCACCGTCTGGTTCCTGCTGTTCACGAGCCTGCGGCTTGCAGGATGTTTCTCGCCGCGAAAGCGACGGCCGCGCCCGCCCCGGCTCCACGACAGCCAGCTTCCCATCTATACGGTGGTCGCGGCGCTCTATCGCGAGGCGTCCTCCGTCGCGCCGCTGATGCAGTACATCAGCGAACTGGATTATCCGCGCGAAAAGCTCGACATCAAGCTCGTCATCGAACTGGACGATCTCGGCACGCGTGCGGCTATCGCAAAGCTTGGACCGATGCCAAACGTCCAGGTCATCATCGCGCCCGGTGTCGGACCGCGCACGAAACCCAAAGCTCTCAACTGCGCGCTGACTTTCGCACACGGCACCTTCATCACGGTGTTCGACGCCGAGGACCGGCCCGAGCCCGGCCAACTCCGCGGTGCACTCGACGTCTTCCGCACCCATGAATCGGATGTTGTTTGCGCGCAGGCCAGCCTTTGCATCGACAACACCGCCGACGGCTGGCTGCCGCGCATGTTCACGGCCGAATATGCCGGCCAGTTCGACGTGTTCCTGCAGGGGTTTTCCAGTTTCGAGATGCCGTTGCCGCTGGGCGGATCCTCCAACCATTTCCGCACGAGCGTGCTTCGCGAGGTCGGCGGCTGGGACCCGTATAACGTCACGGAAGATGCCGATCTCGGCTTCCGGCTCGCACGTTTCAAATACCGCTGCGTGATGTTTCCCTCCACGACCTATGAGGAGGCCCCGGCGCGGTTCGGCGCGTGGCTGCGCCAACGCTCGCGGTGGATGAAAGGCTGGATGCAGACCTGGGGCGTCCACATGCGCTCGCCGCGGCAGCTCTGGCGCGATGCCGGCGCCGGCGGTTTCTTCACCCTCAACATCATCGTCGGCGGGAACGTCCTGACAGCGCTGGCGCATCCGCTTCTACTTGCCGAAATTCTGGTGCGGAGCGTGCTGAGCGCCCTCGACGACAGCATCTCATCGTTCTTCGCAAAGCCGTTTATCGAACTCTATCTTGCGACGATTGCCGCCGGTTATCTGACCACCGTCGTGATCGGATTAATCGGGCTGGCCAAACGAGGCTTGCTGCGTGAGGCATGGGTTCTGGCGTTGACGCCGGTTTACTGGGTCTGCTTGTCCATCGCAGCGTGGCGCGCGCTCTATCAATTGCTCGCCGAGCCTTATCACTGGGAGAAGACCGAACACGGTCTCGCGCAACATTCGCGCATGGCGTCCCGGTTCGGCCCCATACGCGACGCAAAAAGCGGGATCAGAGATAGCGCTTGAGATCGGCAGCGGCCTCTTCAGGCTTCCGCTTCAGATCGAACGGGCGCACGAAGTTGCCCCTGCTGTCCATCAGATAGATCAGCGCCGTGTGATCCATCGTGTAGTCGCCGTCTTTCAAAGGAATTTTTTTTGCGTAGACGCGATAGGCCGAGATCACGCGCGCAATCTCTTCCGGAGCTCCGGTCAGTCCCTTCAGGTTCGGATCGAAACTCGAAATGTAGTTCTTCATCGCAACAGGCGTGTCGCGCTCCGGATCGACCGAGACGAAATACGCATTCACCTTGCTCGCGTCCGGTCCCATGGCGCGCAGGACTTCCGACATTTCAAACAAGGACGTTGGACAGACGTCGGGACAATGCGTGAAGCCGAAGAAAATGATGGTCGGGCGGCCGATCAGGCTTTTCTCGGTGACTGTCTGCCCGGTCTGATCGGTCAGGCGAAACGGCCCTCCGATCGCAGCCGGAGCGGTAGCGACGCCAAACCCGCCCAGCAGCCACAATGTGACCAGCAACCCGATTGCGAGGCTGCCGGCAAACGCCGCGATGATTACGAGCGGCCGGGTCGTCCTGTCCATCGCAATTCGATCCTTAAGATGCCGGCAGGCGACACGCAGCGGGAACGCCGACCGTCCTATCCTCAACGAGCATGCAATAGAGCGGGATGCCCGTGCGGGCAAGCATCCGTCCAGCGCGCGGGATCACATGACAGGGAGCAAATGCGACCGCCCGAAGGCTTTTTGTCAGCGGACGTGGGCCGATGCCTGCGCGTCCATGTAACAGGGACGATACATGCTCGTCAGTTCGCGGCCGCGGAGGAAGATCATGCGCTGTTTCAGGCCGCCGCGCCGTGAAATCCAGCTGCGGATCGACGACGGATACATTTCGTACAACATCTGAGTCGCTTCGCGGTTGGTTACTGGCCGGCCGCCGGCCCCGAAATCCCAGGCCGCGTGAAATCCAAGGCTGGCGCGCGACGTCACGCAGATCTTGTCGTGGGGAACCGCGCCGAGCACGATGGTGCAGGCCGATGCGCACAGTCCGTCGATCATCACGGTCTCGCCGGATCCTTTGAGAACCTGATACTTGTCCACATAGGTGCCGATGCGACCACCCCGGTCCTCGGAAATCCTGATCACGGCGTGGCTCGCGCCAATCCCGCTCAGGAGAAGCACCGCCGCGAGAATCCCCGTCACAATCTTCATTGCCGGCCCCGTCGCCCCCTGCCTGTGGATCGTCGGGGCACCATCAGCGTGTTGCGAGTCAGCGATTTTGTCCAGATCGACGAACAGTAGAAAGACGGATTCTGCTGCAGTGTTGCTGGCTTGCTGCACATGCTCCGTGCGATCCCGATTTGGAACATGGCGGCGTGGCTCATTGAACGACTTATGGCGGGAGCGCGTCTTTTTGGCTGCAATTTCCGTTGACCGGACTTCGTGCGCCGCGTTTCAATCCACGGAACTGGGGGAGAAACAAAAATGGCGAACGATGCGGATGTAATCATCGTCGGCGCAGGACTGGCAGGTCTCGTGGCGGCCACCGAACTGGCCGACGCGGGCAAACGGGTGATCGTCGTCGATCAGGAAGGCGAGCAGAATCTCGGCGGGCAGGCCTTCTGGTCGCTTGGCGGGCTGTTTCTGGTCGATACGCCCGAACAGCGGCGGCTCGGCATTAAGGATTCCCACGATCTGGCGCTGCAGGACTGGCTGGGGACTGCCGGTTTCGACCGCGACGAGGATCACTGGCCGCGAAAATGGGCGGAAGCCTATGTCGCGTTTGCAGCTGGCGAGAAGCGCGGCTGGCTGCAGGCGATGGGGCACCGGATCTTTCCCGTGGTCGGCTGGGCCGAGCGCGGCGGCTACGACGCCATGGGCCATGGTAATTCGGTGCCGCGCTTTCACGTCAGCTGGGGCACCGGACCTGGGGTGGTGGAGCCGTTCGAGCGGCGCGCGCGCGAACACGCCAAGACTGGCCGTATCGTCTTCAAATTCCGTCACCGCGTTGATGCGCTCGACATGGCAGGCGGGGCGGCGACCGGCGTGAGCGGAAGAATCCTCGAGCCATCGTCGGAACCGCGCGGCGTCAGTTCATCGCGCATCGAGACCGGCGATTTCTCTCTAAAGGCGCAGGCCGTAATCGTCGCCTCCGGCGGTATCGGCGGCAATCATGATCTGGTTCGCGCGAACTGGCCAAAACGCCTCGGCACGCCGCCGAAACACATGGTCAGCGGCGTTCCTGCCCATGTCGATGGCCGCATGATCGGCATCACCGAAGCCGCGGGCGCGCGCCTCATCAATCGCGACCGCATGTGGCACTACGTCGAGGGCGTCCACAACTGGAACCCGATCTGGCCGGGTCATGGCATCCGCATCCTGCCGGCGCCATCGTCGATGTGGTTCGACGCCACCGGCAAGCGCCTGCCCTCGCCGCTCTATCCCGGTTACGACACGCTCGGTCAGCTCGATTACATCATGAAGACCGGCTACGACTATTCGTGGTTCATCCTGACGCAAAGTATCATCAAGAAAGAATTCGCGCTGTCGGGTTCGGAGCAGAATCCGGATCTCACTGGCAAGAGCTGGCGCATGACCATCCGCCGCGCGTTCAACAAGGGCGCGCCAGATCCGGTCGAGGCGTTCAAGGCGAAGGGCGCCGACTTCATCGTACGCGACAATTTCGATGATCTCGTCGCAGCCATGAACAAGCTCAGCGGCGCGAACCTACTCGACGCAACATCGATTAAACAACAGATCGAAGCGCGCGATCGCGAGATCGACAACCCTTACGTCAAGGATACCCAGGTCATGGGCATCCACAACGCGCGGCGCTACATCGGCGACAAACTGATCCGCACCGCCAAGCCGCACAAGATTCTCGATCCCGCGCATGGTCCGTTGATCGCGGTGAAGCTCAACATCCTGACGCGCAAGACACTCGGCGGCTTCGAAACCGATCTCGACTCGCGTGTGTTCGGCAATGACGGCAACATCATTCCAGGACTCTATGCCGTCGGCGAGGCTGCCGGATTCGGCGGCGGCGGCGTGCACGGCTATCGCTCGCTCGAAGGAACGTTCCTCGGCGGCTGTCTGTTCTCGGGACGCAATGCCGGGCGCGCTGCGGCGAAGGCGGTCATCTAAGAAACTGCCACGGAGAGACCCAACCCTAGTGTGACAAGCCAGCCCGAAAAGCGCGCTCGAATGATTCAATCTCTTCGGCAGGCAAGTCCGAAACTGCGACATAAGTGAAATCGCCGTCGCTCCAGCTTCGCACGTTGTAACCGGCGATGGCGCCGGCGGGGATCGATTGCCCCGGTCTGAGCGTCGTCAGGCTGACCATGTGCGCCGCATGCCGATAAACAATGGTTGCGACCGGCTCGCGACCGATCACATCGACGCGGCCGCCTGCAAGCGGGAACCCCTGCGATCCAAGATCGACGACCTGCGGCGATTCCGGAATGCGCGTCGTGAACCAGGGCTTGACGGTGTGCCGGTCGGACGAGGCGACGTCAAACGGCTGCGGTGCAAGCAGGCTGCGGATATGGTTCGCAACAATCTGCTGAACGGTCTGCTGGCGCGCGTCATAGCGATCCATCGTCAGCATGACTGTACTCGTCAGGATCGCACCGAACACCGCAGCAGCAGCGAGGGCTTGCCACGACCAGTTTCCTTGCAGCGAGCGCTCACCATCGAGTGTCTTGTCGATACGGGCTTGCAAATACGGCGGCTCATCGTCCAGCGGCAAAGATCGCAAAGTACCTCTCAAAGCCATCAGCCTGTCGTATTGCGCTCTCAGCTTGGCATCGGCGGCCATGCGCTGCTCGAACGCCAGCGCCGCCGCCGGATCGAGTTCGCCGTCGCAATAGGCTTGCAGCAGCAGATCGTCGTTACCTCCGGTCATCGCGGTCATGATGTCCGCTCTCCCAAAAAATCAATCAAAAGCTGACGCGCCCTGGACAAACGGGACATCACGGTACCGATCGGAATGTTGGCGATTTCGGCAATATCGCGATAGTTCAACTGGTTAATCTCCCGCAGCACGATCACTTCGCGAAATGGTATCGGCAATTGAGCTAGCGCGCGGCGAACCGCATCGGCATCCTCTTTGAGCAACGCCGCCTCTTCGGGCGTTGTGATCTTCGTTCCCTGCGCGGTTTCGTGTTCGAGCCGGTGCTGTTCTACGGCCGAGAGTTCATCCGCATAGACCACTGATTTCGGCCTGTTCTTCATCAGCCAGCTATAGGCCGTGTTGCGTACGATGGTCAGGGACCAGGCTCGCGCGCTGACGGCGCCGAAACCCTTGATGCCACGAAAGGCGCGAAGCGCTGCGTCCTGAACGACGTCCTCGGCGTCAGACGCGTTTCCAGTAAGCCATCGCGCAAGACGATAAGCTTCCGCCCGGTGAGGAAGAAAAACTTCCTCGAACAGCGCACGATCATCCTTGGTCTGCACAAGCGAACCCGCTGCTTGAATCTCTTCCGGCAAACCATCTGGGCCTTCAGACAACCGCTTCCGCACGGACCCGGCGGACCAGCGCGATGCAATATCGCGCGGAGGATCGGGAGAACGGAAATGCGATACGCGTTGTTCGATGCTCAAGGTTTGACGACGATCTTTCCAACCATATGCGGATGCAGGCCACAGAAGTAACGAAATGTTCCCGCTGTCGCGAATGTGAATGAGTAGGAGTCGTCAGTATCCAGCGCCTGCGACCGGAATTTTGTGTCGCTATCGACGACCGAGTGCGGAATGTCGTCGTGGTTGATCCATGTGACGGTCGTGCCGGGGGAAATATCCAGTTCACCCGGCCCGAACGTGAAGTTGTCGATGGTGACCGTCGCCTTGGTGTCCTGGGCGGACAACGGACCCAACGCCAGAAGAACTCCGGTCACCGGCCCAAGGATAAGCGCAACAATGATGCCGCGACTGACGGGAAGGCGCGCCGAAGCTGCGCGCGTGTTTTCGATGAATCGTCTCATGAGATATCCTTGACTCAACCCGCAAGCGTGGTGTCGATGATGGCAAGCGGCTTGTTGCCCTGTAAGACGGTGACGCTGGACAAGCCTAGCAGCGTGCGCAGTTGATCCGCAGGGACAACCTTGGGACCAGGTGACGGAGCCGTGCCGGGCGCTGGCTGCGGAAAGGCCGTCGACATCGCGGTGTGGAAGGTCATGTTGCCTTCGACCTTTTGCACGAGTTGATGGATATGCCCATTTAAGATCGTGACGGAGCCGAAGCGGGTGAGCAGCGCCAGCGCCCGCGTGCCGTCTTCGGTGCCCCAGCCCCACTGCTGGTAGACCACCTGCAACGGAATGTGGGCAAAGACGACGATCGGCGTGCTGTTCGATCGGTCTTTCAAGTCGGCCTCAAGCCACGCCAGTTGCTCCGCGCCGAGATTTCCCAACCCGCCAGCTTTGAGATCCACGACATTGACCAGACCGATGAAATGAACGCCGTGATCGTCGAAGCTGTACCAGCCCGCGCCCTTGGTCCCTTTGCCATAACGATCGAGATAAGCCTTGCCGCGATCTTCATCGATGATGTCGTGCTCGCCGGGAACATAATGCAACTGAACGCCGGTCTCACCGAAGACTTTATCGGCGTTGTCGAACTCAGTGGGCTTCGACAGATGCGTGATGTCGCCGGTATGAATGATGAAGGAGGGCTTCACCTTCATCGCCTTTACCTTGGCGACGGCTTCGCGCAGCGTTCCGAGTGCGTCCGGGTTGGCCGCCTTGTCGAAGCCGATATGGCTGTCGCTCATTTGCAGAAATGTGAAACCCGCCGGCTCTGCCGCGATCGCCTGATCGATTAGACCGACCGAATGGGGCACGCCGCCTGTAAGTCCCCAAAGCACGCCCGTCCCCGCCCACACCATGCATTCCAATGCGTGTCGGCGATTCAAATTCGGCGCGTCGTGGTCATGCTGATGTGCCATGGCTTGTCCCTCACACCGGCCCCAAAACGGGACCGTCAATGAGGAGACTCGGCGAGCGAATAAAATATTCCCGGATACCAGCACCGTTCCGGATTTTTTGCCGGCCGGCTCGGATCAGGCGTCCGGATCTTGCGAGATGCGGCAAAACGGCGCAGTCTATCTATCTGAAAACAAGAAGAATTCAGGGAGATCCCATGAGCGCCACAGCACCCGTTGCATCGTCACCGGCAACGCCCGCGAGAGCGGCCCAATCCAAGCTTGCCGCGGTGCTGCGCGTGACCAGCGGCAATTTCCTCGAGATGTTCGACTTCTTTCTGTTCGGATTCTACGCGACCTATATCGCGAATGCCTTTTTCCCCGCCGGCAACGAATTCGCCTCGTTGCTCGCGACCTTCATGACTTTTGGTGCAGGATTTTTGATGCGGCCGCTCGGTGCGATCGTACTCGGCGCTTACGTGGATCGCGTCGGACGCAGAAAAGGACTGATCGTCACGCTGGCGATCATGGCGATGGGCACCGTACTGATCGCTTTCGTGCCATCCTACGCAACGATCGGTCTTGTCGCGCCTGCGCTCGTGCTGATCGGAAGATTGCTGCAAGGCTTCTCCGCCGGCGTCGAGTTGGGTGGCGTGTCTGTGTACCTGTCGGAAATGGCGCCGCCGAACAAGAAGGGCTTTTACGTGAGCTGGCAATCGGGCAGCCAGCAGGTCGCGATCATCTTCGCCGCCATCATCGGCTACATTCTCAACACCACCATGATGCCGCAGGCCATCGCGGACTGGGGCTGGCGGATTCCGTTCTTCATCGGCTCCTTGATCGTGCCGTTTATTTTCATCATCCGCCGCTCGCTGCAGGAGACCGAGGCGTTCCTTGCACGCAAGCATCATCCGACCCTGTCGGAGATCTTCGCATCCATCGTATCGAACTGGTGGATCGTGCTGGCCGGCATGCTGCTGGTGGTGATGACCACCGTGTCGTTCTATCTCATCACCGTGTACACACCGACCTTCGGCAAGAGCGTGCTGAAACTCTCGATCACGGATTCGCTGGTGGTGACGTTCTGCGTTGCGATCTCGAACCTGTTCTGGCTGCCGGTGATGGGCGCGGCGTCGGACCGCATCGGACGGCGTCCCATATTGCTGGGTTTCACAGTCCTGACCATCCTCACGGCCTATCCCGCTATTTCCTGGCTGGTTTCAAATCCGTCGTTCGAGCGGATGCTGATGGTCGAGCTGTGGCTGTCGTTTCTTTACGGCAGTTATAACGGCGCAATGGTGGTGGCGCTCACCGAAATCGTGCCCGCGAGTGTGCGTACTGTCGGCTTTTCGCTCTGCTACAGCCTCGCCACCGCATTGTTCGGCGGCTTCACGCCTGCGATTTCGACCGCGCTGATCGAGGCGACCGGCGACAAGGCCGCGCCGGGTCTGTGGATGACGTTCGCCGCCATCTGCGGACTGGCCGCAACGCTCATGGTCTATCACCGCGGCGAAGCCCATCGGCTGGTCACCGCAGCCGCGGCCTGATTGATCGCCCGGTCGCGCGTCAGAAACCGATCCAGTAGGCATCGATCTCGCGCACGCGATTGCCCCAGTCGAACTCCTTTTCGGCTCCGAAGGACGGCGCTTTCGCCAGTTCCTCGTCGGTCATCAAGGTCAGGAGCTCGTAAGCCTCGATATTGGGGTTGTACTTCATGCTCGCCCACGGAAGCGGGCGATAGTCTTCACCGACCCCGAGAAAGCCGCCGAAGCACAGCACAGCGTAGGCGACGTTGCCGCTCGTCTTGTCGATCATCAGTCGTTTGATGCTGCCGATCTTCTTGCCGTCGGCGTTGAAGACCCGTGTGCCTTCAACCCTGTCGCTGGCGACAAGACGATGAGGCTTCAGGTCGATTGTGTCCGCATGCATGTAAGCCTCCACTCGTTGAGGCCCGGTCTCGCAAAACGGTCCGCCACACCGCACATGTCCGGACCGCTCCGGAGCAAGGGCCTGTGAGCCGGGCGAACAATCCAAAGCCGCCCGGCGGTAACATCAGCACTGACTGAATATAATACGAACCGGAGGCGTCAAACAGTCCCTCCGTCACCCCGCAGAACGAATCTGCTCAGGCGTGAGCCCGGGCGAACCCTTGCCCGCCTGTTCGGCATTCCGGATCAGGGCGAGAATACGCGTGGACAGCGGCGCCTTGAGTCCGTGGCGCTTGGCAAGCTCGACGATCAGGCCCTGAAGGTGATCGATCTCGGTGCGGCGGCCGCGCTGCAGATCTTCCCACATTGAGGAGCGCGCTTTTGGGTCGATCTTCACCATCGAGGCCGCGACCCGCTGGAACAGTGCATCCGGCAGTTTCAGCATGAACGGCGTGAACCAGGCCGGAAGCGGCGTCGTCGACACCGGCGCGATACCTTCGGCTTTGACAATGCGAAGCGCCTCCCGCCACTGATCCGCGAACAGCACGCGCCACGGCCGCTGCGACAATTGCTCACGCAGCGGCAAATCGGACAGCGCGATCAGAGCATTGTTCAGATTGACCAGCAGCTTGCCCCACTGCACGCCGGTGATGTCGTCCACCGCGCGAAACGCCAGCTCCGGTTGCCAAAGCTGCTTCGCGGTGTCGGCGTCATCCTTCTCCAGCAGGATGTCGCCGGAGGTGGCGCGATGAAAATGGCCGTCGCCCATCGAGACCACATTGAACGGCACCATGCCCGCGAGAACATCGTGATCAGGCAGCGCCTCGCGCAACACGGCGACGTTACCGGTGCCGTTCTGAAGACTGATGATGACCGCGTCCTTGGCCGCGTGCCGTGCGATCAGGTTCGCGATCTCAGCGGTGTCGTCGCTCTTCACGGTGACCAGAATGATTCCTGCGTCCGCGAAGATTGCCGGATCGTCGGACAGCTTGATCTCTGCCGGCGTCAGGCGGTGTTCGATGCCCTCGAAGCTGGTGACCTTCAGCCCGTGCCGGTTGACCTCATCGATCAGGCGTGGCCGCGCGAGCAGCGACACCGGACGACCACCGACGCGCAACATGCCGCCGACGAAGCAGCCGATGCTGCCCGCGCCCGCCACGCAAATGGATGCCGATGAAGCCATGCTGGTTCTGCTCCGCCCCTCGATGAACCGAAGCGTCGCCTAAACCTTGCGAAATGGCAACGCTGGACCGTTGAGTTTGCGCAGACCCGGCTCGCGCCGCTCCAGCCACCAGCCATATTGTTTGGGCCAGGAATCGAAGGTGCCATCGCCGATCTCACCTTTGGTGTCGCGCAGGGCGAGTTCGGCATGCAGCGGCCAGTTCGGATCGAACAATGCTTCGCGTCCGACGGCCACGAGATCGGTCTTGCCTTCCGCGACGATGTCCTCCGCCTGCTGCGGATGCAGGATGAGGCCGACGGCCATGGTGGTGACCTTGGTCTCGTTGCGGATCTGCTCGGCGAACGGCACCTGGAAGCCATAGCCGCGCGGAATGCGGGCCGCGGTGGCTGAACCCATCAATCCGCCGGACGAACAATCGATCACATCGGCGCCTCGCGTCTTGGCCTCGTTCACGAAGGCAACCGAGTCGGAGATGTCCAGACCGCCGTCGAGACCGTCGATGGACGAGATGCGGACGAACAGCGGACGGCCCGAAGGCCACGCGGCCCGCACCGTCTCGACGATCTCCAGCGGAAACTTCATGCGACCGGCGCGATCGCCGCCATAGGCATCGTTGCGCTTGTTGGACAGCGGCGACAGGAACTCATGCAGCAGATAACCGTGGGCGCAATGAAGTTCGAGCACATCGAACTTCGCTTCCACCGCGCGCAGAGTGGCGAGACGAAAATCCTCGCGCAGTTGCTTCAGTTCCGGCGCGGTCAGTTCATGCGGCATCAGCCAGCCGTCATCCATCGGGATGGCGCTCGGTGCGACGATGGTCCACGGCTTGTCGCCGCGCGCGACATCTTCGGCATTGAGCGCAGCGTTGCCATACCAAGGCCGCTGCATGCTGGCCTTGCGGCCGGCATGCGCAAGTTGAATCGCCGGCACCGATCCGTTGGCGCGCAAAAAGGCCGCGATGCGCTTGAGCGGCGCGATCTGCCCGTCGTTCCACAACCCGAGGTCGCCATGGGTGATGCGCCCCTCGGCATTAACGGCAGCCGCCTCCGTCATCACGATCCCGGCACCGCCTTGCGCGAACTTGCCGAGATGAACCAGATGCCAGTCATTGGCCACGCCATCGTCGGCCGAATACTGGCACATCGGCGAAATCACGATCCGGTTTTTGGCGGTCACGCCACGCAGCGAAATCGGCGTGAACAATTGGGGCTGTGACATCAGACCTCTTTGAATTGTGGATTGTGCGGGGGATTGTCCGAAAAGGGCTGGAGCGGGCGAAGGGAATCGAACCCTCGTATGCAGCTTGGGAAGCTGCCGTTCTACCATTGAACTACGCCCGCGTGGTTCCGACCTTAGCCATACCCGGCGCGGCGCCGCAAGATGGCAGTCATCACGGATTAAGGCTGGCAGAATTCGGGTGGCAGACGGCGTCGAAAAGAGCAAGATTCTCCAAGTTCACTGAATGGCCGCCATGCGATTATGAGGCACAATATGACAACCGGTCTTGCATTGTTCGATACAGATATCGGGCGCTGCGGCATCGCCTGGGGCGACCGCGGCCTTCTGGGCGTGCAATTGCCCGAAGCTACCGACGCCAGAACGCTGTCATGTCTCGCGCAGAAGGCACCCGGTGCACGGGAAGCCGTCATGCCGGATGAGATCCGGCAGGCCTGCGGCGCCATGGCGGAGTTGCTGCGCGGCGAGGCAAAAGATCTGACCTTCATCGCGGTCGATATGGAGCGCGTCCCCGCGTTCAACCGCGGCGTCTATGACATTGCCCGGACCATCGCGCCCGGTGAGACACTAACCTACGGCGATATCGCCACGCGGCTCGGCGATAAACTTCTGTCCCGCGCCGTCGGCAAGGCGCTGGGGGAAAACCCGTTCCCCATCGTGATCCCCTGCCACCGGGTGCTGGCGGCGAACGGCAAGACCGGCGGCTTTTCGGCAAATGGCGGCGTTACCACGAAGTTCCGCATGCTCGCCATCGAGCGCGCCAGGATCGCAAGTCACGCATCTGAGGACGCGCCGATGCTGTTCGATCCGGGCTTGTCGATTGCCCCGCGACGGCGCCGCGGATAGAATTCGGCGCATGCAGACCACACCGTTGCTGCAAAACAAATCGCTCGCCGTCATTTCGTACCGGTGCACCATGGGACCGGACGACGCACCTTTCCTTGAGCAGCACATCTGTCATTCGCTGTCCTATGTCCGCAAGGGCAGCTTCGGCTACGACACTCGCGGCCGAACTCATGAGCTTGTGGCCGGATCGGTGATGGTCGGCCATGCCGGCGACGAATACACTTGTTCACACGATCACCACGTCTGCGGCGATGAATGCCTGTCGTTCCAGCTCTCGCCTGCGCTCGCCGACGACATGGGTCTGCACAAGAACGCGTTGCGCCTCGGTTGCGCGCCGCCGCTGCCTGAATTGATGGTCTATGGCGAGCTGGCGCAAGCGGCTGGACATGGCGACAGCGATATCGGGATCGATGAAGCCGCGATGCTGTTCGTGAGCCGCTTCGTTAAGACAACATCGGGAAAATCCCTGAGGGCGCAGCCCGCCACGGCGCGCGACCGCCGCCGCGCCGTCGAGAGCGCGCTGTGGATCGACGCCCATGCCGACCGCGAGATCGACCTCGACACCACCGCGAAGGCGGCCGGCATCAGTTCGTTTCATTTCCTGCGGATGTTTTCCAACGTGCTGGGCGTGACCCCGCATCAATATCTGGTCCGCTCGCGGCTGCGCCATGCCGCCAAACTTCTTGCTGATGATGCACGATCCATCACGTCGATCGCGTTCGACGTCGGGTTCGGTGACCTGTCGAACTTCGTCCGGACATTCCACCGCGCCGCCGGCATCTCGCCGCGAGATTTTCGCAACGCCGCGCGCGGCGACCGCAAGATTCTCCAAGAACGGCTTCAGGCCTGCACCGTAGGGTAATCTCCGCAACGTAAGGAGATCACCATGTACGACCACATCGGACTGAAAGTCAGAAATCTCGACGCCAGCGTGCGGTTCTATACGGCAGCGCTCGCACCGCTCGGCCATGTGCTGTGTTCACGCGACGACAGCGGCGCGGGATTTGGGCCGAAGGACGCACCCGCGCTCTGGCTGCACGTTTCAAAAAAACCTGAAGGCCCCGGCGCGCATGTCGCGTTCCGCGCCGCCAATCACGAGGCCATCAAGGCGTTTCATACTGCAGGCCTCAAGGCTGGCGGCCGCGACAATGGCGGCGCAGGTTCGCGCGCAGATTACAGCCCGACGTACTATGCAGCCTTCCTGATCGATCCGGACGGCAACAACGTCGAAGCCGTCTGCACCTGAAATCATCCTGCGAAAGAACCAGCCATGGCATCCATTCACAAGGAAATCCATCTTGCAGCGTCTTCGAATGACGTTTGGGATGCGGTGCGCGATTTCAGCGCGGTTCATACGCGTCTCGCACCGGGTTTCGTCACCGAGTGCAAAATGGATGGCGATGCGCGCATCGTGACATTCGCGAACGGCACAGTCGCCCGGGAACTTCTGGTCGATTGCGACGATGCAAGACGCCGTCTCGTCTATGCGATCATCAGCGAGCGCATCAAACAGCACAGCGCTTCAGTAGAGATTCTCGACGACGGCGCAGGCCGCAGCAGGTTCATCTGGACCGTCGATGTGCTGCCGAACGAAATCGCGCCATACATCAGCGCGCAAATGGACGAAGCCGTTATCAGAATGAAGCGCAAACTCGAAAGCTGATACTGCCTGACAAAACGTCCGCCGTATTATTCGGGTGATGAATCGAACCAGTACGCTCATCTTCATGCGCGAGACGACAAAATCGTTCCGAACAAAGCGTGATACCAACAAATCGCTCGCACTTACCGATTCAATTTGAATCGTACTCGCGCCTTTAACCTTACCGAATTATTCAAGTGGATGGTTCAAGGATTCCACATTTGCGACCGCTCCGTGACGCTAAGACATTGGCCTCGTGGATGAACGGAGGTGGCGCATGCGGAACTCGAAGCCTGCGGAATTGGACACGGTAGCGACGTTCGGCCAGCGCAAGATTGCGCCTCGCGTCTGCATCGTTGACGAAAAGCGACATATCCGCACGTTTCTCGGAGAAGCTCTCGAGGAACTCGGCTTCATCGCCTGCGACTGCGCGACCGCCGGCGAACTCCCGATGCTGCTGGATCTGCACCTGCCTGATCTCGTGGTGCTCGGAACACCGCATGACGGTATTGCGGCCGGACATGTCCTGAAAATTCTCCTCGGAAAGCAGTTCGACGGCAAGGTGCTGCTGATCGGGCCGCGGGATTCGATCGTCGTCAGTGCCGTGCGGCAGCTTGGAGAGGAATCCGGCATCGAGATGCTGCCGCCGCTCGCTACGCCGTTCAGTGCGGACGGCTTGCGCGCCAGCGTGGCCGCACTGCTTCCCGCGCAGGCTCCGCCGAGCCCTCCTGTGGATGTGGCCGAGGCGCTCAAGGCGGGCTGGCTGGAGCTTTGGTATCAGCAAAAAATCGACGCACACACGCTTGCAGCGCGCGGTGCAGAAGCGCTGGTCCGCCTGCGCCATCCGGCCTGGGGCGTCGTGCCTCCCGCATCCTTCATTCCGGACGACAAGGACCCGCAGTTCAGGGGACTGTCGGAGTTCGTCATAAGCCGCGCGCTGGAGGACTGGCACTATTTCGTGGACCAGTACGGTCCCGTCGATATCTCGATTAACCTGCCGATCGGCTTTCTCAAAAACCCGGCTTCGGTCAGCGGGCTATGCCGCCAGATTCCGAACCATCCAGCGTTCAGCGGATTGATCGTCGAGGTGAAGAGCAGCGAGATCATCCAAAATCTCGATCTGGCCATCGACGTGGCCAAGCGCATGCGGTTTCACAACATCGCCATTTCGATCGACGACGTGGGAGTGAACTGGCCATCATTCACCGAGTTGTCGAGTTTTCCTTTCGTCGAGATGAAGGTCGATCGGGAATTCATTACCGGCTGCGCCGACAACCGACTGAAGCAGACGGTCTGCCGCAGCATTCTCGAACTGGCGGATCGATATGGCGCGCGCACCGTCGCCAAGGGCGTGGAAACCAGATCCGATCTGGTCGCGACACACGAAATGGGTTTCGATCTGGCGCAGGGCTATCTGTTTGGAAAGCCGGCCAACGCAAAAAAATTCGCCCGCGCCGCGTTGTCGCGTCCGGTCACAGCCCTCGCGTGACAATTATTCGATGGCGACGGATGCCGCCCTCGATCCCCAATTGGTAAATCGGACCGCGGCCGCGGCGAGAACGCCAAGCAAAATCATGGAAGCCGCCGCCAGCCGGAAGAAGTGAGTGCTGGTCGCGCCCTGCGAGATCAGCCACCAGCCGCCTGCGATGACGAATGCCAGTCTTGCCGTCTGCGCCAGCACCGGGCCAAGAACTTTCGCCGCTCCCTGCGATGAGAAAAAGAGCGAGATCGAGAGTCCGACGAACGCAAAGAAAGGAGCCGCCGTGGACAGGTATTGACGGCTCGCAGCACGGACAGCCGCGTTATCGGTGAAGAGGTTGACCCAGATGTCCGGGAAAACCGCGAAGAAGCCGCCGAAGAGGCCGACCGCCGCGAACGATACGCCTCCCGCGGTCCACGCGATGCGCCGCGCCCGCGCGATGCGGCCTGCACCAATCGCCATTCCGATCATCGGCACGGAAGCTATACCGACGGCGAACGCAAGCGACGTCAACATGAACTCGAGCCGCGCGCCGATGCCATATCCAGCCAGCACCTCGGTGCCGAAGTTCGCAAGCAGATGCGTGAAGATCGTCACCGTCAGCATGATCTGCAGCGGCGAGAAGCACGCGACCGCCCCAACCTTCAGAATGTCGTTGAACATAGCGCGCTGAAACCGGAAGCCTCTGAAGTTCAACTTCACGCGGCTGCGGCCGGACAGCAGATACCACGCCATGATGGACGCACCGATCGAAAACGCGATCAGCGTGCCGGCGGCGACGCCGCGCATGCCGAATTGCGGCACCGGCCCGAAACCCAATCCAAGGATGCCGCCGAGCAGAATCTGAAACAACGCGGAGTTGAGAATGATCGCGGACGGCAGCTTCATGTTGCCAGTGCCGCGCACCACGGCCGCCAGCGTATTCATGATCCAGGGAATGACCGCACCGGCAAAGAAGATCTGCGAGTAGCCGATAGCCTCGCTCAGCACGCGGCCTTGTCCGCCCAGTGCCGCAAACAGCCCCGGCCCGAACACCAGCATGCCGATCATGAACACCAGTCCGAAGCACAGCCCGATCATCAGCGCATGGACCGCGAGGGCCGATGCACGCTCGGCGTCGTCCGCGCCCAGCGCACGCGCGATTGCGGAGGCCACGCCGCCGCCCATCGCACCGCCGGACATGGTCATCATCAAAATCACGAATGGAAACAACAGCGCCATTGCGGCCAGCGGCTCGACACCAAGACGGCCGATATACGAGGTCTCCGCGATGACGACGCAGGTGCCGGCGGTCAACGCGACAACGTTGGGAGCAGCCAGCTTCAGAAGCGTCGAGAGGATCGGGCCGTCGAGCAACGGATTTTTGCGCGGGCCTTTGATGGGCGGCAAAGGCGGCTTGTCATCCACCTGCACCGCAGGAATTTCAGCGACCCCGAGTTCGGACATACGCTCCCCCGGGCGGCAATTTTATTGTTTTGAAGGAACGCCGCCCTGTCAAAAATCCATAACATCAAACCTGCGCGCCACAATACGCGCCCGCGCATGGCGCCTACTCGATCCGAAAGACAGCGGACTACGTCGATCCGAGCATGTCCGCGGCATCGGCCATCGTCAGCGGCCGGTCGCCAAGCAGCTTGTCGGCGATCGCATCGCCGCTGCCATCCGACAGAACCGCAAACGGATCCTGCGCGGTGAGACGATGCTCGACCACAAGCCGCGACAACAGCAATCGCCGGGCGTCGCCGCGCATGGCATGTATGCGGCTGCCTTCCCATGCAAAGGTGACGGCGCTGGCGACATGATAAAGCGTGCTGGTGGCGCGGCGGGCTTCGGCTTCGTTCTCAGAACGGCCCGCCACCTCGCGCGCAAAGCCGATAGCCTTGTCGGTCAGATTGCGAAGACGGTCACGCCAGCTCTGCGGAATACCCGCCACATCGTCGATCCGCGCATGCAGGTCGGCACCCAGTGCCGCTTCCGCACCGTGCCGGCCGACGGCGCGCTTCAGCGTATCGAGCGCGACGATGTTGCCGGTGCCTTCCCAGATCGAACCAAGATGGGCGTCGCGCAGCAATCGCGGCGTCGCGAATTCCTCAATGTAACCGATGCCGCCGCGCATCTCGAGCGCGTCGCCGCACACCTTGCGCGCATCGCGCGTGGCGCGATATTTCAGGGTCGGCGTCAACACGCGCAGCAGCGCTGCTGCATCCTGACTGCCGGCCTCTGCGCGATCCAGCGCGTCCGCCGTGACGAAGCTCATCGACACCGCTTGCTCGGTCGCGAGCATGATTTTCATCAGTTGTCGCCGCGCCAGCGGCATGTCGACAATGCGACGGCCGAACACAACGCGATTGTTCGCGACTGTGTTGGCATCGTGATGGGCGCGGCGCATCAGCGCCGCAGACTTCACGCCGTTGGACAGCCGCGACCAGTTGACCATCTCGGCCATCTGCACGAAGCCGCGATCGAGTCGCCCGACCGCATAGGCGATTGCGCCCTCTAACTTGATCTCGCCCGACGCCATCGAGCGGGTACCGAGTTTGTCCTTGAGGCGAACGATGCGGTAATGATTCGGCGAACCATCGTCGAGCCGCCGCGGCATTAAGAACAAGCCTACGCCCTGCGTGCCGCCGACAGCACCTTCCGGCCGCGCCAGCAGCATCACGACTTCCGCGTCTGCATTCGAGCAGAACCATTTCTCGCCGTGCAGCCGCCAGTGATTTCCTTCCTGTATGGCCGTCGTGGTCAGCTTGCCAACGTCGGAGCCGCCCTCCTTCTCCGTCATAAACTGCCCGCCTTGGGTGAGCTTGGTCATGTCGGTTTGCGTGAGGCCGTCGAGATACTTTGCCTTCAGCGCATCATCGCCGAACCGCGACAGCAGCCGCGCCGCGCCATCGGTCACATTGATAGGGCAACCGAGGCCGAACTCGGCCTGATTGAAGAGAAACGTGAAGGCATGCTTGGCCACGGCCGGATAGGTGTCGGCCCAGCCGAGAATACCCTTGCGATGCGACATCGCGTGGATGCCGAATTCGCCATACGCCGCGCGCTCGAGTTCGCGATAGGCGGGATGATATTCGATCCACTGCCGGTCGTTGCCGAAGCGATCGCGCTGATGCAGCACCGGACCATGCTTGTCGGCGAGGCGCGCGCATTCGTCGAGATGACCGCCGGCGAGCGCACCGAGCCGATCCAGATGCGGTTCGATACGTTGAAACAGCGCGGCGGGGAGATGGACGCGCAGCAGGTCGGCGAGGATCGGATCCTTGCGATAGAAGTTCATGCCCGACGTGTCGGGCGCGATCAGGCCGAACTCGGATGTCGGCGCGGAAGCAGGCGCGCTCAAAGGCTTCGCTGCGATAGTCATGGCGTTCTCCCGAACGGTCCTTGTTTTCAGGAATGATCCGGCATTTGGCGCTGAACGGCAAGCCAACCTAAGAACCCGAGCGGCATGGGAGAGCTGTGCCGCGTGAAGGCATAATCCGCAGAGCGGAACCGCGGGAGATCAGGTGCGGAAATGCTTCGACAGCTTTAGGCCCTGGCCCTGATAGTTCGACGCGATGCGCTGGCCATACAGCGCGTCAGGACGCGACAGCATCTTCTCATACACAAGACGCCCGACGATCTGGCCGTGCTCGAGAATGAACGGCACCTCGCGCGAGCGCACTTCCAGCACCGCGCGCGAACCTTGTCCGCCGGCGCCCGCATAGCCGAAACCGGGATCGAAGAAGCCCGCATAGTGCACACGGAATTCGCCGACCAGCGGATCGAACGGCACCATCTCAGCAGCAAAGTCCGGCGGCACCTGCACCGCCTCTTTCGACGCAAGAATGTAGAATTCACCGGGATCGAGAATCAGACTGCGATCCGGCCGTGCACGGATCGGCTCCCAGAATTCGCCCACCGTGTAGCCGCTGCGACGATCGACATCGACCACACCTGTGTGACGCTTGGCGCGATAGCCGACAAATCCATCAGAACCTTCGCCGCTGAGGTCCACGCTCAGCGCGACGCCACCGGCAAGATCGGCTTCGTCGCTGTCGACCAAGCGCTCAGCGGCGTGCAACGCGTGCAGTTCATCAGCGTCGAGTAACGGGTGGCCGGTGCGGAAACGAATTTGCGACAGCCGCGATCCTTCACGTAGCAACACCGGAAACGTCTTCGGGCTGATCTCGGCATAGAGCGGACCATGATAGCCGGCCGCGATCATGTCGAACCGACGCGTGCCGTCGGCGATCACGCGGGTGAAAACGTCGAGCCGTCCTGTTGAGCTTTTCGGATTGGCGGCAGCTTGAATCGACGGCGGCAGCGCGAGGCTTTCGAGCAGCGGCACAATGTAGACGCAGTTGGTTTCCAGCACAGCGCCATCGGACAGATCGATCTCGTGCAATTTCAATTCTTCGATCCGGTCGGCCACGCGGATATCAGGCCCTGGAAGGAAGCTCGCACGGACACGATAGGCAATGTTGCCGAGACGCAGATCGAGGCTGGCCGGCTGGATCTGGCTCTCGACGAAGGGATATTCCGGCAGGATCAGGCCGGCGTCGGCCATCGCCGCGATCATGCGGTCGGGCAGAATTCCTGTCGCGCCGGGTGGCAGGGTAAAGGGCACAGGCTCTTCCTCGGTGGCCGGTCAATCCAGCAAAATGAGCACTTTATCGGTTATCCGATGGGGTGCTTGACGGAAAGGCCATGCGGGATTAAGCCTACCACTTATCCCGTGGTCATTTGAGCCGGCCGGCTTGCAGCCACGTTAAATAACTCGCTAAACAGGCCGGGGACAGTGTGATCCCGGCCCATGGAATCTTTTCCAGGCCGGTTTTTTTGTGTCCATCGCAAGGTGGTCACGATGGAGTGCACATGTCCGAGAGCAAGACCCCCGCGGCCAAGCCGCAATCCCCGACCCGCAACTATCGCCCCGAAACCCGCCTCGTCCATTCTGGCACGTTGCGTTCGCAATACGGCGAGACCTCTGAAGCGTTGTTCCTGACGCAGGGGTTCATCTACGAGACCGCCGAGCAATGCGAAGCGCGCTTCACCGGCAGCGACCCCGGCTTTCTCTATTCGCGCTTTTCCAATCCGACGGTGTCGATGTTCGAGCAGCGCATGGTCGAACTCGAAGGCGCCGAAGCCGCGCGCGCCACGGCGACCGGCATGGCCGCCGTCACCGCGGCGGTGATGGCTCCGGTGCGCGCCGGCGACCATGTCGTCGCCGCGCGTGCTTTGTTCGGCTCCTGTCTCTTATACACATCTAGATGTGTATAAGAGACACACCGCGATCCTCGCGCCGTTAAAAGCAGGTGATCACGTCGTCGCGGCGAAGGCGCTGTTCGGCTCATGCCGCTATGTCGTGGAAGATCTGCTGCCGCGCTACGGCATCGAATCCACGCTGGTCGATGGTCACGATCTCGACCAGTGGCAGAAGGCAATGCGCCCAAATACCAAGTCATGCTTCCTTGAAAGCCCGACCAATCCAACCCTCGACGTCGTCGACATCGCAGCGGTTGCCGAGATCGCGCATCGCGGCGGCGCGCGGCTGATCGTCGATAACGTGTTCGCGACGCCGATCTGGCAGAGTCCGCTCGCGCTCGGTGCGGACGTCGTCGTCTATTCGGCGACCAAGCACATCGACGGTCAGGGCCGCTGTCTTGGCGGCATCATCCTGTCGTCGGACGCCTTCATCCAGGAGCACATCCATACGTTTTTGCGCCAGACCGGACCGGCAATGTCGCCGTTCAACGCGTGGGTGCTGCTGAAGGGCCTTGAGACACTGAGCATTCGCGTCAAGGCGCAGACCGAAAGCGCGGCGGCCATCGCCGACGTGCTGGCGAAGCATCCGAAGATTTCGCGGCTAATCTATCCGGGCCGCGCCGATCATCCGCAGGCCGCCATCGTGAAGAAGCAGATGCGCGCCGGATCGACGCTGGTGGCCTTCGAGGTCAAGGGCGGCAAGCCGGCGGCGTTCCGCACATTGAATGCGCTGAAGCTGGCGCGGATTTCCAACAACCTCGGCGATTCCAAAAGCATCGTCACGCATCCGGCAACCACGACGCATCAGCGCCTCACGCCGGAAGCGCGTGCCGAGCTTGGCATCAGCGAAGGCTTCATCCGCTTCTCGGCGGGGCTGGAGCATCAGAACGATCTGATCGAGGACCTGACGGCGGCGCTGGAGAAGGCGTGAGGATCGTGCCGTCATTGCGAGGAGCGTAAGCGACGAAGCAATCCAGTTCTTGCTCTCTCAAAGAGTGGATTGCTTCGCTCCGCTCGCAATGACGCTCGCAGCATTTTACATCGGCCGGTAGGTCATGACGTTACTCGGAACGTCGACGCCCGCCTTCACCTGCCCGACCGACGCGATAATGGTGTCGCCGAGCAACTGGGCGAAGCAGGCGTAGCCCCAGTCGTTCATGTGGAGGCCGTCGCCGATGACGAACTTGTCGAACGGCAGTTTTTCATCCTCATGCCATTGCCGCATGACCTCGAAACGCGGAAACAGCGACACGTTCTTGAGCTTCGCGACCTGAGCAATCAGCTTCACCATACTGCTGGCGTTTTCAGTCTTCGAGGCGACCGCGGGCACATATTGCGGATCGATCAGCACCACATCGATACCGCGTGCCTGAAGGCGCGCGATGCCGTCTTCCACTAACGCTGCCGTCGCGGCGATGTCGCTGGCAGTTCCCTTGACGACGGTGTTGGTGCCGAGCTGCCAGATTACCAGATCCGGATTGGCGTCGAGAACCGCGGCATCGAACCGTCTCATCATTTCGGGGGCATCCTGTCCGCCCATGCCGCGATTGATGATGCTGATATCGGCGGTCGGAAACTTGCGGCGCAACTGGTCCGCGAGGCGGTTCGGATAGGTATAGGCCGGCGATGACGTGCCGTAGCCGACCGTTGTCGACGAACCGAAAGCGACGATGGTGACCGGCTCACCCGCTGCGATATGGCGCGCAACGCGCGGCAGCGAGCCCGGAATCTCTTTCAATCCTCGGGCCGGCAGGCATGGCACGCGGGTCAGAATATCTCCCGCACCCTGTGCTGCACTCTTCGCCGCTTCAATGGCTCTGGTCGTAAGACCTTTTTGCGGCGCAGGCGCATCGGACTTCGCGGCTGTTTCGGGTGTCGCCGTCTGTGCGAATGCCGGGCGCGCGGCTGGCAATCCGCACACCATTGCTGCCGCCATGACGGCAACCGCAAAACGACAATTAAAATTCATCAACGCTGAATCCTGAGCTCCGCCGGATTGAGGCGTGACGCCTCGACAACCAGCGCCGAGAGCGATCGGCCGATACAATCGTGAACCCGCTTCGCCATTCCATATCCGTGAGCCGAACCGAACAGGTCGAAATCGCCAACGTCACTCCAGTGCCGCATGATCGAGAAACGATCGAACATCGGAATCTGATGATCCTGCGCAACGACGCGGATCGTGTCGTTGTACGGCCCGACCGAGAGCATCGTCTCCATACGTGGGTTGTATTGGAGATTGATCAAGAGCACGTCGGACCCGGCTTTTTGCAGTGCACCCACACCGCTGTCGAGCGCGGCCCGGAAATCGTCCGGGTCGACAGAGCGTATCGCATCAACCGTACCGGTCTGCCAGACGATCAGATCCGGCTTCTGATCCTGTGGCAGCTTCTCCATCATCGGACCGAAACTCTCGGCTGCCTCGGCGGCGGTTTTCTTGGGCCGCAGGTCGGTCTTGACGCTGACAGTCACACCCGCGAGCGTTTCGCGTAGCGCCGCTTCCAGCCGCGCGGGATAGGAAGCGTTTGTGCCGTCAGAACCGGCCAGTGCCGAGGAGCCGCTGCCGACGACGAGGACATTCAGCCGCTTCGATATCTTGACCGCGTCGGCGACCTTGGGAAGTGCATTCTCCGTCGCCAGAAGGTAGGCCGGCACGGCGCAGCCGGGGGCCTCCTCTGCTCGCGCGGAAGAAGCGATTAACAACCCCGCGACAATCCACGCGACTTGCACCACTCTCATGACCCGCCTCCGGCGAGATCGGCATCGGCGTCCGCACTTTTCGCGCGTTTATCGCCCTTGCTGACCTCGGTCTTGTACCACGAAAACAGCCACGCCGCGGCTGACATGATGACGATCCCCGCGACGCTGATGACGAAATGCATCCATGCACCGCCGGACACCTCCGCCAGAATGAAATGCCCGGCAAACGCCAGGAAGACGCCGAGACAGAATATCTCCAGCGAGTGCTGGCCGCACCGGATCACCGGACGCAGCCACGGCGATTTCAGGCCCGGCCAATCGCTCGGAAGGATGCGCACCGTGATCGCTGCCAGCGCCAGAAAATGCACGAAGCGAAGCACGTCGAGATCGGTCTTGTTGATCGGATACATCCAGCTTTCCAGCCAGCGCGGCATGAACATATTGAGCTGCGGCACGTGCCAGGTCAGCGTCACGCAGAACGCAAACACGAGATAGGCGACGCAAAGCCAGAGCGTAATACGCGAGGACAGAATGCGCGCCATGCGCTTTGCGCCGCCGAGCGCGCACCAGGCGCCGAACACGAACAACAATTGCCATGCGAACGGATTGAAAAACCACGCGCCGCTCGGATAGGCCGGCAGATACCAGTCGAACTCCCACGTCAGCGCATAAAGCAATACCGACAAGGCCAGCGCGATATCGGCCTTGCGCTGCATCAGCCAGATGATCAACGGCAGGAACATCATCAGCACGATGTAGAGCGGCAGCACGTCCATGTTGACGGGCCGGAATTTCAGCAGCAGCGCCTGCACGATGGTGACGTCGGGTTGCTTGAGGAAATCGAGAATTCCCATTTCTTCCGCATAGAGCGGATTCTCGAACCGTGTCGCGATGTAGGAAATTTCCGCGAGGTAGATCGTGAACAGGAAAACGTGCGCCACGTAGATCTGCCACACGCGCTTGAAGATGCGCGCGCTCGCAACCACGAAGCCGCGCTCAAGCATCGCGCGGCTGTAGACGAACGCCGCCGTGTAGCCCGAGATGAAAATGAAAATCTCGGTCGCGTCGCTGAAGCCATAGTTGCGGATGGTGAACCAGGTCAGAATGTTCGGCGGAAGATGATCGATGAAGATCAGCCACAGCGCCATGCCGCGAAACAAATCGAGGCGCAGCTCACGCTCGCCTGCCGCGACGGGAAGGGCCGCAGCCTTCGCGGCCGGCGCGTCCGCAGCCGCCTGATCGTTCATCTGGGTCGTCACGAATGTCATTTCAGTCCGGCCAGTTCGAAACGGGCGAGCGCAATCGCCACGCTTGTTTTAAGGAAGATCGCGGCGGCCCGCAAATTGCAGGCATTCCATTGGACGCCGGTTTCGAACCATGCTCGATAAGACGATGTTGAAACGATGGTCGTTCCGGCGCGCATATTGTCTCATATATTGTCCTGGATGAACGACTCGAAACCCCGATAACAATACCTACCTAACGAAGAGGCTTGTTATCATGCGACCAAACCGGACGGACCCCATGTATCGCGCCGTGACCCGTCAGATTGAAGTCATCGTCGAGCCGAACTTCCTCCCCGAGCGCTCGTCTCCCGAGGATGGCCGGTTCTTCTGGGCCTACACGATCGCCATCGTCAACGCCGGAACCGAGACCGTTCAGCTCAGGACCCGGCACTGGATCATCACCGATGGAACCGGCCGGAGCCAGGAGGTGCACGGCGAAGGCGTGGTCGGAGAACAGCCCGTGCTCGAACCCGGCGAACGGTTCGAATACACCAGCGGCGTACCGCTTCAGACGCCGTCCGGGTTCATGACCGGCAGCTATCAGATGGTGACGGAGGACGGCGAGCCGTTCGACATCGACATCCCCGCGTTCTCGCTCGACAGTCCCGATTACAAGCGAACGCTGAATTAGTGGAGTGGACACTTTCAAACAGCCACGCGTCAATGCTCGCGCGCCACGCGCGAGTTGGGCTTTTAGCTTCGCCCCTCAAAACCATGAGGGGCATGGAGCGCCGCGAGGCGCACCTTGTCTTCGTTTCGCTTCCGGCATCGCGTGCGAAGCGATGATGTGTCCGAAAGCGCATCGCCTCACGGCGCTCCATTCGCGGCGATTTGTGAGCCGGGGACCGTACTTCCGGGTGAGGATGGGGGAGCTAGTCGACCCCTGATCCGGCGGGCTTTCGCCTGCCTTCATCCTCTCCTCGTCCAGCCGCGAACGGCAGAGCCACGTAGTTGGCCCGGACGGTCAACCCCGGCCTTCCGGACGGTGTGGATGCGAACCACATCGCGCAGACGCCGCATCCTGCTCCGCCTTCAAGACGCCTCTAGAAAGCGCCCTCACGAACAGGACGGGCCGAACATAGGAGAGGTCTGGAGCGCGGGGATTCGTATCCCCATCACGAAATGTTGCAGGATTGTTCCGAGTCTCTCCATGTCGTCCCCGCTTTCGCGGGGGACGACATCGTGGGTGTGGCGACAATCGCGCCTCAGGACCATCGCCTTCACACCGGCACGACACCCGCCTCGTCCGGCGTGAACTCGTAGACCGAACTGCAGAATTCGCAGGTCACGACCACCTTGCCGTTCTCCACCATGTCGGCGCGATCCTTCGGATCGAAACTTGCGAGCATTCCTGCAACGGCGTCACGCGAACACGAACATTGCGCACGCATCGCCTGCGTCGGAAACACCCGCACGCCGCGTTCATGAAACAGCCGAAACAACAACCGCTCGCCCGACAGATCGGGATCGATCAGCTCGACATCCTCGATGGTGCCGAACAGCGAGCGGCTCTCGGCCCAGGCATCGTCTTCTGCAACAACATGCACAACGGCGTCTTCCGGCGCGTCGCCCGGATGCAGATCGGGTTGCCGCGCACGTTCCGGCGCCTTGGGCAGAAACTGCATCAGCATGCCGCCACCGCGCCAACGATGCTTCGGACCGTCGCCGCCGCGAAATTCCTCACCAACCGCGAGCCGCACCCGCGTCGGAATCTGCTCCGAGCGCAGGAAGTATTCATGCGCCGCATCTTCCAGATTGCCGCCTTCCAGCGCGACGAGGCCCTGATAGCGGCTCATGTCGGCGCCCTGATCGATGGTCATGGCGAGATGGCCGTGGCCAAGCAGCGCCGCGGAATCCTGGCCAGCCTCAAGCCTGCTCGCATCGAAGCGGGCATAGGCGCGCAGCCGGTTCGGCGCCTGGAAATCGACCACGATCAGCGACACCGGACCGTCGGTCTGGGTTTGCAGGATGAAGCGGCCATCGAATTTCAGCGTCGAACCGAGCAGCGTCGTGAGCACAATGGCCTCGCCGAGCACCTTGCCAACCGGCGCGGGATAATCGTGCTTGGTCAGAATCTCATCGAGCGCCGGACCCATCTTCGTCAGCCGGCCGCGCACATCGAGCGCGCTGACCTCGAAGGGCAGCACGGCATCATCCACCGGCGTTGCGGAGGGGGCACGAATTTGGCTTTCAAGCGTCATGTCGGAAACATTCTCGGATCGGGAGGAAGCGGATTGAACGACGAAAGGCCCAAACCATTTCAGGTCTGGTCTCTCCGCGAGGGAATAGTGGTCTAGGACAGCGCCCGCCCAATATAGGTCGTTTCGTCCCACAAAAAAGGACCGGATTTGGGAACGCCACTTGCTAAAAGACCGGAGATTCTAGCCTATCGCGTTCAGGCACCAGGCCAGAATGCCCTTTTGCGCGTGCAGGCGATTTTCCGCCTCGTCGAACACCACCGACTGCGGGCCGTCGATCACCTCATCGGTGACCTCTTCGCCGCGATGCGCGGGCAGGCAGTGCATGAAGATGGCGTCGGGATTTGCCAGCGACATCAGCTTGGCATTGACCTGATAGGGCTTCAGCAGGTTGTGACGATGCTCGCCGTCCTTGTCGCCCATCGACACCCAGGTGTCAGTGATGACGCAGTCTGCGCCGCGCACCGCCTCATCGGGCTTGGTGCCGAGCATGATCGGCGCACCTGTGGTCTTGATCCAGTCTTTCAGCAGCTTGTTGGGCGCAAGCTCCGGCGGCGTTGCAACGTTCAGATTGAAACCGAACCGCTCCGCCGCATGCGCCCACGACGCCAGCACGTTGTTGTCGTCACCGGTCCACGCCACCGTGCGTCCCGTGATCGGGCCGCGGTGTTCTTCAAAGGTCATGACATCCGCCATCACCTGACATGGATGCGAACGCCGGGTCAGGCCATTGATGACCGGCACCGTCGCATGCGCTGCAAGTTCGGTCAGCGCCTCATGGTTGAGAATCCGGATCATGATGGCGTCGACAAAGCGCGACAGGACGCGCGCGGTATCGGCGATGGTTTCGCCGCGCCCGAGCTGCATTTCCGCGCCGGTCAGCATGATGGCCTCGCCGCCGAGCTGGCGCATGCCGACATCGAACGAGACACGGGTGCGCGTCGACGGTTTGTCGAAAATCATCGCCAGCGTCTTGCCGTCCAGCGGCTTGTCGGAAATATCTCCGGCCTTGCGCTTCTTCTTCATCGCCACGCTGGCGTCGAGGATCGCGCGCAACTCCTTGGTCGGCACATCGAACAGGTCGAGAAAATGACGCGGGGATTGACTCATCGCACCGCCTCGCGCTGCGCTGGAATACGCGTCAGCTTCGCGCAAACGCGCTCGACGCGCGAGACCGCATCCTCGATCTCCGCTTCGGTGACGATCAGCGGCGGCAACAGCCGCACGACGTTTTCGCCGGCACCGACGGTGAGCAGCTTTTCGTTGCGGAACGCGGCGACGAGATCGCCGGCCGGCACCACTGCTTTCAGGCCGATCAGCAGACCATCGCCCCGGACTTCATCGACGACATCGGGATAACGATCGACGATCGACGCGAGTTTCTGTTTCAACACCAGCGACGCACGCTGGACGTGGTCGAAAAACTTTGGCGCCAGCATCACATCAAGCACGGCGTTGCCCGCAGCCACCGCCAGCAGATTGCCGCCGAACGTCGATCCATGCGTGCCCGGGGTCATGCCTGCCGCAGCCGCGACCGTGGCAAGACACGCGCCTATCGGAAAGCCGCCGCCGAGCGCCTTCGCCAGCGCCATGATGTCCGGCTCAACGCCGGTCTTCTCATAGGCGAACAAGGTGCCGGTGCGGCCCATGCCGGTCTGCACTTCGTCGAACACCAGAACGAGTTTGTTGTCGTCGCAAAGCTGCCGCAGCGCGCGGAAGAATGCGGGATCGGCAGCGCGCACACCGCCTTCGCCCTGCCACGGCTCGATTAGAATGCCCGCCGTCTCCGGACCGATCGCCTTCTTCACAGCTTCGAGGTCGCCGAGCGGCACCTGATCGAAGCCCTCGACCCGCGGCCCAAAACCTTCGAGATATTTCTGCTGTCCGCCCGCGGCGAGCGTCGCCAGCGTGCGGCCATGGAATGCGCCTTCAAAGGTGATGAGCCGGTAGCGCTCCGGCTTGCCGTTCACCGCTTGAAACTTGCGCGCCATCTTGATGGCGGCTTCCATCGCCTCTGCACCTGAATTGCAGAAGAACGCCACGTCGGCAAAGCTCGCCTCGCACAGCCGCGCCGCCAGCCGTTCGCCTTCAGGAATCCGGAACAGGTTGGAGACGTGCCACAGTTTCGCGGCCTGCTCCTGGACAGCCGCGACGAGATGCGGATGCGCATGACCGAGCGCGTTCACCGCCACGCCGCTGGTGAAATCGAGATAGCGATCGCCATTGGTCGCAATCAGCCATGGACCTTCGCCGCGCTCGAAAGCGACGTCGGCGCGGGCAAAAACCGGCAACATGTGAGAGTCGAGATGCGGTTTGGCACTGTGGCTCATGGCGACCTGATCGATGGTATGGGCCAACAGCTTCGCGAGCGCGTCCGCGCGTGTTGCTCAGTTGTCTGCCCCGGAAACGAAACGTGCCGCCCGAGAAGGCGGCACGTGGTGGATATTCTATTGGCGGGTCCTGCGGTGTCAATCCACGCGGACGTGTCGCGGGGGCAACCGGCGGCCCGGTTGTGGCTGCGGCAAGGGCATAATTCGCCGTTTTTGGACCCATTCAGGCGTTCAATGGCCCCGCATGGAGCGAAAAAACCGTCATTTGCGACACCGCATAAAGATCGAATTTATTTGCTTTTTGACCGGAACATGTGGACGCGCAAATGCCGACTCTTGCGCGTGAGTCACGCCATATTGTAGCATTCTTGGCGTTGGGTACGACATCTCGTGCGGCAGTTCTGATCCTCGATTGTCTTCGGTACGGCGTTAACGCCCGGTCGCTCTTCAAGCAACCGGCGAGGGCTAAGGGATTCTGCCAGCAGGGATTTTGGGAAGTTCGCAAGCGCGACGCCCGGTCAGGGATGGCCGGTGCGAGATCAAAAGGAAGATTGCGATGACGGTAATGAGCTGGACCGACGATCGCGTTGAACAGTTGAAGAAGCTCTGGGAAGCCGGCTTGTCGGCAAGCCAGATCGCCGCCGAACTCGGAAATATCACCCGGAACGCCGTGATCGGAAAGGTTCACCGGCTCGGTCTCTCCGGCCGCGCCAAGAGCCCCTCCTCGGCGGCGCCGCGGCAGCGCAAGGTGCGTCCCGCGCAGCACATGATGCGGATCAGTCGTCCGGTGTCGCGCGGCAACACCGCGCTGGCCCACGCCTTTGAAGTCGAGATGGAGCCGGATCCGATCGCCTATGACAACGTGGTGCCGATGAGCCAGCGCCTCAGCCTGCTGGAGCTGAACGAAAGCACCTGCCACTGGCCGGTCGGCGATCCGGGCAGCCCGGATTTCTTCTTCTGCGGCGGCAAGGCGCTCAACGCACTGCCCTATTGCGCGCATCACTCGCGCGTCGCCTATCAGCCGGCATCCGATCGCCGCCGCGCCGCGCGGCCGACAACGAAGTAAGCGAAATCCTCGAGGTCTTGAGGACCATACAGCGCGAAAAAGCCTCATCGGTTCGATGAGGCTTTTTTGTTGCGAAGTGGCGGCGAGCTTCGCGAGGCAGCTTTGTGACTGTGCTGCGAAAACGAGTGGCAGCTCTTCTCGCGGTTACTCTTTCGAAGAAACCTTCTCGCTAACGCCGGGCTTCGTTGCCGGAAAGCAGGCCGTGAACGTCGCACCATGACCGGGGACGCTTTCGATGAGGAGGCGTCCGCGATGACGGTTGAGGATGTGCTTGACCAGCGACAGACCCAATCCCGTGCCACCCTGCGCGCGGCTGTCGCCGACATCGACGCGATAGAACCGCTCGGTGAGACGCGGCAAGTGTTCGGGCGCAATGCCCGGACCGAAGTCGCGCACCGCGAAACGGACCTCCCCGGCGATGTCGCCCGGCGCAGGCTCGGCCAGCGTCACCACCACGCGCCCGCCGGACGCGCCGTATTTGAGGCCGTTCTCGATCAGGTTCTCCACGAGCCGCAGCAACTCCTCGCTGTCGCCGGCGACATTCACGGGCTCGTCCGGCAGTTCGACCTCGATGGCAACCTGACGCTCGCTTGCCAGCGGCTCCAGCCCATCGACCACCTGACGGACCAGCGGCACGACATCGACCAGCTTTTCGGGGCGCACATGTGCGCTCAGTTCGACCCGCGACAGCGACAACAGATCGTCGATCAGCCGGGCCATGCGGGTTGCCTGCGCATGCATGATTCCGAGAAAACGCTCGCGCGCCTTCGGATCTTCCCGCGCCGGACCCTGCAGCGTGTCGATGAACCCCGACAACGCCGCCAACGGGGTGCGCAATTCATGGCTGGCATTGGCGACGAAGTCCGCGCGCATTTCCTCGACCCGGCGCAGCGGCGTCTGATCGTGGAACGTCATCAGGATGCAGTATTCGGTGCCGCCGAACGCAGTCGGCAACGACAGCGGCGTGATGATCAATTCCATCCAGCGGTCGATGGGAACGCGGTCCACATAACTCGCGCGCTGCGGCTGGCGGCTCGCGATGGCTTCGCGCAGTGCTGCGATGATTTCAGGCGAGCGCAGCGCAAACAGCGCCAGTTCGTTCTTGCGCAAGGCCGGCGCCAGTTGCGCCGCGGCGACATTGAAATGCAGCACGCGCCCGGCGCGATCGAGCAGCACGGCTGCGTCCGGCATGCCGCCGACCAGCGCCTGCACCACCGGCGTTTCCGCCGGACGTGCGCCGATCAGATCGTCAGTCGCCGGAACGGATTGATGCAGATGCCACGGCACCAGCGCCGCGCCTGCAATGGCCAGAAACACAAGTCCGGCCTGCGGCAGCGTCAGGCCGCCGAAGATCACCGATGCCGCAAGGCCAAGCGCGGTCGCGATGAGGATGATCGCCGACCGCCGCAGCCTGTCGGACCATGGCGCAAAACCTGAACTCGGAGATGTCATCGTCATGCGCCGTACCTGTTTCGCGCGAGCTGACGCAAGCACACGTTACGAAACCGGAGACCGCGATCCCTGTGTTCCTTGCGGCTTCGCGGCATCGTCGAGCCGCTGCAAAGCAGCCGCGACTCGTTTTGCCCGAAGACCGACAATAAGCTCCCGAAGCGAGAGCAAGATGACAGAAATAATGAACGGGACGAGATAATAAAGCACCCGGAACAGCAGCATTCCGGCCAGCAGTTCTTCCCGGTCGAACTGAAACAGACCCACCAGCATCGCGGCATCGAACACACCGAGTCCGCCCGGGGAATGGCTGGCAAAGCCAAGCAGTGTCGCCGACACGAAGATCACCGCCACCACGACGAACCCGACATGGGGTTCATCCGGGACCAGAATGTACATCGCCAGCGCGCAGAAGCCGAGATCGATGATGCCGATGACGATCTGCAGCAGGGTCAGCGGACCACCGGGAAGCGTCACGGTCCAACTGCCGCGGCCGACTTCGCGCGGCTTCACCCAAACCCAGGCGACATAAGCCACCAGACCCACGAGAATGCAGATCGCGGCAGTACGATTGAGCCAGATTGGAAGCTTGTCGATGGAGGAGGCCGCCTCCGGATGATAGGCGACGCCGAGGCCGAGCACGGCGGCGTTGCCGAGCCAGAAGGTCAGGCCGGCGAGAAAGCAGACTTTTGCAACATCGACGGCGGTCAGATTCCAGGCGGAGTAGATGCGATAGCGCACCACACCGCCGGTAAAGACGCTGGCGCCGACATTGTGTCCGATCGAATAGCTGGTGAAACCGGCAAAGGCCGCGATCCGGTAAGGCACTTCGGTCCGGCCGATGGCGCGCAGCGCGAACAGGTCATAGAACGTCAGGGTGAAATAACCGGCTGCGACACAGAGCCCTGCAAGCACCACCGTGCGGACCTCGGTTTCGCGCAACGCCTCATAGAGGTCGTCGACGTTGAGACCCTTGAGCATGTGGTAGAGAATGTAGCAAGCGGTGGCGATGATCGCGATACTGATCGCAACACCGAGCTTGTGCAGGATTTGCTTCTCGCGCATGTACGCGATGGCCCCGCGCAGTGTCTCCAGCATCAAAACCTCAAAATTCGATCAAGCACATCATCCCGGTAGCTGTCCTAGCAGACCGGCGGGTCGACCGCGAGACCGGCGTAATCAATTTGAGCCCTTTTATAAGGCGGAAGTCACATTAACGATACTGGCCACCGCGCCGCAGCAGCGTCGCAAGCCTGGCTCGCTTTGGTCAAAAAGGTCACAGGTGTCTCACGCTGCCGTATGCCGCGAGACCACCAGATTGCGCAGCCATGATCCCGCCGCACAGCTCACAACGTAGACGGCGAACATGACGAGACCGAGATCGAGCCAATAGCCGGCGCGTCCCGGCGCCAGATGAAACACCGACGCGAGGATCAACGCCGCCACGAAGACCGCGACCTTGCGCAGCGTCGTCATCGACCATCCCTGCCCGCGATGCACCACCGCGACCCATCCCATCGCAAGGCCGACCAAGGCCGACGCCAGCAACCAGCCCCAATTGAACATCGTGAGGTAGATCATCTCATTTCACCACGAAATCGATGCGCCGGTTCTTGGCCTTGCCTTCGTCGGTATCGTTGGCGGCAACAGGCTGCAAACTGCCATAGCCCACCGCCTTCAGCCGGTCTGTCGGCAATCCGGCCTTGATCAGATAGTCCGCCACCGCCTGCGCGCGCTTCTCGGACAACGCCATATTGGCGTTGTTGTCGCCGTCGCTGTCGGTATGGCCGGCGACCTCGATATTGGCGTTCGGACACCGCAATGCGGTCTCGATCAGCCGGTCGAGAAGACCCATTGAATCCTGATCGATGGTCGCCTTGCCGGATTCGAACTTGATACGCGCCTTGCCCAGCAACTCGTAAAACAACTGCTGGCAAACCGTCGGATCGACGCTGCTGGCGACCGGCTTCACCGACACCTCGGCTTTCGTCGTCCAGCCCTGCGGCAATTGGCTGCCGAGATTGTCGCGGATCTGGTCCGCCGCGACAGTATAGAGCGCATCACCCGACAATTTGACTTCGCGATCCGAGATCACGAGCGACCCTGTCGAGACCCGCGACAACGCGCCAAGCGCCGCAACCGCCGCATTCGAAAATCCCTGCGGCGCGCCGACGCTCGCCTTGAGATTGTCCACCAGCTTTTCAGAGAAGAACTTCCGGCCGACCGCCGCGACGATGGCCGCGTGCACGGCGTTATCCGGCACGTAGCCGGCGAGCGTCACTGTATTCGCCACCGGATCCTTGTTGGCCTGGAAGATATAAGGCGGTGCCTTGATGGCGTTCTCCGTCACCGAATAGCCTTCGGGCAGATTCCGCAGCGCCGCCAAAATGGCTTCGCGGCTGCCGATTTCCCGCGCCATGCCGGTCAGGGCGACGCCGGTGTCGGTCAGCGTAATCTTGCCGTTCTTGAGCTTGCCGATCTGATCCACCAGCAGTAGCGCGGCAGTATCGAAACGCGGCGGCGCGCCCCGCGCCATGCCCATGCGGTCGGACACCTCGGTGCCGCCAGCAACGGCACGCGTGGCTTCCGCCAGCCGCGCCTTGCTCGCAGGCAGCGGCGCGTTGCCACTGAGCGTGATCCTGACCACGTCGCGCTCCACCGACCACACGAACGGCTTGGCTTCCGGGATCAGACGGGTGTCGTCGTTCAACAGCCGCACGCCAGTCACGGCCTCGACCTCCGAGGCAGCACTCCGGCGACCCTCTTCCGAAAACGCCTCCGCCGACAGCGAAACGTCGCGGCCGGAAACGGTAATGCGGGTCTTGTCGAGCACGTTATCGTTGAGGACCGCGCTCGATCGGGCGGCCAAATCAGCCTCAAGCGGAGCGGTACCCGTCCAGATCGCGGCGCCCCAAAGGAAGGCTAGCGGGATCAACCCCGGCCACCATTTACGTGCCCAACTCGATATTCGGCTCATCCCGGACCTTTATCTGACGGAGTGCAGACAAAACAAACCCTTGCACGGGTGTCAAACGCGAAATGAACGGGGGCATCGCGCCAAAAGGCATGAGCCGGATGGGGCCGTTTGGAAGCTGTTTCACCAACGCGGCTAACCGTTTGTTCAACGGTTTTGGCCCAATCTCCAGTTCCGGACAGCATGATCGGCCCCTGAAACATCGATATGAAGCAGCTTCGCAACAACGTCATTCGCGCCGGCCTCGACGCGCTGTACTTCACCGGCGCGCATCATGTGCTGCGGCCGCTGCTGGCGGGCGTCGGCACCATCTTCATGCTGCATCACGTTCGCCCGGCCCGCGACGATATGTTCCAGCCCAACCGGCACCTCGAGATCACGCCCGGGTTCCTGCGCGAGGTGCTGGCGCATGTGCGCGCGCTCGATGTCGATATCGTTTCCATGGACGAAGCGCACCGCCGGATGAGCGAGCACGATTTCGCGCGCCGGTTCGCCTGCTTCACCTTCGACGACGGCTATCGGGATAACCGCGACCACGCGCTGCCGGTGATGCGCGAACACAATGCGCCGCTCACGGTCTATGTCGCGAGCGACTTCGCCGGCGGAATCGGCCGGCTGTGGTGGGTGGCGCTGGAACGCGTCATCGCCCGCGCGAACTCCATCGACATCATGCGCGACGGCGCAGCAGTCCGGATCGAGGCGCGCGACGCCGCCGCCAAGCAGACCGCCTTCAATCAGATCCACGACCGGCTGCGGACGCTGCCGAACGACGGCGACGTGCAGCGCGAGGTCAGCGCACTCTGCGCACAGCACGGCATCGACGATGCAGCCATCGCGCGCGAGCTTTGCATGTCATGGAGCGAACTGCGCGCCTTCGCCGCAGATCCGCTGGTAACCATCGGCGCGCACACGATCAGCCACTGCAACCTGGCGCGTGAGAGCGAAGCCGGGGCGCAGCGTCAGATGCGCGACAGCCGCTCAAAGATCGAGAACGAACTGCAAAGGCCCGCGCTGCATTTCGCCTACCCTTACGGCGACAAGTCGGCGGCCGCCGCGCGCGAATTCGCGATGGCGCGCGAGCTTGGATTCAAGACCGCGGTGACGACGCGCCCCGGCATGGTCTTCCCCGAAAACGCTGCGCACATGATGGCGCTGCCGCGCATTTCGCTGAACGGCAACTACCAAAACGCGCGCTTTCTGTCGGTGCTAACCTCCGGCGCCGCCACCGCGATGTGGAACGGCTTCCGCCGCGTCGACGCGGCTTAATCGCGTTTCAAACAGGTTTCGCAATCCCGTCATTCCTTGACTTGGGCTTTGCTGGTGGCGCTATATCGCGCCAAAGCAAACAGGAGGCACCATGTTCAAGGATCTGTTTTCCCTCAAAGGCCGCGTCGCGCTCGTCACCGGCGGCTCGCGCGGCATCGGCAAGATGATCGCCTCAGGCTTTCTCGCGCAGGGCGCGGCGAAGGTCTACATCACCGCGCGCAAGGCCGGCCCCGCGGAAGAAACCGCCAAGGAACTGACCGCGGCGTATGACGGCGAGTGCATCGCACTGCCGATCGACATGTCCACCGTTGCCGGCTGTGAGAAGCTGGCGGCGGAAATCATCAAGCTGGAGCCGAAGCTCGACATTCTCGTCAACAACGCGGGCGCCGCGTGGGGCGCTGCGTTCGACGAGTTTCCCGAGAACGGCTGGGACAAGGTGATGAATCTCAACGTCAAGTCGCTGTTCTTCCTGACCAAGGCGCTGGCGAAGCCGCTGCGCGCCGCGGCGACCAAGGAGCGTCCGGCAAAGGTCATCAACATCGCCTCCATCGACGGTATCTTCGTCAATCCGCTGGAGACCTATTCCTATCAGGCCAGCAAGGCGGCGGTGATCCATCTCACGCGCCGCATGGCGGCGAAGCTGATCAAGGAGAATATCGTCGTCACCGCGATTGCGCCGGGCGCGTTCGAGTCCGACATGAACACGGCGGCGCGCGATCACGGCGATGTCGTCGCCAAAGCCGTTCCCGCCAAGCGCATCGGCACGCCTGAGGACATGGCGGGCGTCGCGATCTATCTCGCGTCGCGCGCCGGCGACTATGTGGTGGGCAACACCATCGCGGTGGACGGCGGCATCGTCTATGCCAGCGCCGGACTTCCCGTGGCGGGCGAGGGTTAAGAACGGTGCTCGCTTCTTCCCTCTCCCCTTGTGGGAGAGGGAAGAAGCGAATGCCGCGCGCTTAATACGTCTCGACGTGATAGCGGCCGTTCTCGCGCATGGCGGGCTTGAGCGCCGCCCAGTCGATGGACGCTGCACGGCAGGCATCGGCGAACGCCTCATCCACGCCGCTCTCCATGCCTTTCAACCCGCAGATGTAGACATGGGTGTTTTCGTCGCGCAGCAGCGTCGCGATCTGCGCCATCTCGCTGCGGATGCGGTCCTGCACATAGACGCGCGGCTCGTTCGGCACGCGCGAATAGCAGAAGTATTTTTCCAGCAGCTTTGACGGCACTTTCTGCAATGGCCCGAAGTACGGCAACTCCTCCGGGCGTCGCGCGCCAAAGAAGAGAAACAATCTTCCCGCCGCATCCGGCATCGCCCGGCGACGGCGCTCGGTGAAACCGCGAAACGGCGCGGAGCCCGTGCCGGTGCAGATCATGATGATGTTCGCAACTGGGTCGTCCGGCATCAGGAAGGTGGCGCCGAACGGGCCGGTGACTTCCAGCTTTGCACCACGCGGCAGGTCGCAGAGATAGTTCGAGCAGACGCCGTTCTCCTCGCGCTTCACGGTAAGCGCGAGATTGTTGGTGTTCGGTTTCTCGCCGCCACGCGGGCTCGCCACCGAATAGAGCCGCGCAACATGCGGCTTGCCGTTGCTATCTGCGCCGGGCGTGACGATGCCGATGCTCTGGCCTTCCAGCACCGGAAACTTCTGGTCACCGAAGTCGAGAATGATGTGGCGCACGTCGGAATCGGCATTTGCATCGGTGAGGCGGAAATTACCCGTGACCGTCGCGGTCGCGGGCTTGCCGCGATTGTAGAGATTGACCGTCGGCTTGCTGGCGGAATGCGGCGCGACCGGCTTGCCGCCGAGACCCTTGCGGGCTTCTTCGAGAAGCTTGCTAACTTCGTCTTCCAGCGCCTCGACCGCACCGCCGCCTGCATCCGCGATGATCTCTTCCTGCGGGGGCAGATCGCTCCAGGAAAACTGTTCTTCCAGCGTGTAGGGTCTTGCCACCACGCGCCAGTTGTCGATAGAGCCCGTCGGACATGGCGAAATGCAATCCATGCAGTGATTGCAGATGCTCGCGTCGACCACATAGTTGTTGCCGTCATGCGTCACCGCATCGACCGGACATGTCTCTTCGCAGGTATTGCAGCGAATACATATCTCGGGGTCGATGAGGTGTTGCTTCAGCAGTTCCTGCGTCGGCGCGTTCATAAGCTTCGTCCGTTATGCCGCGATCTTCACGTATTCGAAGTCGCCGGGCTTGTTGTCGATGCCCACCTTCGGAGGCGCGATCCAGTTGGCGAACTTGCCGGGCTCGGAGACCGGCTCCATCAGCGACGAGATAAAATCGCCATCCTCCGGTGAGGGCAGATAGTCGTTGCGGATTTTCGCCCATTCGGCGTCGCTGACAATGACGCCCTTCGGCGTTGCCTGCACGTTGGCGAATTCGCCGATCTGGCGGTGGAACGCAGTGTGGGGCAATTCGAGGCGGAAGTTGACGCCGGTCTTCTCGATCACCTTGTTCCAGCGCTCGACACCCTTCTCGCAATCCAGCGTGTAGTCGTCGCGCAGCCGCATATTGAGCGCGGTCAGCGCGGGCTCGTCCACCAGCGTGATCTTGCCGTCCACCAGCTTGAGCACCTTGTAGATGTCGTTGGTCAGGCGATGATCGTCATCGATCCTGATTTCCTGGAAACGGCCCTTCAATCCGGAATTGTAGAAATTCGCGGCGTTGGTGGAGACTTCCGAGCCGAACAGATCAAGCGACAGCGAGTAATGCAGGTTCATCTTCTTCTGCATGGTCGGCAGATCGATGACGCCGAGCGCGCGGACCTTTTCGATTTCGTTGGGGTCTTCGATGCCGGCTTGCTTCATCGCATCACAGGTGCGCTGGAGAATGCGGCTGACGCCGGTCTCGCCGACGAACATGTGATGCGCTTCTTCCGTCAGCATGAAGCGGCAGGTGCGGGACAGCGGATCGAAGCCGGACTGCGCCAGACTCTCGAGCTGCATCTTGCCGTCACGGTCGGTGAAGAAGGTGAACATGAAGAACGACAGCCAGTCGGGCGTGGCCTCGTTGAACGCGCCGAGCATGCGCGGCGCGTCCTCGTCGCCGGAGCGGCGGCGCAGAAGATCGTCGGCCTCCTCGCGGCCGTCGCGGCCGAAATACTTCTGCAGCAGATAGACCATCGCCCAGAGATGTCGGCCTTCTTCGACATTGACCTGAAACAGATTGCGCATGTCGTAGAGCGACGGCGCGGTCTTGCCGAGATGCCGCTGCTGTTCGACCGAGGCCGGCTCGGTATCGCCCTGAATAACGACGAGACGGCGCAGCATCGCGCGGTACTCACCGGGCACTTCCTGCCACGCCTTCTCGCCCTTGTGCTGGCCGAAATTCACCTCCCGCTGCTCGTCCTGCGGCGCGAGCAACACGCCCCAGCGATATTCCGGCATGCGCACGTAATCGAACTTCGCCCAGCCCTTCGGATCGACGCTGATCGCCGTGCGCAGGTAAACCAGCGATTCCTGGAAGCCTTCCGGTCCCATGTCGTTCCACCAGTCGAGATAGCCGGGATGCCAGCCCTCCAGCGCTTTCAGCACCTGGCGGTCTTCGGCGAGATTGACGTTGTTCGGGATTTTTGTGGTGTAGTCGACGTTCATGATGTTCATGGTCAGTCTCCGTCAGATTGGCTCGTCATTGCGAGGAGCGAAGCGACGAAGCAATCCAGTTTATTTTTGTCGCTCTGGATTGCTTCGCTTCGCTCGCAATGACGTCGACTCAAATTCTTCAAACCCGCGTCATATCGAATTGCGCTTTCACGCCGGTGCCGTAACGCTGCAGCGCGCCGTGCTCGCCGACCGCATTCGGCCGCTGGAAGATCCAGTTCTGCCAGGCGGTGAGGCGCGAAAAGATTTTCGACTCCATGGTCTCGGGACCGGCAAACCGCAGATTGGCTTCCATGCCGGTGAGACCGTCCGGCGAGAAGCTGGTGCGTTCCTCGAAGAACACACGCACCTCGTCGTCCCAGTCGATGTCGTCGAGCGCGAAGGTGACGAGGCCGAGTTCCTCGGCGGTCTCGGCGTCGAGCGCTTCGCCAATTCTCGCCTTCGCGGTATCGACATCGGAGGGATCGGCCTGAAAGCGCGATTCCAGCCGGGTGAGGCCGTGGCTCATCGGATAGGGACCGAAATTCGCGGAAGAGAGAATGATCTCGGCGGGCGCGCGGTTGTCGCCCTGCTTCTCACCGATCAGCATATAGGAGCGGTCGGATGCAAACACGAGTTCGGCCAGCGTGCCGACGAAGCACGAGCCCGGCTCCACCAGCGTCACCAGCGTGCGCGAGGTGACGTCGATACGCTTCAGCACGCGCTTCCAGTAATGACGGATCTCATTCACCAGCCAGTTCGACTTGTTGGCCTCGAGGAATGTGTCGTAGGCAAGCACACGCGTGCGTTCGCCATGCGATTTGAACACCAGCATCGCAATCTCAAGCTCATTGATGCGCAGATGCAAAATGGCGTCGTCGAGTTCGCGCGCGACCTGCAGCGGCCAGAACGCCGCGCCTTGCGCGGTCATGCCCGCGACGTCGGCGGGCGGATCTTTTTCAGGAGCTTTAATGGTGATGGTCGCGATACGCTGATCGCGATTGATCTCGACATCGACGAAACCATAACGGATTCCGGTGCCGGTGAATTCGCGTTTGAGCGGTTTCAGCGCAATGCCCTGCCCCTCACCTGCGCGCATGGAGCTTGCGGCGAATTCCTTCGCGCGCTCGGCGACCTTGGCTTCGAGCTTGGAGTTGGAGACGATCTCGTCAACAAGACGCCACTGCACGGCGCGCTTGCCCTTAATGCCTTCCTCGATAGTGCAGAAGAAATCGGCGTGGTCGCGGCGCACCTTGCGCTTGTCGACAACGCGCGTCAGGCCGCCGGTGCCGGGCAACACTGCGAGCAGCGGCACTTCCGGCAATGCGACAGCGGCAGCGCCGTCGTCCGCCATGATGATGTGATCGGCAGCGAGCGCGAGTTCATAGCCACCGCCCGCTGCGGTGCCGTTGACGACGCAGATGAAACGCTGGCCGGAGTTCTCGGAGGAATCCTCAAGACCGTTGCGGGTCTCGTTGGTGAACTTGCAGAAGTTCACCTTGTGCGCATGGGTCGATCCGGCGAGCATGCGGATGTTCGCGCCGGCGCAGAACACGCGGTTCTTGCCGGAGCGCAGCAGCACGACCTTCACTTCAGGGTGCTCGAAGCGTAGCCGCTGCACGGCGTCCGCCAGTTCGATGTCCACGCCGAGGTCGTAGGAATTCAGCTTGAGCAGATAGCCTTCGAACAGGCCGCCGTTCTCATCGACATCCATGGTGAGCGTGGCGACACCGCCTGCCACATCGAGCTTCCAGTGCCGGTACTTTGACGGCTCGGTCTGGAAATCGATGAAGGTCGCCCCGTTGGCGAGCTTGCGGTCAGCTTTTGCGTCGTCGGCCATTGGGCTACCACTCTTAGTGAGGCTAAATCTGAATTATAATGCATAATAATGCCGGATTTTGAGCCTGTCCAGCCCAATAATGCGCTCAACATGCATTTTCTTGCATATCAGGCCGCGCGAACCAACTGCCCCTCGCCATGCAAGGACAACAGCCGGTTGGCAAAATCCGCCGCCGCTTTCAGAGTGATGTCCGGGGCTTCCCGATGCGGCGAATGCCCCGCGCCGGGAACGATGGTGGTCTCGACCGGGCAGTAGCATTCCGCCTGCGCGATCTCGATGTGGCGGAGCGTGCCGTACTGATCGTCGGCGCCCTGGATGATCTCGATGGGCACGCGCACATAAGCCAGCGCGTCGGAAATATCCCAGTCGCGGAATTGCGGATCGAGCCAGACGTCGTTCCAGCCGCGAAAGGCGTTGTCGACATCCTTGTGCCAGCGCGCGAGTTTCGGCTTGAGATCGCCTGCATCGTAGTTCTGCTTCGTCTTCGCAATCGAGGCGAGGCCGAAATCCTCGACCACGAAGTGCGGCGCAATCAGCATCACTCCGCGCACGCGATGATCCTGCACACCGCCTGCGTAGATCGTTGCGATCGAGGCGCCGTCGGAATGACCGAGCAGGAGTCCGCGCCGGAATCCGACGGCGTCGAGAACCTTTGGCAGCACATCGAGCGCCTCGATCTCCATGAAGTTCAGCGGGCGCGGCAGCTTCACCGGCGACGAATTGCCGTAACCCGCGCGGGAATAGAGGAACACGCCTGCGCCGGTCGCCGCCTGCAGCTTCTCGGGGAAATCGCCCCACAGCCCGACCGAGCCGAGACCTTCGTGCAGCATGACGATGGTCGGCGCCTTGTCGGGCATCGGTCCGATCATGCGGTATTCGAGTTCGCTCCCTTCGATTGCGAGCGTGCTGGAGGGTTGCAGGGTCATTGCTGTTGCCTTCTTGTTATCGTTTCGCGCTGTCGCGCAGCTTGAAGCGCTGGATCTTCCCGGTCGCGGTTTTCGGCAGGCTCTCCACCACCTCGATCCAGCGCGGATATTTCCACGGCCCGATCTTCTGCTTGACGTGCTCCTTCAACGCGCCGTTGAGACCGCTCACCGATGCACCCTGCTTCAGCACGACAAATGCTTTTGGTTTCAGCAGACCTTCAGCGTCCTCGGCCGGCACGACGGCGGCTTCCAGAATCGACGGATGCGTAATCAGCGCGCTCTCGACCTCAAAGGGCGAGACCCAGATGCCCGAGACCTTGAACATGTCGTCGGAACGGCCGCAGTAGGTGTAACGGCCCTCGGCATCGCGGGTATATTTGTCGCCGGTGCGGGTCCAGCCGCCCTCGAACGTCTGGCGGCTTTTGCTGCGCTGATTCCAGTAGCCTTCTCCCGCCGACGGAGCATTGACGAGCAATTCGCCGACTTCGCCGTCCGGCACATCCGCGCCCGCGTCATTCACAAGGCGCACCGAATAACCCGGCACCGGCTTGCCCGAGGTGCCGTACTTGATGTCGCCCGGTGCGTTGGAGAGAAAGATGTGCAGCAATTCGGTGGAACCGACGCCATCGAGAATGTCGACGCCAAACCGCTGCTTCCAGCTTTGCCCGACCAGTTCAGGCAGCGCTTCGCCTGCGGACGTACACACGCGCAAACGTTTCGTGCGCGGTTCGGATTTGAAGGCTTCCTCGTTGAGCATGGAGGCGAACAGCGTCGGCACGCCGAAGAAAATGCTGGGATCGTGCTTGCGGATCAGCTCGAACATCACCTGCGGCGTCGGGCGCTCAGGATTGAGGATCGTGGTCGCGCCCACCGACATCGGGAACGTCAGCGCGTTGCCGAGGCCGTAGGCGAAGAACAGCTTCGCGGCGGAGAGACCCACATCGTCCTCGCGGATGCCGAGAACTTTTTTGGCGTAGGTTTCCGCTGTCGCCTCGAGATTGGAATGCAGATGGCGCACGCCCTTCGGCATGCCGGTGGAGCCCGATGAATAGAGCCAGAACGCCGGCTCGTCGGGATGGGTCGGTGCGGTGACAAACTGATCGCTTTCTTTCGCGATCTCGTCCTTGAGCAGCGTGTATCCCTGCGCATTGGCGCCGGACACGACGACGTGCTGCAGGTCCGGCATGCGGCCGAGCACATCCTTCACCACCGGCAGCAAAGCTTCCGAAATAAAGAGAACGCGCGCACGGCAATCCGCCAACACATAGGCATATTGCTCGGAGGTCAGCAGCGTGTTGAGCGGCACCGGCACGATGCCGGCACGGATCGCGCCCAGAAACACGATCGGGAAATCGATGGTGTCGAGCATCATCATCGCGACGCGCTCTTCCCGCCGCACGCCGAGCCGCAGCAGCAGGTTGGCGAGCCGTCGCGTTTGCGCCTGCAACTCGCCGTAGGTGATTTCCGAGACGGGGTCCTTGAAGACGACCTTGCCGCCGCGGCCCGCATCGACATTGCGGTCGAGCAGATAGGTCACGGCATTGTAAGCGCCCGCTGAATCGCTCATGACTTAAAAACGGGGCGGATGCCCCGCCCTCCACCAATACCCATCACGCTCCAACCCATGTTTTGTTTTTAGAATTATAATTCATATAAAGTCATTGCCTGAGCTTGCTGTCAACCTTTTCCGGCATTATGTTTCAGGTTGAACCTACGAATCGAAGCGAGATGACCCAGGCAGAGCCAGAAAACCAGTTTCTCGAACAGCTTGGACAGCGCGTCCGCACCATGCGGGCGATGCGCGGCATGTCGCGAAAGGTGCTGGCCAAGGCGTCGGGGATTTCGGAGCGCTACATTGCGCAGCTCGAAAGCGGCAAGGGCAACGTCTCCATCGTGCTGCTGCGGCGGGTGTCGGCGGCCATGGACAAGCAGGTGGAGGATCTTATCCCCACTGCGGACACCGCGCCGGACTGGCTGGTGATACGCGATCTGATCCGCAACGCCACGCCGGCGCAGATCGCGCAGGCCAAAGACATTCTCTCCGGCAACGGAGCGGCGCGACACGACGGCGACTTCGCGGGCATCGCACTGATCGGCCTGCGCGGCGCGGGCAAATCGACGCTGGGCAAACTGCTGGCGAAGAAAATCGGCTGGACCTTCGTCGAACTGAACAAGGAGATCGAGCGGATCAACGGTCTCTCCGTTGCCGAGATCATGGCGCTCTACGGCCAGGAAGGTTTCCGCCGCATGGAGCAGACCGCGCTGACGCAGGTTCTAACCAGCAAGGAGCCCGTGGTGCTCGCCACCGGCGGCAGCATCGTGTCCGAGCCGGTAACGTTCGATCTCTTGCTGTCGTCGTTCTATACGGTCTGGCTTCGCGCCAAGCCTGAAGAGCACATGGGGCGCGTGCGCAAGCAGGGCGACATGCGGCCGATGGAAAGCGATCGCTCAGACATGCACGAACTGCGCACCATTCTGCTCAGCCGCGAGCCGCTCTATGCACGCGCCGCCGCGCAGGTGGACACCGCAGATCTCACCATCGACGAGGCCGCCAAGCGTCTGGCCGACACCGTTGCGCCGATCTTGGCCAAGCAGCCGCTTGTCTTCGCGCCGCGCGCCGTCGCCGCACAATGAGTGTTGTGCTCGACGTCACTCCGCCGAAAATTGTGGCGCCTGCGCGTGTGGAAACGCTTGCCGAACTGCTTCACGCACGCGGCTTCGACGCAGCAACCATCATGGCCGTGCGCAACACGCTGCATCCGTCCGACATGTCGAACGATTTCCGCGATATGAACGATGTCATCGCAGCCAACGCGCTGCCGATGCTGGATCGCATGCAGGATGGCCCCTGCATCGCGCACGAGGCGCTGGTGCTGTCGTTCGCCGCGGTTGACGAGGATCGCGCACGGCTGACGGGCTTCCGGCGTTTCCTGATGCGGCGGCAGGGCATCGTGCCGAGCGACATTGTCTATGACTACGACGCCGCGCATTTGCTCCATGCCTTCATCGCCCGTGCCCACGTGCCGGTGTTCTATGATGCATTCGACGAGGCCGGGCTTGAGGATCAGATCGGCACGCTTGTCGTGCAGTGGCCGCATCCGGTGGAACGACATATCCGGGATGCGAGCGATGCAGCGTTGAGTATCGTCAAGTAATCCCAGTTGTCATTGCCGGGCTTGACCCGGCAATCCATCTTCTTCGAAAAACTCTTCCTTTAAGATGGATCACCGGGTCAAGCCCGGTGATGACGATTGAGTGCGGAGCAAGCGCCGCCTCACACCCCCAGATGCTGCTCCAATAACTCCGGCTTCTCCGCAAGCGCCGCAGGCGTGCCGTCGAACACCACCGTGCCCTTCGACAGCATCACCATCCGGTCGGCGATCCGAGAAAGTGAACGGAAATCCTTGTCGACCACGATGGTCGCGACGCCCTCGCTGCGGATGACGCCGAGGGTGCGCCAGATATCCTTCGCCACCAGAGGCGCGAGACCTTCGGTCGCCTCGTCGATCAGAATGAGATCGGGATTGGTCATCAGCGCGCGGCCGATGGTCAGCATCTGCTGCTCGCCGCCGGACAACTGGTGCCCGCCATTGGTGCGGCGGGCGTGCAGACGCGGAAACAGCTCATAGATTTTCTCGAGCGTCCACACCCGGCGCCCATCGATGCCGGGCCGCGCGGCCATGACGAGATTTTCCACCACCGACAGCGAGCCGAACACGCCGCGGCCTTCGGGCACCAGTGCGACGCCCGCGCGCGCGATGGCTTCGGGCGCGGCGCGCATGATGTCGCGGCCCGAAAAGTTGATCTGTCCGCGCCGGTCAGTGACCAGGCCCATCAATGAGCGCAGCAGCGTGGTCTTGCCCATGCCATTGCGGCCGAGCAGCGCCACCTGCTCACCCCGCGCAATCGTAAAACCGATACCGTGCAGCACCTGTCCCGCGCCGTAGAACGCTTCGAGCTTCTGCACATCGAGAAGTGCGCTCATGCCGCGTCCTCCTCATTGCCGAGATAAGCGAGACGCACCGCCGGATCGATGCGGACATCCTGCGGCAATCCGCTGGCGATGACATGACCGTCGGCCATCACCGTGAGACGATCCGCCAGTTCGAACACCGCATCCATGTCGTGCTCGACCACCAGCATTGCGCGGCCTTTCTTCAGCGATGCGATCAGATCCACCACCTTGCGCGCTTCGGACTGCCCCATGCCCGCGAGCGGCTCGTCGAGCAGGATGATGCGCGGCTGCGTCGCCAGCACCATTGCGATTTCCAGCTGACGCTGCTCGCCGTGGGACAGATGCGTCGCGATCATCTGCGCGCGCGATGCGAGGTGGGCCTGTTCCAGTGCGTCGGCTGTATGGCGGTTGACCAGTTTGTCGGACGTCACGTTCCCGAACATCTTCAGCGGCGACGCCGCATGGGCCTGCGCCGCCAGCCGCACGTTCTCCTGCGCAGTGAACTGCGGGAAGATCGTGGTCTTCTGATACGAACGGCCGAGACCGGCGCGGGCGCGGCGATCCGGCGCGAGCCGCGTGATGTCGCGGCCTTCGAGCAGGATTTCACCCGCGCTCGGCGTCAGATCGCCAGACAAGAGATTGATCAGCGTCGATTTTCCCGCGCCGTTCGGCCCGATCACGGCATGGATTTCACCGGTGTGAACGTCAAGCGACACATCGGAAACGGCAGTAAGGCCGCCGAAATGCTTTTTCAGGCCAACGGCGCGAAGCGCGATATCTGTGTTAGCCATGACCCGCCTCCTTCGCGTCGTCATTGCGAGCGGAGCGAAGCAATCCAGAAGCATCCGGCAAAGAGCTGGATTGCTTCGTCGCTACGCTCCTCGCAATGACGACTGATGAATCAGCATCAGATTGCGGGTCTGATGCGGGAAGGATCATCTTCAGCAGATCGCGCACACCGTTCGGCAGCGCCAGCACGATCACGATAATGATCAGGCCTTCCGCGAGCTTCCAGTGTTCGGTGAGCGCCTTCAGGACTTCCTCGAGCCCGATCAACACCAGCGCACCGACCAGTGGCCCCGCCACCGAGCGCAAGCCGCCTATCAGCACCATCACGAGGACGGTCGCTGACAGATGCCAGCCGAGCATCTGCGGCGCGACAAATCCGAATTGCGCGGCGGCGAAGTATCCTGCAATACCGGCGATGGCGCCCGAGATAATGAAAGCGGTGAGCCGGACGCGGAATACCGGAAAGCCAAGCGACCGGGCGCGGCGCTCGTTGTCACGCGCTGCCGCCAGCGCATGGCCGAACGGCGAGCGCACAATCATGGTCAGCAGCGCGATCACCGCGACCAGCATGGCCAGTACGACGAAGTAATAGGCCATCGGCTTTTCGAGATTGAGCAGCGTGATATTGCCCAGCATCACCGACGGCTTGTTGTAGATGAATGCGCCGTCGGAGCCGCCGGCGAACTTGCTGTCGTGAAACAGGAAGAACAGCATTTCGCCGAAGGCCAGCGTCACCATGATGAAGTAGATGCCGCGTGTGCGCAGCGCCAGCGCGCCGATCGCGGCAGCGGCGGTCGCGGATGCGGCGACTGCCAGCGGCAGCGTCCACCACAAGGAGGCCGGATCGTATTTCGGCGACGCCAGCGCCAGCACATAGCCTGCGATGCCGAAGAACGCCGCATGGCACAGGCTCACCAATCCGCCATAGCCGACCACGAGATTGAGCGACATCGCCAGGATGCCCATGATGAGCGCCTTGCTAATGAACTGCACATAATAGGTGGGTGCGACGAAGGGCAGCGCGATGGCCAACGCCAGCAGCACGCCGGGCACCAGCCACACCCTAGGATCGCGTTTCTGCGCTCCCATACTCAAATCTCCCGCCGGCCGAGAATGCCGTTCGGACGCCAGAGCAACACCGCCGCCATCAACACATAGATGAGCACGCTCGACACGCTCGGAAAAAACACCTTGCCGAAAGTATCTGTAAGTCCGATCAAGAGCGCGCCGATGGCCGCGCCCCCGATGGAGCCGATGCCACCGAGCACGACGACGACAAAAGAGAGGATCAGCATGCTGTCGCCCATGCCGGGATAGACGGTAGAGACAGGGGCGACCACGATGCCGCCGAGCGCCGCCAGCGCGATGCCGACCGCGAACACGTAACGGTTCACGGTGTCGAAGGAGATGCCGAGGGTACGCGTCATCTCGCGGTTTTCGGCACCTGCGCGCACGATCATGCCGATCTTCGTGCGGGTGATGACGAGGAAGATCACCGCTGCGACTGCGAGACAGAACACGCAGATCGCAAGACGATAAACCGGATAGGACAGGTTTTCAGTGAGCTGGATCGCGCCGCGCAGTCCTTCCGGCGGCAGCACGGAATGCACGTCCTTGCCGAACAGCAGTTGCCGCACCTCATCGATCACCAGGATGAGACCGAACGAAAGCAGGACCTGCGCGAGATGATCGCGGCCATAGAGCCTGCGGATGAACACCGTCTCCAGCAGCAGCCCGACGAGGAAGGCGATGGCGACGCCACCCACCAGCGCGACCCAGAAGCTGCCGGTGTAGGCGGCGATCCAGTAAGCCAGATACGCGCCCAGCATGTAGAACGCGCCGTGCGCGAGATTGATGACGCCGAGAATGCCGAACACCAGCGTCAGGCCACTGGCGACAAGAAACAGAACCATCCCATACTGAATGGCATTCAGAAGCTGAACGCCGAACGTCACGAGGTCCATTGCGAGAGTCCTGTCGAGTGAAAACAACCAAGGTCAGAATTGCACAATTCATATCTCAGCGTCATGGCCGGGCTTGTCCCGGCCATCCACGTCTTGTTGCAGCGAAGTGAAGGCGTGGATGCCCGGGACAGGCCCGGGCATGACGAACTTTAGCTAAGTCGCCCGACTTCAAGCTTACGTAATCTTGCAGCCGCGCGCCGGATCATCGACGTTGGCCTGCGCGATCGACACCAGTTCGTTGCGGCCGTTGCGCACCTCGCGCAGATAGATGTTCTGAATCGGGTTGTGCGCCTTGTTGAAGCTCAAGGGTCCACGCGGCGAGTCGATTTTCGCAGCGCCCATCGCGGCGATCATCTTGTCGCGCTTGCCGACGTCACCACCCACCGCGTTAAGGCCGATGTCGAACAGCGCGGCGGCGTCATAGCCCTGCACGGCGTAGATATCGCCATCGAGACCCGTTTTCGCCTTGAAAGCCTTGAGGAAGGCTACGTTGGCCGGATTGTCGAGATTGTCTGCGTAATGCAGCGTGGTCTTGATGCCGTTGGCGGCCTCGCCCTGCGCCTGAAGCGTGCCGTCGGTGAGGAAGCCCGCGCCGTACAACGGAATAGTCTTGTTGAGGCCCGCCGCTGCGTAGTCCTTGACGAACTTCACAGCACCGCCGCCGGCGAAGAACGAAAACACCGCGTCTGGTTTCAGCGTCGCGATGCGGGTGATCAGCGCCTGGAATTCCACCTCGGGGAACGGCAGCGTCAGATCCTCGACGATTTTTCCGCCGTTCTTGGTGAAGTTCTCCGTGAAGCCGCCAATCATTTCCGCGCCGGCGGTGTAGCGCCAGGTGATGGTGACAACATTCTTGATGCCGGCATCGACCATCACCTTGCCGGCAGGGAATGTGGCCTGCCAGTTCGAGAATGAGGTGCGGAAGATATTCGGTGCGCACAGCGGCCCGGTGGCGTCGTTGGCGCCCGCGTTGGGAATGATCATCAGCGTGTTGGTGTCGCGCGCCACTTTCACCATCGCCATGGCAACACCGGAATGGACGGTGCCGACAACGATATCGACCTTCTCGCGGCCGACCAGGCGATTCATGTTGTCGGTCGCGGCTTCCGGCTTGGATTCATCGTCCACCTTGATGAAGGTCACTTCGCGGCCGCCGAGCTTGAGGCCCTTCTGCTGATAATACAGCTCAAAACCGTTATCGATGAACTGGCCGAGCTTCGCGAAGGTGCCGGTATAAGGCAGCATCAGACCGACCTTCAGCGGCGCGTTCTGCGCGATCGCCGGGCTGAACAGACGCGGCGTCACCGCCAGTGTCGCAGCACCCGCCGCGCCGGATAACAATGTTCGGCGGCTGACCTTCATTATCTTGGACATGAGCGCGTCTCCCTCTCGTTTTTATACGTTTTGAATTGTTGCGCGGCGTTCAGACCGGACACCCGATCCAGTCTCCGCATCCATCGTCATTCAGCTTCGCAAGTTCGGACGCGCGCCGCGACAGCACCGCGCGCTGATTGATATACCCCTTGTCGGTAATCTCGCTGCCGTCCACCGACGGCAATTCCGCCATCAGCAACGCCCGTGTGGCGAAGCTCGACGAGCCGCCGCCCTTGGCTTTTAGCCGCGCAAGTCCCTGCGCAATCGCGTCCCGCACCACCGGCGCCTTCAAGACGTCGGCAATATCGGCGTCGGGCAATTGCGCGTGCGCACGGCAAGCCGGGATATTCGGAAACACCAGGAAGCGCACCTCGTCGCCATCGTGACCCGCGACCACGATGTCCTGCACCAGCGGCGCGAGTGCCGCGATGCCGGAGATGCGCAGCGTGCCGACGCTGACCCATGTGCCCGATGTGAGCTTGAAATCCTCGGCAACGCGGCCGTCAAAGAACAGTCCGAGTTCGGGGCGCGCGCTGTCGGCGAACGCCATCGCGTCGCCCATCAGGTAGAAGCCGTCGCTGTCGAACGCCTTTGCGGTTTGCTCCGGGGCTTTCCAGTAGCCCGGCGTCACGTTGGGTCCGCGTACGCGCACTTCGAGTTTTTCACCCGACGGCACCAGCTTGATGTCGGTGCCGGGAATCGGCACGCCGATATTGCCGGAGCGCTGCGCCTGAAAGTGGCAATCGGTCGCGAGTGGCGCGGTCTCGGTGGAGCCCCATGCCGACACCATCGGCACGGCATGACCCACCATCGCAACCGACAGCGCCTCCAGCGCATCCCACAGATTCTGCGGCAAAGCCGCAGCGGCGTAGAACAGCAGCTTGACCTGAGAGAAGAACCGCCGGCGCAGTTCATCGTCCTCGCGCAGCGCCGCAATCAGCATGTCGTAACCGCGCGGCACGTTGAAATACACTGTCGGAATGACGTCGCGCAGATTGGCGAGCGACAGCGCAAATATTCCGGGCGCGGGCTTGCCACCGTCGATATAGAGCGTCCCGCCGTTGCGCAGCACACAGTTGAAATTGTGGTTGGCGCCGAAGGTGTGGCTCCATGGCAGCCAGTCGAGAATGGTCAAGCCGCCGTCATCGAGAAACGGCCAGACCTGTGCCTTCGCCGCCTGGTTCGAGGTCAGCATGCGCTGGGTGTTGATGACCGCCTTCGGCGTTCCGGTCGAACCCGACGTAAAAAGCAATTTTGCAATCGTGTCGGGCGTGACGCCAGCGAAAGCGCGCGCCACATCTGGCGTTTCCGCCGCTGCCGTCAGGGACGAAAACGAAATCGCATTGTCGAAGCCATCGGGATCACCCCCCACAACGATAGCCTTGTGCAGCGGCGCGATGGCGTTGAGTGCGGGCGCGAACATCTTCGCGCTGGACACATAGATCGCGCCGGGGTCAAGCAGCGCGATCATGCTTTTCAGCTTGTCAAAATCCTTCGAGACCAGCGAATACGCCGGCGAAACGGACGCCGCCGGCACGCCGACATGCATCGCCGCCAGCATGAAGACGGCGTGATCAATCGAGTTGTCGGACAGGATCGCGAGCGGTCGCTCCGCGCTCATGCCCTGCGCAAGGATCCACGCGCCTGCGGCACGCACACGCTGCAACGTCTCGCGATAGGTGAGCTTCGTCCACGGCACATCGGCGCTGGCGCGCTCGGCGAGAAAGATCGTGTCGGGGGTTTTGCGCGCCCAATGCTCAAGCCAGTCGCCGACGCAGCGCGAATACGACTGAAGCGGCGTTGTCGACTTCAACCAGATGCTGCCGTCGGCCTTGCGCTCGGCCACGATGCTCGGGGCGGCGAACAAGGTCTTCTGGGCATCATGCCGGGTCGCGGCGGCCGTGGTCACGCGTCACCTCGACCTGATCGCGAACACGAACAGCGGCGTGCGGCGTCTGCAAGCACGATCATGCATCCCTCCCCGGGACGGCATCATTCTTTTTAGAATAATAGTGCAGTTTATCTGCGCTTTGATGCCGTTATATCTGCAATATAATGCATTATTGGAACGCGGTGTCAATGCGAGACGCAGACGCAAGCATGTGGCCTCTACGCCGACCCGCCGCTTGTCTACAAACTAGCCGTGCTGAATCATTCAGCATTCTGGATTCAGAATTGGCGATGGGAGATTGCAAAAAACATCGGCTGGAATCGCATATATGTTTGTATTCACAAGGTAATTATAAAATCCGACGACCGGCTTTGGCGTTGTACACAATGGCATAGGCTTTGCACCGATCTCCCCGCATAACCGGGACAGATCGATGCGCCTCAGCAGCCTGCTCTCAGCCGAACCGTCGCCCGTCGACGTGACATGGTCGAAGACCGCGCTCGTCATCATCGACATGCAGCGCGACTTCCTCGAGCCCGGCGGCTTCGGCGAAACCCTCGGCAACGACGTCTCACAACTGGCGCGCGCAGTGAAACCTTGCGCCGATGTGCTGGCTGCTTTTCGTAAAGCTGGGTTGCTGGTGGTGCACACCCGCGAAGGCCACCTGCCCGATCTGTCCGATGCGCCGCCCGCCAAGATCGAACGCGGCGCACCGTCGCTGCGCATCGGGGATCCTGGTCCGATGGGACGCATTCTCATTCGCGGCGAAGCGGGTCATGACATCGTGCCGTCGCTGTATCCGATCAAGGGCGAGATCGTCATCGACAAGCCGGGCAAGGGCGCGTTCTACGCCACCGAACTCGGCGCGATTCTGAAACAGCACGGCATCGAAAATCTTCTGGTGTGCGGCGTCACCACCGAAGTCTGCGTCAACACCACTGTGCGCGAAGCGAACGACCGCGGCTACCGCTGCGTGGTGCTGGCCGATTGCTGTGCATCCTACTTCCCCGAGTTCCACGAGATGGGCCTGCGCATGATCAAGGCGCAGGGCGGCATTTTCGGCTGGGTCAGCTCGTCATCTGAAATTTTGGCTGCATTGAATTCCGAACCGTCAAAAATGATTGCATAGGGGCCCACCATGAGCACAGCGGCGACAACGGCGACCAGCAAACCGATCTTATGGTCCCCCGGCGACTGGAATGCCTTCTTCGGCTTCGGCACCAACATCCTCGTCAACATGCTGACACTGACCGCGCTGCTGCGCTTCGTGCTCAAGATGCCGGACTCGCTGGTGTTCGGCCGCATCCTGCCCGCGCTCGGGCTGATGATGTTTCTCTCGACGATGTACTACGCCTGGCTCGCCTACCGCCTCGCGCAAAGGACAGGCCGCAACGATGTCTGCGCGCTGCCATCCGGCGTCAGCGTGCCGCACATGTTCATCGTCACCTTCGTGATCATGCTGCCAATCCTGTTGAAGACCAACGATCCGATCAAGGCATGGGAAGCGGGGCTGACCTGGGTGTTCATCCAGAGTTTCATCCTGATGCTGGGCGGATTCATCGCGCCGATCATCCAGCGCATCACGCCGCGCGCGGCGCTGCTCGGCACGCTGGCCGGTGTCTCCGTCGCCTTCATCTCCATGCGGCCCGCTTTCGAAATGTTCACGACGCCGATCATAGGCCTCACCTGCTTCGCCATCATTCTCGCAAGCTGGTTCGGCGGCGTGAAATATCCCAAAGGCATTCCCGCCGGCCTGATCGCCATCGCGGTGGGCAGCGTCATCGCCTGGGGCTCCACCCTGTTCGGCCTCAATATCGGCGGCATGAGCCTCGCCAAGCTGACCGGCTCGCTCGCCAACATCGGATTCTCGCTGCCGATCCCGGCCATCGGTCACGTCTTCTCCGGATTCGAATTCATCGGCATCATCCTCGTCACCGCAATTCCATTCGGCGTCTACGATCTGGTCGAGGCGATGGACAATGTGGAAAGCGCGGAAGCGGCCGGCGATCACTATCCGACCAACCGCGTGCTCACCGCCGACGGCGTCGTCAGCCTCATCGGCGCGCTGATGGGCAACCCCTTCATCAACGCAGTCTATATCGGCCATCCCGGCTGGAAGGCGATGGGTGGACGGATCGGTTACTCGGCGGCGACGGGATTCATGGTCATCGTGCTGGCGTGGTTCGGCGTCATCTCGCTGCTGCTGAATCTCATTCCCGTCGTGGCGATCCTGCCGATCCTGCTCTACATCGGCATGCTGGTCGGCGCGCAGGCCTTCCAGACCACGCCTGCAAGCCATGCACCTGCCATCGTTCTCGCGCTGACGCCGCATCTGGCGGCGTGGGGCAAGACGCTGGTGGACGGCGCACTTACCGCGGCGGGCACCAGCGCGGAGGCCGTCGGCATGGACAAGCTCGGCGCCACAGGCGTGCTCTATCAAGGCCTCGCTGTTCTCGGTGAGGGATCGATCCTCACCGGCCTCGTGCTTGCCGCGATCGGTGTCTTCGTGATCGAACGTGAGTTCGTCAAAGCAGCGGCCTTCGCCGGGGCCGGCGCAGTGCTGACGTTCTTCGGCTTCATGCACGGACCGGCGGTGGGGATCGGCGTAACGCCGGGCGTCGCTCTCGCCTATGCTCTGGTGGCGGCGGGCTTCTATGCTTATGCGCGATCAGGTGCGGCCATGCCCATGCCGGAAACGAGCGCCGTGCCGGCTGAATGAACCGGGCAAACAGGTTATACATCAAGACGCGCGGTGCCTCGCTGGCAGCACGCGTCTTCATAAATTGGAGAGACCGTGACTGAGACTGTTGCCGAGATCGTCGCCGCGCATCGCGCAGGGACAACTTCACCTGCCAAGACCGTTGCCCGCAGCTTCCAGCGCATCCGCGATCACGGCGATCCTGCCATCTTCATCAGCCTGCGCGATGAGGCCGAGGCCATTGCCGAAGCCGAAGCTCTGACGGCCAAGGGCGACACCTCGCTGCCGCTGTATGGCGTGCCCGTCGCGGTGAAGGACAACATCGACGTCGCGGGTCTTGCAACCACGGCCGCCTGCCCGGCGTTTTCGTACAGGCCGACGCAGGACGCCAACACGGTGGCGCGGCTGCGCGCGGCAGGCGCCATCATCATCGGCAAGACCAATCTCGATCAATTCGCCACAGGTCTCGTTGGCGTGCGCTCGCCCTACGGCATTCCGAAGAATCCGGTGCGCGGCGATCTCGTCACCGGCGGATCGAGTTCAGGATCCGCAGCCGCCGTGTCCGCAGGTCTCGTGCCGCTGTCGCTCGGCACCGACACCGCGGGCTCCGGCCGCGTGCCAGCAATGCTCAACAATATCGTCGGCCTCAAGCCATCGCTCGGGTTGATGTCCACCTTCGGCGTGGTGCCGGCCTGCCGCACCCTCGACTGCGTGTCGATCTTCTCGCTCAACGTCGACGACGCCATGATCGCGCTCAACGTCATGGCCGGATACGACGCAGCCGATCCCTATTCGCGCGATCGCTTCGTCGGGCCGGTGACAGGTTTTCCGCCCGGCATCCGGCTCGGTATCCCGCGCAAGGGACAACTGAAGTTCTTCGGCGATGCCATCTCGGAAAAAAGTTACGACGCAGCGGTCGCGCGACTGATCGCGCTGGGTGCTGTGCCGGTCGAATTCGATCTCGAGCCGTTCTACGAGACCGCGCGGCTGCTGTACGAAGGGCCGTGGGTGGCGGAACGCTATCTGGTGATCCGCGATCTGCTCGCAACCAATCCCGATGCGGTCCATCCGGTCACGCGCGAGATCACGCTTCAAGGCGAAAGGATCACCGCCGCCGATACGTTCGCAGCGCTCTACAAGTTAGAGGCGATGCGGCAGGTCAGCCGGACGACGTTCGAGTCCATTGATGCGATGGTGCTGCCGACCGCGCCGACCGCCTACAGCGTCGAGCAGGTGCTGGCGAACCCCATCGAACTCAACAGCCGCAACGGCACCTACACCAACTTCGTCAACCTGCTGGACATGTGCGGCCTCGCAGTGCCGGCGGCGATGCGCGCCGACGGCATCCCGTTCGGCATCACGCTGCTTGCGCCCGCAGGACAAGACGCCAAGCTCGCCAGCATCGGCCGTGTGTTTCACGCCGACACCAAGCTGAAAGCCGGCGCGAAGGGCGTGGCGCAGCCGCCGCTCACGCCGGTCTCAAAAGAGCCCGGCAAAGATGAAGTAGCCATCGTCGCGGTCGGCGCGCATCTGTCCGGCATGGCGCTGAATCACGAATTGCTGTCGCTCGGCGGACGGCTGATCGAGGCCACATCGACGACGCCCGACTACAAGCTCTACGCGCTGCGCGGCACGGTGCCGCCGAAGCCCGGCATGCTGCGCGTCGATGCCGGAGGTGCGGCCATCGCGGTTGAAGTGTGGGCGTTGCCGACAAAGGCCTTCGGCGCATTCGTCGCCGCGATCCCGTCGCCATTGTCGATCGGCACCGTGCGCCTCGCGGACGGCTCCGGTGTCAAGGGCTTCCTGGTCGAGGCCGCGGCGATCGAAGGCGCACGCGACATCACGCATTTCGGCGGCTGGCGTGCCTTCATGACGGCGCAGGCGAAGTCGGCTTAAGCAAAGAAGGCGCCTGCCGTACCGGCAGACGCCCTCGTTCGCAACGGCGGGAGGTTTATTCGCCGCTACGTTAGAAGTTCGCTGTGGCCGACACGCGGAACGTACGCGGCGCACCCGGCGAGATGTTCACGTTGCTATGCGCGGTCGCGTAGTATCCGACATCGAAAATGTTCTCGACGTTGAGCTGCGCGCGCCAGTTCTGGTTCAGCCTGAAGTACAGCGCAGCATCCACGCGAGTGAAGGCGGGCAGCCTCACGGTGTCATCCGAGGAGGCGTACGAGCTGCCGTAGTGGATCACGCCGACGCCGGCGCCCCACATCTCATCGATCTGATACCGGTTCCACATCGTGAACGTGTTGTACGGCACGAGTCCGGCGCGATTGCCCTTCACGATGGTGGTGGAGTTATCGCTGGTGATGCGCGAGTCAGTGTAGGCGTAGCCGCCGGTGATCTGCCACTGATCCGTCACGTAGCCGGTCAAGGCGACTTCCGCACCCCGAGTCTTGGTTTTGCCTGTGGTCAGAATGTTACCCAAAACGTCGGTAAATCTCTGGTTCTCGCGATCAAGATCATAGATCGCCGCCGTAAACTGCGTCCGGGGAGCGATGTCCCATTTGACGCCGACTTCGGTGTTGATGAATTTCTCTGGTTCGGTGACCGCGAGCTGCGGCGTCAGCGAACTGAACTGGTCGCCCGAACTCGGCAGATACGAGGTGCTGTAACTGCCGTATACTGAGACATTTTCAATTGGCTTGAACACAAGGCCAACGCGCGGCGAGACCAGATTGTCCACGCGGCTCGACGTCGTGCCGCCGACATTCCGGTTCACGGACGTCAGATCGAAGCGATCGAAACGGACACCTGCGATCACTTGGAAGTAACGCGTGATCTCCATTTGATCCTGAACATAGGCGGATGCCAGATTCAGGGTGGCGAGCGAATTTGCATCGCTGGCGGCATGGAAGAAGTTGACCGGCGCGAATGTCGTCGGATTGGACGCCGGGACGGAATTGCTGCCGGGGATAACGAAAGCGCCGCTGTTGCGCAGGCTATCGGTGGTCTGACGCCCGACCTCCGTTCCGAAGACGATGGTGTGCAACACCGGCCCGGTGTTCGTCTTGTAGGTCCAGTCTGTCTGGTTGAAGACGTTCTCGCGCTTGGTGGCGTTGTTGTACGCGGACAGCGCTACACGCTGCGTGACCGGGTTCACGGCTCCGCCCGCAAAAACGTTCTGGTAGAACTTGTCGAAGTTCGAGTATTGCGACGCGCTCCTGACGGTCAGACCGTTGTTGAAATCGTGCTCGATCACCGCGTTCGCGATGTGAGCATCCGCGCGGGAATAGCTCAGATCAGGATTGCCGAAGAATGTCGATGGGGACGTCTGGAACGGACTGGCCGGGTTAAAACGCGTTCCCGTTCCGTAAGACGGAATGCCGCGATCAGCCGTGCGCTCGTCGTGAAAGTATTCGTAGCTGAGTTTGACCTTGGTGTCCTCGCCGCGAATCGTCACCGTCGGATTGATGCCGTAACGCTCGAGATCCACGTAATCCCGGAAGCTGCCGGACTTCTCGTACATCGCGTTGATACGGCCCGCGACATTCGAATCGACCGCGCCGCCGGCGTCGATCGAAACGCGCTTGTTGTCGTACGAACCGCCCTGCACGGTCACTTCGCGGATCGTCCTGCCGTCCGCTTCCTTGGTGATGCGATTGATGACCCCGCCGCCGCCGCCGCGGCCGAAGATCATCGCATTCGGGCCCTTGAGCACTTCGATGCTCTGGATGTTGTAGAAGTCGCGGTAGTACTGGACGTCGTCGCGCAGACCATCGACGAAGAAATCGGCCGTCGTGTTCTGGCCGCGAATCACGAGCTGGTCGCGGTTGCCTTCGCCCTGCGCGGGAACCAGCCCGGGAACATAGCGGATCGCTTCGCTGACGCTCTGTGAGCCGGTGTCCTTGAGGAAATCCTTGGTGAGAACCGTCACCGACTGCGGAACGTTGATCAGCGCCGTGTTGGTTTTCGTTGCCGACGACGTGCGGGTTGCCAGGTAACCGATCGTGCCCGAACGCGCGTCCTGCGTATCGAGCGGCTTCGCCTGCGGCTGCGCGACCGCAACAGGGGCCCGCTGGCGCGGCGCCGTCGCGGCACGATTGCGCCGCGGCTTTCTGCGGCTGGTGTCGACAGAAACAGCAGGCAGCGATGTCGCGCCCGGACGCGCTTCAGGAACGGATGGTTGTTGAGCAGACGCTTCAGACGCGCCAAATGCAATGCAAAGGCCCAACGCCAGATAGCTTACGGACAGAAACGCCGATCGCTTGATGAACTTAACGTCGCGGCCGGCTCGATCTTTCGTGTTCACGGTAACGTACCCCCAAGAGAAAACTGCGCCGTGCGATTCACGGCGAATTCATTTTTTCTCTTGAGGAAAACGAAGGTACGCGTCGAGAGGTCGATACCTAGAAACGATCTAGGTGCACTTCATCATCTGCGTCAGCGCGCCGCGCGGTCAATTGACGCACGACATTCGAGCCCTGCGGCATAGGCACTTCTGAAGATCGTGAGGCGACGCGAGTCCGACGAACCAACATCAGTTTCGAGCTATTCCAAAAATCAAAACGAAGACTCGATTTTCAAAATGAAGATTCAACTCTCGAAAATTTATTTTCTAACATTTCAAAATTTCGGCGATGGAAAATTTTGATGCTGAAAAATTTCAGTGATGAAATGTCTGACAACGCCATCGGCCGATGCACCCAAACTAAAGATTCGCAAACCTGGCTTTGAGCGATTCTAAAGTTGATCCCGCAGGAACCGTAATTTCGGGGGTGACGCTGGCATGATTTTGTCCGAATGACTACGCAACGCTGATCGCCACCCACATACCAGCAAGCCAGACAGCACCCGATCATGTTGTCCGAAGCGGCAACATGTCGGGCGGCAGCAACGCTCTTGAATGAACTCCGAAGTAACGCCGCATGATTTCATTTTTTCAGACCGACCGGCAAGAAACCTTGCGTTGGCTTCTGAGCGGCTGCTTCGTTCTGATGGCTCATGGCGCGGTGGCAACAGCGGTTATCGGCTGGGCCGATTCCGACAGTTCAATCGATCCGGTCGGAGCGATGGTCCTCGAACTCGCGCCGATGCCTGTCGCGCCGATCAATACGCCAACGGATATTCAGCCAGGCCCGGAGCAAGTCCAGGCGGAAGCTGCACCCGATCGCGTCGCCAAACCGACGGAGAAGGTCGTCGACAAGGCCGTCGAACCCGATCCTGTCAAAGAAGTGCAGCAGGACATCCCACCGCAAGAGAATCCCGAGATTGCTCTTCAGAAAAAGACGCCTGAACCCGAGCCCGAGAAACCGGCGCCTTCGGAGGCGCAACTCGCAGCTCCCGTCACCACTGCGCCGCAGATGCCGAAGGTCGACACCGCGCCTGTCGCAGCGGCGCCGCTGCAGACGCAGTTCAATCTGGCGGAGTCGAATGCAGTTCCGACCTGGAAACGTCAGGTCGCGAGCAAACTCGAACGTCATAAACGATATCCGTCAGCAGCCCAGGCCCGCGACGAAAAAGGCGTGGCGCATCTGGAGTTCAGCGTGAACCGGCAAGGACACTTGAAGTCGAGCCGCATCGTTCGAAGCTCCGGCTCGGATACGCTCGATCGGGAGACCCTCGAGCTTGTCAAGCGCGCTCAGCCCTTCGCGGCACCCCCTGCTGCGATGTCCGGTGAAGAAATCTTCCTGGTGGTCCCCATTCGATTCAACATTCACTGAGAACGACATGTCCACCACTTCGGGACTTCAGACAAGCGCAGCCCCAACCCAGCGCACCAAACAAAGACCGCGGCGGCATCTCCTGCGCAACATCCATCTGTGGCTCGGCATCGGCCTGTTCGTTCTGCTCATGCCCATCGCACTGTCGGGCGCGGTCCTCGTCTATCACGACGACATCGACGAATTCATGCACACGCCGAGAGCTGCTGTCACACCGGCTATGCCGACGGATCTTTCGCTCGCGGCCGGCAACGCGCGCAAGGCCGCGGGCGACGGCTTCACGCCGATGTCGATCAGCATTCCGGATGATGCACGAACGCCGCTCACCATCGCGCTGCGCAGTGCCGGGCGTCAAAGCGGACCTCCGGCGCGGCTCGTCGCCTATGTCGACCGCGGCGACGCGCATGTGCTGAGCGTCGTCGACTTCCGAAATACGTTCTTCGGCTTCATGCACATTTTTCATGAGAATCTGACGATCCCGTTCTATTATGGACGCGATATCGTCGGATGGATCGGCGTCGCGATGCTCACACTGTCGCTGACGGGATTGTATCTGTGGTGGCCACGGCGCGGCCAGTGGTCGCGCGCCTTCGCTTGGCGGCGCAGCCCGGCAACATCGTCCAACCTGCACTACCTCACGGGCTTCTGGATTTGCTTTCCGCTCGCGCTGATCTCATTGACCGGCATCTATCGCGCATGGCCGCAGCAGGGCCGCGCCCTGCTGACATCGATGTCGCTTCCGACCACGCAGCCGCAGCGCGGACAGCCGCTTCCCAATCCCGAACGCTCGCCGGCGGAGATCTATGCCATCGCGGCCAAGCAGCCGAACGCGCGCGTGACCGCCATCACCTATCCCACCGCGCCAAGTGGCGCATGGCGGGTTCAGCTCCGCAAAGAGGGCCACGCGGAGCCGGTCTCTCTTCTCGTCAATGATCGCAGCGGTGCTGTGACAACCGCCGAGCCGCCGTCAGGCGACCGGGTCGCGTTCTGGATTCGCTCGTTGCACGAAGGCAGTAACGCCGGAGAAGTCTGGCGGCTGATAGCATTCGTCACCGGCCTCATGCCCGCGATACTCGGCGTCACCGGCATTCTGGTCTGGCTGCGCCAGCGCCGTCAGCGCGCGATGATGACGGGCTCGCCCCACGCTCCGGGGAAGAAACCATTGGGCGTCGGCGAGGCTGCGCCTGCGGAATAATCGCAACACGCGTCCGCTTCGTTTGCATGTGCCGACGGGGCGCACTTAACCCCGCAGTCATCTTCGCCAGATCACGACTTCCCCCCCGCCTACGCTCAATCTCAAATCTCTTATTGCGAATAGTTCGCATTTGCATTATCAACAACTCCGCAAGTATGCGTGTTGGGGGCGAAATGCGTTTGAGATCATGGGTTTCCGCAGTGGCGATCGCGACAGGTGCCACGGGTGTCGAACAGGGCCACGCCCAGGAAGTGCTGCCGGAGATCGCGGTTTCGGCTCCCGCGAATGCGCCGGCGACATCCAGCGACGGCCTGCAACGCGGCCCCGTCAACATCACCGACACGACGTTTCAATCGACCACCGGCATCACCGGGCGCGAGATCGAGCGCAGCAGCGCCGCGTCCCTCGCCGATCTTCTGTCCGGTTTGCCGGGCGTCTCCGCATCGACCTTCGCGCCGGGCGCGAGCCGTCCGAACATCCGCGGCCTCGATGACTATCGCGTCCGCGTGCAGGAGAACGGCATCGGCACGCAGGATGCGTCCGACTTCAGTCAGGATCATCAAGTGCCGGTCGATCCGCTTGCCGCCGACAAGGTCGAGGTCATCCGCGGTCCGGCGACATTGCGTTACGGGTCGCAGGCGATCGGTGGCGTGGTGAGCGCCACCAACAATCGCATTCCCGACGCGCTGACGCCCGGCGGATTCAGCGCGCGCTTCAAAGGCGGCGCGTCGTCGGTGGACAACGGCCTCGACGGCGCCGTCAGCCTCGATGCCAGCGGCGACAATGTCGCGATCCACGCCGATACTTATGCGAGGCGCGCCGACGACTACCGGATCCCCGGCGGTGTGCAGGCCAACACACGCCTGCAATCGGAAGGGCAATCCGTCGGCGGCTCGTACATTTTCGACGGCGGCTATATCGGCACAGCGATCCAGCACATCACCAGCCGCTATCATATTCCCGGCGTCGCCGACGCGCAGGCGAACACGCGTATCGATCTCGAGCAGACCAAGTGGACCAGCAAGGGCGAGTGGCGCGCGCCCACCGACGGCATCGACGCGGTGCGCTTCACCTTCGGCGCCAGCGACTACAAGCACGATGAAATCGGCATCGGCGCCAACGGCATCGATGGCGTGCAAAACACCATCAAGAACCGCGAGCTCGAAGGACGCTTTGAGGTGGACCACGCGGCGGTCGCAACGCCCATCGGCGCGCTGACCGGAACGTGGGGCGCGCAGATCGGCCATCGCGAACTCGGCACCGTCGGCAATCTCGGCGGCCTGCTGTCGCCAACAAAGACCGACACTGCTGCGATCTTCGCTTTCGAGCAGATCCAGTTCACCGACACGCTGAAGCTGCAAGCCGCCGGCCGCATCGAGAACCATCTGGTCAAGGGTCTCGCGCCTTCCTTCCCGGCGGACTTCCTGCCGCCGCCGAACAGCTTCAGCGAAGAACCGGGGCGGCGATCGTTCGCACCAAAGAGCGCAAGCCTTGGCCTGTTGAAGAACCTGCCGTGGGACATGGTGGCGACATTGACCGCGCAGCATGTGCAGCGCGCGCCCGCGGCGCCCGAGCTCTACTCACGCGGCTCCGACAGTGCCTCAGGTACATTCGTTATCGGAAATCCGAATCTGAAAATCGAGACCGCGCAGACCGCCGAGATCGGCCTCAAGCGCGCCACGGGGCAATTTCGCTTCGAGACCAGTCTTTATTACACGTACTACAAGGATTTCATCTTCAAGCAGGTGACCGGCAATTTCTGCACCGACACGTTTGCGACATGTGGCGCAACCGGTCCGCTGATCCAGGTCGCCTATGGCCAGCGCGACGCCATCTTCAGGGGCGCGGAACTCGCAGCCCAGCTCGACGTGACGCCGCTCGGCGACGGCATGTTCGGCATCGACGGTCAATACGACATCGTGCGCGCGATCTTTACCGATGGAACCAACGTGCCGCGTATCGCGCCGATGCGGCTCGGCGGCGGCGTGTGGTGGCGCAATTCGGAGTGGTACGCGCGGGTCGGTCTGCTGCATGCGTTCGCGCAAAACGACATCGCGATCAACGAAACGCCCACCGACGGTTACAATCTGCTCAGGGCAGAGGTGAGCTATACGCATGCGTTCAGCCGCACCGACAACGGGCCGCGCGAAATCACCGTCGGCCTCGCCGGCGACAACCTGCTGAACGAGGCCATTCGCAATCATATTTCCTTCAAAAAGGCGGAAGTATTGCAGCCGGGTCTGGGCGTCCGGCTGTTCACAAATGTGAGATTTTGACAGCGTAGAAAGTCTGGAATCGTTCCAGTTTCGGCCAAATCTAGCTAACCAAGGGCGACAATGTCAGCCGCGTGCATTAAAACCAGCCAGCTTTCGGTCGAACGGCGACAGCCGTGGCGCCACGCTGCGGATTTATTCACCGAAGGTTTGGAACGAACAGCAGGATCCGGCGATCTGACGTTGATAATGATGTCGGCTGCAAGCGCGATTTGAAGAGCGGAGAGCATATGACCCCCATCAAGAAGGCTGCCGGATCTCTGGTCTTGTTCGCCGCTGTAACACTTCTGGCCGCGCAGGCTTTTGCGCAGACGCCGAGCGCTCAACAGCCTCCGGCTCAAGCACCGGCTGCGCAGACACCTGCCGCTCCAGCGCCAACTGCTCAGGCCCCTGCGGCTCAGACACCCGCTGCTCAAGCCCCAGATGTTCAGGCGACGACTTCGCCGGCGAAGAATCCCGCGCTACCGCACAACCTGTCCCCATGGGGCATGTTCATGGGCGCGGACATCGTCGTCAAAGCCGTGATGATCGGACTGGCCTTCGCCTCGCTTCTCACCTGGACGATCTGCGTCGCAAAAATGCTTGAACTGCGCAGCGAGACCTCGCGCGCGAAGCGGCGCATCGAGGTACTTGGCAACGACATTTCGCTGGCGGACGCCGAGCGCGACGCGCGCGACGGCAAGGATGCAGTCTCGCTGCTGGTTCAGTCGGCCGCGACCGAAGCGGCCTTGTCGGATACCGTCAACGACGAAGGCTTCAAGGATCGCGTCGAGCTGCGACTGAACCGCGTCGAGGCGGCGATGTCGCGGCGCATCGCGCGCGGCACCGGCATGCTCGCCACCATCGGCGCGACCGCGCCGTTCGTCGGTCTGTTCGGCACGGTGTGGGGCATCATGAATTCCTTCATCGGCATTTCCGAGGCGCACACCACCAATCTTGCGGTCGTGGCACCCGGCATCGCCGAAGCGTTGCTCGCCACCGCGATGGGTCTGATCGCGGCTATTCCGGCGGTCGTGATCTACAACCATCTCGTGCGCATGATCTCGGCCTATCGCGCGCTGCTCGGCGACGCCTCCGCGCAGGTGATGCTGCTCATCAGCCGCGACCAGGGCCGCCGCTCACTGCGCATCGCGCGCGCCGCGGAGTAAGATCATGGGCGCACGTTTGGGCGGAAAAGTCGCCGGGGCAGATGACGATCTGACCGAAGCACATGAAATCAACGTCACGCCGTTCATCGACGTGATGCTGGTGCTTCTCATCATCTTCATGGTGGCCGCACCGCTCGCGACCGTCGATCTCGGCGTCGAGCTTCCCGCCTCCACCGCCACGCCGCCGCCGCGTCCGGACAAGCCGGTCTTCATCACCGTGAAGCCTGATCTGTCGCTCGCCGTCGGCGAAGACATCGTTCCGCGCGCGACGCTGACCAGCGCGCTCGACGCCGCCACCAGCGGCAAGAAGAGCGATCCGGTCTATCTGCGCGCCGACAAAAGCGTGCCTTACGGCGATCTCATGGATGTGATGAACATGCTGCGCAACGCGGGCTATCTCAAGATCGCGCTCGTCGGACTCGACGCAAGAAACTGATCAGAGACTGACGGCAAAGCAGTCGCCATGAACACGCTCGTCCTGCACGGACCACCCGATCAAGCCGACGTTCGCCGCTGGATGCTTTCGGCGGCGCTGGTGGTGGCCATCCATGCCGGAGCGATCGCCGCAGGAATAGGCTGGTACACCGCGCCCGACGTTCTCGGCACAGCGTCGGATCCGATCATGCTCGATCTGGAATCCGCGCCGGCAACGCCGGAGCCGCAGCAGCTCGACCTCGCGCCCGGCCCGCAGATGCAGGAAGCCGAACCGCCGCCACCCGAGCCAGAGAAACCGCAGGAAGTCGTCGAGGAGCAAATCCCGCCGACGCCGGTGCAGGAAAAGGCCGAGATCGTCGCGCCTCCGGAGAAGAAGGAAAAGCCGAAGCCGATCGACAAGCCGAAGCCAAAGCCCATCGAACGGCCAAAGAAGCCGACGGAAGCACCTGCGCCGCGCACCACGGCGACGCCCCAGGCTGCGCAGGCCGCGCGCGTCAACTACAACGGCCTGCTGTCGGCCCATCTGCAGCGCTACAAGCAGTATCCGTCAGGCGCGAAGGCGGCGGGCGAGCAGGGCGTGGCGATGCTGAGTTTCACCGTCAGCCGCAACGGACAGGTGCTGGGCGCAAGTCTTGCGAGATCGTCCGGCTCATCGGCGCTCGATGGCGAGACCATGGCGATGATCCGCCGCGCGCAACCGCTGCCGTCGTTCCCACCGGAAATGACGCAAAGCTCCGCGAGCTTCACGGTGCCGGTCCGCTTCTTCCTGCGCTGACGCTCGATCATGGGCCGGATTGTGTCCCGGCCTGATGTGCAAACACCGCGGGGTCACGAACACGTGACGCTACGCCGGTAACAACCCCACCCTCATCCACGAAGACCCTGTCGAACCTCATGTTGCGGCCGGCGCACCCTGCGCCGATCCGCATGGATTTTGGCGGGCCTGATCGTGTTCAATCTTCTTCTCGCTGCACTTGCCGGTGTCGTTACCATCGCGGCGCCCTGCACGTTGCCGGTGCTGCCGATCCTGCTCGGTGCATCGGTCGGACAGACCAGCAGACTTCGTCCCGCATTCATCGCGGTCGGATTCGTCATCTCATTTGCAATCGTTGCGCTGGCATTGAGCGCGCTGACGCGCATCTTCGATTTCGATCCGAACGTGTTGCGAGAAGGCGCAGCCATTCTCCTTGCGATCTTCGGATTGCTGATGATCTGGCCCGCGCCGTTCGAGTGGCTGTCGATCCGGCTTGCAGGCCTGATGCCCGCCGGTGGCGCACCGACACCTCGCGACCGCCAGGGCCTGCTTGGCGGATTCATTCTCGGCACCACGCTGGGCCTCGTATGGACGCCGTGCGCCGGACCCGTGCTCGGCTCGATTCTCACCGTGGTCGCGACCTCGAAGGACACCGCATGGGCCTCGGTGCTGCTGATCGCCTATGCCGTCGGCGCGGCGATTCCGATGCTCATCATCGCCTATGGCGGACAAGCCGTAACTGCGCGCGTGCGCAGCCTGGCACGGATCGCTCCGCGATTGCAGCAGGGCTTCGGCGCGATCGTGATCGCCTTCGCCGCAGCGACCTACTTCCAGTACGACACGCTCGTCGTGGCGTGGTTGACCCAGTTTTATCCGAATGGCCAGATCGGCCTGTAACGAAGGAGATTGAGATGCACCGCTTCCTCACGACGATGTCAGCCGTCGCACTTGCGCTGATGGCCTCGACGCTGCCGGGCCGCAGCGAGGACGCTGTCAAAGGCAACAGCGCGATTCAAATCGCGGAGGCCAAAACCGCGGCGCCCGAATTCACCGGCCTCGGCAACTGGTTCAATTCACCACCGCTGACGCTCTCCGGTTTGCGCGGCAAAATCGTGCTCGTGGACTTCTGGACCTATGGCTGCGTCAACTGCGTCAACACCCTGCCGCACGTCACGCAGCTTTATGCAAAATACAAAGACCGCGGTCTTGTCATCGTCGGCATTCATACGCCGGAGTTTCCGTTCGAGCATTCGGCGAGCAACGTGCAGGCCGCGCTGAAGCGCCACGGCATCACCTATCCCGTCGCGCAGGATAACAACTCGGCGACATGGAACGCCTGGCGCAACCAGTACTGGCCGGCGCAGTACATCGTCGATCGGAGCGGTCACATCGTCTACAGCCATGCCGGCGAAGGCGCCTACGATGAGATTGACCGCACGATTGACCGGCTGCTGAACGCCAGCAGCTAGTCTTTGCCAAGACATGATCTTTTGCCCATTTGCCGCAGGCGCGATCGCGCTCAAGCCATGCAACATTTGCAAGCCGTAGCGATTATCAACGCCACGGCTTGCGTGCTATAAGACCATCCGGAAATAGCCACACCGGGGGTGCGCGATGTTCGACAGTTTCGACGCTATCACTCTGGCTCGCGCTCAATTCGCTTTCACGATGACGTTCCACATCGTGTTTCCGGCCTTTTCCATCGGCCTTGCGAGCTATCTCGCCGTGCTCGAAGCCCTGTGGCTATGGACCGGCCGCGAGGTCTTCATCAACCTCTTTAATTACTGGCTGAAGATCTTCGCCGTCGCCTTCGGCATGGGCGTCGTCTCCGGCATCGTGATGTCCTACCAGTTCGGCACCAACTGGTCGGTATTCTCCGACAAGACCGGCCCCATCATCGGCCCGCTCATGGCCTACGAGGTGCTGACCGCGTTCTTCCTCGAGGCCGGTTTTCTCGGCGTCATGCTGTTCGGGCTGAAGCGCGTCGGCCCGCGATTGCATTTTCTCGCTACACTGATGGTCGCCATCGGCACGCTGATCTCGGCCTTCTGGATTCTGTCGGCGAATTCGTGGATGCAGACGCCCGCGGGCTTCGCGATGAATCCAGCGGGGCAATTCGTCGCTGCCGACTGGTGGAAGGTGATCTTCAATCCCTCCTTTCCCTACCGCCTCGTGCACATGGTGCTGGCGGCCTATCTCACCACCGCCTTCGTGGTCGGCGCCGTCGGCGCCTATCACTTGCTGAAGAATTCAGCGCTGGAAGGCCCGCGCGTGATGTTCTCCATGGCGATGTGGATGGCCGCTATTGTCGCACCGATCCAGATTTTCGCAGGCGACCAGCATGGTCTCAACACGCTGGAGCATCAGCCGGTGAAAGTGATGGCGATGGAAGGCCACTTCCAGAGCCATCCGAACGGCGCGCCGTTGATCCTGTTCGGCATCCCCGATCAGGACGAAGCCAAGGTGAAATATGCAATCGAGATCCCGAAAGCATCGTCGCTGATCCTCAAGCACTCGCTCGATGCGCCGCTGAAAGGCCTCGACACCGTGCCACGTGAGAACTGGCCCAAGGTCGGGATCGTGTTCTGGTCGTTCCGCGTCATGGTCGGGATCGGATTCCTGATGCTCGGCATCGGCCTCTTCAGTCTTTATACGCGCTGGCGCGGCACGCTGCATGAATCGCGCTGGCTGCATCGTTATGCGCTGGCGATGGGACCTGCCGGATTCATCGCCGTGGTCGCCGGATGGGTCACGACGGAAGTCGGCCGTCAACCCTTCACGGTCTATGGCTTGCTGCGCACCGCCGATTCCGCGTCGCCGCTCGCGGCGCCAGCGGTCGCCTCATCCCTGCTCGCCTTTATAGTGGTCTACTTTATCGTGTTCGGCATGGGCGTGTTCTACCTTCTGAGGTTGATGCACGAGCCACCGCATCACGGTGAGCAAGGCCCGGAACGGGACGTCCCGGCCCGCGCCGCAGGCATCACGCCTGCACAGGCAGCTCACGCAGGACAAGGGTGAACGCCATGGCCGAATTCACATTCGACATCGCAACGCTCTGGGCCTTCATCATCGCCTTCGCCGTCTTCATGTACATCGTCATGGACGGCTTCGATCTCGGCCTCGGCATGCTGTTTCCTTTCTTTCCGAAGAAGGAAGACCGCAACGTCATCATGAATACGGTCGCCCCGGTGTGGGACGGCAACGAGACATGGCTGGTGCTCGGCGGCGGCGGACTGATGGCGGCGTTTCCGCTGGCCTACGCGATACTGATGCCGGCGATCTATACACCGGTCATCGCCATGCTGATCGGCCTCGTGTTCCGCGGCGTCGCCTTCGAATTCCGCTGGCGCAGCAAGAGTGAACGCAACCGCTGGGACATCGCCTTCGCCGGCGGTTCGCTGGTCGCGGCGCTGGCGCAAGGCATCGCGCTCGGCGCGATCCTGCAGGGCGTTCATGTCGAGGGACGGCACTATGCGGGCGGCTGGTGGGACTGGCTGACGCCGTTCAGCATTTTAACGGGCTGTGCGGTCGTCGCCGGATATGGCCTGCTCGGCGCAACGTGGCTCATCATGAAAACCACGGGCGAGCTGCGCGATCACGCCTACCGCATGAGCTGGTGGCTGCTGATCGCAACGCTCATCGCCATCGTCGCCGTCAGTCTCGCAACGCCGTTCCTTCAGGCGGATTACTGGCGGCGCTGGTTTGAGTGGCCGAACATCATCTTCACCGCGCCGATACCGATCGCGGTGGCGGCGATCACGCTGCTGCTGCTGCAGAGTCTCGCGAACAAACAGGACTATCGGCCATTCGTGCTGTCGCTGCTGTTGTTCGCACTGTCCTATGCGGGCCTCGGCGTCAGCATGTATCCCTACATCGTGCCGCAGAGCGTCACGATCTGGCAGGCTGCGGCGCCTGCCAACAGCCTTAACTTCATGATCTTCGGCGTCGCGATCCTAGTGCCGATCATCCTCGTCTATACCGCCTGGGCCTATTGGGTGTTCCGCGGCAAGGTCCACGCCGACAGCGGGTATCACTGATGGCAACCCGGCGGCATGAACCATCCCGGCCGCTCGGGCAGCGGCTGCTGTGGTTCGTGGCGCTCTGGCTGCTGGGGACCGGCAGCGTCGCAGCGCTCGCCTATGTTCTGCGGCTGTGGATCGCGCCGCACTGATCGCGCGATCGTCGCGCCGCGCATAGACCTTGCTATCGCCGCGCGATTGCAGGGCATAAAGCCACCGCACGCGCGCGATCAACGCAAAATAAATACAGGCGCTCTGCGCTATAGCTGCCTCCGACGCGCCGCCATGCGGCGGGCAACAGTTCGGGGGCGATCTTGGATAATCCGACACGGCGAGACTTTCTTCTGAAGACCACGGCGCTCGCGGGCGCGGCGGTCCTTGGCGGCAACGGCGGCGCGCTCAGTCAGCAGACCGGCGCGCCCTTTGATCTGGTCATCCGCGGCGGCGAGGTGATCGATCCGAGCCAGAAGCTGCGCGGCGTGCGCGATGTCGGCATTCGCCTGGGACAGATCGCAGCGGTTGAAACATCCATCGCGCCGGAACAGGCGAAGCAGACCATCGACGCCAAGGGCAAGCTCGTCACACCCGGCCTCGTCGATCTGCACACGCACATCTATCCCTACGGCTCCGCGATCGGCATTCCGCCCGACGAACTGGTGCCGTTTTCCGGCACCACCACTTACGTCAGCGCGGGAGACGCAGGTGCGAACAACTTCGCGGGCTTCAAGCGCTTGGTGGCGGCGCAGTCGCGCAGCCGTCTGTTCGCCTTCGTTCACATCTCCACCATCGGCCTCGCCGGCTTTCCGGTCGGCGAACTCTTGAACATCGATTACGCCAATGTCGATGCCGCGGCCCGCACCATCGCGGAAAATCCGGATATCGTGCTCGGCGCGAAAGTCCGCGAGACGCTGGCCTTCGTCGGCAACAACGGCATCGAACCACTCAAGCGCGCCATCCTCGCGGTGGAACGCTCCGGCACCAAGGGCCGCGTGATGTGCCACATCGGCAATGCGCCCGGCGATCTCTCGGTGCTGGTGGATACGCTGCGCCCCGGCGACATCCTCACCCATCCCTACAGCAGTCTCGGCAACAACACGGTGCAGAACGGCAAGGTGCTGCCCGCGTTGCTGGAAGCGAAGAAGCGCGGCGTCATCATCGATGTCGGCCACGGTGCGGGAAGCTTCAACTATGACATCGCAGAGGCAGCGATCCAGCAGGGCCTGCTACCTGATACGATCTCCAGCGACGTGCATGTCGCCGCAGCCAACGCGCCGAGCAAGCCCTACCTGCCCTGGGTGCTCAGCAAGTTCCTGGCGCTTGGCTTCTCACTTGAAGACGTGATCGCGGCCGCGACGGTCAGACCGGCCGAAATCATCAACCGCGTGCCCAAGCTCGGCACGTTGCAGGTTGGCGCGCCCGCCGATGTGTCGATACTGGAATTGGTCGAAGGTCCGGTCGAATTGCTCGACACATCGAACAAGCCCCGGACCGGAAAGGCCTATCTCAAGGCCGCGCAGACCGTGCGCGGCGGCGTTCCCTTCGGCCGGCCCTACACGCTGCCGTTCTCCGCAAACTGACGTTCATAAATCGCTCATGAACGCGATAACGGCCCGGTTCTGATCCATCAGAACCGGGTTTATTGTTTTAATTTGATACGCTTATCAGCGATTACCGGCAGGGGCTCTGCCCGGACCCGCATCGGCGGGACTGCCCGCCATTCGCCGTCACTTGCCAGCCGTGCATGACTAAGGTTTTATGCGCTGGGGGACTGGGCTCACGCAGGATTCTGTCATGACGAACTTCCGGCTTCTTGCTCTAGCGATCCTTGTCGCGACCAACATGGTGGGTGCTGCGTCTCATGCTTTCGCGCAGGGGCGCGAAATGAACATCGGCGATCAGCCCGGATACATTCCGGACGATGAAGAGCTTGCACCGGAATACAAACGCACCATGGTGTTCTACCGGACCGCAGAGCCGCCCGGCACCATTGTCATCAGCACGTCAGAGCGCTTCCTGTACCTGATCCAGGGCAATGGCCGCGCGCTGCGCTACGGCATCGGCGTCGGCCGCGAAGGTTTCCAGTGGCAGGGATTGCAGAAGATCTCCCGCAAGCAGGAGTGGCCGGACTGGACCCCGCCGCCGGAAATGATTCAGCGACAGCCTTATCTGCCGCGCTTCATGGCSGGCGGCCCCGGCAATCCGATGGGCGCGCGCGCGCTCTATCTCGGCGCCACGGTCTATCGCATTCACGGCACCAACCAGCCGCAGACCATCGGCAGCGCCGTGTCGTCAGGATGCTTCCGCCTCGTCAACGCCGACGTGACCGATCTCTTTGAGCGTGTTCCTGTCGGCACCAAGGTCATCATCCGCCAGCGGCCCGAAATCTAGTTCGGACAGCACTCCCATTTTTGTTTCTCACGCACGCATCACAAGCGGGATACTTTCATGGCCTTTTTTCCACGCACCTTTAACACCGGCCTCCTGTTCGGCATGGTCATCGCGGTCGCCGTCGCCGGCGCCGCAATCGCCTACGAGCGATATGACACGCGGACGCTGAAGCGCACCATCAAGCGCGACGCCGTGCTGTGCGGCGTCAATACCGGCCTGCCCGGCTTCTCGATTCCCGACGACAAGGGCAACTGGTCGGGCTTCGATGTGGACATCTGCCGCGCCGTCGCCGCCGCGATCTTCAACGATCCGAACAAGGTGAAGTTCGTCCCGCTCGACACCAACGAACGCTTCAAGGAATTGCGCAACCGCAAGGTCGACATCCTGTCGCGCAACTCGACATGGAGCATGTCGCGCGAGACCGAGTACGGCCTCAACTTCGCGGCTGTCGCCTATTATGACGGCGCAGGCTTCATGGTGCGCCAGTCGCGCAACGTTTCGTCCGGACTGGAACTCGACGGCAGCAAGGTCTGCGTTCAGAGCAACACCACCACGCAGCTCAATCTCGCGGACTATTTCCGCGCCAACAACATCAAGTATCAGGAACTGAACTTCCCGAATCTGGAAGAGGTCATCAAGGCCTACGACTCCGGTCAGTGCGACGTGCTGACCACCGACGTGTCGCAACTTTACGCGATCCGCTTGCGGCTGACGAAACCGGGTGAACACGCCATCCTGCCGGACGTGATCTCGAAAGAACCGCTGGCGCCGGTTGTGCGGCAACGCGACGACGAGTGGCTGCTGATCGTGAAGTGGACGCTCTACGCCATGCTCAACGCCGAAGAACTCGGCGTCACCTCGAAGAACATCGACGAGGCGTTGAAATCGAAGAAACCCGACGTGATGCGCCTCGTCGGTACCGAAGGTGCCTACGGCGAAGAGATGGACCTGACGAAGGACTGGGCGGCGCGCATCATCCGCCATGTCGGCAACTATGGCGAAGTCTACGACCGCAATGTCGGCGAAGGCTCGAAACTCGCCATTCCGCGCGGGCTCAACCAGTTGTGGACCAACGGCGGCATCCAGTACGCCCCGCCGATCAGGTAACCCTCATTACCCTCTCCCCTTGTGGGAGAGGGTAAGAGGGCCGCCGCTTAATATCCCTTCAGCCGCGCCAGCTGCTCGGCATGAAACGCGGTGTCGCCGAACAATTCCTGACACACCCGCGCGCGCTTCATGAAGAAGCCGATATCGAACGCGTCGGTCATGCCGACGCCGCCGTGCATCTGTACCGCTTCCTGCACCGCCAACGTCGCAGTCGAGCCCGCCTTTGCCTTGGCAACTGCGACCGCCGCGCCCGCATTGTCGAAATCCGTATCGAGCCTCTGCAGCGCTTTCATTGCAGCAGCCTTGGTAATCTCGATCTCGGTATAGAGATGCGCGGCGCGGTGCTGCAGCGCCTGGAATTCGCCGATCAGTTTGCCGAACTGCTTGCGCTCCTTGATGTACGTCACGGTGCGGGTGAAGGCTTCCTCGCTGAGGCCGACCATTTCCGACGCCACTGCGGCACGGCCGACATTGAGAATGCCATCCAGCAACGCGCCGCCGCGATCGACTTCGCCGAGCACGCTGTCCGCCGTCACATCGACGTCGTTAAAGGCGATACGCGCGGCGTTGTGCGCATCGACCATCGCGGTGCGCTCCATCTCGATGCCCTTGGCTTTGGGATCGACCACAAACAGCGTCAATCCATCGCGCTCGCCGGGCTTGCCTGCGCTGCGGGCCGCGACGATCAGCAAGTCCGAGACGTGACCGTCGACAACAAAGGCCTTCGCACCCTTCAGCTTGAAACCGTTACCGGAGCGCACGGCCTGCATCGCCGTTTTGATGGGACGATGCTTGGCACCTTCATCCACCGCGAGTGACGCGATCAGATCGCCCTTGGCAAGTTTGGTCAGATATTCCGACTTCTGCGCGGCACTGCCGCCGCGCGTCAGCGCGGTTGCCGCCACGACACCGGTGGACAGAAACGGCGACGGCATCAGCGTGCGGCCGATTTCCTCCATCACCACGCCGGCCTCCACAGCGCCAAGTCCGCTGCCGCCGAATTCTTCCGGCACCAGCAGGCCCGCGAAACCCATGTCGGCGAAGGTCTTCCACAATTCGCGCGAGAAGCCTGTCGCATCTTTCCCATCGCGGAGCTTGCGCAGATGCGCAACGGGTGCCTTGTCGCTGATGAGACCGCGCGCGCTGTCGCGCAGCATTGACTGTTCTTCGTTGAGGACGAGAGCCATTTTAAAAATCCAATTATGCGATGTGAGTTACGAGCGCAGCGCGATCACGCGCCCGGCAAATCGAGAATCCGCTTGGCGACAATGCCGAGCATGACCTCGCTGGTGCCGCCCTCGATCGAGTTGGCCTTGGTGCGCAGCCACGAGCGCGCAGCCAATCCCTCGCGCGAGCGCGGGCTTTCCCACTCCAGCGCATCGATGCCGCCGGCCGACATCAGGATTTCGTGGCGGCGTTTGTTCAACTCGGTGCCGTAATACTTCAGCGCCGACGAGTAGGCCGGGTGGCCCTGACCTGCCTTCGCCAGATCCACCGCGCGCTCAGAGGCGCAGGCCATGGCAGCCTCGTCGACATCGAAGGCCGCGATCTGTCCGCGCAGCATGGGATCGTCCAGTCGCCCCTGCTCGTCAGTACCGATGGAATTCGCCGCCACTTGGCCGAGCGGGCGGGACCCCTCACCGGCTCCGCTGATCATGGCGCGTTCGTGCTGGAGCAGATACTTGGCGACGTCCCAGCCGCGGTTGACCGTGCCGACCACATGGGAACGTGGCACGCGGACGTTATCGAAGAAGGTTTCGCAGAACGGCGACTTGCCGGAGATCAAGAGGATCGGCTTGGTCGACACGCCCTTCGAGGTCATGTCGAACAGAATGAAGCTGATGCCGTCGTGCTTCTTGGCGCTGAAATCGGTGCGCACCAGACAGAAAATCCAGTCGGCGAAATTCGCCATCGAGGTCCAGATCTTCTGGCCGTTGATGATGTAGTCATCGCCGTCGATGTCAGCACGCGTCTGCAGCGACGCCAGATCGGAACCGGCATTCGGCTCCGAATAGCCCTGGCACCAGCGGATCAGTCCCGCGGCGATCTTCGGCAGATGCTCGCGCTTCTGCGCATCGGTGCCGTATTTCAACAGCGCTGGTCCCAGCATCCAGATGCCGAAGCTCGACAGCGGCAGCCGCGCCTTGATCGCCAACATTTCCTGACGCAGGATTTTTGTTTCCTCGGCATCGAGGCCGCCGCCGCCATATTCCTTCGGCCAATCCGGCACGGTCCAGCCTTTATCGCGCATGCGCTCGAACCAGAGGCGCTGCGGCTCCGAGGAGAACACGGTGTTGCGGCCGCCCCAGAACACGTCGGCTTCATTGGTCACCGGCTTGCGCATCTCGGGCGGGCAATTGGCCTCAAGCCAGGCGCGCGTTTCGGCGCGGAATTTTTCGGGATCGGCCATGCGGATGTTCCTCGGGCTGATAGCCGCGACGTGATGCGTACGCGCGGCCTTGTTCATTTTCTGGGCCGGACTGTACTGCCCGCTTGGCGGATTTCAATATCTGACGCGCGCGAGGCCCGGGCGATATGGTAGCCATGCACGGCCAACCGGCGGCATGTCCGCCGCAATGATTGAAAAAACAGAGGAAACCGCCATGCGTCTGAAAGACCTTCCGCCTAGCGAAATGAGCGACGACCAGAAGGGCATCTACGCGGAATCCGTCGCGGGCAAGCGCGGCACCGTTGTGCCGCCGCTACGCGCATGGATCCATGCGCCGGAGATGGCGCGGCATGCCAGCCGGCTCGGCGCGTTCCTGCGCTACGACACATCGCTCGGGTCGCGGTTGTCGGAACTGGCGATCCTCGTTACCGCGCGGCACTGGAACGCGCAGTACGAATGGTACGCGCACAAGAAGATGGCGCTCGCGGCTGGACTCGATCCCAATATCATCGCCGCCATCAATCATCGTCACGTTCCTGATTTCAACGACCGGAAGGCGCAACTGGTCTACGAATTCAGCGAGTCGCTGCACGAAAATCACAACGTGCCGAAACTGCTTTACAATGAGGCCATCAAAATGCTCGGCGAGACCGGCGTGGTCGAACTGGTCGGCCTGCTCGGTTACTATTCACTTGTGTCGATGACGCTCAACACGTTCGAGGTCGGGCTTCCCGATGGCGAGGTCTCCGACCTTGTGCCGTGAGTGATGCGCTCATACATCGATGAGAGCAACGCATCGATGTAGTCGGAGAAACTAAGTATGCCCGGAGAAACCAGCACAGCGGCATTACCATCATTCAGGCCCGTTGCCGCGGGCACCCGCATCGGCCACGTCCATCTCAAGGTGGCCGACCTTGACCGCGCACTGGCTTTTTATCAGGGCGTACTTGGCTTCGAGCTGATGCAGCGCTACGGCGATCAGGCTGCATTCATTTCAGCGGGCGGCTACCATCACCACATCGGCCTCAACACCTGGCAGAGCAAAGGCGGCAAGCCGCCTGCCCCCGGCACCACCGGGTTGTTTCACACTGCGATTCTTTATCCGACGCGCGCGGCGCTGGCCGACGCATTGTATCGCGTGCTCAAGGCCGGCATCACGCTCGACGGCGCCAGCGATCACGGCGTCAGCGAAGCGCTTTATCTGCGCGACCCCGACGAGAACGGTGTCGAACTCTATCGCGACAGGCCCGAGGCCGAGTGGCCGCGCCATCCCGACGGCACGCTGGCGATGTTCACGCACCGGCTCGATGTCGAGGCGCTGTTGAAAGAGCGGCAAGCCTGATCAGATCACCTTCGGCGTCTTTGACCGGATCAGAACAATCGCAGCCGCGATCAGTTCAAGAGCGATACAGACATAGAACGGAACTGTGTAACTGCCGAACACGTCGCGCAACAGACCGACAATCCCCGGACCGAAAGCATAGGTGAACTGGCAGATCGCCGTCACCAGACTGACCAGCACACCGAACGCCGCCGCACTGAATTCCCGCTGCACGATCATCGACGGTAGCGTGATCATGTTGCCGACGGAGAATCCGAACAGCGCGCTGGCCGCGAACAGCGCAATCTCGTTCCGCGTGTTGATGATCACGAGCAGCGCGACGGCCTGGCTGACCGCCGAGACGCTCGCCGCGATACGCTGATCCATCCTGTCGACAACGATGCCGAACAGGACGCGCCCGACCACCGCCATCGCCGTCATCAGCGCCACCGCGATGCTGGCGCGCTCGCGGCCGATGATCGGATCGAGAAACGAAATCTGGTGCACGATGAAACCGACCTGCGCCACCAGCAACAGCGCGAACGGCACCGTAATGGTCCAGAACGGCAGGCTGCCGAATGCGGCGCGGCGGATCTGTGCGATCGTCTGCACAGCGGGCGATGCTTCACCAGCAATATTCACCGGCAGCACACGCTTCGGCGGTCGGCCGACCCAGAGCAGGATCGCCGGCAGCGCCAGCGCGATCATCACCAGCGCAGCGCCGATTGAGGTTGCGGAGAAACCGAACTTGCCGATGGCGCCGACCAATAGCGGCACGCCGAGCACCCCGCCGCAGCTCGCGCCGTTCAGCGCCAGACTGATTGCCATGCCGCGCTTCTTGTCGAACCACAGGCCCAGCGTGTTGTTGATCGCGGCCAGACTGGTGCCGGCCCAGCCGGTCGCGATCAGCGCATAGACGGCGTACAACTGCCACGGCGATGTCACCTGCCCGACCAGCGCGGTGCCGGACGCCATGAAGAGGATGCCGATGATGAGAAGACGGCGCGGCCCCAGCGCGCGGATCGCCTCGCTGACGAACACGACAAGGACCGCGCTGAACAGATAGTAGCAGGTGGTCGCGGTCGAGATCAGCGACGCCGGCCAGCCGTGTGTCCGTTGCAGTTCGGCGAGATAAACGCCCTGACCGTAAAAACCTCCGGCCCAGGCAAACGTCGCGATCAGAAAGCAGACCGCGACAACGGGCCAGCCTTCATAGCGGATCGATGTCTCGTCGATGAGTTTCTCATGCGCGGCAGGTTTCGCGTGAGGCGCGTTCATAATCCCGGCGTTTCCCTAGACGAGCTTGGCGATCTTCGTCTCTGCCGATTTCGCAGGCAGTTACGCCATCTGTCAGGATGCAGATCGCCGCGTCAAGCGAGACATGGTCATCGCTCACATGAGGGTTCGTCATGCTACGGGCCGGTCTGCGCGCAATCCGCGTGAAGTGTGTGTGCGATGGAAATCACAAATTCAGGTCGTCCCCGCGAAGGTCACGTTTTCGCTGCGTTGTAGAAAAACCGCTCGCGGAAAATCCTGTCGCCGCGCCATTCCTGCATGGCGATTTCATCGACATGGCGGGTCTTGCCGTCGAGGCCGACCAGGTCGAAGTTCCAGTGAATCATGACGTGATCGCCTTCGACCACCGAGACCAGCGCCTTGGAGTGGACCTCTTTCATCTGGGCGAGAATGCCGCGCTCATGCGCCACCAGCCCGTCGCGGCCGACGCGCGGCGGCGTGGTGTTTTCCTGCATGCTGGCGTCTTCGGTGTAATAGCGCTCGATGGCGCCGGCGTGGTCGCCGCTCTCAACCACTGCAATGAATTCATCAACGCGTGCGCGTGTCGGCATCTGTGTTCCCCGGTTTATCAGCCGGGAACACTTAAGCACGCGACGTCCGAAGCGCTACGGGGCGACGGTCGGTGTTTGTTGCAGTTTTGCGGGCGTTACGCGGCAGGTTTATTTGTACAAATACCCGACCGGCTGGCCTTCGGTGCGGAGAGGACGAACGTCCCTCCCTGTGATGATTTGACCGGCCAGGCCGTCAATCTCGTCACGCTGCGTCGGCGTCCAACTGCGAAGACTGTCCATGCCCTTCAGAAGACCGAGCCGGAGGACTTGCGTGTTTTCGCCTACACCTATGAGCGTGATCGTGTTCTTGCTCGCAGTCACCACATCGCCGGCCGCAAGCTCGAAAATCTTTCCCGCACCATCCTTGAATTCGGCTGTGCCGCGAATGACGCGATAAATAACAACTTCGCCTTTCGCGAGAGACGCGGCGTCCGCTGTAGCAGATGTGCTCTTCGGCAAGAGCGAGTGGCCACGCGGGTCGGTTGCGACGATGTGGCCGGTGACGAGATGACCGCTCGGAATCTCGATTCCAATATCGCGCACATAAACCGGCATGGCCGACTTGATGAGACTGTCAGGCGAGCCAACTGCCAGCGGCTTGAAGAGTGCATCCAGCGCCAACGGATCTTGAAGCCAGAAGCCTGCATCGGACGGGCGATCATGCAGGGGGTGGCTCCAGGCCACACGCGGCGTTTCGTCTTCGTTGATCTGATCCGGCCCCACAATCGTCGGATTGGGAAACGTCGTCGGATCGGTGATGAAGGCTTCAAGAAATTTTCCGGAATATCCCATTGAGATCGGATCCGGCGCCACTGTCTGCGGCGTCTTCAAATTTTCTTCGGTCGACAATCCCGACCATGTGTAGAAAAGCTGACGATGCACGATCGCGCTTTGCAGCATTACCGCGCCGGGACCGACGTTGTAGAAACGTCCATCGTAATCGAAGGTGAACATGCCCGACGTGACCAGCACGAGCTGGAATCCGCCCGGCGGAAGGTGAAGATGGAAATCGGTGGGGCCTGTATCCGGGAGATAAATTGGCAGATTTGTCGCGACCTCATGCAAGAGAAAGGCTTCGTTGTTCGCATGAAAGCCTTCGTCCGCGCGGCTGTAGAGGGCCTGCGGGCGATATGTCGCCTCGTATGTCGTATCCTTGTGGCGATCGATGGCCACGAAACTCTGAGTGTTCAGACGAATGGGAGCGCCGTTCGGGCGCGTGAGACCAGACGATCTTGAATCGACCGCAGCATGTACGTTCATAGCATCCTCCAATCCGGGCGACGCGCGCCGGCGCAGTTGCTTCTGCAATGCATCATGCGAATTCCACGCCAGCGAACGCATCGCGAGCGGTCACGGTGTGAGGAAGTTTTGCGCAATCAAGGATGTGGCTGAGTCCGTGGAGGATTCAGCCGAGCAGCGAACTGGCTCGCCTGACGAGACGCCTCTCACGCAACGCGCCGTCTCTGGTATCCCAGGGAAGCGCCCTTTCAGACAAGCAAACACAGGCTCAACCGGCCTAGCGAGCAGGCAATTGCGCGCGGCCGTTGCCTAATATTCCACCTCAAGCTCTTCAATTTCCGCCGGCTCCTGCCGCGCGGCTTCGATCCACTCCTGCATTTCGGGAAGGGCGATCACCCGTTTTGCATAGCTCGCCAGCGCCGGACCAAGCTGCACGTCATAGGTCATGAACCGCGTCACCACCGGTGCATACATCGCGTCCGCCATCGAACGATGTCCGAACAGGAAAGGGCCGCCGGATTTTTCCAGGCGGTCGCTCCAGATCGCGCAGACCCGGTCGATGTCCGCCTGCGCCCGCGACCAGATTTTAAAGCCGGGAAAATGCCCCTTGATGTTGACCGGCAGCGATGCGCGCAGCGTCGTGAAGCCGGAGTGAATCTCGCCGCAGATCGAGCGGCAATGCGCCCGCGGAATGCGCTCGGAAGGCAGTAAACCCGCGTCAGGCATGAGATCGTTGAGGTATTCGCCGATGGCCAGGGTGTCCCAGACGGTCGCACCCTCGTGGCGCAGACAAGGCACCAGGATCGACGACGACAGCAGCAGGATTTCCGCCCGCGCAGAGGCGTCGTCAGCCGCTGTGACGATCTCGTCGAACTCAAGGCCTGAGAACTTGGTCAGGAGCCAGCCTCGCAGCGACCATGACGAATAATTCTTGCTGCTGATGGTCAAAGTGGCCTTGGCCATGGTCGCGCTCCTTACGCCTGCACATCAAAGAGGCGGATCGATCCGTCCGCCCGGTCACGCCCGCGCCTGCCTGTTGTTTAAGCGCTTGCTCCTTTTACACACAGCAAACGACATGCCAGTCCGAATGGCCGATTGACGCGGCTCTGGCGTCAAGTTTGCATGGCACAAAGCAAGGGAACGTGCCGGATGTCACCGATGATGTATCAGACCTATCAGAACACCATGGACATGACGGCTCCGTGGCGAAACGGGGCTTCAACGGCGCTGTCCTATCTGAAAATGCTCCCCGAAGGCTTTTCGGACAAAGTGTTCGGCCGCCTGTCTGCAGCGTTGGAGATGATCTCGCGGACGTCGCTGACCTACGCGCGGCCCGACTATGACATCAAGCCTGTGCTGGTCGGCAATCGCGAATGCCCGGTGACCGAGGAAGTCCCGTTCAAGACGCCGTTCGGCTCGCTGCTGCATTTCAAGAAGGAAGGCGCACCGGCCCAGCCCAAGGTGCTGCTCGTCGCACCGATGTCAGGCCACTTCGCGACGCTGTTGCGCGGCACCGTGCAGACGCTGCTGCAGGATCACGATGTCTACATCACCGATTGGCATAACCCGCGCGATATTCCGCTCAATCAAGGCAAGTTCGGTCTCGACGAATATACCGAGCACCTCATCACCTTCATGGATCAGCTCGGTCCGAAATCTCACATGATTGCTGTCTGTCAGCCATCGGTGTCGGCACTCGCCGCCTGCGCCATTATGTCGGAGGACAATCATCGCGCGCGGCCTGCGAGCCTGACCTTGATGGCGGGGCCGATCGACACCCGTATCGCGCCGACCAAGGTCAACGACTTCGCAAAATCGAAACCTTTGAAGTGGTTCGAGGACAATCTGATCCAGTACGTCCCGATGCAGTGCAAGGGCGCGTTCCGCAAGGTCTATCCCGGCTTTATTCAGGTCACGGCTTTCGTGTCGATGAATCTCGACCGCCACGTGAAGTCGCACAAGGAGCTGATGGAGCATCTGGCGAAAGGCGAGATCGAGAAAGCCGATACCATCAAAACTTTCTATGACGAGTATTTCGCAGTGATGGATCTGCCGGCGGATTTCTACATCGACACCATCCGCGACGTGTTTCAGGAACACCTGCTGCCGCAGGGCAAGCTGACCTACAAAGGCCGCACCGTGAATCCCGGCTCGATCAAAAAGATGGGCCTGATGACGGTAGAAGGCGAGAAGGACGACATCTGCTCGATCGGGCAGACGCTGGCTGCGCAGGACCTCTGCACCGGCGTGCGCGCCTATCGCAAGGTGCATCACATGCAGGCCGGCGTTGGCCACTACGGTGTGTTCAGCGGCCGGAAGTGGAACAACGAAATCTATCCGCTGCTGCGGGATTTCATTCACGTCAATTCGTGATCCGGAATTCCTGGTCCGGCTCTTCCCGCCGCGCCACCGTCAGGTCAATGACCCGTCGCGCGGGCGTCAACAATCAAATCACCGTGTGTTGCCACGGCGCAGCCCGCGCGGTTATGCTCACGCGTCCAATTGCCGATTGATCAAATCATCCTCACGCCGCTTGGCGTGATTTTCCTGATCCGTCCGTCATCAAACGACCTGACACCATCTGAACGTCTCTGCGCATCCGGCCTGAGCCATCGCCATGCCGTGCGCCCTCCGCAGATCACATAACGATAAGGAATCCTTGTCATGAAATATCGCCAGATGGGCCGCACCGGCCTGTACGTCTCCGAAATCTGCCTCGGCACCATGACCTTCAGCGGCCAGGGCACCCAATGGCAGCAGATCGGCAAGGTCGATCAGAGCGGCGTCAACGGTCTGGTTGAAACCGCGCTAAAGGCCGGCGTCAATTTCATCGACACCGCCGATGTCTATTCCGAAGGCCAGTCCGAAGTGATGCTTGGACAGGCGCTGTGCGATCTCAATGTGAAGCGCGAGGACGTCATCATCGCCACCAAGGTCCGCAGCCGCATGGGGACCGGGCCAAATGCCGTCGGTCTGTCGCGCGGCCACATCATGGACGCCGTCGAAGCCAGCCTGAAGCGGATGAAGCTCGATCACATCGATCTCTATCAGGTCCATGGCGCCGACCTCGTGACACCGATCGACGAAACACTGCGCGCGCTTGACGATCTGGTTTCGCGCGGCCTCATCCGCTACATCGGCTGCTCCAACATGGCAGCGTGGCAGATCATGAAGGCGCTCGGCGTTTCCGCGAAGCACGACTATGCGCGCTTCGAGACGGTGCAGGCCTACTACACCATCGCAGGCCGCGATCTCGAACGCGAGATCGCGCCGCTGATCGACGACCAGAATCTTGGTCTGATGGTGTGGTCGCCGCTCGCCGGCGGCCTGCTGTCTGGAAAATTCGGACGTAATGCGGCGACGCCGAACGACGCGCGGCGCATCACCTTCGATTTCCCGCCGGTCAACAAGGAGCATGCCTTCGACGTGGTCGATGCCATGCGGCCGATCGCCAGCGCGCACGGCGTATCGGTGGCGCGCATCGCGCTGGCATGGCTGCTGCACCAGAAGGCCGTGATGAGCGTCATCGTCGGCGCCAAGACCGTCGATCAGCTCAACGACAACCTCGCCGCCACCGAGATTAAGCTCAGGCCGGACGAACTTGTAACGCTCGACAAGGCCAGTGCGCTGCCGATCGAATATCCGCAATGGATGCTGAACCGCCAGCACACCGGACGCGTGCCGGCGTAATCGAAGTGCGGCTCGGTTGCACGGTGAAGCGGGCGGCACCACGCACTCGCTAACCCCAGCCGAGCGCGACCGCCACGTGATAGGTGATGAACGCGGCGATATAGGCCAATGCCAGCATGTAGGCAAAGGTGATGAACATCCAGCGCCAGCCGCCGGTTTCGCGCCGGATAACCGCAAGCGTCGAGGCGCATTGCGGAGCGAAGATGTACCAGGCGATCAGCGCCAGCGCCGTCGCAAGGCTCCATTCGCCTGCCAGCTTCTGCCCGATCTGCGAAACGGCGTCGCCGCCCGCGATCGCATAGACCGTGCCGAGCGACGCCACCGCAACCTCGCGCGCCGCCATGCCGGGAATCAGCGCAACGCTGATCTGCCAGTTGAAGCCGACCGGCGCGAGCACGGGCTCAATCCAGCTGCCAAGCATCGCCGCAAGACTGTAGTTGATCGCCGGATCAGCCGCGCCGGCCGGCGGGCGTGGGAACGACGCCAGAAACCAGATGAGCACCATCATCGAGAAGATGGTAGTGCCGGCGCGGTAGAGAAACGCCTTTACGCGAGTGTAGAGGGCGATCACCACGCTGCGCGGCCGGGGCAACTTGTAGTCGGGCAGTTCCAGCATGAACGGCGGCGTTGCGCTTTCCCGCCAGAAAAAATGATTGGCGACGAACGACACCGCCAGCGCACTGAAAATGCCGATCACGTAGAGAGCGAACATAACCAGTCCCTGCAATCCGAAAACGCCCCATATTTTCTGGTCGGGTACGAACGCGGAGATCAGGAGCGTGTAGACCGGAATGCGCGCCGAACACGTCATCAGCGGCGCCACCAATATCGTGGTCAGCCGGTCCCGCTTGTTGTCGATCACCCGCGTCGCCATGATGCCAGGGATCGCGCAGGCGAAACTCGACAGCAGCGGAATGAAGGCGCGGCCGTGCAGACCCGCGCCACCCATGATGCGGTCCATCAGGAATGCCGCACGCGCCATGTAGCCGACGTCCTCAAGCAGCAGGATGAACAGAAACATGATCAGGATCTGCGGCAGAAAGACAAGCACGCTGCCGACGCCCGAAATCACACCGTTCTGGATGAAGCTCTGGAGCAGACCTTCGGGGAGAAGAGTGTGCGTCGCTGCGCCGAGCGCCTCGAAGCTGCCGGAAATCAAATCCATCACCGGCCGCGCCCAGGCGAATACCGCCTGAAACATCACGAACAGTACGCACATCAGAACAAGAAGACCCGCGATTGGATGCAGCAACACCGCATCGACGCGGCCGGTCAGCGTATCGGGCCGCGCCGGTTCGCTCACGGCGGATTTGATCACGCGATCTGCCTCGCGCTGCGCGGCGCGCAGGTCCGCCGTGCTGGGCGGCGTCCAGGTGCTGTCGGCGATCCTGCCTGCCGCGCCGGCCGCCATCGCATCGATTTGGCGAAGCAAATCCTCGGTACCATTGCGGCGAACCGCGGTCGAGGTCACAACCGGAATGCCGAGCTCAGCGGACAGCTTGTCGAGATCAATGTCGATGCCACGCCGGCGCGCAATATCGATCATGTTGAGGATGAGCAGCATCGGCCGCCCGGCACGCTTCAGCTCGATTACCAGCCGCAGCGCCACACGAAGATTGGTTGCGTCCGCGACACACAGCAAAAGATCAGGCGGCACCTCATTGACGAGGCGGCCAAGCACGACGTCACGTGTGATCTCCTCATCGGGACTGCGGCCGCGCAATGAATACGTGCCCGGCAAATCAATCAGATCGACGCGATGTCCAGATACGGTCTGGAAACTGCCCGCCTTTCGCTCAACCGTGACGCCCGGATAGTTCGCAACCTTCTGCCGGCTGCCCGTCAAGGCATTAAAAAGAGCCGTCTTGCCGCTGTTGGGTGTTCCGACGAGGGCAAAGCGCCATGCCTTCGTCTCAGTCGCGATTGTCATGCTCCTCGTCCAATCACACTACGAGGATGGCCATCGCCTCGCGGCGGCGCAGCGCGATGGTCGTGTTGTTGACCCGCACCGCGATCGGATCGCGGCCGAGCGGTCCCTCGTGCAGAACTTCCACCGTGGCTCCTTCGACAAAACCAAGCTCGAGAAGACGGCGCTCGATTTCGATCGCAGGCACCCCGTTATGGTCGGCATCGACAACAATGGCGCCAATCAGACCACGGAAGCCGCGCTGCGCAACGCCCAACGACGTATGCTGACTTTCCTTCGTAACGTCATCGGTCATGTAGCGCATCCATGCGACACCACTGAACTGATGATAGCCCGCAATCAAGTCAATCACGCTTGATCGAGGATCAGATTAGAATGGTTTTAATCTGTGCTGCTGCCGTCAGGTCACGTGCTTGCGAAGCACTTCCGGGTTCCGTAGTCATACTGGAAAAGCCCGGCCTCACGGCCGGGCTTAATTATTTGAACAATAACTTCGGAGCAGCGTCTTACGACGCCAGCGCCTTCATCTCGGTGTAGAGATCGGACTTGCCCTCGAAGCCGATGCCCGGCAAATCCGGCATGGTGATGTGGCCGTTCTCGACGCGCACGCCATCGGGGAATCCGCCGTAGGGCTGGAACAGATCCGGGTAGCTCTCATTGCCACCAAGACCGAGACCGGCCGCGATATTCAGCGACATCTGATGCCCGCCGTGCGGAATGCAGCGCGACGGCGACCAGCCATGAGTCTTCAGGACATCGAGCGTGCGCAGATATTCGCAGAGCCCGTAGGACAGCGCGCAGTCGAACTGCAGCCAGTCGCGATCCGGCCGCATGCCGCCGTAACGGATAAGATTGCGCGCATCCTGATGGCTGAACAGGTTTTCCCCGGTGGCCATCGGGCCGGGATAGAATTCCGCGAGCGCCGCCTGCAACTGGAAATCGAGCGGGTCGCCGACTTCCTCGTACCAGAACAGCGGATAGTCGCGCAGCATCTTGGCATAGGCGATGCCGGTCTCGAGATCGAAGCGACCGTTGGCGTCGACCGCAAGCTGCGCCTGGCTGCCGATCTCCTTCAGCACCGCCTCGATGCGCTCCTGGTCTTCGGCGATCGGCGCGCCGCCGATCTTCATCTTCACCACGTTGTAGCCGCGATCGAGATAGCCGCGCATCTCGCCGCGCAGAGCCGACAGATCCTTGCCGGGATAATAGTAGCCGCCAGCGGCGTAGACGAAGACGCGCGGATCGGCCTTGCGGTTGTGGCGCTCAGCCAGCAGGCGAAACAGCGGCTTGCCCGCAATTTTCGCCACCGCGTCCCAGATCGCCATATCGATGGTGCCGACCGCAACCGAACGCTCGCCGTGACCGCCGGGCTTCTCATTCGACATCAGCGTGGCCCAGGCCTTGTCGGGATCGATATTGTCGCCGGTCGAATTCAACAGCGTGTTCGGATCGGCTTCCAGGAGCCGCGGCGCAAAGCGCTCGCGGATCAATCCACCCTGTCCGTAACGTCCGTTGGAATTGAAGCCGTAGCCGACCACGCGTTTACCGTCGCGCACCACATCGGTCACCACTGCGACGAGGCTCGTCGTCATCTTGGTGAAATCGATATAGGCGTTGCGGATCGGGGACGAGATCGGCTTGGTGACCTCACGGACATCGACGATACGGACGGACATGCGACGGCAGGCTCCTGTTGCTTGGCTTTGCGCTTTCGGCTTACGCGCGGCGATGTCTACGCTGCGAGCCGGAAAGTTCAAGTGAAACAGCGATTTTTTGCGACATTCCGCCCCTTTTCCGGGTCTCTTTGCGTGTGGTAAAGAGCGCGCCGGAAACATGGGAGACATCATCGTGTTGCGCGCCGTGCCGCGATCCCTGCTGATCCTGTTCGCGATGCTGTCCGTTGCTCCATTCGCAGCGACTTCCGCGTTTGCCGACAAGCGCGTGGCGCTGGTGCTCGGTATTTCCGCCTATCAGCATGTCGCTAAGCTGCCTAATCCGTCGAACGACGCAGATGCGATGGCCGCACTGTTCAGGAAAGCGGGTTTCGATGTCGTCGAAACCAAACGCGATGTCGGCATCGCCGATCTGCGCCGCGCGGTCGGCGATTTCTCGGACAAGGCGCAGGATGCCGACGTGGCCGTGGTGTTCTTCGCCGGCCATGGCATTGAGGTTGACGGCACCAACTATCTGGTGCCGGCAGACGCGAAACTCGCGCGCGATTTCGACATCGAGGACGAAGCTCTCTCGCTCGACCGGCTGCTGAAGGCGATCGAGCCCGCCAAGCGCCTGCGCCTCGTGATGCTTGACGCCTGCCGCGACAATCCATTTTCCAAGACCATGAAGCGCACGGTGGCGTCACGCTCGGTCGGCCGCGGCCTCGCCAAGATAGAGCCGACGGTGTCCGACACGCTGATCGCGTTCGCCGCCAAGGCCGGCTCGGTGGCGCTCGATGGCGACGCGGCCAACAGCCCATTCACTACCGCGCTGCTCGAACATATCGCGACGCCGGGTGTCGACCTGCGCATCGCATTTGGACGGGTGCGCGACTCGGTGCTCTCCACCACTGCGCGCAAGCAGGAGCCTTATGTTTACGGCTCGCTCGGCGGCAACACGGTCGCCATTGTCGATACGACTATTGCAGCGGCCAAGATCGAGCCCGCACCCGCGCAGGTCGCGTCTGCCGATTCCACAGCAGCAGGGCCGCGCGCAATTACGGTCGCGCCCGCCCCCGCACCATCGTCCAACGAAATCGCAGAAGCCTGGCGCGCAGTCTCCACCACCACCAGCGCCACAGTGCTCGAAGCCTTCGTCCGCCGTTTCGGCGACAGCATCTATGGCGACCTCGCCCGCGCGCGGCTTCAAGATCTTAAATCTCAAGACACGAAGGTCGCCGCCGCGAAATCCGACGAGCGTTCATTGCAGCCCGCGCAGAAGATCACGGTGCCGGTCGCGTCGTCATCCGGCCCGGCTTCACCGGCGGCGAGCGCTGCACCGACAGCAACCGGCTCTCTCGGCTGCTTCAAGGATGACAGCAAGCGCGACCTCGACGGCCATAATTTCTATGATCGCAACATGACGACGGCATTGTGCGTCTCCACTTGCCGCGCCAAAGGCTTCAGCCATGCCGGAACACAGTATGGGTCGTATTGCTTCTGCGGCAACAAGTTCGGCAAGTTCGGCGTGGCGGACAACTGCAATGCCACATGCACCGGTAACCGCGACGAGACGTGCGGCGGCACCTGGGCCAATACGGTCTACAAGGTCGATTGAGAGCTGCGCCGTCAGCCCGGCGGCGTGATTTGCCTAGCGATATTCTGGCGATTCCACCGCGCACGCTGCTGGTAGATCGTCCCGCGCGCGGCAGGGGCCTGGCATTTATCGCCAAGATCCTTGTCGGCGACCACGCTCCACGCCGCCTTGGCGTCATCCACCGTGCATTTCAGCATCAGCGATTTCTGCACGCAGACAAAGGCGCCGTCGCTGTATGTCTTGCTGCTGTAGATGCAGGTCGGCGCCACAGCGGGTTTGGGCTGCGGCGCTGGCGGCTGTCCGGCGGGGGTTTGTGCCGCGGCCGACGCTGACAGAATGGCCGCGAAAGCAAGCGTCATGGACACGGATGGCACGAGACAGCGGATCATCTGAATCTCCCTAGCGCATCAGCATGGGAGACTACACTTTGCAGCCGGAGAGCAAAGCCGCAAACGTCACAAAAAATCCGGCCCGGCGGATCAGCGCCGGGCCGGACCTGTCACAATGACAACGTCACCTACTTCGTCAGCGGGCAGCCGCTGTCTTTCGCCGAGGGGAACGCCTTGTCGCCGGGCACAACGGCCAGCTCCTTGTAGTAATCCCACGGCTTCTTCGATTCGGACGGCTTCTTGACCTCGAACAGATAGAGGTCGTGGACCATGCGGCCGTTTTCGAGAACCTTGCCGCCCTGCGCGAAGTCGTCGTCGACCGGCAGTTCCTTCAGCTTCTTCGCCACTGCTTCGGTGTCCTTGGTGCCTGCGGCCTTGACGGCCTTGAGGTATTGCAAGGTCGCCGAATAGGTGCCGGCCTGGATCATGTTCGGCATGCGGCCGGTGCGCTTGAAGAACCGTTCGCCGAGGTTGCGCGATTTGGCATCGCGATCCCAGTAGTAACCTTCAGTCAGCACGAGGCCCTGTGCGGCCTCGAGACCGAGGCCATGGACTTCAGCTGCTGTCAGCAAAAGACCGGCGAGCTTCTGGCCGCCCTTGACGATGCCGAATTCCGCCGCCTGCTTGATCGAGTTGGTGGTATCGAGACCGGCATTGGCAAGCCCGATGATCTTCGCCTTCGAGCTTTGCGCCTGCAGCAGGAACGACGAAAAGTCCGAGGAGTTCAGCGGAATGCGAACCGACCCCAGCACCTTGCCGCCCTGTTCCTTGACGAGGTCGCCGGTGTCTTTCTCAAGCGCGTAACCGAATGCGTAGTCGGCGGTCATGAAGAACCACGTATCGCCGCCGGCCTTCACCAGCGATCCACCGGTGCCGACGGCGAGTGCGTGGGTGTCGTAAGCCCAGTGGAAGCCGTAGGGCTGGCAGGCATCGCCGGTGAGACGCGACGTCGCCGCACCCACCACGATGTCGATCTTCTTCATCTGCTTGGAGAGATCGTGCACCGCGAGCGCGACCGATGACGTGGTCAGCTCGGTGACCATGTCGACGCCTTCGACCTCATACCAGCGGCGCGCGATGCTGACGCCGAGGTCCGGCTTGTTCTGGTGATCGGCGGAGATCACTTCAATCTTCTGACCGAGTACAGTGCCGCCGAAATCCTCGACCGCCATCTTGGCAGCCTCATAGGACCACTTGCCGCCGTAGTCGGCATAGACGCCGGACTGATCGTTGAGAATTCCAATCTTGACGCCTTGCGCCGCCGCCGGCAGCGCGGCGGTCAGGCTGAATGCCGCGACCGCGGCAGCCAAAAATTTAGATGTCATGTATGTCGCTCCCAGATTTTTATTGTTTGAGATGCCTTTATAGCGGCATCCCGCTGGGGCGGGGCATTGAACTTTCGCAGCGGCAATGTGCGGCCCATGCAAAATTTTGCGACGCACAAGAAATATCCGGAGCCGTATCAGGTTTAACGCCAGGGTTTGAAGCGCCCTACGGAGAGCTTGCGGAAGCGCACACCCTTGCCGTCGGCCAGGCGCGTGGCCTCATAGCCGCCATCGCGGATCGCGTCACGCTGCGGCCGCGCGTTCTCGGGATTGCGCTCCTTTTCCCACCACGACGCCCGTTGCGACGCGCGCGGCAGCGCGAAGCCCAGAATCCCCTCGATTATCTCGAAGCTCAGAACGAATTCGGCCTTGGTCTGGTGCGAGAGATACTCGCGAAGCGGGTCATAATCGCCCAAGTGCGGAGCTCCGTTGTTGAAAACCGATGTGTGAGCCGATAGGTACGTTGCATCGCTTCTCTTGAACAGGGCCTTTCGTGAACCTCTTTGTTTTTGGCCTTGGCTTCAGCGGCAGGTACTTCGCCGAACGCCGTATCACGCGCGGCGACATTGTGACCGGTACTGTACGGTCACACGAGAAGGCGCAAGCACTGTCCGCTTTCGGCATCACCGTGCGCGTGTTCGGGCCGGATGGAAGCGACAGCACCATCGATGCCGATCTTGCGGCGAGCAACGCGCTGCTGATCTCGGTGCCGCCCGGCATCGGGGGCGATCCGGTTCTCAAAAGCTACGCCAAACAGATCGCCGCCGCGCCAAATCTGCGCTGGATCGGCTATCTCTCAACCATCGGTGTCTATGGCGATCACGGCGGCGCGTGGGTCGATGAACAGACGCCTGCGACGCCGACCAACGCGCGCTCGCGCGAACGCGCCGACGCCGAACAGGCGTGGCTCGCCTTCGGCGAAGCGAACAACATCGCCGTCCAGATTTTCCGGCTTGCCGGCATCTACGGTCCCGGCCAGAGCCAGCTGGTGCAACTGGCGCGGGGAACGGCACGGCGGATCATCAAGCCCGGGCAGATATTCAACCGCATCCATGTCGAGGACATTGCGCGCGTGCTCGACGCCTCAATTGAACAGCCACGCGCGGGCGCGATCTACAACGTCACCGACAGCGAACCCGCGCCACCGCAGGACGTGGTGACATTCGCAGCGAAACTTAGCGGCGTCGAGCCACCGCCGGAAATCAGCCTTGATGATGCGGGCCTCACCGAGATGGGCCGCTCGTTCTACGCCGAAAGCAAGCGCGTGCGGAACGACCTGCTGCGCGATGAACTCGGCGTGACACTGGCCTATCCAACCTATCGTGAAGGACTCGCGGCGCTGCGGGCGGCAGGCGACGGCCCGCGCTGAGCGATAAACGTCGCTCAGCGCAGCAGAGACCTGCTCTCCCTCAGGCGGCCTCGGCGATGGCAGGCGTCGTTCCGGTCAGCCGCTCGGAAGCATCCCACAATCTGCACCAGACATTCTGGTCGAAAGCGGACGGCACGATCTTCGATTTGCGCGGTGATCCCTTCATTTCGTAGAAGCCGTCCGGTCCGTACAGCGTGCCGCCCTTCGCATCCGGGGACGTGGCGGCATAAAGCGTCGGCAGCGCACCGGCGGCGGCGGATTGCGCCAGAAGCGGCGCGAGCCATGGCGTGGATCGCTCGAAGAAGCTCGGCCGGTCGAGACCCATGCTTGGACCCGCGCTTTGAAGCCCGGTCGTCGCGAAGCCGGGATGCGCGGCTGTGCTCATCAGTGACCAATCGTTCATGCGCGCCCGGCGTTCAAGCTCCATGCTGAACAGCAGCGTCGCCAGCTTCGACTGACAGTAAGCTGTCCAGGGCCTGTAGTTTCGCTCGAACTGCAGATCGTCGAAATGAATCCGGCCTGATCGATGTGCAAGGCTGCTGAGTGTCACGACGCGCGGCGATTGTCCCGCGCGGATCAGCGGCAGCAGCCGCAGCGTCAGCGCAAAATGTCCGAGATAGTTCGCACCGAACTGCATTTCGAAACCATCGACAGTCACATGCCGCGCCGGGATTGCCATCACGCCGGCATTGTTGATGAGCAGATCGAGACGCGGCAGTGTTCGCGACAAACGCTCCGCGCAATCCGCAACCGATTTGAGGCTTGCAAGATCGAGCGGCTCGAAGCTCACCTCGGCGCGCGGATGAGCGGCGCGGATGCGCGCCAGCATCTCTGTGCCTTTCACTTCGTTGCGTGACGCCAGCACCACGCGCGCGCCGGCTCCAGCCAGCGCCAGCGCGGCTTCATACCCGATGCCGCTGGTCGCGCCGGTCACCACGGCGATCCGCCCGGTCTGGGGCGGGATATCCTTCACAGTCCGATCCGTCATGACAGTTGTCCTTCTTGCAAATTCACCTGGCTCCGCTGATCACGCGGCAATCTGACGCGCGGCAGGCCTTGATTGCGCCGCGAGCCGGGGATATATCTGCATTAAGTGCAAAATTGCAATAGATACAAAAAAGCAACAGATGCACATTTTACGGGCGCCCGCCCTCGGGCGGCGGCTGACCTCCCTTCATGACCGGAGCCACCGATGACGAACGCGACCACGAATGAATGCGCTGATTTGTTTCGATTTTTCTGGTCATGGACCAGCGACCCGCTGCGGGTCGCCGCCATTGCGCCGTCGGGAGAATCCCTTGCGCGCGTGATAACGCGCGAGATCGGCCCCTCTAACGGGCCGGTCCTCGAACTGGGCGCGGGCACTGGCGTATTCACCCGGGCGCTGCTGGCTCAGGGTGTGCGCGAGAGCGATCTCACGCTGGTTGAATACGGCTCCGACTTCATGCGCATGCTCCAGATGCGATTTCCGCAAGCGCGCGTGCTGTGGATGGATGCGTCGCAACTCGGACAGTACAAACTTTTCCCCGAAGCCAATGTCGGCGCTGTGGTCAGCGGTCTGCCGCTGCTGTCGATGTCGCCGCGCAAGGTGATGTCGATTCTCACCGGCGCGTTCGGCACCATGCGGCCCACGGGGGCGTTCTATCAATTCACTTATGGACCGCGATGCCCAGTGCCGCGCCCAATTCTCGACCGGCTCGGTCTCAAGGCCGCGCGTGTCGGCGGAACCGTTCGCAACTTGCCCCCGGCCGCGGTGTATCGCATCACCCGGCGGCAGCCGCTTGGCGCTTCACGCCGCGTGCTCGATCCCGCATCCGCCGAGACCTGATGGATGCATCGCGCGCCGCATCGCAAAAGCCCTTGCCTCGGCATGCCACGAATGGTGTATCTGAACATATGGAGAAGAAGGTCAGCAAAGCGGCAGAAGGGCTGCGCGAGCGCAAGCGCCGCCAGACGCGCGAGCGTATCTCGCAGGCAGCGATGACGCTTTTTCTCGAACAGGGTTTCGAGGCCACCACGATCGACCAGATCGCCGAGGCCGCCGATGTGTCAAAGCGGGGCTTCTTCGATTATTTCCCGACCAAGGAAGACGTGGTTGCGGCTTGGCAGGATGAATTTTCCGAGGCGCTGCTGACGGCGATCGCGGAACGCCCGGCCAAGGAGCCGATGGCCAAGGTTGTGGAGGAAGCGCTGGTCTCCACCATCGTAGCTGCGGTCAATCCGCAAACGCTGGCCATTGGCAAACTCATCCATGAAGCGCCCGCGCTGCGCGCCCGCGACCACCTGAAATACGCCAAGCTCGAACAGAAGCTGGTGGAAGCTCTCAACGCCCGAGCCAAGGGGAAATCCGATCAACTGCGGATACAACTCCTTGCCATGAGCACGATCGGCGCACTGCGCATCGCCGGCCAAACCTGGAATATCGATCAACTCCTCAACAAGTCGCCGGCATATATTCGCAAGATCGCCAAAACCCTTTGGTCGACGCTGGGAGAATTGGGCGCCGAGGGCAAAGGCAAATAGGCCACAGCTCTTGATATGATTGTCATTGCGAGGAGCTCCGCGACGAAGCAATGACGATCATTAAGCCGCCTTGACGTTCGCCTTGGCGCCGCGGATCGCTTCCCAGATTTTCACCGGCGTCAGCGGCGTCTGCAGCGATGTGATGCCGAGGTCGCTGAGCGCATCCAACACGCCGTTGACGATGCAAGGAGGCCCGCCAATCGCGCCGGATTCGCCGCAGCCTTTCGCGCCGAGCGGATTGGTCTTGCACGGCGCGGAATCGTCGAGCGTCACCTCGATATTGTGCGGCATGTCGCTGGCGCGCGGGATGCAATAGTCCTGATAGCTCGCGGTCAGCAACTGCCCCGAGGAATCGTACACGACGCCTTCATACAGCGCCTGACCGATGCCCTGCGCGACACCGCCGTGCACCTGACCGGTGACCAGCATCGGATTGATGGCGACGCCGACGTCATCCACCGTGGTGTAACGCACCACGCGGGTCACGCCGGTCTCCGGATCGATTTCGACTTCGCAGATATGAGTGCCGTTCGGCCAGGTCGGCCCGTCCACCTCGCCCTTGCTCTCGACGCTAAGACGCGAGTCTTTCTCGTCCTTGGCGAGATCGAACAGACTGACACGCCGGTCGGTGCCGACCACCGTCAGAACGCCGTCGCCATACTCGATATCGCCGACGGAAGCTTCAAGCACGTGGGAGGCCTTCTCGCGCGCCTTCTGAATCAGATCGCCAGCCGAGACCACGGTTGCGGTGCCGCCCACGAACAGCGAACGCGAACCGACGCTGCCGCCACCCGTCGCCTTGTCCGTGTCGCCCTGAATGACGTCGATCCGATCAACCGGAATGCCGAGCGCACCGGCGACCATCTGCGAGTAGCTGGTTTGAAGCCCCTGCCCCATCGCCTGGGTGCCCGATTGCAGCACGACGCGGCCCTCAGCCGTCACCGACAGTGTGACCTTCTCGGTGTGCACACGGCCGCCGGTCCATTCGATGTAGCTGGTGAGGCCGCGCCCATAGAGCAGACCCTTTTTCTTCGCGGCTTTCTTGCGCGCGTTGAATCCGTCCCAGTCCGCGAGTTTTGAGGCGCGTTCGAGCATGTGCGCGAAAGCGCCGCTGTCGTAAACTTCGCCGACCGCGTTCTTGTAGGGCAGCTGCGAGGGTTTGATGTAGTTGACCTTTCGGATCTGGCGCGGGTCCATGCCGATCTGGCGCGCGGCGGCATCCATCAATCGCTCGACGATGAACACCGCTTCAGGCCGTCCGGCACCGCGATACGGCCCGGTCGGCGCGGTGTGCGTCAGCACCGCCTTGATGTCGAAGTGAACCAGCGGAAGATCGTAGACGCCGGTCGCGACGAACGGCCCGAGCACCAGTGGGATGATGACGCCCGCGCCTGTGAGATAGGCGCCGGTACCGCCCAGCGAACGCACGCGGAACGCCAGCACGCGGCCCTTCTCATCGAGCGCGAATTCTCCTGTCGAGGTTAGATCGCGGCCATGATGACCGCCGACGAAATCGTCGATGCGATCGCCGCGCCAGCGCACGGTGCGCTTCAGCTTCGTGGCCGCGTAGGCGACGATGCCGTCTTCCGGATAGAGATTAACCTTGTGGCCGAAGCCGCCACCGATATCGCCGACCAGCACATGAACGCTGTCTTTCGGACGCTTGAGCACAACGTCCGCGAGAATGTCGCGCGTCGCAGTCGGCGTCTGGCTCTGGACATGGAGCGTGAGACGGCCGGTCTTCTTGTCGACCTCCGCCATGGTGCTGCGCGGCTCCAAGGCCGAGGGCACCAGCCGCTGGCTGGTGAGATCGAGCGAGACCACGTGCCTGGCTTTGGCGAACGCCGCCTTGGTCGCTTCAACGTCGCCGTAGCTCATGGCGGCGGCGATGTTGTCAGGTGCGTCGGGCCAGACTGCCGGTGCGCCGGGCGCGAGCGCGTCGACCGGGCTGACCACTGCGGGCAGGATCTCGTAATCGACCGAGATCGCTTCGGCTGCAGTCTGGGCGTCGGCACGCGACGACGCGAGCACGGCGGCAACAGGCTCTCCGGCAAAACGTACGACCTCATGCGCCAGCAGCCGCCGCGGCGGCGCCGCCATCGCCGAGCCGTCAGGCCGCTTGAAGATCGGCAAGGTCGGGATGGTCCCGACATTGTCGGCAACCAGATCCGCCCCGGTGTAGACGGCCTCAATGCCCGGCATGGCCGCTGCGGCGCTGGTATCGACCGCCGTGATCCTGGCGTGGGCGTGCGGAGAGCGCAGCACGTAAAGCCACAGCGCGCCGTCCTGTGGCTTGTCGTCGATGAAATGTCCCTGCCCGGTGAGAAGACGCTGATCTTCAAGACGCTTGACGGATTGACCCGCGCCGAAGCGCAGATTGGAGGGCAGAATATTCATCGATGTTCCTTCAAACCAGATTGGACGTAAGCGATACCGCCGGACAGGCGGCACCCGGTCCCGATGCGGGTTCCGCTTAGCACAATCAGGCACCGCGAGTTGAGTCCGCGAACTGGTTTTCCGCCATGCGCCGGAAGTGGGGCTTTCATGGTCCCTCAGGCCTGCCCTGACCTTGCATGTCCGCCCGCTCAGATTAAGGTCGCTGCAATGAACGAGATGCCCCGCCCCAAATCCCTGTCCCGCCGGGTCGCTGCCACCGTGTGCCCGCACGATTGCCCCTCGACCTGTGCGCTTGAGGTGGACGTGCTGGACGAGCACACCATCGGCCGCGTGCGCGGGGCGCGGGACAACGGCTACACCGCCGGGGTAATCTGCGCCAAGGTCGCGCGCTACGCCGAGCGCATTCATCATCCCGACCGGCTGATGAAGCCTCTGATCCGCACCGGCGCAAAGGGCTCCGGCACCTTCGCGCCGATCGCGTGGGACGACGCGCTCGATCTGGTCGCCGAGAAGTTTCTGCAGGCCGAGGCGCGCTACGGCGCCGAGTCTGTGTGGCCCTATCAGTATGCCGGGACCATGGGCCTCGTGATGCGCGACGGCATCAACCGGCTTCGCCACGCGAAAAAGTACTCCGGCTTTCATTCCACCATCTGCGTCAATCCGGCATGGACCGGATTCGTCGCCGGCACCGGCAAGCTCGCCGGTCCCGATCCGCGCGAGATGGCGAAATCCGACTGTGTCGTGATCTGGGGCACCAACGCTGTCAGCACGCAGGTCAATGTCATGACCCATGCGACGCGCGCGCGAAAGGAACGCGGCGCGAAGATTGTCGCAGTCGACGTCTACATGAATGGCACCATGGAGCAGGCCGATCTCGCCGTGCTGCTGCGTCCGGGCACCGATGGCGCACTTGCCTGCGCGGTGATGCATTGCCTGTTCCGCGACGGCAAGGCCGACCGGGGCTTCCTCGCACAGCACACCGACGCGCCGTTTGAGCTTGAGGAGCATCTGCGCAGCCGCGATCCAGCATGGGCCTCGGCCATCACGGGCTGCCCTGTCGAGACCATCGAGGAATTCGCGCAGCTGGTGGGCAACACGCCGCGCACCTACTTCCGGCTCGGCTATGGTTTCTCGCGCTCGCGCAACGGTGCGGCCAACATGCACGCCGCAAGCTGCATCGCGGCGGTGAGCGGTGCATGGCGTCATGAAGGCGGCGGCGCATTCCACAACAACGGCGCGATCTATCATTGGGACCGTTCGCTGATCGAAGGACTCGATGTCGCCGATCCGTCCGTGCGCACGCTCGATCAATCACGCATCGGCGCGATCCTCTGCGGCGACGCCGATGCTCTTTTCAACGGACCACCGGTGACGGCGATGCTGGTCCAGAACACCAATCCGGTGTCGGTCGCGCCGGACCAGACCCGCGTCAAACAGGGCTTTGCGCGCGAGGATCTGTTCGTGTGCGTGCACGAGCAATTCATGACGGAAACCGCCAAAGCGGCGGACCTCGTGCTGCCGGCCACCATGTTCATGGAACATGACGACGTCTATCAGGGCGGCGGGCATCAATACATTCTCGCCGGGCCGAAACTGATCGGACCGCCGGGCGAATGCCGTTCCAATCATGACGTCATCACGGCACTTGCAAAGCGTGTCGGCGCCGAGCACCGCGGGTTCGGCATGACTCCGCGCGAAATCATCGACTGGACACTGCAAAAATCCGGCTGGGGCACGCTGGAGAATCTGGAGCGCGAACGCTGGATCGATTGCCAGCCGGATTTCGAGACCGCGCACTACACCAAGGGCTTCGCATGGCCCGATGGTAAATTCCGCTTCAAGCCGGACTGGCCGACGGTGCCGTTCCGCAGCCCGGGACTCTCAGGCCCCGTGGACGGTCTGCCGCAACTGCCGGATCACTGGACTGTCATCGAGGAAGCCGACGAGCATCATCAATTCCGTCTCGCGACCTCGCCGGCGCGCAATTTTCTCAACTCGACGTTCAACGAAACACCGACCTCGCTCGGCCGCGAGCAGCGCCCGAACGTGATGATCCATCCCGACGATGCGGCGGCGCTGTCGATCGCAGACGGCGCCAAGGTGATTCTCGGCAACCAGCGCGGCGAAGTGCGTCTTCACGCCAAGCTGTTCGACGGCGTGCGGCGCGGCGTGCTGATCGCGGAATCGATCTGGCCTAATGATGCCTACGAAGACGGCCGCGGCATCAATACACTGACCGGTGCGGATCCTGTTGCGCCCTATGGCGGCGCGGCGTTCCACGATAACCGCGTGTGGATCAGGCCTGCGGCGTGACGCCGCTCACGCGGACGCTTTATTTTCCCAATACGGGTCGCGCAGCTTGCGCTTGAAGATTTTGCCGCTGGCTTCGCGCGGCAATTCAGCGAGGAACTTGATGTCCCTCGGCACCTTGAAGTTCGCCAGCCGCTTGCGCAGATAATCCTGCACGGCCTGCGGCGTCAGCGCCGCGCCCGCTTCAGGTTCGATGCAAGCCATCAGCCGCTCGCCGAATTCCTCGTCCGGAATGCCGAACACCGCGCAGTCACGCACGCCGTCCATGCCGATCAAGGTGTTCTCGATTTCGGCCGGATAGATGTTGACGCCGCCCGAGATCACCATGTCGCGCTTGCGGTCGCACAGGAACAGATAACCGTCTTCATCCAGATAGCCGACGTCGCCGACGCTGATGAGACCCTCGCGCCCGGCTTCCGCCCGCGCGTCCGGCTTGTGGTGATAGTCGAAATCCGGGATCGCGGTCTGGCGCATGAAGATTTCGCCGATCTCGTTCACACCGCGCGGCTCCCCATTCGGTCCGAAGATTTTCACGATGCCGCCTTCGATGGCGCGGCCGACAGTGCCGGGTTTCGCCAGCGCCTCCTGCGCCGAATGCCAGATCGGAATGCCGGTCTCGGTCGACCCGAAGTATTCATGGATCACCGGCCCCCACCAGTCGATCATCGCTCGCTTCACAGGCGCGGGACACGGCGCGGCGCCGTGAACGGTAAAGCGCAAAGACGAATGATCGTACTTTGTCTTCACATCGTCCGGCAGCCGCAGCAGCCGCACGAACATGGTCGGCACCATATGCATGTGCGTGACCTTGTGCTGCTCGATGAGCTGCAACAGGTCTTCGGGATCGAAGCGCGGCTCCAGCACGATGGTGCAGCCATTGCGGAAGGCAAGGTTGCCGTAGGAGTTCGGCGCCGAATGATACATCGGGCCGTTCATGAGAATGACCTGATCCTCGTTCGGCTTGACGCCGTAGGTAATAGCTCCGACGCGCTCGGCGGCGGCCATCATTTCCGGCGGCATCGGCTGACGCCGCACGCCCTTCGGACGACCCGTGGTGCCCGACGTGTAGAACATCGGCGAAGCCCGGCCCGACACATCCCGCGACGGTGCATGGCCATTACGCCAGATGTCCCAATCAGTGTATCCCTCGGGCACCCGCGCGAGCTCTGGCGGCACGCCGAACGCGGCGGCGATTTCCGGCGGCGTAGTCACCACCAGCAATGGCAGCCGCTTTGGCAGGCCGTCCTTGATCTGAGGGAGCAAGTCGGCGTGGCAGACGAGCGCGTGCGCGCCGCTGTCGGCGAGAATATAGGCAACCTCCTCCGCCTTCAGATGCCAGTTGATAGGCACCACCGGCGAACCCAGCATCGCTGCCGCCGCGGACGCTTCGAAGAACGCGAAATCGTTGCGCAGCATCAGGGCCACCGGCGCACCGTCACGCAGGCCCAGCGCCTTGAAGCCGTTCGCCGCCCGCGCGATGCGCTGATAAATCTCGGGATAGCTGATCCGACGGTCGCCGCTGATGATCATGAGAGTGTTCCGGTTTGCAGAAGGAACCGGGCGCGTATATGTGCGCGCCCGGCCAACAGGCTATTGGTCGTCGAGCACCTTGCCGAATCCGACCCAGCTCTTGCCGTCGAAGCGGCGCAGCAACAGTTGCTGGAACGGCAGATAGTCGTCGGGTCCGGTGGTCACTGTGATACCCGGCAGCAGCAGCGGCAACTGAACATCCTTAAGCGATGCGGCCTGACGCTTGATGTTTTCGCTGCTGAAATCATCCTTGCAGGCCTTCAGAACCGTCGCCAGCAACGTGGCATAGTGATAGCCGGCGGAATAGTTGGAGTTGTTGAGGTCCGCATTCGGCATGTACTGCTTCATGAACGCGAAGAACTCCTTCACGCCGGGATCATTGGCCCACTGAACGTCGTTGACGTCCTTCTGGTTGCTGGACGAAATCATGCCGACGGCATTCTCAAGTCCGGCCGGCGCCAGAAACGAAATCGACGCCGCTGATGTTGGCAGGAATGTCAGATCCGGTTTCCAGCCCAGTTCGGCGATACCCTTGATCAACTGCGACGTGAACTTCCCGAGCACCACGCCGAATAGCACGTTGGCGTTGGACGCCTTCAGGGTCGCAAGCTGCGAACTGATGGTCGGCGCGCTGGTCTCATAGCTTGCCTCGGAGACGATCATCGTTGCGGCCTTGGCGCCGAGCGCGCGCTTGAAGCCGTTGACATAGTCGCGGCCGAAATCATCGTTCTGCGCCAGGATGGCAATTTTCGCATCCGGCTTCGTCTGCAGAATGTATTTGGCGTAGATCACACCCTCGGATTCGTAGGCCGCCATGCCGGGCATCGTGTAGGGAAAATTTTTCGGATCGGCCCATTTGGTCGCGCCACTCAGGACGAAGAGCTGAGGGATCTTCTTGCCGTTGAGATAGCGATGCACGGCATTGTTGGTCGCGGTGCCCAGCGAACCAAACATCACCTGCACTTCGTCTTGTTCAACAAGCTTGCGCGTATGTTCGACGGTCTTCGGCGGCGAATAGGCATCGTCGAGGCTGATGAACTTCACCTTGCGGCCGTTGATACCGCCTTCGGCATTGATTTTCTCGAAGTACACTTCCTGAACGCGGCCGATAGCGCCGAAGCCCGACAGCGGACCGCTGTAGGGCAGCGTTTGTCCGATACGAATCTCACCTTTGGTATCTGCTTGCGCCATTCCGCAAGCGGCCAGCGACAACAGTGCAATCGCACGCAGTGATACGGCTCTCATGGTTTCTCCCTGTGTTTATGCCCGGGCGTTATGCCTTCTTGGACATGATCTTTCCCGAAACAGCCTTCCGCTTTTCGGAACTGTGCTTCTAGGCGCTTGCTCGCGTCAGAAACTCCCCTCTCGCTTCATTGAATTCCAGCTTCAGCCGCTCGACCAGTTCAGCGACCGGCGGCACGTCCTTGATCTGGCCGATGCCCTGCCCCGAACCCCAGATGTCGCGCCAGGCCTTGACCTTCATGTTGCCGCCGGAACCGAAGTTCATTTTGGTTTTGTCGGCGACCGGAAGATTATCCGGATCGAGACCGGCGGCGACGATCGAGGGGCCGAGATAGTTGCCGTGAACGCCGGTGAACAGGTTGGTGTAGACCGTGTCGTGCGCGGCGTAGTCGGTCAGCGCTTTCTTGTAGGCAGGCTCTGCATTGGCCTCGACGGTGGCGATGAAGCGCGTGCCCATGTAGGCCATGTCGGCCCCCAGCGCGAGCGCTGACGCGATGCCCCAGCCATCGGAGATCGCGCCCGACAGCAGGATGGTGCCCTTGAACCACTGCTTCACTTCGCGGACCAGCGCGAAGGGGGACAGCGTTCCGGCGTGACCGCCCGCACCGGCACAGACCAGGATCAATCCATCGACGCCCTGCTCGGCCGCCTTGCGCGCATGCTTCACGTTAATAACGTCATGAAACACAACGCCGCCGTAGGAGTGCGCCGCGTCGACGATCTCCGACGGCGGACGCAGCGACGTGATGATGATCGGCACTTTGTGCTTGGTGCAGGTTTCCATGTCCTGCATCAGACGATCGTTCGAGGCGTGACAGATCTGATTGACGGCGTAAGGCGCAACCTTCTTGTCCGGATTCTTCGCCTTGTACTCGCCGAGTTCGTCCTCGATCTGCGTCAGCCACTCACCGAGCTTCACGACTGGCCGCGCGTTCAGCGCCGGGAACGAGCCGACGATGCCGGCCTTGCATTGCGCAATCACGAGTTCGGGGCCCGAGACGATAAAAAGCGGCGACCCCAAAACGGGCAGTTCGAGTGTGCCGGTGAGCGAGGCTGGAAGCGGCATCGGATGTTCCTGTGCTTGAATGTGAGCAACGATAACATCTTGACGCAGCCCGCTGGATGTCCAATTCTGAACAATCACAGCATCAGGATTGAACAAAGATGGACTGGGACCTGTGCAGGACTTTCCTCGCCGTCACCGAGACCGGCAGCTATCTTGCCGCGGCGCGCCGCCTGCGCTCAAGCCACCCCACCGTCGGCCGCGAGATCGCCGCGCTGGAAGCCCAGCTCGGCACCAAGCTATTCGTCCGCTCGAATGAGGGCTTGGTCCTGACGGCACAGGGTCACCGCTTTCGTGAACACGCCGTGGTGATGGAGACGGCCGCGCTGCGGGCCCAAGCCGCGGTTTCAGCCAAGGGCTCCAAATCGCGCGGGATCGTCAAGTTCTCAATCGGCCCGACGCTGGCCGCCTACTGGCTGATGCCGCACATGGCGTCCTTCATCGTAACCCACCCCGATGTCCAGATCGAGTTCGTCACGCATCCGTTCCCGGTCAGCGTTCGCAAGCGCGAGGCCGACATCGTGTTGCGCATCTATCAAAGCGGTGATGAAAATCTGATCGGCCGCAAGATCGCACGGCTCGGCGTCGGCTTCTATGCCTCGCGTGACTATGCGGCGCGCTGTCCGTTGCCCACGCATCGCGGCGACTGGGCGCATCACAGTATCATTGGCTTCGCGGACCGTGCCTCCAATGCCGAACTCGGACGCTGGAGCGATCATGTCACAAAGCAGGCTTCCGTGGTCATGCGCTGCTCGTCGCAGGCCGACATGCTGGCCGCCGTCCGCGCCGGAATCGGCATCTGTGCGATGTCCTGCATCGTTGGCGACGCGCACGACGATCTCATTCGCGTCGCGCCGGACAAGCTGGTGGGCCTCTCGGATATCTGGCTGCTGGCGCATCCCGATCTGATCGATCTTCCGGCTGTGCGCGCCGTGATCAATTTCGTCACCCAGCGCGCGCGCGTGGATCTGGATATTTTGAAAGGCGGGGGCAGGACGTGAGCGAGGCGATACGCCGCTCGCGGCCGCAGTATCTTTCAGACGGGAGACGCTCGCAGCATCAACTTGCGAACATCTCCCGAATTGAAATTACTTCTTGCGCGGATCGTCTGCTGGATTCACGTAAGTGATGCCCTGCGGCCCGATACCGTGAAGCTGGATCACGGTCTCGACCGGGAAATATGCATAATGCGTCATGCCCTTGGCGACGTAAGAGTAGCCGCCGGCCTTGATCGTCTCGCCCTTCTTCTCGTCGAGCTTGTCTCCGGTGCCGATATGGAACACGCCCGAGAGGACAGTCACGTTCTCGTCGTTGGGATGAGTATGCGCAGGGATCTTGAAACCGGCCGGCACCTTCAGCCGGACGACATACAAGCCTTCCTTCGTCGGGTCGCCCTTGATCACCGAAAACTGCGCGCCCGCCGCGTAGGCTGCCGGCGCCGTCCATTTCAGCCCGTCGGGCTGCACCGTCGCGTGATGATCGTCAGCGGCAATGGCGAATGTGGGAAGAACGGCTGCAGCCAGTGCGGCGGGAATGATAAGCTTGTTCATGGGTCGCTCCTTTTAAGTTGACGTTGTGTTTGAGTCTCGGTCGCAGGACGATTGTCGATACATTGGCCGCCCGCCATTTTGCTTTGACCGCAGCGCGCCTGCGCATCCGACTCGCTGAACCAGATGGCAATCAGGCAAACCGCCGATAGAAACATTGCATGCACGATCAGTGCGAACGTGGAGCAGCGTTCCGCGCGGCGCATTCTCCCAAAATAGCGGACGACAGCAGGCGCCCGAACGGTCGGCAGGTTCGGGCAGAGATCCCGGCCGGTGGATTTCGCCGAGACTGAATTGATGAGGGCATTGGCAAGCCACGACCTGTCATTCTCCTCATGGCGAGATCTCGCGTCACGCGGTGCATCACGGCCATGTCTTCGTTTGGCGTCTTTCATGCTCTCCTCGAGGCTTCGCACTCCTTCACCACCCCGAGGAAATCCGGCGCAGCTTTCCCTGGTCAGGGCGTCAGCGATTCACGAGATGAATGCTGACGTCCGGCTCAGCCAATTTTTTCGACAGGGGCGCCGCTGTCGAACCAATCCTTGAAAGCTCCGAGGTTGTAGACATCGGTGTAACCCATATCCTTCAGCGTCTTTCCGCTCAGCGCAGAGCGTCCGCCGGACGCGCAGTACAGGATGACGGTTCGGCCTTTCTCGAAGTTCTTGTCGTGATAAGGCGATTCCGGATCGGCGCGGAACTCCAGCATGCCGCGCGAGACGTTGATGGCCCCGGCCACCTTGCCGCTCTTCTCCACGTCAGGCGCGTCGCGCACATCGACCACCAGCACGTTGCTCCGGGTCATCATGTCTCTTGCCTGCTGAGGCGTGACTCGCGGCACGACAGCGTTGGCGGCTTCCATCAATGTCTTTACGGTTACGACCATTTTGAACCCTTTCTGTTTCTCAACTTTCCTGAAATTCTTCTCGATTTTGCAGTGCAGATGTATGTGCGAATGTCGTTACTGGATCTGGATAGACGCCGCCCCGCCGTGCGCGAATGACCATGCAAACGAATTGTCTGACCGGCCGTCCATGCTTCTCTCGAATAACGTTGCTCCCTTCGAGCACGGAGAAAGTTTCGATACATCAACCGGACGATTGAACTTCTACCGTCCGATCCTTTTGTCAGACATCGTGTTCGCCCTGCACCACCGGCGCGCCATGCACGACCCCAGCGTCAATCGTTACGGGCACGAACTGTCGGGACTATCCACTTTGGCGCCTGGTCCGGCGAATCCGGCCACCAGTTTCACGAGGTCTGCCTGCCGCCGGGCGCCGGTCTTCGCAAACAGCCGATGCAAATGCGTTTTCGTTGTTGCTTCCGAAATGCCCAGCGCTTCCGCAACGTCCGCCACGCCGCCGGATTCGAACGTGGCGAGCAGGACGCGAAGCTCGCTTGGCGTCAGACGGTAGAGTTTTGCAATGACCTCGGGCGCCGCCGGCGGTTCGATCTGCGCCCTGCAAACAAACATTGCGGCCGCCGCTGAATATCTGGCGCCCGCCTTGCGGCGCGCGCCGGACGTCAACGGCAGGATGTAAGCAACGTAGTGTTGCCCGTCTGAGCCGGTGAGCGGCACAGCCGTTCCATATGCGCCCAAGCTCGATTGTCCCGTTTCAAGGCGCGCCAACGCGGCTTTGATGGCGTCATCGGCTGCCATGTTGATTGCAATCAAGCGGCCGCCCGCCGCGCGCAGAATTGCTCCCTCGGAAAGAAGAACGTGACCGCTCAGGTTTGCCCGGACCAGGCGCCCCTTCGCATCGAGGAGAAACAGGCCTGCCGAAAGACTGTCGAACGTGTCAGCCAGCGTTGCCGCCTCGGCCCGATTGAGCTGAATGGTTTTTCCGATCAAAATGGAGCGCTGGACATGAGGCAGCAGCAGTCTCATGCGACGGCGCGCATTCTCATCCGACAGTCCATCCTCTTCATGCCGGAAGACGCTGAACACGGCATAGCTGGTTGTCGACTTCTCCAGCACGGACGTCACCATGTCGACCCAGCCCTGCGGCTTCACCCATTCCCTGTAGAAACGAGAATCGAGAAACTCTTCATAAGGAAGGATATCGGTCGTGGTGACGACTTCACCGACATCGAAGAAAAAGAATCCTGGCGTGGTGGGATCCATCTTGATGTACGTGTCGAGGTAGCTATCCCGGAATTCTGTGTCGACCCCGAAGTTGTGGGTCAGATTCGCAGTCTTGCTGACGGAATCCTTTGAATAGATGCTGGCTGCACGCCCTCCGACAAACGCGGATGCTTTCTGCAAAATATCTTCCCACAATGCCGGTTCAAGCGCCGCGTCGTAGATCTCGCCGATCAGGTCCGATAGCTCAGCCTCCGACATGCTCTTCGCCATCTTCAACGGACGGTCTGGCGCTGCCACCGGCTGCGTCAGCTTCATCGCGGTCGATCCGGACGCGGCAAGAGTCGCGGTCATGAACATCTTCCTCCAAATTATTGTCCTGGCTTGTTCGGCCGACTGAAAATGAGTCAGCGCATCTGACCTTCTTGAACAATTCGGAATCCCCTGACGGCTTGAGAAATGACAGACCGGCAGGCGCTCACGATGGATCAGCGCTTTCGGTTTTGTTGTTAGATTGTGTGAAATCGAAAACGAATGACTGCACATCCGGACTGCATGACCGTTTGTCCGGATTCGGAGCCTTTTTCGTCAACCGAAGGGTTTACCGGCTCGAGCGCCCTCGTCATCCGTATGATCGATCATCGGCGCATCGCGCCGGGCATCATCCGCAGAGCCTGAATCCTTCGAGAAAAAAGGTCATCGCCGGCGTCCGGTAGGCCGCGAACGCGGCGAAGATTGTGGCGCCCGCCAGGATGAGCAGCGACAGATTCAGAAGATGTTTTTCCGTCACGCGACGCCCTCCGCAAGCCTCTTCGGTGCCGGAGTTTCCTTGATCGGGTAGTTGAGAAACGCCGCAATCACGCTGAGGCCTGCCGCAACAGCCCAGGCAATGTCGTAGGAGCCTGTGCGATCGAACAGCCAACCGCCAAGCCAGCCGCCGACAAAGCCGCCGACCTGATGCATGAGAAAGACGATTCCTCCCAGCATCGACATGTGCCGGACACCCCAGATCGTCGCAACCGTCCCGTTGGTCAGCGGCACCGTCGAGAGCCAGAACAGCCCCATCAGAATGCCGAAGCCATAGGCCGAGACCGTGGACGCCGGAATAAGCGCGAATGCCGCAATGACGGCGCCCCGGCTGAGGTAGACCCAGAACAACAGCATCGGCTTGCTTCGCGTGCCGCCCCAAAGCCCCGCATAATATGTCCCCGCAACATTCAACAGACCGATCAACGCCAGCACCGTCGTTGCGACGGATGCATCGAGGCCCTTGTCTGCGAGCAGTGCCGGCAAATGCACGGCAATGAAGACGACCTGAAAGCCGCAGGCGAAGAAGCCGAGCGACAACAACCAGAAATCCCGGGACGCGAAAGCCTCCGCCAGCGCTTCGCGTGCCGTGGACCGCACGACATTCGGATTTTCCGCCTGAACTCTTTCCTTCATGCCGTAGGCAAGCGGCAGGATCAGCAGGGAGAGAGCAGACAAAGCGACCAGCGCGCCGGGCCAGTTCAGCCAGCCGATGAGACCGAGGCTGACGGGAAGCATGATGAACTGGCCAAAGGAACCAACCGACATGGTGATGCCCATGGCCACCGAGCGCCGCTCCGGCGCGACCAGGCGGCTGATCGCTCCAAGGATCACCGGAAACGTCGTACCAGATTGGCCGAGCCCGACCAGGATGCCTGCCCCGAAAATGAACCCGAACTCGCTCGACGCGGTGGACATCAGCCAGAGACCCGCAGCGTAGAGCACCGCGCCAACGGCGATGATCTTCGGCGCTCCGAAGCGATCCGCAAGCATCCCGGCGACAGGCTGGCTGACGCCCCAGACAAGGTTCAGCAGCGCGATCGCAAAAGCAAACGTCTCTCGTCCCCAGCCCTGGTCCGCCGTCACGGGCTTGAGGAACAGCCCGAATCCATGACGAATGCCGAGAGACAGCAGCAGAATGACGGAGCCGCAGACCAGCACCACAAATGCTTCATTCCGTTTTATTCCCGTAGCCGCCGCCGGTGTCATACGATTATTCCTCTGCCTTGCTTCATTTTCTGGACTTGATGCACTGACCGCGCCGATGGAAAATCCCGCAGATCATCGATCTGACGGGGGCAATCAGGGCTGATTTGTCAGTTTTCCCAATATGAGGCTGCGCACTGCATGAGCAGGCAACATCCTGTCGACCGGACGGTTGATGCATGGACCGCGAATGGCGCGCAAATGTCTGCCTGCGACGCACAAGTGTCGCATAGGCGTTTGGAAGACATCACGGTAATACCTAGCCCGTTGTCCGCAAATGACTGCGTGACTGAATTGCCTGACCGTTCGTCCAAACTGGGGAAGGCATGATGGATCCACTCTCAGACGTCTTGCGCTCGGTACGCTTGACCGGTGGCATTTTCCTGAACGCCTACTTCACGGCACCGTGGGCCATAACGGCGCAAGTCAGGGATTATCATGTCAGCGCGTTCCTGCAGTCGCCCACCCAACTCATCTGCTATCACGTCGTGAAAGAGGGAAAGCTGTTGCTGAGTCTCGATGATGGCGCACCCATCGAAGTGCACGCCGGCGAGATCATCCTGCTGCCTCGCAACGATCCGCACTCGCTCGCCAGCGCAGCCGGACTCAATCCAATCCGGGCGACTGAACTCATTCAACCTTCCCCGAATGGCGGTCCCCCGCAAATCATCTACGGCGGAGGCGGCGAGCCCACCCATGTGATATGCGGCTTCCTCGGCACCGAGGCGTTCAATCCGCTGATCGCGAGCCTCCCTCCGCTCCTGACACTCAATGTTCGCGAGGGCATGTCGCGAGAATGGATCGAGACATCAGTGCAATTCGCCGCGAACGAACTTGCGGCGGGCCGCCTGGCATCGTCGAGCGTCATGTCGCGCCTGTCGGAATTGCTGCTGGTCGAAGCCGTGCGGCAATACTCCTCAACCCTCGCCGACGATGAAATCAGCTGGCTCAAGGGGCTGAGCGATCCCTATATCGGACGCGCCCTGACTCTCATCCATCAGGACCTCAGCGCGTCGTGGTCGGCCGACGCGCTGGCCAGCGCCGTCGCGCTGTCGCGCAGTGCATTCATCGATCGTTTCAGCACGCTCGTCGGCATGCCGCCGATCCGGTATTTGACCGTCTGGCGTATGCAAGCGGCCAAACTGTTGCTTCGGGAGACGCAGAAGACCGTGTCCCAGATCGCGCACGCGATCGGCTATCAATCCGAGGAAGCATTCAGCCGGGCTTTCAAGCGGGAATATGGATTGTCGCCCTCACCGTGGAGAGAGCAGTAGAACCGGACAATCGCACGAAGTGCCTCCGCGGGAATTGCCATCATTGCTAACCGTGCGTTAATGCGGCCTGCAGCGAGCCGCCGGGTGCACCGACGCGCATGCATCGATGGGAACTGTTAACTGCCGTTTGTTACTCAAATAGCCAAACGACACAGCGCAGGCCTGCGCGAAAACCCTCCGAGAAACGATGTGATGCCCTCCGTCGCCGCCATCGTCGCAGCCTATAACGCGGAAAGTACGATCGTCGCTTCGGTTGAGAGCATCCTGCTCGGTACGACGCCATGCCATGTCTATGTCGTCGACGATTGCAGCAAGATACCGGTCGAAAACTATCTCACGCATCTGAAGGATCGGATCGAGATCATTCGGCTCGACAAGAACGTCGGACCTGCCGAGGCTCGCAACGTCGCCATCGAGAGAGCGATCAAGGCGGGGTTTGAATACGTTGCCATTCAGGACGCAGACGATATTTCGTTTCCCGATCGCCTCGAAAAACAAATCGCATTCATGCGGGATCATCCGCGCGTCGGTGCCTGCGGCACCTGGACGTGTTTGCTGGATGAAAACATGACGGGGGCGTTTTCACCCGATCTGCAAGCAAAGGCCGCGGAGGTCCGCAAGACCAAGAAAATCAGCAACACTGGAACGTGGACCCTGCTGTTCGATGAACAATCGCAACACACTGTCCACCTGTTCTCCCGTGTGACGGAGCCGAACGATGTCCGCAACGCGATGTTCTTCAACATCGGCCTGTCGCATACGTCCGCGCTGATAAGATGCGAAGCCCTCAAGGCGGTCGGTCTGTATTCCACCGATTTTCCCGCCGCGGAAGATTATGAACTGATGCGCCGTATCGGCACGCAGTTCGATCTGGCCAACATTCCGGAATGCCTGGTGCACTACCGGATTTCACCCGGCGGGATTTCGCAAAGCCGCCGCCGCCGCCAGCTCTACGACCGCCTCATGATCCAGATGAAATATTTTGAAGCCACACAGTGGCGCGCATGGGCCGGTGCCGCAAAGACGCTCGCAACGATGATCGTGCCGCGTCAGCTCAAGCAGATGATCCGGTCAGCCTGAGGACGGAGTAAGCGCACCGCTTGATGGCAGCCCGTTTCGTCGGCTGAGAACGAGGCGCGGAACGATCAGCAGCGCCCCCGTGAGAAAATAAGCGACGCCGGCGCCTTCCAGACCGAACAACGGAATCAAAAGCGCATAGAGTGCGGCCGACAGCGGAACGGCTGCCAGCGAGATGATCGCTATGGCGCGGTCGTGATGCAACGCGACCAGAACGTAGTTGTAGCTGTCGACGCCGAGCCGCAACAGGGTCGCGGCCACTATGATGACGAAAACCGACAGATGTGCCGACAGCAGCGGCCGTTCCACATAAGGGATGATGAACGGAAGCACGATAATCAAACCGATCGCCAAAAAGACAGCGAAGCCAGCCGTCCGCAGTTCGGCGCGGGCGAGCAGCGTGCGAAACTCGGACATGCTCTCGTGCGCGGCGCGGATCAGTTTCGAAAGGTACGGCAGGAATATCGCAGAGAGAGAGAGATTGTGGATCACATTGGCCATTGACCAGAAGAACGTATAGACGCCGGTCAATTCGAGGCCGAGCAAGAGCGAAACCAGAAAGCGGTCTATGTAGAGATTTGTCGCGATGCTCATATCCTTGAGATAGAACGGAACGCTTTGCGGAATGCCCTGCGTCAGCAGGCGCCGATCCAGCCGCACATACGTCCAGGCGCCGCGGCGCGTCACAAAGATTGCAAGCACAAGCCACATCAGCACCAGACCGATCAGCCAGCCGGCGATCAAGGCTTCCAATGTCCGTGCCGCCGGCACCAGCACGCCGAGAGCGATCACGCCAATCGGCCAGAGTCCTGCGCGAAGAAAGAACAAGACGTTCGACAGCAGCACATGGCCCCGATAGGTCAACATGATGGCAGCGTCATCGGCCAGGTGTTCAAGCAGCGCCACACCGCTGAACAGCAGCATCACCGGCCAGGGAATCGGCGCGCCCAGGAAGGCGTTGACGCCATATGCGATCGCCTGCAGACCGAGGTTAAACGCAACCGACAGAAGCAGCCGCGTGGTCATCAGCGGTCCGACCTGAGCCAAGCTCGACCGTGCCGCCTGGCGGCCGATCCAGTCATTCGTCCCGAAGCCGGCGAACGCAGGCAGGATCGTGGTGCCGGCCACCAGCAATCCGTAGATGCCGAGATCGCTGAGGCCCAGATAACGCGCGGTATAAAGCGACAGCGCGAACTTCGACACCGTGTTGAGACCACGGATCGCAATCAGCAATAAGGACGTGACAAGGTTCGACCAGTTCGGGCCGAACGCGATTGCGCGTTTCATAAGACAGTGCCCGGCAGGCGGGAGTTCGGATGTTCCTGCAAACCTTATCATGCGACCCGCATGACGAAGTCTTAAGAGCGGAAGATCAGGCGGCGGGCGCTCCCTTGCAATGTTAAGAAACTGCTAATGGAAGATGAGCCGCCGCTCCTCGTCCGTGATGATACGTACCGGCCAACAAAAAAGGCCCCGGCAAGCCGGGGCCTAAAGTTTGTCTGGAGAAATTCTTAGTATCGCGCGACGACCGGGCCACCCCAGTTGAAGTGATAGTTCACGCCAACCTTCACCGTGTGGAGGTCGTCCTTGTAGGAGAGAACACCGGCAGGGGCTGACGCCACGCGCGTGGTGTCGAAGTTGTAGTACTGGTATTCAATCTTGGCCGACCAGGCCGGAGCGAACATATATTCCAGACCGCCACCGACGGTGTAACCGGTCGACTTGCGATCGGTCACAGCCGGCAGGAAGCCTGCAGTCGCAGCAAGGCCGCTGTCGTCACGGAACGCGACACCGCCCTTGGCGTAGATCAGGCCCGGGCCCCAGGTGTAGCCGAGACGGCCGGTGACCGAAGCGAGCCAATCAGAACGGTCGCGGAACGAGTTGATGCCGTTGGTGAAGCGACGATCGTTGTTCGACAGGCCACTGATCTGGCCTTCGATACCGACCAGCCAGTTCGGAGCGAACTGATAGTCTGCGCCGACCTGACCACCGCCGAGGAACGCTGCGTCACGCTTGCTGCCGGTGAGGCCGGGAATGGTGGTCGCGAAACCGTCATCGCCGCCGAAAGCAGCGCCGATGTGCGCGCCGACGTAGATGCCGGTCCAGTTGAAAACAGGCGCGGGAGCATACACCGGCGCCTTGGTATAGGTACGTGCCGGCAGGTCAGCTGCGAACGATGCAGTTGAGGCCAGCAAAGCTGCCGAAAATCCCACGAGTGCGAAACGGATACGCATTACTCTCTCCCCTTGTTGAGTTGAGCGGACCCTATTGGTCCCCCAGTTAATGAAAAATGGACAAGGGGCCGGATGGTTGCAGACCAAACAGGTCGCCTGCAGCTTTCTCCTCAACCGTGATAAAATAGCCACGTTATGGGGCAAAATCGAAAGGAACCATTAAGCATAACGTGGTGCGCGCTGCTGAAAGCGAGTTCGGCAGGCTCTTCGGACGGCTTGCAAGCAAGCGTCTGCGCCGACTCTTTATTGGAACAACAACTATCGCAGCAAAAGCGACGCCGTCTTCGGGCGTGGTCCGCGCGGGCGACTCAAGCACCGGCGCTATTGGCGGAGAGAGCGGGATTCGAACCCGCGATACGGTTTCCCGTATACACACTTTCCAGGCGTGCGCCTTCAACCACTCGGCCACCTCTCCAGCGCGCCTGTCATGAAGGTGCACGCGCCGTTTTGCAAGAGAGTGCAGAGCTCGACTGCAAATATTCCCTAAATATTTGAAGTTATACTGCTATTTGACGGCAAATGCGGACGGGAAAGCCGCCGATTCGCACGTCCGGCGCTCAGTGATAGAGTCTGGAGCCCGCCGCCCGCAGCGGCCGTACAACGGCGGACGGCAGGCCCGGTCCGGCCACCATCGGCGGTACATGCGCGTTCTCAAGCGCGTCAATGAAATCAGCGAACCAGCTATGGATGGTACTGGCGCGCAGCTTGGTCATCATTGCCTCCCAGCGCATCCGGCGCTCGGTCGCGGGCATCGAGAGCGCCACACCAATGGTGCGCGCCATGCCGTCGATGTCATGCGGATTGACCAGCAACGCGGTGTCGAGTTCGTTGGCTGCACCGGCGAATTTCGAGAGCACCAGCACACCAGGATCGATCGGATTCTGAGCGGCGACATATTCCTTGGCGACCAGGTTCATGCCGTCATGCAGAGGCGTCACCACGCCGACCTGCGCAGCGCGATAGAATCCCGCAAGCACCGTCTGGCTGAAGCCCTTGCTGATGTAGCGGATCGGCGTCCAGTCCACCTCTCCGTGCCGGCCGTTGACCTCGGTCACCTGCTTCGACAGTTCATCCTGCAGATTGCTGTAAGCCTCGATACCGCCGCGCGACGGCGTCGCGATCTGCAACAGCGACACCGTCCGCTTCAATGACGGCTGTATCTCGAACAAGCGGTCGAATGCACTGATGCGGTTGACGAGGCCCTTGGAATAATCCACGCGATCGACGCCGATGGCGAGGCGCTCGCCATGCAGACTCTTGCGCAGGCGCGATACATCCGGATGCGACGACGCACGCTGAGCCTGCGCCGCGAAACCGTCGACATCGATACCGATGGGGAATGTCGCAATCCGCGACGTGCCGAAGCGGGACGTCACGATGCCGCCCTCGACCTCAAGACCGAGATCGATGCGCAGGTAGGCCGCAAAGTTTTCGCAATCGTCCTCGGTCTGAAAACCGATCAGATCATAGGCGAGCATCGCCTCGATCAGTTCGCGGTGATTTGGAACGCCCGCGATCACCCGGCGCGACGGCCACGGCGTATGCAGGAAGAACCCGACCGGATTGCAGACACCAAGATCGCGCATCTCCGCGCCCAGCGCGAGAAAATGATAATCCTGAATCCAGAACATCGTGCCCGGCTTGCGGAAGCGCATCAGCGCCCGCGCCATGAAGGCGTTCACCTCACGATAGGATTGATAGTCATCCGGCGAGACGCGAATCAGATCGGTCCGGGAATGGAACGCGGGCCACAATGCGGAATTCGCAAAGCCTTCGTAATAGCCGCCGTAATGCGCAGCCGGAAGATCAAGCAGCGCGAGCGCACCCGTGCCGAGCGATTCGATTTGAGCAAAAGAATCCTTGGTGAGGTTGTCACGAACGCGGCCGGATGAACCAACCCAGATCGCGCCTGATTTTTCCACGACAGGAAGCAGCGCAGCCGCAAGTCCACCGGTCATCGGTTCATTTGCTTTTACGTGCGCGACACGATTGGAAACGACGACAAGATCCACAGGGGCCCTCCCTAGTTTCGCGACCGCAAAACTAACACCTGTTCATCAATATGGTTCCTTGCCATCCTTCAGACTGATTGACGTCGAATTCGAGCAGGAACCTGGAACCGAGTTCCATTGCAGTGAGGGTGGCCGATTAAAATCGATTTGCCTAGACTTGACACAAGTCGGATTTTTCCAGCGAAAATCGAGGTAAAATTTGCTCCCTTAATTTCTTGTAATGTCGCGATGTGATTCGTTTTTAGCTGCGCCAATAACGATCTTCCCAGTTCCGCGACAGTTTCATGCCGGTGAGAATCAATCCCGCCATCGAATAGGTCTGCGGAAAATTTCCAAACAGCGCACCTGTCTTGGGATCGACATCTTCGGACAACAGACCGTAGCGGTTGCGATGCGCCAGCGCATCCTCGAACAGATCGCGCGCTTCCTCGCGGCGTCCCTGCTGCCACCACGCATCGATCAGCCAGAACCGGCAGATCATGAACGCCGTCACTGGCAGTCCGAAGTCGTCTTCCGACGCGTAGCGCATGACATGTTTTTCGCGCAACAGCTCGCGCTCCATGACCTTCACCGTCTTGACGAAGCGCGGATCGTCAACCTCACAGACACCAAGGTCCGGCAGCAGCAACACGCTCGCGTCGAGATCATCCGATCCGAACGCCGCCGTGAAAGCTTCGCGCTTCGGGTTCCACGCCTTCTCGAGAAGCTCTTTGTGAATGGGATCCGCAAGCGAATTCCAGTAGGCCGCGCGCTCGTGCAGCCCGAGCCGCGCCGCAATCGCGCCAAGCCGGTTGACGCCCGCCCAGCACATCGCCGCCGAATGGGTATGGACGCGCTGCCGCCCGCGATACTCCCAGATGCCTGCATCGGGCTGCAACGCCACCGCCGCGGCTTTCTCACCGAGACCTTCGAGCAAACGAAACAGTTTTTCTCCACCCGGAGTCGGCAGACGTCGATCGAAAAACAGCGGCAATGCCGCGAGAATCACGCTGCCATAGGTGTCATGCTGAATTTGATCGACCGCGGCGTTACCAACGCGTACCGGACCATCACCGCGATAACCCTTGAGGTCGGTCGCAACCCACTCGTCGAGCGGCAGATTCGGCACCACGCTGTAGACGGGCTTCAGCGGTCCGTCTGCGTTGATGGCGATCGACAGCGTGAAGCCGATGAAATCCTCCATCGTCTGCGTCGCGCCGACGCGGTTCAACGCCTTCACCACGAAATAGGCGTCACGCAGCCAGCAGAACCGGTAGTCCCAGTTGCGACCCGAACCTGGCGCTTCAGGAATCGATGTCGTGTGCGCAGCGATGATGCCGCCGGTCTCCTCGAAATTCGACAGCTTCAACGTAATGGCGGCGCGGATGATCGCTTCCTGCCAATCGTAGGAAATGTAGAGACGGCGGACCCAGCGCAGCCAGTACGCCTTGGTCTGCTCGGCAAACGATTTCGCGGTTGCCGCGAGGTCGCCGGGATACGGCTCATCATGGCCGAACACCATGTGGAGAGGCCGCGTCAGCACGAACGGAGTCTCGTGCTCGATCATGGAAATCGGCGCGTCAGTGGTGACGCGAACCGTCGACTCTTCCTCGACATAACGGATGTGGTTACTGCCGAGCGAGCTTCGCTTCAGCGGCTTGCCATAGGAGTGAGTCGGACGAACGCGGATGGTGATACGCGGCAATCCGGCAATCGGCTCGATGATGCGAAACAACTGCGGCGGGCGGAACATGCGGCCGTATTGCCGGAAGCGCGGGGCGAAATCCGTGATGCGGACCGCATTGCCCTTGTCGTCGGTCAGGATGGTCTCGACCAAGGCCGTATTGCGAACGTAGTCGGATTTGTAATCCACCATACCGTCCAGCACGACGTCGCTGAAGCCCTTTTCCTCGTCGCCCGCAAGCAACCGGGAGAACACCGGATCTGCATCGAAGCGCGGAAAACACCACCACACCAGCCGCGACGTCGGATCAACCAGCGCGGCGGTCTTGCAGTTTCCGATGATCGCCAGATCGAGACCATGATCGATCTTCGCGCCTGCCTCGACTTCCAATTTCGTTATTGCCTTGAGAATGTTCATCTTGCCGCCATTGTTTCGTCATCGAGCAAACGCGAGAGCCACGCGCGGACATCCTTGGGGGCTTTGAAAAACCCATCCACGCCAGGAGCGCGGCGACTCACCGAAAATGAAACGCCATGAAATGACGGCATGATGGCGAACACGGACTCATCCGTGACGTCATCGCCGATAAAGATCGGACTGCGCCCGGCAAACGGTGCATGGGTCATCAGTTCGCGCACGCCGGTCGCCTTGGTGAAGCCGGCATGCTTGATCTCGCACACGAACTTGCCTGGCAGAATATCGATCGGCGCCTGCGGCAGATCGGCCCGGATTGTGGACACGGCTTCGTAGATCGCGCGCTCGAATTCCGGAGCAAGCCGGTAATGCAGCGCGACCGAATAACCCTTGTCCTCGTAAATAATGCCGGAACTGAGCTGAGAGACCGCAATGAAACGCCGCTTCAGGTCATTGTCCATCGGCGGCGCGTGCGACGCGACCGCTTCGCTCTCCACCGACAGCCGCATCTCCGCGCCATGACCGCCGACCGCGGGAAACTGCAATGGCGCAAAGATCACATCGATATCGGTCAACGACCGCCCGCTCACCAGCGCGAGCGCTCCGTCGAGGCGTTCATGCAGCGCCTGCAAGGTCGCGCCGAGCTTCGGCGGAACAACGACATCGCGCGGCGTCGGCGCAAGCTCCAGCAGCGTGCCGTCGATGTCGAGCAGCAACGCGGTCCGGTCAAGGTCCGGCATGATCCCGGCCGGAGCGGGCAACACGTCTCCAACAGCCTTCGCTGCGGGCATTTCAATCACACCATGATCCATCAGTTACTCTTGCGCGGCCAGCGGTCGCGCAACCTCCTCCAGTGGCTTGCACTCGGCATCGATGCAGTATCGCCAGGCGATAAACGCCGCAGCGATCATCAGAAACGATCCGAGCAGATAGCCGGCGAACACGCTGTCGCGCGAGCCGGTGTCGATCAGCACTCCAAACAACGCCGGGCCGGCGATGCCGCCGATAGCAGTGCCGATCGCGTAGAACAGCGCGATGGCCAAGGCGCGGACCTCGAGCGGAAAGGTTTCGCCCACCGTGAGATACGCGGCACTGGCCGCCGGCGACGCAAAGAAGAAGATCACCATCCAGGCGATCGTCTGGGTTTGCGCGCTAAGTACGCCGATCGAGAACAGATAACCCGACACGGCAAGCAGAAGACCCGACACACTATATGTCAGCGCAATCATCGTCCGCCGTCCGAGCGTATCGAACAGGGAACCGAGCAGCACCGGCCCGAGAAAGTTCCCGGCCGCGAACGGCAGGATGTACCAGCCGACATGGCTCGACGCGATACCGAAGAAATCTGTCAAAACCAAAGCATAGGTGAAGAAAATCGCATTGTAGAAGAACGCCTGCGCGACCATTAGCGACAACCCCACCAACGAGCGGCTGCGATAGGTCCGGAACAATGTCGTGGCGACCTCGCGCAGCGGTGTATGCGTTCGCATTTTGAGTCGTATCTTAGGCAACGAAGGATCGGGCTCGCGTCCGCTGGACCGTTCAATATCCGTGACGATCTTCAAGGCCCGCTCGGGCTGGCCGTGAATCATCAGCCAGCGGGGGCTTTCGGGAATCCATAACCGCATCACGAATACGACCAGACCAAGGCCCGCGCCGGTCAAAAACGCCAGCCGCCAGCCAAGCTCCGGATCGATCACGTTGGGATCGAGCAACACGATGGCGCTCACTGCACCGATGGCCGCTCCGATCCAGAAGCTGCCATTGACGATCAGATCGGTGCGGCCGCGATAACGCGCCGGCACCAGTTCCTGAATCGTCGAATTAATGGCGGTGTATTCACCGCCGATACCTGCGCCGGTGAGAAACCGGAACAGCGCAAAGCTTGCGAGATTCCACGAGAACGCCGTCGCTGCAGTGGCGGCGAGATAGACCGCGAGTGTCACGAAGAACAGTTTCTTGCGGCCGATACGGTCGGTCAGCCAGCCGAAACCGATAGCGCCCAACACTGCGCCGGCGATATAGGCGCTGGTGACGATGCCGATGTCGGTGTTGGTGAATTTAAGAACCGGACTGTCCTTCAACGCACCGGACAGCGCACCCGCCAGCGTCACCTCGAGTCCGTCGAGAATCCAGGTGATGCCGAGCGCTGCGATAACGCGGGTGTGAAAAGCTCCCCAAGGGAGGGCATCGAGTCGCGCGGGAATGTCGGTGTCGACCGTTCCGTACGCAAGAGCAGTGGAAGCGGAGATGCCTTTTGGGGATGGGGTCTGTGCGGGGGATATATGGATGTTGGTCAAAGCTGACATCCCACCATCCCTTTCACCGATCTCACTTTCGACCTTTCGATGAACGCCGGCGGAACGGCAGCAGGACACTCGCGCGCAACCACGGGCTCGCGCCGCAACGACGCGCGTCCGGAAGGACGGCGAATAAACCCGTCATATCAGGCAGGACAACATTTCAAGGGAGAATAGGTTCCATTGGGAACCGGCTCCGGAGGGCTGAAGCCCGATCATCGCCAAACCCGCGATGTCGTCCCCGCGAAAGCGGGGACCCATAACCACCGAATATTATGGTGATGGCGAGAAGACTGCTCCGGCATCTCCTTCAAATCGATGACGCAGGGCGTATGGGTCCCCGCTTTCGCGGGGACGACGTGGAGAGGGAATTCCGGACGACCGCTAAAATCCACACGCCTGCCATTGACATTTTCCGATCTAGGAATATATTCTCTATCGTCCTGTTCGTGAGGGGCGCTTCTCGAGGGCGCTTTTGAAGCGGAGCAGGATGCGGCGTCTGCGCGATGTGGTTCGCACCCACACCGTCCGGAAGGCCGGGGTTGACCGTCCGGGCCAACTAAGTGGCTCTGCCGTTCGCGGCTGGACGAGGAGAGGATAAAGGCAGGCGAAAGCCCGCCGGATCTGGGGTCGACTAGCTCCCCCATCCTCACCCGGAAGTACGGTCCCCGGCTCACAAATCGCCGCGAATGGAGCGCCGTGAGGCGACGCGCTTTCCGGAAGCACACCGCGTCGCAACGGTGCCGGAAGCGAAACAAGACAAGGTGCGCCTTACGGCGCTCCATGCCCCTCGTCGTTTGAGGGGCAAAACTAAAATCGCAACTCGCGCAAACGCGCGCGAGGGCGATTGCGCTCGTCTTTCGTTGGCGCAAATGGGGCAAGCCCCTCACGCGCGCGCTGTTTGAAAATTGAATCGGAAATTCGATGGAGCGCACGCGAGCGCAACATCCACGATCGTCATCACCGGGCTTGACCCGGTGATCCACGCCTTTCCTACGCTGATGAGGAAAAGACGTGGATGGCCGGGTCAAGCCCGGCCATGACGACCAGCAAGTGTGGCCCGCTTGGTGCCTGACACTTGGAGTTGATGGGTCCCCGCTTTCGCGGGGACGACGTGGAGAGATACAGGACGACGTGAAGAGAGATCGGGCATGCCATCCTTTCGCATATGCGAGATCGGCTCCCCATCAAGCCGTCCTGCAAGCCAGGAGCCCCACCCCCGCGCACGCCTCCGCGTCAATAACCCCACAGTGACAACCGCGACGAAAATCTACGTTGCAAAGTTTTGCGCGCGGGTTGTTAATTAGAACAATTACAAAAAACGTTTTTTGGAAACCACTCGGGAGGTCCATGTGTCTGCAGTCAAATTAACAGTCAATGGCAAGGCGGTCTCCGCCGATGTCGAAGACCGAACGCTTCTTGTCCATCTGTTGCGCGATCATCTCGGTCTTACCGGCACACATGTCGGATGCGATACCAGCCAGTGCGGCGCCTGCATCGTTCACATCGACGGTCGCGCGGTGAAATCCTGCACCACGCTGGTCGGTCAGGCCAATGGCGCCAACGTCACCACGATTGAAGGCATCTCAAAGGGTGACACACTGCACCCGATGCAGGCGGCGTTCCGCGACAATCACGGCCTGCAGTGCGGCTATTGCACGCCGGGCATGATCATGTCCGCCATCGACATCGTGCATCGCCATCAGGGCGATCTCGACGAAGCAACGGTGCGCCACGAGCTCGAAGGCAACATCTGCCGCTGCACCGGATACCACAACATCGTCAAATCGGTGCTCGACGCCGCCGGACGTATGAAGGTTGCTGCCGCCGCGGAGTAGTCCGCGACGATCATTCATCGACCAAACGTTGCCCGCACTGTCCGTGCGACCAAGGCGACACTTATGGAAGGGTCAGAATTATGAGTGAAGGTATCGGCGCGCGCGTTGTGCGCAAGGAAGACAAACGCTTCATCACCGGCAAAGGCAAATACACCGACGACGTCCGCCTGCACGGCATGACCTATGCCTCGTTCGTCCGCAGCCCGCACGCCCACGCAAAAATCAAAAGCATTGATGTTGACGCCGCCAAGGCCATGCCGGGCGTGGTCGACGTTCTGACCGGCCAGCAGCTTGTCGACGACAAGATCGGCAATCTGATCTGCGGCTGGATGATCCATTCCAAGGACGGCTCGCCTATGAAGATGGGCGCATGGCCGGCCATGGCGCCGGAGATCGTGCGCTTTGTCGGCAACGCAGTGGCGGTCGTCATCGCGGAGACCCGCAACCAGGCGCGCGACGCAGCGGAAGCGGTCGAAGTCGTTTACCAGGAGCTACCGGTCGCCGCTGACATTCGCGCCGCGATCGCACCCGGCGCGCCGCAGCTTCATCCCGAAGCGCCCGGCAACGTCATCTACGACTGGACCATCGGCGACGAAGCCGCCACCAACGACGCCTTCAAGAAGGCCGCGAATGTCGTGGCCATGGATATCGTCAACAACCGCCTCTCTCCAAACGCAATGGAGCCGCGTGCTGCGGTTGCCGAATACGACAGCGCCGAAGAGCACTTCACGCTCTACACCACGTCGCAGAACCCGCACGTCGCGCGCCTCGTGTTATCGGCGTTCTACAACGTCGCCGCTGAAAACAAACTGCGCGTGATCGCGCCCGATGTCGGCGGCGGCTTCGGCTCCAAGATCTTCATCTACCCGGAAGAAATGGTGGCGCTGTGGGCCTCCAAGCGAACCGGCCGTCCCGTCAAATGGACGTCCGACCGTACCGAGGCGTTCCTCACCGATGCCCACGGCCGCGACCATCTCACCAAAGCGGAGATGGCGTTCGACAAGGACAACAAGATCATTGGCCTGCGGGTGAAAACCCACGCCAATCTCGGCGCCTACATGTCGCTGTTCTCGTCGTCGGTGCCGACCTATCTCTACGCCACGCTGCTGTCGGGCCAGTACAACATTCCGGCGATCTTCGCCGAAGTTATCAGCGTCTATACCAATACCGCGCCGGTCGATGCCTATCGCGGCGCGGGCCGTCCCGAAGCGTCCTTCGTGATGGAGCGGCTGATGGAAACCGCGGCGCGGCAACTCAAGGTCGATCCCGCCGAACTGCGTCGCAAGAACTTCATCACGCAGTTTCCGCACCAGACGCCGGTCATCATGGCCTACGACACCGGCGACTTCGGCGCTTCGCTCGACGCCGCGCTGAAAGCCATCGACTATGCTGGCTTCCCCGCCCGCAAGGCGAAAGCAAAAGCGGAAGGCAAGCTGCGCGGCATCGGCTTCTCTTCTTATATTGAAGCGTGTGGTATTGCGCCGTCCAAGGCGGTCGGCAGCCTGGGCGCCGGCGTCGGCCTGTGGGAATCCTGCGAGGTGCGGGTCAATCCCGTCGGCACCATCGAGATCCTCACCGGCTCGCACAGCCATGGCCAGGGTCACGAGACGACGTTTGCGCAGGTGGTCTCCGATCGGCTCGGCATTCCGACCAGCCAAGTGTCGATCCTGCATGGCGACACCGACAAGGTCCAGTTCGGCATGGGCACTTACGGCTCGCGCTCCGGCGCGGTCGGCATGTCCGCCATCGTGAAGGCGATGGAGAAGGTGGAAGCCAAGGCGAAGAAGATCGTCGCGCATCAGCTCGAAGCGTCGGAGAATGACATCGTCATCGAGAATGGCGAGTTCAAGGTGACCGGCACCGACAAGAAGATCGCGCTGCCGATGGTCGCTCTCGCCGCCTACACGGCGCACAACCTTCCCGACGGCATGGAGCCGGGCCTGAAGGAAACGGCGTTCTACGATCCGACCAACTTCACCTTCCCCGCCGGCACTTACATCTGCGAGGTCGAAGTCGATCCGGGCACCGGCAAGACGGAGTTCATCAACTTCGTCGCGGCGGACGACTTCGGACGGCTCATCAATCCGATGATCGTCGAAGGTCAGGTTCACGGCGGCCTCGCGCAGGGCATTGGACAGGCGCTGCTCGAACACGCGGTCTACGACAAGAGCGGTCAGCTCCTCACAGCGTCGTTCATGGATTACGCCATGCCGCGCGCCGACGATCTGCCGTCGTTCAAGCTGTCGCACACCACGACGCTCTGCCCCGGCAATCCGCTCGGCATCAAGGGCTGCGGCGAAGCCGGCGCCATCGGCTCCACGCCGGCGGTGATCAACGCCATCACCGACGCGATCGGAAACAACGCCCTGGAGATGCCGGCCTCGCCCGACCGGGTGTGGCACGCCATTCATCAGCAGCAGGCAGCGGAATAAGGGAGCGCCACCATGTATCAGACAAACTATCATCGCGCTTCCAGTATCGAGGACGCTGCAGCGCTGTTCGCCAAGGGATCGGATGCAAAGTATCTCGCGGGGGGCCAGACGCTGCTGCCGGTGATGAAGCAGCGGCTGGCAGGACCATCCGACGTGATCGACCTCGCGCGGATTCCAGCGCTGGTCGGCGTGTCGGCCACCGCCGATGCGCTCGTCATCAAGGCGGCGACGACTTACTATGACATTCTCACCAGCGCAGCGGCACAGAAGGCGATCCCCGCCATCGTGCATCTGACCTCGATGCTGGGCGATCCAGCGGTTCGTTACAGAGGGACTATCGGCGGCTCCATCGCCAATAACGATCCGGCGGCAGATTATCCCGCCGCCGTGGTCGCACTCGATGCCACGGTGAAAACCAACAAGCGCAGCATCAAGGCCGAGGATTTCTTCCAAGGCCTGTTCTCGACCGCGCTTGAGGACGGCGAGATCATCACCGAAGTCTCGTTCCCGATTCCGGCAAAGGCGGCCTACTCCAAAATGCGGCACCCGGCGTCGCGCTTTGCGCTCACCGGTGTCTTCGTCGCCAAGACGAAGTCCGGCGACGTCCGCGTCGCCGCCACCGGCGCATCGCAGAACGGCGTGATGCGCGTCCCGGCCATCGAGGCCGCGCTGAAAGCGAACTGGTCCGCCAGCGCCATCGATGCGGTGAGGATTTCCGCCGACGGGCTGATGGAAGACATCCACGGCTCGGCCCCCTACCGCGCCAACCTCATCAAGGTGATGGCGCAGCGCGCGGTCGCCGAGGCCGGATAAAACTCTGGTCCTGCAAACGTCAAAGGCCGCCCTCGAGGGCGGCCTTTGTTTTTAAGTCGTGCGTACGATTTACTCGACGACCTCAACGATGCGCCGGGTTCTCGGATCGACGAGAACGGTGCGGTCGTTCACGACCGTATAGCGATAATCGCGGACGCCGTATTCCGGCGGAACGTCGTAATAGGCTACGCCCTCCTCAGGCAGAACCGCGCCGACGGCGACATCTTCTCGATATCGATAGGATGGCCGATGCTGATCCACCACGTAACTGCGGAAGCGCGGCTGCTGATCGACACCGAGAACACCGGCGACGCCACCAACCACACCGCCGACGGTGCCGCCAACGATCGCTCCGACAGGCCCGGCTGCTCGTTCACCCTCACGGGCTCCGCGTTCGATGCCGCCCGGCACGCCTTGAGCCGATGCAACCGCTGGCAAGAGCGCGCCAGCGGAAATCATGGTCAATGCAATCAATGTTCGCTTCATGTCTCATAACTCCCTCTGAAGATATGTCGGGGAGCACAAGTGGCAGGCTACCGAATAGTTCCTCTGGCAGCGGCAATAACTCCGAATGGCCTTATTCTGGTGGCAAATACGTGAGTTATTGATGGCTCTTCGGCCCAAATTGGCCTAAAGCACCCTCAATTCATCGATCCCCTTGAAGCGGCCCGGATGCGCGCGTCACGCGCGTGCGTTCGATGTTTCAATTTCATGGCGGCGACGCCAACCAAGGTCTGAAATCCCGTGAAAACCCTATCCGCAAGTCCGCCGCTGGCCCGCGCTCTGGCCGAGCGCAACTATCATGACGCGACCCCCGTCCAGACGGCGGTTCTCGCTCGCGATGCCATCAGCCGCGACCTGCTCGTATCGGCGCAGACCGGATCGGGCAAGACCGTCGCCTATGGGTTGGCGATTGCCAACGACCTGCTTGGCGACGCCGAGCGTTTGCCGAGGGCGAGCGCGCCGCTGGCGCTGATCGTCGCACCGACGCGCGAACTGGCGCTGCAGGTTCATCGTGAACTTGAGTGGCTTTATAAGCTTGCAGGCGCGCGTGTCGTCTCCTGCGTCGGTGGCATGGACCCGCAGCGCGAAAAGCGCGAGCTTGAGGCCGGTGCGCATATCGTCGTCGGCACGCCGGGACGGCTGTGCGATCATATCCGCCGCAAGCGCCTCGATGTCTCGGAGCTGAAGGCCGTCGTGCTCGACGAGGCCGACGAGATGCTCGACCTCGGCTTCCGCGAGGACATGGAATTCATCCTTAAGACCACGCCGGACACACGGCGCACCCTGCTGTTCTCGGCGACCCTGCCGCGAACGATCGTCAATATGGCGAAACAGTATCAGAACGATGCGTTTCGCATCGAAGTAACCGGCGGCGAAGGCGGCCATGCCGATATTGAGTACCGCGCGATCCGCATCACGCCGGGCGATGTCGAACATGCTGTGGTCAACGTGTTGCGGTTTTTCGAATCTCCGACCGCCATCGTGTTCTGCAATACGCGCAATGCGGTGAACCATTTGCAGGCGGCGCTGCTGGAGCGCGGCTTCTCCGTGGTCGCGCTGTCCGGCGAACTGACCCAGAACGAACGGACCAAGGCGCTGCAATCCCTGCGCGACGGACGTGCACGGGTCTGCGTCGCCACCGACGTTGCGGCGCGCGGCATCGACCTGCCGAATTTGGGCCTCGTCATTCACGCCGATCTGCCCAATGATCCCGAGGTCCTTCAGCATCGTTCCGGCCGCACCGGCCGCGCAGGCAAAAAGGGCATCAGCGTCATGCTGGTGATCCCCGCGCGCAAGCGACGCGCCGAATTGCTGCTGAACCTGGCGGGCATCGATGCGGTATGGGGCACGTCTCCCACCGTGGAAGAAATCCGCGCACTCGACCAGCAGCGTATGTTGCAGGACGCGCTGTTCGGTGAAGCGACCACTGAGGACGATCTGGTGCTGGCGCGCGCATTGCTTGCCGAGCGATCGCCTGAGGACATCGCCGCTGCATTGGCGCGGCTCTATCGCTCGCGGCTGCCATCGCCGGAAGACATTCTCGATCCCGGTCAGGGCGGACGGTCACGTGACGATCGTGGCCCACGCGAAGATCGTGGCGCACGAAGGGATAGTCGGGATTCGCGGGGAGACGAGCGCGCACCGAGATCAAAGCCGGCGCGCGGCGGGATGACTGAAGGAAGCATGTGGTTCCGCGCCGCCATCGGACGCAACAAGAATGCGGAGGCACGCTGGCTGCTGCCTATGATCTGCCGCCGCGGCGGAATCGGCAAAGACGATATCGGCGCCATCCGTATCTTCGACGCCAGCACAGAGTTCGAGATTTCCGCGAGTGCCGCCGATGATTTCGCACAGAAGATCAAGCGGCCAGACAAGGAAGACAACATCCGCATCGAGGCGCTGCCGGGCGGACCACAGGGTGACACGCAGCCTGCAAAGCGCGGAAAGCCGGACTACAAGGGAAAGAACAACGGCAAGCCGGCGTATCAGGGCAAATCATCCTATGATGACAAGCCTTCCCGCGACAAGAAACCGCGCTACGAGGACAAGCCACGCTACGAAGGCAAGCCGTCTTACGAAAGCAAGCCGCGGCCCCACGCAGAGGCGAAGCGCGAAGATGCATTCCGCGCCGAGAGCGCACCTGCACGTAACAAGAAACCAAAACACCGCAAGGGGCAGGATCAACAGCACTGGCCGGAGGTCGGCGAACGAGGCAATTTCGCAAAACCTGTCTTTGCCAAAAAGCCGAAAAAGAAAAAGCACCGTAACTGAGGTAATACTCTCAGGCCGATCCTTTATTCCGTCATTGCGGTGTAGAAATCCGAAGCGCTTTTGGCTTGCCGCAACCGAACAAGTGTTCCGGGCGCTTTCAATGTCCGGGCAACCAGCGCCAGCGCCGTCAATTGATCGGCTTCCGGCGGTGCCGGCAAAAGCAGCATGAAGACCAGATCGACCGGCTGACCGTCGATCGCATCGAAATCGACAGGCGGCTTGAGCCGCGCCATGATGCCGTGCGGCCGCTTCACCATCGGCAACCTCGCGTGCGGGATAGCTAGGCCACTCCCCATGCCGGTGGACCCGAGGTCTTCGCGCTTCAGTAACTCGGATGCGACATAGTCCGCCTGCAAGCCGAGGCTTGCGGCGGCCTTCCGCGACAGCTCCTGTATTAACAGTTGCTTCTGCGAGGCCCGCACGTCGATGAGCGCATCGGCCGGGGTGAGAAAGTCGGAAATTTTCATAAGCGCTCCAGAACGACACGGCACGCGGATTTTGAACAAAGAACGACGGTTGATCTAATCCGGCGCGCGCAACCGATAACCAATGCCCGTTTCGGTCAGAACGTATTGCGGCCGTTCCGCATCGCCTTCAATTTTCTGCCTGAGCTGCCGCACATAGACGCGCAAATACTGCGCATCGGTCAGGTCGTCCCACAGTTCATGGAGAAGGAACTTGTGAGTCAGTACCTTGCCGGCATGCTGCACCAGAACTCGCAACAGATCGTATTCCTTCGGCGACAGCTTGATGTCCTTCTCGCCGACCTTGACGAGACGCCTTACCAGATCGACGGACAGATCGCCCGTGCGAAACACCGGACGCTCGCCATGAACTTGTAATTGATGGCGCAGTGCTGCCCTGATGCGCGCCAGCAGTTCGTCCATGCCGAACGGCTTGGTGACATAATCGTCGGCGCCGAGATCCAGCGCCTGAACCTTGCCCGCCTCGTCGCCCCGGCTGGACAGCACAACGATCGGAACGCTGTCGTTGCGCGCGCGGATCATGCGCAGAAGATCGTGACCTTGAATATCGGGAAGGCCGAGATCGAGAATCACGAGGTCCGGTTTGCTGTCCAGTAACGACAATGCGGTCTTGCCATTGGGAGCGTCGAGAATTTCGTAGCCCTGCGTGCTCAGACCCATTCGCAACAGCTTGCGGATCGGCGGCTCGTCGTCGATGACCAGAATCTTGAGCGAAGCTGCGCTCATGCGGCGGTATCCAGTTTTTCGGTATTTTTCGGAATCGGCAACCGGATGGTCAGGATCGCGCCGGTCCGGTCCGACCGGTTCGCAGCCGAGATCGTCCCATGCATGGCCTCGACGAATCCGCGCGAAATAGCAAGCCCGAGCCCGGTACCGGGCCGCACGTGATCGCCCTTCTGCGCGCGATAGAACTTGTCGAAAACATTCTCCAGTTCGCCCGCGGGGATGCCCTCGCCTTCATCCAGAATTTGAAGACAAACCGAATTGGTTTCCCGCCAGCTTTGAATCTGGATCAGGCTTCCGGCAGGCGCATACTTTGCCGCATTGTCCAGAAGATTGAACAGCACCTGCTCGAACAATACCGCATCGAGTTCCAGCATCGGCATATCGGCCTGCAATTCCAGTTCAACGCGATGTTGCATTAAGATCTTGTTCGCCCGCCGCAGTGCGCTGCCGACCACTTCGCCGAGATCGTGCGGCGCGGAGTTCGGCACGATGGCGCCGGATTCGAGCTTGGTCATGTCGAGCAGGTTGGCGATGAATCTGTTGAGGCGCTCGGATTCATCGATGATCGTCGCCAGCAGATCGCCCTTTTCCTCGTCGGTCAACCGGCTGGACAGATCACGCAGGGTGCTTGCAGATCCGAGCACCGACGACAGCGGCGTCTTGAGATCGTGCGAAATCGACGTAAGCAGCGCGGAGCGCAACCGATCGGTCTCCACCACGCGTTTGACGTGATCGATGTCCTCCACCAGTCGCACGCGCTCGATCGCCAGCGCGCCCTGATCCATCAGGGCATCCAGCAGCCGCGTCTGATCCGGCGTGAGGATTGGGCCGCTTCGATCGTCATCGATACCCACGACGCCAATCGGCCCGCGTCCGGTCCGCATCGGGAGAAACAACCGTTTCGCTCCCGGCAAGGTGTCCGAACCACGTCCGGCGGGTCGATCATTGGTCCATGCCCAGTTCGCTGCTGCAAGGTCTGCCTGATCGAGTTCATCTTCAGGCGGATAACCCGCCTTGACCGCGATCGAGCCCTGTTCGGGCAGCAGCAGCACGACCCGTACCTTGAGCATCAGCGCAGTCTGATACGCCGTTGCCCACAGCACGTCATCGAGCGTCGCGGTGCCTGCGAGCTTGCGGCTGAACGAATAGAGATATTCGGTGGTTCGCGCGCGTCCCGTTGCGCTCACTGCCTGGGTACGCACCCGCGCTGCGACATTCGAGACAATCACCGCAATCAGCATGAAGAAGAAAAATGCCGCGATATTCGTGGGATCAGTGATGGTGAACGTGTAGATCGGCGGCAGAAAGAAAAAATTGTAACAGAGCGAGGCCGCGATGCTAGCCAGCAGCGACGGCAGCAGGCCAAAGCGAACCGCCACGCCGACGACTGCCGTCATAAATACAAGGTCGACGTTCTCCACACGGAACAGCGGCTGGATAAGCATGCCGATGCCGAGGGCGACAGCAACGATTACCAGCGCCATGACATAAGGGAACGGGTCTAGCGCAACAGACGGTTCCGCGGTTCGCACGCCCTTACTGGAGGCTGTCTCGGGAGCGAGCTTGTCGCCCGCAATGACATGCACGCTGATATTGCCGGCGCGCCGTACCAGATCGTGCACCACGGAGCCGCGCACGAGTTCAAACCACCAGGACCGCGACGCCTTCCCGATGACAATCTGCGTGACATTATTCGCGCGCGCGAAGGTCAGCACATCGTCCGCGATCCGCCGCTCCACGGCGGGAATCGTGAGAGCTTCTGCGCCCAGAGCCTCCGCAAGCCGCAGCGTTGCGGCAAGACGATCGCGCTCGGCATCGGTCAACTGCAGACTGCGACGTGTTTCAATGCAGATCACCGTCCATGGCGCGTGCAGCCGGTCCGCCAAGCGCTTGGTGTAGCGCACGAGGCCCGCCGCGCGCGGATCTTCATTGATGCAAACCAGAATGCGCTCACCCGCCGCCCACGGCCCCTCGATGGCGTTGGCCTGCATATGGTTGAGCAACTGCTCGTCGACACGCTCCGCAGTTCGGCGCAATGCAAGCTCGCGCAACGCTGTCAGGTTACCCGGAGAAAAATAGTGCTCCAGCGCGCGCGCGGCCTGCTTCGGCACATAAACCTTGCCTTCCTTCAGACGCTGGATCAGGTCGCCCGGCGTCAGGTCTACAAGCTCGATATCGTCGGCGCGATCGATGATAGAGTCTGGAACGGTCTCGCGTACACGAACATGGGTAATCTGCGCGACGACGTCGTTCAGGCTTTCGATATGCTGGATATTGACGGCGGTGTAGACGTCGATGCCGTGGCTGAGCAGTTCCTGAACATCGAGATAGCGCTTGGGATGACGGCTGCCGGGCGCATTGGTGTGCGCGAGTTCGTCGACGATGGCGATTTTCGGCCGCCGCGCCAGCAGCGCATCGAGGTCCATTTCCTCGATCATCTGCCCCTTGTACTCGAGACGCTTGCGGGGAAGAACTTCGAGTCCGTGCAGGAGCGCCTGGGTCTCCAGCCGACCGTGGGTCTCGACCACGCCGACCACCACATCCACGCCGGATTTCAGCTTGGCGTGCGCGCTTTGCAGCATCTCATATGTCTTGCCGACGCCCGGCGCCGCGCCGAGAAAAATCTTGAGGCGGCCGCCGCCATCTTCGCGGCGGGCTGCCTCGAGCAAGGCCTCCGGTGACGGCCGTTGTTTAGAATCGCGGATGATTGCCATCAGGCATTCAGGTCCTCACGCCGATAGGGTCCCGATGCTACTTCGTAGCGCGATCCAGCGCCAGATTAAGCGCCAGCACATTCACGCGCGGCTCACCCAACAGCCCTGCAAAACGGCCTTCGACGTTATCGTTAACCAGTTTGCGGACCGCATCTTCCGGCAACTTGCGCGCTTTTGCCACGCGCGGCACCTGAAACAATGCGCCTTCCGGCGAGATGTGCGGATCGAGACCGCTGCCCGTGCTGGTCACCAGATCCGCCGGCACCGGCATCAAGGGGTTCTCGGCCTTCAATTTCTCAACGTCTTCCGTCATGCGGTCGCTCAGTGCCTTGCTGGTCGGGCCCAGATTGGAGCCGCTCGAGTTCGCCGCGTTATACGGCGCAGGCACGGTCTTGGTCGCGTCGTTCGGATCCGCGGCCGTGGTGACAGATGGACGGCCGTGGAAATACTTGTCCTCCTTGAACTCCTGCCCGATCAAGCTGGAGCCGATCACCTTGCCGTCCTGTTCGATCAAGCTGCCTTGCGCCTGCGTGGGGAACAGCGCGCCGGTGATGCCGGTCATGGTGAGCGGATAAGCAAGGCCGGTGATGAGCGTGAGACCGACAAGGATAACAAGTGCGGGGCGGATTTCTTTCAACATAACTTATCTCCTCAAACGAGATGCAAGGCGGTGACGACAACGTCGATCGCCTTGATGCAGATAAACGGGATGATGATGCCGCCGACGCCGTAGATCAGCAGGTTGCGGCTCAGCAGCGCACCGGCACCGATCGGTTTGTAGGCGACACCCTTCAGCGCCAACGGAATCAACGCGATGATGATGATGGCGTTGAAGATGATCGCCGACAGGATCGCGCTCTGCGGACTTGCAAGGTTCATGACGTTGAGCGCCTGCAACTGCGGATAGAACGCCAGGAAGATCGCCGGGATGATAGCGAAGTACTTCGCCACGTCGTTTGCAATCGAGAACGTAGTGAGCGCGCCGCGCGTCATCAGCAACTGCTTGCCGATTTCGACGACTTCGATCAGCTTGGTCGGGTTGGAATCGAGGTCCACCATGTTGCCGGCCTCGCGAGCCGCCTGCGTGCCGGTGTTCATCGCGACGCCGACGTCGGCCTGCGCGAGCGCGGGCGCATCGTTGGTGCCGTCACCGCACATGGCGACCAGCTTACCCTTGGCCTGTTCGTCGCGAATGAGCTTCAGCTTGTCCTCGGGCGTCGCCTGGGCGAGGAAGTCGTCAACGCCCGCCTCGGCCGCGATGGCGGCAGCGGTCATCGGGTTGTCGCCGGTGATCATCACGGTGCGGATGCCCATGCGGCGCAGCTCGGCGAAGCGTTCGCGGATGCCGCCCTTGACGATATCCTTGAGGTGGATGACGCCCAGCAGCTTGCCGTCGCGGGCAACAGCCAGCGGCGTACCGCCTGATGTAGAGATGTCATCTGCGATGGCGCGGACTTCCCGTGCGATCTCGCTGTCGATGGAAGGGATCACGCGGACCGCGCTTCCCGCCGTCACCAGCGAGCGCGATTCCGGCCCAGTGATGTAGTTCAGCATGGCATCGACCGCGCCCTTGCGGACAAACGATCCGCCAGCATCGACGCCGCTCATGCGAGTCTGGGCGGTGAACGGGATGAAGGTCGCGCCAAGCTCGGCCATGTCGCGGGCGCGAATGCCGTACTTCTCCTTGGCAAGCACCACGATGGAACGGCCTTCCGGCGTCTCGTCCGCCAGCGAGGCGAGCTGGGCTGCGTCGGCAAGTTCCTGCTCCGTGACGCCGCTCACCGGACGGAACGCCGTGGCCTGACGATTACCCAGCGTGATGGTGCCAGTCTTATCGAGGAGCAGCGTATCGACGTCGCCCGCGGCCTCGACCGCGCGTCCCGACATGGCAAGCACATTGAAGCGCACCAGACGATCCATGCCGGCGATGCCGATGGCCGACAGCAATGCGCCGATGGTGGTCGGGATCAGCGTCACGAACAGCGCCACCAGCACGATCACCGATACCGAACCGCCGGCGTAGGATGCGTAGCTCGGGATCGTCACCGTCGCGAATACGAAGATAATGGTCAGACCCGCGAGCAGGATATTCAACGCGATCTCGTTCGGCGTCTTCTGACGCTCGGCACCTTCGACCAGCTTGATCATGCGGTCGATGAAGGTGGCGCCCTGCGCCGCAGTGATGCGTACACGGATCCAGTCCGACAACACCTGGGTGCCGCCGGTGACCGCAGAACGATCGCCGCCCGATTCGCGGATGACTGGTGCCGACTCACCGGTGATCGCCGCCTCGTTGACGGAGGCGACGCCTTCAATGACCTCGCCGTCGGACGGGATGTTGTCACCCGCTTCCACGAGCACAATGTCGCCGACCTTCAGGCTGGCGCCGGATACCATCCGGTAGGTCTTGTCCGATCCTGATCCGGTCAGCAGCTTGGCCTGGCTCTCGGTACGGGTCTTCTTGAGAGACTCGGCCTGCGCCTTGCCGCGGCCTTCCGCCACCGCTTCCGCAAAGTTGGCGAACAGCACGGTGAACCACAGCCACAGGATGATCTGGAAGGTGAAGCCGATATCCGGACCACCCGTGACCAGTGCACGCAGGAATATGATCGTCGTCAGCGCGGCGACGACTTCAACCACGAACATCACCGGGTTCTTGATCATCACTCTCGGATCGAGTTTGACGAAAGCAGAACCGATCGCGGGAATGACGATCTTGGGATCGAGCATGGCCGAGACCGGTACCCGCTTCTGCAGTTTTAGCGTTTCCATTGACGTAACTCCGAATGAGATCGATCAGAACAGGGTGTTTGCATTCATCGCGAGATGCTCGACGATCGGCCCGAGTGCGAGCGCGGGGAAGAACGTCAGACCGCCGACGATGAGGATCACACCCACAACCAGTCCGACGAACAGCCCACCCGTGGTTGGAAACGTGCCAACAGATGCGGGATGAGACTTCTTTCCAGCCAGCGAGCCTGCGAGCGCCATTGCCGGCACGATCAAGAAGAAGCGACCGACGAACATCGAAACGGCGAGCGTGATGTTGTAGAACATCGTGTTCCCGGTGAGCCCGCCGAAGGCCGAACCGTTATTGCCGGTCGCCGATGTGAAGGCGTACAGCACCTCGGTAAAGCCATGTGGTCCCGCATTGGCCATTGAGGCCACCGCCGACGGCAGCACAACAGCCACCGCCGTCCAGCCGAGATACATCAGGGGAAGGACCAGAATGGCGAGCATCGCCAACTTGACTTCGCGCGCCTCGATTTTCTTGCCGACATATTCCGGCGTGCGGCCGACCATCAGACCTGCCACGAAGATCGCGAGCACAACGAACAGCAACATGCCATAGAGGCCTGCGCCAACGCCACCGATGATGATTTCACCGAGCTGCATGTTGATCAGCGGGATCATGCCGCCGAGTGCAGTGAAGGAATCGTGCATGGCGTTGACCGCGCCACACGATGCAGCGGTTGTCACCACGGCAAACAGCGAGGAGGCGACGATGCCGAAGCGGACTTCCTTGCCTTCCATGTTGCCGCCGGTGAGACCCAGCGTGTGCATGATCGAGGTACCCGACGCTTCCGCCCAATAGGTCACTGCAACGCCGGCAATGAAGAGAACGCCCATCACCGAGAGGATCGCCCAGCCCTGGCGCTGATTGCCGACCATGCGGCCGAAAACGTTGGTGAGCGCGGCGCCGATGGCGAAGATCGACAGCATCTGCACGAAGTTCGACAGCGCGGTCGGATTCTCAAATGGATGAGCTGCGTTGACGTTGAAGAAGCCGCCGCCGTTGGTGCCCAGCATCTTGATCGCGACCTGCGACGCAACCGGACCAACCGCGATGGTCTGCTTGGCGCCTTCCAGCGTCGTCGCATCGACATAGGCGCCGAGCGTCTGCGGAATGCCCTGCCAGACCAGGAACAGCGTATAGACAACACAGATCGGCAGCAGCACATAAAGCGTGGTGCGCGTGACATCGACCCAGAAGTTACCGATGGTCCGAACCGATGAGCGGGCAAAGCCGCGGATCAGTGCTACAGCGAGCGCGATGCCAGTCGCCGCCGACAGGAAGTTCTGATGCGTCAGGCCCAGCATCTGCGTCAGATACGACAGCGTGCTCTCACCACCGTAGTTCTGCCAGTTGGTGTTGGTGATGAAGCTGATCGCCGTATTGAATGACAGATCGGGCGCAACTGCGGACTGCTCCATCGGATTGAAGGGCAGACTCGCCTGAAGGCGCAGCAGCGCATAGAGAATGACAAAGCCGCCGACATGAAACAGCAGCATGGAGACCGTATAGGTCAGCCAATGCTGCTCACGCCTCTCATCGACGCCGGCGAGCCGGTAAAGACCAGCCTCCACCGGACGCAGCAGGAACGAAAGGAATGTGCGCTCACCGTTGAACACGCTGGTCATATAGCCGCCGAGCGGCTTCACCAGCGCGACGATGATCGCGCAGAACAGCAGAATCTGAATCCAGCCAATGAATGTCATGGTCGTACGCCCTTGAAATCTTGCGTGATGTCGTCCGGAAACCGGTTCGGTGTTTCGGAATCGCGCGTCAGAACCGCTCAGGCCGCAGCAGAGCGTAGGTCAGGTAAAACAGCAGCCCCGCGGAAACGATGCCGGCGAGTGTGTAATCGAAGATCATGGTCGTTCTCCTCAGAGCCAGTCACAGGCGTAGGCGTAACCTACCGACAACACGAAGAAGCCCAGACCGAGGGCCAGCATGACGACGTCCAACATTGAATGCTCCTTGGCTGCGCGACCATCATTGGCAGTCGGCACTATCTCGGATGTGTCTCAACGCACTTTAGAAACGCGAGGAAACCCGCAGCTTCTGCGCAGAGATGGAATGGCATCCGCGCCATAGGTTTTCGAGATGGAGGGGGGAGCGACGTTATAGGAATCTTATAAAGACCCGCGCTTCCGAGGCGCCGTATTCTCTATGAAATCAGGAGAAAGCGCGGCGGCGATCAGCAGGGCGTAACAAGAGCGTGTTCAGCGAAGCCCGCCGACACTTATGGAATCACTACATTTTCGGCGTCGCACTCGTCTGGCATTCAAATACCGTTTTGCTCACCTTGGGCAGGTGAACGCGTTCGCGCGCTCGTCGTGTCAAAGGAGCAAGTCATGTTATTTCGCCCCGACCGCTCAGAGCGTTTGGCCTGGATCGCAGATCAAGTGCACTCCGCCGATCACGCATCGACGAACCTCGTATCCACGATTGCCGCTGAAATCTCCTATCACGTCGCGAACGGCTCGATGCCGGTGTCCGCACGGATTCAGAAGCTGATTGCAGCCGGCGCATGGACCGAAACCGCACTCGCACTCATCGCAAGCGAGTTGCCGCATTGGAAACTGCGCCGCCTCGCCTATGAAGATGGCGAATGGCACTGCGTCTTGTCGCAACAGCGCGAGTTTCCCGAATGGCTCGACGACGGGATCGAAGCCCATCACGAGAATCTTTCTCTGGCGCTCTTCAAGGGTCTCATCGAAGCGGCACGACAACAACCGGTGGAAACACCCACACCGACCGTGCCGCGCATCCGGATCAAACAGCAGGATGCGATCTGCTGCGACAACTTCGCCTAAGTTTCGATCAGTAACGATCGACGTCGATCACAGCCTGGGCGAGGGGATGAGGAGCGCGTGAGCAACGAACTCAGCACTTTATGAATCAGGCGAAATCAAAATCGATCGGTTGATACCGATCAAATATCAGGGGAGGCTTTTCCGGCCTGAAGTCCCGCAACTGCACGAGCATTGTCGAAGGACGAAAGCGGTCGGGAATACGCCAACCGGGTAAATGCTTCACGGCTGCGTTGACGCCTGGATACACAAAGAGCGGTTGACGCCACATAGCACAAGCAGCTCTGGTCACCGCCCGCACATCGCGGCTGCGGACGTCGGCGCCAGGCTGCACGAAAAACCCGCACAGCAAGGTATATGATTTGCCCTTGGCGACTCGCGGAGACGACAACAGCAGAAGATTGTCGACGGCGTGAATGCCGTAGGAAAATTTTGGATTGCTCAACCGCTCGCAAAGTTTTTCCGCCGTCCATACGATGCCCTGCTCGTTGGCCGCCGTCTGATACGGTTCAAAAGATTTGCGGTATGCATCCGCTTTGCCGATGGAAAATTCTTCGTTGATGATGAGGCTCGGCGCCGTTCGCCATAGCGGCAGCGAAATTCCGGCACGGATATCGAGCCAAAGATAAGGCTTCAACCCGAGGAAGTGTTCGTTCGCGGCAATCGCCGCGGAATTCGGCATGCCTATTGCGAAACGGATGTTCTGAATCCGGCATTGGTTCTCGACCTCGCCATAGAGGCGGGTCAGTGCTTCGCGGGAGCGAAATTCCTTGAGAATGAACAGATCAACCAGTTGAGCAGCGGGCTCAGCAACGCCGCGCGACATGGCCGTCTGGCGAACGATCACGAACTGGCCGACTTTGCGGCCGTTCCATCGCAAGGACACCACTGTGCTGCCCTCGGAAAACGACTTCTCATAAAGGAAGCGAAGATGCTTGGGATCGAACGCGCCGGCGGGGAAAGCCTCGTTCGCTACGCGAGCCGTCTCTTCATAGTCGACAGCCACATCGACGCTCGCTGTCGGTACAGCGGCTTTCGCGGATTCGTCAGCCGGTGCTGGCAGCATGGAGCGAGCTCATTTGGTAACTGCGCTCTTGGAGAGCGAATAGGCGAACCTTTCGACTGCTTTGCAGGTGGTCTTCTTCATCCCCGAAGATTCTACCGATAAGCCCGAACGGCCCAGTTTGCTAACAAAAAGGTGAAAACTAGATTAGATGTTTCAGCATCAGGTGGAAAAGGTTTCAACGACCAAATCATCTTAAAGTTGAATTCTGCTTCTTCGCAGGCACGGATTTACGATTCCCTGATCAGATTCCTTTAACAATCGCGGCGGCACCCATTTCGTCTGACGGAATGTGCCAGCGCATTGATGCTTTTTTGGCGGTCCGTTAACCGTAAATATTTACGAATGTGAGAGGCGTGCCGATGGTCCGGGTGGATGTATGCCGAGATCGGTTGTTCAAGGGCGCTGCTCCTTTGGACCGCGATCAGCATCAGAGCGCATGGCGCCGCGCAGCGCGGGCCGATTCATGACGGACTTTGCAGTCATAGGTCAGGCGGCACCCGGTCATACTTTGCCCGGCATTCGATCCCTGCAATTGAGGACGCTCTGGATCCTCGGCGCCAGTGGCTCAATCGTCTTCATCGAGCCCAGTCCCTACGAAATCGTCATGATGGCGGCGGTCGTATTGTTCTTCGTCACGGGCCTGAGCCTGTCGCCTTTGTTGCTGATGCCGATGTTCTATCTCATCGTGATCAATATCGGCTATTCGATCGGTGCTGCGAGTTTGCTGGATACCAAGGAGGTTCTCTTTTGGATCCTGACATCCTGGTATATGGCGGTCGCGGCGCTGTTCTTCTCGATGGTGATGCTTGAAGATACGGAAAGCCGTCTGGATGCTCTGAGCCGAGGTTATGTCTTCGGAGCCGTCATCGCAGCGCTCGCCGGAATTATTGGATACTTCAATCTGCTACCGCCCGCGACGGACCTTCTCACCTTCGGCGGAAGAGCGCGAGGAACGTTCAAGGATCCGAACGTTCTCTCCGCGTTTCTGATTTATCCCGCGATCTACTGTCTGCAGCGCGTTTTCGATGCGCCGTTCTGGCCGGCGCTGAGAAGCGGGATCAAGCTGGCGATTCTGGTCCTCGCGATCTTCCTTGCGTTTTCGCGCGCCGCATGGGGAACGTTTGCCGGCGCAACCATGCTGACGATCGCCCTAATGTACATCACAACGAAATCGCCGCAGCGGCGATTTCGTATTGCGATACTGTCGCTGGTCGCTGTGGCGTTTGCAGTCGTTGCGGTCGTATTGCTGTTGTCAATGTCATCGACGGCATCGCTGTTCGAAGAGCGCGCGAGCCTGCATCAGCCTTACGATAGCGGACGGTTCGGACGATTCGGCCGCCACCTGCTTGGCGCCATCATGGCGCTCGATTATCCTCTGGGAATAGGCCCGTTGCAGTTCGAGCGGTTTTTCCCTGAAGCGACGCATAACTCTTTCCTCAACGCCTTCATGTCTGGCGGGTGGCTCAGTGGAGTGGTGTATCCGGCGTTGATGATTACGACGCTTTGCTACGGCTTTCGGGGAGTATTCCAGCGAACGCCCTGGCAGACGTCCTACATCGCCGTCTACTCAACCCTTGTCGTGACTTTCTTCGAAAGCTTCATCATCGACACTGACCATTGGCGTCATTACTTCCTGATCATCGGCATGACCTGGGGCATCGCTGTTGCAAACCGAAGAATGCCAAAGACCGATATTCCCGGCGCCGGATAATTCTTCTCATACCGCGATTAATCTTGAGCCGCAGAACGTCGGCAATACCGGCCAAGCGTGGGAAGTTTGGCTAGCACCATTTTGACTTTTTGAACCAACTGTTCAGGAATCAGAATCGAGACAAGAGTCTTTGAAACCCCTGCCCAGGCGCGCCAGTTTCCAAACTCAAAATATTTGATCTGGATCAAAAACCGATCATAGAGCTGGCGCCGTCTCCGGCGCTGGGAGGCGCCTTCCGGCGAGATTCGATAATGCAGCAAGCATTGCGGAATGTTCGCAAGATCGAACTGCGCGCCGATGCGGCGCATCAATTCGTAATCTTCTGCGACCGGGTACCTCATGGAGTACAACCCGACGCTTTTGAGAACGTCACATCTTATCATCGCGCTTGGATGAGCGAGTCCGATATTAAAGAACATCGCGTCACGAACAGCCGATGGATCGCTCGGACGGGCAAAAATTCGCAACGTCTCCTGCGATTTCGAATCGAATTCACGCACCCACGTTCCACACGCACCTATCTCAGGATGCTTCTCAAGAAACGCGAATTGCTTCTCAAGCCGCGTTGGGAACGAGATATCGTCCGCATCCATAATCGCAACATATTTGAAACCGGCGTTGATCACTTTGGTCATTGCGATGTTGCGAGCCGCCGCGGGTCCAACGTTCCGATCGAGGCGCGTGATTTGAACGCGGCCCGCAAAACGTCGCAGAGAATCTTCGACTGGGATCGTGCTGTGGTCGTCAACAATGTAGACGGAACAAGGCATCGTTCCCGCCAACACGCTTTCAACGGCGGCGGCGATCGTAGCCTCTGCATTGTAAGCTGCAATGACGACAGCTACGTCGGACATCAATGTCACTCTGTTGGGATTAGGTAGGCATCAAACAACGGCGCGACTATAGCTTCGCCGGGTTCAACATGCAGTATCCAGCCACTCATTGATCGATTCACAAGACGACATGATTAATGCGCGAGACGACAGTCTCGCCGCCGTTAACCACATTTTCTGCATCAAAATCGGCGAGCTGCAGCGCGATTTGATCTGCCGGAATGCCAGAACGAGGCCGACATAGGGTCGGCCACGCAGGCTGCCTTCTAAACAGTCAGATCGCCGGCGGTGGGACGCCCCGGCCGTGTGATCGACGGGGTTCAATCCTGATCTTCCGAAACAACGCCCGATGACGATGATGGCGTTGCCTTAGTCGACGCGCGCTTCGTTCAGCGCTCGATTAGACAGCGAGAACTTCCCCGATCCGCCCGCGAATAAGCTCGCGCTCTTCGGTACCGGTTTCTGTCGTAAAGCTCACATCATACGCGATCATTGCCGGCCGCTTAAGAACGACAATGCGATCGCCAATTTCCAGCGCCTCGCCGATGTTGTGCGTGATGAACACCGCCGTCTTTCCGTTTTCCTTGACCAGTTTCACAAACTCCGCCCGCAACCGAGTGGCGGTCATCTCATCCAGTGCGGAGAATGGCTCGTCGCAAAGGAGAATGCTCGCGTTGGTGGCAAATGCGCGAGCGATCGAAACACGCTGACGCATGCCTCCGGAAAGAGCGTGCGGATAATCGTTCTCGTGACCACCCAGTCCCAGCTTCGTCAACCAGAGCTGAGCGGTTGCGCGGCGCTCGGCCACCGGCGTGTCGAGCATCTCAAGACCGAGTTCAACGTTTTGAATGGCCGTTCGCCACGGCAAGAGGCGATCGTTCTGAAAGACGATGGCAATCTTTCCGCGAAACGAATCAAAATCCGAGAAGGGATTGCGCCCGCTAACCCGAACATCGCCGCTGGTCGGCTCGGTCAGACCCGCAATCATGTTGAAGATCGTCGACTTGCCGCAGCCTGTTTTGCCCAGGATCGCCAGCATCTCGCCTGACTTCACATCAAGGTTGATCCGGTCGACGGCCTTATAGCCACCTTTTGTCCCCTCTTTGCCGAAGACCTTCGAGACATTACCCAGATGAATCGCGGGGGAAGTCGTGTCGATGGCAGCACTCATATTGCACGCTCCGAAACAGCCCGATAGCGGAAAGCCACATTCTCGATCAGGGTCAGCGCCGCCTGAACGATCAGAACGAAGAAGACCAGCTGCAGCGTCCAAGCGAGAGCGCCTGCCATATCGAAAAGTTGCTGCTGCTGCAGCAATTGATACCCTACCCCGCCCGTCGCTCCGACGAGCTCCGCCACAACAACAACGCGCGACGCATTACCGAGATTCACCTTCCAAGCCGTAAGAATGTCGGGAAGAATCGCTGGCGCAATCATGACCCGGAACAGTTTCATCCGTGTAGGGCGGAAACTGAACACCATTTCCATCAGATCCTTGGACATGGCGCGCAACGCGCCAAGAACCTGAAACGCAAATGCTGGCAGCGTGGTCATGACCATGATGAAGAAAATTCGAAACTCCACCCCGTGAAACCAGATGATGGCGAACACAACCCAAGAAAGCGCTGGGATGCCCTGAAACAGGGTCAGAATCGGTGACAGAAATTTATCGATCGCCGGCGACCGCGCCATGAGCAGGGCGAGTGCCCCGCCGATCACAAACGCTCCTGCCAGTCCGGCGAGAATCCGCAAGACCGTCGCAAGGACGTCCGCAAACAATGTCCCGCTCGAGAGAATTTCCAGACAGCGCCAGAACACATCGATCAGCGACGGAAACAGGAAACGCGGAAAGAACAGCGACGCGAACTGCCATAGCGCAATGACCACCACAAATGGGAGGACAGACATGCCCAGGCGCTTTGCCGCCGACAGCATGCGTGCTGACGGCGACAAATGAACGTCGTCTAGAGTTTGATCGCTCACTTACCCTGCCTCTTGTAGATCGTCGATGCATCTGGATCTGCGTTCAAAAACGCAATCGACTTACCGGCGGAATAAACCGATTTGATTTCCTTTTCGACATCGGAAGCCCACTTGACGTTCATCCCAAGCCGGTCGTTTGCCCGGATGAGTTCGTCAATCGCCTTCTGGTCGTCGGGCGAGCCCTTGGCGGCAATCAACTTCGCAGCTTCATCCGGATGACTTGCAACCCATTCGGCAGCTTCTTTGTAGGCCGCGAACAGCTTCTTCACGAGTTCCGGATTCTTTTCTGCCCAAGCGACGTGCGCAGCAACGCCCAAGTAGGGAATGTTGCGGCTGCCCGTGAATTTCTTCCAGCTTTCGGCAATGCCAATATCGATTGTCTTGATACCGGGCTTCTTCGAATGCAGAGTCGTGTAGGCTGGCTCCCAGAGCTGAACGGCCGTCGCGCGATCGGCAAGCGCGTAGCCGACGAGACCAGGCGTTGCGGTGTTGACGACTGAGAACTTCGCGGTATCAGCACCGGCCTGACGCGCGAACCAGTCGAACATGACGTAATTCGTCGTTCCCTTCGCCGCCGCAAGATCCTTCCCTTCCAGGTCCTTCAGCGTCTTGATCTCTGGCCGCGATGTCACCACCGTGCCCCAGAAGTCGAAAAGATTGAACAGATAAGTCACCTTGACGCCGCGCGTATCCGCAAGGCCCACCGTCAGCAGCGCCGCGCTGCCACCGAGCTGGAATTCGCCGGAATTGAACTGCGCCGTGTAGGCATCCGGAGTGCGTTCTTCGAACTTGATCCGAAGCCCATTCTTTTCATCCAGCTTCTGCGCTTTGATGACCGGTGGCAGAAACGCCCCCAATGATGGGGCTCCGAAAACAACGATGGTGAGTTCTGCCGGCGCTTGTGCACGAACCGGCGCCGCGCCAAGCAACATCGAAATGCAAGCGAGGCTTGCGAGAAATTTGCGGGTCATGTTTGTCCTCCAAAATTTGATGACTTTTAGGTCTTATCCGTTGTTCTTGATAAGCGTCAGAAAGTCGCGGACGGATTCCGCAAAGGCGTCGGGTGCCTCCACGCAGGATATGTGGGCGGCATCAAGAGTCACGAGATCGGCTTGCGGAATCGCTGCGGCGATTTCCTCGGCGCGCGCAGGCGGCGTCGATGGATCGTGTCGCCCCGCGATAGCGCGCACCGGGCACGAAATCCGCGACAGATCAGGCAAAACATTCGTGGTCGCCAGAACTTCGCAGCACCCCGCGTATCCGGCGGGCGACGTGCCCGTAATCATCGCTGCGAGCTCGGCAACGCGCGATTCATGCTTGTCGCGGTATCCAGACGTCACCCAACGTTCCAAGGAAGGCTGCACAAAGGGGGCAACGCCGTTCGATCGCGCGGTTGCCGCGCGGTCGCGCCACATGGTTTCAGGTGGAAAGTTCGCTGCCGTATTTGCGAGAACAAGGCCGCTGACGCGGTCTGACGCATGGATGCCAAGCCACATCGCGGTCAAGCCGCCGAGCGAAACGCCGCATATGACAGCTCGCGGAATTTCGAGCGCATCGAGAACGGCAAGCACGTCTTTGCCCAGCGATTCAATCGTATAGCCGCTCTCGGGAGCATCGGAACGCCCGTGTCCACGCGTATCGTAACGCACCAGGCACGCATGAGGCGCAAGACGCTCCGCAACTTCGTCCCACATTCCATAAGACGCTGCGAGCGAATTGCTAAAGACGACGGCCGGCTTATCCAAAGCTCCGGATACACTCACAGCCAGCCGGATGCCGGCTTCGACCTCGATGTTCCGCACGTCGCGAACGGCAATGTTCATGTCTGCGGTCCTACTCAGCCGCGCCCTGAGCCGGCACATCGAATTCCTTGCGCAGCGAGGTGAAGAACTTCCCTACCAGGTGCTTCGATACGCTTCCCAGAATGCGCTGGCCCACGCCTGCAACAAGTCCGCCAATTTCGCCGACGCCTTGATAGGTCAGCTTCGATACATTCGGGCCTTCCGGCGTGATCTCAAATCGCGCCGTACCGCTGCCGTGTCCAAGCGTACCTGCACCGGAGACCTTGATGCTGCAGGTCTTGGGCGGCTCCTTGTCCGAAAGCGCGATCTCACCCTCAAACGAGCCGCCTACAGCGGCGACGCGCAATTGCATGTCGACCTTGTACGTGTCGGGCGAGATTTCAGTCATGCTCTTGCAGCCCGGAACACAGCGCGTCAGCACGATGGGATCGTTGAGCGCGACCCAGAGAGCTTCAACAGAGGCCTGGATTGTTTCGGTACCGCCGATATCGAGCTTCATGATGCCTCCTCAGATTCCGAAAAGACGCTGAGCGAGGCCGCCGTTGATGGCGGCTCGTTCGGAGTCAGAAAACTGCGTGTCTGCCACGATCTTGAGCGGTGCCAGATCGCCAATTGGAAATGGCATGTCGGACCCCATCATGATCCGGTCGGCGCCCACAACATCGGCAAGGAAGCGCAGTGTGCGCGTGTCCTGAACGATGGTGTCGTAATAAAGTGCGGCGAGTGCAGCATCGGGATCGCCGAGCTTGTCCTTGTCGAGCGAGTAGTTACGCCGCAAACGGCCGATCACGTATGGCAATGCCGCCCCGCCAATTCCCGCAACAATCTTGGCTTTCGGATAGCGTGTGACGGCACCCGAGTAGATCAGCCGGGACATGGCAATCAGCGTGTCGGTGATCCGACCGACGGCGTTGGCCATGCCGTAATCATGAACACGGTCGTCGCCGCTCTCAAAAACCGGATGAATGAAGATGATCGACCCCAGTTCGTTCGCAGCTTCCCAAAACGGAACCAGCGTGGGATCGTCGAGCACCCCGCCTTTGCCCTTGGGCTGAGTGCCGATCATGGCACCCTTGAATCCCGAAGCATGAGCTTCGCGCAGCACTTCCGCAGCAAGCGCGCCATTCTGGAGCGGCACCGTCGCCAACGGAATAAACCGCGGCTCGTTCTTGGCGGCCTGTGCAAGATGCGAATTGATAAGCCGCGACCAGCGCGCGCCTTCTTCTGCTGGCGTCTCATAGGCGAACATATCGAGCCAACCGCCGACAACCTGGCGCTCGACCTTCTGTGCATCCATCCACTGCAGGCGAGCCGGCAAATCGCTGAGCGGCTTCGACACCGGCCGCGTCGGCTTACCGCCGGCGAACGAAAACCCGAGACTTCCACCCTCCTCGATCAAGCGAATCGAAGGAAAATTTGCGGCCTGCGAGCGGATCGCGTCCAGCAAGCTTGGAGGAACAAGATGAGCGTGGCAGTCGATAATCATACAGCCGGTCCTTACTGTTTGTTTTGCTTGGCCGCCGCAACCGCGTCACTGATGGCGGAGATGCGAATGGGAAGTTTAGAGAACGAGATGTCGAGGCTGCGCACGGCATCGTTGATAGCGTTCGATATTGCAGCCGGTGCTCCGAGATAACCGCTTTCACCGGAGCCTTTTTGTCCGAACACTGTGTACGGGGACGGCGTGCAATGATGCACGATCTCGACTTTCGGAATCTCGTGCGATGACGGCAGCAGATAGTCCATGAAGCTTTGGGTCAGCATCTGACCCTCGCCGTCGTAGACGAACTCCTCCAGCAACGCTGCGCCGATGCCGTGGGCGATGCCGCCCAGGGTCATTCCCTTCACGATGTGCGGGTTGATGACGGTACCGCAGTCGTGGCCGATCACGTAACGGCGGATGTCCGGCTTGCCGAGAATGGGATCGATAGCGATCAGGACGACATGAAACTCAAACGAATGGCACGGATACATTTGAACCCGGCCGTTTTCCGGAAGCTTATCGCCGGTCGGAACCTGCATCACATGCGTGGTTTCCAGTCCCGGCTCCATGCCAGCCGGAAGCAGATGAAAATTGCGATGAGCAATATTGACGAGATCAGCCCAACCCAACTGATCGGAACTCTTTGTGGCGGTCACACTGCCTTTCGAATATCCAACCTCGTCTTCCTTGCACCCAAACTGGTGTGCGGCGATCTTGACAAACTTCGCCTTGAGCTTCTGTGCGGCATGGAATGCCGCACCACCCAGCATGATCGCCATGCGGCTTCCAACGGGTGTGTTGGACGGCAATGACGCAAGCGAATCCGGACGCACGACGCGAATGACGTCGGGGTCGATTTCAAGAACTTCGCCGACGACGGTGGCCACCAGCGTTTCGTGTCCCTGTCCAGCAGAGGTCGTGTGAATGGTGACGGTCACAAACCCAACACCGTCGATATTGATGCGGCAGGAATCCATCCACGTCGTCGTGGTGTTTTTCTCGTTCAGCAGCGGCTCGAACGAAGAGTTTCCACCGCTCGGCTCGAGGCAGGCGGCGATGCCGATTCCCGCGAGCATTCCGGACGCCCGCAGGCGATCGCGTTCTTTCTGCAGCGCCTCGTAATCGACGTGCGTGAGAACCTTCTCCACCACCGTGTGATAGTCGCCGCTGTCGTAACGCGTGCCGCTCGGGATGAGATACGGAAACTCGTCCTTGCGAATGAAGTTGCGGCGGCGGACTTCGACCGGGTCAACCCCGATCGCAGCTGCGACCTTGTCGATTGCTGTTTCGATTGCGTAGTTTGTCGGCGACTGGCCAAAACCGCGCACAGCCTCCTGCACGGCCTTGTTCGACGTCACGGATTGCGCGCGATATTGCACGCTATTGATCTTGTAAGGTCCGACGATTGCGCCGATCGGCTTACCGAGCTGGAATGGTGCGCGGCCGGCATAGCCGCCGGCATTGTCCAGTGCGCGCATCTTCATCGACCTGACGATGCCCTGATCGTCGAACGCAATGTCGACATCGAAGATGCGCTCGGGGCCGTGCTGGTCGCCGCCCCGCATGTTCTCAAGCCGATCTTCGATCAGGCGAACGGGGCGGCCAAGCCGCCGCGAAAGATGCGAGACCAGAACGGTATGCTTGATACCGCGCTTGACGCCATAGCTGCCACCGACATCGACATCCTGATGGACACGAACGTTGTTTGCAGGAATTCGCAACGCGCGCGCAATCTGATCCGGATACTTCGGCATCTGAATCGAGGCCCAAACATCCAGCATTTCACGCCACGGATCCCAGGACGCCACAACGCCGAACGTCTCGATAGGCACCGTCGAATTCCGGCCCCACACAACACGGAAAGACAGATGACGTGGGCTTTCGGCAAAGTCCTTTTCGACTTCGCCCCAGACAAATGTCTTGTCGAGCAGAACATTTGAACCGTGCGCCGGGTGAACCGACGGGCTATCGGGATTGAGCGCCTCTTCGGCGCTTGTGACAAACGGCAGTGGCTCATAACTCACACGAAGCTTTTCGGTCGCGTCCTCAGCTTGCGCGCGTGTCTCAGCCACGACAGCGGCGACCCACTCTCCTGCATATCGGGTCTGACCAACGGCAAGCGGATAACGCTTCACGTTCGGCGTATCGAGCCCATTCATCAATGGATCGACCGCTGCTGCGAGCTCTTCGCCCGTCAGAACGTAATGCACGCCCGGCATTGCCAATGCAGCAGAACTGTCGATGGAGAGAATGCGGGCTGACGGATACTGAGACGGCAGGATCGCGACGTGAAGCGCGCCCTCCCGGGCAATGTCGGCTACGTAATTGCCCCGGCCGACAACAAAACGACGATCCTCACGGACACGGCGATTGGTGGATACAAAGCGGAAGGCTGACGGATCGGCACTCATTTCGAGCCCTTTCCTGGCGCATCGACCACTGCTTCAAGGACGCCCTCTTCGGGCGCATCTTGATCAGCCGTGCCGCCGGTCCGCTTCTTATTGGCGCGAAGTACATTCGATTTCTTCAAACGATCGGCCGCAAACTCGACGGCTTCGATGATCTGCCCATAACCTGTACACCGGCAGATATTTCCGGAGATAGCTTCGACGATGTCCTCACGGCTCACATCATGCGTGCGTTCGAGAAGCGCATGCGCGGTGAGGATCATGCCTGGCGTGCAATACCCGCACTGCATGCCGTGCGTTTCGCAAAAAGCATCCTGTATGACGCTCATTTCTCCCGGCGCAGTCGCAACACCCTCGATGGTCGTGATTTCATAACCATCGGCCTGTACGGCGAATATCAGGCAAGAGCGCACCGGTTCGCCATCCAGCAGCACCGTGCAAGCCCCGCAGACGCCATGCTCGCAACCCGCATGCGTGCCCGTCAGCAGAAAATCGTCACGCAATACATCGAGCAGCGTCGTCCGCGGCTCGACATCGCTGGTGCAGCTCACACCGTTGACGTTGAGGTCGATTTTCATCTGGCCCCTCCCCGGGCTTCTCCACCGTTGGCGCGATCACGCGCATCTTCCAGCGCTCGCGTGCAGAACGTGATGGCGACGCGGCGGCGATAATCCGCGCTCGCATGCAGATCGTCCGTCGCATCGAGATCAACAGCCGCGGTTGCTATTGCATCGGCCAGCGATTTCGCTTCGAGACGCGTCCCGACCAGCGGAGATACGTCCAGCTTCAGCGGCCGATCTCCGACGCCGCCGATTCCCAGCGCCACTTCGAGGCAGCACCCCTCTTCGTCGACCGCGATCTGCGCCGCCGCAGAGACAAATGCAAAATCGGAACTGCGAGCGCTGATTTCGTGAAAACCAACGCCAATCCGCTTGTGTGTCCAGACCGGGAAGCGAACCGCACTGAGACATTCGCCGATACCGATCGTGGTCAACATCGGACCGATAAAAAAGTCATCTGCCGACGTCGACATGGGACCATCGGGAGTCGCGGCCTCGATCTCGGCGCCTAACGTCACGGCAACCAGCGGAATTTCCGCAGAGGGATCAGCATTCGCAATCGAACCGCCAACGGTCCCGCGATTGCGGGTCGGAGGATGCCCAACCCACGGCAGCGCCAGCGCAAGCAACGGGACTGACTTCTGGATCAGCGGGCTATTCAGTGCAAACGCCTGCCGTGTTGTCGCTCCAACCACGATCGAGCCGTTGTCTTCACGAATACCGAAAAGCTCAGGCAACCGCAGCACATCGACCAGCCTCGCAGGACGGGCAAGGCGCATGGCAAGCATCGGCACCAGCGTTTGACCGCCCGCGATCACGCGCGCATCTTCATCTGCAGCAAGCAGCTCGCATGCCTCAGCAAGCGAACCTGGTCTGACGTAATCGAATGGCGCAGGTTTCATAATTGTTCAGCCGAGCAAGGGGCCCGCAAAAGCAGGCGACAACACCGACACGGTTTGATTTTTGAGAAGCGGCCCATCGGTCTCGCTCGCCTTCTTGGCCGCAGCCCACTCGCTGTCGGCGCCGAACGCAGCCCATGCAGCCTTGCGCGCGTCTTCGCTTGAGAACTTCGTTATGTAAGTGAGGCGACCGTCTTCCTCGGGCGCAACAAATGCGCCGACAAGCTCGATGCCATGGCGGGGAAAAAACTTCGCCACAACCACATCCTTGAAACGCTTGCGCATTGCTTCAGCGCGGCCTTCAGCGGCCTCATACACCCGGATTTCGTAAACCAAGACACTCTCCCCGAAGCCAATGGCCTGTCATTCGTGCCGCCGTTTTTGGCGGCAAGCTTTTCGGCCCCGAAGTAAGAAATCACGGAGAGGATTGTCAAATGGAAAATGAAGCAATGAGTCACTTTCCGTCCATTTGGAACTGATACAATTCCAGTATTGTTATATTTTTTCTGAAATTTAGCCCCTGATGGAGCCAATTCCTCCGTTCCTGAGCTTTTATCCTGAGAAGTTGCAACGATTTTCGAATTGTACTATTCGACAATGCTGCGACGATATGGCAATCACCAGCACGCGCCACGGGGATCAAATGACCGATTGGGTTCCGACCCTTCCTGCCGGCGGCGGTCCGCGCTACCTCGCTTTTGTCGACTCTCTCGAAGAGGATATTGCGAGCGGCCAGATCAAGCCGGGCATGCGACTACTGCCGCAGCGGGAGATGGCCCAAAGACTCGGGCTCAGCATCGGCACAATTTCGAAGGCGTATTCCGAGGCGGAACAGCGCGGCCTCATCTCTGGAGAAGTCGGACGCGGCACCTTTGTGCAGCGTCGAAAGCCGGAACAACGCAACGGCCACGGCCCGTCAGACGCCCCTATCAATCTCGCCCTGAACATCCCTCCCTATACAGGCGAAGACGAGGTTATCGCATCGGCTCTCGCCGAGATCGCTGCGCAAGGCGAGATGGCAAACCTGCTTGGCTATTTGCCGCATCAGGGCATCAGGCGTCATCGTGAAGCGATGGTGATCTGGCTTGCATCGCTGGGCGTCACAGCCGATCCGGACGAACTTTTCATCACGCACGGAGGCCAACACGCCATCTCCGTTGCACTCAATCTGGTGAGTTCACCTGGCGACATTGTTCTCACCGAAAGATTTACCTACTCGGGGATGATCGCGCTGTCGGCGCAGAACGGCTATCGGCTGCATGGAGTGGCCGCCGATGCGGACGGCCTCATTCCCGAAGCACTCGATCGCGCGTTCAGCGAGACCGGCGCCAAGGTCTTGTTCTGCATGCCGACGTTGCAGACGCCCACCGGCGTGACGATGTCGGAAGAGCGTCGCGACGCCATCGCCGAAATCGTCCGCAAGCACAACGCTTATCTGCTCGAGGACGACGCCTACGCGTTCCTGTTCGAGACTCCACCTCGCCCCATCTCTGTGCGGATTCCCGAGCGCAGCTTTTATGTTGTGAGTTTCGCGAAATGCCTCGCGCCGGGATTACGCATCGCGGCAATGATCGCGCCGGCTTCGTTCCGTGACCGCTGCAACAACGCCATCCGGGCAACAGGCTGGATGGCCACGCCCGTCATGGCCGAAGTTGTCGCAAGGCTCATACATAACGGCGACTTGATTCGTCAGGTCAAACGCAAGCGCGAAAAGGCCGCTGTAAGAAACGAAATCGCAAGCAGGGTTCTGAGCACCTGGTTGCCGCCGATTTCCTCTACTCCGGGATTTCATCGCTGGCTTCCACTTCCTGCGGGCCGCACCCTGAATGCGCTCGTTACACAGGCTGCCCACGCAGGGATCACGCTTGCGCCGCCCGGAGCATTGCAGCAAGTCGATCGCGGCACGCTCGGCATTCGACTTTGCCTTGGCCACCCTTCCGCCGAAGCTGACCTTGAGAAGGCGATGGTCGAGATCAAGCGAATTCTGGAAATGACGGAAGCAATATCTTTTGTCTGACACGCCATGCGCCATTCAAACGCAAGAGGGTAAGGAGCCGCGTCTACCGAGACGATAGAGCCAACGAACAAGAAAAAAGAAAAAGCAGCGAATCCATTGGACGCTGATCAAGGGAAAAGGAACACAAACCAATGGAGCCGTTCGCGCTTGTAGCGCTCGTGGTGGCAACATTTCTTCTTGCAGGTTTGGTCAAGGGCGTCGTCGGAATGGGGCTGCCACCGGTCGCCATCGGCATAATGGCGCTCACGATGCCGCCGGCGCAAGCCGCCGCGCTGGTTCTGGTGCCCGCCTTCGTCACCAACATTTGGCAAATGTCGCCCGGACGCAGCTTGATCATCATCGTCAGGCGCTTGTGGCCCCTCCTCGTCTGCATTTGCATCGGTGTCTGGTTGTGCCGCGATGTGATGACCACGCAAGCATCCAAATTGCCGGAACTTCTGCTCGGTGTGATGTTGATGCTGTACGCGGTTTACGGGGCGGTCTCCGTGACGCCACGTATTCCTCCGCGCTATGAGCCATACGCAGCTCCGATCGTCGGGCTGACGACCGGCGTTATTCTAGCCGCAACCGGGCTCATGCAACTTCCGCTGTTTCCCTATCTGCAAGCCATCAACCTTGAAAAAGAGGAAATGCTTCAAGCATTGGGTCTGTCGTTCTTCATCTCAGCGCTTGCGCTTGGCACCGCGCTCGCGAGCGCAAGTATCCTGCGCACCGAAACAGCACTCATGTCGCTGTTCGCGCTTCTGCCCGCAGCAGCGGGAATGGCATTAGGACGCTACTATGTCCGCCGGATCTCGGCCGCAGCCTTCAAGCGCTGGTTTCTCATTGCAATGTTTCTGATCGGATTGGCCTCATTTGTTCAGGCCATCCGCTAACTCATACCGTCCTGCAAACGATAAACAAAACGGGAAGAAGCAAATGTTACGCACGCTAGCGACCATCGCGACAGCAACCCTTTTAGCGATTGGCACTGCCGCGCAGGCGGAGGATTGGCCCGTACGGCCAATTACCATGATCAATCCTTTCGCCGCGGGTGGTCCTAACGATGTCCTTGCCCGGCTGTTTGCGCAGCGGATGGGCGAACTGCTTGGTCAGCCAGTCGTTCTGGAGAATGTCGGTGGCGCGGGCGGAATGAATGGCGCGGACCGCGTCGCGAAAGCCGCACCAGACGGCTACACCTTCCTTCTCGGCACCGTTGGAACGCAGGCGCAAAACCAGTCCCTGTTCAAAAAGCCGGCCTACAATTCGACGACGGACTTTGAACCGGTTGCTCTTGTCGTCGAGGCGCCGCTCGTGCTGGTCGCCCGCAAGGATTTCCCGGCGAAGGACATGAAAGAATTCGTTGCCTACACCAAAGCCAACGAAAGCAAGATGCAGTTTGGATCGGCCGGCACTGGATCGGCCATTCATCTCGGATGCGTGTTGATGAATTCGGTGACCGGTCTCAGCGTCGTGCATGTACCCTATCGCGGAGCAAATCCTGCAATGCAGGATCTGATGAGCGGCCGGATCGATTATTTGTGCGATATCGTGACCACGGCGAAACCTCAAATTGACGGCGGCTCGGTGCGGCCGATTGCTATTCTAACGAAGGAGCGTTCGCCGGTACTGCCGAATGTGCCAACTGCGATCGAGCAAGGATTCGATGTCGAGGCCTATACATGGAATGCTTTCTTTCTCCCCAAGGGAACGCCGCGCGCCATCGTTGAGAAACTGAACAAGGCGACCGTCGACGCAATGAAAACGCCCGCAGTGCGAGAGAAGCTCGAAAGCGCCGGTCTTCGATTTGTGTCGGACAACCGAACAACGCCGGAATACCTCGCCAAGTTCGTCACCAGTGAAATTGCGAAATGGGCCGCGCCGATCAAATCCAGCGACATCACTGTTGACTGACGGACATACAAGATGCTGGTCGCGTAGTTCACGGCAGTAAACTGACGGGAGGACATCGAAATGATCGAACTTCGCCAGTTTAAACAGTTCATCGCGGTGGCGGAGGAATTGAGCTTCCGTCGCGCTGCCGAGCGGCTGAACATGGCGCAGCCTCCGCTGACGGCAACGATCAAGCGCATCGAGGACGAAGTTGGCACGATCCTCATCGAGCGCACCAACCGTATAGAGCGCTTGACGGAGGCGGGCCGTGTCTTTCTCGACGAGGCCCGCAAAACCGTCAATCAGGCGGAGCGGGCCATGCTCGCGGCACAGCGCGCGGGCGCAGGCCTCACCGGGACGCTGCGTGTGACGTTCGTTGCAAGCGCCGCCCGAGAAATCCTGCCCTCAATCTTGCTGCGATTTCGAGAGCATTACCCCGCGGTCAAGCTTGAGCTGCGAGAGGCTATGACGACCCAGCAGCTTTCATTTTTGGCGAACAACGAAAGCGATCTAGGCTTTGTCATCCCTCCCCTCCAGGATGCTGAAAATCTGAAGATCGAGGTCATTGCCCGGAATCGACTCGTTGCAGCATTGCCCGAGGGACACCCGCTCACAACGGCTGACCAGATAACGCTTGCAGATATGTCGCAGGAATCCTGGATTTTGTTTTCCGCCCGCCAAGGGCCCGGCTTGCATCGCATCATCCACGCAGCATGCGCCAAGGCCGGGTTCTCACCCAGGATCGAACAAGAAGCCCCGCAAATGGACACGATCGCGAGTCTCGTGGCAGGCGGAATGGGCGTTGCTCTGGTGTCGAGAGCGCTCGCGACTGGTGGGCGTAAGGGCGTCGCTTTTCGGGAATTGACTGGACCCGGAACCCCCGTGGAGTTTGAACTGGCAATCGCCTACGCTCACTCATCCCCTGTTCTGGATGCATTCGTCGCGGCAACCAGATTGCACGCAAAGATGATTGCGCCATGAGTTGCGGCTGACTGGCCCAAGGTGCGCGATCCACACCATTGCAGTCTCAATCAGCCGCAGCATCATTCTTCAACCGATACGTCGCATCGGTATTCTCCGCCGGCAATTACTCCGGCGGAATGTTCGCCTTCTTGACGACCTCGGCCCAACGCGCGATCTCGCTATCTACAAAGGCGCGGAACTCGTCTCCGTAAAGATCGCCAGGTTCAACACCCAGTTCCGCCAACTTCTGCTTGGTTTCCGGAGATTCGTTGACCTCTTTCATTGCGGCGACCAGCTTCTTGTAAATGGGCGAGCCATTTGCCTGAGGCATATAGACGCCGAACCAAGCCTGCACGTTGAAGCCTTTCACGCCCGACTCATCAAGCGTCGGAACGTCTGGCAGCAATGGCGAGCGCTTCAGGCCAGTCAATGCAAGAACACGCACCAGCCCGCCCTTAGACGCGTTCACCACTGTCGGCAGCGAGTCGAACAGCATGGGAATGTGGCCCCCGATCAGGTCGTTCATCGCGGGGCCGTTACCTTTGTACGGAATATGCACAATATCGACACCAGCCATCTGCTTGAAGAGTTCACCCGATAGATGGTTGGCGCTGCCGGTACCCGCAGAACCGAACGAGTACTTGCCCGGATTCTTTTTGAGAATCTCAATCAACTCCTTGACGTTCTTTGCCGGGAAATTGTTGGTCACAAGAATTGCGTTGGGAACCGCCGCGACGAGCGCAATCGGCGAGAGATCCTTTTTCGTATCGTAAGGAATACTCTTGTAAAGGCTCGGCGTAATGACGTGATGCGTCGCCGTGAGGAGCAACACCGCACCATCAGGAGGAGACCTCACCACCGGTTCAGTACCAATGATTCCGGATGCACCGGGTTTATTTTCGATATAGGTCGTGACGCCGAGTTTGTCGCCGAGAATCTTCCCAACCACACGCGCAAGCACGTCGGTCGGACCGCCGGCGGAGAACGGCACGATAATACGGATTGCATTACCCGGAGTTTCGGGTTCCGAACTTCTCGCCTCACCCGAGGCGAGAAGCAGGACAGCTAACATCGCAACCAGAACTCTTCGCATTTTATTCCCCCTTAACTTCTGCTCTTTGTTCTTTTTGGTTTCAGATATCCCCTTACGGATCATTCCGTGGAGATGAGCTTCTTCACCGGCGTCGGGTCCAGATTGAAGAGACGCGCGGCATTCAATCCGAGGATATTTCGCTTCGCCTGCTCGGTCAGGAACGGCAGATCGCAGATTTCCTGAGGCAGATCGAAATCGAAATGCGGCCAGTCCGATGAGAACATCAATTGCGTTTCGGCCTTGATCATCTCGAATGTATTTTCAAGAGCCTTCGGATGTGTCGTCTCCATCGGCTGAGTCGTATAGAAACAGTTCGTGTTCATATACTCGCTTGGCATGCGCTTGAGCTGCGGCGCCTCGGACGGCCGCATCAGATACTGATCGTCAAGCCGCTGCATGAGGAACGGCACCCAAGCCAACCCGCTCTCGACCCACATCGTCTTGAGTTTTGGAAACCGCTCGGGAATCCCGTTCAAGATCCAGTTTGTCATGTGAACCATGTTGCACCAGGCAAAGCCCAGCGCATGCATGCCGAGAAAGCGATTGACGGTCGCCAGTGAAGGATCCTGCCAGTGATAGCCGGCATGAAAAGCCAACGGCTTTCCGGTCTCTTCGATCATAGAATACAGGCGCATGTATTCGTTGCTGTGAACCGGCTTGTAGCGCGTGCTCGTTACGCAGAAGCCGATGACCCCCTTCTTGTCGCCGAACTCTTCCACCGCGCGTTCGGCCTCCTTCGGCGTATTGAACGGCAGATAGATCAGTGTCTTAATTCGGTCTTCGGCTGACAGAATCTTGTCTGCCATCCATCGGTTGTAGGCGCGCCCAAGCCAGACCTCCATTTCGGTCTGCGGATGCATGCCGAGAAACAACATCGGGGTCGGAAATACCACCATGTTGTCCACGCCGAGCGAATCCATCGCGCGCCGCGTCAAGGTGACATCGCGGTGGACGTCGGTTTCCTTCACAACCTCGCGCTGATCGTCCTGATGTGGAATGCGTCCGCCCACCGACTGGTAACGCAGGCCGAGATCGCCGTTCAGACCGTATGGCGGCGCACCGATCCGCTCCGCCTGATAGCGCATTGCGTTATCGCGAATTACCGGGTCTTCGATGTAGGTGACGACCTCTTTCCACGAAACCGACTCGACATGATGCGCGTCGATATCGACGACAAACCAGTCCTGCAGTCCGCGTTTGACCGCATTCCGCTTTGCATGCGCAAGCACGTCGCGCGTATCCGTATAGACATCGATCTGCTGTGTCGCGGCGTATTGAGGGCCGACCTTCTCTCGAATATTCATGACTTAGCCCCTGGATAATAGCTGTCTTCGTCCGGCCGCCGGCGATACCAAAGTGCGAGCTCCACCGGACCGAGATGAAGCGCGCGAAGCATTTCCGAAACTGCCGACAGCAATTCGGTCGGTGTCATTTCGCTGTCGCGCTCTCCAGCGATCGGCGGGAATGTCCTTTCCTCTCCGTCCGATTTTGCAACATACAGGCGGATCGCGGCCGTTAGTATTTGCGCAACGGATTCGTCGGAGACACGATAGGCCTCGCCGCTTTCCACCAGCTCCCGCGATGCGCGCAACAGGTCAGGAGCGAGCGAATCGATCCATCCATACTGATCGTTGCGCCGGTCGGCGTCAGACTTGGACATAGATCTCTCCATCCCTGATTGTCATGTCTGCTTTGCGCAGCCTGATCCGGGGATTTCCCTGATGGCTGCCGGTCTTGATGCTGTATTCGTAGCCATGCCACGGGCAGACGATGTTCGTTTCCGACTCGTCGTATTCCATGGCGCGCACGGTGTGATCTTCCGCGACAGGTTCGAGCACTCGCTTCATGATTCGCCCCTGGCAGATCGGGCCAGCCCTGTGGGCGCATCGATTGTGCCAGGCGTAAAATTCTCCATCGATCCTGAAGACGCCGACCTCCATATCGCCGCAGACGATCACCTTGCGGTCACCGTCGTTGTAGTCCGCCACCTTCCCCGCGCTGTATTCTTGCATTACGCCTCTTTCCATCGATCGATTTTCACGGCGGCTCGACGCCACTCAGATTGCGCACCAGCGAGATCACTCGTGAGCAACGCCTGCGTTTATATTCATTCTAGATTTCGAGCCGGCAATAACGCGTTTCTGAAGGAGCGATATGCCGCGCATATCGCGAGGGCCAATGGCCTTGTATCGCGCCGCAAAACGGCTGCTCGCAGCCACTAAAAAACTCCCGCGACGCATTCGTCGCGGGAGTTGAAGTACTCTTAAAGATTTTCCGGACCGATCAATCCGAGCTGGCAGTCACGACGCCGGGCTGCCTTGCGAGACGAACTTGGTGGCGAGATAAGCCTCCACAGCTTCCAACCCGCCCTCGGAGCCGTAGCCCGAGTCCTTGACGCCACCGAACGGCAACTCGGGCAATGCCAATCCATARTGATTGATCGACAGCATCCCGCTTTCGATACCGGCCGCCAGTGCGGTCGAGGTCTTCACCGAMCGCGTATAGGCGTARGAGGCAAGCCCGTATGGCAGACGGTTGGCTTCCGTCATCACCTCWTCGAAGTCCTTGAAGCGGGACATCAGCGCGACGGGACCGAATGGTTCCTCGTTCATGGCGCGCGCAGTCTTCGGCACATCGACCAGCACGGTCGGCTCGAAGAAGTAACCCTTGTTCTGGCTGCGCTTGCCGCCGGTCAGCGCCTTGGCGCCATTCTTGAGCGCATCGTCGACCAGAGACCCAATCGCGGCCTGACGACGGTCGTTTGCAAGCGGCCCGATGGTCACKCCTTCGTCAAGGCCRTTGCCCACCTTGAGCGCTTTGGTCTTTGCAACAAACTCATCGACAAACTGATCGTAGACACCGTCCTGGATCAGGAAGCGTGTCGGCGCGATGCAAACCTGACCGGCATTGCGGTACTTTCCGCCTGCCAGCACAGTCGCCGCGAACTTGACGTCGGCATCGTTGAACACGATCGCCGGGGCATGGCCGCCGAGCTCCATGGTGATGCGCTTCATATGCGCGCCAGCCAGCGATGCAAGCTGCTTGCCGACCGGGGTCGATCCCGTGAAGGAAACCTTGCGGATCACCGGGTGTGAAATCAGATAATCCGAGATCTCCGACGGCACACCATAAACCAGATTGACGACRCCTTTCGGCAGGCCGGCMTCGACCAGCACGCGGATCAACTCTGCCGGCGAAGCAGGCGTTTCTTCCGGCGGCTTGATCACCACCGAACACCCTGCCGCGAGCGCGGCGCCGAGCTTGCGCACCGCCTGGCTCATCGGGAAATTCCATGGCGTGAATGCCGCGACCGGCCCGACCGGCTCCTTCATCACGAGATTGTAGATTCCCTCGCCGCGCGCCGGGATCATGCGCCCATAGGTACGGCGGCCTTCTTCGGCGAACCAGTCGAGGAAGTCGGCGCAACCCAGAATCTCGATCTTCGCCTCGGCGACGGGCTTGCCCTGTTCGAGGGTCATCATGGTCGCGATTTTATCGGCGCGTTGACGCAGCAGGTCCGCCGCTTTGCGCAGTATCCCGGAGCGATCGAGCGGCGACATCTTGCGCCAAACCTTGAAGCCGCGCGCCGCGGCGTTCACCGCAAGCTCGAGGTCCTCGCGTTGGGCGTGGGCGACCTCACCGATCTTTTCTTCGGTCGCCGGATTAACCACCGGGATTGTCTTCCCGGACAGGCTGTCGCACCATTCGCCATCGATAAAGAGCTGAACTTTCGACACGTGAATCCTCCGTTTGTCGTTTCTTGAACTTCAGCCGGTGAATAACCGAGCCACCATCAACCAACAAGGTCTGACCATCGGCGATAGCTGCTCCCCTGCGATGCAAAAATATGATGCGCGGCGAACAGGCACATCGCATCGGAAGAGACTTGACTCGCCCCGCTCCTAATCGCACGATCGTGCAAATAAAACAATTGTTATAGGGGAGGAAGGAATTGTCACACTGTATCAATCGGAAGAAATCGTCTCTGCTGACACTCGCGGCTGCGGTTGCAAGCAGCCTTCTTGCTACAGCAGCAACCGCTCAACCGCTTGAAGTCGTTAAAATCGGCTGGCCAGCCGGCTTTGCCTCCAACATGGCGCACCTGACTTTCGGCAAAGAGCTTGGTCTCTTCAAAGACGAAAACCTCGACTACGAGGTTGTCTCCATGCAGGGCACCTACCCCGTCATTCAGCAAATACTCTCAGGCGGATTCCACACCGGTTATGTCGGCGTGGAAACAGTGGTCAATGCGCTTCAGCCAGGCGCGACACCCATTCCGTTGCGGTTTGTTTTCAATTACACGCGGCAGTCGATCTGGGAGATCGTGGTTCCAGAAAACAGCCCGATCAAAACGCTTGCCGACCTTAAAGACAAGACGATCGGAATCGCCGGTCCGACATTCGGCAACGTTCCCGTCACCAAGGCTGCGTTGGGTGTTGTCGGTGTACAGCCAAATCAATTCTCGCTTTTCACCGTCGGTACAGGCGGTCCAGCATTCCGGGCCATGACGACGGGACAGGTGGATGCCCTGAATCTCTGGGACACCATGCACGCGACTCTCGAAGCCACAGGCTTCAAACTGCGCGAGATCAGCTTTCCAGCTGAATTCGAAGGAAATCCAAGTCACGGATTTGCGGTTACAGACGACCTGATCAAAACCAAGCCCGAATTCGTTGCCCGCTTTGGCCGTGCCATCGCAAAGAGCATCGTCGCCTGCGACGCCAATCTGGAAGAGTGCATCCGATCGTTCTGGCGGGCCTATCCGGCACAAAAACCGCAGGGGCCTGAAAGCGAGGCCATGGCGAAAGAACTGAAGATCCTGTCGGCGCGCATGAAGAAGCTGCTGTACTTTGGGCCAGGAGAAAAACCGCTGCTGGGCAGCTTTACCGATGCCGAGTGGCAAGGCGTCATTAAGTCCCTCAAGCTCGGTGGCGTGATTACAGTCACCGACCTGCCGATGGACAAGCTTTATACGAACCGCTTTGTGGCCGACTTTAACAAGTTCGATCGCACGGACGTTGTTAAGCGAGCCAAGGCGGCTGCCAAGTAGCAGCGTCAGGATTGCTTTCACGATAAAGCCGCCGACAGTTGTCGGCGGCTTTTCTTTTAGGTCGGTCGAAGCGCTAGCTTCGATGACGCAAGCTTATGCTGGCTCGAACACCGGATAGTTCGAAGTCCCAGCCAACACCCACGCAAGGCGAACCGGCATGTCGATCTTGAGAGCTTTAGGGTCGCAGTTGATGATGTTGGTCAGGACCCGCACGCCTTCTTCGAGCTCGACGCTCGCGATGATGTAAGGCTTGACGTCCTTGAACGGAGGCGGCGCCTTGTATGACAGAGAGAACGAATAGATGTGCCCCTTCCCGCTGGCTTCGCGCCATTCCAGTTCGCGCGTACCGGTGTAGACACTGACCGGCCGCGGATAGAACTGGTACTTGCCCGATTTCGGGCAATACTGAAGCATCAGCTTCTTGTCCTTCGCACCGTCCCAGAACGGCTTGCTGAAGTTCAACGGAATCGGAGCAGGACGCTGTCCCGCCAAGGGATCGGATTCGATCGACATTATGCTGCCTCCAAAATCAATGCAGTGCTTGAACCCCAGTTGCGCCCGTACGGTATCCAGCCGATGCCGGTAACGATCGCGTTAGCATGATCCTTGATCTGGCGAGCGCCGGCCTCACCAAACAACTGACGCAACGCTTCCGATAGATTATGCGCACCACCCGCCAGTCCGGCTTGTCCTGCTGAAATCTGTCCGCCGCCGGTGTTCAACGGCAGATCGCCGCGATAGGTCATGTCATGCTCATTGACGAACTGGCATCCGCGCCCTGTTTCGCAGAAGCCGAGATGTTCGAGCTGCATGACGATAGCGATAAGGAAGTCGTCGTAGGGCTGGAACATCTTGATGTCGGAAGGCTTCATGCCCGCCCGTTCAAATGCCCGCTTGCCCGCTGCGCGGTGACCGCCCTCGGTGATATCCGGAGTCGGGTTTGTCTCCATGTAGTTTACCCGTTCGCCATAACCGATCGGATGAACCATCTTCTTTGCACCCATCTTCTTCGCACGCTCGGTCGTCGTAACGATAAAGGCGCTGGCGCCATCGCACACCATGACGCAATCCAGCATCCGGATCGGGTCGGAAATCATCGGCGACGCAAGGTAATCGTCGACCGTGATCGGCTTTTTCAGTTTCTCGCATGCCAGATCGTTCATCAGCGCGTGGTTGCGCTGAGTCACAGCGAGCTTGCCAAGCGCCCTGGGATCCAGCCCGTACTGATGATCGTAACGCTGGCTGATCAGGGCAAAGTATCCCGGAGGGCCCATGATGCCCATCGGGTACTGGAATTCGCCGCGGAATGCGCCGATGGCCTGTTTGTTTTCACTGGATTGCGGGTCAGATGCGATGACGACAACAGTTTCGCAGAGCCCGGCCTTAATTGCCGCGGCAGCGCGGGCGATGTTGCCGGACGCCGAAGCCCCACCGAGATCCGTCACCTGGCACCAGTCCAACTCAAGCCCAAGATAGGCAGACAGAATGGGCCCATAGAATGGATTGCCAGCGTCCGCGAAGCTGGAAGACACTGCCATGCCATCGATTTCGGACTTTTCAATCCCGGCATGCGCGAGTGCGCGAGCCATGGCTTCACCAGCCAGATCGTAGACGCTGCGCCCAGACCGGAATTCAATCTTTGTCTCGGCATAGCCGATAATTGCGATATCGCGATTTATCATTGATGTTCCTCGAAGTTCCTCGACGTTTTATTTGCCCGCGAAGGCGGCTGTGCGCTTTTCCGTAAATGCCTTGACGCCTTCCCGCATGTCCGCAGTGCCGAACATCAACTGGTAGCCGCGCCGCTCCAGCTTCAGCCCGGCGTCAAGCGACGTATCGAGACCTGCGTTCACGACTTCCTTGATCTGCTGGGCGGCCAGCGGCGCAAGCGTTGCAATCTGCGCAGCAATCTCAAGCGCGCGCGGCTCGCAATTGCCCGGCACAACTTCGCTGACGAGACCCATGCGATGAGCATCGTTGGCGTTGATGAATGCGCCTGTGAGCAACAGGTACATCGCGTTGTACTTTCCAACTGTTCTCGGCAGGCGCTGCGTTCCGCCGGCGCCGGGGATCAGACCTAACTTGATTTCAGGCTGGCCGAACTTCGCTTTGTCGTTTGCGATGATGATGTCGCACTGCATCGCGAACTCGCATCCGCCGCCAAGTGCAAAACCGTTGACCGCCGCGATAACCGGCTTTGGGAAATCCATGACGGCGCGGGTCGTATAGGCCTCGATCGCGCCGACGACATCGCGACCAGCCTGCTCCTGGATATCCGCGCCGGCGGCGAATGCCTGTTCGTTGCCGGTCAAAACAACACAACGGACATCCGGATCATCCGCCAGTTGGGCGAAGTGCCCGTGCAGAAGACGGCGCACCTCCGTGTTGAGTGCGTTACGCACATCCGGGCGATTGAAGCGCACCACAGCGACGTGCGGAGATGGTCTTTCGACAAGGACAACAGGCATGCGGACTATCTTTCCTTTGATCTTGCTACGAGCAATCCAGGACCGGTTAGCATAATTCGCACGACCGTGCAAATAATCTCCAGATACAAAAAACCGCCGGCCTTTTGAGCCGACGGTCTCTATCATTTGCGCCGCTGAGCTTTTAGTTGATCTCGGACAGTTCGCGGACCGATGATCTTGAAACCTTGCCGCTCGCTTCAGGCTTACTCCGCTCCAGAACCTCGAAGTATTCTTCGAGCAACCTTTCGCAATGCTCACGATTCTCTGCATCTGCGCGCAATATCTGACGCATGACGAGTCCGTGGACGAAAATCAGAAGATGCTCGGAAGCGCGCTGCGCCTCAAGATCGGCGGGCAACTCCCCGGCCTTGATGGCGCTCTCGATCAGCTTCTTCCAGAAGCCGAGCTGCTTCTCGAATCGCCGATTTTGATGTCTTCGCAGTTCAGTGCTTCTGGTGCCTGCAGCAGCGTAGTTAACCCAAAAGCGCCAGAACCGATCGTTCGACGACCGGAAAATATGGCTGAAGGCAAACACCTTGAGCTGCCCCAAGGGCGAGGAACTGGGCTCCTCTTCCGACGGAGTTTCATAGGCAGCCTGAAGTGCCGCCATGATCAGCTTCTGCTTGTTTCCAAAATGATAATTGATTGTTCCGGTGCTGACCTCAGCCCGATCGGCGATCTGCCGCATGCTGGCGCCATCGATGCCGGATTCCGAAATGACTTCGTAAACAATGCCCAGCAAGTCCTTGCGTCTCTGAACTCGACCAGGCCGCTTTCCGGCAAGGGCTTTCGATTTACTTTTCATGTTGTGGGAATCCAATTCCGAGCATTGTTCGCAATCCGATGTCGCAAATTATCGGGTCCTGCGCATAACGGCAATGATAGCAGTTTTGCTCCGCAAAAAATCACCCGCAATGAAATTATTTGCACGATCGTGCGAATTGTGCACAATGGGGCCTTGCACTGCCGCCGAATGGCGGACCAACCTGCAACGGGCGCAGACCCGCACCAGAAAAACACAACGATCCGCGGACGCCGTGGATATCTCGCGAGGGACCCGAGGTCGCACCAACCATGTTGAAATCTGATCAAGCAAAACAAGTACATGGTGATTCCCTGAATCCCGTGCTCTCGATCAACCAGATGGACCTGATCTACAACTCGAGCCGCGGCCCGATTCCCGCCATTCGCGACTTGTCGTTCTCGATCCGGAAGGGTGAATTCGTCTCGATCCTCGGGCCGTCCGGGTGCGGGAAATCGACCTTGCTTCGGATCGTCTCCGGCCTGCTGCGCCCGACTTCAGGCAAGGTTGTTCTGGCTGATGTCGAGGTCAAAGAGCCTCGGCCCGATATCGGAATCGTCTTTCAGCAACCGACCCTTCTTCCGTGGAAAACCATTCTGGAGAACGTTCTCGTGCCGATCCGCGCCATGCGGATGCCGGTCGCCGAGTACAAGGATCGCGCGCATGATCTTCTGCGGCTCGTCGGCTTGGGGGACTTCGTCAATCACTATCCGTACGAACTTTCCGGCGGAATGCAGCAGCGGGTCGGCATTGCACGGGGTCTTATTCACGATCCCGCAATGCTGCTGATGGACGAGCCATTTGCAGCACTCGACGCAATGTCCCGCGAATTCATGATGGACGAATTGCAGCAGATATGGATGACGACCGGAAAATCCGTTCTGTTCATCACTCATTCCATTCCTGAGGCCGTGTATCTATCGGATCGCGTCCTCACGCTGTCGCAACGTCCCGGTCGCGTCATCGACGACCTCAAGATCGACCTCCCCCGTGTCCGGGACGTCGAAACTATGGGACAGTCCATGTTCGGGGAATATGCAACCCACCTCAGGGCGCTGTTCAAATCAAGCACCACGCAATCAGCGAGGACCGCATGACAAAATTTCGCTGGGCCGAAATAGCGATTTCGATCGCGTTTTTCGTGACCACCCTGTTGCTGTGGGACCTGTCAGTCCGGTTCTTCGAGGTGCCCGCCTATCTTGTTCCCTCGCCGCTCTCCGTCGGCACGGCCCTTATCGATGGCCTGGTAGGAGGCACCTTTTATCCACATATCGCCGCAACGCTTTATGCAGTGGTCGTTGGCTATCTCCTCGGCTGCTTTCTCGCCATCGTTATCGGCGCGCTTCTGGCTGAGATTCCGCTCATCGAGCGCGCGCTGATGCCCTATATCGTCGCACTCCAGTCGATGCCGAAGGTTGCTCTCGCGCCGCTCATCATCGTTTGGTTTGGATTCGGCATGTCTTCCAAAATCGTTCTGGTTGCGCTGATCTGTTTCTTTCCTGTCTTCATCAATACTCTGGTCGGCATCCGCTCAGTCAATCCGGACATCGTAAATCTGTACCGTGCATTCAGCGCGTCGCGATGGAATATCCTGCTGAACGTCAAGCTTCCCGCGGCCGCTTCATCCATCTTCGCCGGCTTGCAGATAAGCGTCGCGATGGCGCTGATTGGCGCGGTCGTTGGCGAATTCATCGCATCCAAGGCTGGGCTTGGGAATCTGTTGCAGGCCTCCTCAATGACGATGGATGTGGCAACGATGTTCGCGGTGGTGATCGTTCTCGCCGCCATCGGCGTGGCCGGGAATGAAATCCTGCAATACTTACATCGCAAGGTGGTCTTCTGGGAAAACAGAAGCCATCTCGCGGCAGAGAGCGCGTAGCCGCGGCGCTTGAGGAAGACCCATGTCGTCAACAGTAAAAATAGCCGCAGTGCATGAGACGGAATCAAGCACGACAGATTCCACGCAGAATGTGTTCAACGGCGGCAGTGCAGAGACATTGCTGGCGTCTATGCCGTCGCGGCTCGCAGGACTGGTTCAACGGCAAGCCTTGACTGCGCCGGATCGGCCCGCGCTGATCTCGGCTGGCAAGACCGTCTCTTATTTGGATTTGTGGCAGGCAATCGGACGCGCCAAGGCATTATTGACAGCCGCAGGCGTTGTCGGCGGCGATCGCGTCATGATCGTGAACGAGAACTCTATTGCCGCAGTCACGTTCATTTTTGCCGCAAGCGATCTCGATGCATGGGCGAGCCCCATCAACGCGCGAATGTCGGCGCGGGAGATCGACGCATGCCGCACATACAGCGGATGCCGTACTGTCGTTTATACCACTGGCGACTCACCGGCCGCGGCGGATCACGCCGCGCAGGCACAAGCTCGTCCATACGAAGATCCTGTTTTTGGCAAAGTCGCCTTCGGGCCCACGAACGAGAGCGCACAACCTGAACCGGTCTACGCAGACAAGGAACGCCAGACCGCTGTTCTGCTGTTTTCGTCGGGCACCACGGGCGCGCCGAAAGGTGTGATGCTGAGCCATCAGGCCATCATGTACATGGGCGGGAACATGGCCGAACTCCGCAACATCACGCCAGACGATGTGTTCTACAATATCACTCCAGTGAGTCACGTCATCGGGCTCGGGGCGATGCTGACGACGGCGATCTGGGCTGGCGGCACAACCGAACTCGTAACCCAGTTTCGTTCCGACAATTTCGTGGCTGCGCTCAAGGCCGAGCGGATCACCTACGTCATGGGTGTGCCAACAATCTTTGCGCGGCTGCTTGAATACGCCGGAAGCAACAGCATCTCGCTTCGGTCCAATCGATTGCGCTTCATTGCTGTCGGTGGAATGCCGCTCGACCTGACATTGAAGGCACAAATTGAAGAGGCCTTCGGGCTTGAGCTTGGCAACTCGTACGGGATGACAGAGATCGCGCCGGTCACGCGGTCACGCGGCGCCACAATCGGTCGATCCGTCGGCGTGGTACAGCCTGGAATTGAAATCCGTATCATTCGCGAAGACGGCGAGGCTGCCGCGATTGGCGAGCCCGGCGAGATATGGGTCAAAGGCCCCAACCTCATGCTGGGATACTACAAGAACGAACTTGCGAACGATGAGGTCAGACGACCCGGCGGCTTCATGACAACGGGAGACATCGGATCGATAGACCAGGACGGCAATCTGTCTCTAGTCGGTCGAACGAAGGACGTTATCATCCGCAGTGGATTCAACGTGTACCCTGTCGAGGTCGAAGCGGTTTTATCGCAAGTTCCGGGCGTTGCACTGGTGGCCGTGGTCGGCCGCGCCGTGGATGGCAACGAGGAAGTAATTGCCTATGTTCAACCGACGGCAGGCCGCCAGCTCGATGTCGCTGAACTTGATGCCTGGGCGAGGGAGAATCTCACCGCTTACAAGCGGCCAAAAGAGATCATTCTGACCAACGAATTGCCGATTGGCCCGACGGGCAAGATCCTGAAGTCGAAGTTGAAAGCTGATCTCGCCGCCAACAAGTAGTGGTAGCAGACCCTCTCACTCGAGAAATTCCGCGAATCTGCACCGGGCCTATCTGGGCGCAGACCACAGGGGCGCCACCGGCGAGACGGAAAGCCCTCCAAAGAATTGCGTCGAGAGCCCGATCTGTGAAATCGGCCGCCGGACGAACCGCCGACAAGGTAACAGATAACGCGGCGGCTTGGCCGCGCGGCCGGACGAGCGGGCACTTTTGTTGGTACCAACGGCAGTACAGACACGACAATCGCCCAGCGCAAGGCGTCGCGGGGTGCGAGAATGCCCCTTTTTGGGGCTCTGTCTGCGAACTGGGTCTAGTCAAATGGCGGAGAGGGAGTCCGAGTATGGGCTAATCGCGACTGTTCGTGGCTATTCGGATCAGTAGTACAAAATCCAAGAAATGCCTGTTCTGAAGGCATAAGTCGTTCGTAGAGCGCCGGGCGCGCTCCTACAGATTTGCGTCAATTCCTCACTCAAGTATGGGCTGGAGTATGGGCTGCGAAGTTCGACGGAAGATTGAGTTTTCTTGGAAAGATTTCCTATGCATCGTGGATTTCGAATCGAAGCAACGAAATCAACTCATCGCTCTCTCGAGCATGATCTTCGCACACTTAGCTTTAGTTTACGTACTACTTATGTGCTCTTCAGTCCCGATCCTTTGACACTTCTAAAAGCTTCCGTCTGCTCCAAAGCGGCGCTTCGACGGTCCCCAAGATCAATGAGCGCATCGAGTATTTTGAGCAGTGCTTGAGCATCATCGCTTTTAAGCTCGAAATTCCAATCCGCCTGACGCTGTACAATCGCAGCGAGCTGGGCTGGCAAGTCTGTGCCTGTCCATCCTTCGTCGGAGTTGCCGATTCCGCTGAGGGCTGCGTTCAACTGGCTGGCAAAGGCGGCAACCGGGAACGATTGGCCAGCGCGCTTATGCAGCACAATGTAACGATCCATCACGAATTGAGACCAGCCGATATTCCGGGCCACCCGGTCGATGATCGGCATGATGGTCTCGATCTCGGCCCAATCGCCATTGGCAAACCGCGCCGAGCCCGGACAGTTCTGATCTGGGGCGACGAAAAGCAGCGCCTTGATCAATTCCGGCATCGGGAAGCCGTGTACGTGCCCCGGACGCCAGCCGTCCGGCTTGAACATGCTGTCATTGATCAGCCGCGTCGCGCAGTCATCCAATAGTGGAATCGCGTTCGCAGGAATGATCGCCGCATCAAATACATGACGACAGACCAGTCGGTCGGCAAAACTGGCGAGGACGGACAGCGCCTCTTCGTTTTCTGCAAGGAGCGGCGCGATCAGCCGTTTGCGAGCGACATCGAGCGTGACGTGCGGCACGCACCGCGCCAGAATATCGCCAAAAGCCGCTGTCCATTCATGGAGGTCGGAACGCCGGTCATCCGAGGTCTTTCTCTTCTTCTCGTCGCGCCATGACGGAAGAAGGCTCTCCTTCGTCCAATCGGTCAGCTCGAACAGCAGACCTTCCATCAACGGACGATAGGTACCGGAGGCCATCCACACTTCGAGCGGCATGTTCTTGAAGAGTTTCGCGGCCATCTGCGAGTCGAAAAACGGATCGGGCATGTGCCAGTAATTGTCCGGCAATTCCCGGCCTCGGTGCGACCCGCCCTTGGCCCATGCTGGCGGCAGCTTCGGCATCGGCCCCGGCGTGGTCGTCTTGAGAGCGGCCAGCGCGCGCGCAAGGCTATTGGCGCGCGCCTGATCGTTCTTTGAATGATCCCACGCGCTGCCCTTAAACTCGCCGCTGTGAACGGTGCACAGGCTGATCGCAAGCTGCCCGGCAACCCACCGAATGTGTTCGTCCTTGTCAGCGAACAGCGCTTCGAATGCGAGCTCGCTCACCACATTGAGCGGGTGAAGCGTCAGCTTCATCAACCGTTCGACACTGTCCGCGCGCGGCTTATCGGTGCGGCGGTCATGAAACAAGGCCACGGCAAGGCGTCGTTTCGGATGCCACGGAACAATCGAACCGCCAAATTTCTCGGGATTTTCGAGCATCGTTTCGATGCGGGCCAACACGCCCCACGCCCACGCGCGGTCCGCACTTTCCAGTGGGCTGAAACTGATGACGCACGCTGCAACGCTCGCCGCGACGGACGGTAGGTCCGACGTCATGCCGTCACGAAAATCAAAAGCGGCTCCGGTGTCCAAGCCTTTCACGTGCGCGACGGCGGCATCGAGCGTCATGCCGTCTTCGAGCTTGTTGTTGTTTAACGATTGGCCAGCCCAGCCGGCGACATTGAAGCCTTGCAGCACCTTCGTGCTCTTCTCCAACCTCTTTTCCTGTGCAGGCGTGAGAGGATTCGGGCGGTCGTATGTGATTGCAACGCGATCTTCGCCGTAGGCGCTTTGCTTGTAGTTCGCCTGATCGCCAAGACCCGCCCAGCCATCGGCATCTTCCTTCAGATGGTTGATGCAACTCTGATTGGTTTTGTCCTCTTCGTTTTCATACGGGAGGTCATTCGGGAATTGTGCGAGCGCCTCCTTGAATTTCTTGCGAAGGGCGTCATCCTCGTTCAACGCGAAGAACATCGCAAGCTGCGTGACGGTTCGCTTGCGATATTTGCGCTCGTCCAGATAGGTTTTTGCTTCGGCCTTTTCGCCATAAAGGCGCGACAGAAAGCCGTAACCCAAGAGATCGATATTTTTCGACGACTCTTGCGAATAACGCGCCCGGTCGAAGGCCCAGATGCGCTGACAGGCTGCCAGCGGGAGTGTCGTGTCGGTCGTCGCCCATGATTCAAGTGTCAGGTCAAGCGCGATACCTAGAACCGCTAGACACGTGTTTCCTTCCACGAAGTCCTTGATGACATCGCTCGTGGGCCTACCGCCATCGACCTGCCTGAAGGCCCAATAGGTGAGCGCCAAAAACGCGCATTCAAGCGCTGTCGGTGCGAGTTGCCCTTGGCCCCAACTATAGACGCGCCAGTCTCCCCAAAATTCCTGCGTGCTCCACGGGAATTCGATGACGACCGGGATCGGGGTGCCAAGCTCACGTTTCCGCATGACGTGAAGCTGTTTCCAACCTTCCGTCGCGTGGTTGGAGAGATTGCGGATCAGCCGCAGCGCGACCGCCGGGCTGTTAGCAAGCAGGCTCTTGTACGGCTCGTGAAGCGCCGATGGCGGGTGATAGAAGCTATTGTGCTGCTCGATGCCGACGTCATCCTCATCAAGGCGGTCAACGCCGATGGGAAAGTGAACCTGATCCACCATACGTTGCTGATTCGGAGTACGTTCATCTTCGGGAATGGCGCGCACGTCGTTCAGGCGCTTGTAATAATCCTCGCGCTCTTTGCGCTTGCGGTTGTATTCATCAAGCGGCAACTCCTCCATGAGCTGGGTTTCGGCGAGGTCGGCCAGCAAGTCAGGTGCAACCTGCGACATGATGGGCGCGAAGTTCATTAGGTCGTTGTAAACCTTCCGACGGCGGTCCTTGTCGGCGACGGCGCGCTGGAAGATGGCCTTGGCAAAATCAGGATAGCTGTGCGCGGACCGCAGCAGGATCATTCGCAGCGCTGAACCAACACGCGTGCCCTCCTCGCGGCCAAACGGATAGATGCTGTCGTCGTTGGCGTCGCGGAGCTTGCCTTCTTCGAAGCGCAGAAGCCATGTCTCGGCCAGCGTGAGCATCGCTTTCGAACGCGCATTCGTGTTGGCGGAAAGCGCATTCTGCCAGACTTCGAAAACCTCAAGAATTTTCGGGATCAGCCGGACCGGGACATTTTTTTCTTCTGCCAGAATCCAGTCGATCAGCCTTCCCCACGCGCGGAAATCGGACGGCCAGCCGAGCATGTCAGCGATGGCAATGTTGTCGATGCCTTCTACGGGATTCCTGATCTGGCCCAGATAAACCGGGCTGGGAATTGTGTGCTGGGCTTGAAACCAGACCAGCACTTTTTCCAACAGAGCAAAGTTGTCGGCTTTCAGGAGCTCCGAAAACTCTTCCTTTGCGCCGGAAAACGCAGACGTGAACGGTGGCGCGGTCAACCATTCGCGCTGCCATTGCCGCCGCAAATTCTTCTTCTCAAGCGCGCGGTACCCTTCGGTCCATCTGTCCTTCGTCTTGATCGCCTGCTGCGCCATCAATCCGACTACGCGTCCAAGCAATGGCGGCTCGCCAGCCTCTTCGAGAGTTGTCATCCAGTCGTCGCCAAGGTCAATCAGGTAACGAAGGAACGCCCATTCAAAAAAGATGTCGTGTGAGAAGGCGTACAGCGATCCGCCTTGCTCTTCGCGGATAATGTGGTCGGCGGTAAGCGCCGCGATCTGCGCGTGCGTCGCGTCGTCGAGGTCTTTTGCCGGAATGCATTTGCCAAGGTTGCCGACGCCGTTCTTGGCAATGTCTATAAGCGCCCGACGCCGTTGCGGGATTGTATCCGCGTGCGCGTCATGCCCTGCGCGAGCCCACCATGCGTCGATCAACTCAACCTCGGTTTGAGGCACGGCGCCCGAAGGTATTGAGCGCGCCAGAACGGCTGCAAAAAACGGACGGCGCGCGATATTTCGGACGGCGTCACTACCGAACAGAAGGCTCCTTAGATTTGGCTTCGATTCCGCAAGCTGGTCTGCCTCTTCATCCGCGAATGGCCCAACCATGACATCCCCGATGCCCGTCTCTTTATAAAGAGCGGTCGGAAACCAAGCGCGGAATGCTTCGAGGCCTTGATCGCGCGAGCTTACCAGCACTTTCCAGTGAGCAAGGCTTGGCTCGGTGACGATCTTGTTCACAAGGTCCTTGATAACTTCCTGATGACCTGGGCGAATACGGTCAATGCCATCGATGAATAGAATAGGTGTTCCGGCCGAGCCAATCTCCTGAAGCAAGGGAACTGGGTCCGCGTGCGACAAGCCTAGGCGTGTAGCAAACGCAATCCAGTTGCTCGCGTCGATGCGATCATTCTTGATAAAGAGAATGGGTCCAACGGTTGCAGCCGTTTGCGCGAAGCGCTTCAGGACGGCAGATTTGCCGCAACCCGGTAAGCCGCCGATGGAAACAACACGGTGCTTCGCCAATTTTTTGGCAATGTCTGTTTGTAGATCGGCGCGATCCACATGAAAGCCGTCCACGTCTTCCTGAACGACGTCGAGGGAGTCGCGTGAATAGGCGTTTAGGCGGTCAACGTCGCTTGCGAAGAAGGGAATAACCTTCAGTCGGACGGCACCGCGAAGCTGCTCAAGGAGGATGGGACGCGTCCATCGCTTGCCGGTGGCCGCGCCGTCGCGGGCAATCCGGCACAAGCGGTCAAAAAGCAAAAGATCAATGCCATCTTTGTTGTCGGCGACTAGTTCACTCAGGCGATTGACAACGTCCGTGCGAAGCGCGCCATTTTCTTCGAGGCCGCTAATCTGCATGGCTGTAAAATGCTGATAGAAGGCCAGCTCTTTGTCGTCGTTCGTCGCGCCGATGACGGTCCGCAGGTTGTTTCGCAATTTTGTTTCGGCGGCCGCAGCAGTACCGGAAGGCATGAAGCGCGCAACAAACTCCGCGCTGGTGGGACTATCCTTGGCCCAGTCAATCAGCCGCTTTAAAGTTCGCAGGGTGTCGGGCGTGACGTTTTCAACAATAAAGCCGCAGAGGTCCGCGCCCTTTGCAAAAGTTGCAACAGCCTGCGTCTTAGAAGCGGCCTTGATGATGTCGCGAAAATCCTCATTGGAGTCGGCCCCGCTAATCGTAATGGAACGCTTGATCTGGAGCCCGAGGGATCGCGCCCGGCCTGCGTCATCGAAGCCGACGACAAGGTCATCCATGGGATTGCCTTGGCCGCGCTGCTGGACGGCCACGCTGCTGACGATGCCAGATTGTCCAGCGGCGCGTTCGTGGCGCAATAGGTGCGCGAGATAATAGGCAACGACCGTATCTTCGAACGTGAAGCCTGCGCCGCCCGTCAGTTCTGTGGATGCCGGCTTTTGTTCAGGGGTGTTGTTCAAGAGCGTCCTGCCAGGAATCGATTTTTGATAATGGGTTTTTGGGCGCGCGAGCAATATACGCGACGCACGTCAGTATTTAGGCGGCATTTCGTTGGCGGCAAGGGAATGGTTGCCGCAGTCCAAATTGAACTAATGACTTCAAGGCTATTTTTTCGGCCTCGCTTTTGCTCGCCGGCTTATCGTACCCCGCTTTTTAACTTTGATAGAACGTTTCGTTTTCTTGGGCACCCGTTTTGGCCGAGCCGTAGATTTTGCGGCTTGTTTCTTCTTTGAGCGCGCAGGCTTTTCGAAAGCTTTCTTCGACACATTGATGCGTTTCCCCGGGGTCTCGGAATCGCCAAGCTCATTTTTGTACGAGGACAAGATCAAATCAATTTCGTCTTGCGGCTCGCCTGCCAGAAACGTTTCAAGCTGATTGCGTCTTGGCTTTCTATATTCAAAACGATCCTTTCGTTTGAAGGATTTTCCATCACGCCAAAGCAGCGTCGAGAACAGGCGCTCTCCGCCCCAGCCTTCATGTCTGCGGTTACCGGAGTATACGCTCTTCATGCCGCCGATAGCCCATACCGCGACCAAGCCTTCCCGCTTCAGAAATGCATTAAAGGCCTCTGCATCGACAAGAGCCGCGCTAGGCCCTTCTTGTTTTACCGACGGGTCGAGGAATCGAACAACGCCTGAGGAATCCTGATAGGAAAGTTCGCGGCCGTTACTTAGGTGCAGGCCCATTCCGCTGATCACGTCAGGGCTTGGAAGGTCCAACGAAAAAGATTCGTCGATGGAGTAATCATATCCGCCTTTTTCGGCTGAGTAGGAGGCAATAACAGGTCGCATCGATTTTGGAACCTTGAAGCGTGCACCTTCATAGTCAGTTTCCTGAAAAACAGGATGCCACGGATATTCGCCAATGAATGCACGCCAAGGAAAAGGAAACGTCGGAAGGTCGTGCTCATCCGTGACCATCTCGCCGGATAAAGTCTCAATCAATTTTTCGAACTCGTTGGCTTTCACGATCATGCATTGCAAGCGAAACCATGCCGTCCGCTCAAGGTTCCGATCTCCGTCGTTCAACGCCCACTGATGCCATACGGCAACTTCCTCCAGAACAATCCACTTCTTTCCCTCTGGATCAATAACGTCTATCAATTGTTGATCGCGTAAGAAGTCATCCGGGCCGTTAAGCCAACGCAGCCGCGAAACGGGACTGATTGATCTTAATTTCAGATCAACTGGCATCCACCAGCATTTTTCCCATTGCCGCCAAGCGTCATCATGGGTCGATGCTGCTAGCAGGGACGGGTCAATATCGCGGCGGCTGATCTGCCATGGGCCCTTATACGCCTTCGGTTCATCGCCATAGCCCCCGATGAATAACTGGTTGTCGGAGATACGGGCCAGAAGTTCATAGAGCGCGATCCATTGATATTTTTTGCCGATACGTTCGAGCCGATGATTCATTCGGCTGTAGTCGGAATTGAGATTGCGCTCAAAGTCACCGAACAGCTCAGGGGTCCATCCAAGGTCGTGTGCGCGTTTACACACCCAGCGGCGCGCATTTTTGCTGTCAAAACGCGGCGGCCACCATCCACCTCGACCGTTATCGAAAAGGAACGGGCGAGCGTGATCCGCATAATCCGACCACAATTCGTCGCCTATCAGCGAATGTAATTGCTCTTCGGCCCGGTTGCGCCGTTCTTCGGCAGCTCGTAACTCCGGTGATCGCTTATCTTCTTCATCGACTTTCTCGCCAGGAGCTACGAACACAATCCGCAACTCGGGGAAAGGATCGCGCGCGCGAATAGCCTGAAGTTCGGTAGCAGCACGCATGAGTTCAAGGAGCAATGTTGCGGCATCCTGATGTGCCGCAACGCATTTTTCGCTCCATCGTGCGAACAGGTCCTCCTTGGAAAGTCCGGCGAATGAAATGGGAAAGGTGCTCCAATCATCAACGGAGTTGTCAATGATGTAGCGCGCAAAATCACCATCGTTGACAGCCGAGCTGACAATCTCGTCGCGAAAGACGCCCTTGCCGTAATCCTGCTTGTACGTCTCGATGAGTTCTTCAGGAACATCTTCGATTGGTTGTGATCCCTTATAGGGCGGACGCACTCTTGCAATATTGATGGTCGTCGGAAGCACGCCTTTGTGCGCGGCTAGCTCCGCGATCCCTCGGGCGTAGTCTCGGATCAACAGATGCTGAACTGGCGGATCAACGGCAAAGACACAATTGAAAGAAGCCGTTGCAAGTTCGGCAAGCCAGGATGTTGTTAAACCTTGCAGTGCTGCGCCGTAAGCGCTGGCAAGAACACGTTCCAGAACGTAGAAGTCGTTTACGTTCGCAAATTTATCGACGAGTTTTGCAGCGAGGTGAAGCCTAACGGATAGAAGGGAGGCCAAAGCCTTGGTGGCTCGATCACGCATGGCGCGGTCACTCGTCGTGAATGACCAGCTAAGGCATGTGGCGGCGAGTTCCGCCCGTGAATCGTCTATCGTTCCCAAGCCGTTCTGAAGCGCCCACGAGATTAGCGTTTCGAAACTGCTGCCTTCATCGCCTTGGTCCTGAACCAGGTATGTCGTCCATCTCTTGTCGCGCTCGGGCATTGAAAGATTCTTCAGCCGGTCATGCAGATATTTTGCGTTGAATGGATTGTCGGGTTCCGTCGCAACCGCAATAAGCGCGCTCATCATTTCATCGCGCCCGGAGAAGCGCGACGCCTCTTTAAGCAAGTCGAATGTCCGCTGCGTGAAGTGTTTCTGTTCGCGCCACAATACGCTCGTAATAAAAGCGTCGGTTAGAATATATGACGCATCGGACTTGCCTACGGCGTCTATCAATTCTATTCCCGACGACTCAGGAACAAGCGTTGACATCGCCTCGACAACTCCCGCGCGCGTGTATGCCTTGTCGTCTTCCAGATAGGCGCGCAATGTAGTGCCATTGGCGAACGACGCTTTAGGATCGGACGCATTGAAGTGTTGCTCAAGCAACCGGCTCGCGATCCGAAAATCGCTGTATCGCTCAAATGTAAATCGGACCTGCTCGACCAGTTTGCCATGGTCGTCCTGTACAGGCTCGATAGCGATGACGCCTTCGCTTTCCAATTGTTGAATTAAGCTTTGCTCAGCCAAGCCGCGGGAAGGATGTATCGCCTCCATCGCGGCAAGAGCTGCTGCTATGTCGGCGTAGCCACGATCACCGGCCTCAAAAATTTCAGACAATGCGGCCAATGCGCGCCGAACAATGTTCTGTTTGGCATCGAGCCCCATGCGGCGCTCAATCGATTGAGCTACCGCACCGCTATAGAAATCGAAGATTGAGACAACGCCCCGCAAGCTGCGTGGAATTTCGTTTTTTCCGGATTTGTTTAGAAAGTCGCAGCACGTCTTCAGGAACAGGGGATTGTCAAATTCCGGCTCGAAACTCGGAGCCGACATCCGAACGATGCCGCGCTTATCGAGATAGTAGTTGGCCGCTGCTGCATTTCCCGCGAAGCCAATGTGCTTAACACGCCGAAGTGTTTTTAGCTGGGCATTCGCATCAACGATGTGAGGAAGATAGGTTGTGCGGCATGACACCGCGATACCGACATGCGGAAATGCCGCGATGGATTTCAGAAATGATGGAAGGCGAGTAGCCCAGAGGGCGATACCGTGCCGCTCGTTGATCGCGTCAATGACGACTACAGCTCGGCACCCGGCAGCTTGGCCTGCGGCATCCAATGCCGCCAAGAATTGTTCCGTCGATGTACCTTGAATACCGAGCTGTTCGATGATCTGTGTCCAAGGATCGGCTTCTCGCAACGTGCTGCCGAGGATCAACAGCGCGGGACGGCCACGTTCGATTTGATGGCTGACAGCATCCGCAAGCAGGTGCGATTTACCCATACCAGCATCGCCATAAAGAAGTAACTCTCGCGTATTGGCTATCGCCCAATTCTCGCCCGACAGCTCATCAAGAAAGTCATGTAACTTGTTGCTAAATTGGCGGACGTGATATTCAGCAGAACGGATGGCGTCGGTGTCGTTTTTATCTACGGCTTTAAATTTCCACACGGCCGAAGAAGCTGCTGAAACGGCGCGGTTGACTTCCACTCCAAGCGAAATAAGCGCGTCGATTGGGTATGCGGCGCTGGGATCAGGCGTGCATTTCGAAAGCGCCGCAAGCAATGCTTCGCATTTTGCCTCTAAGTCCGCCGCAAGTGTATCAAAGCCTGCTTGTTTCAAATGTCGAATGGCCTCGATAGCGCCCGTGGCTTCCTCGTCAATCTTGCCGCTTGATCGCTCGATGAAATCATACACGAATGGATCGCGGCAAAAGGCGAGAATGCTCTTACGAATAGGAAGCTCGATATTCGTCTCAGGCGTATATCGTTCGCCGAGTCCGGCTCGCCCAACTTCAAATTTTTGTTTGAACCACTCGCGCGTCAGCGATGTTTCGTTAAACCAAAACGCGATACGGCCTTCGTAACGAGCGTCCTTTCGACTCAATCGCTCGGTGAGGGCCGATGCGTCCCACAATTCAATTTCGATAGTCCGCTTGTATTTTTTTCGCGCGTGCTTGGTCCATTTCGAAACCCATTCACGCCAGCGATCCAGCTCTGTTTTTTGAGTTTTTGAACGCCGCGCGTCTTTCAAATTGAACGGCAGGCACACAATGAATTTGGTGAGCGAAGGGTGCTTCGAGAGCGCCTGCTGAATGGACTCGTCGAGTTGCTGAACTTGCGAGCTCTGAAACTTGAAAAAGTATTTCGCCTGCCACCCGGTCTCGCTTCCGCTGGCGTCCCGGATAAAGCATTCGATCCCAGCGTCAGCCCCCGTGCCTTTCCGGTAAAAATCTACGGTCGGGCCGCGCGGTTCTAGCGAAGCGAGCTGCGTGCACAACTCTTCGAATCCGCGATCCTGAGAGCCGCGATGCGGGCGAATTTTTGTGAAATCAATGTCGAGCAAAGGCATGACAACAAATTGCTCAAAGCGAATCCGTGTTTCAACAGCAAATTTCTGCAACCGTGCCTTGAAGCACAGATTTTAGTTTTATTTCCATAATCCAATCCGCGCGGACACTTTCCACCTCGAACTTGATGTAGCCAGCTTGATTTGCGGACGGCCAGATTGAGGCCTCCGTTGTTAACATCCCCGACCGCCAACTGAACCCAACTTTTTATATCGGGTCGGACACGACGCGGACGGTGGGGCATGGCGCGCATTCGAGTGCTCTCGGCACTCAAGATCAAACAGAACCTCAAGCCAGGAATGTATGCCGACGGCCTTGGATTGTATCTTCGCGTCGGTCCCGGCAATTCGAAGCGTTGGATTTTCCGGTATCGAACCGAAGGCAAGCTGCGGGACATGGGCCTTGGTCCGCTTCACACCGTGTCCCTGGCCGAGGCACGTGACAAGGCGGAAGCCTGTCGTGTCATGCGCCTCAAAGGTCTTGATCCTTTGAATGAGCGCGCACAGCAAACCAAGATCAAAACGGTCCAGACTGCGACGACTATCACATTCGAAAATTGCGCCGAGACCTACATCGCCACCCACCGGGACGAATGGAAGAACGGCAAACATGCCGAGCAATGGACGACCACGCTCCAGACCTATGTCTATCCCGTCTTCAAGGATGAGCCGGTTGCCGCAATCGACGACGCTCTTGTCCTGAAGGTATTGCAACCGATCTGGAAGGAAAAGACCGAGACCGCCTCCCGCGTGCGCGGACGGATCGAGCGCATTCTCGATTGGGCGCGAGTCATGAAGTACCGCACCGGCGACAATCCGGCGCGTTGGCGCGGACATCTCGATCACTTGCTGCCAAAGCGTTCAAAGGTTGCGAGTATCGTTCATCATGCGGCGCTCCCCATCGATGAAATGCTGGGATTCATTCAGGTCTTGCAGCGCGAGAAAACGGTAGTCGCCCGCGCCTTCGAATTTTGCATTCTCACCGCTACTCGCACCAGTGAAGCAATGGGCATGCGCTGGAGCGAGTACGATGAGAAAGTCGAACTCTGGACTGTCCCCGCTGCGCGTATGAAAGCGGGCCGCGACCACCGCATCCCGCTGGCCCAGCGCGCGATTCGCATCCTGTCGGAGATGCAAGATGTCCGCATTGGTGACTTTGTCTTTCCCGGCGGAGTACAGGAACGTCCACTCAGTTCTATGGCTTTCCTGATGCTGCTACGCCGCCTCAACCGAAGCGATATCACCGCTCACGGCTTCCGTTCGACTTTCCGGGATTGGGCATCCGAGCGAACCGACTTCCCTAATGAAGTCGTCGAGATGGCCCTAGCCCACACCATCAGCAACAAGGTCGAGGCCGCCTATCGTCGTGGCGACCTGTTCGAAAAGCGACGACAACTCGCCGAAGCATGGGCGACCTTCTGCACGGGCGCGGCCTAAAGCGGCGCTGCCCCTTCAGCGAATCCCTCCGATATCCGCGCATCACAATTGTACGCAGCAACTCGCATGCGTCCGCGTTGAATCTATATCTGCGCGAAAGCAACACGCTTTCAGAAAGGAACTTTAGATGTCTCAACACAACGAAAAGCCGCGTGGCGCGATGTCAGTCAACGACTTTGCCATATGGGCCGGTATCGGCCGCACCACCGCTTGGAAAGAAATCCGGGATGGCCATCTCCGCGCGGTCAAGGTCAGCGCTCGAACCATCATCCGCTTCATCGACGCCGAGAACTGGCTGGCTACACGACCTCAACTTCAGTCAGCGACAACTCTTGCCCCCTCCTCAGAAGGAGTTTCTCATGAACACGCCGCGTAAACAAAAGAGTTCGAAGCACCCGCCACTTTTCCATGAAGACGACGAAGCGTGGGTACATGAACTGATCAAGGAATTGATCAACCGAAAGTATTTCGTGACCCGACCATCGATGCATCAACTCAAACATCGGAAGGTCAGCTTCTATCCGTCAACGGATACGATCATCATCGATAGCGGGGGCCGCTACGAAAAAACGGGTGCGCAGGCCTTTCTTGATCTGCTCGAACAAATGTACCCGAAGAAGCGTGGACAACAGACCGGATCGCCCCCTTCAGACGATGCAGCGTCTAAGCCACCCGCGCAGATGATCGATCTCCGTCTTGCGTTAGAGTCGGTCGGCTGCGTGGCAAACGACAACACCTCGCCTAACAATGATGCGCCCTTCTAACCTCACGCGACGAACATCAATCCATCGCTGGGACCATGCGCCGTCGATGAAATTGCAAGGCGATTGACACGGGTGTAATTTCACCTGACCCCTATCCACCTAGCAACAGACCGCCATTCACCTGCATCCTTGCCCCTCAGACCTGCGGTCTGAGGGGCATTTTTTCAGTACGAGCATGTCAGATTTGAACATTCTTCAGGATGTCTGTGAGTTCTTTGTCACGAGCCTCTTGCTCCTGCCAATGGCGATAATCTTGAAGTTCAGAGCCGTTGTAGAGATTTTCCCAATCCCCACTATCCAATTTGGAAATGAACCCGGCCTTCCGTTGCTCCCCGATTCCGATATTCTCGGAACAGCCGAATAGCTCCGAGCAGGTCACCGGTTGCGGCTGAACGAAGACCCGGCGAATACGGAAAATATCCCGCTGCAAAGCGTATCGATCCCCTACCTGTTTGAATTCGTGAGGACTAAGGTTTTTCGCCAAATACCGGAACCAGATCCAGCACCGCTCAACTTCATTCTTCTTAAAATGATGCAGGTGCGGGGCGAACCCGTCGCGCTTTGTCCCAGGCGTGAACACCACCGCGCCGACCGGCGCCTTCGTCTTCCGCGTCAACCTTTGGAGAACTTTAACGGCTCGCTCCGAAAACGCCCGCGCCTTCCAATCCGTGACCCCAATCAACTGGTGCGTATGGAACCCTCGATCCGAGGTGTTCTCATGAACGAAAGCGTAGAAATACTTTTCGCCGACACCGTAGGTTGATGAAGTGACGCCTTTGCGTTTGCGGCCGGTCCCGCTGACTGCCAACCACTTCCCCATGCGCGCGTTGAATTCGGTGAGCACGCTAGCGGCTTGCGCGTGATCTATTACGCCCCACGCCTTCCAAACAACCGTCATGTGCCCATTCATCACGACCCCGGCATGGTCCATTGCGAAAGCAAGACAACGATAAAGGCGAGACGCTTCATCGGTCAGCACCGCCGAACGCAAACGGGGAGCTTGGTTCGACAAGTCCGCCCGCCGGATCGACCTTGGCAACGAGAACGGATTGGCTTGGGTCCATCGACGCTTGGTCGCAACTGAGACCGGAAACTCGGCCCCGGCACCACCGGTCAACTGATTAAAAAGGAACGGTGTGGAGTTCGTAAAACTGTTCATAGGGATGGCTCCGTGGGGAACCACCTCGGCTCCCCTTCATCGTGGGAAGCCGCCGCAGCGCGGAGGAAGCACTCTCACCTACAATATAATGAGCTGAGCTATCGTCCTGAGACATTTGTGGCATGCACGGGAAACCCTGAAATCCCGCGCTGTAGCGATGAAGCCACTTCGTCAGGCGCAACCAATTGTAATTTATTCATTTTTTCTCCGCTCAGCGATTGATCTTCCAACCCGGCGCCTGAATTCTTCCAAGTTGGAGCCGCAGACTGGAGCGCCAGGCCCCCAGCCAGCGTTCGGCAGGAACACGACCGAACTCCCCATCAACATCGCTGACCCATCTCCGAATCTTCCGCATTCATCAACGCGGAAATTCAGATGCCTTCTCATTCGACACGAAAAACGCCCCGCCGAAAGCATAAAACCCTCAACGACAAAGTGCTGACTGCTTCCCGGCAGCCCCTCGCCTTCAAGCAGTTCACCCGTACACCCCTCATCCCCGAAGCTGTTCTGAAACGTCACGGTGCCTACTGCGCGATAGACACGCGCTTTCGTGCCGCTGCGAGGCTCCAGCAAGCCCTCTGGCTCAAGGAGCAGAACATTCCAACCCTCGCCGACGGTTCGACGAAGCCTCATTCATTCCTCGGCACGATCCTGTCTGCCGAAGCCGCCTATACTGGCAAGAACTTTCTCAGCGCCGAAGTTCATCGCCTCGCCTTGCAGGAGTGGCTGCTTTGCGAGGAAGACGCCGCCATTGATCCTGAGCGGCTGTTTGGAAATGCGCTCAGTTCGATGCCGCTTGCGTTCAGTCTATTCGGCCCGCTCGCGCTCAATACTAAACTGGCAACCGACGTGTTCCGGACCCTCCTTCCGGATTTCGTCCAGAGCGTGCAGCGGATCATCTTCGAACATTCGCCCGGCCGCCGTAACAGCCGCTTCCTCGCCGACCGCACGGCGTTCGACCTCGCAGTCCATGTCACGACGCCGGACGGTGAACCCGCCACGATCTTCATCGAGGTGAAATTCAGCGAATCAATGGAAGGCCCCGCAGCGCGTATGAGGGATCGATACAACGAAGCATCATCGCAGGTTCGTCTCTACCGCGATCCTGATAGCGCGATCCTGCGCTCGCTCGCCATCGAGCAACTCTGGCGCGAGCACATGCTCGCCCAGCTCACCGTCGATCAGGGCCTTACATCACGCGCCATCTTCATGGCCATCGGCCCGCGCCTTAATCGTCGCGTTCAGGCAGCGTTTCGGGTCTACGAAGCTGAACTTCTCGATGCCGATCAGCACGAGCCTGATCGAGTCGCATTTGCGCCCCTGACGCTTGAGGCCGTCATCGAGGCGGTCGCGGCAGCGGGAGCCCCAGACCTCGCTCAAGCGCTCTGGGGGCGCTATTGCGACCTCGATCAGGTCTACCGCCTGTCGATGCAAGAGTTCGCAGGCGGCGCAGAAGCGCGACCTTCAGCGACAAAGGCAGTAGCGTCATGAGAAACGAGGCGCTTCTCACTGACGAAGATCGCATTCGGCTGTTCGCCAACGCTCTGGCTGACGACTGCGACCATTTGCCCGTCGTCAAGCTATTCACGCCGGATGCTGACGCAACGTGGCTTCTCACCGAATGCGATCCGGACGAACCGGATCGGCTATTCGGGCTATGCGATCTCGGCCTTGGCTGTCCGGAGCTAGGTTACGTCAGCTTGGCTGAAATCGCAGAGGTCAGAGGCCGCCTTGGCCTTCCTGTCGAGCGCGACATTCATTTCGTCGCGGAGAAGCCGCTCTCGGCCTACGCAGAGGAAGCGCGGATCAAGGGGCGCATTGTCACAGACTTTGGCCAACAGATTGGACCAGCATAACGCGGGTGAGCTCTCACGAAAACTCGCTCCAAGTTCTACGAATGCTGTCACCGCCCCAACGGGCAGTGCGGAAGCCAACAAGAGCCAGTGAACAATTTTCGCCCAGAGAACAAATTGAGAACATATTAATTGTTCGGCGGGAAGATTTGTGTCACTTTGAGACTAATCAACACAGCGATTCGGGGGCGGAAGTGGCTGGTGCGATTACTAGATTCACCAAGTTGCACCAACAAGCAGGGTTGTCTTTCGACGAGGCGATCAGACTGATCGGAGTTTCACGCAGCACAGGATACCGCTATCAAGCCGGCGCTCGAAAGCCGTCTAGTGCAGGACTAAAGCTGCTCGAAGAGGCCGCCGCTGCCCGCATGGCGGAAACAACTGGCTGGTTCAGGTTCATTGATCTGTTTGCTGGTATAGGCGGACTGCGCAAGGGCTTCGAACATATCGGCGGCCGATGCGTCTTTACATCCGAATGGGATCTGAACAGCCAGAAGACCTATCGAAACAATTTCCCTGATAACCATCCGATTGGCGGTGACATCAGGCAGTACTCGGAAAATCCCGACCTCATTCCGCAGCATGACGTTCTTCTTGCCGGCTTCCCCTGCCAGCCATTCTCGCTCGCAGGCGTATCGAAGAAAAATTCACTAGGACGTCAGCACGGTTTCCTGGACGAGACGCAGGGCACATTGTTCTTCGACACAGCGCGGATCATTGCCCATCACAGGCCCACCGCCTTCGTCTTGGAGAACGTGAAAAACCTTGAAAGCCACGATGGAGGAAAAACCTTCAAGACCATAATGAAGATACTGCGCGATGACCTTGGTTATCATGTGCAGTCACGCGTGATCAGTTCGGAATCTTGGGTACCTCAAAAACGCCAGCGCATTTTCATTGTTGGCTTCCGCGATCCCACCAGCTTTGATTTTGACGCTGCGGTGATTCCGCAGGCCAAAAAAGGCCCGAAACTTGGCAGTATTCTCGAGAAAGATGTTGATCCGAAATATACCTTATCAGCGAAGCTGTGGGAGTATCTGCAAAACTATAAGAAAAAACATGCCGCGGCTGGAAATGGCTTCGGTTGCAGCGTGTTCGGGCCAAACGATGTCACACGGACTTTATCTCAACGTTATCACAAGGACGGATCGGAAATTCTGGTTGAACAACCAGGCAATCGTCCCCGCCGCCTCACACCACGGGAGTGTGCCCGCCTGATGGGTTTCGAGGAAAAAGGCGGGCCAGCTTTTGTACTCAAGGACGTATCCGACACGCAGTTGTATCGGCAATTCGGAAACGCGGTCGTCGTACCCGTGGTGAAATTTGTTGCTTCCCTCGTAAAACCTCATCTCATTGCGGCCCTTAACGCAGAACAACCGCATCATGAGACACCCAAGCTTATCGCCGTCAATGGGTGACGTCGTTAGCAAGGAAGTCCGCAGTCGGATGATGTCCGGCATCAAGGGCAAAAATACACAACCAGAACTCATCATCCGTCGCGGACTGCATGCAAGAGGATTCCGCTTTCGTCTTCACGCAGGTGACGTTCCCGGCAAACCCGATCTTGTGCTTCCCCGCTTTCGAGCTACCATTTTCGTCAACGGCTGCTTTTGGCACGGGCATGACTGCCACCTCTTCAAAGTGCCTTCGACTCGGAAAGAGTTCTGGACTCAGAAAATCGAGCGCAATGTACAGCGCGACGCAGTTGTCCGGCGGCAGCTCCGGGACGCTGACTGGCGCTTCCTCATCGTGTGGGAATGCGCTCTCAAAGGCCGCACGCGTCTGAGCATTGATGAGGTTATCGCGCGGATCGCACAATGGCTCGCAAGCAACAAACCTTCACTGGAAATCAGAGGCGCACGATGAGCAAACAGGCAGAGCTTGCCTTGGGACAGTCCGGCGCCGATGCGGATCTTCTGACACGTCTCCTTGAGAAGTCAGATCAGATTTTGGTCAAGAAGCTCTCGAACAATGACCGATTGTGGTCGCACCAGAAGGAAGATAGCGAAGGACGACCGATCCCGGGGAGAAGGAAGAATAATCAGGCGGGCGTCTATATTCCGCTTGAAGAGCGTGACAGCGGTTTTTTCCTCCCCCTCGAGCTCAAGGAGCGCAAGGACGGCAAGTCCGACGAAATCTGGGAGTGCTTTGTCGAAACCCGATGGCCGCAGGTCGGCCAAACCAATCGCTCACGGCTTGTGAACTATCGGAGCAAGGACGAAGAAACCCACCTCACTCGCCTTCCAAGGGAGCTTTTCGTCAATCTGCTTCCGGCCTCGCTCGTTGTCATGGGCCGGATCAGCAAGAGTACTGAATACGTCTATGAATGCCTGACAATCGACTCCGCAAGTGACGAGGCGACCCTCCTCACCGAAATCTTCGGGCTCGATGCGAATTTCGTCGTAGGCATCTTTGAGCCAGCGAGCTTGAAGGCAGCAGAACGCGAAAAGGTTCTCGATTTTGCCGAGCAACTTATCAGTGCATGGCTAGATGGTGTGTTTGAGAAATTTGCGGCAGACAACGCCGTCATGCCATCCACGATCGAACTTGCTCGCATGGCACAGGCTGCTTTTCTGAAGAAATACGATATCGAGAAAATCGATCCGTTTACCCTTGATGCGCCCGGGAATGCGCTGCTTGAAATCAGCCGTTCGATTGAGTGGGACCTCTTCCGCGAGTATCAGCGCCGCAAGCTTTCGGTCGAACTGGTGCGACTTGTCCTTGGCGACACCCCTCGCGCCCTCAGTCCCGCAGAAATTATCCGCGAACTGATTGACAAGCTCCCGACTATTGATGCCTTGATGCTATCAGCCGCCCAGCAGCGAAAGTCACGAGCAGGCTACTCCTACGAGCATCACATCGAAGCCATGCTAATCGGGGGCGGCATTCCTTTCCAGAAACAGGTCATCCTCGAATCAAAAAAGCGCCCCGATTTCATTCTCCCCTCTCTCGCTTTTGTCGATAGCGGAAAGGGCGGGGCAAAAACAGGGCTGATCCTGAGCGCCAAGACAACGCTGCGCGAACGCTGGAAACAGGTTGAGCGGGAAATGGGTGGACGCCGCCTTTTCCTCACCACCGTCGATGAAAACATCTCGGGGAACGCTATTAAGGATATGGCCTCGATCGGCGTGCATCTCGTCATTCCCGAAAGCCTGTTGGAGGCCGAGGCAACGGAGTATGCGGGGCACAAAAATGTTCTGAGTTTTGCACGGTTCTGTAGCGAGTGTGTCCGACCGCATCTATCGACCTGGAAAGGGTGACTGGCAACATCGGAAATCAACGAATTATCTGACTGCCCTGCGTCGGCGTCTCTCTATTGAAGTCTAAGGGCCACAACTTCACCTTCGCCGAACTGAAGCTTAGCAATGACGCTTACCTATGCCTTCGGCGACATTCATGGCTGCCTGACGCAACTCGAAGAACTCGTTCGGCTCTGTGAGACCAATGCTGGCGAGAGTCGGATGAAATTCATCTTTCTCGGCGACTACATCGACCGTGGCCCTAACAGCCGAGGCGTCGTGGAGTTCTTGATCAGACTTCAAGACTCCATGCCGGATCATGTTGTCTGTCTGAAGGGCAATCACGAAGACATGCTACTCGCCGCCGTTGAAGACGAAGGGCGTGAAGAACACTGGCTTCGGAACGGCGGCACGCAGACCCTTTATAGCTATGAAGTGCCCAGCGCCATCGACCTTCCCCGGCGGCACCTCGACTGGTTCCGATCCCTGCCTACGTATTACGACGACGGAACGCGCTTCTTTGTGCATGCTGGCGTTCACCCAGCCCGATCTCTCGACCAGCAGAACGAACGTGATCTGCTTTGGATTAGAGAGCCGTTCCTGTCTTCAACAAAGGACTTTGGCCGTCTTATCGTTCACGGTCACACGCCACTGCGCGGGGAGGGGCCGGACGTTCGCGCAAATCGGATCAACCTCGATACAGGGGCGGTGTATGGCGACGTACTGACTGCTGCCGTATTCACGAACGAAGAGCCATCTCCGATCAGGTTCATTCACAGCCCGGCTTAACTTCAATGTCGAAGTAGACCTTCAGTCTTTCTTGCGATCAGGGCGAACCAAGTCAACGTGGGATACACCGAGCGCCTGTGACAGCTCGTATAGCGTGATAACCGTCGGGTTACGCAAACCTCGTTCGAGGCTGCTGAGATATTGCTGGCTGAAGCCAGAGCGAGCCTCAAGTTCCTCTTGAGTCAAACCCTTTGCTCGGCGGAGCCGGGCGAAGTTTCGACCAACGAGCTTGCGCATATCCATGCGCAACACGTCGCAGTTTACATACTTTAATGTTACACACTATAATATGTATGAGTTGGCGAGCGTCGAAATTTTACCGACACCCCATTGAATTATTTGCAATTATTTAAAGGACATTCTCTTGAGCGTCACAGCTTCTATAAAAGCCGCCATGGTGACAGCGACCGCTCTCATCTACCTCACTGCCTGCAGCGGCGGCTCCCCCTGCACCGACTCGGCGGTCCTCGCGAAACTCAAAGAGCTGCACGACAAGCAGCAATTCGGCCAGTTCATCGACGCACCATCGAAAGTCTTTGTCTTTCAAGCCAAAAGCGCGACCGAGGTGTCCGCAGACAAAGACGGCACCAAGAAACGATGCTCCGTTCTGGTCACCACCGACCTCCTCGAAATGATGCGGTTCACCAAGAATTATTCGGAAGACGACATCGCAAAGATCAAAGCCGAAGCTCCGAAGAAGGGCTTCGCACTGACGAAGGACGATCTCGTCACCTTCACTGTTCAGCCGCTAGCGGATGGGCAGAACTACGTGACGCTCCTGCCCTGACTCGAACAACAGCCCTCCACCGCAATTGCCTTTAGGGTCACCCCAATGCGACTGAGAATTGCACTTCTTCTCCTGGCCGCATGGGCCACCGTTTCCGTTGCAGAGGAAACAACCTTCTTCGAAAAGGAGACGGACAATTTCTGGGCCGTCGCAGGAGCGGCAGAGAGCAATACCGGACAGGCGTCTTGCTATGCGCGCGCGAAGAAGAAAGACGGATCGTTCATCCAAATCCACCGATCACTCGTTAACGGCGAGCTTTGGGCGATCATTCGCAACACCGATTGGGACTTCGTAACAGACGGCAAGGCCGCGCTGCGCTGGAATTTCTATCGAAGCGCACGAAAGGACTCGCTGATCGATGGCGGGGATTTCGAATACGAGGTGAAAAACAAGGACACGATCCTCATCCTGGACATCAAGTCCAAGCGCTTGATCGAGGCGATGTGGAACACCCGCTACTTCACGCTCGTCATGCCGGGAAACTTATCGAACCTGTCGTTCAGCTTCGAGCGCGCAGGAAGCGCGACGGTTAATGCTCTCTCCGAATGCATCAAACTGAACGAGGAGAAGTACAAAGACTTCAAACCAGCGGACAAGGTGCCGGACGCCATTCGCGACCGCATCTGAGATCGGAAGATGGCAGCCTCCTGATCGTCTGGGACGGTGACATGCAAGCGCGGAGCGCTTGCTGGTCAGCAGGTCCCAGCCGATCTGGTTGCTGTCATCGCCGGAACTGGAATCAGCCATAGCGTGGGCTAAGCCAGACTTGAACGGCAGCGACAATCAGCGAACGGCTTTACCGTCCTTCGCCAAGTATGGGCGGGAGTATGGGCTCACAAAGAGCCCGATTACATAAGCGCTGATAAATAAGGACTTTTCGGCGTGTTTGGCGGAGAGGGAGGGACTCGCCCCCGCGGAGCACGAAAACCGCAATAGATACAGTTTTATGCGCTGGTTTCGGGGTTTCTTGAGCCGTCGGTTCTACACCGAGGTTCTCCACCATGCCGAGCGTAAGAATGCCCACACCGATCCGCCCCAAAAAAGCCAATGGCAGCCAGATCAACACCTGGTGGATCCGTAAAAAGGTCCCCGAAAAGCTACGCCTTCTTGTAGGAAAGGGTGAGGTTTGGCGGTCGTTACAAACCACTGATCTCCGGACGGCGAACCAACGTATCGGCCAGATTTCCGCGGCCATCGAGGCCGAGTGGACCCGCCTCGCCGGCCAGCATGTCACCCATTCGAAGTCGGTGGCTGCATTCGAAGCACCACCGCTCACTCATAGAGAGCGCCTTGCCTTGCGTCGCATAGCTCACGTGGCTGCCCGCGACGCATATATCGAGGAGCCGCTTGGATTTACCGCGATGCGCATGGCCGCCGCACTACCCGATCCTATCGGGGTAGATGGGGCAGCCGCACTAGACGATGCTGTGCGCGACTTTTTGAAACAAGAAGGTGCCAGCACCTCGCCTGACGACGTGGAGCGGTTTAAGCCGATGTACCTTCAGGCCCGGAAGGATGCTGTCGCCGACGTTCGCCGGGCGGCTAAGAACGATTACTCAGACCACCCTGAGTTAGCAAAGTTGCCGGCGCGCAGCATACCGAAACTCGACATGCTCCAAGCCTTCGAGGAGTACGTCGAGAATGGCGCCTTGAAGGGAGGAAAGGACGGTCCGACGGCGAAGCGCTGGCGACCAAAGATCGCGGCGTTCTGCAAGTGGCTCAAACACCGTGACCTAGCCCAGATGACAACGGCGGATGGTTATAAGTGGGCCGACTGTCTGAAGGCCGAGGGCTACGCCGAAAAATCGATCCGCGACGTCTGGATCGCATCGTTGTCGGCAACGGCCGGCTTCATGGTCGAACGGCGACAGCTAAATCAGAACCCGTTTCTACAGATCCGCGTGCGTAATAGTGTCGCAACGAACACTCGGCCTCCGCGCAAAAAGGGCTTCACCAAGAAGGAGGCGGAAGCGATTCTGACTGCAACCCTCGAGGGACACTCCCACTTGATCAGCGAAGAGATGGCTGCCGCGCGGCGCTGGGTGCCGTGGCTGTGCGTTTACTCTGGAGCGAGGGTCAACGAAGTGACCTCGCTATATCCGGTCGATATCGCCAAGGACAAGGAAACCGGAATCTTGTGCATGCAGATCAAACCGTCGCTGGAAAAGACAGCACAGTGGCGGACGGTACCGATCCATTCCCACATCATAGAACAAGGCGGCTTCCTTGAGTACGTGGAAAAGCGCCAGAAAGCGGGCAAGCCGCTGTTTTACGATCCGTCTAGATCGAAGGGCGGAAAGGCCGGGAACCCGCAATTCAAGAAGGTCGCTGAGCGACTTGCGGAGTGGCTGCATTCAAAAAATCTGGTCCCGGAAGGGATCAAGCCGAACCATGGCTGGCGACATGCGTTCAAAAGTCTGGCGCGGCGTATCCCAATGGACAGAGAGGTCGAAGGACACATCACAGGTCACCGACCGAAGAACTCCAGTTCTGGATTTGACTACGGCGACCGGTGGGCTGAAACGATGTCGATTGAAATAGAAAAGTATCCGGCGTTCAGAATCTCGGCATTGAAAGCTCCGCCAGCACCGCACAAGCGTGCCCGCCGCACACGAGCGCAGATCGAGGCCGACGAAGCCGCGAAGGAAGCCGGAAAGGACGCGCGAGCGACGCGAGCGGCTTAACTTGGTGCCGTACCCGCGCGATCCAGCAGGGCTAGGGCCGTCGAATATCGAAACGGCCGGAGTTCACCGAGCCCATTGCCTTCAGACTGAGCTTGGGGCCGGGCACTAGAGCGACCAAACCGCCCCAAATGATCACATAAACCCAACCAGCGGTGTGCAATCCGGATTTTAGGCCAGAAATCGGTTCAATAGGCCCGGAACCGTAGTGTAAGATTCGGGTTGGAGAGCCTGCCGTGTCGAATGTAAAGCAAATCCTTGCCCTGCTGCGAAGCCGCGTCGAAGGCGACGACGACACGTTTTATTCTATCGCTTTACAGGTGGCGGCGGCCGAAGCACGTCAGGGCCGCCGCGATACAGCGCAGGAAATGCGCGCCGAGGTCGACAAGCTGCGCGCGAAGACAACGCGCGGAGCTTCGGTCGCGATTCCTTTTGCGCATCCACGTGGGAGTCTTGAGGGGCTTCTCGAGATGCGAGACCCAAAATTCAAGCTGCAAGATGTTGTCTTGAACGAACGTCTGCTTGGTCGTTTTCAAGACGTGTTGCGCCAGCAGCGCAAACGTGACTGGCTTCGCGAGCACGGCAAGGTTCCGAACCGCCGCTTGCTGTTCGTGGGACCACCCGGCTCAGGCAAGACCATGTCGGCAGAGGCCGTCGCAGGTGAATTGCACCTGCCGCTTTTCGTCATTCGCCTTGAGGGAATGATCACTCGCTACATGGGAGAAACCGCCGCCAAACTTCGTCTTATATTCGACGAGACGGTCAAGCGGCGCGGCGTGTATTTGTTTGACGAATTTGACGCCGTCGGCGGTCAGCGAACCGCGACGAATGATGTCGCAGAAATGCGGCGCGTTCTGAATTCCTTCCTGCAATTTATGGAGGAAGGCAATTCGACGGACAGTGTAATTATCTGCTCGACCAATCACCCGTCGTTGCTCGATCGCGCGCTGTTGCGCCGCTATGACCAAGTTCTTGAATTCGACTTGCCGACTTCTGCACAGATTAAAGAGCTACTGACTACCAACATCATACCGATGAAGGTGTCGAAACCGGCGTGGAAGGAAATCATTCTTGCCGCAGACGGGCTAAGCCAATCGGAAATCGTTCGTGCCGCCGACGATGCGGTGAAGACTGCAATTTTAGACCAGCGAAAGCAATTAACAACGGAAGATATTGTTAGCCGTCTGCAAGAACGTCATGCGATGCGGGTGGCCTTTTTGGATTCTGAAAGCACCTAATGTATGGCATCGCGTTTCACGCTCCCACACGTTGATATCAGTGCGTTTGCGGCTGCACAGCCGTATTCGGGTCATCAATCATTTGGCAGTAGCGCCGTTCGTATCCGAGCGGAGCACGGCTCGCGTATTCGCAATGAACTAAATGTCGCGCTCACCGCCGCGACGGCTCTTCGTCCGACAGACGAGCGGCTTGAAGCGCCGTCCGGTTCAATCATCGAGGTGGACCTGCGCAAAGGCACGGCGGCTGACGCGCTTGATTTGAAGTCGGAAGGCATTCGTTCTGGCGCGTCTAAGGAAACCGACGCGGGCAAGACCATTGCGCTGTATGTGCCAGATCACGCGCGACCTGTTCTTGAAAAAATCATCGAGGACTATCTGAACGGCCCTTTGACCAAGAAGGCGCAGAATCCGCCTAACAAGGGCAAGGTCGAAGCGATTGAAAGCATCCGGGCGGCGCGCATTGCGACGCTCTGGACTGATACGCGACCAATTCCCGAGGATGCGCAAGCGCAGACGTGGTGGGGGCTGTGGTGCTACCGCGACAAGGAAGCTGCCATTGAGAATATTTCCGAGCGGTTAGGCGTACGGGCTGCCGCGCGCGACAGGCGTCTTTATTTCCATGAAATCGTCGTGGTGCCGGTATTGGCAACGCGGGCGACCATCGAACTGATGATGTTCGCAACGGATGCGATTGCAGAGCTTCGGCTGGCGAACGACTCACCGACATTTTTCACCGACGACGTGCGAGGCGACGAACATAAATGGGTGGATGGACTTGCCGAGCGTATACAATGGCCGGGCAGTGACGCGCCTGCCGTCTGCGTTCTTGATACCGGCATTAATCGCGGACACTCGCTGATTGAGCCTGCACTTGGCGAAGACGATTTGCACTCGCTTGACGATGAATGGGGCGTGGACGACCACCATGAAGCGGGACACGGCACGTCGATGGCGGGGCTGGCCTTGCACGGCGACCTGACCGCGGCGCTTGCTGACACGGAAGAACGGACGCTGGCGCACCGACTAGAGTCCGTCAAAATCCTGCCACCCGGTGCATTCGATGACAATGAACCGCGAAGCTATGGCGTACTGACGCAGGCCGGTTTGGTATTGCCTGAAATCGAAGCGCCTGAGCGTGCGCGCGCATACTGCATGGCCGTCACGAATGAAAACGTTTCAGGCAAGACGGCCTCAAGCTGGAGTGCGGCCATCGACCAGGCGGCGGCTGGGTGCATGGTCGGCGACGAAGAAGAAGATGCAGAACGCCCACGGCGTCTGATTTTCATTTCCGCTGGCAACGTTCCGGCGGAAACAAACTATGCGCTCCGCAGGCCGCAGGATGAATATCCAGTCGAAGACCCGGCGCAGGCGTGGAACGCGCTGTCCGTTGGCGGCTACACGGATTTGATTTCGGTCAGCGACGACGGATACGAAGATTGGAACCCGCTGGCCGCAGCGGGCGACCTCAGTCCCCACAGCCGGACGAGCGTCGAGTGGGAACAGGGTATCGCGCCGTTCAAGCCTGAGCTGGTCATGGAAGCGGGAAACCGCGCAGTGAATCCGGGTCTGACGGAAATCCTGACAGTCGGTTCGCTTTCGCTTTTGACCACCGGTCGTGAGGCTCGCACGCCCCTAGTGCCGTTCGAGGCGACGAGCGCGGCGACGGCGCAGGCAGCACGGATGGCCGCGCGGCTAATGGCGGAATATCCCAAGTTCTGGCCGGAAACCATCCGCGCTTTGATGGTTCACAGCGCCGAGTGGACGGAGCCGATGCTGACGGCAATTGATACGACACTTGGCAAGCGCGAACGTTATGCACTTATCCGACGTTTCGGATACGGCGTGCCGGATTTTGAGCGGGCGAACGCTTCGGCAACGAACCATCTCGCGATGATGGCGCAGGCGGAGATTCAGCCGTTCCGGCTGGAGGGAAGCCGCAAATTCAACGAGTGCCACTACTACAATTTGCCGATACCGGGTGCTTTGCTCGAAGAGTTAGAAAACGAGCCAGTCGAACTGAAAGTAACGTTGTCATATTTCGTCGACCCCAATCCTGGGCTGTCGGCAAACGTGGACTCACAGCGCTATCAATCGCATGGCCTGCGCTTTGACCTACAAAGACCGCGCGAAACACTCACGCAATTCAAAAAGCGCGTTAACGCGTCAGAGAGCGAAAACCCACGCCGGGCAACTGGTGCGCCTGCCGATGGACGCTGGGTTCTGGGTGCAGACAGCATTTCAGCGGGGTCCTTGCATTGCGACGTGTGGCGCGGTCCAGCTATTGAGCTTCTTGGCCGGAACATGCTTTGCGTTAAGCCAGTGAACGGCTGGTGGCGCAACCGCGCTTCAGCGGACGTCTGCAATCAGCAAACACGGTATTCGCTAATCGTTTCACTCAAGACGAAGAATGTCGAACTCGACATTCACACGCCCATCAGTTCGGCGGCGTTGAAGGTGCCGGTCGAAGTCGAGACGGAAATCTGACGCGCATTAGTTCACGCATCTGCTGCTGGACGTGCGAGTCGACAACCGGCGTCGCAGGTTTCGCGCGCTCTTGGCTTTCCAGTAAAGCTGCGCACGGATGGCATGAATTAGGTGACGCCGTACGCGCGGCATCGGCGGGAGAATGAAAACGGAACCCACCTTGAAAGAAGCGCGAGAGCGATTGCAACTGCTCAGCACGAGCTTGCCTGTTGCAGTCGATCCAACGGATATATCACTCAAGGTGAAGACACCCACGACGGCACTCTGTTATCGCGCGTCGCAGGCTTGGCGCATGGAGGAATTTTCCAGATGCGCATGCGATATGTTCGAACGAGGCGACCTCGTGGTTGCCGCTTCGAATACACGTCACGCTGCGGAATGCTGCGCTGGAATCTGGTATCTGTATTCGTTGCTTGAGAAAACGATAGCAAACACCGCGCTGGTGGACGACACGCATGAAAAGGTCGTTCGTCTCATGGTGGGCTATAAAATGAAGTTTGGCGAAGATATGCCCGAAGCAATCAACGCACTGACCATGGTTCAAAAACTAGACGAGATCATACCCGGCTATTTCGGCGCTTACGAACGGCTGAGCGAAATCGCTCATCCGAATTGGGCTGGCTCTGCAGCAATTTTTTCGACCCGTGATGATAACACTCTCATCACGCACTTCGGGCGCGGGCTGCGCGACACAAAAAATTCCGAGCGTCTGGTTCTCAACTGCCTTATCGGTGCGTTAGAGCTTTTCGAGCACGCATATCGAAAAATTGATGACCTCATGGAGGAGTACGTCGCTGTCTGCGAATCCGACATAGACAAGAAAGGCAGCCCAGCCTAGGTCCTCACATGCCGACATCACCGGGCGGTGTGAGGAAGTCGAACCTTATCCAGTGAGGACGAGTAAGAATTCAGGTGTCGCGGCCATGGCTACGCCCACCAAAATAAACTGGAACGCAATCCAGCCAAATGCCCCGAACTCCTGGAATTTCGTCCCGATCGTCGATGGGACACCCTGCCCAAACAGGACAGGATCTGTACCGCCGTTGGCTCTTCGCGATACTCTCCCAGGGCCTCGTCTATTGCGGCGCGCATGTTGGGCGCGCGTACCATCGCGCGGCAAGCTGGACCTCGCCGCCGTGATAGTACTCGCGCACGACGACGCGACTGTTCCGAAACGCAGAGACGCGACCACTGTTGGTCTGCCATTGACTGGGGCCATTCCGGCACAAACGCATTCGTTCTGAGGCAGAACGCGTCAATAAAGCTAGAGCGTGTTCCAATGGGAACGCGCTCTAGCTTTATCAGTAACGTTGAGAACACCGCAGCAGCCACTGTTTGACGTGGCTCGATAACAACGACCGGCTGAAACAGGCCTCGGTCAGAGTGCGATCAGTAGCACCGGGTATAGATTCGTCCGTAGACGTCGACCGCCTGAACGCAAGTGGGTGGCACGGCTACGACGGCCGCACCCGCGGCTACACCCACAGCTGCTCCGGCGACGATGGCTCGGCGCGTCGTTCGCCGTGCGACGCCGGCGTAACTCAGGGGTGTGAGCGGAGCTCCTATAAATGCCTCAGCCGAGGTCATGAAGGTGCCGCCGCGCGTGAACGACGACTTTTCGCCGACCGACAGACACAGGATGGCCACGCCCGTCCCGAGGGCGATTTTCAGTAGCTTGCCTTTCAATCCAATCATTTTTTCTCTCCGCTGGGGCTGGTTCCTGGGGGAATCTCATCGAGATGGCCGAGGTCCTGAAGTTCGCGCTTCTTCATGTCTGCGCTCGGCTTGAAAGCGAATGCATCGGCACTGGTGTCCGGGCTCGTTTTCCAGCTGCTAATTCGGAGCGTGTACTGCGGCGCGCCTGTCACCGTTTTGGTGGTGATGATGTATTTGCGCGGTATCGGGGTCGCGCCGGGTTCTATCCAGATCTGCCAGTCGGCATCTCGCGTGCGGAACGCCAGGTGTTCGCACTCATGGCCATCGATGACACCTCTGCCGATATGCTTGGCGTCATAGACCCCATCCATTAAGGCTGCATAGGAATTGGCGAGAAGAAGATCGGCGCCTGGCGCCTCGATGCCGGACTTGTCACGAACGTGGTCGACGAGTTGGTCAATCGTGCCGGGGGCTGGAATCTGCCCGTAGATTTTGCGGGCACGATCGGAAACCGTAAAATTATTGCCGTCGTACACCAGCTCAACGTCGGCGTAGCCGCCGGTCCGCGTCACGCGGAGTTTGTCCGGCCGCTGGAGGGCGAGTTGCCCGGAACTGGCAAACTGAATCTTCTGCATGTCCGGGGTCATGATCTCGATATCGGAGTCATACGATATCGAAACATTCCTCTGGCTCGCGATGTAGTCCGACATTGCGCGCAGAATGGATGCAGCATCGTCCGCGTGGGCGGTACCGGCTCCGATGCATGTCGTAGATAGGCCCGACGCAATCAGGAGTACGGCAACAGAGCGGATCGAACGGCGCCCCGCATTGAAGGGCGTTCTGAATTGGCTTTTCAAGAGATGATTCCTGCACTTGTTAGTTAGCTGGGCCGGCAACTCCGAATGATGGGCAACCAACATTCATTTAGCAGTGCGGACTTTTTCAGCCTTCAGAAGAGCGTCGATGGCCTTGATGATCGTCGTGCCTTGATTGGCCTTGCAGTAGACGATCAACTCGTGAATGCCTTCTCGAACTCTAGGCAAGTTGATGGAAGACTTCTTTCCGAGGCCATTGTACCAACCGCTGTACCAAACGCCGAGAAAGTTCGCGTCTTCCTGATACGTCCCGGCAAGTTGCGCGCAAGTCAGCTTCTGCACGTTGATGTAACCATCCGCATCAGCATAGGCCTTCAATTCGGTTTGGGCTTGAGCCGAGCCCAGCGGCGCTGCGCACGCAACAGCAAGAACAAAAGCAAGTTGCTTCATCATTGAACGTTCCTTTCGTGATTCAGCAGGGCATTATCTGCAGGGGTAGTGAAGTTCGTTCTCAACCGGGAGCGGCGAACACCTTCGATCTCCGCTCCCGGCCGACGATTACTCGACGTGGTCAAAACCACTCAGTTCAGATACTCAACCCGCAGACGGTCGATCTTCCCGTTGAACGCAAATGGCTTGCGGTCGTAGTAGGCGAACGAGACTGGTGAATAGCTGTCGCGGCCAACGTCGAAAGCGTCATTGGCAGTAAACCCGAGCGAGGTTGAGCGAGGCACCCGGCCCTTGGCCACTTCCTTGCCGTCCACGCGGATGACGATGTCCAGAGGACCGGCGTGTACGCTGCTGGCGACGCGTGTTTCGACTTCGATCTTGACCTTTCCGGTCGGGAGCGGAGCGGTCGTATCGAGCCTTGTCCGTTCGATCTCGTACAGATTGTACTCAAAGCTGAGTTTGCCGTCTTCTACCCACAGCGAAAGCCCGCCCGAGATCGCGCCCAGTGCATAAAGCGCACCCTTCGAGTCCGGCTTCAGTTCTGCGTCGATGCTGACAAGGCTGCTTCGTGACCCGAGCTTCGGTGCGGTGAACTCCGGAACGGCAATAACTTCCTGCGTATAGTCGAACGTCTTGGCCGGATTGGATGGCGCGTCCTCCGGATGGAAGACAACGGACCAAAGGCCGCCGCCGACGGGATAGACCTTGTTCGCCTTCGCGTTCGCATCGAACGTCTTCTTCATCTCCTCGACTTTTTTGGGATTGGCAGACGCGATATCCTTCGCCTGCGAAAAGTCCTTTCGGAGATTGTAGAGTTCCCACACGTCGTTCTCTGGCGTCCATTTCGCGATCGCTGGATCGACACCTGCCTGCCAGGGGATGCGCGGTCCGAACACGGACGCAATCCACTCGTCCTTATAGATCGCGCGGCTGCCCATCACCTCGAAATACTGTTCCTTCTTCTGTCCAGGCGCGGTTGGCGCCCCGAAGGAGTAGAGCATGCTGGTGCCATCGAGCGGATCCTGCGTGACGCCATCGACAAGTTTTGGCGGCGTGATTTTCAGGATGTCATAAATCGTCGGCACGATATCGTTGACATGATGAAACTGCGGATGCGGCGTCTTGTTCGGCTTGATCTTGGTCGGCCAGGAAACCGCCATCGGCGTGCGCGTCCCGCCGAAATGCGCCGCGATCAGCTTTGTCGACTGATAAGGCGTCGCGCCTGCCCACGCCCAGCCGGCATGATACATGTTGTCGACCTTGGGCGATCCGATCACATCGAGTCCGCCGAGTTTGTCCAGCGTGCGGATGTGATCCTTGATCTCGGTAGCAATACCATTCTGCGCCAGAAGCTCGCTGATGGTTCCGTTCTGACCTTCTGCGCTCGAGCCGTTGTCACCCCAGATGTAGAATATAAGGGTGTTGTCACGAATGCCGAGTTCGTCGAGGGTATCGATCAGCCGGCCGGCCTGGGCATCCGCATGCTCAGTGTATCCAGCGAACACTTCCATAAGCCGACGCTGGAATGGCTTTTCGTCCTCGGGGATATCGGCCCACGCGGCAAGCGTTTTCGGCCGCGGCGTCAATTCGGTATCTTTCGGAATCCATCCGAGTTCTTTCTGGCGGGCGAAGACGCGCTCGCGCATGACGTCCCAGCCGTCGTCGAACTTGCCCTTATATTTGTCTGCCCAATTTTTGAAAATGTGATGCGGACCATGGGAGGCGCCAGGGGTCCAGTACATGAAGAACGGGCGATCTGGCGTCAGCGCATGGACCTGCTTGATCCATGAGACAGCCTTGTCGGTCATGTCCTCAGTGAAGTGATATTCTTTCTTGCCCGCGGATGGATCCAGGCGAACCGTGTTTTCAACGACTGCTGGCTCCCACTGCGAAGACTCTCCGGCAAGGAACCCGTAGAAGTAGTCGAAACCAACTCCGCGCCCCGCTGGCCAGTTCGTATAGGGACCGACGGCTGTGGTCTCATTCGCCGGCGTGTTGTGCCACTTCCCGAAAGCGCCCGTCGCATAGCCATAATAGCCAAGCACTTTCGGCGCGGCTGCGGATGTCGCCGGAATATGGCCGGAGTAACCATCCCAGTCATTTGCCAGTTCTGCGATCTGGCCAAACCCGACACGGTGATGATTACGCCCGGTCAGCAGCGCTGCGCGCGTCGGAGAGCACATCGCCGCATTGTGGAAGCGATTGTACGACACGCCGCCTTCGGCAACACGGCTCAACGTGTCTGTCTTGATCACGCCACCATAGGTGCTGGGGAGTGCCGGACCAACGTCGTCGAGCATGATGACGACGATGTTCGGTGCATTGGCCGGCAGGCGCGATTTCGCCGGCGTCGGGTTGTAGATCGACTGAGCAATCGTCGGACCAGCCTTGCTCCCTGACGGCGTGGGCGGGAACGGCAGCGATTCCTGGGCGACAGCAGGCGCTCCCAACAGCAGGAGCGACGTGCTCACGCCTAACCAGCGTGCCCTGAGATAATTGTTAAGTGGCTTTTCCATTCGATTCTCCGTTTCGAACAATGCATCGGAACCCGACATGACTTGTCGAAGTGTCGATTGCTTCCGGGTGGCGTGCTGCAGGCCGATAGCGGCGGCAATAATTCGGGGCGCACAGATGCGAGCCGCCTTTGAGGACCTTCCGCGGTATTCTGATTTGGGGAAGACATGGGTCGAAGCTGGCTGACTCATGCCCGCCGCGAGGATTTTTCGGCACACAGCAGGCTTTCGTCGTGTCTGCTTCATGCTGTGCGGAGTACCAGTCGGACGTCCATTCCCAGACGTTTCCGATCATGTCGTAGAGACCGTATCCGTTGGGCGGAAAGGCCTTCACAGGCGACGTGCGGGAGTATCCGTCCTGGTCAAGATTGACGGTCGGAAACGAGCCTTGCCAGGTATTGGCCATATGCCGGCCATCGGGGATCAGCTCCGATCCCCATGCGAATTCGGCCTGATCGAGGCCTCCTCTGGCGGCGAACTCCCACTCGGCTTCTGTAGGAAGATCCTTGCCCTTCCATCGGGCATACGCCAGCGCGTCCTGGTGGGTTACGTGGACGACGGGATGATCATCTCGTCCTTCGATGCTGCTAACCGGACCATAGGGACGACGCCAGTTGGCACCTTCGAGAAACGACCACCACTGCGACCAGTCATCAAGATTGACCCGCCCGATCGGCTCGCGAAAAACCAGCGAGCCCGCATACAACATCTCCGGCAGTATGCCGGGATAGTTTTTTGGATCGGGCACGGATTCGGCAAACGTGCGATATCCGGTTACGGCCACGAACTTGGCAAACTGGGCGTTGGTGACGGGAGTTTCGTCAATGAAGAACCCATCGACACTGACGCGGTGAGCGGGCTTCTCCTCGGGATAGTGCCGATCCGAACCCATCCAGAACGTTCCGGCACTCACGAAGATCATGCCGTCTCGCACGCGCTCTGATCGCAAATCAGTCTCAACCGTTTCGGCGTGCATAGCCGACATTCTCCTCAACCAATCACGACCGCGAGCGTGCTCACGATCAGCGCGACGGGAATACACGACGCGCAGAACGAGATTGTCCCGCTGGAACAATCTGCAAAATAATTTGTGCTACTTGAGCAATTCGCAACGGAAAGCCCTGTCCTTGCCGCCGCAGAGTTAACTGAGTGACAAGATCACGGATACAATGTCAGCGACCTACGTTGTTACCGCTCCCTTGGCCACGCTCGGCAGCGCCAGCGCACAGACTTCCTCCAGCGCAACGATTCCAGTCTACGGCGAATCAGAGATCAGCAGCCGAAAACGCGTGCCTGCCATGTTCGGATGATCTACGACAAAGCTATGAGAAGCCGGAGCTCGCCATAATACTCGCGCCGGAAGACGATTCGGATTGAACGCATGCGAGGCTCAGTTCAGGCCCGGATGATGCAGGGCACGAGGGAAGATGGAAGCTGGTTCGCACACGGCCAAAGCGCAGTTCGCATTGTTTCTGAGTCTGACGATCAACATTACCGGACAATCCTTCCTTCTCGTCGTGCTGCCTCCGCTAGGCCGCCGCCTCGGCTTCTCGGATATCCAGACTGGTGCAATCCTCAGCATCTCCGCGCTGCTGCTCATGGCGTCAGCGCCGGTCTGGGGATATCTCAGCGAACGGATAGGACGCAGACCAGTTCTGCTGATAGCGCTCGCCGGCGCCGCCATTGCGGCCGCCGCGTTCAGCGCGATTGTAAATCTCCGTTTGGCAGGCACCTTGAGCGCTATCTTGACGCTGGGTCTGTTCATCTCCGTCAGAGCTGCCCAGTCGATTGCCTCTAGCGGCCTCTTGCCTGCGGCGCAGGCTTATATGGCTGACATCACCACGCCAGCGCAGCGGGCTGGTGGAATGGGCGTTCTCGGAGCAGCTATTGGCTTAGGCGCCATCCTTGGCGCCGCGCTCGCATGGCAGATCGCCCCTACCGATCCTGCGTGGGCTTTCGCCATCGTCGCATCCCTCGCGGTTATTGCCCTCGCAAGTCTCCTCCTATTTGCCAAGGAGCCCGTCCGTGGTGCACGCAACATGTCAGCCGACGCCCGCATGCCGCTCGCCAGGATATGGCCGTTTCTGCTGATCACGGTCGTGTCGATCTCCGCCTACAGCATCCTGCAGCAGGTGACGGCGCTGCGCCTACAGGACGCGCTGGGATTCACAGTGGAGGAATCGATCTCACGTGGAGGAGCGGCGCTCATGGCGACCGCAATTGCGATGATAGCCGTCCAAGTATGCGCGATTCGCCTATTCCGATGGGAACCAGCTCGGTTGATAGGTGTGGGAGCCGTGCTCGCCGTAGTGTCCATGCTGATTTGCAGCATGGTGAACAGCTACATTGAGATTTTTGGCACTCTTGTCCTGCTTGGTATCGGTCTGGGCCTCATGCTTCCCGGCAATCTCGCTTCGCTGAGTTTGCGGTCAGGGCCTGGCGCTCAGGGCAAGGTAGCCGGCATCAATGTCGTCGCACAGGGGTTGGGACAAGCGATCGGCCCCCTCGCCGGAGCCGCTTTTCATCGTATCTCGCCACAGGCTCCCTTCGTGGCGGCGACGATTCTGCTCGCGATCGCATGCGCGGTTGCTATCTACACTTGGAGGTCTGTGCCGGCGAAGGAGTCGCTTGAGCCGCGCGGCATTTAGGCCGTGAACCCATAAATCCGCCGGTCGGTCGGCTGCCAGAGTCCGCTATGCCCTGATAGCGACCAAATTCCGCAGCACAGCGAAATGACGCGATGTGCCAGAAGCGGACCTGGCCAGCATCACTCGATCACCTCATTTGCAGCTGCTCCCACGAGACTCGCTTCGCTATGAGACGCGTGCAGCCCGGTACTTCACCCCGCCTGCTGAAGTGGCGGTTGCTTCCACTTGCCTTCCGTCGCTGCTTCTTTCGGCCAGTAGAGTCGCATGATCATGGAGAATGGCCCCTTTGGTGTCGGTAGCCAGTTGGCTTCCTTGTCCTTGCCGGGGGATTCGTTTTGGATAATCAGCGTCAGCCCGCCGTCGGCATCGCGCTTGATCTGCGGCAGCATCGGTGAATTGATAAGATAGCGGTTGAGCGGATTGGCGACGAGCAGGCTCTGCGGCTCGTCGTACATCGTCAGCGACCAAAATGCGTTGACGGGTGGTAATTGGCCCGGCGCAAAGCGCAAGGTGTACCGATTGGCACCGTTCAGCTTCTGCTTCGCCGCATCCACATAATAAGCCGGATACATCGCCTCCTGCTTCGAATTGCCGTAGATTCCGAGAGCGGCGGCCCCCATGCGGTAAAGATAATTCCCCTTCAGATACTGACGCGTACCGAAGACATCGCCGGAGGACACCTTCCCCTCCTCAACATCTTTCTTCAGGCCAGCGAGGGCAGCCCAAGCGTCGGCCATGCCTTGTTCGATTGCCACCTTCAACTCGGGCGAGAGCTTGCTGGCGTCAAAGGTCTTGCCCGCGCCAACGCCGATCCTGGCGAAGCGCGCCATGAGTGCTTTCTCGGACGGGACCGTCGGGCAGAACTGCAGGACGAAGTTCAGGACGTTGAAGAACTGCGGCGAGGTCTTCTCTTCTGCGGGCGTCAGCGGCTTGATGAAATCAATGGCCGGTGCCGCCTTGGCCGCCGGCTGGCCGAGAAACGCGGAGAGCGGCTGCACTTTATAGCCAGCCTGAACTTTCCTCACATTTTCGATATCGGCTGGATTAAAGAGCTGCGTGCGATACGTGGGGAACACCAATTCAGTTTCCGAGCGAAAGACCTTCTTGACGCCCTTGGGCGTGTCACCCTTCCATCCCGGCCCGGCGAGCAGGAAGCTGCCACCTCCGTTGCCGCTCGTTCGGGTCCCGATGTAGTCGAAGTTAAAGGTGTAATAATCGATGAGCTGGACGCTGAAATAGCGCTCCTTTTCCATCGCCGGCACGGTGAGCACAAGAGGTTCGGAACGCAGGTCCGCGCCGATGAATGAGTAAGGCGTATCTGAGTTGGGCGTCTGGATCGCTGTGTCAGCGGGCGTGTAGACACGTGCGCTGTTCCAGATCTGATTCCAGGGCCCCTTGTATTCCGGGGTCGCTTTATCGACCCAATAGGCGTGCTGGATTCGGTAATTGTCCACGATCGGGAAGCCATAAACATAGGCCTCCTTAGCAATGGCGCGCGCCTCGGCCGGGTTGACGCCAATTTGTGCGTTGGCCGCCGTGAAGCGGACCACCGGGAGCACAGCAACCCCGCCGACAAAGCCTCTTCGTGTAATCGTTTTCATGTCTCTGAGCCCTCGCTGTTCGGTGCCAGATGTGCCTAGTCGGCCGCGCGCACTATCGCCGGTGGCTGCCATGAACCCTCACCGGCGGGCAGGATTGAGGGTGCCGTTGTCTTCGGCCAATATAAACGCATCACGAGGTAGATTTCGTCATTCGGCGCCGGCAACCAATTAGATTCCTTTTCGGCGCCGGGTGAATCTTTTTGGATGTACAGCGTGAGAGAGCCGTCGGCGTTCTTCTTCATGCCGGGCAGCATCGGCGAGTTGATCAGGTAGCGGCTGATCGGATTCTCGATCAGCAATTGGCTCTTGCCGTCATACATCGTCACCGACCAGAAAGCGTCTACCGGCGGCAATTGTCCGGCGGGAAAGGTGATTGTGTATTTGTGCTTGGAACCGTCGAGCACCTCGCCACTAGAAAGCGCCTTCGTCATTGGATAGACGGCCTCGACAGCGTCATTGCCGTAAATGCCGCCTTTGGCTGCGGCAGCGCGCTTCAGCCAATCACCGCTGTAGAACAGCCGGTCTCCGAACAGCGATCCGATTTTCCATCCGTTTACGTCCTTCTGACCGCTGGCGAGATACTTCTCGACCTTTTCTTCGCCGTCTTTCATTCCCAGTCCGATTTCAATCTTGTGAGTCAGCGGAAGATCTTTGAAGTCAAAGGTCTTGCCCGCGCCGACGCCGATGCGCGCGAGCTTCTCGCGAATGGTACGTTCTTCCGGACCTGCTGGCGCAAATTGGAGGGCGAAGTCGAGATACTCGAAGAAGTTCTTCTTCACGAGCTCCGCATCGGCCTTTGGAAATTCGATTGCAGGCGCCGCGGGCGGCGCGGGTTGCTTGAGATAGGCCGACAGGGGCTGCACCTTATAGCCGGCCTGGACTTTCTCAACATTCGGCATGTCTGCAGCATTGAAAAGTTGCGTGCGGTAGGCAGCGGCAGAAAACTGCGTCGAGGACTGGAAGACCTTCTTGATACCGGCGGGCGGCGCACCCTGCCAATCTGGTCCAACGACCATATAGTCACCAGCCTCGCTGCCGGTCGCGCGGCTACCGATATATCCGTAATTGAACGTGTTGCCGTCGCAAAGCATCACTGAATAATAGCGCGTCTTCTCGACAGCCGGCACGGAAAGAACGATCGGCTCAGCGCGCAGATCCATAAATAACAAGGAATAGGGCGTGTCGCTGTTGGGGGTTATGACGGCCGTATCCTTGTATGTATAGACACGCGCCTCGTTTTTGATCTGGTTGAACGGTGCCTTGAATTGTCCCGAGTTCCTGTCGACGGAATACTCGTACATCACCGCGTAGTTCATCACGATGGGTAACCCGTAGATGAAGCCTTCCTCGGCGATGGCCTTGGCCTCGCGGATGTCAGGCCATTCGGCTTTCGCCTGCGCGTTCGCCGGGACAGGCGTCGTTGTCGTGACAATGAGTGCAGCCAGCGCGGCGGAACGAAGAAGATCGCGTTTCGTCAACATGATGCCGTCTCCTCGTTGGGGATGATTATCGCTGGGCATTGAACGCTCCCATTTTCATCAGAAAGCTGAATCGCGTGCATCGATTTCACTTAACGCGGCAAATTCTGAGATGGCTGCTCGACGTATCGATGACTTCAGGTGATGTGCACCGGATGATTTTTTGAGCAATCCGATGTAACGCGAACTTTAGGTATCTTGGCGCCGAGGGGCTTCTCGGAACGCAGCGGCGTCGAAGGGCATCCGCTTTGGCTTATCGGTCAGCACCACTTCCATATTTCGACTGACCCTTAAAACTTGTCCCGCGGCCATCGACGGGTCAACCTCAAACTGTTGGCGGTGATTTCGGACAACATGCAAATTGTGCCAATTTGAGATCGTGGTTTCTAAAGCACGGCAAAGGCACGCAGGTGAGATCATCGCCTGAGCGCTGTGCGGTGACAAAATTGCTGTGTTGTTTAAACGGTGACACCGTTCGATGTCCGCTTTGGGTCAAATGCTGCCAGTCGATCGAAGCCAATCTGCCTTTTAAGTCCGCGTTCGCCCGAAAGGAGACCCGCTGATCACCCATGGTTCTCGTCCTCTCTAACCGAGGAGATAGCCATGCAGGATCAAGCAAACCCAACGGCTAAGCGAACGCCTTGGAACAAAGGCAAGTTGACCGGAGCAAAGCCACCGTTGCGACCAAAGCACGTTTGGTCGATCCGGACGAAACTCCAGATCGAAGGCCGGGTTCGCGACCTCGCCATGTTTAATCTGGCAATCGATAGCAAACTTCGCGGTTGCGACGTCGTTGCTATCAAGGTTGAGGACGTTGAGATCCCGACGAGATGCCCGCCTCCGCTGCGTGGGAATGGTCATTTATGGTGACTCTCTCGGTCCTTGCCGTAGGCTGAGCGGAGCCTGGTGCCCCTCAACTCAAGAACCGTTCAGAACCGATAGGTCGCGGCGATCATCGGGCCGTGCATCGTGGTGTCGTAGAAGAAGTCGCCCTTGCGATAATCGACATAAAGAGCGCGGTAGCCGGCTTGGAACATCCAGTTGTCGTTCCACTGGTAGTTGACCGTGCCTAACGCCTGCCAAGACAGCCTGGCGCTGGCATCAAAGCCGCCAATATCTCCAGCGAGCGTAATGCTCCAAGGACCGCCAAATCGGGTAATCATGCGGGCACCGATGACCGGATCAAACCAGTTCTCCGACACGCTGTGATTGATTTGGAGGTTGAGGGAGCCTGGCTGGATTGTCAGTCGGTTGTCGAGATTCCAGAAACGAAAGCCGGCACCGACATCAAGATCGAATCTCTCATCGGCATAGAGCCGATAGAGGATCGACGCCTGCAGCGTAAGCGTTTGCGAGCGGACCTTTGCCGAAGAAAAATAGGGTCCCGGCAGCGCACCGCCAGCCGTGACCTGCGAGAACATCGCATCCGTCACGAATCCCCAGCGCCCGAGCCGCATTTCGGCAGCTCCCATCATGGCGCCGTTCATATCCTTGAGGATGTCGCCAAAGCTGAGGTCGATATTGGTCGCGGGCAGAGGCGGCAACGTGGAGCTTAGCCCGTTAAGCGCGGAAGCCCATAAATAGCCGGTGACAGCGAAGCTCGGGCCGCTCGACCCAATTGTGGGCTTGGGCGAAGGCAGGGGCACGAGATCGGCGGCCAGGAGCGGAACGGAAGTCAGCAGGATTGCAGCGGTGGCGATGACGAACCTCAAAGGACAAACTCCGACAATTTGACGCGCCGTAGATTTGGCGTCGGGTAGCAACAGCGGTTTTTTTGAATTCAGCGAATGCCGTTCAACCTGCCCAAAGAAGTCACACAGGTGCGGGTAGCAACCTAAATAGCTCGAGGGGTGAGTGCGTTCAGTTTGTTGCTGACAAGTCGTCGAAGCCGCAGGCTTGAGGCGGCCTCGTTCCAAAGGTCAGGACGACAATCCGGCGATCGACGGATTTGGCTCTCCTGTATGTAGATTTGTCGAGCCATGGCCGTTCCTTCTCTGAAGTACCCTTGTTTTGACAGCAGAGAATACGGAGTGCGCAGAACGAGATTGTCCAGTTGGAACAATCTGCAAGAAAATTTGTGCTAGAGGCTCTTTTATGAGCACGACATTGATCAAGCGAGACACTGCTGAGTCCATTCTGCGACAGAACGGATGGCTGTCCTATCAACCTGAGGCCTTCCGGAACGAAGTTCTTCGGCGCTCCGTCCTGCTGCATTTCTTACCTGCACAGGTGATTTATCGCGTCGGCGACGACTTGGGAGGTATCTATGGTCTTGTGAGCGGCGCGGTGATGGTCAACACCGCTCCGCCGGACCATGTCCCGCAATCGATAAATGTCGGCGCGCATGGTTCCTGGACCGGGGAAGATTGCTTCCTGACGCGACAGCCGCGGCGGATCGAACTGCGCACGCTGGTGGAGACATGGTTAATGTATCTGCCTCTGGACCAGATGGACCAGATGGCCAGTGTCGATCCAATGGTCGCTCACAACTTCGGGCAAATCATCATGAGCAGTGTCGACGCTCTCATCAGGGTTATCCATGATCTGCAGAAGGTAGATCCCGATCGCAGGATAGCCTCTGTTCTGCAGCGCTCTGCGTCGATCGGAAAACATCCCCTCCCGCTGACCCAGACCGAGATCGGTACCATGGCCCGCGCTTCACGCAGGCAGGTCAATGTTGCATTGAAGCGATTTGCGGAGAACGGATGGCTAAAAACCAGCTATCGGTCGATCACGATCCTGAATGCCGAAAAGCTGCGGCTCTTCGCAACGGAAGACGACAATTAAGCTAAACATGGAGAGGACGATAGTTTCCATGTAAGCGAAAATGCAGCACACGCAGAGAAGATTGTCCCGTTGGCGCAATCTTCAAGATTATGTGCTACGCGCTCCATATGAGGGCGAAGTTGATCAAGAGAGATGTGGCTGAGTCCATCCTGCGGCAGAACGGATGGCTGTCATATCAACCAGAGACCTTCCGGAGCGAGGTCCTGCGGCGCTCCGTCCTGCTGCATTTTTTGCCCGGAGAGGTGATTTATCACTTCGGCGACGACTTGGGAGGCATCTATGGTCTCGTGAGCGGCGTAGTGACAGTGAACACCGCTCCGCAGGACGAGGCTCCTCAGTTGATCCACATGGGCGTGCCTGGCGCCTGGACCGGAGAAGATAGCTATCTGATCCGCCAACCGCGGCGACTCGAACTGCGCGCGCTGGTGGAGACCTGGTCGATGCATCTGCCCCTCGAGCAGATGGACCAGATGACCAGCGCCGATCCATCGGTCATTCGCAATTTCTGCCAGAATCTGATGCACGGTGTCGATGTCCTCATCAGAGTGATCCACGATCTGCAGGAGCCCGATCCCGATCGCAGGATAGCCTCTGTCCTACAACGCATGACATGGAGTAGCGAACAGGTCCTGTTGACGCAGACTGAGGTTGGCAGCATGGCCAGCGTTTCACGCAGACAAGTCAATGCTGCATTGAAGCGATTTGCGGAGAACGGATGGGTGAATACCAGCTATGGGTCGATCACCGTCCTGAATGCCGAAAAGCTGCGACGCTTCGCAGCGGAAGATCATTGAGCAATAAGCCCAAACGCGTCGCGTTTTCTAAATTTGATAATTTGAGACAGTCGGTGGGCGGGAGCGGCCGACGAAGATAGACCTACTCTCCCGATCCAGCGGTGATCGCATTCCGATCTGGCGCAGTGGACGGGCCGCAAGATGCCTGTCTGGCAGTCTTCGAGCTGGCTCTCGAACCATGTCCGTGCCCATAAAGAGCACACAGCACAAATTATCTTGCAGATTGTTCGAACGGGACAATCTCGTTCTGCGCGCGCTGTATTCTCCGTTGCTACGACGAAGTTATCCTCCTCGTCACGGTGGTCGTGAGCATGCCATTTGCTGTCTGCTCAAGTCGGATGGGGTTGGGCCATCGCCCTAGCCGAGATCAACCCGGAACGCTCGGATGAAATCCTTGCTCGCGGCATGGCACTTGGACAAAGCCAGGTTATCTGTAACGCGGATTGGCAAAGCTATGTCGAAACAGGGCGGATTATGACTGCTGCTACCCTCTCTCGGCTACATGCCGACAGTGGCTCCCTCACAGACCTCCAGGCCGCGCGCGAAGAAGCGCGGCGGGCGCGCCAGGCCAACCTCAAGCCTCGAAACGATTGCGCCGCTGAAGCGGCTTCCTTGTCTGTGCGATGAGAAGGTTCACTTTTAGTGGGACGAATTCCGGTCCGTAGAAAGTGAAGCTAGTGAGAAGTGCTACTTGTCGCGCGCGGCCGAACATCCTGAGGCCTTCTGCAAGGAGCCTGATGCTAGGCGGGCTGGCATCATTGTTTTTCTGCGGCGTTGCGTTCAGTGAGGACGGCTCCGACGACGAGAGCGACAAGCCGAAGGCGGCGCCGCAATTCCCGACCACCTACGTGGATTTGAGGACTATCTATAGTACACTGCCTGCCAACGCGATTTCCATCGGCTTCGGTAGGTCACTTCCACTCGCGACGATCCTCGGACGCCAGACCGTCACATCTCCTTCGCTCCAAGGCGTCGGGGTCGACGTTCCTGTCACGATCGATTTGAGCGATCGGATCTCGGTCTATGGCGGAATCAGCGCCGCCGCTACCCAGGCAGGCACCGACTCCTGGACCTCAGTCTCGATGAATAGCTGGAATATCGGAATCCAGGCCGACATCTACAAGCAAGAGGGTGGCGTGATTCCAACGATCACGGTGCAGGAGACCATCACGCGCTCGACCCCGGACTCTCCTCTGGCAACAACGTCCTTCAACAGCCTCATCGAGGCGAATTACGCATTGAACGAGGACGAGACGCGGGGAGTGCTGGCCGGCTTCCAGTACACGAAGGTCGCAGTCGATACGCCACTGGCGAGCGTCAATCCCAACCTCGTCGGATACATCGGCGGCTACTACCGGTGGGACAACAATTGGAAGCTGACCGGCCGCGCCGGCGTTCAGTCCTTCGGGGGCGCCAGGCTTCTCAAGCTGGATCCGCTGCCATCATTCACGCAACCGATACTTCTGCTCGACCTTGATCGGCTGGATGACAATGACAATCGTCTATTTGGCGTCTCGCTACAGATCGCGTGGCTGCCGAAACCGTCATACCAATTGACCCTGAGAACGCCTTTGTACCTCGTAAGAAACTAAACCGATGAGAAAATCAGCTCCCTGCTGGCTAATGAAAAGCGTGCGGCAATAACCAAGATACTCGTCGCGCTACACGATCCCGAACAGCGCATCACACTAATGACGCCTTAGCTGACACGAGCCGATAGAGACTAGGCCGGCTCAATAATCCCTGATCCATACAAGGCGGCAACCGATCTACCGCGTGCAGCTAGTGCAGTTGCTTTGAAGTCATGCACGTCCCGGTATCTGCTAACTGCTGCGCTGTTTGATTTGCTTTGATCTGACGAACATCAACAGCTCCGACGCGGCACGCGCCCTGTGGCGACAACCGCATGACTAGAAGCTCTTGTACCGTGCGGTCGTTTCCCTCTCGATCAGTCCAAACCCGCCAAATTCGCAGGATCGCCGCCATGGGTATGCCATTAGCAAGACGCCACTCGAGTTTGTTGCCGAACACGTGCCCAGCTCCACGCCAACTCACTGGAGGTCCGATCTTCCTTTTATCGTCAGGACGACCAATTGCTACACCGGCAATGTTGCCTTCATCGGCAAACTCTACCTCGTAACCAGCGAGTCCTGGACATCGCCAAATGTTGAATGCGGATTGGGATCCACCATCGCGGCAAGCTGGACCCTGTGTGGGCGTATAGGCGCTTTCCTGAGCCCGCACCGGGGAGGCCAGCATCGCAAGCACCACCACGCCGACAAATGCCTTCATATCCGGACAGCTTCCTGCGCCCGCACATGACGCCGCTCTGTGCCAGTCGAGCCATAGAATCTATGCTCTCGGGCAAGGCGGCTTCCAGCAGATCCAAGTATCTCGAATATCGAGAATGCGAGCAAAGGCAGTCCGATGATAAATAGCGAAAGCATGAGACCTTGGAACATATGACGCACTCCGACAGCGAAGCGAACATTGGTCGGATCGAAACAGGCCTCTCCATTGCTGGATTTGACACCCCACAGATGCTTCACGCTCGGAGCCAGGAATCCCGTTAATCGGTCAAAATAGAATGTTCCTGCCGTACCGAGTTCAAGATGAACATCCACCTGGGATGAAACCCCTACCCTCTCGGCTCTGACTCGGCGCCCGCTGGCTTCGGTCAGCTCAATGAACGAATACACTCGACCACTAAGATCATGTTGGCTCGCACCGACCGACGTTATCGTACCTTCAATCTGAAAAAGACCCATGCTGGCTGCTCCTTAAAGAAGCAAAGGATGCCAGTCAGTTCTAAATATATGATTTATCATATGGACTAGATTTAATGCATCAACAGACCGTGCGCTATGGCGTCTCGGTCTGGATTCGGAAAACGGTTTCCTGCGCGCACTTCGCAGACTGCGAAGGCGCTTGGCCACAATGTGCGCCGTCTCCGCAAAGTAAAGGGTTGGACGCAGGACGAACTGGCGGCCAAGGTGAAGTTAGAACAGACCGCAATTAGCCTGATCGAAAACCACCGGGCAAATCCGACTCTTCACACGCTCGAAGCCTTGGCCGCTGCCTTCAAGATCCCATTTGTGGAGTTGTTTGAGGCGGGTACGTAGCTCCGACATTTGCGAGCTTAGTCGGCTTTAGCTGGATGTGGCCATGCCACGCGGCGCGATACCTCTGAAATGCCAGCCAACCACGCCAATCGACAATGCTGTCGAATACCCTCGATTTCTCTCAATCAGATTCACGAACCCGGAAGAAACCTTGCTTTAGCCTCCCACAACTTCATGGGAGTTCACTGCATGCGCACGATTATCATCATCGCCTTTATGGTGTTTGCGACCATTGCTCAGGCGGAAGAATGTCGGTTTGGCGACAACCGGCCCGCAATCGACACGATGCCACGCAACATTACACCAGGCGGGACAATCATCGCTTGCGAACAGAAGACCATCACAGTGACGACGCCGTCGGGCGGCAAGCGGGACACAAAAATGTGGGTTTTTCAGAAGGTCACGTAGCACGGAAATCTCGCAAACCAGCAAGAGAGGTGCTTAGGTTCGCCCTTCACGAGAGCGTTCTACCAAGCTTCCGTCTGGAGCGGATCTCGGCGAGACTGTTGCTCGCGTTCCAGAAGCACCCGCTTTCGTTTCGCATGGTGCCCGCGCCGCTCGTCCACGGCGGCTTGCGGCAATTGAGAGCAAGCCTACCAAGACGCCTGCGGATTGGCTTTGTACGGCTTGCCCCATTCGTCATAGAGCACAATGTCGTCCCGGCCACCAAATTCGCCGTGCTCATCACCGCCCAAGGTGGCATGCCGCGCCCGAGGCAATGCCGCAAGCCGCAGCACATGGGCGAGGCCGGCAAACCCAAGCTCAGGCTTCCCCGCGAGGCGGGTTCTCGCGATTTCACCGATCTTAAGGAATTTCGCTGCCTGCTGTTGTCGCGCCGCGCGTGCCGCACTGTGCTGGCTGCGCTCCTGCGCGAACTTCGTCTGTTGGGTAGCGAGGACGTGTTTCGAGTTGGCGAGTGCTGATCGAGCCGTCCTGATTTTTGCGAAAATTGCTTCGGACTTTGCCTGAAGCCGTTTCTTTTCCGCTTCGTGCGACGATCCCGTCAGGTGATTCCAGAAGGTTGGCGTCGGCAGATCTTCGATTCGGCTTGCGAGGTCTGACGATCGGCGTTCGAGTTCCCTGAGCCGACCCGTCGCCTTGTCGACAGCGCGCTGTGCCTTCAGCAGCGCAGCTGGCTCCGGCAGATCGTTGGATTGATTCAAGATCGCGGTTTCGGCTTCGATCCGATCGTGCAGCTCGAGATCAACGCGCTCCGGCGGAGACATGGCTGCTCGTCGCGCAATGGAGAGCAGATCCAGGAGCTTTGCATGTTGCCGATGGCAGCCGATGTGCAGCATCAGCGCCGCGGCGGTGGTTGGTTGAGTCGGGATTCCAGCCGCTCCAGGCGTTCGTGGACTCGCTCCACCGCCATCACCGTTTGCTCCTGCAGCCGGATCATGGTGTCGATGGCTTCGGGTTGGTTCGGATCCTCCATCGCGCTTGCCAGCTTCGAGACCGGTTTCATCTGCTGAATCAGAAACCTGAGAAGTTGCTCCGCGGTAGGCGGCCGACGAGAGGGATTTGTCATGGAATGCCATCCTGCTTTTGAGTTCTGCCTTGGTGAAACGTGTCAGCCGCGACAACGAGCCTACAAACGTCGCCCCATCGCTCGTCATCAGGACCGGCATTGCGTCCTTGCGGCCAGCTTCCAACCGCAAACCAATCGCAACGAGTTTGGCCTCAAATTCGTCGAGGCTCTGCGAGGCGGCAAGAGACTCGGTAACCAGAACCCGGACACGCGGCAGATCAATGCCGCTACGCTTGAGGCGTTGATGGGAACGCTCATCAAAGCCCTGCCCGTGATTTCCAGACTGCCGAGAGAGTTCGTCGGGGACCTCAAAGCCTTCGGCCTTCAGCGCTGCGGCCGCAGACTTACAGTGCGGACCGATGGTCACCGGATGGCCCCACATCAGTGATAACCCCATCGAAATTTTTTGATGCCTGGCATAGTCATGCGAAGACGACATCACCGAACCCGCCGCGGCTGGATCGACCTCGTTCACAAGAATGTGAAAATGTGGGCAGCCGTCTGGCGTCGCTCGCTGTTTACGGTGCTTCCAGGCGATCGCGACGGCTGGATCGAAACCAAATTCAGACGCCAGCCAGCCGATCAAAGCATCGAGCTGTTCGCTGGAAATTTCTTGCTTCGGCGAGGCTATCCAGTGGCGCACAGCGTACTCGCGACCGAACCGCAGCGCATCGTCTCGCCAATCTTTAAGGTCAGCCATATCGCCGCAAACCAGTTCGACCTCGTCGTTGTCATCACCGTTGGCCAAGTGATCGACAAGACGCTGAAGAGCCTGCCCCCTAGCTTTCACGCGCTTGGACTTCAGATTCATGGAGCAGCCTGATTCAGGCGGCGCGAAGCAATAGCGTGAATCTCGCCGGCAACGGATTTTGCGAACGCCGCAAGTGTCTCGGGGGCGACCTCTTTGCTCTCGGCCATCGTGACAAGGCTATTGGCGAGGCGGCGCATATGAGCCGCCTCCGTGAGCATCGGTCGCGTCATCATCCGGCCACTCACGGCCATGCGGCCGGCGCGGCGCAAGTAAGATGACAGGGTCATATCGGCATCGGCGGCGGCTTTCGCGAACAAGAGCTTGTCGCGTTCAGCCACTCTGAATTTGATGACGTTCTCTGCCAATATTCTAACCTCCGGGGTCCACGGGGCAGCGCCCCCTGGTAAGCTGCGTGCCCACGACGCGCATGGCTTGCTGTCTCTCTGCGCCAACTTTCTCCTGGTCACGGGACCAAGATGAATCGAGCGCATGTCACGCGCAAGTAGCTGTGGCCACAGATCTTTCCGGTGGGAAGCTAAGTATTCTTCAGAGCGATCGCAGGGTAAGTTATCCTGCGATCGGCGTTCGCTGCAGCCATTGCTGACAAGTCGTCGGCGGCAATCCAACGCGAAGCGTTGCCGTAGCGGGCCCGCGCTCGGACCGGACCGTCAACTCGAGCGTGATCCCAGCGAGATCAAAATTCGAAACGTCTGCTGATCTATGGTGCTCAATGCCTTCTAGGCCAGCAGACGCCGGCGGTTCATTTTCGGGTGTTGATGGGTGGAGCGTCGCCGGACCGGCATCGTGTAGTGGCTCAGCTGTCACGATCGGATGAGTGCTGTCCGCAGCAGTCCGCGATCCGCCGGCAGTCTCTCCGAACGGAACGGAACCACCCTCGCACAACGGCTCCGCAATCGCTGTCGGGCGGTCGCAACCTGCAATGACCTGCGATTCGGCGCTGACCTTTTCGAATAGGGTCGCCTTGTCCTGGTGTGGCGGCTCCGGCTGTGATGGCGGTGTCTTGCCGGTTGCTGGTGATCCCATCTGCTCGGTGATTATTTCTGAAGGGTTTTCGGGAGTCACCGGCTTAAAGAGGTAATGGTGGGTCTCTTCAACGTGAAGCTGAGCGAATGCAATCGCGGCGTCCAGATCATAGTGCTTCTGGAGATCCTCGAATGTCGTGTAGTTACCGACCTGCGCAACGAACCGCCGGGTCAACCCAATCCAGGCGAAGTGGCAACCGTAAAGGATGGGCGTACGCTTAGGATCGCTCGCCAAGAGACTAGAAATATCGGCTGTGGCAGCGTCCCGACTATCAAACCCGCGATCGATATCATCATCGGGATGGACTTCAGAGTCTGAGGGCTGATCGGGCGAAGCGTACGCATCGCGAGCATCGACCGGGTCGGGAGTTTCGCCATCAAACTCTTCGGTATCAGCATTGTGATCACCGTCACCATAGGCGGCCGTCTCCGGACCGAGATCATTCTCCGTACGGAAATCGCGGAATGGACCAAGGGCATCGACTGACCGCAACCCTGATAACTGCTCGAAGAATTCTTTAAGATTCTCGTCGTTCACCTCGCTCCAGTCTTGATTGGCCAGCCGCCACACTGGATAGTTTGACGTTCGCGAAAAGCTACGCGTCTCACCAGGTTCCATAACGCTGCTAATCCAAACTCGACTCGACCCGAAGACCTTTGAAAGATAGTCATCGACGTCCCAATTCTTGTCTGGCTCCATTTGCACTACGACGTGTGCGTGGATATCGAAGCTTTCGCCATCCTGGAAGGGCCGCACATGTCTTGCGACGAGTAGCGGAATGAGTAGCTGCCTTCGCTCAAGCTCCGCGATCGCCCGCTGCACGCAATTATTGAAAGCTCTTTGGCTCATCCGGAGATTGCCGATCGGGCACCGGCCATCCTCATCCAACAACGATTCCCCACCCTCTGTTCCCACCTGCAAATTGAGTGCGGGGCGAAGCACGATGTGAACCACGTTGTTCGGTTTGCACGCTGCCTCAAAGGCTTCAATGTCCCGGTGCATCGCATAAGCAGAGATCGCAGCTTGCGTGTTGAAGAGTTTGCTATGCCGCAAGTGCAGACCATGAGGCTCTATCAAGTTTCCTTTCGTCGCCAGATCGACCAAGAAAACGGGCACACGCCCCTTGTAGGGATTTAAACCCTTAGCGTGCAGTCTTGCGGCGAGCTTGAAGTCGCGCCCGAAACGACCTGCAGTAGATGCAGCGTCCATTGGCGTTCTCAGGTATTCGCGATTCGGATACATCCCGGTGTCCTAATGGATGCATGGAGCACGTCTTCGACCAGCTATGAGCGGAGGCTGAAACGACCGACGCTTGGGACGCCAAGCGCGGATCGTGACGACTCCGGACCGAGGAGTGATTCCTGCATCATGTTGAAGGGGGGCGTGTCCGGTTCATCCGGACCTTTTTGACGAACAGGGCTGCATCATGTTCGATGCGTAGAAGGCCCTCTCGTCCCGGGGCGATCCGCTGCTGCGGCCCACCGGAAGGGCGACTAATTCGGACGGCTTCCACGGCTTCCGAAAAACCAGCGTCAAGCATGGCTCGCCTTCACATGGATTCCCTAGCGGGCCGAGTAGGTCAAATCGAAGGGATTCGCATGGTTAACGCACGCCCGTGACCATGATCGCACGGGGGCTTCCACCCACAGCCTAATGATGGCAATTTGGGCCCGCACGGTTCTACACCGTGGTTCTACACCGTCATTTTCTGACGGTTTGAGAAATGCCCGGTTTTATTGGGTTTTTCGCGCTGCATTAGCGAGTGGCGGAGAGGGAGGGATTCGAACCCCCGATAGGCTTGCACCTATGCCGCATTTCGAGTGCGGTGCATTCGACCACTCTGCCACCTCTCCGGGTACCAAAGCGGCGGTTTCCCGCCGGGTCGCGGGCGAGTTCTAAGCGAGGACGCCGATCCAGACAAGGCGCTGGGCGTTTTTTCAAGCCTTTAGAATACAAGCCTTTGGAATAAGGCGATCGGAATGCGCCAGGGGCGCTGCTTCGCCGCACCTGACCTGCCGGGGTGCCCATCCTGGAAGGAGTAGCATTCGCCGCTGCGGGCTCACAGCAGCCAAAGCCATTTCCGAACCACGGCTGCGAAACCTCACCCTTTTTTCTCTTTCGAATTGCGCATGGTGAACCGCGCATTGCCCAAACCTGTTCCGATGGTGAGGATTCCCCAGCGCTTGTAATCCTGCATGAAGGGAATCTCGCTCAAGCCCTGCACCACGCCGTCATTGTGCATCAGCACCGCGGTGTCGTGATCCCCGATGGTCGGGATCGCCTCGATCAGGCTCGCGGGCAAATTGAATTTGCTGCTTTCCCAATTGCCCGGCAGGTTCTGCGCACCCTTTGCAATCAAACCGTCAGCCTCAATCGCGCCGGGACACGACACGCCGATGAATGGCGCGAGCTTCATACCCTCATCCTCGGCCTGTTTGATGAAGTTCTTCAGCATTCCTGCGAGCTTCTTCACCGTGCCTTCGCGCGTCGGCTCGTCGTCGGCATGACGCCAGAGTTCGGACTTCCAGACCGAGGCCTTCGACAGATCCGGCGCTTTCTTCTGCCGCGTTTCCACCACGCCGCACCGGATATTGGTGCCTCCGATAACGACGGCAAGGATGCTGTCATGCGCCTCGAAAATCCATGAAGGAGCGAGATGAGCGCAGCCGATCAGCGCAGCCTCATCGGGATGAAACCGGATCGGAAACATTTCAACTTTCTGACCTTCCGCCCTCAGAATGAGGCCGGCGCGCGCGATCGCCAACTGACCGATCCGCCGCTGACGGAAGCCGCCGCCGACGATAATCGCCTCGGTCTTGTCCCACGCTTTGGTCTTGAGGAATCGTTGGGTTACGAAAGCCAGTTCCTGCGCAAAATCCTCGATCGCCTTGTCGCCAAGCGGATCATCCCCGTCCTTGCGTAGCGGCTTGCGCAGATTCTCCAGAATGTCGTGAAACGCGCCCTTGCTGGCGCGATCGCCCAGAAACCCGTCGTCGTCCTTGAGCTCGATATTGTAGCTGTCGATGTCCACCGACGGCAGGCGCGCCGCCCCGTGATTGCCGATCCCGGCGGTCGTCAGCGTGTCCTCAGCCATATTCGGGAGCCTTTACCTGTTGCCGGGTATAACGGCCGGGGAACCGGATGGTTTCGAGGATCAGGTGCCGCTGCCGCCGCTGGACCCTGCAAAATCACGAAAATCGGCTCAAATGGCTTATAAATGGCCCGTTTTCGGGCTGCTTTTTCTTGACTCGCCGCCTTCTGCAGCTATAACACCCGCAACCCGGCGCGGGAGTTTCTCGCGCCGTTTGTTTTTGCGCAGCTCTGGCCAACGAGTTGTGGCGGCGCAGACAATTGAACCCATAGCGACTGAATAAGAAGCCGGCCCGGATTCATCCGAGCGCCGGGATCGAACACGAAGGAAAAAAACGATGTTCGCAGTCATCAAAACCGGCGGCCGGCAGTTCCGTGTCGTTCCGGATGATGTGCTCGAGATTGGCAAGATCGCCGGCGATGTCGGAACGATCGTGCAGCTTGGCGAAGTAATGGTTGTTGGCGGCGACACGCCGGTTCTCGGATTCCCGTTCGTTGCGGGTGCATCCGTGGCCGCCGAAGTGCTGGACCACAAGCGCGGCCCGAAGGTGATTTCCTTCAAGAAGCGCCGCCGCAAGAATTCGAAGCGCAAGCGCGGCTATCGCGACGAGATCACGGTGATCCGCGTCACCGAGATCTTGACCGACGGCAAGGCCCCGACCGTGGGTCCGCGCCCGAAGAAGGAAAAGAAGGTCGAGGCTGCGCCGGTAGACGGCGACGAGGCTCCGGCCAAGGTTGCCAAGAAGGCTCCGGCCAAGAAGGCGGCTCCAAAGGCTGCAGCGAAGGCCCCGGCAAAGACCGCAGCCAAGAAGGCCGCGCCGAAAACAAAGAGCGACAAAAAGTGAAATGATTCTGTCAGGGAATCGGTCTATAGCTTAAAGCGAATTTTGGAGACGGAGCCATGGCTCACAAAAAAGCAGGCGGTTCATCGCGCAACGGACGCGACTCGGCAGGCAAGCGCCTCGGGGTCAAGGCGTACGGCGGCGAGCACGTGATTCCGGGCAACATCATTGCGCGTCAGCGCGGCACGACCTGGCATCCCGGCCTTAACGTCGGCATGGGCACGGACCATACCCTGTTCGCCAAGATCGAAGGCAAAGTTGAATTCCGCGCCAAAGCCAACGGCCGCACCTTCGTCTCGGTTATTCCGACGGCGGAAGCGGCTGAATAAACGGTAGACACATCGCGTCTGCCGGGTCTCGTTGAACCGGCAGAGCACTGGAAGGCTCGAAGGGGAGACGGGTAACCGGCCTCCCCTTTTGTTTTGCGCTCGTTTTGGGGACGAGCACATCAAGGAGCCTTGCCATGCTGCTGGAAAAGCCAACGCCCACCTTGCGGGAATCAAGAGCCGTCGTCCTCGAGACCGATCGGCTGGTGTTGCGTCAGCCGACGCTCGCGGACGTAAAAGCCATCGCGCAGGTCGTGAGCGACAAGCGCGTGTCGATCAATCTGCGGCGCGTACCGCATCCGTACACCACGGACGACGCCATCAGTTTCGTGACCACCATCGCGGGCACCATCGATACCGTTTTCCTGGTCGAGCGCGAGCGCGCTGCCGTCGGCCTTGTCGGCGTGAGTTGGGAAAACGAGAATGCGCCGGAGCTCGGCTACTGTTTCGGCGTCGAGCACTGGGGCAAGGGTTATGCGACCGAAGCCGCACGCGCCGTGATCGATTATGCGTTCGAGGAATTCGCCATCGATCAGCTTCTGTCGGCCGCGCGGGTGCTCAACCCGGCATCGCGCCACGTGCTGGAGAAGTGCGGCTTCCAGTGGACCGGAGTCGAACTGCATCGCTTCCTGGCGCTCGGATCGTCGACGCCAGTCGACTGCTTCAAGCTGGAACGCGGCGTCTGGTCGTCGATCAAGAGCTGGAGCAATTCGACGCGGCGCTGATGGATCAGACCACCGTCGGCGGATTCGGCTCGGGCTCGCGGTGCATCACCTTGTGCTCGCGCAGGAAGATGTAAATTCCCGCGCAGGCAACAATGGCCGCTCCTATCATGGTGTTCGGTGACGGCACATCACCGAACACCAGAAATCCAAGCACGATCGCCCACACAATCATCGTGTATTGAAACGGTGCAACCACGCTGGCTGGCGCCAGAATCAGCGAGCGGTTGAGGCAAAGCACAGCCGCCACGTTGACCATGCCGCTGATCAGCAACAGCACAACGAGAAACCATGTCGGCGGCACGAAGAGAAATGCCGATATGATCCCGCCGAACACAAACGATCCCACCACCTGGGTTGTCGCCAGAAAGATGTTCGACGTACCGCGCACGTAACGGGTGACGATCATGAAGATCGACTGACACAGGCATCCGGCCAGCGCGATCAGCGCCGGCCAGGACACGGTCGCACCGGTCGGCCGAAGCGCAATCAGCACGCCAACGAAACCGATGACGACAGCAGCCCAGCGCCGCCAGCCGACATGCTCGCGCAGGAAGATCGCCGAGAACGCCGTGACGAAAATCGGCGCGGCGAGATAGCAGGTCGTGGCATCAGCCAGCGGAATGTACTTGATCGCGGTGAAGAACAGCATGCCGTCGGAAACGGACAGGGCCATCCGCAACACCTGCAAGCCGGGCCGCGGTACGTTGCGAGCGGCTGCGAAATTGTCCCGCGCCAGAAACGGCAGCAGCGTTGCGATGGCGCCAAACCCGCGGATGAAGAACAGCTGCGCGGGCGGGTAAGCGGCCACCATCATCTTGCTGAAGACGTTCACCAGCGAAAAGAGCGCGGGCGGGTAAGCGGCCACCATCATCTTGCTGAAGACGTTCACCAGCGAAAAGATCGTCATCGCCGCCAGCATGAACAAAATGCCGGAGAGCGCAGACGAGAGCGGTGTCGTGCGACGCAATGATTTGAACGGAAGATTCATCGGCAATGGGCTAGCGGGGGAAAATGGCGGGATGGAAGTTTGTTTGAAACGGAAACGGCGGCGCACCGAATCCTGACCGGGCGTGACGCAGTCGATCTTGCCTAGGAAGCAACCGGCAGGCGCGCAACAGCCAGAAATGCAGGCCATTTTGCGCGGCCATGCTTGATACTCTTAGAGCTTCATCCCGGCGGAGGCACCACCACGGGCTCGTCGCGCACGAGGCTCTGCTCGCGCAGGAAGATGTAGAGCCCGGCAATGATGATCACCGCCGCGCCTGCAAGCATCGCCACCGACGGCACGTCGCCGAATACGAGATAACCGAAAATTACCGCCCAGATAATCATCGTATACTGATACGGCACGACGACGCTGGCCGGCGCGAGCTTGAGCGAGCGGTTGACGCCGAGCGCGGCGGCGATGGAAATGCAGCCTGCCGCTGCGAAAAGGCCGAGATCCGGCAGGCCCGGCGTCACCCAGCCGAACGGCGCCGCGATCAAACCGAAGAGAAGCGTTCCACAGAACTGAGCGGACGTCAGGACGATGTCCGGTGTGCCGCGCAGCGAACGCGTGATGATCATGAGCGCGGCAAACGACGCGCTGCCCGCCAGCGCAATCATTGCCGGCCAGCTCACAGCCTGTGTAGACGGCCGCAGCGCGATGATGACACCGATGAAGCCGACGACGATGGCGCTCCAGCGCCGCCAGCCGACATGCTCCCCTAGGAAAATCGCGGACGCCGCGGTCACGAAGATCGGCGCGGCGAGATAATAGGTGATGACGTCCGCAAGTGGCAGATAGACCGACGCTGCGAAGAACGCCGCGACCTCAAGCGTCGAGAGCACGACCCGGATCACTTGCAGACCCGGTCTTTGAATGTTCCGAAGGGCCGCGCGCTGGCGCCAGATCGCCGGAGACATCAGGATGAGGCTGGCGGCAGCACGCAGCAGCAGCAGTTGACCGACCGAATAGGTCGCAACGATGTACTTGCCCAGCGCGTCGCCGAACGAAAACAGCCAGACGGCCAGCAGCATGAGCGCGATGCCCGCAAGCGTGGCCGAACGGTTGCCGGCCTCGGCCGAGATTTTTGCGAGCAGGGTCATGAGACGTCGCCGGATAACGTTAATTCGACAAAATGTATGCCGAGAACGTCGTTTAGAAGGTGCCCGACGGTTCGGCAACCGCCGCAAATGCGGCCTTCCCGGCGTTATTGCGCATGAATGGGTTGCCGCTCCGGGACCTATGGCGCATATATCCGGGACGCGACAAGCCCCCAAAAGCCGGGCTTTTGCCAATCGCGGCGCAATGGAAAACCGATGAAATTTCTTGACGAAGCCAAGGTCTATATCCGCTCCGGCGACGGCGGCAACGGCTGCGTGGCATTTCGCCGCGAGAAGTTCATCGAGTTCGGCGGACCGAGCGGCGGCAATGGCGGCCGCGGTGGCGACGTCATCGTCGAAGTCGCGGACGGTCTCAACACGCTGATCGACTATCGCTACCAGCAGCACTTCAAGGCGCCGAAGGGCGTGAACGGCATGGGGTCGGATCGTCATGGCGCCAACGGCAAGGATATCGTGCTCAAGGTGCCGCTCGGCACACAGATTTTCGACGAAGATCGCGAGACGCTGATCCACGACTTTACCGAGGTCGGCGAAAAATTCGTGCTGGCGACCGGTGGCAATGGCGGCTTCGGTAACGCGCATTTCAAGACCTCGACCAATCGCGCACCGCGCAACGCCAATCCCGGCCAGCCCGGCGAAGAGCGCTGGATCTGGCTACGGCTGAAACTGATCGCCGATGCTGGCCTGGTCGGATTGCCCAACGCAGGCAAATCCACATTCCTCTCAGTTGTCAGTGCAGCAAAGCCGAAGATCGCGGACTATCCGTTCACGACACTGCATCCGCAGCTTGGCGTCGTCGGCATCGATGGCCGGGAGTTCGTGCTGGCGGATATTCCGGGGCTGATCGAAGGCGCGCATGAAGGCGCAGGACTTGGTGACCGCTTTCTCGGTCACGTCGAGCGCTGCCGCGTGCTGCTGCATCTGGTCGATGCGACAAGCGAGCATGCCGGCAAGGCGTACAAAACCGTGCGCGCCGAATTAGAAGCCTATGACGAACATCTTGCCGACAAGATCGAGATCGTGGCGCTGAACAAGATCGACGCCGTCTCGCTGGAAGACCTCAAGGAACAGAAGGCGCGGCTGAAGCGCGCGGCGAAGAAAACGCCACTGCTGATTTCCGGCGTCTCGCGCGAAGGCGTACCGGAAGCGCTGCGTGCGCTGGTAAAGCTGATCGACGAAGCGCCGGTGTCCGCGAAAGCCAAGAAGGCGAGTGAGAGCGCCGCATCGGAACCAGAGCCGGCAGGCTGGACGCCGCTTGGTCACTGACGCCTCTCCGCCTGTTCAACTTATCCCTGTTAAACACTGATTTCTGATGTCGCACCCGAAACTGAAGAATTTCCGCCGCATCGTCGTCAAGGTCGGATCGTCGCTGTTGATCGATTCCGCTGCGGGTGAGGTGCGCGCGAGTTGGCTTGCCGCGCTCGCCGCCGACATCGCGAAATTGCATCATGACGGCAAGGATGTACTCGTTGTCTCGTCCGGCTCGATCGCGCTTGGACGCAGCCGCCTGAAGCTGCCGAGCGGCGCGCTCAAGCTCGAAGAGAGTCAGGCCGCCGCGGCGGTCGGCCAGATCGAACTGGCGCGCATCTGGTCGGGAGTGCTCGGCGCCCACGGCATTGGCGCGGGACAGATTCTGGTGACGCTGCAAGACACCGAAGAGCGGCGGCGTTATCTCAACGCACGCTCAACCATCACCAAGCTGCTTGAGTGGCGCGCGGTGCCGGTCATCAACGAGAACGACACCGTCGCCACCAACGAAATCCGTTACGGCGACAACGACCGCCTCGCCGCGCGCGTCGCCACCATGACCAGCGCCGACCTGCTCGTTCTGCTCTCGGACATCGACGGGCTCTACACCGCGCCGCCGTCCGCGAATCCGAATGCGAAGCTGATTCCGATCGTCGAATCCATCACCGCCGATGTCGAGGCGATGGCGGGTGCGGCCGAGTCCGAACTGTCGCGCGGCGGCATGCGGACCAAGATCGAGGCCGCGAAGATCGCGACCAGCGCTGGCACGCACATGTTGATTGCCTCGGGCAAGATCGAACATCCGCTGCAAGCGATCGCCGATGGCGGACCGGGTACCTGGTTTCTCACACCGGCCAATCCCGTCACCGCGCGCAAACGCTGGATCGCCGGATCGCTGGAGCCGAAGGGCACGCTCACCATCGATGCGGGCGCGGTGGCTGCGCTGCGCGCGGGCAAGAGCCTGCTGCCAGCCGGCGTGATCCGCGTGGACGGACAATTCGCGCGCGGCGACGCTGTGGTGGTGCGCGGTCCGGACACCCACGAGATCGGACGCGGCCTCGTCGCCTACGACGCTGAGAACGCCGAACTCATCAAGGGCCGCTCGTCGTCCGACGCAGCGCAGATCCTGGGCATCAGCGGCCGGGCGGAGATGATCCATCGCGACGACCTCGTGGTCGGTGGCCCGCGCGGCACCGACAGCGCCAAGTAGCCACATCCGGCAAAGCGCAAGCTCGGCCAATGGCCTAGCGGCGGGSCTGMCARSCCCYTYSCCSCCCSCCGGTCTGCCATGTTCCCGGTGGCTCGCCGGATCCGAATTTCTATGCTACGGCATGGCCTTACAAGCGATCCGACACCAGATAGACCTTATGTCTGCTCCACTCAAAGCCCTTGATGGCGCGCCCGACCTGACCGCGCTGATGACCGACCTCGGCGCCGGCGCGCGCCGTGCCGCGCGGGTGCTGGCGCTTGCTTCAAGCGAGCAGAAGGACTCAGCACTCGCCGCCATGGCCGCCGCCATCCGCGCCAGCACGCCTGCGATTCTGGCCGCCAACGCCGAGGACGTCGCCGAGGCAAAATCCAATGGATCGAGCAGCGCCTTTGTCGATCGTCTCGCGCTCAATGACGCGCGCATCAAGGCGATGGCCGACGGCATCGAGGTGGTGCGGGCGATCCCCGATCCTGTGGGCATCGTCACCGAAACATGGACACGCCCCAACGGCATGACCATCGAACGCGTGCGCGTGCCGCTCGGCGTGGTCGGCGTGATCTTCGAGAGCCGCCCCAACGTCGCGGCCGATGCCGGTGCGCTGTGTTTGAAATCCGGCAATGCCGTCATCCTGCGCGGCGGCTCGGACAGTTTCCGCTCCTGCCGTGCGATCCATTCTTGTCTCGTCGAAGGACCCCGCAAAGCGGGCCTACCCGAAGAATCCATTTCGCTGGTGCCGACCCGCGACCGTGCGGCTGTCGGTCTGATGCTCTCCGGACTCAATGGTGCGATCGACGTCATCGTGCCACGCGGCGGCAAGAACCTCGTCGCACGCGTGCAGGACGAAGCGCGCGTGCCGGTGTTCGCGCATCTCGAAGGCGTCAATCACGTCTATGTCGACAAGGCGGCTTCGCTCGACATGGCGAAGACGATTGTTCTCAATGCCAAGATGCGCCGCCCCGGCGTCTGCGGCGCGGCCGAGACGTTGCTGGTCGACAAGGCCGCCGCAGATAAGCAGCTCAAACCACTGGTGACGATGCTGCTCGACGCCGGCTGCGAAGTGCGCGGCGGCGACGACATCCGCCGTGTCGATGCGCGCGTAAAGCCCGTCTCCGAAGAAGACTGGGCCACCGAATACGAAGACGCGATCATCTCGGCGAAGCTTGTCGACGGCGTCGACGACGCATTGGCGCATATCGCGCGCTACGGCTCGCACCACACCGACGCCATCGTGACTGACGACGAGAAGGTAGCCTCGAGGTTTCTCAACGAAGTGGATTCCGCCATCGTGCTGCATAACGCCTCGACGCAATTCGCCGATGGCGGCGAATTCGGCTTCGGCGCGGAGATCGGCATCGCCACCGGCAAGTTCCACGCACGCGGTCCCGTTGGGGCCGAACAACTGACCAGCTTCAAGTATCGCGTTCACGGCACGGGACAGACACGTCCGTGATTGCGCGCCCGTGAGCGACGTGCCCGAAGAAGCAATCCATTTGCCCCGCGCCCTTCCGCGTCATGTCGACGGCATGCGCATCGGCTTGCTTGGCGGATCGTTCAATCCGCCGCATGAGGCGCATCGCGCCATTAGCCTGTTCGCACTGAAGCGATTGCAGCTCGACCGCATCTGGTGGCTGGTGTCGCCGGGCAATCCATTAAAGGACAACGGTTCCCTGCACGCATTGCGCGAGCGCATGATCGCTGCCGAGAAGGTCGCGCATCATCCGCGCATCGACGTCAGCTGTCTCGAAACCGTCATCGGCACCCGTTACACTGCGGATACGATTTCTTACTTGCGACGCCGCTGTTCCGGCGTGCGCTTTGTCTGGATCATGGGCGCAGATAATCTCGCGCAATTCAACCGCTGGGAAAGCTGGCGGCGTATCGCCGACATGGTGCCGATCGCCGTGGTCGACCGGCCATCCGACAGCCTCCGCGCTCTATCATCCGTTGCCGCGCAGACCCTGATGCCCTATCGCATCAATGAGCGGAATGCCGGGTCACTCGCGAGTCGGCGAGCGCCAGCCTGGACTTTTCTCACCGGATTAAAATCCAGCCTGTCTTCGACGCGATTACGGAACCCGGACGGAAGCTGGAAGGACAAGAGTCCGCGATGACGCTTTCCGGCAACAGAAACACCCAAATCATCGCGGCGACATCTGGAAGATTGAAACCGTTAACCCCACATGCCTATTATGATGGTGGGCGCCAGGATTCGGCGCTCGCGATACAGTGAAAGGAATGGTCCCTGACCACATCTGTATTGTCCAAGGCTAGCTCGCTAAAGCCTCGTGTTGAAGCGACGCCTGTCCCCGTCCTGAAGGCGCGACCTGACGCCGACAAGACGCTGAACCTGATCCTCTCCCGCCTTGACGACATGAAGGCGGAAGAAACGGTCACCATCGACCTCCGCGGCAAATCCTCCATCTCCGACTACATGATCGTCACTTCCGGGCGGGCCAACCGCCATGTCGGTGCGATCGCGGAGAATGTCGCAAAGGGTCTCAAAGAGAGCGGCATCGCAGCCCCTCATATCGAGGGATTGCCCAATTGCGATTGGGTGCTGATCGATTCCGGCGATGTGATCGTGCACGTGTTCAGGCCGGAAGTCCGCGAGTTCTACAATCTCGAAAAGATGTGGACCTCGGACAAACCGGCGGCAAAGGCCCGCTGAACGGCACTTGAGGCCGTGCGTGTTCATGTGCGTGCGCGCATGATACTTTGCGCGCCATGCGCATTATCGTCATTGCCATCGGACGTCTGAAGCAAGGCCCGGAACGGGATCTGGCCGAACGCTATCGCGAGCGGTTCGACGACATCGGCCGCAAGCTTGGATTTCGCGGCCTCGAGATTCATGAAATTCCGGAAAGCCGCGCGCGCGATGTGGCCACGCGAATCAGCGAGGAAGCCGCGGCGATCTCCGCGCTCATTCCTGACAAATCGTCCATCATTGCGCTCGACGAGCGCGGCGAGGCCATCGACAGCGCAACATTCGCGCGGCATCTTGGCCGATGGCGGGACGAATCGGTTCCAAACGCCGTTTTTTTGATCGGCGGCGCGGACGGACTTTCGCCCGATTTGAGGCGCAAAACAAAACTCAGCGTTGCGTTTGGCAAGGCGACCTGGCCGCATCAGATGGTACGCGTCATGCTGCTGGAACAGATTTATCGGTCCGCGACCATTTTGTCCGGCCACCCTTATCACCGCGCATAATAGATCTCGAAAGATCGACCCTTACGTGACCGAGAATACACCCCCGCTGACGATACGTACGCTGACGCGCGGCGCGATGTTCTCGCTGGTGCTTTCGTCCCTGAATGTTGCGGGACCGATCTTGCCGGCCCATGCGCAGGGCGCGGTCAAACAGATCAGTGCCCCAGATCCGGAAGCGATCAAGCAGCGCACGCAGGAACTCGAAGCCGCGCGCGAACAGCAGAAGAAAGCTGCCGAGCTCGAACAAAAATTAAAGGCCGACATCGCGACCATCGGCCAGGACCGCACCAAACTCAACCAGCAACTGATCAGCATCGCCGCACAGGTGCGTGACGTCGAAGGCAGAATGGCCGGCACTGAAGCCCGGTTGCGCCCGCTCGATGCGCGCGAGCTTCAAATCCGCGCCTCGCTCGAAACGCGCCGCGATGAAATTTCCGAAGTGCTCGCGGCCTTGCAGCGCGCCGGGCGGCGCGCGCCGCCGGCGCTGTTCGTGAGACCCGAAGACGCGCTGCAATCGCTGCGCACCGCGATGCTGCTAGGCTCTGTGGTGCCGGAGATGCGCGCGCGCGCCGCCAAGCTCGCCAGCGACCTCGGCGAACTGGTCAGCCTGCGCAAGAACATTGCGGAAGAGCGCGACCGGTTGGCGGTTGACCGCGACAAGCTGAACGACGACCGCACTCGCCTCGCCGCGCTTGTGCAAGAGCGCCAGAAGCAACAGTCGGACACCGAAAAGAGCATGGAAGCGGAGCGGCAGCGCGCCATCGCGCTGTCCAAACAAGCCGAAACCCTTCAGGACCTGATCGCCAAGATGGAGCAGGACGTGAAGGCGGCCGCGAAGGCTGCGGCGGAGGCGGAACTGAAGGGCACACCCGCCTCGCTGAATGGCAAACCGAACCTGGGGGCGCTGAAGGATCCTGCGCGCTTGAGCCCGGCGATCGCATTCGCGTCCGCCAAGGGACTTTTGCCAATCCCGGTTAATGGCACCCGGATACGCAGTTTTGGCGGTTCCGACGGCAGCGGTGGTCAGGAAAAGGGCATTTCCATCGCCACCAGACCCGGGGCACAGGTCACAACACCTTGTGATGGCTGGGTTGTTTACTCAGGACCGTTCCGGAGCTACGGACAACTCTTGATCCTCAACGCCGGCGGCGGGTATCATGTTCTAATCGCCGGGATGGAACGTATTTCGGTCACGATCGGGCAGTTTGTTCTGACAGGAGAACCGGTCGCGACCATGGGGACCACGTCTCAGGTCGCGTCAATTCTGGCGGCAGCGTCTAGCCAGCCTGTACTCTACATCGAGTTCCGTAAGGACGGCACTCCAATCGATTCTGGTCCATGGTGGGCCGCAAGTGAAGGCCAAAAGGTTCGCGGATGATGCGCAAGACTTCCCTGGTTCTCCTCAGCGTCGCAGCAGGCGCGGCGGCAACACTCTTCCTCACGCAGCCTCGCTCGGCGCTTATTGGATCGACGGCACGTGCCGCGTCGTCCGACACTTACCGACAGCTCAATCTGTTCGGCGATGTGTTCGAACGCGTGCGCAGCGACTATGTCGAGAAGCCGGACGACAGCAAGCTGATCGAAACCGCCATCAGCGGCATGCTCACCGGTCTCGATCCGCATTCCAGTTACATGGACGCGAAAAGCTTCCGCGACATGCAGGTGCAGACGCGCGGCGAGTTCGGCGGCCTCGGCATTGAAGTCACGATGGAAGACGGCCTCATCAAGGTCGTCTCGCCGATCGACGAGACGCCAGCGTCCAAGGCCGGCATCATGGCCAACGACATTATTTCGAATCTCGACGATGAGCCGGTGCAGGGCCTGACCCTCAACCAGGCCGTCGAGAAAATGCGTGGCCCGGTCAACACCAAGATCAAGCTCAAGATCATCCGCAAGGGTCAGGACAAGCCGATTGAAGTCACGCTGGTGCGCGACAACATCCGCGTGCGTTCGGTGCGTGCGCGCGTCGAGAGCGACGACATCGCCTACATCCGCATCACCACCTTCAACGAGCAGACCACCGAAGGCCTGAAGCGGGAGATGACGAACCTGACCACCCAGATCGGTTCGGACAAGATCAAGGGCTACATCCTCGATCTGCGCAACAATCCCGGCGGATTGCTGGAGGAAGCCGTATCGGTGTCCGACGCATTCCTTGATCGCGGCGAAATCGTCTCGACCCGTGGCCGCAATGCCGAGGAAACCCAGCGCCGCACCGCCAAGCCCGGCGATCTCGCCAAGGGCAAGCCGGTGATCGTGCTGATCAACGGCGGCTCCGCATCGGCGTCCGAAATCGTTGCTGGCGCTTTGCAGGATCACAAGCGTGCGACGCTGCTCGGCACCCGCTCGTTCGGCAAGGGATCGGTGCAGACCATTATCCCGCTCGGCTCGGGCAACGGTGCGCTGCGGCTCACCACCGCGCGCTACTTCACGCCGTCGGGCAAATCGATTCAGGCCAAGGGCATTATCCCGGATATCGAAGTTCAGCAGGATGTGCCTGACGATCTGAAGTCGAAGACCGACACCAAGGGCGAAGCTTCGCTGCGCGGCCACCTGAAGGCCGAAGGCCAGGAAGAGACTGGCTCGCAGTCCTACGTGCCGCCGGATGCGAAGGACGACAAGGCTCTGAAGATGGCCGCAGACCTTCTGCATGGCATCAAGCAGACCACCTCGGCGCCGACGCCCACCGACAAGGCATCGAACAAGGCCGCGAACTAAGCCGCGGACCAGGCAATCGTCTCAATCGGAAAAGGGCGGCCTTCGGGCCGCCCTTTTCCTTGGCCCCGAAACTCGGCCGGGCCCGCGCTCAGCACCACCGAAACGCGAGCCTTTCCGGCCCATAGCTAAGGTGCCGTGGTAGGATTCGCAGATTGATTCGCGAGGTTGAGGGCTGTGACCACCGACGATCTGAGCGCCCCGCTCGGACAGGACCGGCCGCGCAAGCGGCGATACCGGCTTCCGTTCACGGCACCGCAGGCGATTGCGGGGCTGTTTGGACTGTTTCTGGCGACCTTTCTCGGCTTCGCTATTTTCAACAACAATCCCATGGGCGGCGAGCCGCTGGCGAAGGTCTCCTACGACCCCGCCACGCTGCCCGGCGACAAGACTGCGCAGCAGCCAACCAGCACGGCGGCAGCCCCCAAGGAAGCCTCCGCAGCCGCCAGGGAGCCAGCCGCAGGGCAACAGACTGTAACCATCATCGATGGCTCCAGCGGCTCCCGGCAAAGCGTAATTATTGGCACGGCCGCGGATGCTCCGGTGAAGGCGGACGCTCCGCCAGCCGTGATGGCGGGCATCAATCCAAAACTGCTCGAAAGTTCGCGCTATGGCATGATCCCCGTGGCCGCCGACGGCCTCAAGCCGTTCCGCGCCTATGCCGCCAGCAGCGACGCCGAGCGTGCCGCCATCGGCAAGACGCCCATCATCGCCATCGTGGTCTCCGGCCTCGGCGTCGGCGCTGCGAAAACCGCCGATGCGATCACCAAGTTGCCCGGTGCGGTGACGCTGGCTTTCACACCGTACGGCTCCGACCCCGGCAAGCTGGTCGAACGCGCACGCGCACAGAAGCACGAAGTTCTGCTGCAGGTGCCGATGGAGCCGTTCGACTATCCCGATAACGATCCCGGCCCGCAGACGTTGCTGACCACGCTGTCCGCCGATCAGAATTCCGACCGCTTGGCGTGGCACATGAGCCGGTTTCAGGGCTATGTCGGCATCGCCAATTTCATGGGCTCGCGCTTCGTTGCGACCGACGCGGCAATGCAGCCGATCGTCAAGGAAGCCGCCCGGCGCGGCCTCGCCTATCTCGACGACGGCAGCGCTCCGCGCAGCGTCGCAGGCGTGATCGCGGAAGGTCAGGCGATGCCGTTCATAAAGGCCGACGTGAGCATCGACACGGTGCCGACGCCAGCCGAGATCGACCGGGCGCTGGCGCGGCTGGAAACGCTGGCGAAGGAGCGCGGGTCGGCGGTCGGCATCGCGTCGGCGCTGCCGATTTCGATCGACCGGATCGGAACCTGGGCAAGGCAGCTCGAAGGCCGGGGTCTCATGCTGGTGCCGTTGACAACGGCGATGCTGAAACCAAAATCTAGCTGAGCATGGTCGGGACGGCCGGGAACCGGTGGTCCCGCACAATCATGCGGACGAGAGGATTGAGTGCGATTGGCGCGCTCTGCGTACCGGTCAGGGACCGAGGGTTTTAAGCAGTATGGCGCGTTACGACGATCTGCCCTACCGGACCTGCGTCGGGATCATGCTGATCAATGCGGATGGACTGGTCTTCATCGGGCGCCGCGTCGGCGGCCCGGAGCATGTCGATCAGACCCACGTGTGGCAGATGCCGCAGGGTGGCGTCGATGCCGGCGAGGATACATGGGCCGCGGCAAAGCGTGAGCTTTACGAAGAGACCAATGCCCGTTCGGTGGAGAAACTCGGCGAGGTGCCTGAGTGGCTCACTTACGATATCCCGCGCACTGTCGCGGGCCGCGCCTGGAAGGGCCGCTTCCGCGGCCAGAAACAGAAATGGTATGCGCTTCGCTTCACCGGCAAGGACAGCGAGATCAATGTCGCCTCGCCAGCCGGCCACAAGGCCGAGTTCATCGACTGGCGCTGGGAACCGATGAAAAATCTTCCCGAGCTGATCGTGCCGTTCAAGCGCCCGGTCTATGAACGCGTGGTCCAAGAATTCACGAAGTTCGCGGCAAAGTAAATCCAGCCCACCAAAATGCAAAAAAGCCCTGCGGTTGCAGGGCTTTTTCAATTCATCCGCAACACTGCGATTAGTGCATCGCGGTGGAAACGATATACTGCTGGATCGTCTTGAAGTGATCGAGGCGCGCGATGGCGCGGTCGAGCGCATCGCCCTCTTCTTCCTTCAATCCTTCTTCCATCTCGGAGATCTTGTCCGCGAACGCTTCGCGGTCGAGTTCCTGCACCGAGGTGGCGGTGTCGGCAAGCACGGTGAGGCCCTTGTCCGAAATCTCCGCAAGCCCGCCGAGCACGATGATCTTTTCGTGCTTGCCGCCGACAGTGACCGTCATGATGCCGGGACGAACGCTCGCCACCAGCGGCGCATGACCAGCCATCACGCCGAAGTCGCCTTCAACGCCAGGAATATCGACCTGTTCGACTTCGCCCGAGAAGGCGATTTTTTCAGGCGATACGAGATCGAAGTGGAAGGTCGCCATGATGCTTACGCCGCTTCCGCTGCGAGCTTCTTGCCCTTCTCGACGGCTTCTTCGATGGTGCCGACCATGTAGAAGGCGGCTTCCGGCAGGTGATCGTACTTGCCTTCGCAAAGGCCCTTGAAGCCCTTGATGGTGTCGGCGAGGTCGACAAACTTGCCCGGCGAACCGGTGAAGACTTCAGCGACGAAGAACGGCTGCGACAGGAAGCGCTCGATTTTACGAGCGCGGGCCACGGCGATCTTGTCCTCTTCCGACAGTTCGTCCATGCCGAGAATGGCGATGATGTCCTGCAGCGACTTGTAGCGTTGAAGCACCTGCTGAACCATGCGCGCGGTCTGGTAGTGCTCCTCGCCGACGATCAGCGGCGAGAGCATGCGCGAGGTCGAGTCGAGCGGATCCACTGCAGGATAGATACCCTTTTCCGAGATCGCGCGGTTGAGCACGGTCGTCGCGTCCAAGTGGGCGAACGATGTCGCAGGCGCCGGGTCGGTCAAGTCGTCGGCCGGAACGTAAATGGCCTGAACCGAGGTGATCGAACCCTTGTTGGTGGTGGTGATGCGCTCCTGCAGCGCGCCCATGTCGGTCGCGAGCGTCGGCTGATAACCCACCGCCGAAGGAATGCGGCCCAGAAGCGCCGACACTTCGGAGCCGGCCTGCGTGAAGCGGAAGATGTTGTCGACGAAGAACAACACGTCCTGGCCCTGATCGCGGAAATGTTCTGCGACGGTCAGACCGGTGAGGCCGACGCGGGCGCGGGCACCCGGAGGCTCGTTCATCTGGCCGTACACGAGAGCGCACTTCGAGCCTTCGCCGCCGCCCTTCTTGTTGACGCCGGATTCGATGAACTCGTGATAGAGGTCGTTGCCTTCGCGGGTTCGCTCGCCGACACCTGCGAACACCGAGTAGCCGCCGTGGGCTTTCGCAACGTTGTTGATCAATTCCTGAATCAGCACGGTCTTGCCGACGCCGGCGCCGCCGAACAGACCGATCTTGCCGCCCTTCGCATATGGCGCGAGCAGATCGACGACCTTAATGCCGGTGACGAGAATTTCGGCTTCCGTCGACTGGTCGGTGTAAAGCGGCGCTTCCTGATGGATCGCGCGGGTGCCTTCAGCCTTGACCGGGCCCTGCTCGTCAACCGGCTCGCCGATGACGTTCATGATGCGGCCGAGCGTGCCGGCGCCCACAGGCACCATGATCGGCGCGCCGGTGTCCTTGACTTCCTGGCCGCGGACCAAACCTTCGGTGGTGTCCATCGCGATAGCGCGAACGGTCGATTCACCGAGATGCTGCGCGACTTCCAGCACCAGGCGGTTGCCCTGGTTGGTGGTCTCGATGGCGTTGAGAATGGCCGGCAGATAGCCTTCGAACTTCACGTCGACGACGGCGCCGATAACCTGCGAAATGCGTCCGGTCTGATTGGCGGGTGATGCCATGGGATAGTCTCCTTAAAACTCGGTCTAGGCGGCGGTCGGCTCAGATGGCTTCGGCGCCGGAGATGATTTCGATCAGTTCCTTGGTAATCATCGCCTGGCGGGTACGGTTGTAGATCAGCGTCTGCTTGCGGATCATGTCGCCGGCGTTGCGGGTCGCGTTGTCCATCGCGCTCATCTGCGCGCCGTAGAACGACGCGTTGTTTTCGAGCAGAGCGCGGAAAATCTGCACCGCAAGATTGCGCGGCAGCAGGCTCGAGAGAATTTCGTCCTCGGCAGGCTCGTAATCGTAAACCGAAGTCGCGCCGCCCGTGGCTTCCTTTTCTTCAAGCACCAGCGGGATGATCTGCTGAGCGGTCGGAATTTGCGCGACCACCGACTTGAAGCGCGAATAGAACAGTGTGCAAACGTCAAACTCACCGGCTTCAAACCGCGCGATCACCTTCTTGGCGATGTCCTCGGCATTCTTGAAGCCGAGCACTTTGACCGAGCGCAGTTCGACGTGCTCGACGATCTGCTTGTCGAACTGGCGGCGAAGCTGATCGTAGCCTTTACGGCCGACGCAGAAGAATTTGACCTCTTTGCCCTGGTTCATCAGCGACAGCGCCCGCTCGCGCGCCAAGCGCACGATGGACGAGTTGAACGCGCCGGACAAACCGCGCTCGCCGGTGCAGACCAGCAACAGGTGAACCTTGTCGTTGCCGGTACCCGCCAACAGCGCCGGCGCAGTGCCGGAACCAGCAGCAGCGCCCGCGATGTTGCTGATCACCGCATCCATGCGCTCGGCATAGGGACGCGCGGCTTCAGCCGCAGTCTGGGCACGGCGCAACTTCGACGCCGCAACCATCTGCATGGCCTTGGTGATCTTCTGCGTCGCCTTGGTCGAGGCGATGCGGACACGCATGTCCTTGAGAGACGCCATTCTTTATCTCACCCTGACGATCCAGCCTCACGCCGGACCGCAAACCCCAGTTTCGCCGCGCACGAACCGATCGGCGCGGCGATGATCCTTAAGCGAAAGTCTTGGTGTAGCCTTCGACCACGCCCTTGAGCTTGCCGGCCACGTCGTCCGACAAATCGCGGCTGTCGCGGATGGCGTTGAGAATATCGACATGCTTGCCACGCAGCAGCGACAGCAGGCCGTCCTCGAACGAGCGCACCTTGTTGACCGGAATACCGTCGAGATAACCGTTGACGCCGGCGTAGATCGTCACGACCTGCTCTTCCATCTTCAGCGGCGAGAACTGCGGCTGCTTCAGGAGTTCGGTCAGGCGCGAACCGCGCGCCAGCAGGCGCTGCGTCGAGGCGTCGAGGTCGGAACCGAACTGCGCGAACGCCGCCATCTCGCGGTACTGCGCCAACTCGCCCTTGATCTTGCCGGCAACCTTCTTCATCGCCTTGGTCTGCGCCGACGATCCGACGCGCGACACCGACAGGCCGACGTTCACCGCCGGGCGGATGCCCTGGAAGAACAGATCGGTTTCCAGGAAGATCTGGCCGTCGGTGATCGAAATCACGTTGGTTGGAATGTAGGCCGACACGTCGTTGGCCTGGGTCTCGATGACCGGCAGCGCGGTCAGCGAACCGTTGCCGTGCTCATCGTTGAGCTTGGCTGCGCGCTCGAGCAGGCGGGAATGCAGGTAGAACACGTCGCCGGGATAAGCTTCGCGGCCCGGCGGACGGCGCAGCAACAGCGACATCTGACGGTAGGCGACGGCCTGCTTGGACAAGTCGTCATAGATGATGACGGCGTGCATGCCGTTGTCGCGGAAGTATTCGCCCATGGTGCAGGCGGTGAACGGCGCGAGGTACTGCATTGGCGCGGGGTCCGACGCGGTAGCCGCGATGATGATCGAGTATTCCAGCGCGCCCTGCTCCTCGAGCACCTTCACGAATTGCGCGACGGTGGAACGCTTCTGACCGATCGCGACGTACACGCAATACAGCTTCTGGCCTTCCGGCGCGCCGGCGACGTTGAGGCAATACAGCTTCTGGCCTTCCGGCGCGCCGGCGACGTTGAGCGGCTTCTGGTTCAGGATCGCGTCGAGCGCCACGGCGGTCTTGCCGGTCTGGCGGTCGCCGATGATCAGCTCACGCTGGCCGCGGCCGATCGGGATCAGGGCGTCGATCGCCTTGAGGCCGGTCGCCATCGGCTCATGCACCGACTTACGCGGAATAATGCCGGGCGCCTTGACGTCCACGCGCTTGCGTTCGGTCGCCTGGATCGGGCCCTTGCCGTCGATCGGATTGCCGAGCGCATCAACGACGCGGCCGAGAAGTCCCTTGCCGACAGGCGCGTCCACGATGGCGCGGGTGCGCTTGACGGTCTGGCCTTCCTTGATCTCGCGGTCAGCACCGAAGATCACGATGCCGACGTTGTCGCTTTCGAGGTTGAGCGCCATGCCGCGCGTACCGTTCTCGAACTCGACCATTTCACCGGCTTGGACATTGTCCAGACCGTAGACGCGGGCAATGCCGTCGCCGACCGAGAGAACCTGACCGACTTCCGAGACTTCGGCTTCCTGGCCGAAATTCTTGATCTGGTCCTTGAGGATTGCGGAAATTTCCGCGGCGCGGATGTCCATCAGCCTGCCTCTTTCATCGCGTGCTTGATCGAATTGAGTTTGGTGCGAAGCGAGCTGTCCACCATGCGGCTGCCGAGCTTGACGACAAGCCCGCCGATGATCGACGGATCGACCTTCACGTTGAGATCGACGTCCTTGCCCGACACTGTTTTCAGCGCGGCCTTGAGAGCGTCGAGATTCTTGTCGCTGAGCGGTTCAGCGACGGTGACTTCCGCGGTGGCTTCGCCCTTGAACTTGGCGACCAGCGCACGGAACGCCCTGATGACATCGGCCACGGCAAACAGCCGGCGATTGGCGGTCAGGACCTTGAGAAAATTCGCGGCAATGCCGCTGATGCCGGCCTTGGTCAGCACGGCGCCGAGTGCCTTGGCCTGCGCGTCGGCGGTGAACACCGGGCTGCGCACCAGCCTCAGAAGATCGGGACTGTCGGCCAGCATGGCGGTGAACTTGTCGAGGTCCGCCTTGACGGCGTCGATGGACTTCTGGTCGCGCGCCAGTTCGAAAAGGGCCGTCGCATAACGGCCGGACACGCCAGACACGGAGGGATCTTCAGCTGCCACAAGTAAGCTCTTCTAGCTGTCGAATGCCCAAGAAAAAGACCATCGCTGCCAGACTGGTGTCATGAGGACACCAAGCGATCCAAGTCCTTGGAATTCAAGCGGGACTTCGATTTCTGGCCGGAGCGATCTACCCAGCAGCCCAAAATCGCGGTTTTGCTAACATAGGGCGCGCGCAGGTGCAACATGACGGCGATTGCCAATGCGTTTTTCGCGGCGCCGGTTTGTCGCAGCAACGGCTGCGCAATATGTGCGTCGCGCGGGATGAATTCCTGACTGATCGAACCGAGCTGTTGAATGGCGGAGCCATTGCAAAACGCCGTCGCGCAGCCGCGCCCGATTGTCCCCGAATCGCCGGGCGCACTTTCGTTTCTTAAGCGGAACAATCAGTCGCAGCCCTGCCCAAATTTGAGTCCAAAAGCCCGGAAAAGCGGCACAAATATCGTCTAACTATCTGAAATTACCAGATAATTTCTAATACGCGATTGTACTTATACCTGGATGCTGCATCATTGACGCATCGCACAAAAGCGATTCGGGCAGGCAATGGCGCCAATCCAGTCAAGATCCAGGTGAGCAATGTCGCTTCCAAAAACACTGTCAGCCGGCCCGAACGCCAGCGGCGAGAATCCCGTTTCCCTTCCCGAGTTGATCGAACTCACCAACACCATTCGCGCCACCACCGCCGACAAGATCAGCGGAATTCAGCGGGTCACCGGGATGCTGCGAATGCTGGCACTGAACGCGATGATCGAAAGCGCGCGCGCCGGCACCCATGGAAGGGGATTTTCCGTGGTCGCCTCCGAAGTGCGCGAAATCGCGGCGGGCGTCGGATTGATCGCCGAACAATTGCAGAAAGAGCTTGCGACGCAGATCGATTCGTTGAGCGGGCGCACGCAATTGATGGCGAATGCCGCGATGGGATCGCGCATGGTCGATCTCGCGCTGAACGCCATCGAGATCATCGACCGCAATCTTTATGAGCGAACCTGCGACGTGCGCTGGTGGGCGACCGACAGCGCCGTCGTCGATTGCGCGGCAAGCGTCACGCCGCAATCGGTTGCTTACGCCTCGAAGCGGCTTGGCGTGATTCTCAATGCTTACACGGTCTATCTCGACCTGTGGCTCTGCGACCTGCACGGCAAGGTTATCGCCAACGGACGGCCTGATCGCTATTCAGTCGCAGGCCTCGATGTGTCGCGCGAGCCATGGTTCGTGCAGGCCTCGCGCCTGCAGTCCGGCGACGATTACGCCGTCGGCGACATCAGCGTCGCGGCGGGGCTGAAGAACGCCGAGGTCGCGACTTACGCAGCATCCGTGCGAACCGGCGGCGAGAGCCACGGGGCGCCGCTGGGCGTGCTGGCGATCCATTTCGATTGGACCCCTCAAGCCCAGACCATCGTTCGCGGCGTCCGGATCGAACCGGAGGAACGGGACAGGACCGCTGTCCTGCTGGTAGACGCCAGCCGCCGTATCATCGCGTCCTCGGAAGAGACCAACACCCTCGACCGGCACTTCCAGATCGATACAGCGGGCCGTTCCCACGGCTTCTACACCCGCAGCGACGGGATCACCGTCGCATTCCACGCCACCCCCGGCTATGAAACCTATCGTGGACTGGGCTGGCACGGCGTGATCGTGCGTCGGCCGGGCTGATTCGGCCTCTCCGCTGCTTGGAAAGTCTGCGATTCGGCGACGGAAGCCGACGAATCGGGCCCCGAGATGCCCATTCTCCGCATGCAGCATTGCGCCAGCCGCATCACAGGAACGATTTGGGCGATTTCAGGTTTACTTCGCGAAGCCAATAGTTTTGAAAACTATAAAGTATTCGCATGTATAAAATCGTCGAGAATCTATTCATCCGAAATATTATGGAAGAAATCGAGATTAGTTTTTATTTCCAGCCAAATTTTCAATGATATCGGAACCAATCCCCTCGCCGCGCTTATGCCTCATTATTGGATGAACCGTCCCGCCACGTAAATACTGGCCAGAATTAGCCAGCCACTGGATGGATATACCAAGAAGAGGGACAAGTATATGATCACCGCTATCAAGCGCGTGCCGGGGCAACCCGTGAAGAATCGGAATGCCTCCATCGCTTTGATTGCCATTGGCGTGCTCGCACTCAGCGCTTCCGCAGGCGAAGCGAGTTCCCGCAAGCACAGCTGGCGCGACGCCAATGCCTCCGTCGGCACCGGCCGCAGCTTCTCTGGCGTGGCGTCCTATTACGGCAACGAGTCCGGCAGCAAGACCGCCTCGGGCCAGCGTTTCAACCAAAACGCCATGACCGCCGCCCACCGCTCCCTGCCCTTCGGCACCCGCCTGAAGGTCACCCACAGCGGCCGCAGCGTGGTCGTCACCGTTAATGACCGCGGCCCCTTCATTCGCGGCCGCGTGCTCGATCTGTCGACCGGCGCCGCCCGCGCCATCGGCCTGACCGGCCGTGGCGTCGGCCACGTCGTCGCAGAAGTACAGTAAGCGCTTGAGAGCTCAGTAAGCCCTGGATGCCGGGCAGCGGGGCATCGCTTTCCGCATCCGGGTCCACTTGCTGATGTGTAAGTAGCGTATGCGTTGAGTTGCGTTGAAAGGGCCGGTGCCGATTGCGCCGGCCTCTTTCATTGAAGGTTTTAGAGGAAACTCTGCGGATCGATGTCGACCTCGAGCTTGAGATTGCCCTTCGTCTTCGGACCCGCCGCGAGCCAGTCGCGCATATAGGCGGACAGGTCGATGGTGCGCACAGCCTTCACCAGAATACGAAAGCGATAACGGCCCTTGATGACTGCAAGCGGGGCTTCCGCAGGGCCCAGCACCTGGACGCGCTCGTCCAGTGGCGCGGCTGACGCGAGCTTGCGCGCGAAGCCTTCCGCCGTCGGCCGATCGCCAGCCGAAATAATCAGCGACGCCAGCCGGCCGAACGGCGGATACAGCGCGCGTTCGCGTGCCTCGATCTCGCTGGCGTAAAACGCCTCGCGGTCGCAGGCCACCAGCGCCTTCATCACCGGGTGTTCCGGCTGATGGGTTTGCAGATAGCCGACGCCGCGGCCCTGCTCACGCCCGGCGCGGCCGATCACCTGATTGAGCAACTGGAACGTGCGCTCGGCGGCGCGCGGATCGCCGTTGCCTAATCCCAGGTCCGCATCCACCACGCCCACCAGATTGAGGCGCGGGAAATTATGCCCCTTCGCCACGAGCTGCGTGCCGATGATGATGTCGACGCGCCCCTCGGCGATTTCATTCAGCTCCGACCGCATGGTCTCGATCGACGTGATGAGATCGCTCGACAACACTATGGTGCGCGCATCGGGAAACAGATTCGCAGCTTCTTCCTGCAGACGTTCAACGCCAGGGCCGATGGCCGCCAGCGATTCCTCTGCGCCACAGTGCGGACACTGATGAGGGCGCGGCATCGAGAAACCGCAGTGATGGCAAACGAGGCGCTGGCGGAAACGGTGATCCACCAGCCACGCATCACAGATGGTGCATGCGAAGCGATGCCCGCAGGCGCGGCACAATGTTAGCGGCGCGTAGCCGCGACGGTTGAGGAACAGCAGCGCCTGCTCCTTGCGCTCCACCGCGATCTTGATTTCTTCCGCGAGACGCGGCGAGATGAATCGACCACGCTGCGGTCCTTCGAGCTTGAGATCGATAGCCTCGATATGCGGCATGTGCTGGCCGCCGAACCGCGACGGCAACACCACGCGCTTGTAACGTCCTTTACGCGCATTGACCTCGCTCTCGACAGACGGTGTCGCCGAGCACAGCACTACGGGAATTTTCGCAATCGACCCACGCACCACCGCCATGTCGCGCGCATGATAATGCGCGCCTTCGTCCTGTTTGTAGGCCTGATCGTGCTCCTCATCGACGATGATGAGCCCGAGATTGGCGTAAGGCAGAAACAGTGCTGAGCGCGCACCGACCACCACCTGCGCATCACCCGACGCCACCGCCGCCCAGTTGCGCGCGCGCGTACGCGGCGTCAGCTCTGAGTGCCACTCAATCGGCCGCACGCCGAAGCGGGCGGCGAAACGATCGAGGAATTGTCCGGTCAGCGCGATTTCCGGCATCAGGATCATCGCCTGCTTGCCACGGCGGATGATTTCCGCGACCGCCTCGAAATAGACTTCTGTCTTACCGGAGCCCGTCACGCCGTCGAGCAGCGCGACGTGAAACTCATCTTTCGAGGCCAGCTCTTTCATCGTGTCCGCGGCGATGCGCTGCTCCGGCGAAAAGTCCGGTTCGGCAAAGGATGGATCGGGCGAGGGCGGCGCGAGATCGCGCGGCATCGGTTCGCTAACGAGCGTGCCTTCATCGACAAGGCCGTCGATCACGCCGGCGCTGACGCCCGCCTCTTTCGCGGCTTCGGATTTCGCGTGCAGCAGGCCGTCTGACAGAATTTCGATCAGGCGGTGCCGAGCCGACGTCATGCGCTGCGGCGGCGCGCCGACCAATCGCACGCCCATGCGGACGCGTTCGGGACCGAGATGCTCGCCCATACGCAGCGTCATGCGCAGCACCATGCCGCGCGCCGACAGCGTGTAGTTAGCCACCCAGTCAACGAAGCTGCGCAGTTCGGGCTTCAGCGGCGGAACATCGAGCTTTTCGCCGGTGTCCTTGAGCCGGTTGTGCAGCCGGGGATCCGGGTTCGGATTGTCGGCCCAGACCACCGCGGTGACATCACGCGGCCCCAGCGGCACGCTCACCACGTCGCCGGGTTTCAGGTCCACATCGTCGGGAACGCGGTAAGAATAGGTCTGATTCAGGGCCACCGGGACAAGAACGTCGACGACTCGTCTTGCCATGGTGAGAGGGGCCCAGATTAAGAAGGATATAACGAAAAGGGTGCGATAAACCGATTCCTGTCAAGGATCGGACAGTCAAGCACCGGACATATGATGGCCAAAGCCGCCGCTGCAACCGAAACCGCCGCGTCTGGAGCGCAGTTGACTTGCGCCGCGCCGGATCTGCTGGCCGAGATTACACATTGGCTGTCGCATCTGCGCGCGGAGCGCCGGCTGTCGCCCAAGACCCTGGAAGCCTATGCGCGCGACCTGCGCCAGTGCCTGGTTTTCCTGAGTGAGCATTGGGGCGGGCTCGTCACGCTCAAACAGTTCGCCGCCATCGAGGCCACGGATGTACGCGCCTTCATGTCATCGCGGCGCTCCGATGACATCGGCGGGCGCTCGTTGATGCGGGCGCTGGCGGGGCTGCGCTCGTTCGGACGATTCCTGGAACGCGAAGGCAAAGGCAAGGTCGGCGCGTTGTCCGCGATCCGCGCGCCGAAGATCGGCAAGAGCCTGCCGAAACCGATTCAGATGACCTCCGCGCGGCAGATGACCGACGCAGACATTCGCGCCGGAGAAAATCGCGAACCGTGGATCTGGGCGCGCGACGCCGCCGTGATGGCATTGCTCTACGGATCAGGTCTACGCATTTCGGAAGCGCTCGGCTTGATCCGGCGCGACGTGCCGCTGCCAGGCAAAGGCGACGTGATCGTGGTTACCGGCAAGGGCAACAAGACGCGGATGGTGCCGGTGCTGAAAAATGTACTGGCGCTGGTGCAAGATTACGTCGCGATGTGTCCGCACACCATCGCGCCGGACAGCCCCATCTTCGTCGGCGCACGCGGCGGCCCGCTCAGCCCGCGCATCATCCAATTGACGATGGAGCGGCTGCGCGGCGCGCTGGGGCTCCCCGACAGCGCGACGCCGCACGCACTGCGTCATTCATTCGCCACCCATTTATTGACGCGCGGCGGAGATCTTCGCGCCATTCAGGAATTGCTTGGCCACTCATCGCTGTCGACGACGCAGATCTACACTGGCGTCGATGCCGACCGCATGCTTGACGTCTACAAGACGGCTCATCCAAGGGCGTGACATAAATAAGTCGTGTCTTGTCATGCGGACGCCCCTTGCGCCCGCATCCCAGTTCGGTCAATCGTGGCACTCGTTTTGGACCGAAAGGGATCTGACATGAGCGCCCACGAAAGCATGGAACAAGCCGAGCACGCCGAACATGCGTCCGGCTCCAACAAGAAGATCGCACTTCTCATTGCGGTGATCGCGCTGTTCCTGGCGTTGTCGGAAACCCTCGGCAAGGGCGCCCAAACCGAATCCATCAGCAAAAATGTCGAAGCTTCGAACCTGTGGGCGTTTTTCCAGGCAAAAAGCATCCGCCGCACGGTGGTGCAATCGGTGTCCGAACACGCCAGGCTCAGCCTCGGGTTGTCTGGCGATGACGCGCAGAAGACGGCGCTCGCCAAGCAGATCGACGACTGGACCAAGACTGCCGCGCGTTACCGCTCCGAACCGGAAACCGGCGAAGGCTCGGAGCAACTCGCCGCCCGCGCCAAGAAGGCAGAGGAAGAGCGCGATCTCGCGATGGCACGCTATCATCACTACGAGGTGGCTTCGGCTGCGTTTCAGATCGGAATCGTACTCGCCTCGGCGACCATCATCACCGGTATGATCGCGCTGGCATGGGTGTCGGGCGCTCTCGCGCTTGCGGGGATCGCCTTCACCGCCATCGGCCTGTTCGCACCGCATGCCGTGCATCTGATGTAGCTGCTCGCTACGATAAGCGATGCAAAGCCTCGTCCTTGGTGCAACCGGACTTGTAGGCCGTCACATCGTGAACCGATTGGTCGCGGCGGGCGAACATCCGTTTGCCCTCTCGCGATCATCGCAGGCCGATGCACGCATTCGATGGTTCGTCGGCAACCTCGAGAACGCGAGCGCTCTCACATTTCCTCCCTTCCAGACGCTTTATTGTACCGTGCACTGTTATCTGCTCGCGACCGCGCTGCCTTTGCTGGCGCATTCCGGCTTGCAGCGAGTGGTCTTTTTTACATCCACCAGCATCCTGACAAAGCTTTCCTCCGCCATTGCGCTGGAGCGCGCGCAGGTACACCTCCTCGCGGACAGCGAGCAAAGAGCCATCGCCGAATGCGAGAAACATGGCATAGCATGGACGGTGCTGCGGCCAACCATCATCTATGACGAGGGACACGATCCGAGCATCTCGCGGCTGGCGCGGCTGATCGAGAAATTTGGCTTTTTTCCGCTGGCAGGATTCGGCAAGGGTCTGCGGCAGCCGGTTCACGCCGAAGATCTCGCTATCGGCGCACTGCAAGCGGCGGCAAGTGAAGCCGCGATCAACAAGATCTACAACGTGCCCGGTGCAGAGACTGTGACTTATCGAGAAATGATCGGGCGCATTTTCGACGGTCTCGACAGACCACGCCGGATCATTCCGCTGCCGCCCATTCTGTGGCGAGCGGCCTTCCACATCGCGCGGCGTTACTTTCCCAATGCGAGCGCCGAGATGGGCAGGCGGATGTCGAAGGACATGATTTTCGACGCCTCCGCGGCTGCGCAGGATTTTGGCTGGAGTCCGAGGCCGTTCCATCCGCGGTTCGACAGGACGGAGCGAAGCGCCCGCGCCTCACGATGACGATCGCGACGCCTGCATGCGCCGGCGCAGACGCTGGATAAATCCCGGCGATGCGCCGCGAAAGCGCGCCATCCATTGCTGAATGGCAAGCTTGAACGGCGCAACAATTTCCGACGCCTTGGCGCGCAGATCGACGACAAATTCATAGAGCCTGCGGAACCAGTCCATCCGCAAGAGTTTCTCGCGTGTCACGTCGAACACGAAGGCGATGATGCCGACGCCCACCACTTTCTGAAGAATGATGAGGGTCGTTGCGCTGACAAAATATTTTTTTGTCAGCAGCCAGGCCTCGGCCAAACTCAGCGGAGCCAAAAGAATAAACGGTACGGCGAACACCAACAGTGTCGCACCCGGCGACAGATGTTCGATGCGCTCGGCAAACCACCTTTTAAACCGGGGCAGCGGGATCAGCGCGACAACGCGCGCGATGATCGGCTCGACGCGGTCCCACAACCACGCTTCAAGCAAAAAGATCAGCGCGAGCAAGACCCATAGCGGACGCAGCAGCCGGCGCATTCACCCTCATGCATCACGCCCGGCTGAAGCGCCGGACTATGTTACATATGGATAGCGCGCTTTCCGACCGCAAGCGCGGCTTCCTTGACTGCTTCCGAACGGGTCGGATGCGCGTGGCAGGTGCGCGCGAGATCTTCCGCGGAACCGCCGAACTCCATCAGCACAGCGGCCTCGTGGATCATCTCACCGGCTTCCGCGCCGATGATGTGAACGCCGTAGACGCGATCGGTCTTCGCATCCGCGAGAATTTTCACGAAGCCATCGGTGGTCTGGTTCACCTTGGTTCGCGCATTCGCGGTAAAGGGGAACTTACCGACGTTGTAAGCGATGCCCGCCTGCTTCAACTCTTCCTCGGTCTTGCCGACGGAAGCGACTTCCGGGAACGTGTAGACTACGCCGGGAATCACATCGTAGTTGGTGTGGCCGGCCTGGCCCGCGAGAATTTCCGCAACCGCGATGCCTTCGTCCTCGGCCTTGTGCGCCAGCATCGGTCCGGCGATCACGTCGCCGATGGCGTAGATGCCTTTTACATTCGTCGCGAAGTGAGCGTCGGTTTGCACCCGGCCGCGCGGATCAAGAGCGACACCGGCTTCCTTCAATCCAAGACCTTCGGTGTAAGGAATGCGTCCGATCGCGACCAGCACCACGTCGGTCTCGATGGTCTCAGCCGCACCGCCCGCGGCCGGTTCAACACTTACCTTCAATCTCTTGCCGGACGTATCGACGCCAGTGACCTTGGCGCCGAGCTTGAACACGATGCCCTGCTTTTCCTGGATGCGCTGAAAGGACTTTGCGACCTCGCCGTCCATGCCGGGAAGAATGCGGTCGAGAAACTCGACGACCGTCACCTGCGCGCCGAGACGGCGCCACACCGAGCCGAGTTCGAGCCCGATCACGCCGGCGCCGATCACCAGCATCTTCTCCGGCACCTTGTCGAGCACGAGCGCACCGGTGGACGAGACGATACGCCTCTCGTCGATCTCGACGCCCTTGAGCTTCGCCACATCGGAACCGGTGGCGATGACGATGTTCTTGGTCTCGAGCACCTGCGTCTTGCCGTCGTTGCCCTTCACCTCGACCTTGCCGGCAGAAATGATGCGGCCGGTGCCTTCGTAAGAGTCGATCTTGTTCTTCTTGAACAAAAAGCCGACGCCCTTGACGTTGCCTTCGACGCCATCGGTCTTGAATTTCATCATGGTGGCAAGATCGAGCTTCGGCTTGCCGACGCCGATGCCCATCTTCGGCAGCATGTGGGTGACTTCCTCATACCGCTCCGACGCCTGCAGCAGCGCCTTGGAGGGAATGCAGCCGACGTTGAGACAGGTACCGCCGAAGGTCGGCCATTTCTCGACCACCGCAACCTTCATGCCGAGTTGCGCCGCGCGGATCGCGCAAACGTAACCGCCGGGACCGGTGCCGATAATGATGAGATCATAAGAAGCCATGAGGATTGTCCTGTACTCACAGAGAAATGGAAACTAGCGGCCGCCCGACACATCGACGATCGTGCCCGTGACGTATGACGCCTCGTCCGACATCAGCCAGACGACAGCGTTGGCGATTTCATCCGCGGTGCCGACACGCTTCATCGGCACCATGTGCGCCAGCCGGTGCGCGCGATCCGGCTCACCGCTGCTGGCATGAATATCCGTATCGATCAGGCCGGGGCGGACGGCGTTGACCCGAATGCCCTCGGCGCTGACCTCGCGCGCAAGGCCCACCGTGAATGTATCGATCGCGCCTTTCGAGGCCGCGTAGTCGACATACAGTCCCGGCGATCCGAGCGTCGCAGCGACAGAGGAAATATTGACGATGACACCGCCCGCGCCGCCGTGAGACGTCGACATGCGCTTCACCGCTTCACGCGCGCACAGAATGCTGCCGACGATGTTGATGTTCATCATGCGGGCGAGCCGCTCAGCAGACATCTCGTCGACGCGCGCGGTCTTGTCGACCACGCCGGCATTGTTGACCAGCGCGCCTAGCTTGCCGAAGCCGTCTGCTTCCTTGAACAGATGGAGAATGTCGGCCTCGACGCCGACATCGCATTTCACCGCGATGGCCTTGCCGTTGCTGGCTTCGATTTTCGCAACGACCTCATCGGCGGCAGATTTGTTGCTGGCGTAGCCGACGACGACCTTGTAGCCGCGCTTGGCAGCGGCCAGCGCGGTGGCGCGGCCGATTCCACGGCTTCCCCCGGTGACGATGGCGACGCTGTCCATGCCCGCCTCCGCGATCAGAGGTCGAGCACCAATCGTGCCGGATCTTCGAGGCTTTCCTTGACACGGACGAGGAAGGTCACCGCTTCCTTGCCGTCGATGACGCGGTGATCGTAGGAGACCGCGAGATACATCATCGGACGAATTTCGATCTTGCCGCCGACCGCGACAGGACGCTCCTGAATCTTGTGCATGCCGAGGATGCCCGACTGCGGTGCGTTCAGGATCGGCGTCGACATCAGCGAACCATAGATGCCACCATTGGTGATCGTGAAGGTGCCGCCCTGCATCTCCTCGATCTTGAGGGCGCCGTCGCGGGCCTTCTTGCCGAACTCGCCGATCTTCTTCTCGACGCCGGCGATGGAGAGCTCGTCTGCATCGCGCACCACCGGCACGACCAGGCCCTTGTCGGTGCCGACGGCGACGCCGATGTGGTAGTAGTTCTTGTAGACGATGTCGGTGCCGTCGATCTCGGCGTTCACGGCAGGAATGTCTTTCAGCGCCTGGACGCAGGCTTTAACGAAGAAGCCCATGAAGCCGAGCTTGCTGCCGTGCTTCTTCTCGAACGCATCCTTGTACTGGCTGCGCAGAGCCATGACGTGGCTCATGTCGACCTCGTTGAAGGTCGTCAGCATCGCCGCGGTGTTTTGCACGTCCTTGAGACGGCGCGCGATGGTCTGGCGCAGCTTGGTCATCTTCACGCGCTCTTCACGCGAGGCGTCGTCGGGAGCCGACGGGGCGCGAACCTGGACCGGAGCGGCCGGCGCCGCTGCGGTGACAGCCGGGCCGGCCGCGATCGCAGCCAGCATGTCGCCCTTGGTGACGCGGCCATCCTTGCCCGAACCGGGAACGGTCGATGCATCGATGCCGCTTTCAGCGGAGATCTTACGCACCGAAGGTGCCAGCGGCGCGTCGGCCGGCGGCGACTTCTGGGCGGGTGCAGGTGCCGCGGCAGCGGCTGCGGCCTTGGCGGGAGCCGGTTCGGCAGCCTTCGCAAGCGCCGCCTTGGCGCCACCCGCGCCTTCAGTGATCTGGCCGAGCAATGCGCCGACCGCCACTGTCTCGCCGTCCTTCGCAACGATCTCGCCCAGCGTTCCCGCGAACGGCGCCGGCACTTCGATGGTCACCTTGTCGGTTTCGAGTTCGACCAAGGGTTCGTCGACGGCGACAGCGTCACCAGCCTTCTTGAACCAGCGGCCGATGGTGGCCTCGGTGACGGATTCACCCAGTGTCGGAACGCGAATTTCAGCCATTTCTTTTTCCCCTTGCGTCGTGAGCGGCTCACTTGGCCGTCAGCGCGTCAATCAATTCAAAACAACAAAGCGCAGAGGCCCGCGACGCACGCGGGCATCTGCGTCATGTCAGCCGAGAGCTTCGTCGAGCAATGCCCGCAATTGCGCAAGATGCTTCGACATCAGGCCGGTGGCCGTCGCAGCAGCAGCAGCACGTCCGGCATAGCGCGGACGCTTGTGGGTCGCGCCGATCTGGTTGAGCACCCATTCCAGATAGGGCTCGATGAAGTGCCAGCCGCCCATGTTGCGGGGCTCTTCCTGACACCAGACCACTTCGGCCTTCTTGAAGCGTTCGAGCACCTGCACCAGCGTCTTCAGCGGCACCGGATAAAGCTGCTCGACGCGCAGCAGGTAGATGTCGTCGATGCCGCGCTTTTCGCGATCTTCGTAAAGGTCGTAGTAGACCTTGCCCGAACAGATCACGACGCGGCGAATCTTGGCGTCCGCGGCGAGCTTGATTTCGCCGCCCTTCTCCGCGTCGTCCAGCAATACGCGATGGAACGACGTGTCGAGTCCGAACTCTTCGAGTTTCGACACCGCCCGCTTGTGACGCAGCAGCGACTTTGGCGTCATGATGATCAGCGGCTTGCGGATTTCACGCTTCAACTGGCGGCGCAGCGCGTGAAACAGATTCGCAGGCGTCGTGATATTGACGACTTGCATGTTGTCTTCCGCGCACATCTGCAGGAAGCGCTCAAGGCGCGCTGAGGAATGCTCCGGTCCCTGCCCCTCATAACCGTGCGGCAGCATGCAGACCAGGCCCGACATGCGCAGCCACTTGCGTTCACCCGACGAGATGAACTGGTCGAACAGCACCTGCGCGCCGTTGGCGAAGTCACCAAACTGCGCTTCCCAGATCGTCAGTGCGTTCGGCTCCGCCAGCGAGTAACCGTACTCGAAGCCGAGCACCGCTTCTTCCGACAGCAGCGAATTGATGACCTCGTAGTGACCCTGATTTTCGCCGATATGATTGAACGGCGTGTAGCGGCTTTCGTCTTCCTGGTCGAAAAGCACCGAATGGCGCTGCGAGAAGGTGCCGCGCTCGGAGTCCTGCCCCGAGAGGCGGACATGATGCCCGTCCTTCATCAGTGTACAGAACGCCAGCGCCTCGCCGGTCGCCCAGTCGATACCTTCGCCGTTCTCGATCGCCTTCATGCGGGCATCAAGGAAGCGCTGCACGGTGCGGTGAAGACGGAAACCGTCCGGCACCTTGGTAATCTTGCGGCCGATATCCTTCAGTTCGTTGATCGCAATGCCGGTGTTGCCGCGGCGGGGATCTTCGCCAAGGTCCGCGGATTTGAAACCGGCCCATTTGCCGTCGAGCCAGTCGGCCTTGTTCGGCTTGTAGCCGCCGCCCGCCTCAAGTTCGGCATCGAGGCGCGCGCGCCAGTCGGCCTTCGCCTTTTCGACTTCACCCTCGGTCATGATGCCGTCGGCGATCAACCGCTTGGCGTAGATGTCGAGCGTCGAGGGATGCGTTGCGATCTTCTTGTACATCACCGGGTTGGTGAACGCCGGCTCGTCGCCTTCGTTGTGCCCGTGACGGCGATAGCAGAACATATCGATGACGACAGGCTTGTGGAATTTCTGCCGATATTCGACCGCGACCTTGGCCGCAAACACCACTGCTTCCGGATCGTCGCCGTTCACGTGGAAAATCGGCGCGTCGATCATCTTGGCGACGTCGGACGGATAAGGCGACGACCGCGAGTAACGCGGATAGGTCGTGAACCCGATCTGGTTGTTGACGATGAAATGCAGTGAACCGCCGGTGCGGTAGCCCTTCAGATCCGACAGCGCAAAGCATTCCGCCACCACGCCCTGGCCCGCAAACGCCGCGTCGCCGTGCATCAGCAGCGGCAGCACAGAGATGCGTTGGTCCGGCGGATCGCCGTTCTGATCCTGCTTGGCACGCACCTTTCCGAGCACGATCGGATCGACGATCTCGAGGTGCGACGGATTCGCGGTCAGCGACAGATGGATCTTGTTGCCGTCGAACTCGCGATCCGACGATGCGCCAAGATGGTACTTCACGTCGCCCGAACCCTCGACCTCGTCAGGATTGGCCGAGCCGCCTTTGAATTCATGGAACAGCGCGCGATGCGGCTTGCCCATCACCTGGGTCAGCACGTTGAGGCGTCCGCGATGCGGCATGCCGAGCACGATATCCTGCACGCCGAGATTGCCACCGCGCTTGATGATCTGTTCGAGCGCCGGGATCAGCGCTTCCGCGCCGTCGAGACCGAAGCGCTTGGTGCCGGTGAATTTCAGGTCGCAGAATTTCTCAAAGCCTTCGGCTTCGACGAGCTTCATCAGGATGGCGCGGCGGCCTTCGCGGGTGAAGCTGATTTCCTTGTCCGGACCTTCGATGCGTTCCTGAATCCATGACTTCTGCGCCGGATTCGAAATGTGCATGAATTCGACGCCGAGGGTCTGGCAATACGTGCGCTGGCAGATCGCGACGATCTCGCGCAGCGTCGCCGTCTCCAGGCCGAGCACATGATCGAGGAAAATCTTGCGGTCGAAATCGGCGTCGGTGAACCCGTAGGAGCGCGGATCGAGCTCTTCGTGATCCTTCTGGCCTTCGATGCCGAGCGGATCGAGATTGGCGTGGAAGTGACCGCGCATGCGGTAGGCGCGAATCAGCATCAGCGCGCGGACCGAATCGCGGGTCGCCTGCTGCACATCAGCCGAGGTCAGGTTGCTGCCGGGGGCCTGCGCCTTGGCGGCGATCTTGCCGCCGACCGCCTTCTCGACCGCGGCCCAGTTGCCGTCGAGCGCCGAGGTCAGATCATCGTTCGGTGTGGCCGGCCAGTTGGCCTTTTCCCAGGACGGGCCCTGCGCGTTCTTCGCAACGTCCGCCGGCTGGTCTTTCAGGCTTTTGAAAAAATCGACCCAGTCCGGGTCGACCGACGACGGGTCTTTCTCGTAGCGGGCGTAAAGTTCGTCGATGTAAGTGGCGTTGGCGCCGTCGAGAAAGGAAGTGAGAGCGAAATTGGCATTCGCGTCCTGGCGAGACATGATTGCGTCCTGATGATTGCTATCGCGCGGGGAAATCGGGAGAAATCGCCCGATTTGGTATCGGCATCGTGTTTGGGCCGCACCTTTTACCCTATTTGGGGCAAAACTTCGCGCTGAAAAGAACCAAGGACTGAATTAGCCTTTCAATTTTTCGACAAGGGTCGTTCCGAGCCGCGCGGGCGACGGCGATACTGTGATTCCGGCAGCTTCCATCGCCGCGATCTTGGATTCCGCGTCGCCCTTGCCACCCGAAACGATCGCCCCGGCATGGCCCATGCGGCGGCCCGGAGGGGCGGTGCGGCCGGCGATAAATCCGACCATGGGCTTCTTGCGGCCGCGCTTGGCTTCGTCCTTGAGGAACTGAGCGGCGTCTTCCTCGGCGGCACCGCCGATTTCGCCGATCATGATGATCGACGTGGTCTTGTCGTCAGCCAGAAAAAGCTCGAGCACGTCGATGAATTCGGTGCCCTTCACAGGGTCGCCGCCGATGCCGACGGCCGAGGTCTGGCCAAGGCCGACCCGGGTGGTCTGGAACACCGCTTCATAGGTCAGCGTGCCGGAGCGCGAGACAATGCCGACATTGCCCGGCTTGAAGATGTTCGCCGGCATGATGCCGATCTTGGATTCGCCGGCAGTGACGACGCCGGGGCAGTTCGGTCCAATGAGCCGTGACTTCGAGCCAGACAGAGAACGCTTCACGCGCACCATGTCCAGCACCGGAATGCCTTCGGTGATGCAGATGATGAGCGGCACTTCCGCATCGATGGCTTCGCAGATCGCATCAGCCGCGCCCGGCGGCGGCACATAAATCACCGACGCGTCGGCGCCAGTCTTGTCGCGCGCTTCTTGCACCGTGTCGAACACCGGCAGGCCGAGATGCGTGGTGCCGCCTTTGCCCGGCGAGGTACCTCCGACCATCTTGGTGCCGTAGTCGATGGCGCCCTGGGAGTGGAAGGTGCCGTTCTTGCCGGTGAAGCCCTGGCAGATGACTTTGGTGTTCTTGTCGATCAGGACGGACATCGGCTTACTTTCCCTTCACGGCGTTGACGATCTTCTGCGCAGCGTCGTCGAGATCGTTCGCCGACAGAACGTTGAGGCCGGATTCGTTGATGATCTTCTTACCTTCTTCGACGTTGGTGCCTTCGAGACGCACCACGAGAGGCACCTGAAGGCCGACCGCTTTCACCGCGGCAATGACGCCGCGCGCGATGACGTCGCACTTCATAATGCCACCGAAGATATTGACGAGGATGCCCTTCACGTTCGGATCGGCGGTAATGATCTTGAATGCCGCCGTGACCTTTTCTTCCGACGCGCCGCCACCGACGTCGAGGAAGTTGGCAGGCGATTCGCCGTAGAGCTTGATGATGTCGAGGGTGGCCATCGCAAGGCCCGCGCCGTTCACCATGCAGCCGATGGTGCCGTCGAGCGCGATATAGGCGAGATCATACTTGGACGCTTCGATTTCCTTGGCGTCTTCTTCCGTGGTGTCGCGCAGCGCGACGATGTCCGGATGACGGTAGAGCGCGTTGGAATCGAACGACATCTTGGCGTCGAGGCACTTCAACTCGCCCTGCTTGGAGACGATCAGCGGATTGATCTCCAGCATCTCCATGTCCTTGGCGAGAAACGCCGTATAGAGCTGCGCCACAAGCTTTTCTGCCTGCTTGGCGAGATCACCCTTGAGGCCGAGCGCCTGCGCAACCGTGCGGCCGTGATGGCCCATGATGCCGGTGGCCGGATCGACTGAGAACGTCACGATCTTCTCGGGCGTATCGTGTGCAACCTTCTCGATGTCCATGCCGCCTTCGGTGGAGACCACGAAGGAAACCCACGACGTTTCACGATCGACCAGCAGCGAGAGATAGAATTCCTTCTCGATGTCGGAGCCGTCTTCGAGATAGAGGCGGTTGACCTGCTTGCCGGCGGGACCGGTCTGGATCGTCACCAGCGTCGCGCCAAGCATCTGCTTGGTGAATTCCTTGACCTCATCGACCGATTTGGCGAGACGGACGCCGCCCTTGTCGCCGGCAGACGCTTCCTTGAACTTGCCCTTGCCGCGGCCGCCGGCATGGATCTGGCTCTTCACCACCCAGAGCGGTCCGCCCAATTCCTTCGCCGCAGCTTCGGCTTCCGACGCCTTGAGAATCGGCACGCCGCGCGAAATCGGCACGCCGAATTCCTTCAGCACCGCCTTGGCCTGATATTCGTGGATGTTCATGGATTGCCTCAGGGAGCGAAAGAGGGAACGAAGGAAGAAACGGATGAGGGAATTTCAGCGCACGATCCGGCAGAGATTTGCCGGATCGTTCCGCGGATAGAGGCAGACGCGCCGCTTTACTTGCCGAGCAGGTCGGGCGCGATCTTTTTGCAAGCGTCGACCAGGCCTTGCACCGCACCGACCGACTTATCGAAGCCTTCGCGGTCCTTGGCAGCCAGTTCGATCTCGACGATACGCTCGACGCCCTTCGCGCCGATGACAACCGGCACGCCGACATACATGTCCTTCACGCCGTACTCGCCGTTGAGGTAGGCGGCGCAGGGCAGCACGCGCTTCTTGTCGCGCAGATAGCTTTCCGCCATCGCGATGGCGGATGCGGCAGGCGCATAGAATGCCGAGCCGGTCTTGAGCAAGTTAACGATCTCGGCGCCGCCGTTGCGGGTGCGGTCGACGATCTCGTCGATGCGCGCCTGGGAGGTCCAACCCATCTTGACGAGATCCGGCAGCGGAATGCCGGCCACCGTCGAATACTTGGTCAGCGGCACCATGGTGTCGCCATGACCGCCGAGAACGAACGCGGTGACGTCTTCAACCGAGACGTTGAACTCGTCGGCGAGGAAGTAACGGAAGCGCGACGAATCCAGCACGCCGGCCATGCCGACGACTTTCTTGTGCGGAAGGCCGCAGGCCTTCTGCAGCGCCCAGACCATGGCATCCAGCGGATTGGTGATGCAGATGACGAAGGCGTCGGGGGCATATTTCTTGATGCCCGCGCCGACCTGCTCCATGACCTTCAAGTTGATGCCGAGAAGGTCGTCGCGGCTCATGCCGGGCTTGCGCGGCACGCCGGCGGTGACGATCACGACGCTGGCGCCTTCGATCGCCTCGTAGGAGTTGGCGCCGGTGAAGTTGGCGTCGAACCCGTCGACCGGTGAGGACTGCGCGATGTCGAGCGACTTGCCCTGGGGCACGCCTTCGGCGATGTCGAACATCACCACGTCGCCGAGCTCTTTCAGTCCGACAAGGTGGGCCAGCGTGCCACCGATCTGACCTGAACCAATCAAAGCAATCTTGTCACGCGCCATGGGAAATCTGTCCTTTGATGTCGACGGAAGCGGGTGGGAAACTCTGCACGGCTGGTTAGACCTTTCGCGAACCGCGTTCAAGTCGCCGTTCGCCCAATGGTGAGGCAGCGCCCAGCTCGGAGGCTTCTTTCACACCGAGGTTTCGACAGGGCCGGAGACGAAACATAAAGCGAACTCCAATTGCGAGCGTCAGGTCTCGACCAGACCCGTTGTCGAACCGCTGGCGGAGGAGTCGCTGCGGCCGTGAGGCAGCGCCAGATAGGATTCCGACCCCATCTCGATCAGCCGCGACGACGTGCGCTTGAACTCGTTGACCTCGACGCCTTCGCTCGCCGTGTACAGCGACAGCGGGTCGGTCTCGGCGGAGGCCATCAGCTTCACCGCATTGTCGTACAGCGTATCGATCAGCGTGATGAAGCGTTTGGCGTAGTTGCGCTGCTCGTATTTCATTGCCGGAATGCGGTCGATGATCAGCGTGTGATAATCATGCGCGAGGCGCAGATAGTCCGATGCCCCAAGGGGTTTCTCGCACAGATCTGCGAACGTGAACCGCGCCACACCATGTGCGGAATGCGGGACGTGCAGCAAGTGTCCCTTGATCGTGATGTCGCGCGGCTGATCGGTCGCGCCGCCGGTGAGCTTGGTCCACGCCTTGTCGAGCGCAGCACCGGCTGCAGCATCGGCCGGCACCAGCCACATCTTGATGCCGGCGAGTTTCTCCAGCCGAAAATCCGTGCGCGCGTCGAGACGCAGCACATCCATGCGGTCCTTGAGCTGCGCGATGAACGGCAGAAACAACGCGCGATTCAATCCACCCTTGTAGAGATCGTCGGGCGCAACGTTTGAAGTCACGACCACCACCGTTCCCAGTTCGAACAGCCGGCTGAACAAACGCCCGAGGATCATCGCGTCGGCGATGTCGGTGACGTGAAATTCGTCGAAGCACAGCAGCCATGCTTCCTCGAAGATCGACGCTGCGGTCAGCCGCACCGGATCGCTGTCGGCGATTTCCTGACGCGCGATCTTCTGGCGGAAGCCGTGAATGCGCTCGTGAACGTCGGCCATAAACTCGTGAAAATGCGCGCGCCGCTTATGCTCGACGGGACTGTCGTTGAAGAACAGATCCATCAGCATGGTCTTGCCGCGCCCGACCTCGCCGTGAACGTAAAGACCGCGAAGCGGGACAGCGTCCTTGTCGGAGAACAGGCGATGCAGCAGTCCGCCGCCGCGTCCGGGCCGGTATCCGACCAGCCGCTTCTCCAGCGCCGAGAAGGCCTCGACAGCTTTCGCCTGCGCCGGATCGGCTTCAATGGTGCCGGCAGCAACCAGAGCCTGATAATGCCCTCGGAACGAGGTGCGGGACGGAGCGTTCATGCTCCGCTAACGGCCAGAACGACGGGGAAAATGCAAGAGCCTCCCGACGGGATGACGTCAGGCGCTCAGCGCATAGGCATCTTCGACAATGTAGGGACCGCCGCCGACCGAGGCGCGTGACGAGAACAGCACGAAACGGGATGCCATGAAGCTGCGGGTCGGGAAATAGCCGCGCACCGATAGATAATCCGCCACATCCTGGTTGGAGGCATCGCGCAACCGCGCCAGCGTGACGTGCGGGATAAACTTGCGGCCTTCGGGATCCAGCCCGAACCGCTGCATCAGCCGTTCGAGTTCCGCCTGCAATTCCATCAGAGGACGGCTTGGCACTACAGATGCCACCACCGCGCGCGGCTTCTTGCCGCCGAAACTGGACAGGCCTTGAAGCGCGACCTCGAACGGCTTGCGGTTGATCCGCTCCAGCGTCGAGGCGATCTCGTTGGCCGCGGGGCCATCGATGTCGCCGATGAAGCGCAAGGTGACATGATAATTTTCGGGATCAATCCAGCGCGCTCCAGGCAATCCGCCGCGCAGACCCGAGAGCGTGTGGCTGATGTCCGGGGGGATTTCCAGCCCGGTGAACAAGCGAGGCATCACGAAACTCCTCGATGCAGGAGAGGATCACGAATCACCTGAGTCCTTTTTAGCGCAGCACGATGACAGTGCGAAGCGGCCATCTCGTGACTGGCGATAAAGTCCTCTTAGGGCTTGCTTAATTGCGACGCACGATCTTTCAGAAACGCCTCAACCGTGGGCAAAATCCGCTCGACCACAACATCGACGCCGGCGGCGGTCGGATGCAGTCCGTCGGGCTGGGTCAGCTTCGCCTCAGTGGCCACGCCGTCGAGAAAGAACGGATAGAGCGGGACTTTGTGAGCCTTGGCGAGGTCGGGATAGATGCTGTTGAACTTCGCGGTGTACTCCGCGCCATAATTCGGCGGCGCGTACATGCCGCACAATAAAACAGCGATGTTGCGCGCCTTGAGCTTGTTGAGAATGTCGTTGAGCGCGCCGCGCGCCACTTGCGGATCGACCCCGCGCAGCGCGTCGTTGGCGCCGAGCTCGACGATCACGGCTTCGGTGCCGGGCGGGATCGACCAGTCGAGCCGCGCCAGCCCGCCGGTCGTGGTGTCGCCCGACACACCGGCGTTGTGGACGTCGGTGGCGATCCCCTTGTCGGCAAGGGCTTTCTGCAAGCGCACCGGAAAGGCCGCGGGAGCTGGCAGGCCGAAGCCCGCCGTTAACGAATCGCCCAGAACGGCGAGCTTGATCGGCTTCACTTCTTTGGGATTGTCCGTTTGCGCCGAGGCCGGCCCTGACATCGCCATCATTGCCCCCGCTGCTGCGACGATGAATGCCCTCAAGAGCCTCTCGACCGCGGTGCCGGAACCCCCATATGAAAGATCCATGGACAGTCTCATTGAACCCTCGCCGCGCGCCGGTCTCGAACCGGACACCATTTCCATCTCGAACGTCAATCTCTCGCTGGGTAGCGGAGCCGCGCGCGTTCACATCCTCAAGGATGTCGGGCTGCGCGTCGCACCCGGTGAAGCTGTCGGCCTGATTGGCCCCTCAGGTTCGGGCAAGTCCACGCTGTTGATGGTGATGGCGGGGCTTGAGCGTCCTGACAGCGGAGAGGTGGTGGTCAACGGCGTCTCGTTCAATGCCCTCGACGAGGACGGCCTCGCACGATTCCGTGGCCGCCATGTCGGCATCGTGTTCCAGTCGTTTCATTTGATTCCCACCATGACGGCACTGGAGAACGTCGCCGTGCCGCTGGAGCTCGCCGGCCGAGCTGACGCGAACGCGCGCGCGGCGAAAGAACTCGAAGGCGTCGGTCTCGGCGAGCGGCTGCATCACTACCCTTCGCAACTCTCCGGCGGCGAGCAGCAGCGCGTGGCGCTGGCGCGCGCGATGGCGCCGGACCCTGCAATTCTCGTGGCCGACGAGCCGACCGGAAATCTCGACGAAGCCACCGGCAAGCAGATCGTCGATCTTCTGTTCGCCAAGCATCTCGAGCGCGGCATGACGCTGGTTCTGGTGACTCACGATACTGCGCTGGCGCAGCGCTGCGACCGCGTGGTGCGGTTGCGCTCAGGCCGCATCGATGGTCCGGCCACCGACCGGCACTGGATCGAGACGGCATCCCGGTGAGCACGATCACGGACACCACACCGCGCAGCGACGCCTCGTCGCTGGCGATACGCTATGCGCTGCGCGAATTGCGCAGCGGCTTGCGCGGCTTTTACGTTTTCATCGCCTGCATCGCGCTCGGCGTCATGGCGATTGCCGGCGTCGGCTCTGTCGCCGGAAGCCTCAGCGAAGGTCTCGACCATCAAGGCCGTACGCTGCTCGGCGGCGATATTTCCTTCGCACTGATCCAGCGCGAAGCCAGCAAGGAAGAGCGCGCCTTTCTCGACGCGCACGGCAAGGTGTCGATCGCCGCGATGATGCGCTCCATGGCGCGCTCGAAGAGCGGCGAGTTCGCACTGGTCGATCTGAAAGCGGTCGACGGCAACTATCCGATGCTCGGCAGCATCAAACTCACCCCGCAAATTCCGATGAGCGAGCTGCTGGCGCAACGCGACGGCGCATTCGGCGCAGGCGCCGATGCGGTGCTGCTGGCCCGGCTCGGCCTCAAGATCGGCGACCGTCTGACGATCGGAAGTGCGACGTTCGACATCCGCAGCGTCGTCGACTCTGAGCCCGACAAGCTCGCGGGCGGTGTCGGTCTCGGACCGCGATTCCTGGTCAGCGAGGACGCGCTGCGCGCCACGGGTCTTTTGCAGCCCGGCACGCTGGTGCGCTGGGTCTATCGCCTGCAACTGCCGAACGCGGCTGTTGACGACAGCGCGACCCGAACCGTCATCGAGCAAGCCGAGAAGGCGCTCCCAGAAGCCGGCTGGGAAGTCCGCACCCGCGGCAATGCCTCGCCGCAGCTTGAGCGCAGCATCACACGCTTCACGCAGTTTTTGACTCTGGTCGGTCTCGCGGCATTGCTGGTCGGCGGTGTCGGCGTCGCCAATGCGATCAAGAGCCATCTCGACGAGCGGCGCGACGTGATCGCGACCTTCAAGGCGCTGGGCGCAACCGGCCGCGAGGTGTTCACGATCTACCTCGCGCAAGTGATGGTGCTGGCGATCCTCGGATCGCTGATCGGCCTCGCCATCGGCGCTGCGCTGCCTTTCATTATCGTCGGCCTGTTCGGAAGGATCCTGCCGCTTCCTGTGGAGGCGACATTTCACGCCGGCGAATTGGCGCTGTCGTTTCTCTACGGCCTGCTGACGGCGCTCGCGTTCGGTCTCTGGCCGCTCGGCCGCGTCCATGACGTGCCGGTGGCGGCGTTGTTTCGCGAAGGTGTGACGTCGGAATTTCACTGGCCGCGCCGCCGTTACCTCGTCTTGATGGCCGCCGTGATCGCATTGCTGGTCGCGGTTGCGATTGGTCTCGCCTACGACAAACGCGTGGCTGCGGTGTTCGTCGTCTCGAGTATCGGCGTGTTCGCGCTGCTGCGCGGCATTGCCTCTCTGCTGATGATTGCAGCGAGAAACCTGCCGCGTCCGCGCTTCACCATGCTGCGCCTGGCGATTGCCAACATCCACCGACCCGGCGCGCTGACACCGTCGGTCGTGATGTCGCTTGGTCTCGGCCTCGCGGTGCTGGTGACGATCACGCAGATCGATGGAAATCTGCGGCGACAGTTTCTGGCGGCGCTGCCGGATCATGCGCCGTCGTTCTATTTCATCGACATTCCCGCAGCCGAAGCCACCCGGTTCAAGGATTTCCTGCAACAAACCGCGCCGGCGGCGACCGTGGAAACCGTGCCGATGCTGCGCGGGCGCATTGTCGCGGCGAAGGGCATCAAGGCCGAAGACCTCAAGCCTACCTCGGACACCGCGTGGGTGCTGCAGAGCGATCGCGGCCTAACCTACACCGGCGAAGTCCCGCGCGGCTCGAAAGTCGTTGAAGGCACCTGGTGGGACGCCAGCTATGACGGGCCGCCACTGGTGTCGCTGGAAAAGAAAATCGCCGACGGGCTTGGCGTGAAGGTCGGCGATGAAATCACCGTGAACGTGCTCGGCCGCGACATCGTTGCGAAGATCAGCAACCTGCGGACGGTGGATTGGCAAAGCCTCGGCATCAACTTCGTGCTGGTGTTCTCGCCAAAAACCTTCGCCGGCGCGCCGCATACCGACATCGCAACGCTCACCGAGACCAGCTCCAGCGTCGCGGGCGATGCAAAGCTCATCAAGGACGTCGCCGCAGCATTCCCGATGGTGACCAGCGTGCGGGTGCGCGAGGCGCTCGATTCCATCGGAAAGGTCGTCACCAACCTCGTGCTGGCGATCCGCGGCGCTAGTTCCGTGACGCTCATTTCCGCCATACTGGTGCTGGGCGGCGCGCTGGCCGCCGGCCATCGGCACCGGGTCTATGACGCGGTAATTCTCAAGACGCTCGGCGCCACGCGGGCACGACTGCTCGGCGCATATGCGCTGGAGTATCTGCTGATCGGCCTCGCTACGGCGGTCTTCGGGGTGGCGGCAGGCTCGATCGCCGCCTGGCAGATCGTGACCCGGCTCATGACCCTGAGCTTCGTTTGGCAGGCTGGCAGTGCAGCAATCGTGGTGGTGGCGGCGCTTGCCGTCACGGTCGGATTGGGGCTCGCGGGAACATTACTTGCCCTTAACCAAAAGCCCGCTACCGTATTGCGTGACTTATGACAATTTGTAGCAGCGAATATTGGGTTTTGCGACATTCAGCCGCGCGTCTGCCGTTGCACTGAATGTGTTAGTTTCCCACATACCGAGCGGGTTCAGATTCCGTCTTGATGGCATCGCTGAATGGTCTATCAATTCGGTCCTCTGGGAAGAACTTATAGCTGGCGGCGCTGACCCTTCGCCATCGCCAGTCAAACACGAGGTTTCGACAATGTCGGACATGGACCGCAACTACGCTTCTCCTTTCGGCCGGGCCGCCGGTCGTGCGGACGCTGCGACCGTCGATGCCGGTCTGCGCTCGTACATGCTCAAGATCTACAACTACATGGCGATCGGCCTGGCCATCACCGGCCTGGCTGCGCTGGGCGTCTACATGGGCGCGGTTACGCCTGACCAGACCGCCGCCGCTGGCCGGATCGGCAATCAGTACCTGACGTCGTTCGGCGTCGCGATGTTCGTGAGCCCGCTCAAGTGGGTCTTCATCCTCGCGCCGCTTGTGATGGTGTTCGCCATTTCGTTCGGCATCAATCGCCTGCAGCCGGCGACCGCTCAGCTTCTGTTCTGGGTGTTCGCAGCGCTGATGGGCGTGTCGCTGTCGTCGATCTTCCTGGTCTACACACACACGTCGATCGTGCGGGTGTTCTTCATCACAGCTGCCTCGTTCGGTGCGCTGAGCCTGTACGGCTACAGCACCAAGCGTGACCTGACCGGGATGGGCTCATTCCTGATGATGGGCTTGTTCGGCATCATTCTCGCCAGCCTGGTGAACCTGTTCCTCGCCAGCTCGATGCTGCAGTTCATCGTCTCGGTGATCGGCGTGCTGGTGTTCGCGGGCCTCACCGCCTGGGATACCCAGCGGCTGAAGAACGACTACATCTACGGCTATGCCGCCCAGGGTGGCGACGTGGCGGAACGCGCGGCGATCACGGGCGCGCTCTCGCTCTACCTGAACTTCATCAACCTGTTCACGCTGCTGCTGCAGCTGCTCGGACAGCGCGACTGACGGTTCTACATAGGTGATACAAAGCCCCGGCCAAAAGCCGGGGCTTTTGTTTTGCGACTTTTGTTTTCCGTGGGGCGAATTATGCTGCGCCGCCATGTCAGCCCCCACCATCCGGTCCGCCATCCCGGCGGACATTCCCGCCATCACTGAGATCTACGCCGAGGCCGTGAACCACGGCACCGCGACGTTCGAGCTCGAACCGCCGGATGCCGGCGAGATGCGGCGGCGGTTCGACGAGTTGCACTGCGGCGGGTTTCCCTATCTCGTCGCTGAGGTCGATGGCCGTATCGCAGGCTATGCCTATGCGGGGCTCTATCGCGCCCGGCCGGCCTATCGCTTCACTGTGGAAAATTCGGTGTACCTGGCGCCGGCCGTCCACCGGCGCGGCATCGGTCTGGCGCTGCTGACGGAGCTGATCGCCCGGTGCGAAACGCGCGGCTACCGCCAGATGGTCGCGGTGATCGGCGATTCCGCCAACGCCGCGTCGATCGGCATCCACGCCCGCGCAGGCTTTGAGATGACCGGCACGCTGCGGCATGTCGGGTTCAAGTTCGGGCGCTGGCTCGACACAGTCCTGATGCAGCGCGCCCTCGGCGAGGGTGGGGCCAGCATTCCCAAAGACTAATCAAACCAGAGCCAGCTTGCGGTCGATCACCAGCAGCACGCGCTCAAGGTCATGGCCGCGGCGCAGGATCTGACCGCTGGCCGCAATCACGCTGTAAACGCCCTGCTTACGCGCGAGCCGCGGATCTTTCTCGATGCGGTAGATCGGAACTTCCGAAGCACGGCGGAAGATCGAGAACACAGCCCGCTCTTTCAGAAAGTCGATGGCGTAGTCGCGCCACTCGCCATCGGCGACCATGCGCCCGTACAGATTGAGAATGCGATTAAGTTCAGCACGGTTGAAGGTTACGCTTTGGGGCGGGAGCGGGGCCGCGTTGCGCTCCGGCCCCCGGCTCTCGCTTGGATCAGCTTCGCCCGACAGTGAACTCATCGGCGCCTCCTTGTCACTTGGCTGACATGATCCTCCTGTCCGGCCATGGCTGCAAGCGGGATTTCAGGTTCATCGATGCCCGATCCCGTGGCAGCCCAGCATCACGCGGACGTTAGGCGAAATCATAATGCCGCCTGAATTCGGTCAATTCGTCGCCCTGCTGAATGGCGATAAAACTGAAACTGCGTTGACCCGGTCCTTTCGGCACCGGATTCCTCAGCCCCCAGCCCCCCGGGGTCGTCAGGATCGGGTCGAGTCTTTTGCAGTCAATTTAGATCCCCAATCCTTCCGGTCAGCGCGAGCTGGCCGTTTTTGTTTGTGGCCACGCCAGATAACCATGCGTTACAGGCACGCACATGCTGCACGCCATGACGCGTACGCATGAGGCGCGCGGGGACGCGCAGTCACTCTCGATGATCGGGAATTCAGTTCAGCGACGTGAAGGCCGCGCCCAGCATCGGGCCGGGCTTCTCGCGGTTGCCATCCTGAACGTAGACAACCGCCGCATCGATGCCGTCGCGGGTGATGTTCTCCAGCGGCACCGTCCAGCTGCCGGCCTTGCCGTTCCAGTCGCCCACCTTCAGCATATTGCGCACCACGTTATGGTACGTGACCTGCTGTCCGCGGTTCTCGCCACGCGCGATGGTGATCGGCACCTGCTTCGATACCGCGCAGATCCAGATTTCGCCGCTCTTGCCGCCGGCTTCCGCCACCGACACTTTGATCTGGCCGCCGGACTGAGTCATCGTCACCGGCACCGACATCACGCCGTCGGTCTTCTGCGTGCGATTTGCCGCGCTTTCAATTCCCGCACGGTCGCTGCCGAGGACATTGGTGGTGCCATTGACGACGGCCTGCGGTGTATAGACGCCGCGATCGCCACGCATATGCGAATATGCTTTCTGACGCGCGCTGAAGCGCGAATCCGCCAGCGTGTCCTTCCAGCCGAGATAATCCCAGTAATCGATCGGCAGGCTCAGCGCGATCACGGATGGATCCTGCGCGAGTTCGCCGAGAACCTTGTCCGCCGGCGGACACGACGAACAGCCTTGTGACGTGAAGAGTTCGACCACGGCGCGCGGGTCGGCGCACACCGGCGTGATGACCGTGAAAATCACGCAAACGCCAAGCGTGCGCGACAACCGCGACGCAATGGCGCCGGCGGTTATCGTTTTCGAATTCAGCGAATCAGACATCACGCCTGTCCCCACGATGTATGATGCCTTCATCACCAAGAAGGCGGCCCATTGATAGGCCGCCCACTGGTAGCGCGCTACTCACGTCGCGGTGAGCCTGTTCACGGATGCGTTTTCAGGCCGTTCGTTACGCGGCCAGCTTGCGCAGCACGTAGTGGAGAATGCCTCCGTTACGGTAGTATTCAAGCTCATCTAGCGTGTCGATGCGACACAGCAGCGAAACGTTTTTCCGCGAGCCATCGGCCGACACGATCTCCGCCGTTAACTTTTGCCGCGGCTTCAGGTCGCCCTGCAGGCCGCGAATCGTGACCTTTTCGTCGCCTTTCAAGCCAAGCGACGCCCACGATGCGCCGTCCTCGAAGGTCAGCGGCAACACGCCCATGCCGACGAGATTGGAACGGTGAATGCGCTCGAAGCTCTGGGTGATCACCGCGCGGACGCCAAGCAGCCGCGTGCCCTTCGCCGCCCAGTCGCGCGACGAGCCGTTGCCATATTCGGCACCGGCGAACACAACCAGCGGAACCTGCTCCGCCTGATACTTCATCGCTGCGTCGTAGATCGACATCTGCTCACCGTCGGGCCAGTGCTTGGTGAGGCCGCCTTCGGGAACGTTGCCGTCGGCGCCCTTGAGCATGAAGTTCTTGATGCGGATGTTGGCGAAGGTGCCACGCATCATCACTTCATGGTTGCCGCGCCGCGTGCCGTACTGATTGAAATCGGCGGGCCGCACCTGATGCTCCGACAGATACTTGCCGGCAGGCGAGGTCAGCTTGATCGAACCGGCCGGCGAGATGTGGTCGGTGGTGATCTTGTCACCGAACATCGCAAGGATGCGCGCGTCAACCACGTCGACGATCGGCTCCGGTTGCATCTTCATGCCTTCGAAGTACGGCGGGTTCTGCACGTAGGTCGAGCTCATATTCCAGGCGTAGGTATCGCTGGTCACGGTCTTGATCTTGCGCCAGTTGGTGTCGCCCTTGAACACGTCGGCGTACTTCTTCTTGAAGATGGTCGAGGTCACGTACTTCTTGATGAAGGCGTTGATCTCGGTCGACGTCGGCCAGATGTCCTTGAGGTAAACCGGCTTGCCGTCCTTGCCGGTACCGATCGGCTCGACATCGAGATTCTTTGTCACCGTGCCTGCGAGCGCATGCGCGACGACGAGCGGCGGCGAAGCGAGATAGTTCGCCTGCACGTCCGGCGAGACGCGGCCCTCGAAGTTTCGGTTACCCGACAACACAGCGGCGGCGACGATGCCGTTGTCGTTGATCGACTTGGAAATCTCTTCGGGCAGCGGACCTGAGTTGCCGATGCAGGTGGTGCAGCCGAAGCCGACGAGGTTGAAGCCGACCGCATCGAGATCCTTCTGCAGACCGGAATTCGCGAGATATTCCGCGACGACCTGGCTGCCCGGCGCAAGCGACGTCTTCACCCACGGCTTTGCCTTGAGACCCTTCGCCGCCGCCTTGCGCGCCAAAAGGCCCGCGGCGATCAGCACACTCGGATTCGAGGTGTTGGTGCAGGAGGTGATCGCGGCGATCACGACGTCGCCATGACCGAGATCGTCGGGGCGGCCATCCACCGCAAAGCGCTGCTTGTGACCTTCTGGTTTCTTGTATTCGCCGGTCAGCGCGGTGTCGAAACCGCTCGCTACCAATTCCAGCGCCACGCGGCCTTCCGGACGCTTCGGGCCTGCGAGCGAGGGCACCACGTCCTTGAGGTCGAGAACGAGCGTTTCGGTGAAGACCGGATCCTTGCTGTCCGAGGTCCGGAACAGGCCTTGGGCCTTGGCGTATTTTTCAACCAGTGCCACGCGCGGAGCCGCGCGGCCGGAGGTCTTGAGATAGTCCAGCGCAGATTTGTCGACCGGGAAGAAGCCGCAGGTCGCGCCGTATTCCGGCGCCATGTTGGCGATGGTGGCCTTGTCGGCGACCGACAGATGGTCGAGGCCGGGACCATAGAATTCCACGAACTTGCCGACCACGCCGAGCTTGCGCAGCATCTGCGTCACGGTCAGCACGAGATCGGTCGCGGTCACGCCTTCGCGCATCTTGCCCTTGAGCTTGAAGCCGACCACGTCGGGCAACAGCATCGACAGCGGCTGGCCGAGCATCGCGGCTTCCGCCTCGATGCCGCCAACGCCCCAGCCGAGAACCGCGAGACCGTTGACCATGGTGGTGTGGGAGTCGGTGCCGACCAGCGAATCCGGATAGGCGACTTCGAACGTGCCCTTCTTCTTGCCGACGATGAGCTTCTCTTTCTTGGTCCAGACTGTCTGCGCGAGGTATTCGAGATTGACCTGATGGCAGATGCCGGTGCCGGGCGGCACCACGGAGAAATTCGAGAACGCCTTCTGGCCCCACTTCAGGAATTCGTAGCGTTCCTGGTTCTGCTTGTATTCTTCCGTGACGTTCTTGCTGAAGGCTTTGTTGTCGCCGAAGAAGTTCACGATCACCGAGTGATCGATGACGAGATCGACCGGCACCAGCGGATTGATCTTCTCGGCGTCGCCGCCGAGCGCCTTCATGGCGTTGCGCATGGCCGCGAGATCGACCACCGCCGGCACGCCCGTGAAGTCCTGCATCAGCACGCGCGCGGGGCGGAATGCGATTTCGTGTTCGAGGGTTTTCTTCTTCGCCCACTGCGAGAACGCGACGATGTCGGCTTTCTTGACCGTGCGATCGTCTTCATTGCGCAGCATGTTCTCCAGCAGCACTTTCATCGAGTAAGGCAGCTTCGAAATGCCCTTGAGGCCGTTCTTTTCAGCGGTAGGCAGGCTGTAATAAACGTAGGTCTTGCCGCCGACCTTGAGGGTTTTCTGGCATTTAAAGCTGTCGAGTGAGGGCATATGAACGGTCCCAGTTCAGGAGTTGAAGATACCAGCAAAAGGTATCAAAACACCGTCGAAGACAGAAGAATCAGGGCTGACCGTGCTGCTTCAGGCGGCTGATTGTGTGCTGCACCAAGTTCCGGTTTTATAGAATCTTTCCAGTCTGTCCACCACACCCGCTATGGATTGTCTGCCAGCCATGCCCGAGACAACTGGAACAACAACTCCCCGCCAAAGGTCATCGGTCAACCAATCATGAGACTTAAGGGTCAGAGTCTCGGATGTGTGAGGGGTGGGAGAAATATCTTTTCAGGGCTCGATTTCGAGGTTCCGGCGGGCCGGGCGCTGGCAGTGACGGGCGTCAACGGCGCCGGCAAATCCTCCCTGCTGCGGATGATCGCGGGCCTGCTGCCGATCGCGGGCGGCGCGCTCAGGCTTGAGGGCGGCGGGACCGACCTCACCCTGTCCGAACAGACGCACTATCTCGGCCACCGCGATGCGCTCAAGCCGTCGCTGACCGTGCTGGAAAATCTTGAATTCTGGCGGGATTTTTTGGGTGGCGAAGCGAGCGACGGAACCGCAAGCCTCGAGAAGGTAGGGCTCGGCCATACAGTACGTCTGCCTGCGGCCTTTCTGTCGGCCGGCCAGCGCCGCCGCCTCTCGATTGCACGGTTGCTTACCGTCAAACGTCCTGTCTGGCTGCTGGATGAGCCGACCTCGGCGCTCGATGCCAACGGTCAAACCATGATCGCCGGCGTGATGGCGGATCATCTGCGCAGCGGCGGGATCATCCTCGCCGCCACGCATGGCCCGCTCGGAATTTCCGCGCCGGAATTGCGGATCGGAGCTGCGGCATGACCGCGCTGGCCGCACTGATTAGCCGCGACGTCAGGATCGCGCTGCGCGCCGGCGGCGGCGCGATGATCGGCGTGCTGTTTTTCCTCTCGGTCGTGGTGGTGATGCCGTTCGCACTCGGCCCTGACCTTGCGCTGCTCAAGCGCATCGGCCCCGCCATCCTCTGGCTCGGCGCGATGCTAGCCAGCCTGCTGACGCTCGATCGCTTGTTCACCGCCGATCTGGAGGACGGCTCGCTCGATCTGATCGTCATGAGCCGCACACCATTGGAACTGAGTTGCATGGCGAAGGCGCTGGCGCACTGGCTGGCAGCAGGCGTGCCGCTGATCGTGGCGACGCCGATCATCGGCATCCTGCTCAACCTCGACGCAGCGGCGACATTCGCGGTCGCGCTCACGCTGCTAGTGGGCACGCCCGCCCTCACATTCACCGGCATGATCGGGGCTGCGCTTGCGGTCACCCTGCGGCGGGGCGGATTGCTGCTCGCCGTGGTGGTGCTGCCGCTATCGATTCCGGTGCTGATTTTTGGCGTCGCCGCATCGAACGCCGCCATCGAAGGGCCTGCTTCATTCGGCACGCCGTTTTCGATCCTGTGCGCGCTGTCGCTTGTTAGCCTTGTGGTTGGCCCGTTCGCCGCTGCTGCCAGCCTCCGACATGGGCTCGATTGATGCGACATTGCGTCCGATCAACTCTCGCGGAACCACGGCAAGACCATGCGTGCGCGCATTGCCTGCCGCCCCTGTCACGATTATCAGGAACGCCATGAGCCTCATCGACCTCGCCAACCCGACACGGTTCCTCGCGCTCACTCAGCGCGTGCTGCCGTGGCTTGCCGCCGCGACCGCGGTCCTGCTTGCCGTCGGCCTCTATCAGTCGGCCATGGTGCCCGACGATTACCAGCAGGGCGCGACCGTGAAGATCATGTTCATTCACGTTCCCAATGCGTGGCTGTCGATGTTCGTGTGGGGCATCATGAGCGTGGCCGCGCTCGGCACGCTGGTATGGCGGCATCCGCTGGCGGACGTCGCGGCGAAGGCTGCGGCGCCGATCGGCGCGGCATTTACATTTCTCGCGCTCGTGACCGGATCGTTGTGGGGCCGCCCGATGTGGGGCACCTATTGGGAATGGGACGCGCGGCTGACGTCGGTCCTGATCCTGTTTCTTATGTATCTCGGCATCATGGCGCTGTGGCGCGCGGTGGAAGATCCCTCACGCGCCGCGCGCGCCGCGGCGATCCTGACACTGGTGGGCGCGATCAATATTCCGATCATCAAGTTCTCGGTCGACTGGTGGAACACGCTGCATCAGGGTGCATCGGTGATCCGCGCCGGCGGGCCGACGATGGACCGCGCGTTTCTGATTCCATTGCTCATCATGGCCGTGGCGTTTTCGCTGTTGTTCCTCACGCTGCATCTGGCGGCGATGCGCAACGAGGTGCTGCGCCGGCGGGTACGCACCTTGCAGATGATGCAAGCCAGCAAGCAGGCAGCGTGATCGCGATGTCCCTTCTCTCGTCGCTAGGTCCTTACGCCTCCTTCATCGTCACGTCGTACGCGCTGGTCGCCGTCGTCGTCGCGGCGCTGATCGTCTGGATCGCATTCGACTTCCGCCGCCAGACGCAGACGTTACGCGACCTCGAAGCCAGCGGCGTGACGCGCCGTTCGGCACAGAAACCCGGCAAATCATCATGAGCGAGAACGGCACTGCGCGCACGCAACGCCGTTCGTGGCTGGTGGCGCTGCCGCTGGTCACCTTCGCGGTGTTGGCGGGGCTATTTTGGTTCCGGCTGGGTGCAGGCGATCCGGCGCGCATCCCCTCTGCACTGATCGGCCGCCCCGCACCGCAGACGAAACTGCCGCCGCTGGAAGGACTCACCGCCAATGGCGCGCAAGTGGCGGGACTCGACCCGGCCGAGTTCAAAGGCAACGTCAGCGTCGTCAATGTCTGGGCATCGTGGTGTGTGCCGTGTCACGACGAAGCGCCGCTGCTCGTGCAACTCGCACAGGACAAGCGGATTCGCGTCGTCGGTATCAACTACAAAGACGCCCAGGACAACGCCCGGCGGTTTCTCGGGCGCTATGGCAATCCTTTCGTCGCCGTCGGCGTCGACGCCAACGGCCGCGCCGCGATCGAATGGGGTGTCTATGGCGTGCCCGAGACCTTCGTGGTCGGCCGCGACGGGAGCATCGCCTACAAGCTGATCGGGCCGATCACGCCGGAGAATATCGACAGCGTGCTGAGGGCCGAGATCAACAAGGCGCTGCGCGTTAACTAGTTCGCGACGGCCCTTAGTTGACGCGGCGCATCAAAAATAATTTTGCGCTTTTATCTGCCGTTCATTTGACAGCCATGGCGCAGCCACGAATTCCACCATAGCTTCGACGTGTTGCAATCACCGTCCTTGGAGGGACACCATGCGTTATTCGAAACTTGCTTCATTGACTGCCGCGACCCTTGTTCTCGGCCTGCTCGCATCGTCGCCGTCGTTCTCTCAGGCGACCCAGCCGGCAACCGGCGGCAAGATGGCCCCCCCGCCTGCTGCAGCAACGGCGCCGAAGGCCGACTCAAAGATGGCGCCTGCAGCCAAAGCCGCGCCGAAGGCCGATCTGCTCGACATCAATTCGGCAAGCGCTGACGAGCTGAAGGCCTTGAAGGGCATCGGCGACGCGTACTCGGCCGCGATCATCAAGGGCCGCCCCTACAAGGGCAAGGACGAACTCCTGCAGAAGAAGATCGTGCCCGAGAAGACCTATGCCGAGATCAAGGACAAGATCATCGCGAAGCAGAAGTAACTGCTTCACCGATGGATAAATTGAAACGCACCGGCAGCAATGCCGGTGCGTTTTTCTTAGCCCTTCGTAATATCACCGCGCTCGATGTCGCTCGCCGCGTCGGTCGCGGGCGCAATGCTAAAGCGCTTGATCAGTGAGGTCTGCGCCATCGCGAAGATCGCTGTGATCGGAATCACGCCGAATGCCTTGAACGACACCCAGAAATCCGTGGTCTGCGTGCGCCAGATGATCTCATTCAGCACCGCCATGCCTGCGAAGAAAAACATCCAGCGGATGGTCAGAAGCCGCCAGCCTGCCGGCGTGAGATTGAACATCTGGTCGAACATGATGGCGATGAACGAGCGCCCAAGCAGCAGACCGATTCCGAGCGTGGCGGCGAACAGCGCGTAGATGATGGTCGGCTTGATCTTGATGAAGGTCTCGTCGTGAAAGAACAGCGTCAGGCCGCCGAACACCAGCACGATCACCGCGGTGACGATGGCCATCAGCGGAACATGCCGCGTGACCACATAGGACGCGATGATCGCAACGACGATCGCGACCATGAACGCGCCGGTGGCGACGAACAGTCCGAACTTCGCATTGGCTCCGAAAAAAATCACCAGCGGACCAAGTTCGGTCGCGAGCTTGAACAGCGGATGCGGCGCGGGTTTCTCCGAAGCGGCCATTAGTTGTCCTGTCCTGCAATCGCGCGCGCGAACTCGCGCGCGGTGAACGGCGCGAGATCGTCGATCCCTTCGCCGACGCCGATGAAATGCACCGGCAGCTTGTATTTCTCCGACAGCGCCACAAGGATGCCGCCGCGCGCCGTACCGTCGAGCTTGGTCATCACAAGGCCCGTGACGCCCGCTGTTTTCTGAAACACCTCGACCTGCGACAGCGCGTTCTGCCCCACGGTCGCATCCAGCACCAGCAGCACCGCATGGGGCGCAGATGGATCGACCTTGCCGATCACGCGGCGCACTTTCTCAAGCTCGACCATCAGTTCGGTCTTGTTCTGCAGACGCCCTGCGGTGTCGATCAACAGCACGTCCATGTTCTGCGTCTTCGCAGCTTCGACGGCTTCGAAAGCAAGACTCGCCGAATCCGATCCGTGCGCACGCGCCACGACCGGAACCTTGTTTCGCTCACCCCATATCTTCAACTGCTCGATGGCGGCGGCGCGGAATGTGTCGCCCGCGGCCAGCATCACCTTGCGGCCTTCCGCGGTAAACTTCGCAGCAAGCTTGCCGATGGTGGTGGTCTTGCCAGAACCGTTGACGCCGACCACAAGAATGACGAACGGCTTTTGCGTCGCATCGACTTCCAGCGGTTTCGCCACCGGCGCGAGCACCTTCTCCACTTCCGTGGCGACGATGGTGGTCACGTCGTCCGCCGACACCGACTTGTCGTAGCGGCCTTTGCCGACGGCCTCCGCGATGCGCGCCGCGACTTCGGTTCCAAGATCGGCGCGCAACAGCACATCCTCGATGTCGTCGAGCATCGCGCGGTCGAGCTTGCGCTTGGTGACGAGATCGGCCACGGCCGAGCCGAGCGAACTCGACGTACGCTTGAGGCCGGCGGAAAGCCTGCGCCACCAGCTTTGCTTGGGGGTGTCTTGTGGACTGTCGTTCATGCGGAGGGTGTGTTACCCGGTTCAGAACTCAAACGAAAGTCAATCTAAGTCGATGGATACGCCGCAACCGACACCCGAAGAAATGCAGGCCCGCGTGCTTCACCGCGACGGCCTGATGCTGGTGATCGACAAGCCGGCCGGTATCGCCGTGCATCGCGGCCCCAAGGGCGGCCCCAATCTGGAAGCCTCGTTCGACGCCCTGCGGTTCGGCCTGCCGCGCCCGCCGGTCCTCGCACATCGGCTCGACCGCGATACCTCCGGCTGTCTCGTGCTGGGACGCCACCGCAAGGCGACCGCCTCGCTCGGCTTACTGTTCAAACACGGCAAGATCGACAAGACCTACTGGGCTGTGGTCGAAGGCGGTCCCGACGCCGATGAAGGCGAAATCGACATTCCGCTCGGGCGCTTGGACGCCGAGCGCGGCTGGTGGCAAAAGCCAGATCCGAACGGGTTCCCGTCGCAGACCCGATGGAAAGTGCTGGGGCGCGGCGAGGGCCTCACATGGCTCGCGATGGAGCCGATCACGGGGCGCACCCATCAACTGCGCGTGCACAGTGCGGCGAGCGGCTGGCCGATCGTCGGCGATAACATCTACGGCAACGGACCGCGTTTCGGCGAACCCTCGCTGCATCTGCATGCGCGCGAAATCGTGATCCCGCTGTCGAAGAACAAGCCGCCGGTCCGCGTTGTCGCGCCGGCACCAGCTCATCTGCACGAGCGGCTCAAAGTGTGCGGATGGAATGGCGAAGAGGTTTCCGCGCCCGAGTTAGTGAATTCAGGTGAGTAACCATCGTTAATTCGTCATTGCGAGCGAAGCGAAGCAATCCAGTGACGCAAGCAAGAGCTGGATTGCTTCGTCGCTCCGCTCCTCGCAATGACAACAAACGCGAACAAGCAAAAAGGGCTCCGGAAAATTCCGGAGCCCTGATTGATTGTCGTTAAGCGGCGAAGCGCTTACTTGTCGCGCTTCTTGAGCGCGTTGCCGAGAATGTCGCCCAGCGTCGCACCCGAATCCGAGGATCCGTACTGCGCGATGGCTTCCTTCTCTTCAGCGACTTCAAGCGCCTTGATCGAGACCTGCACCTTGCGCGCCTTCTTGTCGAACTGGATGACGCGGGCGTCAACCTTTTCTCCAACAGCGAAGCGCTCGGCGCGCTGGTCGCCGCGATCGCGGGCGAGTTCAGAGCGCTTGATGAAGGTGGTGAAGTCGGTGCCGGTGATCTGAACTTCGATACCGGCTTCCTTCACTTCGATGATCTCGCAGGTCACGACGGCGCCCTTCTTGACGTCGCCTGGTTCTGCGAACGGATCGCCCTCGAGCTGCTTCACGCCAAGCGAGATGCGCTCCTTCTCGACATCCACGTCGAGCACCACGGCCTTGACCATGTCGCCCTTCTTGAAGTTGTCGATGACCTGCTCGCCCGGCTGCTTCCAGTCGAGATCGGACAGATGGACCATGCCGTCCACGTCGCCTTCGAGGCCGAGGAACAGACCGAACTCGGTCTTGTTCTTGACTTCGCCTTCGACAGTCGAGCCGACCGGGAACTTCTCGACGAAGACTTCCCAAGGATTGCGCATGGTCTGCTTGAGACCGAGCGAGATGCGGCGCTTGGCCGAATCCACTTCGAGAACCTGCACTTCGACTTCCTGCGAGGTCGAAACGATCTTGCCGGGGTGCATGTTCTTCTTGGTCCACGACATTTCCGAGACGTGGATCAGGCCTTCGATGCCCGGCTCCAGTTCGACGAATGCGCCGTAGTCAGTGATGTTGGTGACGCGTCCGGTGAAGCGCGAGTTCAGCGGATACTTCGCCTCGATGCCCTGCCATGGATCGTCCAGCAACTGCTTCATGCCGAGCGAAATGCGATGGGTCTCGTGGTTGATCTTGATGATCTTGACCTTGACCGTCTGACCGATGGCAAGCACCTCGGTCGGATGGTTGACGCGGCGCCACGCGATGTCGGTGACGTGCAGCAGGCCGTCGATGCCGCCGAGGTCAACGAACGCACCGTAATCGGTGATGTTCTTGACCACGCCGTCGATGACCTGACCTTCTTCGAGGTTCTGCACCAGTTCCTGACGCTGTTCGGCGCGGGTCTCTTCGAGAACCGTACGGCGCGACACGACGATGTTGCCGCGGCGGCGATCCATCTTGAGGATCTGGAACGGCTGCGAGTTGTTCATCAGCGGTGCGACGTCGCGGATCGGACGAATGTCCACCTGCGAGCGCGGCAGGAAGGCGACGGCGCCGTCGAGATCGACGGTGAAGCCACCCTTGACCTGATTGAAGATAACGCCGTGAACCTTCTCGTTGTTGTTGAAGGCCTTCTCGAGCTTGCCCCAGCTTTCCTCGCGGCGCGCCTTGTCGCGCGACAGCACGGCTTCGCCGAGCGCATTCTCGATCCGGTCGAGGAACACCTCGACTTCGTCGCCGACCTTGAGGTCGCTCTCACGGCCGGGGCCGTTGAATTCGCGGAGAGCCACGCGGCCCTCGGTCTTCAGGCCGACGTCGATGACGGCCATGTCTTTCTCAATTGCAACAACCTTGCCCTTGATGACGGAGCTTTCCTGCAGGTTGCCGCCTGCAAAGGACTCGTCGAGCATCGCGGCGAAATCGTCGCGGGAAGGATTATAAGAAGTAGCAGTCGAAGCCATTTGTTCTCCAAATGCGGAATGCCGGCAGTGAGATTAAGGGGCGTATCGCGCATCCAGTGCCAAAGGTCCGCAACCTTTGACGACCGCTTCCGCAAAGGAGGCTTTGCGAAAATGGGCCGGCTTGTGCCTGCACGAACGATACGAGGATTAACGCGCCGAAAGCGCGTGATCTGCTGTCCGGATCTGAGACGAAGATCGACCTCAAAGACCGGGAGCGGGCTTTCCTCCAATGACGGCGGGGACTATGCCCTCGGCCGGCCCGCTCGGACGGCCTCGACAATGTCGATGGCAGCCCGGACGCCGCTCTCTATATCCAACTGAGAGTTATCCAGCAAGTATGCATCCGGGGCTGCTTTTAAAGGCGCTGCGGCCCGGTTTCGGTCGCGTTCGTCGCGCTTGAGGATGTCCGCCAGCACGGCCGCCTCATCCGCAACCTCGCCCCGTGCAAGCGCCTCCAAAGTTCGGCGACGGGCGCGGACATGGGGGTCTGCCACCACGAAGATTTTCACATCGGCATCCGGGCAGATCACGGTTCCGATGTCGCGGCCATCGAGCACCGCGCCCGGCGGGTCCGCCGCAAACTGCCGCTGAAAGTTGATAAGTACTTCTCTCACCTTGGGAATTGCCGAGACGACCGAGGCCGCCTCACCAACCTTCTGGGTCTTCAGGACCGGATTGCCGAATTTCTCGGGGTCGAGCTCCATCGCCGCTGCAACGGCGCGCGCCTCGTCGGTCAAATCGGCACCGGCTTCCAGCAGCGCCTGAGCGACCGCGCGGTAGATCACGCCGGTATCGAGATGCCGGTAGCCGTAGTGGTGGGCCAAGCGCTTGCCGAGCGTGCCCTTTCCGGAAGCTGCAGGTCCGTCGATGGCGATGATCATGAGAAATCCGCCCCCAGACCGCGCATCATCGGAATGAAATCCGGGAAGCTGGTCGCGATAAATCCAGTGTCGTCGATTTTCACCGCCGCATCCGATGCAGTGCCCATCACCAACGCCGACATGGCGATGCGATGGTCCATGTGGGTGGCGACGAGACCGCCGCCTGGCACGTGTCCCTTGCCGACCACGATCATGTCGTCGCCGGAAATCTGCACCTCGACGCCGTTGACGCGCAGCATGTCGGCGGTGGCTTCAAGGCGATCGGATTCCTTGACGCGCAATTCCTGCAACCCGCGCATGGTGGTGACGCCCTCGGCAAAAGCGGCTGCCACTGCGAGCACGAGATATTCGTCGATCATCGACGGCGCGCGCTCCGGCGGCACGGTCACGCCACGCAGTTGCGACGCGCGCACCCGGAATTGCGCCATCGGCTCACCCGCGTCGTTGCGCTGATGGCTTTCCTCGATGGAGGCGCCCATTTCGCGCAATGTCGTAAAAAGCCCTGTCCGCAAAGGGTTTGTCATGATGTCGGTGAGGGTGACATCCGATTCCGGCGCGATCAGCGCCGCGACAATCGGAAACGCCGCCGACGAGGGATCGGCCGGCACGACGACATTTGCGCCGTGCAGTTCGGGTTGACCGGTGAGCGAAATCTTGCGGCCATGCGTGCCCTCTTTCGTCGTGACGACCTGCGCACCGAAATGGGACAGCATCAATTCGGTGTGATCGCGGCTGGCTTCCTGCTCGATCACCGTGGTGATGCCCGGCGCCGACAGGCCCGCCAGCAGCACCGCCGACTTGATCTGCGCCGACGCCACCGGCGTGCGATAAACGATCGGCAGCGGATCGCGCGAGCCTTGCAGCGTCATCGGCAGCCGTCCGCCGTCCGCGCTCGACGTGACACGGGTGCCCATCAATTCCAGCGGGTCGAGAATCCGGCGCATCGGCCGCCCGCGTAGCGACACGTCGCCATCAAAGGTCGCCGCAATCGGGCATCCCGCCACCGCGCCCATGGCGAGGCGGCATCCGGTGCCGCTGTTGCCGAAATCCAGCGGCGCATCAGGTGCGGCAAAGCCGCCGACGCCGACGCCACGGACCGACCAGGCCCCTTCGCCGGTGCGCTCGACCCGGGCTCCGAGCGCGGCCATGGCCTTGGCGGTATTGAGAACGTCCTCGCCTTCCAAAAGCCCCGAAATACGTGTCTCTCCCACTGCCAGAGCCCCCAGAATCAGGGCCCTGTGCGAGATCGATTTGTCGCCTGGAACACGGACGCGGCCGCTCAGGGCGCCTGCGGCACGCGATTTCAGCGGCGTGGGATGGTCGGAATGGGTCAAGACGGCACTTTCCTTATGCTGGCCGGGCTCCTACCACGCGCTTTACAGCACGTCACGGGCCGGTCATTTATCGTTCAAACCGCTATTGACAGCGGCGGCGCAACTAGCCAAGTGAAGCACCGCTTTTTCAAGACATTCTCAGGACTATAAGCCGTGGCCAAAGCCGATCTCGGAACCAAGCGCATTTGCCCGACCACGGGCAAGAAGTTCTACGACCTCAACAAGACACCGGTGATTTCGCCGTACACTGGCGAGGTCGTGCCAATTGCGCCGATCCCTCCGCCGCGTACGCGCGCCGACGCAGCCGCACGGGCCGCAGCGGCCAGCGCCGCCAGCATCGTGCCGGAACCGGCCGAGGCGGAAGAGTTGGTGTCGCTGGAAGAGGCCGACGCCGAGGAGAACACCGGTAAGGTCAAGGCCGTGGTGCCGGAATCTGAGGACGATATCGAAGTCGATGAGACCCTCACCGACGACGATGACGATGATTCGACCTTCATCGCCGAAGATGAAGAAGACGACGAGGACGTTACCGACATCATCGGCGACGTGTCAGGCGACGAAGAGACTTGAGATAAACTCTCAAGTGTGATTTTTGGCGCGTGTTCGCAAAGCGGATACTGGTTTGCGACAAGCATACGTGCTGATTTAACAAGACACCGCGCTGTCCCACCGCGCGGTGAGGTGTTCGGGGCCATAGCTCAGCTGGGAGAGCGCTTGCATGGCATGCAAGAGGTCGGCGGTTCGATCCCGCCTGGCTCCACCAACCTCCTCCAGCATCTCTGGCGCTTAAGACGTCTGCCATTCGAGTCTTCGGCACCCCGCGTTCGCTCACTGAACAACGCACTTGCGAACGTACGCGCGCGCATGGATGCCAGTCCGTGCCGATATTGACTGCGCTGTCCGAATTCTTTCAATGTGACGACAAGCCGTGACGCTGCGGCGTCTTCTGTTTTGTTTCCGTTGATCGAAGGTTGACCCGATGACATCCCAAACCGCGACCGGGGCAATGGCCGGACTGCGCGTGATCGATTTGACGCGTGTGCTCGGCGGTCCCTACTGCACGCAGATTCTCGCCGACCACGGCGCGGATGTCGTGAAGGTCGAACCTCCGGCCGGCGACGAGACCCGCGACTGGGGCCCTCCGTTCCACGACGATGACGCGGCGTATTACATCGGCACCAATCGCAACAAGCGTTCGATCGGACTCGACCTTGCATCGGACGGCGGGCGCGCCGTGCTGATGAAGATGTTAGAGACCGCCGACGTGCTGATCGAGAACTTCAAGCCCGGCACGCTCGACAAGTGGGGGATCGGCAACGACTTCCTGCGCGCAAAATTTCCCGCATTGATCCACTGCCGCATTTCCGGATTCGGCGGTGACGGACCTCACGGCGGGCACCCCGGCTATGACGCGATCATCCAGTCCATGGTTGGCCTGATGGCTTCGACCGGATCGCCGCAAAGCGGCCCGACCCGAATTGGCGTAGCGCTCGTCGACATGTCGACCGGCCTCTACGCCACGGTCGGCATTCTGATGGCGCTGGCGGAGCGTGCCAAATCCGGCAAGGGTCAGTTCCTGGAGACGACGCTCTACGAAACCGGCCTCGCGATCATGCATCCGCATACGGCCAATTATTTCATGCACGGCAAGCCGCCGGCGCTGACCGGCAACGAGCATCCGAATCTCGTGCCCTATGCAGTGTTCCCTGCACGTGATGGCGACATCTTCATGGGGGTGGGCAATGACGGCACCTTCCGCAAGCTGATGAAGGAACTCGGCAAGCCCGAACTCGGCACCGATCCGCGCTTCGCACGCAACCGCGATCGCATCGCGCACCGTGACGAACTGCGCGCCGTTCTGGTCGATATTCTCAAGGACTTTGACAGCGAGCCTCTCTGCCGCCGCCTGCTTGCGGCAGGTCTGCCGGCCGGCCCGGTTCAGTCGATCGACAAGGCGCTGGCCAGCGAGCACGTCAAGCATCGCGGCGATATCATCGAGAAGGACTGGTACAAGGGCGTCGCCTCGCCGATCCGTTTCGATCGAACCAAGGCCAGCCTGCGTCACGTGCCACCGAAGTTCAGCCAGCATTCCGACCAGATCCTCGGCGAGTTCGGCTACTCGGCAAAAGAGATCGCGGAATTGCGGGCCTCCGGCGTGGTGGCGGGAGAGCGGAAGCGCTAGGCGCTTCCGCAACTAGAAGGTTTGTGGCACGCTAATACCATCGCGACTTGATGGGACGGAGCCGCAGAATGTCCGGTATATGTCGGCGCAGTATCGCAGCGCCGCTGGCGGCTGCGGCAATAGCCGTCGGGCTAAGCCTTCTCTCGGCACACCCGGCGCTTGCCGACAAGCGCGTGGCGCTGGTGATCGGCAATTCCGCCTACAAGAGCGTGACGCCGCTTCCCAATCCCGCCAAGGATGCTGCTGCGATCGGCGCGATGCTCACAAAAGCCGGCTTCGAGGTGGTCGATGCGCGAGAGGACGTTCCCGCCGCCGACATGAAGCGCATGATCCGCGACTTCTCCGACAAGGTCCGCGATGCGGACATTGCGGTGGTGTTCTACGCCGGGCACGGCATCGAAGTCGACGGTACCAACTATCTCATTCCCGTCGATGCCAGACTCGAGCGAGACATCGACGTCGAGGACGAGACCGTGTCGCTCGACCGGATCGTGCGAATTCTCGACCCGGCAAAAAAACTGCGTCTCGTGATTCTCGATGCGTGCCGCGATAACCCATTCGACCGCAGCATGAAGCGCAGTCTTTCCTCGCGCGCGGTCGAGAAGGGTCTCGCAAAAGTCGAACCGTCGAATCCGAACACACTGATCGCCTATGCGGCCAAGGCTGGCTCCACGGCCTCCGATGGCGCTGGCGCCAACAGTCCCTTCACCACCGCCCTTCTCAAGCAACTCACCGTTCCCGGACAGGATCTGCGCAAGTCGCTGGGCTACGTTCGCGACGACGTGATGAAGGCGACCGGCAACAAGCAGGAACCGTTCGTCTACGGCTCACTGGGCGGCGACGATGTGACCCTTGTTCCGCAATCGCAAACCGCTGCTGCCGTGCCGGCGCAGGTGGCGGCGCTCGATCCCAATTCGCAACTGCGGCGCGATTACGAACTCGCGGCTGCGGTCAACACTCCTGCGGCGTGGGACGCCTTCATCAAAACATACCCAAAAGGTTTCTACGCGGATCTCGCCCGCGCCGCACGCACCAAGCTCGATTCATCTCCCCCTAATACAACCGTCGCAAGCAAGCCGCCCGAAAGCCGCAACACGCCTCAGCCGCGCGACGCCGGAGCTATGTCCGGCTTCGACAACTACGCCGGCCGCTCATTCATCCTAGAATTTTTCGAGGGCCAACAGGAGGTTTTGCCCAGCCCCGGCCTCAAGCACGCCCCGCGCGAGATCGCGGTGTACGTGAAGTCGATGGACGAAGTCGCAAGCCGTATCGCCTATATCCGCAAGAACCCTTCGTTCAAACCGCGTTTCGCCCTCGGATCGCTCGGCGGATTCAATCACGGCGTTCAGGTGACCTATGATCAAGGTCAGCTCAAGCAACTCGTTCTGGCTGGAACGCACCGGATCATGACGTCCATCACATCGTTCGGAAATTCCTGCCAGGCGACGATTGCCTATGAGCTGCTGCCCGGCAAAGACCGTTTCGAACTGCGGAACGCAAACAATGAGGTGGTCAGCATCTCGGCCCTCACCGCCGAACGTATTTCCTGCAAGGTCAGCAAGGGGGACGTGGTTGGGTCACCGCCGACCGCCGACGCGGCGCCCGCCGCGAAGGACAATCCACGCGCCCGCTAACGGGCGCCGAAAGTTCACCGCATTTAGGACTTCCCTCCGGCGACCCTCCCCGATTACCATCCCGCGTCACGTGCACGTCATCCGGCGCTGTTACCGCGCAAACTAATGACGGCTTCAGGGGGAATATATCGATGACAATTCGCCACGTTGGCCTTCAGGCATTTTTGGGTCTCGCCGCCTCGGCAATCGTTGCTTTCGCAACGCCGGCGCAGGCCGTCACTGAGATCCAGTGGTGGCACGCCATGACCGGCGGCAACAACGATATCGTCAACAAGCTTGCTGCGGACTTCAACGCCTCGCAGAGCGACTACAAGGTGGTCCCCTCCTTCAAGGGCAGCTATCCGGACACCATGAACGCCGGCATCGCCGCGTTCCGCGCCGGCAACGCCCCGCATATCATCCAGGTGTTCGAAGTCGGCACGGCGACGATGATGAGCGCCACCGGCGCGATCAAGCCGGTCTATCAGCTCATGAAGGACGCGAACGAACCGTTCGATCCGAAGGCTTACCTGCCCGCGATCACCGGTTATTATTCGACAGCGAAGGGCGACATGCTGTCGTTCCCCTTCAACTCCTCGTCGATGGTGATGTGGGTCAATCTCGACGCGCTGAAGAAAGCCAATATCGCGGAAATCCCGAAAACCTGGCCACAGGTGTTCGACGCCGCAAAGAAATTGAAGGCAGCCGGATACACCACGTGCGGATTTTCAAACGCATGGGCGACCTGGGCGCACATCGAGCAGTTTTCCGCCTGGCACAACGTCGCGATCGGCACCAAGGCAAACGGCCTCGATGGCTTCGACACCGCCCTGAAATTCAACTCCCCGCTGCACATCAAGCATCTGCAGAACCTGATCGACCTGCAGAAGGACAAGACCTACGACTATTCCGGCCGCGCCAATGCGAGCGAGAGCCGCTTCGGCTCCGGCGAGTGCCCGATTTTCCTGACCTCGTCGGGTTACTACGCGACCGCCAAGGGCACCGCCAAATTTGCGTTCACCTCCGCGCCGATGCCGTATTATCCGGACGTCGCCGGCGCGCCGCAGAACTCGATCATCGGCGGCGCATCGCTGTGGGTAATGGGCGGCAAGAAGCCCGAGGAATATAAGGGCGTCGCAAAATTCTTCGCCTTCCTGTCCGACACCAACCGGCAGGCCAAGCTGCATCAGGAGTCGGGCTATCTGCCGATCACCAAGGCGGCTTATGAAAAGACGAAGGCAGACGGCTTCTACGAAAAGAACCCGACGCTGGAGACGCCGCTGAAGGAGCTGACCAACAAGGAGCCGACCGAGAATTCGCGCGGCTTGCGCTTCGGCAACATGGTGCAAATGCGCGACATCTGGGCGGAAGAACTGGAGGCTGCCCTCGCCGGTCAAAAGACCGCGAAGGACGCGCTCGATTCCGCTGTGACGCGCGGCAATGCCATGCTGCGGACATTCGAGAAAACTGCGAAGTGACATATCGGCGCGCGCGTTTTCTTTTTGGAATGAGCGCGCGCCGCACTCCTGGAAAGCCGTGACGTCCTGAATGGAAAAGTCGGCCGTCTTCAACAACAAGCTGCTGCCGTACCTGCTGCTCATACCGCAGCTCATCATCACGTTCGTGTTTTTCTACTGGCCCGCCAGTCAGGCGGTCTGGCAGTCGTTCCTGCGCGAAGACGCCTTCGGTCTGACGTCTGAGTTCGTCGGTCTGGAAAACTACCAGACGCTGTTCGCGCAACCTGAATACTACAAGGCGATGCTGACGACCGCGGTGTTCTCGACCCTCGTCGCCTCGCTGTCGCTGAGTATCGCGCTGCTGTTCGCGACCCAGGCCGACAAGGACCTGAAAGCCGCGCCGGCCTTCAAGACATTCATGATCTGGCCCTATGCCGTGGCGCCGGCGATTGCCGGCGTGTTGTGGATCTTCATGTTTCACCCCTCGCTCGGCACACTGGCGCGGCCGCTGCGCCTCCTTGGCTTTGACTGGAATCCGCTGCTGAACGGCAACCACGCCATGGCGCTGGTAGTGATGGCCGCGGTGTGGAAGCAGATCGCGTATAATTTCCTGTTCTTCCTCGCCGGGCTTCAAGCGATTCCGAAAAGCGTGCTGGAAGCCGCCGCCATCGACGGCGCCGGCCCGCTGCGCCGGTTCTGGACAGTGGTCTTTCCGCTGCTGTCGCCGACCATGTTCTTCCTGCTGGTCGTCAACGTCGTCTACGTGTTTTTCGATACGTTCGGCATCATCGACGCCGTGACAGGCGGCGGCCCGGCAGGCGCCACGACAACCATGGTCTACAAGGTGTATGCGGATGGACGGCTCGGCGGCGATCTCGGGGGCTCCGCCGCGCAGTCGGTAATACTGATGGTGATCGTCATCGCACTGACCGCGGTTCAATTCCGCTACGTCGAACGCAAGGTGCAGTACTGATGGTCGAGCATCGTCCGCTGCGCGATGTCGTCGCCTATGCCATCCTGATCTTTGGCGTCTTCATCGTCGCGTTTCCCGTCTACCTCGCCGTGATCGCCTCGACGCACGACGCAGCTACGGTGGTCACCGGAAACATGCCACTCTCCTCCGGCGGCCATACCCTCGAAAATTATTACCGGGCGATCTTCATCGGCGGCTCCCGCGCCAGCCGCGAGCCGGTCGGTCACATGCTCATCAATTCGTTCGTGTCCGCCATCGGCATTGCCGTCGGCAAGATCTTCATCTCCATTCTGTCAGCCTTCGCGGTCGTCTACTTTCGCTTCCCGTTCCGGAAAGCGGCTTTCTGGATCATCTTCGTCACGCTGATGCTGCCGGTCGAAGTCCGCATCTATCCCACTTACAAGGTGGTTGCCGACCTGCACATGCTCGACACCTATGCCGGGCTGATCCTGCCCTTGATCGCTTCAGCGACTGGCACACTGCTGTTCCGGCAGTTTTTCATGACCATTCCGGAAGAACTTCTGGAGGCGTCGAAGATCGACGGCGCAGGGCCATTCCGTTTCTTCAAGGATACGCTGCTGCCGCTGTCGATCACGACCATCGCCGCGCTGTTCGTGATCCAGTTCATCTATGGCTGGAATCAGTATCTGTGGCCGCTGCTGATCACCACGCAGGACTCGATGCAGACCATCGTGACCGGCATCAAGAAAATGCTGACGACCACCGATGAACTGGCGGAATGGCAGCTTGCGATGGCCACCGCCGTGTTGGCGATGCTGCCGCCCGTCGCGGTGGTGATCCTGATGCAGAGACTGTTCGTGCGCGGACTTGTCGAGACGGAAAAGTGAAGATGGCGAACAGCGAATGGCGGATAGCGAATAATGAGGTGCGCGCTTCGCGTCTCTCCCCTCCCCCCGCGAAGCGGTGGGGAGGGGTCGGGAGCGGGGGGCCTTTGCAGCACTACACCCCCCACCCGATCCTCCGCTTCGCTCGGACCACCCTCCCCACCGCGAAAGACGCGGGGGGAGGGAATTTCGTGCCGCTCCCTGCTTATCGTTTACCACTCGCTATTCGCCGGTAACCCCATGGCCAACGTCATTCTCCACAACGTCCGAAAGACCTATCCCGGCGGAGTCGATGCCATCAAGGGCATCAACTTCGAGGTCGGCGATGGACAGTTCTGCGTGCTGGTCGGCCCAAGCGGCTGCGGCAAGTCCACGCTGCTGCGCATGGTGGCCGGGCTGGAAACCATTACCGGCGGCACCATCGACATCGGCGGCCGCGTGGTCAACGAGATCGAACCGGCTGATCGCGACATCGCCATGGTGTTTCAGAACTACGCGCTCTACCCGCATATGAGCGTCTACAACAACATGGCCTACGGCCTGCGCAATCGCGGCATACCGAAGCCGGAGATCGACACCCGCGTCCGCGAGGCCGCGCAGATTCTCGAAATCACGCCGATGCTGGAGCGCAAACCCCGGCAGTTGTCCGGCGGCCAGCGCCAGCGCGTCGCCATGGGCCGCGCCATCGTGCGGCAGCCGAAGGTGTTTCTGTTCGACGAGCCGCTGTCGAATCTCGACGCCAAGCTGCGCATCGCCATGCGCGTCGAAATCCGCAAACTGCAGCGCCGTCTCAAGACGACATCGATCTACGTCACCCACGATCAGCTCGAGGCGATGACCCTCGCTGACATTCTGGTGGTGATGAACGGCGGCGTGGTCGAGCAGATCGGCAAGCCGCTCGACATCTATCGCAAGCCGGCCACCACCTTCGTCGCCTCCTTCATCGGCGCGCCGCCGATGAACCTGCTGCCGGTGAAGACGAACGATCTCGGCGCGTTGCTCGATGGCCTTCAAATTAAAGTGCCCGGCGATGCCATTCTCGGCGTGCGTCCGGAAGATTTTGCACTGACGGACGGATCGTCGCCCGCAGGTCTCGCGCTTGAACTCATTGTCGACGCCATCGAACGGGTCGGTGCAGAAACTTTTGTTTATGGCACCCGCCCACGCGACGGCGCGGGTCCCACCGTTAGCGCGAAACCCGGCGAGCTGCCGCCAGGCGAAATCATCGTCCGGCTCCCGGGCGAGGACGAGCCCGCCATCGGCAAGCGAATCAGGGTCACGGCCGGGCGCGACAAGCTGCATCTGTTCAGTGCCGACGGCCGCAGCCGACTGGCGCAATAGCCGGATTATTATCTGTTTACAGGCGGTTAGGGGGTTCTTGAACAGAACCGGGAACATCGCCATATTGAATTCAACCGGTTGGCCGCAAGGCGGCCGGGAACCAGGAAAGAGCGCCGCAAGGGCTCCAACCATCAAAGTCGCTTCGAGAGGACTTTGTGAAAATGTCTCGTGTTCCTTCGCTATCGAGTCCGTTCCTTTTGGGATTCGACGAAATCGAGCGTGCGCTCGATCGCGTCGTGAAAGGTGCAGACGGTTATCCTCCTTACAATATCGAGCGGTGCGGCCGTGATGAAGGCCAGCCCGAACGCCTGCGGATCACGCTGGCGGTCGCCGGGTTCACCCGTGACCAACTCGATGTAACCACTGAGGAAAACCAGCTCGTGATCCGGGGCCGCCAGCAGGACGACAAGACCCGGCAATACATCCACCGCGGCATCGCCGCGCGTCATTTCCAGCGCACCTTCGTGCTGGCCGACGGGATGTATGTCATCGGCGCAGACCTGAAGAACGGCCTGCTGTCGATCGATCTGGCTCGTCCCGAACCTGAACGGGTCGTTAAGACGATAGCCATCAATGAACACGAATAATGGAACGAGTAGCGGACTCGACCGCTTAATCAACTGCAAGGAGTCGAGACCATGACTGAAGGTAGTGTCATCTTCGAACCCGCCGTCTCGCTTGAGACGCTGGCTACTTTAGGCGAAGGCCATATCGCCTACGTCAAACAGATTCGCTCGGAAGACGTGCCGGGACTTTTCCCGCAGGCGCCGCAGATCGCGCCGGGTCTGAAGCTGTTCGCGCTTCATGCCGCCGACGGCACGCCGATCATGCTGACCGACAGCCGCGAAGCGGCGATCGCGAATGCATGGAGCAACGAGCTGGAAACCGTCAGCGTCCACTGACGCGCGGCACCCGGCACGACGAGCAACGTAAGGAACGGCAGCGCGATGCGCTGCCGTTTTTGTTTGTGCTCACTGCTTTGCCGGTCGGGGTTTGAGCACGACGATCTCTCTCCACGTCGTCCCGGCGCAGGCGGGGACCCATCACCACCGAACGTTGTGATGATGATGATGAGAAGATCACTCCAGCATCTCTCCCGATCGATAATCCCGGGAGTATGGGTCCCCGCTTTCGCGGGGACGACATTGAGGGTGTTGTGACAGCGCGCGCCACTTCGACTTTCCGATTCAATTGTCAAACAGCCACTTCCATTCGCGCATTCGCTCTCGCGCCACGCGCGAGGTGAGCTTTCAGTCGCGCCCCTTTAAAACGAGGGGCATGGAGCGCCGCGAGGCGCACCTTGTACTGTCTCGCTTCCGGCATCGCTTGCGAGGCGATGATGTTTTCCGGAAGCGCATCGCCTCACGGCGCTCCATTCGCGGCGATTTGTGAGCCGGGGACCGTACTTCCGGGTGAGGATGGGGGAGCAACTCGACCCCTGATCCGGCCAGCTTTCGCTGGCCTTCGTCCTCTCCTCGTCCAGCCGCGAACGGCAGAGCCACGTAGTTGGCCCGGACGGTCAACCCCGGCCTTCCGGACGAGGTGGGTGCGAACCACTTCGCGCAGACGCCGCATCCTGCTCCGCCTTCAAAACGCCTCTAGAAAGCGCCCCTCACGAACAGGACGGGCCGAACATAAGAGAGGTCTGGAGCGCGGGGATTCGTATCCCCATCACGAAATGTTGCAGGGTTACTCCGAGTCTCTCCACGTCGTCCCCGCGTAAGCGGGGACCCATACTCCCTGCGCTATCGATATGAAGGAGATGCTGGAGCAGTTTTCTCGCCATCATCACGATGTTCGGTGGTTATGGGTCCCCGCCTGCGCGGGGACGACATCGGATGTGCGGCGATGATCGTACTTCAGCTTGCTCGGGATTTTCTTCGGCCGTCGAAGTGGCGCGGGATGCCGAATTCAGGCCGCTGTTGCCGGCGGCAGCGCCAGCACCGAATACAGCGCCTGCGCGTCCTTTGATGCGCGCAGTTTCTTCGCGATGTCCTGATCGCGCAGCAAGCGCGCGATGCGCGCCAGCGCCTTGAGATGATCCGCGCCTGCGCCTTCGGGGGCCAGCAACAAAAACACGAGATCGACCGGCTGGCCGTCCATGGCCTCGAAGTCGATGGGGCGATCGAGCCGCGCGAAAAGTCCAGACAGCTTGTCGAGCTTCGGCAGCTTGCCGTGGGGAATCGCCACGCCGTAACCGACGGCCGTGGTCCCCAGTTTCTCACGCTGCAAAAGCACCTCGAAAATCGACCGCTCGTTCTGTCCGGTCAGAACGGCGGCACGCGCGGCGAGTTCCTGAAGCGCCTGCTTCTTGTTGTTGACCTTCAAGGCAGGAAGAATCGCCTCGGGTGCGACCAGATCGGTAATCGTCATGGAACGTTCCGAGGATGAGGTTAAGCCGTTGGTGAACTTAGTAAATCGGTCTGCGACCGGGCGGCGTCAAGGGCCATTCGAACCAGAACCTGGTCCGCACTCCTGAAAGGTCGCGGACCATAGTTAGGCTCTGACGGGGCGTCAATGGCGAACCGACCCGGGAATCGCCGGCGGATCGACCCAACCCACATTGCCGTCCGGCCGCCGGTAAATGACGTTCACCCGGCCGCTGGAGCCGTGCTGGAAAACCATGACCGCAGCACCGGTCAGATCAAGCTCCATGACAGCTTCGCTCACCGAAAAACGCTTCAGCGACGTGACCGCCTCCGCGATGATGACGGGATTGAATTCGGTGACATCGTCGGCGCCGGCCGGCGCCTCGATGACATAGCTCGGCGCATCGAGATTCGATCCACCGAGGCTCACTCCATTCAAATCGGCCAGTGCCGCCGATGCAGCATGCGACTTGCGCAGGGAGCGATCCTTCAGGCGGCTCTTGTAGCGGCGCAGACGTTTCTCGATCAGCAGCAGCGCCTGGTCGGCGCTGGCATAAGCATCGGCGGCCATCGAATCGGCTTCGAGTGTGATTCCCGAATCCAGATGAAGCGCGCAATCGGTGCGGAAACCGAAACCATCCTTGCTGAGCGTGATGTGGCCCGAATAATTACCGTCGAAATATTTTCGAAGCACTTCTTCCGTGCGTTCGCTGACGCGATCGCGCAAAGCTTCACCGACGCTGATGCTTTTTCCAGAGACCCGGAGTGTCATGTCGTTCCTCACTTGCTTCTTCTTCGGACTTGCAGTTCGGATGAAGGAGCGTTCCGCTTCTTGACGGCGCAGTCAAGCGGTAGCTGTGTCGCGGGACCTGTCCACGGCGGGAGCCGCAGACGTCAATGCTGCGCCGAGCATGCTCTGCTTGTCGCGGCGGCGCTGCACGGACGAGGGAATACGCATGGCTTCACGATACTTCGCAACCGTGCGCCGTGCGATATCAATGCCGTCGCTGTGCAATCGTTCCACGATGGTGTCGTCGGAAAGGATGGCGGCGGGGCTTTCGGCGTCGATCAGTTGTTTGATGCGGTGCCGCACGGCTTCCGCGGAATGCGCGTCGCCGCCATCCGCGGACGCGATGGAGGCGGTGAAGAAATACTTTAGTTCAAACGTGCCGCGATTGGTCGCCATGTATTTGTTCGCGGTAACGCGCGAAACGGTCGATTCGTGCATCTGAATGGCGTCGGCGACAGCCTTCAGGTTGAGCGGCCGCAGATGCGCCACGCCCTGCGTGAAAAAGCCGTCCTGCTGGCGAACAATTTCGGTCGCAACCTTCAGGATCGTCCGGGCGCGCTGGTCCAGCGCGCGCACCAGCCAGGTCGCGTTCTGCAGGCAATCGGTGAAGTAGGATTTGTCGCCATCCTTGCGGATGGTCTTGGACAGTTGCGAATAGTAAACCTGATTGACCAGCACTTTCGGCAACGTGTCGCTGTTGAGTTCGACATGCCAGCCGCCGTCCGGCCCCGGACGAACATAGACATCCGGCACGACGCTTTGCGTCTTGGCCGATCCGAACTTCAGGCCGGGCTTGGGATTGAGGTGGCGAATTTCACCGATCATGTCGGCGATGTCTTCGTCATCGACGCCGCAGATTTTTCTTAAAGTCGCGATGTCGCGCTTCGCCAAGAGATCGAGATTCTCGACAAGCGCCTGCATCGCGGGATCATAACGGTCGCGTTCGCGCAACTGGATCGCGAGACATTCGCTTAAATTGCGTGCGCAAACGCCGGGCGGATCGAATTTCTGCAAAACCGAAAGCACCGCCTCGACTTCTTCGCGCGATGTGCCGAGCTTTTCATGCGCATCCCCAAGATCGGGAGGCACGTAGCCAGCGTCGTCCACGAGATCGATCAGATATTGCCCGATCATGCGGCGCATCGGGTCGGGAAACGCCACCGCTAATTGTTCGGCGAGATGGCCGCCGAGCGTCATCTCTGCCGCGACAAAGGCTTCGAGATTGTAGTCGTCGTCGTTCGACGCTCCGCCACCCCATTCGGTGTAGGCGGTCGGAGCAGCATCTTGCGCCGAGCGCGCGGCGGCCTCCGCAGGCTCCTCCGGAAAGACATTTTCCATGCCGGTGTCGAGGGTCTGTTCGATCTCGGTACGGGTGCCGAGATCCGGCGCCATCCATTCCTCAGTGCCGGGCTCGAAGCTGTCCGAAGACCGCTCGCCGTCGCCGGAATGATCGCTTCCGTGGGTGAATCCGCCGTCCTCGCCGTCGGAAAATTCGGTCTGGGCGGTGGGTTCCTGGCCCCGGTCGGGGGCCCCGTCCTGGTCCGCCCGCTCGAGCAGCGGATTGCGCTCAAGCTCGTCCTCGACGAACGCCACAAGGTCCAGATTCGACAGCTGAAGCAGCTTGATCGCCTGCATTAGCTGCGGCGTCATCACCAGTGACTGCGACTGGCGGAACTCTAGTCTCTGCGTCAGCGCCATAAAAATCAGTTCCGGTCCAAAAATTGGTCCGTTTCTTGCTTAATCCTTTCCTGAAGAGTTGTACACGCCTTGACGTTTTGAAAATTTAGGGTAGTGGCCGCTGCACTGCAGTATCGCCCAGCAAGGTAAATTTCACCGCCAGACAGCCCTATGAAGGGCGAATTGCCTCCGGGTGCGGCGCCTTCGGCTTAAAGCCGGAATTCCTCGCCCAGATAGAGCCGGCGGACATCGGGGTCATTGACGATTTCGTCCGGATTGCCCTCGGTCAGCACCTCGCCCGCATAGACGATATAGGCGCGGTCGGTCAGACCCAGCGTCTCGCGCACATTGTGGTCGGTGATCAGCACACCGATGCCGCGGCTGGTGAGATGCCGCACCAATTGCTGAATGTCACCGACGGCAATCGGGTCGATGCCCGCGAAAGGCTCGTCGAGCAGCATGTAGTTCGGACGCGAGGCCAGCGCGCGGGCGATTTCAACGCGCCGCCGCTCGCCGCCGGACAACGCGATCGATGGCGATTTCCGCAATCGGGCGATGTTGAATTCCTCAAGCAGCGAATCCAACTCGCGCTCGCGCTTGCGCTTGTCGGGCTCGACCACTTCGAGCACCGCACGAATGTTGTCTTCCACCGACAGCCCGCGAAAGATCGACGCTTCCTGCGGCAGATAGCCGATGCCGAGACGCGCGCGCTGATACATCGGCAGTTGCGTCACATCATGCCCGTCGAGTTCGACGCGGCCGCGATCCGGTTTGATGAGGCCGGTGATCATGTAGAAGCAAGTGGTCTTGCCGGCGCCGTTCGGACCAAGAATGCCGACGGCCTCTCCGCGCCGCACATAAAGGCTCACACCATGCACGATCTTGCGTGTGCCGAAACTTTTCTCGACGCCATGAACAGCGAGGTAGCCCGCGTGCGGTGTGCGTTGCGGCTGCGCCGTGCCATTGACCGCGGCGCGCGCACGAGGCGCGCTCTCGCGCGGCTGATCCTTGGACGAATCCCGCGGCAGGTTGCGCGGGATCGGCGGCGCATTATGCGTGAACGCTGACGATTCCTGAGGCGCGAGCGTCGCAGGCGCACGCGAGGTCTGCGCTGCAACAGGCTCGCGTTTGACCGGCGCGCTCTCGCGAGGCGCCTCGCGTGGCGTCAAAGGCTTCTCACCAGCCGCCGGCCTGAAGATGTCCCCCATGCGCGCGGCCAGTGACGTGATGTCCTGACGCAAGCCGTCCTGCTGCGAACGGGCAAAGCCCTGCCGTCCACGCGCCGGGCCTCGACGACGAAAGATGCGCAGGAGATCCACCATGCAGCTTCAAATCAGCCTTTTCAAATCAGTCTTGGGGTTTCGGTCTTGGGGTTGTTGCCCGAGCATGATGGAGCGAAAGCGGATTGCCCATCCCAAAATGTCCAGGGGCCGGGTGATACAGGCTCAAGGCACCCGGTTCAACCACTGCGCTTCGACCCGGTCGGCAAGCCATTGAGTTTGAGCGGCTTTCCGGGGCTGTTCGGGGTTGGCGCCGGGGTGGAGCCGGTCGCATTTCCGCCCTGCTGGGGGGCAGCCTGGAACACACCCTGCACGCGCCCGCTGTTCGATTCGACCCTGGAAACGCCGGTGGTCAGATCGACGACCAGCCGGTCGCCGCGCAGCACGTTCTTGTCCTTGGTGAGCAGCACATTGCCATGCATCGTGACGGTGTTGGCGCGCATGTCGAAGACGCCGCGATCGCCCGTCACCGTCGAATCTTTTTGGGTGACGATGACACCGCCCTGCGCTTCAAGCTTGCGGATCGCTGAACTGCCGGTCGGTCCGGGAGTTGCAGATTTCATCGCCGGCTTCTTGGCATCCGCGGACTGATCATTGTTGTCGTAAAAAACCACAAGCGTTTTGCAGAGCATCGTGGTGTCGCCCTGCACGACTTTCACATTGCCGCTGAACGTCGCCGCCTTGTCCTTGTCGCGCATTTCGAGCGAAGCCGCATTGATCTGGATCGGCTTGTCGCGATTCTGCGAAAATCCCTGCATCGCATTGGGAACGCCCGTCGTCGAACTCTGCGCGCGAGCGTCGGTCGCCGCGTACAGCGCGACCGCAACCACTGCGGTGGACAGCACGCGCGTCACCGCGCGTGCGAGACCGCGGGCCTCAAGACCATGGAGAACCTGCGTCATGGGGCGGATCATCTTGCGGCAGCATCCGGCGCGGTCGTCGCCGCCGGCGCATCCTTGGAGGGCTCCGCCGGAATCAGGATCATCGAGACATCGCCTTCAAAACGAACCACCGCGCCGTTTTCCGAAATCTTAAGCCGATTGGCATCGAGCGTGCCGTTCAGCAGTTTCACTGCCACAGGTTGATCCGACGACACCGTGCCGCCTGCCATATCGACAGCCGCCTGCGTCAACCGCGCTTCATAGCCAGTGGAGGATTGAAGGAAGATGTTCTCCGTCAAATCAAGCAACTGGGTTTTGGTGTCAAACGACCCCTTGCGCGCGTCCATGGTGAGGCCTGTCTTGTCTTCCATCTGTACCTTCGCGCGCAACTCATGCAGATCGACGTTGTTCGGCCGGGTCACATCCTGCACCGCCGACTTGGCCCAGAGCTCGTAGGGGCGCTGATCCGGCGTAAAGCCCGCAAGATGCGGTGAGTCCATCGTGATCTTCGTCCCGGAGACTCCGAGCTTGCCAATATCGATCGGCAGCTTGGACAGAATCCTGAACGGATTGAAAAGCGAAATCCCGACAATGGTCAGCATCGCGGCGGCCACCAGCACCGGCACGGCCAGGCGCATCTGGCGCACACGGCGGCTATGACGCTTCGCCTGTGCGTAGCGCGCATCTGCAGCAGCCTGATAGCTCTGGCCCTGAACCGAAGACAAAGTCTGCTCCGAAACGCCGGGTGATCCGGCCATCCTACGTGATGCGGCACCCTTTTGCAGCCCGGCACTTTATACCGCTGCGCCAGATACTTGGAGCCGAAAGGAACCAAACACGTGGCAAAGAGCAAAAAAGTGACGGAAACCGGGCAAACTTCGCTGCAAATGGCGGAATTAGGAATGGGCGAAAATGTCGTCGTTCTCCCAACCCTGCAGATCGAGCCTGGCGCGCGTCGGCAGAAACTGGAAGCACGCCTTCGCCAAGTCCTCGCGGCTCTCGCGCGCCAGCATGGCGTCGAGCTTCTCACGCAGCGCGTGGAGATGCAGCACATCGGACGCCGCGTAGGCGAGTTGCGCATCGGTCAGCGTCGCAGCGCCCCAGTCGCTTGACTGCTGCTGTTTCGACAGGTCGATGCCGAGCACCTCGCGCACCAGATCCTTCAGGCCGTGACGATCGGTGTAGGTGCGAACCAGACGCGAGACGATCTTGGTGCAGTACACCGGCTCCGGCATCACGCCGAAGGCATGGAACAACACGGCGAGATCGAAGCGCGCAAAATGAAAAATCTTGGTGATCTTCGGATCGCCGAGCAGCTTTTTCAGATTTGGCGCGTCGGTATGCCCGGCGGGAATCTGCACCACGTCCGCAGTGCCGTCGCCGTTCGACAACTGGATCACGCAGAGCCGGTCGCGATGCGGATTGAGGCCCAGCGTCTCGGTGTCGATCGCCACCGACTGCGTGTAGCGCGAAAGATCCGGCAGGTCGCCGCGATGCAGGCGGATGGTCATGGTCTGCAAAACTCTCGGTTTCAGGATCGTCGAATCGATGGGGCTTAAACTACCGCCCAAATTCCCCGCCGACGAGAGGGAGGATGGAACCAATTTGCCCCTTCGAGACCGATAATTGCGGCGCAAAGCACAAGCTGTAAGCGCGAAAGAGCGACCGAAGGCTCAGCGCCACAGTCCGTAAGCCGCCCACTTCGATTCCGGAATCGGTGCGCCGATCTTGTAGCTGAACGACAGCACCTTCATGTGGTCGGGCGTGCCCTTGCATTCGAAGGAAAACGAATACCAGCGTCCCTTGCTGCGGAAGGCACCACCCGATCCCTTCACCGTGTCTCCGATGTGCTGCGGATGAGACACGACGTCGGTCTTGGCGCGGTCGGGGCGATACAACTTCGCGTCCTTGGCAATGCGGCTCATGGCCTCGAGATCACAGACCTGCTCAAGCCGCGTCGCGGGATCGAGCTTCTTGAGGCTCGCGGCGAATCTGGGGTCCATGGCGAGGGATGGTGCGGCCGAAAATAGCGTGAAGACCAGGACGACGGCTGCGTTTTTCACGAAAGCATCGCTTTTCAAGAAGTCACCGCTTTTTCAAGAAAGAATCTGGAGAAGCGTGACGTGCGGCGCACGGCCGGGGAGATTTTGACCTCTGGGGAAGAGGTCGTCATCAAATCGAGTGGTGCCCAGGAAAGGACTCGAACCTTCACGGCCGTTAAGCCACTGGCACCTGAAGCCAGCGCGTCTACCAATTCCGCCACCTGGGCATTGGGTGCGGTTACTAAGGACAGGGCGTCCGCTTGTCAAATTGCTCTGTCTTGACGCATTTTCTTCACGCGAACCGGTCCCCACTTCGCTCGAAAACGCGACGAAGCCGCCGGAATGGCCTGTACAGCGCGGGACTGATGGCGTATCGCGGAAATCGGCGGGACCGCCGCCCCGCATCGTTCAATTGTGCAGGAACTCACGCATGTCAGCCCCCATCGATACGCTTGTCACGGTCTACGGAGGATCGGGTTTTCTGGGCCGGCACGTGATCCGGGCGCTCGCCAAGCGGGATTATCGCATCAGGGTCGGCGTCCGCCGCCCGGACCTCGCCGGTCACCTGCAACCGCTCGGAAAAGTCGGCCAGATTCACGCGGTCCAGGCGAACCTGCGCTACCCGGCTTCGGTGCAGGCTGCGGCGCGCGGCGCCAGCGTGATTGTCAATCTGGTGGGCATTCTGTCCGAGAGCGGCGCGCAGACGTTCGATGCGGTTCAGGCCAAGGGCGCGGAGACCGTGGCCCGGGCGGCAAGCGAGATCGGCGCGCGCGTGGTGCATGTCTCGGCCATCGGCGCGGACGCAAATTCGGCATCCCGCTATGCCCGCGCCAAGGCGGCCGGCGAAGCGGCGGTGCTGGCGGCTGCGCCATCCGCAACCATCGTCCGTCCCTCGGTGGTGTTCGGCCCCGAAGATCACTTCACCAATCGCTTCGCGGGCCTCGCCCGTATCTCTCCGGTGTTGCCGCTGATCGGCGGGGGCTTAACGAAACTGCAGCCGGTTTATGCCGGCGACGTCGCCACCGCCATCGCCAACGCAGTCGACGGCAACGCCAAGGCCGGCGCGACCTACGAACTCGGCGGCCCCGAAGTGATGACGATGCGGAAGATTCTCGAAGTCATTCTGAAAATCACCCAGCGCAACAGCATGCTGGTGCCGCTGCCGTTTTCACTCGCGCGGCTGCAGTCGTTCTTTCTCCAGTTCGCACCGGGTGATCTCAAGCTCACGCCGGACCAGGTCGAACTGCTGCGCAGCGACAACGTGGTGTCGGATACGGCGAAGGCTGCGGAGCTGACGTTGGAAGGCCTCGGGATCACGCCGGATTCGCTCGAAGCCGTCGCGCCGTCCTATCTCTGGCGGTTCCGCAGGACCGGGCAATTCGCGCACAAGGACGCGTGAACATGGTTCTGGTCGTCCCGGCAAGCGAAGCGCACGCCGGGACCCATAACCACCGTACTCTCCATTCAAGAGAGTTGCCGGAAGATTTCTTTGCAACAAACGCCGACAGGGGTGATGGGTCCCGGCCTTCGCCGGGACGACACCAAAAATCCTACTTCCCGAGCGCCAGCGCAATCAGTCCGAGCGAGCCAACGATCACGCGCCACCATGCGAACAGCGCGAAGCCGCGCTTGGTGACGAAATCCAGAAACGTCTTCACCACGATGATCGCCGTGATGAACGACACCACGAACCCGACGGCGATGATCAGCGAGTGATCCATCGTCATCTCGCCGCGGCTCTTGTAAAAATCATAGACGAACGCCCCGACCATGGTCGGAATCGCAAGGAAGAACGAAAACTCGGCGGCGGCGCGCTTGTCAGCGCCGAACAGCATCGCCGCGACGATCGACGCGCCCGAACGCGACACGCCGGGAATCATCGCCGCACATTGCGCGACGCCGATGCCGAGATACATCGGCAGCGTGAAAGTCGTGGCGTCATGATAGCGAGGTTTCAGATCCTGCTGATCGACCCAGAGCAGCACCGCGCCGCCGGCGATCAGCGAGAAACACACCACCCATGGATTGAACAGCACGCTCTTGATGAAGCCGCCGAAAATCAACCCGAGAACCACCGCGGGGAAAAACGCCAGCAGCACGCCGATCACGAACCGTCGCGCCGCCGGATCGGAAAACATGCCGACCGCGATGCGCCACAATCTGCCGAAGTAAATTACCAGGATGGCGAGAATAGCGCCCAGCTGGATCATCACGGCGAAGGTCTTCCAGAAATTATCGCGATCGAGATCCATGAACCGCTCCACAAGCAGCAGATGACCTGTGGACGACACGGGAAGGAATTCGGTCACGCCCTCGACGACGCCGAGGATGATGGCCTTCAAAAGATCGGCTAACATGCGGGGATAATCCGGAGTGCTGGAGGGTTCCTCAACCCGCGTTCTTGTCGCCCATTCGCCGTGTTGCTGCAACGGCAAATCCATGAAATTGAGTATTGGCAAACGGCGGTTTGCCTGCTTATCAGGCTCCCCCGCCGAGTACCCACTTTCCGAAGTTCGTGATCCGACGAACTTCGGAAAGTTATGGGTACTCGTAAGCCTATAATTCCAGTACCGCTTTCTATTGGAAGCTCCTGAGCCGGACTCGCGGCTTACGATGCGGGAACTTCCAATAGGCGGTACGAGCGCGTTAACCGCCATTCGAGACTGTTTGTTAAACCTAACCGGACTATCAAGAGCTGCATGTTCACGCTGTTCCATCATCCGTTTTGTCCGCGATCGCGTTTCGTGCGCCTTGCTCTCGGTGAGCACGGGCTCGACACGCGGCTTGTGGAGGAATTGGTCTGGGAACGGCGCGAGGCTTTCCTGGCGCTCAATCCGGCGGGCGATACGCCGGTTCTGGTTGCGGAGAGCACACCGGCAATGCCGGGGCCGAGCATCGCCGCCGAATTTCTCGACGAGATCCATGGCGCGCCATTGGGCGATCACCGGCTGCTGCCGCGGGCGATGAACGACCGCATCGAAGTGCGGCGCCTGATGTCGTGGTTCAACGACAAATTCTTCGAGGAGGCCAGCGGACCGCTGGTCACCGAGAAGGTCTACAAGCGTTTCATGAAACCCGAGCAGGGCGGCGGCGCGCCATCGACCGATGTTCTGCGCGCAGCAAGAGCAAATGTGCGCTATCATCTGGCCTATATCGGCTGGCTGGCGCGGACACGGAATTTTCTCGCGGGCGACCAGCTCACCTATGCCGACCTCGCCGCCGCCGCACACCTGTCGGCGCTGGATTATCTGGGCGACGTGCCATGGAACGAGGACGACGCAGCGAAGGCGTGGTACGCGCGGATCAAATCCCGCCCGTCGTTCCGTCCGCTGCTGGCGGAGTGGATGGCGGGCGTCCCGGCGTCGGCGCACTACGTGGATCTGGACTTCTGACGCAGACCCATCTTGCCGACGCGGCAGCGGTGAAGGCTGCGCTGACCGCCGAGGCCCGCGCCATCGGCTTCAGCACCATCGGCATCACCGATCCCGATTCCATCGCAGGCGCGCGCGAGCGGCTGCAAACTTTTCTCGATGATGGTTCGCACGGCGACATGGACTGGCTCGCGAACGAGCCTGCCCGCCGCGCCAGTCCGCGGGTGCTGTGGAGCGACGTGCGCTCCGTCATCATGCTCGGGATGAACTATGGGCCGGACGAAAATCCGCTCGCCCTTCTTGAAGAGACGACGCGCGGCAACATCTCGGTCTATGCGCGCGGCGACGATTATCACGACCTCATCAAGAAGCGCCTCAAGACGCTGGCGCGCTGGCTGATCGCTCATGCCGGCGGTGATGTGAAAGTGTTCGTCGACACGGCGGCCGTGATGGAGAAGCCGCTGGCCCATGCAGCCGGTCTCGGCTGGCAGGGCAAGCACACCAATCTTGTATCGCGCGACTATGGCTCATGGCTGTTTCTCGGCGCGATCTTCACCACGCTCGATCTGCCGCGCGACGCCGCCGACGCCGATCGCTGCGGATCGTGTCAGGCCTGTCTCGATATCTGCCCGACCCATGCGTTTCCCGCCCCCTACCGGCTCGATGCACGCAAATGCATTTCGTATCTCACCATCGAACACAAAGGCCCGATTCCGCACGAATATCGCGAAGCGATAGGCAATCGCATCTATGGCTGCGACGATTGCCTCAGCGTGTGTCCGTGGAACAAGTTCGCGCAGGCGGGACATGAAACGAAGCTCGCGGCGCGCGACGAATTGCGCGCGCCTTCGCTGTCTGATCTCGCGCGGCTCGACGACGCATCGTTCCGCGTGATGTTCACCAAATCCCCGGTCAAGCGGATCGGGCGCAACAGATTCTTGCGCAACGTGTTGACTGCAATCGGCAACAGCAAGGACGTTTCGTTAGCGGTTGAGGCGCGCCGCCTGCTCGACGATGAGAGCCCGCTGGTTCGGGGTGCAGCCGTATGGGCACTATCGCGGCTGTTGCCGCGTGAGGAATTTGCGGCGCTTGCCGACGCCTCGCACGACAATGACGACAGCGTACGCGGCGAGTGGGCGACGGCAATTGCTGTCGATGGTCATTCCGGGGCGCGAGCGCTTGCGAGCGAACCCGGAATCTCAACGTGACGGGACGAACTCTTCGAGATTCCGGATCAGTCCGCTGCGCGGCCTGTCCGGAATGACGACCTTCCAGTTCCTATTCCCCCAGATGCCGCGTCATCTCCGGACGCGCCTTTAGCGCCGCGCCCTGCTTGGCAAAAATCTTCGCGATGCGCTCCGGCGCAAACTGAAGATCGACGAAGGCCGGCGCGGTATTGGCAACCTCGTGATAATCGGCGATCAGCCCGTCGCGCAGCTTGATGATCGCAACGCCTTCGAACATCGCGCGGCCGCCCTTCGCCTCGGGCAACAGTGACCTGTAGCTGAAGGTGTAGCGGGCATAGAGAATGCGGCCGTCGCTGACCGGGTCGTGCATGTCCCAGCGGAAATCCGTCGCCGTGCGATAGAACCAGTCCTCGATCATCTCCTTGATTTTCGCGCGGCCCGCGAACGCGCCATAGAACACGTCGTGATAGACGCCGTCTTCCGTGAACAGTGCGGCGAAGGCCGCGCCATTGCGCTGCTCGACCGCGCGGCAGAAATCATGAAGAAGTTTGTCGGCCTGCATGATGTTCCCCTCTGCCGAAGTTTTGTTGATTTACCCGTTTGCCAGCTCACTCACCGCGCCCAGCATACGCGCGATGTCCTGCGGCCGGGACAGCCGGTGATCGCCGTCCTGCACCAGCGTCAGCACCACATCGTCGCTCGGCAGGCAGTGCGTCAGTGCGAAGGCATGCCGCCATGGCACATCAGGGTCCTGCGCGCCCTGGAGAATACGCACCGGGCATCCGACATCGATGGTGCCGCCGAGCAGCAGATGGTTGCGGCCTTCTTCAATGAGATTACGGGTGATGGGATATGGCTCACCATATTCGGACGGGCGATGCCAAACACCCTTGGTCATGATCTCGTCGCGGATCTCCTGCGAGAAACCTTTCCACATCAGATCTTCGGTGAAGTCCGGCGCAGGTGCGATCAGCACCAAGCCCACGAGCGTTGCTTGCGAAGAAGTTCGCTGGCGCTTCGCCAGCGCACGCGCCAGCAGCAGGGCCATCCAGCCGCCCATGGACGAGCCGACAACGACTTGCGGGCCTTCGCAGAACGCATCGAACACAGCCACGCTCTCCTCGTGCCACTGCCCGATGGTGCCGTCGGCGAAGCTGCCTGAGGATTCGCCGTGCCCGGAATAGTCGAAGCGCACGCAGGCCCGTCCCTGCTCGGCAGCCCAGTCATCGAGCGCCTGCGCCTTGGTTCCCTTCATGTCGGAGTTGAAACCGCCCAGCCAGAACACTCCGGGCAAAGCGCCGGAGCGCTTGCGAACCGCGATGCGCCGCCTGGCGGTTGCGTCACCCACGTCGATAAAACTGAGCCCCGGCACCGCGGAACCGTTTGATGAATGCGTCATGAAAGCTTGCCCCGTCCTAGCTGTTATGGAGGCCTGTGGCGCGATCCGTCAACGCAGGAGGAACAGCGGACGGAAATCGCTGACTTTTCCAGCAGCTTGGCCCGCGAACCCCGATCCGGCGCTTGCGGCGGCGGCTTTGTGCCTCTATGTGGAGCGGGCTGAGGAGAGCTCAGGGCTGACCATTTGTCGGGCATTTTACGGTTTTATGGCGATCCCGTTTTCCTGCGGCTGCGCCGGAAAAAGCGCGCTGCACGCCCGTTGTGCTTGCCCGGCGGGCCTTAATCCTTCAAACTCATCGCTTCGTTAACAACATCGGAGATTTACCCATTCGCCGTCCCAACAGAGCCCCGCCCGCCGCAGCAAAAGACGGGCCGCGCACCAACGATGAAATCCGCAATGCCCAAATCCAGCTGATCGACCAGAACGGTGTCAATATTGGCGTCACCGAAACGGTAGCGGCTGTGAAAATGGCGATGGACGCAGGCATGGACCTCGTCGAGATTTCGCCAAACACCAATCCTCCCGTTTGCAAGATTATGGACTACGGGAAGTTCAAGTATTCGGCGCAGAAGAAAGCCGCCGAAGCCCGCAAGAAGCAGAAGATCGTCGAAATCAAGGAGATCAAGCTCCGCCCGATGATCGATGATCACGATTACGACGTGAAAATGCGGGCCATGCTGCGCTTCTTCGAGGAAGGCGACAAGGTCAAGATCACCCTGCGCTATCGCGGCCGTGAAATGGCGCATCAGGAAATCGGCACCAAGCTGCTCGACAAGGTGAAGGCGGCCGTCGCCGACGTCGCAAAAGTCGAACAGGACGCCCGCTTCGAGGGCCGTCAGGTCGTCATGGTTCTGGCTCCGCGCTAGTTGCTGCGAAACCCGTTTTGTCATCGGTCGAAAAAAATGGCGCCGCTCACTGCGGCGCCATTTTCATTCAGGCCGATCGATCAATAATTACGAATTGCGGGTGGCTTCCCAGCGGCCGGAGCACGACGTGCTCGACGACTTGCCGCTCCACTGACCTGAACCGGAATTGGCCGAGAGCTTGCCGCTGGCGCTGGCCTTCTGATCGCCGCGCGCAATCGCGACGCTGACCGCGCCGGCATCGCCGACATGACCGGAAATATCGAAATCGCCATCGCCGGAATAGCTGACGCGTCCGCCCTCGACCTTCACAGGATAGCTGTAGGCGGGATCGCAATTGCCGGACTGGGTGATGATGGTCACGCGCCACGACCCATCGAACGAGCCGCCGGCTTTGGAAGCGCCTGGCAGCGCGACGACCACCAGAGCGGCGGCGAATGCCGCACCTAGGAACAGCCGGGCGGCTGAATTTGCGAAAAAAGCAGACGTCTTGGCGCGGGCGGCCATCTGGTATCCCCTCGGGTTCGGTGATTCAGCCGACCGGATATAGGGGAAAGTGACCAATTCTCCTAGTGCGCCGCAGCATGACTGCAGCGGACGCCATGTGCTTTACCGCAACCACTGGGCGAAACGGCAGCGCGGGACATGCCTCCAGCCTCGCAAAAACGGTCGTTAATCGTTGCCAATTCGCCGATCGTCTGCCATAAGCCCAACCTTCGTCGCCCGGCTGATTAAGGGCTGCCGTGGCGACGCCAGTGCTGACTTTGTCCACACGGGATTAAGTTGAGCATTATCAACGCTCTAACGAGCATTTTAGCCGCCAAAGCGCCTTTCGGGGCGTATTTTTGTTGCGGCCACAGGAGAGCCAAATGCCCAAGCTGAAGACCAAATCGGGCGCTAAAAAGCGCTTCAAAGTGACCGGTACCGGAAAAGTGGTGTCCGCCCATGCAGGCAAGCGCCACGGCATGATCAAGCGGACCAAGAAGCAGATTCGCCAGCTCCGTGGCACGCGAATTCTGTTCAAGACGGACGGCGACAACATCAAGAAGTACTTCTTGCCGAACGCCTGACGTTAAGCGACGCCGCGCACGTGCGGTGTCTGTTTCCACTTTTCGGATCCACCTCTTTTCAGATCAAGGAGATCGGTCATGTCTCGCGTCAAACGCGGTGTGACGGCTCACGCCAAGCACAAGAAAGTCTACAAGGCCGCCAAGGGTTTCCGCGGCCGCCGCAAGAACACCATCCGCGCCGCCAAGGCTGCCGTCGACAAGGCGGGCCAGTATGCCTTCCGTGCGCGCAAGCTGAAGAAGCGCACGTTCCGCGCGCTCTGGATTCAGCGCCTCAACGCGGCCGTGCGCCCGTTCGGCATGACCTACAGCGTGTTTATCAACGGCCTCGCCAAGTCGGGCGTCGTTGTGGATCGCAAGGTGCTGTCGGATCTCGCGATCCACGAACCGGCGGCGTTCCAGGCGATCGCTGAAAAGGCCAAGGCCGCACTCGCGGCTTAAACCTTGCCCCTCTTGCACGAGGCCGACACGACCGGAGCGTAACAACGCTCCGCTGCGTTCGGCTGGGTGACATTATCCCCGCCGGACGGCTCAACCGAAACCGTTCCGCTGGGGCTTGCAATGTCCGATCTCGTTCAACTCGAAACCGAAATTCTCGTCGCCATCGCCGCAGCTTCCGATGAAGCCGCGCTCGAAGCCGTGCGCGTCGGCGCGCTCGGCAAGAAGGGATCGATCTCGGCATTGCTCGCAACGCTCGGCAAGATGTCGCCGGACGAGCGCAAGACCGAAGGCGCGAAGATCAATCTCGCGAAAGACAAGGTGACCGAGGCGCTCGCCGCGCGCCGCGACATCCTGAAGAACGCCGCGCTTGATGCGCGGCTCGCATCGGAAACCATCGACGTCACGCTGCCGGTGCGCGAGACGCCCGCCGAACAGGGCCGCATACACCCGCTCTCTCAGGTAATGGACGAACTCACCGCGATCTTCGCCGACATGGGTTTCTCCATCGCGGAAGGTCCGGACATCGAGACCGACGACTACAATTTCACCAAGCTGAATTTCCCCGAAGGCCATCCGGCGCGAGAAATGCACGACACGTTCTTCTTCAATCGCAAAGAAGACGGCGAGCGCCTGCTGCTGCGCACCCACACCTCGCCGGTGCAGGTCCGCACCATGTTGTCGCAGAAGCCGCCGATCCGCGTGATCTGTCCGGGCCGCACCTACCGCATCGACAGCGACGCCACCCACACGCCGCAATTCCATCAGGTCGAAGGCCTTGTCATCGACAAGGGCTCCCATCTCGGCCACCTGAAATGGATTCTCGCGGAATTCTGCAAGGCGTTCTTCGAGGTCGACAACGTCAACATGAAATTCCGCCCGTCGTTCTTCCCGTTCACCGAACCGTCGCTGGAAGTCGATATCCAGTGCCGCCGCGACAAGGGCGAAATTCGTTTCGGCGAAGGCAATGACTGGCTGGAGATTCTCGGCTGCGGCATGGTGCATCCGAATGTGCTGCGCGCATGCGGCATCGATCCCGATGTCTATCAGGGTTTCGCCTGGGGCATGGGCATCGATCGCATCGCGATGCTGAAATACGGCATCAACGACCTGCGGCAGATGTTCGAGAGCGATACGCGCTGGATCAATCACTACGGCTTCAAGCCGCTCGATGTCCCGACGCTTGCGGGAGGGTTGTCGTCGTGAAATTCACCTTCTCCTGGCTGAAAGAGCATCTCGACACCGACGAGCCGCTCGAAAAGATCGCCGACAAGCTCACGATGATCGGGCTCGAGGTCGAGCATATCGAAGACAAGGCGAAGGCGCTGGCGCCGTTCGTCATCGCAAAGGTCATCTCCGCCGAGCAGCATCCCAACGCCGACCGCTTGCGCGTGTGCATGGTCGATTACGGCCAGATCGCAAACGGCGACAAGCCGCTGCAGGTGGTCTGCGGCGCGCCGAACGCGCGCGCGGGTCTCATCAGCGTGTTCTCGCCGGCGGGCACCTACATTCCGGGCAAGAATATCACCTTGAGTGTCGGCACCATTCGCGGCGTCGAGAGCCACGGCATGCTGTGCTCGGCAGCCGAGCTTGAACTTTCCGAAGATCATGACGGCATCATCGAGCTTCCGGCCGATGCACCTGTCGGCAAGGCTTACGCGGAGTGGGCCGGCCTCGGCGATCCGGTGATCGAAATCAATCTGACTCCCAATCGCCAGGACTGCACCGGCGTGCACGGCATCGCACGCGATCTCGCCGCCGCCGACATGGGTAAATTCAAGGACCCCGCGCCGAAGCAGATCAAGGGCGAATTCCCCTCGCCCGTACAGGTGAAGATCGAAGACCCATCGCTGTGTCCGGGCTTTGCGTTGCGCCTCGTGCGCGGCGTCAAGAACGGCCCGTCGCCGGAATGGCTGCAGAAACGCCTGACATCGATTGGCTTGCGCCCGATCAACGCGCTGGTCGACATCACTAACTTAATGACCTTCGACCGTGCGCGGCCGCTGCATGTGTTCGATGCCAGGAAGGTGACGGGCAACCTCACCGTGCGCCGCGCCAAGGCTGGCGAGACGTTGCTCGCGCTCGACGGCAAGACCTATACGCTCGATGAAAGCGTCTGTGTGATCGCCGACGAGCATGGCGTGGAGTCGCTCGCCGGCATCATGGGCGGCGAAGCGTCGGGCTGCGACGAGAACACCACCGATGTCCTGATCGAATCGGCGCTCTGGAACGAAATCAACATCGCCCAGACCGGCCGCAAGCTCGGCATCAATTCCGATGCGCGTTATCGTTTCGAGCGGGGCGTCGATCCGGCCTTCATGGTGCCAGGTCTCGAGATGGCGACAAGGCTGGTGGTGGACCTTTGCGGGGGCACGCCGTCGGAGATCGTCGTCGCAGGCGCGACCCACGGCGACGACCGCGTCATCGAGTTTCCGATTTCGGAAGTAAAACGCCTCGCCGGCATCGAGGTTCCTCTCCCCGAGATGAGGCGCATTCTGACTCACCTCGGATTCATGCTGGCAGGCAATGGTCCTATCGTGAAGGTCGCGGTGCCGTCATGGCGCAGCGACGTGCACGGCAAGGCCGACATCGTCGAAGAGATTGTGCGCATCGTCGGCGTGGACAGCGTGCCTCTGACGCCGTTCGAGCGTGGCGATGCGCCGCGCAAGCCGGTTCTCACACAATTGCAGTTGCGCACCCGCCGCGCCAAGCGCGCGCTTGCCACCCGCGGCATGACCGAAGCCGTGACATGGTCGTTCGTCTCGAAGCCGCAGGCCGAACTGTTTGGCGGCGGACAGCCCGAGCTCACATTGGCCAATCCAATCGCGTCGGATCTCTCCGACATGCGGCCCTCGCTGATTTCGGGCCTGGTCGCGGCGGCGCAAGCCAACGCGGATCGCGGCTTCCCGGACGTGGCGCTGTTCGAGGTCGGGCAGATCTTCAAGGGCGACAAGCCGGAAGATCAGTTCATGGCCGCAAGCGGCGTGCGCCGCGCGCTGGCCTCATCGAAGGGCATCGGCCGCTACTGGTCAGGTTCGGCGACCGTCGATGCGCTCGACGCCAAGGCCGATGCGCTGGCGGTGCTCGCCGCCGCAGGCGCGCCGATGCAAGCGTTGCAGATCGTCGGCAGCGGCGAGTCGAAGAATTATCCGGCGTGGCTGCATCCCGGCCGCTCCGGCGCGATACAGATCGGCCCACAGAACGTGCTGGGATATTTCGGCGAGTTGCACCCGCGCGCGCTGGAAGCCCTGAAGGCCGACGGTCCGCTGGTGGCGTTCGAAGTCATCCTTGAACGTATTCCCGACGCCAAGGCGAAGCCGACCCGCGCCAAGCCGCTGCTGGAACTCTCGCCGTTCCAGCCGGTGTCGCGCGACTTCGCCTTCATCGTCGACCGCAGCGTGAAAGCAGGGGACATCGTGCGCGCCGCACAGGGCGTGGACAAAAAGCTGATCACGAACGTGACGGTGTTCGACGTCTATGAGGGCAAGGGCATCGAAGACGCCAAGAAATCCGTCGCCATCGCGGTGACGCTGCAGCCGCGTGAAAAGACGCTGACCGATCAGGAAATCGACGCTGTCGCCTCGAAGATCGTCGCGGACGTCACGAAGAAAACCGGCGGTGTGTTGCGCGGATAATCGCAACAACCTTCTCTTGCATTTAGATACCTTCGTTCTAGCCTCCCGGCGAAAATTTTCGCCAGGAGAGTTTGATGATCGATCGCCGCGATATTCTGAAGTTCACCGCCGCGGGAACTCTTGCCGCGGTGACGCGCGCGCCGCTGGCCTTCGCACAGACCGCCGACAAGCCGCGCACCCGGATCGTATTTCTTGGCACCAAGGGCGGGCCGCGCGTCAGCCTCAATGCGTCGAACCCCGCCAATCTCGTGGTCGTGAACGGCACGCCCTATGTGATCGATTGCGGCATGGGCGTCAGCCGCCAGCTGGTCGCCGCCGGCATTCCCATTCCATCTGTGAAGTACATCTTCATCAGCCACCACCACTCCGACCACAATCTCGAATACGGAAACCTCGTCTACAATGCCTGGGCAGCGGGACTATCGACGCCGATCCAGTCGTTCGGCCCAAAGGGTCTGGTACGCATGACCAGCACCTATTGGGAGCTGAACCGTTTCGACATCGAGACGCGCATCGAGGACGAAGGCCGCCCCGATATCCGCAAGCTGCTGTCCGCAAAGGACATCGAGGACGACGGCGTCGTGCTCAAGACCGACGACGTGACGGTGACCGCATTCCGCACCCCGCATCCGCCCATCGTCGACAGCTTTGCCTACAAGTTCGAGACGCCGGACGGCATCATCGTGTTCTCCAGCGACACGGCTTACAATCCGAAGCTCGCGGAATTCGCCAAGGGCGCCGACGTGCTGGTGCACGAAGTGCTCTATGAACCTGCGGTGGATCGTCTCGTGCTCAAGACCAAGAACGGCGCGACGCTGAAAAAGCATTTGATGGACAGTCACACCACCACCGACGATGTCGGCCGCATCGCCGCCGCTGCAGGCGTCAAGGTGCTGGTGCTCAGTCACTTCGTGCCGGGCGACGATCCTACCGTGACCGACGACAACTGGACCGAGGGCGTGAAGAAGCACTTCAACGGCAAAATCATCGTCGCCAAGGATCTGATGGAGCTGAAGCTGCCGGTCTAGCCGACACGGCCTTCAAGCAGCAGATCGCAATAGGCATAGCCGTCGCGGGTGACGACCTCTCCGGGCGCCACCGGCAGCGGACGGCTAAACATCGGGCCCGCCGTAACGCAGGTGTGAAACTCGCCGTTCTCGCCGCAAGGATCGACGCCGTCCGGCAGATCGGCCAGCAGCGCGGCGTCAAACCTGCGGCCCGCAAACGATGCAGGCAATTTCGCCAGATCGACCGTGGCGATATACGTCTTGAGCCCGCTGGCGATCATGTCGCGCGCCAGTTGCGCGGTCGGGCGCTGCCAGAGCGGAAACACCGGCGTGATACCCGTGCCGGCAAGTTTTTCTTCGCGGTATGCGCGGATGTCTTCCAGGAACAGGTCGCCGAAGATCATATGCGTGACGCCGTCAGTGCGGGCCTGCGCCAATGCCTCAGACATCCGCTGCTCGTAAATATCATTGGGACAGGGATAAGGAATCGGCACGATCAGCGGCGGCAACCCGGCAGCGTCAAGTTGCGCGCGGAGAATTTCCTCGCGCACACCGTGAATTGAGACGCGGCCGAATGTTTCGGTAACGGTCGTCAGCGCGCCGACGACATCGCATGTTCCCGCCTTGCGAACGTCGTGAAGCGCAAAGGCGCTGTCCTTGCCGCTCGACCACGAGATCATCGCCCTCATGATCAGTTTCGCGGCCAGTTCAGACCGCGCCCGCGAGGCGACGCAGGCTCCGCCGTCGCACGCGATTGACTGCGGTGCGACTTCTTCGCCGGTCTCTCCGCCACCGGCGCATCCTTCAGCGCGCCGATCTTGCGCAAGGCCGCATCCGCCGCGCGCTCCCCGGATTCCCATGCGCCGCCGACGGTACCCCACTGCGTTTCATGCACGGCGTCGCCCGCAAAAAACAGGCTGCCCAGCGGCTCCATCAAAACCTTATGCACGGGTTGCCCTCCTGGCGAGGCCGCCGACATCGCCCCATAGATGTGAGGCATGTCGTTCCATCGCGTCGCCGTGGTGCGCTTGACAAGATTCTTGATGTCGGAGCCGAACAATTTTGTCAGCCACTCCGTCGCAAACGACACCATCGCAGCTTCGCCACGCGCAGAGAGTTCGCTGCCGAACGAACCGGCCACATCGACCTGACACAGCGACGAGCCGCCGAGATTGGCCAGCAACAGCCCTGTGCTGCGATCAGTGCTCTGCTCGATCACGATATCGTCGCGCGACAGGGCCAGTGGATTGCCTGGCAGTTCGAGCGCAATGTGATCATAGCTGCCAAGACTGAGCTTCGAGGCGGCGTCCTGCTGGCGCTTCGGCAGATCCGGCGCGAACTTGATCTTCCCCGACAACAGCGCGTTGGTGGACGCCGTCATGATGACGGCTTTTGCACTCAGCGTTCCCGCCGATGTCTCGACCTGCGCATCGCGGCCGCTCCAGACAATGCGGGTCACGGGCGTGGACAGGATCAGCGGCAATCCTTCGCCCAGCTTGGCGACGAGGGCGCCGAGCCCCTGACGGCAGGCCGACGGTCCATCGTGCTGCGCCATGGTCACAAGATCGAGAGCGGAAAGATCCTTCAGGTCCTTGCCGGTTGCATAAGCGCCAAGCAGGAAGTTCGTCGTCCCCGCCCACACGCCGAGATCCTTCGGCAACCCGGCGGAAGCTGGCATATCGGCCTTGCCGCGCACGGCATCGCCCATCGCACGATTGGCGCGCACCAGCGTCGCGAGAAAATCTTCGCTCTCTCCCGCACGCGCATTGCGGCGGCCGATCCGGATGCGCTGGCCGCGGGGGGCAGGATACATTTCCATACCGGCACCGCGCGCCAGTTTCGCGACCGGGCTGCTGTCCGCATTGTAGAGCCAGCGCGCGCCACGATCGAACGGCACCTCGAACGACGTCGCGTCGGTGACGCAGCGGCCGCCGATACTGGACGAGGCTTCGATCACCGCGACCTTGCGGCCGGCGGCCGCGATACGGCGCGCGGCTGCGATGCCGGCAGCGCCAGCGCCGATCACGGCAATTTCAACATCACGCGGCAAGGCGGCCGCCACCGCACCCGTTCCGAGGGGCGAGAGCGCCAGCGCGGCCGAACCGGCCATGAAATCGCGCCGGGTAATTGTCATGTCATGGTTTCCGAAGTTCGACCAAAAGCGAGAACATCCCAGTGTGGTGGTTCGCAAGTCCGCACCAAGTTTACTGCAGCGTCTTATGCGGACTTGCGAACCGAAACCACACTGGAATCATATATTTGCTGGTGTCCTTCGAATCTGAAGTTCGCTCCGGACATGCCGCGCGATTCAGCGAACTTCAGATTCGGGACACCAGAACTTGGCCCATTCAGTGCCTCGCGGCAACGGTCATGGTGAATGTTTGATGAGCGGCAGGCTTGACGCATGAACTAAATTGAAATTGCTTTCGACAACAATAAGCCAACAAGAAAGCGGCCGGAACATGCCGCTCGGGGAGACCCTCAATGGGCGTTATGCTCGATACCGTCGGCAAGGTCATCGCCGGCTACCTCCAGAAAGAGGTGCCGGGCTATGAACCCTTTACGCCAAGCGATCCGGAGCGGCTGCGCGGCCTGATCGAGCCCGGCGACGTGCTGCTGGTCGAAGGCAACAACCGCATCTCCGGCATCATCAAGTATCTCACGCAATCGACCTGGTCTCATGCCGCGCTTTATGTCGGCCCGATCGATGGCGCGATGGAGCCCGATGGCGAGCCGCATGTCCTGATCGAAGCGAATATCGGCGAAGGCGTCACCACCGTACCGCTTTCAAAATATTATCCCTATCACACGCGCCTCTGCCGCCCCGTCGGACTGTCCCATGAGGACCGCACCACGGTGTGCCGCTACGCGATCAACCGCATCGGCTTCGGCTACGACACCAAAAATATTCTCGACCTGATGCGCTTCCTCATTCCGTTGCCGATTCCGCAGCGCTGGCGGCGACGGATGATCTCATTGGGATCAGGCGATCCAACCAAGATCATCTGCTCGGCTCTGATCGCGCAGGCATTCGGCGTGGTGCGCTATCCGATCCTGCCGAAGATCACACAGGCCGCGAGCCGCCAGGCCCGCCGGGAAATTCTGCACATCCGCGATTCATCGCTCTACATGCCGCGCGACTTCGACATCTCGCCCTATTTCGAGATCGTCAAGCCGACCATCGCCCGCGGTTTCGATTACACGGCGCTGCACTGGGCCGACACGACCAAGCCGTCCCCGGAGGTGGCGGACGAAACTGATCCCTTTCCAGGAATCTTCGCAGCGCCAGAAGCAACGCTGGCGCCAACTGGTGAAACGCCTGCGGAAGCGCCGGCAGATGGCAAGCAGGGCCGCGAGCTAGCGGCGTAACGTCTTCGCCTTATATTCGCCCGCCACTTGCCGGAAACCTTCCCCATATTTAACTCTCGATGAGTTTTTTGGAGGAAGGCCCATGCTTGACGCCGTATTCAAGGCGTTGTCCCAGATCCTGTCGCCGCCGATGCGCTCCATTCTGTGGAAGTCGGTCGGCCTCGCGCTGGTGTTGATCGTCGTCGCGGCGGTCGCGCTGCAACGGCTCTTGAGCTGGTTCGCCGGAGCGGGTGCGCTCTGGACGGAAGGCATGGTGGGGTCCGACTATCACACCTTCATCAACATCCTCTCGTGGTTCATCTCCATCGCCGCCGGTCTCGGCGTCGTGGTCGGCGCGGTGTTTTTGATGCCCGCCATTACATCTCTCGTCGCAAGTGTGTTCGTTGACGACGTCGCCGATGTCGTCGAGCGCGAGCATTATCCCGCCGAGCGTCCGGGCGTCGCATTGCCGGTCGGCCGCGCCATTGTCGAAGGCTCCAAGACGGCGCTGCTGACGATCCTGGTCTACCTGATCGCGCTGCCGTTCGTGTTCATCGCCGGCGCAGGCTTCATCGTGTTCTTCATCGCAACGGCATGGCTACTCGGCCGCGAGTATTTCGAACTCGCCGCCATGCGCTTCCGCACGCCGGAAGAAGCCAAGGCGTTGCGCAAGCAGAACGGCGCCACTGTTTTTACAGCGGGGTTATTTATCGCCGCCTTCGTGTCGATCCCGATCGTGAACCTCGCGACGCCGCTGTTCGGCATGGCCTTCATGGTTCACATGCACAAGCGGCTGTCGGGGCCGCGGCCCGAGCTGATCGAGCCGGCGCGACGGACGAGCGTGCCGACGGCCTAATTCTGCCCGCCATTTCTGATCTATCCGCGTCATGGCCGGGCTCGTCCCGGCCATCCACGTTTTGTTTTAACCGCTGAAGAAAGACGTGGATGCCCGGAACAAGTCCGGGCATGACGAACGATAGAATTGCGCGCTACACCGTCTTTTCCGGCCAGCGGCAGAGATCGTTGATGAGGCAGACCTCGCAGCGCGGCTTGCGCGCGACGCAGGTGTAGCGCCCGTGCAGGATCAGCCAGTGATGCGCGTGGCGCTTGAACTCAGCGGGGATGATTTTTTCCAGACCGAGTTCGACCTCTAACGGCGTTTTTCCGGGAGCCAGTCCGGTACGGTTGCCGACGCGAAACAGATGGGTGTCGACCGCGATGGTCGATTCACCGAATGCGATGTTGAGCACGACGTTCGCAGTCTTCCGGCCCACCCCGGGCAAGGCTTCCAACGCCTCGCGCGAGCGCGGCACCTGACTGCCATGCTGCGCAATCAACTGCTCCGACAGCGCAATGACGTTCTTCGCCTTGTTGCGGTAGAGGCCGATGGTCTTGATGTAATCGCGAACCTTCTCCTCGCCGAGCGCCACCATCTTTTCCGGCGTGTCCGCGACAGGGAACAGATGGCGCGTCGCCTTGTTGACACCGACGTCGGTCGCCTGCGCCGACAGCGCCACCGCGACCAGCAGCGTATACGGGTTGAGATGTTCGAGTTCACCCTTCGGCTCGGGATTGGCCTTGCGGAAGCGGCTGAAGGCTTCGACCACTTCGGCATGCGTCCAGGGCTTGAATTTGGCCTGTCTCGATGGCGGCTTCACAACCTTGACGGCACGGACCTTCGGCTGGGATTTTGAACGGGACGTGATCGTCTTTTTCGCCATGATTTTGGTATAGTGAACCATCATGGACGACCGCAACGATTTTAATCGCCGTCACGACCCGGACGCCCCGCTGTTCAGCGCGCGCATCACGCCGCACCGCTCGCTCAGCCGCGGCGGTTTTCTGGCGCTGATGGGATTTGTCACCGTCGTCAGCTTCGCGGCGGGCGTCGCGTTCCTGATGATGGGCGCGTGGCCGGTGTTCGGATTTTTCGGGCTCGATGTCCTGATTATCTACTGGGCGTTCCGGGCGAATTTCCGCAACGCCGCTGCCACCGAAGACATCGTCGTTACGCCGTACGAAATCCGCGTCCGGCGCGTCAGCCACCGCGGCCATGTGGTCGAATGGGCACTCAATCCGATCTGGGTTCAGCTCGAACGGAAAGAAGACGACGAGTTTGGCATCGAAAAACTTTATCTGGTCTCAAGAGGACGGCGGCTCTCAGTGGGCGGCTTTCTCGGACCAGAGGAAAAGGCGAGCTTTGCCAAAGCCTTACAAGAGGCTCTGCACGCCGCGAAGCGCGGACCGACACTCAATCCGATCGTCTGAGATCGACCAAAAATCCAAAGCAGGAATCGGGTGGTTGCGGAGAGACATGCGGCCTACATCCAGTGTGGTGGTTCGCAAGTCCGCAATATTTTCCCAGCACGTCCATTTGCGGACTTGCGAACCAGAACCACACTGGAATCATGGTTTCTAGTGTCCTTTTGAATCCGAAGTTCGCTATGGAGCGTGCTGCGGAATGAGGCGAACTTCGGATTCAGGACACTAGACCATGATGGACACCGCTAGAACGAGCGCCGCCATGATGACCACCGCGATGAAATCAATGCTGACCGATCTGCAATTGGCAAAGCCATCCAAGCAGGGCGCAGCGTTGCGCGACTATGATTCCGTTCGCCGCGCCATCGGATTCATTTCGGAGCAGTGGCGCAACCAGCCGACGATTGAGGCGATGGCGGATGCCGCTCACCTCACGCCCGACGAACTGCATCATCTGTTCCGGCGCTGGGCGGGGCTGACCCCGAAGGATTTCATGCAGGCGCTGACCCTCGACCATGCCAAACGGCTGTTGCGTGATTCCGCGAGCGTGCTCGATGCCGCGTATGACTCGGGCCTCTCCGGTCCGGGACGGCTTCATGATTTGTTCGTAACGCACGAAGCCATGTCGCCGGGCGAATGGAAAAAGGGCGGCGCGGGCATGACGCTGCGCTACGGCTTTCACCCCTCGCAGTTCGGAATGGCCGTGGTGATCGCGAGTGAGCGCGGCCTTGCGGGCCTTGCGTTCGCCGACGAAGGCGAGGAGATGGCGGCGCTGACCGACATGCAGCGCCGCTGGCCGCTGGCGACCTATATCGAATCCTTCGCCGAGACTGCACCGTTCGCGAAACGCATTTTCGATTCATCGCAGTGGCGAGAAGACCAGCCGCTGCGCGTGGTGTTGATCGGCACCGACTTCGAGGTGCGGGTGTGGGAGACGCTGCTGAAGATTCCGATGGGCCGCGCCACCACCTATTCGGATGTCGCGTGCAAAATCTCGTCGCCGAAGGCGTCGCGCGCAGTCGGCGCTGCGGTCGGCAGGAATCCGATCTCGTTCGTGGTGCCGTGCCATCGTGTGATCGGCAAGAGCGGCGCACTCACCGGCTATCATTGGGGCATCACGCGCAAGCGTGCGATGCTCGGCTGGGAAAGCGGACAGGCGGCGGGGCAGTAATATGCTTCGTCGTCCCCGCTTTCGCGGGGACGACATCGAATATGGTTTGAGCCTGTCAGGCCAGATCGACGACCGAGGCCACCGTCGCATCGGCATTGAGCCGGTAAACCACCGGCGCGCCGGTGCCGAGTTCGCGCTTGAGAATCTGCTCCGGCGTCAGCTTTTCCAGCACCATGATCAGCGCGCGCAGCGAATTGCCATGCGCCGCCACCAGCGTGCGCTGGCCGCGCAGTACGCAGGGGAGAATTTCCTGCACGTAATAGGGCAGCGTGCGCGCCAGCGTGTCCTTCAGGCTTTCACCACCCGGAGGCGGCACATCGTAGGACCGCCGCCAGACCAGCACCTGCTCCTCGCCCCACTTGGCGCGGGCGTCGTCCTTGTTGAGGCCGGACAGTTCGCCGTAATCGCGCTCGTTAAGCGCGAGGTTCTTTGTGATCGGAATGCCGGTCTGACCCATTTCCTTCAACGCAAGATCGAGCGTGGTTTGTGCACGCGTCAACGCCGACGTGAAGGCGACATCGAACGACAGGCCCTGCTCCTTCAGCTTGCGGCCGGCGGCGACGGCTTCCTTGACGCCGAGCTCGGTGAGACCGGGGTCCTTCCAGCCGGTAAAAAGATTCTTCAGATTCCATTCGCTCTGGCCGTGACGCACGAGGACGAGAAGACGGTCGCTCATTCTTTCAATTCCGATTCTGGGGAGTAGCTCAAGTTGTGCCGATGCCGAGCACGTCGGCCATGGTGTAGAAGCCGGGCTTCTTGCCCTGCGCCCACATCGCTGCCTTCAGCGCGCCGCGCGCAAAGATCATGCGATCCTCCGACTTGTGCGCCAGTTCGATGCGTTCATAGGGACCAGCGAAAATAACCGTGTGATCGCCCGTGGCAGTGCCGCCGCGCAGCGTGGCGAATCCGATGTCGCCCGGATTGCGCGCGCCGGTGTGGCCATCGCGTGCGCGCACCGAGCGCTGTTCGAGATTGACGCCGCGGCCATCCGCCGCCGCCTGCCCGAGCAGATAGGCCGTGCCCGACGGCGCATCGATTTTCTGCCGGTGATGCATTTCGAGAACCTCGATGTCGAAATCCTCGTCGAGCGACTTCGCCACCTGCTTCACCAGCGCCGCCAGCAGATTGACGCCGAGGCTCATATTGCCTGACTGCACGACGATGGCCTGCGAGGTCACGCTCCTGATCACGGCATTGTCCGACGCCGACAAGCCCGTGGTGCCGATGACATGGACCAGGCCGCGCTGGGCGGCGATGGCGACATTGGCGATGGTCGCGGCGGGAACGGTGAAATCGAGGATGCCGTCGGCATTCTTCGACAGCGCCCACAGATCGGCCGAGAGCTCGATGCCGTTGCCGGGCAGCCCGGCGAGCAGTCCCGAATCCTGACCCAGCAGTTCGGAACCCGGCGCCTCCAATGCACCGGACAAAACACACCCCGGAGTCTCGGCGATGGCGCGGATCAGGGTCCGGCCCATCCGGCCTCCGGCTCCAGCAACGATCAGGCGCATATCGGCCATTTTCAGCCCTCAAAATCGGGTTTTCAGTTCGTTCTGGCGGTATAGCGGCGCCGGGCCACGGCGGCAACCGGAGCAACAGGCACTTGCCCGGACACCCTTAACGCAAAGCCGCTCCGTACCGCTCTGGACAGCCCTATAGGCAGTCATGCAAGGGTCACGCGGGCGTCCTACTGCTCAGCCGCAAAGCCCCAAAGGAAAGCCGCCATGCGCCTGCTGTCTGTCGTGTCCGCTGCAATCCTTGCCGCAATCTGGTTCACTCCCGCGCCGGCGGCGGAAAGCATCGGCGGCGACAACGCGTTCTCGTTCGTGGCGCTCGGCGACATGCCCTACAACCTTCCCGACGACTACGCGAAGTTCGACCGGCTGATCGCAGCCGTCAACACGCTAAAACCTGCCTTCACCCTGCACATGGGCGACATCAAGTCCGGCGCGCTTCCCTGCAGCGACGAGGTTCTGAAGAAAAGTTACGATCAGATCCAGACCTTTGAAGGCGCGCTGGTCTACACCATCGGCGACAACGAATGGGTCGATTGCCACCGCAAGGCCGCCGGCGAGTACAACCCGCGCGAGCGGCTCGCGAAGGTGCGCGAGATGTTTTTCGCGACACCGTCAAAATCCCTCGGCAAGACCCCGCTCGATGTGGAAAGCCAGGCGCTGCTGATGCCAGAGTTCTCGACCTACGTTGAGAATACCCGCTTCGCCAAAAACGGCGTGATGTTTCTCACTGCGCATGTGCCGGGTTCGAACAACGGCTTCGAGGCGCAGGACCCCGAGGCGGCGACGGAATTCTTCGCCCGCGACAAGGCCAACGTTGCATGGATCGAGGCGAGCTTCGCCAAGGCGAAGGCGGACAACGCCAAGGCCGTGGTTGTGTTCATGCAGGCGGAATTCAATGAGGCGCGGTTTCCGAACGGCGCGATGCCGCGCCAGTCCGGCTTCATCAACACTCTCGATGCGATCGAGGCCGGCGTAAAAAGTTTCGGCAAACCCGTGCTGCTGATTCACGGCGACGAGCACTATTTTTCAATCGCGCCGCTGCGCAACAGCAAGGGCAAGCCTATTCCCGGCGTCAACAAGCTGATGGTCTATGGCGACACGCTGGTGCACGGCGTCCGCGTGATTGTCGATCCGGACAGCAGCAACGTGTTCGGATTCATTCCGCTGATCGTTCCAGAAAACGGAATGGGGAAATAGGGCATGATCCCGAAAAGTGGGCACCGGTTTTCGGACAAGATCATGCCCCAGCAAAAAGTTTACGGCTGCTCGCCGTCATAGCCCTCGATGATGACGATCTCGCCGTTGGAATGCGGCGCGCGCGCCTTGATCAATGCCTGATACTCCGGCGAGTGATAGCAGGCGAGCGCGGTCGCATAATCCTTGAACTCAATCACGACATTGCGCGAGCGCGCCGGGCCTTCGTGGGCTTCATGGGTGCCGCCGCGCACCAGGAACTTCGCACCGTACTTCTTGAACACCGCACCGTTGTGGGCAACGTAATCCCGCTTGTAGCTATCGAGATCATGAACGTCGATCCGCGCGACCCAGTAACCCTTGGCCATTTTGCTCTCCTTTTTGATTAGCAGCCTGCCTGAACAATCTCGGCGACGATGGCGTCCGCCGCTGCTTTCGGATCGGAAGCTTCCACGACAGGGCGCCCGACCACGAGATAATCCGCGCCGGCCGCAATGGCGCGGCCCGGTGTCATGATGCGCTTCTGGTCGCCCACCGCACTGCCCGCGGGCCGGATGCCGGGCGTCACCAGCGCCATCTGCGCACCAACGATGCCGCGCACGGTTGCGGCTTCTTCTCCCGAGCACACCAGCCCGTCGATGCCGAGCGCCTGCGCCTGCAGCGCGCGCGCCTCAACCAGATCCGACACGCCGAGCCGATAGCCTGCCGCATGCAGGTCGTCTTCGTCGTAAGACGTCAGCACCGTCACCGCGAGAATTTTCAACGACGGCCCGCGCGCTTCCACCGCCGCCTTCATGGTCTGCGGATAGGCGTGCACAGTGGCAAATGTCGCGCCGAGCTTGGCGATGTTCTCGATACCCTTCGCAACGGTGTTGCCAATATCGTGCAGCTTGAGATCGATGAAAACTTTCTTGCCGCGATCAATCAGTTTTGCCGCGAGCGGCAATCCGCCGGCATAGGCAAGCTGATAGCCGATCTTGTAGAACGTCACGCTGTCGCCAAGCCGCGCGATCAGCGCTTCTGCGGTCTCGATGCTTGAGAGATCGAGGGCGACGATCAGCCGGTCTCGGGGGTCAATATGGGTGGGCTTCATAGGGTCTCACATTGTCTGCTGGGCGGCTTCGATCAACTGGCGCAGGGTTCCGCGCAACATCTCGGCGTCGCTGGAGTCTTTCAGGCGATCCATGTCGTCGAAGGCCTGATCGGCGAAGGACAGCGCCATCTGTTTCGGAATGACGGTTGCACCGCAGCCCAGCGCCAGAATCTGCCGCAGCGCCATCAGCACGCGAAGCCCGCCGAACTTTTCCTCGGACGCTGCGCCGATCGCGAAGACGCGGTCGCGAAAGACCTGACCGAACATCTCGCCGCGATCGCGTGCACGCGTTGCCCAATCGATGGCGTTCTTCAGGAGCGGCGGCACCGACGAATTGTATTCCGGGGTGATGATGAAGACGCCATGATGCGCGCCGATCATGCGCTTGAGATTGAAGGCGTTGGCCGGCACACCGAACTTCACCTCGAGATCGCCGTCGTAGATCGGCAGCGGATAATCGGCCAGCGAGATCAGGGTCACCTGCACATCCAGCAGCGCCAGCTCCTTGGCGGCCACGGCAGCCAACCTCGCATTGAACGAGCCGGTCCGCAGCGAGCCGGGAATGACGAGGATCTTCAGCGCGGCCATGATGTTCCTTCGCCTTCAGGAGCCGAGGGGGCTCAATGGCGAAGGCGCGGAAGGTTTATAGCTTGGCGGATTTTGAGACGCAAAAGGCCAGCAGGAGCTTGTATCAGCCCTTGCGATAAACCCAGACGCGCGCAGGCGGCAGGTTCATCCAGACCCGCCTGGAGGCCTGGGTATGAATTCCCGGCAGCGATTTCGGGATCGGCGGCGCCACCGAATAGGTGAACTGGATGAAGGGCGCGCCTGCTTCCATTTTCAGGAACGCATCACGCATCAGCTTCATGCGGATCATCATCGGCTTGGTGACGAGCGGCAGGCCTGACACCATCGCGGCCGCGGGCTCCTTCATCTCGGACAGCGTCTGGTCGAGATTGTAGGCATCGCCCTGAATGACGGTCGCTTGCGGATAGCGTTCACGCAGCAATGCACAGAAGCCCGGATCGAATTCCACCAGCACCAAGCGCTTCTCGGCAACACCGTGCGCGATCAAGGCATCGGTGATAGCGCCAGTGCCGGGACCGAGTTCGATGACCGGTCCATCGAAATGCGGATCGACATAACGCGCAACCGTTCGCGCCAGAACTTTGCTGGAGGGCATCACCGCGCCCATGTGCAGCGGCTTTTCAATCCATGAGCGGAGAAACCGAACTTCGTCATCGAGACGAAGCGGCTTTTTCAACGCGCGCACAGATGAGTGGGGAGCCATGGTACTTCCAGTGAAGCCGCGACAAGCGGAGCCCGGGGCCGGGCGTCAAATTTTCTTCACAAATGGGTACAGGCGCAAGCAAAAAGCGTCAAGGACGGCACCCAGTGTCCCGAATCCGAAGTTCGCTTGATTTTACAGCATGTTCCGCAGCGAATTTCGGATTCAAAGGGACACTGGTGGTTACGATTCGAGTGTGGTTTGGCTCGCAAGTTCGCATACCGAGCATGCCGAACTAATGATGCGAACTTGCGAGCCACCACACTATGGCGTATTGGCGCGGGTTCCGAAGAAGTCCTTGACCATCTTGAAGAATCCGGCCGCTTCAGGCTGCGTTTCGCCTGACGACAGCTTCTCGAACTCCGCCAAAAGCTCTTTCTGCTTCTTGGTCAGGTTCTGCGGGGTCTCGACCACGACCTGCACATACATGTCGCCCATCTGGCGGGAACGCAGCACAGGCATGCCCTTCGCGGCAACGCGGAAGCGGCGGCCGGACTGGGTGCCGGACGGCACCTTCACCTTGGTCTTGCCCTTGTCGATGGTCGGCACTTCGAAGTCGCCGCCCATCGCCGCAGTCACCATGGACACCGGAACGCGGCAGTGAAGATCGGCGCCATCGCGCTGGAAGAACTTGTGCGAGGCCAGCGACAGAAAAATGTAGAGATCGCCGGCAGGACCACCCTGCACACCCGCCTCGCCTTCGCCTGCAAGGCGAATACGGGTGCCGTCCTCGACGCCCGGCGGAATGTTGACCGACAGCGAGCGATCGCGGGTGACGCGTCCGGAGCCGGAGCAGGAGGCACACGGCGTTTCGATCATCTGACCACGGCCCTGACAGCCAGGGCAGGTGCGCTCCAGTGTGAAGAAGCCCTGTGCCTGACGGACGCGGCCCGCGCCGCCGCACATCGAGCAGGTCTTCGGCTTGGTGCCAGCCTTGGCGCCGGTGCCGGAGCACGTCTCGCAGGTCACCGCGACCGGAATGTTGATCTGCGCGGTCTTGCCGGAGAACGCTTCCTCCAGCGTGATTTCCATATTGTAGCGCAGGTCTGCGCCGCGCTCGCGGCCGCCACGTCCGCCGCGCTGTCCGGCCATGCCGAACAGGTCTTCGAAAATATCGGAGAACGAGGACGCAAAGCCCGCGCCGAAGCCAGGTCCATGACCGCCGCCATTGCCCTGCTCAAACGCGGCATGACCGTAGCGATCGTAGGCGGCACGCTTGTTGCCGTCCTTCAGGATTTCGTAGGCCTCGGAGATTTCCTTGAACTTGTGCTCGCAGGATGGATCACCCGGATTCTTGTCCGGATGCCATTTCATAGCAAGCTTGCGGAATGCCGTTTTCAGTCCGGCTTCGTCGATGGAGCGTTCGACTTCCAGCGTCTCGTAATAGCAGGCCTTAGACATGGGTGATCTGGGTCATGCGAGTCTGGATTTCTAAGCGGCTGGTTCACCTCGAAAGACCTTCCCGCAAGGGAAGGTCTTTCAGGTACGGTTACGCAGACTTCTTGTTGGTCTTATCGTCGTCGACTTCAGTAAATTCAGCGTCAACGACATCGTCCTTCGCAGCATCCTTCTTGGCATCCGCCTCGGCCTGCTGCGTATACATCGCTTCGCCGAGCTTCATCGAAGCCTGGGCCAAGGTGTTGGTCTTGGCCTTGATAGCTTCGGAGTCGTCGCCCTTCAAAGCTTCCTTGAGATCGGCCAAGGCATCTTCGATCGCCTTGCGCTCGGGCTCACCGACCTTCGCGCCATGCTCAGCCAGCGCCTTCTCGGTGGAATGCACCAGCGCGTCGGCATGGTTCTTGGCGTCGACGGCCTCGCGCCGCTTCTTGTCCTCGGCCGCATTGGCCTCGGCATCCTTGACCATCTTCTCGATATCGCTGTCAGACAGTCCACCGGACGCCTGAATGCGAATCTGCTGTTCCTTGTTGGTCGCCTTGTCCTTCGCCGACACGTTGACGATACCGTTGGCGTCGATGTCGAACGTGACCTCGATCTGCGGCATGCCGCGCGGCGCCGGCGGAATTCCCATCAGGTCGAACTGACCAAGCAGCTTGTTGTCTGCCGCCATCTCGCGTTCGCCCTGGAACACGCGAATGGTGACTGCGCCCTGGTTGTCCTCGGCGGTCGAGAACACCTGGCTCTTCTTGGTCGGGATCGTGGTGTTGCGCTCGATGATGCGCGTGAACACACCGCCCAGCGTTTCGATGCCAAGCGACAGCGGCGTGACGTCGAGCAGCAGCACGTCCTTGACGTCGCCCTGTAGCACGCCGGCCTGAATGGCTGCGCCGATGGCGACCACTTCATCCGGGTTAACGCCCTTGTGCGGCTCCTTACCGAAGAGCTGCTTCACGACTTCCTGGACTTTCGGCATACGCGTCATGCCGCCGACGAGAACAACTTCGTCGATCTCGGCAGCTTTCAGGCCAGCGTCCTTCAGTGCCTTTTCGCAAGGCGCCTTGGTGCGGTTGATGAGACCATCGACCAGGCTTTCGAGCTTGGCGCGCGTCAGCTTGATCGTCAGATGCTTCGGACCCGAAGCGTCTGCGGTAATGAACGGCAGATTGATTTCGGTCTGCGTCGTCGACGACAATTCGATCTTGGCCTTTTCCGCGGCTTCCTTCAGGCGCTGCAAGGCAAGCTTGTCGTTGCGCAGGTTGATGCCCTGCTCCTTCTGGAATTCGTCGGCCAGATAGCCCACGAGGCGCATGTCGAAGTCTTCACCGCCGAGGAACGTGTCGCCGTTGGTGGACTTCACTTCGAACACGCCGTCGCCGATCTCCAGGATCGACACGTCGAACGTGCCGCCGCCGAGATCGTAAACCGCGATGGTGCCGTTCTTGGTCTTGTCGAGACCGTAAGCGAGCGCTGCCGCCGTCGGCTCGTTGATGATGCGCAGCACTTCAAGGCCGGCGATCTTGCCGGCGTCCTTGGTAGCCTGACGCTGGGCGTCGTTGAAATAGGCAGGAACGGTGATGACCGCCTGATCGACCTTCTGGCCGAGATGGGCTTCCGCAGTCTCTTTCATCTTTTGCAGAATGAAAGCGGAGACCTGCGAAGGCGAGTAGGTCTGGCCGTCGGCCTCGACCCAGGCGTCGCCGTTGGAAGCCTTTACGATTTTATAGGGGACAAGCTTCTTGTCCTTTTCGACCGTCGGATCGTCGTAACGGCGGCCGATAAGGCGCTTGACGGCGAAGATGGTCTTTTCCGGATTTGTCACTGCCTGGCGCTTGGCCGGCTGACCGACGAGGCGCTCGCCGTCGTCAGTAAAGGCAACGATGGACGGGGTCGTCCGCATGCCCTCGGCATTCTCGATCACTTTCGGCGTTTTGCCGTCCATCACGGCCACGCACGAATTCGTGGTGCCGAGATCGATCCCAATGACCTTTCCCATGGTCCTCTAGTCCTTCTTTTTGCGGCAGGTTGGCTGGGCCCTGACGGCGCACCAATCCAAACCCCCAGTATCAAATATTCGCGACGTCGCGACGCTCCGCCTCATATAGGAGGGGGGCCTAGGCCCGCAAGGACCAGCCCTTGTAAACAGCCACGAAAATGAATTTTCGCACCTCAAGCCCGGGTGCCGCCGGGGCGCATGGCCGAGGGCCAATGCATCAATTTGCAACGATTCGGGGGTTGATCTAACGGCTAGTGTCCTGAATCCGAAGTTCGCCTTATTTTGCGGCACGCTCCATAGCGAACTTCGGATTCACAAGGACACTAGAAACCTATAATTCTAGCGTGGTTTTGGTTCGCAAGTCCGCAAATGGACGTGCCGAGAAAATGTTGCGGACTTGCGAACTACCACACTAGGCGCGGAAACAGTTCATCCGCCGCCGTACGCGGCGAAACGTCCAGTCCCGCTTCACCAAACCGCCTTAATGCGGCATCAGTCAGGTTTCATGAAAACGATCGCCCGCGTCCTTGCCCTTATCGCCCTCGCCGCCGCAAGCAACGCGGCCTTCGCCGCCGATGCGGTGTTCCCGCCAGGGGCTCGCGTCGGGCTGGTGCCCGCGGAAGGGCTCGCCGTGGCCAAGGAATTTCTGGGCTTCGAATCCGAAGACCAGAAGATCAAGGTCGGGGTCGCGGAGATTCCCCCTGCCGCCTTCGAGGCGGTCGAGACGGCGCTGAAAGAAGGCAAAACCGCAGGACCGGGACCCAAGCCCGAAGCTTTCGAGACCGCCGCAGGCAAGGCCTACATCACTTCCGACACCGGCAAGGACGGCGCCACCACGATCAGGATGTACTCGGTGATCGTGTCCGGCAGCGACAAGTTCACCGGCTACGCCATCGTTCAAGTGCGTGACGATGCCGCCAAGCCGCTGTCCGACGAGGCCGTGCGCAAGATGTTTGCATCAGTCGTGCTGCGCAAGGAAGTGCCGGTCGAAGAACAACTCAGCCTGCTGCCTTTCAAGATCGGCGATCTCGGCGAGTTCAAGACGGTGCGCACGCTGGCGCCGCGCTCGTCGATCCTGCTGACCGACGGCAACGAAGACACCACGCTCGACGGTGCGCCCTACATGGTGATCGGTCTGGTCGGAGCGGGCCCGGAAAAGGCCGACGACCGCGGACGCTTCGCGCAACAGGCGGCCGCGACCATTCCCGGCCTGCGCAATGCGCGCATTACGTCGAACGAGCCGCTTCGGATCGAAGGCACGCCCGGATACGAGACGCGAATCGATGCCGTGGCCGGCAAGGACGATACGCCGGTCACCGTGGTGCAGTGGCTGAGGTTCGGCAGCGGAAGTTCGTTGCGGATCATTGCAAGTGCGACCCGCGAGGAATGGCCGAAAGCCTTTCCGCGATTCCGCGCGGTCCGCGACGGCATCGATCCGCGCTAGAAACTATTTAGTCCTTCGCCGAATTCTGCGCGGCTGACGGCCCGTTCTTTGCGCCGCCCTTGGCCACCGCCACCAGCGCCGGCCGCAGCACGCGCTCGCCGATCGTGTAGCCGCCCTGCACCACCTGCACGACGGTACCTGACGGCACCGACGAATCCGGCACCTCGTACATCGCCTGATGGAAATTCGGATCGAATTTTTCGCCGAGCGGATCGAGCTTTTGCACGCCGTTTTTCTCCAGCGTCTTGTGCAGCGAGCGTTCGGTCAATTCGACACCTTCGATCAACGCCTTCAATCCCGGATCGGCGGCCTCGCGTGCCTCCATCGGCACAGCGTCCAGCGCCCGTTGCAGATTGTCGGCGATGTCGAGCACGTCGCGCGCAAATGCCGTGATACCGTAGGTCCGCGCATCGGTGACTTCGCGCTGGGTGCGCTTGCGGAGATTTTCCATCTCGGCGAGCGTGCGCAGCATCCGGTCTTTGGCCTCGGCAACTTCCTTGGTGAGCGCTTCGACCGAACCTTCTTCAGGATCGTCGGGCATCACGTAAGGCTTTGAGACCACAGGCTCCTTGTCATTCGCCGGCTCCGGCGCGGACTTGTCCTGCGGTTCCTTTTGCCCATTGGAATTGGCCATCGCTTACCCTTTTCAGCAAATCGTCATAACGAATGTCGGATTGTTAGCCCGCATATCGTGGTTTAGGCGCGGAAAATCAAGCGTTTCGATCAGACGCGGTCATTTCCCGATCAGCTGGCTGACGATCCGTGCAGCGTAATCCACCATCGGAATGACCCGCGCATAGTTCAGCCGGGTCGGGCCGATCACGCCCAGCACACCGACAATCTGGCCGGCGCCATCGCGATAGGGCGCGATGATGGTCGAAGAACCGGACAACGAAAACAGCTTGTTCTCGGAACCGATGAAAATGCGGACGCCGTCGGCGCGCTCGGCGCGGCCGAGCAGATCGATCACACCCTTCTTCGCTTCGAGATCGTCGAACAACAACCGCACCCGCTCAAGGTCTTCGAGTGCGTGAAGATCTTCCAAAAGGTTAGCGTGGCCGCGCACGATCAGTTGCCGCTCATCACCGCCACCGCCGGACCAGCTCGCGATTCCCGCAGTGATCACTTTCTGCGTGAGTTGATCGAGTTCGGAGCGCGCATCGGTCAGCGCCGCTTCGAGTTCGATGCGGGCTTCGGCCAGCGTGCGTCCGCGAATCCGCGCGTTGAGAAAATTCGAGGCCTCGGTGAGCGCCGAGGTCGGAACGCCCGGCGGCAACGGCAGCACGCGGTTCTCGACCTGTCCGTCTTCGGCGACAAGCACCACCAGCGCCTGTTCCGGCTCCAGCCGCACAAATTCAATATGCTTCAGTCTCACGTTCGATTTCGCCGTGAGCACCACGGCCGCTGCGCGCGTGAGGCCCGACAGCCGCGTCAGGGCTTCGCTCAACGCAGCCTCGACCGAGGTCGCACCGCCCACGGATTTGAGCTGGGTTTCGATCGACTGCCGTTCGGGCTCGGTCAGATCGCCAACCTGCATCAGCGCATCGACAAAGAACCGCAATCCCAGTTCCGTCGGCAGCCGGCCGGCGGAGGTGTGCGGCGCGTAGATCAGTCCCAATTGTTCGAGATCCGACATCACGTTGCGCACCGAGGCCGGTGACAGCGGAAGGGTAATCAGGCGCGAGATGTTGCGCGAGCCGACCGGCTCGCCGGTCGCAAGGTAACTCTCGACGATTTGACGGAAAATATCCCGCGAGCGCTCGTTGAGCTGGGCCAGCCCGGCATTCGGCGTAATCAGGTGACTGATCGGGTCGTGGTGGGCCAAATCGGGCTCCAAACGAGGTTGTTCTCGCTACAATTGTCCATCGTGTAGCGACATGACAAGCGGCTTTCTCGGGACATCCTTATCGGCCCTCTATCTTCCCTTGCCGCTGCGACCCCAACCCCCTAAAAGCAGCGCCAAATCAAGGTTTCCCGAATTTCAGGAGGTTTTCCATGCGGCCAAGCCGTCGCGCGCCCGACGAACTGCGCCCCGTCACGCTGGAACGCGGTGTGGTCAAATACGCCGAGGGTTCCTGCATGGTGAAATTCGGCGACACCCATGTGCTGGTAACCGCCACCCTGGAAGACCGCCTGCCGCCGTGGCTCAAAGGCCAGGGCCGCGGCTGGGTCACCGCCGAATACGGCATGCTGCCCCGCGCCACCCATGAGCGCATGCGCCGCGAATCCGCCGCCGGCAAACAAAGCGGCCGCACCGTCGAGATTCAGCGCCTGATCGGGCGCTCGCTGCGCACGACCGTGGACCTCGTTGCGCTGGGCGAACGCCAGATCACCGTGGATTGCGACGTCATCCAGGCCGACGGCGGCACGCGCACCGCGTCGATCACCGGCGCGTGGGTTGCGCTGGCGGATTGTCTGCAATGGATGAAGGCGCGCAACATGCTGAAAAACGACAACGTGTTGCGCGACAACGTCGCCGCGATTTCCTGCGGCATCTACAACGGCACGCCGGTGCTCGATCTCGACTATGCGGAAGATTCCGAAGCCGAGACCGATGCCAATTTCGTCATGACCGGCGATGGCCGCATCATCGAAGTGCAGGGCACCGCCGAAAAAACGCCATTCACACAGGACGAGTTCCTCAACCTGATGGCGCTCGCCAAGAAGGGTATCGCCCGGCTGGTGGACCTGCAAAAAATGGCGGCGGCGTAATTTCCCGCTTCCAACTACGCTGCCTAAGGATAAGCATTGCGCATGAGTGATCATCGCCGAATCACCGGCCGCCTTGTGATCGCGACTCACAATCCCGGCAAGCTCGCCGAGATGCGCGAGCTGCTTGCGCCTCATGGCGTCGAAGCGGTGTCGGCGGCTGAACTCAATCTCGGCGAGCCCGACGAAACCGGCACGACGTTTCAGGCCAATGCGCGCATCAAGGCGATAGCTGCCGCGAACGCAACAAACCTTCCAGCATTCGCTGACGATTCAGGCCTCGCGGTCGATGCGCTCGACGGCCAGCCGGGGATTTATTCCGCGCGCTGGGCCGGAGCGGGCAAGAATTTTCTGGTGGCCATGACGCATATCGAACGTCTGCTGCAGGAACGCGGCGCGAAGGAACCTGCGCAGCGAAGTGCGCATTTCGTTTCTGCGCTCTGCGTGGCATGGCCCGACGGACATATCGAAGAGATCGAGGCCCGCGTCGACGGCACGCTGGTGTGGCCGCCGCGCGGCACCGCCGGCTTCGGTTACGATCCGGCATTTCTGCCCGACGGCTTTGCGCGCACCTTCGGCGAAATGACCAGCATCGAAAAGCATGGCCTGCCGCCGCTTGGTCTCGGACTATCCCATCGCGCAAGGGCGTTCGTGAAGCTCGCGGAGATGTGCCTCAAATGAGCACCGATGCGAAACAGGCTTTTGGCGTTTACGTGCACTGGCCGTTCTGCCTGTCGAAGTGCCCGTATTGCGACTTCAACAGCCATGTGCGTCATGCGCCCATCGATGAATTCCGGTTCGCGCGCGCATTCGAGCGCGAGATCGAAACCACCGCCGCGCGCACACCCGGCCGCGAAGTGTCGTCGATCTTTCTCGGCGGCGGTACGCCGTCGCTGATGCAGCCGCAGACGGTCGGTGCGATTCTCAATTCCATTGCTCGGCACTGGCATGTGGCGAGCGACGTCGAGGTGACGCTGGAAGCGAACCCGACCAGTGTCGAGGCGACGCGCTTTCAGGGCTACCGCTCAGCCGGCGTCAATCGCGTCTCGCTCGGCGTGCAGGCGCTGGACGATGCGTCACTGAAGGCGCTCGGACGACTCCATACTGCGCGTGAAGCGCTCGATGCGGTTGCCATCGCGCGCTCGGCGTTCGACCGCTACTCGTTCGACCTGATCTACGCGCGGCCCGACCAGACGCCGAAGATGTGGGAAGACGAGCTGAAGCTCGCGATCTCGGAAGCCGCCGAGCACCTGTCGCTGTATCAGCTCACCATCGAGCCGGAGACGCCGTTCTTCGGTCTGCATGCGGCGGGCAAGCTCAAGATTCCCGACGAGGATGTCGCGCGCGCGCTTTACGATGTGACGCAGGACGTCTGTGCGAAACTTGGCCTGCCGTCCTACGAGATTTCCAATCACGCGCGGCCGGGCGCGGAGTGCAAGCACAATCTGGTTTACTGGCGCGGCCAGGAATATGCCGGCATCGGTCCGGGTGCGCATGGCCGTCTCGACATCGATGGCGTCCGTCACGCCATCGCCACCGAGAAGCGCCCGGAGACCTGGCTGATGCGCGTCGAGGCGCAGGGCCACGGTGTGATCAGCGACGAGCTTCTCAATAGCGAGGAGCGCGCCGACGAATATCTGCTGATGGGCTTGCGTCTCGCGGAAGGCATCGATCCCGCGCGCTACAGGTCATTGTCGGGACGCTCGCTCGATCCGCGGCGAATCCAGATTCTGAGCGATGAAGGCGCGATCACCGTCGATCCCGATGGACGCGTGCGCGTGACCATGCAGGGATTTCCGGTGCTGGACGCCGTGGTCGCGGATCTCGCGGCGTAAAAACTTAGACTCTGAATTTGATGTTCGTCATGCCCGGCCTTGTGCCGGGCATCCACGTCTTCTTCCAATTCTCACGATTAAGACGTGGATGGCCGGGACGAAGCCCGGCCATGACAGAAACTGAAATCGATTTGACTACGCCCCAAAGCTCTTCGGCGATCCGGCGGCGATTTGACCGCCGCCAGGCGCAACGCGCATCACGGCGAGGCCACGTTCATTGGTGCCGTCGCTGCGGAATCGAAACAGTCCGTCGATGCCCGCGAAACCCGAGGGATTGGTCAAAACGTCCGGCGCAAAACGCTGGCCGCCCTGTGTCCGCGCCAGTGCTGCGACCAGCGCGACACCGTCATAGGCCAACGTCGCGGTGCGGACAGGATCGCCACTGTACTTGGCGCGATAGCGGCTCGAAAAACTCCGGAAGCCTGACGGGTCCGGCGCAGCGTAGAGACCGCCGCGCAGATTGGCGTTGGCGAAGACGCGCGGATTGTCCCAGAGGCCAGTGCCCAAGAGTTGCAAACGCTTGAGATCGGCGCCGTTCGCCGCAAGCGCATCCGCGACGCCGACCAGCGCATCGCCGTCATCGGCAAGCAACAGCGAATCCGCGCCCGTCAGCGACTGAGCGAATGTGCGCGCGGAAGCCGACGGGTCGGCGCCGTATTTCTCGAATGCGACAATGCGGCCGCCCTTGCGCGCGACGGCCTGCTTGAACGCCGCTTCCACCACATTGCCGTAAGCATTTTCCGGCAGGAACGCGGCGAACGATCGCTTGCCGGTGCCGGCGGCATAATCGACGATACGATTGACGTCGGACTCCGGCAGGAAACTCAGCAGATAGACGCCGCGACCGGCGACGCTTGAATCGGTCGAGAACGCGATCATGGATATGCCGCGGGCCCGCGTGAGCTGTGCCGCGGCCGGGACCGACAGCGCGAACAGCGGCCCGAGAATGATTTCAGCGCCTTCGTCGAGCGCCTGCTGCGCACCTTGCTGCGCGCCTTGCGCGGTGCCGGCATCGTCCTTGATAAGAAGCTGGATGTTCGGATTCTGGAATTCGGCGAGCGCCAACTCTGCCGAGTTACGCATCGACTGCGCGGCGACACCCGCATTGCCCGACGCGGACAATGGCAATAGCAGGCCGACCTTGACCTGACCCGAACCCACCGCCGACGGCTGTTGCTGGGGACCGGCGGGTTGATCGCCGCCACTGAACGGACTGCTGCCGCCAAACGGAGAGCCCGCACAGCCGGCGACAAGCGGCGCACCCAGAATCAGGCCGACAGCGCTCCGGCGGGTCGTGCCGGCCCGTGGGGGCTTTGAATTGAATGACGCAACCATCGTGTCTCTTCCGTCAGGTCCGGTCCGGAGGAGCCCGGGTGTACGTCCTCAGGATCATCTGGAAGGGGATTCAGGCATATTGTCGGCTATAAGTTAACCAAAACAAAAGCATTTCGGCAGCGCCCCGCCAGGGAGCACTATCGCCGTACTGTTTGCACTTGCGAACAAGACGAAGCGATCCATCGGAGATAGATTGTCCGGATGCACGCTAAGAACGTTTCCACCCCATCGCCCGATCGATCGTCCGAGAGTTCCGCCCGTACCTTCACGGTCGCCGGGCAACTCGTGAATGCGCCCAAGGCCGCGCCGGGACTTTATCTCGTCGCAACACCCATCGGCAATCTCGGCGACATCACACTGCGCGCGCTGGAGACGCTTGCGGGCGTCGACATTGTCGCATGCGAGGATACCCGCATCACGCGGCGGCTGATCGAGCGGTTCTCCATCGCCGCGTCCTTGATGCAATATCACGAGCACAACGCGACCGTGGCGCGGCCGAGGATTCTGGAGAAGCTCGCGCAGGGCGCATCCATCGCACTGGTGTCCGACGCCGGCACGCCGTTGATTTCCGATCCCGGTTTCAAGCTGGTGCGCGAGGTCAGCGCGGCAGGAATTCCAGTGATCGCTCTGCCGGGTCCGTCGTCGGTGCTGGCGGCGCTGTCGGTCGCTGCACTTCCCACCGACCGGTTTTTCTTTGAAGGGTTTTTGCCGTCGAAACAAACGGCGCGGCGCACGCGCCTTGCGGAACTCGCGCGCATCGATGCGACGCTGGTGATGTTTGAGAGCGGCGCGCGGGTGCAGGATTCTCTGCAAGACCTTGCAGGCATCATGGGCGACCGCGAAGCCGCGATCTGCCGCGAAATGACCAAGCTGCACGAGGAGGTGCGCCGCGCGACCGTCTCCGAACTCGCGGCCATAGCGGACGATCTCGAGACGCGCGGCGAATTCGTGCTGGTGATCGGGCCGCCTGCAGCCGATGCCGGTATGAACGACGATGCGCTCGACGATCTGCTGCGGACATCGCTGGCACGCGGCAGCGTGAAGGACGCCGTCGCCCACGCCGTGGAAGTGTCCGGACGGCCGCGGCGTGAAATCTATGCCCGCGCGCTCGCGCTGTCGAAGGACGACGATGACGCGGGATAGCGATCCGCCCCCGAGGACGCTGAAGACGCGCGGCAAGATCGCGTCGCCCGCGCGCGTTGCGGCATTCCAGACCGGGATTTCCGCCGAGAGCAAAGCAAGCGTCTATTTAATCGCCAAGGGCTACCGCATTCTGGCGCGGCGCTTCCGTACACCTTATGGCGAGATCGACATCGTGGCGCGGCGGCGTGGTCTGCTGGCCTTCGTCGAGGTCAAGGCGCGTGCCAGTCTCGACGATGCAGCCTATTCGGTGACGCCGCAGCAACAACAGCGCATTATCGCGGCGGCCCAAGCCTGGCTGATGGCACATCCCGAACACGCCGATTTCGATATGCGGTTCGATGCTATCCTGATCGCGCCAAAACACCTTCCAAAACATCTGATGGCCGCGTTCGACGCCAGCGCCTGACCGGCAGGGTTGCGTGCAAAACCTCTGGCAACGGAAGCTGAAATCGCACAGATTGCCGCCGCAAGATTCAACAACGGACCCACGAATATGAAGCTGAAAGTCGCCGTCCAGATGGACCCCATCGCGCGAATCAACATTCGCGGCGACTCGACGTTCGCATTGCTGCTGGAAGCGCAAAAGCGCGGCCACTCGCTGTCCTACTACACGCCCGAAACATTATCCCTGAAGGGCGAGCAACTGGTTGCCAGCGTTCAGCCGCTGACGGTGCGCGATCAGGACGGCGACCACTTCACCTTGGGTGACGCCAAGCGCGTCGATCTCGAGTCCTTCGACGTGATCCTGCTGCGGCAGGATCCGCCATTCGATCTCGCCTACATCACCACCACGCATTTCCTCGAACGCATCCATCCGAAAACGCTGGTCGTGAACAATCCGACCAGCGTGCGCGACGCCCCGGAAAAGATTTTCGTGATGGAGTTCGCGGACCTGATGCCGCCGACGCTGATCTCCCGCGACAAGGACGAGATCAACGCGTTCCGCGCCGAGCAGGGCGACGTGGTGATGAAGCCGCTCTATGGTCACGGCGGTGCCGCGGTGTTTCGCATTACGCCGAACGATATGAATTTCGGTTCGCTCTACGACATGTTTTCGGTGACATTCCGCGAGCCTTGGGTGATCCAGCGCTTCCTTCCCGAGGTCAAGCACGGCGACAAGCGCATCATCCTCGTCGACGGCGAATTCGCCGGCGCGGTCAACCGCGTCCCGGCGGCAGATGACCTGCGGTCCAACATGGTGCGCGGCGGCGCTGCGCAATCCACCGACCTCTCGCCGCGCGAACGCGAGATTTGTGAACGGCTGAAGCCGGCCCTCCGCGAACGCGGCCTGCTGTTCGTCGGCATCGATGTGATCGACGGTCACCTGACGGAGATCAACGTCACCTCGCCGACCGGCATCCGCGCCATTGCACGCCTTGGCGGTCCGGACGTGGCCGCGAAAATATGGGACGCCATCGCGGCCAAGCGCGCGTAACGCGACGCGTCTGCCCTCCATTTAATCAATTGCTGACCACTTTCTGCCAATTTGGCCTTTGGTACGTACCGCTGATGTATAGGCGGGTCCCACGTACCGGAGCGGGCTGATCCAGGACAATTGAAATTTATGGCGATTGAGGTTTTCAGCGGCACATCGATTCCGCGCGAGCTGGCGACAGCCGCGATGGAATTTCTGTGGGCGAAGTGGAAAACTCTCCATGATACCAATGATTTGACCGTCCAGCGCCTGACGGAAGAATGCAGCTATGAGCTGCGCGCCAATTCCATTCACATGATCAGTGTGGGCGATGACTTCGCTTATACCTACGTTGGCGAAGCCATCCAGGCTGCGTCCCACGAGAAACTTGCCGGCTCCCTGCTCTCGCAACTGACCAATCCCCTCAAGGATGAATTCAGGGACGTGTACCGCCAGGTCAGCAAGCGGATGGCCCCCGCCTTTATCCGCTACACCGGCGGGCGCTCGCAGAGCGGTCAGATCTGGCAGCGTCTGGTTCTTCCAATCAGGATCACCGACGGCGCCGTGATGCTGGTGATCTATTCGGAGCTGATCAGCTATCAGCTCGAAGTTTACGAACATCTGTTCCGCACTGCGCCTGACGCCATGGTTATTGCGTCGCCGATTGCCAACGATGTCGGTCACACCATCGACGGCTGGATCGTCATGATGAACGATCGTGCGCGGCAGCTTCTCAACTTCGACGGCAGCATCGGCAACCTGCGCCTGACCCAGCTTCCGCAATTCGCCGGCGTCGATATCTGGGGCAGGCTGTACGCACCGAAATCGGCCGCGGCGGCAACGCCGGTGACCACCGCCGAATTCAACGTCGAGATCATGCGCTTTCCGCATGTGTTCGGACTTCGTCTCTCGCCCAAGACCGGCACGCTCGACGCAAGGGAAGCGACGCTGGTTCCGGACAGCAACGCGAACACAGTCATCCAGCCCGCCTGATTTTTCAGAACATTCCGATTCAAAATATCACCGGAACCGCTGTTGCGTAAGCAGGGCTGCACCGCCTGCTGCACTGCTCCTTGTCAGTTCACGGCAACGGCCCATAATCCCGGTCGCGATAACAGACGACGAACAACAAAAGCCCAACGGAGGAACGCATGACGATCGATGTTTCGCGACGATCTCTCCTTGCTCTTGGTGCAGGACTTGGTGCGACCGTAATGAGCGGTGGCGCCATGGCCCGTGCGCCGAAGCTCGGCACGCAGGCTCCCTACTTTCATCGCTTCACGCTCGGCGGCGCCGAGGTGACCGTTGTGTCCGATGGTCCGCTTCCGCTCGGCGATCCGTCCGGCACATTCGTCGGTGTGCCGAAGGAAGACGTGCAGAAAATGCTGACGGACAATTTCCTCAGCACCAGCAACGTCATTCTCGAACAGAATGCACCGATCGTGAACTTTGGTGATCGCGTGGTCCTGTTCGATACCGGCATGGGCACCTCGAAACTGTTCGGACCAACGACCGGACGCCTGCAGAAGAGCATCGCTGAAGCCGGACTCAAGCCGGAAGACGTCGATGCCATCGTTTGCTCGCATGCGCATGTCGATCATATCGGCGGCATTGTCGGCGCAGACGACAAGCCGCTGTTCCCGAACGCGCAGGTCTATATCAGCCAGACCGATCTGGAATTCTGGACCGACGAAAAGAAAATGGATGGCCCGCTGAAGGATTTCATCGCCCATGCCCGCAAGAACCTGATGCCGGTGCGCGACCGCATCGTGTTCTTCAAGGACGGTCAGGAATTCCTGCCGGGCATCACAGCCATTTCGGCGCCGGGACATACCTTCGGCCACCACATGTTCATGATCCAGTCGGAAGGAAAATCTTTCGCCTTCCTCGGCGACCTGACCCACCATCAGGTGCTGCTGCTGGAGCGGCCGCGAATGGAGTTTGCCTACGATTCCGATCCCAAGATGGCTGCCGCAACACGGGTGAGAATGCTCGACATGCTCGCGGCCAACAAAACGGCCGTGATGTCCTACCACTTCGCGTGGCCAGGCTACGGTCATGTGGTGAAGGCCGGCGACGGCTTCCGCTACATCGCCGAGCCGATGATCATGCAGCTCTAGGACTGGTCCCAGAATTGCTGGCGGCAGCGGCCGAACGTCGCTGTCGCCCATTTTTCGTGGGTTTAGCTCTCAGTGTTCCCTAAATGTTCTTGCGCCCGGAAAAGTTCCTGCTAGGGTTGCAGTGGGGGCGAGGGAGCAATGGTTCAGCGCGTTTCCACGGTGGCGTTTGAAGGGATCGAAGCCCGCGCGGTGGACGTGCAGGTTCAGGTCGCGCCCGGACTCCCTGCTTTCACTATCGTCGGTCTTCCGGATAAGGCCGTTTCCGAAGCGCGCGAACGGGTACGCTCCGCCCTGATCGCGTCGGGACTGGCGCTTCCCGCCCGGCGAATCACGGTCAATCTCGCACCCGCCGATCTGCCCAAAGAAGGCAGTCATTACGATCTCCCCATCGCGCTCGGGCTGATGGCCGCCATCGGCGCGATCCCTCCCGACGCGCTTGCCGGCTTTACCGTGCTCGGCGAGCTCGGCCTCGATGGCTCGATCGCGCCGGTCGCAGGCGTGTTGCCCGCTGCTATCGGCGCGAATACCCGCGACGAGGGATTGATTTGTCCCGCGGCCTGCGGCGCGGAAGCCGCATGGGCCAGCCCCGAGATCCAGATCGTCGCGGCATCGTCACTCATTCAGATCGCCAACCACTTCAAGGGCACGCAGGTTCTGTCGCGGCCCGAACCGAAAATCGCCGAGCGGCAGATTGCGTCACTCGATCTTCGCGACATCAAGGGCCAGGAAAGCGCCAAGCGCGCGCTCGAGATCGCCGCAGCCGGCGGTCATCATCTTTTGATGATTGGGAGTCCAGGTGCGGGCAAGTCGATGCTCGCAGCACGCCTGCCTTCGATTCTGCCGCCGCTTTCGCCGTCCGAACTGCTCGAGATTTCGATGATCGCGTCCGTTGCAGGTGAAATCGAAGGCGGCGCGCTCACCGCACGGCGGCCGTTCCGCGCGCCGCATCATTCCGCAAGCATGGCCGCGCTCACCGGCGGCGGCATGCGCGCGAAGCCCGGCGAGATTTCACTGGCGCACAATGGTGTTCTCTTTCTCGACGAGTTGCCGGAGTTCGATGCGCGGGTGCTGGATTCGCTGCGTCAGCCGCTGGAGAACGGTGAGGTCGCGGTGTCACGTGCGAACCATCGCGTGACCTATCCGGCGCGCTTCATGCTTGTGGCGGCGATGAATCCGTGCCGCTGTGGCCACGCCTATGAGCCCGGCTATTCCTGCAAGCGCGGACGGATCGATCGCTGCACCGCAGACTATCAAGGGCGTATTTCAGGTCCGCTGATGGATCGCATCGATCTGCGGATTGAAGTGCCCGCCGTCGCCGCATCCGATCTGATTCTGCCCGCTCCGGCGGAAGGGTCGGCTGAGGTCGCGGCGCGCGTTGCATCGGCACGCGCCATCCAGATCGCGCGCTACGCGACTATCGGTCTGCCGCACATCCGCACCAACGCGGAAGCACCGGCAGCGGTGCTGGAAGACATCGCGCGTCCCGACGCGCAGGGGCAGAAACTCTTGCGCGATGCCGCCGACACCATGCGCCTATCAGCGCGCGGCTATCATCGCGTGCTGCGCGTGGCGCGAACCCTCGCCGACCTCGACGGCGCCGACACTATCGGGCGGCTTCATCTCGCCGAGGCGTTGTCATACCGGGTGCTGGCGGAAGACTTGCGCCGCGCGGCGTAATCAAAATCTGCGCCCGACAACCCTTCAGTAACGATCTCTCTTTACACTTCAGGAACCATAAGCAGCCCTGTCCCGGCGGCTTTGGTGCATGATCCGGACGGCCGGTCAGGTTTTCCGCGAGAGCATGCTGTCGGTCGTGTTGTTGTGAGTAGCGTTCCATGTTGCGTGTGAAGATTCTGGCCTCGGCCGTTCCACTGCTGCTTGCCGGCGTGGTCGCCGGCGGCGAACTGGTCCCGAACGCGAGCCCCTGCATCGCCCTTGGCCGGGCATCGATGCAGATCGCGACGGCGCCCTGGCAAAACCCGCTTCATGTCTCCTTCACCGACGATCCGGAGGCCGCGACCGTGCGCGTGCAGATCGTCGACAGCACGGACTTCGCGGACTTCACCGTGATCGACGATGCCCGAACCGCCGACGCCGATGACAGCTGCGCCGTCAATCCCGAGACATCCTTCGTCAGCATCGCGGATCATCGCGTCTCGGATTCAGAACCGGTGATCTACCTGTCGCACAGTGCCGGTGCGGATTACCGGATCTTCGTGAACTCGCGCACCTTTAGCGTCCGTGACGCAGCCGCCCTCGTGGTCGGCGCGGGACGCAGCGTCCGGCTGGCCGACCGCGCGACGTGAGCCTGCATTAACGTCTCGTTAGTCACGTTTGCATCACCGCAAACGATCCGCCGGCGCTTCAAACACTTCGAAACATCCCCAACACATTGTTGCGCAGACCTTCCAGACGCGCGATCTAACGGCGGAGCGGATATTTCATGCTGCGGGCTTTACGCATCAGATCACGCCTTCGCCGCCTTTCGCGCCGACATCCCCGGGCGAGCTTCATCATCCGCTCGGTGATGATCTTCTCTGCCACTTTCGGCGGAGCCTACGGCTTTATTTCAGGGAGCCGAAGCGAAGCATCCGGCTACGATCCTCAGGCTTTTGCCATCGGCGCGAGCTTCCTGTTCGCGCTGGCTTGTCTTGCGCTTGCAACACTCAGCATGCGCATGCGCTGGCTCAAGAAGAAGATGCGCAAGATCGAGATGCACAACGAGTCACTTGTGGATCGCAACTGGGAGCTGAAAGGCGCCGAGGAACACGCACGCAGCTTGTTCGAATCGCAGAGCGACCTGATCGTCCTGCGCGACAGCGACGGCATCATTACCTCGGCCAACGACGCTTACTGTACGCTGGCTCACAAATCGCGGGACGCCCTGATCGGCACACGCTTCACACTGCCGGTGATGGTTCAGGGCGCAGCGGCTCTTGAGCCGAACGGAACGCGCGTTCACGACCAGAAGATCGATAGCCCCCTGGGTCCGCGATGGATCGCCTGGCGCGAAGGTCTGATCCGCAGCGATGCCCACCAGCCCGCCGACCTGCAATGCGTCGGACGCGATGTGACCGATCGTGTCGAGACCGAACGCGCTCTGGCCGAAGCGCGCGATCTCGCCAACACTGCGAACCGTGCAAAATCGAAATTCCTTGCCATGGCGTCGCACGAGATCCGCACGCCACTGAACGGCATCATCGGCATGAGCAATCTGCTGCTCGACACCACGCTGACTGCGGAACAGGCCACCTACGCGAAAGCCGTGAAAACATCCGGCGATGCCCTGATGGCTCTGATCGACGAACTGCTTGATTTCTCCAAGATCGAAGCCGGCAAGATCGATCTCGAACAGCGTCCCTTCGCGCTGGCCGCCATGATCGAGGAGATTACCGAATTGCTCGCGCCGCGCGCACAGGCGCGCAAGCTTGAGATTGCGTCCTATGTCGATGAGCGTCTGCCGCCGGAAGTAATCGGCGATGCGGCGCGCCTGCGGCAGGTGCTGCTTAATCTGGCGGGTAATGCCATCAAGTTCACGCCATCCGGAGGTGTCGCCCTGATCGTCGAGCCGGGAATCTGGCCCGGCGAAATCAGCTTTCTTGTGCGCGATACCGGCATCGGCATTGCGCCGGAAGCGCAGCAGCGAATCTTCCGCGAGTTCGAGCAGGCATCCGACGGCACCGCACGCAACTATGGCGGCACTGGCCTCGGTCTCAGCATCAGCGACCGCATCGTCCGGCGCATGAGCGGGCGAATCACGCTGGAGAGCGCCGAGGGCGACGGCGCGACATTCGAGTTTTCGATTCCGTTGGCCGCGACCGATCGCAGCGACAGCTCCGCTTCAGTATTCACCGCACCTGATCTGGCCGATAAGTCCGTCATGCTTGTCGGCCCCCAGACCATCGAGGCCTCGCTGATCGCTCGGCGTCTCGAGCGCTGGGGCGCGCAGACCTGCACGGTGGCAGACGCATCCATCGCGCTGGCTCTTCTGCCCGAACGTGCATGGTACGCCATCCTCGTCGATCACGTGATTGGCGAAACACAAGCTCGGGATCTCGGCGAAGCGGCACTGCGCCATGCCACTCACCGCATCATGATGTTCACGCCGGCGACGCGGCGCGACATCGCGCCATCGATGATGGCACTGTTCACGGGCTATCTTGTGAAGCCGTTGCGCGCAGCCTCATTGGCCGAGCGCCTGACCGTTTCAGGCGCGGCGCTGGTGCCTGAACTGCCTGATGGCAACGAAGCCCTGATTGAAGCGCCGGAAATTTCTGCGCCGCTCATCGCGCCATCACGTCCGCTATCGATCTTGATTGCGGAAGACAACGAGATCAACGCGCTGCTGATCCGTTCGTTGCTCGTGCGCATGGGTCACCATCCCGTCGTCACCACCGATGGCGAGCAGGCGCTTGAATCGTGGCTCGCGGCGGATAGCGCCAGCACGCCTTACGATGTGGTGCTGATGGATATCCAGATGCCGAAACTCGACGGCATCACTGCGGCCAAGCGTATTCGCTCGCACGAGACAGACCGCGGTTCGCGCCGAACCACCATTCTCGCGCTGACGGCGAACACGCTGGTGGATGATCGCTATGCCTGTTTCGAGTCAGGAATGGACGGCTTCCTCGTCAAGCCGCTGGATCGCGACAAGCTGACTGAAGCGCTGGCGGCGATCCCCGCATCTCGAACAGTCGCCGCCTAACAGTGGCCTCGCCGCGCCCGCTGTGGATGTCATAAATCCGTATCACGACCATGATTATTGATGCCTCAGGGTCGCGCCTGACGAATCAATGCGCGCGGCCGTGAGGAAGCCATGGACGGCAACGAACCGGCTGGCACGAAGCCGGATGTAATTCTCAAGTCGCTGAAGCGCTCGTCTCTTGAACGCAAAGGCGCTCGCAGCCCGCTTGAAGCGCTTCGCCAAAATGCGCTGGTCCAGATGCTGCGGCCCCAGAACGCAAAGTCCGCGGCCTCTGCCGCTGCAACGTGGCTGATGCCAGGGCTGCGCGGCGAAGCCATTCCGAACATGCTGCAAGGGTTGCAGCCGCCCCCCCCGACGCTCGGCCGAATCGGTTCGCTTGAGGTTCGTCTTGCGCGAACCAAGGGCGATGTGAAGCGCGCGCAGAAGCTGCGCTACAAGGTGTTTTACAAGGACGGCTCCGCCATTGCCGACGCCGCGACGATGCTCGCGCAGCGCGACAAGGATGCGTTCGACAAGATCTGCGATCATCTGCTGGTCATCGATCACGCCGCCAAGCCAACCATGAGCGGCAAGCAGCCGGTGGTCGGCACTTATCGTCTGCTGCGTCAGGACGTGGCCGAAAAGCACGGCGGCTTCTACACCGGCGACGAGTTCGACATTTCCGGCATGATGGAACGGCAGTCGGGCTTGAAGTTTCTTGAGCTCGGTCGGTCCTGCGTGCTGCCGCCTTATCGCACCAAGCGGACCGTCGAATTGCTGTGGCACGGTGTGTGGAGCTACGTGCGCCGGCACAATCTCGATGTGATGATCGGATGCGCAAGCTTCGAGGGTACCGATCCCGACCGTCTCGCGCTGCCGCTGTCGTTCCTGCACCACTTCGCATCAGCACCCGAGGGCTGGCGCGCCAGCGCGCATCCCTCGCGCCGGGTGGAGATGAACCGGATGGCGAAGGACGACATCGACACCAAGGCGGCGTTGCGCATGCTGCCACCGCTCATCAAGGGCTATCTGCGGGTCGGCGCATTCGTCGGCGACGGCGCGGTGGTCGATCATCAGTTCGGCACCACCGACGTTCTGATCGTGATGCCGGTCTCGGCGATCTCCGGGCGTTATCTCGACCACTTCGGCGCAGACGCGACGCGCCACGCGGCGTAAAACTACAGCCGCCGCAGCGACACCGTTTCGATGATGTGATCGCTGCCCTTTTTCAGGATCAGCGTCGCGCGCGGCCGCGTCGGCAGGATGTTCTCTTCAAGATTGACGAGATTGATGCCGGTCCAGAGCGACAGCGCCTTTTCGGTCGCTTCCTCGTCAGAAAACTTCGCATAGCGATTGAAGTACGACCGCGGATCGCGGAACGCCGTGTCGCGCAGAGTGAGAAAGCGCTCCACGTACCATTCGCGCAGGATTGGTTCCTCCGCATCGATGTAAACCGAGAAGTCGAAGAAGTCCGACACATAAGGCACGGCCTTGCCGTCGCGCGGCAAGCGGCCGGTCTGCAACACGTTCACGCCCTCGACGATCAAAATGTCGGGCCGGTCGATCTCGACCGCCTCGTTTGGAATAATGTCGTAGGTCAGATGCGAATAGACCGGAGCCTGAACCGGGCGCCGTCCGGCCTTGATGTCGGACAGGAAGCCAAGCAGCGCCGGAAGATCGTAGCTTTCAGGAAAGCCCTTTTTCTGCATCAGGCCTTCGCGTTCCAGAACCTCGTTCGGAAACAGAAAGCCGTCGGTGGTGACGAGATCGACCTTGGGCCGCGGCGACCAGCGCGCCAGCAGCGCCTGCAGCACGCGCGCGGTGGTGGATTTTCCGACCGCCACCGATCCCGCGACGCCGATGATGTAGGGCATCTTGCGGTCTTCGATGCCGAGGAAGTGCCGCTGCGCCACAAATAGCCGCTGTGCCGCGGCGACGTAGAACGACAGCAGCCGCGACAGCGGCAGGTAGATTTCCTCGACCTCCTTGATGTCGAGACGATCATGCATCGAATGCATCCGCGCGATTTCCTCGGCGGTCAGCGTCATCGGCGTATCTTCGCGCAACGCGGCCCAATCCGCGCGCGAGAAAACGCGATAAGGATTGTACTGAACCTGATGATCGGCTCTCACATCCATGAGCCATTCCCTCCTGTCCGGGCTGCGCGCGTCCCCGCGCTTGCCGGAGTCAAATTATTCGCGCTTGCGCGCAGCTTTCTCTTCGAGCCCGGACATTTGCGTTCGTTGCGCCAGCGCGTCCTCGACTTCCGCCAGGCTGATGCCGCGCGACTTCAGCAGCACCAGAAGATGGAAGATCAAATCGGCGCTCTCCGCGATCAGGTGACCGCGATCGTTCTCGACGGCGGCGATGACGGTTTCGACCGCCTCCTCGCCCAGTTTCTTGGCGCAATGATCCGGACCCTTGTCCAGCAGCTTGCGGGTATAGGACGCGTCGCCGCCCGACGCAGCGCGGGCGTCGATGGTGGCAGCCAAGTCGTGGATCGTGAAACGGGTCATATTCGGCTTCTATCAGGTCCGGCCCCGGCCGGGGAGCGCAAAGTGTTGAGCAGATTCAGGTATTTGGAATTAGGTATCCAGCCGCATCGGCAATCCTGCACAAACCATATGGTCCTTGGCCTGACGGATGGTGAATTCGCCGAAATGGAAGATCGACGCGGCCAGCACAGCCGTGGCGTGGCCCTCGCGAATCCCCGCAACCAGATGGTCGAGATTGCCGACGCCGCCCGAGGCGATGACGGGAACCTTCACGCTGTCGGCAATGGCGCGGGTGAGCGGAATATCGAAACCCTGGCGTGTGCCGTCGCGGTCCATCGAGGTCAAAAGGATCTCCCCCGCCCCCAGCGAGACCACCTCCTGCGCATATTCGACGGCATCAATCCCGGTGGACTTGCGCCCGCCGTGGGTGAAGATTTCCCAACGATCCGAATTGCCCGCGCGCGGAACACGCTTGGCGTCGATCGCGACCACGATGCACTGGTCGCCGAACTTYTCCGCGGCTTCCTTGACGAATTCGCGCCGGCTCACCGCCGCCGAATTGATCGAGACTTTGTCCGCGCCGTAGTTCAGCAGCGTACGGATGTCATCCACGGTGCGCACGCCGCCGCCCACCGTGAGCGGCATGAAGCAAGCTTCCGCCGTCCGCCGTACCACGTCGAGAATGGTGCCGCGATTCTCGTGGGTCGCGGTGATATCGAGGAAACAAAGCTCGTCGGCGCCTGCGGCGTCATAAGCAATCGCGGCCTCGACCGGATCGCCCGCATCGCGCAAATCCACGAAATTGACGCCCTTGACGACACGGCCGTCCTTGACGTCGAGACAGGGAATGACGCGAACCTTGAACATCGTTGCTGTCCCTATGCCGCCGCGCGCGCGCGACGGATCAGCGCCAACGCCTCCGCCGGATCGATACGGCCGTCGTAAAGCGCTCGTCCGGAAATGGCGCCTTCGAGCTTCTTCGCACGCGGCTCAAGCAGCGCCTTGACGTCGTCGATGGAGGCAAAGCCGCCGGACGCAATCACCGGAATCGAGATCGCCTCCGCCAGTGCAATGGTCGCGTCAAGATTGAGGCCTTTCAGCAAGCCATCGCGCGCGATATCGGTGAAGATGATCGCAGCGACACCGGCGTCCTCAAAACGCTTGGCGATATCGAGCGCGGTGACCGTCGAAGTTTCCGCCCAGCCCTCCACCGCGACCTTGCCGTCACGTGCGTCGAGACCGACCGCAACCTGACCCGGGAATTTTTTCGCGGCTTCCTTCACCAGCGCCGGATCGCGCACCGCCGCCGTGCCGATGATGACGCGGCGGATGCCCTTGCTAAGCCAGGCTTCGATGGTGGCGAGATCGCGGATGCCGCCGCCGAGCTGCACCGGCATCTTGACGACCTTCAGCATCGCTTCGACCGCCTGCGCATTCATCGGCTTGCCGGCGAATGCACCGTCGAGATCGACCACATGGAGGTATTCGAAGCCCTGCGTCTCGAACGTCTTCGCCTGCGCGGCGGGATCGAGATTGAACACGGTCGCGCGCGCCATGTCGCCCTGTTCAAGGCGCACACACTGGCCGTTTTTCAAATCGATGGCGGGAAAAAGGATCACGGCTTCCACTTCAAAAAATTGGAGATCAAGGCCAGCCCAAAACGCTGGCTCTTCTCCGGGTGAAACTGCGTGCCAATGGCAGTGTCTTTCGCGACAATCGCCGTCACCGGCCCGCCGTAGTCGGCGCGCGCGACGACATCGGCCTCATTGACCGCATTCAGGTGATAGGAGTGCACGAAATAGGCGTGACGGCCTTTGTCTCCAAGGGGAAGTCGCTCAAGCACCGGATGCTCGCGCACCAGATCGAGCGTGTTCCAGCCCATGTGCGGAATTTTCAGATTTTCTTCGCGCGGCGAGATCTTCACGACATCGCCCGCGATCCAGTCGAGACCGGGCGTCGTGACGTATTCCTTGCCCTGCGTCGCCATCAGCTGCATGCCGACGCAAATGCCGAAGAACGGCCGCGCCTTGTCGCGCACCGCTTCCGTCATCGCATCGACCATGCCGTCCAGCGAATCCAGACCCTTGCGGCAATCTGCGAAGGCGCCGACACCGGGCAACACAATTCGGTCGGCGCGAAACACTACTTCGGGATCGCGGGTCACGACAATCTTCTGCGGCTGCTCCATGGCGCGCGCGGCGCGCTCGAAAGCCTTCGCCGCCGAGTGCAGATTGCCGGAACCGTAATCGATGATGGCAACGCTCAACGCGGTGCTCCGGGTTCAGGAAACAGGCCAATGATGCCTTGCGGCTGTGAGATGGAGGCGCGCGGCAGCGGTGGCGGCGAGGCCGTGGTGCCGCGTTCGTTGTTCTGCGCGGTCTTCGCGTTCCAGCGTTCGAAGAACCGGCGCTCCGCGGCTTCTTCCGAGTCCGCTACGACAATATCGAGCTGACGCCACTTGCGGCGCGACAGCTTCCAGCGGCGCAGCGATCCGGCCTCAAGCCCGACCAAAAGCGCGATCACCGCCATCACCAAAAAACGCGCGCCGGACCCGACGCCAACAGCCGACATCGCGATTTCGGCCACCATCATCAGCGCGATATAGCCGATCAGCGCCAGCCACAGCCGATGCCAGATCAGCCAGATCATCGCCGCGACGAACGCCCAGAAATAAAATCCATCGCGCACGAACACCAGCTTGTCCGGCACGGTGCGGACATCGGCGCCGTAGTAACTGGCCGGCGCGTGAACCGTATAGACCGCCATGATCGTTCTCCGGAACCTCTTTCAAACCAGATCGCACTGCAGTCTCTGGTTGAAAAGCGGACGTCAGCGCATGACCGGCATGCGCTGCGCCTGAAATCAGCCGCCGAGCTGGCCCTTGGTGGACGGCACTTCGCCTGCCGCGCGCGGATCGATCGCGACCGCGGCACGCAATGCGCGCGCCAGTCCCTTGAAGCAGGATTCGGCGATGTGATGGCTGTTCTCGCCATACAGCGTCTCGACATGCAGCGTCACGCCCGCATTCATGGAAAAGGCATGAAACCACTCGCGCACCAGCTCGGTGTCGAATTCACCGATCTTGTGACGCGGAAACTCGACCTTGAACACCAGCACGGGACGACCCGAGATATCGATCACGATGCGCGACAGCGTCTCGTCCATCGGCATGTGCACGCCCGCATAACGGGTGATGCCCTTCATGTCGCCGAGCGCCTGCTTCACAGCCTGGCCGAGCGCGATGCCGACATCCTCCGTGGTGTGGTGATAATCGACATGAAGATCGCCGACGGCCTTCACGGTGATGTCGATGCGCGAATGCCGCGCCAAGAGATCCAGCATATGATCGAAGAATCCGATGCCGGTCGCGACATCGGACACACCGGTGCCGTCCAGATTGACCGACACCTGGATGTCGGTTTCCTTGGTCTTGCGCTTGATCGTGGCCGTGCGCATGAAAAGTGCTCTCCGAACGCTTCAACTCTGGAAAAGAGCGCCCTTTTAACAGGCGTGTGACGCCTTCGCTACTGCGGGATGGACCGAATTTCGGCTGAGTTTTCAGATATGGTGACCGGAATTCGAGACACCAGCGGGTCGATTGCATCCGGCGGCGCCAGTGCCTAGATCAGGCTGGTCAACGAGGTCTTTATGCAAGCATCACAGCCTGAAATCTGGCACGGGACTACGATTCTCACGGTCCGCAAGGGCGGCAAGGTGGTCATCGGCGGCGACGGACAGGTCTCCATCGGCCAGACGGTCATCAAATCCAACGCCAAGAAAGTCCGCAAGCTCGGCAAGGGCGACGTCATCGGCGGTTTCGCCGGCGCAACCGCGGATGCCTTCACGCTGTTCGAGCGGCTGGAAGCCAAGCTTGAGCAGTATCCAGGTCAACTGACCCGGGCCGCCGTCGAACTCGCCAAGGACTGGCGCACGGATCGCTACCTGCGCCGCCTCGAAGCCATGATGATCGTGGCCGACAAGGAGGTGTCGCTGGTGCTGACCGGAACCGGCGACGTGCTGGAACCCGAACACGGCGTGATGGCGATCGGCTCCGGCGGAAATTATGCGCTGGCTGCCGCACGGGCGCTCGCGGATTCGGACAAGGATGCCGAGACCATCGTGCGCCGCTCGCTCGACATCGCGGCCGACATCTGCGTCTACACCAATCGCAACGTGACGATTGAAACACTGACGAGCGGCTGAGCCGCACTACCCCTCGGATGAGGGAAATAACGAAAGTCCCATGACAGATTTTTCTCCCCGCGAAATCGTTTCCGAACTCGACCGCTTCATCGTCGGTCAGAACGACGCCAAGCGTGCGGTCTCCATCGCGCTGCGCAACCGCTGGCGGCGTCAGCAACTGACCGGATCGCTACGTGAAGAGGTGTTGCCGAAGAACATCCTGATGATCGGCCCCACCGGCGTTGGCAAGACCGAGATCGCGCGGCGGCTGGCGCGGCTTGCGGGCGCGCCTTTCATCAAGGTGGAAGCCACGAAATTTACCGAAATCGGCTATGTCGGCCGCGACGTCGAGCAGATCGTCCGGGATCTGGTGGAGGTCGGGATCCTGCAAACCCGCGAACGCAAGCGCAAGGACGTGCAGGCCAAAGCCCAACTCGCCGCGGAAGAGCGCGTGCTCGACGCGCTGGTCGGCCCGAATTCAAGTGCTGCGACACGCGACTCGTTTCGCAAGAAGCTGCGCGCGGGCGAGTTGAACGACAAAGAAATCGAGATCGAAACACAGTCGTCCGGCGGCTCACCGATGTTCGAGATCCCGGGCATGCCAGGCGCACAGGTCGGCGCGATTTCCATCGGCGATATTTTCGGCAAGATGAGCGGCCGCACTAAAACGCGGCGGCTCAGCGTGGCGGACTCCCATGAGATCCTCATCAACGAGGAGAGCGACAAGCTGCTCGACAGCGAGCAGCTGACGCAGGAAGCGATCCAGGCGGTGGAGAACAACGGCATCGTCTTTCTGGACGAGATCGACAAGATCTGCGTGCGCGACGGCGCGCGAACGGGCGACGTGTCGCGCGAAGGCGTGCAACGCGATCTGCTGCCGCTGATCGAAGGCACCACCGTGTCCACCAAGCACGGCGCCGTGAAGACCGATCACATCCTGTTCATCGCATCCGGTGCGTTCCATATCGCCAAGCCGTCTGATCTGCTGCCGGAATTGCAGGGCCGCCTGCCGATCCGCGTCGAGCTGCAGGCGCTGTCGCGCGACGATATGCGCAGGATTCTGACTGAACCCGAAGCTTCGCTGATCAAGCAATATGTTGCGCTGATGCAGACCGAAGGCGTGACGCTGAACATCACCGACGACGCGATCGACGCGCTGGCGGATGTCGCGGTGGCGGTAAATTCGACGGTCGAAAATATCGGCGCGCGTCGCTTGCAGACCGTGATGGAGCGGGTCCTCGACGACGCTTCATTCCATGCACCCGACATGAACGGCCAGACCATCACCATCGATGCCGCTTATGTGCAGAAGCATATCGGCGACCTGGCGAAAAATACGGATTTGAGCCGGTTTATTCTCTAGGCTATCGCGCCCGTCTCACGCGTACATAAAGCGCGCCTTCGCCGCCGTGGCCGATATGCGCTTCCTCGAACCCGACCACGAAGCTGCGGAATTCCGGCAGGCCGAGCCAGTGCGGCACCTGCCGCCGCAGCACACCGCGCTCGGACTCCGGCCCCACTGTACGTCCCTTGCCAGTGATGACGAGAACGAACGTCATGCCGTTCTCGTGCGCGTGATGCAGGAAATTCAGCAGCACGCGATGCGCCTTGGTCTGGGTCATCCCGTGGAGATCGAGCCGTGCATCGATGTCTTTCCGGCCGCGTGACAACTGCGAGCGCTCACGGCGTCCCAAGGGCGCAAGCGGTGGCGGCGCAGGCAGTGTGGCCGGAATTTTACGGGTGATGACGGGAGATTTCAGCGGCGGCGCTGGCTTCGATGCGACCGGCACCTCCTCCACCATCTCTTCAGAAGCCTTTGCCGGACGAGGTTTCTTGCGCAGCGGCTTCGCCTGCTTGGCTACATTCTCCCACAGCTCAAGCTCTTCTCGGCTGAGCGCGCGCTTGCGGCGCATCACATGGGGCGGATCCAGAACCGACGGCCGTTTCATCGGCGATGACGCAAGCGGCGGTGATGCCGCGAACGGCGCGGCGACTCAGACTTCACCGCCGCTGTCGGCGTTGCGTCCGGCGCGGATTTTGGCCGCGCTTCCGGCAGCGGCACAGCCTGCACGGCTGGAGCTTGAGGGGGTGTAGCGGCAGCCGGATCTGTCTTGTCGGACGGTGCGGCAGGTTTTTGCGCGGAACCGGATTGATCTTTCGATGCGTCCTTAGCCGTGTCCTTTACTGCATCTTTAGCAACTTCTTTTGGCACATCTTTCTGCGGAAATAGCTTTGCGATCGTGGCCGATGGACGATCCGCCGGCAGCGGCATGGTCTTGCCACTCTCCACAGGGTCGAGGCCTTTCGGCAGCAGCATCACGAAGCGCGCGGGGTTCTTCAGGCGGCCGGCGACGCGGCCCGCATCGGCTCCTGCGCCAAAGTAAATATCCGCACGTGCGGGACCGATGATGGCGGAGCCCGTGTCCTGCGCGATCATCAAGCGGCGGAACGGCGTGTTGGACACATCCGTTTCAATCGGCAGATTGCCTTCGATGAAGAACGGCGTGCCATAGACGTGCAGCGATTTGTCGACGGCGATGGAGCGCCCCGCCGTGAGCGGCACGCCTTGCGCGCCAACTGCTTCATCGGTCGCCGACAACGACACCTCGCGGAAGAAAACGTAGGAACGATTCTGCCGGCGCAACTCTTTCGCAGCATCCGGACTTTGCTCCATGTATTCCCGGATCTTCTGCATCGACATCTGGTCTTTGGGAATGATGTTGCGCTCGATCAGCACGCGGCCGACGGGCGTATAGGGATAACCGTTATGCGCCTCGTAATTGATGCGCACCATCGATCCGTCCTCGAGATGAATCCGCGCCGAACCCTGAATCTGGATGAACAGCAGATCGGTCTGGCTTTTCAGCCAGACCACTTCGAGTCCTCGCCCCGCGATCGCGCCATCCTCGATCTCGGCGCGGTCATAATACGGCACCAGCTTGCGGCGGCCGATCTTGCGAAACACCTGCCCCTTGTTGGGCATGCTGGTATTGGCCTGCGAGTATCCGCGCACGAACAGGTTCGATGGCCGCCGGTAGACCGGCACATTGTAGATGTCGGTCTGCACCCGCGAGCCATCGACAATGGGCTCGTAGTATCCGGTGACAAAACCCGCATCCTCGCCGACACGCGAAATCTGCAGCGGAACGAAATGCCGTTCGAAAAATTCGCGCGCTTTGGCGCTGTCGGAAATGTCTTCGGCGCGTGCGGCGCTGCACGGTTCGCGCAGAGAAGTGCCGAGCGCCTTGCTGTCCGCCAGCGGGCCCTTCTGTGCGGCAATCGGCTTGCAGCTGGCACGAAATGTCTTGAACGCCGGCAACGGATCGTCGTCGGCCCAGCCCGTGACGGCGCTCCAGGTCAGCGGCGCGTACTGGCTTTCGGGCAATTGCAACGGCCAGACAACCGGTCCGCGCTTCTGAACTTCATGATGATGCTGAGCGCCATGATGACCGGCGGGCCTGGCCTTGGCGTCGGCGATGGCAAGGGCGGCGGTTGCGAGCAGTCCGGCTGCTCCGGCGCCGAGCCACGCGCCGAGGCGCGGCGTCCGTGCGCCGCGCGTGTCGTTCTTACTGTCCGCTTTCCGTCCCAACCAGCTTCCAGTTCGGATCGCGCGAAGTGATGTCACGGGCGAACGTCCAGACATCTGTGACATCGGTGAGCTTTTCCGGGTTGCCATCGACGACGGTGCCAGCCTTGTCACGCGTGACCGAAATCATCTGCGACACGAATCGGACGGTGATCTGCGCCGCGCGATCTCGCGTTTCGGCGCTGACGATGTCGGCCTTGTCGATCGACGCGAAGCGGGTTTCGACCTTTTCACCGCGCTGTTCGCGTTCCTTGATCGCGGTCTCGAATCCTTCGTAAACCTCCGACGACAACAGATCCTTCAGTGCGCGGCGATCACCATTGGCGAAAGCCAGCACGATCATCTCGTAAGCGCTCTTCGCGCCGCTGATGAAATGCTGCGCGTCGAACGACGGATCGGTGACCGCGATCTGGTCCAGACCGCGCGCGAGCGCGGAACCGGTTTCCGCAATGCCCTTCCAGCGGTCCGGCACAATCGCCGGCTCCGCAGATGGCGCCAGCGGCGATTGATCGATGACCTTTCCCGGCAAGGGAACGACATTGTTGTCCGCAGCGCCGCGCAGATTGCCCCGCGCCGGCACATCGAATGGCGGCCGCTCGTCACCGGTGCGTTGTCCCAGCACGTTCCGCAATCGCAGGAAAATGAAGACGGCCAGCGCCAGAAAAATGATCGTATAAATATCCACGTCGCATTCACTTTCTGATCGGTGCTGCATGCCACCCGAAAGACCCTTCTCGAGAAGGGTTACCCGGAAACTTGCCGCTCACATGTAGGCACGAAACCCGATCCAGCCAACACCGCTTTATGTCGCTATATGGCTCGCAAGCCTCCGCGCTTTTGAAGTGCCAAAAGGCGGGGTTTCGGGCGCTCACGACGGCCATTTAGGCCGATTCTACCCGATCCGGAGGTTACTGGCCAACCGAAACGCAGCAGAATGAGGCCATCGTCCTTGTCGAATGAGGCAAGGCTATGATAGCCACTCGCCCCGACAAGGGCGCGTGCCCAATTCAAGAGCGGACCTTAAGCGGCCGCCGGCGCGTTTTTGGCAGGCTGATCCCGACCGGGGCGCTCGATTTGCGATCCCACGTCCACATTCTCGGAGAGATACTTTCATGACCAACGGCAATGGCGCTCCTCTCGAGAATGCGGCTCCGCCCCAGCTCAATGTCCTGGCCCAGTACATCAAGGATTTCTCCTTCGAGAATCCGAACTCGCCGAATTCGCTCGCGTCCCAGGAAAAGCAGCCGTCGATCAACATCCAGATCAACGTCACTGCCAACGCGGTCGCCGAAAACGATTTCGAAGTAGCGCTGACCATCGAGGGCAAGGCCGAGAGCGACAGCCTGCTGCTGTTCGGCTTCGAGCTGGTCTATGCTGGCGTGTTCCGCATCCTGAATGTGCAGCAGGAAAACCTGCATCCGCTGGTCATGATCGAATGCCCGCGGCTCTTGTTCCCGTTCGCCCGGGAAATCATCGCGACGTCGGTGCGCAATGGCGGCTTCCCGCCGCTGATGCTCGATCCGGTGGATTTCGTCGGTCTCTACCGCCAGAACATGGCGCGTCAGGCCGAGCAGATCAAACCGAGCTGATCTCTCTTACGACTCTTTTGAAAATTCGGTCCAGATCGGCGTGCCGCCCAGCGTCGCGACGAAAGCCGCATGCGCTGCGACATCCGCTTCGCTGATGCGCGGTGCGAGTGGTGCCTCCCGCTGCCGCCGCGGTGCATCAGCTTGTCCGGCGCCGAATGAACGCGGTGTTTCAGCAGCCAGGATCAGCTGTGACTGCCGCGCGCCGATCAGATCGATATAGACTTCCGCCAGCAGTTCAGCGTCGAGCAACGCGCCGTGCTTGGTACGGCGGGAATTGTCGATGGCGTAGCGCGAGCACAGATCGTCGAGCCGGTTCGACACGCCGGGATGCTTGCGGCGCGCCAGCGTCAACGTATCCACCAGACGATCGCGCGGGATCGCCGCGCGCTTGACGCGGTCGAGCTCGGCATTGATGAAGCCAATGTCGAACGAGGCATTGTGAATAATCAGCGGCGCATCGCCGATGAAGATCAGAAAGTCTTCCGCCACGGCTGCGAACAACGGCTTGTCCGCCAGAAATTCTGCCGACAGGCCGTGGACGGCGAACGCCTCCTGCGGCATGTCGCGCTCGGGATTGAGGTAGATATGGAACGTCTGCCCGGTGGGCATGTGATTGACCATCTCGACGCAGCCGATCTCGACCAGACGATCGCCGCGCAGCGGATCGAGGCCAGTGGTTTCGGTGTCGAGAACGATTTCACGCATGGGTTAACCGGGTTACGAATCAGGTCCGCCGTTGCGGCATTTTAACGACTTCACGGAGAATTTCACCGATTCGTTGCCGCACCGGGTCCAGCCCGTGGGAGGTGTCCACTACGAAATCCGCCCGCTTGCGCTTTTCCGCGTCAGGAAGCTGCCGCGCCAGAATTGCGTCCAGCTTGTCGTGGGTCATGTTCTCCCGCGCCAGAATGCGTTCCCGCTGAATTTCCGGCGTCGTGGTCACCACCACCACCGCATCGACACGCTTCTCACCACCGGTTTCATACAGCAATGGAATATCGAGCACGGCCACCGGCGCGCCGGCCTTTTCGGCCTCGCTGAGAAATTTGAGCTGATGGCTGCGCAGCATCGGATGCACGATGCTCTCAAGCCGCTTCATTGCGTCGGCATTGTTGACGACCATCGCCGACAGCTTCTGCCTGTCGACCTTGCCGTCCACGGTGCTGCCGGGAAACGCTGCCTCGACCGCCGGCGCCGCCTCGCCTTCATAGACTTTGTGCACGGTGGCATCCGCGTCATAGACCGGCACCCCGGCTTCCTCGAACAGCTTTGCGGTGGTCGATTTCCCCATCCCGATCGAACCCGTCAAACCCAAAAGCAGCATCGGCAATTCTTTCATCATACAGCCAGCAGATTGCGGCTGCGCAGGAAACCAAGCAGCGGCAGCAACGGCAATCCCAGAATCGTAAAATGATCGCCTTCGATCCGCTCGAACAGATGCACGCCAGTTCGTTCAAGCTGATACGCACCGACGCTTGCGGTGACGGCGTCGCCAGCCTCATCGATATAGGCGGCAATCTCGCTTTCGGTGAGAGGCCGCATGGTCATGCGGGCGACGCTGACCTGGGAAAACAGCGAAACGCCGTCCTTCGCCACACTGACCGCGCTGTGCAGCGCATGAGTTTCTCCGGCCAGCGTGGCGATTTGTGCTGCTGCCGCAGTGCGATTCGCAGGCTTGCTGAAAAGCCGTTCTCCGAGAGCAAGCGTCTGGTCCGCGCCGATCACATACCGGCCAGGATGCTTCAAAGAGACGAACTTCGCTTTCTCCCCTGCGAGAAGCGCGGCAATTTCGCCGGGATCCGTCAGGCCGGAGCGTTGCTGGATAGCGCGCTCATCGATATCGGCGGGAATGGTCTCGACAAGAATTCCGGCATTCGCAAGCAGACTACGACGCACAGCGCTCTGCGATGCAAGGATCAACGGTTGCCGATCGCGCCAGACAGTCACGTTTGCGACGCCTTTTGACGCTGACGGTCCGCGTAGAGCTTCATGATGGCCGCCGCTGTTTCCTCGATCGAGCGGCGCGTGACATCAAGCAACGGCCAATCGTATTTCGCGCTGAGCTTACGCGAGAATGCGACTTCGTCTGCCACCGCCTGACGATCGATATAGGAATCGTCCCCGGTCCGGGCGCCAATACCAAGTAGACGATTTTGTCTGACCTGGATCAATCGCTCCGGCGTTGCGTGAAGACTGACCACCAGCGGATTCTTCAGTGTTTCGAGCTGATGCGGAATCGGAATTCCCGGCACCAGCGGCACATTGGCGGTGCGCACGCCACGATTTGCAAGATAGATCGACGTCGGCGTCTTTGAGGTGCGCGAGACACCCACGAGAACAACGTCAGCTTCTTCCAGTCCTTCGACATGCTGACCGTCGTCATGCATCATCGAATAGTTCAGCGCGTCGATGCGCTTGAAATATTCGGCGTTGAGGGTGTGCTGCGCGCCAACGCGCCGCGATGTCTCGGTGCCAAGATAGGCCTGAAACAACTGCATGACCGGGCCGATGATCGACAGGCTCGGAATGTTAATTTCCTGGCACTTCGCCTCGAGACGCTCCACCAGATCCTTCTCCAGCAGCGTGAACAGGACGATACCTGGCGCTTCCTCGATTTCTGCCAGCACACGGTCAAGCTGCTTCTGGCTACGCACCAGCGGATAGACATGTTCGACCGGGGAGACATTGGAATACTGCGCAGCCACCGCCCGCGCGACGGTGATCAGCGTCTCACCGGTCGAATCGGAGATCATGTGAAGATGAAAATAGCTGCGGGAGGTCGGCATTCTGTGGTTTCGATTCCCGTTTTTGTCAGCCCGGCTGCTGTGAATTGATGTGAGTTGCTGTGGGCATTTCGGCCTCAATCTCGCGACGGACGTTCGCACACGGGATAACCCGCTTATCGATTCACAGGGCTGATTTCGGGATGAAATCCAGCCGCTGAATAGATCGTAGCGGGGTTGTGTGGATTTGTCTTGGGATAATGGCAAGCCGGCATCAGCCAACCGCTTGGAACCATCTGTATATTTCCTCGCGTCCCCGCACACTTCGACAGCGGGTATAAGTCGAAGCCATGTGGACGAGCGCTGGATAAACATGGGAGAGAAATGCGCGGGCGCTAATCACCACTACACTGACTCAAACCTAAGAATCTAAAAAGGATTCTTTAAGAAAGTCGTGCTTGCGGACAGACCTTGTCTCACGTCATCTATCGATGCTGCTCAACAACCTTGGCAACGAAAAGTTCCTGAGATTGAATTGCAGAACGCGATCTTGCGATAGCGATAAGTCTGGCAAAAAAGAAAATACGCGATGTACGAATGGATCAAAGCGCTGCATGTGATCGCGGTCATCTCCTGGATGGCGGGCATGCTCTATCTGCCGCGGCTGTTCGTCTACCATTGCGAAGCAGAGATCGGCTCAAAGCAGTCCGAAACCTTCAAGGTGATGGAACGCCGGCTGCTCAGGGCGATCATCGATCCGGCCATGATCGTTACCTGGCTGGCCGGTTTGTGGCTGGTTTGGCAGGGCGGCTGGTATGTCTCGGGCTGGTTTCACGTCAAGTTCGTGCTGGTGCTGATCATGTCGGGTGTTCACGGCTTTCTGGCAGCCCGCGTGCGTGATTTCTCTAATGATAAAAATACCAGAAATCAGAAATTCTATCGTATTATCAACGAGGTACCAACAGTTCTGATGATCGCAATCGTCATTCTGGTGATCGTTAAACCCTTCTAGCCCGGCAGAATGATCGTTTTGGCGAAAATCGCGTCCTTGCGTGGAGCCGGGTGATTTTCTATATTCGCGTTATCCCACCGAACGCAGGCGGATGTGGTTGAGTCCCGGTCTCATCGTTGGACCGGCCGCCACATCAGGTTCGAAGCCTCCCGGCACCTTCCTCGCTCAAGACTTCCCTACTTGAGACCTGCGGACCTTCAATCGTTTTGTAGTCCGTATGTCGTCAGCAGGCTGAACCTCTCGCTCCCCTCCCCTCTCTTTTCTCCACATACTCCACAGGACAATCCCAATGCGGGAAATCAAATTACAAGACCTCAAAACCAAAACTCCGGCGGAGCTCGTCTCGTTCGCCGAAGAACTTGGGGTCGAAAACGCCAGCACCATGCGCAAGCAGGAGTTGATGTTCGCCATTCTCAAGCAGCTTGCGATCCAGGAAACCGACATCATCGGTGAAGGCGTCGTCGAGGTTCTCTCCGACGGCTTCGGATTCTTGCGCTCATGGGACGCTAACTATTTGCCGGGCCCTGACGACATTTACGTCTCGCCGTCGCAGATCCGGCGTTTCGGACTTCGCACCGGCGACACCATCGAAGGCCATATCCGTAGCCCCAAGGAAGGTGAACGCTACTTCGCCCTGCTGAAGGTCAACACGCTGAACTTCGAGGACCCTGAAAAGTCCAAGCACAAGGTCAATTTCGACAACCTCACGCCGCTATTTCCGGACGAGCGCTTTCGTCTCGAACTTGACGATCCGACTCGCAAAGATCTGTCAGCACGTGTCATCGACATCGTCGCTCCCATCGGCAAGGGTCAGCGCGCACTGATCGTTGCGCCTCCCCGCACCGGCAAGACCGTGCTGATGCAGAACATCGCACACTCAATCACAGCCAATCATCCGGAATGCTATCTGATCGTTCTTCTGATCGATGAACGTCCGGAAGAAGTCACCGACATGCAGCGTTCAGTGAAGGGCGAAGTTGTATCCTCGACCTTCGACGAGCCGGCGGTGCGCCATGTGCAGGTTGCCGAAATGGTGATCGAGAAAGCCAAGCGTCTGGTCGAACACGGCCGCGACGTGGTGATCCTGCTCGATTCGATCACGCGCCTCGGACGTGCCTACAACACTGTCGTCCCAAGCTCCGGCAAGGTTTTGACCGGCGGTGTCGATGCCAATGCGTTGCAGCGTCCCAAGCGTTTCTTCGGTGCCGCGCGTAACATCGAAGAAGGCGGATCGCTCACGATCATTGCGACCGCGCTGGTTGATACCGGCAGCCGCATGGACGAAGTGATCTTCGAAGAGTTCAAGGGCACCGGTAACTCCGAGCTCATTCTCGACCGTAAGGTTTCGGACAAGCGCACCTTCCCGGCAATCGACATCTCGCGGTCGGGCACGCGCAAGGAAGAGCTCATCACCGATCCGCAGCTTCTCAAGAAAATGTATGTGCTGCGCCGCATTCTCAATCCGATGGGCACGATGGATGCTATCGACTTCCTGCTCGACAAACTCCGCAACACCAAGAACAACGCGGAATTCTTCGAGTCGATGAACACGTAAGATGAATACCTGATATGAACATCTGACCGATACCAACGGTCCATTTGTTTGTTATGCCCGGCCATCATGCGAAGCGCGTCTTCGTGTCGATGCCGGGCATTTGCATTTTTGACATATCGCGTCAGGATGATTGCGCAGCTCGCGTCGCACAAGACGTGACAGCGAGGGAGGTTATTTCTTGTCATCCGATTCTCGTCTTCCGCTCGGCGCGTCCCTGCCCGACTGGACGCGGCGCGCGTCTCCGCGACCTGTCACGCTCGAGGGCCGCGCCTGTCGCATTGAGCCGCTGAATATCGCGCGCCATGGCGACGATCTTGTCGCAGCATTCAGGACGACCGACGAAGCATCATGGACGTACCTGTTCGTCGGCCCTTTCGCAGATGACGCCGGAATTCTGAGCTGGCTCACTGAATCTGCGGACAGCACGGATTATGTTTACAGCGCGATCATCGACCGCAAAACAGGACGCGCCGCCGGCGTGTGCGCTTACATGCGGCCCAATCCTGCCTATGGCGTCATCGAGATAGGCAGCATCCATTATTCGGATGCACTGAAGCGCACGCCCGCCACCACCGAGGCGATGTTTCTGTTGATGCGGCACGTGTTCGAGGATCTCGGCTATCGCCGCTACGAGTGGAAGTGTAATTCGTTCAACGCGCCGTCACGTCGGACAGCGCTGCGGCTTGGATTTCGCTTCGAGGGCGTTTTCCGCAATCACATGGTAGTCAAGGGCCACAACCGTGACACGGCCTGGTTCTCGATTCTCGACAGCGAATGGCCAGCATTGAAGACGGCCTATGAAAAATGGCTGGCGCCGGAAAACTTCGACCGGGACGGCCGTCAGCGTGTGTCGCTAGCAGATATGATCGCAGCCGCCCGGTAACTGCACAAATTGTGCAGCGCACAATAGATTGCTGCAGCTCATGTTGCAGCATATTGCGACGCAACATAGGCCAACCGTCAAGGTCTCCAGGAATTTTCATTGCCTGCCCGGCGCGTGTCCGACAAATAGGCCATGCACTCTCCCGATCAGACCATCTTCGCCTTGTCGTCCGGCCGCGCGCCGTCGGCGATTGCCATCATCCGCGTGTCTGGCCCGCAAGCCGGGGCAGCGGCCGAGCGGCTCTGTGGAAAACTGCCTGCACCCCGCCTCGCCCATGTATCCACGTTGCGCGATCTCGACGGCAGCGCGCTCGACGAATCGGTGACGCTCTGGTTCCCGGCGCCGCACAGCGCCACCGGCGAAGACGTCGCAGAATTTCATGTTCATGGCGGCCGCGCTGTCATCGTTGCGATGTTCGAAGCATTGGGCGCGATCGACGGCTTGCGCCCCGCGGAGCCCGGCGAATTCACGCGCCGCGCTTTCGAGAACGGCAAGCTTGATCTCACCGAAGCCGAAGGCCTCGATGATCTCATTCACGCTGACACTGATCGTCAGCGCCGTCAGGCGCTGCGGCATCTGAAAGGATTGCTCGGTGCGAAGGCCGAGAGCTGGCGGCAGCAGATCATCGAGGCTTCCGCATTGGTGGAAGCTGGAATCGATTTTTCCGACGAAGGCGATGTGTCGGCGGAATTGGTTGCGCCGGCGTTGCGTAAGATCGCGACCTTGAAATCTGAAATTGAAGAAACCCTTGCGGCGTCGGCACAAAGTGAACGCCTGCGCGAAGGGCTGACAGTTGCGATTGCCGGTCCGCCGAACGCGGGTAAATCCACGTTGCTGAATCGTCTCGCACGTCGCGAGGCCGCGATCGTCTCACCACATGCCGGCACCACGCGTGACGTCATCGAAGTGCATCTCGATCTCGATGGTTATCCGGTGACGCTGATCGACACGGCCGGCGTGCGCGACACGCACGATCCGGTCGAGCAGGAAGGCGTGCGCCGCGCGCGCGATCGTGCGCGGACATCGGATCTGGTGTTGTGGCTGGTCGATGCAAATGACGAGGTCGCGCCGGCGCTCGCGAGTGCCGACGATCACGCGCCGGTCTGGGTCGTGCGCAACAAGGTCGATCTGGTGACAGCGAAAGAAGAGGCGGGGAAGTCGCCATCGCGGTTCGATATTTCCGCCGCGTGCGGCGATGGTGTTCAGGAGCTGATCGCGGCGCTGGTGTCCTACGCCCAGGATTATTTCGGGTCGGGCGAAATGGCGCTGGTCAGCCGCACCCGGCACCGGACCTTGCTGCGCGAGACCGTTGCGGCTTTGGGCCGGGCCGGGCAGGCGGCTGGGAAAGGCGATGAGCTTTTGGCCGAGGAGCTACGAATCGCGATTCATTCGTTGGGACGACTCACGGGCCGGGTAGATGTTGAGGACGTTCTGGACGTGATCTTCCGCGAATTCTGTATCGGCAAGTAGGCCCAAGTAGGCCAATGGCTGACCGGTGGGCCAGTGGCCCCGTTTCACGTGAAACAAGTTCCGCAGACCTGTTTGTTTCACGTGAAACACTCCTGAGCGATTTCCATCTTTCAGCTTTTGCACCAAAGCGATAGAAGTCTGCCGATGCAGACCACATTCGACGTCATTGTGATCGGGGGAGGCCACGCCGGCTGCGAAGCTGCGGCTGCCTCTGCGCGCGCGGGCGCCAAAACGGCCCTGGTCACCCATCAGTTTGCGACCATCGGCGCAATGTCCTGCAATCCTGCTATCGGAGGTCTCGGAAAGGGCCATCTGGTCCGSGAAATCGACGCCCTCGACGGCCTAATGGGCCGAATTGCCGACCAAGGGGGCATTCAGTTCCGGGTTTTGAACCGCCGCAAGGGACCGGCCGTCCGCGGGCCGCGGGCCCAGATCGATCGGAAACTTTATGCGGCTGCCATGCAGGCCGCGATCCGGGAAACGCCCAATCTGACCGTGATCGAGGGTGAAGCGGACGAGCTTTTGCTCTCGGAAGGCCGGATCTGCGGGATTCGCCTCGGCGATGGCCGAGAATTCGCTGTTGGCGCCGTGGTTGTGACCACCGGGACGTTTCTCCGGGGCCTGATCCATCTCGGTGAGAAGAATTGGCCAGCCGGGCGGGTCGGAGAAGCCCCGGCGATGGGTCTTTCCAAGTCTTTTGAGCGCGCGGGTTTTACCCTGGGCCGGCTCAAGACCGGAACGCCGCCGCGCCTCGATGGAGCGACCATCGACTGGTCCGCGGTGGAAATGCAGCCCGGGGATGATCCGATCGAGCCATTTTCGGTGCTGACGGACAGGATTTCGACCCCGCAGATCGAATGCGGCATCACCCGGACCACCAACGCGACCCACGACATCATCCGGGCCAATGTCCACCGCTCGCCGATGTATTCCGGGCAGATCAAGAGCACCGGCCCGCGTTATTGTCCCTCCATCGAGGACAAGATCGTTCGGTTCGGCGACCGGGACGGGCATCAGATCTTTCTGGAGCCGGAAGGGCTCGGCGACAGCACGGTTTACCCCAACGGCATCTCCACTTCGCTGCCGGAAGAGGTCCAACTGGCGATTTTGGCGACGATTCCGGGGCTTGAACACGTGAAAATGGTTCGCCCGGGCTATGCCATCGAATACGACCATGTCGATCCCCGCGAACTCGAGCCGACCCTGCAGACCAAGCGGGTGCCGGGGCTTTTCCTGGCCGGGCAGATCAACGGCACCACCGGCTATGAAGAAGCCGGCGCGCAGGGGCTAGTGGCGGGGCTGAATGCGGCCTTGCTGGCCGGCGGCGGCAAACCGGTCGTGTTCGACCGTGCTGAAGGCTATCTCGGCGTGATGATCGACGATCTGACCTCGCGCGGCATCACCGAACCCTACCGGATGTTCACTTCGCGAGCCGAGTACCGCCTGACCCTTCGCGCCGATAACGCCGATCAGCGCCTGACCGATCGGGGTATTGCACTCGGCTGCGTGGGAGCGGAGCGAGCCGGGCGCCACGCCGGGAAGATGGAAGCCCTTAAAGCCGCGAAATCATTGGCGAAATCGCTCTCCGTGACGCCGAATGAAGCCGGAAAACACGGCATTGCACTCAATCACGATGGCCAGCGCCGCACAGCGTTCGAGATGCTGGCCTATCCAGAAGTCGAATGGGCCAACGTCACGTCGATCTGGCCACAGCTCAATGCGATAGATCCCAAGATCGCGGTCCATCTGGAGATCGAGGCCAAATACGACGTTTATCTCGCCCGCCAGGCCGCCGATGTGCAGGCCTTCCGCCGCGATGAGGGCCTGGTTCTGACCGAGGTCGATTACAGCGCTGTTCCGGGGCTTTCCAATGAAGCTCGGCAGAAGCTTGAGAAGGCACGGCCCCGGACCATCGGGCAGGCGGGCCGAATCGAGGCCATGACCCCGGCGGCGCTGGCGATCCTCGCGGCCTATCTGCGCCGCGAATCCCGTCGGCCATCTTCCACCGTATCGGCCTGATCCATGGCCAAGGCGGCCTCAGTTTCCATCCCGGCTTTGGACAAGGCGGCGGCTTTGGCGCTGACTCCTGTTTCACGTGAAACAGAAGTCCGGCTCGATCGCTATGTCGACCTGCTGGTGGAATGGCAGGCCAAAACCAATCTGATTGCGCCCTCCACGCTCCCGCAGCTCTGGACCCGGCACATCGCCGATTCGCTGCAGCTTCTGGATCTCGCGCCATCGGCAAAACACTGGCTCGATTTCGGCAGCGGCGGKGGCTTCCCCGGCGTGGTGCTGGCCTGCGCGATGGCGGATCATCAAGGCGCGTCGGTCCAGCTTGTCGAGCGCAGCGGCAAGAAGGCGGCGTTTCTGCGCGAGGCGCTGCGAGTCACTGGCGCCGCCGGCTCAGTTATCCTCGCCGACATCGGGGATTATGTGGATAGCTTGCAGGCGCCGATAGATTGCGTCACTGCGCGCGCGGTTGCTCCACTACATATACTGCTCGGCTATGCAGAGCCTCTGGTGAAACGGGGCGCGAAAGCACTGTTTCTAAAGGGTCAAGATGTAGAGTCCGAATTGACGGAAGCTACTAAATATTGGAATATCGAGCCCGTTTTACATCCCAGCCGCACCGGCGGACACGGCTGGATCGTCGAGCTCAAGACAATTGAGCGGCGATAATCGTCCAGCAGTAACAAGTACAAGGCGGCCAGGCACATGGTTGGCATCGACGGAATTTTTCAGGACGAGAATGGCACCGCGACGGGTGAGCGGGGTCACCCCCGCATCTTGGCGCTGGCGAATCAGAAGGGCGGGGTCGGCAAGACCACGACCGCGATCAATCTCGGCACCGCTCTGGCCGCCATCGGCGAGCGGGTGCTGATCGTCGATCTCGATCCGCAGGGCAACGCCTCGACCGGGCTCGGCATCGACCGGCGCAACCGCAACTGTTCGACCTACGACGTGCTGATCGGCGAAGCCAAGCTGCGCGAGGCGATTATTCCGACCGCGGTGCCTCGCCTGCACATAGCCGCCTCGACCATGGATCTCTCCGGACTCGAACTTGAATTGGGCACCACGCGCGACCGCGCGTTTCGTCTGCGCGACGCCATTGCCGAACTGAACGTCAACGTTGCGCCAGACACCGACTACACCTACGTGCTGGTCGATTGCCCGCCGTCGCTCAACCTGATCACCGTGAACGCCATGGCGGCGTCGCATGCGATTCTCGTTCCGCTGCAATGTGAGTTCTTCGCGCTCGAAGGTCTGTCGCAATTGCTGCAGACGGTGGAGCAGGTGCGCACCACGCTCAACCCGACGCTGTCGATTCACGGCATCGTGCTGACGATGTTCGACTCGCGCAACAACCTGTCGAACCAGGTCGTCGCCGATGTGCGTCAGTTCATGGGCAAGAAGGTCTACGACACCATGATCCCGCGCAACGTGCGCATTTCCGAAGCGCCGTCTTACGGCAAGCCCGTGCTGGTTTACGATTTGAAATGCGTCGGCAGCGAAGCCTATCTGAAACTCGCGACAGAAGTGATTCAGCGCGAGCGTGAACTGCGCGCGCACTGATCCTGCGACGCGATGCCGGCGGTGATGGTTGTTGCCGCTTCGAAAGGTTTTTGAAGCAGGAGTGCGCGAGTTGAGTGCGAGGGAAGCGGCAATGGCCGAGGAGCGTTCGCGACTGGGTCGCGGTCTTGCAAGTCTGATTGGCGATGTCGGCGGCGAGGCGGCTCATGTCGATCGTCCGTCGCGTACACCGCGCCGCATCCCTATCGAATTTCTGAAAGCCAACCCGCGCAATCCGCGCCGGACTTTTTCCGATGCCGAACTCGACGAGCTGTCGGCCTCGATCAAGCAGCACGGCGTGATTCAGCCGATCGTGGTGCGCCCGGTGAAGGGTTCACAGGATCGCTTCGAGATCATCGCAGGTGAGAGGCGCTGGCGCGCATCGCAGCGCGCAGGCCTGCATGATGTGCCGATCGTCACCGCCGATGTGAACGACAGCGACGCGCTCGAGATCGCAATCATCGAGAACGTGCAGCGCTCCGACCTGAACGCGATGGAAGAAGCGCAGGGCTATCACGCGCTCGCCGCCGAATTCAAACGCAGCCAGGAAGACATCGCCAAGATCGTCGGCAAGAGCCGCAGCCATGTCGCCAACATGATGCGTCTGACGAAATTGCCGGAGCAGGTTCAGGCTTACATCGCCGAAGGCAAGCTGTCCGCCGGTCACGCGCGTGCATTGATCGGCGTGCCGGATGCTGCAGCCGCGGCGAAGCGCATCGTCGAGGAAGGTCTGAACGTACGCCAGACCGAAGCGCTCGCGCATGATGAGGGCGTGCCGGAACGCAAGCCGCAAAAGGCGCGTGCTGGCGCTGTCGCAAAAGATCCCGACACCGTCGCGCTCGAAAAGCGTGTCAGCGATGTGCTCGGTCTTAAGGTCAGTGTCGATCACCGCAATCCCGGCGGTGTCGTTCATATCAAGTATACCGATCTCGATCAGCTCGACGAGATTTTACGGCGGCTGGAAGCGGGGCGGTAAGCTAGCCCCGTCGCCGTGCGTTCACCGCAATCGCAAGCAGCGCCCGCTGCGCGATGACTTCAGCCAGCGATGACTGCTTGCGCATTTCGAATGCTGCGTCGGCCAGTTGCGCCATAACGCGGCCCATGCGCTCCACGCTGGTGTTACGCAGCGCAGTCTCCACCAAGGTCTTGCGCGAAAAGTGCAGCCGCGGAAATCCGCTGTCGAGTGCTTCGAGTTCGCTGCGGCCCTCTTCGATCGACAACCGCGCCTTGTGCAGCGCCGCCGCCTGGCGTTGCGCCGACATGATGATCATGCCCGGATAAATTCCGGCGGCCATGGCCTTGGCGAAGGCGGTTTCAACTTCCGCGGCCCGGCCAGCGAACGCGCTGTCCACGATGGGATCGAGCGCAAGACCCGAAGCGTCGGTCACGATCGCTGCTACATCGTCGAGCGTGACTTCGCTCTGGCCGTGCGCGTAAAGCGCGACCTTGCGGATTTCATTGCGCGAGGCCTGCCGGTCGCCGCCGAGCAGCGAGGTCAATGCCGCGCGTGCATCCGGCGCGATCCTCAGGTTCGAGGCGCGCAGTTCGTCGTCGATCAGTTTTGCGAGATCGCGCTCGGTGTCGGCGTAGCATGCGATGGCGACCGCGGACTTTGCTTTCTCGCACGCCTTTCGCAACGGCGCGTCTGGGCGCAGTTCTCCGGCCTCGATCACGATGCGGCAATCTTTCGGCTGCATCTCGGCGAGGGTGTCGATGCCGCTGGCGAAACTGCGGGAGCCCGCGCGAATCCGGATCGCGCGGCGGCCGCCGAACAACGGCACTGTCATCGCTTCGTCGACAAGACGTGACGGTTCAGCGGCGAGTTCGTCGCCGTCCATCTTGACCAGTGAAAAGGGATCGTTCGGATCGTCGACGGCGGAGGCCATCAAGGCGTCGGCGCGTTCGCGCACCAGACCGGCATCAGGACCGTACAGCAGGATGATCGGCCGCGACGGATCGGGCCGGGCCAGAAACGCGTCGATTTCTTTCCCGCGAAGCGCGACCACGAATGTTTAGAATCCCGAGTGCGATCAGGTGCCGGCGATGAAGAAGGACGCGAGGCGCTGGCTGATATTGTCCGCGATCACCTTGGCGGCGCGATCTTCGGCGTCGCGCAATCCGCGCGAGCGAGCGAAACGCTGCGCCTGTCCCGGAATGTCGTAGGAGACGCGCGAGAACGTTGTGCCGGTCAGCACCGTCTTGTCGGTGGCGTTGTCCTTCAGCTCATACGTGGCGTCGATGCCGTAATTTTCGATGTCCGGCCGCGCCGTGGTCGGATCGACGATGATCGACATGCGCGTCGTGCTGATGCGCATCAATAGCCGGTGGGTCGGCGGAGCGCCAACGGCGCTGCCGTACATGCTGAACATCAGCGCATTGCGGATCTCCACGCCAAGCCGCGCCTCGCGCGAGCCGTTCGGCAGGTTGAGCGGCGGAACTTCGACGCCCTGAAGCTTGTCGCGCAGCGCCGAATCGCCGTTCGGCCCACGCTCGGCATACATCGGCTGGAAGCATCCGGCCGTCAGGGCCGCAATAGCGGCCACGGCCAGAAGCCGGGCAGCGATGCGCGTATCAAACCACGACATTCACGATCCTCTGCGGGACGATGATGACTTTTCGGGGAGATTTCCCGTCCAAGGCTGATTTTACTGCATCGAGTGTCAAAACGGCAGCCTCAATTTCCGGATTTTGGGCATTTCGGGCGACCGTGACATCCGCGCGCTTCTTGCCATTAACCTGCACGGGAAGCGTAATTGTGTCATCGACAAGCAATTTCGGCTCGATTTCGGGCCACTTCGCCTCTGAAACCAGTTCCTGATGCCCCAGCACATGCCAGCACTGTTCGGCCAGATGCGGCATCATGGGCGAAATCAGCCGGACCAGAATGTCGAAGGCTTCCCGGGCCGCGGCTGCGACGGCGGGATCGGTCTCCAGCGGCTTGGCCGGACTATCGACGATCTCGGCCAGCGCGCCGACGAACGCATAGAGTTTTGCGATCGCGGTGTTAAAGCGCAGCCGCTCGATGCCGGTGGAGACGTCGGCAAGCGTGCGGTGGGACACGCGCCGTAACGCCAGCGCGCCTTCAGGGCCGTCGAGGCTCAGCGCTGCGCCGGATTTCGGCAAATGCGAAGCAGCTGTATTCACGAGCCGCCATACGCGTTGCACGAACCGACTCGCACCCTGAACACCTTCTTCGCTCCAGATCACGTCACGGTCCGGAGGCGAATCGGAAATCATGAACCAGCGCGCGGTGTCGGCGCCGTAGGTGCCGATGATGTCGTCGGGATCGACGGTGTTGCGCTTCGACTTCGACATCTTCTCGATCGCGCCGATGACGATGTCTTCTCCTGTCGTAAGCAGAGTCGCGCGGCGGCCGTTAGCGCCCGCTCCGATCTCGATTTCGGCGGGGGACGCAAAGGTACCGTCAGCTTTTTTGTAGGTTTCGTGAACCACCATGCCTTGCGTGAACATCCCGGCGAAGGGTTCGTCCATGCCGACGTGTCCCGTCGCCTTCATCGCGCGGGTGAAAAAGCGCGAGTACAGCAGGTGCAGGATCGCGTGCTCGACGCCACCGATATACTGATCGACGGGCATCATGCGGTTGACGACCGCAGGCGTGGTCGGCGCGTTCTCGTTCCACGGATCGGTAAAGCGTGCGAAGTACCACGACGAGTCGACGAACGTGTCCATCGTGTCGGTTTCGCGCGTGGCTTTGCCGCCGCACTGCGGACAGGTGACGTGCTTCCATGTCGGATGGTGGTCGAGCGCATTGCCCGGCTTGTCGAAGCTTACATCCTCCGGGAGTACAACTGGCAAATCTGAGTCCGGCACCGGCACCACATCGCACTTCGGGCAATGGATGACGGGAATCGGGCAGCCCCAGTAGCGTTGACGCGAAATACCCCAGTCCCGCAGGCGGAAGTTCACTTGCCGCTCGGCAACAGGCATGTTGCCGCGCACGGTGCTTTCGAGCCGTTTCGCGACTTCTTCCTTTGCCTGCTCAATCGTCATGCCGTCGAGGAAGCGGGAGTTGATCATCCGTCCGTCGCCATCATAGGCGGTGGTTGTGATGACGAAACGTGCGGGGTCCTGACCTTCGGGGCAAACCACCGGCGTATTGCCGAGATCGTATTTGTTGACGAAGTCGAGGTCGCGCTGGTCGTGCGCGGGACATCCGAAAATCGCGCCGGTGCCGTATTCCATCAGCACGAAGTTGGCGACATAGACTGGCAGCTTCCATTCGGGATCGAACGGATGCAAAGCCTTGATGCCCGTGTCGAAGCCCTGCTTCTCGGCGGTGTCGATGATTTCCTGCGCGGTGCCTTGCCGCTTGGTCTCGGCGATGAACTCGGCAAGCTTTGGATCTTTCAAGGCCGCCGCTTGTGCCAACGGATGATCCGGCGCGATGGCCATGAACTTCGCGCCGAACAGCGTGTCGGGACGCGTCGTGAAAATCCGCAGTTCGCTTTCGCCATTTGGCGCGGTCGCTTGATCAAGCGCGAAACGAACGAGCAACCCTTCGGATCGGCCGATCCAGTTGCGCTGCATGAGGCGCACCTTGTCGGGCCACCGGTCGAGCGTATCCAGCGCGTCGAGCAGCTCCTGCGAATACTTCGTGATCTTGAAGACCCACTGATTCATCTCGCGCTGTTCGACCAGCGCGCCGGATCGCCAGCCGCGGCCGTCGATCACCTGTTCGTTGGCGAGCACGGTCATGTCAACCGGGTCCCAGTTGATCTTGCGCTTTTCGCGCTCGGCGAGCCCGGCCTTCAGGAAATCCAGAAACATCTTCTGCTGATGTTTGTAGTAGCTCGGATCGCACGTCGCGAATTCGCGCGACCAGTCGAGCGACAGCCCCATGGTCTGGAGCTGCTTCTTCATCGCTTTGATGTTTTCGTAAGTCCACGCCTTGGGGGCTACCTTGCGCTCGATGGCCGCGTTCTCGGCCGGCAGGCCGAAGGCGTCCCATCCCATCGGATGCAGCACGTTGTAGCCCTTGGCGCGCATGTAGCGCGCGACCACGTCGCCCATGGTGTAGTTGCGGACGTGACCCATGTGGATGCGCCCCGACGGATAGGGGAACATCTCGAGCACATAGTATTTCGGCCTCGGGTCGTCGTTGCGCGTGGCGAAAATCGCCCGCTCGTCCCAGAGCTTCTGCCAGCGCGGCTCGGATTCGCGGGCGTTATAGCGTTCGGTGCTCATCGGATCGGTCGTCTGCCAAAGGGGAGAAAGTTGCGGCAGACTAGCCACAAAAGACCGCGAGGGGTCAACGCCTTAGGCGCATATCAGGCGGCCGGACCGGATTTCGAGCTCAGCCGGCGAGCGAAACCGGCTGGTCGGAAGACCGGATCAGACCGTGTTCGACCACGGCGTTCCGGCCCCGGCGCTTCGCCGCATATAACGCCGCATCCGCAGCCTCGATCAGATCGTCCTGCGGCTGGGCGTCGCCCGGCATGATCGTCGCGACGCCGACGCTGACCGTGACGGTCTTAAAGGCCCCCGTGATATGCGGAATCGTCAGGCCTTCGACCTTTGCGCGCACCTCTTCGGCCACCTGCGCGGCATATTCCGGGTTGCTGTTCGGCAGCAGCATGCAGAATTCTTCCCCGCCATAGCGGGCCGCGAAACCGTCATAAGAATCCGCGATGGTCGCCAGCACCTCGCCGACGCGGCTGAGACAGGCGTCGCCTTCCGGATGGCCATAGGTGTCATTGAAGAGCTTGAAATGATCGACGTCGATCATCAAGACCGAAAGCCGTGCGTCGGTTTGCAGCGCCTTCATCCATTCGAATTCGAGGCGGCTCTGGAAGGCGCGGCGGTTGGCCAGGCCGGACACCAGATCGAGCGACGCGATGACGGTCAGCCGGTCATTGGCCGCGGCCATCTCCCGCTCGCGCTCGGACAGTTGCGACGCCATCGTATCGAAGGCCTTGGCGAGCGGAATGAACTCGCGCGGCCATGCGGCACTGGCCGCTCTCGCAGAAAATTCGCCTTGGCCAAAGCGGTTGGCCATGTCTGTCATCATGCGAACGGGACGGATGATGAGGCGTTCACCCACGAACCATGCGCCGAGCAGCGCAAGAAGCCCGACAAGCGCAAGCTGCACGTAGGCGGTCCGGATGTCGCGATTGACCTCGCCCAGCATGACTGACTGGTTGATGCTGACGATCATGCGTGCGCGTGTGCCGCTGACGCGGGCGAACGAGACGGCCTTCTTCTCGCCGTCGGCGGATTCGAAGGAGATCGAGCCGAACTCGCGATCCAGATTGATCTCGCGAAGCGTGACGGCTTCGAGCAGTGACGTGTCCTTCAGCTGATGCCCGATCAGGTTTGCGCTGTCGGGTGGCGACGCCAGAATAGTTCCTGTGCCGTCGACAAGAACGACCGACACGCCGGCGCGCTCGCTGCGGTTGCTCAGCAGTTGCGACATCCATTTTAGATCGATCGCCGCGATCACCACGGATTCCTGACCGCCATCGACGGCCGATACCGGGTAGGCGGCCATGATGGTTGGAAGGCCGGTGGTGCGGCTCCGGATGTAATCGCTCAGCACGAATTCATGAAACTCGAGCGCCTTCTGAACATAGTCACGATCGCGGAGATCGAATCCGACGATGGCCGGCATGGTGGAGCAGCCGATCTTGCCGTCGGGGCCGACGATCGAAAGACTCCTGATCCACGGCAGGTCAACGCGCAGGCTTGCGCGCATGATGGCGCAGCCGCGGCCCTCGTGGGATGCGGCTGCAAAAATGTAGGCGGAGGATTTCAGAACTGCCTGAACCGTCGACACGATTTCGCGCTGGGCATCAGCGGTATGTTTTGCGAGCTCGGAGAGCTCGTTTGCGGCCTGCGCGATCTGTTTGGAGCGGCTGTCCTCCAGCAGACGCACGCGATCGAGCATCAACGGCAGAACCAGAATCAGTGCCAGCAGCACAAGGCGCGCGCGAATCCCCAATAGCGCCTTGAGCTTTGACGTGTTGCGGCCGAAATTGGCGATTGACATCAGTATTCCCTTGCCCCACGCCGACACTACGAAGAAAGGCTTCAAGGACCCTTTTTTGAATTCGCTAAAATTCGAACGATCGCCGAAATTGAAGGCAAGTTTACTTCGATGGCTGTGGATAACATGTCGCCGGTAACATCCGATTCACCAAACGGGCTTGCGTCCGTGGAGCACGAAATCGCGCGCGCTTGCAGGGACGCCCGGCGTGATCGTTCGTCGGTGACGCTCGTCGCCGTGTCGAAAACATTCGATGGTGATGCCATCATGCCTGTGATCGCGGCGGGTCAGCGTGTCTTCGGCGAGAACCGCGTTCAGGAGGCGAAGGCCAAATGGCCTGCCTTGATAGACGCCCATCCGGGTCTGGCGCTTCACTTGATCGGACCGCTGCAATCGAACAAGGCCAAGGAAGCTGTGGCGTTGTTCGATGCCATTCACTCGGTTGATCGTGCCAGTCTCTGCGAGGCACTGGCGAAAGAAATCGTTAAGCAAGATAGGCGCCCCGAACTGTTTGTTCAGCTCAACACCGGCGAAGAGCCGCAGAAAGCGGGAATCGCTCCGGCTGATGCCGACGCCTTCATCGCAAGCTGTCGCGATGTCTACGGCCTGCAAATTTCTGGATTGATGTGCATTCCGCCGGTCGAGGATCCGCCCGCGCCGCATTTCGCGCTCACCGCCAAGATCGCGGCGCGTAACGGACTGAAACTTTTGTCGATGGGCATGAGCGCGGACTTCGAGACTGCGATTCAATTGGGCGCGACGCACGTTCGCGTCGGCTCGGCGATCTTCGGGCATCGCTAGAACTAGGCGATCACAATTTTCGTAACTGGTCCGAGTCGTGCCAGCAGCCGCAGCATTGCACCTCGTGTTAGCCCGACGCAGCCTGCGGTCGGCGAAAAATTTTCGCGGGCGAGGTGCAGGAAAACAGCGCTGCCGCGTCCGGCGACGCGGGGCCGAGTGTTGTGGTCGATCTCGACGATGAAATCGTACAGGTGATCGTCCCGCATCAGACGGTCACCGCCGTCCCCCGGCGCGCGCACGATAGCCCGGTTGTAGTGCCGGTCGGCAGGATCCTCCGACCACGCGTCGGTGGGTCGTATGGTCTGGATGGGTAGATATGTACGTGGCCGGGGATGCCGGTCGCTCCGCCACCACAGCCGCACCGGATAAAATGTCCCGCGCGGCGTGCCGCCGTCGCCTTCGAACTTGTTGGCCTTGATTCCGCCGCGTCCAAGAGCGACCGGTAGGGTATGCGCTCCGGCGATCAGCCATCCCTGGCTCGGGCGGCCGGCAGCGGCATGGATCAGCACGGAAGAGAGCGGCTGATCACGTAACGGTGTTCGGTAAGCCTTTGGAAAGCCTAGATTTCCCATGACTGCGTAGAACTCCAGCTTGCGCTTTCACCAGCACATGCTCTATTTCGCCAAGGTTCTTTGAGATATGGCGCTTCGAGATCGCTCTCAAAGTCCTCTTTTACAAGATGAATTTTAAAGGACTGGACGCAATGGCCAACGCCCGCAAGATCCTCATCGTGGATGACGATACCGATCTGCGCGATGCCCTGGTGGAGCAGTTGTCGCTGCATGAGGAATTCGAGGCATCTGCCGTCGATACCGGTGCGAAAGGCGCACTGGCCGCTAAAAGCAGCTCGCCCGATATCGTGTTGATGGACGTCGGGCTGCCCGACACCGACGGCCGCGAAGTGGTGCGCAGCCTGCGCAAGGGTGGCTTCAAGTCGCCGATCATCATGCTGACCGGACACGACACCGATTCTGACACCATTCTCGGTCTCGAATCCGGCGCGAACGATTATGTCGCAAAACCCTTCCGCTTTGCTGTGCTGCTGGCCCGCATCCGTGCGCAACTGCGCCAGCACGAGGCCAGTGAGGACGCGGTGTTCTCGGTCGGTCCCTATAGTTTCCGTCCCGGTTCCAAGATGCTCACCGGCGCCAATGCCAAGAAGGTCCGGCTCACCGAGAAAGAGACCGCGATCCTGCGCTTCCTCTATCGTGCCGGGCAGCTTCCGGTGTCGCGCGAGACCCTGCTCCAGGAGGTCTGGGGGTACAACTCGGGCGTCACCACGCACACCCTGGAAACGCATATCTACCGCCTGCGCCAGAAGGTGGAGAAAGACGCGGCAAACCCCGAAATTCTTGTGACTGAGTCTGGGGGCTATAAGCTGGTGCCATGAGTCGAATCAATCGACGCTCTGGCGTACCGCTTTATGGCTATTGAAGACGACATTGCCCTGTTTTCGCGCGTCCCGACATTGAATCTGTTGGGCGCGGCGGCAATGCAGGTGCTCGCGATCGGCGCTGAGCAGCGCGAGTATGGATTTGGCGAAAGACTTTTCGTGCAGGGTGAGCCGGCGGACTCCGGCTTCATCGTCCGGCGTGGTGCGTTTCGCGTCGCCTCCGACGACGGCAGCGAGGCGGTCGCGGGTCAGAATGCCCTGATCGGCGAACTCGCGCTCGTCGTTGCGATGGAGCGGCCGGCGACGGCGACGGCGCTGGAGCAATCCTCTGTGCTGCGCATTTCACGAAGCCTGTTTCAGCGCGTGCTTGAAAGTCATCCCGAGGCCGCACTGCGATTGCGCGACGAACTCGCCGCACGCTCCAGCGCTGCGGCCGGTGCAATGTCGCGCGTATCCGCGACGCTGAGATAATCGCATTTAAACGTCGAGCACCGCCGTCACCGGCACATGATCCGACGGACGCTCCCAGCCGCGCGCATCTTTGGTAATTCTGAAATCGTGCACGCGATCACCCAGCGCCTTTGAGACCCAGATGTGGTCGAGGCGGCGTCCTTTGTTGGCAGCGACCCAGTCGGCGGAACGATAACTCCACCACGTATAGATTTTTTCCGGTTCGGGGATGTGTTGCCGCGCGACATCGATCCATTCGCCACGCGTCTGCACGCCGAGCAGCTTTTCGCATTCGATCGGCGTATGCGACACGATTTTCAGAAGCTGCTTGTGCGACCACACGTCGTGTTCGTGCGGCGCGACGTTGAGATCGCCGACCAGGATGTGCCGGTCATTGGCCTTTGGATGCAGCGGCTCGCAATCGCGCATCTCGTCGAGGAACGACAGCTTGTGCTCGAACTTCGGATTGAGCGCGGGATCGGGAATGTCGCCGCCGGCGGGCACGTAGAAATTATGAACGGTCAGCGGTTCGGACATCGCGGCCTTCGGACCGAACGCCACTGAGATATGCCGTGAATCGATCTTGCCGCAGAACGTCCGCACGTCGCTCGACTCGAATGGAAGTTTCGAGACGATAGCGACACCGTGATAACCCTTCTGGCCGTTGAGCGCGACGTGTTCATAGCCGAGGCGCTTGAAGCGCTTCATCGGGAACGCGTCATCGACGCATTTCGTTTCCTGAAGACACAAGACATCGGGCCGCACGGCCTTGATGAATTTCGCCACAAGATCGATGCGCAGGCGCACCGAATTGATATTCCAGGTGGTGAGGGTAAGGCGCATGAAAACAGACGGTGAGAGCTATCGGCGAAAACCGTTAGCCGGTTTTTCCTGCCTGCTCCAGTCCGCCAGCCGCAATGTCTGTTAGTTGTTTGGGGTCTGATAGTTGGTGTAGTCGATCCTGAACATGTTGGGATCGAGCTTCTTGGTGGTGTCGAGATTATAGACCGCGACGGTGGTGTCGTATCCCTGCGGGTCGGTCACGGTCCATTGCTTGAGCTGATTGTCCTTGGCGCCAATCATCAGCATCAAACGGCTGGTCCCGATCAGCGCCTGCTTCTCCTCGATGGTTACGCTGATGAACATGTCGTCGGCAGCAACGCCAACGACATTCGTGTCGCGCATCAGATCGATGCGGTCGGACAGCAGGTAGCGCAGCGGCGTTTGCGACAGCGGATAGACATCCTGGGTCGCCAGTCGGCGATCCCGCACAATGACTGAAGATCCGTCGGCGACGAGGGCGATCGGTGTCGGATCGTCGTACTCGAAGCGGATCTTTCCGGGCTTCTGGATATAGAAATCGCCGGTGGTGCGTTTACCGTCGGGCCCGACTTGCACGAAGTTGCCGGACACATTCACGAGCGAGGAGAGATAATTGCTGACCTTGGTCGCCAGAGCCTTCTGGTTGGCGTCGAAGGTCGGCGTTCCGCCGCCAAACAGACTGCGCAAATCCGGAATGATCGGGTTTGGCGGATTGGACGCGCTGGGTCCAGGGACAACCGGTGTCGGCGCCGCCTGGCGCGGCGGCGGAGTGTCGGTGCGCGTTTTCGGCGCGGGCTTCGGGATCGGCACTGCCTGAGCAAACGCCGACGAGAACATGAGTGAAGCAGTGATCGTCGCGGCCAATGCCGCCACGGGCATTTTTACGGCGAGGAACGCACGCGTCTGGACGCGGCAGAACGGCTGATGGCGCTGGGAATTTCTCAACTGTCCGTCCTGTCCGGGATGTCTTCCGATCTTCCGCCGGGGCTAACCCCAAGCTATGGCGATTTCGCGGCTGCGAATAGGGCTTGAAAACCAAAGATTACCCGAATCGCTCCTCGTCTTCGGGCACGAGAATTTCGCGTTTGCCGGCGTGGTTTGCCTGTCCGACGATGCCTTCCAGTTCCATCCGCTCCATCAAGGTAGCGGCGCGGTTGTAGCCGATCTGGAGCCGGCGCTGGATGTAGCTGGTGGAGGCCTTGCGGTCGCGCTTCACGATCGCAACCGCCTGTGAGAACAAATCGCCTTCGCCGCCATTGGCGCCCATGCTGGTGCCATCGAACACGGCGTTGCCGTCCTCGTCGGTTTCTTCTTCCGCAGTGACTGCCTCGAGATATTCCGGCTGACCCTGCGCCTTCAGATGGCGGACGATCTTCTCGACTTCCTCGTCCGACACGAAGGGTCCGTGGACGCGGCTGATGCGGCCGCCGCCCGCCATGTACAGCATGTCGCCCTGGCCGAGCAGTTGTTCGGCGCCCATCTCGCCAAGGATGGTGCGGCTGTCGATCTTCGACGTGACCTGGAAGGAAATGCGGGTCGGGAAGTTCGCCTTGATGGTGCCGGTGATGACGTCCACCGACGGACGCTGCGTAGCGAGGATCACATGGAGTCCCGCCGCGCGCGCCATCTGGGCGAGACGCTGCACCGCGCCCTCGATATCCTTGCCGGCCACCATCATCAGGTCGGCCATTTCGTCCACGATGATGACGATATAGGGCAACGGCTCGAGTTCGAGTTTCTCTTCTTCGTAAATCGCCTTGCCGGTTTCCTTGTCGAAGCCGGTGTGCACCGTGCGCGTCAGCTCTTCGCCCTTTGCTTTCGCCTCGGCGACGCGCGCGTTGTAGCCGTCGATGTTGCGCACGCCGAGCTTGGACATGCTCTTGTAGCGCTGCTCCATTTCGCGAACGGCCCATTTCAGCGCGACGACGGCTTTCTTCGGATCTGTGACGACCGGCGTCAGCAGATGCGGAATGCCGTCGTAGACCGACAGTTCGAGCATCTTCGGATCGACCATGATGAGGCGGCACTGGTCCGGACGCAGCCGGTACACCAGCGACAGGATCATGGTGTTGATGGCGACCGACTTGCCCGAGCCGGTGGTGCCCGCGATCAGGAGATGCGGCATGCGCGCGAGATCGACGATGACGGAGACGCCGCCGATGGTCTTGCCGAGACACAGCGGCAACTTGGCGGTGGATTCGTTGCCTTCCTTGGCGACGAGCAACTCGCGCAGGTAAACCTTTTCGCGATGATGGTTCGGCAGCTCGATGCCGATGGCATTGCGTCCGGGTACGACCGCAACGCGAGCCGACACCGCGCTCATGGAACGTGCGATGTCGTCGGCGAGGCCGATCACGCGTGATGACTTGATGCCGGGCGCAGGCTCGAGTTCGTACAGCGTGACCACGGGGCCGGGATGCGCGTTGGTGATTTCGCCGCGCACGCCGAAATCCTGCAGCACGCCTTCCAGCGCGCGCGAATTGGCTTCCAGTTCGTCCTTGCTCAGCGTCATGCGGTCCGACGCCTTGGGCGCGGCCAGCACAGAAATCGGCGGCAAGACGAACACGCCCTTGCGGCTGGAAGGTTTCGGCTCGGCGCGTTTGTGCGGGGCGCGGGCGACGGGCTCTTCCTCCTCCTCGTCCTCTTCTTCCTCTTCGTATTCATCCTCGGCCTGCGGCACCAGCGATGGCGCGCGCCGCCCATTGCCGAGATTCGGCTCCATCCGCTCGAAGGATGCGGTGCGCTTGGATTCTGCACGTCCCACCAGCATTGCGAAGGCGGCCGAAAGTGCCCGTCCCACGCGGACTTTTGCGCTCATCGCGGTATGGACGATCCAGCCCAGCGAGATCGAGCTGCGGTCGTCGTCCTCTTCGAGATCCTCGTCGTCGTCGATTATCGGCCGCCGTGGGCGCTCAACGACCTTTTCCTTCGCGCCTGCGCCGCAAGCGAACACGAGAGTCCCGATCATGGCTGCAAGCAGGATCAGGCCCAGCACGGAGCGATAGATGATGCCGGGAGGCCCGAACACTACCGCCGGAAAGCGCACCAGCGCATCGCCGACCACGCCGCCCAATCCGGTCGGCAGCGGCCATGCGCCGCTGCGCGGCAGGCAGCTTGCAAAACCTGCCGCGATCACGGCGCACAGAATCCAGCATGCGATCCGCAAGGCTTCGCGATCAAAATGACGATGGGTCACCAGCCGCCATCCCCATACCGCGACCGGCAGGATCAGCATGATCGAACCTAATCCAAGAATCTGCATCAGCATGTCGGCGCCGATCGCGCCGGGCCGGCCCATCAGGTTGCGGATCGGGCCAGAGGTCGCGTGACTCAAGCTCGGGTCCTGCACCGACCATGTCATGAGGGCGGCGGCGACAACGCAGGACAGCGCGATGACGCCGAGGCCTGTCAGCTCGCGCAGTCGCCGGCCCAACATCTCGCGGATCGGATCGGAAATCTGGCCGACGATGGGAATGACGCGTTCGATCGCTGGCATGTTTCTACTAGCCCCGCGCTTCGTTCAAGACTTCAACCATTCGATGCAACGCCTCAGCCGTTGTTTCACTGTCCTGCACCATGGCGACGCGGATATATCCGGCACCAGGGTTGCTGCCGTCGGCTTGAGGCCTTGCCAGATAACTTCCCGGCACCACACGCACGCCGCCGTCCTTAAAAAGTTTCACCGTGGCCGCTTCGTCGCCGCCGTGAGCTGAGACATCGAGCCAGATACAGAATCCGCCTGCGGGCCGCCGGTAACCGAACCGATTGCCGAGGATCTGATCCGCAAGATCGAACTTGATCCGGTAGAGCCTGCGGTTCTCGTCGACATGGGCTTCGTCGCTGTAGGCGGCCACCGCGACATGCTGCAACGGCACCGGCACCTGCGGCGCTGCGACGTTGCGCAGCTCGTGAAAGCGCGAGAGAAAATTTTTGTCGCCAGCCACGAAGCCGACGCGCATGCCGGGAAGGTTCGACCGTTTGGAGAGCGACTGGAATGCAATCACGTTGGCGAAATCATTTCCGGCCGAGGCCAGCATGCTGCCCGGTGCCTCTCCAGTGTAGATTTCGGAATAGCATTCGTCGCTGAGCACGATGAACCCGTGACGGTCGGCGAGCTGTTTCACGCGATCGAAATAGCCGCGCGAGGCGACCGAACCTTGCGGATTGGCCGGCGAGGCGAGGTAGAAGGCGACGGTACGATCGAGCGTTTCGGCGCTGAGTGAATCGAGGTCGGGCAAAAAGCCGTTGTCCCGCGTGGTCGGCAGAAACACTGCTTCGCATCCCGCCGCTCGCGCGCCAGCCGCGTAGGCTGGGTAGAACGGATTGGGCATCAGGATCGCGGGCGTGCCCCTGCGCGGGCTCACGTAACGCGCCGCCGCGATGCCGGCGAAAAACAGCCCCTCTCGGCTGCCGTTGAGCACCAGGATTTCGGTCTCCGGATCAAGCGCTCTGGCCAGGCCGAATCGCCGCGCGGCCCACGCCGCGGCGGCCTGCCGGAACGGCTCGATGCCCCGCGTGATCGGGTAGTGGCCAAAATCGTTGATGTGCTTGGCGAGGATCGGCCCGACAAAGCCCGGCACGGGATGCTGCGGCTCCCCAAGTGACAGGTTTATCAACGGCTTACCCGGCCTATAAGGGCTCAGCAATTCGGTCAGCCGGGCAAAGGGCGATCGCTCGCCGGCTTGAGCACCATCTTGGGCGCCGGCAGGAGGGGCCATGCGGGAAGAAGCGGTCATAGGCATTGCCAGGGCGCCAGCACTTTAGGGTCCTTCGATCGCGCCCGGTTTGGTCGCGGGATCGCGCAGGATTTGATCACGTCACCATAGGTGCGGCGAGGTTAAGACGCGATTAACCATCGCATGGCGGCTGCGCGTTCGCCGCTGATATAGCCGCAAAAAGTAAGGGCCCCAGCTTGCGCTGGGGCCCTCCGACGGAAAGGGCATTGCCGGGTTTGTGCCCTAACCGTTGTTCCGAAAATTCGCCGCGACCGCAGAGATCGCGGCGAACTGCTTACATGTTGTAGGCGCGCTCCGTGTGATCGGTGATGTCGAGGCCTTCGCGCTCTGCATCGACCGAGACACGCAGACCGACGATGACATCGACAACCTTGAACAGGATCGCCGAGCCGACGCCCGACCACACCAGCGTGGTCGCCACAGCCTTGCACTGTGCGATCATCTGGGTGGCGAAGTCGTAATCGCCGACCTTGCCTGCGACGTAGTCCATCACGCCGGTGCCGCCGAGAGCGGGGTTCACCAGAATGCCAGTGGCCAGAGCGCCGACGATGCCGCCGATGCAGTGGACACCGAACACGTCGAGCGAGTCATCGTAGCCCAGCGCATTCTTCACCACGGTGCAGGCGAACAGGCAGACGACGCCAGCCACGATGCCGAGGACCAGCGCGCCCATCGGGCCCGAGAATCCGCAAGCCGGAGTGACGGCGACGAGACCAGCGACCGCGCCCGAAGCTGCGCCGAGCAGCGAGGGGTGACCCTTGATCATCCATTCCGCGAACATCCACGACAGGGCTGCCGCGGCGGTTGCGAGGAAGGTGTTGGTCATGGCGAGAGCAGCGCTGCCGTTGGCTTCGAGGTTCGATCCGACGTTGAAGCCGAACCAGCCCACCCAGAGCAGGGAAGCGCCGATCATGGTCATGGTCAGCGAGTGCGGAGCCATCAGCTCCTTGCCATAGCCGGTGCGCTTGCCGATGATGAGAGCACCAACCAGACCGGCGATACCGGCGTTGATGTGCACCACGGTGCCGCCGGCGAAGTCGAGAGCGCCCCACAGGAACACCTGGCCGCCGTCGGCCATGACTTCTTCGAGTTTCGCCTGTGCCGCAGTCTTTGCCGCACCGTCAGCCGCAGCCGCAACAGCCTTGGCCGCAGCCGTGACCGCATCCGGACCAGCCCAGTACCAAACCATGTGCGCGATCGGGAAGTAGATCAGCGTCACCCAGAGCGGAATGAACAGCGCGATGGCTGCGAACTTTGTTCGCTCGGCAAACGCACCGACAATCAGGCCGGGAGTGATCGCGGCGAATGTCATCTGGAAGCAGAAGTAAATCAGCTCCGAGATTTCGACATCAGCCGAGAACGTGCCAGCCATCGAGTCAGGCGTGACACCCGAAAGGAATGCCTTGGAGAAGCCGCCAATGAACGGCGAGCCGCCGGTGAAGGTGATGCTGTAACCGTAAACGGCCCAGATGATCATCACGATGCAGGTGGTGTAGAAGATCTGCATCAGAACCGAGAGCATGTTCTTCGAGCGGACAAGGCCACCGTAGAAGAGAGCGAGGCCTGGAACGGTCATCAACAGCACCAAGACTGTCGATGTCATCATCCAGGCGTTGTCGCCCTTGTTGATCGCCGGCTCGGCATATGCCGCGGTTGCGGCGAACAGGCCGACGGCGAGTGCCGCCAATCCCGCGCAAGTGGGACGTTTGAACGTCATCTGTTGTACTCCTGATTGGTAAAGGGTGAGCGCGAAATCAGAGGGCCGCGGCATCAGCCTCACCCGTACGGATACGCACCGCATGGTCGAGGTTGATGACGAAGATCTTGCCGTCGCCGATCTGACCGGTCTTTGCAGCACCGGTGATCGCTTCGATGGTCTTGTCGACTTGAGTCGAGGCGACAGCGACCTCGATCTTGATCTTGGGCAGGAAACTCACGGCGTATTCAGCGCCGCGGTAGATTTCCGTATGGCCCTTCTGACGGCCATATCCCTTGACTTCCGTTACCGTGAGACCGTGAACGCCAATGGCGGTCAGGGCATCACGGACCTCTTCCAGCTTGAATGGCTTGATGATGGCCATAACAATTTTCATGGGTTCTTCCCCGCTTGGGCCCGGTCCAACACACCGGGCGTTCTCGACTGAGGGTCACCACGCGAAGAAAGATCACTCCACGGGCACAGCCGGGTCCCTTAGAATCAAATGCCGTGCCAGAACCGCCAAATTCCCTAACGGACTATGAATCCGAGGGTTTTTGGCGCGGAAGGCGGTGATGAAGGATTGGGCGCTTTTGCCGCGCCTAAAAGATCAACACAAATGCCGAAAACATAGGCATGGCAGAGTGCCGACACATTCGTGCCCATCAGACGAGCAAAAGGTATCTGCGCCCGGCAAAAGCGGTCGCTGAGCGCCCCGAATTGCGGCGATTCATTGGAGAGCTTCGCCGTGCTGGGTGATGTCGAGGCCTTCGACCTCGTGCTCGTGCGACACCCGCAGGCCCGCCAGCAGGTCGACGATCTTCAGCAGGACGAAGGTCATCCCTCCGGTCCAGGCGAATACGACGGCCACGCCATAGGCCTGAGTCAGCAGCAACTGGGAGTTGCCTTCGAGCAGCCCGGCTGTCCCGCCGACGGCAGCGGTGGCGAAAACGCCGGTCAGCAGGGTTCCCAGCAATCCGCCGATGCCGTGGATGCCGAACACGTCGAGGGTGTCGTCATAGTTGAAGCGGTGCTTGAGGCTGGTGCAGGCCCAGAAGCAGACGGCACCTGCGACCACGCCGATCACGATGCCATGCCACGGCTCGACGAAGCCCGAGGCGGGGGTAATCGTGCCGAGACCGGCAACGGCGCCCGAGATCATCCCGAGCACTGACGGCTTGCGCCGTGTGATCCACTCGATCGCGCTCCATGTCAGTGCGCCCGCGCAGGCCGCCAGATGTGTCGCGAGGATCGCCATCACGGCGCGCGAATTCGCTTGCAGCGCCGAGCCGCCGTTGAAACCGAACCAGCCGACCCACAACAGGCCGGTACCGATCACCGCCAGCGAGAGATCGTAAGGCGACAGATTCTCGGTGCCGTAGCCGCGTCGCCGTCCCATCAGGACCGCAGCAACGAGGCCAGCGGTGCCGGCGCTGAGATGCACGACGAGGCCGCCGGCAAAATCCAGCACCCCGGCCTGCGCCAGGAAGCCGCCGCCCCACACCCAGTGCGCGAGCGGAATGTAGACCAGCGTGAACCAGCCGATGCAGAAGATCACGTAGGACGAAAAACGCATGCGGTCCGCGACCGAACCCGCCACCAGTGCGACGGTGATGACCGCGAAGGTCATTTGATAGATCACGAACAATGCTTCCGGAATGGTCTTTGCGGCCGTGTTGACGCCATCCATGGTCATGCCGGACAGAAGCGCGCGCTCCAGCGAGCCGATCCATGCGCCGTCACCGACGAACACCAGACTGTAGCCGTAGATCACCCAGAGAATTGAAATCAGCGCCACGGCGATGAGGCATTGCGCCATCGTCGCCAGTACGTTCTTCTTGCGCACCATGCCGGCGTAGAACAGTGCGAGACCCGGTATCGTCATCATCAGGACGAGCGCGGTCGCGGTGATCATCCACGCGGTGTCTGCGGCATCGATCTTTCCGGTTTCAGCGAGAGCGGGTGTCGCAAATGTGAAAGCAAAGCTCGCAGCGGAAACCGCCGTCGCAAAATGTGCGACCGCACGCGGCAATCTCAACATGGTAATCCCCCCGGCTAGGAAGACCTTGCGGCATCTTGCATGCGCCGCTGCAGTCACTTGGTGATGCTTATTTAGAAAATCACAGTGCGTCGTTGTCGGTCTCGCCGGTCCGGATGCGGACGGCATTCTCGATCGGAGTGACGAATACCTTGCCGTCGCCGATCTGCCCGGTGCGCGCCCCGGCGGTGATGACCTGCACGGCCTTGTCGGCGAGACTGGATCCCACCGCGATTTCGATCCGCAGCTTGGGCAGGAAATTCACGATGTATTCCGCGCCCCTGTAAATCTCGGTGTGGCCCTTCTGGCGGCCGAAACCCTTCACCTCGGTCACAGTCATGCCGTGCACCCCGATCTCGGTCAGGGCCTGGCGGACCTCTTCAAGCTTGAAGGGTTTGATGATGGCGGTGATTAGCTTCATGATCGCGCTTCATCCCTTAAATCAAATGCGACAGCCTCAGCGTCTTTACTCGGACCTGTGCGAATCCGCTACCTTTTTGGGCAAAAGGGCAGAAAAATATGCAGGTTTGGGCGAAAACCATTGCGGCCCCGAGCGGTCCGTTTGTAGCATTCACTTTCTCGGGGGCTGAGACCGATTGCATTTATTCAATGCCGCGAAATGTCTTGCGGCTGGTCCCGGCGCTTAAATTTCCGGACGATGAGGAATGGCATGTCGGGGCGATCTTGGTTTGTTGCTGTCGGGGATAAGCAGGAAGGCCCCTATTCCGAGGACGAGTTTCGCGACCTGATCGCACGGGGCAATGTCAGAGCGGACACTTATGTGTGGGCGGATGGAATGCCGACCTGGCAATTCGCCGGCGACGTTCCCGGGTTGCTGTCGTCCGGCCGCGTGCCACCTGCAATGCCGCGTCCTGCGGGTTCTGGGCAGGCGGGTTCAGCTTCATACGATTCCGCCAACAGCGGTACGCCGGGCGCTTTGGCTTCCGATTTTCCGCTCTGGGAGTTTGTGTGGAGGACCCTCGCGTTCTGCGTCGGCTCGCTCTTCGTCATTCCGGTGCCATGGCTTCTGGTCTGGTATCTCAAATGGCTCGTACCGTGTGTGCGGGTACCGGGGCGGCCGAACCTCAGCTTCGAGGGGACGGTGATGACAGTCGTTCCATGGTATTTCGGGGCTGTCCTGCTTGCGATTGTTGTTTCCCTGATCGGAAGCCAGTTGCTCAGCAATCTGACGATCGTCGTTCAAGTGGCGCTCTATTGGCTTTTCATCAAGTGGCTGGTTGCAAGCCTCGCTTCCGATGGGCGGCTGCTTGGACTGAGCTTTTCCGGAACGATCTGGGCTTATCTCGGCTGGAACGTGCTGGTGTTTCTTTCGGTCTTCACCATCATTGGCTGGGCATGGGTCTATTCGGCATGGACCCGTTGGATGTGTCAGAACATCCAGGGCACGCGCCGTGCGGTCATTTTCAACGGCTCCGGATTGGAAATTCTCTGGCGCGGAATCGTGACGATCATCGGATGTGTGTTGATCATTCCGATTCCGTGGGTCGTGCGCTGGTATTGGCAGTGGTTCATCTCGCAGCTCGCGGTGGTGCCCCGCGGTGCGTCGTCCGAGCGCGCGATTGAAGCAGCACGCGTCTGACGACGGCGTACTGCTGAACGGCTTCAGCCTTTCGGCTTTTCCTTGCGCTCGCGGACCGAACCTTCCTGCGCAACGGATGACACCAGCGTGCCGTCCTGCTTGAAGATAAGCCCGCGCGTCAGGCCGCGGCCACCCTGCGCGCTTGGCGAATCCTGGCTGTAGAGCAGCCATTCGTCGGCGCGGAACGGGCGATGAAACCACATCGCATGATCGAGGCTCGCCGGCATCATGCGCTGGTCGAACAGTGTGCGTCCGTAGCGCGCCATCACCGCATCGAGTAGCGAGAAGTCCGACGCATAGGCCAGCGCGCACATGTGAAGCGCCGGATCTTCCGGCAACTTCGCCACCGTGCGAATCCAGACATGGATGCGGCCGTCGTCGATCTTCTGGCCGAAGTAACGCCCGAGTTCGACGGGACGCAGTTCGATCGGCCGGTCGGATTCATAATAGCGGCGGATGAACTCCGGCATCTCCTTGAAAATCGGCTGTTTCGACACTTCTTCCGCAGTGAGCTTCTCGGGCGGCGGGACGTCCGGCATCTTCTCCTGATGGTTGAATGAGCCTTCTTCCTCGGCATGGAACGACACCATGATCGAGAAGATCGCATTGCCGTGCTGGATTGCCGTCACGCGCCGTGTCGAATAGCTCTTGCCGTCGCGCAGCCGCTCGACTTCGTAGACGATCGGAATCTGCGGATCGCCGGGTAGGATGAAATAGCAATGCAGTGAATGCGGCAGGCGGCCTTCGACCGTGCGGCATGCCGCCACCATTGCCTGACCGATCACCTGTCCGCCGAACACACGCTGCCAGCGCGTCTTGGGGCTCGTGCCGCGGAACAGGTTCACTTCGAGCTGCTCGATATCGAGAATCGACAACAGATCAATCAGGCTTTTCGACATTCACGATATTCCGATCTTCGGCGTGGCAGGACGCTGGGGCAGTTTCCGGTGACCGGCAAACCCTGATAAACAGCGCACCACACTAGGCCCATCTTCCGGACCCATTCATAAGGTATATTTCCCTTATGGCCGGGCCTGAGGCAAGGGCGGTTCGCGAAGAAGTATCGAGGTCTTATGTCATCGCAACGAAGCATCGTGATCGGAGGCGGCGCTTTCGCCGGTCTTGGACTGGCGCTGGCGCTGCGGCAGGGCCTCGGCCCCGATATTCCGATTATCGTTGCCGATCCTGCTTTTGCCGCACGTCCGAGCCGCGATCCGCGCGCATCGGCCATTGTGGCTGCCTGCCGGAGGCTGTTCGAGGCGGTCGGCGTCTGGGACGCCGTTGCTGGCACCGCGCAACCGATCCTCGACATGGTGGTCACCGACTCGCGGCTTGAGGATGCGACTCGCCCGGTGTTCCTGACATTCGCAGGCGAGGTTGAACCCGGTGAGCCGTTCGCACATATGGTTGAAAATCGTCTTCTGATCGATGCGCTGGTGGCGCGCGCGGAAGCCGAAGGCGTTCAGCTCAACGCGGTCGCAGTGTCTGCGTACGAATCGAACCCGGATGGGACGCGCGTCACGCTAAGCGATGGCCGCGTCATCGATGCGAGCCTCCTGGTCGCCGCCGATGGCGCAAAGTCGAAACTGCGCGAGCGTGCCGGCATCGCGACTCATGGCTGGGACTATGATCAATCGGGCATCGTCGTCACCGTTGGACACGAGCGTGATCATCAAGGCCGCGCCGAAGAACACTTCCTGCCCGCGGGTCCGTTCGCGATCCTGCCGCTGAAAGGCAACCGCTCGTCGCTGGTCTGGACCGAGAGCCGCAGTGAAGCGGCGCGCATCGTCGATCTGCCGGATGACCAATTTCAGTCCGAACTGGAGACCCGGTTTGGTTTGCATCTTGGCGAGGTGAAAGCGCTGGACAAGCCGCGTGCGTTTCCGCTTGGTTATTTCGTCGCGCGCTCATTCATTGCGGAGCGCCTCGCGCTGGTCGGCGACGCCGCGCATGTGATTCATCCGATCGCAGGGCAGGGGCTCAACATGGGCCTGAAGGACGCGGCGGCGCTGGCGGAAGTGATCGTGGACGCGGCGCGGCTCGGCATCGATCCGGGACAGGCCGATGTGCTGGAGCGCTATCAGCGCTGGCGGCGTTTCGACACGGTGGCGATGGGCGTCGCCACCAATTCGCTGAACATGCTGTTCTCGAATAAATCCACGCTGCTGCGCACGGTGCGCGACATCGGTCTTGGTCTCGTGGATCGCATGCCGCCGCTGAAAAGCGCATTCATTCGGCAGGCGGCTGGGTTATCTGGCGAAGTGCCGCGGCTGCTCAAGGGCGAAGCGCTCTAGGTTCGCAGCAGTTTTGCTACAATGTCCGCGGGCGTCTCGAACACAAGCGCTGGTGATGTTGCACTGAGTGCATCGCGCGTCGCATAGCCCCAGGCGACGGCGCCAAAGCGAGCGCCTACTTTCATAGTAGCCTCTGCATCGCGAATTTCGTCACCGACACACAGCGTCTCTTCGGGCTTGACGTTCAGTTGCCGCATCACGCGGTTGAACAGGGCGGATTTGCCGAACAGCGAGGCGCCGCAACCAAACGCCGCGAACAATCGCGCCGCGCTACCCAGCGATCTGCGTACATTCGATTCGGAATCGGAAGTCACAATCGCCAACAGCATTCCGCCGGAATGAAGCTGCTCGAGCATCTCGATCGAACCTGGAAACAGCGGAATATCGCCAAGATTCTCCGATTTGAGCTTGCGCATGTCGCGCGAGATCCAAGGAAGCCGCCACATCGGGACTTCAAGATGCTTGATGATGTCGCGCGACGTTTTCCCCCGCAGCATTTCAGCATCGGCATCCTCGATGCGTTTGAAGCGGTGTTTGTCGGCGATCGAATTCATGACGCTACGAAACCACGGGAGGCTGTCGGACAGCGTGCCGTCGAAGCCGAAGATCACGAGCTTGTAGGATGTCATCACGGGATTGATTGGAGGCGCGCGGAACGCGGCCAGATCTCAATCAATCCGTCGCGCTTCTTCCGGCAGCATGATCGGAATGCCGTCGCGGATCGGATAGGCGAGTTTCGCCGACCGTGAGATCAGTTCCTGCCGCGCGCTGTCGAACTCCAGCGGGCCCTTGGTTTGCGGGCATACCAAAATCTCCAGAAGTTTCGGATCGACGCTGCTTTCGGGTCGATCGTTCGGCGAGGTCGTCATGCATTCGCTCCAGCGTGTAGCGGGGGTTTCGATCCAATATATCACAATCGGCACGGCCAGAACCAAGCCCGCGCCGGCTTTATTGTCACGCCGGGGCGTTGGCGATTCTGATCAGCTCGTCGACAATTTCGGTTTGCCGCGGCTTGGGTAAAGGTTTGTCTGACAACGTGAAGCCGAGAAACGCCCAGTAGAGAATCTGGGAGCGCGCGCGCGCGATTTCCGGTGGAAACCCCGAAGCTGTCAGAAGGCTCTCGATGTAGGACAGCCTGCGCCGGTCGATCGCCTGAACCGCGGCGCGGGCGGTGGGATCGAGTGTCGCCCAGGTGCGGACGGCGACTTCCAGTGTGAGCCTGCCGCCGCCAAAAGCCCGGCGCAGCAGCACGTTGATGCGACCTTCGCCGTTCGCCGATTGCTCGAGATTGGCGATGATCTGTTCGGTCATGATCTCGCGCCAGCGCTTGAGCAAAGCTGTATGAAACGCGCCGACGTCCGCGAAATGCCAGTAAAAGCTGCCGCGAGAAACGCCCATGGCCTTCGCCAGCGGCTCGGCCTTCAGCGCCGTGAAGCCGCTTTCCGTCAGCGTTTTCAGGCCCTGGTCGAGCCAGTCCCGGGCGGACAATTGGTCGGTCTTCGCCTCAGCCTTCACCAATGGAATCCTCGGTCATTTGATCGACCATACACAACTGTATTGACAGGCGCCAGCGCTTGAGACAAAGTGGCCATACAGTTATGTATGGTTTCGATAGGAGGCTTCGATGCGGGATCTCTTGTTGCAAGTCTCTGGCGTCGCGGCGATTGCCGTGGCGCTCATTCATGGCGTGCTGGGAGAAACCAGGGTCTTTGCCCGTGCTACCATCGAGCCGCCGCGTCTGCGGCTGCTGATACGGCTGGTGTGGCAGGCCGGCACGGTGGCGTGGATCGGCGGCGGCGTGCTGCTGATCGCGGCACCTTACATGGCGTCGGACGCGGCAAGGCACTGGATCATTGCGACGCTGGCTGTGGTGTTTGGGTTTGCCGCGATGGCCAACGCCTGGGCGATGCGCGGCCGTCACTTCGGATGGATGGCGCTGAGCGGTGTGGTCGCGCTGGCAATCGCCGGATACTAAAATCTACTGCAGCGGTGGATCGCCGCTGGTCCGCTTCTTGGCGAGATCCATTTCGGTGACCGCGATCAGGATTTCGGCGCGGGTCTTGAGATTGGGCGCTTCCAGCAACGCCTGCTTTTCCGCCGGTCCGTAAGGCGACATCATCGCAAGCGCGTTGACGAGAGCTTCATTGGGTGCGCTCTCGATGCCTTCCCAGTCGACCTTGAGCTGATTGGCCTTGAGGAACTGAGTGAGCGCCTTGAGCAGCGCCGGGCGATCGACATCGTCCTCGCCCTTGCGCGCGGTGAAGTCATCGATGAATGCGGCAAAATCGACGCGGCACTGGCGATAAGGCGTCAGAACCGTCTGTTCCTCGATCACCTTGAACCGTGCGACGCCGGTCAATTCGAGAATGTAACGGCCGTCGCCGGATTCCGCGAGCTGGGTGATGCGGCCGACGCAACCGACCTTGAACAGTGCCGGCCGCTCATTGCTGTGGGAATGAGTGACGTCGGGCTGGATCATTCCGATCAGGCGGTGGCCGTCGCGCAGCGCGTCGTCCACCATCTGAAGGTAGCGCGGCTCGAAGATGTTGAGCGGCATCTGGCCCCGAGGCAGCAGCAGCGCACCGGGCAGCGGAAACACCGGAATCGCTTTCGGCAGATCGGCCGGCCCTTTGTATTCGGCGTTGATCGGCATCCGCTTCCCTCACTTCAGCGCACGAAGACTCCGCGAAGAGAACCTCAGGAGAAAAGGATCGTGGACAGACGCTTGCGGCCTTCAAGGGTCGCGTCGTCGTTCGGTCCCCAGGCCTCGAAGAACTGCACGAGCTTCTTGCGCGCGCCATCGTCGTCCCATTTGCGGTCGCGCTTGACGATGTCCATCAAATGGCTGGCAGCCTCGGCGCGTTTGCCGCTGGCGTTAAGTGCGACAGCGAGATCGAAGCGCGCCTGATGATCGAGCGGATTGGCCGCGACCTTCTGCTCAAGGTCCGTAACCGGGCCGACGGCTTTGGCCTGCTCGGCGAGATCGAGCATGGTCTGCACCGCGGAGACGGCGGCGTCGCCGCGCTTGGATTCCGGCACCATGGCCAGCGTCTGCTTGGCCTGTTCCAGTGCGCCGGCAGCGACATAGCATCGTGCAAGACCGGCCAGCGCTGTGAGATTGGTTGCGTCGATGCCGAGCACTTCGGCATAGATCGATGCGGCTGTTGCCGGATCGCCCGCCGCCATCGCAGCTTCGGCCTCTTTCAGAATTTCCGTGATGTCGCCTTCCGGCGACGGCATGCCCTGGGTGAGCTTGTCGATGAAGGTTGCGACCTGGCTCTCGGGCACGGCGCCCATGAAGCCGTCGGCAGGCTGGCCGTTGACGAAGGCGATCACGGCCGGAATCGACTGGATGCCCATCTGTCCTGGGATAGCCGGATGATCGTCGATGTTCATCTTGACGAGCTTGACCCTGCCGTTCGCGGCGCGGACAGCCTTTTCGAGGATCGGCGTCAATTGCTTGCAGGGTCCGCACCAGGGCGCCCAGAAGTCGATCAGCACCGGCTGGCGCTTCGATTCTTCGATGACGTCTTTCACGAACGTCTGGGTGGTCGTGTCCTTGATGAGGTCGGGCGGGGTCGCCGCCGCCGGTCCGCTGCCTTGCTCGACTATGGTCACGTGATCCTCGCCTGCCGCGTTATGTGATGGAGTTGAGCCGCTTCTAGCACGACCGGGGCATTTTCCGGCAGTTTCGATCTGCCGCGCGAAATATGGCCGATATGCAAGACGGTGCGACTTTCCTTGAAGGCTGCCGGGTGGCCGCCCGTGGAAATGACGCAAAGCCACAAATGGAGGTCTTTTGGCTGATTTTCAATCGGGCCATGTGCGACAAAGGCTCATGAAAACATCGATTTGGCCCAAAATCGCCGGAACCGGGCGTGCGGAATAAAGAATTCGCCCTGTTGCATTGCATGGCCGCTTTTGGCATAGGTTTGCCCGGCGGCGCGCTTGCGCCCCGCCAATTCTCTGTGATGCGGGTGTAGCTCAGGGGTAGAGCACGACCTTGCCAAGGTCGGGGTCGAGGGTTCGAATCCCTTCGCCCGCTCCAGAAATTCTTGGCCGTGCACGATCTTCCGGATCGTTGCACTCGAATGACAAGCCGCCGCGAGGCGGCTTTGTCGTTTTTGCTCCGCAGCGAACGAAAATCCGGATCCCAAATACGAATCCCAGCCTCGCGCGGCCGTGGCTACTCAATGTGGCGAAATCTGCCTAGCATCGCCGCCGGCTCAGGCTGAACGGACGATCCGGCCTGAGAATAAAAAGCAAACGTCCGCGGGAGAATGAAATGGCCAGAAAATTTTCGTGGTTCGCTTTGACGTGCCTTGCCGGTGCGATGTTCGCCGGCGTGAGCGCGCAGGCAAAGGACCTCAAGCTGACGACGACAGACACCATGATTCCGACAGGCGACGCCGGCATCCAGTTGTTCGTACGCAACAAGCATCCGGCGGGTCAAAAGAAATTCTCCGCCGACAAGGTACTGCTCTACGTCCATGGCGCAACTTATCCCTCCGAGACGGCGTTCGATCTGCCGATCGAAGGCAAGTCGATGATGGATCTGATCGCGGCGCGCGGTTACGACGTCTATCTGGTGGACGTGCGCGGCTATGGCTGCTCAAGCCGCCCGCCTGAAATGAGCCAGCCGCCGGCGGCCAACAAGCCGATCGTCCAGACGCGCGTCGCCGCGAAGGATTTTGGCACAGCGGTGGATTACATCCTCAAGAAGCGGGGCGTCTCGAAGATCAACGTGATGGGCTGGTCGTGGGGCACTTCGACCGTCGGTCTCTACACCAGCGAGAACAACGCCAAGGTCAATCGCCTCGTGCTCTACGCGCCGCAGTGGATTCGCACCGAGCCGCCGCCGGCCAATCCGCCACAGCTCGGCGCGTATCGTCTCGTCTCGAAAGAATCCGCCAAGGAACGCTGGCTGAAGGGCGTGCCGGACAACAAGAAAGCCGACCTCATTCCGCCCGGCGTGTTCGATGCCTGGGCCAATGCGACCTGGGCCACCGATCCGGACTCGGCGACGAAGAATCCCGGCATGCTGCGCGCGCCGAACGGCGTCGTGGAAGACACCCAGCTTTACTGGGGCGCGGGCAAGGCGCTGTACGATCCGGGCAAGATCACGGTGCCGACCTTCATTCTTCACGCCGAATGGGACGCCGATCTGCCGAGCTATCTCGCGCAGAACTATTTCACCCAGTTGAAGAACGCGCCTTACCGGCGGATGGTCGAACTGAGCGAAGGGACCCATACGGTGATGATGGAAAAGAACCGTATGCAGTTCTTCCGCGAGCTGATGGGCTTCCTCTCCGAGGAAAAGCCGCTAGCTTTGAACGACTGAGCATTTCTCAAAGGGCAAACAAAAAGCCGGGTTCAGACCCGGCTTTTTCATGTCTCAATGATTTCGTTACGTCTCAGGTCAGCTGCGATTCGTAAGCCTTCAGATGCGTGTAGACGATGCGCAGCAGCGGCACGTTAAGTGCGCCCTTCTTGTTGGTTTCGGCGCGGTGGATCAGGTCGCCGATGATCTGGTCTGCCTCGATCTGCGCATTGGCACGAATATCGCGCAGCATCGACGCCGTCATCGGCGATCCAGGTGCGAACAGCAGACCGCCTGTCCGCTCGAGGAATTCGCCGCGCGGCGCGTATCCCGCGGCCTCCGCGACAGACGCGATTTCCCCCCGGAGCCCGCGGATGAATTCCGTGCCGCCTGGTGCTGCGGTGATGTGTCCGGCCGGTGCGCGCATCAGGGACGTTGCCCCCGCCAGCGTGGCGAGGAACACCCATTTCTCGTACATTTCCTGAACGATGACGTCGCTGGCCTTGGCGTCGAACATCGCGCCCTGCAATGTGGCCTCGATACGCTTGGCGCGATCGCCCTTCGGCGCGCCGCGTTCGCCGAACGACATGGCCTGCAGGGGCGAGAGATGATGGATGACGCCTTCGGCGTCGAGTGTTGAGGCGACCTGACATTGTCCGCCCATCACGCGGTCGATGCCGAACTTCGCATCGAGCACGTCGAGATGCTTCATGCCGTTGAGGAAGGGAATGATCGCGGTGTTCGACCCGACTGCTCCTGCGAAGGACGCGATCGCATCGTCAAGATCGTAGGCCTTGCAGCTCAGGATGATGACGTCGAACGGCGTTTTGAGATTCTCCGCCAGCACGGTGGGTGGCTTTTGCAGCGTCACGTCGCCCGCGGGGCTCTTGATGACGAGACCATTTTTGGCAAGTAATTCGGCGCGCTTCGGCCGCACCAGAAAGGTCACGTCGCGCCCGGCCTGCAAAAGCCTGCCGCCGAAATATCCGCCCGTGGCTCCGGCGCCGATGACGAGTATCCGCATGCTCACATCCACTTCTTTCCGAGTGTTAGGGCATGTTCTTCGAAGAGATCATGCCCAAGCGATAAAGTGCGCGATCCTTGCCCAATCAGTGACACCGACGCAAGGCGAGGTTTGTCAGTTGCGACGCCCGGCTGTCATGCGCGGCGCGATCACCACTTCTCGCCGAACGGACGGATTTCCAGTTCAAACGTCCAGGCGCTGCGCGGTTGCTGGTAGAGCAGCCAGTAGGATTCGGCGACTGAGGACGGCGGCATCAGCAGATCCGGATTGTCGAGCGCATTGGGGCCGAGCGCTTCGACGCGGCGCTGGCGCACCCATTCGGTATCGACGCCGGAATCGATGATGAGATGGGCGACGTGGATGTTCTTAGGGCCGAGTTCGCGGGCGGTGGCTTGCGCCACGGCGCGCAGGCCGAACTTGGCGCTGGCGAACGCGGCGTAGCCGGAGCCGCCACGCAGGCTGGCGGTGGCGCCGGTGAAGAAGATGTTGCCTTTGCCGCGCGGGAGCATCAGGCGCGCTGCTTCGCGGCCGGCCAGAAAGCCCGAATAGCAGGCCATCTCCCAGACCTTGCGGAACACGCGCTCGGTGGTGTCGAGGATCGGGAAGTTGACGTTGGCGCCGATATTGAAGATGCAGACTTCCAGCGGCGCATGCTTGTCGGCGTCGCCAAGGAAAGAGACGATCTCGTCTTCCTTGCGTGCATCGAGCGAACGCGCGTGGATTTCTCCGCCCGCCGCTTCGATCTCCTTGACCAGCGGCGCGAGCTTGTCGCCATTGCGGCGTCCGGCAAACACCGTAAAGCCTTCGGAGGCGAATTTCTTGGCGATCTCGCCGCCGATGTAATCGCCCGCGCCGATCACCGCCACAGTTGCATTTCTCGTCGCGTTTTTCTTGGCCAAGGCCGCCTCCTGATCAATCCGTGATGCGCAGCGGAGATTGGTTCCGCCGCGCGGTTCAAGTCAATTCACTTTGCGTCGTTTCACTTCGCATCATCGTCGATCAGGCCGCCGACCAGGTCCCATGCCTTGCCGTTCCAGCGCTGAAGATTGAGCTGCGTGTACAGTTTGTTGTTGGTTGGTCCTGTATTCGCGACAATGCCCGGCAACGACATCGGCAGCACGAGGCCCTTGATGTTGCGCGTCTGCTTCAGGATGTTCTCGCGCGACAGGTCATTGCCGCACTGTTTGAGGATGGTTTCGAGCACGACGCCCTGATGAATGCCGGTGAAGTAGTTGCTGTCCGCGAGATCAGCGCCGGGCATGTATTTCTCCATGAAGGATCGATACATCTTGACGCCCTTGTCGTTGGCCCATTTCGGATCGTCGGGATCCTTGCGATAAGTTGCGGTCATCACGCCGGTGGAGATGTCGAGCCCTGCCGGTTGCAGCACTGCCGCGATCGAGCTTGAAATCAGGTTGGTGATGAACAGCGGCTTCCAGCCGGACTCATGGGTTTTGCGGATCGCTTGTGCGGCAAACTTTGGCGTCCCCGCAAAGAGCATCACGGTGGCGCCCGAGCTCTTCAACGAGACGATCTGCGAATCGATGGTCGGCTGGCTGACCTCGTAGGAGCTGGTCACCACCTTGGCATCGAATGCCTCCTTCAGCTCGGATTTGAAACCCGTGATGAAGTCCTTACCCAGATCGTCGTTCTGATAGAGGATCGCGATCTTGGCGTTCGGCATTTCCTTGGCGAGATAGCGCGCATAGGCCCGCGACTCGGTGTCGTAGCTCGGCAGTCCGGTGGTCATCATCGGATATTCTTTGAAATCCGTGAAGCGCGTGGCGCCGGTGACGATGAAGGCCTGCGGGATCTTCTTCGCCGAGAGATACTTTGCGATGGCGAGATTGCTCGGCGTGCCGAGCGTCGAGAACATGAAAGCGACTTCGTCGGACTCGACCAGCTTGCGGGTCTGCTCGACGGCTTTCGGTGGGCTGTAGGCATCGTCGAGCGCGATCAGATTGATCTTGCGGCCGTTCACGCCGCCCTGCTCGTTGATGAAATTAACATAGGCGATCAGCGATTTTCCGACCGCGCCCAACGCCGATGCCGGGCCGCTGAACGGGAACACCGCGCCGACCTTGATCTCGGTTGCAGTAACGCCGGGCATGTTGTCGGCCATCGCAGGCGCAGGCACCTTCGCCAACAGCATGGCTGCCGCTGCTGCAACTAGTGCGGTTCTCCTCAGCATCGCTCGTCTCCCTGAATTTTTATTTGATTGCAGCCATCGGACATGCCGGTGGCGTTCTACGAGCAATATGGTTCTGATATAGAACTGTCAATGTCAATGCGGCACATGCGATGTTCTATCGCTTTGCAGCGTATGGGACTTCACGAAACGACGCACTCAAGGTATAGTGGATATCAAATCGGAACGAGACTGTTGTGGCTCGGGTGGCCGGATAACGGCGCGGAGATACGGCATGAAATGGGATCGTCTTGAAGACGAGGCGTGTTCGGTGGCGCGGACGGTTTCCGTCATCGGAGACCGCTGGACACTTCTCATCCTGCGCGACTGCTTCCGCCGCATCCGGCGCTTCGACGAATTTCAGTCACGCCTCGGCATCACGCGGCACTTGCTGGCCGAGCGCCTGAGGAAGCTGGTGCGTCAGGGCGTGCTTCGCCGTGTGGCCTATCAGGAACGACCCAAGCGCTACGAATACATCCTGACCCAGAAGGGCCTCGACCTTCATCCCATCATGATGTCGATCGTCCATTGGGGCGATGTGCACATGGCGGATGAACGTGGCCGGCCGGTGCTTCACCAGCACAAGAGCTGCGGCCATAACTTCGATCCGGTGATGACCTGCTCGGTTTGCAACGAACCGCTGTCCGCGAAGGAAGTTCACGTGCACCCAGGGCCGGGCGCGGATCGTTCGAAGGTCGTACTGCCGTCGATCGAGCAGCAGGCGCTGGATTGATCGTGGTTGTTGGCGTGCGAGCGAGAGTTAGACGGTTACGAACGCATCGGCAGCCAGCCGCCTGACGTGATCACGCACGTCAACCGGCCATTTTTCAATAGATGTATCGAAGCGCGTCCGATCACCTGCATAGAGCGATCGCAGCGCGTCCTCGTATTGCGGATAGTCGCCAGCCATCGCCGTCATGAAGCGATATACGGTTTCCTGCGCCTCGCGTGCGCGGTCCTTGCCGGAGCTTACGCGCCGCGCTTCTTCCACGAGTTTGCGGAGGGCGACGGATGCTCCGCCGGGCTGTTGCGACAGCCATTCCCAATGCCGCGGCAGCAAAGTGACTTCGCGCGCGACCACGCCGAGTTTAGGCCGCCCGGGTCCGCGCGGCGCTGCGACCTCGGTCTCAGCGGGCGGTGTCGCTGCGTCTATCGCTAATCGCTTTTGCACGTCGGCGAGTGTTCCGCGCAGGTCGATTTCGACAGGACGGCTGGTCGCCGCGTCGAAGATCAGAAGCCGCACGTCGGCGTCCTTGTCAGCCGCGGTCTTGATTTTCAGCGCGACATCTGCGGGCGCGCCGCAACCCAAGCTCCGGTTGCCGACGAAGGCGATGATCTGTGCTGGCAGGCTGCTCATTGAATGTTCTCGGATATTTCTGTTGGGAGTCAGTATTTACCCGGATATAATTAACTCGTCAATATTATCCGGGTAATATTTTAGTGCCCTGCACTCCGATCAGGTTGGCAAGAACGCCGCTATCTCGACTTTCGCCGATCCCGCTGGCACCACTTACAGCTCCGCAACGCTCCACATGATCGGCTCGTCATGCTCACAGTCCACCACCTCAACAATTCGCGCTCGCAGCGCGTGCTCTGGCTGCTGGAAGAACTCGGCGTGCCGTATGAGATCGTGCGCTATCAGCGCCAGCCGTCGATGCTGGCGCCAAAGGAACTGCGCGCCATCCATCCGCTCGGGAAATCGCCGGTCATCACCGACAATGGCAACACCATCGCGGAGTCTGGCGCCATCGTCGAATACATTGTCGATACGTACGGCAACGGCCGCCTGATTCCGCCGCCAAAGACTCCGGAGCGGCTGCGCTACACCTACTGGCTGCATTATGCCGAAGGCTCGGCCATGCCGCTGCTGCTGCAAAAGCTGCTGTTCACGCTGGCGCCGAGGCGCGCGCCGGCGCTGATGCGTCCGTTCGTCAAGCCGATGTTCGACAAAATGCTTGCGACGCTGGTCAATCCGCAATTGAAGCAACACATCGCCTTCTGGGAAGGCGAACTCAACAAGAGCGAATGGTTCGCGGGCAACGACTTCACCGCCGCCGATATCCAGATGAGCTTTCCGCTGGAAGCTGCATCCGCGCGTGCTGGTCTCGACGAGAGCTCACCGAAGGCGTGGGCCTTTCTGCAGCGGATTCACGCGCGGCCTGCTTACCAGCGCGCGCTGGAAAAGGGCGGGCCGTATCAGGTCGGGCGCTAGGCTGAATACCGATAGCTAGTGCGGAACGGCGCCGAGAGAGGGCAGCGGCATCACCTTGACGCCCGGCGGCGGCACATCGTCATCCGGTACGAAGAAATCCGACAGCAACGGCACCGACGGATCGACGCGATAATGTTCGAAGTCGCGGATGCCGGCGTCGAAGAGCACCTTGTCGTCGATGCAGAATCGTCCAGTGAACTCGCGTGCCGGCTTGGTGAAAATCACATGCGCGGCGTCGGCCAGGATTTCCGGCGTGCGGCTGGCGCGCATCATCGCGTCGCCACCCAGCAGGTTGCTGACGGCGGCGGTGGCGATCGGCGTGCGCGGCCACAGCGCATTCACTGCTACGCCGGAACGACGCAGTTCACCCGAGAGACCGAGCACGCACATGCTCATGCCGAACTTCGCCATCGTGTAGGCTGTCGAGTGCTCGAACCATTTCGCCTTCATGTCGAGCGGCGGCGACAGCATCATGATGTGCGGATTCTCGGCCTTCTTGAGATGCGGGATGCAGTATTTCGACACCATGAAAGTGCCGCGCGTATTGATGCCCATCATCAGGTCGAAGCGCTTCATCTCGGTGTGCTGGGAATCCGTCAGGCTGATGGCGCTGGCGTTGTTGATGCATATGTCGATGCCGCCGAATTCCGCGACGGTCTTCTCGATGGCTGAGAGCACCTGCGCTTCATCGCGGATGTCGCAGATCAGCGGCAGCGCCTTGCCGCCGGCGGCTTCAATCGCCGCCGCCGCCGTATAGATCGTGCCTTCGAGTTTCGGCTGTGGCGTTGTGGTTTTTGCGGCGATAGCGACGTTCGCTCCGTCTCGCGCAGCCCGCAGCGCAATCGCAAGTCCGATGCCGCGGCTGCCGCCGGTAATGAACAGCGTTTTGCCCTTGAGTGTTGTCATGTGCATGGTCCCTTACGTTGTGGCGGGAAAACCGAACAGCCGCTGCGGATTATCGACCAGGATGCGGTTGCGGAGATTTTCGTCCGGTACCCAGTCGGCCAGGAGATCGAGCAGATCCGCGACGCCCATCATCACGCCCCAGTTGGCGACATGCGGCCAGTCCGATCCCCACACGCAGCGGTCCGGCGCGGCCTCGACCACCTTGTGTGCGAACGGAATTGTGTCGCGATAGGGCGGGCCTTCGACCGTATTGCGATAGGCGCCGGAAAGTCTCACCCACGCGCCGTCGCGCGCCAATGAGATCAGTGTCTGGAAGCCTTCATTGTTCACGCCAGCCGAAGTCGGGAAGTGTCCAATGTGATCGACCAGAAACGGCACCGGCAGTTTTGCAAGGCGCGGCGCGAGCGACGGCAGCTCCCGTGCATCGAGCAGGAATTGCAGATGCCAGCCCATGTCGCGGCACAGCGCTCCGTAATTTTCAATCTGGGTGAAATTGACCCCGCCGCCGCCATAAAGAACGTTCATGCGCAGGCCGACCACGCCGGCCTCTTTCAACGCAATCTTCTCGCGTTCGGGACAATCGAGCGGGATCACCGCGATGCCGCGCAGGCGCTGACGGTGGGCGCGCAGCGTCTCCGCCATCAGGCGATTATCGGTGCCGTGCACGCTGACTTGTGTGAGAACGCCGTAGGTCATGCCGGTGGCATCGAGCATGGCGATGTAATCGCGCGCGGTCGCTGCGGGCGGCGTGTAGCTGCGGCCTGCCACGAACGGATAGTCCGGCGGCAACCCGATGACATGGCAATGGGTGTCCACTGCACCGCGCGGCACCTTGAACCGCGCCGGCAAGTGTTGAGAAGGCTGAGGCCCCGGACATGCCGGAGCCTCTTTGGGATTTGCATGTGGTTCAGGCATCTGCGTGAAGAATCCTGCCGCGGGTTTCGGGCAGCGCGAACGCCGCCATGAAGAATAGTCCGTAAGCCAGTACTGCAAAAATGCAGATCGCATTTCCGAGCGACGTCGAGGTCGAGAGCCAGCCGACGAGGAAGGGGAACAGCGCGCCGATGCCGCGGCCGAAATTATAGCAGAAGCCCTGCCCCGATCCGCGCAGCCGTGTGGGGTAAAGCTCTGTCAGGAATGCGCCCATGCCGGAGAAATAGCCCGAGGCGAAGAAACCGAGCGGGAAGCCCAGCAGCCACAGGATCTCGTTAGTCAGCGGCAACTGCGTGTAAGCGAGAATGACGACGATTGCTCCAATCGAAAAGGTCAGGAACAAATTGCGCCGCCCGATGCGATCGGCGAGCCAGGCACCGACCAGATAGCCGATGAACGATCCGATGATGAGGGTGGCGAGATAGCCGGTCGAACCGACGATCGAGAGCTTGCGTTCGGTGGTGAGGAAACGCGGCACCCAGAAGGTGATCGCGTAGTAGCCGCCCTGGCATCCGGTCGCCGCCAGCGAGGCCAGGATCGTCGTCTTGGCGATCGGGCCCGAGAAAATTTCCCAGAGTGCGGGTCTGTCACCGGACAGCTTTTGTTTTGCGAGGGTTTCAGCGGCGATTTTTGGCTCTTCCACATAACGGCGCAGGAAGAACACAAGCAGTGCGGGCAGTGCGCCGATGGCGAACATCCAGCGCCACGCCACATCGGCCGGCAGCAACGAAAACAGCACGGCCTGCGACAGCACGGCGAGGCCCCAGCCGACGGCCCATCCGGATTGCACCGAGCCCACCGCGCGTCCCCGGTACTGCGGACGAATGACTTCGCCCATCAACACGGCGCCGGCCGCCCATTCGCCGCCGAAGCCGAGGCCGAGCAGCGCGCGCGCCACCAGAAGCTGATCGAAATTCTGCGCAAAGGCGCAGACCAGGGAGAAGAACGAGAACCAGATGATGGTGAGTTGCAGCGTTCGCACCCGGCCGATGCGGTCGCAGAGATAGCCGGCGAGCCAGCCGCCGATCGCCGACGCCAGCAGCGTCACGGTTCCTGCGAGACCGGCGGTGCCGGGATCGACCTTCCACAGCGCGATGATGGTTCCGATCACCAGCGGATAGATCATGAAGTCCATGCCATCGAGCGCCCAGCCCGAGGCGCAGGCCCAGAACGTGCGCCGTTCCGGCACGTTCATGTCGCGATAGAATGCAAGAAGGCTGGTGTCTTCGATCGGCGCGACTTCGATCGTGTCTTGCGACGGCTGAACCGTGCTCATGGATGCTTGCTCCCCGTATGTGCGGCCATGTTTGGACCCCGCGCCTGCCGCATATCACAGGGCTTTTTTGACTTGTAGATCGTGCGACAAATCTACGCCAACCGCGCGGCGTGTCACCAGACAAATGCAACGGCGATGTCGATCACTTCTAGTATCCGGCCGCTTCCGCGCCGCGCGTGCGGGGGTCGGGTGCACCGAACAGGCCGTCAGGCGTCACCGCGATGGAATTGGCCGAGGTCTGTCCAAGCGGCTCGGTCACGCGATGACCTTTCGCTCGCAATGCAGCGAGCGTCGCTTCCGGAAATCCGTGCTCGACGCGGACTTCGTCCGGCAGCCATTGATGATGCAGCCGCGGCGCGGATACGGCGGCGGCGATGTTCATGTCGAACTCGATGGCGTTGACGATGACCTGAAGCACCGCCGAGATGATCCGGCTGCCGCCGGGTGAGCCTGTCACCAGAACTGGTTTGCCGTCCTTCAACACGATGGTGGGCGACATCGAGGACAAGGGCCGTTTGCCGGGGCTCGGCAGGTTCGCCTCAAAACCGACGAGGCCATAGGCATTGGATGCGCCGGGCGCCGCGGTGAAATCGTCAAGTTCGTTGTTAAGCAGCACGCCGGTGCCGTCCGCAACGAGGCCGACGCCGTAGCTGAAGTTCAGCGTGTAGGTGTTGCTGACCGCGTTGCCGTCCTTGTCGACCACCGAGAAATGCGTGGTGTTGCTGCCCTCGCGCGGCGGCAAGGCATCGAGCGCACTGGTCGAGGGCGTCGCCTTGTCGATGTCGATGGAAGCGCGCTGCTTGGCGGCGTAGTCCTTCGTGATCAATTGCAGCATCGGCGCGTTGACGTAGGCCGGATCGCCGAGATAGCGCGCGCGGTCAGCATAGGCGCGCTTCATGGCCTCGATGGAAACGTGCAGTGCGTCCACTGAACGTGCGCCCATATCGCGCAGCTTGTAACCTTCAAGAATGTTCAACGTCTCGATCAGCACCGTGCCGCCGGATGACGGCAGCGGCATCGAGACAACGTCGAAGCCGCGATAGGTACCGCGCACCGGCGCGCGAATGATGGGCTGATAGGCTTTGAGATCTTCGCGCGTGATGATGCCGCCCGCATCGCGGATGCCGGCCACGAGCTTTTCCGCAACCGGCCCGTCGTAGAATCCGTTCACGCCCCGCGCGGAGATGGCTTCCAAGGTCGCCGCGAGATCGGTCTGGATCAGCCGGTCGCCCGATTGCAGCGACGTGCCGTCAGCGCGTGAAAAAATCTTCGTGCTCGAGGGCCATTTCGCAAGCCGCCGGTGCCAGTCCGGCAACGTGTCGGCGGTATCGTCTGCGATGATAAAGCCGTCGCGCGCCAGCGGAATGGCAGGCGCCAGCAGGTCCGCGAGCTTGAATTTTCCCGAGCCGTATTTCTCCAGCGCCAATGCAAGTCCTGCGACCGTGCCGGGCACGCCGATGCCGAGCGCCTGATCGCGCGACTTCTTGGTGTCCGGCTTGCCGTCGTCGCCAAGAAACATGTCGCGCGTGGCGGCCGCCGGTGCGCTTTCGCGGTAATCGATGGCGATATCCTCGCCGCTGTTCGCCAGGTGAACCATCATGAAGCCGCCGCCGCCGATATTTCCGGCGCGTGGATAGGTGACGGCCATCGCAAAGCCTGTCGCGACGGCTGCATCGACGGCATTGCCGCCGCGCGCCAGAATATCGCGGCCAATGCCCGCCGCGATCCGTTCCTGCGCGACAACCATGCCGTTCTTCGCAACGACTGGATTGACCGCATCGAGTGCGGGCGGCGTGTAATATCCGTGTCTGGAATCCTGTGCGACGGTGGGTGCAATCAGCAGGCTGATTGCACCCAGTGAGAAGACGAGCGCGCGGCACTTGGTAAACAGGCCCATAAGCTTCTCCGGCAAACCGCGCTTACGGAAAAACGCGATAGCAATTGGATCGCTACATTATAAGGTTTTTGCAGCAGCACTTGGACAATGTCCGCATTTGATTCGGCAGGAAATTCGATCATGGCTCAAGCCATTCCGGCGCATGACAGTCACGCAGACGCGACGCCGCAGACTTATCCGCCGCGTTCCGCGGTTTTCGGCTGGATTTTGTTTGATTGGGCCGCGCAGCCTTATTTCACCCTGATCACCACGTTTGTGTTCGCGCCCTATTTTGCCTCGCGGGTGGCCTCCGATCCGGTCGCGGGACAGTCGAGTTGGGGATACGCAACCGCGGCGGCGGGTCTGGTCATTGCTTTGCTGTCGCCGGTGCTCGGCGCAATCGCGGATGCCGGCGGCCGCCGCAAGCCGTGGATCGCCGCTTTCGGGGCGCTCCTTGTAATCGGATCGTCGCTGATGTGGATTGGAAAGCCCGGCGATCCATCGATCATCGTGCCGCTGTTGATTGCTTACGGGATCGCAACTATTGGGGTCGAGTTCGCAACGGTCTTCAACAACGCAATGATGCCGACGCTGGTGCCGCCGGAACGCATCGGGCGGCTGTCGGGCACCGGATGGGCCACCGGTTACGTCGGCGGAATTCTCAGTCTGATTCTGGTGCTCGGCTTCATGGCGGCGAATCCGGCGACGGGCAAAACCCTGTTTGGTCTCACGCCGATTTTCGGTCTCGATCCATCGACGTTTCAGGGCGATCGCCTCACCGGGCCGCTGACCGCTGTATGGTTCATCATCTTCGTGCTGCCGATGTTCTTGTTGACGCCCGATCACGCAGCGAAGACGCCGGCGCGTGGTGCCGTGCGCGAAGGCCTGCGTGAATTGCGTGAAACATTGGCGCAATTGCCAAGGTCACCCTCCATGCTGGCGTTTCTCATCGCCAACATGATCTATATGGATGGCCTCGTATCGCTGTTCGCATTCGGCGGCATCTATGCTGCCGGCACGTTCGGCTGGAATACGATCCAGATAGGTACCTTCGGCATTCTGCTTGCGATCTCTGGCACCATCGGTGCGTGGGTCGGCGGCCGGCTGGATGACAAGCTTGGACCGAAAACCGTCGTCGCCGGCAGCTTGCTGATTCTTCTCGGAGCAATCGCTGCAATTCTTCTGATCGATCGTGACTCGATCTTCCTCATTCCAGTGACGCCGCCGGTCCCGAACGGCGGCCTGTTTGCTGCGCCTGCAGAGAAAGCCTATCTCGCGCTCGGATTTCTGATCGGCCTTGCCGCGGGTCCGATGCAGGCAGCGTCGCGAACCATGCTGATTCGGCTGGCTCCGAAGCAGCGCATCACGCAATGCTTCGGACTGTTTGCCCTGACGGGAAAGGTCACGTCGTTTTTCGGGCCGTTGCTGATCGGACTGGTGACGGACGCGGCGAACAGCCAGAAGGCCGGAATGGCTGTTCTGGTGCTGTTTTTCGCAGCAGGCCTCGCCCTCTTGATGCGAGTGAAGGCGCAGGCGGTTCGCGCTGGATCGGCGTGACCTTGCTTAATGCTTGAAGTGCCGGACGCCGGTCAACACCATGGCGATGCCGTGCGCATCGGCGGCTTCGATCACTTCATTGTCGCGCATCGAGCCGCCGGGCTGAACCACGGCCGTTGCACCGGCCTCGATCGCCACCAGCAGTCCGTCGGCGAACGGGAAGAACGCGTCGGACGCCACCACCGAGCCCTTGGTCATCGGTGCGGCCAAACCCAATTCCTTCGCAGCGTCCTCGGCCTTGCGCGCGGCGATGCGCGCGGAATCGACCCGGCTCATCTGGCCCGCACCGATACCGACGGTGGCGAGATCTTTTGCGTAAATGATGGTGTTGGACTTCACGTGTTTGGCGACGCGGAACGCAAATCTTAAATCGCTTAGCTCGGCTTCGGTTGGCGCGCGCTTGGTGACGGTCCTGAAGGTCATGTCGTCGACCACCGCGTTATCGCGGCTCTGCACCAGCAGGCCTCCTGCAACTGTCTTCGCCGTCAGACCCGTTGCGCGCGGATCGGGCAAACCGCCCGCCAGCAGCAAACGTAAATTCTTCCGCTTGCCGATGATGGCGATGGCTTCATCCGTCGCATCGGGCGCGATGATGACTTCGGTAAAGATTCCGGCCACCGCGTTTGCAGCGGCAGCATCGAGCGTGCGATTGAACGCGATGATGCCGCCATAGGCCGACGTCGAATCGCAGGCCAGCGCCTTGCGATAGACTTCGGCAAGGTCCTTGCCCTCGGCGACGCCGCAGGGATTGGCGTGCTTGACGATGACGCAGGCGGCGGTGCGTTTGGCGTCGAACTCCGCGATGCATTCGTAAGCGGCGTCGGTATCGTTGATGTTGTTGTACGACAACTCCTTGCCCTGGAGCTGCCGCGCCGTCGCGACGCCGAAGCGGCGATCAGGCGTCTTGTAGAACGACGCCTGCTGATGCGGATTCTCGCCGTAGCGCAGCGCCTGGATGAGCTTGCCGCCTAATGTGCGGAAGTCCGGTGCTTCGATCTTCAATTGATTGGCGAACCAATTCGAGATCGCTGCGTCATAGGCCGCGGTTCGCGCGTAGGCCTTTTGCGCAAGCTTCTTGCGCAAGGTGAGCATGGTCGCGCCGTCATGGGCGGCGAGTTCGTCGAGCACCGTCTGATAATCGGACGGGTCGACGACGACGGCGACATCATGATGGTTCTTGGCCGCACCGCGGATCATCGCCGGCCCGCCGATATCGATGTTCTCGATGCAATCTTCTTCAGAGGCGCCTTTGTCCACCGTCGCTTCGAACGGATAAAGATTGACCACCAGAAGATCGATCGGCGCGATGCCGTGCTCCTTCATGCTGCGGGCGTGATCGGCGTTGTCCCGGATCGCCAGTAATCCGCCGTGCACGTTCGGGTGCAGCGTCTTGACCCGGCCATCCATCATCTCCGGGAACCCGGTCAGGTCCGATACGTCCCTGACCTTGAGGCCGGCGTCGGCGATCGCCCGCGCAGTGCCTCCGGTAGAGACCAGCTCAACGCCGCGATTTGAGAGCGCGCGGGCAAATTCGATGAGGCCGGACTTGTCGGAAACGGAAAGCAGGGCGCGCGTCACGCGGCGCGGGTGGTCAGTCATAAGATTGGGTCCTGGTTCGGATAGGCGTCGAACGCCGGGTAGCATGGTTTTACGCCATGCAAAACCTCCAATCCACGGACTTTTCGCAACGAATCTGCACCCATCTGACGATGCTCCCTTTAGCGGAGCGTTCAGTTATGAAAGCTTTCCCGGCGCAGCCGTCTTTGTGGCTTTCAGGCGGCAAATCAGGCTCGCCGGGCGTTTCGTGCGTCAGCCGCGCCAGGCCGAGTTTCGGATCACGCTGCAGAAATTGCCGCGATGAAAATGAGGATCCTTGTCGGCGAGCACGTCGGCTTTGACGTTGCCGAAGGTCGTTTCCGGCTTGTGTTTGATGCCGTCGTAAAACGACTGGATGATGTCTTCCTTGAAATGATCGCTGCGAGGATGCGCCTTCACGACAGCTTCACGCTCGGCGTCGCTGTATTCGCGGTAAGTCAGGCCAAGCACGTCCATCTCGACGCCCGCCGTCACCAGCGCCACCACCGGATGCATATGCTGAGGAATGCCGGGCGTCGTATGCAGCGCGATCGCGGTCCAAACCGTATCGATATCCGCCTGGGAGATTCCATGGCCGCGCAGAAAATCACGCGCGGCGTTGGCGCCATCGACCTCGAAGCGTTCGTGTGCGCTGCTGTGCTGATGGGTCAGGCCCATGTCGTGAAACATGGCTCCGGCATAGAGCAACTCCGGGTCGAATTTCAGCCCGCGGTGCTGCCCGGCCAGCGCGCCGAAATAATAGACGCGGCTCGAGTGGTGAAAGAGCAGCGGCGACTCCGTGTCTCTGACCAGTTCCGTGATCTCCCGTGCGATCTTGCTGTCGGGGATGGAGATCCCCTGGATTGAATGGCTCATGTCTGGCTCCTGCGATTGTGATGGCCAAAACATAGGCCCGTGGTATGTTGTCCGTTATCGACGTAATATGGCAAATACAGACAAAAACGGTTTAAGGCGGACATGGGTAGCAAGGGGATCAGAACGGTTGCGATTGTGGCGTTGCCGGGAGTTCAGTTGCTGGACGTCTCCGGCCCGCTTGATGTTTTCGCAGAAGCCAACGTCCAGGCAGGCAAGCCGGCCTATCGCCTGATTGTCGTGGCCGCCGTGCCGGGTCCGATCCAAAGCTCGTCAGGCGTCCGGCTCATGCCCGATCTGGTCATCGGCGAGGACGGAAGGGAACGCTTCGACACGCTGCTCGTTGCCGGGCGGCCGAACGCAGCCGAACAATCATCGGGCGCTGCGCTCCTTGACTGGTTGCGCAAGAAGGCGCCAACGGTTCGCCGTTTCGGATCAGTCTGCAGCGGCGCATTCGTGCTTGCGGAGGCGGGGCTTCTCGATGGCAGCCGCGTGACGACGCATTGGTCGGTCGCCGAGCAACTCGCGCTTAGGTATCCGTCCGTCAATGTGGATCGCGACGCGATTCATGTCAGTGACGGCCGTTTGCGAACCGCAGCCGGCGTGACTGCCGGCCTCGACCTGGCTTTGGCTCTGGTTGAGGAGGATCTGGGCCGCGACATCGCGATGAAGGTTTCCAGTCAACTCGTCATGTTCTTCAAACGGCCAGGCGGGCAGATGCAATTCAGCCGCGAGGGCGAGGCTGTTCCGGCCGGGCGCGCGGCGTTGCAGGAGTTACAGCGCTGGGTCGCCGCCAATCCGGCGCTCGACCACAGCGTCGCCAATCTCGCCAAGCGGGCCGATCTCAGTCCGCGCCATTTCGCGCGTCTTTTCCGCGGCGAGGTCGGTATGCCGCCCGCGACTTGGGTGGAGGTGTCCCGGGTCACGGCAGCGCGGCGGCTGCTCGAACTTGGTCACGACACCCCCAAGCAGGTCGCGGCGCGATGCGGGTTTGCGGATGCCGACACGCTGCGTCGCGCATTTTCACGCCATGTTGGCGTGACTCCCGCCGAGTATCGAAAGCGGTTCGCCCGGATGGCGGCTTGAGATGGATCGGCTCGCGGCGATCAGGGATCTAGAGTGGCAATTCCGGCTCGCGCCGGGCGTCGCGGCGGGCGTTGGTCACGGTGGCAGACGCGGAGGAGCGGGTGAAGCTCCAGCGGACGCTTGGCACATCCTTCCGGTTCTGGCGGATCACGATCTGGGCGGTCCGGCGCGGCCCGTCGGAGCCTGCCAGAAAGACGCTGTCCTCAAGATCCACTTTGTCGTTGAGCGCCTCGAACGTCCACACGTCGCGGTTCGGCAGCACCAACATCACGCCGCGGGCGTCGGTGAGGCGGCTTGCTTTCACCGAGGGGTGCAAATGAAACCGCAAGACATAATCGTCGGGTTTGTTGCGTGTCGAGGAGTTGGATGCGTTTAGGAGCGCATCTTCGCCCTCAAGCCGCCCGCCGTCGTTGGACAGTGTCAAGGTACGCTGGTGCACGACGCCGAACTGCCGCGCATAAGCGTCGTGCGAGGTGGTCAGCACGATTCCGTCTTCTGTCGCCTCGCGAAATGCACCGACATTCGATGGTCCGCTGACGATGGGCGCACCCTGCAGCATCCGCTTCATCGCCGGAAGCTCGATGAACTGGCACGATGACGTCTCATGGCAGATCAGCGTGGAATGCGCCGCGGTGCTGCGTGCAAATGCGCGCCAGTTGTCGCGACCGGTGGAGGGGATGCCGCAATTGACCACAAGGCGGCTGGTGCCCGACGAAAGTTCAAACGACAGGCAGCCCGCATGGGCGTCGCGGCTGACGGATGGCGGCGGCGGCGCGCCTGTGTCGATGATCACCGCGGTGTTGCCGGCATCGAGGCGCTGGAAGCCCGAATGCGGCATGTTGGACATCGGAATGCCGTGGGTGTCGTCATAGGCAAGCAGCGTCGCGAGCAATCCCGACGGCGCGCTGCTCATGCCGTTGAACAGCGCGAAGCTGCCGTCGCCGTGACGGAAGAAACGCAGCATCGGCATCATGCGGTCGATGGCGTTGAGCAGTGCCGGCGGCGGTGCGATGTTTCTCGCCGCATAGGTCTGGCGCAGCGGCAACAGATCGGGCAGCAGCTCGATCAGCGCGCCGGGATTGCGCGAAATGTGCCCGCCGTCAGGGAGCAATTGCCGCTGCAGCTCCTCGGAGAGCTTGCGCGATGAGGTGCGGATGTGTTTGGCCTGATTGGCGAGACACAATGAGGCGTAACACAGCGCGATCAGCACCTGCAGACGCGGCACGCCGTCCGGAATATCCACCATCGTGTAGCGCAGATAGCGAATCTCGCGCGTGAGACTGCGCAGGAAACGCCGATAAAATTTTCCGTCGGCGTCGTTCAGCACCAACGGCGCTTGCGACAGCAATGAGATCACGCGCCGCGCCAATACATCGGCGCGCCAGCCGACGCCGCGTTTGCGGATCGGCTTCGAGATCCAGTCGTCGATCAATGAGCGCGCGTTGGCGCGGGTGATGGCCGAATCCGCGGCGCGCAGATGGCGCAGCCAGCCGAAGCCGAGCAGGTTCGCTTCCCAGTCTTCCGAGGGCGGATCGAGTTCAAAGATCGATCGTCCATGCGAGGTGACAATCTTGCCGGCGAACACGAAACGTCCGGCATAGATTTCGGAGGCGCGGGTGGCATCGACGGTGCGGAGATCGTTCGGCGCGATCAGCAGCCGGTCGGTGCGGCCGGGCCAGAAGCGGGACAGCGCAACCGACTGCCCGCTGGCGCGCGCGAGGATGGACCTGGCGGCGCGGCCAAGCAGCAGGGACGAGATGCCTCTTCGATGAGCGACCGCCACGTGCGCCTTTGCCCTCACATCACGCCGGTTAGACTGGCTCGAATTGCCGCTGCCGAACGTAATCGCTTCCCAAAAATTGGAGCATTCCACCCTGAAAATCGTACCGGGCGCCGAAGCGCCGCATGTGAAGAATCCCCGTGACTCTTGTAGTCCGGAAACGCCGATAAAACACCCCATTGACGCGCGGGTGTGGACGGCGACGCGTTTGGCCGCTGCCGCGAATCACCTGCGTCAAAGAACTACGCGAGAATCGGGGTTTTGAGGATCAGGACTTGACGATGCGCGCCGCGTAGAAGCCGTCCAGACCGCCGAGGCGCGGATCGGCGTGGGCAAGATGCGATGGCAGCGTGCGGATATCGCCCTCGGGGGTGAGGATTTCGTCGAGCCCGGCCACTTCATCGCGGCCGACCGGCGCACGGCGAAGACCTGATTCGGCGGCGAGGAGCGCGGCAATCGCCTGCTCGCCTTCCTCAGGCTCCAGCGAGCAGGTGCAATAGACCAAGGTTCCACCCGGCTTCAGCAGCGTGACGGCTTTCTGCAGCAGACGTTTTTGCAGGGCTGAGAGCGCGCCGATGTCCGATTCCTGTTTCAGCCATGCGACATCGGGATGCCGCCGGATGGTCCCGGTCGCGGCGCATGGTGCATCGACCAGAATGCCGTCGAACAGTTCGCCGCTCGCGGGCTGCCACTCGGCTGCGTCCGTCACGGCGGTATTGGCCTCAAGGGCGAGGCGCGACAGATTGTCCTTCAGCCGCGCGATGCGATTGGGCGAACGGTCCACCGCCGTCACCCGCGCGCCGGCATGGACAAGTTGTGCAGTCTTGCCGCCGGGCGCGGCGCAGAGATCGGCGATGGCCTTGTCTTTAACGTCACCGAACAGCCGGGCCGGCATGGCGGCGGCAGCGTCCTGCACCCACCATTGGCCATCATTGAAGCCGGGAAGCATGGTGACAGAGCCATGCAGCAGCGTCCGCACCGAGCCGGTCGCCAGCGCCTCGCCGTGCAGGCGCGTTGCCCAGCCCTCAGGATCGGATTTCACCGTCAGGTCCAGCGCCGGTTCGATGCCGATGGCGTCAGCCATGGCGCGCGTGGCGTCCTCGCCATAGGCCGCGATCCAGCGCGCCACCAGCCACGGCGGCAGATCGAGCATCTGCGATTTCACTTCGTCGATCAGCGGCTGGCCTTCACGCGCGCAACGTCGCAGCACGGCGTTGACGAGGCCGGCGTATTTCGCTGCGCGCCGGTCCGCCTGCACGAGGCGCACCGAGAGATCGACCGCGGCGTGATCCGGCACATCCATCCACAAAATTTGCGCGGCGCCGATCAGCAATGCGCTCTGCGCACGCGGCGCGTCGCTCGGAATGCCGCGATCGAGCAGGCGCGACAGGACATGGCCGAGCGTGCCGAGCCGCCGCAAAATGGTTGCGACCAGCCGGCGCATCAGCGCGCGATCGCGGTCGGACAATGTTTTCAATCCCGGATGCGCGCCCGCGCCATCGAGCTGATCGTCGAGCATGCGGTGCTTGTGCAGCACGCCATCGAGAATATCGGCCGCGATTCTGCGCGCGGCGAGGCCGGGCACCTCGGTCGGCGGGGCAAATCTCGAAGAGGTCATGCAGGAAAAACATTCGTTGGCAGAAAAATCGCGACGGACGTCGCAGCGGAGCCGGAGTGGTGGCACGGGAATATGCCAAATGTAAGAATCGTCTTGTCTGCAAACACCCGTTTGAGAAATGTGAACTGAGCCACGCCCAGCCACCGGTCTATGTGATAACATATCGCCCACGGCCTTGATCGAATGCCGTGCCTATCTAAATCTCGATTTTGGGCTCGCCATGCGGGAGTATCTGCCGGGAGTAACCGCGATGAATGATCATCCTTCTAGTTCCCATTCCGCCGACGCCGTTTCAGTCGCCACGCGTAAGCCGCTCTCGCCGCAAGCCCAACGCGCGCTCGCCGAAGCAGAGGAGCGCCGGGCCAAAGCCGCGCAAGAAAACAAGCACAGCCCGAAAGAACATCAGGGCCCGAAGGGGCCGGAACCGACCCGCTACGGGGATTGGGAGCACAAGGGAATTTGCTCGGATTTCTGAAGTGCCCGTCCGAAACGGGGGCTGCCTTGGGCGAATACCGGTTTTTGTGGAAAATCGGCTACGTAGAAATACCGGCAATCCGCCTTCTCGCTTGCGGGGACAGGACGATTTGCCTTAATCTAGGCATATGTTCCTAGATCGACCCCTCCATCGTCCCATGTGGCATGCGGTTCACGGTTCGCCGCTGTGGCTGTTCGGGTTGATCTTTGTTCTCGGCCTTGCGGTGGGAACCCTGATTCCGATGCGCGATCATTTCCCGTGGAATTCATCCTCAAATTCTTCCTGGAGCCGGACCGCTGCCTCGCCAGCGAACCCGGCAAATCCATTGCCGCCTGCCGCGCCCATGAACTGGAGCCGCGAGGGCAATCCGGGCGTGCGCCATTCTGTCGAAGTCGTGCGCGTCATCGACGGCGACACCTTCGAGGCGCGGGTGCATCTGTGGCCGGGGCTGGAGATGACGACGCGGGTGCGGCTGCGCGGCATCGATGCGCCAGAAATGAAAGGCGCGTGCGGAGAGGAGCAGCGGATGGCGGAAGCGGCGAGCGAGGCATTGCGCGCGCAATTGGCCGACGGCGATGTCGCGATTTTCAATATCGGTCCCGACAAATACAATGGCCGCGTGGTTGCTGATGCCGCAACACGTCGCACGCCGAGCGTATCGAACGCGCTGCTCGCGTCGGGTCATGCGCGGCAGTATCAGGGAGGCAGGCGCGGTGGCTGGTGCGCGGTGTCGGCGAGATCATCCGCGCAATAAAAAGCCGCGTAAAACCGCGGCTTTTTGCATCTCAGAAAATTTCCAGACAATTCAGCGCGAGGTGACGACCACCTGAGTGCCGACCTCGACGCGATCGAACAGATCGCTGATGTCCTGATTGTACATCCGCACACAGCCGTACGAGACATAGCCGCCGACCGAATTCGGCCGGTTGGTGCCGTGGATGGCATATTCGCCGCCGGCCAGCGTCATGGCCGCGACGCCCATCGGATTGGACGGCGAGCCGCCGGGAATGACATCGGGAATGCTCGGATTGTCGCGCTTTACTTCCGCGGGCGGCGCCCAGGCCGGCTGGCGATATTTGCCGTCGATGCGCGTGGTGCCGGCCCACTGCTTGCCGGCCTTGCCGACGCCGACCGGATAGCGCAATGCGCGGCCTTCGCCGAGCACGAGATAGAGTTTGCGCTCATTGGTCTTCACCACGATGGTGCCCGGCGCATAGCCATCCGGGGAGGCGACCATGGACGGCGCGGCCCATGCCGCCGTGCCGAACAATCCAATCGTAATTGTGGCTGCCAGAGCCATCGCGAGCTTACGCAACATCATTGTCTCCAGTTCCTCGCAAAGCTCCCGGCCGGCCGCGGAGCCTGTCGTCAATGTCCGTGCGGTCGCCAGCTTGCAGGAGAGGCTTCAACAGCACCTTATCCTCAGGTGCAAAAGGCGGATCGAACGCAATCTTAAAAGGAAAATTCCGGCGGCAAAGTAAATGCCCGGAAAACAACACCCCCGCCCAAACGGTCCTGGGCGGGTGACATTTCCGTGAGGACCGCGGTTCCGCACTCAGGCGAGCGTAAAGGCCTCGTGCACTGCCGACTGCACCGCGCCGCCGGTGACGGCGCCGCCGCCCGCGACATAGATCCAGTCGCCGATCGCAGCCGCGCCGACGGCATGACGCGGCGTCGGCGCGTGGCTCTGCCAGCGGTCGGTGGCGGGATCGTAGCTTTCCATCTGGCCGAACACCTTGCCCTGCGTGATCTGTCCGTTGTTGATGATGCCGGCCTCGCCGCCCATGGCGAACAGCTTGTCGCGATACACCACAAGTCCGTGACCGGAGCGCGTGGTCGGCAGCGGCGCGCGCGTTTCCCACGTGTCGCGGTCGGGCACGTAAACGTGATGCAGATCGGTGTTGTACTCGAAGGTGTTGAAGCGGCCGCCGACGATGTGAATGAGTCCGTTATAGGCAACGCTACCGACATGATCGCGCGCGCCGGGCAGTGCCTTCAATGTCGTCCACTTGTCGGCCTTGGGATCGTACACTTCATGCCAGCCGACACTGGCGCGCTCCATGGTCGGCTCCGATGCGCCGCCGATCAGATGGATGCGCCCGTTCAATGCGACGGCTGCGCCTGCACCGCGGGGACGCGGCAGCGGTGCGATCTTGTCCCAGCGGTTGCTCGCAACGTCGTAGGCGTATGCGTTGTGATCTGGATTGCGGTTCTGCTCGATGAAGCCGCCGAGTGCGTAAACACGTCCGTCATCGGCGGCGACCGCGACATGGTTTGCCCCGCGCGGCAGCGGTGCGCCGTCGAACCAGATGTCTTTGCCCGGATCGTAAATGTGATGATAGGTGCGATCGACGCGCCCTTCGCCGTAACCGCCGACGATGTGAACGCGTCCCGCCCAGGCGGTCGCCCATGCCATCTCGCTGCGCGGCAGCGGCAATGCGGCGCGCGTTACCCAGCGGCCCGGCGCGCCGGGTGGCGCTGGGCTTTCCGTGACGCGCTGCGCCTGCTCATCAGGTGTGATGTGATGCGGCGCATTGGTTTTGAGGCCGGTGAAAGGCTCAGTGGACGGCGGAGCCTGCGGCAGCGGCGCGGGCTGATGCTCGGTGTGCTGGGCCCGCGCTGCGGTCGCGCCGAGTGCAAGCGCCGCAGAGCCGGTCATGAAAGTTCTGCGATCCATGCTGGTACTCCCGTGCGCTTTGAGGTTTCCAGATTATCACGGCCCGCGCGTAGCTGGAGTGACGTTGGGCCGGGTAAAAAATGCCGCACCCGGCAAGTCCGCGCCGGTAACAAGTCACATACGCCATCATGGTTGCTGAAAAAGCTCTTTGATCTCAGGCGCTGACGCAACGATTGCGGCTGGCATGCGGTTTGCGTGGCCACCAGGTGAAACACAGCATGGGGTGTCAGCATGCGGATCGATGCAGGATCTTATCTTTATCAGAGCGGCCATGCGGCTCCGGCGACAGCTGCGTCGTCGAACTCTCTCGCTACCGCATTAGGCAACGCACCGGTTGAGTCCGCCGCCACCGACGCGCCGTCGTCTGGCGTCATCAAGACCGATTTCACCGGCATGACACGCCAGCAGCTGTTCGACTGGATGAACAATCAGATTCGCAGCGGCGCGATGTCGCTGGACGAGAGTTCATCCTTCCTCGGCATGACGCTGAAGATGGATGCGCGGACCGGCCAGATGGTGGACATGGCTTCGGACACGACGCCGGTGAATTTTATGGATCGTGCGACGCAGGGCATCGCGGGCGCGCTATCGCGCGGCGATCAGGAAAGCGCTGCGCGGCTGCAATCCGCCCTGGCCACCATGCAGCGTTATCAGGGCCAAGTGACGAGCGTTGACTTTCGCGCGTGAGCGACGCTGAGACGCGCTATTTCTTCCCGGCCTTTGGTTCTTTCGCCTTCGGTTCTTTCGGACATGCGCCGACATGGTCGAGTTGCACCTTGGCCTTCTGTCGCTCGCAATCGTTGGAATAGGTTTTGCCGTTGCAACCGCAAACCGGCCGATAAATCTGCATGCAGAAGGCCGGCGCCTTGTCGCAGGTGCCCGCAGCGTCGGCGACTTTGCATTGTCCCGCGGCTCTTTGGCACCAAAGGGCCGAATTACAAGTGATATTGGCGGCGCCCCCACACGCTTCGTTGAGATTCGCCGCCCCGGATTCACCGGATCTGATCGCCACGCCAAGCATGGCGATCAGGGTCGCAACAATCAGACGCGTGAGGCGCATTCGCATCGATACCCCCAGGCAAAAGTCTGCGGTTTGTTTGAGTGCCTCAGGCGCTGGCCTTCTTGTTCTGTCGGTTGTCGACAAGATCGTTGACGACGTTGGGATCGGCCAGCGTCGAGGTGTCGCCGAGGCTGCCGTATTCGTCCTCTGCGATCTTGCGCAGGATGCGGCGCATGATCTTGCCGGAGCGCGTCTTCGGCAGGCCGGGCGCGAACTGGATCAGATCGGGCGAGGCGATCGGACCGATGTCCTTGCGCACCCACGCCACCAGATCCTTGCGGAGTTGCTCGGTCGGCTCCACGCCTTTCATCAGCGTGACGTAGGCGTAGATGCCCTGGCCCTTGATGTCATGCGGATAGCCGACCACGGCGGCTTCCGACACGGCGTCATGGGCGACCAGCGAGCTTTCGACCTCCGCCGTGCCCATGCGATGTCCCGACACATTGATGACGTCGTCGACACGGCCGGTGATCCAGTAATAGCCGTCGGCGTCGCGGCGGCAGCCGTCGCCCGTGAAGTACTTGCCCTTGTAGGTGGAGAAGTAGGTCTGCTCGAAGCGTGCGTGATCGCCGTAGACGGTGCGCATCTGTCCCGGCCAGGACTTGGCGATGCAGAGGTTGCCCTGTGCCTCGCCTTCCAGCACCTTGCCGTCGGGATCGACGATTTCAGGCACCACGCCGAAGAACGGCTTTGTCGCTGAGCCGGGCTTCTGCGCGATGGCGCCCGGCAGCGGCGTGATCAGGATGCCGCCGGTCTCGGTCTGCCACCAGGTATCGACGATGGGGCAACGCGAGTCGCCGACCACGCGATAATACCACTCCCATGCTTCTGGATTGATCGGCTCGCCGACAGAACCGAGAAGACGCAGCGATGCGCGCGATGTCTTCTTCACCGGCTCATCGCCGCCCTGCATCAGCGCGCGAATCGCGGTCGGCGCGGTATAGAAGATGTTGACCTTGTGCTTGTCGACGACATTCCAGAACCGCGAATTGTCCGGGTAATTGGGAACACCCTCGAACATCAGCGTGGTCGCGCCGTTGGCGAGCGGCCCGTAGAGAATGTAGCTGTGGCCGGTGACCCAGCCGACGTCGGCCGTGCACCAGTAGATGTCGCCGTCGTGATAGTCGAACACGTATTGATGCGTCATCGACGCGAAGGTGAGATAGCCGCCGGTGGTGTGCAGCACGCCCTTGGGCTGGCCGGTCGAACCTGACGTGTAGAGAATGAACAGCGGGTCTTCCGCATTCATCGGCTCCACGGGACAGTCGGTATCGACCACCGCCGCTGCTTCATGAAACCAGACGTCGCGCACCGGATCCATGTCGATCGCGCCGCCGGTGCGTTTCACGACGACGACCCAATCAACGCCGCCGCCGGTCTTGGCGATGGCTGCGTCCACGTTGGCCTTCAGCGGGACTTTCTTGCCGCCGCGCAGGCCCTCGTCGGCGGTGATGACCACCTTCGACTTGCAGTCCGTGATGCGTTGCGCGAGCGAGTCGGGAGAGAAGCCGCCGAACACAACGGAATGAATCGCGCCAATCCGCGCGCAGGCCAGCATCGCGTAGGCCGCCTCCGGAATCATCGGCATGTAAATTGTGACGCGGTCGCCCTTGGCGACGTTCCGCAGCCGCAAAATGTTCGCCATCTTGCAGACTTCGTCGTGCAGCTCGCGATAGGTAATCTTCTTGGACTCGGACGGGTCGTCGCCTTCCCAGATGATCGCAACCTGATCGCCGCGCTTGTCGAGATGGCGATCGATGCAATTGTACGCGGCGTTCAGCACACCGTCCTCGAACCACTTGATCGAGATGTTGCCCGGCGCAAAGGAGACGTTTTCGACCTTGGTGAAGGGCTTGATCCAGTCGAGCCGCTTGCCGGCCTCGTCGGCCCAGAATCCGTTGGGGTCCTTGACCGAGCGCGCGTACATCTCGCGATACTTGGCTTCGTCGATGAAGGCGCGCTTCGCCCATTCCGCGGACACGTCGTAAATTTTATCGGACATGATTGTCTTGCTCCTCCACGCCGGCATCCCGCGTCACAACATGCGCGCAGGCTTATTCTTGTTTTTTAACATTATGCGCCGTTGCATACAGCAGCAACAAGCCGCAGGGGATAGGACTTTTGTCGACCTTCGCAGTGCAAGAAAGCAACGACGTAGTAAATTCAGCGATTCTGCGTCCCGAGCAGCGCCCAGACTGCCGTCTGCTTGATTTCGGCGTCCTCGAGATCGCGGGTCACCGGCACGCTGTAGTCGGCGACCCGGCGCAATTTGTCGCGGGGCAGGTAGCTGCGGCCGGGGTCGCCGATCAGGACGGTTGCATCACCTGTTGCATGGTGTTGCAAAAAAGCGAACGCGCGCTGCGCGGTGTCGCGCTCGTAGAAAATGTCGCCGGCCAGCACGACATCCCAGCGCCGGCCGTGTGCGCCTGCCAGCAGATCGTCCTGGCATGCCGATAGCGTGACGTCGTTCTCGACTGCGTTGAGGGCTGCCGCGGCGCAGGCGAACGCATCGATATCGGCGACGGTCGCGGACAGCGCCCCGGCCTTCATGGCGGCGATGCCGACAAGGCCTGAGCCGCTGGCGAGATCAAGCACTGTCTTGCCGCGTACGAGCGCGGGATTATCGAGGACGTGGCGCGCCAGCGCCTGACCGCCGGCCCACGCAAAGGCCCAGAACGGCGGCGGCAGTCCAGCTTCGCCGATTTCCTCTTCGGTCTTGTGCCACAACGGCACGGCTTCATCGGCCACGAACAGCACGATTTCCGGCGTCAGCGGCACCGCGCGCAACCGCGTGTTGGCGCGGATAAACGCGTCCTTGTCAGCGATGACGGGCGCGTTCACGCGCCGCCCAGCTTGCAGACCAGCTTCCACTCGTCCGGCTTCACGCTCTGCACCGACAGCCGCGAAAACTTCACAAGGTCCATCTCCGCAAGCTTCTTGTCGGCCTTGATGGTGTCGAGCGTGACCGGCTTCTTCAGCGGCCTGTCGGCTGCGATGTCGACACAGACAAACTTGCCGGTCTTGTCGGTCGGATCGGGATAATGCTCGCGGATGATCTCGACGATGCCGACGATCTCCCTGCCCTCGTTGGAATGGTAAAAGAACGCGAGATCGCCCTTCTTCATCTTCATCATGTTGAGCTTGGCGGTGTGGTTGCGCACGCCGGTCCAGGCTTCGCCCTTGGCGCCCTTCGCCACCTGCTGGTCCCATGACCACGTCGAAGGTTCGGATTTTACAAGCCAGTAAGCCATCGTCGTTTCCTGTTATCCTTCAGCCCGGAACGGCCGCGTCAGCAGCGCCTCGATCGCGGCGTCCACAGTCAGCTTGCCGTCGAGAACCGCTGCCACCGCTTTCGCAACCGGCATTTCAACATTCTTCTCGTCGGCGAGTTCGATCAACACGGGTGCTGTGAATTCGCCCTCGACCAGTTTATCACGCGGCGGCGTTTCGCCCTTTCCAAGCGCGATGCCGTGGGAAAAGTTGCGCGACTGCGGACTCGAGCAAGACAGCAGCAAATCGCCGAGGCCCGATAGTCCGGCGATGGTTTCGGCTTTCGCGCCGCAGGCGAGGCCGAGCCGCATCAGTTCCGCAAAACCGCGCGTGGTTAGCGCCGCGAGCGCCGACGCGCCGAGTTTTTTTCCGGCGACGATGCCGGCCGCGATCGCCAGCACGTTCTTGGCCGCGCCGCCGATCTCGACACCGCGCACATCGGTCGAATGATAGGGGCGAAACGTCGCTGAGCCCAACGCCTGAACCAGCGCTTTTGCCAGCGTCTCGTCAGCTGTCGCAAGCGTGACCGCGGTCGGAAGTCCGCGCGCGACGTCGACGTCGAAGCTCGGCCCCGACAGGATCGCGGGCACGGCGTGCGGCGCGACCTCCGCGACGATCTCGGTCATAAATTTGTGCGTGCCGCGCTCGATGCCCTTGGCGCAGACGATGACAGGTGTGCCGGGCGCAAGATGCGGCGCGAGCGAGATCGTGGCTTGCCGGAGACTCTGCGCGGGCGTCACCAGTAGCACAGCGCTGGCTTTACCCGCTTGAGCGAGATCGCTGGTGACGGCGACGGATTTCGCAAGCTGGATGCCCGGCAGTTTTGGATTCTCGCGCGTCTGTGAAATTTTTCCCGCGATGGCGCTGTCGCGCGCGCAGAGAACCACGTCGCGTCCGGCGCGTGCCGCGGCGTTGGCAAGTGCGGTGCCCCATGCGCCTGCGCCGACAATGGAAATGGTTTGATGACTGACCATGTTTAATGCCGTGCGCGGGTGTTGGCGAATTTCGCCGGTGTCGCTGTTGTTTCGTCAAGCCGCCAGCGCGCGCGCGGCGCGGTTTCCATCTCGTCCACCATCTTCAGCGCGAGCCGTTCCGCGCCGGCCCATGCGATCATCGCGCCGTTGTCGGTGCACAATGCGGGCGGCGGAATGATCAACATGGTCTGGGCGCGTGCCGCGATGTCGTGCAACGCGCTGCGGATCGCGAGATTGGAGGCGACGCCGCCTGCCGCGACCAGGGCGCGAGGCGGGCCGAACTGTTCGTGAAACAATCGCAGACCGACACTGATGCGGTCTGCGGTGAGATCCAGCACGGCGGCCTGAAAGCCTGCGCATAGATCGCTCACGTCCTGCGGTTCGAGCGGCATCATGCGAGTCGCTTCGTTGCGCACCGCCGTCTTCAAGCCGGACAGCGAGAAGTTCGCGTCCGGCCGTCCGACCATCGGCCGCGGAAACGCAAAGCGCGTGGGGTCGCCATGGGCCGCTGCGCGTTCGACCTGCGGCCCACCGGGATAAGGCAGGTCCAGCATCTTCGCGACCTTGTCGAACGCCTCGCCCATCGCGTCATCGAGCGTGGTGCCGAGCCGGACATATTTCCCGACGCCCAGCACGGCGACGATCTGGGTGTGGCCGCCCGAGGCGAGAAACAGACAATAGGGAAATGCCAGCGCCACGGTGAGTCGCGGCGTCAGCGCATGCGCCTCCAGATGATTGACCGCGATCAGCGGCGTGCTGTGCACGAGGGCAATGGCCTTTGCGGTGGTGAGGCCGACGATCACGCCGCCGATCAGGCCGGGGCCGGCTGCTGCGGCCACGCCGCTGAGATCGCCGAAGCCGATATTCGCCTCTTTCATCGCGGTGCGGATGATGCCGTCGAGCATGTCCACATGGGCGCGTGCCGCGATTTCGGGCACCACGCCGCCGAACGGGGCGTGCTCGTCGATCTGCGATCGCACGATGTTGGACAGAATCCGCCCTGACCCGTCGCGCTTCCGCTCGATCACGGCAGCGGCGGTCTCGTCGCAGGTGGTCTCGATGCCCAGCACCAGTGTCGGCTTGCCGAATGCCACTATCAGTCCTTGCTGTCTGTCGGTTCTTGAATTGCGCGCCGGGAGGCGTCATTCAACAGGTTCTTAACGTGAAATTGCGAAATGAGCTATCCTTAGCTATAGCGCCGCGGAGCCTCGTAAATGGCCATTCTTGTGACACGCCCAGAACCGGATAACGAGAAGACCGCCGCAGCCTTGCGCGCGCGGGGATATGACACCCTGTTGTCGCCCATGCTGCGCTATGAGGCGATTCCCTTTCACGGCGAGGACGACGCGGCCTATGACGGCGTCGTCATCACCAGCGCCAACGCGATCCGCGCCATCGAAAGCCATCCTTCCCGAGCGCATTTGTTTGGACTGCGCGCTTTCGCGGTCGGTGAACATTCGGCAGAGGCCGCGCGCACCGCCGGTTTCGGCGACGTGGTCAGCGCCAAGGCCGGCGCGCACGCCTTGAGCAATCTCATCGCCAAGAATGTTGCGACGGGACAACTGAAAAAGGGTGCCACGCTTTGTTATCTCGCGGGCGCGGATCTCGCGCATGATCTTGCGGCCGATCTCGGCGCGCGCGGCTTTACCGTGGTGACGCACACGACCTACCGCATGGTCCCGGTGGCGGGATTTCCGGCTGGAATCAGCGACGCCTTTCGCGCGGATGGCATCGAGGCGGTGCTGCATTATTCCCGGCGCAGCGCGCGCGCCTTTCTCGATGCGGCGCGGGTGGACGGTGTCGAGATTTCGGCCTTGGCTTTGCCGCAATGCTGCATCTCCGATGCGGTGGCGGGCATTTTGCGTGAGGCCGGCGCGATGCAGGTTGCTGCAGCGCGCACGCCGGACGAGGCCGCCGTGATCGATGCGCTGGACAGGACGCTCAAACCGTCGTCCAAGTGACGGAGTGATTTGCTAGGCGTGAGCGGTATTCGAAGAATCTGTTAGAGTGCCGCCATAGGAGTGAGTTCCGATGGACGATGACAAGGACAGGGCCAGTGTGCTGCCGGGCGGCGACGCCAACAAGCGGACGCCGCCGACCATCGATCTTGCGGCGTCGGAGGTAACCGAGAGCCCTCGCGCGTCCGATGCTGCCGAGGCACATGAGTCTCCGCCTGAGCCGTCTGAGCCCTCTGCCGAACCGCCTTCCGAATCTGTTGCCGCATCGCCGCCGCGCCCATCGCGAATCGCGTCGATACTTATCTCAGCCATCACAGGTGTCGTGGCCGCGTTGCTCGTGATCGGTGCAGCTACGCTTGCCGGCTGGCCTGAAAAGCCTGCGCCGGTCTCGACCGCGCCACTCGCGGACAACATCGCATCGAACAAGGCGGAGATCACTGCGCTCGGCACACGCATTGCGAAAGTCGAATCCGATGCGGCGAAACCCGCGCCCCGGCCGGTCGCCGATCCTGCGATTATCGCGCGTCTCGATGCCGTGGAGAAATCGCTGGCGTCGCTGCGCAGCGATGTCGCCGCCGTGCGCGGACAAAGCGAGAAGGCCGCCGCCGCGATCAACGAAATCAAATCCGCTTCGCCGCAAGGCGTCATGACAACCGGGCCGCAGGCGGCCTCCATCGATACGTCGGCCATCGAGGAACGTCTCGGCAAAATCGAACGCGCCACGGCGGCGCTGAGTGCGGCGGCTGCCGCGCCCGCGCCACAGCAACCACCGGCAGAAGATCCGAATGTGCGCAGGCTGGACGCAGTATTGGCTCTCGATAAGGCCATGCGCTACGGCGGCCCTTATGCGCCCGCGCTTGCTGCCGCGCGTTCTGTTGCCGGCGATGCCGATACGCTCAAGGCGCTCGATCCATTCGCTTATACCGGCATTCCCGATCCCGATGCGCTGTGCAAGGAATTGCTTGCGCTGTTGCCGCAACTTACGCCGAAGCCCGAAGCGCAGCCTGCGTCATCCGGTATCATCGAACGCTTTCAGCAAAGTCTCGCAAAACTGGTGCGCATTCAGCGCACCGACGCGCTCGCCAGCGGCCCTGCTGGCATTATCGCGCGTGCAACAGCCGCCGCGCAGCGCAATGATCTGAACGAGGCGAAGCGGGAACTCCTGCAGTTGCCGCCATCGGATCGCGTCCTGGTGCGGCCATGGATCGCGAAGGTCGATGCGCGCGACAAGGCTCTGGCGGCATCTGAGCAGTTTACGATGGACACACTGACCGCGATCTCGAGACGCGCGCGATAGGCAGCCTGCATGATCCGGATCATTCTCTTCCTGTTTCTGGTCGGTGTCGTCGCGCTCGGCGCCGCCGTGATTGCCGATCAGACCGGCGACGTGACGCTCTCCTGGAGCGTGTGGCGCATCGATACGTCGCTGCCGGTGCTAATACTGGCGTTGCTGGTGATCGTCTTTGCTGCGATGCTGGTCTGGGCCATCATCCGCAGTTTCCTGAACGCGCCTGGACGTCTTCGAAAATTGCGCCGCGAACGCCGCCACGCGAAGGGGCGTAATGCCATCACGCAAGGACTGATCGCGATCGGCACCGGCGATCATTTCGCCGCGCGCCGCCATGCCGATGTTGCCAAACGAATCGCGCATCAGGACCCGCTGGCGATGCTGCTGCATGCGCAGACCGCGCAGCTCCATGGCGACAGCGAGGGCGCGCAGCGTGCGTTTCACGCGATGGCGGAGCGCAAGGATACCCGGCTGCTCGGTCTGCGCGGATTGTTCGTCGAGGCGCAGCGCCGCGACGATCCGCATACCGCGGTGGCGCTGGCGGAAGAAGCGTTGAAGACCGCGCCCGCGTCCGCGTGGGCCTCGCAGGCGGTGCTCGGTTTCCGTTGCAGCCAGGGTGATTGGGACGGCGCGCTGAAGATTCTGGAAAACAATCTGGCGGCGGGGCTGATCGATCCCGCGCCCTACAAGCGGCAGCGCGGCGTGTTGCTCACGGCGCGCGCGATCGATCTTGAGACGAGCGACCGCGACAAGTCGCGCGCCAGCGCCATGGAGGCCGTGAAGTTCGCGCCGACGCTGGTGCCTGCCGCGACGCTCGCTGCAAAATTTCTCAGCGAAAATAATCAGACCCGCCGCGCCATGCAGGCGATCGAGGCTGCATGGGTCGCGCAGCCGCATCCCGACCTTGCGGATGCCTATGCGCATGTGCGCCTCGGCGATTCCGCATTGAACCGGCTGGCTCGTGTCGAGAAGCTCGCGGCCAGGGTACCGGGACATATTGAAGGCGCGCTCGCGGTGGCGCGCGCCGCCATCGACGCCGGCGAATTTTCCCGCGCGCGCGAGGTGCTTGCGCCCTTCATCGATGCGCCGACGCAGCGCGTCGCCATCCTCATGGCCGAGCTTGAACGTGCCGAGCATGGCGATGGCGGAAATGCGCGAAGCTGGATGCTGCGGGCGGTGCGCGCCGCGCACGATCCGGCATGGACGGCGGACGGTTATGTGTCGGATCGCTGGCGGCCGGTGTCGCCGGTGACCGGACGGCTCGATGCGTTCCAGTGGCTGACGCCGGTGGCGTCCCTGCCGTCGGACAAGGCGCCGGTGCTCGATGCTGACATTGCGCGGGATGAGCCCGCGTTGCCTGCCCCGCTGGAGGCGAGTCTCAATTCGAATCCCGCCGCGATCTTGCCACCCACGTCAGCGTCACCCGCGCCATCTCAAGACAACGAGCCCATCATAGTGCCTCCGCCAGCCGCGCCCGTGGCGACGCCTGTCGCTGCCAACGTGCCGCCGCCGGTGTTCCGTCCGCGGCGCGATATCGAGAAGCCTGATGCGGGGCGGATTCCGGCCGTGATTCCCATTGTCCGGGCGCCGGACGATCCGGGCGTCGCGGACGAAGTGCTGGACGAGGAATTTGACGATCCGGTGAAACCGGAACCGGCGCAGGCCGGCGGCTGGAAGGGCTTTTTGTCCCGTCTTGTCAGTTGATTAGGAGTTGGCTGGTAGTCTTGCCGCAAGGCCTGAATGCCGGTCAGAAAAGCGCCTCGCGGACGCCGCCGATGTTGCAAAGCGGGGCCGTGGCCAGTATCAGGTGCGGATACAAATCTCTCGCGTTTCGCCGCCTTAGCTCAGCTGGTAGAGCACCTCATTCGTAATGAGGGGGAGATGTGTATAAGAGACAGGGCTGATACAGCCCCACCCGTCGCCGCAATAGCTCAGCTGGTAGAGCACCTCATTCGTAATGAGGGGGTCGTAGGTTCGAATCCTATAGGCGGCACCACTACTCTCGGCATCTCCAGAATAGCCAGAGCGGTACATGGCGGGATTCTGGAACAAAAAACACCACAAGGCGGATGGGTCAGCTGTTGGGCAGCCCTGCGCTGCAATCTCGGCGGCAACCGCGCAAGGGAACAACGATGCAGACTGATCGAGAAAAGATTCTGGCCGTCCTTCGTGAAAAACCGCTGAAGATCTTTGATGTCATGAAGCGCGTGAACATCAAGAATCAGGAAGACTGCCAATCGCTTCTGTTGAAGATGCGTGACGACGGCCTTGTGAAGTTCGATATTCATAAAGGGCTTTGGCTCATCGGCTGATCCTGACGCGGAAGGCGATTGTGCGCTTTGATCGGCGAACAGTCGAAATTCCTCGTCGGCATTCCTTAGCGGGTCCTTTGATGAAGTTTGTTCAAGCCTTAATCACAGCGCTCGCATTGATCGGAGCCACCCCGTGCTTTGCGAAGGTCGAGCAATGCCGCTTCATTGCTTCAAAACCGGATCGAGAAGCTTGTTACGACCGTCAGGCCAAGGCGCTTGAAGCAAAGAAGGCAGAAGCTGCCGCAAAGCTAAGGCCGGTGGATTCGCTGGGGCGAAGAAGCCCGGAAGATGAGGCGCTATCGCGCCAGCTCAAGAGCATCTGTCGTGGATGCTGAAAGTTCGCAAAATCTGAATCGGCAGGCTTCCTGAGTAAGTCTCCCTGAAGCGGGCTGACCATGGTGTGGTCAGCCCGTCGAGACTTAACCCGCAATTCTGGAGAAATCCGGCTGTCTGCGCTCGGCGAAGGCGGTGAGTGCTTCCCGCGCTTCCGCGCCTTTCAGCCGCTCCTGCAGAATGGCGCCCTCCCGCTCCATCTGCGCGGAGATGGCTTCGGCGTTCCGCATCAGCGCCTTGGTGTGCGACAGCGATCCAGCCGGTCGCTTCGCAAGCTTAAGCGCGGCCTCGCGTGCCTTCGCGCGAAGCTCGTCGGCTGGCACGAGCGCGTTCGCAAGACCGATCGAGACAGCGGTCGGGCCGTCCACCGGTTCGCCGAAAGCGAACATTGCGTAGGCACGGGCATAACCGACCCGCGCGGGCAGCAAGTGAGTGGACGCCGCTTCCGGCACCAGCGCGATATTGACGAACGGCGTGATCAGGCGCGCCGTCGGCGCCACGTAAACCAGATCGCAATGAAGAAGCATTGTGGTGCCGATGCCCACGGCATTGCCCTGCACGGCAGCGATGAGTGGCTTGGTCGAGACTGCAAGATTTTTCAGGAACCGGCCGACCTGGCTTTTGATATTCGGATCCTTTGACTGTGCGGCGAAATCGGCCATGTCGTTGCCGGCCGTGAAGCTGTCGCCATCGCCCTGAAATACGACCGCACGAATTGCGGAATCGGTTTCCGCTCGCTCAAGAGCATCCGCGAGCGCACCGTACATGGCGTTCGTGATCGCGTTCTTCTTGTCCGGGCGAACCATGGTGACGGTCAGAACACCGGAATCGAGCTCACTCTTTACGAATTCAGTCATGGTCGCGGTTTCCTTTCACATCAATCTAGGAACTGTCCTTCGGGAATTTTGTTTGCAGGCTCACAAGCCAGCGCGAAACAACGTCGATTTCCTTGTCGGAGAAACCTTCCATCAGCGTACTGTTGATGGCTTGCGCCCGTGTCACTGCGCGTTTGCGTATCTTCTCCCCGGCGTCGGTCAGATAAACGCGTTGTGCGCGGCCATCTAAGTCGTCGCGTTTTCGCTTGATCAGTCCCGCCCGTTCCATCCGGTCGGCAAGACCTGTGATGGCAGACGGCACGATATCGAGAGCAGCAGAGATATCGCCGATCAGCGCGCCATCGTTCCGCCCGAGAAAGAACAACACCCCGGATTGCGCCGAGGTCAGGCCGTCTTCTGCGAGCATGTGCTGTTCGATACCTCGCTGCAGTCTGCGATAACCCACGGTCATCAGAAAAATCAGCCGACGATCTGATGTCATGTCATTCCCACTATATATTTCGCATGTGAAATATCAAGCCCGGCACGCGCCGGATAGAACTTTTCATGACAGCTCTGCGTAAGCCGCACGGGATTGTCCAGCGCCGGGGCGGCCGTTCGTGCCTGTTCCGGCGGCATTGCGCTCTCCCTCGGCCTGTGCCGAAATAGCGAAACCAAAAACAAGCGCGGTCAGGCAGCCGGCACGATCCGGCGTCATGAGCGTGCACTCAGGGAGAATGATCATGCGGTTTGTTGCCGCCGCGCTCGCGGCGCTTTGTCTTGTCCTTCAGAATGTTTCGCCCGGCCACGCTCAGGAGAACTGGCCGTCGCGCAACGTCACCATTATTGTGCCGTTCACCGCCGGTGGTACCGCCGATCTGTTTGCGCGGCTGCTCGCCAGCCACATGCAGCAGACGTTCGGTCAATCGTTCGTCGTTGAAAATCGCGGCGGTGCGGGCGGCAACATCGGGGCGGCCGCGGTCGCGAAGGCGCCCAACGATGGCTACACGCTGCTGCTCGGCACCGTCAGCACCCACGCCATCAATCCGACGCTCTATTCGAACTTGACGTTCGATGCGGCGAAGGACTTCCAACCGGTCTCGCTGATCGCGCGACTGCCGAACATGCTGGTGGTGAAAAATTCGCTGCCGGTGACAAACGTCGCGGAATTCGTCGCCTATGCAAAAGCCAATCCCGACAAGCTGAACTACGGCTCGTCCGGCGTCGGCACCTCGATCCATCTTGCAGCGGAACTGTTCAAGATCGCAACCGGCACCAGGATGACCCATGTGCCGTACCGGTCGTCCAACGAGATCATGCAAAACCTGACCGGTGGCCACATCGACCTCGCCTTCGACAACATCACGCTGGCGTGGCCGCAGGCGAAGGCAGGCACCGTGCGCGCGCTCGGCGTCACCAGCCCGCAGCGTTCGCCGACTGCGCCGGAAGTTCCGCCGATCGCCGACACGCTGAAGGGCTTCGACGCAACCTCGTGGCACGGATTGTTCGCTCCGGCGGGCACGCCGCGTCCGATCGTCGACAAGATGTCGGCGGAGGTGAAGCGCATCCTTGAAATGCCGGACACCGTCACCAAGCTCACTGAGATCGGCGCGGTGCCGTCGCCGATGACTCCAGACCAGTTTACGACGTTCATTGCGGGCGAGCGCTCGAAATGGGCGGAGGTGGTCAAGGCTTCGGGTGCGACGGCGAACTGATGACTCGTCATTGCGAGGAGCGACAGCGACGACGCAATCCAGTTCTTCATTTATGTGCTAAACTGGATTGCTTCGCTTGGCTCGTAATGACGCGGATAGTTGGCCTGCCTGGAACAGGCCATAGTTCTGGTCAATGTTCTGTCGAACAGGAAGGTGGCGCATGAGCATCGCCGAAGTCTTGGACAAACCCGCCGAGCGGCCAGCGCTGATCCCGCCGCGGCCGCCGCTTGCGCCGGAAAACCTGTCGGCGCTCGGCCGCCTGTCGCTGATCCGCAAGAATGCCATCGCGACCTGGGGCCAGCGTGCCTACGAGGACGACGTCGTTCCAGGCCGTTTTTTCGGCCGCAGCAGTTTTATCGTGAACACGCCGGATGCGATCCGGCATGTGCTCGTGGACAATTACGAGAACTACACCCGCACCCCGGCCGGCATCCGCGTGCTGCGGCCAATCCTCGGCGAAGGGCTGCTGCTGGCGGAAGGCCGCGCCTGGAAGAATCAGCGTCGCACGCTGGCACCCGCCTTCGCGCCGCGCGCGATTCCAATGCTGGTGCCGCATATGCTGGCGGCCACCGACGACGCCATCGCGGCGCTGCGCGATCAGTGCGGCAAGCCGGTCGATCTGCGCGAGGCGATGCAGCGCCTTGCGCTCGACATCGCCGGGCGCACGATGTTTTCGTTTGAAATCGAGAAGCATGGCGCCGCGTTGCGCGGTTTCGTCAATGACTACGGCGATCGTCTGGCGCAGCCGCGGCTGCTCGATCTGATGTTGCCTGCCGGCTGGCCGAGTCCGAGCGACATTTCGCGCGCGCTGTTCAGGCGGCGATGGACGCGCTTCATGCAGAAGCTGATCGCGGAGCGTCGTGCGAAAGGTGCGGACAAGGGTGGCGATGCGCCGCACGATCTGTTCGGCCTGATGGTGGCGGCCCGCGATCCCGAAACCAATGAGGCGTTTTCCGACGAGCAGCTCGGCGATCAGGTCTCCACCATGATCCTCGCCGGTCATGAGACCACAGCGACGGCGCTGTTTTGGTCGCTTTATCTGCTGGCGCTCGATCCTGTGACGCAGGAGGAGCTGGCGGCGGAGGCAAGGAGTGCGCGCGCGTCGGGGTCGTTCGACACGTCGAAGCTGACATTCACCCGTGCCGTGCTGGATGAAACGATGCGGCTCTATCCGCCTGCGTTCCTGATCGTGCGCGCCGCCGCTGGCCCCGACACGGTGGCGGGGTTCAACGTTGCGGCCAAGGATATCGTGCTGATGTCGCCGTGGCTGCTGCATCGCCACGAAAAGCTCTGGGACCAACCGAACGCGTTCAAGCCGTCGCGGTTTTTGCCGGGGGCTCCGCCGCCGGATCGCTTCGCCTATCTGCCGTTTGGCGTCGGGCCGCGCGTTTGCATCGGCGCGCAGTTCGCGCTCACCGAAGCGACATTGGCGCTGGCGAAGCTGATCGCCGAATTCAAGGTCGACCTGCTGGACCGCGAGCCGGTGACACCGGTCGGCGTGGTGACGACCCAGCCCGACCGTTCGCCGATGTTCGCCATTGCGCGGCGCGGGTCGTGATGTATCGGACATGCGGGTCGTGATGTATCGGACATGATGTGAAAGATGTGCTGCGGCGCGGCGAGACCAGCGCGCGTTAACACCGCAACACCCAGCCTTATTCCAAAGTCTTATACCAAGCTGTCCGGTGCCGCGTCGAAGCGTCGCAGCGCCGCGATCGCTGTTGCAAAAGTTTCTCCCAAGCCTTTGTCTTGCCGCCAATCAAAAAGAGCCGATTCAAAAAGAGCGGCTCAGGCAGGGGAGAACGCCATGACGAAACGACACAAGGACACACCTACGACTCGCCGCCGCTTCTTGGAAGTGGCTGCCGCAGGCGCGGCCGCGACGGTTGCCGCACCGGCCGCTCTCGCGCAGACCGGCCCGGTCAACATGCGCTTCCAGAGCACATGGCCCGCGAAGGACATCTTCCACGAATACGCGCTCGACTACGCCAAGAAGGTCAACGACATGACCGGCGGCGATCTCAAGATCGAAGTGCTGCCTGCGGGCGCGGTGGTGCCGGCGTTCCAGTTGCTCGAAGCGGTGTCCAAGGGAACGCTCGACGGCGGCCACGGCGTGCTGGCCTATCACTACGGCAAAAGCAACGCGCTCGCGCTGTGGGGCTCGGGCCCGGCCTACGCGATGGACGCCAACATGCTGCTGGCATGGCACAAATACGGTGGCGGCAAGCAGCTTCTGGAAAAGCTTTACAAATCCATCGGCGCCAACGTCGTTTCCTTCCCGTATGGCCCGATGCCGTCGCAGCCGCTCGGCTGGTTCAAGAAGCCGGTGCAGAAGGCCGACGACCTCAAGGGCGTCAAGTTCCGCACCGTCGGCATCTCCATCGACGTGTTCACCGGCATGGGCGCCGCCGTCAACGCGCTGCCCGGCGGCGAAATCGTCTCCGCAATGGATCGCGGCCTGCTCGACGCGGCCGAGTTCAACAACGCCTCATCGGACCGTGTGCTCGGCTTCCCGGATGTGTCCAAGGTCTGCATGCTGCAGAGCTACCATCAGAACGCCGAACAGTTCGAGATCATGTTCAACAAGACCAAGTATGACGCGCTGCCTGAGAAGATGCGCGCCATTCTCGACAACGCTGCGGAAGCGGCGGGTCAGGACATGGCCTGGAAGGCGATCGACCGTTATTCCAAGGACTACGAGGAGATGCAGTCCAAGGACAAGGTGAAGTTCTACAAGACGCCGGATTCGGTGCTGCAGAAGCAGCTCGAGATCTACGACGAGGTCGTCACCAAGAAGTCCTCCGATCCGTTGTTCAAGGAGATCGTCGACTCCCAGCTGGCCTTCGCCAAGCGCGCAACGCAGTGGGAACAGGACACGATCACCAATCGTCGCATGGCCTATAACCACTACTTCGGGCCGAACGCCAAGAAGAAGACCTGACGCAATCAACAGCACGAGCAAGGCATCATCCGGGATGGAAGTCCCGGATGGTGCTTTGTACCGTTTCGTATTTCTGGTCTGCCCATTTCATAAGCATCGGCGATACTCATGAGCGCGCAGCGTGTTCTGCATACGATTGACGGCATCAGCACATGGACCGGCAAGGCCGCGGCGTGGCTGATCGTCGGATTGATGACTCTGGTCTGTGCCGAAGTCTTCAAGCGATACATATTGAACATGCCGACGGCATGGATCTTCGACGCCTCGAACATGATGTACGGCACGCTGTTCATGGTCGCGGGCGCCTACACGCTGGCGCAGAACGGTCACGTGCGCGGCGACTTTCTTTACAGTTCGATGAGGCCGCGCAGGCAGGCGTCGCTCGATCTGATTTTGTACATCGTGTTTTTCCTGCCGGGCATTGCCGCGCTGGTTTATGCGGGCTGGGAGTATGCGTCTGACTCGTGGCGCATCAACGAGCACTCCAATGTCACTGCCGACGGCCCGCCGGTCTGGCAGTTCAAGTTCATGATCCCGCTGGCMGGCGGGCTGCTGCTGCTGCAGGGCGCCGCAGAAATCATGCGTTGCGTTATTTGTTTGCAAACCGGTGCGTGGCCGAGCCGCCTGAAGGACGTCTCCGAAATCGACGTGGTCGAGGAGCAGCTTGCCGCCAGCGAGCACGTCGATGAGGAATCGCGCAGGCTCGCCATCGCGCATGCGCAGGATATTGAGGAAAGCGCGCGTCAGCGCGGCATGGGCGGAGATTTGTCGAAATGAGCGATCCGGCACTCGGCCTGTTGATGCTCGGCCTGATCGTGGTCGTCATCATCATGGGCTTCCCCACGGCCTTCACGCTGATGGGCCTCGGTATGTTTTTCGGTCTCTTCGCCTATCACAGGGCCGGAGAATCGTGGGCCGACAACCACATCTTCGATCTGATGGTCCAGCGCACCTACGGCGCGATGACCAATGACGTTTTGATTTCCATCCCGCTGTTCGTCCTCATGGGTTACGTGATGGAACGCGGCGCGCTGGTGGACAAGATGTTCTACTCGATCCAGCTCGCGTTCCGGCGCGTTCCGGCGTCGCTCGCGGTGGCGACGCTGATCGTCTGCACGTTCTGGGGCATTGCCTCGGGTCTGGTCGGCGCCGTCGTCGTGCTGATGGGCGTGATCGCGTTCAACCCGATGCTCAAGGCCGGTTACGACGTGAAACTTGCGTCCGGCGTCATCACGGCGGGCGGCACGCTCGGCATTCTGATTCCGCCCTCGGTCATGATCATCGTCTATGCGGCGGTGGCCGGTCAGTCGGTGGTGAAACTCTATGCCGCGGCGATGTTCCCCGGCTTCTTCCTGGCGTTTCTGTATCTCGTCTACATCATCGGCTGGGCGCTCCTGAATCCAAAGATCGCACCGAAGCTTTCCGAGGCCGAGACGCGCGTGCCGATCCGGCCGTGGATCGCCGAGCTGCAGCAAGCCTATTCGAGTAAGATGCTGCCGACGCTCCTGACAGCCGCTGTGTCTCCCGCAAGAGCCATGGCTATCACGGCTGACAACGTGCGCGTCAGTTACAGCATGCTGCTCAAGAATCTCGGCTACGCGCTGGTGCCGCTGGTGCTCACGGTCGCGACGCTGTGGGCGGCGTGGTGGTACGTGGTCATTCACCAGCAGCCGGATGCGCCTGCGCCGTCAGCGACAATCTCCCAGCAACTGGGCGCGTCGTCGCAATCTTCCGCGGAGCCCGCGGAAGAAAAAATTCAGGAGCTCGGAAGCGCCACTGCCGACGAGACCAAGAGCGAACCGGAAACGTTGCAGGAAATGGGCAACGCAGAATTGCGCGGCCAGGGCACGGCAGCGCCATCGGAGGCCGGACCGCCGCAGGCGTTCTACACTTACTTCGCGTTCACCTGCGGAATCTTCGGACTGATCCTGCTCTATTACTATTGGACCATGGGCGCCGAACAGTTCGAGGTGTTGCGCCTCCTGATCTCGTCGGTGATGCCGCTCGGCATTCTGACCGCAGTGGTGCTCGCGGTGATCTTGCTTGGCATCACGACGGCGACGGAATCCGCAGCGGTGGGTGCCGCGGGTGCATTCCTGCTGGCGTTCCAGGCGCGCACGCTGGACTGGAAGCGCACCAAGGAAGCAGTGTTCCTGACGGCGAAGACCACCTCCATGGTGTGCTGGCTGTTCGTCGGTTCGGCCTTGTTCTCGGCGGTGTTCGCGATTCTCGGCGGCCAGGCGCTGCTCGAGAGCTGGGTGCTGTCGCTGAATCTGACGCCGGTTCAGTTCATGATCCTGTCGCAGGCGATCATCTTCGTGCTCGGCTGGCCGCTGGAATGGACCGAGATCATCGTGATCTTCGTGCCGATCTTCCTGCCGATGTTGAAGCATTTCGGCATCGACCCGATCCTGTGGGGCGTGCTGGTGTTCGTCAATCTGCAGGCGGCGTTCCTGTCGCCGCCGGTGGCGATGTCGGCGTTTTATCTGAAAGGCGTGGCGCCCGCGCACGTCACGCTCAACCAGATATTCTCCGGCATGATGCCCTACATGCTGATCGTCATCGTTTGCATGGTGCTGATGTATCTGTGGCCGGGCATGACGCTGTGGTTGCCGAACTACCTGTACGGGAACTGACGGCCCGGAAACGGCACCGCCGCCGGGTGACGCCTTGCACGTTTAAAAGCACGTGCGTTACTTGGACGCAGGCATATTCTATCCTAAATAGGGGGAATGAGCGACTTTCATTCCCTTTATTCGGTGCTGAAGCAGACCGCCGATCCGAAGGTGGCCGATGCGATCCAGACCCTTGTGGAAACCGGCGCCGATCACGAACTGAACCGCATCAATCTCGTGGATTTCTCGGCCAAACGCGGCCTCGACGAGGAGCGCGTGATCGCGGGATTTCTTCATGCGTCCCGGCTCGGGATCTTCGACCTCACCTGGAATGTGCTCTGTCCTGGGTGTGGCGGCGTGCTCGGGGCCCACGACACGCTCAAGCAGTTGCGTCCTGAGGATTACCATTGCGGGCTTTGCGCCGCGGGCTACCAGGCTTCGGTCGACGATCAGGTTGAGGTGGCCTTTACCGTCAGTCCGCGGGTGCGGCGGATCGCGGCGCACGATTCTCATTCGCTGCCATTTTGGGATTACTACCGTCAGATTTTCTGGAGTTCGGGAATCGATATTTCGGACAGTTCGTTCACCCGCCTTATCGATGAAGCAACGCTAGAAGCGATCGAGTTGCCGCCGGGCGAAAAAGCCATGGTGTCGCTGCAACTGCCGGCGGAGTTCGTGATCGTGTTCGAGCCGGTCACGCATTCGGCGCTGTTTCTCGACGTCAAGGGTGAGCCGACAAAGGAAAAGCAGAACGCGTCGATGGTCTTCGACGGCGTGCATGCGCCGACCGGAACACTCGAATTGCATCCGGGTCCGTTACGGCTGTCGCTGGAAAATCAGGCTGGTACGCGCGTGCTGCCCTCGGTCTGGATCGGTGGCGACGCGCTCCATGATCTGCTTGGCAAGCGCAAATCCATCGTCACGGCGAAACGAATTCTGGCCAACCAGACGTTCCGTGATGTCTACAAAGCGGACAACCTCAGCATCGATCAGCGGCTCAAGATCACGTCGCTGACCTTCCTGTTCACCGACCTCAAGGGTTCGACGGCGCTTTATGAAAGAGTCGGCGATCTCGCCGCGTTCGATCTGGTCCGCGCGCATTTCCGTGCGCTGCTGGAGATCATCGCGTCGGAAGCGGGCGCGGTGGTGAAGACCATCGGCGACGCGGTGATGGCGACATTCGTGCGGCCGGAACAGGCAGTCGCGGCCGGTCTTCGCATGCGCAAGGCGATGGACGCGCTGAACGACCAGCGCGGCACGCAGGATCTGCTGGTGAAGATCGGTATCCACGAAGGCGCGTGCCTCGCGGTGATGCTCAACGACCGGCAGGATTATTTTGGCCAGACCGTCAATATTGCAGCGCGGGTGCAAGGCCAGGCGACCGAGCGGGCGATCAATGCCACCGAACCTGTGGTCCGGTCCGCCGCCGTCATGGAGCTTTTAAACAAGGCCGGGCTGTCGCCTGCGGAAAAGAGCGTCCAGTTGCGCGGAATCGCCGATAAGGTCGTGATTTACGAGATTCCATGACGGGTCCGTGTCTAAAAAGCCCTGCGGGTGGCGGGGTTTTTGCCGTGAGTTGCCCGGAACCCGGCCAAGATTGCCAGAGTTTCATTTTCAGGCCATAGAACGAGAAGATTTTGTGCCTTAGAGTTCGGTGGGGGCATGATCTGATCCGAAAACCGGTTCCCATTTTTCGGGATCATGCCTTCGTTCAGGGTCCTGTTTCCGATTGCAGAGATTGATGCTCGATAAGCTGCGCCACTTCATTTCTGACGTTGTTTCCCCCTCCGGGTCTGAGATTCGTACCTTCGCCGACGGCGATTACCGGCTGGCGGCGACGGCTTTGCTCATTCACGTCATTTCTCTCGATGGCGAACCGTCGGAAATCGAGAAGCGCAAGCTCCATTCGCTGCTCGAGTATCGGTTCGAACTCGATCCGGGCACGGCCGACAAGCTGATCGCGGACGCAACACTGGTCGAAGGCGAGGCGGTCGACCTCTATCACTTTACCAGCGTCATCATGCGCACGGTCAACGAGGAAGGCCGGCTTCGTATTATCGAAATGATGTGGGAGCTTGTCTTCGCCGATGGCCAGGTCACCGAGTTCGAGGACAACATCGTCTGGCGCGCTGCGGACCTGCTCGGGATTTCGTCGCGCGACCGCATTAATCTCAAGCACCGTGTCGCCGATGGACGACTTGCGCCCGACACGGCAACATGATTTTGCGTCATTTTTTGTGTCAATTCTTGTGCCTTTCGACTCTCAAAAAGAAACGCAAGACAACCGAATCAAGACAACTGAAATGCAGGCATGACTGAACGCGTCACGTTGATCACGGGTGCCTCGTCGGGCATCGGCGCAGAGCTGGCTCGCATCTTTGCGACGCACGGCTACAAGACTGTATTGGTTGCGCGCCGCGCGGATCGCCTCGATCAGCTAGCCGAAGAAATCGCGGCGACCGGGAAGCCGCGGCCCGCCGTCATCGCCTGCGACCTGAATGAACCCGATGCCTGCGAGCGCATCGTCGCGTCGCTCAAGGCCATGAATGTCGAGGTCGAGACTGTGGTCAACAACGCCGGCTATGGCCTGTTCGGCGAAGCCGCCGATCTCGACCGCGCACAGCAACTGGCGATGGTCAATCTCAATGTTTGCGTGCTGACGGATCTGACGCTGCGTTTCGCGGACAGCCTGATCCGTCATCGCGGCGGCATTCTCAACGTTGCCTCGATCGCGTCGTTCCTCCCCGGTCCCCGGATGGCGGTTTATTACGCCACCAAGGCCTACGTCCTGTCTTTCACCGAGGCAATGCGCGGCGAACTGGGCCCGAAGGGTGTGCGGGTTACGGCGCTGTGTCCGGGCACGGTGCCGACCGAATTTCAGGGCGTTGCGGGCTTCAAGCCGGGGCTGGATTCCGCGGTTCTGAACCTGTCGGCGGCGGCGGTGGCGCGGGCGGGCTATCGCGGGCTGATGTCGAACAAGCGGCTGGTGCTGCCCGGCGTCGGTGTGCGGATGATCCCGTTTATGTTGCGTTTTGCACCCCGCAGCCTGGTGCTGGCCTCGGTCGCCCGGGTGCAGCAGAAGCGTTAGGGCGCGGGAAATATCGCCAGCAAGTCGCGCTCGCCCAGACCCGTCATGGCCGGGTTTATCCCGGCCATCCACGTCTTTCTTACGGTGTTGCCTGCAGGCGTGGATGCCCGGGACAAGCCCGGGCATGACAGCGGAGAGATCTTGCTCAAGCCACGCAAGTCGGCGTCGGAGGCTTGCGCAGATCACATCCGCGAAATTCCGGCTCGACGCCGCCGTGGCAACACAATATTTTCAATTTCGGCGCTCAATAGAGACGCTTATCCTCCGCCGGGGATTGAAAAGACGTATTCATGCTGCGGCCTGATGGCGATCGTTTAACTGATTTTGGCCCGACTGATTTTGGCCTGACAACCTGCGGCCGGTTCACTGCGCTCCCGGTTCTGATCATCCTGCACGGGCCGATGTCCACCCCCGGACGGGTCGGCAACGCGCTTCGGGCCATGGGCCATCCCCTCGACATCCGCCGCCCGGTGTTCGGCGATCCGCTGCCTGAAACCCTCGAAGACCACGCCGGCGCGATCATGTTCGGCGGGCCGATGAGCGCCAACGACACCGAAGATTTTATTTTGCGGGAGATCGACTGGCTGAAAGTCCCGCTCAAGGAGCGGCGGCCTTATCTGGGGATCTGCCTCGGCGCGCAAATCCTCGCAAAGCATCTCGGCGCAAAGGTTGCGCCGCATCCCGAAGGCCGTGCCGAAGTCGGCTACTACCCGATCCGTCCGACCGATGCGGGCCGCAAGGTTTGCGCGGACTGGCCCGATCAGGTTTATCACTGGCATCGCGAAGGGTTTGATCTCCCCGCCGGCGCCGAATTGCTGGCCGAGGGCGACGATTTTCCGGTGCAGGCATTCCGCACCGGGCGGTGTTTCGGAATCCAGTTTCATCCCGACGTGACGCATGCGTTGCTGCATCGCTGGACCACGCGCGGGCATGAGCGCATGTCGATGCCGGGCGCGCGCGACCGCGCCGAGCATTTCACCGGACGCATGATCCACGATCTTGCGGAGCGCGCGTGGCTGTCGGCTTTTCTCGACGGCTGGCTGCATCGGCCGCCGGCGACTGAGTCGCGCGGATCGATCGCGGCGCTTGCGGCGGAGTGACGTTCCTTATTCCGCCGCCCGCGTCACGATCTTGATTTCGGACGTGAGTGTCCGATGCACCGGGCACTTGTCCGCGATGTCCATGAGTTTCTTGCGCTGCTCGGCGTCGAGATTGCCGTCCATGGTGATCACCCGATCGATTTTGCTGATCATGCCTTCCTTGGTTTCGCATTCCTCGCAGTCCTTCGCGTAGATGCGTCCGTGCTTCAGCTCCACCGTCACGCGATCCAGCGGGATCGATTTACGCTCGGCATAAAGCCGCATCGTCATCGATGTGCAGGCGCCAAGACTAGCGAGAAGGAAATCGTAGGGCGCTGGCCCAGTGTCGTGACCACCCACCGACACCGGCTCGTCAGCGATCATGCGATGCTTGCCCGCGGAAATCAGTTGCTGGAGATGGCTGGTCCCGGTTTCCCGGACCACGACGCCGTCCGCAATCTCCGGAACGGCGCCTGTCTCGGCCGCCGGCGGCGCGTCGAGATAGCGCATCGCCCAGGTGGAAATCATGTCGGCGACATAGGCCGCATCGCGCTTCTGTGTCAGCAGATGGTCCGCGCCTGTCAGCGAAATGAAACTCTTGGGGTGCTTCGCCGCGATAAAAATGCGCGTGGCGTTGTCGATGCCGACATAATCGTCGGTGGGCGAATGAAAGATCAGCAGCGGCTTGTGAAGTTTCGCGACGGTGTCCGTGAGCTTGTGTTCGGCAATGTCGTCGAGGAATTCGCGCCTGATGCGGAACGGGCGGCCCGCCAGCGAGACTTCGAGTTCGCCCTGTTCGCGAATGGCGGGGATATAATCCTTGAACAAATGAGTGACGTGCGCGGGGTCGGAGGGTGCGGCGATGGTGGCGACGCATTTCGCTTCCGGAATCATTGAGGCTGCCGCGAGGATCGCAGCACCCCCGAGGCTGTGGCCGATCAGGATCGACGGCGCGCGTTTCGTCTTACGCAGGTGATCCGCCGCCAGCACCAGATCGCCGATGTTGGACGAGAACGTTGTGTTAGCGAATTCGCCTTCGCTGGCGCCGATGCCAGTGAAGTCAAATCTGAGTGTAGCGATGCCGTGTTTCGCCATCCCTTCCGCGATCCGCTTGGCGGCGAGCACGTCCTTGCCGCAGGTGAAGCAATGCGCCAGCAGCGCGTAGGCTGTGGGCTCACCATCCGGCAGATCGAGCGAGGCGGCCAGCATCAGCCCGTCGGACCCGGGAAACTGGAATTTTTCGGTCGGCATGGTCGGCCCCATTGATTGATGATCGCGTCACGTGAGTGACGCGCATCCTAACCCATCGGGTGGCGGCTTTGGGGAGTGTTGGTGGAGCCAGGCGGGATCGAACCGCCGACCTCGTCATTGCGAACGACGCGCTCTCCCAGCTGAGCTATGGCCCCTTCATCGGCCGGGCCGAGTGCGGCTGCGGCGGACAAGTCGGGCCATTTACAATCCCGATCATGGCCAAGTCAAGAACGCCAAAAATCAATGTTTTCGACGCGTATTCCGCAAAAGCGGGCACCGGTTTTGCGGTCAGAATACGCGCAAAACATAAAAACTGGGCCAGGAACCTCCCTTGTTTGCAGCGCCGCGAACCGGTAATGAGGCGGCAGTCCACGGAAGCGAGCCAGCACCCCCATGCGCGCCATTCTCGACATCATTCTGATCGTTCTCAATCTGTATGTTTGGCTGCTGATCGCCTCGGCCATCCTGTCCTGGCTGATCGCCTTCAACGTCGTGAACACGCGAAACCAGTTCGTCGCCTCGGTCGCGGAGTTCCTCTACAAGATCACCGAGCCGGTGCTGCGGCCGATCCGCAATGTGATGCCGAATTTCGGCGGCCTCGATATCTCGCCGATCATCGTCATCCTCATCATCATGTTCATCCAGCGCGTGATCGAATACTACATCTATCCCAACGTGATCTGATCGCGAGGCCGGTTCGTACTTGACTCTTCCGTGGCGCTTTTCCGTTCAGGGCATCAGCGTCGCGTTGCGCGTCACCCCACGCGGAGGTTTGGACGCGATCGACGGCATTGAAACACTGGCCAACGGCCGCAGCGTCGTGAAGGTCCGCGTCCGCGCCATCGCCGATGGCGGTGAAGCCAATCGCGCGGTGATCGAGCTGCTCGCCAAGGCGCTTCATGTGCCGAAAAGCCATGTGCGCCTGCTGTCCGGCGCGACCTCGCGGCACAAGCAGATCGCGGTGGACGGCGATCCGAAAAAGCTGGGCGAGATGTTGAGCGCCCTGACCGAGACGAAACAGTCCTGACGAGAGATATTTGATGTCAGCCAAGATCATCGATGGAAAAATTATTGCCGCCGATCTGCGCGCCCGCGTCGCGGCGGAGGTGGAGCGGGTCAAGCGCGATCACGGCCTCGTGCCGGGGCTGGCGGTGGTGCTTGCCGGAAATGACCCGGCCTCCGAAGTCTATGTCCGCAACAAGGCGAAGCAGACCGAAGCCGCCGGCATGGCTTCGTTCGAGCACAAGTTGCCCGCAGATACTTCGCAAAAGGATTTGCTGGCGCTGATCGCGAAGCTCAATGCCGACACGAATGTGCACGGGATTTTGGTGCAGTTGCCGCTGCCCGCCGGTCTTGATACGCAGACGATCATCAACGCCATCGACCCGGCGAAGGATGTCGACGGCCTGCATCCGATTAACGCGGGCCGCCTCGCCAATGGACTGCCCGCGCTGACGCCGTGCACACCGCTCGGCTGCATCATTCTCGCCAAGACGGTTCACGCCTCGCTGGAAGGCATGAACGCGATCATCATCGGCCGCTCCAATCTGGTGGGACGCCCGCTGGTGCAATTGCTGCTCAACGAAAATGCGACCGTCACCATCGCGCATTCGCGCACGCGTGATCTTGCCGACATCTGCAAGCGTGCCGATCTGATTCTCGCTGCCGTCGGAAAACCCGAGATGGTCAAGGCCAACTGGATCAAGCCCGGCGCGACCGTCATCGACGTAGGCATCAATCGCATTCCCGGCGCGGATGGGAAGAACAAGCTGGTCGGCGATGTTGCCTATCAGGAAGCGCTGGGCGTGGCCGGTGCAATCACGCCGGTGCCTGGCGGCGTCGGGCAGATGACGGTGGCGTGCCTCTTGGTCAACACGCTGCGCGCAGCCAGTGCGATCAAGGGGCTCAAGGCGCCGGCGGTATAGCTTTGCTCAGCGCGGGTGCGTCGTAGCGATCACCACCACATGCAGGTGCGCCAACCGAGTCGATTCTTCGTTCGCCAGCCGCGATAGGGAATATGGTAGCCTTGGTTCGCCTTCGCGCACATGCCGGCTTTCGTGACCGGCTCGCGCGGCATGCCGCTCATAGAGTCCAATGCAAGCACGGGCGCGGAACTCAGACCAGTGATGACGACGGCAGCTACAATCGCTCGCAGATGATTCTTCACGGCAATTTCCCCGGCTTGAATGGAAATGATGCGAAGTAACTTCTTGGCGGTATCAAGGTAAGATTATCCGGGTCCCTTGCGGTGTCAACGCGCGCCGGATGCCGCTCACCAAAATCTTACCGGGTGACGCGAGGGCTATGGGCTCGCCGTGTTCTGCACCAGCCGCCGGTAGAACCGGACCATGTCCGCATAGTTGTCAACGCTGAGCCGTTCGTTGGTGCCGTGAAAGCGTGTGAGATCCTCGGCGGTCGCGCGCACCGGCGAGAAGCGAAAGATGTTGTCCGTTACGTCGAGATAGTTTCGCGAGTCGGTCGCCGCGACCATGAGGCCGGGCACCACCAGGACGTCGGGAAAGATCTCGCGGATCGTCCGGTTCACCGCCTGATAGTTCGGGCTGGCGGTGGATGTCACCGGCGGCGGGTTGGTGTTGCCGGGCTTCGGGGTCACCTTGACGCCATCGTCGGCAATGACGGACTTGACGTGTACGATCACGCTGTCCTCCGTCTCGCCCGGCAGCAAACGGAAATTCACCGTGGCCTCGGCGCGGCCGGGCAATACGTTTTCCTTGTTGCCCGCATTGAAGATCGTCAGCGCGGTCGTGGTGCGGATGGCGGCCGCCGTCTGCGAAGACTTTTCCAGTTGCATGCGCACCAGCGGTTCAAGCAACCACAGATTCGACAGCGCGAGGCGGCTGCCGAAACCCATCTCCGGTGCGGCAGTTTGCAATGTCTCGCGCATTACGCCGCTGACGGACGCCGGAAATGGCTTGCTTTCAAGCCGCGCCAGCGCCGCGCTCAGTTTACCGATGGCGGTGTCGCGCGGCGGAATTGAGGAATGCCCCGGCGTCGCCGTGGTGGACAGGTCGAGCGTGACATAGCCCTTCTCGGCGACGCCGATCAGGGCAACCGGCTTGTCGACGCCCTTGAGAATGCCGTCGGTAATCAGCAGGCCTTCGTCGAACACGAAGTCGAGGCGCACGCCGCGCGATTGCAGGAGCTTCGAGATCGCGGTTGCGCCGCGCTTGCCCGAGACCTCCTCGTCGTGTCCGAAAGCAAAATAGATCGTGCGCTTCGGGCGGAAGTTTTCCTTTGCAAGCTGTTCGGCGGCTTCGAGCATCGCGAACAGATTGCCCTTGTCGTCCCACGAGCCGCGGCCCCAGATGAAGCCATCCTTTACCGCGCCGGAAAACGGCGGCACCTGCCAGTCGCCTTCGGTGCCCGGCGCGATCGGCACCACGTCCTGATGCGCAAGCAGCGCGATCGGCGCGGCCTTTGGATCGCTGCCTTCCCATGTGTAGAGCAGGCTGTAGTTGGCGACGATCTCTCGCTTCGCGGCGGCATGAAATGCCGGAAAATTCGCGGCGATGTGGTCGTGCAGCGCGCGAAAAGCATCCGCGCTTTGATCGGCGTCCGTGGCGCTGGCGATGGTTTGCAGCCGCACCGCGGCGCCGAGCCGCTGCGCCGCCGCGTTTTCATCGACAGCGACAGGCGCGACGGGCGCGACGGCGATCTGCCGGGACGGCTTGCGCCACGTATTTGCGGCCAGCACGACCGCGAGAATGACGACGGCCGCGATCAGGAGCAGAACGAGGTTGCGGAGGATTCTGAAAGCGCGGCCCATTGTTCGAATCCCTCCGCTGTTTTCGTGCTTATTTCTTCTTCGCGCGCTCGATGCCTTCAAGGATCAGCTTGCGGGCTTCGTCAGCGTTGCCCCAGCGCAGCACCTTGACCCATTTGTTGGGCTCAAGATCCTTGTAGTGCTCGAAGAAGTGCTGGATCTGCTGCAGCGTGATGTCGGGCAGATCGCTGTAATTCGCGACCTTGTCATAGCGCTGCGTCAGTTTCGACGTCGGCACGGCGATGATCTTCTCGTCGCCGCCAGCCTCGTCCTCCATGAACAGCACGCCGACCGGGCGCACCGCGATCACAGCACCCGGCACGATGGCTCGGGTATTGGCGACCAGCACGTCGCAGGGATCGCCGTCATCGGACAGCGTGTGCGGGATGAAGCCATAGTTCCCCGGATAGCGCATCGCCGTGTAGAGAAAGCGATCGACCACCAGCGTGCCGGCCTCCTTATCCATCTCGTACTTGATCGGCTCGCCGCCGACCGGCACTTCGATGATGACATTGATTTCGTTGGGAGGATTTTTTCCGATGGAGATCGCGTCGATGCGCATGACAAGCCTTGTGTTTGTTCGGGCGAATGCGCGGACTAGTGTCCCGTATCCGACGTTCGCTTCACTCCGCCGCGTCTTCCGAGCGAACGTCGGATACGAACGGGCACTAGCAAACGATAATTCCAGTGATCTTTGGTTCTGACATTCGTAAATGTGCCTGCGAAGGACATGATACGAATGTCAGAACCAAAGATCACTGGTTAGCGAATCGGGACCGGGGCTGGAAGCCCGAAAAAGTGAGCCAATAGGATTAGATTTGGCCTCAGGCCGTCCAGGCGCAGGTCACGCCGTCCAGGCGAAAGCGACCTTGTCCAGCGACTTGGCGCCGAATCGCTCCGAGGAGCGTGCGACCATGCGTCCGCCGAGGGTGCGGTAAAACTCGACCGCAGGCTCGTTGTCCGACAGCGCCCAGATCACCATGCTTTTCAGCCCGCTCTGGATCAGATCGCGCTTGGCGGCGGTGAACAGGCGACGGCCGAAGCCAAGGCCCTGAAATTCCGGGCGCAGGTAAAGCTCGTAGATTTCGCCTTCGAAATGCAGGCTGCGGGCCCGGTTACGGCCATAATTGGCATAGCCGGCCACCCTGTCACCGAACGACAACACGCTGACGCGGCTGCCCTTCCGGATCGCGCTGTCCCACCATTGCGGGCCGCGGCGATTGATCAGCTTTTCGAGTTCCGCACCCGGGATAATGCCCTGATAGGCCGAGCGCCACGCCTCATCGTGCGTCGCAGCGACTGCTGGCGCATCGGAGGCCTTGGCTGGCCGGACTTCGATAAGGATCGTGCTCATGATGCAATCAAAGCAACTCACAGCCCCGCCTTCAAGGTCCATCGTTAATTATCGGTTAATATGTGGGCTTTTTGCATCAGGTGAAAGGCCGGTTGTGCCGAAAGAGGACAGGATGGCCGGTAAACCGCTTGGCTTGGCCGTCCGGCGCGGGCAATGATCCCCGCATATGGCGGGAATGGAATCACTCAAAGCGGTAGCCGTGCTTCTCGCGGTTGGCCTTTCGTCGATTGTACCCGCTTTGGGCGAGAGTCGGCTGGGTCCGCAGGGCACTGAGGGATCGCCGAATCGGCGCCAGGAATGGCTGGTGCCGACACAGGATCAGATCACACCTTCGCGAGCCGTCTTGTTCCGCCCCGCCGGGAAAGGTCCGTTCCGGCTGGCCGTGATCGCCCATGCCTCGACTCAGAACCGGCTCGCGCGCGCGCAGATGCCGCAGCCGGAATATCCCGCGCTCGCTGCTGCACTGGTGGCGCGCGGATTCGCGGTGCTGATTCCGCAGCGCCTCGGTCACGGCAAGACCGGTGGGCCTTACCTTGAGGATCAGGAAGGCTGCGGCAACGCCGAATACGCGATGTCGGCGCGCACCACTGCTGAGGCGATCACCACCGCGCTGACCTTCATGCGCGCGCAGACTTTTGTGCGGAAAGATGCGTCGGTGATCATCGGGCACTCGGCGGGCGGCTGGGGCGCGCTGGCATTGGCTGATCAGAGTCCGAAAAGCATTTCCGCGATCATTGTGTTCGCGCCGGGACGCGGCGGCCGCGCCAACGACCGCGCGGGCAACATCTGCGCGCCGGACAGGCTGATCGCCGCCGCCACGGAGTTTGGCGAGGCTGCGAAAATTCCGGTGACATGGCTGGTGGCGCAAAACGATTCGTATTTTCCGCCGGAGTTCTCGAAAAAAATGGCGGACGCTTTCGTCGAGGCCGGCGACGACAAGGTCGATTTTCAGGTGCTGCCGGCGTTTGGCAACGAGGGGCACTGGCTGGCGGAGGCGGGGGAGGAGGCGATGCTTGCGTCAACCATTGCGAATGCGCCCGGACTGGATGTTCAGGCGCCGATGGCGCAGGGTGTTAGCGCAAAGAAGAAACAATAAGTTTTATCACCCCCGCGACAGATACCAGATCGCAAGCAGAGCGACGATGGCCGGCACGGCGAATACGATCAGCAGAATCGGTAATTCCTCGCGCACGGTGTAACCGGCGCGAGAGACGCCGACCCAGAGATTGACAATCGAGATGCCCAGCCAGACCGGGATGAAGATTTTGGCTGCCGCGGCCAGGCTCGGTGTATCTCCGCCCCACAGCTTTCCGAACAGCACGAACAGGGCGAGAAGAACGACGCCTCCGGCGATCACCAACAGCATATGCATGAAGTCTTCCCCGATATGAGCCGGCGATGTGCGGTCGAGAGCCAGCAGCACATCGCCCTCATCGTTCAGTGCGATCTCTATTTCGTGGTGTAGCCGCCGTTGACCAGAATGGTCTGTCCGGTCATCCACCAGCCATCCGACACGAGGAAGCGGATGAAGGGAACGATATCCGCGATATCGGTGAGGCCTGTCCTGGTGAAGGCTGAGAGCGCGGCGGCGGTCTTGTGATAGGCCTGTGCATCGGCACCCTCGGCCGGATAAAAGAACGGCGTATCCATCGGGCCAGGTCCGATGGCCGTCACCGAGATTCCGCGCGCGCCGAGCTCCTTGGATGCTGCGCGGGTGAAGTGCTCCACCGGAGCTTTCGTGCCGGCATAGGCTGCGTAGAACGGCGTGAACGCGCCGAGCAGCGATGTCACGAGGGTGACGATCTTGCCGTTGTCGTTGACGTGCTTGCCCGCTTCCTTGAGGAAAAAGAACGCGGACTTTGAATTGACCGCGGTCATCTCGTCGTACTCAGCTTCGGTGATATCGATGAGCGGTTTCTTCAGCACCCTGCCGACGGTGTTGATGGCGATGTCGGGCTTGCCGACCGCTGCAATCGCGTCCGCGAAAAGTTTTTCGACCGCGCCCGCGGAGGTCAGGTCGGCCTGGAACGCCACGGCCTGCGAGCCTGTGGCTTTCACCGCCGCGACGGTTGCTTCGGCGGAGGCTTTGGTCGCGGCGCTGTTGTAGTGGATCGCCACAGCCCTGGCGCCGTACGTGGCGAGATCGCGGGCCAGCAACCCGCCGAGATTTTTCGCCCCACCGGCGATGATGACGGTTTTTCCCTTGATGCTGTGATCGGTCACGTTTTTCTCCTGGCGCGCCGCCGCGCCGTGCGGTGGCTTTTCCGGAAAACGAGACTAATGTCCGGAATATCGCTATAAAGCCGGTCATTCTGACATGACTTGTCAGAAATGGCGGACAATTAGCAGGCTTCGTTGTCGTGGACCGTATCGACCTCTTCCGGACCTTCGCGCGTGTTGTCGAATGCGCGAGTTTCACCCGTGCCGCTGATACGCTTGGCGTGCCGCGTTCATCCGTATCGGCCGCAGTTCAGGATCTGGAGGTGCGTGTCGGTGCTCGCCTGCTTCACCGCACGACGCGCAAGGTCTCCCCGACGCAGGATGGCACCGCCTTTTATGAGCGGTGCCTGCAACTCATCGCGGATGTCGAGGAAACGGAAAACCTGTTCCGGCAAAACACCGTGGGACCTACAGGCAGACTCCGGATCGATGTACCCGGCCGGATCGGCCGGCTGGTGATCGCGCCGGCATTGCCGGATTTCCTCGCGCGCTATCCGGAGATTGACATCGATCTCGGCATCACCGACCGCGCGGTAAACCTCATCCAGGACAGTGTCGATTGCGTGCTGCGCGTGGGGCCGCTGAACGATTCCGGTCTTATCGCGCGCCCGATCGGTGACCTGCCCCTCATCAATGTCGCGAGTCCTGCCTACCTGAAGCGCCATGGTGTTCCGCTTCATCCTGACGATCTTTCCAGTCATCTGGCGGTGAACTATGCCTCGCCGTCGACCGGGCGTGTCGAGAACTGGGAGTGGATTGAAAATGGCGAGGTGCGCACGCGCGCCATGCGCGGCCGTGTCATCGTCAACAGCGCCGAAGCTTATATCGCATGCTGTCTTGCAGGACTGGGGCTGATTCAGATTCCGGCCTATGACGTCAGGCAACATATCGCCATCGGTGAACTCGTGGAGGTGATGCCCAATCATCGCGCCGCGCCCATGCCGATGACGCTGCTTTATCCAAACAGGCAGCATCTCTCGCGCCGGTTTCAGGTGTTCGCCGAGTGGCTGGAGGGATTGCTCAGGCGCAATCTGCTCTCCTGAACATGTGGTCATCGCAGTCTTGTACGCGGCGGATGTGTGCCGTGAACCCCTACGACGTGCTTGTGATTTCTTCCGCCGCCCTAACGCCACTCTCCTGCGCGCCGTGGGCTGTTGAGAAAAAGTTTGGCGAGGTCGCTTCACCTGCGAAGAAAAGCCGATCATCAACCGGCGTGGCGAGCGTTTCGCGCGCGTCGGCGTGGCCGGGCAGCGCGTGCGAGTACGATCCCAGCGCGAACGGATCGTGCGCCCAGCGCGATTCGCCGATGGGCTTAAGCTTCCTGCGATAGTCCGAGCCGAGCAGCGCCACCAGTTCGTCGATGCTTTGCGCCGCCAGTGCGCCGTCGCCGGCATCTTCAAGCTGACGCGCGAAGGTGCCGCCGAAAAAGCCCGAGATGCAAGGCTGCCCCATCGGGCGCAGGTGATAGCTGCCGGTGCCGATGCGATCGGGCGCGCCGTAAAAATGTCCGTCGACGGGCAAGGCTTCCGGCGCGTCCAGCGCGAGCATCACCTTGTCCGCGAGTCCGAGCGGCAGGCTGGCCGCGGCGTTCACCTTCCCGGGAAGCGGCGGATGAAACCGGATCGATTCGTTGGCGATCAGGTCGGTCGGCGCGGAGACGATTACCTTGCGCGCGGTGAGCGTGCCGCGTGAGGTCTCGATCCTGACGCGTGCGCCGGAATGATCGATCAATGTGACTTGCGTGTTCAGCGCCACCGGACACGGCGCGCCGTAGGCCGCGATCAGCGCGCCATAGCCGCGGCGCACACGCCAGTTCACGCCGGTGTCTTCGTAGGCGTCCATGTCGTAGCTCGATACCCGGTCGAGTTCGACGCCATTGATGTAGGTGCTGATGGTCTCAATGGCGGCGTTCCAGCGGTTGCCGGGCTCCAGCCATCGCCTTGCGGGTGTATCTTCCGGCAGCTCGGCGGCTTCCGTTACGCGCGCGTCGAACGCATCCATCGCGATCAGAAACGCTTCGCGGTCCTGCGGCAAGAAACCGATGTTGAGGCTTTGCTCGCGCCAGCGCGGGCGGGTCTCGTTGATCTCGAATCCAAGATCGCGCGCAATCGGCACGAATGAATTCTGGTCTGCCGAATGCAGCCACTCGCAGCCGACATCGAACACGACATCGTTGGGAAGGATCAGTGTCTGGCTGCGGCCGCCGAGGCGGTCGCGGGCTTCAAGCACCAATACCGAAAGACCCGAACCTTCAAGCGTGCGCGCGGCGGCGAGGCCGGCAGCGCCGGCGCCGATAATTGCGACATCGACGTCTGAGGGGAGAGTCATGAACGAGGCCTGATTCTCTGAGTCGTCATGGTAGCGGTAGCGGTTCGGAGAAATGGCGTCGTCCGTGCCATTCACGTCTTCAATTCTAACCGAACTATAAGACGACAATGCCCGGCACAACGCCGGGCATGTCAGTTTTCCGTCATTGCGAGGAGCGCTTGCGACGAAGCAATCCAGCTTCGGATTGCAGTTTGTCTGGATTGCTTCGCTCCGCTCGCAATGACGAGAGAGAGAAACAGCCCCAGATCATCTCAGCCGACCAGCGCGACCTTGCTCTTCTCGGCGCGCTTGCGCTCGTTCGGATCGAGATGGCGCTTGCGGAGCCGGATCGACTTCGGCGTGATCTCCACCAGCTCGTCATCCTCGATATAGGCCAGCGCCTTTTCCAGCGTCATGCGGATCGGCGGCGTCAGGCGCACCGCTTCGTCCTTCGACGTGGTGCGGATGTTGGTGAGCTGCTTGCCCTTGAGAACGTTGATCTCGAGATCGTTCTCGCGGGTATGCTCGCCGACGATCATGCCCTGATAGACCTTCCAGCCGGGCTCGATCATCATCGGGCCGCGGTCTTCCAGCTTGAACATCGCGTAGGCAACCGCCTCGCCCTGTTCGTTGGAGATCAGCACGCCGTTGCGGCGTCCCTGGATTTCACCCTTGTACGGCAGGTAGTCGTGGAACAGGCGGTTCATGATCGCCGTGCCGCGTGTGTCGGTCATCAGTTCGCCCTGATAGCCGATCAGGCCGCGCGTCGGCGCGTAGAACACCAGACGCAGGCGGTTGCCGCCGGACGGGCGCATCTCGATCATCTCGGCCTTGCGCTCGCTCATCTTCTGAACGACCACGCCGGAGAATTCCTCGTCGACGTCGACCACGACTTCCTCGACCGGCTCCAGAATCTTGCCGTCGTCGTCCTTGGTCAGAACGACGCGCGGACGCGACACCGAGAGTTCAAAACCTTCGCGGCGCATGTTYTCGATCAGGATCGCGAGCTGCAATTCGCCGCGGCCTGACACTTCCATCGAATCCTTGTCGGCGGCCTCAACCACACGCAGCGCGACGTTACCCTCTGCCTCACGAAGCAAACGGTCGCGAATGAGACGGCTGGTGACCTTGTCGCCTTCAGTGCCGGCGAGCGGCGAGTTGTTGACAATGAAGGACATCGACACGGTCGGCGGATCGATCGGCTGCGCCTGAATTGGTGTCTCGACGGTGGGATCGCAGAATGTGTCGGCGACCGTGCCCTTGGTGAGACCTGCGATGGCGACGATGTCGCCGGCTTCAGCAAGCTCGACCGGCTGCCGCTCGAGGCCGCGGAACGCGAGGATTTTGGTGATACGGCCGGTTTCAACGGTCTTGCCGTCGCGCGACAACACCTTCACCGCCTGGTTCGGCTTCACCGAACCCGACGAGATGCGGCCGGTGATGATGCGGCCGAGATAGGGGTTGGCTTCGAGAATGGTGCCGAGCAGGCGGAACGGACCTTCTTCCACCACCGGCGGCGCGACATGCTTGATGACGAGATCGAACAGCGGCTTCATGCCATTGCCGTTGTCCTCAGGTGACGTGCCCATCCAGCCGTTCTTGCCGGAGCCGTAGAGAATTGGGAAGTCGAGCTGGTCGTCGGTGGCGTCGAGCGCAGCGAACAGGTCGAACACCTCGTTGACCACTTCGGTGACGCGCGCGTCGGGGCGGTCCACCTTGTTGATGGCGACGATCGGTTTCAGGCCGAGCTTCAGCGCCTTGCCGGTGACGAACTTGGTCTGCGGCATCGGGCCTTCGGCCGCGTCGACGAGAACGATCACGCCATCGACCATCGACAGGATGCGCTCGACCTCACCGCCGAAATCGGCATGGCCCGGCGTGTCGACGATGTTGATGCGTGTGTCTTCCCACTCGACCGAGGTGCACTTGGCGAGAATGGTGATGCCGCGCTCGCGCTCGATGTCATTCGAGTCCATCGCCCGTTCGACCTGGCGCCTGTCTCTTATACACATCCTCGATGTCATTCGAGTCCATCGCCCGTTCGACCTGGCGCTGATTTTCGCGGTAGGTGCCGGACTGCTGAAGCAGCTTGTCGACGAGAGTGGTCTTGCCGTGGTCGACGTGCGCGATGATGGCGATGTTTCGCAGATTCATGTTCGTTTTCGTTCTGGCCGCTGTCAGCGCGGTCCGTCAAAGGGGGTCACCAAAAGACCGGCCCAAAAAGAGGTTGCCCGGTCCATGATGAACCGGGCAACTCGTTACCGTTGCGGCGCAATATAGTCAGAAATCGCCCAAAAACAACGGTTAATACGGTAATTTATCAGCCCATTTTTGGGTCAAGGGTTGTCGCCCAAAGGGCCGTATCGGCCCGATCTCGCAGGGTTACGGTGAGTTGGCCGGTTGTGCCGTCGATTTTGACGTGTCCGAAGAACTGCATGCCCTCCAGCGGGGACAGGTTCTGCCGGTCGGCCCCCGGCGCCTTGATGAATTTGACCTCGGGACCGAACGTATTGTCCATGTCGCCCGGGCCGAAGGTGCCGGCATGGAACGGCCCGGACACGAATTCCCAGAACGGCTCGAAGTCCTGGAACTGGGCCTTGTTGGGATTGTAGTAGTTCGCCGCCGTGTAGTGCACGTCGGCGGTCAGCCAGACGGTGTTGCGGATTCCGGCGGTCTTGATGAAGCGCAACAGGTCCGCGATCTCGAGTTCACGGCCGCGCGGCGGTCCGTCGCCCTGCGCAAACGCCTCGGAACCTTTTTTGGCGGTGGCGTCGTCGTAGACGATGATGCTGAGCGGCATGTCGGAGGCGATCACCTTCCACATGGCTTTCGACTTCGTCAGTTCGCGCTTCAGCCACGCCATCTGGTCCGGCCCGATGAAATACGCGTCGGGACCGTAGCTCTCTTGCAGATTGTCGCCGTTAGGGCCGCGATAGCTGCGCTCGTCCAGCATGAACACGTCCACCAGCGGACCGTAGTTGATGGTGCGGTAGACGCGGCCGGGCTCAACGATGCTCTCGCGCATCGGATACATTTCGTGGAAGGCCTTGGCGGCGCGCGCGGCCAGCAGCGTGATGTCGCGCTCCTTGTAGGCCGCGGGCAGTTGCTTCGACAGCGACCAGTTGTTGGTCACTTCGTGATCGTCCCACTGCACGAAGATCGGCACTTCCGCATTGAAGGCGCGCAGATGATCGTCGAGGAAATTATATTTGTGCGCGGCGCGGTATTCGTCGAGCGTCTCGGCGACCTTGGCCTTCTCCGGAATGGTGATGTTCTTCCAGATCTTGCCGTCGGGCAGCTTCACTTCGGATGGAATGACACCATCGGCGTAAATCGTATCGCCGTTGTGCAGCAGGAAGTCCGGATTATGGCCGCGCATGGCTTTGTAGGTGAACATACCGCCGTCGTCGGGATTGATGCCCCAGCCCTGTCCTGCGACATCGCCGCCCCACACGAAGGAGACATCGCGGCGAGTGGCTGGCGCCGTGCGGAAACGTCCAACCACGGGCTCGCCGGTGATGTTGATGTGCGACAGGTCGCGAAAGCGCGCGCGATAAAAGATCGTCTGATCGGAGGGCAGATTCTCGATCAGCATCTTGGCGGCGAAGTCGCTTTCCGGCAGCGCGTTGATCGGCGGCAGCGCGCGGGCGTCCTTGAACGATTCGGTGGTCGAGACCTCCACCAGCAATTGCGCCGGTCGGTCGGTGCGCGCCCAGACCACGCCGCTGTCCATGTTGACGTCGCCGGACTGGACGCCGTGGGTCACCATCGGCCGGTCGGCGGCGCGGCTGACATAGGGCAGGGCGATCCCGCTTGCGGCGGTGAGGCCGCCGGCAGCAGCGGTGGTGAGGAAGCGGCGGCGCGAAAGGCGAAGGGTCACGATGATCTCCCGAAAAGAGGGCCCGTCGAAACCGGCTCATCGGTTTCGCGACGGTATCATGCAACCCTTGCCTGAAGGTTGTGTGACGCTCAGGAGAAAGTGAAAAGTCCGTGGGAAATCGGCCTTAAGCCACCACGCTGCGCGGCCCCCGCGCCGGGCTCTCGTCCTCCGGGACCTGCAGCAGGTAGGTCTTCCGGTCGGCCACCGCGTTGTGGAACTGTTCAAGCGCAATGCTGAACGCAGTCAGCGAGCCTTCCTCGATGGCGCCGTCCTCGAAACAATGCAGCGTCTCCCGCATGATCTCGTCGGCCTCCGCCTGCATGCCGTCCAGCTCCTCGATCGACGTCGACTTTCGCGCGGCGCCGAGCATTTCCAGCAGACGCTCGCGCAGGCCCGAATTGGTGACGCGCTCGTCCTTGCGCAGATAGCTCGCAAACCACGCGCCGGCCGAGCCGAGCGCCGACAGCGCCATCAGGCTGCCCCAGATGTAATCGCTGTACTTGTCGAGGAAGGATTTTTCCTCGCCGTCGACATAGGCGGCTGCACCCGGATGCGCCGGAATCGCGGCGTCCTTGTCGGTGTCGGGGGTTTCCAGCTTCGCGGTCTGCGGGAATTCATTCTGGATGGTTTGCCGGACGGAAAACAATTCGCGGGTCAGCGCGCCGACAGTAGTTTCCGACAACGATTTCCGTGCGACGATGTGGTGCGCGAACGTGATGGTGTCGATCTTGTCGTCGGGCCGCACCGGTTTCGCGCTGAAGGTGCCCGCGGGAATTTCTCCGGAATCGTAGGGCGGATATTTTTGCGCGATGGCGTCGGCGGTATCGAGCGTCAGGAAGGTGGCTTCCTTGCCGTCGCGCGTGGTCGCGGCGATGGCGTCCGCGGTGATCTTGCTGTTGAGCGGCCCAACGGCGAGGAATGCGTCGAGTTTCTCGTTCTTGACCGCTTCGGCAAAGCCGGTGGTGGTGAACTGAACCACCTGCACGCTTTCCGGCTTCACGCCGGATGCCGTGAGAATTACTTTGAGCAGATTGACGTTGGCCTGGGTGCGGCCGATCACGCCGATGCGCTTTCCGGCGAGCTGTTCAATCTTCGTGACGCTGCTCTTCCTCTTGCCGTTGCCGATGGCCCACAGCACGGCAAAGTTCTTGCGGATGCTGGCGACGGCCATGGCGTCTTTCGGCAGTTCGGTGTCGCCACGGATCACGGCGAGATCGGTCGTGCCGGCGTTGAAGCTGGCGGCGCTTGCACTGGTGCCTTCGGTCACGATGGGACGAAGCCGCACATACTTGCGTTCGCGCGAGAGGATCTGCGCAAGCGACTGAATGATTTTGACGTCATCGCTGTAGGGAGGACCGACCGCGATCCGCAGATGAACGGGGCGGTTCAGGTAGTAGATCGCGCCGCCAACGGCTGCGACGGTCGCCAGCACTGCGGCGATCACGATCAGCATGGCCTTCATCTTGTGAGGCCGCGGCGCGCCGGACGGTCTTGGCCCGTCGGTCGCCATGGATCTGGAAAACATGTCGCTGAAGCTCATGGTTTACCGCGCCTCCCGGCGTTCGGCCGCATCTTACCAGATGGGCAGCCTGTTGGCAGGTCCCATATGGGGCATGGTTACCAGCCTCCCGGCGGCTTTTTCGTGGCCGGAGCGGACCTATTGCTATTCATATTCATTGGGGATGGCAGGGCGGCGGTTGTAAGGCTCGGGTGAACTTCATGGAGGCGGCAATGGTGGAACGGCTCTCGGCAGAAATGCGGCGTGCGGCGTTGGCAAAACTGAACGGCTGGTCGGACGTGCCGGGCCGCGACGCCATCACGCGGACGTTCACATTCAAGGATTTCAACGAGGCGTTCGGCTTCATGACCCGGGCGGCGCTGGCGGCCGAGAAGAGCGATCACCATCCGGAGTGGCGCAACGTTTACAAGACTGTCGAGGTGGTGCTCTCCACCCACGACGCGGACGGCGTGACCAGCCGCGACATCGCGCTGGCCGAGGCGATGAACAAGATTGCGGGCTGAGATCACCGTCATCCTTCGAGGCGCGCAAGAGCGCGCACCTCAGGGTGACGGCGTGCTCCTCGCAATGACGCCTTGTGACGGGGGATACACTTCCTACGTAAAGCGGACGGCGTTCACAGCTCCATCGCCCGAGGGGACTTGATCATGGCATTCGACCACGCGGCTCATTTTGAGCGGGCTGAAAGGCTCGCGAAAGATCCCGAGCGCGTGCGCAAAAGTTTCTGGATCAAGTTCAAGCGCGTTGCGGCAAGGCTTCCGTTCGCGGAAGATTTGCTCGCCGCGTATTACTGCGCGTTCGACCGCGAGACGCCGCGCCACGTGCAGGTGGCGCTGCTGGGCGCGATCGCCTACTTCGTGCTGCCGTTCGATTTCATTCCCGACATGCTGCCGGTGCTCGGCTTCACCGACGACGCAGCGGTGCTGGCCACCACGATCCGTCTGGTGTCGAGTCACATCACGCCGGAGCATCACAAGGCCGCGCATGCGGCGCTGACGCGGGGACTGGGTGAAGGTGAAGGTTGAGTTCCGGCAAAAATCTCAACTTGTCATGCCCGGCCTTGTGCCGGGCATCCACGTCTTTCTTGATTGAATTCTCATAGACGGGGATGGCCGGGACGAGCCCGGCCATGACGTCGAGAGTTCAATGCATCGCTTCAAGTCACGGATGCAAAATCACCTTGCCCATCGCCTTGCGCTCGGCAAGCACCTTGAGCGCGTCGGTGGTCTTTTCCAGCGGGAAGGTGCTGTCGACATGGGATGAAATCTTTCCCTCGGCCGCCCACTTCATCAGCTTTTCGAGAGCGGCGCGGCCCTGCTTTGGTTCGCGCTTCATGTGCGCGCCCCAGAACACGCCGCGGATGTCGCAGCCTTTCAGCAGCGCGAGATTGAGCGGGATCTTCGGAATGTCACCGGCAGCGAAGCCGATCACCAGGAAGCGTCCCTTCCAGCCGAGCGAGCGCACGCCGATTTCGGCATAGCTGCCGCCGACCGGATCGAACACGATGTCGATGCCCTTCTCGCCGCCGACCCGCTTGAGCGCTTCCTTCAGATCTTCCTTGGCGTAGTTGATGGTGAGATCGGCGCCGTGCTTCTTGGCGAATTCAAGTTTCTCGTCTGACGAGGCGCAGGCGATCACCTTCAGCCCCAGCACCTTGCCGAGCTCGCAGGCCGCAAGGCCCACGCCGCCCGCCGCGCCGAACACCACGAGCGTTTCGCCGGGCTTCGGATCGGCGCGATCTTCCAGCGCATGCAGCGCGGTTCCGTAGATCACGATAACGCCCGCGGCGCGGTCGAAGTCTAGCGCATCGGGAATCTTCACGACCGACGAGGCGGGCACTGCAACCTTCTCACGCGCGCCGTTGTAACCGACCGACGCCGCGACACGATCGCCCGGCTTGAGATCGGTGACGCCCGCGCCGACGCTTTCGATCACGCCTGCGATTTCAGCGGCGGGAGAAAACGGAAACGGCGGCTTGATCTGATACTTGCCCTGGATCATCAGCAGGTCGAAGAAATTCAGCGCCGCCGCCTTGATGGCGATGACGGCTTCGCCGGGGCCCGCGACGGGATCGGGAATATCGCTCAGCACGAGATCATCGGGACCGCAGTACTGCGAGCAGAGAATGGCTTTCATCGGGACACCTGACACGTTCAAGGAAACAGGCAGACTTCTTGCCGGATTTGGCGCAGCCCGACAATCGGCTTGCGGCACCGAACTATGTTTGAAAAACTCGGTTCGGGAGTGGCCGCCGGTCGCATGCGCCGAGGGTTGCGACAAAGCGCGGCGGCGGGGGTTAACTTTCCAACAAGCGGTTTGGGGTCTATTGCACATCCCCACGGAATGGCGAGCCATCTTCCAGTCACAATATTGAAGGAACGAGTTCCGGTGATGTCCTTGCAGCGAACATTGATTGTTTTCGTGGCGGCCCTGCCGGTTTTCGGCTTTGCACTGGATGGTCTTGTGACTGTCGCCGCGGCGCAGACCCCGCCGTCCAAATCGGCCAAGCCGGCGCCGAAAGCCGCGCCCGCGAAATCGTCTGCGAAGAGCGCGCCCGCCAAGCCTGCGGCGGCTCCTGCCGTGGCCGGCAACGCCGAGCCATCGCTGATTGGACAATTCGGCACATGGGGCGCGTACACCGCGACGCCGAACGGCAAGAAGGTCTGCTTCGCGCTCGCCAAGCCTGCCTCGTCGAAAACCAATCCGCCGAACCGTCCGCGCGATGCGTCCTATGCTTTCATCTCGTCGCGCCCCGGTGAGAAGGTCTCGAACGAAGTCTCTATCATGATCGGCTACACGCTGAAGCCCGGCTCGGAAGGATCGGTCGAAGTCGGCGGGTCGCGCTATGCGATGTACACGCAAGGCGACGGGCTCTGGATCAAGAACGCCGCCGAGGAAGATCGCCTCGTGGAAGCGCTGCGCAAGGGTGCGGATGCGGTGGTCAAGGGCGTGTCCGCCAAGGGTACCGAAACCACGGATACGTTCCCGCTCAAGGGCTTGGCCCAAGCGCTGGATAAGCTGGCGCAGGAGTGCCGACGCTAAAGACGGTCGCAATTGCCCGGTATTGGCTCTATATAGCGGGTTACGGGACTTAAGGAGTTCCGTCACGCCCGGCCTTGTGCCGCCGCAATCTTCCCGAGATACATATCGATATGACTATGACCGAAGTGTCCGGCGTCCTCGAAAAGACAGCCCTTGAAACCTACGTGCCGCCGGCCAAGCCGTCGCTGGTCGGGCTGTCGCGCGAGGAACTGGCCGAGCGTCTTGCCGACATCGGCGTGGCGCCCGGCCAGCGCAAGATGCGCGTGCAGCAGCTCTGGCACTGGATGTATGTGCGCGGCGCGCAAACCTTCGCCGACATGACCAACGTGTCGAAGGACATGCGGGCCGAACTCGAAAAACATTTCACCGTGGACCGGCCTGAAGTCGTCGCCGAACAGATTTCCAATGACGGCACGCGCAAGTGGCTGTTGCGTCTGCCGAGCGGTCACGCCTCGGAGCGGCCGCATGAAGTCGAGTGCGTCTACATTCCGGAAACCGACCGCGGCACGCTGTGCATCTCGAGCCAGGTCGGCTGCACGCTGACCTGCACCTTCTGCCATACCGGCACGCAGCGCTTGGTGCGCAATCTGACCGCGGGCGAGATCGCAGGTCAGGTGATGGTGGCACGCGATCGTCTGGGTGACTGGATCGACCGCGAGACGCCGAACGGCAATCGCCTCGTCACCAATGTGGTGATGATGGGCATGGGCGAGCCGCTGTATAATTTCGAGGCGGTGCGTGACGCCTTGCTGATCGTGTCGGACAATGAAGGCATCGGCATTTCCCGCCGCCGGATCACGCTCTCGACCTCCGGCGTGGTGCCGAACATCGCGCGTACCGGCGATGAGATTGGCGTGATGCTGGCGATCTCGCTGCATGCGGTACGCGACGAATTGCGCAACGAGCTGGTGCCGCTCAACAAGAAGTATCCGATCAAGGAATTGCTGGACGCCTGCCGCGCCTATCCGGGTTCGTCCAATTCGCGCCGCATCACCTTCGAATATGTGATGCTGAAGGGCGTCAACGACTCTCTTGATGATGCGAAGCTCCTGGTGAAGCTGCTCAAGGGCATTCCGGCCAAGATCAATCTCATTCCGTTCAATCCATGGCCGGGCACCAAGTACGAGTGCTCGGACTGGGATCAGATCGAAAAGTTCTCCGAGTACATCTTCAACGCGGGCTACTCCTCGCCGGTGCGCACGCCGCGGGGCCGCGATATTCTCGCCGCTTGCGGGCAGTTGAAATCTGAAACCGAGAAGCTGTCCGCGCGCGAACGTCAGGCCCTGCGCGCCATGGCGATGACGGATTAATTTTATGGCAGTGATCGGACGTCTGTTCGCAGTCTTCTTCGGCTTCCTCCTCGCATGCATCGTCGCGAGCATCGTGGTGCTGTGGGCGCTGTTCTTCCCCGAAATGAACGATGTGTCGTTCGACGTCGATCAGGGTGCGATCAACGTCATCCTCGGCTTCGGCTTCGTACTGGTCAGCGGCTTCGCACTGCTGCCCGCGGCAATCATCGCGCTCATTACCGAGGCGTTTTCAATCCGGCACATTCTTGCCTATGCGGTCGCAGGCGGGCTTGCGGGGCTGTTTTGCTATCTCGGCTTCATTCCGTTCGACACCGTGAACATGACGTTCAACGGTATCGTGCGGCGGCATCTCGAAGTGATGGTCGGCGCGGGCATTCTCGGGGGCGTGGTGTACTGGCTGATTGCCGGGCGCAATGCCGGCGGATGGCGCGACGTCTCGCCGCCTCCACCGCCGCTGCCTCCAATGCCGCGCTGAATACCTTCGTTCGTCATTGCGAGGAGCACTTGCGACGAAGCAATCCAGTCTTGCTTGTTGCCTCTGGATTGCTTCGCTTCGCTCGCAATGACGCGGAGGGCTTTTCAGCCTTTCAAGCCTCGGCTAAACACCGGCCATGAACCGCACCGGATTATTTATCGCGCTCGCGCTGTCGGTTGTTGTCGGATTGCTGTTCGGGTTCTATCCCGAACTCGATCTGAAGATCGCCGCATTCTTCTACGACGCGACGACGAAAACCTTTCCGTTGAAATCAGTGACGTGGGCGATGATCGCGCGCGACGGTGCGATGTGGATCGCATGGGGCCTTGTGATGCCCGCGCTGGTGTCGCTGATCGTCAAGCTGATCCGTCCGGTGAAGCCGCTGATGATCTCCGGCCGCGCCATGGTGTTTCTGATCGTGACCATGCTGCTGACGGGGATCGTCGTCTCCAACATGATGTTCAAGAGTTACTGGGGCCGTCCGCGTCCGGTGGTGGTGACGCAGTTCAATGGCCCGCTTGAATTCAAGCCGTGGTGGGATCCGCGCGGCGCGTGTCAGAAGAACTGTTCGTTCTTCTCCGGCGAAGGCGCCACTGCGTTCTGGACCTATGCGCCCGCCGCGTTGACGCCGCCGGCGTGGCGTCCGCTGGCCTATGTCGCCGCCACCGCCTTCGGCGTTTTGACCGGGGGTTTAAGGATGTCCTTCGGCGGGCACTTCTTCACCGACGTGCTGTTCTCCGGCACCGTGTCGTTCATCGTGATCTGGCTGGCCTACGCCCTGATCTACCGCTGGCCGTCCACGCGGCTCACGGACTATGGCATCGACGCCTGGCTGACGCGCTTTGCCTGGCCGGGCTATCGCTGGCGGCAGAAACGGCTCGGCCGCGATGTTGGTGACACACCGCGTTTGAGGCCTGGTGCGGAGGCCGGAACCCAGCCTTTGTCATCCTGAGTCGCCATTTGCGCCGGGCCGACAAGAGGGCGCGATCGCCGGGCCTTCCCATCATCCCGCAATCTTTCTATAGAAAGCCGATCTGATCTCGGCCAGGAGGTCGGGCCGTTGCCCGGTGTGACCCAACACGTCAGCCGCCAATAAACGCGTTCCCGTCCGCGCGAGGTTTGTTAGTCGCGCATCCAGACCGCCAAACGAAATTGCTCGAATGGAAGTTCTATGAGTACGATTCTGAAGAGCCTTCCCAAAGGAGAAAATGTCGGCATCGCTTTCTCAGGCGGGCTCGACACCAGCGCGGCGCTGCTTTGGATGAAGCAAAAAGGCGCCCGTGTCTTTGCCTATACCGCCAATCTGGGCCAGCCTGACGAGGCCGACTACGACGAAATTCCGCGTAAAGCCATGGAGTTTGGCGCCGAGAAAGCCCGCCTCGTGGATTGCCGGACGCAACTGGTTCACGAAGGAATTGCCGCCATTCAATCGGGCGCCTTCCACGTTTCGACCGGCGGCATCGCATACTTCAACACCACGCCGCTCGGCCGCGCCGTGACCGGCACGATGCTCGTCTCCGCCATGAAGGAAGACGGCGTCAACATCTGGGGCGACGGCTCGACCTACAAGGGCAACGATATCGAGCGGTTCTACCGCTACGGACTGCTGACCAATCCGGATTTGCGGATCTACAAGCCATGGCTCGACCAGCAGTTCATTGATGAGCTGGGCGGCCGCGCGGAAATGTCGGCGTTCATGACCGCCCACGGGTTCGCTTACAAAATGAGCGCCGAGAAGGCGTATTCGACCGACAGCAATATCCTCGGCGCTACGCATGAAGCCAAGGATCTCGAACACCTCGACAGCGGCATCAAGATCGTCAATCCGATCATGGGCGTTCCGTTCTGGCGTGACGACTGCGCCGTCAAAGCTGAGAAGGTCTCCATCCGATTTGTCGAAGGTCAGCCCGTTGCGCTGAACGGCAAGACCTTCACGGATTCTGTCGCGCTGTTTCTCGAAGCGAATGCCATCGGCGGACGGCATGGTCTTGGCATGAGCGACCAGATCGAAAACCGGATCATTGAGGCGAAGAGCCGCGGCATCTACGAGGCGCCGGGCATGGCGCTGCTCCACATCGCTTATGAACGTCTGGTCACCGGCATCCACAACGAAGACACCATCGAACAGTATCGCATTAGCGGTATGCGCCTCGGTCGGCTGCTCTATCAGGGCCGCTGGTTCGATTCCCAGGCCTTGATGCTGCGCGAAACAGCGCAGCGTTGGGTCGCGCGCGCGATCACGGGTGAAGTGACGCTCGAACTGCGCCGCGGCAACGACTATTCGATCCTGAATACCGAGAGTCCGAACCTGACTTATGCGCCAGAGCGGTTGAGCATGGAGAAGGTTGAGGACGCGCCGTTCACGCCGGGTGATCGCATCGGTCAGCTGACCATGCGCAACCTCGATATTTCCGATACGCGCCGCAAACTGGATCTCTACACAAAGACGGGCTTGCTGTCGGCCGGGGAGGGCTCTCACATCCCCAAACTCGACAGCGACAAAAGCTGAAACGCACTGGGGTGCCCCAACCGGAAACGGGATTGTACATGGGCTGGGAGTACATTGCGCCGGATGGGGAGATATTCTCTCCTCATCGGTATCCCAACGGACTTTATCGTGTAGCGGACCCCGCCTTGGGCGACGTGAAGCATCATGCCAAGAATCAGCTTTCGGTCCGCGAGGATCAGATCGAAAGCTATTTGCAGCGCGGTTTCTCGCTGCGCATGAAGGGCGATGTCGCCAACAAAGTGAATCTGATCTCGCCGTCTGAGATCAAGCGAACCTGATTGATCCGAGGCATCTTCGTCCAAAACAAAACGGCCGGAAAAAATCCCGGCCGTTTTCTCTTGTGTGTGTTGCCTCAGCGTCCGCCGGGGCCAACGCCCGGAGGCGGTGGCGGCAGTGACGCCTGACCGCCGTTGAGCAGCGGCGTGATGTTGCGGACAGTGACGCGGCGGTTGCGGCGCTCCGGCCCGTCGGTCGGGATCTTCAGGTACTGCTCGCCGTAACCCTGCGACGTGAGGTTTTCCGCAGGCACGCCGAACTGCTGCGTCAGCAGCGTTGCTGCCGACTCGGCGCGGCGATCCGACAGCGACAGGTTGTCGACGTCGTTGCCGACCGCGTCGGTGTGTCCCTCGATCAGGAACACCGTGCGCGGATTGCGCTGGATCGCGCGGTTGATGCCGTCGGCGATCACCTGCAACCTGCCGGCCTGATCGGGCGGAATCTCCCACGATCCGGTCTCGAAGTTGATGGTGTCGAGATCGATGCTCGGCATGCGCTGGCGCACCGACGGGCTGTAGCGGATTTCGTCGAGCGAGTAGGGCCGCTCGATGCGCTCCACCGGCGGGGCGATCATTGTGTCGTAGATCACATCCGGCGGGGCGTCCTCCGCCTCCACGATGTAACGGTTCTGCGGGATGCTCAGCACAGGGGGCGGCAGCGATACGAAGTAACCGCCGATGGCACCGGCAACTACACCTGCGGCCAGGCCGGCTCCGAAGCCGGGTCCTCCGCGGGGCCTGTTGTCGATGATGATGATCTCGCGGCCGTCGCGGTCGCGGCGGATACGACGGAGCAGGCCGCCACGGTCGTCGTTGATGGTGATGATCTGCGAACCGTCCGGACGAACGACGATGGTGCGCGTGTCGTTGCCTTCGCGGGAGACGCGTACGTCGCGCGCGCCGTAACGGAAGCGATCGACGTCGTTGTGCCGGACGAAGGATTGGCCGTTCGGATCCTGGACGATGACGCGTCCGGGCTCGGTGATGATGGTGCGGCCGCCCTCTCGTCGCTCCTGACGCTGGCCGCGGAAGTCATCGAGCCGTCCGACGGGACGCATGCCGGGCTGCTGGATTGGAATCGGCGTCGCCTGAACCGGAGGTGCCGCGGGCAGCGGTGCAGCCACCGGTAGGGTCGCCGGCGCGGCGGGTGTGCCAGCGGGGAGACCCGGCGGTGGACCCTGACGCTGGCCGCGACGATCGCCGAATCCCGGCTGTCCCGGTGCAGGCGGTTGGCCCGGCGCAGAAGGTGTCACGCCCGGTGCAGGAGGCGCACCCGGCGTCGCGGGTGCGGTTGATGGCGCAGCACCCGGCTGCGGAGCCGGTGTCGGTGCAGCACCAGTGCCCGGTGCGGGTGGAGTCGCGGGACGTCCATTCGGCGCGGAGTCGCCGGGACGCTGCGGTGTCACATCGCGAACGCCCGGTGCGACCGGAGGCGCGTTCGGAGGACGCTGCTGTGTTGCAGGCGCAGTCGAAGGTGCACCGGCCGGCGGTGTGGTGGCCGATGGTGCTGCGGGAGGCGCGCCGCCTGGAGTTGGCGCTGCGCCCTGAGGCGGAGCCACGCGTGCGGGCGGTGGCGGCGCTGTCGGAGCAGGCTCTGCCTTCGGAGCAGCAGTCGGAGCCGCCGTTGGCGCCTTTGGCGCAGCAGCCGGTGGGGGCGGAGGCGGAGCCTTTGGCGCGGCCGCCGGAGGTGGCACAACGTGAGGCGCGGCGGGTGGCGTCGGTGGAGCCGGACGTGCTGCAGGTGGAGCAGGACGCTCGGCAGGCGGCGTCGGACGCGCTGCAGGCGGAGCAGGCCGTTCAGCGGGCGGCGTTGGGGGAGCCGGACGTGCTGCAGGTGGGGCAGGGCGCTCAGCAGGCGGAGCCGGGCGTGCGGCAGGCGGAGCTGGCCGCTCAGCGGGCGGAGCTGGGCGGGCTGCGGGTGGAGGAGGCGCAGGATGTGCAGCCGGCGGTGGAGGTGCGGGACGTGCGGCGGGAGGTGCCGGAGGCGCTGGGCGCGCAGCAGGAGGAGGTGCAGCCTTCGGTGGCGCCTTTTGCTCTTCGGGTGCTGCGGCTTGCGCGACGACGAACGATGATGCTTCGGCATGGGCCGGAAGCTGGGCAAGTTGAACGGCGGCGATCGCAGTCGTCGTCAGCAGGATCAGTCGGATGTTTTTCATGGTGACCTGTGGGTGAGAAGAAAATTCAGCGCAGCTAAAGTTTGTCGTTCGAGGAGGCTTGCAGGAAAACTTCAGCCGATCTTTCGGTCGCGTGAATGTGTACGCGGATCAGCCGATAGTGACTAGGCGGCAGCAATGTGGCGAAGCTCGCTTGTGTGCCAACTATTTTGAATTCGCACGCGAATCAGCGTTCGAGAATGAATGCACGTTAATCGAAGAGGACGAAAATCGACATCGTTGCTGGTGGAAGTTGCGGTGCACACAGATTCAGATCGGGGTCGGTGTCCGGTCAATCGATGATGCCGGGTGGTTGATTCGATCATGGATTCGATCATGCGCGCGGTCCGCGCACCGGCACTTCATCTGGCGAGTCGGGAGGAAGTTCGCGCGGCCGGCCAGGCTCAACCGGATCGTTGATCGGCGTCGGTATTTCTGGCCGCGGATTGCCCGGCGGACTTTCCACTGGAGGCTCGGCCGGTGTCCCGGGTGTCGGCGGCGGAATTTCTTCGGGGTCTCCCACGCCGGGAATTTGCATCACGTCATCACCTCACATCCATCAAATAAAACAACGAGCAGCGGACGCCTATGTTCCATTGTTGGGGCCGCAGAATCGGACGGGTTCCCACGTATTGACAGCGTGGTGAAAAGCCACGGAGAGTGGCGCAAATCTTTTGGGGCAAGAATCTCTTGGGGACTGTCCGATGCCGCTTGCTTACTGGTGCGTCCTGATCGCGGCGCTGTTGCCTTATGCGTTGGGCAAATACGCCAAGCTCGGCGTCCCCAGCGACAACCGTTATCCGCGCGAGGACTACGAAAACTTTCCGCCGAGAAACCGGCGCGCCTATGCCGCGCATCAGAATGCGCTCGAGAGCTTTCCGTTCTTCGCGGTGGCGGTGGTGATTGCGCTGACGATGGGCGCGCCCGTCTACACCGTGAACGTGCTCGCGGTGCTCTACATCCTGCTGCGGATCGCCCACGCGCTCCTGTACATTTTCAACAAGCCGACGGCGCGGTCGATGACTTTCGCCGTGGCGATGGCGGTCAATGTCGCAATCTTCGTGCTGCCGGTGTTCAAGTAGGATGTGTTCCGCGAACGTTCGCGACTATCTCCGCACCAGCAGCGTGTTGCTGCGGGTCTTGCCCGCGATGCCGTAGCCGCGCGCGACCATGTCCGCGATACAATCCGCCAGCCATTCTTTTCGTTCCAGATGTTCGATGGCGACGGCTTTCGGCCACAGCGATTGCGGCGCGTCGCGGAAGAAGCCGGTCAGCACGCGATCCTCATAACCTTCGACATCGATCTTGAGCGCATCGATGCGGGTAATCGCATTGTCGTTCAGGACGGTGAGCAGCCGGTATGACGGCACCTCGACATCGCCTGTGGCCGAGACATGGCTCGCGCCGAGATTGCCGCCGTCGGTTTCGATCTTCAGCATGCCGTCGGTATCGCCCGCAGCCGCTCTCACCAATGTGAGATTGGTCAGTTGCGAAGCGCGGGCGTTGAAAGCAAGTCGTGCGCTCGCGCTCGGAAGCGGCTCGATGGCGATGACGCGGCCGCTTGCGCCGACATGCTTTGCCAGCGCCACCGCGTAGGTGCCGACATTGGCGCCGACATCGACGAAGGTGCCGCCAACGGGAGCATACTCGCGCAGAAAATCCAGTTCAGGCAGGTTGTAATCGGGATTGAACAGCGCGCCGCGCTCGGTGCCGCTGGCCAGATGATGCAGCCGGAACGATGCGCCCTGATAGGTGGCGTCGATTGGTCCGGAGCCGAGCAGGTTGACGATGCGCGACAGCCAGGGCCGGAACGCGCCGCGCTTCAGGCCGGAGCCGTGCGCGGCGGCGATCACCATACGCTGCAGCGCGTTGGGGGCATAGGCGCCGAACGGTTTCTGGTCGTCATGGTCCTGGGCGGGAGGCGTGCTCATGCGCCAGTCATCGCGCACCTGCCCGGCCGTTTCAAGACCGCCGTGGGGGCTTTCCGGTTACTGCAGGCTCTTGAGGAACGACAGCAGATCGTTGATCTGATCGGGCTCGAGCGCGAACATCGGCATGGTGGGATGACCGGTGTCGATGCCTTCTGCGAGGGCCTCCGACAGCGTATCGACGGGATACTTCTTGTGCAGCGTCCTGAACGGCGGCGCGATCGCAAGAGGACTCGGCGTGTGGCGATCGATCGAATGACAGCGCGCGCAGTTGGTTTGCGCAAAGGCGCGTCCGCGCAGTTCAGCAGGTGACGCGGCCAGAGCTGAGGCCGTCATGGCCGAACTCGTCACGGCAAAGGCAAAGAGCGCAAAACTCAGGAGCAGGGGAATCGGCATGTCCCGATACTGGAGCAGTCGAGGGACGTGCGCGTTGACCTGGGTCAACTTGCGCGGGCGCCAGCGTCGAGGGCCTTCAAATAAAATGCCCGGGACCAGCCCGGGCATTTCAAATGGAAATCGAAACCGGATTTAAGAATCACACCTGCCGTTCGACCATCTTGAGCTTGAGGTCGGCGATGGCTTCCGACGGATTGAGACCCTTCGGGCACGCCTTCGCGCAGTTCATGATGGTGTGGCAGCGATAGAGCCGGAACGGATCTTCGAGGTTGTCGAGGCGCTCACCTGTCGCTTCGTCGCGAGAGTCCTTCACCCAGCGGTCGGCCGCGAGAAGTGCCGCGGGGCCGAGGAAGCGATCGCTGTTCCACCAGTAGCTCGGGCACGAGGTCGAACAGCAGGCGCACAGGATGCACTCGTAGAGGCCGTCGAGCTTGGCGCGGTCTTCCGGCGACTGCTTCCATTCCTTCTGCGGCGTCGCCGTCGTCGTCTGTAGCCACGGCTGGATCGAGGCGTACTGCGCGTAGAAGTTCGTCAGATCCGGCACGAGGTCTTTCACCACCGGCTGATGCGGCAGCGGATTGATCTTCACCGGACCCGCGTCGACGTCGTGCATGTCCTTGGTGCAGGCCAGCGTGTTCTGGCCGTCGATGTTCATGGCGCAGGAGCCGCAGACACCTTCGCGGCAGGAGCGGCGGAAGGTCAGCGTCGGATCGATGTTGTTCTTGATCCAGATCAGGCCGTCGAGAACCATCGGACCGCAATCGGCGGTGTCGACGTAATAGGTGTCGATGCTCGGGTTTTTGCCGTCATCCGGATTCCAGCGATAGATTTTGTATTCGCGCAACTGATGAGCCGCAGCACCGGCCGGCTTCGGCCATTCCTTGCCGCCGGTGATCTTGGAATTCTTCGGGAGGGCGAATTCAACCATGCTTTTGAGCCTTCGCTATTCGCTTAAGTCTATCGGCGATCAGTAAACGCGCGCTTTCGGCGGAATGTACTGCACGTCGTTGGTCATCGTGTAGTCGTGCACCGGGCGGTAATCGATGGTCGAGTTGCCCTTCTCGTCGATCCACGACAGCGTGTGCTTCATCCAGTTCTTGTCGTCGCGGTCGGCGAAATCCTCGCGCGCATGCGCGCCGCGGCTTTCGGTGCGGTTGGACGCCGAGTCCATCGTCACCACGGCCTGAGCGATCAGGTTGTCGTATTCGAGGGTCTCGACCAGATCCGAGTTCCACACCAGCGAACGGTCGGTGACGGAGATGTCGCTCGTGCCGCCGTAGACCTTGTGGATCAGGTCCTGGCCTTCGTGCAGCACGTCGCCGGTGCGGAACACCGCGCAGTTGTTCTGCATCACGCGCTGCATGTTGTCGCGCAGCTTCGCGGTCGGCGTGCCGCCCGAAGCGTTACGGAAATGATCCAGACGTCCCAGCGCCATATCGGCTGAGCTTGCGGGCAGTTCAGGCTGCCGTGCATTCGGCGTCAGCTTCTCGGCGCAGCGCAGCGCCGCAGCACGTCCGAACACCACGAGATCGATCAGCGAGTTCGAGCCGAGACGGTTGGCGCCGTGCACCGACACGCAGGCCGCCTCGCCGACCGCGAACAGGCCGGGGATCACCGCGTCCGGATCGCCATCCTTATTGTGGACGACTTCGCCGTGATAGTTCGTGGGGATGCCGCCCATGTTGTAGTGGACGGTCGGCAGCACCGGGATCGGTTCGCGCGTCACATCGACGCCTGCGAAAATCTTCGCGGACTCCGAGATGCCCGGCAGGCGTTCGTGCAGGATCGCGGGATCGAGATGATCCAGATGCAGGAACAGGTGGTCCTTGCCCTTGCCGACGCCGCGGCCTTCGCGGATTTCAATGGTCATCGCGCGCGAGACGACGTCGCGCGAGGCGAGGTCCTTCGCGGACGGCGCGTAGCGCTCCATGAAGCGCTCGCCTTCGGAGTTCGACAGGTAACCGCCTTCGCCGCGTGCGCCTTCGGTGATGAGGCAGCCCGCCGGGAAGATGCCGGTTGGATGGAATTGCACGAATTCCATGTCCTGCAACGGCAGGCCGGCGCGCAGCACCATGCCGCCGCCGTCGCCGGTGCAGGTGTGCGCCGAGGTGCAGGAGAGGTAGGCGCGGCCGTAGCCGCCGGTGGCGAGAATGGTGGTCTGCGCGCGGAAGCGATGCAGCGTACCATCGTCCATCTTCAGCGCGATGACGCCGCGGCAGACGCCCTGATCGTCCATGATCAGGTCGATGGCGAAGAACTCGATGAAGAACTCGGCATGATGGCGGAGCGCCTGGCCATACATCGTGTGCAGCATCGCGTGGCCGGTGCGGTCGGATGCGGCGCAAGTGCGCTGCGCCTGGCCCTTGCCGTAGTCGAGCGTCATGCCGCCGAACGGGCGCTGATAGATCTTGCCGTCTTCGGTGCGCGAGAACGGCACGCCCCAGTGTTCGAGTTCGTAGACGGCCTCAGGCGCGTGACGCACCATATATTCGATGGAGTCCTGATCGCCGAGCCAGTCCGACCCCTTCACGGTGTCGTACATGTGCCAGCGCCAGTCGTCCTTGTGCATGTTGCCGAGCGAGGCGGAGATGCCGCCCTGCGCGGCGACCGTATGCGAGCGTGTCGGGAAAACCTTGGTGATGCAGGCGGTGCGCAGGCCCGCTTCCGAGCATCCGACGACGGCGCGCAGTCCGGCGCCGCCGGCGCCCACGACGATCACGTCATAGGTATGGTCTTCGATTGGATAGGCCTGCCCGTTCGCGGCGGGCGCGCTCTGGCCGTTCGACGCCATCAATTAAACTCCCGACGACAGTTTGATAATGGCGTAGATCGATGCGAGACCGACCGCGGCCGAGAAGAAGTTGTTGGCGATAATCAAGGCGAGCTTGGTTTTCTCGTCGGTGATGTAATCTTCCAGCACAACCTGCATGCCGATCTTCATGTGCCAGACGCTGGCGATGATGAAGAGGATCATGATGATGGCGACCAGCGGCGAACCGAGAATTTGCGCAGCGCCCGCCTGATTGCGACCGAGCAGCGACAGGATCACGACAATCACCGGCACGAACAGCAGCACCATCGCCACCGCGGTGACCCGCTGGCGGAAGAAGTCGGAGGTGCCGTGGTGGGCCGAGCCGAGACCGCGGACGCGTTTGAGCGACGTGCGGATGGAGGTTGATGGCTTCGAGGTGTCCACGCTCATCGTCCGCCTCCGACCGCATAGGCCACGATCCAGATCAGCACCGTCGCCGTGATGCCGGCGATCAACGCGGCCCAGGTCAGCGATTCACGCTCAGTGGGATTGAAGCCGTAGCCGAGATCCCAGACGAAATGGCGGATGCCGCTGAACATGTGATGCATCAGCGCCCACGTATATCCGAACACGACGATGCGGCCGATCCAGCTCGACGTGAATCCCTGGATGTTGGCGTAAGCGCCGGGGCCGGAAGCGGTGGCGATCAGCCACCACGCCAGCAACAGTGTGCCGACATAAAGGGCGACGCCGGTGGCGCGGTGAACGATGGACATCGCCATCGTCAGTGTCCAGCGGTAGGTCAAGAAAGGCGAAAGTGGACGATCGATCCTGGGAGCCATGGGCGACTTTAACTGTTTGCGGCAAGCGATCGTTGCCGGCTTTTTATGCGGGCTCGTTTGTTAGAGGATTTCTATTTACGGAGTAGACGGAACGAGCGCAACGCAGAACTGAACAACAAATGAACTTCAGATCAGTGCTTTCATTGCGCCCATTGGCGCTCTGGTATACCGATGTTTTGTATGCCACCAAAGCGGCGTTCGGTCTACGCTTCTGAAGCTGGATTCAGCTTATATCGCCGCCTCGGCGATCCCGGCGTGATATTGGATTTGCAGCATGATCGCCGGTCTGAACGCCTCCGAACTGATTGAGTTGGCCGTGCTGCTGGTGGTGACCGGCGCGCTCGCAGGATTTCTGGCGGGCATTTTCGGCATCGGTGGCGGCGCGGTGCTGGTGCCGGTGCTGTACGAATGTTTCCGGCTCGCGGGCGTGCCGCTGGATGCGCGGATGCCGCTCTGCATCGGCACCTCACTGGCCATCATCATCCCGACCTCGATCCGCTCGTGGCAGGCGCACACCAAGCGCGGCAGCGTCGACATGGACACTCTCAAGCGATGGGCAATTCCGATCCTCGCCGGCGTGATCCTCGGCAGCGTGATCGCGCGCTATTCACCGGAAAAATTGTTCAAATACGTGTTCGTCGGCGTCGCGTGGTCGGCGGCGGCGCTGCTGCTGCTCGGCAAGGAGAACTGGCGGCCTGGCGATGAGATGCCGAAAGGCATCTTCATGAAGGTCTACGGCTTCTTCATCGGCCTGCTCTCGACGCTGATGGGCATCGGCGGCGGGCTGTTCTCTAATCTGCTGATGACCTTCTACGGCCGTCCGATCCATCAGGCGATCGGCACCTCGGCGGGCCTCGCGGTGCTGATCTCCATTCCCGGCGCAATCGGCTACATCTATGCGGGATGGCCGGCGGCGGCGCGTTTTCCGGAAGTGGCTGCGCTGCAATTGCCGTTTGCGATCGGATACATTTCGATCATCGGCGCGCTGCTGGTGATGCCGACAAGTTTGCTGGTCGCGCCGCTCGGCGTGCGTGTTGCGCACGGCCTCAGCAAACGGAAACTCGAAATCGCGTTCGGAGTTTATCTGCTGGTGGTCAGTTCGCGCTTCGTCGTCAGTCTCGCGACGGGTTACTGACCGCCCGCGCCGTCCGGCGCGCGCCGCATGTAGAACTTGCGATCGTCCTCGTCGGCGATGCGGAATCCCATTCGTTCATAAAGCTTCAAGGCGGGATTGCTCCTCACCACGGCGAGCGTGACCGGCTTGTTGGTGTGGTTGGCCTGCGTGATGAGGCCGTTGATCACGCTGGTGCCGATGCCGCGCCGCCGGAACGGCGCATCGACGAAAATCTGCTCCAGATAGAGTCCGTCTTCCCGCGCCTCACTTTGCATCCAGCCGGCATCGACGTCGTCCGTGGTGATGATCCGGACCTGCGCGACATCCCAGAGGTGACGGAGATTTTCCTCCTGCTTCGTGACGTCCAGTTGCAATTCCCGGATGATGTTCTTCATCGCGGAAAAATACAGCCGCGCGCAAAAGGCGAAGTCCTCAGCACAAGCCGGACGAAGAACAATCGGCATGACGGCATCAGCCTTTACGACCTGGCGTGCGACGGCGCGGACTACGTCCTGTAACCGCGTCATTTCCTGTAGATCCCGGCATAGGTGTCGCGCAAAATGTTCTTCTGCACCTTGCCCATGGTGTTGCGCGGCAGATCGTCGACGAAGATCACGCGTTTCGGCATCTTGAATTTCGCCAGCCGTCCGTCGAGCGCGTGCAGCACTTTGGCTTCATCGAGTGGCGTTTTCTTGTCGCCGACGACCACCGCCGTCACGCCTTCGCCGAAATCGGCATGGGGCACGCCGATCACGGCGGATTCGGTGACGCCGGGAATGGCGTCGATCTCGTTTTCCACTTCCTTCGGATAGACGTTGAAGCCGCCGGAGATCACCAGATCCTTGCCGCGTCCGATGATGTGGACGTAGCCGCGGTCGTCGATCTTGCCGAGATCGCCAGTGATGAAGAAGCCGTCGGCCCTGAACTCGGCCTTGGTCTTCTCGGGATTGCGCCAATAGCCCTTGAAGACGTTCGGGCCCTTGACCTCGATCATGCCGATCGCTTCGCGCGCAAGTTCTTTTCCGGTTTCTGGATCGGTGACGCGCACCGAGACGCCCGGCAGCGGAAAGCCGACTGCGCCCGGCACGCGATCGCCGTTGTAAGGGTTCGACGTATTCATGTTGGTTTCGGTCATGCCGTAGCGCTCGAGCACCGCATGCCCGGTGCGCGCCGACCATTCGCGATGAGTCTCGGCGAGCAGCGGCGCAGACCCGGAAATGAACAGCCGCATATGCGACGTGGACTCTTTCGTCAGGTTCGGGCTTTGCAGCAGCCGCGTGTAGAAGGTCGGCACGCCCATCAGCACGGTGGTGCGCGTCATCAATTTAATGATCAGTTCCGGATCGAGCTTCGGCAGAAAGATCATCGACGCGCGCGCGAACAGCGTGACGTTGCTCGCCACGAACAATCCATGGGTATGATAGATCGGCAGCGCGTGGATCAGCACGTCGTCTTTCGTGAAGCGCCAGTATGCGACAAGGCTCAGCGAGTTCGACGCCAGATTGTCGTGGGTCAGCATCGCGCCCTTGGAGCGGCCCGTCGTTCCCGACGTGTAGAGAATGGCGGCGAGGTCGTCGTCTGCGCGCACGACGGTGGCGAAATCGGATGCTGACTTCGTAGCGCCGTCCGTCAGCGATCCCTTGCCGTCGGCGTCAAGCGTATCGACCTTCGCATTGATCTTTGCAGCGAGTTTGCCGATGCCATCCGCCTTGGACGGATCGCACACGATCAGCGAAGGCTCTGCATCGCCGATGAAGTATTCGAGTTCGTTGAGCGTGTAGGCGGTGTTCAGCGGCAGGAAGACCGCGCCCGCGCGCACTGTCGCAAGGTACAGCACCAGCGCTGCGACCGATTTTTCCGTTTGCGCTGCAACACGGTCGCCCGGCTTGACGCCGCGCGAGACGATGAAGTTCGCCACGCGGCCCGATTGCGCGATCAGATCGGCATAGCTGATACGCGCGCCATCGGCTGTCTCGATGGCCAGCCGGTTTGTGTCGGCAAGCCCATCAAACAGGCGTGAAAACAGATTGGCGTTCGCGGCGGCGTTCATGCAACATCCCATCGGGGTCGGATTTTTCCGGTTTTGAGTACACCAAAACCAACACTCGCAGCAACGGAGACAACCGGCATGAGCAATAACAAGAAACGTGTGGCCTGGATCACGGGCGGAGGAAGCGGCATCGGTCTTGCGGGTGCGCAGGAGTTAGCCAAGGAGGGATGGACCGTCGTGATCTCGGGGCGCCGCAAGGAGGTGCTCGACGAGGCGGCCGCAGGCATCGCAAAGGCTGGTGGCAATGTTGAGGCTATGGTGCTCGACGTCAGCAATGCGGCGGATGCAGAGAAGGCTGCGAAGGCGATCGTTGCGAAACACGGACGCATCGATCTTCTGGTCAACAGCGCCGGCGTCAACGTACCGAAGCGAAGCTGGGACGACTTCACCCTTGAGGGCTGGGACAAGCTCGTCGACATCAATCTCAACGGCGTGATGTATTGCATGCATGCGGTATTGCCTGCGATGCGCGCGCAGAAGGATGGCGTCATCATCAACGTGGCGTCATGGGCGGGACGTCATGTTTCGAAGCTGACCGGACCTGCGTACACCGCCACCAAGCATGCGGTGCTGGCGCTGACCCATTCGTTCAACATGGATGAATTCAAGAACGGTCTGCGCGCCTGCTGTCTCTCTCCGGGTGAAGTCGCGACCCCGATCATGAAGCTGCGTCCGGTGCCGCCTTCGGCCGAAGACATGGCGAGGATGCTGCAGCCGGAAGATCTTGGCCGCACCATCGCATTCGTCGCCAGCATGCCCGCGCATGCATGCATCAACGAGATCCTGATCTCACCGACCCATAACCGCAGCTTTGTGACGCCGACGATGTTGTAAGGGCGTTCTCAACGCGTCGTCCCGGCGAACGCCGGGACCCATAACCACCGCATTCGCGATTGAATGCGGAACCATCACCGGCCTAATCTGTCCGCATGCACCACGTTTACATGCTGGCCAGCGACCGCCATGGAACGCTCTATGTCGGCGTTACCAATTCGATGCGCAATCGACTTGAACAGCATCGCGCCGGCAACGGTTCGGTATTTGTAGCGAAGTATAAAATTCATCGCCTGGTTTATTTGGAGAGCTATGAAAATCCCGAAGATGCGATTCGCAGGGAGAAGCAATTCAAGAACTGGAAGCGCGAGTGGAAAATCAGCTTGATTGAAGAAGACAATCCGGAATGGGCTGACCTCAGTCATCTTATCGTGGAAGGTTAAGAATTTTCTCGAATCGCAACCGTTTTCTCAACGGGTCGTCCCGGCGAAGGCCGGGACCCATCACCCCTGTCAGAGGTGGTTGAAGCAAAGCGTCTGCCATTTACTTTTACCGGAGAGCGTAGTGGTTATGGGTCCCGGCGTTCGCCGGGACGACGCGAGAGCAGCTTGTTGGTGCCGTCCCCCACGTACCTCATCCGAAAAAGTTTCAGACTCCCGAAAATTTATTTCCTGAAACGCGCCGCGAGAGCCGCCGTAGCTCGGCCATCGACGGCGCAATGATCTGCAATTCGTGACGATCAGCGCTGTCGTTCGTTCCGCCGGATGGCCGACGGAACTTTCCAATTCATCGGGAGACGACATATGTTCAAGATCATCTCAACCCGTATTGCCCTGCTGTCCGCCGCCGCAATCGGCGCGCTGACCTTGACCGCCGTCGTGACGGCACCTGTTCAGGCGCAGGACAAGATGAAAAGCGAAATGTCCGGCGAAAAGACCGTGATGGTCGGCGGCGCCGCGATGTTCCCTTCGAAGAACATCGTTCAGAACGCGGTGAACTCCAAGGACCACACCACGCTGGTCGCCGCGGTGAAGGCCGCGGGTCTGGTCGACACATTGTCCAGCAAGGGCCCGTTTACGGTGTTCGCGCCGACCAATGCGGCGTTCGGCAAGCTGCCGGCCGGAACGGTCGACACGCTGGTGAAGCCTGAGAACAAGGCGACGCTGACCAAGATCCTCACCTATCATGTTGTGCCGGGTAAACTGAACGCGGCTGACCTGACCGACGGCAAGAAGCTCAAGACCGTCGAGGGCGAGGACCTGACTGTGAAGCATTCCGGCGGCAAGGTCTGGATCGTCGATGCCAAGGGCGGCACGTCCGCCGTCACCATCGCCGACGTCAACCAGTCCAACGGCGTGATTCACGTCGTTGACACCGTGCTGATGCCGGCGTCGTAAGGCCAAAGGCACACTTCTGCGCCTCTCCCCGCTTGCGGGGAGAGGAGGCTGCCCGGATTGGCAGTTGAATCCGGAGAGTGGTCCTTTCGAGCTATGGAACGGGCACGACCGGCATCGCGTTGACCCTTCGGCCACATCCATTGGGCGCAGACGCTGGGCGCGCGCGGTCAGACGATTGATGGACATCCTGCGCGTGGTTCGGCGACACGAAGCCGCACATGAGCGAAGAGCTGGAGGTTCTCGGTGAGATCCTCGCGCGATTGATCCGGGACAAGGAAAAGTTCGAGAAGCTTCTTGAGAATCCGATTGATGCTCACTCGGACGAGTGCGCCCGTCATGCGCTCGCCGGAACCGAGTTGCTGATCGCTGACGTGAATCGGCAAATTGAAAGACTGTCGGCGGATGACCTTGAAGCTGCATCCGACAGCGGACCGGACAGCCGGTCACCGGCCACCTGGTTCCGCATCATCGAATAGTGGGGCGGTGCGGACTCTGCCTCGCGGCTTTGTGAACGGCCATCGGGGGTGTTCATCGCTGCCCTGAATCGCGAATTTTGCGATGCGGGGCGTAACACGGACTAGAATGTCCCGTATGGTGTTTGTGACATCGTGGAAATGGAAACGATCATGTCCAGCATCTCTGCCACCGATCATCCGGCTGAAAAGGCCGCAGCCGCCAAGGTGATTCAGCCTGCCTGGGTTCGCATCGTGCACTGGATCAACGCGGTGGCGATCATTCTGATGATCATGTCCGGCTGGCAGATCTACAATGCCTCGCCGCTGTTCAACTTTCTGACATTCTCCCATTCGATCACGCTGGGCGGCTGGCTCGGCGGCGCGCTGCAATGGCATTTCGCGGCGATGTGGCTGTTAATGGTCAACGGACTTGTTTATCTGACGCTCGGTCTCGTCACCGGGCGTTTCCGCAGGAAGCTGCTGCCGATCTCCGCGAGCGGCGTGATCGATGATACCAGGGCGGCGCTGACCGGAAAGCTCTCCCACGCCGATCTCACCGTCTACAATCAGGTTCAGAAACTTCTCTACGCGGGCATCATTGTGGTCGGCATCCTGATCGTGCTGTCGGGCCTGTCGATCTGGAAGCCGGTACAATTGCAATGGCTGACCGCGGTGTTCGGCGGCTACGACGTGGCGCGTTACGTCCACTTCTTCTGCATGGCGGCGATCGTCGGATTTCTGGTGGTCCACGTTGCGCTGGCGCTGCTGGTGCCGAAGAGCCTGCGCGCCATGATTATCGGCAAGTAAGGGAGACGCATCATGGGCCGCATGCGCAAACTTCTGATCCCCGGCGTCGACAAGCAATTGCTGGTGAAGGACGCCGTCAAACTGATGCCCGATCTGTCGCGCCGCCGTTTCATCGCCGGTGGCGCCAGCCTCGGCGCGCTGACGCTGCTGACCGGCTGCGATGTCACCGACAGTTTCTCCGCCGAATCGATGCTGACGCAGATTTCGAAATTCAACGACGCGGTGCAGGCCAAGCTGTTCAATCCGAACACGCTGGCGCCGACGTTCCCGGAAAGCGCGATCACGCGGCCGTTCCCGTTCAACGGCTATTACGCGCTCGACGATGCGCCCGATGTCGATGGCGCGGCGTGGAAACTCGAAGTGCGCGGCCTGGTCGAGAACAAGAAGTCATGGACGCTGGATGAACTTTATAAACTGCCGCAGGAAAAGCAGATCACGCGGCACATCTGCGTCGAAGGCTGGAGCGCGATCGGAAGCTGGACCGGCGTGCGGCTCAGTCACTTCCTGCAATTGATCGGCGCCGACACGCGCGCGAAATATGTCTGGTTCCAGTGCGCGGATTCCGACGGTTACAATTCACCGCTGGATATGCCGTCCGCGCTGCATCCGCAGACCCAGATGACGTTCAAGTTCGACAACGAGATTCTGCCGCGCGCCTACGGCTACCCGATGAAAATCCGGGTGCCGACCAAGCTCGGGTTCAAGAATCCAAAATACGTGATCTCGATGGAAGTCACCAACGACTACAAGGGCGGCTACTGGGAAGACCAGGGCTACAACTCGTTCAGCGGCAGCTAGGGTCGCTTCGAAGCTCCTAAACTCCTCAGCGGTATGCGGTTTTCGCGGTTCTTCTTGGCCTCCTCGCCGATCCATGCGCAAAACGCGGGGCCGCGTGGCTTGTGCTGTAAAAGCGTGCAGATGCCGCACTTGCACACATTTCTGTCATATTTGCTCCGGTGCTCACTTCACGGTGACGCAATTGTGAGCAGTCTTAACGCTCGTTAACTCCTGAAATAACAAAGGCTTAATGAAGCCGCGACATCGGGTCACCCCGTGGGGATGTTGCGATGCACACCGGCACGATTCATGCTGAGGACCATCAGCAAGGATCGTGAATCAGTCGCACCCAATCGATTTTGGGCGGGTTGGTCCCGGTCGTTCTGATTTTCGGCTATGCGAAATAAGAAGGATACGAAATGCACCCGCGTCCCACTGGGATGTTGTCACTGGCCCTCCTTTTTGGGTCCGCCATTCTTCTCTCCGGATGCAACGACGCGAGCGTCGCTTCGTCGGCTCCGCCGGAGCCTCCCGAAGTCAGCATCGTCACCGTGAAGATGGCGCCGCGTTCCATCGTCAAGGAATTGCCCGGGCGCATCGCGCCGCTGCGGGTCGCCGACGTTCGTCCGCGCGTCTCCGGAATTATCGTCGGCCGGACCTTCGAGCAGGGCCGCGAGGTCAAGTCCGGCGAGCCGCTGTACCAGATCGATCCGAAGCCTTTTGAAGTCGAACTGCAGGCGGCCGAAGCGGCCCTCGCCAAGGCTGAGGCGGCGCTGCTGCAGGCTTCGCAGCATGCGATCCGCATCGAGACCCTGACCAAGAGCAATGCAGCCTCGCAGGCGTCGAACGAAGTTGCGGTCGCGTCATTGGCGCAGGCCAAGGCGGAACTCGCCGCGCGCAACGCCGACCTCGCGCGTGCGCGCCTCAATCTCGATTACGCGACTCTCAAGGCGCCGATCAACGGCATCATCGGCGCGGCGCTGCTCAGCGAGGGCGTCCTCGTAGTGCAGAACGAAACCCACGCGCTGGCGACCATCCAGCAGATCGATTCGGTCTATGCCGATTTCACCCAGTCGGTGAACGAGCTCAACCGGCTGCGCCGCGACTTCGACCGCGGCGATCTCGACGCCGTGGCGCCGGACGCGGCCAAGGTGCGCCTCGTGCTCGACGACGGCTCGATCTATCCGCTCGACGGCAAGCTCCTGTTCTCCGACGCCAAGGTCGACGCCGGCACCGGACAGGTTACGCTGCGCGGCGAGTTCAAGAATCCGAAGCGCGAATTGCTGCCCGGCATGTTCGTTCGCGTCCTGATCGAACAGGGCCGCGATCCCGACGCCATCACCGTGCCGCCGCAGGCGGTCCAGCGCAGCGCGTCCGGCGCCAGCGAAGTCTATCTGGTGAAGGACGACAATCGCGTCGTGTCGCAGCCGGTGCGCACCGGCGGCCTCATTGAGGGGCAGTGGCTGATCATCGACGGACTCAAGCCCGGCCAGCGTGTCGTGGTCGAAGGCTTCCAGAAGTTCACCGTCGGCGATGCCGTCAAGGCCAGTGCGTGGAAGGACGCACAGGCCGAGCGCCTTGAGCAGACTGCGGCCGCGGCCTCGTCCGAACAGCCAAGCGTGCGTTGAGTTGATTTGAGTTTGTCCGGCGCGATGTTTGCGCCGTCATTGCGACGAGTGTTTGCGGCGAAGCAATCCAGCTTTCATGGATGCCCCCGGGCTGGATTGCTTCGCGAAACTTGTCATCGGGCGCGACCCGATGATCGCAATGACCTCAGGTGATGTTTTCCGCCTGAGCCTGTCCCTCTTTAAGGAGCCATGATGCCGAGTTTCTTTATCGACCGCCCAATCTTCGCTTGGGTGGTGGCGCTGTTCATTTGCTTGATCGGCATTATCGCGATTCCGTTTCTGGCGATCGCGCAGTATCCGATCATCGCGCCACCGTCGATCTCGATCTCGACCAGCTATCCCGGCTCCTCGCCGGAGGAACTCTATAACTCGACCACGCGGTTGATCGAAGAAGAACTGAACGGCGCTTCCGGTATCCTGAATTTCGAATCCACATCCGACTCGCTCGGGCAGGTGGAAATCATCGCCAACTTCGTGCCGGGCACGGATTCCAATCTCGCCTCGGTCGAGGTGCAGAACCGTATCAAGCGCGTCGAGGCCCGCCTGCCGCGCCCCGTGATCCAACAGGGCATCCTGGTGGAAGAAGCCTCCAGCGCGGTGCTGCAGATCATCACGCTGAACTCCACCGACGGCAGCCTCGACGAAGTCGGCCTCGGCGACTTCATGATCCGCAACGTGCTCGGCGAAATCCGCCGCATCCCCGGCGTCGGCCGCGCCACACTGTATTCCACCGAGCGTTCGCTGCGCATCTGGATCGATCCGGTCAAGCTGGTTGCCTACAACCTCTCCGCTGATGACGTGACGCGCGCGATCAGCGCGCAGAACGCGCAGGTCGCGTCCGGCAGCGTCGGTGCGGAGCCCAGCCGCAAGGACCAGACCATTTCGGCGCAGATCCTCGTCAAGGGTCAGCTCGGTTCCGCCGATGAATTCGGCGCCATCGTGCTGCGAGCGAATCCGGACGGCTCGACGGTCCGTCTGCGTGATGTCGCGCGCATCGAAATTGGCGGCATGGGCTATCAGTTCACCACGCGCCTGAACGGCAAACCGAGCGCCGGCCTCTCCGTGCTGCTGTCGCCGACGGGCAATGCGCTCGCGACCGCAAGCGCCGTCGATGCCAAGATGAAGGAACTGGCGAAGTATTTTCCCGCCAACATCACCTACGACATTCCGTACAACATCACGCCGGTGGTCGAAGCGTCGATCGAGAAGGTGCTGTTGACGCTGGTGGAGGCGGTCGTCCTCGTCTTCATCGTGATGTTCTTATTTCTTCAGAACTTCCGCTACACGCTGATCCCCACCATCGTGGTGCCGATCGCGCTGCTCGGCACCTGCACCGTGCTCTACATGTTCGGCTACTCCATCAACATGCTGACCATGTTCGGCATGGTGCTGGCCATCGGCATCCTGGTCGACGACGCCATCGTGGTGGTGGAGAACGTCGAGCGCATCATGTCGGAGGAGGGCCTCTCGCCGCGTGAGGCCACGCGCAAGGCAATGTCGCAGATCACCAGCGCCATCGTCGGCATCACTCTGGTGCTGATCGCGGTGTTCGTGCCGATGGCGTTCTTCCCGGGCTCGGTCGGCATCATCTACCGCCAGTTCTCCGTCACCATGGTCGCCGCGATTTCCTTCTCGGCGCTGATGGCGCTGTCGCTGACGCCGGCGCTGTGCGCGACACTGCTCAAGCCGGTGGAAGCGGGACATGCGCACGGCAAAACCGGGCTGTTCGGCTGGTTCAACCGCAAGCTCGACAACGCCAAGAGCGGCTACGGCCGCGTCGTCGGCTGGTCGCTCAAGCGCACCGGTCGGCTGATGCTGGTCTATGTCGCGCTGCTCGTCGGTCTTGTGTTTGCGTTCGGGCGGCTGCCCGGCGGCTTCCTGCCGGTGGACGATCAGGGCTTCATCACCGTGGACGTGCAGACGCCGTCGGACTCGTCGTTCAATCGCACCCAGGCCGCCGTGGAGAAGGTCGAGCAGTTTTTGAAGACCCGCTCGGGCATCGACGAAGTGACGTTCCTGACCGGCTTCAGCTTCCTGGGTCAAGGCCAGAACACGGCGCAGGCGTTCGTGACGTTGAAGGATTGGTCGGAGCGCGGGCCGAACGATTCCGCAGCGGCCATCGTTGCGGACATCAACAACTCGCTCAAGTCGATCAAGGATGCAAAGGTCTCGGCACTGCAGCCGCCGCCGATCGACAACCTCGGCAACTCCTCGGGCTTTAGCTTCCGTTTGCAGGATCGTGGCCAGAAGGGTTACGCCGCGCTGATGAAGGCGAAGGACGATTTGCTGGCCTCGGCCAGGAACAGCGCCATTCTCCAGAACGTCTATGCGGAAGGTCTGCCTGAAGCGCCGCAGGTGCAGCTCATCATCGACCGCGAACAGGCGGCCGCGCAGGGCGTGACCTTCGCCGACATCAACAGCACGATCTCGACCAATCTCGGCTCGGCCTATGTCAACGACTTCCCGAACCGGGGCCGCATGCAGCGCGTGATCGTGCAGGCCGACAGCATCGGCCGCATGAACGCGCAGGACATTCTCGCCTACAACGTCAAGAACAGCCGCGGCAATCTGGTGCCGCTGTCCTCGTTCGCGACAATTAAATGGGCCGTGGGTCCGACGCAGATCGTCGGCTTCAACTACTATCCGTCGGTGCGAATCTCGGGCGAAGCGAAATCCGGTTACACGTCGGGCGATGCCATCGCCGAGATGGAGCGCCTGACCGCACAGTTGCCGCGCGGCTTCGGCTTCGAGTGGACCGGACAATCGTTGCAGGAAAAGCTGTCCGGCTCGCAGGCGCCGTTCCTGCTGGCCCTATCGGCCTTCATCGTGTTCCTGTGTCTCGCCGCGCTCTACGAGAGCTGGACCATTCCGCTGGCGGTGCTGATGACGGTGCCGCTCGGCATCTGCGGTGCGGTGCTTGCGGCGATGTCGCGCGGACTTGCCAATGACGTCTACTTCACCGTCGCCCTCATCACGATCATCGGTCTGGCGGCGAAGGACGCGATTCTGATTATCGAGTTCGCCAAGGATCTGCGCGCCAAGGGCACGCCGCTGATGCAGGCGACCATGGAGGCCTGCCATATGCGCTTCCGCCCGATTCTCATGACCGGTCTTGCTTTCGTCTGCGGCGTGCTGCCGATGGCGATCGCCAGCGGCGCAGGCGGCAGGAGTCAGCAGGCGCTGGGCACCAGCGTGATGGGCGGCATGATCGCCGTCGTCATTCTGGCGCTGCTGATGGTGCCGGTGTTCTTCGTGGCGGTGACGAGGTTCTTCTCGAAGAACGAGCGCGACGGCGAAGTCACGCCCGAAACCGGATCGAAGTGGGAGCGGCTGCTCGGCATGTTCCGGCGCAAACGTCCCGCGCAGACACCGGCGTCGTAGGGCTCCACATTTTCTTCGTCATTGCGAGCGAAGCAATCCAGACTTTGAATCAGCAAGAACTGGATTGCTTCGTCGCGAGTGCTCCTCGCAATGACAGATGTTATGACTTGCACCGATCTTCTCAGCACCATTTTCTTACTTCGCAACGACGTAGCTATCCATCACGTCCGTGATCGCACCCGTGACGAACGGGCCGTGCGTCTGACCTCGGTTGGCGATCTACGGTAGGTCTCGACGAAGACGGCGTTGAACCGGCGCAGGCTGCGAAAGCCCGCCCGCAGGGCGACTTCGGTCATCGGGAGTTCTGTGGAATCGAGCAGGCGCTTTGCGCGCTGAACGCGTGCCGTCTTCGCCACCTCAACAGGGGTCGCATTCAGATGGCGCGCAAACAATCGCGACAATTGGCGGGCTCCGATTCCCAGCCTCGCAGCCAGATCGTCGACACAGGCATCTTCCGCATCGAGCGCGCCCTCATCGACGATGAGCCGCAATGCTCTGTCGACGGTCGCGCGCGTGCCTTTCCATGCTGGACTGAAAGGCGCGGTTTCAGGCCGGCAGCGAAGGCAAGGCCGGAAGCCGGCCAGTTCTGCCGCGGCGGCAGAAGGAAAGTAGCAAACGTTTGCGGAGCGGGGCTGGGCCGGGCACACCGGCCGGCAATAGATTTTTGTCGTGCGGACCGCGGTGAAGAACCGCCCGTCATAGCTCGGGTCGCGTGCGACGCGCGCCCGATCACACTCGGCAAATTGCAGCGTCATGGCACAACGGAATCTAGCAGCTTGCGTTGCTTCGGGCGAGGTTGACCTGACGACGATGTCTGAATCTGGCGAGCGCAGTCGCGGTGTGAATTTTATGGTGGCGCCACCCACTCGCAGTTCAACCGGGAGAAAATGATGACGGACCGTGCCGCCGGCAAGACTTATGGAACCGTTCCCGCCGACAGACAAAGGGAGCTAAGCGGTCTGCAATTTGTCCAGGGCCTCGCCGAGGGGACGCTGCCTCTCAATACGATTGCCCGGACTCTGGGTTACGACATCACCGAGGCGGAAAACGGCCGTGTCGTCGTGACAGCGGAGCCGAAAGATAGTCACCTCAATCCGGCGGGCACTGTGCATGGCGGTCTCGCAGCCACGATGCTCGATAGCTGCATGGGACTCGCGATTCAATCGACTCTGGACAAGGGCATCGGCTCCACGACCCTTGAGTTCAAGATATCGTTTGTCCGGCCGATCACGCCGGAGACAGGCACGATCAGAGCCGAGGGCACAGTGATCAATCGGGGACGCCGTATCGGCATCGCGGATGGACGTGTCACGGACAGCAAGGGGCGCTTGCTCGTCCACGGCACGACAACATGTTTGATCTTCGAGAGCTGAAGTTACGATCTCTCAGCACGTCGTCCCGGCGATGATCTTTACTCTTCGTCATTGCGAAGAGCGTAGCGACGAAGCAATCCAGCCTTTGCGCTGCCAAAAACTGGATTGCTTCGCTTCGCTCGCAATGACGGCTTTACACCTTCAACGGCCGCTGGAACGCGCACAGCACTGCGCCCAGCGCCAGCGCGGCGGTGGAGACCCTGAGCGCGTAGGACAATCCCATCACGTCGGTGATCGCGCCGGTGACGAACGGGCCGAGCGTCTGGCCGAGGCCGAAGGTGATGGTCATGACACCGATCACCTTGGCCCATGCTTCCGGCGGATAGTTCAGCCGTGTGAAGACAGTGGTGGATGCAACCACCGGAAAGAACGCCAGGCCGAACACGAACGCCGACGCCACCAGTAGCGGCGGCGACGTGCCCAATAGCGCGATGAACGTGCCGAGACAGGTGACCGCGATCATGATGGCGATGGTCGTGCCGCTGTTGCCGCGCGCCATCAATCCGCGCCACAGCCACGATCCCGCGAACGACATCAAGCCGATCAGGCACCAGAATGAGCTCTGGGCCGCCGCGCCGCCGCCACCATCGCGAACATAGGCGATCATGAAAGTCATGTAAGCGATGTAGCCCGCGCCGAACAGAAAATAGCCGGCGAGATAAAACGCAATCGGCCGCAATGCGACCGGAGGCGCCGCGGCCGACGCCTCGCTTGCCGCAACGTCGATCGGATTCAGCAGCAGCGGAATCATCATCAGCGCCGATATGATCGTCAGCGCTACCCACACGATCCACCACGAGCCGGGGCCGAAATACTGCAACAGGAACGGCGCGGCCAGTCCCGAGACGATCAGGCCGGTGCCTGGGCCGGTATAGAACAGGTTGAGCAGCAGCGCCGATTTCATCGGCCGCGATTGCGCGATGGTCGCCGCCAGCGTGCCGCCGCCGACGAAAGTTGTTGCCGCGCCGAGGCCTGACAGCAGGCGTCCGAAACCGAACACGAGAACGTTGCCCGACAGCGCGCAGATCGCCAGCGATATGACGCAGGCCAGCGCGCCGATCCATACCGAGCGGAACACACCGACGCGGCGGATGAAGGAGGCTGCGCCGAGCGCGCCCGCGAGATAGCCGATAGCGTTGATCGTGTTCATGAAGCCGGCGGTGGAATACGACCAGCCGAGCGAGTCGCGCATGTCCGGGAGCACCAGCGTGTAGCCGAAGCGGCCGATGCCGAGCCCGATGGCCGGCGCCAGCGCGAGGATCAGGATCATGCGCATGGGTCGCGCAAAAGGAACTGTCGAATCGGGAGATGTCACGGGGAGGCTCCGGCAGGATGGCGACAGTGGCAGTTTCCGCCGTATTTGACCAATCGCGAGGCGGCAATGGTGTCTTGCCAATTGTGCAAGGGCGCTTTAGCAAGTCCGCGCGAAATGTGAACACTCTGCGCTTCGCAAAAGACGGATAATCAGCAAATCAAGGCATTCGATCATGGCATCCCATAAGCTGCTGCTTCTTCCCGGCGACGGTATCGGCACCGAAGTGATGGCGGAGGTGACGCGCATCATCGGCTGGCTGAACAAGCGCGGCATCGCCAAGTTCGAGACCGAGACCGGTCTGGTCGGCGGTTCCAGCTACGATGCGGACAAGGTCGCGATCACCGACGCGACCATGGCGCGCGCGCAGGCGGCTGACGCGGTGATCTTCGGCGCGGTCGGCGGACCGAAGTGGGCGGATGTTCCTTACGAAGCGCGCCCGGAAGCGGGCCTCTTGAGATTGCGCAAGGACATGGCGCTGTTCGCCAACCTGCGTCCGGCGATCTGCTATCCCGCGCTGGCGGAATCCTCGAGCCTCAAGAAAGACGTTGTCGAAGGCCTCGACATCATGATCGTGCGCGAGCTGACCGGCGGCGTTTACTTCGGCGAGCCGAAGACCATCACCGATCTCGGCAACGGTCAGAAGCGCGCCGTCGATACGCAGGTCTATGACACCTACGAAATCGAGCGCATCGCGCGTGTCGCCTTCGATCTTGCGCGCAAGCGCCGCAACAAGATGACGTCGATGGAAAAGCACAACGTCATGAAGAGCGGCGTGTTGTGGAAGGAAGTCGTCACGCAGGTGCATGCGCGTGAATACAACGACGTGGAGCTTGAGCATCAGCTCGCGGACGCCGGCGGCATGCAACTCGTGCGCTGGCCGAAGCAGTTCGACGTGATCGTCACCGACAACCTGTTCGGCGACATGCTGTCCGATATCGCGGCGATGCTCACCGGTTCGCTCGGCATGCTGCCGTCGGCCTCATTGGGCGAAACCGATCCCAAGACGAAAAAGCGCAAGGCGCTGTACGAACCGGTGCACGGCTCGGCGCCTGACATCGCCGGCAAGGGCATGGCGAATCCGATCGCGATGATCGCGTCGTTCGTGATGGCGTTGCGTTACTCGTTCGATCTGCAGAAGGAAGCCGACCTGATCGACGCGGCGATTGCCGCAACGCTGGCGAAGGGACTTCGCACTGCCGACATCAAGTCGGACGGCGCGAAAATCGTCTCCACGTCGCAGATGGGTGAAGCGATTGTCGCCGAACTGGACGCGCTGACGGCCTGACACAATCCCGCCCTTTGGGGCGAAGTTCGTCACCGTTCCGCCATATGCAAAATGCCCGGCTCGCGCCGGGCATTTTCGTCAGGGCATGACCCCGAAAAGCGGAAATCAGTACAGCGGGAATGGGAACGGAGTGCCGGTGTCCCACTGGTCGCCGAGCGGTCGGCGGGCCGTGTACTGCCGGTCGATCAACTGGCCGTAAGAATATCCGGGCGGGAAGGCGTAGTCGGTGAACTTGCGCTCGCCGGGGCGAACTTCGGTGCCGGCATCGAGCCACGAGCGGCGCGTCACGTAAACACGGGTGCGGCCGCGCTGATAGACGCGGTTCTCCGGCTTGCGCGGCGCGCCGTCATAAGTCGGGTCGTCCACCACGACGCGCTTCCGGGGCGCGGCATCGGCGGCGGTTGCGCCGAATCCGACCGTCACAATTGCGGCCGTCGCGAGCAAAATCGCCAGTGTTTTCGCGCCCTGATACTTCAAAGCCATTGAATCCTCGTCACATTCCGAATTGCGTCGCACCATACCCGCTTCAGGGAGCCTCCCACAAGGACCAATGGGCCACACTTGCTGCGGATCGTGATCCTTGCCCTTCACGATATAGGGCGTGAAAGGGTTGGGACTAGAGCCTGCGAGGCGGTCGCGGCGGCCGTGTATCGGTGGTTTGCGACACGGGCTCGGCGCTGCAACGCCCGGGCCGTTTCATTCGTTCCTCGAAGAAGCTCTGTGCGGCGGCAGTCGGCAGCACGCCCTTCAAGGTGACGCGGTCGAGAATGCAGGCCAGCGTATGAAAATTCGGGCGCGCGCCGCTGGCTTCGCAGAGCCAGCCCTTGAGATAGACGGCGGTGGTATCGAAGCGGCTCAGATAAGACACGCAGAGCTTGGTCTGGCCGTCGGAGTTGGCCTGAAAACTCGCGGCGCGGATCGGACCGAAACGGGTTTCGAGATCGTAGTAGTTCGTCGTTCCGCCCATATAGGCCGTGCGCAGCAGTGGCCGCAGGGTGGACATTTCCGAGGAATAATCGCGGACCACCGGCGTGTCGGGATTGGACGGCATATTCACGACGAGGGTGAAGTCGGTGTCGCGATCGTAGATCCGGCCGTGTTGCAGGACTTCTTGCCACCCCGCGTTGAATTTCGCCGAGTTGCGCGTGGATGAGAGCCGGGCGATGTCAGGCGACGTGATCTGAAACGACGCCTTGGTGCTGACGCTGGTCGGCTGATCGAAGAAGCTCGATACGCGCATGACCGTGATGCCGATGAGAGCCAATACGATGGTTCCTACAGCGTAGAAGGAATAGCGTACCGCCTTCCCGGCGAAACTGCTGGTCGAGATATGGTTTCGATCGAATGACATGTCGAAATTCCTGAATTCCAGATTTTCAATCCTGCATGAGCCGTCCGCGAAGCGGCGGCACGTCGCTGGAGGCGATCCAGTTCGTCGTGGTCACGGTGGTTGTGGTGCAGGTGTCGCGCTTGAGCTCGGCGCGGGCGAACAGTTCGGCCATCTTCGGATCGTTGCCTGCCGACAGCAGAGTGAGCCGGTTCAGCGTGCAGCCGAGAAAGGCCTTCTGAGCAGCGAGCGAATTGGCCTGGCAGGACCATCCGCTGATCCTGATGCTCGGGGCCTCGAAGGTCTTTGCGAAGCCTAGGCAGGCCTGCTTGCCTGGCAGGGCAGCCCCGCTCAAACGCAGCAACGCGACGCGGCCGAATTTGGTGTCGATCACGCCGGCGGGCTCGACGTCGCTGGCGCTTTGGCCGGCCATCCGGGCCGCGATGTCGGCCTCGGGAGCGGCAAACGCATCCAGCTCGCCACCGGGACGGTAGATCTCGATTTCGGCGGTGGGAGCCTCATGGGCCGTGGCGGCCCAGCGCAGAATGTCCTTGCGGCCGCCTTCCGGGTGCCGGAGGATTTCGTAAGCATCTGTTCTGTCGGTTAAATCCAGCTTGCTGATGGCGAAGGCCGGGTGCGGCCGGCTGGCCGGCGTCCAGCCTGGAAGGGTCGGCGTCTCGGTGTTGGCTGCGACCGGCACCGCAGAGACCAGATCCACCGCAATCACCGCCAGAACCGCCAGGCCGCACAGATAGGCCATGATGCGCACCGCCACGGCGTTGCATTCGTCCGCGAAGCTGCGCAAAGCCGGGTGAATACCAGAGGTATTCAAAACGAGCTGGTCGAGGGCGGTCGGGTTCATAGATGACTCGTGGCGGACGTTCTGTTCCGGTCGTGAAAACGGGAACGCCCCGCCGCCGCGGCTGGAACGAGACCTCCTGCCGTTTGACGCCAGACCTGCCCCCGCAGTTGCTTCTGCGTTGTATTTGGGCCGTTTTTCGCATAGAAGCGCTGCCTCTTCCCCTTCCATGAGCGGCGAGGGCGAGGCATTTTTCTTCGGAGAGTCAACGATGGGTTACAAGGTTGCGCTGGTTGGAGCGACCGGCAACGTAGGCCGGGAGATGCTCAACATCCTGGACGAACGTAGCTTTCCGGCTGACGAGGTGGTCGCATTGGCCTCCCGCCGGAGCATGGGCGTCGAAGTGTCCTATGGCGACCGGACCCTGAAATGCAAAGCGCTCGAACACTACGATTTCAGCGATGTCGACATCTGCCTGATGTCGGCGGGCGGAGCCGTGTCCAAGGAGTGGTCGCCGAAGATCGCTGCCGCCGGCGCTGTCGTGATCGACAACTCGTCGACATGGCGCATGGATCCGGACGTGCCGCTGATCGTTCCTGAAGTGAACGCGGATGCTGTCGCTGATTTCCGCAAGAAGGGCATCATCGCCAATCCGAACTGCTCGACCGCGCAACTCGTGGTCGCGCTGAAGCCGCTGCACGACAAGGCGGTGATCAAGCGCGTGGTGGTCTCGACCTATCAGTCGGTCTCCGGCGCGGGCAAGGACGCGATGGACGAATTGTTCTCGCAGACCAAGGCCGTCTACACCAACGATGAACTCATCAATAAGAAATTTCCGAAGCGGATTGCATTCAACGTGATCCCGGAAATCGACGTGTTCATGGAGGACGGCTACACCAAGGAAGAGTGGAAGATGATGATGGAGACCAAGAAGATTCTTGATCCCAAAATCAAGCTGACCGCCACTTGCGTGCGCGTTCCGGTGTTCGTCGGTCATTCCGAGGCGGTGAATATCGAATTCGAGAATCCGATCTCGGTCGATGAAGCCCGCGACATCCTGCGCAACGCGCCGGGCTGTCTCGTGATCGACAAGCGCGAGCCGGGCGGCTACGTCACGCCGTATGAAGCCGCCGGCGAGGACGCCACCTACATCAGCCGCATTCGCGAGGATGCGACGGTGGAGAACGGTCTCGTGCTGTGGTGCGTGTCGGACAATCTGCGCAAGGGCGCCGCGCTGAACGCGGTTCAGATCGCGGAGTGCTTGATCAACCGCAAGCTGATCAGCGCGAAGAAGAAAGCGGCCTGAGCAGATAGGGCCGGGGGCAAGATGACGACCGAGCCATCTGAACACCGGCCTGCCACTGCGGAATATCAGGCGAATCCAACGCTGAAGCGCGCGGAGTACGGATTCGAATCCCTCCTGTTCAACAGCCGCTGGCTGATGGCGCCGTTCTATCTCGGCCTCGTCGTCTCGACGCTGCTGATCGTGTGGTCGGACAAGCTCGGCGGTGATCATGGCGCGCCGGGCAAGGCCGGACACTAGCCGGCCAACGAGCCCTGATAGACGCGGCTGAATTCGTTCGTGGTCTGATCGACGATGGACAGCGAACCTTCGGCCACGCCGAAATAGGCGCCGTGCAGTTGCAGCTTGCCGCTGTCGACGAGATTTTTCACGAACGGAAACGTCATCAGGTTTTCCAGGCTGCGCAACACTGCGGCCTTCTCGATCCGCGTGACGAATTGCTGCATCGTTTCGTGGTCGCGCTGCGCGACCTTCTCGCCCGGCTTAACGAACATCGACATCCATTTGCCGATGAAATCGCCCGGCGATAGCGGCTCGCTGTCGTCGACGAAGGCGCGAATGCCGCCGCATTGTGCGTGTCCCAGCACGACGATGTGCTTCACCTTCAGAACCTGAATCGCATATTCCAGCGCAGCCGATACGCCGTGCGCATTGCCGTCGGGCTGGAAAACGGGCACCAGATTGGCGACGTTTCGCACCACGAACAGTTCGCCCGGGCCGGCGTCGAATATCACTTCAGGCGACACGCGGGAATCGCAGCAGCCGATCACCATGACTTCTGGCGATTGTCCCTGCTGAGACAGTTCGCGGTAGCGTGACTGTTCGGTGGGCAGGCGTTGGGTGACGAAAGTCTGGTAGCCGGCGAGCAGGCGTTCAGGAAACGGTGACATGGGAGGCCTCGCAAAATTATCCTGAGTGGCTAACCTAGGAGAGTATCCGGAACAAGTCTTTCGGGCACAGAGCCGAAATGCTACGCAGGCTGCTTCTTAAGCAGGAACCGAGCCATGATCCATCCGCGACGCAGTGTGCTGTTCATGCCGGGATCGAATGCCCGGGCGCTGGACAAGGCGCGTAATCTGCCGTCCGACGGGGTCATCCTGGACCTTGAGGATTCCGTCGCGCCTGATGCCAAGCCGATGGCGCGCGACCAGATCGCGGCCGCGGTCGCCGCCAAAGGTTTCGGCCGGCGCGAGATCATCATCCGCATCAACAATCTGGAGTCGTCGTGGTGGCAGGACGATCTAGCGATGGCCGCGGCCGCGCGGCCCGATGGCATTCTGGTGCCGAAGGTCTCAAGCCCGGCCGACGTGAAAAAGCTTGAGGAGCGCCTGCGCACGCTCAAGGCTGACCCGGCCATTAGCCTCTGGGCGATGATCGAGACGCCGCTCGGCGTGCTGTTCGCGCAGCAGATCGCGGCAATGGCGCGCGAAGGCGACAAGCGTCTCACCGGCTTCATCATGGGGCCGAACGACATCGCGCGCGAGACGCGGATGCGGATGTTGCCGGGCCGCGCGGCGATGCTGCCGCTGTTCTCGCATTGCATCTTGGCCGCGCGTGCCTACGGCATCGAGATTCTCGATGGCCCCTACAACGACATCAGCGACATTGCGGGTTTTGCAAAGGAGTGCGCGCAGGGCCGCGACATGGGCTTCGACGGCAAGACGCTGATTCATCCTGGCCAGATCGACGCCGCCAATGCGGCCTACACGCCGCCGGCGGAGGAAGTCGTCCGCGCGCGCAAGATTATGGGCGTGTTCGATCTGCCGGAAAATGTCAGCAAGGGCGTGGTGCAGCTCGACGGACAGATGGTCGAGCGGCTCCATGTCGAGATGGCGAAGCGTACCACCGCGATTGCCGACGCGATTGCGGCGTTGAAGACGGCTTAAATCAGAACTGTCTGGATTAAAGCCAAGGCCGTTCGGCTTTTTCCTTTGCCTCGAACACGTCGATCGACTTGCCCTTTTCCATCGTCAGCCCGATGTCGTCGAGGCCGTTGAACAGGCAGTGCTTGCGGAACGGATCGATCTCGAACTTGATCGTGCCGCCGTCGGGGCCGCGAATTTCCTGCTTTTCGAGATCGACCGTCAGCGTGGCGTTGGCGCCGCGATCGGCATCGTCGAACAGCTTGTCGAGTTCGTCCTGCGAGACGCGGATCGGCAGGATGCCGTTCTTGAAACAGTTGTTGTAGAAAATGTCGCCGAACGACGTCGAGATAACGCAGCGGATGCCGAAATCGGCCAGCGCCCAAGGCGCGTGCTCGCGGCTCGATCCGCAGCCGAAATTATCGCCGGCCACGAGAATCTTGGCCTTGCGATAGGAAGGCTTGTTGAGGACGAAATCCGGGTTCTCGCTGCCGTCGTCCTTGTAGCGCTGTTCCGAAAACAGCCCCTTGCCGAGTCCGGTGCGCTTGATGGTCTTGAGGTATTGCTTCGGGATGATCATGTCGGTGTCGACATTGATGATCTTCAAGGGGGCGGCGACGCCTTCAAGGGTCGTAAACTTGTCCATCGGTCATTCCGGTTGAGAGGGCCGGACTATGCGGCCCAAGCTGGTATTTAGAGCAGTTCTTATCGCGATTGTAGGGGTCCGCAAAGGCCAATTTGGCGTGAGTTCCGGCCCTTATGCCTCGTCCCCGACGCGGGCCTCGATCGCTTCCATATCGTCATCCGACAGGCCGAAATGGTGGCCAATCTCGTGCACCAGAACATGTGTGATGACATGGCCGAGCGTTTCGTCGTGCTCGGCCCAGTAGTCGAGGATGGGGCGCCGATAGAGCCAGACCATGTTCGGCATCGGCGCTACGTCGCCGGTTGAGCGGAACGGCAGACCGACACCCTGGAACAGCCCGAGCAGGTCGAACTCGCTCTCAGCTTTCATCTCCTCAAGGACCTCGTCCGTGGGGAAATCGTCGACCTGGATGATCAATCCCTCGCAGAGAGCGCGAAAGTGTTTCGGCAGCCGCGCGAACGCGTCATGCGCGATGGATTCCATCTCTGCGAGGGTGGGTGATTTTGCGGTCGGCCACATCGGCCTTGTTTAGAGCGGTTGACGGTCCGGGCCAAGGGCGTGTGCGGGGTCTGCAACGACGCAGGCAAAGCCCGGGATTTGGCCATTTCTTGGTGTTGACCTTCGCGCCTCAATCGGAGACGTTGCCGCGGGACAAGGGTATGGGACGGCGCATCATGATGCGGATTTCGGCAATTCTCATGGGCCTCTTCGCAGGCCTGATCGTCATGGCGGCGCCGGGCGCATCGCAGGCCGCGCCTGTGACGGTTGCAACGCATGCACATGGGCTGACTGCAGAAGAGTTTTCTGCGCAGAGCCGCCGGATCATTCGCCGCGCGCCACGGCGCGTTCCGATCTATCGCGGTTCGAGCTATCCCGGTCCGAATTCGATGCGGGTTTGCAACGCCCATTACGAGCAGGAATACCGCCCAAGCGGAACGGTGATCGTTCCGCGCATGCAGTGCTACTGGCGCGGTTAGGATTATCCTACGCAATAATTAAACGGCTCAGGACTTCCTGAACGCGCCGATGACACCTGCGGCGATAGCCGCCGCGCATAATCCATAGACCGTGATTGCCACTGTCAATTGCAGCGACGCGCTGGCCGTGCCCGGCGATACTCCCGGCCCTTGCGAGGCGGATGCATGACCGGCGAACAGCAGCGCTGCGGCGGGAGCGGCGAATAACAATCGCGTGGGTGACAGCAATCGCCGATGTGAAATGTGCGACATCGCTTTCTCCTCTTGCCGGCGATACATGAAGGATACGCGCTCGTCTGTTTTTGGTTTCACGCTGTCAAAGCGTTCATCAATGCGGCGCGGACATTCAGCACGCATTCACGTCGTTCTTTCTAGCCTGATGTCAGCGTGATCCGGCGCTGCGTGGAACATCCAGCGCCGGAGTTGGTTTTCAAATCCGCTGACCAAGGGAGAGAATTCATGAAGATGAACATCAGGACGATCTTCGGACTTGCGGCCGTCGCCGGGTTGCTCGCGGTTGCAGCACCTGCTGATCGTGCGCAAGCGGTGTCGCTCATCAATCCGGCTGCATCGACGTCTGCGAAACAGGCCTCTGAGAACATCACCGAGGTTCATTGGCGCAGGCATCATGGCTGGCATCGTCATCACGGCTGGCGCCGTCACCATGGCTGGCATCACCGCCGCCATTGGCACCATCGTCACCACTGGCACCGTCGCCATCACTGGTACTGATTTACGCTTCGGTCCGGATGTTTTTACAAAGGGTGTTTTTACCAAGAATCGGTAAAAACACCGGGCCATGATCTTGCTGCAAATCCGAAGTCATCTTAGTTCCAGAGGGGATCGCATCGCGCAGTCCACAAAAGCGGGTATCGGTTTTGTGATCGCGACAAATGGTCCTGTCCGGGTCCGCGCTCTCAACGACGGCCGCATCGGTCGATTGGGTGAACGGAAATCGGTGATGCGCGTTATCTTTAACGTGTCGAGCAATGATCGGAGGAGAATTGCAATGAAAAAGTTTATGGGGGCCGCGGTTGTTGCTGCCGCTCTTTCATTTGCCGGCTGGATGTCGCTCGCACCTGCGAGCGCCGCGCCGCCGGTTGCGACGGTATCGTCGGGCTATGACGCGCGTCTCGCAGAGGCCAGGTCGACGGATGTTAGCGCGCAGCGCCGCTACTATCGTCGCTACGGCTATGGGCCGCGCTACTATCGGCCGTATTATCGGCCCTATTACCAACCGTATTACTATCGTCCACGGCCCTATTATTACCGTCCATACGGGTACGGCTACAGCCCCTACGGTTATGGTTATCGTCCTTACGGATACGGACCCGGTTACGGCTATGGACCGCGCTTTGGTTTCGGCTTCGGCTGGTAACAGCGAAACAAACGATAAAAAAACAGGCGCTCTTTTGAGCGCCTGTTTTTATTTGACCGCCGGTGAGCGCGACGGTCTCAGGTCGCGTGCCACTCGCGGATATCGACAAAATGTCCGGCGATCGCAGCAGCTGCGGCCATCGCGGGCGACACCAGATGGGTGCGGCCCTTGAAGCCCTGACGGCCCTCGAAGTTGCGGTTCGAGGTCGAGGCGCAGCGCTCCTCCGGGGACAGCTTGTCGGGGTTCATCGCGAGACACATCGAGCAGCCCGGCTCGCGCCATTCGAACCCGGCCTCGCGGAAGATGCGGTCCAGCCCCTCCGCCTCGGCCTGGCGCTTGACCAGGCCGGAACCCGGCACGATCAGCGCCTGGCGGATGCGGTCGGCGACGTGATGGCCCTTCACCACCGCCGCGGCGGCGCGCAGATCCTCGATGCGCCCGTTGGTGCAGGAGCCGATGAAGACGCGGTCGAGCTTGATGTCGGTGATCTTGGTGCCGGCCTTCAATCCCATGTAATCGAGCGCGCGTTGCTTCGACAAACGCTTGGCTTCGTCCTGGATCTTCGCAGGGTCGGGCACGAATCCGGAGATCGACGCCACGTCCTCAGGCGAGGTGCCCCACGTCACGATCGGCGGCAGCTTTGCCGCATCGAGCCGGATTTCATGATCGAAGTGAGCGCCTTCGTCCGTCCGCAGCGTATTCCAGTAGCGCAGGCCGGCTTCCCAAGCTTCACCCGTCGGCGCCATCGGCCGGCCCTTCAGAAATTCGTAGGCTTTCTCATCGGGCGCGATCAGGCCGGCGCGTGCGCCGCCTTCGATCGACATGTTGCAGACCGTCATGCGGCCTTCCATCGACAGCGCGCGGATCGCTTCGCCGGCGTATTCGATGACGGAGCCGGTGCCGCCTGCGGTGCCGATCTCCCCGATGATGGCGAGGATGATGTCTTTCGCGGTGACGCCGTCCGGCAACTTGCCGTCGACGGTCGCGCGCATGTTCTTCGCCTTCTTCTGGATCAGCGTCTGCGTGGCGAGCACGTGCTCGACTTCCGACGTGCCGATGCCATGAGCGAGCGCGCCGAACGCGCCGTGAGTCGAGGTGTGGCTGTCGCCGCAGACGATCGTGGTGCCGGGCAGGGTGAAGCCCTGCTCTGGACCGATGACGTGCACGATGCCCTGACGCTTGTCGAACTCGTTGAAGTACTCGACGCCGAACTCGCGCGCATTCTCCGCGAGCGCTGCGATCTGCTCGGCGCTTTCCGGATCGGGATTCGGCTTCGAGCGGTCGGTGGTCGGGACGTTGTGATCGACCACGGCGAGCGTCTTCTTCGGCGCGCGGACCTTGCGGCCGGTGGTGCGCAGTCCTTCGAAGGCCTGCGGCGAGGTCACCTCATGGACAAGATGCCGGTCAATGTAGAGCAGGCAGGTGCCATCAGGCTGCTCATCAACCAAGTGATCGTTCCATATCTTGTCGTAGAGCGTGGTCGCTTTGGTCATTTGAGGTGTCCGGACAGGTGCTTTGGGGCCTTTGGGCGGCCAGTAATCAATTCCGCTTTTTACTCGCTTAACGCAGAAGGGGAAAGTATCCTGAGCACATAATAGCTTACGCAGGATGGCACAATGTCTCCACGCCCGCCGGTTGCTCCGTATCTCACCGTTTCGCCTGCCGCGGGCGCCATCGCCTTCTATACCGCCGCTTTCGATGCCCGGCAGAAGGCGCTGATGCCCGCACTCGACGGGTTGCGCATCCTGCATTGCGAACTCGAGATCAACGGCGGCCCGCTGTTTCTGTCCGACGCGTTCCCCGAATTTGGCACCGCGCGCACACCCTTGCCCGGCGAGCCGGTGACCATGTCGGTCAGCCTCGAATTCGGAACCGGCGAGAAGGTCGATGAGGTTTTTGAGCGCGCCACAAAGTTAGGCGCGAAAGGCGAAGTGACGCCGACCTACTCGTTCTGGGGCACGCGCACCGCGATCATTCGCGATCCGTTCGGCCATCGCTGGATCATGAACGGCCCGCTGTCGCAAAAGTAATTTTTGCAAACACCAGCAAAGAAAAAAGCGCGGTGAGGTACCGCGCTTTTTAAATCAAATCACTCGGCGCGGCGCGATTACTCGCCCGAAGCGGCCTTCAGCGTTTCTTTTTCGCGATTGTCCTGCTTCTCGACGATGCGCGCCGACTTGCCGCGCAGACCGCGCAGATAATACAGCTTGGCGCGACGCACCTTGCCGCGACGCACGAGCTTGATCGAGTCGATCATCGGCGAGTAGACCGGAAACACGCGCTCGACGCCTTCGCCATAGGAAATCTTGCGAACGGTGAAGCTCTCGTGGATGCCACCGCCATGACGGCCGATGCAAACGCCTTCATAGGCCTGCACGCGCGAACGCTCGCCTTCGACAACCTTGACGTTGACGATCACGGTGTCGCCCGGTCCGAAATCGGGAATCGTCTTCCCGGCGGAAAGCTTTTCGAGCTGCTCTTTGTCGAGCTCTTGAATGAGGTCCATCGCAAAACTCCATCGGCGGCGCGCCCGGAAGGGGCTGCGCGGAAATTCGTATCCAGCACGTGCACGGATTGGGCGGTCGTATACGCCATCACCAGCGGGTTGTCACCCTTTCGTCGTGTTTTTTGGCGGCTTCGTTGCCGCGTTTTGGGCGTTTTTGGCCGCCCAGAGGTCCGGCCGCCGAACTTTGGTCAGGGCCTCGGCCTCGGCCTGCCGCCAGGCCTCGATCCGGGCATGGTCGCCGGAGACCAGAATCTCGGGAATCGCCCGATCCTCGAAGATCTGGGGGCGGGTATATTGGGGGTATTCCAGTAGTCCGTCCGAGAAACTCTCGTCGGTTCCGGAGCTTAGCTTGCCCATGACCCCCGGCAGAAGCCGTACGCAGGCGTCTATCAGGGCCATGGCGGCGATTTCGCCGCCCGAGAGCACATAATCCCCCACCGAGATTTCCTCGAGCCGGCGGGCCTCGATGACCCGCTGATCGATGCCCTCGAACCGGCCGCAGACGATCAGCGGTCCGGCTCCGGAGGCGAGTTCCATTACCTGGCGCTGGGTCAATGGCCGACCGCGCGGGCTCATCAAAAGGCGCGGGCGGTTGGGGTCTATGTTGGCGGCGTCGATGGCGGCCGCTAGCACGTCGGCGCGCAGCACCATGCCGGGTCCGCCGCCGGCGGGTGTGTCGTCGACGCTGCGATGCTTGTCGGTGGCGGCATTGCGGATGTCGCGCGCTTCAAGTCCCCACACCCCAGACGCGAGCGCCTTGCCCGCAAGGCTGATGCCGAGCGGGCCGGGAAACATCTCCGGAAACAGCGTGAGCACTGTGGCGCGCCACATGGTTCGATCCTGATTCAGTCGGGTCTTAGTCAGACGTCAGCATCTTGCGGCGAATCGCCGTCGACTTCCTGCGGCATCACGATCACCACATGACCCTCGGCGAGATCGACGGTCGGCACCACCGCATCGGTGAACGGCAGCAGCAATGTTGGACCGCGCTCGGGCGCGATTTCGATGATGTCGCCCGCGCCGAAGTTATGGATCGCGAGCACCTTGCCGATCGCGGCGCCCGCTGTATCGACCGCGCGCAGCCCGATCAGGTCGGCGTAGTAGTATTCGCCCGCTTCTGTCGGCGGCAGCTTGTCGCGCGCGATGTAAAGCTCAATGCCGTTGACGCGCTCGGCATCCTCGCGCGTCGTAATGCCCTTGAGCACCGCGACCAGATGATCCTTCGCTATACGGGCGCGCACCACTTCAAACTGGCGCGCGCCGTCCTTGCTCAACAGTGGCCCGTAGTCGATGACCGCCATCGGGTCTTCGGTGAAGGGCCACAACTTCACTTCGCCGCGCACGCCATGCGCGGCGCCGATCCTTGCAACGCAGATGCGCTTGTCGCGCGTCACGTTACGTTAGGCAGCAGGCTTCGCGGCGGCTTCGGCGTTGGCCTTGCGCTCCTTGCGCGGCACGGCCTTCTCCGGATTCTTGCGCGGCTCGCGCTTCTTGACGCCGGCGGCATCAAGGAAACGCATCACGCGGTCCGACGGCTGCGCGCCCTTGGCGAGCCAGGCCTTGACCTTGTCCAGGTCGAGCTTGAGGCGCGCCTCGTTGTCCTTCGGCAGCAGCGGGTTGAAGTGGCCGAGACGCTCGATGAAGCGGCCGTCGCGCGGAAAGCGCGAGTCGGCGACGACGACGTGATAGACCGGACGCTTCTTGGTGCCTGCGCGTGCAAGGCGGATAACGACTGACATTCTTTTCTCCGTTTGTATGTTCGAATGGTGTGAAAACTGGTTGGGTTATTTCTTCTTGCCGATCCCCGGAAGTCCGCCGAGGCCCGGCAATGTCGGTTTTCCAAGACCCGGAAGGCCAGAACCTGGAAGATTTTGGAAATCTTTCGGCAGAGAAGGCGCGCCTTGCGGAATTCCGCCGGGCATCTTCGCCGCAAGTTCTTTCATGGCGTCGGCCGACGGCATTCCATTGCCGCCAAAGCCCATCGCCTGCGCCATGCCCGCCAGCGGGCCGCGCTTGCCCTGACCCATGGCCTTCATCATGTCGGCCATGTTCCGGTGCATCTTGAGCAGCTTGTTAACTTCCTCGACCTTGAGGCCTGCGCCTGCGGCGATCCTCTTTTTACGGCTGGCCTTGAGGATGTCGGGATTCTTGCGCTCCTCGCGCGTCATGGAATCGATCACTGCCATCTGACGCTTCACGACCTTGTCGTCGAGGTTGGCGGCGGCGATCTGGTTCTTCATCTTGGCGATGCCGGGCATCATACCCATCAGCCCGCCGAGGCCGCCCATGGTCTGCATTTGCTGAAGCTGATCGCGCAGATCGGCAAGATCGAACTTGCCCTTGCGCATCTTCTCGGCGACGCGCGCGGCTTTCTCGGCGTCGATATGCGCGGCGGCCTTCTCAACAAGGGAGACGACGTCGCCCATGCCGAGAATGCGGCCCGCGATGCGCGAGGGATGAAAGTCTTCCAGGGCGTCGGTCTTTTCACCCGTACCGATCAGCTTGATCGGCTTGCCGGTGACGGCGCGCATCGACAGCGCCGCGCCGCCGCGGCCATCGCCGTCCACGCGCGTGAGAACGATGCCGGTCAGACCCACACGCTCGTCGAAGGCGCGCGCGAGATTGACCGCGTCCTGACCGGTCAGCGAGTCCGCAACCAGCAGAACTTCATGCGGTTTCGCAGCGGTTTTCACCTCCGCCGCTTCCGTCATCATCTCTTCATCGAGGGTGGTGCGGCCCGCGGTATCGAGCAGCACGATGTCGTAGCCGCCGAGCTTCGCGGCCTGAAGGGCGCGCTGCGCGATCTGCGTCGGCTTCTGTCCCGCAACGATGGGCAGTGTCTCGACGGCAAGATCGCGGCCGAGCACTGCGAGCTGTTCCTGCGCAGCCGGACGATAGAGGTCGAGCGACGCCATCAGAACCTTTTTCTTGTCGCGCTGGGTGAGGCGGCGCGCCAGCTTTGCGGTGGTGGTGGTTTTGCCGGAGCCCTGGAGACCGACCATCATGATCGCGACAGGCGCGGGGGCATTGAGGTCGATCTGCTGGCCGTCGGAGCCGAGCGTTGCAACAAGCTCGTCGTGGACGATCTTGACGACCATCTGGCCGGGGGTCACCGACTTGACGACGGTGGCGCCGATGGCCTGCTCGCGGACCTTGTCGATAAAGGAGCGCACCACGTCGAGTGCGACGTCGGCCTCGAGCAGCGCGCGGCGCACCTCGCGCATGGCGGCATCGACGTCGGCTTCCGACAGCGCACCGCGCCGCGTCAGCCGATCGAGAATGCCTCCAAGCTTTTCCGACAGATTGTCGAACATTGCTTCGCCGTATCCCGTTGCTCAAGTCCCGGCAGGGACATGAAATTCCAAACACGTTTACGCCCGAGGGCGCATAGCGCTGTCGGGCGTTGGCCTCCGGCATCCGGTGCCGGGCGGCGGGTCGAAAAGAACGTCTTTCCGAGAATTGCGGCGGTTAAACCGCTCGTAGCCCGAAAAGTCAAGAAAAGACCAAAAATGCTGATTCTGGGGCATGTTGCGGACGGTCTTCGGGGAACCTAAGTGTTGCCCACACCGGCCGTTTCAGGCCAATCGAGGCTCATGACCATCTCCCGCCGCCGCCTTTTTGGCCTGCTCGCAGGCGCCGCCGTCCGCCGTGGGCCTGCCGTCCGTCTGGATCTCCCGCATGAAAACCTATTCCGGCCCCCCGTCCGACCACTTCGACGGCACGTATTTCTTCGATCCGGACGGCTCGCCGCCGAAGAAGCTCTGGGAGGTGCTGCGCTGGCAGGTCACCAAGGACGCCGCGAAATGGCCCGCGAGCGTCCCGAGCGGGTTTTCGGATACACCGCCGCCGCAGGTTACCGGCAACAAGGTGCGCTTTTCATTCGTTGGTCATGCAAGCTGGCTGATCCAGACCGCGGGCCTCAACATCTTGGTCGATCCGGTGTGGTCGGAGCGCGCCTCGCCGGTTTCCTTTGCCGGACCGAAGCGAGTCAACGATCCCGGCATTCCATTCGACAAGCTTCCGCCCATCGACCTCGTGCTGGTGTCGCACGGCCATTACGATCATCTCGATGTGAGGACGCTCTCGAAGCTGGCCGCGAAATTCTCGCCACGCGTCATCACGCCGCTCGGCAACGACGTCACCATGACATCCACCGACAGCGCGATCCATGCCGAAGGTTTCGACTGGGGCAGCCGCATCGAGATTGGCAATGGAGTAGCTGTGATGCTGGTGCCTACGCGGCACTGGAGCGCGCGCGGTCTGTTCGACCGTAACAAGGCGCTGTGGGCGAGTTTCGTGCTGGAGACACCAGCGGGAAAAATCTATCTCGTCTGCGATTCTGGCTACGGCACCGGCGCGCATTTTCGCCGTGTACGCGAGATGCATGGCCCGATCCGCGCCGCGACGTTGCCCATCGGCGCCTACGAGCCGCGCTGGTTCATGCGCGAGATGCACATGAATCCCGAGGATGCCGTGAAGGCGCTGGCCGACTGTGGCGCAGAGGTGGCGCTCGCCCATCATCACGGCACGTTTCAATTGACCGACGAAGCCATCGATGCGCCTGTCAATGCATTGGCCGTTGCCCTCGACGCTGCGAACCTGCCAAGCGAAAGGTTCGTTGCGCTGAAGCCCGGTCAAGTGTTCGAGATCTAGGCTATTTTACTGCGCTTTCGGCTTGAGCTCGTAAGACACGCTGACCGATACGCGTAGCGTTTCTTGACCCTGCGCCACCGGCGCGGATGCGGCCATGTCTGCGGCCATCTTGCGATAAGGCACCGGACCCGGCGCAGTTTCTTCCGAAATACTGATCGGCGCGCCGATCGTCACGTTCGCCGCATGCGCGTAAATATCCGCCTTGCGCTTTGCGTCGGCGATGGCCTCGGCGCGCGCATCGTCGAGCAGCTTCGACGCCTTCGACACCATGAAGCTGATGCCGCTGATCTCGTTGGCGCCCGAGCCCACCAGAACGTCGATGGTGTCGGCGACCTTGGTGATGTCGCGGATCGTGACGGTGACGCGATTGCTGGCGCGGTAGCCGACGATCTGGAACGGCGCGTTGGGGGTGCGGCCCGGCGCGCTCTGCGGCGACAGCGACAGCCGCGAGGTCTGGAAATCCTTTTCCGCGATGCCCGCGTTCTTCAACGCCAGCAGCACGATGCCCATCGCCTTGTTGTTGGCCTCCGAGGCTTCGCGCGCGGTCTTCGCCTCGGTGGTCACGCCGCTGTCGATCTGCGCCAGATCCGGCGGCACCGAAATCGTCGCTTCGCCGTTGACCGAAATTGTCGGAGGCGTCGTCTGTCCGAATGCGGACGAAGCCATGCAGGCGAGGGCCGTCGCGACGATGAGAGTGCGGGCGCGCATTTCTAAGAACTCCAAATTCTATTTAAGCGGGACGAACACGTTGATGACGAGTTTGTCTTCGGTCGTTGTCAGCGGATCGGTGACGTATTCCTCGATGAAGGTGTCCTTCGCTTCGAGTCTCTTTTCGTCGAGGTGATTGGTGATCGCCTCATAGGTATTGTCCATGTTGTCGTAGGAGCCGCGATGGATGAACTTCAGCGTCGCACCTTCAGGTGAGTTACCTATGCTCATGCCCCTGCCGAGATTTTTCGGCTCCTGATCGACCGGAATCTCGGCCTGATAGGTGAAGCCCGCGTCATCGGTCGAGGTGTAGACGATCAGGGAAGGGCCGGCGGGCTTGATGCCTTGCTTGGCGACAAAATCCGACAGCGTCTTCAGCGATGCCACCAGCGTCTCGAACGCATTATCCCACGTCGCGGAGCCCTTCAGGATCACGACTTTCTTTGCAGTCAGCGTCTGCTCCTGACCGAACGGGTCGGCGGTCTGCGCGTTCGGTGCGGCAGGTGCTGCCGCCGGAGCTTCGGCAGCAGGAGGAGCGGCGGGCGTTGCGGGTGCTGGTGTCTGCGCGGCTGCCGGAGGTGCGGGCGTTTCTGCCGCCGGCGCTGACGGAGCGGCAGGCGTCGCCGTTGCAGCCGGTGGCGCGGGTGTTGCCGTCGAAGGCGTGGCAGGTGTCGAATCTGCCGAGACCGCCGGAGGAGCGGAGGGCGAAGCCGGGGGCACTGGCGGCGGGGCCGTCGCGGCGGTGGGACTGGCGGGCGGCTGGACCGACCCTATGGGCATTTTGGTCCAGACCGCGGCCGCGACGACCAGCGCCAGGACGACCAGAACAGCAACACGGGTATTACTCATTCAACGGTCTCCGATGGCGTCAGCGGGGTAAATCTTGTCCGGTGGCGAAGCGGATACAGGTTACCACGAACCGCTCCGGACTGGCATGCGTTCCAAACTGGGCAATCGCGAGGCATTGTCTACTCTGGTCAAGTCCGCCTGCATTCGCCATATAGGGCCGTAGCATGAGCACGCTCGCCAACCATAGCTTCGCCAAGATGAACGGAATCGGTAACGAGATCGTCGTTGTCGATTTGCGCGATTCGGCGGCGATCGTCACTCCTGCTGAGGCCCGTGCGATCGCCTCAAAGGACGGCGTGCCCTACGATCAGTTGATGGTGCTCCAGGCGCCGCGCGTTCAGGGCACCGCCGCCTTCATCCGGATTTTCAACAATGACGGCTCGGAGGCTGCGGCCTGCGGTAACGGTATGCGCTGCGTGGCGCGGCAGGTGTTCGAGGAAACCGGCAAGAATGCACTGACCTTCGAGACCCGGGCCGGACTCCTGAACTGCTGGCAGGGACCGTCGCCCGATCTTTATACCGTGGACATGGGCGCGCCGAAGTTCGGCTGGAAGGACATTCCGCTCGCCGAGGAATTTCGCGACACAAGGTCGATCGAGTTGCAAATCGGCCCGATCGATGCGCCGGTGCTGCACACACCCTCGGTCGTCAGCATGGGCAATCCGCACGCGATCTTCTGGGTCGACGACATTGATGCCTACGATCTGGAACGCTTCGGACCCTTGCTGGAAAATCATCCGATCTTCCCGGAGCGCGCCAACATCACCCTCGCGCATATCGTGGACCGCGAACACATCGCGATGCGCACATGGGAGCGCGGCGCGGGCCTGACCAAGGCGTGCGGCTCCGCGGCCTGCGCGACGGCCGTGGCGGCTGCGCGGCTGCGGCGCACCGAGCGTACCGTGCACATGACATTGCCCGGCGGTCAGCTCACCATCGAATGGCGCGCGCAGGATGATCACGTGCTGATGACCGGTCCCGCGGCGTTCGAGTTCGAGGGGCGGTTCGATCCGGCGCTGTTCGCCAACGTTGCCTAAAATGACCGTGGATGTCGTGACCTTCGGCTGCCGGCTGAATACCTTCGAGTCGGAGGTGATTCGGCGCGAGGCGCAAGGCGCGGGCCTTCAGAACACCGTCGTCGTCAACACCTGCGCCGTCACCAACGAGGCTGTGGCCCAGGCGCGTCAGGCCATCCGCAAGCTGCGCCGCGACAAGCCCGATGCGCGCATTGTAGTCACCGGCTGCGCGGCGCAGACCCAGACGCAAATGTTCGCGGATATGAGCGAAGTCGATCGTGTGCTCGGCAACGACGACAAGATGCGCGGCGGCGCATGGCGCGAAACGCAGCATGCGTTTGAGAAAGACTTCGGGGTGTCGCGCGAAAAGATCGCCGTTTCCGACATCATGGCGGTGACTGAAATGGCGCCGCATCTTGTCGAAGGTTTCCAGAACGGCATGCCGCGCGTGTTCGTGCAGGTGCAGAACGGCTGCGATCACCGCTGCACGTTTTGCATTATTCCCTATGGCCGCGGCAATTCGCGTTCGGTGGCGATGGGAGCTGTGGTCGATCAGGTGCGCGCGTTGGTGGAGGCTGGACACGCCGAGATCGTGCTGACCGGCGTCGATCTCACCAGTTACGGTGCGGACCTGCCGGGCTCCCCCAAACTCGGGACGCTGACAAAGCAAATCCTCAAGCACGTGCCCGAATTGAAGCGGCTGCGCATCTCATCCATCGATTCTATCGAGGCGGATCGCGATCTGCTCGACGCGATCGCCACGGAAGAGCGGCTGATGCCGCATTTACATCTCTCGCTACAGGCTGGCGACGATCTTGTTCTCAAGCGCATGAAGCGGCGGCATACTCGCGCCGATGCCATCGCGTTCTGCCAGCAAGTGCGGCGATTGCGGCCGGATATTGCGTTTGGCGCCGACATCATTGCGGGCTTTCCAACCGAAACCGAGGAGATGTTCGCCCGCTCGCAGGATCTCGTGGACGAATGCGATCTCACCTTCCTGCATGTGTTTCCCTATTCGCCGCGCCCCGGCACGCCTGCTGCGCGGATGCCGCAGGTTGACGGTCGTGTCATCAAGGATCGTGCCGGTCGTCTGCGCGCGAGCGGTGAGGCAGCGTTGCGTCGCAGGCTTGCATCGGACGTGGGAAGTACACGTCAGGTGCTGATCGAGAGCGCGACGCAAGGGCGCACCGAACACTTTGTCCCCGTCGCAATCGCAGGCGGCGCGCAAGGCGCTGTTCATGCGCTCAAGATCGCCGGCCACGACGGTGAGCGATTGCTCACATAGAAGCTACACACGTGCTGTGCCTGTCTTGTTGTCTTCAATTTGCATCGCAATTGATGTAATGAAGTTACCATGCATCAAGGCTGCACCCGCAAAAGCGCGGGATAACTTTTCAGGACGACGGTCTTCGTGGTCTTTGCAAAGTATCTGACGCCTGAGGAGAAAATCCATGTCGCTCGATTCCGATGTGATCGTTGACCGTCGCCGCATTCGCCGCAAGCTGACGTTCTGGCGCGTGGTCGCGGCGCTGGGCGTCATCGCCGCGGTGGTCGCCGTCGCTGTGCTGGTCTCGCCGGCAGGGCGGAGCGCGATCTCGGGATCAAACGCAATCGCGCGGGTCAAGATCGACGGTCTCATCCGCAGCGACCAGACCCGCGTCGAGGCGCTGGAGCGGCTCGAAAAGTCGTCCGCGGCCGCTGTCATTGTGCACATCAATTCACCGGGCGGCACCACTGCGGGCTCTGAACAGCTTTACGACGCGTTGGTGCGCCTGAAGGCGAAGAAGCCGCTGGTCGTGGTGGTGGAAGGCCTCGCCGCGTCGGGCGGATACATCGCAGCGCTTGCATCAGACCAGATCATCGCTCAGCAGACGTCGCTGGTCGGCTCGATCGGCGTGCTATTCCAGATTCCGAATGTGTCGGAGCTTCTCAAGACCGTGGGCGTCAAGGTCGAAGAGGTGAAGTCGTCACCGCTCAAGGCTGCGCCGAACGGCTATGAGCCGACCAGTCCGGAGGCACGAGCGGCACTCGATGCGCTGGTGAAGGATTCCTACGCCTGGTTCCGCGGTCTGGTGAAGGATCGCCGCAACATGGACGACGCGACGCTGCAGACGGTGGCGGATGGCCGCGTGTTCACCGGCCGTCAGGCGGTCGGCCTCAAGCTGATCGACCAGCTCGGCGATGAGAAAACCGCCGTTGCGTGGCTGGTTGCACAAAAGAAGGTCGGTTCGGATGTGCCTGTGAGAGATTTCAGGCTCTCTCCGCGCTTCGGCGATATGACTTTCCTGCGGGTGACCGCGTCCGTTGCACTCGATGCCATTGGGTTAGGCTCGATTTCACGTCAACTTGAACAGTCCGGCGTGGTGCAGGCCGTCGACCGCTTCGGTCTCGATGGCATGCTTGCGCTGTGGCAGCCGTCGCCTGCGAATTGATCATTCTGAATCCTGCTTCAACCGATGTTCACCGCATTGCGGTCGCCGCGAAACAACGAAACTGGACATTTGTCACGCGATTTAGCCGCGCTTGAATTTGAATTAGCGACTTGACAGTTCACGGCTTTTTCACGGAAATGTCTGCCGCACGTCACGGGCCCAGTACTCAATGATCAAATCCGAACTCGTTCAACGCATCGCCGAGCATAACCCGCACCTTTATCAGCGGGATGTCGAGAACATCGTGAACGCAATTCTCGACGAAATCGTTGCCGCACTCGCACGTGGTGATCGCGTCGAGCTGCGAGGTTTTGGGGCTTTCTCGGTGAAGCATCGCCCGGCGCGCGCAGGGCGCAATCCGCGCACCGGCGAGCATGTGCCGGTCGAGCAGAAGAGCGTGCCGTTCTTCAAGACCGGCAAGGAAATGCGCGAGCGGCTGAACCGCGACGAGGCGGCCGATCCGGCCCCGGCGACCTGACCCGGCCGACCCTGTCATAATTCCAAGGCGCGGCTACGTACATTCTGCGAGCCTTCAGGATTGTTCAGCGGCGCGAATCTGAAGTCTGGGTCACTTTGCAGCGCGACAAGCCGTGAGGACGCATCATGCTCCGCAAGATTTTCAACGCTCTGGTGATCCTGCCGCTTGCGATCCTGTTTGTCGTATTCGCCGTCGCCAACCGACACATCGTCACATTGTCGTTCGACCCCTTCAACTCCAGCGATCCCGCGCTCGGTGTCTCGCTGCCGCTGTTCGTCGTCATCATCGCGGTGGCGATCTTTGGCGTGATCGCCGGGGGCGTCGCCACCTGGTTCGGTCAGCGCCATTGGCGCCGGGCGGCCCGGCAGCACGAGGCCGACGCGCGCCACGCCCGCGCCGAACTGGCCGATTTGCGCGAGCGGTCGCTGGCCGCGTCGCGCAGCGGGGAAAATCAGGTTCCGGCGCTGGGCTCCAGCCTCGGCCTGACCCCGCCCTATCCAGTACCCACTTTCCGAAGTTCGTGACCCATCGCAGCATCACCTCTCACGAACTTCGGAAAGTCATGGGTACTGGCAAGTTTATGATTCTGGTACCGCTTTCTATTGGAAGTTCCTGAACGGGCCTCGCAGCTTGCGCTGCAGGAACTTCCAATAGGCGGTACCAGCCATCGGGCGAGACAAGCACGGCGCGGCGTTGTAGAACCCGCCCAACTGTCTCAAAGCCTGTTTATCGGCCGCCGGCTGCGGCCCAACCACACGCCCTATGACCATGTCACTTGCGGTAAAAATTTGCGGCCTGTCCACGCGCGAGACCCTTGAGGTCGCGCTGGATGCAGGTGCCGACATGGTGGGCTTCGTGTTTTTCGAGGCATCGCCCCGCCACATCACGCTCGGCACCGCGCGCGAACTCGGCCGGCAGGTCAAAGGCCGCGCCGTCAAGGTGGCGCTGACGGTGGACGCTGACGATGCCTCGCTGGAGAATTGCATTGAGGCCTTGCAGCCGGGGCTGCTGCAGCTTCACGGCGATGAAAGCGTGGCGCGTGTCCGCGACATCAAACAGAAGTTCGGTCTGCCGGTGATGAAGGTGCTGTCCGTCGCAACCGCCGCCGATCTCGCGAACCTTCCGGGTTATGCAGCCGTGGCCGATCGCATTCTGTTCGATGCGCGTGCGCCGAAGGATGCCACCCGTCCCGGCGGTCTTGGGGTGCCGTTCGACTGGCATCTGCTGGAAAATATCAAGCTCGACATTCCGTTCATGGTCGGGGGCGGCTTGAACGTGGGCAACCTCGCAGAGGCGATCCGCGTCACCCGCGCGGGCGGTGTCGATGTGTCATCCGGCGTGGAGCGCGCGCCGGGCGTCAAGGATGCCGATATGATCCGTGCCTTTATCCGCGCCGCGCGCGAGGCGGAGCGTGCGACAACATCTTCGAAGATTGCGAGCAGCGTATGAACTTGCCTCTCCCCAATTCCTTCCGCTCTGGCCCCGACGAGCGCGGGCACTTCGGCATTTTCGGCGGACGCTATGTCGCCGAAACCCTGATGCCGCTGATCCTCGATCTGGAAAAGGCCTATGCCGACGCCAAGGCCGATCCGTCGTTTCAGAAGGAAATGAACGGCTACCTGAAGGACTATGTCGGTCGGCCGTCGCCGCTGTATTTCGCTGAGCGCCTCACCGAGCATCTCGGTGGCGCGAAGATCTACTTCAAGCGCGAAGAGCTGAACCACACCGGCTCGCACAAGGTCAACAACGTGCTCGGCCAGATCATGGTCGCGCGGCGCATGGGCAAGAAGCGCATCATCGCTGAAACCGGTGCGGGCCAGCACGGCGTTGCCACCGCGACGCTGTGCGCGCGGTTCGGCCTTGAGTGCATCGTTTACATGGGCGCGGTCGACGTGGAGCGTCAGCAACCCAACGTGATCCGCATGGAAATGCTGGGCGCGAAGGTCGTGCCGGTGCAGTCCGGGTCGCGCACACTGAAGGATGCGATGAACGATGCGTTGCGTGACTGGGTCACCAATGTTGCCGACACGTTCTACTGCATCGGCACCGTGGCCGGTCCGCATCCCTATCCGATGATGGTGCGTGATTTCCAGTCGATCATCGGTATCGAAACCCGCGCACAGATGCAGGAGGCCGAAGGCCGCCTGCCGGATTCGCTGATCGCCTGCATCGGCGGCGGCTCCAACGCGATGGGCCTGTTTCATCCGTTTCTCGACGATCCGGGCATCGAGATTTTCGGCGTCGAGGCGGCGGGGCACGGTCTCACCAATCTGCATGCGGCGTCGATCGCAGGCGGACGTCCGGGCGTGCTGCACGGCAATCGCACCTATCTGCTGATGGATGACGACGGCCAGATCCAGGACGCGCATTCGATTTCGGCGGGCCTCGATTATCCCGGCATCGGTCCGGAACATTCCTGGCTGCATGAAGCCGGCCGCGTCACGTATCTTTCGGCGACCGACGACGAGGCGCTGGCAGCGTTTCAACTGCTGTCGCGTCTTGAAGGCATTATCCCGGCGCTGGAGCCCGCGCACGCCATAGCGAAAGTGATGGAGCTCGCGCCGAAGCGGCCGAAGGATCATCTGATGGTGGTCAATCTGTCCGGCCGTGGCGACAAGGACGTGCCGCAGGTCGGCGATATTCTGAAGGGCAAAAAGAAGTGACCACGCGTATCGACACACGTTTCGCCGAACTCGCAAAAGAAGGCCGTGCGGCGTTCGTCACCTTCGTGATGTGCGGCGATCCGGATCTTGCGACCTCGCTTGAGATCATCAAGGCGCTGCCGAAGGCGGGCGCGGACATCATCGAGATCGGCATGCCGTTCACCGATCCGATGGCCGACGGCCCGGCGATCCAGGCAGCGGGTCTGCGTGCGCTGAAGGCTGGCACCACGCTGAAGAAGACGCTTCAGGTGGTGCGCGACTTCCGCAAGGGCGATACGGCGACGCCGATCGTGCTGATGGGTTACTACAATCCGATCTATATTTACGGCGTCGACAAGTTTCTGGTCGATGCGAAAGACGCCGGCGTCGATGGTCTGATCATCGTCGACCTTCCGCCGGAAGAAGACACCGAGCTGTGCATTCCGGCGATGAAGGCCGGATTGAATTTCATTCGCCTCGCGACGCCGACTACCGACGACAAGCGGCTTCCCGCCGTGCTCGCGAACACGTCGGGTTTCGTCTATTACGTCTCGATCACCGGCATCACCGGCTCGGCCAGCGCTGATACCGCGCAGGTGTCAGCAGCGGTGGCGCGCATCAAGCGCCACACCCAGTTGCCGGTGTGTGTCGGCTTCGGCATCCGGACGCCGGACGCCGCGCGCGGCATCGCGCAGGCGGCCAACGGTGCTGTGGTGGGCTCGGCATTGATCGACGCCTTGCGCGCGACGCTCGATTCAGAGGGCCGCGCCACGGCGAAAACGGTTCCGGCGGTGGCGGATCTGGCGGCTGCGCTGGCGCAGGGCGTGCGCGGCGCCAAACAGGCCGCAGAATAGCTCTTTCTTCTCCTCTCCCCTTGTGGGAGAGGGTGCCGAGCCGCATTTATGCGGTGAGGCGGGTGAGGGGTCGTTTCGGCCAATCATCTCGGTTAAAACCCCTCACCCGGCTCGCACCTTGCTACGCGCGGTGCTAGCCACCCTCTCCCACAAGGGGAGAGGGTTTGACCGTCGCGCTGACTGAGCGATGTGCATGGAGCCCAACGCATGAACTGGTTGACCAACGTTGTCCGGCCGAAGATCCGTAGCATCCTCAAGCGCGAGACGCCGGAGAATCTCTGGATCAAGTGTCCGGATTCCGGACAGCTCGTATTCTACAAGGATGTCGAACAGAATCAGTTCGTCATTCCCGGCTCGAACTATCACATGCGCATGGGCGCGGTGGCCCGGCTGAAGTCGATCTTCGACAACGAGACCTGGTACGACGTGGCGTTGCCTGAGGTGACCGCCGATCCGCTAAAATTTCGCGATGAGCGCAAGTACGTCGATCGCATCAAGGACGCACGCACCAAGACCAACCTCAACGACGCAATAAAGGTCGGTTACGGCAAGCTCGAGGGCAATGCCGTGGTGGTCGCCGTGCAGGATTTCGATTTTATGGGCGGCTCGCTCGGCATGGCGGCGGGTGAAGCCGTTGTGAAGGGCCTCGAACTTGCGGTCGAGAAGAAATCGCCATTCATCATCTTCGCAGCCTCGGGCGGCGCGCGTATGCAGGAGGGCATTCTCTCGCTGATGCAGATGCCGCGCACCACTGTCGCGATCCAGATGCTGCGCGAAGCGAAGCAGCCCTACATCGTGGTGCTGACCAATCCCACCACCGGCGGCGTCACGGCATCCTATGCGATGCTGGGCGATGTGCAGATTGCCGAGCCCGGCGCGCTGATCGGGTTTGCCGGCGCGCGCGTCATCGAGCAGACCATCCGCGAAAAACTCCCCGAAGGTTTCCAGCGCGCCGAGTATCTCAAGGAACACGGCATGGTCGATATGGTGGTGCATCGCCATGATCTGCGCGCGACGCTGGCGCGTCTCTGCCGCCTGCTGACCAAGGCGCCCGCCGCCGAAGGCTTTGCATCGCCGACCGCGCCGCTGCCGGTCGACCTGCCTGCGGCTGCGTCGCCGGCGTGACGTCGCCTGCGGCCAAAAATCCGTCGCCGTCCTACGACGACATTCTTGCGCGCCTCGCGTCGCTGCACCCCAAGCGCATCGATCTCACGCTCGACCGCATGTGGCGCATTCTCGATCGCCTCGGTCATCCCGAGAAGAGAATTCCGCCCGTCATCCATGTCGCCGGTACCAACGGCAAGGGATCGACTGTCGCCTTTCTCCGCGCCATTCTGGAAGCGGCCGGCTTGTGCGTGCATGTCTATACCTCGCCGCATCTGGTGCGCTTCAACGAGCGTTTTCGTTTGGGCCAGGTTGGCGGCGGTGTTCTCGTCACCGACGATCAATTGCGCGCGGCGCTCGATCATTGCGAACAGGTCAACGCGGGCGAGCCGATCACGATTTTCGAGATCGAGACCGCCGCGGCTTTTCATCTGTTCGCGGAACAGATGGCCGATGTCGTGCTGCTGGAAGTGGGGCTCGGCGGGCGGCTCGACGCGACGAATGTGATCGATGCGCCGCTCGCCAGTGTCATCACATCCATCGGCATGGATCACATCGAATTTCTTGGCGACACATTGGCGAAGATCGCCGCTGAGAAGGCCGGCATCATCAAGAAGAGCGTTCCTGTGATTTGTGCGGAGCAGCCGCCTGAGGCGGAAGCTGTGATCGAACAGGTGGCGAAGCGGGCCCGCGCGCCGTTGCATGCCGCGACGCAAGATTGGCACGTCAATGTCGAGCGTGGACGCCTGGTCTATTCGGACGAGCGCGGCCTGCTGGATCTGTCCGCGCCGCGGCTGTTCGGGCGGCATCAGTTCGACAATGCGGGACTGGCGATTGCAGCACTGCGCGCTATCGAGTCTTTGAAAATCGAGCCTGCGGCGTTCGAGCAAGGCATCGCCCGCGCGGAATGGCCGGCGCGAATGCAGCGTCTGACATCTGGCAGGCTGGTCGACGCTGCGCCGAAAGACTCGGAAATCTGGCTCGACGGCGGCCACAACGTTGATGGCGGCCGTGTGGTTGCGGCGGCGCTGGGTGATCTCGAGGAGCGGGTGTCGCGCCCGCTGGTGGTGATCGCCGGCATGATGGGCAACAAGGATGCCGGCGGCTTCCTCGCCAATTTCGCGGGACAGACCCGCCATATCATCGCGGTGAAAATTCCCGATCAGGACAATGCGATGTTGCCAGACGTGCTGGCCGATGCGGCGCGTCACCTCGGCATGCGGGTCGAGACGGCGGTGAGCGTCGAAGCTGCGCTGCGGGCGCTCGCAAAGCTCGCCTACGAAGTGCCGCCGCGCATTCTCATCACCGGGTCGCTTTATCTTGCGGGACATGTGCTGAGCGAGAACGGCACCCTGCCGCAATAAAAATGATCCAAACAAAAACGGCCAGCTTGCGCCGGCCGTTTGCAAAAACTCAAATTTGAAAAGCGATCAGACTGCCGCGGTGATCCACTGCTGCAGCTTGGCCTTCGGCGCGGCGCCGACCTGGCGCGAGGCCATCTCACCGCCCTTGAAGATCATCAGCGTCGGGATCGACATCACGCCGTACTTCGAAGCCGTCTTTGGGCTCTCGTCGACGTTCAGCTTCACGATCTTGACCTTGTCGCCCATGGCACCTGCGATTTCGTCGAGGGCCGGCGCGATCATGCGGCACGGGCCGCACCATTCCGCCCAGAAATCGACGACAACCGGGCCGTCCGCGTTCAGAACTTCCTTGTCGAAATCGGTATCCGAAACCTTACCCACACTCATGTTAATCTGCCTCGTTGGATGGAAGGCGCGGAGGATTTTTGAGAGAATCGCGCGCTCGAAACGTAGGCTGAACGTATGAATGCACCCTTGCTGGGTCAAGGCTGGTCGTTGGGCTTGTTTCTGCGGCCGCGAAGCAAGGCATTGGGAAATCCGCCCCTATTCAGGGGTTTAGGGGCCATCTGCCACCCCGAAAGGCGGGAAGACAGCCTCAGGTGACAATCGATTGCAGCTCTGCGTCCAGCGCGGAGGCCGGGATTTCCATCAGATCGGCCGTTTCTGTCCACAGCAATACACAGCGCACCGGCCGCCCCGGATAGAGCCGCTGCAGCACGTCGCGATAGAGCGCGAGCTGCCGCACATAAGCCTGCGGAGCCTCAGCGGCGGTGCGCGGCGGAGCGTGGTTGGTCTTGTAGTCAATGATCAATACTTCGTGCAGCGTCACCACCAGCCGGTCGATCTGGCCTGCCACCAGCGCAGGCGGTTTGCCGCGCCGCGCAACTCGTCCGGCAATGGACACTTCGGCGCGGCTGCCGTCTGCGAACAGCGGGGCGAAAGCAGGCGTCGCGATCAGGTCCAAGACCTGTCGTGCGAGTGCGTCGCGCTCCGCATCGGTAAACCAGCCTTCCCTCGCGTTGCGCTGAAGATAATCACGCGCCGCATTCTCACGCCGTTCATGTGCAACATCCGGTAGCGATTGCAGCAGGCGATGGATCAGCGTGCCGCGCCTTAGCGCGCGTTTGCGTGCGGTGCGCGTCTCGTCGCTGACGACGGCGTGACCATCGCTCTCGTTCTCTGCGGGATCGGAGGGACGCAGCAGGATGTCCGCAGGTTCTTCACGTGGCGCAGGCGTTCTCAGCCATGCGGGCAATTCCGTTGTGATCGAATCTGGCTGCGCGGCTGCGGTTGGTGCCGGAGGATCGACATCTCCGCTGCGTGAAAAGCGTTTGACAGGGCCGTGTGGGGTTTCGAGTTCGTCCACTTGCAGTCCCGATGCGACAAGCCCCTTCTCGATCAGGTCGTACCAGGAATTCGCACGTACCGCCTTGACGTTGCCCGGCAGCACGCCGCCGACGATCAGGCGATCCGCCGCACGCGTCATCGCCACATAGAGCAGGCGGCGATACTCGTCCTCGGTCTCCTCTTTCATGGCCGCGCGTGCGGCCGCGACCGGTGCAAGATCGTCGGCTTTCTTGCCGGCCCACAGCACGACGCCCGGCGCGTTGGGCGCGGCGTTGCCCTGCGGCATGCGGATCAGATTGACGCGCTGGGAATCCGACGGCGACGTCGTCGTATCGACCAGAAACACAACGGAGGCTTCAAGCCCCTTCGCGCCATGCACGGTCATGACGCGAACTTCGTCGCGCTGAATTTCCATGTCGCGCTTTACCTCGGTATCGGCTGCGCGCAGCCACGCCATAAAGCCCTGCAACGACGCGGGCGCTTTCTGCTCATAGGTCAGCGCCAGTTCGAGGAACTCGTCGAGCGCGTCATTGGCCTCGAGACCGAGCCGCGAGAGGATGCGCGCGCGCCCGCCGTCACCACCAAGCAGCCAGGCATAGAATGTGAATGGCGTGACGTTGGAGAACTTCTCCTCGCAGCTTTTGAGGCGATTCAGCGCGGCCTTGAATTTATCATTCGTCGCCGCGTGTTCGGCGAGCGCCTCCCGCAGCGTGCCCTTTCGCTCCGGCGCGAGCACCAACAGATCGTCGTCGTCGAGCCCGAATAGCGGGCTTTTCAGCGCCACCGCCAGCGCCAGATCGTCGCGCGGCAGCAGCAACGCGTCGGCGAGATTCATCAGGTCGATGACCGCGATGTGTTCGGTCAGCTTCAGTCGGTCCGCACCGGCGACGGGAATGCCGGCATGCTTCAGCGCCTGAATGATGGCGTCGAATGCCTTGCCGCGCCGGCGCACCAGAATGAGGGCATCGCCGTAACTCAGAGGCCGCCGGTTGCCGACAGGGCCGGTCACCATTCCGGTACCGATCAACGTCTTGATCTCGTCGCGGACGCGTTGCGCCAGCCGCACCTCGGGATCGGTCTCGGATATCGCATCGAGTGCGGCGGTCCAGCCTTTGACCTCAGGCCTGTCGGCGGGCTTCTCCAGTTCCCACAGATCGACCAAGGCGGGCGCGGCATCGCCCAGCGCGTCGTGAACCGGGTAGTCGTTCTCGACGGCGTGGATGCTCTTGTAGATAGCGGCGTCGCGAAACACGTGGTCGACCGACCTGAGGATGGCCCAGCCGGAACGGAAGGAGTGCTTGAACTCGACGGATTCGAACGTGAGCTTCGCGCCCTCGAAACGCGTTTTCATCTCGCGGCGTCGGCTGTCGAACTCGCGCGGTGCGGCACCCTGAAACGAAAAGATCGATTGCTTTTCGTCGCCGACCGCGAAGATGGTTCGCTTCACGCCGTCGCGTGCGCCCGCGCCGGACGTAAATTCAGAGGTTAGCCGCTCGATGATGTCCCATTGCCGAGGGCTGGTGTCCTGCGCCTCGTCGATCAGCACATGATCGATGCCGCGGTCGAGCTTGAAATGCACCCAGCCTGCCGACACCCGGTTGAGCAGGTCATAGGTCTTGGCGATCAGGTCGTCGTAATCGAGCAGCCCGCGCTCCTGCTTCTCGCGGCGGTAGTTCGCGGCAACGGCGCTGGCGATCACCAGCAGCGCCTCTGTGCGGTCGCGCTGAATGACCGCGCGGCGCTTTTCGACCAGGGCAAGGACGCGGTCCTTCTCGCGCAAAAGACGTTGCGCAAAATCGGGACGGGGATCGCTGATCTTCTTGGTGACGAGCGTTTTGCGCTCTTCGAGCTCTTTGGTGAGAAAGAGTTGAAGATACTTGTCGATCTGTGCGCTGCCTGCGGCGGCCATCGCGTCGCGGAGCCGGTTAGCCTGATCGGCATCTGTCTTGCTCCCGGTATCAAGGGTCGCAGCCGCAGCCTGCCATTCGCTGCGCGGCAGATTCGAGCCATTGACAATCTCACGCTCGATATCTTCGATGCGTTCATTGACGCTGATGCCGAGCGTGAGCGCCACCTGCGCCATCGCCTTGTCGATGCTGCCCGCGCCGTCGGACCACGCTATGAAATGGTCGCGGCTGAGACACGCCTCGCGCACCACATCCTTGAACGTCATGTCGGCGGCGGTCGCCATCGCGATCTCAAGGGCGCGACCCGCGGCGCTTGAGGGATTGGCGGAGGCCTCCAGAAGCACATTGAGGTTGGCGCGCTCCATCATTTCGTTCTGGCCGCGGTCGTCCAGCACGGAGAAGCGCGCCGGTACGTTGGCCTCGAACGGAAACTGCTGCAGCAGCCGCGTGCAAAGGGCGTGAATGGTTTGCACCTTGAGGCCGCCCGGCGTTTCCAGCGCGGCGGCGAACAGTTTTCGCGCCCGCATGCGGATCTCGGCGTTAGGTTTTGGCGCGCCGACCGCGCGGATTGCAGCATCGAGCTCGGAGTCGGGCATCCGCACCCAGCGGCCGAGCGTTGCAAATACGCGCTGCGCCATGTTCGCTGCCGCGGCCTTGGTGAAGGTGATACAGAGAATTTTTTCCGGCTTCACGTCGTTGAGCAGCAGTCGGATGACGCGGCTGACCAGCACGTGGGTCTTGCCGGAACCAGCATTGGCTGCAACGAAGGCGGAGACGTCCGGGTTCGAGGCGCGGGCCTGCAACGCGGTGACGGCCTCGGGAATGTTCTTGCGCGGCGCGCTCATTCGTCGCCTCCACCGGCGCCGGAGGCCGACCATTCTTTGACGCGTGCGAGATCGTCATAGGTGCCGTAGCGGTTGGCCCACATGGTCAGCACGACGGAGCAGTAAGGCTGTGTCTCGTTCTCGTAACGGCGGATCAGCGCGGTCAGTTCGCGCAGCGCCTCGTCGGCGGCATCGTCCGGAAACTGTGGCGGATCGCTGCGATTGGCCTTGAGTTCGAGTACGCGTTCGTCCCCGGCCGGATTGTTGCCGCTGAGTTTCACATAGACCAGTTCGCTGACTGACGAGCCCGCGGGAATGTCGTTGAAACCGCCGCCGCGCAGGATTGCGGCTTCCAGCGTGAGCTGCGGTGACAGGCCGAGATAAACCTGCTTGGGACTCGGCGGATTGCCGGTCTTGTAGTCGAGTAGTGCGAAGGTGCGGTCTTTGCGATGTTCGATGCGGTCGGCGCGCGCCGATAATGTGAAAACGCGGCCGCCTTCGAGCCGGATTTTGATCTCGCCGCGAGTTTCCGCCTCAATGCGCGCAATATTGATCCGCCGGTCTCGTTCCCATCCGGCAAACCATGCGGCGATACGCTGGAAACGCGGCCACCACAGCGCGCGCGCTTCGGGGCGGTCCATCAGCGGCGAGAAATGCGCCTCGCCGATCTTGCGCAGCGCCTGTGCGGGATCGTCCGGCAGCGTGGTTGCGAATTCGGCGGTGAACTCGCCCAGTGCCTCATGGATCGCCGAGCCGCGATCCGCCGCCGTCAGCGGCATGTCCACCGGATCGAGCGGTGTCAGCCGAAGAATGCGCTTGGCGTAGATCGTATAGGGATCGCGCAGCCAGTCCTCGATCTCGGTCACGGACATTCGCGTCGGCCGCAGTACAAGCGCAGGCCTTGGCATCGGCTGCGGCGCTGGTGTCACAGCAGACGGACGATCGAGTTCGTCGGCCCAGCGCGTGTAATTCTCGCCCCGTCGCTTTGCTTCTGCCCAGAGATCCTTGCCCGCCACGGCTTCCAGCCGGTGCAGGAAGCGCGAAGCCACCGCGGGTGCGCCGCCGACCTTCGCCGCACGCGACAGGATGACGTCCTTTGCGCCAAGCAATTGCGCGAAGTCATGCGCCGACAGTCCGATGCGACGCTCCGGCAGATCGAGGCCCAGTTGATGCCGCATCGGGCGGCTCAGCCACGGATCGACACGCGGCGCGGGCGGCCACACGCCCTCGACCAGCCCGCCGAGAATGACGCGGTCGCTTTCGGTGAGGCGCGCTTCGAGCGGACCGTAGATGCGAAGATGCGGTGAGCCGTTCGACGGGCGCCGGACGATGCGATCACTGAAGGCGGTCTGGAATACATCCGGATAATCGCCGAGAGCGAGTTCAAGGCCGCTCGGCTGTGGTTTGTCCCCATCGTTCGGTGCACCGGTAGATTGAAATAATTCGTCGAAGGCTTTTGACAAGGCGCTGCCGTCGGGGCCATCGAAAGCGAGATTGATGCCCTTGTCGTCAGCCGATAAAGCCTGGAGAATCTCGTAGTGGCGCGAAGCAAACTCAACGAAATCATGAGGCTTGCCGCGTTTGATGTCTTCGAGTGGCTTCAGCGCGAGAGACAACTCCCCGATTAGCGTCTGCACGCCATCAAGCGCCGCGTCGGTGATTTGCGCGCGCGGTTCGGAACCATGGATGGCGGATGTTTCTCTCCGTTTGAGCTTGCCGAGTTCATCGCGGAAGTGCGCGAAATCTCTTGCCACTCCCTCGCTGCCTGCCGCGGGCCGCGTGCCGCGCAGCAGCGCCAGTTCGAGATCGCAGATCGAGGCCGACCAGAAGTCCTGCGCCTTTCCGAGCCGAAACAGCGGATGCTTCAGCAGCGCCAGCAAGGTCGGGGGCGCGAGTTCGTCTGCAACAGTTTCGGCAGCAAGCCGCGCGAAAAGTCCTGCCGGTGTGTCCATCAGCGAGTCGCCGCCTGAATCGTCGTAATCGAGAGACCAGCGATCCAATGAGGCCATTACGCGGCGCGCCAGCGCGCGATCCGGCGTCACCAGAGACGCGGTCAGGTTTTGCTCGCGCGCCTCACGCATCGCTATCGCAATGGCTAGCGCTTCCATTTCGGGATTGGCGGCTTCAACCACGGCGAGGTTTGTCATGCCGTTCGTGATTTTCGCGATGACTTCGGGCTTCTCAAGCTCGGTATGCCAGTCCGCGCTGACGCTCGCGGGGCGCATGGCCTCCGACGCCAGCTCCTCGCGTCCATGTGCGGCGGACTCGGCGAGCGCGATCACATCGCGGCGCTCGATCCTGAACACGCGCGACAGCAGATGATGCAGCGCGAACTGCGGATGGCTCCATGTCGGCGGCGGTGTCGATGGATTGGCATCATCCGCGACGTCGCCGATGGAGGTCCATGCCGTGTCATCGAGATGCGTGTCGAGGCCGGGCAGCACCACCGCGCCCTGCGGCAGCGTCGCGATGGCGTGCAGCAGCCGCGCGGTCGTTGGCATCGAGCCGGTGGAGCCTGCCGCGATCACCGGGCCCTTTGGTTTGGTGGTCAGCCGCGATACTTCCGCGGCGATCAGGAGATCGCGGCGCGCCGCCGGTTCGATGCGGCCGATGGTTCTCAGATAATCCGGCCAGGTTTCCTTGGCGATCTTGAGAAACTTCAGCGTGTGCTGCCAGTAGATGTCGAGTTCGTCCGGCACGATGCCGTCAAGCGCGTTCCATCCGACGCCGCGTGTCACCATGTCGTCCATCAGCCGCGCCAGATCGCCGGCCAGCGCCAGCGTCGATGCGGGTCCGCCGACAACCAGGGACTCGGGCTGAAGTTTTGCCCACACGGCGACCAGCCTTGCCAGCGTTAACCTGCGTTCGAGATCGTCCAGTTTCGGCGGCAGGATGGACGCTTCGAAGCCGCCGAGTTGCGTAGCGTCGGAAAATTCCAGTTCGTCCTCATCGACGCTGCCGAGCGCAACGATGCGCGGCAGCACCACCGCGTCGGTCTTCAGCACATCGAGAAATATCTCGCGCGCCATGCGGCCGGCGCGGCGCGTCGGCAGATAGAGCGTGGCATCGGCCAAAAGTTCGGGACGGACGCGCGCGTCAAATCCCTCGACGAGACGGCCGTCGACGAGGGCTTCGATCACCGTGTAGAGGAACGGCGCCGATGAGGGAACATTGAAGACGCGCATGAAGATCCCGATTCGCGATCGGCGTTATCATGGCATGCGGAGGGTGGACGAGGGGAGTCGGGATTACGCCACGCTGGCGAGCAGGGCTTCTTCGGCGGCATGGACCGCGTCCGGCGTGCCGACATGCATCCAGAGCCCGTCAAGCCGCAGCCCGAACAGCCGTTCCTGCTCGTTGGCAGCGTCGAACATTTTCGTCAGCGAGAACTCGCCTGCGGGAGCGTCCTTGAAGATCGCAGGTGAGAGAATGGCGGCGCCGGCATAGACGAACGGCACCACCTGATGCTCCTTGCGCTTGCGCAGCGCGCCGTCGGTCAGCATCGCGTAGTCGCCGCTTCCTGCGTAGCCGATGCTGTGCGCGGTCGGGGCCATCAGCAGCAGGATGTCCATCCGCGCTGGATCGAACGCTTCAGCGAGGCGCTGCAGATTGGGCTGCACGCCGTCGATCCACATCGTATCGGCATTGAGATGATAGAACGGCGCATCGCCGAGCAGAGGCAGCGCCTTGACCACGCCGCCGCCGGTGCCGAGCACCAGGTCGCGCTCGTCGGAAATGATCACGTGCGGTTTCGTCCGGCCCTTGACGTGCTGCACGATCTGGTCGGGCAGGTAATGCACATTGACCACAGCAGTGGCGACATCCGCTTCTGCGAGCCGATCCAGCACATGATCGAGCAGCGGCTTTCCGCCCACCGGCACCAGCGGCTTGGGGATGCCATCCGTCAGCGGCCGCATCCGTGTGCCGAGACCGGCGGCGAGAACCATGGCTGAAACGGGTTTTGTCGGCATTGCTGCGTGGTTCTCAAAAGTTCCGCGGACACATCCGGCAATGCGGCCCGCGAACGTTAAGGGATGCCGAGCATAGCATCCGAATCGATGAGATACGCTGGCGGCTCAGGCTGTAATCGCACTTTGTGACAGCGGTGCGACTCATGACAGTGCCGGCCGCCGCGCTGTCAGACTTCGACGATCTGGTCGCCGGCGTTGCGGCGCGCGGGTCTCTTTTTGGCGTCGGACGGTTTCAGGAAACCGGCGCCGATCTGTTCGCCATTGACCCAGGCCAGTTCGCAGCGGCGGTAAGCCAGTCCTGTGGAGGACAGCAGCAGGAAGAATTCCTTGAGGTTCAGGCCCTCGACCGAGCCTTCGACGGTCAGTTTCGCGCCGGTCTCGGAAATATCCTCGACCAGGCAGTTGCGCCGCCATGTTCCGTCAATGCCCATCAGGTGAGCCGCAAATCCGCGCTCGAAAACCACGCGGTCGCCCCGCTGCCGTTCCGCTGCCATGAACCACTCCGCTCGCTATGCTTCGATGTCGTGCGTCGCGGCTCGGGCCGCGCCACAGTCGTCGAAGCCCAAATTACGGGCTGGCCAGCTAACAAGCGGTAAAGGCAACGCCCTCAAATGGGCGCTTTTCGGACCCTAGGGCGCGGGAACGTGGGCTATGCACCATTCGCGGAAGGTCTCCAGCGACGGGTGGGCAAGGGCACGGTTGAGGTAGGCCCAGACCCGCGGTTGATGCTGCAGATATTGCGGCTTGCCGTCCCGCCGGTTCAGGCGGGCGAAGGTGCCGAGCAGCCGCGTATTCCGCTGCGCTGACATGATGGCGTATTGCTGCACGAAAGCGGCCGGGTCGAATGTGGCGTCGGCGGCTTTTCGTTCCTTCGCATAGCGCGCGAGCATCGCGATCTCGATCTTTTCCGGAATGTCGATCCGGGCGTCCTGCAGCAGCGAGACCAGATCATAGGCGGCCGGTCCCATCACCGCGTCCTGAAAATCCAGCAGGCCGACGCGGCCGGTGTCCTTGCGGTGTTCGAGCCAGATCAGGTTGGGCGAATGGAAATCGCGCAGCATCCAGGTTCGCGGAGCGGCGGCGAGTTTGGAAAACAGATCCTGCCAGATCAGCAGGAAGTCCGCCTGCATGTTGCTGGTCAAGGTCACGCCCTTGTCGGGCAGATACCATTCCGGCATCAGGCCGACCTCGACCATCATGGCCTCGTCGTCGAACGGCGGCACGGTATAATCGAGATGCGGCGCCAGCGGCAGCACTTCCGGCAGCGGCTCCCGATGAAACGCCGCCAGCATATCGACCGCAGTCTGGTAGCGCGCGACGATCGGCTTCGGCGGATCGCCTTCAATGAAGAGGTCGCGGCCGAAATCCTCGGTGATGAGGAAGCCGTCTTCCAGATCGGCGTGATGAATCGCGGGCGCGGAATAGCCGCGCTCACGCAGTCCATTGGCGATGGCGACGAACGGCTTGACGTCTTCGGCGAGGTGGACCGCCTCGCTGTAGGATTTTCCATCGTATAACGCCGGACCGTCGGGGCGGCGCGGCGAATTCATCAGAATGGTGGATTGATCGCCCTTGAGCAGCCGGGCGTAGGATCGCGTCGAGGCATCGCCCGGCATGCGCTGGCGTTTGGCATCCAGGCTGCCTGCGAGATCGAGGAAGCGGCGCAGCGCGGCGAGACGTTCGACTTTCGCAGCCGCCTTGCCGAAGCCTGTAATCTCCGCGGCCCGTGCGCCGGTGCCGAGCGACGGCCGATGGCTGAATGCGATATCTATGCGGTCAGATGGCAGCAGGTTCGGCGCGCGCTCCGGCCATTCGATCAACGCCACCGGTCCGTCCGGCAGCGGCGACAGCCCGATTTCTTCCAGCTCGTCCGGATCGTTGACGCGATAAAGATCGGCATGCAGCACCGGAAAGGGCGACAGGTCGTAGGTCTGCGCCAGCGTGAAGGTGGGGCTCGGGACTTCGAGATCGTCGTCCTGCGCGAGATACCGGATCAGGGCCCGTGCCGCGGCGGTCTTTCCGGCGCCGAGATCCCCCGTCAGCGTAATGACGTCTCCCGCGCTCAGCAGCAGCGCGAGATCGGCCATCAGATTCGCGGTTGCGATCTCATTCGCCAGTGCGGCCTGAAATGTCGAGGGTTCGCTCATTCAGCGGCATTGCGATACGACTGATCGACGGGGAATTCGCAGGTCACCGTCGTACCCTTGCCGACGACCGAGTCGACGTGGACCTTGCCGCCATGAAGTTCGACGAAGGATCGGACAAGGGACAAGCCCAGCCCCGCGCCGCGATGGCGCGAGCCGTTGGCATGGCTCTCAAACCAGTTGAACACCTTGTCCTTGACCTCTTCGGGTATGCCCGGACCACTATCGGACACTGAGAACACAACATTGCTGGCATTGCGCCGGACGCGCAATAGCACCGCGCTGTTCGGTGGTGAGAAGCCGACCGCGTTGGCGAGCAGGTTATAGAGCACCTGGACAATGCGGCGCTCATCGGCGACAAAATCGCCGATGGCGGGATCGATCTCGACATCGAGACGAATATTTTCGTGGGCAAGCCGATCCTGAATGCCGGCGGTCGCCTCGTCGACGGTTTTGCGCAAATCCACCGGTCCGAGATTGAGCTTCATTGCACCGGCATCGATGGTGGCAAGGTCGAGAATGTTGTTGCTGATGGCGAGCAGCGCATCGGTTGAGGTCGTGATGTAGCTCAGATACTCGCTCTGCTTCGGCGTCATCGGCCCGGTCGACGGATCGCCGAGGAAGTGCGCGAAGCCGATGATCGATGTCAGCGGCGCGCGCAGCTCGTAGGACATGTGATGGACGAAGTCGATCTTCATCTGATCGGCGGTTTCCAGTGCTTCATTGCGCTCGCGCAATGCGCGCTCGACGTTCACGGTGTCAGTAACGTCCTGGAAGGTCAGCATGGTGGCGCCGTCAGGCAGCGGCATGGTGGTGCAGTCAAGCACGCTGCCGTCCTTACGCTCGAGCTTGAGCGGGACGGAAATGCGATCGTCGATGCCGGTGATCGCGGCGCGCAGCGTTCGCCAGGTTGCGTCATCGTCGAACAGCGGTCTGCACCATTGTTCGATGGCTTCGATATGCGGTTGTTGCGCCAGCGCCTCGGGTGACAGCTTCCACATCCGCGCAAACGGCGGGTTGAACAATTGCGCGCGGCCGTTGCTGCCGAACACTGCGACGGCTTCCGCCAGGTTGTCCAGCGTCTCGCGCTGAACGCGGATCAAGCCGTCGTTCTGCCGCGCCAGCTTCAGGCTTTCGGTGACGTCGTCGAAAAGATAGGTGACACCGCCTTCCGGGTTGGGTGTGGTGACGATGCTGAGCGCACGGCCGTCCGGCAGATACCATGTGTCTTTCGCGGGCTCGATGGCGCGGTAGGCCTCGAACAGCTTGTTTTTCCAGACACGGAAATCGGGCTGCTCGGGGATTTTGCGTGCGACGCGAAGCTTGTCGAGTACGCTGGAGTCATCTGGGTTGTCGTCGAGGAATGCGCGGTCGAAATCCCAGAGCCGGCGATAGGAATCGTTGTAGAAGGTCAGCCGCCGCGATGCGTCGAACACCGCGACGCCGGACGAGAGCTGATCGAGCATGCGGCGATGCGCTTCGGCCATCCGCTCCAGCGCGGCGCGCAGGTTTGCGGCCTCGGTCGCGTCGACGGCGATCCCGGCGCTGCCGCCGGGAACGTTGAGCGCATGAATGTCGAAGATGCGGCGCTGACCGCCGGTCACGATAGGGACGCGCGCCTCGAAGACATTGCCGTCTGCCAGGGCGTGCGCCATGTGGCCGCGATCATCGTGGTCGAGCAATTCGAGATTGCGCTCGATGGCGTCCGTCACGGAGCGTGCATCGACAGCCTGCGCATAGGCCGCATTGGTGAAACTGAGTGTGCCGTTGCTGCGCCGTGCCCACACCGGCAGCGGAACGGCGGCGGCGAAGGCGCGAAGCGCACCGGTTTCCTCCAGCAGCCGATTGTGCCGGATGCCGAGTTCGGCGAACTCCATCCGCACGCCGGAGAGCTCGCGAATCCGTACAATCGCCTGTCCTCCGATGGCGCGGCCCATCGCCTCGATGGAACGGCCCGCAGCCGTAGAAAGATTGAGCAGAAATCCTTCACCCGCCTCGCGCAGCTTGTCGACGGCGTGATCCATCGCGAGTGCCTGTTCGGGAAGCAGCCAGCTTCCGAAGGCGAGGACGCGTTGCGGGCTGTACTGGTCCGAACCGTTCGGCATCAGGAGCGAGACGTCGCCGCTGATATCGGGGCGGTCTTCGCCTGCTGCCCATGAAATCAGGACCTGCGGTTCGGCGAACAGCAGCGCGCGAAAACGGTCGGCTTCGAGTTGCAGGGCCTGATTGTCCGAGAGCAGACGGGCTTCGATGCGTGCCGCGCGCAGGCGTGTGCGCATCAGCAGGATGGCCGCGACCACCGAGAAGCCAAGCACGGCCGCCGCAACGCTCAGCGCCGCAATTTCCTGCCGGTCGAAACCTGCTGCGAGAGAGAATGCGTCGCTGAGGAAACCGTCGCGTGCAAAAGCGGGCGCGACGCCAAACAGGGCCGACGCGCCAAGGAATTTACCAAGGCCGATCGCGCCTCCGCGCACAATCGAAGTGCACGACAGCAAGGTCCGCCGCATCCCCCCGATCACGCCCGACATGATCTATCCCAACCGCCGCTCACACGAATCGAACGACAATATCCTCAAGAGGAGTCGCCGGGTAAGAGTCCAGACCGTGAACGTGAATCGTGCTGCAAAATAATGACAGCGTGAGCGATTGTGCGGTGCGATTCGACCCTCAGCGAGGATCGATCTACCTCCCGGTGGAACCAAACCCGCCGCTGCCGCGATCCGTGGACGGAAGCGATGCGACGACCACCAGATTTGCCTGCGTCACGGCGGCGAAGACAAGCTGGGCGATGCGCTCGCCGCGCCGGATCGTGAACGGTTCCTCGCCGTGATTGATCAAAAGCACTGAAACTTCGCCGCGATAATCGGCGTCCACTGTGCCTGGCGAGTTGAGCACGGTGACGCCGTGCTTCAGCGCCAGACCCGAGCGCGGCCGGACCTGCGCCTCATGCCCTGGCGGCACTGCGATCATCAGCCCGGTCGGCACCAAGGCGCGTTGGCCGGGCCGCATCGTTAGCGGCTTGTCCTCGGGAACCGCCGCCAGGAGATCGAGACCTGCGGCTTGGGCGCTCTGATAGGCCGGCAACGCGAGACCATCGGCGTGGGGAAGGCGCTGGATCTCGACGGTGATGCTCAAAGTCATGTGGGTTGCTGTCCTGAAGGTTTGTCTTTGGGCATGATCTTTTCCGAAAACCGGTTCCCACTTTTCGGGATCATGCCATGGTCTCGGCGATCTTCGTCACCAGCGCGTCGGCGACTTCCTCTTTCGTCATCACCGGCCAGGAATCAACCGCGACATCGGTTTTATCCAGTGTGAGAACGTGGACAGTGTTGCGGTCGCCGCCCATCACGCCGGACGCAGGCGACACATCGTTGGCGACAATCCAGTCGCAGCCCTTGCGCTTGAGTTTCGCGGTGGCGTTTTCAATCAAGTTCTGGGTTTCGGCAGCGAAACCGATCACGAGTTGCGGCCGGTTTTGCTTGAGTTTCGACACCGTCGCCAAAATGTCGGGGTTCTCCACGAGCGCTAGCTGCGGCATGCCCGCTGCGGTCTTCTTGATCTTCTGGTCGCCCGCATTGGCGACGCGCCAGTCGGCCACGGCAGCGGCGAAGATCGCGATGTCCACTGGCAGCGCACGTTCCACTTCCGCCAGCATGTCGCGCGCGGACTCCACGCGGATGACGCGGACGCCAGCGGGATCGTCGAGATCGACGGGGCCTGAAACGAGCGTCACATCGGCGCCGGCATCCGCGGCGGATGCGGCGATGGCAAAACCTTGTTTACCGGACGAGCGATTGGCGATGTAGCGCACCGGGTCGATCGGCTCGTGGGTCGGGCCCGCGGTGATGAGAATCTTTTTGCCCGCGAGAGGCCGCGCCTGCGGCGGGCGCAGCAGGGCGTCGGCGGCAGCGGCGATTTCGAGCGGTTCGGACATGCGGCCAACCCCAGCCTCGTTGGCCTCGGCCATCTCGCCGGAATTCGGGCCGATGAAGGCGACGCCGTCGCGTGTGAGCTGCGCGACGTTGCGCTTGGTGGCGGCGTTGGCCCACATCAGCGGGTTCATGGCGGGAGCGACCAGCACCGGGCGATTGGTGGCGAGCAGGATGGCGGTAGCGAGATCGTCGGCATGGCCTTGCGCCATTTTCGCCATCAGATCGGCGGTGGCAGGCGCGACCACGATCAGGTCGGTGTCGCGGGCGAGACGAATGTGCCCGGCGTCGAACTCGCTCTGGGCGTCGAACAGGTCCGTGTAGCAGCGTTCATCCGCCAGCGCGCCGGCAGTGAGCGGCGTGACGAATTGCTGCGCGGCGCGTGTCATCACGCAGCGGACATGGATGCCGCGGTCCTTGAGGCGGCGGATCAGATCGAGCGCCTTGTAGGCGGCGATGCCGCCGCCGATGATGAGCGTCACCCGAGGCAGGCCGGTTGCGGTATGAGCGCGGGTCCGGTGCGGCTGGGATGCGGCGTTTTTCGCTGGGCTGGATTGGGGACCGGATGGGGTTTTAGCCGTCGCCTGAGCCTCGGCGGCTTCGCGTAGTATCACCCGCACCTCGTCCTCGACCGAGCGGCCGTTTTGGGCGGCGCGCAAGCGGAGACTGGCTTTGAGAGCTTCGTCGAGCTTCCGGACGGTCAGGCTGGCCATAACATGCTCCCGCAGAAGCAATTTATAGCAAATGATTGCATTGCAATCAAATCATGACAGCAATGCTATCAACTCAGCGGATGGACCACAGAATACCGATAAACGTCAGGGCGATCACCCACAGCGCCGCTGTCTGCCAGCGGTTGCGCTTGGCCTCGGCCTTGCCGATGGCTGCGACGGTCTCGGGCGACAGCACCAGCCCGTCGCGAGTCATCTGGTCGAACTGGTTCAGCACGGCGACCGACCGCGCGGCAATCGCCGGCAGCCCGGCCAGCACCTTGCCGAGGTCGCCCGCGCCGTGCACCACGCCTTCGATCTGGCCGAGCGGCCCGAGGTTGCGCGCGATCCATTCGCGCACCACAGGATCGGCGGTGGTCCAGATATCGAGTTTGGGGTCGAAGCCCCGCGCGACGCCTTCCACCACCACCATGGTCTTCTGCAGCATGATCAGCTCGGGCCGCGTGCGCATATCGAACAGGCCGGTCACTTCGAGCAGCAGCGACAGCAGTTTCGCCATCGAGATTTCATCTGCGGCGCGGTTGTGAATCGGTTCGCCGATCGCGCGGATGGCCTGCGCGAAATTCTCCACCGAATGATGCGCGGGCACATAGCCGGCCTCGAAATGCACTTCGGCAACGCGGCGATAGTTGCGGGTGATGAAGCCCAAAAGGATTTCTGCGAGGAAGCGGCGCTCCTTGAGGCCGAGCCGTCCCATGATGCCGAAGTCCACCGCGACCAGTCGGCCGGTGTCGTCGACGAACAGATTGCCTGGATGCATGTCGGCGTGGAAGAAGCCGTCGCGCAACGCATGCCGCAGGAAATTCTGGATCACCTTGCGGCCGAGATCCGGCAGGTCGATCTGCGCAGCCTCGAGCTTGGCGCGATCGTTCAGTGCGATGCCGTCGATCCATTCCATCGTCAGCACGTGGTGGCTGGTGCGGTCCCAATCCACCGATGGCACGCGGAAGTCATGGTCGTCGCGGGTGTTCTCCGCCATCTCGGAGAGCGCGGCGGCTTCCAGCCGCAGATCCATTTCCATCGCCACCGAACGCGCCAGGGTGTCGACGATTTCGACCGGACGCAGCCGGCGCGCTTCGGCGGAGACCGCCTCCATCTTGCGCGCGGCGAACATGAAATCGCTGAGATCATGACGGAACCGGCCGCCAACTTTGGGGCGTAGTACCTTCACTGCGACTGTCTTGCGGACGCCGTCCTTGTCCACCTCGGCGCGATGTACCTGCGCGATGGACGCGGCAGCGACGGATTCGCCGAAGCTTGCAAACACCTGTGCCACAGGCTTGTCGAATGCCGTAACGATCACGGCTTCGGCCTCGGCTTGCGGAAACGGCGGCAGGCGGTCCTGAAGGTTCTCGAGATCGCGCGCCATCGTGATGCCGACCACGTCGGGCCGCGTGGCGAGGAATTGGCCGAGCTTGACGTAAGTCGGGCCGAGCCGTGTTAGCGCGCGCGACAGCCGCCCGCTGGTGGCGGCGCCGCGCCGTTCGATCAGTCGCGCAATCTTGACCGGCAACACCGCCTGCGGAGGCAGCGTGGACGGATCGGCGAAGCCGAACACGCCTTCGCGTGCGAACACGTAACCCGCACGCGCCAGTCTCAGGGTATGAGTGAGAGCAGAAATCACAAACGCCAGCCTGAATGCAGCGCGACGATGCCGCCGGACATGACGTCGTATTTGACGCGTGAAAAGCCTGCCGCGCGGATCATGTCGGCGAAGGCGTTGGGTTTTGGAAACTGCCTGATCGATTCGACGAGGTAGCGGTAGGATTCGGCGTCGCCGGTGACCGCGCGCCCCAGTTGCGGGATCACGTTGAATGAAAACAGATCGTAGATTCTGTCGAGGCCCGGAACATCGACGGTAGAAAATTCAAGACACAGAAAACGCGAGCCGGGCTTCAGCACGCGATAGGCTTCGCTCAGCGCGAGGGGAATGCGCGGCACGTTGCGGATTCCGAATGCGATGGTGTAGGCGTCAAAACTCTTGTCCGGGAAGGCGAGGGATTCGGCATTGCCCTCGACGAACGAGACCTGATGATCGAGATGCTGCGCGATGGCGCGCTCGCGGCCGACGGCGAGCATCTCGCCGTTGATGTCGCAGACGGTGGCGTGAAATTCGATGCCAGATGCCTTGGCGGCGCGAAAGGAGATGTCGCCGGTACCGCCCGCCACGTCGAGCAGCGCGAACGGCGCGTCGGTGCGCGGCGGGTTCAGCGCATTGATCATCGCCTCCTTCCAGAGCCGGTGCATGCCGCCCGACATCAGGTCGTTCATCAGGTCGTAGCGCTTCGCCACGCTGTGAAACACATCGTTCACCAGCGTCTGTTTCTCGCCAAGCTCCACATCGCGGAAGCCGAAATGCGTCGTTCCGTCAGGCCGTTCCATGCTCATCCAATCCAGGCGGCTTTTTGCGGCGGGACCATAGCCTGCCGCGCGGCGGCGCGCTACACACCCTGTCGGAAAGCGCGTATCCGACACCGCATGGCGTCAAGGTTAATGCGCAAATCGCCTGCGGGGTTGCCGATGCCGATCGAGTTCAGCCGAGTCATTCCCACCCTGCGAATGTTCGACATCCGCAAGGCGCGCGAGTTCTACATCGATTATCTCGGCTTCAAGGTCGATTTTGAGCATCGCTTCGAGCCGTCACTGCCGCTGTTTATGGGTATCTCACGGGGCGGGATACAGCTTTATTTGAGTGAACACCATGGCGACGGTTCGCCCGGTGTTCACATCACCGTCGATATGGTGGGCGTTGCCGAGTACCACGCCGAACTAGCGGCGAAAGGTTACAACTACATGCGCCCGGGTCTCGAGAAACAACCCTGGGGCGCCACCACCATGACGGTGTACGATCCATTCTCCAATCACATCATCTTCAGCGAAGCCAACAAGGCCTCGGCATGAGGGGAGCCGATGCCGGAATTACCTGAAGTCGAAACTGTCCGCCGCGGCCTGCAACCGGTGATGGAAGGCCAGCGCATCGCGCGTCTCGAGGCCCGGCGCGGCGATTTGCGCTTTCCCTTCCAGAAGGACTTTGTCGCGCGGCTTGAAGGTCACGTTGTGACGGGACTCGGTCGCCGCGCAAAATATCTGATGGCCGATCTCGATAGCGGCGATGTGTTGCTGATGCATCTCGGTATGTCAGGTTCGTTCCGTGTCGAACTCCCTGAAGGCGAGAACACGCCAGGCGAGTTTCACTATCCGCGCAGCGAGAACCGCGCCCATGACCACGTGGTGTTTCACATGGCCTCGGGCGCGATGATCTCGTTCAATGATCCGCGGCGTTTCGGTTACATGAAGATCATTCCGCGCGCGGAGATCGAAGCGGAGCCCCTGCTGCGTGGCCTCGGGCCCGAGCCTCTCGGCAATGAATTCGACGCAGCGATGCTGGCGCAGGCCTGCGCTGGAAAGAAGACGTCGCTGAAAGCGGCGCTGCTTGATCAGCGCGTCGTGGCAGGCCTTGGCAATATCTACGTCTGCGAAGCGTTGTTTCGCTCGCATCTCTCGCCGAAGCGGCAGGCCTCAACGCTGGCCGATCGCAAAGATGCGCCGACTGATCATGCAAAGCGTCTGGTGAATTCAATTCACACGGTGCTGAACGCGGCGATCAAGGCGGGTGGCTCGTCGCTGCGCGATCATCGCCAGACCGATGGCGAACTGGGATATTTCCAGCATTCGTTTCTGGTCTATGACCGCGAAGGCAAGCCCTGCAAGACACCGAAGTGCGGCGGCACGGTGAAGCGATTCACGCAGAACGGGCGATCCACATTCTGGTGTCCAACTTGCCAGAAATAACAACGCTCGGGTGGCCACTGGCCGCCAGTCGCGGGCTTCGCGCCGGCCAGAATCACCGCGCGGACGAAATGGCGAAATGGTGACGGACTCCGGCGCATAAGGCGGGATGGTGACGAACCTGTGCCTGCTCCTTCGTTCGCTGAAAATGCGGTTGATGGCAATGCAATCACACCTGTCCCGCCGACGATGGCCGGCGGCCGCACTACTTCCTCACACACACCAGCCGCAGCACTGATGATTTTGCATCAGACACACCCGACGCAACCGTCACGCCCTTCGCCTTCAAAAACTCGCGCACTGAATTCGCAGAAACAAGTAACGCCTGCGACGGCAGCGGCGTGCCCGCTGGTCCCGCCACCACCGCCGGTTTCAATCGTGTAACGCCTGCGAACTTTCCGTCGCCATCGATAGCCGCAGCACCGGAGAAGCCAACGGTTGGCTCCGGCGACAGCGTCACATCGGCGCCAACGGGCGCAGCAACGGCGGCGATGCTGGTCACGGTATTGCGTCCGCCCTGGTTCTGCGGATCGGTAATGCCGATGACGCTGACATTGGATTTCGTCGCGCCATTGCCGGACATCGCCAGCGGCTTCAATCCGTTTGCGCCGTAGATGCGCAGCAGCGCCAGTTCGCGCGCCTCGTCATCGGCGACACGAGTCGCATTGCCATAGCCCGGCACCGCAATGGTCATGCAGCCGTCAGTGGCCTGACGGTCCGCAACGATCTCGCCGTCCGCGTTGGCGATGATGCCGGTGGAGTATTCCACTTTCTTGCGCGGCGGCGGCGCATTCTGGGCAACCGCCCCGCCGGGGAATGGATTATAGGCGCTCGACATCGCCACCGTCACCGGGATCATGGTGCCTTCGGTGGCCTGATCGTACATGATGGTGAGGACGCGGACTTCATCGTCGCGGGTCTGGCCGCGGATGTAGAATTTCTTCAGGCCCTGTAATCCCGACAGCACGAAGAAATCCGGTTTCACCACGCTGTAGTCGGTCTTGCGCGCGTTCAGCTTTTTCTCGCTGGCTGCAACGGTTGCCGTAGTGGCGCCGGCTTCCTTGCGGCGCGCGAACTCGATCTGGATGGTGCCAGTGGCGGACGACCATTTGGTGCCGTTGATGTCGCTGACGATCAGCGGCACCAGCTTGGTCGGCAGACCGACGCGCGCGCCGCTGGTGGCATCGCTGACGATCTTCCAGCCGACATTGTCCTGCAGCTTTTTCGCCTCCGCGGTGAGCACGCCGCGTTCCTGCGGGTTCAGCACCCCGGTTTCTTTGCCGCCGTGGTCCTTCTGAAACGCCTTGATGGCGGAGACCATCCGCTCGCTGACCTCGCCGTTGATGGCGCCGTTGTAGAGGCTGACCCAGGCCAGATCTGACTGGATCGCAAGCCGCTCCGCCTGCGCCATGGCGTTCGCCGTGTCGGCCGGGGTCTGGGTCGCGGGACGGATCGGCACAGTGGCGACAGGTTTCGGCTTGATGGCCGACGGCGCCTGTTTGGCTTGCGGCGCTTGCTTGGCCGGCGGGTTTTGCGCGGCTGCAGCGCCGAGCAGGGCCGCCATCATCGCGGCAGTGGCAAGCGGCAATTTCATGATTGGTCTCATAGCTGGTAATAAGCGCACTTAAGCATAGAGCATGATCCCGAAAAGTGGGTACCGGTTTTCGGACAAGACCATGCTCCAGAATGACGTTAGTTTGTCCGCGACAGCGATGCGTTGGTTCGATATGCGGGCAAAAATACCTGACGCGAGAGTGATGACACTGGAATGTTGACCTCCGAAGAACTGGAACGCTACGCGCGCCATATCGTGCTGCGCGAGGTCGGCGGCCCCGGCCAAGCCGCACTCAAGGCCGCGCGGGTGCTGGTGATCGGCGCGGGAGGGCTCGGCGCCCCGGCGCTGATGTATCTGGCGGCGGCGGGCATCGGCACGCTCGGTGTGGTCGATGACGATATTGTTTCCTTGTCCAATCTGCAGCGCCAGATCATTCACGCGACGCCGGATGTCGGCCGCGCCAAAGTCGACAGTGCCGCAGACAGGATTTTGGCGCTGAATCCTCATGTCACGTTGCGCACTCATGCGGTGAGGCTCAACGCGGCCAACGCGTTGGATATCATCGAAAACTATGACGTGGTTGTTGATGGCTCTGACAATTTCGCCACGCGCTATCTTGTCTCTGATGCGTGCTATCTCGCAAAGAAGACCCTGATCGCCGGTGCGCTCGGTGTGTTCGATGCCTCGCTGACCACGATCCGCGCGCACGGGACCGATGCAAGCGGAAACAGAAACCCGACCTATCGCTGCCTGTTTCCGGAGGCGCCGCCGCCTGGCACCACGCCGACCTGCGAGGAGGCGGGTGTACTCGGCGCATTGGCCGGCGTGCTCGGTTCGATGATGGCGCTGGAAGCGATCCGCGAAATCGTCGGCTTCGGTGAGAGTCTTGTGGGGCGTCTGGTGATGATCGATGCCCGCGCCATGCGGTTCGAGACACTGCGCTATGCGCGCGACCCGTCAAATCCTTTGAACGGTGACAAGCCGACGATTATGGATCTGTCGGCGCATAAATAGGCTGAGTTTGTGCTCGCGGTGCCGAAGCTACACCACGCCGGGCAGCACGCGGTCCGGTGGCTTATGGCCGTCAAGGAAGGTGCGGATGTTGATCATCACCTTCTCGCCCATTTCGACACGGCCCTCAATGGTGGCCGAGCCCATATGCGGCAGCAGCACGACCTTGCCCGCTTTGGCGAGTCGCACCAGTTTTGGATTCACCGCAGGCTCGTTCTCGAACACGTCGAGCGCGGCGCCGGCGATCTCGCCGTCCTCGATCAGTTTGGTCAGCGTCGCTTCGTCGATCACCTCGCCGCGTGCGGTGTTGATGACGTAGGCGTCTTTACGAATGAGCTTCAGCCGCCGCGCCGACAGCAGGTGGAACGTCGCTGGCGTGTGCGGACAGTTCACGGATATGAAGTCCATGCGCGCCAGCATCTGGTCGAGGCTGTCCCAATAGGTCGCGCCCAATTCTTCCTCGATCTGCGGCGCGACGGGGCGGCGGTTGTGATAGTGGATCTGCAGCCCGAAGGCGTGAGCGCGGCGCGCCAGCGCCTGACCGATGCGGCCCATGCCGATGATGCCGAGGCGCTTGCCGCCGATGCGATGGCCGAGCATCCAGGTCGGCGACCAGCCGGGCCAGTCCTTGCCTTCGGTCAGGATCGACGAGCCTTCGATCAGGCGGCGCGGTACGGCGAGAAGCAGCGCCATCGTCATGTCGGCGGTGTCTTCGGTCAGAACCTTTGGTGTGTTGGTGACCATAATGCCGCGCGCGATCGCGGCCGCCACATCGATGTTGTCGACGCCGTTGCCAAAATTCGCGATCAGTTTGAGCCGGACGTCCGGCTGGTTGAGAATCTCGGCGGTGATCTCGTCGGATACGGTCGGCACCAGAATGTCGGCGGTGCGGACGGCCTCGGCGAGCTGTGCCGGCGTCATGGGGGTGTCGTCGAGATTGAGCCGGGTGTCGAAAAGCTCGCGCATGCGCGTTTCGGTGCTGTCGGGCAGCTTTCGCGTGACCACCACCAGAGGCTTTTTCTTACCCGGATTCATTCTCTCAGAGGCCCCCTAGTGTCCCGTATCCGACGCTCGCTTCACTTTGCAGCGCCGCTTTTGCCCGGCCGTTCAGTCCACATTAACCGGCCTGTTCGAATGTAGGAATTCGTTGCCGGTTCAGTGAGCTTTCCGCAGCTTTTCAGGCGCTTGGCCTGTGGTCCCTCTCTAGCAGAAGGCCGCGCCAAGACAAGAACCCCAGGAGGACGCCGGAAGAACCCAAGGGTTTTTGCGGGCCTTCAAGGGTTCCCAAAGGAGCGGTGTCCGGGTGGTGGTAGTGGCGTTGGGGACGCACGAAGGACGATAAGATGGGGTTTGTCAGAAATTTCGTTTTGCTTGCAGCGGCCTGCGTCGGCTGGCTCGCGTCGTGTGGCGTAGGTCTTGCCGCGAAGGAGATCGTGGTCGCGTCCAGCGGATTGCCGGTGCCGCGTTACGTCAGCCTGAAATCCGATCACGTCAACGTTCGCGCCGGCCCCACCAAGGATCAGGACGTAACCTGGATTTACACCCGCTCCGGACTGCCGGTTGAAATTACCGCGGAGTTCGAGAACTGGCGGCGTGTGCGCGATTCGGAAGGCGCGGAGGGCTGGGTCTATCACTCGCTGCTGTCGGGCAGGCGCACTGCGGTGGTCACCATGAAGAAGAAGGACGACCTTGCTCCGATCTATGACAGCGCCAATGCAACGAGCGCCGTCGCGGCCAAGCTTCAGGCCGGCGTGGTCGTGACGGTCAAGCGCTGCAACGACGGCTGGTGCCGCGTCGCCGGCAACGGTTTCGACGGCTGGATCGAGCAGCAGCGTCTCTGGGGCGTTTATGCCGACGAGAAGGTGAACTGACGCCTCCGGGTTGCGCATTTCGCGCGGCCTACGGCCCAAATGCAAACGGCCGGGACAAGCCCAGCCGTTACGATCTAAAACTCAGAAAATCCGAAGTCTTCAGCGCTTCTTGCGCAGACGCACGACCATGTCGATGCGGCTGATCTCGTAGCCTTCCGGCACGTCAGGCATCTTCTGCAGCACGAGATTGGGGTCGGGAATATCGACCAGCTCGTGGTTGCCTTCCATGTAGAAGTGATGGTGCGCGCTGGTGTTGGTGTCGAAATAGGTCTTGGTGCCGTCGACGCTGACCTGACGCAGCAGGCCGGCTTCGGTGAGCTGGTTGAGCGTGTTGTAGACGGTGGCGAGCGACACCGGCACCTTGGCGTGGGTCGCTTCCTCGTAGAGCATTTCGGCGGTCAGGTGGCGTCCACCCTTGCCGAACAGCAGCCAGCCCAGCGCCATGCGCTGACGCGTCGGGCGCAGGCCTACCGACTGCAGCATTTCGTTGACGTCATGCCACGGGCATCCGGTGAGCGCCGGCGCATGACCGTGGTGGCCATGCGGCTCATCGTGCTTATTCTCAGTGGTCACAACGTCATTCATCAGATCACTCATACGCAGGGGGTGTCACAGACGCGGCAGCATAGACCCATATCGCAGAGACCCGATATGGCAGCGCGCGCCTGCCCTCATTCAAGGGCCCGTTGCAGGGCAGTATAGGATAAGGATGCAGTTACATGCAAGTTTTTCGCAACTGGCAGGCCGTACTTTAGGTTAAAAACGGCCCCGAATCGGGGCGTTACCGGCCATTTTGACCCTCGGTAAGCCTATGATAGAGGACCGGCGAGCCGCCGCAGGACCGGCATGCCAAAATAAGGGATCCAGATGAAAGACCGCCGGAACAGCTATTCCTATGAAGAGCTTTTGGCCTGTGGCCGGGGCGAGCTGTTCGGAGCGGGCAACGCCCAGCTGCCGCTGCCGCCGATGCTGATGTTCGACCGCATCGCCGAGATCAGCGAGACCGGTGGCGAGCATGGCAAGGGCATGGTACGCGCCGAGCTCGACGTCCGGCCGGACCTCTGGTTCTTCGATTGCCATTTCAAGGGCGATCCGGTGATGCCGGGCTGCCTTGGCCTTGACGCGTTGTGGCAAATGGTCGGCTTTTTCCTCGGCTGGTCCGGCGGCCTCGGCCGCGGTCGCGCGTTAGGCCTGAGCGAACTCAAGTTCGCCGGTCAGGTTCTGCCGCATGTCACCAAGGTCGTGTACACTATCGACATCAAGCGTGTGATGCGTTCGAAGCTCTGGCTCGGCATTGCCGACGGCACGCTTTCGGCCGATGGCGAGATTTTCTATCGCGCCAAGGATTTGAAAGTTGGCTTGCTCCCGCGAGATGCCGCATTGCAGCCGGGAACGTGATGCAGGATTGTTGAGCCCGCGAGGAATCGCGGCTTCGGAGTTGCCGGCATTCAAGACCGGCATTTGGGCAATCAAGGGCGCGGACTTCCAAGCGCAACAATACAAGGGCGAGAAATCATGAGGCGGGTTGTCATCACGGGGATGGGTATTGTCTCGTCCATCGGAAACAACACTCAGGAAGTGCTTGCGAGTCTCTACGACGCCAAGCCGGGAATCTCGCGGGCCGAAGACTACGCCAAGCTCGGTTTCCGTTCGCAGGTTCACGGCGCGCCGAGTCTTGATCCATCGGGAGTCATCGATCGCCGCGCGATGCGGTTTCTTGCTGAGGGCGCTGCATGGAATCATGTTGCGATGGAGCAAGCCATTCAGGACTCCGGACTTGAGCCGTCGGACGTTTCGAACATCCGCACCGGCATTATCATGGGGTCGGGCGGTCCGTCGGCGCGCACCATTGTGGAGGCTGCCGATACGACGCGCACCAAAGGTCCGAAACGCGTCGGTCCGTTCGCTGTTCCAAAGGCCATGTCGTCGACCGCGTCCGCGACGCTCGCAACCTGGTTCAAGATCAAGGGTGTGAACTATTCGATCTCGTCGGCCTGCGCGACCTCGAACCATTGCATCGGCAACGCCTACGAGACCATCCAGATCGGCAAGCAGGACATCATCTTCGCCGGTGGCTGCGAAGAGCTCGACTGGTCGCTGTCCGTGCTGTTCGACGCCATGGGCGCGATGTCCTCGAAATACAACGATACGCCGTCCACCGCGTCGCGCGCTTACGACATCAATCGCGACGGTTTTGTGATTGCCGGCGGCGCAGGTGTTGTCGTGCTGGAGGAGCTTGAACACGCCAAGGCTCGCGGTGCGCGGATTTACGGCGAGATCGTCGGCTATGGCGCGACTTCGGATGGTTACGACATGGTCGCGCCCTCGGGCGAGGGCGCGGAGCGCTGCATGCGGATGGCGCTTGCCACCGTCAACACCAAGGTCGATTACATCAACCCGCACGCCACATCGACGCCGGCGGGCGATCCGCCGGAAATCAACGCCATCCGCAGCGTGTTTGGTGCAGGCGAGAAGTGCCCGCCAATTTCCGCAACGAAATCGTTGACCGGGCATTCGCTCGGCGCGACCGGTGTGCAGGAAGCGATTTATTCGCTGCTGATGATGAATAACGGTTTCATCTGCGAGAGCGCCAACATTCAGGAACTCGATCCGGTGTTCGCCGACATGCCGATCGTGCGCAAGCGCATCGACAATGCAAAGGTCGGTACGGTGTTGTCGAATTCCTTCGGCTTCGGCGGCACCAATGCGACGCTGGTATTCAAGCGTCTCGACGCGTAATTATTTTAACCTCACGAAAATATTGAGTGAGCAAAGCGGGTTTTGACATGTCTGGATTGATGCAAGGCAAGCGCGGGCTCATCATGGGCGTCGCCAACGATCATTCGATCGCATGGGGCATCGCAAAAGCCTTGCATGCGCAAGGCGCGGAGCTTGCCTTCACCTATCAGGGCGAGGCGCTCGGCAAGCGCGTCAAGCCGCTGGCCGAGAGCATCGGCTCGAAGCTGGTGATCCCCTGCGATGTCGAGGACGTCACGACGGTCGATGCCGCCTTCGCCGCGATCGACGAGGCCTGGGGCGGTGATCCCGAGCGCAACACGCTCGATTTCCTGATCCATGCCATCGGCTTCTCCGACAAGAACGAATTGAAGGGCCGCTACGCCGACACCACGCGCGCGAATTTCTCGCGCACCATGGTGATCTCGGTGTTTTCCTTCACCGAAGTTGCCAAGCGCGCGTCCGAGATGATGCCGAACGGCGGCTCGATTGTGACGCTGACCTTCGGCGGCTCGACCCGCGTCATGCCGAATTACAACGTCATGGGTGTGGCCAAGGCCGCGCTGGAAGCATCGACGCGGTATCTCGCGGCGGATTTCGGACGCAACGGCATTCGCGTTAATGCGATTTCTGCTGGCCCCGTGCGCACGCTGGCCGGATCGGGCATCGGCGATTCACGCGCGATGTTTGCATTTCAGCAGAAGCATTCGCCGCTGGGGCGCGGCGTCACGCTCGATGAACTCGGCGGTACCGCGCTTTATCTGCTGTCGGACATGTCCGGCGGCGTGACCGGCGAAATTCACTTCGTCGATTCCGGCTACAACATCATCTCGATGCCGCATCCGGATGCATTGAAGGCGTCCGACGAAGCCTGAGTGTAGACCGCGAGTTTTACCCTGCCGCGAGTACCGTTGCGCGCTGGAAGGCAGGCCGCGCCGAGCAGGCGTCGATATAGCGGTCGAATGACGGCCGCGTCGGCACCATCTTGAATAGTTTGATCGCGAAATTGAGTCCGGAGCCGATCATGATGTCGGCGGCTGAGAATGTCTCGCCGAGCAGGAACGGGCCCTTTTCCAGTGCAGCATCGAGAACATCGAAGACCTGCGTCGCGCTGCCCCAGGCGGCGGTGGAGGTTGGGACCTCGATCTTCGTGAAGATCTGGATCATCGCCGGCTCGATGCAGCCCGGCGAGAAAAACAGCCACTGCAGATATTTTCCGCGGCGCGGGTCGCCGATAGGCGGCGCCAGCTTCGCGTCAGGGTAGCGATCCGCAACATAGGCGCAGATCGCCGACGCTTCCGCGATGGACACATCGCCGTCCTTCAGCGCGGGCACTTTGCCCATCGGGTTGATCGCGAGATATTCGGGCGTCTTTTGCGCGCCGGTCGAGATGTCGGTCAGGACACGTTCGTAGGGCTGGCCGGTTTCTTCCATCAGCCACAGGGCCGAAAATGAACGCGAGCGCGGCGACCAATAGAGTTTCATCATCCTCAATCCTCCATGATTTTTCTATATTATAGCCAATTCATAGCAAGATTGTCTCTCGACGCCGATTTAATAGAAAAGCCCCCGCGATGCGATCGCGGGGGCTTTGTTCGTCTTGCCGTCAGGCGGGATGGCTTATTCCGCCGCTTGCAGCGTTTAGGTTAGTCCGCGAGATCGAAGCGGTCAGCGTCCATCACCTTCGCCCACGCTTTCACGAAGTCTTTTACGAACTTCTGCTTCGCGTCGGTGCTGGCGTAAACTTCAGCAAGCGCACGCAGCACCGAGTTCGAGCCGAACACGAGATCGACGCGCGTGCCGGTCCACTTGACCTCGCCGGTCTTGCGGTCGCGTCCTTCGAACAGCGTCTGATCGTCGGAGATCGACTTCCACTGCGTGCTCATGTCGAGCAGGTTGACGAAGAAGTCGTTGGTCAGCGTGCCCGGCTTGTCGGTGAGGACGCCGTGCTTGGCTCCGCCCGTGTTGATGTTGATGGCGCGCAGGCCGCCGATCAGCACGGTCATTTCCGGTGCGGTCAATGTCAGCAATTGCGCCTTGTCGATCAGTGCGGCTTCACCGAGTGCAGCTCCCGCCTTCTGATAGTTGCGGAAGCCATCAGCAACCGGCTCCATGACGGAGAATGCATGGATATCCGTCTGATCCTGCACGGCGTCGGTGCGGCCGGGGGTGAACGGCACGGTCACGGTGTGACCGGCTGCCTTTGCTGCCTGTTCGACACCGGCATTGCCGGCGAGGACGATCAGATCCGCGAGAGAGACCTGCTTGGTGCCGAAGTTCGCGCCATTGAACTCCTTGTGAATCGCCTCAAGAGCCGCGATCACCTTCGCGAGTTTTGCCGGGTCGTTGGCTTCCCAGTCCTTCTGCGGCGCAAGGCGAACGCGCGCGCCATTGGCGCCGCCACGCTTGTCACCGCCGCGGAACGTCGAGGCCGAAGCCCATGCTGCGGCGACCAGTTCGGATGCTGTCTCTTATACACATCTAGATGTGTATAAGAGACAGTTCTCCTTGAGCGCGGCGACGTCGGCGGCGTTGACCAGCGGATGGTCGGCGGCCGGCAGCACGTCCTGCCAGATCAGCTCCTCCTTTGGCACTTCCGGGCCGAGATAGCGCGAGCGCGGGCCGAGATCGCGATGGGTCAGCTTGAACCAGGCGCGGGCGAAGGATTCCGCAAAGGCCTGCGGATTTTCCAGGAACCGGCGCGAGATCTTCTCGTAGGCCGGATCGAGGCGCAGCGAGAGGTCGGTGGTCAGCATGGTCGGCTTGCGCTTCTTCGACGGATCATGCGCGTCAGGGATGACAGCTTCGGCGTCCTTGGCTTCCCACTGGATAGCGCCGCCGGGGCTGCGGGTTTGTACCCATTCGTACTTGAACAGGTTCTCGAAGAAGAAGTTGCTCCACTGCGCCGGCGTCTGGGTCCAGGTGACCTCGATGCCGCTGCCGACCGCGTCCGCGCCGAAGCCGGAGCCGTAGTTGCTGGTCCAGCCCAGGCCCTGCTCCTCCAGACCAGCACCCTCAGGAGCCGGCCCCTTGTGAGACTCGGGCGCGGCGCCATGGGTCTCCCTGCTCCTCCAGACCAGCACCCTCAGGAGCCGGCCCCTTGTGAGACTCGGGCGCGGCGCCATGGGTCTTGCCGAAGGTGTGGCCGCCGCCGATCAGCGCGACCGTCTCCTCGTCGTTCATCGCCATGCGGGCAAAGGTTTCGCGAATGAACGCGGCGGCGGAGACGGGATCGCCGTTGGCGCCGGGGCCTTCCGGGTTCACGTAGATCAGGCCCATTTCCGTGGCGCTGAGCGGCGCCGGCAACTTGTCGAGAGTCCGATGCTTCAGCCACTCGGTCTCAGAACCCCAGTTCACATCGAGATCCGGCTCCCAGACATCCTCGCGGCCTCCGGCGAAACCGAAAGTGCGGAAGCCCATGGTTTCCAGCGCCACGTTGCCGGTGAGGATCAGGAGGTCCGCCCACGAAATCTTCTGGCCGTACTTCTGCTTGATCGGCCACAGCAGGCGGCGCGACTTGTCGATATTGACGTTGTCCGGCCACGAATTGAGCGGAGCGAAACGCTGCTGGCCTCGGCCACCACCGCCACGGCCGTCCGACAGGCGATATGTGCCCGCCGCGTGCCATGACATGCGAATGAATTGCGGACCGTAGTTTCCGAAGTCGGCCGGCCACCAGTCCTGCGAGTCGGTCATCAGCTTGCGCAGATCATTCTTCAGCGCCTCGTAGTCGAGCTTCTCGAACTCTTTCCGGTAGCTGAAGGTCTGGTCCAGCGGATCGGATTTGGACGAATGCTGGTTGAGCAGATCGATGCGCAGTTGGTTGGGCCACCAGCCGCTGTTCTGGGTGCCGCCGCCTGCGCCATGATTGACCGGGCACTTGCCTGGACCTTTGTCGTCAGTTTTTGCGTCCATGTTCTTCTCCGATGATTCTGTGATTTCTGGTTCGCGGATGTGGTCTGATGCGTCGCCCGCCATTGGAAATGGCTACGGCTTCCTGCGGCGACTTGATTGTGCTCTCACGTCTCAAATGTGAGCGTTGGAATGCGCTCGCTGGCGCGTTTCGCAGTAGGCGGCGATGCGGTCGAAAACCGGTCCAGCAGAATTTTGGAAGAATTCCAGCATCAGGTCCAGTCGATTTTTCTTTATGCTGCGATAAGCTATTCTGATCGGAGAGCCCTCGCCAATGCGGTTCCAAATGCGCGTCCGCTGACGCTGGAGAACGCCAATCGCTGTGGATCGTAGGTGCTCTGGTGGGCAGATACATCCTGAAAGCACGGGCGATTCTACCATCCCTAGATGATCGCTTCGTGATTAAAAAAAGGGGCGGCTAAAAAGCCGCCCCTTCCTTTGAAATCGACTTGCTCTGGAATTTACACGCCGAGCGTGCCGGCCTTGGCGGCCGCGTAACGCTCGGAAATCTTCGCCCAGTTCACCGTATTCCACCATGCCTTGAGATAGTCGGGGCGGCGGTTCTGGTAGTTCAGATAATAGGCGTGCTCCCAGACGTCGTTGCCCATCAGCACCCGCTTGCCGTCCATAAGGGGCGAGTCCTGATTGGGGCGTGTTTCGATGGCGAGCTTGCCGGCTTTTGTAACGGTGACGAACACCCAGCCCGAACCGAATTGACGTCCGCCTGCGGCGTTGAAGTCGGTCTGGAATTTTTCCAGTCCGCCGAGATCGCTGGTGATTGCAGCGAGAACCTCGCCCTCTGGGTTGCCGCCGTTCGGGCCCATGATTTCCCAGAACATGGTGTGGTTGGCGTGACCGCCGAGATTGTTGCGCACCGTGAACTTGATGCTGTCATCGAGGGCGTTGATGTTGCCGAGGATGTTTTCGATCGGCGTGGTGCCAAGCTGGGGATTGGTCTTGGCGACGTTATTCATATTGGCGACATAGGCCGCATGATGCTTGTCGTGATGGATTTCCATGGTCCTGGCATCGATGTGCGGTTCAAGCGCATTCGTCGCGTAGGTAAGGGCGGGAAGCGTGAACGGGCCGGTGGCAGGCGCTGCTGCAGGTGCCGGCGCTGCGGCCTGCGCGAAGAGGGCGCGAGGCGCGGCTGCGGCGGCAACGATGCTACTGGCTGCAAGGAAGAGACGACGGCGCGAGATTGGTGACATGGATTTCTCCCGGAGTTGAGGGCTGGTGCAGCGCAGAACCTGACAGCTGATTTTCGGCTGGAGCCTGGCTGCCTCAAAGTCAATTTGTCGAAACAAACGCGCTAAATACGCAATTGTGCCGTAACCGGTTTCAGTAGGCTTCACCAGAGACTGAGCGGCCCATGAAAACGGGCAAGAAAAAGGGGCGGCAAAATGCCGCCCCTTACGTAACACAGTATTTTGAAGCTTATTCCGCCGCGGAGACGCCTTCGGCCTTCTGCTTGGCCTCGAGGTCTTCGCCGGTTTCCTGATCGACGGCTTTCATCGACAGGCGAACCTTGCCGCGATCGTCCAGGCCGAGCAGCTTGACCTTGACCTTGTCGCCTTCCTTGACGACGTCAGAGGTCTTCTGCACGCGATTGGCGGCGAGCTGGCTGATGTGAACCAGACCGTCCTTCGGTCCGAAGAAGTTCACGAACGCGCCGAACTCCATCACCTTGACGATGGTGCCGTCGTAGATCTGGCCGACTTCCGGATCGGAGGTGATCGACTTGATCCACTTGATCGCGGCGCGGATGGACTCGCCGTTGGCCGACGCCACCTTCACGGTGCCGTCGTCCTCGATGTTGATCTTGGCGCCGGTCTTCTCGACGATTTCGCGGATGACCTTGCCGCCGGTGCCGATCACGTCGCGGATCTTGTCGGTCGGGATCTGCAGCACCTCGATGCGCGGCGCATGTTCGCCGAGCTCCGCGCGGGCGTTGGTAAGCGCCTTCGCCATTTCGCCGAGGATGTGAATGCGGCCGTCCTTCGCCTGGGCGAGCGCGATCTTCATGATCTCTTCGGTGATGCCCGTGATCTTGATGTCCATCTGCAGCGACGTGATACCGGTTTCGGTACCCGCCACCTTGAAGTCCATGTCGCCGAGATGATCCTCGTCGCCGAGGATGTCGGAGAGAACCGCGAAGCGCTTACCTTCGAGAATCAGGCCCATCGCGATACCCGCGGTCGGCCGCTTCAGCGGAACGCCCGCGTCCATCAGCGACAGCGATGCGCCGCAGACCGAAGCCATCGAGCTTGAGCCGTTCGACTCGGTGATCTCCGAGACGACGCGCAGCGTGTACGGGAACTCGTGCGCCGCCGGGAGCACTGGATGCAGCGCGCGCCAGGCGAGCTTGCCGTGGCCGATTTCGCGACGCTTGGTGCCGCCGAGACGGCCAGTTTCGCCGACCGAGTAGGGAGGGAAGTTGTAATGGAGCAGGAAGCGCTCCTTGTACGTTCCTGACAGCGAGTCGATGTACTGCTCGTCTTCGCCGGTGCCGAGGGTGGTGACCACCAGCGCCTGGGTTTCGCCACGCGTGAACAGCGCCGAGCCATGGGCGCGGGGCAGCACGCCGACTTCGGCGATGATCGGACGAACCGTCTTCGAATCGCGGCCGTCGATGCGCTTGCCGGTGTCGAGGATGTTGTTGCGAACCACGTTCGCTTCCAGCTCCTTGAACACGCCCGCGACGCGCAGCTTGTCGAACTTCGGCTCCTGACCTTCCGGGAAGAAGTGGTCCATGACCTTCTTCTTCACCGCGCCGACCGCAGCGTAGCGGTCCTGCTTGATCGGAATGGCGTAGGCCGTACGCAATTCGGCTTCGCCGACGCTGCGCATCTCGGTGTCGATCGCGCTGTTGTCGTCGGTCTTGACCTCGCGCGGCTCCTTCGCGGCCTTCTCGGCCAGTTCGATGATCGCCTTGATCACCGGCTGGAAGTGGCGATGACCGAACATCACCGCGCCGAGCATGACGTCTTCGTTCAGTTCCTTGGCTTCCGATTCCACCATCAGCACGGCGTCGGCGGTGCCGGCGACGACGAGGTCGAGATTGGTGTCAGCCATTTCATCGAGCGTCGGGTTGAGAACGTATTCGTCGTTGATGAAGCCGACGCGTGCTGCACCGATCGGGCCCATGAAAGGCGCGCCGGAAATGGTCAGCGCTGCCGACGACGCAACCAGCGCCAGGATGTCGGGATCGTTTTCCATGTCGTGCGACAGCACGGTGACGATGACCTGGGTCTCGTTGCGCCAGCCGTCGGCGAACAGCGGACGGATCGGACGGTCGATCAGACGGGAAACCAGCGTTTCCTTTTCGGTCGGACGGCCTTCGCGCTTGAAGTAGCCGCCGGGAATGCGGCCGGCCGCATAGGTCTTTTCCTGATAGTCGACAGTGAGCGGCAGGAAGTCGATGCCGTCCTTGGCGGACTTGGCGGCGACGACGGTCGCGAGCACGATGGTCTCGCCGTAGGTCGCGATCACTGCGCCGTCGGCCTGACGGGCGATCTTGCCGGTCTCGAGCTTGAGTGGTCGCCCACCCCAGTCCAGTTCGACTGAATGAGATTTAAACATTGGATATGTCTTTCATGGGTTCACGAAAGCATGGGCCCTTGAAACACAAAAACCATGCGCAAGATTGCGAGACGCTGACTGCAATGCAATTGCATCAGCGTCCGGCGATCCTGCCATGGTCTTTATATTTCGAATGGCGTCCATCCTTCCGATGGTACGGGCATCTAACCCGTTTTCGCCCAGCCGCCGGATTGCTGCTGGACACGCCGCATAGTGAGTTTGCCGGGAATCCCGAAACGAACCATGCGAAAACGCGCGCAAAACGATGCGCGCGTGAATCTGTTAGCGACGAATGTTGTGCTTCTCGAGAAGCGACTTGTAGCGCGCCTCGTCCTTCCGCTTCACATAATCGAGAAGCGAACGGCGCGTGGACACCAGCTTCAAAAGGCCGCGGCGGGAATGGTTGTCCTTACCGTGGGTCTTGAAGTGTTCCGTGAGGTTGGCAATGCGTTCCGACAGGATCGCGACCTGAACCTCAGGCGAACCGGTGTCACCGGTCTTGGTTGCATTCTTCTTGATGACTTCCGCTTTGCGTTCTGCGGCAATCGACATCGTCAAACACCTTCTTTGCGACTGGGACTGGCAGTCAGTCCGGTCAGGTTGAACACGCGCTTGGGGATGAGTTCGCCATTGCCAATCTCGGCGAGGGCCAAAAGCCTTCCTCCGACGGTGACATAGACTGTGCCGTTTGAAATTGGCGCATCCCGTCCGCGCAACAAAACCGCTTGGCCCCTGTGGAGCCTTGCGGCATCAGCCCGTGTGACGGCCAGTGCCGGGATGTCGTCCAGCGCGGTCTCAACGGGCAAAAGCGCGTCGGCGAGGCTGCCCTCGCCAGACGCGGCTCTATCGCACAAAGCCTCCAAATCTGCCAGCGGAATCATGTCCGCTTCGGTAAACGGCCCGCACAATGTGCGCCGGAGCGCGCAAATATGGCCGTAGCAGCCCAAAATCCGGCCCATATCGCGGGCCAGGGCCCGGACGTAAGTTCCCTTGCCGCATTCGGCCTCGAACACTGAACGATCGTTATCCAATTGTTCCACAAGGGTTAATTCGTGAATCTCGACCGGACGGGGGGCCAGCGCCACGACTTCGCCGTCGCGGGCGAGGTCATAGGCCCGCTCGCCCTGGATCTTGATGGCGGAATACTGCGGCGGCGTCTGTTCGATGGTTCCGGTGAACTGCGGCAGCAGCGCCCGGATCGCCTCAGGCGTCGGGCGGGCCGAGCTGGTCTGGGTGGCGCGGCCCTCGGTGTCGTCGGTGTCGCGTTCCTCGCCCCAGCACACTGTGAAGCGATAGCGCTTGCGGCCATCCATCACGAAGGGGACCGTCTTGGTGGCTTCGCCGAGTGCGATCGGCAGTCCGCCGGACGCCAACGGATCGAGGGTGCCGGCATGGCCCGCACGCTTGGCATTGAACAGGCGCTTGAGCACGGCGACCGCATGGGTCGAGGTCATGCCGACCGGCTTGTCGAGGCAGACCCAGCCGTGAACGTCGCGGCGGTCACGTTTCTGCTGGCCGCCTTGGCGCGATTGCTTGCCGCCCTGTTGATGGCGCGGATCGTTGTGCCGCGCGCCGCTCGTCGCGGGAGCGTTCGAAAATTTATTTTCGGCAGGCGCATTCGAATCGGCGATTTGCGGCTCGATCACGCTGTCTGGAGTGGTCACATTCATCAGTCTTGGCCCGAATCTGTCTTGAGGTCTTTTTGAACCGCAGGTGTTCTCAGTAATTTCTCGATCCGTTCTGCTTCGTCGAATCGTTCGTCAACGCGAAAGCGAAGATCAGGAGCGAATTTTAAGTTAACGCGATGCGCGACTTCGCCGCGGAGAAACTTCTTGTTGCGCTCGAGTGCCGCGACGACCTCTGCAAGGCCGCGTCCGCCGAGGGGCATCACATAGACGGTCGCGAGTTTCAGGTCTGGCGACATCCGCACTTCCGGCACTGTGATGATGTGCCCTTCGAGCGCCGGATCGTGCACGCCGCCTTGTGCCAGAATGTCCGCGACCGCGTGGCGGATGATTTCTCCGACGCGCAACTGGCGTTGCGACGCGCCGGTACTGCCGCCGCGCGGGTCGCTGTCCTTTTTGCGAGGTGCCATGGTTGTCCTGTCCAAAAATCAAATCGTCGTGGCCGGGTTTCCCCGGCCACTTGCAGCTTGAAAGGTAGAAGTTCAGTCGTGGATGGCCGGATCAAATCCGGTCACGACGACTTAAGTCTGGAGACGGAAAAGCGAGCCTGTAAGACTTGGACTTACAAGGAGCGCTGAATGGTCTCCACGCGATAACACTCGATAACGTCGCCGACGCGCATGTCCTGATAGTTCTCGAAAGCCATACCGCATTCCTGGCCGGACTGGACTTCCTTCACTTCATCCTTGAAGCGCTTCAGCGTCGACAGCTTGCCTTCGTGCACGACGACGTTGTCGCGGATCAGGCGCACATTGGCGCCGCGTTCCACGCTGCCGTCGGTGACGCGGCAGCCTGCGATCTTGCCGACCTTCGAAATGTTGAACACTTCGAGGATCTGGGCGTTGCCGAGCATGGTTTCGCGCAGTGTCGGCGCGAGCAGACCCGACATCGCTTTCTTCACGTCATCCACGAGATCGTAGATGATGTTGTAGTAGCGGATTTCGATGCCGTTGCGCTTGGCGAGCGCCGCCGCTTCCTTGTTGGCGCGCACGCTGAAGCCGATGATCGCTGCGTTGAAACCTTCCGCCAGCGTTACGTCGGATTCCGAGATGCCGCCGACGCCCGCATGAAGGATGCGCGCCGCGACTTCGTCGGTGCCGAGCTTTTCCAGCGAACCCAGGATGGCTTCGAGCGAACCCTGCACGTCAGCCTTGATGATCAGCGGGAAGTCCTTGCGGCCCGTGGTCTTGAGCTGGCTCATCATCTGCTCGAGCGAACCGCGCATGCCGGTTGAGGCGGCGGTTTTCTCGCGCTTCTGATGGGCGCGATAGTCCGTGACCTGACGGGCACGGGCTTCGTTCTCGACCACGGCGAGGCGATCGCCGGCTTCCGGCGGACCGTTGAAGCCGAGCACTTCGACCGGCACCGAGGGGCCGGCTTCGTGCACGGTCTCGCCCTGATCGTTGATCAGCGCGCGAACACGGCCCATTTCGGCGCCGGCCACGATGATGTCGCCGACTTTGAGCGTGCCGCGCTGAACCAGCACGGTGGCCACGGGACCGCGGCCGCGATCGAGCTTGGCTTCGATCACAGTACCTTCGGCCGGGCGATCCGGATTGGTCTTCAGGTCGAGCAGGTCGGCCTGCAGCGCAATCATTTCCAGCAGCTTGTCGAGATTGGTCTTGTTCTTGGCCGAGACTTCGACATCGACCACGTCGCCGCCGAAGGATTCGACCTGCACTTCATACTGCAGCAGTTCGGTGCGCACGCGCTCAGCCTTGGCATCCGGCTTGTCGATCTTGTTGATCGCCACGATCATCGGAACCTTTGCGGCCTTGGCGTGATTGATCGCCTCGATGGTCTGCGGCATGACGCCGTCGTCCGCTGCGACCACCAGGATCACGATGTCGGTGACCTTGGCGCCGCGTGCGCGCATCGCGGTGAACGCGGCGTGGCCGGGGGTGTCGATGAAGGTGATCTTCTTGCCGCTTTCCGGCGAGGTGACCTGATAAGCGCCGATGTGCTGGGTGATGCCGCCGGCTTCGCCGCTGACGACATTGGCGTGGCGCAGCGCATCGAGCAGCGAGGTCTTGCCGTGATCGACATGGCCCATCACGGTGACGACCGGCGGGCGCGGTGTCGTGTCGGAAGCATGATCTTCGGCGACGTCGAACAGACCTTCTTCAACGTCCGACGCGGCGACGCGCTTGACGGTGTGGCCCATTTCCTCGGCGATCAGTTGCGCGGTATCGGCGTCGATCACGTCGGTGATCTTGTGCATCGCGCCCTGCTTCATCAGCAGGCGGATCACGTCGACCGCACGTTCGGTCATGCGGTTGGCGAGTTCCTGAATCGTGATGGCTTCCGGGATCGTGACTTCGCGGATCAGCTTTTCCTTCGGCTCGTTGGACGCGTGGCCCTTGAGGCGCTGGGTGCGGCGGCGGAACGAGGCGATCGAACGCTCGCGCACTTCGTCGGCGTTCAACGCGGTGGAAATGGTCAGACGGCCGCGCTGCTTGGCAGGCGCGGGCTTCGCGGTGGGCTTCGCCGCGACCACGGGCCGCGCGACGCCGCCGGGACGGCGCACCATGCGCGGAGCTTCATCGTCATCGGAACCGTCGGCCGCGACGGCTGCAGGCCGCGCAGGCGCGCTTGGCGCTTTCGCAGTGGCAGGTGCAGCAGCCTTGGCGGCGGCTTCGCTGCGCTTATTGGCCTCGCGCTCCGCGCGGGCCTTGGCTTCTTCCTCGGCGCGGTGACGTTCTTCCTCGGCTTTCTTGCGGGCTTCGGCGGCTTCGCGCTCCTGCTGTTCCTTGAATTCCTTGGTGTTGCGGCGCGCGGCTTCCGCTTCCGCGGCGCGGCGCTCTTCCTCTTCACGAATGCGTGCATCGGCCAGCGCGCTGGCGCGTGCGCTCTGCTCGTCATCAGTCAGTGTCTGCAACACGACGCCCGACTTGCGGGCCACCGGACGCGGCGGCTCTACGGGGCGCGGCGCAACCTTCGCGGGCGCTGCGACAGGCGCGGCGGGAGCCGCTTCAACTGCGGGCGCGGGATCGCCGGCAAGACGGCGTTTGGTTTTCTTCTCGACCAGCACCTGCTTGGTGCGGCCGTGACTGAAGCTCTGGCGCACGACGCCGGTCTCTGTGCGCGGTTTCAGCGACAGAGTCTTCGTACCGACGCTCAGCGGCTTATCGCCAGGATTCTTCGTATCAGCCATTCAACAGTCCCAATCTCGTTCGTTGCTCGCATACCGGCCGTGCCGGCAATGCCCTAAATCGTCTTGTCCGTTTCGCCGCTGTTGCCGCCGCCTGTCATCCGGAATCGGATGAGCGTCTGGCACCGTGCGAGGAAGGTCTTGCCTGCCGAGCCCGCGAGCAGGGCAGCATGTACCACATTTGCCCGCCCAAGTGCCAAATCCAATTCATCGGTGGTCAGGACGCTGACAACGGGCAAATCCCCTGATTCCACGCTGTTTTCCCGCGTCATGGCGGCCAGCCTGGCATTCAGCTTGCGGATTCCGTCCGGAGCGCCGTCGGTGGAGTGGATCAGGGCTGTGGCCTGCCGCCCCTCGATTGCGCCTTCGACCTTGGAAAATCCCGACACCACCTGGCCGGCTTTCGCGGCCATGGCGAGGGCTTCGGCCACGCTGCGGACCATCAGCCGCTCGACGTCGTCGGCGAGCGTTTTCGACACCTTGACGTCGCGCTTGAAGCTTTTCGCAAAAACATTGCGCCGGGCGGCTTCCGTCACCGCGGCATGGGACAGCGAAATCCACAACCCGCGTCCGGGCAGCTTGCGCTTCAGATCCGGGATCGGCTCGCCCGTGGGCGAGACGACGAAGCGGATCAGATCGTCGATACCTGCGACTTGCCGCGTGACCGCGCACATCCGCTCGGTCCCGGACTTTGTCCGGGGCCCGTGGTCGAGATCTGCTGGATCAGCGATGGCAAGCATGCGCGGGTCATGTCCTTTCACTCGTAGCGAGCATGATGTTGTCCGAAAACCGCTTCATCATTCTCTGACCAGTTCAGGCCGGATGGTCTTCGGAGGGAGAGGTCTCCTCGGACTTCTTGGCAAGATCGGCCTCGGTGATCCAGCCGGCGACGACGCGCGCCTGCATGATCATGGCCTCGGCGTCTTCGCGCGAAACTTCGTTGGGATCGAGAATGCCAGGGTGCTTGGTGGTCTCGCCGTCCTTGCGTTCCACCCAGCCGACCAGATCGTCGGTGGCGCAGCCGGCCAGATCCTCGACGGTCTTGATGTCGTTCTCGCCGAACTTCACCAGCATCTTCGAGGTCACACCCGGTACCGTCGTCAAAGCGTCTTCCACGCCCAGTTCCTTTCGCTTCGCTTCGAGTTCAGACTCGAGCTGTTCAAGATATTCGCGCGCACGGCTTTGCAGCTCGTTGGCAGTTTCCTCGTCGAAACCCTCGATGCTGGTGAGTTCCCGCGGGTCCACCAGAGCCAGATCCTCGACCGAACCGAAACCTTCCGACGCCAGCAATTGGCCGACGACTTCGTCGACATTGAGGGCTTCCATGAAGACGCGAGTCGAGTTCTCGAAGTCGGCCTGACGGCGCTCCGATTCTTCCTGCTCGGTCAGAATGTCGATGTCCCAGCCTGTCAGCTGCGAGGCGAGGCGCACGTTCTGGCCGCGGCGGCCGATAGCGAGCGACAGCTGGGCCTCGGGAACGACGACCTCGATGCGGTTTGAATCTTCGTCGAGCACGACCTTGGTGACTTCAGCGGGCGCCAAGGCGTTGACGATGAAGCTCGCCGCGTCCGGGTTCCACTGGATGATGTCGACCTTCTCGCCCTGCAGTTCGTTCACCACGGCCTGCACGCGCGAACCGCGCATACCGACGCAGGCGCCGACCGGATCGACCGAGGAATCGCGTGAAATCACGCCGATTTTCGCGCGCGAGCCCGGATCGCGGGCCACCGCCTTGATCTCGACGATGCCGTCATAGATTTCGGGAACTTCCTGCGCGAACAGCTTCGCCATGAACTGCGGATGGGTGCGCGAGAGAAAGATCTGTGGCCCACGGGTTTCGCGGCGGACGTCGAAGATATAAGAGCGCACGCGGTCGCCGTTGCGGAACACTTCGCGCGGCAGCATTTCGTCACGCCGCACGATGGCTTCGCCGCGGCCCAGATCGACGATGACGCTGCCATATTCGACGCGCTTGACGACGCCGTTGACGATCTCGCCGATGCGGTCCTTGAATTCCTGATACTGCCGGTCGCGCTCGGCTTCGCGCACCTTCTGCACGATCACCTGCTTGGCCGACTGGGCGGCGATGCGGCCATATTCCAGCGGCGGCAGCGTGTCGGCAATGGTGTCGCCGACCTGCGCGCCGGGATTGGCGCGCTGCGCGTCCTTCAGGGAAATCTGGTTGGCGGAGTTCTCGACCTGATCGACCACGAGCATGTGGCGGGACAGGCGCAACTCGCCCTTCTTGGCGTCGATCTCGGCGTGCACGTCGGTCTCGCTGCCGTAGCGGGCGCGGGCCGCCTTGGCGATGGCGTCCTCCATCGCCGCGATCACGATCGAGCGGTCGATCGATTTCTCGCGCGCAACGGCGTCGGCGATCTGCAGCAGTTCGAGTTTATTGGCGCTGACAGCGGCCATGGCTCAGTCTCCTTCGTGGTGGTCCGATGTGCCTGCGCGCTTTTTCTTYTCAGCGGCGAGGCGATGTTCCTTGGTGTTGGTGGGCTTCGGCTTGGACTTCGGTTTCGGCTTGAAGCTCTTGGATATGGGAAGTTCGGCGCGCGCCTTCTTCGCGTGTTCGGGCGGCGGCGGCGCGAGGCCCAGATCTTCCCGGATTTCACGGGCGGCCGATTTGCCCCGGCGCATGGATTCCGCGATCAACTCGTCGGTCAAGACCAGCCGCGCGTCGGAAATATCTTCCATCACCAGCGTCACATGGGCGTCCTGATCGGCGCGCACGTCGTCGCGGATAATCTTGATGCCGTTGCCTTCAACGCCGTCGAGCTTGCCGCGGAAACGTTTGCGGCCCTCATGCGCCACAGCCATCTCGATTTTCACCAGATGTCCCGCATAGCGCTCGAAATCGGTGCGGCGGACCAGCGGCCGGTCGATGCCGGGCGACGAAATTTCGAGGCGATAGGCGCGTTGGATCGGATCGGCGATGTCCATCACCGGCGAAAGAGCTTTTGAGATCGCCTCGCAATCCTCGATCTGCATGGTGCCGTCGGGTCGCTCGGCCATGATCTGCACGGTGCAGCCGGCTTCGCCCGAAACCTTGATCCGCACCAGCCGGTAGCCCATGCCCTGCAGCACGGGTGCTGCAACGATCGCCACGCGCGCAGCCACGCCCGGCTCGACCACAAGGCGCGGTTCGGCAAGCAGTTCGGCGTCAACAATGACAACGTCGGTTGGATCGGTCATGTCCAGGATCAAGAACGCTCTTCTGTTGGCGGTTTCGCCGCAGCACGCGGCGCGTGTCGTCAGGTAATAAAAAAGAGCGGGTCCCGCGGGGCCCACTCTCCTACATATCCGTATGAGAATTTATCAGTTGCGGCGGATATAGACTTTTTTGGCCTGTGCGGCAAGGGCTTCCCGCCGGTCTGCCGGCAATTGAAGATCGGGATTTTTGGCCCGGCAATCGGCTAATTTGTTGAAAGAGCGGGTGATCTTGCCGTGGACCCCGCCGGATTGCGGCGGTTCAGGGGCACCTTTTCGACCGCCACACATCAAAGCGAGCTTTCCGGCTAACCGTTCATTCATCTGGCGCACTTATTGTTCCCGAGGCTCCCGGGTGGAGCATGGCGTATACGGCGGACCGCCGCGCCAGCGTTTGACCTGAGATACGAATGGCAACTGCCTTTTCCCTGATTCCGGAACTCGATGAGATCGTCAAGAACGGCACTGCTGAGAGGCGGGCGGAGGCGATCGAGCGGATTTCCGACCTTTTTCTGGAAGGCGCCGCGCATTTCGAAACCCAGCATGTCGCGCTGTTCGATGACATTCTGGTCAGTCTGGTGCCAAAGACAGAGATCGAAACCCGCGTCGATCTCGCGGAGCGGCTGTCGAAGCTGGACAATGCGCCGCCGACGCTGGTGAAGCAGCTCGCGCATGAGAACGAAATCAAGATCGCCGGTCCGATCCTGAGCAACTCGCCGTTGCTCGACGATCCTACTCTGGTCGATATCGCGCGGGGCAAAGGCCAGGACCATCTGGCGGCCATTTCCGGACGTCCTACACTCTCGCCATCCGTGACCGATGTGATTGTCCGCCGCGGCGATCGCGAAGTGGTGCGCAGCGTGGCGGCCAATGCCGGGGCGCAATTCTCCGATGATGGCTATTCGGGACTGGTCAAGCGCGCCAGCGACGACGGCATGCTGGCGGTCGCCGTCGGCCAGCGCGAAGATCTTCCAGCGGCGTCGCTGAAGCAGTTGCTGACGAAGTCGGTGGACATCGTGCGCCGCCGCCTGTTCGACATGGCGAAGCCGAAGCAGAAAGCCGCAATCAATCAGGCACTGAGCGAGATTTCGACCGAGTCGAAAGCGCAGCCGCAGGCGCGCGATTTTGAGCCGGCCCAGCGCGCCATTTTGGCGCTGCACGAAGCCGGAGAACTCAACGAGGCGTCGCTGCTCGGATATTCCAAGCAGCACAAGTACGAGGAATCGATCGCGGCGTTCGCGGCGCTGACGGGAATGCGGCTGTCGGTGGTCAATCAACTGGTCGTGGGCGACCGCTATGATCCCATTCTGCTTCTCGGCAAGTCGATCGGGCTGGAGTGGGCTACCGTGCGCGCGCTGATCATGTTGCGGCTCGGGCCGGGGCGGTCTCCTGCCGGCCCTGACATCGAGGATGCTCGCCTTAACTATGAGCGGCTGTCGCCGGCGACGGCGCAGCGCGTTCTGACCTTCTGGCGCGCGCGCGACAAGAACTTGCCGGCTTAAGAATTCAGCCGCTTGAAGATCAGGTAAGCGGCCTTGCGTCCCTCGCGATCGGCCTTTCTGCCATAGCGCGTCATCGTGTAGTGCGGCCACGGCAAGCGCCAATCATCAGCCCGTTCCGCCGTCCACATGAAGTCCGCGGAGCGCTGCATGTGCATCAATGTCCACGAGCAATAATCATCGATATCGCTGACAAAACGAAACTCTCCGTTCCGTTTGAGGATGCGTGACATCTCGGCGATGGTTGCATCCTGCACGAAGCGGCGCTTCCAGTGCCGCCGCTTCGGCCATGGGTCGGGATGAATGAGGTCGATGCGCGCAAAGCTCAACGGCTGCGCCCAGGCGAGCAGTTCGGCCGCATCGCCCGCGAACAGACGGACGTTCGTGATGTTGTGCGCTTCGATCTGCGCAAGAATTTTCGCCATGCCGTTGACGTAAGGCTCGCAGCCGATGAAGCCCGTCCGCGGAAACGCGAGCGCTTCGGCGACCAGATGTTCGCCGCCGCCAAATCCGATTTCGAGACGCATCTCGTCGATCGGGGAATCGAACAGTGATCCTGGATTGGATGCGTTCGCGTGGCTGAGATCCAGCGCGAGATGCGGCAGCAGATGTTCGATCAGGTCGGCCTGATGATTGCGGAGCTTGTGTCCCTTGCGCCGTCCGAAAAACGATCCGTGACCGTGCTCGGCAATCTTGTGCGATGGCGCGGAGTCGTTTTCTGACATGGGTTTTTACTCTAGCCGGCCGCAGCCGCGCGTTGCGACGTCCGCTCGTAATTTACGACGCGTCGGATTCGCGTGCCGCCATCTGCTCGACGAGTTCCACGATGCTGCGGCGAAGCTTGGCGTCTTTGATGCGTGTGAAAGCCCGGGTGAGCGCCAGCCCCTCGGAGGTAGCCAGGAAATCCGAAACATAGGCAGGCGACTGCGCTTCGCTGAAACCCGCCAGCGCATTCGGTCCAGCTGGTCCGCCTTCGAACAGGAACGAAACCGGCACCTGAAGGATTTCGGAAATCTGTTGCAGACGGCTCGCACCGATCCGGTTGGTTCCCTTTTCGTATTTCTGCACTTGCTGGAATGTCAGTCCGAGAGACTCGCCGAGCTTTTCCTGACTCATCCCGAGCATGATCCGCCGCATACGCACGCGGCTGCCGACATACTTGTCAACGGGGTTCGGCGCTTTGGTCGTCATCTGTTCGAGCCGCCTATCTCTGTATATCGGATACCAGTCATGGCGCTTAAGCTAGACAAGACTTCGGAATACGCTGCTTGCGATGACATCGTCAAATACTTGTCGAATGAGAGCTAAAAGAATCTACGTTAAGTCTTATGGCGATAACCGTACGCTTGCACCGCACTTAATCAATTCCAACGGCGATTGTTCGCCGGAACTTGTAATAGTGCAATAACGCAAGCCACTTGAACTATACGTGGGGATCAGGCTTTTTGTTTCGCGCGCCGCCTAATAATGAAGATGAACGCCAGCGCCGTTACAACTGCGATTGGAACATCCTGAACACGCGAAAACACCGTATTTGACAGGGGTTTTGGCAGCGCGGAGTCCAGCACGCCTTCTGCGCCGAGACCAAGATGAACGACGATCCGGCCGAGCGGATCGATCACTGCAGAGATCCCTGTGTTCGCAGCGCGTACAACCGGGAGTCCTTCTTCGATGGCTCTTACCCGCGACTGCTGCAAGTGCTGATAGGGGCCGGTTGAAATGCCGAACCAGCCGTCGTTGGTCAGATTAACGATCCAGCCGGGCCGGTCGTCACGCGGAACGATGTCGCCCGGAAAGATCGCCTCATAGCAAATCAGCGGCAGCATGCGCGGCGCATTCGGCAACGCCATCGTGCGCCGCCGGTCGCCCGGAATGAAGCCGCCGCGCATCTTCGTGATCTGCACGAAGCCGAGTTTCTCCATCGCGGATTGAAACGGCAGATACTCGCCGAATGGAACCAGATGCAGCTTGTCGTAAATCGACAGGATCGTTCCGTCGTGATCGATGACATAGATCGAGTTGTAGGCGCGCGTGATCTGCGTGCCCGCGGGTTGGTCCGGCGGGCGGATCGCGCCGGTGATCAGCACCGTCCCCTGCGGCAGGAGACCCGCGATCTGCGCCATGGCATCGGCTTCGCGCGTCAGGAAAAATGGAAATGCGGACTCCGGCCAGATCAGTATCGTCGCATCGCGCACGCCGCTCGACTGCGGTCCGGTCGCGCGGTCCGACAGTGACAGATATTTTTCCATCACCATCTGCTTCGCAGCGTAGTTGAATTTCACGTCCTGCTGCAGGTTCGGCTGCATCAGCCGCAGCTTGACCTTGTCGACGAACTGCGTCGGCTCGCTCGCCAGTCTGATGGTGCCATAGATGCCCATTGCAGCGAGAACGAGCAGCGACAAGACCGGCGCGAGCCACGGGCGCCGTGTGATCAGACGATCGTCGATCAGCACGGCCGGACTTGCGAACACGGCTACCGCGATGAACGTCAAGCCCCACAGGCCAATCAGCGACGCGGTCTGCGCGAGCGCGAGCGGCTCGGTCAGTGCGTAACCGAGGGTGTTCCATGGAAAGCCGGTCAGGATGTGTCCGCGCAGCCACTCACTGACCGTAAGCGCGCTGGCGAGACCGAGAATGCGGAACGCGTCGGAGGTCCAGATCAGGCGCGCCAGCGCAAAACCGAAAGCCATGAACAGCGCGAGTAGCGCGGGCAGTCCCATTACTGCGAACGGCAGCAGCCACGCGAAGGTATCGGCGTCCACAAGGAACGCGTATCCCACCCAATAGAGTCCCGCGACGAAATAACCGAAGCCGAACCACCAGCCGCTCAGGGCGGCTGCGGGAATGCCGCCGAGGCGTCCCGCACCCGCGCCGTCGATCAGCCAGATAATGATCGGAAAAGTCAGAAACAGGATCGGCCATGCATTGAACGGCGCCATCGCCAGCGCCGACAGCGCTCCTGCAACGAACGCGAGCAGTGCGCGCTTCCATCCCCATGAGAGAATGATGCCGGAGGCGAGGGCGCGGAGTGATATCATCCTCTGGCAGCACCGTCGCTGGGCGAAGCCGGATCGCTCGTCGAGGCCTGCGCGGCATCGTTCGCTGCCTCGCGCCGCCGCGTCTCGCGATGACGCAGATTGGAGCGGTCCTTGTGCGTCCCGATGCGCACGCGCTTGACGCGGCGCGGATCGGCGTCGAGCACTTCGATTTCGAAATCGCCCGGCCCGGAAATGATTTCGCCGCGCACCGGCAGGCGGCCGACTTGTGTCACCAGATAGCCGCCGAGCGTATCGACGTCCTCGCCCGCCTCGCCGGTGTCGAATGCCTCGCCCACAACAGAGGTTACGTCATCAAGGCTCGCGCGTGCGTCCGCGATGAACGACCCGTCGGATTGCTGAACCACGGATGGCGCTTCGTCGCCGTCGTGCTCGTCGTCGATCTCGCCGACCACCTGTTCGACGATGTCTTCGATCGATACCAGTCCGTCGGTGCCGCCGTATTCATCGACCACCAGTGCGAGATGAATCCGCGTCGCCTGCATCTGCGCCAGAAGATCGATGGCCGGCATGGACGGCGGAACGTAGATCAGCTTGCGCATGATGTTGGCGTCCGCGAGATGCATGCGAAGATCGACCGCTCGCAGATCGAGGCCCGCCGGAAACGGCTTCTTGCGCTTGGCGTTGACTTCGTCGGGGACCTTTGCCTTCGATGTCATGAACGCGAGCAGGTCGCGGATGTGGACGAAGCCTTCAGGGTCATCGAGGGTGTCGTTATAAACCACGAGGCGCGAATGGGCCGCGCTTTCGAACAGGCTCATCAATTCGCCGAGCGAAATATCCCGCTTGACCGCGACGATATCGCCGCGCGGAACCATGACGTCGGCGATGCGCCGCTCGTGCAGGCCGAGAATGTTGCGCAGCATGGTGCGCTCAACGGTGGTGAAGCTGGTCTCGTCGGGCGCGGTGGCGTCGAGCACCACCTGCAGATCCGCGCGCGCCGATCCCGCCTTCCATCCGAACAGCGAGCGCAATGCGCGCATCAGCCACAGTTCGGACGAGGGGCGCAGCACCTCGCCCTGCTGCACCGGCACGGGCAGGTTGCCGCCGGATCTTGGCGCGTCGGATTTATGACTGTCGGAGTCGGGCACCTTAGTTCACCTGGTCGTCGTGCGCGTAGGGGTCGGGAATCCCGAGTTGCGCAAGAATATCGCGCTCAAGACCTTCCATGATCTCGGCGTCGTCGTCGTTCTCGTGATCGTAGCCGACCAGATGCAGGAAGCCGTGCACCGCCAGATGGCTAAGGTGATGATCGAACGGCTTGTGTTCGGTGTCGGCTTCGCTGCGCGTCGTCTCATAGGCGATAGCGATGTCGCCCAGCATGCGCGGCGCGTCATCGTCAGCCTTCGCGCCTTCCGGTTGCAGCGCCGGGAACGACAGCACGTTGGTCGGCCTGTCGATGCCGCGCCAGTTCTTGTTGAGCGTGCGAATGCCGGCGTCGTCGGTCAGCATGATCGCGAGTTCAGCGTCGGCGGTGTCGGCATCGACCATGGCGGCTGCTGTTTCGATGGCGCGATGGATTGCGCTTTCCGCACCACTCTCGCGGTGCCAGCAGTCGGCCGTGACAAGAATCTCGGTCGCGGGAATGTCGGTGGGCGTCATGTTAATAAGAGTCTTGGTTGTCGTTGTCAGTCGGCTCTGTCGGCTGCGATGGTCTGGCACTATGGCTTGCCGGCGCCGGGCTGTTTCGGGGCGCCCTCATAGGCGGCGACGATCCGCGCCACCAGTTCATGGCGGATCACGTCCTGCGCGGTAAACTTGACCTGCGTGATGCCTTCGACGCCGTCGAGCAATTTGGCTGCTTCTGCGAGCCCAGAAGGTTGGCCATTGGGTAGATCGACCTGGCTCGGATCGCCGGTGATGATCATACGGCTGTTTTCGCCCAAACGTGTCAGGAACATTTTCATCTGCATCGACGTGGTGTTCTGCGCCTCGTCGAGAATGATTGCCGCGTTGGTCAGCGTGCGGCCGCGCATGAACGCCAGCGGGGCGATTTCGATTTCGCCGCTCTGCAGGGCGCGCTCGACCACACGCGAATCCATTAGGTCATACAGTGCGTCGTAGATCGGCCGCAGATAAGGATCGACTTTCTCGCGCATGTCGCCGGGCAGGAATCCCAACCGCTCGCCGGCTTCAACCGCCGGGCGCGACAGGATGATGCGATCGACTTCCTTGCGCTCGAACAATTGACAGGCCTGCGCCACCGCGAGCCAGGTTTTTCCGGTGCCGGCGGGGCCGATGCCGAACACCAGCTCGTGGCGCTTGAGCGCGCGGATGTAGGAATCCTGCGCGGCGGTGCGCGCACGCACCGGGCGCTTGCGCAGGTTGATTTCCTCGAACTGCGATTTCGCCGCCTTCGGATCGAACTCGAACAGCGAGCCTTGAGCGATCACCGCACGGATCGCGCCCTCCACGTCGCCCTGCGCGATGTCCTGGCTGCGCACTGCCTGTTCATAGAGCATTTCGAGCACGCGCCGCGCCGCGTCGCAGCCATCGCGCGATCCGGCCACCGTGATGTGATTGCCGCGCGAGTCGGCAACCACGCCGAGGCGGCGCTCGATCAGAGCGAGGTTCTGTCCGTAGGGACCGACCAGAGCAGACGCGGCGCCATTGTCGTCGAAGGCGACAACGATCTGGGCTTCGTGCGGGCTTGGAACGTCTCGGTCGTGCTTGCGGCCTGGGGCGAGGGTTGGCGAATCCGATGCGCTTTTTGGCAAGGGCTCAGGCTCCAGTGGTCATGGCTGACGGGGAAGCATTGGCGGACAGGGTGGGTGACGAGACGCGAGAATGCGCGGGAACGGCGAGCGCGCCGATCAGGCTGTAACGCTCGAGGCTGTCGATGGCGACGGGCAGCACCTGTCCGACGATGTCGGGCGAGGCCATGACATGTGCGGGTTGCAGGTAAGCGGTGCGGCCGACGATCTGGCCGGGGTTTCGCGCAGAGCGTTCGAACAGCACATCGACCGTCTTGCCGATAGCGGCCGCATTGAAAGCGGCCTGCTGGCTGTCGATCAACTCCTGGAGCCGCGCCAATCGCTGGTCCATCACCGCTGTCGTGACCGTCTCCTGCATGTCCGCCGCCGGCGTTCCGGGTCGGGGCGAATACTTGAACGAATAGGCGCCAGCGTAGCTGATTTGTGTGACCAGCGCGAGTGTTGCCGAAAAATCTTCCTCGGTTTCTCCCGGGAAGCCGACGATAAAATCCGATGAAAATGCAATGTCTTCGCGCACCTTGCGGAACCGCTCGATGGTGCGGGCATAATCGGCGGCGGTGTGTTTGCGGTTCATCGCCTCCAGAATGCGGTCGGAACCGGACTGCACCGGAAGATGAACGAACGGCATCACAGCGGGAATGTCGCGATGCGCCTCGATCAGCGTATCGTCGACATCGCGGGGATGGCTGGTGGAATAGCGCAGGCGGACGATGCCCGGAATGCCGGCGAGGCGATGGAGAAGCTTGCCGAGCGACCACGGTTTGCCGTCGCCGCCATCGCCATGAAATGCGTTGACGTTCTGGCCGATCAGCGTGATCTCGCGCACGCCGTTGTCGGCGAGACGCTGCACGTCATCGACAATGCGCGCGACCGGACGCGACACTTCCATACCGCGTGTGTAAGGCACCACGCAGAAGGTGCAGAACTTGTCGCAGCCTTCCTGCACCGTCACGAATGAGGAAATGCCGCGTGCGCGGATCACCGCCGGTTTCGGATCGGGCAGTGAGGCGAATTTATCCTCGACAGGAAATTCCGTCTCGATCGCGCGGCCTTCCGATTTGGCCTTCGCAAGCAGTTGCGGCAGATGATGATAGCTCTGCGGGCCGACCACGACATCGACCACCGGAGCGCGGCGGATGATCTCGCCGCCTTCGGCCTGTGCGACGCAGCCGGCCACCGCGATCCGCATCTCGCGGCCATTGCGCGCGGCTTCTTCCTTGGCGGTACGCAGCCGGCCCAGTTCCGAGTAAACTTTCTCGGAGGCCTTTTCGCGGATGTGGCAGGTGTTGAGGATCACAAGATCCGCATCGTCGGCGTTGGCCGTTTCGACGAATCCTTCGGGCGCCAGCGTATCCACCATGCGCTGTGCATCGTAGACATTCATCTGACAGCCGTATGACTTGATGTGCAGCTTGCGCGGCGCGGTCATCGAAACCTTGGGTCTGGCGGCGCTGATCGGGCCGCTCTCTGGCGCTTCAAATATAGATAAAGGGCGCCGAAATCCAGCGACCGGGTCGCCTCAGGATCGCTCAAAAAGTAGCCTATCTTATTGTTTAGGCGTGACTTTCCCGAAAATCGGCTACCGCTTCTCGGGATCACGCCCCTAAATGGCGGCTATTTCATCGCGATTGAGGCTTTGGGCGATCAGATCCGGCAGTGCCCGCATGTCATCGATGACGATGGCGGCACCGGTGGTGCGCAACCGGTCCGCGTCGTCAGGGCGGCAGTGGCTGCCGCCGGTAAATCCGATCACGGTCATTCCCGCGGCGCGGGCAGCGGTGACGCCGGGCACACTGTCCTCGACGACGACGCATCGCGCCGGCGGCGTATTCATTTGTGCCGCGGCAAACAGAAACAGATCCGGCGCAGGCTTGCCGCGATCGACCTGCATCGCGGAGAACAGATGCGGCGTAAAGTAATCAAGCAGTCCGGTGGTGCCGAGGCTGCTGCGAATCCGTGTCGGCGTACCGGACGATGCCACGCAGATGCGCTGGGACAATCTGGTCAGCGTATCGGCGATGTGTGGAACGGGTGTGAGCTGCTCGCCGAACACGCGGTCGATTGTTGCCTTTAATTGCGCGGTATAGGCGTCGGGCAAGGCGCGGCCGAGTTCGCTCTCGACTTCAAGCCTCGCCTCACGCGCTGAGCGCCCGAGGAAACGATCATGCACCTGTTCGGCGGAGATTGCGTAGCCGTGCTGCGTCAGCACGTCGGCATGAACGACGCACGCCAGCGCCTCGCTGTCGACAAGCACGCCGTCGCAATCGAAGATGATGAGGTCGTAAGCGGAGGACGTGTTCAAGTCTTGTCGTCGTCCCGAGTCTTTTCGTCCAATGGTACGCAATACAGCTCCAGCCTGTGATCGACCAGCTTGTAGCCAAGCTTGCGCGCGATCTCGGTCTGGAGCTTTTCGATTTCCTCGGAGGTGAATTCGATCACCTTGCCATCGCGCAGGTTGATGAGATGGTCGTGATGACTCTCTGGCACCTGCTCGTAGCGGGCGCGGCCTTCGCGGAAATCATGACGCTCGATGATGCCGGCGTCCTCGAACAGTTTCACCGTGCGGTAGACCGTCGAAATGGAAATCTTGTCGTCGACCGCGACGCAGCGTCGGTACAGTTCCTCGACGTCAGGATGATCCATGGCTTCCGCCAGCACACGCGCGATGACGCGGCGCTGCTCAGTCATGCGCATGCCGGCTGCGGCGCAGCGTTTTTCGATATCCGTATGCTTGCCTGTAGGCATGGATTTCAGTGCCGTCATGGCGCGGGGTTCCAGTGGATAGGGGCGTGTTTTGCCACCGGGAGGAGCTTACGACAAGTCTCGCCGCATCACCACGGCGTTCAATTGCTCGCCGCTCGAATCCTTGTAATAGCGGTTACGGCGGCCGACCACGCGAAATCCGGCGCGTTCATAAAGGGCGCGGGCCGGCCGGTTGTTTTCCTCGACTTCGAGGAACACGGTTTTCAGGCCGTGTCCCGCCAGATGCCCAAGATGCGTGCGCAGCAGGTCGCGGGAGAAGCCGCGTCCGCGATGCTTTGGCGCAACCGCAACGGAGAGGATTTCCGCTTCATCCGCCGCGGTCCGCGACACGATAAATCCGATGGTCGCTCCGCCGAGCCGCAGCCGGTGGGCGAGTGCGTTGCGTTCGATCAAGATTTGCTCGAATTCATCCGTCCCCCAGCCGCGATGAAATGACGCGCGGTGCAGTTGCGACAGGCGCGGCGCATCGCGCAGGCTGGCGGGTTCGACCACCGCGTCGGCGCGCGTGAAGAATTTGGGAAACAGGCTGGTGAGGAACGCGGGAAGGCGTGGCATAGCTATGCACGCGTATCCGGCTGCACGAAGCCGGCCTTCGGTTTGGCGTCGGGCGGGCGCAAGTAAAACGGTTTCGCGGTCGCCATGCCGGGTTCGGTCGCGGCCCCGAGCCACGCGACCCATCCGATATCGGGACCGGGTTGTGGGTCGACCGCGGCTGGCGCCGGCGCGTTCTTCGGCCAGCGATCCGCCAGCAACCGCGCTGCATTGCCGACCATACGCAAGGCGCCAAACCGGGAGGCCACAAACGTATCTTCGATCGGAACAACAGCAGGCCGCATCAGCGCGGCGCCATTGCCCGCGACGACCTGGAAATAGACGTGGTCATGCCGCGCATCGATCGCGGCGATGATCGGCTGCTCCTGTTTTTCAGCGACCAGCGGCGCGACATAAGCCGACAAGGTTGTGAGTCCGACGACGGGTTTATCAGCGGCAAGGCCGATGCCGCGTGCCGCGGAGATGCCGACGCGCAATCCCGTAAAGCTGCCGGGACCGGTGGTGACGGCGATGCGGTCGAGGCCCAGATAGGCAATCCCCGACATTTTCATGACGCGATCGATCAGCGGCATCAGCGCTTCGGCGTGGCCGCGCTTCATCTCCAGCGTTTCCTGCGCGATCATGGTCCGCGCAGCGGCATCCAGCACGGCGGCGGCGCAGTAATCCAGCGCGGTATCGATGGCGAGAACGATCATGGTGGCGGTTGTATCACCGATGGCAGCAGAAGAAACGTTGTCATGCCCGGGCATAGCCCGTCGAAGACGGGCGTGAACGCCCTTTTGTCCCGGGCATCCACGTCTTAACCTTTATGGGCCCCAAAACGTGGATGGCCGGGACAAGCCCGGCCATGACGTAGAATTAAATTGAGCAGACCGCTTTACATCGGCCGGACTTCGACCACGTCCGGGATGAAATGCTTCAGCAGGTTCTGGATGCCGTGCTTCAGCGTCGCCGTCGAGGACGGGCAGCCGGCGCAGGAGCCCTTCATGTCGAGATAGACGATGCCATCCTTGAAGCCGCGGAAGGTAATGTCACCGCCGTCGCCCGCAACGGCCGGACGAATTCGCGTTTCAAGCAGATCCTTGATAATGGCGACCGTCTCGGTGTCGGCTTCGCTGAAAAATTCCTCAGCGTGGGGGGCATCGCCATCCGGCTGCTGACCGTCGGCGAGCAATGGCGCGCCGGACATGTAGTGCTCCATAATGACGCCAAGGATTGCCGGCTTGAGGTGCTGCCAGTCGCTGTCGTCCTTGGTGACGGTGACGAAATCGGAGCCGTAGAAAACACCGGTGACACCCGGCACAGCAAATAGCCGCTCAGCGAGCGGAGAGCGGGTGGCGGTGTCGCGGTCGGTGAATTCCATGGTGCCGCTGTCGAGCACCGTGCGGCCGGGAATGAACTTCAGGGTCGCGGGATTAGGGGTCGCTTCGGTCTGGATAAACATCTGATTCTCCGGCGCATCGCCGGTTCAAGGCCGGCGCGAACGGGGTTAAGTGAGCGGTTTCTATAGCACAGATAACGCCTGAAAAGGCATCATCAAGGGACGCAGGGCAGGTGTTTCCGGCCGCATGGCGGGGGCCAGGACATGGGTCATCAGGACAGTGCGTCGAGGTCGCTGTCGCTGAGATTGCCGGGCACGATGGTCATGGGAATCGGGAACGTTCCCGCAGTTTTCGCCAGCATGGTGATGATCGGACCGGGTCCCTCGGCGCCGGCGCTTGCCGCCAGCACGAGCATGGCGATGTCGACATCCTTGTCGATGACGTCGAGGATCTGCTCGCCGGGATCGCCCTCGCGGATCACGCGCTCCGGTGTGATGGCGGCGATGCCGTTGGCGCGGCCGGAGGCGCGGTCGAGCGCGGCGTTCGCGGTTTCCTCGGCTTCGGCGCGCATGATGTCGGCGACGCCCAGCCATTGCTGGTTGCGATCTTCCGTCTCGATGACCCGCAGCATCACCACGCCGCCGCCGACGCGCATCGCCCAGCGGCTCGCATAGTAGACCGCGCGGTCGCCTTCCGCGGTGTCGTCAACGACGACCAGGCATTTGGGTTTGTGACCCTGCTCGTAACTTCGTCGCTGGCTGCTCATGCATGTCCCGGATGATGAACCGCGCGCTGGCGCAAGACAGCATCATGCTGCCATGCGCCGGCCCATGCCGACAAGGCGAGAAGGGGCTTGACGGAACTCGATTCGCGACGCCTGCGATCAACGTTTACGAATGAAGCCGACGATGTCCTTCACCGCATTCATGGTCTCGGCTGCGATGACGCGCGCGCGATCCGCGCCGTCGGTCAGCACTGAGTCCACGTAAGCTGCATCCTGCGTCAGCTTTTTCATTTCGGCGCCGATGGGTCCCAGTTTCGCCACTGCAAGATCGACCAGCGTCGTCTTGAAGCTGGAGAATTGTCCGCCGCCGAATTCGCGCAGCACATCCGGCTTGGCCTGTCCCGACAACGCAGCGTAGATACCGACGAGGTTGTCGGCTTCCGGGCGTCCCTCGAGACCTTTTTCCTCACTCGGCAACGGCTCGGGATCGGTCTTCGCCTTGCGGATCTTCTGCGCGATCGCTTCGGCATCGTCGGTGAGATTGATACGCGAATAATCCGATGCGTCCGACTTCGACATCTTCTTGGAGCCGTCGCGCAGCGACATCACGCGCGTCGCCGGACCGGTGATCAGCGGTTCCGGCAGCGGGAAGAATTTTTCAGCGAAGTTGTGCGCACCAATGGAATCCGAAAAATCGTTGTTGAACTTCTGCGCGATGTCGCGGGCAAGCTCCAGGTGCTGCTTCTGGTCTTCGCCGACCGGCACATGCGTAGCGCGGTAGACCAGAATGTCGGCCGCCATCAGGCTTGGATAGGCGTAGAGCCCCACCGACGCGTTCTCGCGGTCCTTGCCGGCCTTCTCCTTGAACTGGGTCATGCGGTTGAGCCAGCCCAGCCGCGCGACACAGTTGAACACCCACGCCAGTTCGGCATGTTCGGAAACCTGGCTCTGGTTGAAGACGATGTGCTTCTTCGGATCGATGCCGGCAGCGATGAAGGCCGCGGTGACCTCGCGGATGTTGCGGGTCAGTTCGGCAGGGTCCTGCCAGACGGTAATGGCGTGCAGATCCACCACGCAGTAGATGCAGTTATGGGTGTCCTGAAGTTTGACGAAGTTGACGATGGCGCCGAGATAATTGCCGAGGTGCAGATTGCCCGTCGGCTGAACGCCCGAAAACACCAGTTCTTTTGCAGCCATTTTACTCGTTCCTGTGCTGCCGCCCGGCAGCCGTCTCTTGAATGCGCGTCTTTATAGCGTTTTCGAGCGAAGTGGATACCGGTTCGCGTGAAGAAAACGCGTCAAAATTTAAAGGGCTCTGATCATGCGGTCGCTACTCGCGCAAGCGGCCATCGCGCAAATTGCTGATCGCTTCGCCCCAATTGATGACACCGAACAGGTCCAGCAGCAGGCCGTAGAACGAGACGCCCGCCGCCACCAGCCCACCCAAAATAGTGAGATTTGCCGCAAAGCCTGCACTGGCCGCCACCGGAGCGACGAAAGATTCGGCAAGAAGCAGCATCGCACCCATTACAGCGGCGCAGATCGCGATACGCGGCAACCGCCGCCACGCCACTGCATCGATGGAAAAGCCGAACGTGATGGCGCCACGGCAGGCCAGCACTGCTGCGCTGGCCCACGCGCCGAGTGAGATGCTGGCAGCGACGCCGCTCGCGCCATAGGCGTGTCCGAAGACCAATCCGCAGATCACTGCGATGATGACGCCCAACACCGTCGCCACCAGCGGGGTCTTGGTGTCCTCGCGCGCGAAGAAGGCAGGCGCCAGCACCTTGACCAGAACATGTGCGGGCAATCCGAGGGCCAATATCGAGAGCGCCTGCGCGGTGGCGGCGGTATCCGCCGCGGTGAACGCGCCGTGCTCGAACAGCACGCGGATGATCGGCTGGCTCAGCACGAACAGGCCGAGCGTCGCCGGCAGCACGAGGGCGGTGGCGAGTTCGAGTCCGCGCGACTCGGCCTGTATCAACGCGCTTTTGTCGCCGCTGCGGATCGCGCGGGTCATTTCCGGCACCAGCACGGTGCCCATCGCCACGCCGACCATGCCGAGTGGCAGCTCAATCAGGCGGTTGGCGAAATAGAGCCACGACACCGCGGCGGGTGAACTCGAGGCGATGATCGCGCCGCCGACGATCAGAAATTGCGGTCCGGCGTTGGCGATCATGCCGGGAATGCCTTTGCGGAAAAATCCGCGCATTTGTGGGTCGAACGAAACCCGTATCGGCGTCGCCACGCCGTCCCGCCACGGCCTGCGCTGGACGAGGATCAGCATCTGCAGGCATCCGGCGACGCCGACCGCGCCCGCGATGACGGTGGCCGAAAACAGCGGGTCGTGCCGCCACACCAGCAGCACGACGAGCACGACGATCATGGTGACGTTGAACAGCACCGGCGAAATTGCGGTGAGCATGAAGCGATGCTCGGCGTTGAGCACACCCATCATCACGATGGACGGTCCGACGAAAGCAAAATACGGCATCATCAGCCGCGCGTCGTTGACGGCGTGTTGCAGCGTCTCCTGTCCGATGAACCCCGGTGCCAGCAGCGAGATGACGAGCGGCATCAGAAGGCCGAGCAGCAGCGCGATGGCGATGAGGATGAGACTGACGCTGCCCAGCACGCGTCCGGCGAAGGCGGCGGCGGCGATCGCGCCTTCGGTTTCGCGCACCCGCAGATAGTCCGGCACCAGCGCGGCGTTCAGCGCGCCTTCGGTGAACGAGCGTCGGGTCACGTTAATGAACTGGAACGCGACCAGGAACGCATCCGCGATCGGGCCTGCACCGAGCAGCGCTGCGATGAGGGCGTCGCGCGTGAATCCCAGCGTCCGCGACGCCAGCGTTCCGGTCGATACGGTCAGGATATGACGGATCATCGAGGTATTCTGCGGATCACATGCTTGCTGGCAGGCGCGTTGTCGTGATAGGTCGCCGGTTGTTCCAAAGGCCCTGGAAACGGCCTTCTACGTCCTCCCTGAAATACCAGCTTTTGCCGGTTTTGCTCTCCTCCAGCAGGAATATCATTAATGACCGCAGCGACATACGACGTTCTCGGAATCGGCAACGCCATCGTCGATATTCTGGCGAAAACCGAGGATGGGTTCCTCGCGGCGCAGGGCATGACCAAGGGCGCGATGGCGCTGATCGACGAGGCGCGGGCCGCGGCGATCTATCAGGCGATGGGACCGGCCACGGAAATTTCGGGCGGTTCCGCCGCCAATACCATTGCCGGCATCGCCAATCTCGGCGCACGCGCGGCGTTCGTCGGCAAGGTTCGCGACGATCAGCTCGGCGAAGTGTTCAGCCACGACATCAGCGCCGCCGGCGTGACGTTCCCGACCGTCCCGGCGTCAACAGGGCCCGCGACGGCGCGCAGTTATATTCTGGTGTCGCCGGATGGCGAGCGCACCATGAACACCTATCTCGGTGCCGCGCAGGATCTGTCGCCAGCCGACATCGATCCGGCGCAGATCGCGGCTTCCTCGATCGTCTATCTCGAGGGCTATCTGTGGGATCCGGCCAACGCGAAAGAGGCCTTTCTGAAAGCCTCAAAAATTGCCCACGACAACAAACGCAGTGTTGCGCTGACGCTGTCGGATGCGTTCTGCGTCGGCCGTTATCGTGACGAGTTCCTCGATCTCATCCGCAGCAAGACCGTCGATCTGGTGTTCGCCAATGAAGCGGAACTGACCTCGCTCTATCAGACCGAGGACTTCGACAAGGCGCTGGCTCAGTTGCGTAACGACGCAGCTCTTGCCGTCGTCACCCGCAGCGAGAAGGGTTGCGTGGTTGTGTCGAAGGACAAGGCGACTTCGGTTCCGGCGTTTCCGGTGAAGCAGGTGATGGACACCACGGGCGCGGGCGATTTGTTCGCGGCGGGATTTTTGTTCGGCATCGTGCGCGGTCTTTCCCATGAACAATGCGGGCGTCTCGGTGCACTTGCCGCTGCTGAAGTGATCCAGCACATCGGTGCGCGGCCGCAGACCTCGCTGAAGACGCTGGCGCAGGAAGCCGGGTTGCCGGTCTGATCCAGTCCCTGTCGGTTGGTTTTTCTCTCCGGCCTCTCAAGCCGGGCCTCTCACTTTGCCCGCGTTAAGCCGGCATGGCCGTGACGTCGCAACTGATCGCTCACCCCCGTCAATCGTTCACGATCCGGTGACCGGTGGTTAACCGCAATCGCGCTTGAAGGCCGTGTTGGCCGCAACCATATGACCGGTAGAGCTTTCCGGCTGGAACCATTTGCCCGCCGCGTTTGTTGGATTGTTCGCCGCCATGCGGACAGAGGATGATGATTTTAAGAATGCCCGCGCCAAGCGGGGGTGGAAGGACAACATGGTTACGACCTGGAGCGAATGGAAACGTTATCCGAAGGCAGCGCGCGGCGAAAAGCTGGAAGCGCCGATCGGCCCGGGGGTTTTTGAGGTGAGACACACGTCCTCGGGCGCGCTGTTCGCCTTCGAAGCCGTCGATAATCTCGCCCATGCGTTGTCGTCGATCGCGTCGGGGCCGAAATCATTCGCCTCGTGGTTCGGCAAGCGCGATCCGGCAGCGTTGCCAGATCTCGAATATCGCACCTATGCGACATCCACGCGCGAAGACGCGAAGGTAGCGGCAGAGCGTATGATCGGCCGCCGTGAAGCGTTTATGAGCCACGTCGCCTGATTTCCTGCGCGAAAGCTACCGCCGCAACACGCCGATCATGCGGCTGGCGAAAGTCAGCCGCTCGGCCATCACCGACATGAAGTAAGTCAGAAGCTTCTGACCCAGCGCCGGATTGTTGGCGGTAATGGCGTCGAACGCATCGGCGCGCAGCACGTAGAGCACGCTGTCGATTTCCGCCCGGATTGTGGCGCTGCGCGGCTGGCGGGAGACAAGGCCCATCTCGCCCACTGTCGTGTGGCGCCCAAGGCTTCGCACGCGCGTGGTGCGGCCGTCACCGGCGTCCACCATGATGCCGACCCGGCCATTCAGAATAAAGAGCATGGAGTCAGCCGGTTCACCGGCGCGGGCGACGATTTCAAGCGCGCCAACTTCGGTGCGCTCGCAGCGCCGCGCGAGTTCGGCGGCATCATGTTCATTGCCGAGAATGCTCGCGAACCAGCTTTGCAGGTCGCCTTCTTCCTGCTCCAGCCCGCGGTGCCGGGCGATGATCTCGTTCTCGCACCACTCCAGCGCATGATCGAGGTCTGGCATCACCAGAATGTCGCCCGACAGAAACTCTCCCGACCGCAGCATTTTTTCGGTCGCGTGCGGCAGGTTAACGAGAATGAGCCTCACGCTGTTCTCGATCGCCGAGCGTCTGATCTGGGCGAAGCTGTAGGCGGCCGATGAATCGATGCCGGTTACCAGCCTGAAATCGAACACCAGATAGCGGCACTCCGGATGGCGCTCGAGCAACGCCTTGACGTGCTGATAGAGGCGATTGGCCGAACCGAAGAACAGATAGCTTTGCAGGTTCAGTCCGTGGATTTCCTTGCCGTGGGCGGCCAGCAGCGCCAGATCGTGCCGCGAGCGATCGAGCGAACTGCGATATTCCGCGCCGTTGAAGCCGAACTTGATCGAACTGATGCGCGACGCACTCAAGGCGAATGTCGCGCAGCCGATCACGGTTCCGATCAGGACACCGGCGATGAAACCCCATTTTACGATGATGAAGATGATCGCGAGCAGCGACAGATACTCAATGGTGGACAGCCGCCGCCGCGACTCGATGATCCAGCGATGGAGCTGATCGACCCCGAGATAGATCAGCAGCCCGCCGAGAACGAATTTCGGCATGTAGCCGAGCAGTGCAGGATCGGCCACCAGCATCAGGACCGCGATTGCGGACACCACCAATCCGGAGATGCGGCCGGTTGCGCCGTTCGCGGCATTGAGTAGTGTCCGGCTGAGTGAGATGCATCCTGCATAGCCGCCGAGAAGCCCGGAGAGAATGTTGGCGACACCCGCGACGTTCAGTTCGCGCTCCAGATTTGCCTCGTGGGCGCGTGCGACTTCGATGCCGGTGGTGTTGAACAGTGTGCTGATCGCGGTGACGAAAATCACGGCGACCAGATTACCGAGCAATGCCGGCAGTATTTCCCACGGATAGTTTTCGATGCCGCTCAGATGCCACGGCAACGTCATGCTGGCGCGCGGCATGGTTTGAAACGTCCAGCCCAGTGTCTGCGCCTGCTCCAACGAGATGCCCGCGAAGCGGAAGGCAATATGGGCAACAACCACGCCGGCGAGCAGGATCGCGGGCAACGCGAGCGGATTGCGGGAACGGTGCCACGTCAGATAGATCGTGAGCGCCAGCGCGACCCCGGCGAGAAGCTCGTACATGGTCACGGGATTTGCGAACGACGCCAGGGTATCGAACCGAAGTGAATGATCCGCGATGACCCGGATTCCGCCCAATGCTATCAGAAGGGCGGTCGCGCCGAGAAATCCGCCGATCACCGGATAAGGCACATACCGGATTGCCCGGCCGATCCGCGTCAGACCAATACTGCACAGGACGACGCCGGTAATGATGGTGGCGGCGGACAACGTCAGCAGCACAGGGCCGAGCAATTCGGCGGAGGGATTCGTCGCGATGATGTGCTCGACCAACGTGGCGGACAATATAGCCGTTACCGCCGCGGTGGATGTTTCCGGGGCCCCCACCGCGAAGGGAAACGTACTGCCGAGCGCGATGACCGCCGCGATGACTGCGGCAGAGATGAATGTTGCCGCGATGCCATAGGACAAGTAGGGCGCAAGCGGACCGGAGAAGATCAGCACCGCATAGGACAGGCAGAAGGTGACGGTCAGGACAGCCGGGGGCGCGCTGGCGAGAATATCGATCAGCCGCGCGCGAAGCTTCACGTTCGGGCTGGAAACGGGATTGGCGGAGGGGAAGGCCACGCGAGGACGTCCATGGAGGAAAGCAGGCTTGTCCTAGACGACAGCAACGCGGAGGTAAAAGAGATTTTTATGACAAATGCTTTTGCGGAAGGCGCTTGCGCGCAATGAGAATCCACGGGTGTGACGCCGCCCGGTGGGACTAGCGAGGGCAGTTGTAAAACAAAGGCCGCGCTTGTCGGGCGCGGCCTTTGCCGTATTTGTAATCATTTGCCGGTGCGGATCAGCGTCCCTTGAACTTCGCCGGGCGCTTTTCCAGGAATGCGCCGACGCCTTCCTTGAAATCCTCGCTGCGTCCGGCGACGCGCTGGAATTGTTGTTCGAGATCGAGCTGTTCCTCGAATGAATTGTTCTCACTTTCCCAGTAGAGGCGACGGATCAGCGACAGCGCCACGGTCGGGCCGTTGGCGAGATCGTGTGCAAGCTTCTTGGTTTCTTCCGCCAGCGCTGCGTCATCGACCACGCGGTTGATCAGTCCCCACTCCAGCGCCTTCTCGGCCGGAAGCCGCTCACCCAGCAGCGACAGCTCAACCGAGCGGGCCTTGCCAATCAGCCGCGGCAAGAGCCAGGTCGATCCGCAATCCGGCACCAGACCGATGCGGCGGAACGCCTGCAGGAAGTACGACGACCGCGCGCACAGGATGATGTCGCCCATCAGCGCGAAGCTCATGCCAGCGCCCGCCGCTGGTCCGTTGACGGAGGACACGATCGGGCAATGCAGGTTGCGCAGGCGGCGCAGGAATGGATGAAATCCGGTTTCCAGCGTGGTGCCCGCGTTCGGCCGCTTGCCGCTCTGATCGTTGCGGCCTTGAAGATTGGCTCCGGTGCAGAATGCCTTGCCCGCGCCGGTGATGACGAGGCAGCGCACCTCCTCGCGCTTTTCGTCGATCGCATCCATCGCCTCGGTAAGGCCTGCAAGCATGTCGGCCGAGACCGCATTCATGACCTCCTGATGGTCGAGCACAAGGGTGGCAACGTGTCCGTCGAATTCCAGTCGACAATGTTTGAACTGCATGCGTTCCTCGCGTGATTGGTTTTGATTTGATTGAACGTGACGTCAGGCATTGCCGCGTTCGTTTCGCCGCGAACTATTCCGGAAACCGGATGGAGTGTAAACGGTACGTCTGATCGCAGGCGTGATATCGGATCAGCCATGCGCTGCGAACGTTAGTTTCGCATGGCGGAAACGGCGGTGCGCGCTGCTTTTGCCAGTTTGATTTTGCGGGGCCGATTGGCCAATGTCGCTGCCAACGCGGTGCGGCCACAAGCGCGCGACGCAAAACCCACAACGGAGATGAAACGATCATGAGCATTTTCGATCTGAGCGGACGCGTGGCGGTGGTGACAGGCGGCAATGGCGGCATTGGTCTTGGAATTGCGCAGGCGCTCGGCGAGGCCGGTTGCACGGTGTCGATCTGGGGTCGCAATGCAGAGAAGAATGCAAAGGCGGCTGCCACGATTTCCGCCCAGGGCGGCAAGGTCGATATGCGTGTGTGCGATGTGACCGACGTGGCGTCGGTGAAAGCTGCGATGACGGCGACGCTGGACAAATTCGGCCGGGTCGACGGCTGTTTCGCCAATGCTGGAATCGGTGGCGGCGGACGGCACGCTTTCATCGATCGCACGCAGGAGGACTGGCGTAGAATGTTCTCGACCAATCTCGACGGCGTGTTCCATGTGTTTCAGGCGGCGGCGCGGCATATGACCGAGCGCGCGGAAAAGGGCGACGCGTTCGGACGGCTGGTGGCGACGTCCAGCATGGCGTCACTGTTTGGCACGGCGCGCAACGAGCACTATGCGGCGACCAAGGCCGCCATCAACGCGCTGGTGCGGGCGCTCGCGGTCGAGCTGGCGCGCTGCGGCGTCACGGCGAATGCGATTTTGCCGGGCTGGATCAAGAGCGATATGACGGAAGGGCTGATGGCGAACGACAAGTTCGTCGGCAACGTGATGCCGCGGATTCCGATGCGCCGTTTCGGCGAGCCATCCGACTTCGGCGGCATCGCCGTCTATCTCATGAGCAAGGCGTCGTCATATCATACTGCCGACATGGTGGTGATCGATGGCGGCTACACCGTGTTCTGAGCTACTTCGACTTGTCCGGGTGGCCGTACTTTTTGCGGAACCCTTCGGCGTCGCCGAAATCGGCGAAGCCGATATAGTGCTGGTGCGCCGAGATTGCCTTGCGCGTGTGCTTGATCGGACACCAGTATTGCTCGGTGCGTCCGGCGATCTCGCTCGCATAGGCCATCAGGCCGTTGCCGTACGAGCAGTAAGCGCAGTTGATCGCTTCCAGAATATTCAGATAGGCGAGGTGGTAGCGGTCGAAGATGAAATAGTCGCTACGCTTCACCCTTTCGATCCCGTATGCGGGAAAGCAGATCCATTGGTAGATGGTGATCGTGACATCGAGGATCACGAACGGCACGATCATCGCATAGATCACCGGTGCGGTGAGGATCGTCAGCAGGCTCGCGTTGAAAACATACTTCGCGAGGCCGACGCGCAGTTCTCGATGCGCGCGAAGGATCTCCTCCTCGAACACCGCGCGGGTGCCTTGCAGCGTGTAGCGCAACTTGGCGCGGCGGATCGCGAACTCCGCCTCAAGCTCGCCGTTGAGCAGCTTGATCTGCGCGATCAGGCGATCGATGTTTTCGCTCATTGAAACTCTTCCGGACCGGATGAACTTTGCGCGGCACGTCCGCGCCCGTCACTCCGGCAGCGGAATGAATTCGTGCTCGTTGGGCACATGAGCGAAGCGACCGGCCTTCCAGTCGGCCTTGGCCTGCTCGATGCGCTCTTTGCTCGACGAGACGAAATTCCACCAGATATGGCGCGGGCCTTCCAGCGCCGTGCCGCCGAGGAACATCATGCGGGCCGGACGCGTCGCTTTCACGGTGATGCGGTCGCCGGGACGGAAGATCAAAAGCCGCGGGCCTTCGAATCTCTCGTTGGCGATTTCGATCTCGCCATCGACGACATAGATCGCGCGCTCTTCGTGGTCGGCGTCGAGCGGCACGCGCATGCCCTCATCGAGCGCCACTTCCGTATAGAACCATTCCGACACCATATCGACCGGCGATTTCACGCCGAAAGATGAGCCCGCGATGATACGCGCCTTGAAGCCGGTGTCCTGCACCTCCGGCAGCGTCGCTGCGGCGAAATGCTGGAACGACGGGGCGATCTCCTCGCGGCCGGCGGGAAGTGCGATCCAGCTTTGCAGCCCCAGCATCTGCTGGCCGTTGGCGCGCTGCACGTCCGGCGTGCGCTCCGAATGCGCGATGCCGCGTCCCGCGGTCATCAGGTTCATGGCGCCGGGCTGGATCTCCTGAATGTTGCCCTCGCTGTCGCGGTGCATGATGCTGCCGTCGAACAGATAGGTCACGGTGGCGAGTCCGATATGCGGATGCGGGCGCACGTCCATGCCCTTGCCGGCCACGAATTGAACCGGACCGAAGTGATCGAAGAAAATAAACGGGCCGACCATCTGCCGCTTGCCGTGCGGCAGCGCACGGCGCACCGCGAAGCCGTCGCCGAGATCGCGGGTGCGCGGCACGATGATGAGTTCAAGCGCGTCGCAGGTCTGTGGGTCGCCGAGGATAGGATCGTTCGAGGGCATCCAGCTCATGGCGCGTCTCCCGGCAATGACAAATTGAAGTTACGCGCTGGCCGATGTCTCCGCGGCAGCGCGGACTGGCAGCATCTTACGAATCGCCGAGGACGATGCAATCTGGCCCTTCTCGGCATAGGCCTCGTGGTTCGCCTCGATCTTGTCGAGCGCATAGAGGTAATTGACCATCAGCCCGTGCGATTGCTGCATGCCCTTCTCGGAGCGGTCGCCAAGGAAATTCAGCCGCTCCAGCCGCGCACCGTTGCCGAGATGGAATCGCGCCACCGGATCGACGGGATGTTTGCGCACGCCTTTGACCTCGAGGAAGTAATATGCGGCCAGCGGCAGCAGTGCGGCCTTGACCTGCTCGGCAATATTCGCGTCGTCGGCCCAGTCTGGCGTATCCAGTGCATCGAGCGTGGCGCGCGAGGCCGCGTCGAGCAAGGTCGAGTTCTCCGAAGCGCGTTCGCGCTTCAGCCACGCCGCGAAGCCGGGCACGGGCGAGAGCGTCACGAAGGTCTGCACGTTGGGCAGCTCGCGCTTGATGTCCTCGACCACCTGCTTGATGAGGAAGTTGCCGAAGGAGATGCCGCCGAGGCCCCGCTGCGTGTTGGAAATCGAGTAGAACGCCGCTGTGGTGGCGTCGGTTGCCGCGATCGGTGCGCGCGTGAGATCGAGCAGCGGCGCGATCGCCGCCGGGCTTTCGCGCGTCAACGCGACTTCGACGAAGATCAGCGGTTCGTCGACCAGTTGCGGATGGAAGAAACCGTAGCAGCGGCGGTCCGAGGGAGCGAGACGGCTGCGCAGATCGTCCCAGTTGGAAATCGCATGCACCTGCTCGTAGCGGATGATCTTTTCCAGGATGTTGGCGGGCGTGGTCCAGTCGATCCGTTGCAGCACAAGAAAACCCCTGTTGAACCATGACGCGAACAGATGCACGAAGTCGCTGTCGACATGCTTGAGCGCGGGATGGTCTGCGATGTGCGCCAGCAGCGCCTCGCGCATCCGCACCAGCGATGCGGTGCCGCCCGGCGCCAGATTGAGCCGCCGGATCAATTCCTGGCGGCGTGGCTCTGCGGCTTTCAATAGTTTGCTGATGGTATCCGGAGACGTGCCCTTGTCGCGCACGGCGGCCAGCGCCGCGTTCAACTCCTCCATGTCCGGCCCAAACAGATCAGCGAGCGCGTTGAGGAAGGCGAGCTGGTCGTCCTTGCTTGCCGCGGCGTAGCCAGCCAGCAGGGTGTTGGCCAGTGCGACGCCGGTGGCTTCGCCGCGCCGGGACAGCAGGGTTTCGCCGAGCGCGATCAGCTCAGCCTTCGACATGGCGTCCGAACCGCTCGACAGGCCGAGCAGGTTGCGGCCACGTGTGGTCAGCGTGCTCAGAAGATTGCCCAGAAAGCCGCGGTCCAGTCCCAGTGTCGCCATCTCGTCAATATGCTCCCATGCGGTCCCGCTTCACATGATGATAAGCGGCGAATGCGACCGATTCCAGACGGCTGGTCCCCGACTTTCGTCCGGGAAAGCCTGATGTGCGGGCGGCTTGGTGCGGCTCAAAGCCGCGCAAGGGAGGTGACGCGACCGATGCGGTCGAATTTCTCCAGCGACAGCACCGCGTCGGCAAAGCGGTCCGCCCGCTCATTGAGTACCGGGCGCGCGAGCTGCAAGAACTTCTGCTGCATCGCCGCCGCGTCGGGGAACAGCGATGGCTCGCCGGACGGGTCGGGAATAATGCGTTCCAGCAGCCCCTCACCGGCATCGATACTGACACGCGCGCCGAATGGATGGCTCTTGCCCTCCAGCCGGCCGTCCTGCACCACCTCGATCTTGTCGGCGAGTGCTTCGATGGCGGGATCTCCGAGCCGCTTGTAGTCGTCCCAGCCGAACGAGCCCTGATCGAGCGCAAGCGCACCGGTGAAGAACATCGAGAACTGTCCGCCGACAACGCTGCGGGCGTGCCGCTTGGTGGCGGCGTCGCCGGTCAGCGTGATGCCGTTGCGATGCAGACCGATCTCCACACGCTTGACGTTTTCCGGCGTCAGGTTGTGCTCGCGGCGCATGGCGATCAGTGCGTCGATGGCGGCGTGGGTATAGCGGCAGCTTGGATACGGCTTCACGCCGATCTTCATGGTTTCATAAACCTTGCCGAGACCGGCGGTGGCCTTTTCCGGATGCGCGTCGTCGCTGTAGCCGACCAGAAGACCGTGCTTGCCTTCGACCGATTCCGTCGATCCGATAAATCCTTCGCGCGCCAGTGATGCGGCGACGACACCGTTCATCGCGGCGGCGCCCACCTGATAGCGCTTGTTCCATGCGCCGTTGACCAGAAACTGCAATGAGCCTGCGGCCTGGCTGCCGGAGACACCGAACGCGGCGACGATCTGGTCGGCGTTGAGCTTGTAGAGTTTTGCAGCCGCCGCCGCTGCGCCGTACGTGCCGGCGGTCGCAGTTGGATGAAAGCCTTTTGCATAATGCGATGTCGGGTCGAGCGCATTGCCGAGGCGGCAGCAGACTTCATAGCCAGCGACGATGGCGGTCAGCACGTCCCGGCCGCTTGAGCCCAGAGCTTCACCGACCGCGAATGCGGCGGGCACCACAGGCGCGCTGGGATGCAGCGACGAATCCGCATGGGTGTCGTCGAAATCGAGCGAGTGGCCAAGCGCGCCATTGAGCAGCGCGGCAATGGCCGGCGTGTAGGTCCTGGCGTCGCCGCACACCGTCACGTCGCCTTTGCTATCGAGGCCGAGGGTCGCCAGCATCGCCAGCAGCGACGGGGTCGATTCTGCCTCGCTGCGCGCGCGCACGGCGCTGCCGAGGAAATCCAGCGTCAGCGCCTTGGCGCGCTCCAGAACTTCAGCCGGAATGTCCTCGTATTTCAGGTTTGCGACGTAAGCGGCCAGCGTTGCAGTTTCATTCGCCATTGTTGTTCTTCCTCGTTCGTCGGGCGGCAGACTAGGCATCCTGTGCGCCGGGTTCAACCCGCCGGGCTTCATGCCAGCCACCTTGACATTGGACGGGCTGCGGGCTGACCTGTTGAGGCACTTATCGGGCCATTGGCCCGCCCATTTTTATAAATCGATACGACCATGTTTACCGGCATTGGTTTGATCGCTTTCATCTGCATCTTCGGTGCGGGGCTGTTGGGCCTAGCACTTCGCGGTTTTTTGCCAGAGACCCACCGGGCAGACGAGACGCGCAAGACCGTACACCATGTCATGGCCATCGTTGCGTTGCTGGCCGCACTCGTGCTCGGCCTTCTGGTCGCCAGTACGAAATCGAGTTTCGATACCAGGAGCCAGGAGATCGAACAGTTCAGCGCCAACCTCACGCTGCTCGATCGCGAACTCGCGCATTTCAAAGACGCCACAAAGATGCGCGAGATGTTACGCACCTTCACAGCGCGGAAGATTGCGCAGACATGGACTGATCGCGAGGCCGACTCTGCGAAGGACGCCGCCGCCTCGGTCCAGTTGCTCGACGAAATCGAGAGCGAGATACGATCGTTTTCCCCGGCGAACGAAGTTCATATCGAGGGCCGCAAGAATGCACTCCACATTATCCGGGACTTGAAGCGGACAAGCCGCCTCCTGTCCGTCCAGCAGATCAGTGCGACGCCGCGTCCGTTCCTGATCGTGGTAGTTTTCTGGCTGAGTGTCCTGTTTTTGAGTTACACGATCTTTGCGCCGCTCAATGGCACCGTGATCGCAGCCGTGTTCGTCGGCGCGCTGTCGGTGTCGGTGGCGATCAATCTGATCTTCGACATGGATCGGCCGTTCACGGGTTTCATCAAGGTATCGCCCGTGCCGATGCAGCAGGCGTTGGATCAGATGAAGCCTTGAGGGGGATCAATCTTTCGGCTTCGGGCGATACGGCCAGAACGCAAAGATGAAGATGATCAGGGTGGCCAGCGCGACCGCCACCATCGTCTGAATGACGTTGAAGTTGAGCGCGTCGCGCGAAACGAACAGGGCCGTAACGGGAGCCGCCAGGAACAACAACAAACGCACGAGCAAAGACATGATCAAACTCCCGAGAGCAAACGCCAGGAGTTGATATCGCTCGAAAGTGCTCCAGCCATTGATCCTGGTCAATGGCTCAGGCGAGCGTCCGGTCGCTAGTCGTGAGGAATGATGACGTAGGGTGTCGTGTACGGCTCGACCCGGAGCGATGTGTTGGCAATCAGGCCGACCTTCGCGGTCGGCGCTTGCTGCAACTCGCCGTTCGGGCCGCGTTTGACATTGTACTGCCAGACCGTGATGTCGCCTTTCTGTGTGAGTGCATGGGCAATTGCACCGGCATCGGTCCCGCCGAATGCCTTAAGCTCGGCTTCGGATAGTCCGATGACGATTTCGTCCTTGGTGGTGACAACTTTAAATAGATTCATCTTGTTCTCCTGAGCCCAGGCGCCATGCGCGGCGGCAAGCGCCAGAGTGGCCAGGGCGATGCGGATTGCATTCTTGCGCCGGGAAAACATGGGTCGGTCCTTTGAAAATCACGAGATGAGGGAAATGCATGAGGTGGGAGTGACGTTCGAGGCGGAACGCCTCACCAGCCTTTGTCGTTTCAACTTGCGGAACGGTTCATTGCAGATCAGATCTGCCGCAGCATGGCCGGTACGATCATGCGGTGAAACGGCATGATGACGGCGAGATAGACCCGGCCGAGCAGGTTGTGGGTCTTGACCAGCGTCGTCGCGGTCACCTGGCGGTCGGGCGCTGTGCCGGACACATCCACGATCACGCGGAAGTCGAGATGCTTGTCGTCGAAGCCGGCGATCACGCGCTCCGGCGTCTCCGTGATGACGGGAAATGCGCCGATGGAATCCGCGGCGATGGTTTTCGCATGGGACGGGGTCTTGAGGCCGAGTGGCGCGACGATGGCATTGCGCAGTCGCATCAGCGCGGCGATCCATGACGGTTGCCGCCCCAGCATCCGCTCCGCCGCCTGCCGCGCGTTGAGGTTAGCGTTATCGGTCGCGATCCGAAACGTGTCGGCAAACTGCGCGCCGGGAAGCAACAGTCTGATCGAGGCGTCGGGCGCAAGGTCGTGGACCGTCATGCTGCAAACTTTAGCCGCTGCGTGAGGGCGCGGAAACGCCACACAAGCAGCATCGCGTAAATTCCGGTGCCGATGGACAGGCCGATCCAGACGCCGACGGCGCCGAACCCGCCCCAGAACGCGAGGGCCCAGGCGGCGGGGAAGCCGATCACCCAATAGCTGATAGCGGCGAGCAGCAGCGGAATGCGGGTATCGCTGAGGCCTCGTAGAGCGCCGGCCGCCACCGTCTGCACACCGTCCGCGATGAAGAAGGTTGCGCCCACCATCATCAGGGTGGTGGCGAGTTCGACTGCGGCCATGCCTTGCTTTGTCTCGCCGAAGAAGAATCCGGCGACCTCGAAGCGTACAAGGATCACCGTAATTGTCATCACGGTCATGAACACGATGCCGAGAACCGTCGCCGCCACGCCGGCGCGCCTGATCGCGGTGGTGTCGCCGCGCCCGAACGCCTGACCGACGCGCACAGTGGCGGCCATGCCGATGCCGAACGGCACCATGAACAGGATGGCGGCGATCTGCAGCGCGATCTGATGCGCAGCCAGCGCCGTGGTGCTGATCACACCCATCAAGAGGCCGGCGGCGGAGAACAGTCCGTATTCAAGCAGGAACGAGAGTGCGATCGGCCCGCCGATTACCACAAGCTGCCGCATCAGCGACCAGTCGATCCGCCAGAAGCGTCCGAGCACGTGAAATTTTTTGAACGGGCGCTGGCTGTAGGCGAACCACAGCGCCGCTGCGCACATGGCGAAATTCACCGTGGTGGTGGCGACGCCTGCACCCAGCAACTCCAGCTTTGGCATGCCCCAGTGGCCGTGGATCAGCGCATAGCCCAGCACCGCGTTGGCGGGGATCGCGGCCAGCGTGATCCACAGGCCCGGCTCCGGCCGGTTCACCGCGCCCATGAAATTGCGGATCGCCATGAAGCACAGCGCAGGCGCCATGCCGGGCGTCAGTCCCAACAGATAACGCTGCGCGAGGCGCGCGTTGTCCGGCGCCTGTCCGAGCGCGAGCAGGATCTGCTCGCCGAACAGCGGCAGCAGGCTCATGGGTATGCAGAGCATCAGTGCCGCCCAAAGACCGACGCGCAATGAACGGCGGACAATGCGCGGCTGGCGCGCGCCCAGCGCCTGCGCCGCGAGCGGTGCGACGGCGGACACCAGTCCCATGCCGATCACGAAGGCAACGAAGAACACGGTGTGCGCCAGTGACGCAGCGGCGACCGCATGGTCGCCGAGCCGCCCGATCAACGCGAGATCGGTCGTCATCATGGCGATCTGCCCGAGTTGCGTCAGCGCAATGGGCAACGCCAGCTTGAGCGTCTCGATGAACTCGGTCGCAGTCGGATTGCGGACGGAATCCGCCATGCCGGCGCAGACCGGTTCTGCCTTGTCGAAGATTGTCATGGGAGGCGTCTTAGCACATGGATCGGCCAAATCATGACCGGCACGGCTGGATCAGCTTGCGAGAGCCATTTCGATGGAGGCCCGATGAAGCGAAACGCCTGCGGTGACGCCGTCGGCCACAGCCCAGGCAACGCTGTGCGGCGCGCGCGCCGCGTCACCGGCGGCATAGACGCCGGGAACGCTCGTCTGCTTGTCAGGCCCGGTGCGAATAATCGGACCGAGCGGCGTCTCCTCAAACGCGCAGCCGAGTCGATGCGCCAAAGGACTCGTCATCCGAACCGGAGCACCGACGAAGAGCGCTGCAACGGGAATCATCCGTCCGTTTTCAAGGCGGATGCCGGTAAGGGCAGGTGCCGCGCCCTCGAGTCCTGCCACCTTGCCGGTCTCGATTGCGACATTGCGCTTTGCCAGCCGGGCGCGGGCGGCGTCATCGAGATCGATGGTCTCGTTGGTGAAGAATGTCACTGGGCCCCAGTCGGCAACCAGTTCCGCCTGATGAAGCGACATCGGTGTGGTCGCGAGCACGCCCAGCGGCGCACCGTTAAACTCGAAGCCGTGACAATAAGGGCAATGGATCACGGTCTTGCCCCAGCGCTCCTGCAATCCGGGGAAGTCGGGTAGTTCGTCCACAACGCCGGTCGCAAGCACAATCCGGGGTGCAATTGCGGTCTCGCCCGAGTCCAGCGCGATCCTGAATCCATTCGGCGTGCGGACTGCGCCGACAGCCTGTCCCGCGATGAATTTGACCTTTGGATAGGACAGCAACTGATCGCGCGCATTGGCGATCATAGCAGCGGGCGCATTCCCGTCGTGACCGAAGAAGCCGTGCGATGCATCCGCAAAGCGGTTGCGCGGCTTGCCCGCATCGATCACGAGAACCGTTTGCCTCGCGCGGGCGATATAGGTTGCGGCGGAGAGGCCGGCGAAGCTTCCGCCGACGACGATGGCATCATACTGCATGATTGTATTCTCCAGCGCAGCCGGCCTCCGCGAAGCGGCGATGAAAGTCCGCCGCGAGATCGGCGAGCGTGATCTTGCTCAACCGGTCGATCAGCAAAGCTTCGGCATCCTTGAATGCGTCGCTCATGGCGGCATTGACCGCCTGTTCGACAAGGCAGCCCGGACTTTCGGTCCGGTTGCCGATGGCGAACAAGGATCCTCCGCCGAGCACGTCGTGAATGTCGCGCATGGTGACCTTTGCGAGGTCGCACGCGATCACCCAGCCGCCGCCGTGGCCTTTCTCGGAGCGAACAAATCCGGCGTCGCGCAGGCTCGCCATGGTGCGCCGAATGACCACGGGATTGGTGGCGAGAAACGTCGCCAGGGTCTCCGACGTCAGCGGTTCGGATTTCTCCGCCATGTGCAGAAGCACATGCAGGATCGAGGATAATCGGCTATCGCGCTTCATGTAACAACATATGTTACGTGATCACGCAAGAGTCAATACGGTCCTGCGCGAGGTACATGCGATGCGTTCAGATGGATGGATCGCCCGCTGCGGATGAAACCGAATCGCCGGACGTGCCTTCGTGGCCGCTTACACGTCCACGTTGGCGTCGAGCGAGTTGTCCTGGATGAACTCGCGGCGCGGTTCGACGACGTCACCCATCAGCTTGGTGAAGATGTCGTCGGCGGCGTCGACTTCCTTGACCTTGACCTGCAGCAGCGAGCGCGCGTTGACGTCGAGCGTGGTCTCCCACAATTGCTGCGGGTTCATTTCGCCGAGGCCTTTGTAGCGCTGATAGGCGACGCCCTTGCGCCCGGCGTCGGTCACCGCCTCGAACAGGCTGACAGGACCATGGATCGGCGTCTCGGTATCCTTGCGGCGGAGCACGGCGCTGCGCGGATAGGCCTCCTGCAGCCGTCCGGCATACTCATCGAGCTTGCGCGCCTCGGCGGAGCCGAGCAGCGCGTCGTCGATCATGGCGACGTCCTTGACGCCGCGCACCGTGCGCTCGAAGAAATAGCCTTCGCCTTCGGTGAAGCGCCCGACCCAGCCGCGTTCGACTTCATCGGCCAGCGCGTCGAGACGCTTGGCGATGTAGTCCGCCGCAGCATTGGCGGTGTCGATGTTGCCGATCACGTGGGGGCTGAGCACGCCCGCGATGGCCGCCTGTTCGACGACGGTGCGGTTGTAGCGGCTGTGCATGCTGTTGAGGATGCCGCGGATCACCCGCGCATCTTCCAGCAGAGCCTGCAGATCGCGGCCCTTGCGGTCCTCTCCGGACGATAGTTTTAGGACACAGTCGTCGAGACCGGTCTCGATCAGGTAATCCTCCATCGCGCGCTCGTCCTTGAGGTACTGCTCGGACTTGCCGCGCGTCACCTTGAAGAGCGGAGGCTGGGCGATATAGAGATAGCCGCCTTCGATCAGCGACGGCATCTGACGGAAGAAGAACGTCAGCAGCAGTGTGCGGATATGCGCGCCGTCGACGTCGGCGTCGGTCATCACGATGATCTTGTGATAGCGCAGCTTGGAAATATCGAAGTCGTCGCGGCCGATGCCGGTGCCGAGCGCGGTGATCAGCGTGCCGATCTGCTCGCTTGAGAGCATCTTGTCGAAGCGTGCGCGCTCAACGTTGAGAATTTTACCGCGCAGCGGCAGCACGGCCTGGAATTCGCGGTTGCGGCCCTGTTTGGCGGAGCCGCCTGCGGAGTCACCCTCGACAATGAACAGTTCGGATTTCGCAGGATCGCGCTCCTGGCAGTCGGCGAGCTTGCCGGGCAGGGAGGCGACGTCGAGCGCGCCCTTGCGGCGGGTCAGATCGCGCGCCTTGCGCGCGGCTTCGCGCGCGGAAGCGGCCTCAATGACCTTGCCGACGATGGTCTTGGCCTCGCCAGGATGTTCCTCGAACCACGCGGACAGCGCTGCGTTCAGGACGTTCTCGACCACGGGGCGCACTTCCGAGGACACCAGCTTGTCCTTGGTCTGCGACGAGAACTTCGGATCGGGCACCTTCACCGAGAGAACGGCGGTCAGGCCTTCGCGGCAATCGTCGCCGGTCAGCGCGATCTTTTCCTTCTTCGCCATGGCGTCGGCGTAGCTCGTCACCTGACGCGTCAGCGCGCCGCGGAAGCCCGCCAGATGGGTGCCGCCGTCCCGCTGCGGGATGTTGTTGGTGAAGCAGAGCACGTTCTCGTGGTAGCTGTCGTTCCACCACATCGCGACTTCGACCGTGATGCCGTTCTGTTCGGCGCGCATCACGATCGGGGTCGGCACCATCGGCTTCTTGTTGCGGTCGAGATATTTGACGAATTCCTCGACGCCGCCCTCGTAGAACAGCTCCTCGCGCTTCTCGACCGCATGACGCATGTCGGACAGCGTGATGTTGACGCCGGAATTCAGGAACGCGAGCTCGCGCAGGCGATGCTCCAGCGTCGCAAAATCGTATTCGACATTGGTGAAGGTCTCGGTGGAGGCGAGAAACGTCACCTCGGTGCCGCGCTTGCCGTTGGCGTCGCCGACAACTGCGAGCGGTGCGACCGCGTCGCCGTGCTTGAACTGGATGTAGTGTTCCTTGCCCGCGCGCCAGACGCGCAGTTCGAGCTTGCTCGACAGCGCATTGACCACGGAGACGCCGACGCCGTGCAGGCCGCCGGAAACCTTATAGGAATTCTGGTCGAATTTTCCGCCGGCATGGAGCTGGGTCATGATGACTTCAGCCGCCGAGATGCCTTCGCCTTTGTGGATGTCGGTCGGAATGCCGCGGCCGTCGTCGCGCACGGTGACCGAATTGTCGGGATTGAGCACGACCTCGACGCGGGTCGCGTGACCCGCAAGCGCTTCGTCGATGGCGTTATCGACGACTTCGTAGACCATGTGATGGAGACCGGAGCCGTCATCGGTGTCGCCGATATACATGCCCGGACGCTTGCGGACGGCGTCGAGACCTTTCAACACGCGGATCGATTCAGCGCCGTATTCCGCACCCGGATTGGAGACAGGTTCGGCGCTGGTTTGCCGGGCTGGTTCGGTCATGAGTTGCCTTCAAAGATGGATCGAATCAGGTCGCAGAAAATGCGCCCTTGATTGTCAATTTGTGCCATGAAAACCGATAAGCGCCTAGGACAAAGTAGCGTTTATCAAGTTATTGAAAATATGGGGTTTTCCGGTTGTTTTTCAAGGCTCCGAAATGGCATTTTCGGGGCTGTGGAAAAGCGTGATTCGCGTCTCTTCCAGAGCGTCGTTCGGATGTGATCTTGGGTCAGCGTGGCGGCCTCACGCGCGCCGCTTCACCGTTCCCGCTTCAACATCGAAAACATCAGCGCGCGCACCGATGTCGGTGAACGCCACGGGGTCCGCGCCGGTCATCCAGACCTGTGCGCCGAGCGTTGCGAGTTCGTCGAACAGCGCCGCGCGGCGGTTGGGATCGAGATGGGCGACGATTTCGTCGAGCAAGAGCAATGGCGTGATGCCGGTCATTTCCGTCACAAGATTCGCATGGGCCAGCACGAGGCCGATCAGCAGCGCTTTTTGCTCGCCAGTGGAGGCATCGCGCGCCGGCATGTTCTTCGGCGCGTAGATCACCATCAGATCGGTGAGGTGCGGGCCGTTCAGCGTGCGGCCGGCGGCGGCGTCTTTCGCGCGGCTCTCCCGCAACATCTCGCGGTAGCGGTCCTCCACGGCGGTGGCGGTCTCGGTGAGCAGCGCGTTTTCCATCCAGCCGTCGAGCGCGATCAGCGCCGACGGGAAGACCGATTTGCTGCCGCGCGCGGCAAGCATCGAACTTAATCGCTGCAATGTCTGGCCGCGCTGGGCCGCGACGGCGACCGCGAGTTCAGCGGTTTCGCGCTCGATGGCATCGCACCAGTGCGCATCGAAATTGCGGTCTTCCAGCAGCCGGTTGCGCGACCGAAACGAGCGATCCAGCGCCGAGACACGGCTCGAATGCTCGCTGTCGATCGCCAGCACCAGACGGTCGAAGAAGCGCCGCCGCTCGGATGCTGCCCCCATGAACAGGCCGTCCATCGCCGGCGTCAGCCACACCATGCGCAGATGGTCGCCGAAGGCCGTTGCAGAGGTGACCGGCTCGCGGTCGATCCGCGCGCGGCGGGATGATGAAGCGCCTTCGGCATTCGGTGCGTCGATGCCGGTGCCGAGCGTGGCGAGGCCGAGCTCGCCTTCTACCTCCGCCGACACCGCCCACGAGCCATCGCCCTGAATGTCGGCGACGTCGTCGAGCGTGGCGCGGCGCAGCCCGCGTCCCGGCGACAGAAACGAGATCGCTTCCAGACAATTGGTCTTGCCGGCGCCGTTGGGGCCGACCAGCACCACGACATCGCCGCGCGTCTCCACGCTCGCCGCGCGGTAGTTGCGGAAATGCGTGAGACTGAGGCGCAGGATGCGGGAGACGGTCATGGCGAGCCGTCTTACAGCAGAATACGGGTTCTCACACCCGCATCGGCATCAGGACGTAGAGCGCGCCCTTGGAATCCTTGTCCTGCACCAGCGTCGGCGAGCCGGGATCGGCCAGACGCAACACCGCGACCTCGCCTTCGATCTGGGCCGCGATGTCGAGCAGGTAGCGCGAGTTGAAGCCGATATCGAGCGGGTCGGATGCATACTCGACTTCGAGTTCTTCCGTCGCACTGCCGGAGTCCGGATTGGTCACCGACAGCACGAGCTTGCCTGCGGAGAGCGCGAGCTTCACGGCGCGGCCGCGCTCGCTGGAAATCGTCGAGACGCGGTCCACCGCCGCTTCGAAGTCCTTCTTGTCGACGATCAGTTCCTTGTCGTTGTTCTGCGGAATGACACGGCCGTAGTCCGGGAAGGTGCCGTCGATCAGCTTCGAGGTCAGCACCACATCACCGATGGTGAAGCGGATCTTGCCCTGCGACAGCTCGATCTTGATTTCCGCCTCGTTGTCCTCGATCAAGCGCTGCACTTCGCCCACGGTCTTGCGCGGCACAATAACGCCAGGCATGCCCGCGGCGCTCTTGGGCAACGGCAGGTCGACCTGAGCGAGCCTGTGACCGTCGGTCGCTACCGCGCGCAGCGTCGCATCCTTGGCGCTGCCCGCCGCATGCAGATAGATGCCGTTGAGGTAATAGCGCGTCTCTTCGGTCGAGATTGCAAACTGCGTGCGGTCGATCAGCCGCTTCATGTCGGCGGCGGCCAGCGTGAACGAATGGGTCATGTCGCCGGCGGCGAGATCCGGGAAGTCGCTTTCGGGCAGCGTCTGCAGCGTGAAGCGCGAGCGTCCGGCGCGGATCGCCAGCACCGAGCGATCGCCGTCGCCTTCCAGCACGATCTGCGAGCCGTCCGGCAATTTGCGTACGATGTCGTAGAACATGTGCGCCGGCACGGTGGTGGAGCCGCCGGTGCCGGTCTCGGCCGCCAGCGTTTCGGTGACTTCGAGATCGAGGTCGGTGGCCTTCAGGCTGAGGCGCGACTTCTCGGCGCGGATCAGCACGTTGCCCAATATCGGAATCGTGTTGCGGCGTTCCACCACGCGGTGAACGTGGCTGAGCGATTTCAGGAGTTGCGCCCGTTCGACGGTAACCTTCATGACAATTCCGCCCGATCCCAAGTTCTGGAATTCCAAGTCTGGAGTTCCAAGTCCGGAGCAAGTCCGGGACACCGGACCAGTCCACATCGTTATTGGAGGTGCCGGGCGACTGGACAGCACACCGCGGCGACTGAAACCCGCGGACCGGCAAAACGGGGGTTTCGCCGGTGTCCACGGGGGACCGTAAGGTGACGTGGTTGGGCGCGAAGCGCAAGGGTGCCCGCCGTCAGAAGACGGCTTTCCCCCTTTGTTATCTCAAGCCATTTCCGGATTAGTGGAGTGGATTTGACATTCGCCACCCTGCTGGCGGCGGGTTCGCGAAGCGAATGTCAAATCCAAAGCTCCACTAGAATCTTAATATCTGCTAGTGGTCCTTCGATTCTAACATTCGCAATGATGCCTGCTGAAATGGGATGCGAATGTTAGAATCGGACCACTAGCCCGGGATTTTGGTCACTCCTGAAGCTGGCGCTTCAAGAGCTCGACCTCGTCGGACAGCGAGATATCCTTGGCTACCAGCGCCTCGATCTTGCGGACCGCATGAAGAACCGTGGTGTGATCGCGGCCGCCGAACCGGCGTCCGATCTCGGGCAGGGAGCGCAGCGTCAGCGTCTTGGCCAGATACATCGCGACCTGACGTGGGCGGACCACATTGGCGGTCCGGCGCGATGACAGCAGATCGGAGCGGCTGACATTGTACTGCCGGGCCACCACGCGCTGGATGTCTTCGATCTTGACCCGCTTCGGCTCCATCGGCCGCACCAGATCGCGCACTTCGCGCTCGGCCATTTCCAGCGTCACGGTGGTGGCGTTGAGCTTGCTGTGAGCGAGGAGGCGGTTGATCGCGCCTTCGAGATCGCGGCCGTTATGGGTGATGGTCTTGGCGAGATATTCCAGCACCGGCATCGGCACGTCGAAGGTGGCGTGATGCGCCTTCGCGGCGGAGACGCGCGATTTCAGGATTTCGAGCCGCAGCTCTTCGCCGAGCGAGCCCATCTCGACCACGAGGCCACCGGCCAGGCGCGAGCGCACTCGGTCATCGAGGCTTTCGAGATCCGACGGCGGCCGGTCGGCCGCGATCACGACCTGACGGCCGGCGTCGATCAGCGCGTTCAGCGTGTGACAGAACTCCGACTGCGTCGATTTGCCCTGCAGGAACTGCAAATCGTCGATCACCAGCACGTCGATGCCGCGCAGCGCTTCCTTGAAGGCGAGCGCCGTCTGCGATTTCAGCGCGGCGACGAAGCCGTACATGAATTTCTCGGCGGTGAGATACAGCACCTTGCGCTCGGTGCCGGAATTGCCGGCCCAGGTCACGGCCTGCAGCAGATGGGTTTTGCCGAGGCCCACGCCGGCATGGATGTAGAGCGGGTTGAACATCACGCTGTCGCCGCGGCGGCCTTCGGCGACCTGACGGGCGGCGGCGTGGGCCAGCGTGTTGGAGCGGCCCATCACGAAGGTCGCGAATGTCAGGCGCGGATCGAGCGGCGAACCGCCGAGCGCGTCATGGCTGGCGGAGACTGGCGCGGTGGCGACGGCGCGCAGTTCGCTTGCAGGACGACCGGCGCCGTTGCCGAGCTCCGGTCGGCGCTGGTCCTGCTGTGCCTTGGCGTCCTTTACGGGCGCTGCGCAGCGCATCGCGGTCCGCACCGTCAGTTCGACGCGTTTGACGCCGGGCGCTTCCGCCTGCCAGCAGGCCAGAACGCGGTCGGTATAGTGGGTTTGAATCCAGCTCTTGAGGAACTTGGTCGGCACCGTCATGTGGACGCAGTCGTCCTGGATGCGCTCAAGATCCATCCGCGCAAACCAGCTCGTATAAAAGTCCTCGCCGACATTGGTCCGAAGGCGATCCTTGAATCGCGCCCACTGGTCGCGCTCGAGGTCTGCCAGTTCGATGCCTGCCGAGATGGTTTGTGCCGAGATTGTCATTTGCGTTGTGATTTTCTGATTGAGTTCTGGGCCGGCGACATGGTCGCCACGAAATGAATTTGCCGACGCCGGCATGCGCTTCTCCATCTACAGACGCTCCGCCGTTCGGCGCTTGTCGCCGTGGGCATCGCTGGGTCTGGAGAGAAAGGCGCGTGCGGCGTTAGCGTGTACTGTAATGAAACGGCGGACCGCAGGGCGCAGCCGCCGCATGGACTGAAATAAGATTGCTGGAAAAAGATGCTGTGAGGTCGCTCTGCCGACGCTGATTGATGGACATAGAAATTCCCCCTCCCGCCGCGGAAAAGCCGCGTCAAGTTACCGTCACGTTAGTCTGTTCAAATTCTGTCGCGTCGTCCGATCAGTTGACTGTCAGACTTTACCCGCCGCTTCGTCTCGCCCGTCCAACCTCTAACGCCTGCCTTCAAAGCTCTGGGTGTTTCCGCCTGTGCTTCTTTTCTCACTTTGTTACGCGGAACCGGACTGGCCCGGCGCCGCGGCGGAGAAATTTTGACACAGACAGCCGATCTCACAACTCACGTGAGTTCGAACCCGATCATCGCTAGGAAAGCGTCGCTGACTTGCAGACCCGTAACTGACTTGCATGCCCGCCCAAGGTTCTCAAACCGCGCTGATCAGAAGAGCCGTGGGCGACGCGACGGAATAAGAAATACACGAGGCGCTGCAGCTCGCAACGGAATTGATTTCGCATCGCGCGATCGAAACGCGACTTGTGGCAAATGCGAAACCGAGAGTACTTCATGACAAAACGACAAGGTTTTGAATCTGTGCGCAGATTCGAAAAGTCGGACAACTGTCACAAATCGACTGGTCGTCAAAATTTCCTTCATAAATAATTTATGATTCACCCGGCGGCGAACGCGTTTTCCAACTGCTGCTCGCTGCTATGCCGATAAGGTCTTCGTCAGGCGTGTATTTTCGTGATCGACGGGAGAGGGTAACCCTGCACGCGATGCAGGCGTGATCACGCCAGAGCACTTGCAATTTTAAACTATCGCGCGCGCGGCGAATGTCGTTCGCCGTCTGCTCGGTGAACGCCGAGCGGTGTTCGCCTGCCGCCGATCGGATCGTGCAACGGCCAAGGGCGGCAGCGCAACTGCAAAAGAAAAAGCCCGGCAAATGCCGGGCTTTTGTTGGTTGGATCTTTCAGGATCGGCTCGCTTGAGGAGTTGATACTCACTCGCGCGATAACTTGAACGGTTGCCCGAACAGTCAGTCGCCTGATTACTTGGCGAGCTTCGCGATCTGATGCGTGAGGCGCGACACCTTCCGGCTCGCGTTGTTCTTGTGAATGATGTTGCGCTGCGCGGCCTGCATCAGATCCGGCTCGGCCAGCTTCATCGCTTCGATCGCCGCGGCGCGGTCGCCGTTCTTGATCGCTTCCTCGACGCTGCGCACCGAACCGCGCATCTGGGTGCGGCGCGATTTGTTGATCAGGGTGCGGCGGGCAATCTTGCGCGTCGCTTTTTTGGCAGAGGTTGTATTGGCCATGGTCTCTCGGTTTCTTTCGGTCCGTCAGGCCGCGGCTGTCATCTTGAGCCGCCGGGCTGATCGATATCGACCGTTCGGCCGATGCTGGGTGAAAATGATGTGCTCTGAAATGTTCTTCGCTAAGGACATGTTGAACGGAACATGCTCTTAAAGAACATCGGCGGCAGGATTGCGCCCGCCGCCAGTTGCGGGTTCTTATAGGGACAACGGCCTGTACCGTCAACGATTTCCGGGCCTCTTTTGGGGTCTTCGGAGCGGGTTTGGGGTCCGGCCGGGACTGGCGAAGTGATTGAAATATAGAGGATGAACGATGATCCGTGGGTTTTTTCGTCTGATCGGGCTGTTTCTGCTGGTTATCGGTTTCCTGTCGTTGGTCTACGACGGAGCCCGGACCATCGCCGATCAGACGCTGCGGATCACGCGCCTCGGCGAGCTGTGGAATGACATCAATCAGGCCAGCCAGCAGTCGTTTCAGGCCGCGATCGAAGGGTTCTCGCCGCTGCTCTGGAACAGCGTGATGAAGCTTTTGCTGAACCAGCCGGCCTGGGCCGTGTTGGGTATTCTGGGCATTCTGCTGATGCTGCTATTCCGGCCGAGCAAGCCGCTGATCGGCTATTCGAGGAACTGACGCGCATGATCCGGAAAAGTGGGAACCGGTTTTCCGAATAGATCATGCGCCTAGACCAAATGATTTTGCCCGCATTTCAAGGGGTGATGCCGGACATATGATGGGTGAGCTGCGCGTAACGCCCTGACACTTGCTGCGTACAGACACATATATAGTGAGAAGCGAACCCTAAGGAGCAAGCCATGTTCTTCTCCCGCAAATCCCTTGAAGTGCCGAGCGCCGCGGATGCCCTGCCGGGCCGCGCCACCGAGCTGCCCACCGCACGAACTCATTTCGTCAACGGTCACGCGCTGAAAGGGCCGTATCCCGCAGGCCTCGAGACCGCGATCTTCGGTCTCGGCTGTTTCTGGGGCGCCGAGCGCAAGTTCTGGGAAATGGACGGCGTCTATGTCACCGCGGTTGGCTATGCCGGCGGATCGACACCGAACCCGACCTATGAAGAGACCTGCTCGGGCCGCACCGGCCACACCGAAGCGGTGCTGGTGGTGTTCGATCCGACGAAGGTGACTTACGACGCGTTGCTAAAGACGTTCTGGGAAAGTCATAACCCGACGGAAGGCATGCGGCAGGGCAATGACATCGGCACGCAGTACCGTTCGGCGATCTACACTTTGAGCGACGCGCAGATGAAGGCCGCGCAGGCCTCGAAGGACGCCTACAACAAGGCGCTCAATGCCAAGCGTTACGGTTCGATCACCACCGAGATCGCGCCGGCCGGACCGTTCTATTTCGCCGAGGATTATCACCAGCAGTATCTGGCGAAGAATCCCGCCGGCTATTGCGGTCTTGGGGGCACCGGCGTGTCGTGCCCGATCGGCGTGGGTGTAAGCGCGAGCGCCTGATCCGTAAGAGCGGACCGGTTTTCCGATTGGGCCACGCGCAGGTAACTCGCTTACCCTTTGTTAACCATAAATGCCGCAAACCGGGCCTGTCTCTCATGTGAGGACGGGCCCGGAGCGTTTCATGCGTGCGTCGCGGTTGTCGCTGATCGCTGTCGTTGTTTATGCGCTGGCCGTGTCCGGCTGCTTGCAGACGTCCGCGACTGTCACCAGCTATGCCCCGGTCGATGAGCCCTATCGGCTTGATGCGGGAGACCGGCTCCGCGTCGTGGTCTTCGGCCAGGACGGCCTCACCAACACCTATGCGGTCGGCGCGAGCGGGGCGATCACCATGCCGCTGATCGGCTCGGTGCCCGCACGCGGCCTGACGCCGGCTGAATTGGCCGCCGCCATCACCTCGCGATTGAAAAAGGGCTATCTGCGCGAGCCTTATGTGGCGGCGGAAGTCGAGACCTATCGTCCGTTCTTCATCCTCGGCGAAGTGGCGGCTCCCGGACAATACCCCTTCGTGCCCAACATGACGGTGGAGAGCGCGGTGGCCATCGCCGGCGGCTTTACGCCGCGCGCGGAGCGCAAGGCCATCAAGCTCACGCGGATGGGTGAGGGCGGCGTCGCGCAGGCCGTCGTGCCGCCCGGCACGTTCCTCAAGCCCGGTGACACCATCGCTGTCGCCGAGCGGTGGTTCTGAAATTCCAATCAGATTTAATCCGTCATCCTGAGGTGCGAGCACTTGCGAGCCTCGAAGGGTGACGCACAGCCCTGCCGTCGCCCTTCGAGGCCTCCGCTCCGCTACGGCACCTCAGGGTGACGGCCTTAGTTCAAATGCTTCCCAAAGAACGCCAGGCTGCGCTGCCAGGCGAGATCTGAACTCAGCTTGTCATAGCTGGCGCGCTCGTCGCAACCGAAACCGTGCTGCGCGCCCGGATAGACGAACACCCCGACGTCCGGCCGCTTTGCCTTGATGGTCTCGACATCGGTCAAGGGAATGCCGGTGTCCTTCTCGCCGAAATGCAACTGGGTCGGTACGGTGGGTTTGTCGTCGGCGAAGCGCACCACAGCGCCGCCGTAATAGCCGACCGCGGCGCTGAGCCCCGAGAGTTTGGTCGCAGCCGCATAGGCGACGCTGCCACCGAGACAAAAACCGATGATGCCGACAGGTCCGGCACCTTTCACCGCATCGATCGCCGCTTGCGTATCGCGCAACATCGCCGGCCAGTCCGGCGCGGCGACGAATTTCCGCGCCACCGCAACTTCATCGGGCGAATAGCCCGACTGGAAATTCGGCTCGATGCGATCGAAAATCGCGGGCGCGATGGCGACATAGCCTTCCTTCGCCAACCGGTCACAGATGTTGCGGATGTGCGAATTGACCCCGAAAATTTCCTGGATCACGACGATGGCGCCTTTGGGTTTGCCGGCAGGATCGGCGCGATAGCTGCCGAGCTTGAATCCATCCGAAGCAGTCAAGGTCACAGTCTGTCCCATGAGGACGTCCTTCCATGTTGGCCTGGAATGAGAAGAGCGGAGAAAGTGGCGTTTACTGCCACATCCAGTTGCGGCTCCAGTTGGCCTTCCAGCCGGTGAGGCGGCCGTCACGGAATTGCAGATAGAGTGGATCGTCGCGGAACGACCATCGGCTGCCGCCGACATTGCGGATCACGAGATAGATTTCATTGCCCGGCCGCCCGCTCACATAAGTCAGCGGCTGCCCCAGTGCGGCGGTCGCGTCCTCCGCGCTCATGCCGAACACCAGCGGCGTATGGTTGGACAACGTTGTCGTGAACGGCGAGGGCGGCAACTGTCCGGCGCGCACAGGGGTATGCGCAATGGTGAGGGCGACAACAGAAGCAAAGACAACTAGTTTCATGCGCAAATACTTGTTGGATTTGCCGTTCAAGGCAAGCCGAAAGCCGATCTGGGAGGATCAACTTTTTGTCGACTTTGCGGATAGGTGCGGGATCGGCGTGGTGGGATGACCGCATCGAGCCGGCGAAACTCAACGCCGAGCAGGGTGATCTCGATTATCTCTGCTTTGAGACCATGGCGGAAGCGACCGTGTCGGCGGCGCAGGTGCGCAAGCGGCGCGATCCGTCATTTCCGGGATACGACACCTATCTCGACGACCGCATGAAAGCCGTGCTGCCGGGTTGCTTGAAGCGCGGCACGAAAATCATCAGCAATCAGGGCTGGATCAATCCCGACGGCGCGGCGCAGCGCGTCGTCGAACTGCTCCGCGAACACGGCGCAAAGGGCAAGAAGGTCGCGGCCGTCTCCGGCAGCCTGATCACCGATCGCGTCGCGAAGCTCGGCGGCACCATTCTGGAAAATGGCGCGCCGGTGAGTTCGATCGCCTCCGATCTGATTTCGGCGGAGGCGTATCTCGGCGCGGAGCCCATCGTCGAGGCCCTGCGCCAGGGCGCGGACATTGTCATCACGGGCCGCGTCGCTGACCCGTCCTTGTTTCTCGCGCCGATGATGCATGCATTCGGCTGGCGTGCGGATGATTTCACAAAGCTGGGTGCGGGCAGCGGCCTCGGTCATCTCCTGGAATGCGGCGCGCAGGTCACCGGCGGCTATTTTGCCGACCCCGGTTTTAAAGACGTGCCGGCGCCGTGGGATCTGGCATTCCCCATCGCCGAGGTCGAGAGCGACGGCAGCGCCATGATCGCAAAAGTCGCGGGCACCGGCGGCGCGATCAACGCCATGACCGTGAAGGAGCAGATGCTCTACGAGGTGCACGATCCGGCGAACTACATCACACCGGACGTTGTGGTCGATTTCACCACGGCCGCGCTTGAGCAGGTAGGGCCGGACCGCATGCGGGTCAGCGCCATCGGCGGCAAGCCGCGCACGCCGACGCTGAAGGTCTCGATGGGCTGCATGGAAGGTTTTATCGGCGAGGACATGTTCTTCTATGCCGGTCCCGGCGCGCTCCGCCGCGCGAAACTCGCCAAGCAAATCCTCGAAGAGCGATTTCGGATTGTCGGTCTGAAGGCCGACGATCTGCGCATCGATTTCCTCGGCCTCAACGCCATCCACGGCGATGCAACGCCTCCCGACGTGCCGGAGCCCTATGAGGTCGCCGTGCGCGTCGCGGCTCGGACCAAAACGCGCGAGGAGGCCATGAAGGTCGGCCGCGAGATCGACGGCATGGCGGTGTCGGGCGTCGCGATGACCGGCAAGCGCGTGCCGCATCAGGACCGCACCCGCGAGATCATCGGCGTGTGGTCGACACTGGTGCCGCGCGAGGCGGTGCCACCCGTCATTACCTGGTATGAGAGTTGATTATGCAGGTCAAACTTGAGCGCGTGGCGCATGTGCGCTCCGGCGACAAGGGCAATACTTCGAACATCGCGGTGATTGCCTATCGCGACGAATTCTATCCCTTGCTCAAACAACAGCTCACCGCCGCGCGCTTCAAGGCGTTCTATCGCGGCGCGATCAAGGGCGAGGTGACGCGTTATGAGGTCGATAATCTTGCGGCGCTGAATTTCGTCGCGGAAGGTGCGCTCGGCGGTGGCGTGTCACGCAGCCTCAGCCTCGACAATTACGGCAAGGCGCTGTCGGCGGCGATCCTCGGCTTCGAGATCGAAGTTCCGGAGCAGTACGGCAATCGGCTGCGCAGCGGATAAACTTCGATCCGTGTCGAAGCACCGCAACGGTCCGGCGTGGCAACGTCGGCAAGAAAAGAAAAACGGAAGAAAGTTGACGGCCCTATCATGACACTCGCAATCGAGACGCCGCGGCCACGCACCGCGGTCAACCTTGCCCTGCTGTTGCTGCTGGCGACGCTGTGGGGCGCGGCCTTCACGCTGATCAAGATCGGCGTTGCCACCATTCCGCCGGTGACGTTGATTGCGACGCGCACGCTGATCGCGGGGATTATCCTGTTGGCGATCATGGGCCTGCGCGGCATTGCGATGCCGCGTGATCCCGCGGTCTGGCGCCGCTTCATGATCCAGGCCTGCCTCAACAGTGTGATTCCCTTCACGCTGATCGCGTGGGCAGAACGCCATGTCGATGCGGGGCTGGCGACCATCCTCGGCTCGAACGCGCCGATCTTCGCCTTCCTGCTGGCCTTGCTGTTCGTCCGTCACGAGCGCCCGACGTTGCGGCAGTCGCTCGGCGTCGCCGCCGGGCTTGCCGGCATTTGTCTCGTGGTTGGCGTCAATGCGTTCAATGGGCTCGGGCAGGACGTCGTCGCGCAACTGGCGCTGGTTCTCGCCACCGTGATGTACGGCGCGGCGGCTTTGTTCGGGCGCAACTTCAACGGGCTCGATCCGATAGTGCCGGCGGCCGGATCGTTGATCTGCGGCGCGATCATACTCACGCCGCTCAGTCTGATCGTCGATCAGCCGTGGACGCTGACGCCGTCGGCCAATTCCATCGCGGCGTTGCTGGCGCTCGCGGTGTTCTCAACCGCAATTGCCTTTGTGGTTTACTTCAAACTGATCCAGTCGCTGGGCTCGGTCGGCGCAACCGCGCAGGCCTATCTGCGCGTGCCGATCGGGGTCGCGCTCGGCGTCGTGTTTCTCGGTGAAACGCTCTCGCCGACAGTCTGGATCGGGCTGGTATGCGTGATTGTCGGCATTGCCGCGATGACGATTCCGCAGCGCAACTCACAGCCCACGCCTTCATGACGTTATAAATTTGAATTGAATGTCGCGCTGCACAACGCAGCAGCCATGCGCTTCATTTTGTTTTGACCGATTCTAATTTCGTTGCCAGCGCTTGAAAACCCGCTCATGCTCCGGTGGCTCGCTACCGACCGGTGCGTGGCGGGCGGCCGACCTCGATGTGAGTCATCGCCGTAAGCGATGTCGTGCACCGGCGGGGAAACGAAAAACGATGCCCACTCTCAGCATTAATGGACGGAATATGTCCGTCGACGCGGCGAACGATACGCCGCTGCTCTGGGTCATTCGCGAACAGTTGCAGATGACCGGTACAAAATTCGGGTGCGGCGCCGGCCTGTGTGGCGCCTGCACAGTTCATGTCAACGGCGAAGCCGTCCGCTCCTGCCAGACCGCGCTCAGCGACGTCGCCGGCAAGAAGATCACCACCATCGAAGGATTGAGCGCCAAGAGCGATCATCCGTTGCAGAAGGCCTGGATCGCCGAGCAGGTGCCGCAATGCGGCTACTGCCAGTCCGGCCAGATCATGCAGGCAGCCTCGTTGCTGTCGAAGAATACCAACCCCACCAAGGATGAAGTGGTCGCGCATATGGACGGCAACCTGTGCCGTTGCATGACCTACTCGCGAATTCAAAAGGCGATCATGCGGGCCGCCGCCGATATGCGCACCGCTTCGAACGCGCCGAGCGATCGGAGGGCAACATGAATAAGCATCTCAGGATCAATTCTTCATCGACGGACCTCAGCCGCCGCTCGTTTATTGTCGGGGCTTCCGCCGCGGGCCTTGCGCTCGGTTTCGCATCCGTTCCAGGCAGCAGCGCACTGGCCGCGCCCGGCAGCTTCGATCCGAGCGTGTGGTACTCGATCGGAACTGATGGTCTGGTGACCGTCACTTGCGGCAAGGCTGACATGGGTCAGCATATCGCCTCCACCATGGCGCAGCTCGTCGCCGAAGAACTCGGCGCAAGCTGGAAGGACATGCGCGTTCAACTCGCCTCCAACGATCCGAAATACAACGATCCCGTGCTCGGCACGCAGATCACGGGCGGCTCCTGGAGCACCATGATGAACTTCGAAGCGATGAGCCGGGCAGGTGCCGCGGGCCGCGTCGCGCTGACCGAGGCCGCAGCCGGCATGCTGGGTGCTCCGGCGGGTGAGCTCGTGGTGCGCGACTCGACGATTACGCATCCGAAGTCGAACAAGTCGGTGACGTTTGCGCAGATCGTGAAGAGCGGCAAGGCGACGAAAACGTTTTCGGCGGATGAACTGAAAGCGCTCAAGCTGAAGACGCCGGATCAGTACGCCCTGGTCGGCCAGTCGGTGCCGCAGATCGACATTCCGTCGAAGACCAACGGCACCGCGAAATACGGCATCGATACGTTCCTGCCCGGCATGGTCTACGGCAAGATCGTCATGCCGCCGGTGCGCTACGGCGCAACGGTGAAGTCCGTTGACGATTCTGCTGCGAAGAAAGTGCCGGGCTTCATCAAAGCCGTCACGCTGGAAGACAAGACCGGCACAACCACGGGCTGGGTGGTGGCGGTGGCCAACACCTACGCCAACGCCAAGAAGGCGGCGGACGCGCTGAAGGTCACCTACGACAACGGGCCGAACGCCAAGGTGTCGAGCGAATCTCTGTTGGCGGAAGCCAAGCGGCTTCAGGCCGACAATGATGCCGGGCTGTTCTTTGTCAAGAATGGTGATACGGCGGAGGCGCTCGGCAAAGCGGCGAAGGTGATGGAGGCGGAATACACCACCAACATCAACATTCATGCGCCGATGGAGCCGATGAACGCCACGGCGCAATTGCAGGGCGACATCTGGCACGTCTACACCGGCAACCAGTTCGCCACCCGCTCCTGTGCGATCGCGGCCGGCGCGCTGGGCATCGATCCCAAGTTCATCGTCATGCATCAGGCGTGGCTCGGCGGCGGCTTCGGCCGGCGTCTCGACGGCGACATGATGATTCCGGCGGTGCTTGCGGCCAAGGCTGTCGGCAAGCCGGTGAAGGTGATCTATTCCCGCGAGGACGACGTGACGATGGACTTCTCGCGTCCGTTGACCTTCCAGAAGATCAAGGCGGGTCTCGACGACAGCGGCAAGCTGGTCGCGTTCAACCACGACGTGGTCAGCGCCTGGCCGACCAAGCGCTGGGGCATCCCGGGGTTCCTCACCCCCTCGGTTGACAAGAAGGGTGCCCTCGACGGCTTCGTCGTGAACGGTGCGGATTTCTTCTATTCCGTGCCCAATCACAACGTCCGTGCGATCCTGAGCGAACTTGCGCAATCGGCGACGCCGTCGGGCCAGTTGCGCTCGGTGGCGCCCGGCTGGACCTTCTGGGCGGTGGAAAGCATGTTCGACGAACTCGCGGTGGCGGCAGGAAAAGACCCTGCGCAATTCCGCATCGACTTGCTTGACGGGGCGGGCGCCAATGCCGGCGGCGCGCAGCGGCTGCGCAACACGCTGCTCGCGGCGATGGGCCTGGCCGGTTATGGCACCAAGAAGCTGCCCAAGGGTGAAGGCATGGGTGTCGCCTGCGTGTCGTCGCAGGAACGCGCCACCGCGAGCTGGACGGCCTGTGTCGCCCATGTCGCGGTGAACGACAGCGGCGAGGTCAAGGTGAAGAAGCTCACCGTCGCCACCGACGTCGGCACGCAGGTGAACCCGGACGGCATCCGCGCCCAGGTCGAGGGCGCGGCGCTGTGGGGCATGTCGCTGGCGCTGTTCGAGAAGGCCACCATGAAGGATGGCGCGATCGAGCAGACGAACTTCGATACCTACACGCCCATGAGGATGAGCCAGGTTCCGGAGGTGGCGATCGCCGTCATCGCCAATGGCGAACCTGCGACGGGTGTCGGCGAACCTGCAGTGACTGTGGTGGCGCCTGCGCTTGCCAACGCCGTCTACAACGCGGTCGGCGCGCGCGTCCGCGCATTGCCGATCACGGCTGACGCAGTGAAGGCCGGCATGAAGAAGGCGTAAGCGCCATCTGCATGTAAAAAAGAAAAAACCGGAGGCATCTTGATCGATGCCTCCGGTTTTCGTTTGCAAATGGGGGAGGGTTATTTCTTCTCGATCGGCACATTCCGGCGCGTCACAACATCCACCACGCGGTCCGGCGTCAATGCGCGGCCGATGGGGCCGAAATGGGCGATGACGCCGACGCTGTAGCGGGTCCGCGGACGTTTCACCGTTGCGGCTTTGAAGACCGCGCGCGCCAAGGTCTCGGCGCTCATCACGCCGAATCTGCGCGGATCGAGAAAGTTGTGCATACGCTCGGCAAGGCGCTGCTTGAAATAGGCGTAGGGACTTTGCGCGCCGGTGTCGGGAATGGATTTCAGCAGCGTCGCCTCGAAGTGTGTGGCGATCGGGCCGGGCAGCACGTTCACCACGTCGATTCCAAACGGCTCGACTTCCGGGCGCAGCGCATCGGCCATCGCCTCGATGGCGAATTTTGTCGCGTGATAGGCGCCGCCGCCGAGCGAAGAGACGCGCCCCGCCACCGAACTGATATTGACGATCCTCCCGCGTCCCGCGTTTCGCATCGCCGGCAGCACCAGTTGCGTCAGCCGCAAGCCGCCGAAGACATTGGTTTCGAATTGCAGCCGTAGCGCGTCGAGCGAAATCTCTTCCAGCGGACCGTATTGGCCGTAGCCCGCATTGTTGACAAGAATGCCGACCGCGCCGAATTCGCGCTCGACGGTCTCAACTGCCGCACGCCGCGCATTCTCATTGGTGACATCGAGTGCAAGAGTGCGGCAGCCGAGGCCACGCAACTCGTCCAGTGTGGCGGGATCGCGCGCAGTCGCAAAGGTGTCATAGCCCGCTGTGCGAAACAGTTTTGCCGCGGCGAAGCCGACGCCGCTGGAGCATCCGGTGATGAGAACGGGGCCGTTCTTCAGGTTCTTCAACAGCATAAATGATGGATCATTGGAAAGTGGCGGTATGGCCACTCCGGGGTAAAGGAGTAAAGTTCGCGGCGCGGTTTCTCCCAAGGGAGCGAAATCGCTTAAATAGTTGCTTGGTTTGTTCTGGATTGCAAACCGCGCAATCATGCGATTGATTCAAGTCATTATCTGGCGCTTCGCAATATCTTCAATGAGGAGATTTTGATGTACCGCATATGTCTTGTCGCAGTGGCGCTTTCGTTGCCCACACTCGCTTCAGCTCAGGAAATTACGGCCGCGCAGCGCGCCGCCTGCAAGAGCGACTACGAGAAGTATTGCAGCAATGTCATGCCGGGTGGGGGCCGCATTGTCGCATGCCTGTCGAAAGAAAGTGCAAAACTGACGGACGCCTGCAAGGCGGCATTGAGCGCCGCCCAGGCCAAGTAACCCAAAGCAAGGTCATCTGAAGCGAAGCATCTATCGGCGCTTGTTCCGAGGCGCCGGCTTGCGGCTCTTTTTTGCGGCCGCCACGCTTCGGCGCAGCGCATCTTTCAGGTCTTTCGGTACACCGTGCTTCTTCAAGAGGTCGGCGAATGATTCATCCGCAAGCTCTTGAAGCGTGGCCATACGGTCGCGTCCGAGTTGCACCAGGGCCTGATAGGTCTCCTCATTGAATTCGATGACCTTGCGCATCGGCGGATTGCCTCCTTTTGCCGTGACAGCGGGGGTTCAAGCCGTTGTCGCACAAACGATTCAACCAAGATTCGCGTATCGCGTCACGAACAGTTCGCTTGCCGACGCAAGGTAATCGGACGCCGCATCAACACCGGCATCGCGCGGATATTCCGAGCACCGTCATCGCAGAATGTCTGCCTTGCGCGCGTACTCACTCATTCGTTGCTTGACGCGTTGTCTGCACCGGAGGAACGCTTGATCAGGCAAGCGCGTTACCGCCGCAACGGAGATCACGACCATGACGATGCGAAGACTTGTGTTGATCGCTGCGGCCACCGCTACAGCTTCGGTTTTCGGAGCGGGGCCTTCAGCCGCGTACGATTATCCGTTTTGCCGCAAGGGAGACGCCGGGCCCGGGGATTGCCGATACGATACTTACGAGCAGTGTTTGGCCGCGATCTCCGGTACGGCTGCCTACTGCCAGCCGAATTATTGGCTTCCGCAGACGCCGCAGGTCAGTCCGCATCGCCGCGCGCGCCGTTCCTGAACGGACTACATCTTTCCGCGCGGCTCCAGATGGCGCCGTGGGCTCGAAGCGAGCACGATGGCGTTATCCCCGCCATCAACACCGGTGCGATGCTTTAAGCTGAATTTTCCCCTAACACGCGCTGAGGGGAGGCGTGGACACGCCGATAACATCAAGGTTTACGCGATGTCTCTGCGCGCGCTGGATCACGCGTCCGGCTGCCATCGATTTTGGACGCAATCTTAACTCTGTCATTTTACTCAAATGAAATTCCCGCATGCGCCTATGGCCGCGGATGCATGCGCTCCGCATTGAAGGAACAATCAGAACGATGACCTCCCGGTTCATCAGCCATATCGGAGCGGCTCTGCAACGGGTCAAACGCCACGCGTCATGCGGCAGCGACGACAGCCTGCGCCGCAAGCTCCTGATCGGCACCGGAATTGCGTTCATCTGCACGTCGCTTCTGGCCGTCAGCATGATTGGCCGCTCGTTCGATGACTATCGCCGCGCCGGGCAAAACCTGCGCGGGCTGGAGAGTTACCGGTCGATCCTCAATGCCGCCAATCTTTTGTCGGCCGAACGCGGTCCGTCGAACAGCGTGCTCGGCGATAATGGCGGCGCGACGCAGGGCGTGTTGCGCGCGCGCCTTGCTGCGTTTCGCGCCCGCTCCGACGCCAGTCTCGATCTGCTTTCCGCACCCGCGGGGGCTGGCGTGCCGCCGGATCTGCTCAAGCCGGTGAGGGCGCAGCTTCTCGAAGGCCGGCGGGAGGTGGATCGCGTTTCATCCATTCCGCGCGCGCGCCGCAGCCTCGACGACGTGCAGTCGGTCATCGAGAACATGTTCAAGGTGGTCGATATTTTCCAATCCGTCGTTTCCTGGAAGGCAGGGACGTTGATGGCGTCGAATCCCGAACTGGCGGAACCCGTCATGACCGGCCGGATCTTCAGCGAGCTGCGGGAATATGGTGGGAGGATCGCGTCGCAGATCATGGCGCCGATTGCCGTTGGCCAGCCGCTGCAATTGAAGAATCTCATCGACAGCAACCGGACACGCGGCCGCATTCTTGAGTTGTGGAATCTGGTTGGAGATCAGGCTGCTGCCAGCCGTGGCGATCCGCGCCTTGCGCTCCCGCTGCGCGACGCCGAGCGGATGTTCTTCGGCGAAGGCCTGGGGATCGTCGATATGCTTGTCGCGGAAGGCCGAAAATCCGGCAAGTACACGATGACGGCCGATACATTCACTGTCCGCTATGTCGAGACGCTGAAGCCGCTGGAACAACTGCGCGGCGCATTTCTCGACGCCGCGATTGAGCGACTTACCGAGACCCGCAACAGCGCGCTCGCGACATTGACGGTCACGACCGCCATTGCGGCGATCATTCTTGCGATTCTGGTTGGTCTCACGATCGCAGCACAGCGATTTGTGTTCGGTCCTCTGATGCGCGCGCGCGAAGCCGTGATCGTGCTGGCGGAGGATCGTCCCACGGTATTCCATCACGAGCGGCCGCATGCGACCGAGATGCGCCGCCTGTTCGACGCCATCGGAATCCTGCGCGACAGTCTGGCGGAGCGTGCCTCGCTGACGCGGCAACTCAAGCTGCAGGCGGAGACCGACGGGCTGACCGGGCTGATGAACCGCCGCGCGTTCGACATGATCGGCGAAAGCCATACCAGCAGCCAGGTGATGGCGGACGGCGCCTGCCTCATTCTCATGGATATAGACCATTTCAAGTCCATCAACGACCGGCACGGTCACCTTGAAGGCGACCGCGTGTTGAAGGAAAGCGTGCGGCTGATGCGCCCGCTGCTGGGCGCGAACGATCTGTTCGCCCGCTTCGGCGGCGAGGAGTTCGTCATTTTGACTCCAGGCCGCGACACCGACGAGGCGATCGCGCTGGCTGAGAGGATCCGGCGCGTGCTGGAAGCGAACGAGATCATGCTGTCCAATGGCACGGTGGTGAGTGTCACCGCGAGCTTCGGCATCGCCAAGGGGAGCCTCGGGCAGTTGGCGTGGCGGCGGCTGATCGAAGCGGCCGACGGCGCGCTTTATCGCGCAAAGTCCGACGGCCGCAATTGCGTGCGCCATTCGCAGCCGTCGCCGTCGCTGGTGCCGAACATGCCGGATGAGCCGGGTCTAAGTGCGCCGCCGCAAAGGTCCATTGCCACGCTGTAGGTTCGTGATGTTTAACCACGCGGCCTTTCAGCGCGCGCGGATCCGCAAGCCATCCGCCGCATAGATGTACGGCTGTCTGCCTCGTGAGCTCGCTTCACCCTATGGTTTGTCGCGGCCCCACGGGAAGAGAGAGGCTGGAAAGTCCGCCGCGTAGCGCCGTCCCTTCGGCGGGTGGGGTGGTTCCTGGTAGGGATTTGGATCTGGCTCCAGCACCTTGCGATAAAGATGCCAGGTGGCATGACCGAGCACCGGCAGAACGACGGCGAGGCCGAGGAACAACGGAATCGAACCGACCACCAGCAGCGCGGCAACGATCAGTCCCCATGTCGCCATGGCAATCGGATTCTTCATCACAACCCGCAGCGAGGTCCCGACTGCATCGATCACATTCGCATGCCGGTCAAGCATCAGCGGAAACGCCACGACACTGATGCACAGGGCAACCACAGCAAACAGGAAGCCAACACCGCATCCCACAAGGATCAGCTTCAATCCTTCTCCAGTCGTAAAAATGCGTGAAGCGAAATCAGGAATGCTTGCGGCGGGGGTGTTGCCGAAGATAGCGACATAGATGGAGTCGGCGGTGGCGACCCAAACCACGAACAGGATGAGCAGGATCGTGCCGAGTGCAAGCATGGCTCCGAAGGACGGCGATCTCAATACGCCAAGCGCGTGCCACGCCGAAGGCTCTTCACCGCGTTCGCGGCGGCGGCTGAGTTCATAGAGACCGAGTGCCGCGAAAGGGCCAAGCAATGCAAAGCCTGCGGCCAACGGAAACAGGAGCGGCAGCACCGAATAGCCCAACACTGTTCTGGCTATCACAAGCCCGAGCACGGGGTAGATGACGCACAGGATAATCGCGTGGCTTGGAACAGCCTTGAAGTCTTCCCAGCCCAGTCGCAACGCATCGCGCAGATCGGAGAAACCGATGTTGCGAATGACAGGGGTGGAGGCGCTATCGGACGCGCCTGGTACAACTCGCGGGACGTTGTCGGTATACGGTGTGGCCATGGTTGCAATCTCCCATGCGTTCGCACCGGCGAGATTGGGCGTCATCTTTCACGCGACGTTCAATCGCCTTCGTGCGCAGAAATCGCGATCGGAGTCTGGTAAGGCGGCCAAGTTCACGAAAAGAGCTTTGCCGTGCAAAACCGGTCGCGACCTGTAACTCAAGCATAGCGCAATCTGGAAAGAATAGCACGCCCTGTTGGGTCATTGTGCATCTGCACACTGTGTTTCAGCCAATGACCGATGGCCGTGAAGGACGTTCCTTGCCTGACGCCGCGTTCATGTGCGTCCGCGATTGCAATGCGGTATCGCAGCCTGGCTGCGCATTCAGTCTCAACAAGTGTGTTGTCGCGTCACCATCGAACAGGCCGGTCTATTGACAACCAAGCCTGCCGAGGAACATCCTGTAGTGGTAAATGCCCGTCGTTCGTTGACGCAAGCGATCGCAACATCTCCGTAGAATTCAATTCGAGCTGATGTGTTGCGACCGGTTAAGAGGGGCAAGGCGGCCAGCATTGCGATGGCTATCTTGAAACATGCCATCATCATGCCGACATGAGTCGCGCTCCTTAAGTCTTATCCGCAGCCTCACAAGGCAAGGATGAACAAGGGATGGCTGTAGCGCTCATACTGTTGTTGGTCGCGGTTGCCTCGGTGCTGTTCCATCTCTGGAGCCCGTGGTGGTGGACGCCGATTGCTTCAAACTGGAGCTACATCGACCACACGATCACCATGACATTCTGGATCACCGGGGCGGTTTTCTTCGCGGTCGTCGCGTTCATGGCCTACTGCGTCTTCCGCTTTCGTCACCAGGAGGGCAGTCGTGCGGCCTACGAGCCTGAGAACAAGAAGCTCGAAGGGTGGCTGACCATTGGGACTGCGATCGGCGTCGGCGCAATGTTGGCGCCCGGCCTCTTTGTCTGGCATCAGTTCGTCACTGTGCCGGCCGACGCAACCGAAATCGAGGTCATGGGTCAACAGTGGCGCTGGAGCTATCGCCTTCCGGGAAAGGATGGCCGGCTCGGCACATCCGATGCGCGCAATGTCAGCGCTGAAAATCCTCTGGGTTTGAATCCCACCGATCCCAACGGGCAGGATGACATCGTGATCGAGAACGACGACCTGCATCTGCCGGTCGGCAAACCGGTGAAGGTGTTGCTCCGATCGATTGATGTCTTGCACGATTTCTACGTGCCCGAGTTCCGGGCAAAAATGGATATGGTGCCGGGCTCCGTCACGTATTTCTGGTTCACACCCACGCGCACCGGAACGTTCGAAGTTCTTTGCGCGGAGCTGTGCGGCCTGGCGCACGCGCAGATGCGGAGCAAGGTCATCGTTCAGGAAGAGAAAGATTATCACGCATGGCTGGATAAGCAGCAGACGTTCGCTGAGTTATCCGGTCAAAGTAACCTTGCGAAGGCGGCTTACAAGCCGGACGGTGAATGACAAGACCGACGAGGAGACGCGGCGCACTGTGACGTGAACTCTTCGCGTGAACAGAGGATAGATCGAGGAGGACATTTCGATGGTTGATGTCCCGTCTGACGTACTAGTTGGCATCCCGCCGGCAGAAGTGGGTGAGGTCGATCTTTATCATCCGCATAGCTGGTGGACCAGGTACGTCTTCTCGCAGGATGCCAAGGTTATCGCAGTCCAGTATGCGATCACTGCGATGGCCATTGGAATGGTTGCGCTGGTGCTGTCGTGGCTGATGCGGCTGCAACTCGGATTTCCCGGCACATTCTCGTTCATCGATCCTAGCCAGTATCTCCAGTTCATCACCATGCACGGCATGATCATGGTGATTTACCTTCTCACCGCGCTGTTTCTCGGCGGCTTCGGAAATTATCTCATCCCGCTGATGGTTGGCGCCCGGGACATGGTTTTTCCGTACGCGAACATGCTGAGCTACTGGATCTACCTGCTCGCGGTGCTGGTGCTGGTGGCGACCTTCTTCGTGCCCGGCGGGCCAACCGGCGCCGGATGGACGCTCTATCCGCCGCAGGCAATTCTCTCCGGAAGTCCCGGGCAGGAGGCGGGCATCATCATGATGCTGCTGTCGCTGATCCTGTTCATCATCGGCTTCACCATGGGCGGCCTGAACTATGTGGTGACGGTGCTGCAGGCGCGCACGCGCGGGATGACGCTGATGCGGATGCCGCTGACCGTGTGGGGCATTTTCACCGCAACGGTGATGGCGCTGCTGGCGTTTCCGGCGTTGTTTGTTGCCTCGGTGATGATGCTGCTCGACCGGCTTCTCGGCACCAGCTTCTTCATGCCGACGCTCGTGGAGATGGGCCAGCAGACAAAATACAGCGGCGGCAGCCCGCTGCTGTTCCAGCATCTGTTCTGGTTCTTCGGTCATCCGGAGGTCTACATCGTTGCGCTGCCGGCATTCGGTATCGTCTCCGACCTCATCAGCACCCACGCGCGAAAGAACATCTTCGGCTATCGCATGATGGTCTGGGCGATCGTCGGGATCGGCGCGTTGAGCTTCGTGGTGTGGGCGCACCACATGTATGTCAGCGGCATGAATCCGAAATTTGGGTTCTTCTTTGCGACGACCACACTGATCATCGCCGTTCCGACGGCGATCAAGGTCTATAACTGGATTCTGACGCTGTGGCGTGGCGACATTCATCTCACCGTGCCGATGCTGTTCGCGCTCGCATTCATTATCACCTTCGTCAACGGCGGCCTGACCGGCCTGTTCCTCGGCAACGTGGTCGTGGACGTTCCGTTGTCCGACACGATGTTCGTTGTCGCGCATTTCCACATGGTGATGGGCGTGGCGCCGATCATGGTCGTGTTCGGTGCGATCTATCACTGGTATCCGAAAGTCACCGGACGGATGCTGAATGAGACGCTGGGACGTTTCCACTTCTGGGTGACGTTCCTTGGGGCCTATGCAGTCTTCTTCCCCATGCACTATCTCGGCCTGCTGGGTATGCCGCGCCGCTACCACGATATCGGCGAAACGGCTTTCGTTCCGGCATCGGCTCATGACCTGAACGCATTCATGAGCGTGGCGGCCTTGATCGTCGGCGCCGCTCAGCTCGTGTTCGTGTTCAATATGATCTGGAGCCTGCGCAAAGGAAAAGAGGCTGGCGGAAATCCCTGGCGAGCGACGACGCTGGAATGGCAAACACCGCAGACGCCACCGGCGCATGGCAACTGGGGCAAGGAGCTCCCCGTCGTCTATCGCTGGGCTTACGATTACAGCGTGCCCGGCGCAGCGCAGGATTTCATACCGCAGAACGAACCGCCGGCTGCCTTGGCGCCGAGGGGAGTGCATCCATGACGGCTATCGTCCTGTTCATGGCTGGAATCGCGGCCATTGCGGGATGGTGGCTCTCGCAGCAGCGCCTCGCTGCCAAACCCTGGCTGGAGGAAGGCGTGATCGGCGAGTTTGCCGGCGGAAGCGCGTCGCCATTGCCGGCGGCGAAAATCGGACTGGGTGTGTTTCTCGCTGTCGTCGGCTCGTTGTTCGCACTCTTCATCAGTGCGTATTCCATGCGCATGGCGTTGCTCGACTGGCGATCGCTGCCGGTGCCGAAGCTGCTGTGGTTCAACACAGGCGTTCTGATCGTGAGCAGCGCAGCGCTGCAATGGGCGCAGATTTCGGCACGCCGCGATGACGGCGATAACGTGCTGGTCGGTCTGCTTGCGGGAGGTGTGGCCGCGGTTGTTTTCGTGATCGGCCAGTTGCTGGCGTGGCAACAGCTCAACGCCGCGGGCTATTTTCTGACGGCCAATCCGGCAAATGCCTTCTTCTATCTCATCACCGCGGTTCACGGGCTGCATGTGCTCGGCGGCCTCGCGGCGCTGGGCAGAACCATCGCCAAGGCATGGCGTGGTGTCGAGATCCCGCAACTGCGCCTGAGCGTGGAACTGTGCACCATGTACTGGCACTTCCTGCTGCTGGTCTGGCTGATCCTGTTTGCGTTGCTGACGGGCTGGGCGGACGATTTCGCCGCCATGTGCCGCCAGTTGTTGACCTAGGGAGGGCTGAGGCGCGATGGCAGACACCGTACTGACAAACGCCGGACAACAATCCCGAGCGCGGCCTGCGGGCTTGCGAGGCATTGTCGCCGACTGGTCTTCGGATCAGCGCGCGTTCAAGAATGTCTCGTGGGGCAAGGCCATGATGTGGATCTTCCTCCTCAGCGACACCTTTATCTTCGGTTGTTTCCTGCTGTCGTACATGACGGCGCGCATGTCCACGACGGTGCCATGGCCGAACCCCAGCGAAGTGTTCGCCCTCGAGATTGCGGGACATCATATTCCGCTCATTCTGATCGCGATCATGACCTTCGTGCTGATCAGCAGTAGCGGGACCATGGCCATGGCCGTCAACTACGGCTATCGCCGCGATCGCCGTAAAACCGCGATCCTGATGCTGGTGACGGCTGCATTCGGCGCGACATTTGTCAGCATGCAGGCTTTCGAGTGGACCAAGCTGATCATGGAGGGCGTTCGGCCCTGGGAAAACCCGTGGGGCGCGGCGCAGTTCGGCTCATGCTTCTTCATGATCACGGGCTTCCACGGAACGCACGTCACCATCGGCGTGATCTTCCTGATCATCATCGCGCGAAAGGTCTGGCGCGGGGATTTCGACACCGAGCGGCGCGGCTTTTTCACGAGCCGGAAGGGGCACTACGAGATCGTCGAAATCACCGGGCTCTACTGGCATTTCGTCGATCTGGTGTGGGTCTTCATCTTCGCATTCTTCTATCTCTGGTGAGGTGACGCATGGCTGAAGTCACGTTGAATGGAATTTCTCACGCGACACATGCCGCAGCACCGGCTGCGGCGCATGCCGAAGGACAGCAACATCCCATCAAGCTGTATCTTGTGGTCTGGGGATGGCTGTTTGTCCTGAGCGCCTGTTCGTACCTCGTCGACTACTTCGGCGTTCACGGATATCTCCGTTGGTCGCTGATCCTGTTGTTCATGATTTTGAAGGCCGGTCTGATCGTTGCCGTCTTCATGCATATGGCCTGGGAGCGCCTGGCCTTGGCTTATGCCATCCTGCTCCCGCCACTGGCGCTGCTGGTGTTCGTGGCCATCATGGTGCTCGAATCGGACTACACGCTGCTGACGCGGATCATATTCTTCAAGTCAGGAGCGTAGAATGAATGGGGGGCCTCGCGTGCAAGGAGGACTGCCATGACAACGTATATCATGCTGGCAAACTGGACCGAAAAAGGCATGCAAAACGTGAAGGAATCGCCGCGCCGTCTGGATGCGGCGAAGAAGGCTCTCAAGGAGATGGATGGTGAGTTCAAATCATTTTTCCTGACCATGGGCGACTACGACATCGTCGCGGTTTATGAAGCCCCGGACGATGCTGTCGCCGCGCGTTTCAACTTGCAGCTTGGAATGATGGGAAACATCCGGACGCGCACGTTGAAGGCGTTCCCTGAGGCCGCTTACCGGGAAATCATCAACTCGCTGGGCTGACCAGCCAACTGTGCGCTCGTTTCAGATTCGATTTTTCCAGCCATACTGTTTGTCAGCCATGGAGTGGTCGCATGCGCATTCTTGTTCTCGTGATCGGGGTCGGAATCCTCTCGCCTGTTTCAGCGTACGCCCAGGATGCCGCCGCAGGAGAAAAGGTCTTCGCCCAATGCAGGGCGTGTCATCAGATCGGAGCGAACGCAAAGAACGCGGTCGGCCCGGTTCTTAACGGGCTCTTTGGACGCAAGTCGGGAACGATTGAAGGCTACAGCTACTCCCCCGCGAACAAGAATTCAGGCATCACCTGGGATGAAGCGACCTTCCGCGAATACATCAAGGATCCGAAGGCCAAGATACCCGGTACCAAAATGACCTTTCCGGGCTTGAAAGATCCAAAGCAAATTGACGATGTTGTCGCCTATCTCAAGCAGTTCGACTCGACGGGAAAGAAGGCTGAGATCGCTCCCGTCGGGGAAAAGCTGGCGAAGGTACAATGACGGCGACCAGCTTGGCGCTGGATTCCGTTGAAGAGGAAAACGGCGTCTGTCACCTCGTTGGAGGAATTAAGGCGCCACTACAACAGACCCCACACCTCGCTCGGCAGGCTCGTGGGCAAGCGGCCCGTCCACTGGCGAACATGTGAAGCGCGCGGCCTTCCAAAGTTCCGGACCCCGTGGGATAACAGGTTATGGACTTTCGACGGTTCCTTAATCTCGCTCTTGCGGTCTGCGTAACCGCCGGCTTGGCGTTGGCACCTTTGGTGGCGCCGGCATCTGCCAAGGCGCTGTCGATGAACGAGATGGCCGGTATGTCGACGATGTCGGCAGACATGCCCTGCTGCCCGGACCAGCAGAAGAGCAAAGATTGCCAGGACTGCCCGCTCATCGCGATGTGCGTCCTGAAGACTGCTCAGGCGGGGCCGTCACTAACCGCTGAGATGCTCGTGCGTTACGGGATCAGAACGGCACATTCGCTTCTCGACGACGTCCTTGCCGACGGGCTCACCCGTCCGCCTCCTGATCATCCCCCTCGAAGCCTGATTTGAACGGCGCTTAGACGCCGTCGGCTGCTGCTGCGCGCCTTTTGGGTGCGCGAATGACGCATGCCGCTATGCGGCAATCATGATCGTTCGAGGATTTTTGAAATGAAGAAGCTTAATCCACTGCGCGTCCTTCGGGGGGCGCTCATCGGCATTGCTATCACCGGCACAGTCACCGCCGCACGCGCCGACATCAAAGACTATGAGTTCCAGCTCGTCGACCAGACCATTAAGGCTGGCCCGGACAAAACCATCACGGTCCGGCTCGTCAACAAGACCACGGGCAAGCCTGTGCCTGATGCGGTGATCTTCGCAACACGTCTCGACATGGCGCCCGACGGCATGCAGGAAATGGCCACCAAGGTAGCACCGGTGCCTGGCGCGGAGCCTGGCACTTACCGCTTCAAGGCCACGTTCGGCATGGCGGGCCGATGGCAGCTTTCTCTCGGTGCAAAGGTCCAGGGGGAGGCCGGCACGGTCGAAAACAAGCTCGTCATTACGGCGCAGTGATGAGAACGGTCAGCCTGGCTATTGCCGCCACCGCCGCGTTGATCGCGGCGGTGGGTGGCGGATTCATCGCCGGTCGCAGTCAACATCAGCCAGCCGAAGGGGCAATCCTGGCGGTTCTGACATCTGCGGTCGCGCAAACGAATGGCGCAACGATCTACTACAAGGATCCCGATGGCAGGCCGCTTTACTCACTAACGCCAAAGAAGGCGCCGGATGGACGTGACTACACGGCCGTACCCGCGGGTGCCGATGTCAGTTTCGACGAAGCGCCAGCGACCGAGAGCGCATCGGTGACAACCGCGGAACGCAAGATCAAATATTACCGCAATCCGATGGGATTGCCGGATACCTCGCCGACGCCGAAAAAGGACTCGATGGGGATGGATTACATCCCCGTCTATGAGGGCGAGGACAGCGACGATGGACTGGTCAAGCTGTCGCCGGGAAAGATTCAGCGCACCGGCGTGAAATCCGAGCCAGCGTCAGCGCGCGTCATTCGCACGTTGATCAGAGCGCCGGGCGTAATTCAGCTCGACGAGCGTCGCATCTCCGTCATTTCGATGCGAGCCGAAAGCTGGGTGCAGAAAGTCGCGAACGTCACCACCGGCAGCAAAGTCAGTAAAGGCCAGCCGCTGATGGAAATTTACAGTCCATCCGTAGCATCTGCGGCCGCCGAATACATAGCCACCATCACGTCGAAGGGGACGAGCGGCGTCGCCGTGTATGGTCGTGGCTCGCGTCAGCGGCTGATGAATCTCGATGTTCCCGACACGGCAATTGCCGACATGGAAAAGAGCGGAACTGTTCCGATCACCATCGACTGGTCGGCGCCGCGCGATGGCATTGTGCTTGAACGTAACGCCATTGAAGGTATGCGCGCGCAGCCCGGGGAGGTGTTGTTCCGGGTTGCGGATACGTCCGCGGTGTGGGCGATGGTCGATGTCGCGGAGCGCAGTCTCGGCACGATTTCGGTTGGACAGCAGGTAACCGTGAAGGCGCGCAGCTTTCCTGGCCGCGAATTCGCCGGGAAGATCAGTGTCATCTATCCGCAAGTGAATCGGGAAACACGAACCACCCGGGTGCGGATCGAATTGTCCAATCCGGACGGCGCGCTGCTTCCCGACATGTATGTCGATGCGAATATCGGTATCGGCAGCTCGCAGCCGGTGCTTGCCGTGCCCGAGAGTGCCGTTCTCGATACTGGCAGCCGTCAGGCCGTATTTGTTGAGAAAGGGCAGGGTCGATTTGAGCCCCGCGAGGTGAAACTCGGCCATCGCGGCGATGGCTATGTCGAAATCCGACATGGCCTCAATGAAGGTGAGCCGGTCGTTGTCTCGGCCAACTTCCTGATCGATGCCGAAAGCAATCTGAAGGCTGCGCTCAAAGGGTTTTCGGACGCGGGAGGCCAGCAATGATCGCCCGCGTCATCAATTGGTCGGCTCGCAACCTGCTGCTGGTCCTGTTCGGCACCGGCTTCGCCGCCGCCGCCGGCATCTACGCGCTGGTCCATCTGCCGCTCGATGCGATTCCCGATCTCTCGGATACGCAGGTGATCGTCTACACCGAGTATCCCGGCCAGGCGCCGCAGGTGATCGAAGACCAGGTCACGTATCCGCTGACGACTGCGATGCTGACCGTACCTCGATCCAAGGTGGTGCGCGGATTTTCCTTTTTTGGGGTGTCATTCGTCTACGTCATCTTCGAAGACGGCACCGACATCTACTGGGCGCGGTCGCGCGTACTCGAATTCCTCAACGGCGCGGCCTCGCGGTTGCCGGCCGGTGTGAGCCCGACGATCGGTCCGGATGCTACGGGTGTCGGATGGGTCTATCAGTACGCGGTGGTGTCGAAGGAGTTGAATCTCGCCGACACGCGGACCATTCAGGACTGGAACCTGAAATTCGCACTGGCGAAGGCCGAAGGCGTGGCTGAAGTCGCGAGCGTCGGTGGCTTCGTCAAGCAGTACAACGTCATCCTCGATCCGCAGCGCATGCGTGATCTCGGCATCACCATGCAGAAGATGCGCGACGCGATCCGCGCCAGCAACGCCGATGTCGGTGGCCGCACCGTCGAACTCTCGGAGTTCGAATATGTCATCCGCGGCAAGGGCTATCTGAAGAGCATCAACGATCTCGGCAACATCGTGCTGAAGACCAATAACGGAACGCCGGTACTCTTGCGCGACGTTGCTCGGGTTGAGCTTGGCCCGGACGAGCGTCGCGGCATTACCGAGCTCAACGGCGAAGGGGAGGTCGCAAGTGGCATCGTGCTGCAACGTTTTGGCGTCAATGCGCTCGACGTCATCGATAACGTCAAGAAACGCTTCAAGGAGATCGCGAGCAGCCTGCCGAAATCCGTCGAGATCGTCCCGGTCTATGACCGCTCCAACCTGATCAATGCGGCCATCGCCACGCTCAAACATACGTTGCTGGAGGAAAGCATCGTCGTCGCGTTCGTCTGCATCGTGTTCTTGCTGCATGTCCGCAGTGCGCTGGTCGCCATCCTGATGCTGCCTGTCGGAATCCTCATGGCCTTTGTGGCCATGAAGCTCCTCGGCATTGGTTCCAACATCATGAGCCTCGGCGGCATCGCCATTGCCATCGGCGCGATGATCGATGCGGCCATCGTCATGATCGAGAATGCCCACAAGCATCTGGAGCGGGCTGAACCCAGACGGTCAAGAGTCGATATTCTTATAAAGGCGGCGTCCGAGGTCGGGCCGGCGCTGTTCTTTAGCCTGCTCATCATCACCGTGTCGTTCATGCCGATCTTCACGCTGGAATCACAGGAAGGGCGGCTGTTCAGCCCGCTGGCGTTCACCAAGACGTTTGCGATGGCCGCTGCTGCCTTGCTGTCGGTGACATTGGTGCCGGCGCTGATGATCATCTTCGTGCGTGGCAGAATCATTCCGGAGCACAAGAACCCGATCAATCGCTTCCTGATCTGGATCTACCGGCCGGTGATCAAGGCCGTGATGCGCGCCAAGGCGCTGGTGATCCTCGTCGCGCTGATGATTGTTGTGGTGACGGTGTGGCCGGCGCGTCAGCTCGGCACCGAGTTCATGCCCAACCTCAACGAAGGCACGCTGCTCTACATGCCCACTACGCTGCCGGGAATTTCGGTGACCAAAGCGGGTGAACTGTTGCAGATGCAGGACAGGATCATCCGGTCGTTTCCGGAGGTGGCGTCGGTCTACGGCAAGGCCGGCCGCGCCGAGACCGCGACCGACCCGGCCCCGACCGAGATGTTCGAGACCGTGATCAACCTGAAGCCCAAGGCCGAATGGCGGGCCGGCTTGACCGTCGATGGCCTAGTTGCGGAACTCGACAAGTCGCTCCAGTTTCCCGGCATTTCCAACGCCTGGACCATGCCGATCAAGGCGCGCATCGACATGTTGTCGACCGGCATCCGGACGCCGATCGGCGTCAAGGTGATCGGGACCGACCTGGTCGTGATCGACAAACTGGCGAAGAAAATCGAGCAGGTTCTGAAAGCCGTGCCCGGGACATCATCGGCTTACGCCGAGCGAGGCATCGGCGGATACTATCTCGATGTGACGCCGGATCGTGAGGCGTTGGCGCGCTACGGCATCATGGTCCAGGACGTTCAGGATGTGATTGCGACCGCCCTCGGTGGCCAGACGGTGACCACCACTGTGGAAGGCCGCCAGCGGTTCAGCGTCAACATGCGCTATCCGCGGGACCTGCGGGAGAATCCACAGGCCATCGCCAACGACGTTCTGGTTCCGATGCCGGCCGGAGGCGCAGTGCCGCTTGGGGAAGTCGCTAAGATCGAACCGGCACGAGGGCCGACATCGATTCGCACCGAGAACGGGCAGTTGGCCACCTATATCTACGTCGACATCCGCGACCGCGATCTCGGCGGCTATGTTGCCGACGCGCAGCAGGCGGTGCAGGCCAGCATTCAGTTTCCGACGGGATACTATGTAGTCTGGAGCGGCCAGTACGAATATCTCGAACGCGCAACGGCGCGCCTGAAGATCGTGGTGCCGGTGACGCTGCTGATCATCTTTTTGCTGCTGTACCTCAACTTCCATTCCATCACCGAGACCATGATCGTGATGCTGTCGCTGCCGTTCGCGCTGGTCGGCGGCATCTGGCTGATGTGGGCGCTGGGCTTCAACCTGTCGGTTGCAGTCGCGGTCGGGTTCATCGCGCTGGCCGGGGTCGCCGCGGAGACCGGTGTAGTGATGCTGATCTACCTCAATCAGGCGTTGGCGGAGATCGAGACCGAGTGCGACGTTGAAGGCCGCATGCTGACGCGCGGTGATCTCTACGACGCCATCATGGAAGGCGCCGTAGAGCGTGTCCGCCCGAAGATGATGACGGTCGTGGCCATCATGGCGGGACTGCTGCCGATCATGTGGAGCACCGGTACCGGCTCAGAGATCATGCAGCGCATCGCGGTGCCGATGATCGGCGGCATGATTTCGTCAACGTTCCTGACACTGATCGTGATTCCGGCGATCTATGGATTGATCAAAGGCTTCCGTCTGCCAGCCAATGATCGTGGAAACGGTCATCCCCCATCGCGGGCCATTGAGTCGATCAAGGAAGATACGCGACTTGTTTCGGAGCCAGCCCAGTGAGCTGAACCATAAGATTTTATCGGCAGCGGCCCTCATCAAGCATCTGCGCTCTGGCAATAAGGGAGGTCAGCAATGAAAAAGCCCATGATAACGGCGCTTGCGACAATCGCATTCTTGCCACCCGCACTTGCACAGCAAGGCGATGCAGCGCGAGGCCAGCGCGATTTCCAGGTCTGCGCGCCATGCCACTCGCTGGAATCTGATCGGAACATGACAGGACCTAGTCTCGCCGATCTGTGGAATCGAAAGGCTGGCGGTTTACCGAGCTTCAGCCGCTACTCACAGGCGCTGAAGTCGTCGGGAGTTACCTGGGACGATGCCACGCTCAACGAGTGGCTTCGGGATCCGCAACACCTCATCCCGGGCAACACGATGCCGTTCCCCGGCCTAAAGGACGCGGGACGGCGCGGCGATCTTCTGGCTTTTCTCAAGCGTGCGACCCAGCCCGGTCATGTTCCGCCATCGGCGGCACAACGCGGCAACCAGATGGGCGGGATGATGGGCATGATGGGTGGCGGGGCAGTCCCAAATCTCAAAAAGCTCGAACCTGACGAACGGGTTCAAGCGATCACGCATTGCCGGGATACCTACCGGGTGACGACCGCGGACGGGAAGACGCGCGATTTCTGGGAGCGAAATCTGAGGTTCAAGACCGACGTGAGTGAAGATGGGCCACAGAAGGGCGCTCCAGCAATTGTGGCAGCGGGCATGATGGGAGACCGGGCTGATGTGATCTTCGCGGCACCTGAAGAGATCAGCGGAGCCATCTCACCGCGTTGTTGATCGGTGCCAAGCCACTCATCAGTCTCCTAGAGAAACAGGCTGCCTTCCGATGTGGATGTTGCCGCGTCGCCTGTGTCCAAGGTCGCTTACTGAATTAAGCGGAAGTACTAATGAGAAAGTAGGCGGCTGAGCTCGGTGAAGTAAGTGTCGGCGCTACGTTCGTTGCCGGGAGAAGCATGTCGTCGTCGTTGTGATTAATGGATGGTCGGAAAATTGGCTATGGGCGAAAAATTGGCGGTGTATTGAGAGCCTGTAAAAGGGCGCTGGGCCGCTGCCCGTCCGATCAATCCTGTCAAAGCGCTTCGAGAAACCGCCGTATCGTTTGATTGAAAGCGTCAGGCGCTTCCAGATAGGGAGCATGACCGACGCCTGGCAATGTGACAGCACGGGCATTTGGCAGGTAAGCCATCATCGCTTCGGAGCGTTCCGGCGTTACTACCGAGTCACTTGAGCCTGTCAAAATAAGGACTGGTAGTGTCAGCGAACCGAGGAAAGGACGGTTGTCCGCCTTCTCCACCATCTTCCCGGCATTGAGAAGCCCCTCGCGCCTTGTCTCCGCTGCGATCTGCGCGACCCGATCGAACACTTCCCGCGACCGCGAATCCGAGAGCATTTTTTCCGCACGTGCCTCGCCGTATTCCTTGGCGGACAGTTTTTCCAGATCTTGCAAGCGTCGTGTGTATTTTGGCGCCAACGGAGCATCAGCGGGAGCAGCATTCCCCCAATGCGTGCCCGACAGCACGAGGCACTTCGCGCGCTCAAGATGTCGTGCGCAGAAGCGTTCCGCCACCACGCCGCCCATCGAGTGGCCGACCACGCAGGTTTGTTCGACTTTGAGGGCATCTAGCAGATGCGCGGCTTGAATAGCGTAAGCGTCGGCATCGGGCGCAACCGGATCGGATTGGCCATAACCCGGAGCATCCCAGGCGATGACGCGGTACGTGTCGGAAAAGGCGCAGAGCTGATGGCCCCAGCTCTTTGAGTTGCCGTTCATCCCATGCAGCAGGAAAAGCGCCGAACCTTGCCCGGCCTCGCGGAAACTGATGGTGCCGCCGGGAGTTGCGACAGTTTGTAGTTCCGAAATCTCTCCTTCGCGGAGGCTAGTCATCTTCTGTTTCCTGCTATTCTCAAGTTAGTATGCTGAGACACTATGGTTGATCGCCGAGTTGAACGGGCTGCGACTGTCACCGCGCGAAATCCGAGCATCCATGGTGAGAACCGACCCCAGCAGGGTTTGCGTATAGGGATGCTGGGGCCTCGACAGGACATCGTCCTTTTCACCGATCTCGACGATCCGGCCGCGATGCATCACGGCAACGCGTGTCGCCACGCAGTTCACAACTGCGAGGTCGTGTGTAATCAACAGATAGGACAGACCCAATTCGTCGCGCAGATCGAGCAGCAGATTGAGAATCTGGGCTTGCACGGACACATCGAGCGCCGACGTCGGCTCGTCACAGATGAGAACCTTCGGTTGCAGAATGATTGCGCGCGCGATCGCAACACGCTGGCGCTGTCCGCCCGAAAGTTGTGACGGGTAGTTATTGAGAAGGCGCCTGGGCAATCCGACAAGCTCCATGACCCGTTCAGCTTGCTTGATCCGGTCGTCGGACGTTCCGGTTCGGTGCAATTCGAGCGGGCGCACAATGGTCTGGCCGATCGTCTTGCGCGGATTGAGCGACGAGTAAGGGTCCTGAAAGACGGGCTGAACGAGCTTGGAACGCTCGAACGTCGCCACGGACTGGATAGGCCTGCCCATGATGGCGACTTCGCCTGTGTCGCAGTCCTGGAAACCGAGAAGTATGCGCGACAGTGTGCTCTTGCCGCTGCCCGACTCTCCAACAAGGGCAACGATTTCGCCTTTTGCGATATCGATCGAAACATCGTCGACGGCCTTGAGGCTTTTGCCTTTTCCGAGGAGACCCGCTCTCACCGTGAATGTGCAACTGACACCGCGCGCAGACAGCAACGTGCCGGAGGTTGGATCTTCTGTTCGTGACGCCGCCTGAGGAGGAGCGACGACCGCAGTCGCGGCATAGTTCGCTGTCATCACGCAACGATATTGATGGAACGCGGCGGCCGACTGCATCGGCGGGCGAGCTGAATGACATTCGGGCTGCGCATACCTGCAGCGGGCGGCAAAAGTGCAGCCTGCCGGCAATGCGAACAGGGGCGGCACGGTGCCCGGAATGCTCGGCAGCCGCTCGCCGCCGCGCCGGGCTGCCGGGATCGAGGACAGAAGCCCGCGCGTATAAGGATGCTGCGGCGCGCCCAGGACATCGGCGACCGGTCCGGTCTCGATAAGCTCTCCCGCATGCATGACGGCGATCTTGTCCATGCTCTGCGACACGACGCCAAGATCATGACTGACAAGGATCAGCGCCATACCGAGCTCTTTCCGGAGCTCCGCCAGAAGACGCAGAATGCTGGCCTGAACCGTCACATCGAGCGCGGTCGTCGGCTCGTCGGCGATGAGAAGGTCGGGTTCATTCATCAGCATCATCGCGATCATCACGCGCTGCCGCAGGCCGCCTGAGAGTTCGTGCGGATACTGCGCGAGGCGGCTGCGCGCTTCAGGCACGCCGATCCTGTCGAGGAGATAAATGGCGCGCTCGCGCGCGTCCCTTTCCCCGGCAGTCCCGTGCGTCGTCATCGTTTCGATAAGTTGCTGGCCGATGGTGTAGACCGGATTGAGCGACGTCATCGGATCCTGAAAGATCATGGCCATGCGCTTGCCTGCGATCGAACGGGCGAAGTCTCGCTTGTCCATGGCAAGCAGATCATGATCGCCGAAACGGAGAAGGCCTGCGGTACGCAGCGCGTTTTTCGGCAGGAGGTTCATCAAGGCGAGCGACGTCATCGACTTTCCGCTGCCCGACTCGCCGACGATGCCCAAAGCCTCGCCCCGCGCGAGAGAGAAGCTCACGTCGCGGACAGCATGCAGCTTGCGCAGACCCACCGGAAGTTCGACCGAGAGGTTCCGGACCTCGAGCAGCGGCGTTTGTGCGTTATTCATCGCGTTACCTCCCGCTCCTGGAGCTCATCAGGTCACGTAAGCCATCGCCCACGAGATTTGCCGCGAGCACAAGCAGGAAGATGAACATTCCCGGCAGGATGACGAGCCACGGCCTGAGAAACACCGATATCTTGCCTTCGGCGATCATGAGACCCCATGAGGGGGTCGGCGGCTGAATACCCACGCCGAGAAACGAAAGCGCCGCTTCTGCAAGCACGGCCACGCCGACTTCCAGCGAGAAGATCACGATGATCTCGCTGAGAAGATTGGGCAGGATCTCCGAAATCATGATTTGCGTTTTGCTCGAGCCGATGGCGCGGGCGGCGGTAATATATTCGAGGTCGCGGGTTTTCTGCGTCGCGGCGCGTGTTACGACCAGATAGTAACTCCAGTGCAGCAGGCCGATCACGCAGATCACGACGGCGACGGATGGCCCGATCAGAAAAACGAGCGCCATCGCCAGTAGCAGACCCGGCAGTGCGAGTTGGCAGGTCAGCAGAAAGCTGATGATCCGGTCGATGACGCCGCCGAAATAGCCGGCGCAAATGCCGAGGGTCACCCCCAGCACGCATCCGATGCTTGCCGCGCCGAAGCCGATCAGCAACGAAACGCGCGCACCGTAGAGCAGGCGGCTGAGATAGTCGCGTCCGAGATGGTCGGTGCCGAGGAGATGCAGGCTGCTTCCGCCATCGACCCAAAACGGCGGCAACAGGCGCCGGGACAGTTGCTGATCGAAGGGACTGTGCGGCGCAATCAGCGGCGCAAAGAGAGCCAGCAACACCAGCATCACGAGGATGGCCAGGCCGATCATCAGCCCGGAGTGGTCGAGAACCCGCCGCCAGGAGGCGAAGCCTCGCGCAGGTTCCATATACTGGAGGTCATCGCCGGTTGCGGCGGTCATCGCGTTCAATGGCAGATTTGTTTCACTCATCACATGCTCACGCGAGTCTGATACGGGGGTCGAGCCAGGCGTTGAGAAGATCCGCCAGCAAAGCGAGGCCGATGAATGTCAGGGCGAACAGCACCACGAGCATCTGCACCGTCGGGATATCGCCGCCGACGATCGACTGCAGCGCAAAGCGGCCCAGCCCGTTCATCGCAAAGACGGTTTCGGTAATAACCGAGCCGCCGAGCTTGTGGCCGAGCTGCACGGCGAGCACGCTCACAACCGGCAGCAGCGCATTGCGCATGACTTGCCGCGACAGCAGACGAAAGCCGTAGAAGCCTTTCGCGCGGGCGGTGCGGACATAGTCCGAGGCCATGACATCAAGCACCCCGACGCGGGTCAGCCGCATCACTGCAGGGACGGAATGCGCGCCGAGCACGATCGACGGCAGGACGTAATTCAGGGCGGTGGCGTCGCCCGAGATCGGAAATATCGGAAACATGACGCCGAGCAGAATGATCAGTATCAGCGCCAGCCAGAATGTCGGCGTTGCCTGCGCCGAAACCGCGACGGTCAGGGCGAAACGGTCGATCAGCGAATTGGGATAAAGGGCGGCCACCGTTCCGAGCGGAATGGCGACGATCAGGGTGACGAAGGTCGCGGCCAGCGCAAGCGTAAGTGTCACCGGCAGATGCTCGAGGATGAGCCTGCCGACCGGCTGCCTCCAGTAATAGCTGGTGCCGAGATCGCCGTGAGAAATAGCCGACAGCCAGCTCCAGTACTGGACGATGAGCGGACGGTTCAGGCCAAGCTGCTCGCGGATATGTTCGATGACCTCGGTATCGGCGCCATCACCGGCAATCGCTGCGGCGGGATCCGTCGCAACGCTCAAGAGCAGAAACGCCGCAAACGAGACAGCCAGAGCAACAATCGCCGAGAGGACGACGCGCTTGGAAGCATAGCGAAGCATCGGCAGCCCCTCCGTCCGATCGTTAGTGTGAGATCTTTGCCGCGTCCGTGCGCCAGTGCGCCCGGAAAAGCCGGGGAAGCCCGTCTTTCGGCACCGGAAACATCAGGTCAGGCGATACGAGATAATTCTGCGAATAGGTGTAAAGCGGGATCCAGTAGGCCTGCTCGGCGATCCGCTTCAGCGCTGCGCTGTAAAGGCGCTTCCGTTCTTCAGGATCGATCGTTCTGGCCGCCGCTTCCATCTGCTGCGCCACACTCGCATCGTTCGACATGTTGCGATCGGACTTGAGCGACCAGTGCGTCTCCGCGATCATGGCAGTGTCGGCCGTACTGCCCGACTCCCAGCTGGCGAAGAACGCGGGGACACGCCGGTTCTTGCGTGCCTGGTTCAGTGTTGTCAGTGTGACAAAGCGCAGCCGCACATGAATGCCGACCTTCGCAAGATCGGCGGCAATGGCTTCCGCCGCCTGGCGTTCGCGATAGGTCCACAGCTCGAATTCGAAACCGTTCGGATAGCCGGCCTTTATTAGCAGGCGGCGAGCTTCGGCCGGATCATAGAGATATTTGTGAATGTCCTGTTCGCAGCCGAACTGCAAGGGATGGCACGCGGAATTGATGACCTCCGCGTCGCCCTGCACCAGATATTTGACGATGTCCTGCCGGTTGATGGCCTGGATCAAGGCGCGCCGCACATCGACCTTAGTCAAGGGATTGTCGGCGCCGGTATATCCGACCGCATCGAGTGGAATAAAATTCACGCGCAATGTCGGCCCGGTCAGATGGGTCGCGTAGCCGGTTGCGCCGATATTGCTCGCGACGTCCGCCGGTACGTTGTACATCCAGTGCACCTTTCCGCTGACCAACTCGGCCTGTTGCGTGCTCAAATCAGGAATGGTGCGGAAGATCACAGTCTTGATCGCCGGGCGGCCCTTGGGACTCTCGGTGTAGTAGTTCTCGAACCGCTCGAGCTTGACGCGTTTCCCCGGCTCGAACTCGGCGACTTTGTACGGGCCGATGCCGTTCAGACTCAGCGCCTGTGCATTTTGATCGGTCCCGCCATCGGGTTTGCCATATGTTCCCGCCTTGCGAAGCTGAACGCTGAACGCCATGTCGCGGATCGCCAGCGGATAAGGATGTTTCAGGTGAAAGCGTACCGACATCGGACCGGTGCGCTCCACCCGGTCAAGCCAGCCGGCAATCAGGCGTCCGCGATTGGTGTTCGTCCCCAGATCAAGCACCCAGTTGTATGTGTAGACGACATCATCCGCCGTGAGCGGCGATCCGTCATGGAAGCGGACTCCCGGCCGTATGGCGACATCGATCGTGCGATCATCCACCTGTACATAGGACTGAGCTGCAAGGGGGACATAAGCGAGCGTTACCGGATCGACGTAGAAAAGACCGTCGTCCGTGAGCTCCGACACGACGATGGTGTCGCGGGCGGTCGTATACAGGTGATCGAGCGTGGGGATTTCGCCTTCGATGGCAACCACGAGTGTATCGTCGGCGCGGCCCGCGACTGCGTGCTGAGAACACAGCGCTATGAAACCAACGGCGAAAAGCGCCGTCAGCGCGCAACCCTTGGTTCGACCTCCCCACATTTTATTCACCTTTGTTGTCAGGTTGGCTTCATGTTAGCCCGCCGGACCAGAAACAAAATGTGAAATAACGAATGAGTAGTTCAGGGATTATGATATTTTGCGAGCTTGATATTAGATATCAACGCGTTAGCTGCAGAGAGCAGAAATGAATATAAAGGCACTCAAGGCATTCCGGCTCATTGTCGTGAACGGTTCGCTGGCGGCCGCCGCCAAATCACTTCATCTCAGCCAGCCTGCTGTCAGCCGTCTCGTTGCTCTTCTCGAACACGAAACAAAACTGCAACTCTTCTACCGGACACGGCGGCGGCTCATGCTGACTCCGGAAGGCGAAGCGTTTTATAGGCAAGCCGAACATCTACTCGCCGGCTTCGATGAAATTCCGCGCATCATTAGCGATATCAAGGCAAAAACCGGCGGGCATTTCCGGATCGTCACCGCGCCGCGGATCGGTCAGGGTCTTGTGTCGCCGGCGCTGGCCTTGATGCAGCGGGAAACTCCGGGTGTGCGATGCATTGTCGACATTCAGTCGCGCTTCGATCTCGAAAACCGGATCGGCACGCGGCGCTACGATCTCGGTATCGTCTCGCTCCCGGTCTCACACTCGCTTATCGAGATCGATAACAAGCCGCTCATGCGAGTCCGCGCCGAAGCATTGCTGCCTGAGGATCATCCCCTTGCCGCAAAGGCTCATCTCACGGCATCCGATCTTGCGCCCTATCCGATGCTCGGCCTGTGGCCGAACCAGATTTGGCGCCAGCAGATCGATGATTTTTTCCGCTCGGGCGGGGCTGTCCCAATCTATACGGTGGAAACGCGCTCATCGCTCATGGCGTGTCAGATGGTTCGCGACGGCGCTGGTATCGCGGTCCTTGACCGTGTCTGTGCCCAAGCGATTGATCTCAAGGGATTGACTTTGCGCCCAATCGAACCCGCGCGCTGGATTTCATTCGGCTATATCCATCACCGGGGCGCGACGCTGTCGCCGCACGCACTTCATTTTCTGGATTGTCTGAACCGGATCGTTGCGCAATTGCGCGCGCGAGGCGCTGAGTATGAGAACTCTATCGTATCGCTCGCCTGAACTCCCGCGCCAGACGCGGGAAAGCCGTTCTGCCAGCAGAATGACAGTTAACAGGCCGCTGATCATTTTTTAGCAGCATCTTTCGGCACAATTAAGTATTTGATTCTGTTAGTTATTTTTCCAACCGTTCCGTCTTGTGCGGAAATTCTTGCCTTATTTAAATTTTTCATTTGAAAATTCCTCACTGAAAATGCCCTCAACAAAAAGTGAATGCTTCCGGGGGGAAGCGGATGCCGACGTTTCAGGCATCTCGGACGGGAGTGAGGGGGCATGCGTATCAGGGCAAAATTCGCCAAATCCCATGCGAGCTATCGATACACTTTGGCGGCCAGCAGTTTCTTTGCCGCGCTTGGCATGCTGGGCATGGGCGGTCCGGCGAGGGCGGAGGATGACACTTTCCTGCCATCCTGGTTCACGCCGTCTGCGTTGACTTTCAAAACGCCTCCCGAATCTGGCGCGAACGCCGCCGGAACAATCGGCTGGCCGGAAGATACCGTAACGTCGCCGACCCGGCTGCGGATCGAGTATCTGATGTTGCGCCGCAAGGGTCCGGCCGAAACACCGCTCACGGGTCCCAATGGCGCGACCCGTTACACACCCTTCACGTCTTCCGATCTCAAGATCGGCTCGACGATATCACAAGGTTTCAAGGCCACGGTCGATGCCGAGCTTTGGGATACGCCGTTTGAATTCTCAGCATTCTATAGCGCGCCATTCCAGAACGACCTGCGCAGGAGCGGTCTCAGCAACGGCACCTCCGGCACGTCCATTCGCACGCATGCGATCTATGCCAACGATCCGGGCGGTGGCATCTCCAACTACACCAACTCGCAGAACATCGATCAGATGTATGTGAACCATAGCAGTCAGTTGTTCGGCGCCGAGGCAAACGCCAAGTCCCTGTTCGGAATTCCCGGCCTTGTCGCTGGCGTGCGATCCTTCTATTTCGGCGAGGATCTCAACACCGTCACGCAAAAGCTTGCCTCGACGACCGCTATTGATGCTGTCACGGTTCAGACGCGCAACTACCTCGTCGGCCCGCAGATCGGCTTCGAAGGCATGTTCGATATCGGCGGCGGCATCAAGGTTGGCGGCAGCGCCAAAGCCGGCCTCTATGCGAATTTCGTCGAGCGCGAGCGCTCGTTTATCTCGCGCAACCAGACCCAAACGCGCGCCCAGCAGAACTCCATCAGCGGCACGGCATTCTCGCAGGCCTATGAGCTCAATCCCCGCATCGAGGTCCCCTTGATGGAGGGCGTCAAGCTCAGCGCCGGCGGTACCTTTCTCTGGCTGAATAATGTCAGCACCGCGTTTCCGCACTATGCGACCGTGACGAATCTTCAGGACCGCGATCTCCGTGCGAAAGATCGTACTTTCTTCTACGGTCTACAGGCTGGTTTGAACGTCGATCTCGATACGGTGGCGAAGTTCTCTCCACCTCCGATGAGCAGGCGATACATCGAAGCGAAGACTCTCGAAACCAGCGGGCCCACTCCGATTCCCTTCACGCTCTACGGTGAAATCAACCGAATGGCCCTCTCGTGGAACGACGGGCTCCAGAAGGCCACGCGCATTGTCGACAACAACACCGCTCCGACCATCCTCGGTGCCAGGGGTGCGGTCGAGATTACGCGGGGCTGGACAACCGGCTTCCATGTCGAAGGCGGCCTGAATCAGGCCCGCTCCATCGAGGTCAGCCAGTTTCTGCCCGGCGCCAATTCCGAAATCTCGCCCGACCTGCGCTACCTTGATGTGTGGCTACGCAGTAACCGCTACGGCAAGGTGACGATCGGTCATACATCCACGGCCACTGATGGCGTCGTCCTGACTGACCTCAGCGAAACCAACGGAGCGGCGTCCGCGAATATCGCCATGATCGGTGGCGATCTCATGCTGCGGGCTGCTGATGCTCTCGACACGGGACAGAACAGCCTTATCACGCGAACGCCGATCAGCGATTTCGTCGGAGGCGCGACGATCGATACTCTGCGCCGGCAGGTTGTGCACTATGAAACGCCGACTCTGAATGGATTTGCAGTCTCGGTTGCCGCCGGAAATAGATTCTGGGATGCGGCGCTCAGCTATCGGGCCGATCTCGCCGACTGGCGGTTTCGGGCCAGCATCGGCTACCTGCGCGATACCAATCCAGGGATCCGCGCCGACCTCGGCGGCAGGCGTGACCGGAGCGAATGGAAAGGCGGCGCCAGCCTTTTGCATACGCCCACTGGCTTGTTCGTGACGACGGCTTTCGTCAATCGTCAGTTCCGCGGCTATGACACGTCGAACCAGGCTGTGTTCGGCGAGAATATGGTCGACGCCTTCGGCAACGTCATTCCCGGCACCCATCGTCCGGACCTGCGATATGGATATCTCAAGACCGGTTTGCGCAAGCAGTTCACCGCGCTCGGCGATACCAAGTTCTACGCGGAAACAGCGATCGCCAGGAACAGCCTGACCGGGTTGCGGGAAGGCGGGCCGAAGGTTGTCACCAGTAGCCAGTTGAACATGGTGGGCGCGGGTATCATGCAAGATATCGACGCTTACAACACGCAGCTCTACCTCGGCTATCGTCATTACTCCTTCGATATCGAGGGGCTGCGCGATAGCAGCACTTTCGGCTCCATCGCATCGCCAGCGCCGATCAAGGACATCAATCTCGTCTTCTCCGGCATCCGGATCAAATTCTGATGGGACAGATTTCGGCAACTGCATCGTTGATTCAGGGCAAGCACATGATCGGAACGAAAGAATTGCTTTCCATAGTTTGTGCGATGCTGCTCGCGGCATGGACCGCAGGCGCGGTGTTTGCTCAGAGCGCGTCCGCCCAGACCGATGAAACCACCGTCGCGCAGAAAAAGGTGATCCCTGCCGGCGAGGGCGAATTCAGGCTGATCGTGAAACGCGGTCCCGTGAACATTTTCACCTATCGTCCGCAATCCTTTACTGCGAACAGTCCGATCTGGATCGTGATTCATGGCGCGCGCCGCGATGTCGCGGAACACAGTTCATTCGACTATTATGACGTTTGGCTGCCTCTGGCCGAGCGCGCCGGAGCCTTGCTGCTGGTTCCGGAATTCGTCGAACAGTCGTGGCCGACGTCCTGGCAATTCCAGTTCGGAAACGCCATGACGCCGTCGTTGACGCCGATCCCGTGGGAAGACACCGGCTTTGCCGTTGCTGAAATGGCCTTCCGCCAGGCGGTCGCCATGACCGGTAGCCGCCAGCAGCGTTTCTTCCTCTACGGTCATGGCGGGGGTGCCCAGTGGGTGCAACGTTATGTTTTGCATAGCGGAGGACGCTATATCGAGCGTGCCGTTGCCGCGAATCCGGGCTGGTATCTCATCCCTGATAACGAGTTCACCTATCCCTATGGTCTGAAGGGCGCGTCGATTCCGCAAGCGACCCTGCGCTCAGCCTTTGCAACGAACTTCTTCCTTTTGCTCGGGCAAGCCGACCGTCGAACCACCGGAATCATCCGCGATAACCAGCAGACGCGCGCGCAAGGAGCGAACCGGTATGAGCGAGGCCATTTCTATTTCAAGCGCGCGGCCTCGATCGCACAGAGCATGGGCGCGCCTTTCGCGTGGACGGTCCAGGAAGTGCCGGGCGCGGGACACGAAAATGAGGATATGGCTCCGACGGCTGCCGAGCTGTTCACCAGTCGCCGCTGAGAGAAGAGGCCCGACCGTTTTTGCATCGAGACGCCGATAAATTTGGAGGAGCGTCGCATACATTCAAGGCGGCTGCATACGATCCGCCATATTCGGAAATTCCCGGCTTCCAATGTTGCGTGGTTTAGTGCACCACGGACAATGGTGCGCCAAACTGCCACCACTCAGAACCAAACCGCGAACCGATGTGTGTGTTTTGGGCGTGCTAATCCGTGATGAGTGCGCCTATGGATCCCGGCGTGAAAATCTTCATGCAATACGGAATTGCAGTGCGCCCTGAAGGATGCGCCTCCATGCCGATCAAATCGAAATCTGTCGCCCTATTTCGACGACCTGATCGCCCGGCAAGCTGAAAAAATCGCTGACGTGAACGGAGTTGCGCTCCATCATGGCAAACAGGCTCTCTTGCCAGGCGGGCAGGCCGTTGCCATCCTCCCGGCGAACCACTGTCTCGTGACCCACGTAATAGGTCACGTCATCGAGATTCGCCGTGCAGCCGAGCAACTTGCTGGCCAGAAGTAGCTCCGGGATATGTGGGCGCTCCATGAAACCGTATTGGGCTTCAGCGCGCCAGAAATTCGGGACAATTTCTTTGACGGTGATCCGTTCATACGACGCAAGCCAGGGAACGGGCAAAATCGCAACCCGCAAAACGAACAGCTGTTCGTGCAAGGCGCGATTGTGTTTGACGTGCCACAGCATCACGGGCGGCGTGCCCTGCTCTGTACGAGTCAAAAAAACCGCGGTCCCTGGCACCCGCGGAATGTCGTTGGACTGGATTTTGGCCATGAAATCCGGAATTGGAATCAACGATTCACGCATTCGGGCTCCGACCGCCGCAGCCCCCCGGTGCCAGATCCACATAATCCCGTAGACGACAATCGCCAGAAGCAGCGGGACATATCCGCCTTCGGCCACCTTGGTGAGATTAGCCAGGAAGAAGGCGCCATCGACGGTCAGAAAGAACGCTGCGACACTGCCGGCGGCAAATAAATTCCAGCCCCAAATCTGGCGCATGGCAATAAAGAGCAGAGCTGACGTCATCAGCATCGTGAGAGATACGGCGATGCCGTAAGCCGCAGCCAGATTGTCCGATTTTCCGAAGCCGATTGTCAGACCGATCGTTACTGTCATGAGGAGGAAGTTGACGACACCGACGTAGATCTGGCCATAGCCTTCCGACGAAGTTTGTTTGATGCGCAGCCTCGGCAGCCAGCCGAGCTGGATGGCCTGGCGGGTCATTGAGAATGCACCGGTAATGATGGATTGGCTGGCGATAATCGTCGCCAATGTGGCCAGAACGATGAGCGGTATCAGCAATGACTGAGGGCAGAGACGGTAGAAAATGTTGCCATCCGTCGGCGCGCCTTCGAGAACGAGTGCTGCTTGCCCGGCGTAGTTCAAAATCAGGCTTGGAAATACGATTGCAAACCACGAGAGCCTGATCGGTCCTCTGCCGAAATGCCCCATATCGGCGTAGAGCGCCTCCGCGCCCGTCACACATAGAAATACACCGCCGAGGACCAGAAAGCCGGCAGCACCATTCGAGAAAAGGTAAGCCAGCCCATACCGGGGATCGAGCGCTGCGAATACGGTCGGATGCTGTACGATGCCCCAGATTCCCATCAGGGCCATCGCAACGAACCACACAAGCATCACTGGTCCAAAGGCTTGTCCGATCCGCGCCGTGCCGTTCGACTGGATCGCAAATAGAGCAAGCAAGATCACGACAGCAGCCGGAACGATGTATGGCTGGAAGATGGGTGTTGCCATGTTCAGGCCTTCCAGCGCCGACAAGACTGAAATTGCCGGGGTGATTGCTCCGTCGCCGTAGATCAGCGCTGCGCCGAACAGCCCCACGGCCACAATGCCAGGTCGTTGCTGCTTCTTCACTCCCAACAAAGACATGAGAGCCAGGATGCCGCCTTCGCCGTCATTATCGACGCGCATGGCGAAGGAAACATACTTCACGGTGGTAATGATGAAGAGAGTCCAGAGTACGAGCGAAAACGCCCCCAGAACGACACCGGCATCTGGCGTCTTCGCAGTCATGTTGAGGATGGTCTTGAATGTATAGAGCGGGCTGGTGCCGATATCGCCGAACACGATCCCCAGCGCCGCCAGACTCGGTCCGGGCAGGTTAGCTTGAGGGCGCTGTGCGGATCCCGCTTCAGCTTTTGTCATTTGAATTCTCGCTCAAATGGTCGCTGCCACGATCCAAATATCCGTCAAGTCGCCGGACCGTTGCTTAAAAGAAAATCACACAACGCACCGCGTTAACAGTGACGTTTTGTTCACCGCTCTCGGCCAGAAGTTTTCTGCTCTTCCGGAAGTTGCGCGGCTACGGGAGGTGATTGGCTGCGAATTTAGAATGTCACCTGATGACGTATGCGCTGTAGAGCGCATATTCGATGACCTGTATTCGCAGTATACGATGGTGAGTGGAAGAGAAGTTCATTTGAAATTCTCGCAGCGCGTTGGTTTCGTCCAGAAGTGGATGACAGGCGAGCCCCGGCAGGATCAGAATAGCGCCGACGATGTGCTGTTTTTCTGAGCGGCTGGAAATGCGACGTTGACGCATCTCTGACGATAAGCGCACCAATTTCCGGGAAATACACGATTGGGCGACATCACCGCGATTGAGGCAGGGGAATTCAGAAGGCGCGCCAAAGTGGTCGGTATTTTCTACCGTGCCGGTCGGGAAGTTCGAGGATTGGAGAGAGGACGAGACGTTGCAGTGGCTCCGATTCGGCGCGAGTCAGATCGGAGAACAGCTGCAGCCTCATGCGCACCTCCCGGTGCTGGAGGTTGCGTGGTGCATCCCCGGAGATGTCGATGCCTTTCTTTTGAGCCGATACGCCTGCGATGGAGCTTCGAGAGAAAGGCCGTCGCGGCCAGATATCGCTCGATTACTTCTTTAAAGGTGGTGCGCTCCCCCGCTGATCGATCAATGTAAACGCCACGATCCATCTGGCCTTCAGCGTTGCGTCCCCAAGCCTTCGCATCCTTTTTCGTTCTCAGTGTAGCCGTCGCGATAGGCCAGCCCTTACGCCTGACCTGCAGATGCCACTGATGCGGCCTTCTCTCGGATCGTCGCCATGCGCACACTCTTGATGCACAACACGCTGTGCCAAAATGTGCCAATAAATGCTCCGCAGGAGGAAGGGCCGGTCAGACTTTCTCGAAAGTCCTTGAACTGTGGGGATAATTTTGGCGCACCCGACACGATTCGAACGTGTGACCTTTGCCTTCGGAGCAATTTAGCCTGCCTATCCTAAATGCACGACAGGGCACGCTACAATGCGATATGTAACTGAAGATACTAGACAATTCGTATTTCCGCGCCGAACTGTCTATCCAGAATTTCGCTCCGATATCCATCCGGTTGCTTCCGTGGTGCTTCCGCGGAAGCAGCCCCTCACTAGCGAGGGGAACACCTCATGGCAAAGCTGACCAAGCGGATCGTGGACGCTGCCGATGTTCGCGAGAAGGACTATTTTATCTGGGACGACGAACTGCCCGGTTTCGGCCTCCGCGTGTTCGCCTCCGGCAAGCGCAGCTACCTCATCCRATATCGCGCTGTTGGACGCACGCGACGCTACACCATCGGCCTGCATGGCGTGTGGACGCCGGAGACAGCCCGGCAAGAAGCGAAGGTCCAACTCGGGCGCGTCGCGCGCGGCGACAACCCTTCCGAAGAACGTCAGCTCGATCACAAGGCCATCACGGTCAAGGAGCTTTGCGCCCTCTATACCGCTGATCTGAACGCGGGCCTCATTCTGGGTAAGGGCGGGCGACCGAAAAAGCCCACCACCATCGTCACCGACACTGGCCGTATCGAGCGGCACATCATCCCGCTGATCGGCGCGCGCCGGGTCAAGGATCTCACCAAGGCCGACATCAACAAGGTCTTGAAGGACATCATGGCCGGCAAGACGCGCGTCGCCGTCAAGACGAAAAAGCTGCGAGGAAAGGCCATTGTTCGTGGTGGCGCGGGCACCGCCACGCGCACCGTCGGCCTATTGGGCGGAATCCTCACCTACGCTGTCGATGCTGGGATTATAGAGGTCAATCCGGCGCACGGCATCAAGAAGCCCAAGGACAATGTTCGGAATCGTAGGCTGACCGAGGCGGAGTATCGCACCCTCGGGCAAATGCTTCGCGATGCCGCGGCGAACGAAAAATACGCCATGACCGTGGACATCATCCGGCAGATCGCGCTCACCGGCTGCCGCCGCTCGGAAATGATCTCGCTAATGTGGATCGAAGCTGACACCGACGCGAGCTGCATGCGCCTGGTGGACAGCAAGGAAGGTGAGTCCATTCGTCCAATCGGATTGCCCGTCGTCGAGTATCTGGAGGAACGGCGCAAGACCGCAGCGGGCACCTATGTCTTCCCAGGTCAGGGCGAGGACCATGCGTTCGGCAGCTTCCCGAACCATTGGGAACAGATTTTCAGCGACAGTCCGCTCGCCGGCGTCACCCCGCATGTCCTGCGTCACAGCTTTGCCAGCATCGCCAACGATCTCGGTTTCACCGAGGTGACCATCGCGGCGCTCGTCGGCCACTCCAAGGGCTCGGTGACGAGCAAATACATTCACACGCTCGACACTGCGCTCATCATGGCCGCCGACACGATCTCCGGTTACATCCAAGGGCTACTCGAGGGGATCGAATTCAAACAGACGGCCTACGCATTGGATCGTGATTCTCGTCGAGCTGCGCTTGACCTCTTCCTGACCAAAGCGGTTGGAGAGCCGGGGAACGAAGCCGAGGACGAGGAGCGTCGCTTGGCAGCTTGAGGCTTGCGATCAGCCACTGGTCGGCGAGCAATTCATCGCCGCCCACGATGCAGTCGAAAAAGCTTTTTGAAGAAATCGACGATCTTCGGTTTGGCGCCATCGGCGACCAGGTCATTTGCTCCGAACCGGCAGACCATCCTGACACTCCTGCACACCGAGCGCAGCCGTAGCGGCGCGTTGTCTCGTTCGACCGCTTGATCGCCCGCTGCCGCATTGGCTCCGCCAGCATTGGAGACTTTCTGAGGCAGGAACGTCTCGCAGAGGGGGCATCTGACGCAATCGCCTCACGCCCCCGTTGCGCGCAATTTAGGGCACATATACTTCAAGGATCGGGGCGGAAGGCGCCACCGCTTCGGCCCGACGCTTGGCAACGCGCTTCGCCGCATCGCGGACAAGTGCAAGCTTGCGCCTGTCCTTGTCCACGCATGCCAGAATTTGGTCATCAGTTGCGGCGTCGATCTGTTCGGGCTCACAGAGCTGCGCGGCGGCCAAGCGGCAATAGTCGCCCCGCAGCAAATCGGCTCCAGCGAATTGGGCGAGGTCGACGGCGGCGCTGGGCACGCCATATGTCAACCGGATCGCCAGACGTCTCACACGGTCACCGAGATCGAGCGTGGGGTGCAGGATCTCGGCGACGCGAGCCGCGACCGGCATCAGATCGCAAGTCCGCGCTGCGACCGCGCGTATGGGGCCGGCGGCGCCGCCAAACGCACCACCGAACTGCGTCAGCACGCGCTCGATCTCGCTCATGGCACGACCGGACACGAACAAAAGACAAGCGACCGCCTTCTTCGCACGCAGGGTCGCCTGATGATCTTCTGTTGTCCCGCGCTGAAGCGCGTTCAGGACGTGCCACGGCACATTCTGCCTCTGCAGCTCGTTGGGCCATAGCTGAGGCTCTTTCTGCGTGCTTTTTCGGTTGATCGGAAAAAGGAGTTGATCGACCTCGACCGTCGTTTGAGCTGCGGCAATCAGGACGGGATCGCTGATTTCTTGGGGCTGAAGCGAGCCGAGGCAATCTACGAGCGCGACGATGGACCCGACCTCTGCCGCGCTTTCGCCAGCGAGACGGCCCAGCTTGGTCAATTCATACGCGCCTGTAGCGTTCTTCTGCACCAGGCCGTGGCGTTCCAAATCCGCTAGGGCCGAAAGCAGATCCGGCCGGCTCCACTGCCACGCGCTATGGGCGCGCCGGGCTTGGAACGCGCCGAAGCTCGATTCCAGAAATTCGACAATCTCCTCGCTCGGCACGCCTTCGCCGGCCGCTCGTTGTGCCGCGACTAGGACGCGGATAATCAGGGAGCGTGGGTCGGTTGTACCGTCGAGGAAGCGGGACACCAAGTCTTCCGGCTCCGCGGTCACGTATCGCGACCACAGATCATGCTCGGCGCGCGGATCGAGCGCCAGCAGATACGAAGCTCCCTTCTCGGCGAAGCCAAGCCTTCCCGCGCGACCGACTAGGTTCTTGTATTCGGCTACCGAATAGGGCTCGTCGCCGGGATGATTCAAGCCGGCGATGATGACCGATGACGCGGGCGTGTTCACGCCCATCGCCAGCGTCGTCGTGGCTGCGATGACGCGCAGGCCCGAGCCGCTACGGCGAAATTCTTCCTCGATGACGCGCCGCTCTTCGCGGTCGAGATCCGAGTTGTGGAAAGCGACGCCGCGCCCCAGCGCGCTCCGCAAGTCGGCGCTGGCCTGCGAGGGATCGCCGCCGGGCATCTGCGTCAGCGCCTCGGCAGCCGGAGGCAATCCGAGCGACTCTGCGAGATAGTTGGCGCAGCCGCGGGCTTCGCCCTTGGTTTCGCGAAACACGATCACCTGCTGGCCTTCGGCSACAAGCTTGCGCACCAGCGGGATGATCCAATCCTGGCTGGATCCTTTGCCGCCGACAAGACGCCGAACGAGCGGCCCCTCAACCTGCTCATTGCCATTCTCCGGGTCAAGAAAGCGGAAATGCCCGGTGCCGAGCAACAAGCCCTCCTCAAGCGGAACGGGCCGCTCCGTGCGCCGCAAGAGCCGCGCGCCGAGCCATTGCTCAAGGCCGTTCGTGTCCCCGATCACAGCCGAAAGCGCGATCAGTTGGGGCTCGATCCCCTCACGCCGGCGCATCCGGATGAGCGTCAAAATGAACTCCAGATTCGCGCCGCGGCCACGGTCGGCGATCATCTGCGCTTCGTCGATCACGATCGCGCCGACCTGCGCCAGCACATGAGGGAATGTCAGCGCGATCGCGGCGAACTTCTCATAGGTCAGGAGACCGACATCGTATTGGCCCCGCAGCAGAGGCGCGATGTCGTCCGTCTCGCCCGTCGCTTCCACCGTGCGGACCCCGAAACCGCCATAGACGCTCTCGAAGTGCCGCCGCTTGTCTGCCACAAGGGCCTTAAGCGGCAGCAGAAACAAAGCCCGTTTGCGATCCAGCACGTTCCGGAGCGCCGCGAGCTCGCCCACCATCGTCTTGCCCGAGGATGTCGGGGCCGACACCACCAGGTTCTCGCCGTCCAGCACGCCGAAGTCGGTGATGGCGGAGATCTGAAGCGCATTCAAGGACGGGATCGCTCCAGCCCAGGCGGTGACAAGCGCGTCGGGGAAACCGGCCGACGAGAGGCTGGCAAGATCGGACGTCACCTTGGCAGGCAGACGCGCCGGGAAGGCCGCCCGATACTTAGCGCCCGGCACGAACACGGGCCACGCGACATCGCCGTCGATGCTCCCGCGCATGGTCGGGTTCTGCTCTTTGCCGCCCTGCAGCGCGGCCGCCCGGACGCGGCTCGTGACATGCTCGAGGAGGCGGTAGAGCGAGAGCTTGCCGCCGCTCACGACTTCCTCGGCGCCACATAGCGCCTCAAGCAGAAAGTGGGTCAGAAAGCCGTGCCCGAACCGGCGGTGCTCATAGGCGGGCTCGGTCGCCGCGGAGGCGGTGAAGATGATCCGACCAGCGCCGCCAAGCTGAGCCAGGCGCGCTTCGGCGGACAAAAGGCTGCGCGGCTTCGCATCGACGTGCAGAACCTTCGCCCCAATGCCGCCGGAAAAACAACAGTCGAGGAACAGGATCAGGCGCTTTGCCGGTATCCGCGAGAACCATTCCTGCAACAGCTCGAGCGGGATCGCGGAGCCGGCGAGATCATCTGGATTCGCGTCGTGGGTGACGAGCTCATGTGTCTCCGACCCATGGCCGGAGAACGCGATCACCACCGTATCCTCGGGGCCGCAGCCGGCCAGGTCGGCAAATGCGTCCTCAATCCGCTGCCGCGTGGCCTCCGCATCTGCCAGCAAGACTGTGCTGCCGCCCAGCGTGTCGAAGAACAGTGCCTCCAGCGCCGTCGCGTCGCGACGCGCGCAGGTCAGCTCATCAATGCCGGTCGAGCTATAACGGTCGATGCCGATGAACAGGCCGCGAAACGGCATGAGGCACCACGCTACGCCCGAACGACGCCGACGGAGAACGCGGCTCGTGGCTTCTCAGCCTTCTCCAGCACGACCGGCGCGAACGTGTCTTTCCGCGCGACCTGCTTGTTGCCCACCTTCTCGAACCAGACACACCAGACGGCATCCTCCTCCAGCATGGCCGTCTTCCCGACCTGCTCGACCGTCATGATCGGCCCGCCTGACTTCACCCGCACAAGATCGCCGGGCTTGAATTCGGTAGCATCCATTCTCCACGCTCCTTCTCGATGCCTATCTGTCCTCGCCAGGCACCGGAGGAGGTCGCAAGAAGCTCGCCCACGTCCCCACCACCATGAGTGGAGACGCGCACGTGCTAGGAGATCGCCCCATGCCTAACATCAATATATGGTGTGTCGGTCATTCCTTGCACAAGGATTTCGGCGAAGACCGTGTAAGCTCCTGATAGATGTTCTTGATTTGTCTCTTAGGGCTGCGCTGCGTTCCGAAGCGGGATAGCCCGACGGCAACCTGCCGTCGGGCCTATCGTCACGATCTGCCAGATAGCCAACGCCAGGCGCGGCGCCAGAAGCCGGGAGCCGCCTTGACGGGAGCGGGCTGAACGGCAAGTTCGATCGCTGGCGTCTGCCCGTAGAAGCGCGCTTTGGCAGCGCGGTCACGACGACGCTCGGCTTCGACCTGCTCGTCACTCCAGGGGCCGGCCTCGATCACCTTGCTGCGGTCGATCACATAGTGTGACCGGCATTTCAGCGTCCAATTGCCGATCGACGGCCGAAGGGAGACGGTCTCGCCATCGAACGTCATCTTCCAGTCCGTCGGCGTGAAGGGGGCGACGACCTCCTCGCCGCAACCGCAGCAGCAGCTGTGGGCTGATGTGGCATATTCCATCGAAACATAGAGAATGCCTGCCTCAAGGCGCTCAGGGATGTGTTCGACGAAACGATGTTCGAGTCGCTTGTGCCGTATCACGCGAGATCCCCGTTGATCAGCATGTTGCCGTCGGTGGTGTAGGTGCAGTGATGCTCGCGCTCGAGGTCGCGGTAGAAGCCGCGAATCTTCTTCCACTTGACGACCGCGAGGACAGCATTCAGGGCGTTGAGATCCGCGACCTGGATGTTGGAGGCGTAGATGTCCTTGGCGCCGCCGCCGACGAAGGAAATGCGCTGCCGCGCGTGATCGCGCTTCTCCGGCGTACTGGCGGTGACGCGCAGGATGCCGCCCAGCGACCCCTCGTCGAGCTCGAGCCCCATGCCAACATCGACGAACGCGGCGCCGATCGCCTCGAGCTTCTCTACGATCAGCCGCTTAGCGTCACCCGCATCGAGGGACAGGAACGCGAAGGTGACGCCGTCGAGAAGGTGAATGTTGTCGACGCCGAGCGCGACATCGTGCGCCACGATGTTCCGGTGCATCCGGCTGTAGATGCGCTTCAGGTATTCGACCTTCTTGGGCGCTTCCCGCAATTCCTCCAGGCTCGGAGCGCCCGGCGCGCGAAACGCGTTATGGGTCAGGAACTCGTCGCTGTCGAACAGCCGGATTTCCCGGACAGGCGTCTTGGCGACGAAATCCAGGATGTAGCCGCCGGTCCCCCCGACGCCGATGATGGCGACCCGCTCGTTGACGAGTCGCTCGGTCAGGACGCCGATCCCGACACGGTCGGAGGCGGTCTCGACATAGTTGAAGACGCTGTCCTCCTCCTCTTCCGGTTCGCGGAAGGTGCGAGGCGTCGCGCCGGACTTCAGCACTGCGGCCGGGCCCGCGAGGATATTCGCGTAGCTCGTCATCTTGTGGTGGTAGTCCGAGTAGCCGCCGTCTGGCTTGCTGGAGAAGCTGTGCGTCGCCTTCAGGCCGTGGCCGAGATCGAAGGCGCCGGCCGCATGCGAGATGCCCTGGATGGGCCTGCCGTCGGCGTGGCACGGGAAATCGCCGTCCCAGTGGATGACATGGGTGTCGGGCGGGCGCGTCTGATCTCCGGCCAGCGTGAGGCTGGAGATGAGGGTGCCGATGCGCACCTCCCGGCGCGCATCGACATACGGCACCTCGCGCATAACGAGATACCCGCCCTGCTGCTGGACGAAGTAGCCTTCGTCCCGCAGCCGCTTGAGGTCCGGATTACGACTGAACAGTGCGCGTGACATTGAACACCGTGCCCTTCTTCTTGACGTCGACGGAGCCGCCAACCCCGAGCTCACCGGCGGGCGGCGTCGACGCCGCGTGCCGATAGGTCATCGAGAAGACGACGTTGGGTTCGTGCTGGCCCGGGAAGGCGAGCTGGACGATCTGTTCGAACGTCACCGTGCGGGCGTTCACCGTGCGCGGCCGCGAATTGACGATGATCTCGAACGTCAGCCGCGCGGTGATGAACCGCTCGATGCCGGGCTGGACCAGATCGATCAGCTCGCCATGCTCGATCAGGCGATCTTCACCGCCGGGAACCTCGAGGAAGACGGCCTCCCCCTCGCCGGGCTTGGCGAGGCCGTAGAGCACCGTGCCGCTGATGACCGGCTTGCCCCAGAGCAGCTCGTGGTCGTTGAGGGTCAGCTTGAAGTCGCGGTCGGTCTGGAAGGCGATGAACCGCTCGGCGCCGCGCTCACGCAGGTCGAACGGCTCGTTGAGCCTCACATCCTCGAAATCGCCCGAGGGCAGGATCGCGATGAGGCTGTAACCGTCCCGCGGGTCGAGTGCCGCGGCTTCCAGCAACTGGCGGCCGAGCGGCACGGGATCGCTCACCACACGGGACTGGAAGTTGAGATCGCCCTGCGCGAGGAGAAAGCGATACCCCCGCGCCGGACGCAACGCCCGGCCTTCGCGCAGGGCGTTGCCGAGATCGTCGTAATCAAGAAGTTCTTCGGTGTTCATAAGATTGGGTCCTTAGGTTCGGCCGAGGCAGCGCCGCGGCTCTAAGGGTCCAATCGGAGCGAGGGAGGCCGACCGGTAAGGTCAGACGAACTTTTTTTGCAAGGGGCCGTCGGGGGTCTGCCCGCAGATGAAGAAGGCCGGGCAGTTCGGGCAGGTGCGCGACGAAACCTCGGCCGGAAACCGTCCGGCGCGGATGTCGCCGAGAAACTTTGCGAGCTTGTCCTTGCGCCCCTTCAGCTCCCGATCGGACAAGGCAAGCGCATGTGCCTCGCCGTCGGAAAGATGGACGAGCTCTGCGACCGCGCCGGGAAAGGACTGCCTGACCGCCAGCATCAGCGCCGCCGCGCCGACATCCTTGCCCTCGGCCGACCGCATGTGACCCGTGCGAATGCGGCGCACGGCGCGGATGCCGTCCGGCCGCACCAGCACCTCGTCCGGCCGAACGATGATCTCCTCGCCGCCGAAACTGAGGCTGAGCGCGACCGGCGCTTCGGGGACTGCTTCGGCGCGGTTCGCCAGGAAGAAGCGCAGCATTGCCAGCGCCAGATCGCGGAATTCCGCGCGATAGCCGTGCTCGCCGAGCCCCTCGCCGGCGAGCGCCGCATCGATGCGATCTTGCAGCGCCTGCTCGGACACGGGTCCATCCGACGCGATCACCGCCTCGACCACCACGCGAACCGCCTCATGCAGATGCATGAAGGCGGTCGCGGTTCGCCGGCCGCCGACCTGCAGGACATGCGTGTAGAAGAAGCGACGCGGGCAGGATTCATAAAGAGCGATCTGCGGGGCGCCTAACCGCAGCCGTCCGTCGACCACCAAATCGATATCCCGAGCTTCCGCGGCCACGGGAAGCGGCCGTGCCGGCACGAGCGAACGGCGTGTTAAGGTCGCCCCGAGACGGTCGAGGAATGGCGAAAGCGGTCGGTTGTGGCCGTTACTCTTCTCGGTCGGCGCATAAAGGATCAGGCGATCGCGGGCGCGCGACTGCGCCACGTAAAATAGGCACTCCTGCTCCTCGGCCTGACCTGCGCGGAACGCCTCCAGCGCACTGCCCTCCGCCCCCGCGATCATCCCGTCGGGCGCCGGACAGGGCGGCGCCGGCGGCGTGCGTGGGATCGTGTCGCTGTTAAGCCCAGGAATATGGACGCCACCGAACTCTAGGCCCTTGGCGCCATGGATGGTCATCAGCCGCACGGCGTCGAGATGCTGGGCGGCCGCCGGCAATTGGCGCAGGTCGCGGTCGTCGCCGAGCCGCACGAGCCTGCGCACACGATCGAGCAGGCGCGTGATGGGCAGCCCGCGTCCGGCCGGTTGTACCCGCACAAAGTTGAGGAATTGCCAGATCGCGATGCCCCGTGTGCGGTCGGCGAGATCCTCCGACGCGCCCAGGCGCGCGGCGATGCGTGTGCGATCGAGCAACAGCGTCGCGAGCACGGTCCAGGGCGAGGCCGTCTGATCGAAACCATCGAGCGCAGTCGCGAGCTTGGCAACGGTCTGCCGCCCCCTGTCGCTCAAACCGGGGATCGCCTCGCCATGCCGCAGCCAGCCCGCCGGCGCGTGCTCGGCCGCCCGCAGATGGTCGAAGACCGCGACCACATCGGCAAAGGAGGTGGCGAAGTCTCGCCAGCAGGCAATGCGCACCAGGCCCATGGCGCGCCGATCGACCAGGATCGAGAGGAGAGCCAGGAGATCCTTGACCTCACCCCGCTCGAACAGACTTCCCAGGAAGAGGACCGGCACGCCGAGCCGTTCCAGGTCCTGCCCGATCGTCGACAGCTTTTCGTTGCCGGTGCACAGGACCGCCTGGTCACGATAGGCGTAGCCGTCACGCCGCAGCTCCTCGATAGCGTCGGCCAGGGCGACCTGCTGCTGCTCGGCGCGCTGGACCGTGCGCAACTCGGGCCTATGTCCATTGGCGTCGCGGTCCGCGTCGAGGCCACTATCCGCATCGCCGGCGCGCATCGTGATCGCGAAACTGGAGAAGCTGGCGACAATCTCCGGCACCGAACGATAATTACGCTTCAATCGACCGCGATTGCCACCGGCGAAGTCCTCCTTGCCGAACCGGGTTATGTTGAAGGATGAGGCACCGCGAAACCGGTAGATCGACTGCTTGGCGTCGCCGACCATCCAGAGATTGCGGCCGTCGGGCCGCAGTGCGCTCAGCAGCCGCACGCTGCTGCGGTTCACGTCCTGATACTCATCCACCAGGACATGATCATATTGCGCCTGCAGCGCCGCGCAGATGGCCGCCTCCTTTTCGAGCAGTTGCACCGGCAAGGCGACAAGATCGCCGAAGTCGATGCAATGCGCGTTGCGCTTGAGCTGTTCGTAGGCCGCGTAGACGCGGGCAACCTCGCCGGCGCGTTCCGCCGCCTCGCGCGCATCCGAGTCCTGGGCTTTCGCCTGCATGGCGTCGGCGAGCGCGGCGTAGGTTTCGGCGTCGACCACCTCATCCTTCGCCCGCGATACGGCGGCCAACATGTCGGCAATGATCTGGGTCGGATCGTAAAGATTGCGGTAGTACGCGAGCCTAAGCCGCGGGAACTCCCCCTCGAGGAGTTCGACCGCTTCGGTCCGGTCCATCATCCGCGGGTCCTTCGGCAGGCCGAGCTCCGCATGGAAACGACGGATGATATCGAGGCCGAAGGCATGGAACGTGCCGATCCACATCGCGGCCGCAGCCTCGGGCCGCTTGCGCGCGATCCGCTCGGCCATCTCGCCCGCTGCCTTGTTCGAAAAGGTCAACAGCAGTATGCGCCGTGGATCGACGCCCTCGCCTAGAAGGCCCTCGACGCGCGCGATCAGCGTCTGCGTCTTGCCGGTGCCAGGCCCCGCCTCAAGCAGATAGGCTTCGCCGCGATGCGCCGCAGCGGCCGCTTGCAGCGGATTGAGCGGCCGTTCGACATGCGCCGCAGTCGCGGCGGGAGGCACGGGCGGCAGCAGCAAAGCATCGAACAACTGCTGCGCGACGACCTCGAACGGCGCGCCGAGCTTCGCGGCGATGGCGGACGCGGCGAGCCCTTGGTCGACATGGAGCGCCCGCGCGACGGTGCGCGGAAGCAGCAGTTCGCGCGCGAACAGGTCCATCTGGACTTCGCGGCGTTGCCGGCGTCCATAATCGACAACCCGATCCATTCCGACTGGTGAGGGCTCGGCCGGGCGTGCCGGATCAATCATCGGCGCCGCTTCGCCACCAGGATCGTCGCCCAGCTCGACATGGCCGATCTCATGCGCCACGAGGAAAGCTTGCTCGAACGGAGAGCCCATATTCTCGTGAAGAATCAGATCGTCGGCGGCGACGAAAGTCGCGCGGCCGCCATTGAGGACGGCTGCGCCGGCGGCAGTCCGTTCGACATCAATCCCCCGCCGCTTGGCCTCGGCGACAGCAAAGTCATAGGGCGACCAGGGATCGGCGCCGGATGCAACGAGGCGAGCGTGAAGCTCGGCGGCGACTTGCCTGGCGAGCTCCACACTGTCCATGTCAGTCCGCCTCCGCCAACAGCCGGGCGCGCTTCTCGGCCGGGACGCCGGCATCGATCAGCACTTGCTCGAAGGTGACCTGCTCGCCGGCCACCGGTTTGCTGTCGGCCTTATAGCTGCGCGCGACAATCAGGTGCGCTGGCCCCCAGGACGACTCCAACTGTGCGACAGAGCTGCGCATCGCATCCGCCAATATCGCCAGGAAGCGTCGCGGGATACTGACGAGAGAGACCCGCCGTTCGCGCAGTGCGGTCACGACCTGCCGGGGCACGTCCAGACGCTGCGCGACGGCGCGCCAGTCATCGACCGTCAGCGCCGCGAAAGGGTCGGCTGCTGCCGCCGGCATAACCTTCGCGTGTTGCGACCAGGCAGCGTCGATCAGCGCCCGATCGGTAGCAGAGAGGGGTGCGGCATCTTCATAAGCCTCGCGGCTGAGTTCGCGCGAGAGGTCGATGAGCTCCCCGGCATATTCCGGGTATAGCCGCAGATAGCGTTCCAAGGTCGACCGGCCAGGCTCGCTCTCGACCGCGAACGCGTCGAGCACGGCCTCGCGGGATGGACGTCCGCCGCCGGGGCTCACCGCTCGTCTCCGTCGGCCATGGCAGCTCGCAGGGCGGCGAAGGCCTTGTCGCGGTAGGTTCGGACGGTCTTTTCGGAGCGGCCCAAAGCCTTGGCGATGGTCATGACGTCCGGCTCCTTGGAGTCGATGGGGAAGCCCTGTCTCAACATGTGAATGATCCTGCTTTGTTCTGTCGGTAGAGCTTCAATCGCTGCATCCAGGCGCGACCGGTAAGACGGGTCGTCGAAATCCGACACGGCGAAGGGATCGTGGGTCCCTGCGGCCGCCTCGACCTCCGGTGACAGTTCTCCGCTCTCCTCGTCATATTCGAGGGGCTGGGAACGGTTTTCGTCGCGCCAGGCCTTTTCCTGCGCATCGCGCCGCAGGCTCGCTAGCGCGCCATCGAAGCGCACCTCGAAGTAGTCGACCTTTTCGTCGTAGGCGGCGCGGTCCGCCGAAAAGAGCTCGACGAACCGGCCGAACACCTTGTCGCGCACGACCCCGCGCGTCAGCGATTCCGTCTTTCCATCGGAGCTTTCCGCCCTGGGCAAACTGCGCAGCACCCGTTCGGTCAAGATCCGATAGAGGCGCTCGAACCACACCTCGTTGTTGTCGCGACGGCTCGCGCGAATGAAGTAAACGAGACATTCGCTCGGGACGTAGCCCGGGTCCGAGCGCTTGGTGATTTCCGCCCTGGCGATCAAGCCATCACGCGGCAGGACTGCCAATTCGGCGATGAGGGCTTCTATCTTCGGGTCGCGCTCGTAGAGTTCGCCGCTGAGGCGGCGTTTGCGCAGCGGGGTTACGATCGCTTCGCCCGCGCCACGCGCGTCTGCCTTTTGCCCGGTGTCGAAAGCTCCCTCCAACTGGTTCATCGCGCGGCCCCGCCTCCCGTATCGCCCTTCTTGTTGAGACGCGTCTCGAGCGAGCCGATGCTGTCGAGCACCGCCTCGAAATCCGGTGGATCGCCAAAGATCATGCCCTGCATGGCCCTGTAGTCGACGCGCAGTTGCTCGATCATCGCGTCATGCGGGGCGAGTGCAAACGAGCCAGGCGCAGCGCTCGCGAGATCGAAGTCCGGTCGATTGAAGAACATCCGGGCGTGCGCGACGCAATCCGCACCGAGCGCCGGATCAGCGATGGCGGCGGCGCCGACGCGGGCCGCGGCGAGCTGGTGCAGGTCATAATAGTGACGGGAAACGCGTTGGCCGCCCCCGCGCAGCTCGCCGCGCTTGTCGAACCAGCGCCGCAGCCCATGGAGGATGACAACCTTGTCCCAGAAGGTACGTTCCGGATCGACCGTGCGGACGGCCGGCACGGTCAGGTCGAGCGCCGGCAGATCATCATCGACATAGGGTTTGATCGGCACTTCGCTGTTCGGATCGAGCGCGGATTTCGCGCCCGACTCGATCTTGATCGCTGCCCGCACATAATCCGATCGCGGCGTCGCCGCGGGATACCAGATCAGAAGCGTCTGCCCGTCGGGATCAGCGTCATCGGCTTCCACTCGGGCCGCGCCGGCATCGAGGCCGGCAGCCTGAAGCCGGTCCTGCAGGATCTGCGTCAACTCAGCCCGCAGCGGGCCGTTGATGTAGGCTTGGCAGGCGTCCTTGATCGCATCGAGGCGCGCCCGGCGCTTTTTGCTACTCAGCGCTTCGAGCTCCTCGATGGTCGCCGGCTCGCCGATGTCGTCCCGAAACACCGTGACATCAATGTCTTCGGAGAAGCGATTGATCAAACCAAACCCTTTGGACAGGGAGGTTCCACCTTTGAAGAGGAGGCGGGGTCCGCCCTCTTTCAAGCCATTGAACAAGGCATCCAGCGTCCAGCAGACCCAGAAGTCCTTCTCGATATTCTGAGACGCCGTGCCGAGGCGTAGCGCCGTCGTATCGAAGGCGCTCAACATCGCGTCCGACCCGGCCGCGAGAACCTCGTCGAAAGCCGGATTCATGTCTTCACCGCCCGGGCTGCACCGCGCTTGGCAGTTTGTGCCTTCTGCGGGGAGAGCGGCTTTCGCTTGGGCCGGGCGACGGCAGCATGACGCTGATCATCGGCATCGTCCGCCGTTCTTTGTTGATGACGATCATGATCAGCATCATCACGATCATCATCGACGTGCCGACGACGAACGCCGGCGTCGCTTTCAACGAGCGGCTTGAGAAACACCCACATCCATGTCGGAAGAGCTGTCATACCGGCAGTGAGATCCGCTTTGAGGGGCGGTCCCACCGTGGGATCTTCGAAAAGATTGGCGAGCTTGCGCCTAACCTGATCACTTTCTCCTTCACGAACCAGGAGATCGCGCAGCCAGTGAAGCGCTTGGACGACGCGCATCGCTGGTCGTCCGGCCCAGAATAGCTTGCTGGCCGCGGTTGGACGGAAGGTGATCGTTACGTTGCCGAGCTTGATCGCGCGGCGCCGAGCGTCGGTGTGCACCACGATTTTGGCGGGGACGGCGTCAGTTAGGCCCAGATCGTTCGCCGCGGTCATGCCGTCGACAAGCATCCGGGTTTGGTCACGTCGCCCGACGGCGTCGATGACTGAGCGCGGATCAGGCGGATTGGGTTTCTGGGTGAGTTTGTTGAAGCCAGGCTGATCGTAGAGCCCACGATCAATCCGCCTAAGGATTTCGACCTTCGTCAGCCGCTGCAACGCCTTATCGACCGCGTCCCGCGAGGCGAGATCGACGAAGTCACTGGGCGTCCAGACCTTGCGTGGCGCATCCGCACGGATGCGCTCGAGCATGGCTTTCTTCAGATCGGGCGAGTCGGTGTTCATGTCCGAAAATTGTAGTCCTTTTTCGGACGCGAACCAAGTGGATTGTCCGAAATAAATATACAAATTTCGGACAATCTAAATAGGTAGGCCGCCCACCTGAGAATGGCTCCTTCGGCCGTATGCAACTTTGCCGACCGTCCTGGCGAGCCAGCTCGGTAGCTGGGGCGCGACCGCGACGAGTTCGCCGAACGTGGAAGACGGCAACTTGCGCTTCAACGTCATCAAGGCGGCTTCTGCCTTTTCCGGCCCCAGCCAGGCGAGCGCTCGCACCGCCTGTCCGGCGGGCCGATCGGCCAGCGCCAACTGCCAGCGCGGCGCATGCCGCAGCTCGACGACCTGCTGGCCCAGATTCATCGTCCGGCTACGGCCCGATGTCAGATAGACCGACCGGACCGGCACCTGTGTCGTGAGGCCGAGCGCGTTAGCGGCCGCGGCACCGTTCGACACGATGGTTTCGCCGCGCTGGAGCGCGAGGGCTTCGACGGCCTTCTCGACGGAGGGCGCGCGGACGCCGAACCGACTCGAAACCGGGCGCAGATAGACGCCGCGCCCGGCACGCATCAGCCGGCCACGTTCAGCCAGTCGCGACAAGGCTTGATCCACCGCGGCGCGATTGCCGAGATGGAGCAGGCTCTTCGCCGCGATCGGAGCGCCCTCGGGCAAGCCCTCGGTGTGCGCCAGAATCTGTTCGGTCAGTCGTTGCACGGCACTTCTCCTGTCAGAAATATATGCGGTTTTCTGACAGT